>Ga0213837_1000009_pt1 | contig 800438 bp, 688 predicted proteins | sample SWPATP12_FD_160572 | JGI IMG/M metagenome (GOLD analysis project Ga0213837, IMG submission 160572) | Coastal seawater microbial communities from Marineland, Florida, United States - SWPA TP1 #2 | ecosystem: Environmental > Aquatic > Marine > Coastal | place: USA: Florida | collected 2016-08-06
GTTTCGTGGTAACGGTGAGCGATGGAAAAGGTGGAACAACTACAGTTACCATTAACGTAACGGTAACACCAGTTAACGATGCACCAGTGGCGACTACACCAGTAAACGTAACGACAACCAAAAACATCCCGGTTAGCGGAAAAGTAACGGCAACTGATGTGGACGGCGATCCGTTAACGTATACTACAGGTACTCCACCAACCAACGGTACGGTAGTGGTGAATCCAGACGGAACATTTACTTATACACCTAACAACAATTACAGCGGAACGGATAGTTTCACCGTAGTGGTGAGTGATGGTAAAGGTGGTACAACCACGGTAACCGTGAATGTGACCATTTCGCCAAGCAATGTGGCTCCGGTAGTAACGGCACCAGCCATTACCACCAACGAGGATACCCCGGTTAACGGAACAATCACTGCTACAGATGCTGATGGCGATCCATTGACTTATACCACGACAACACCGCCAGCAAACGGAACGATTGTGGTAAGACCTGATGGTACTTACACCTATACACCAAATGCGAACTTCAACGGAACGGATAGTTTCGTGGTAACGGTGAGCGATGGAAAAGGTGGAACAACTACAGTTACCATTAACGTAACGGTAACACCAGTTAACGATGCACCAGTGGCGACTACACCAGTAAACGTAACGACAACCAAAAACATGCCGGTTAGCGGAAAAGTAACGGCAACTGATGTGGACGGCGATCCGTTAACGTATACTGCAGGTACTCCACCAACCAACGGTACGGTAGTGGTGAATCCAGACGGAACATTTACTTATACACCTAACAACAATTACAGCGGAACGGATAGTTTCACCGTAGTGGTAAGCGATGGAAAAGGTGGAACGACTACAATAACAGTTAATGTCAATATCGCACCAACTAATGTTGCACCAGTAGTAACCGCACCAGCCATTACCACCAATGAGGATACACCAGTAAATGGCAAAATCACCGCTACTGATGCTGATGGCGATCCATTAACGTTCACTTTGGTGACACCTCCAGCGCATGGTACTTTGGTATTGAACCCTGATGGAACTTACACTTATACACCAAATGCAAACTATAACGGAACAGATAGTTTCGTGGTAACTGTAAGCGATTTTAAGGGTGGAACCACTACGGTTACTATTAATGTTACGGTGACTGCAGTTAATGATGTGCCAGTGGCAACTTCACCGGCTATTACCACGCCAATGAATACGCCTAAAACCGGTGTAGTAACAGCGAGCGATGTTGATGGTGATACATTAACTTTCACAGTAAGCACTGCGCCAGCGCATGGAACAGTTGTGGTGAATGCTGATGGAACTTATACATACACACCGGCAACCGGGTATACTGGAACAGATTCATTTACCATTACGGTTAGCGATGGTAAGGGTGGAACCACGACAGTTACCATTCCGGTTACAGTTACATTGGTTGCTGCACCAACCATACGCTTAACAAAAGAAGCAACCAATACGGTGAGCAAAGTTGGTGATGTAATTAACTATAACATTATCGTAACCAATACAGGTAATGTAACCTTAACAAATGTAGCTGTTGCTGATGCAGGCGCCGATGCTGGATCTATTATTCCGGCAAGTGTAGCCAGTCTGGCACCAGGTGCGAGTGTTACGGTTACCGCCCGTCACACCGTTACTTTAACTGAAGTTAACAATGGTTCGTTTAGTAACCAGGCTAGTGTTACAGCGAATACTCCAGGTGGTGGCACGATTACCAAAGAAAAATCTGATAACCCTGCTACACTAGCCGTTGACGATGCAACGGTTACCGTGATCAGCCCTGCTTCAACCATTGCTTTAGTTAAAACAGGTACTGTAAGTGCAGATGGCAATAGCATTACTTACAACTTCAGTATTAGAAATACAGGAAATGTAACCTTGCATGTAATCACACTTGTAGATGCCAAACTGGGATTAACCAGAACCCTATCTGGAAATCTTGCTCCTGGAGCTTCGGCAACTGAAAGCTTCACTTATCAGTTAACCCAGGCAGATAAAGATGCCGGAAGTGTAACCAATACGGCAACGGTAACGGCCAGAACACCTGCTAACCTTCCGGTGAGCGATGTTTCGGGAACTGCAGAAAATAACGATACACCAACCGTAACCAACTTTAGCGTAAACGGTGCCATTGCATTAGTTAAAACAGCAACGTTTGATGGAAACAAAGTAACCTATACCTTTACCATTAAAAATACTGGTCCGGTTACTTTAAACACCATTACCTTAACCGATGCGAAATTGGGCTTAAACAATAAAGTTATTACAGTAGCAAATGGCTTGGCTCCAGGTGCGATCACGACTGCTGTAGAAGTTTATACTTTAACTCAAGCCGATAAAGATTTGGGAACAGTAACCAATACGGCAACTGTTAATGCTAAAACTATCGGTGGTGCTAACGTGACTGATGTTTCTGGTACGCTGGAAAACAATAACACACCAACGGTAATCAGTTTCCCTAAATCACCAAGAGCCGTTAATGATGATGGTGGTATTGTTTCAGGTTCACCAAAAACAATCATCGTGTTGGCGAATGATGATCCAGGTAACTCAACATTCGATAAGCTAACGGTTGAAATTGTAAGTCAGCCTAAAAATGGAAAAGTGGTGGTTAATGCTGATGGAACCATTACTTATACTGCCAACCCGGGATTCACTGGAGAGGATACCTTCACTTACCGAGTAAAAGATGCTTACGGATATTACACCAACGTTGCATCGGTGACTTTAACAGCAACATTTGTAAACATTTCAGTACCGAATTTATTTACACCAAATGGTGATGGAATAAATGATGTATTCGAGATCAGAGGATTGAATCAATATCAATCTAATGAATTACAAATTGTTAACCGTTGGGGTAATGAAGTTTTCCATGCCAAAGGTTACCAAAATAACTGGACAGGTGAAGGACTGAATGAGGGAACTTATTATTACCTACTGCGTGTTAAAAAAGCGGGAAGTGATGAGATGGAAGTATTTAAAGGATACATCACATTAATCAGAGCATTTAAAAATTAAGATAAGAGGCTTAGGGAAATCAGGCATCAATCTGATTTCCCTTTTAGATATTAAGACGATGAAGAAATTATTATTGTTAGTAGGCTGTTCCATTTTATGGTTTGCAAAACCAGTTTTTGCTCAACAGGATGCCCAGTATAGCCAGTACATGTTCAACGGCATTTACATTAACCCGGCTTATGCAGGTTATAAAGAGGTTTTGAATGTGCACAGTTTTTACCGGAGCCAGTGGACGGGCATCACCGGAGCGCCGAAAAGTATGTCGCTTGCTGTTGATGCCATTGCCAACAGTGGAAATGTCGGTTTGGCCCTTCAGGTATCAAGTGATAAACTTGGTGCACAAACCAACCTTGCTGTTTATGGTAACTATGCTTACCGGATTCGTTTAAACGATGATGGCAGCTCGAGACTAGCTTTAGGTTTAGGTGTAGGGATGGCGCAACTGGGTATTGATGGTTCGCTGTTAAACCCGAACGATCCGGAACCATTTCAACCGGTAGGCGTTCAAAGCACCATTGTACCAGATGCAAGGGCAGGTGTTTATTTTGCCAACGATAAGTTTTATGCCGGTTTTTCTGCCGATAACCTGATTGCCACTTACATCAATATTGATCGTTATGCATTTATTCCTCAACCAAAGCCGCACTACTATTTAACAGCTGGTGCTTTGTTTCCAGTCAATGAAGATTTTCAGGTAAAACCATCTTTCCTTTTGAAAGATGACCGGGGCGGACCAACCAGTTTAGATGTGAATGCTTTCTTGTTGATCAAAGAGTTTTTATGGGTGGGTGGATCTTATCGTACAGGAGTGAAACTTTATGATAAAAGTTATTTACAAAGAGACCTCACGCCAAGAAACTCGGCAGTTGCTGCCATTCAAATTTTTCCTACAGAAAAATTAAGGATTGGTTATGGCTATGATTTTTCAATCGGCCCGCTGCAAGGTTACAGTGGTGGAACACATGAGATTTCAATATCATATTCTTTCATCAAACCGAACATCAGACTGGCCACCCCTCGGGTTTTTTAAGCCATAATAAATTAGTAATTTTGGGATCTATCCAACAATATATAATGAAGAAAATTTTACTGAGTTCATGCTTCTCTTTATATTGTTTATTTGCTGTGCAAATTGATGCGAAAGCACAATATGTGTTAAAAGATGCAGATAAGCAATACGAACTTTACAACTATGCTAAAGCTGTAGATTTATACGAACAAGCTTACAAAAAGAAAGAAAGTTTGCATGCTGCCGAGCGTTTGGCTGCTGCCTATGCTTATATGAATGATTATAAACAGGCAGAAAGCTGGTATGCCATTGCATCGAAAATGTCGGGAAGCAAACCAGAAAATATTCTGGGTTATGCAAAAGCATTGCAGAGTAATTCTAAATACAGTGAAGCCAAAGTCCAGTATCAGGCTTACATCGACCAGAAAAAGGATGTAACTGAAAGGCAAAAAGATGTTTGGCTTTCTTCATGTGATTCGGCAGTAAAATGGATGAAAAATCCTAAAAAAGTTGAATTAATAAATGAGAAAGCGTTAAACAGCACTCAGTCTGACTGGGGCGCTACCACTTATCAAGGTGGGGTAGTTTTCACTTCAGACCGAACCAATACCGGTTTTGAATCAAAAGAAAGTTCTCCTTTTTTAAAGTTCGATGGTGCTAAAACACCCGATAAGAAAATTTACGGATGGACTGGAAATGGCTATCTGAAATTATACATCAAGCCATCTCCAAAAGATAGTTTGGCCTTGTTCCCAATTAAAACCGGCACCAAATATCATGTCGGTTCTGCCACTTTTACGGCCGATGGAAATACCATGTATTTCACCATGACGCCAATTCCTGATGATCTGGAAAAAGTGAAAAATAAGCCGAGCACGGTAAATGTAGAAATTTACAGTAGCACAAAAGGAGCCGATGGAAAATGGGGTGAACCGGTTGCTTTTCCTTATAATGATGTAAATAAATATTCCGTTGGTGATCCATTTATTTCAACCAGTGGAACCAGTCTTTACTTTGCTTCGAACATGCCGGGCGGTAAAGGTGGTACTGATATTTATGTTTCTTTAAAAACTGATGCAGGCGAGTGGGGAAAACCAATCAACCTGGAAGAAATTAATACTACTGGTAACGAACGCAGCCCGGTTTTTGATGCCAATAATAACTTATTTTTCGCCAGCGATGGTTATGTGGGCATGGGTGGATTGGATGTTTTCAGGGCATTAAGAGATGGTGCCGGCATCGGCAAAATTGAAAACATGGGTTATCCTTTCAATTCTCCTAAGGATGATTTCGGCTTCAGCTTGAATGAAAAAGGAGGCATTGCTTATCTTTCATCAAACCGGAACAATGGTCTAGGTAATGATGATATCTATAGCATCGATCAAAAAATGATTATTGCTTTCAAACTGGAAGGAACAGTGTTCGATAAGAAAACCAATCAGCCTATTCCAAATGCATTGGTAACACTTGCAAAAGTAAATGGTGGAACTGTAAAAACGGAAGCTGATGAAGATGGAAACTATCAATTCAATCTTGCAGCAGAAACGGAATACAATGTAATCGGGGAGAAAACAAACTACCGTTCAGATAGTGAGAACCTGGCTACCATCGGATTAAAAACATCAGAGGTGTTAAAACAAGATTTACATTTAGAGCCTGTCGAAATCAATAAAGCTATCAGATTGGAAAATATTTATTACGATTTCGATAAATGGAACATTCGTCCGGATGCAGCTGTCGAATTAGATAAACTGGTTAAAATCATGTTGGATAATCCAACCATTTGGATTGAACTTGGCTCGCATACCGATAGCCGTGGTAAAGATGCTTACAACTTATCATTATCTCAAAAAAGAGCAGAATCTGCAGTTCAGTACATCATTTCAAGAGGTGTAAACAAAAACAGAATTACTGCCAAAGGTTACGGTGAAACTCAATTATTAAATAAATGTGCCAACAATGTTCAATGTAGCGATGCTGAACACCAGTTGAACCGAAGAACAGAATTCAAAATCGTTAAGCAATAATTAAAATTAAGGTTAACAAATAGATTTATTTTTTATTGCCCCTGATGAAAATCAGGGGCATTTTTCGTTTGATCAACATTGAAATTTCAGTCCTTAAATAACGCTGTAATTACGATTGGATTTACTGATAAACATTTTAAGCTTTTCCATGTTAATTGAGGCATGGATAAACTTCAACGAAGCGTTTATATACTTTTACTAATTGCGCTAATTTTTGGAATACTTTACTTTGCCAGCTCATTTCTTATTCCATTAGCATTGGCCGCAGTTTTCTCCATGCTTTTCATTCGTCTAAGTAATTTTCTTGAGTCTAAAAAAATCAATAGGGCGGTAGCGTCACTAATTTGTATATTGATTTTCGTTGCTGCCATCGGTTTGATTGTGGGGTTATTGTACTGGCAAATGGGCAGTTTGACTGAGAACATTGATGAAATGAAATCAAGATTAACCAACATGATTCAGGATGTGCGTGCGTGGCTGAATCAAAGCGTTGGTATTGATAAAAATCAGCAAAAAGAAATTATTAAACAGGGTAACAGCCAAACCGGTGCAGTAATTGCTGGCTTTGCCGTAAACCTGGCAAGTATTGGGGTAAGCACCATTTTAGTGTTGGTGTATATGTATCTGTGCTTATATTATCGGGCACACATTAAAAATTTTATTTTGAAACTGGTTCCAGATAATCAGGAAGATAAAACAGCGCATATTGTGCATGAAAGTGGTTTAATTGCGCAAAAATATCTAAGCGGTTTAGGTGCAATGATTGGGGTACTCTGGGTAATGTATGGCATTGGTTTTAGCATTGTGGGTGTAGAAAGTGCCATCTTTTTCGCAGTGCTTTGCGGCATATTAGAAATTATTCCCTTTGTCGGAAACCTGACGGGAACGAGTCTGACCGTTTTAGCAGCAGTGGCGCAGGGAGGAGATTCGAAAATGATTATCGGCGTATTAGTGGTTTATGCCGTTGTGCAACTGGTACAAACTTATATTTTAGAGCCGCTAATTGTAGGCGAACAAGTAAATATTAACCCCTTGTTTACCATCATGGCAATTGTTGGGGGCGAGTTTGTTTGGGGCGTTGCCGGGATGATTTTGGCCATTCCACTATTGGGTATTGTGAAGATTATTTGTGACCGTGTCCCTGTTCTTCAGCCCTACGGTTTTCTCATTGGTCCGGCAAAACCTGTAGTTAGAAAAAGAAATATATTTAAAAGAAAAGCATAGTTTATACAATAGAGATGAAGAAAAAAATACTCATTATAGATGATGATAATGACTTGCAGGAGATTTTTCCGCTGATGTTTCAGCACAAAGATTATGAGTTAAAATCATTATTTGATGTGGAGCACATAGATCAGGTTATTAAAGATTATCTCCCTGATTTGATCCTGCTTGATATCTGGATTGGAAAAATTGATGGCAGAGTAGTCTGTAATTATTTGAAGAGTCATGCAGAAACTGTTGACATTCCCATTCTGCTCATTTCTGCTGTAGAGATTGATATTGATGATGTGCATTGCCAGCCCGATGCCATTATGCAAAAGCCATTTGAAATGGAAGAATTGATCAGCACAATGGATGAGCTTTTGTCTGAATAGCCTCAGCAACATCTTTGTATAATCAAGGTCATATAATCGGGAAAGCAATACATATCATCCATTTAAAGGATATTTTTGTGCTTTGATATTATACAAAGCCGCGACATGGATACCAGCACTTTAAAACATATTCCTTATTCAGTTCTTGATCTTGCCACCGTTTTAGATGGCTATACTGCTGCCGATACTTTTAAAACCAGTTTGGAAATTGCCCAACAATCTGAAGCGTTGGGTTACAAACGTTACTGGTTTGCAGAGCACCACAACATGGCAGGTGTAGCCAGTTCGGCCACAGCCATTCTTATTGGATTTATTGCCGGTGGTACCAAAAGCATTCGGGTAGGTTCTGGCGGAATTATGTTGCCCAACCATTCGCCGCTTATCGTTGCTGAGCAGTTTGGCACTTTAGCATCGCTTTATCCAAACCGTATCGATTTAGGTTTAGGCAGGGCACCTGGCACCGATCAGGTTACGGCGATGGCCATCCGCGGCGAAAATTTCCATGCTGCACATAATTTTCCCAAAGATATAGATCGTTTACACCAATTGTTCTCTGCTGACAATGCAGGATCAAAAGTGAGGGCCATTCCTGGTGAAGGATTGGATATCCCTATTTGGGTGTTGGGATCGAGTACTGACAGTGCCAGGTTAGCTGCCGAAAAAGGTTTGCCTTATGCCTTCGCCAGTCACTTCGCACCGGCACTATTTGAACAAGCCGTTTCTATTTATAAAAATAATTTCAGGCCATCTGAATTTCTGGATAAACCTTATGTAATGGCTTGCGTAAATGTAGTTGCTGCTGATACAGATGATCAGGCAGAATTGTTATCGAGTTCTGTAAAAAGAATGTTTTTGGGTGTAATTACAGGAAGAAGAGAACGTTTAAAGCCACCTGTTGAAAATATCAATTCTTATTGGGATCAGCTGGAAAAAGAGGCTGTAGAGCAGATGCTTTATTATTCTTTCATTGGAAGTAAAGAAACCATCAAACTCAATTTATCTGCATTTGTTTCCAAATTTGGTGTAGATGAAATTATGAGTACTTCGCATATTTATGATCATGAGGCGAAACTGTACTCCAATAAATTGTTTGCCAGCATTTTTGAATAATCTGTAGATCTTACTTTACCCGGTAGTTGTCTATAGCGATTACCCATTCATCGTGGCCGCATATTCCGCATTTAAGAAGTGCTTTTGTTTCCACATGGTCTACATTTCCACAGAAGGCGCACGCATAATGTTGATCTGGTGATGGTGTTTTGGTTTTATCGGCGAATAGTGCTGGCAAAATGGGTAAGCCATGGCGTACCTTCTCATCGGGATAGAAATAAATGCTTAAAGTGCCTGATGTTTCCAAAATAGCTGTTTCCACCTGGCCAAGATGCGAGATACTTTGTTGTCTCATTTCAGCAAAAAATTCATCTTGTGCCAACGCTTCTTTTTTAAATTCTTCAGTATTAAAGCGTCCGTCTTTGATCAGGTAAACACATTTGCCCTCAATCAAGTCGTCTAATTTTTCATTTTTAGCAGTAAGGTAGGTGGTTAACCGATAGGCACCTACAATAATGAAAAATATAATAACCGGTACCAGCAGGCCGATTTCTTTGTAAAACATCGGGTCGCCGGCTGCAGAACCTAAGCTGATGATCACCACCAGTTCGAAAACGGAAAGTTGCCTTACACCACGTTTCCCTAACAGCCTTAATCCAATAAGGATGATGAAATACATGATGAAAGTGCGGAGTGCAATCTCCAGCATAAATTCCCAGTTTTCCTCTCCAATGAAGAAATTTTTCCAGTCGATGTTTAATGTCATAGCCTAATTTATAAGGCTATAACAACCAGATCTGGAAAACGATTTGAGAGAATTGAGATAATTTTTATTTGGATGGCCTACTAGGCCAAAATAATTCCAGATTGGAAACCTGGATTATTGAATATCGACATGCCTTTCAAAACATGTCGAATAGTTAAACGGAATGTTTAATATGATTTTAAAGCTTCTGCACCTGCGGTTGCAACTTCATGGTCTTGATCAACCGTTCCGCCTGAAACGCCTATAGCACCGATGATAGTACCGCTTTCATCTTTCAATACTACACCGCCTGGAAACGTGATCAGGCCACCGTTTGAATGTTCAATATTATATAAGGGTTGTCCTGGTTGCGATAATTTTCCAATTTCTCCGGAATTCATATCAAAGAAACGGGCAGTTTTCGCTTTTTTTATCGAGATATCGATTGATCCCAGCCAGGCATTATCCATCCTGTGAAATGCTTTTAAGTTCGCACCTTCATCTACAACAGCAATGTTCATGGGTACACCAATTTCTTTTGCTTTGGCCTTAGCGGCCGACGATAATTTTTCTACAATCTCTAATGTTAAACTCATCATATTTATCTTGGTTAAGTGTAGTTGATTAACATTATTCGCTGCTTATTGTTCTGATTATGAATGGTATTTAATATTCCAGATCAGAGTATTGATCAAATTCTTTCGTAAAAAAAATCTCCGATAATTAAACCGGAGATTCATATTAAGCTTTAACTCTTTTCACTTTTCCTTCTGCCTTTTCAGGAATTTGAATGGAAAGAATGAGGTCGATGCTCTCTGAGTTTGTTTCATAATCAGCAGCTATTTTTTCCCATCTCTTCAGCTCAATTTGCAGGTTTTCAATTTCTTTACCTAAAGATTCTATTTTGCTCTGAATTGATTTTCTAACGTTCGTATTTGCCATAACACAAAATTATGATTTGAATATTAATTTGGTGTAGGTTGATCATTTTTTAATGAAGATAATTTACATTTCGACTGTATTTCAGTAAGTTAAGTCTCTGTCGAATTTTCAACATTCCTGGCCATCGATTGTGAATATTTTTATGTGCTGAAATACAGGAAGAACCAATCTCCAAACATTGATTTAGCTGGGATGATTTTGTTGCGAAAGCGCAAAATGTTAAATTTACCATTCGAAGAATACGGATGAAGTATTCAACGATTAGGAACCGAACAATTTTTACTTTGCAACTCTCTATTTTATCTTTTCAGGAGGATCATCCCTTTGTCCTTACTGATCTTCGTTTCTATATTGCCGAAGCTGCGCATTATATTATGGCGTTAAATTTTCAGCAAGAATTCGAATTATTATATATTGATTTAACGGCAAAACCTGATCAGAAACCCGGAATTGTAGGCTTGAAACTTATTCGTGATGCAAAGAAAACCATGCATCCAAAAATTTATGATCATTTGGCCTTAATTAACATTTCTTCCGTTTGTGCGGCAACTATCAATGCTCATGGCAAGGATAAAGTACATCAGGATAAAAGTAAGTATCCCGCTCAAGCAGAATTAATGGTAATCGAAGGCTGCATGGACGACTATGAAGCGTTTAAAAAACACTTATTGCCTGTGTCGCGGCAATTTTTATTACGCCCCATACATACCGAATGGAACACGATTTTAACAGCATTTGATTTCTTTCTGATGGATGGTGTTTGGGAAGCCGTTAGTTTTGTAGGCGAAATGCTGGCAAAGCATAAAAATGATGGCGGTGTCAGTCATGCACAATTATTTGATCAGCTTTGTAAGCAAGACTTTTATGCAATGTTGTGTGCTTCAATGGAAAACTTTTTAAATCAGCGTTATCCATTAAGTAAAGAGACATTAAAACTCGATTTTTAGAATCCTGATTAAAAGTATTTATCCAGGCTTAGTCCGTAGGTGAAATTTAAGTTTTCTCTACCGGTGATGTTTAATTTGTTATAGTTTAGGGCAGTGGTTAAACTAATCCACTTTCTAAGTTTTAGGCCAATCGTGGTCGACGACCGGATAATATAATCGCCCCTTCGTGAGAAGGAATTTTGTAAGAAATGGCTTCCATCAATGGTAATGATTTCTTTTACAGCGAAATGAAATTGAAGCCTAAGCGAGTTACGCAAGGTGTTATAACTTTCACCCACCACCAGGCTACTTTGATCGAATAAAACTCCATTGCTAAGGTTAATGTAAGCATTGGATTCATCTAAAAAGCTATAAGCGATTCCACCGCCTGCAAGTAATTGGTTTTTTAATTTCAGTGAGTAACTGGTATTGTAATTTACCAATCCCCAGTAATAGAAATGCTCCGGACCTTTAAATAAATTAAAGTTTAGTGTAGTAGAAAAATCGTTGTTGCTTAAACTTTTGTTTTGCTTTCCGTACAGCCAGCTGGTGGTGGAGTTTAGAACGAACGTTTCTTTTTTCATCCCAAAATTTAAACCGTTGTTGAGCAAATAAGCCCGCTGATCGTTTGTTCGGTTGATTGATCCTGTGGATGATAACAAAATATGGTAGTTTGTACTGTCGCTATATTGGGCATTGGCAGATAAATAGCAAAGGATCGTGAGTAAGAAAAGTACAAATTTCTTCATATTAAGTTTAACACAATTACAACAAGTATGTTTAAGCAATCCATAAAAAGTACTTCTACGGTTGTAAAACTTTGATCGCTGTTAAAATGTTATCGGTGCAAGATTATTTGATTAAACGATATCATAATGAAAAAGCAAAAGACTCCAGCCAAGCAAAAAAAGCAACCCGGTATAGAATCAAAAATGAATCCCGCTCCGGAAGTGATTAAAGGTACCTATAAAGGCGCTGGCAAATTGATTGATAAAGTAGCGTTGATTACCGGAGGTGACAGCGGTATCGGAAGATCAGTTGCGGTACATTTTGCAAGGGAGGGTGCACAAATTGCGATTGTATATTTTAATGAAGAGGGTGATGCAAAAGACACTCAAAAAATGATCGAACAGGAGGGAAGAACGTGTTTACTCATTAAGGGCGATGTGAAAAAGCCTGCTTTTGCCAGGAAGGCTATCAAGCAGGTTGTGAAGCAATTCGGTCAGCTTAATATTCTGGTTAATAATGCTGGCATTCAAGTACCACAAAAAGATCCTAAAAAAATTGATGATAAACAGCTGGAAGATACTTTTCGAACCAATATTTTTGGTTACTTCTATTTTGCTCATGAAGCCCTCGAGCATCTTCATCCGGGCGATAGTATCATCAATACTACATCGGTGACAGCTTACCGTTCATCACCTAACTTAATTGATTATTCCTCAACTAAAGGAGCAATTACGTCCTTCACCCGTTCACTGGCAACTAATTTGGCCAAGTCGGGTATCAGGGTCAATGCTGTAGCACCCGGCCCCGTTTGGACACCACTTATTGTTTCTACTTTTGACGAAAAAAAAATTAAATCATTTGGTTCAGAAACCGCAATGGAAAGGGCAGGGCAACCTTCAGAAGTTGGACCTGCTTACGTATTCCTGGCTTCAGCGGATGCATCATTCATAACAGGTCAGGTTATCCACGTAAATGGGGGAGAAGTGGTGAATGGCTAATGTGATTGCAAATCATTAATTTTACATCATGAAACCAAAACCATCTGAGCATTGGCGTTTTCGATTGCATGAAGTGATTTACGAATCAAACACGCGTGCCGGAAAAGCTTTTGATGTTGGGTTACTGATTGCCATCTTTACCAGTATTATGGTGGTGATGCTGGATAGTGTGGTGAGCATACACGTAAAATATGGCGCATTATTTTACAAGCTGGAGTGGATATTTACAGGGCTATTTACGATTGAATATATCTTGAGGTTAGTTAGTATTAAGCAACCGATCAGGTATGTATTTAGTTTACTGGGGATAATCGATTTGATTTCCTTATTACCTTCCTATTTGAGTATATTCTTTATCGGAGCACAATCGCTATTGGCTTTTAGGGCCTTAAGGCTGCTTCGGGTTTTCAGAATTTTCAAATTAGGTGAATTTTTAAGCGAAATCAATTTCCTTACGCAGGCTTTAAAAAACAGCTTCAGGAAAATCAGCATTTTTCTGTTAACTGTACTCACCATTACGGTGATTTTAGGATCGATAATGTATCTGGTAGAGCAGAAAGAAAATGGTTTCTCCAACATCCCTGAAAGCATTTACTGGGCTATTGTAACCATCACTACAGTTGGTTATGGTGATATTTCTCCAATCACACCAATGGGAAAATTTGTTGCATCGGTTGTGATGCTGATTGGTTATGCGATCATTGCTGTTCCGACCGGAATTATTACCCATGACATTGCAGTTGCAGCAAAATCAAAAAAGGAGATGCCGGAATCTTGTCCGAGCTGCAGTTTAGAAGGTCATGATGCCGACGCACTTTTCTGCAAGCACTGCGGCTCATCCTTGTTTAGATAATTGGTATTTATCTGATAAGAAATTTAAACAAATAACGCTCATCAGGTTTATTCTGCTTCACATTAAACAAATGTCCTTTATTGTTTGTATATTAATCAAGTTGAGCAGATTATCATGGTGCCATGCATTCCCCGGTAATGTATTAAAGAAGTTAGAAATTTAGGAAGCCATTCCTTTTTTCAAGATGCACAGATTTATACGGGGTAAAAAAGTAACGCCATGATAGCTGCATAACACTCTATCCCCACAATATTATACCAGGCATCAGCTGGTAAATAAAAAACATAAAACTTCCTGTGATAAAATTTAACAATCGGCTCGAAAAACTATTCAACTGCTCGGGTGTTTTATATTAAATCTTATCCTTTGGAAAATTCACGTCCCCAAGATCTTGCCTTACTGGTTCAAAATAAACTGAGATTGGCCAAAAACAGAACGACAGTTCCGGATATAGGTATTTTGGAAGCGCTCTTCGATTGCCTGTTCTTTTCGAGTATGTGCAAAGAAGAAAGTGATCTGATTCGGGTAACGGTAACGTTCATTGATCCCTCGAATCCTGACCCTACACCACCCAAGATAATCGTACCTGAAAGATGGAGCTTCGTTGCCTTCGAGCGGCCTATTGCCATGAGCACAAAATCTTTAGCTAAACTTTCTAAAGCAGCCGATCCGTCGTGCTCCTCGCTGGCCGTTTATTACAATGAACAAGGACAACTTTTTGTATGGGGCATGATAGACCAGGCGATGCATTATCAAAACTTTTTAAATTACGAGTCTGATACGCACTCTGAGCAGCCTGGGCTTTTTCAGGTGGCTGTGAGCGACATTGGTACGCTCCATGTTTTGTTTGATTACGAACTTCTGGCCACGCTAAAACAGAACGTTTTGGTAAAGCGTTATCTGGATGTACTTACCATCGGGCCAATCTCAAAAATTTTAAAGAAAAATGCCGAGCTGCTAAAACTTAATATAAAAGAATATCTTACCGAGGCCTATCCTGAAGAAGCCTATGAAGATTGGGAGGAATATCTTGATGGACTTTGGATTCAAACCTTTTCGAGGTTGCTGCTCAAAATACAGAACTATCAACATGGCGGCGCAATACTCATTGCAGACGATCATGAAGACCTTGATATTAAATATAAAATTCACTACCAGCGTCTAACTAACGCAATGATTGCACATGCACGATCTGCAATTGATAACTTTTTTTTCGAACGTACGATAGATGAACAGCTCGAGGCTGGGAGACGTTCCATCAACAAGCGCCTATATCAACATGAAGCCTTGTCAATCAACACTAAAAAAGGAACTGGTGATGAGATTAGCGGAGCAATCAGTTTCATCGCTTCACAAAGCTGTGTTGATGGTGTGGTGCTTTTCGACAGAAACATGGTAGCCAATGGCTTCGGTACTGTACTAAGGGCTAAACGGATGCCACGTAAAATTTATGTTTCTGCTACTTCAACAGCATCATCTAAATCACTTACTGCTGATGATCCAAAACATTACGGAACACGGCACAGATCGATGATTGCCTATTGCTGGAATCATCCAAACGCCTTAGGTTTGGTTATTTCACAAGATGGTGAGATCAGGGTGTTTTCTAAAATTGAAGACAAATTGATCATGTGGGAGAACATTAAAACACAGCAATACATGACAAACAAATCTCAGCGGCAGAAAACTCAAATGCTCAAAGCTAGTGGTCAGGCTTAATATTATGCCTAACAGCTTGATCATTAGAAATAATCTAAATATGATTTGCTTTTTTTAGCGGATAATTTCATCAAAATACGATAAGTTTATATTTACATTCCTTTGCCGCTTGACATCAGTTTTACCAAAGCAGAAAAATAGCAGGCATAAACTTTAATATGATGAAAGTAAATGAACTATGGCTTAGCCGTGATGAAAGCACCAGATTAGCTACACTAAGCCGCTACAAAACTGTCTGTAGTCCTTCTGAACATGCGCTCGAAGATTTTGCGCAACTGGCTTGTGAAATATTTGATTTGCCCATGTGCCTGATTTCACTGGTAGATCAGGATAAGGTTTATCTAAAAGCATGTGTAGGTTTTACGGGATTGAAATCGCTACCCCGCACCGAATCGCTGCTTGGCCGGTTATTGCCATCAAATCAAGTTACAATCGTGGATAGCCATGAAGAAACCCTTCAATTTTCCAGCTTACTAGATACTACTATTCTTTTCTGTGCCGGAGTGGCGCTTATAACACCCGATGGACATAACATCGGCTCCCTTTGGTTGATGAATGATCAGTCTACTGATTTTGAGTTGAAAAAACAATCTTTACTGATGAAGTTTGAACAAGTTCTTATCGATCGGATGGGCTTGTGGCTGGTTGCAGCTGAAGATGCAGCGATGCGGATACAGAATGTTAAACTCGTTTCAGAAAACGAAAGGGTAGTAGAGAAAATTTCGCACCTCATGGATTATCACCAGGAGATTTCAAATGCAAATAATGTACTGGAAGGTGTACTGGATAGTTTTGAAATGATTTTTCAGCAGGCACCCATCGCTATGGGTATTTGTTCGGGTGCTGACAAAAACATCTGGCAGGCAAATGCCATGATGGAGAAAAGTTTTGGAATAAATATTATCGGCCAGCGGCTTCATCATTTAATCGTGGAAATAAACGGCGATGATTTCGAAAAGGTGGTGAACAATACTTACCAGCAGTCGAAACCTTTCCAGGCCAAAGAAGCAAAACTATTCATTGATTTGCCTGGTGAAAAAAAACATATCTATGCAAATTTATCGTTGCAACCTGTAGGCAGGATGGGAGATGAGCCGGATAACATCATGTTTATTATTGATAATGTGACCGAACAGGTATTCGAAAAACAGGTAATGGAAGAAGCAAATAATGTTTTGATTAACGCCATTGAAGATACTGATATGGGATACACCATTGTAGAGTTTGCCACAGGAAACATGAATGCGAATGCCAGGCTGAAACAAAACTATGGATATGCCCCGTTTGAAGCATTCAATTACGATGATCTGTTTGCTGCAATGCTGCCGGAATATAGAAGCGCTATTAAGGATGCAGTAGAAAAAGCAATCGTAAACAGGAGTATCTATCAATCTGAATACCAGGTACGCTGGCGTGATGGCTCAGTACACTGGATACGAGGTTATGGAAAACCCATTTACGATGCGAATGGTAAAGCCTCCCACATTATTGGTTTCAATAAAATTATTTCGAAATAGAACATTCATGATGTTCATTACGGATAAAAATCTAACAGTTATTTGAGCTAAATACTTTTGAGTTGGATAGCAACATTGCCATTTCAAGCTGTGAGCATAAGCAGCGTTCGCAGAAAAAAATATTTAAAAAATGAGAAAGCCCCAAATTTCTAAGGGGCTATAAATTTTTGTTTTATCGACATCCATCTTTAAAACTAAACCAAACAAACTATATACTTAGACAACCAGATCTAAATATTGTTTTAAAAAAAATAAATTTTTCAGATCGCCTTGCTATTTCGTTGATGATTACTGATCTAACCAAATCATTTGCGTGAAAGCTCCATTGGCTGCCACGTCCCAGGCTTCAACCCGAACCCATTTACGGCCGGCAAGCTTAACAGGCCAACTGAAAGTTTTCTTACCAAAGCTTTGCGTATCATTAAGGTTGATACGCTGGTGATAGATTTCTTTCCCATCACCTGATACAATATCAACAAAGTTTAATGGGAAGGTCCATTCTAAAGCCATGTTGATATTTGCGGTTCCAGCGGAAGTTAGCTTTAATGTTTCTCCAGATTTTTTACCATTGATGCTGAAAGAAGGAATAAGCACCTCACCGGTAGAAACGAAGAATTTTCCCTTCCGCATGGCATCTAAAACACTTTGCCAGCCCTGTTCATAGTTTGGCAAATTCGGCAACTCCAGATAATTTACGTTGAGGTGGGCATACATTTCGTTTTGATGGGTAATGGTAAAAATATCTGCTTCAGAGATGACTTGTTTTCGAAGCCCCCAATTCGCCATATCATCGCCTAATTTTAAAACCCGTTGGCTTAAAGTTGGAATAGATAAATCTGCTGGAATGGCTTTCCAGGCGGCACCAAGAAAAGTTTCTGATTTAAAAAAATCTTCATCTTTATAAGCGTCCGGATAACCCGTTGAGGCTTTTGTACGGGCATGGGCTGTCCAGGCCAAACCTTTCTCCAGCTCAAGCAACTTTAACATTTCCTCTTTATTTCCTACGTGATAAACTTTTCCCAGTTTCGGATCGTCGACTACAAAAGATTCATTTGGTTTACGCGACATCACCCAATACACTGGCTTCGGAAAAAATGCCAACCAATGTCCGCCATAGAAGTTGTTCGCTTCTTCGCCTGGCAAAAGCAGGAATTTACTGTCAGATAATCTTTTGGTTTGTTGAAATAAAGCACCCAGCTCTTTTAAGCGATCATTGTCGGGCCCTTTTGGATGCCCCGGCCCATGGAACTCTGCAAGTTTTACAATGTCCAAACCATGTTTTTTAAGCACATCAACAAATTCTGGCTTTTCCGGTACAGGCTTTCCAGCCAGTACCACATCCGAAATAAATTCATTATGAAAATGTGTAGCCATTGTTTTGTAACCAGGCACTGCTTTATATGAATCATTGTGTGTAAATTTCTTCACCTGCGCTAAAGCGGAAGTTGCATTGCCTTCATCCAGCAGGCAAAAAAAGTTTAACCTTTGCTGGGTTTTAGGCGGTGCATTAAACCAGGGTACATACCTATTGTCGCCATAAGGATCCTGACGAATGCCCATCCCAAAACCTGGAATAAGCTTATGGAAGTTCTGGCCATACCAGGTAAATTTAAGGTTAAAGGCTTCATCCAAAGGATAGAAATACTGATGTGGCGCTGGAAATAATGCCAAACTTCCGCCAGGATTTTCACCAATGATGGTTCTATATTTAACTTCCAGGTTCCGGCTGGTATCTGTGGCAGATGGAGTAGCCTGTTGCATCTGATCCTGAACATTTGCCCAGGCCATTGTTTGCCAAATTGCTTTCTTGCTCACCAATCCTGCATCGTAAAGAATAGCTGTGGAATCGATTTCAGTTGACAATACTGCTGCAACATTGAAAAGCGGACTTCCATTGTAAAAAGTAATTTCAACATTTCCTTTGAAACGGTCTGCATGAGCACCATCAATAGTTAATATAGTCTGCTGTCCATTGGTTCTTACGCTGGCATTCTGTTTACGTATTGTAACCGGATAGGAATGGAAGGGCTTTTTAGGAACGCGATCGAAAAATACGTCCCAGCCACCACTTGATGGGCTTAGTGAGCGTTTGCCGATGGTAAGTACAAACGCAGGATCTAAATCAGATCCGATTTCTTTAAATATTTTTCCTTTAGCCAGCTGGACACTCTTAAGCATCGCATGATCATTTTCCAGATCGATAAGCATTTTGCCCGTTTGGTTGTTGCCAGCTGGCCAGGTCAAGGTAATAATCTTCTGATTAATGCGAACTTCAGATCCGTTTTTTTTAAACCTTGAGAGATCGACTTTTGATTCTTGTGCACCCGCATGTAGCGCAAAGAGAAATACATAGGTTAGAATAATTTTTCTCATAATAATTAAAAATAGAGAAAATAATTACCCCATTGCCTTAGCTAAAGTAAAAATGATGATAGGTGTTTGAATAAGTTCTAAATCGATTTATCTTCCCCTTGCTCGTACCTGTCTTCTCCCTCTTTATCTTCATGAACAATAAGCGACTCTGGAGCAGCGCCGGCATTATTTGATCCCGTTCCTGAAATTTTTGGTGTACTTAATATATCGTTGTTATTTTGTTCGGGATGTTCTTCTACTGAAGTATTTCCTAAAGCTTTCTGGCTTAATTCTTCCTGGTCGTTTCTATCATTTTCCAGTTCAGGATTCTGGTTATCTGTATCTATCATAGCTATATTAATTTATTGAAGAACAACATTTCAAAATTAAAGTTTCGGAAAAATGTTATCTGGTAATAGATTTTGGCTATTAAAATATAGAATTAAATGATTGGGATTATCGCTATTAATCTCCTAATTTTATAATACTATCAAAACACATGGTTTGTGCATTTGTTCAACCTATAAATATTTAACTAATGGAAAAAGACTCAAACGACATCAGCAAATGCCCTTTTCACAATGGTAGCATGAAGCAAAATGTAGGCGGTGGCGGTACCCGAAACCGCGACTGGTGGCCAAATCAATTAAAGCTCAATATTTTACGTCAACACTCTGCTTTATCTGATCCGATGGATAAAGAATTTAACTATGCAGAAGCCTTCAATAGCCTTGATTTGGAAGCTGTTAAAGCTGATTTACATGCTTTAATGACCGATTCTCAGGAATGGTGGCCGGCAGATTTTGGTCATTATGGTGGCTTGTTTATTCGTATGGCGTGGCATAGTGCCGGTACATACAGAGTAGGCGATGGCCGGGGTGGTGCAGGCGCAGGCTTGCAACGGTTTGCGCCTTTAAACAGCTGGCCAGACAATGTAAGTCTTGATAAAGCACGAAGATTACTTTGGCCGATTAAACAAAAATATGGTCGTAAAATCTCCTGGGCAGATTTGATGATCCTGACCGGGAATATTGCCCTCGAATCAATGGGTTTTAAAACTTTTGGTTTTGCAGGTGGCAGGGCAGATGTTTGGGAAGCAGACGAATCTGTTTACTGGGGATCAGAAAAAACATGGCTGGGAGGCGATGTTCGTTACGCTCATGGATCAGACGGTGTTTCTGAAAGTGGTGGTGTTTTGGTAAGTGATGATGATGCCGATGGCGATGTGCACACCCGTAATCTGGAAAAACCGCTTGCCGCAGTACAAATGGGTTTAATTTATGTAAATCCTGAAGGTCCGGATGGTAATCCAGATCCGGTTTTAGCGGCAAAAGATATCCGAGATACTTTTGGTCGCATGGCGATGGATGATGAAGAAACTGTGGCATTAATTGCCGGAGGACATACATTTGGTAAAACACATGGAGCAGCCTCATCAGATCATGTAGGTAAGGAACCTGAAGCTGCAGGAATTGAAAGTCAGGGATTTGGCTGGCATAACAGTTACGGTTCTGGAGCAGGGAAAGATGCTATTACCAGTGGCCTTGAAGTAACCTGGACAACCACGCCAACGCAATGGAGCAACAATTTTTTTGAGAACTTATTTGCATTCGACTGGGAGTTGAGCAAAAGCCCGGCTGGTGCACACCAGTGGGTAGCTAAAAATGCTGATGCGATCATCCCAGATGCTTTTGATGGTTCAAAGAAACATTTGCCAACAATGCTTACCACGGATTTATCGTTGAGATTTGATCCTGCATATGAAAAAATATCCAGAAGATTTTTGGAAAATCCTGATCAGTTTGCTGATGCATTTGCGAGAGCCTGGTTTAAGCTAACGCACCGCGATATGGGACCAGCGGCCCGTTATCTTGGGCCAGATGTTCCTCAGGAAGAATTATTGTGGCAGGATCCGATTCCAGCGGTGAATCATGCCTTGGTAAATGAAGCTGATGCTGAGGTATTGAAATCTAAAGTGCTACAGTCAGGCTTAAGTGTTTCTGAGTTAGTGGCTACTGCCTGGGCTTCGGCTTCTACCTTCAGAGGATCTGACAAACGCGGTGGTGCAAATGGTGCCCGTATTCGTTTAGCGCCTCAAAAAGATTGGAAAGTGAACAATCCTGCACAACTGCAAAAGGTATTAAACATACTGGAAGGCATTCAGAACGATTTCAATACTTCGCAGTTAGATGGAAAACAGATTTCTCTTGCCGATTTAATTGTACTTGCTGGCTCAGCAGCAGTTGAAAAGGCCATCAGCGATGGTGGTTATGCTAACAAAGTACCGTTTACTGCCGGTAGGATGGACGCCGCTCAAGATCAGACTGATGTGGAGTCGTTTGGTTATCTGGAGCCACAAGCAGATGGTTTCAGAAATTATAGCAAAACGAAATTTACCGTTTCTACTGAAGAATTATTAATAGATAAAGCACATTTACTTACCTTAACTGCGCCAGAATTAACCGTGCTGTTAGGCGGGTTGAGAACATTGGATATCAATTTTGATGGTTCAAAAAATGGCGTTTTTACCCACAGGCCAGGCCAGTTGAGCAATGATTTTTTTGTGAATTTGCTTGATATGAACACTGCATGGAAAGCAGTTTCTGATGACAAAGAAGTATATCTGGGAAGCGATCGTAAAACCGGGCAGCCAAAATGGACCGCAACCCGGGCTGATCTGGTATTTGGTTCAAACTCAGAGTTAAGGGCAATCGCAGAGGTTTATGCCAGTTCGGATGCGAAACAAAAATTCGTAGATGACTTTGTAAAGGTTTGGACTAAAATCATGAATCTTGATCGGTTCGATTTAGCTTAAAATATCTTAACCTAAAAAATGGCACCTTTTTGGGTGCCATTTTTTTTCTGTAGTTACTGATATTGCAATTGCTGAACGATGTCTTTCAGCAATATTACAAACCAAATTAAAATTGTAATAAACATTTCATTGCCATAGCTGTTAAAAATATAGTTCAACCTATTAGCTATGGATATCAATAAAGAAAATTATCACAATAACAGTCAGGAAAACGAATCAACAGTTCACCAAAACAATAAAGAGCAGAACCGCACTATTAGCGGTATAAATGATATCAGCAGATCATTCTGGGACGAGATTAATAACGAAATCAATTCGAATGATGTTCCCCTCTGGAGAATGTGGCGGTAGATTAGCGTTTGCTTTTATAAATAATAAGGGCCGATGCTTATTGTATGTCATCAGCCTTAATTCGAATTTATGATGTTGTAGTAAACCTTTTATAGAGGTAACTCGAACCAAAATTCTGCACCTTTATTTTCTTCACTATCCACTCCGATTTTTCCATTATGGCGATCGATGATTTCCGCGGAAATATATAAGCCTAAGCCTAAGCCGGAGAATAAGTGAGAAGACTCTTCCACTCTAAAAAATCTATCAAAAATATATTCAGACTTATCTTTGGGAATTCCGATACCGAAATCACGAACGGAAACTCTCAAAGCATTTTCCTTTAGCTCGGTTTTTATAACAATTTCATTAGCGTGTGGTGAGTATTTGAGTGCGTTCGAAAGAAAGTTTGATACCACCTGCTCAATTCTATTTTTATCTGCATGCACCACCACATCCTGCTGAATATTCATGGTTACAGAATGATTCCCTAAACTTCCCTGCAAGCCATCAACAGATTCTTCAATCACTTCATTGATATTAAAGTTAGAAAAAGTGAAAACCATTTTACCTGCCTGAATCCGTGTTACATCTAATAAATCATCAACCAAAGATGTAAGTTTGCCGATCTGTTTGGTTGCCTTATCAATAAAGCCAGAAATATGTTCAAACTTTTCTTGCTGTGCCATTTTTAAAGCAAACTGCAAATAGCCTTTAATACTGGTAATCGGGGTTTTTAATTCATGACTGGCAATACTCATAAATTCATCTTTTTTGTTCATGAGGTCCTTAGTTGCTTTTTGAGCGATCATTAAATCGGTTACCTCAAAAGCGAAAAATGCAACACCATCAATTGCGCCACTATCTGAAAATACCGGGTTTAAAATGATATCAAACCAGCTATCTTTTGTTTTGCCTGTTTTCTCATCCTTTTGCTGCAGTTTGTAAGAGTTGGCAACAAATGTTTCTCCTGTTTCAAGTACCTTTTGCTCAATACTAATCAGCTCCTGGGTTTCGAACTGCGAACCATCTTTTAGCTGCTTTTTGCCAATATAATCACTTCCACCATCGAACTGAATAAAAGCTTCGTTCACAAATTCGTAAACAAGATCTTTCCCTCTCCGGATACTGATCAAAGCAGGTGCTTTTTTGAAAATGCTATAAAATTCGTCCTGTTGTTTTTTAATAAGTTTTTGAAGTTCAGTTCTCCGCTTTTCATTGTGCTTTTGCTTGCTGATGTCGATAATGTACGACACTGCATCTTTGCGATCTTCGTCGTCTAAAATTGCTGAACCCACCAATACATCAATGGTTTTGCCACTTTTGGTTATATATTGTTTTTCAAACGGTGGGCAGAAACCCTCATTTTTCACCAAATCTGCTGAGATTTTGCTAATTGGTAAGAAATCTGGAGGGGTAATGTCACCCCATTTGATTAAACCATCTTCCAGGTCTTTTGTGGTATAGCCCAGCATCTCAATAAAAACTTTGTTTGCCGTTTCAATTCTGCCGGTTTCCACATCAGAAAATATCATCCCAATTACGTTTGAATCAAATATTTTCCTGAATTTTTTCTCGGTAGAATTTAACTTTGTTTCCGTATCTATCAACACAGTGATATCAAGTATGGAGCCTACCATTCGGTACGGAATGCCGTTATCATCTAATAAAATGCTCCCACGATCGAGAATGGTAGCGTAACTTCCGTCTGCTTTTTGTAAACGATATTGTGAGGTCCACTGCGTTTCGGCATTATTGATGGCCTCATAAACACTATCTTTTACACGCTTGCGGTCATCAGGGTGAATGGTGTCAAAAAAGAAAGAAATATTCTGGTTATCCGGATTATTTTCATAACCAAACATCGTAGCAAAATTATCGTTTCGCCACATGGTGTTGTTCGCCAGGTTCCAATCCCAAATGGTATCATTCGTAGCTTTTGATACCAGGTTGAAACGTTCTTCGCTTTCAGAGAGTTTAACCGTACGTTCCAGAATTTTTTGTTCCAGTTCGGTATTTAGTTCCTTTAAATTTTCTCTGGTTCCAAGCAGTTCGTTATAGTTGCGTTTTAATTTTTCTTCTGATAGTTTTTGTTTGGTAATATCCGTAATGGTTGCAGCAAATCCATCAGCCATTTTGACGGCAACAATTTCAATCCAAACTTTATCTGCCAGTTTAAACTCGAATTGTAGCGGCGTACCTTTTTCCACTACACTAATATATTTATTGAATAAATTACCTTCAGAAATTTCAGGAAGGTTTTCGAGCATTTTACCTTTCAAAAGTTCTTTATGCTCTTTTTTAAGAATTCTTAATGAAGCATCGTTAAACGACAAACATTCAAAATCAGTAATAAAATGATGTTTATTTCGAACAGCTTTAAACGCAATCACACCGTTTAAGCTGGCATTAAATACACCACTAATGATGTTGCTCAATTCGGTAAGTTTCGAAATATCGACAAAAGTAACCACTACACCATCCGTTTTTTTATCTTTTCTGATGTAGGGCATAATGCGCATCAAACTGCTATTGCCGTTTTTAATTTGAACTTCTTTTTCTACAACATTACCTGTTTTTAAAACCGATTGAATATCGACGTTGAGATTTTCTGCCTTGATGTTGTTTGAAATGTGTTCAATGGAACGGCCAATATCAGCTTCAATCAAATTAACCATGCTGATTGCTGCAGCATTAAATTTCCGGATGAACATACCCGAATCAACAAAAATCTGCCCGATATCGGTACTCCGGAAATAGTTGTCTAAGTCATCGTTCAGTTCAATTAATTCCTTAATTTTTACTTGATGCTCTGTATTTAGGGTATGTAATTCCTCATTCAGCGACTGAAGTTCTTCATTGCTGGATTGCAACTCTTCGTTGGCAGAAAGCAATTCTTCATTGGTAGACTGAAGCTCTTCATTCGTAGTCTCCATCTCCTCAACGGCCAACTGCAGGTTATTCCGGGTTTCATTCAGTTCAGCCTCCAGCTCAAAAATGTATTCGTTTTGGTCGCCATCATGGTAAGCCACCATACCCAAATCATCCTTATCTGGAATAGTTTCCAAAGTACTTTCGCCAAAAATAATCATGGTAGAACCACTGGTATTCTTCTTTTCGGGCGGCTGTATAGAAATATTTAGATAAGTTTCTTTATTTCTATTCGCAAATCTAACACGTTTAAGATGAGTGCTTTTATTATCTTTCCAGGCTTTCCTTAAGGCGGTATTCAAAATAATCGAAATTTCTTTCGGCACCATTTTTAAGATGTTGAGCTCAATTTTATCTTTTGGTAATGATAGAAACTGCCGGTAGTCGCCTATAGCATCTTGCATGATGTAAGATTTGTCTACATATATGCCCACATAACCCAAATCCCGTGTTAGAAACTGGTTGAAAGATTTTTCAATCGGGCTAACAGAAAAATCATTAGCATGAGCATTTTTTTTATCCTGAACTGAGAGCGATCTTGAGCCCGTATTATAGGTGTTGTAAGTAGAATAATTGATTGTTCCAGTTTTCTGGTAAATCTTCCATTTGCTCGAAACTTCTGTTAATCCGGCTTTTAATGATGATGCTGTTTCACTCGAACCCAGCATTAAGTAACCGCCGGATACCAGAGAAAAGTGGAAAATAGACAGGATTTTTTCCTGCAAAATGCTATTAACATAAATAAGCATATTGCGGCAGGTTACCATATCATTTTTGATGAATGGCGGCGATTTAATCACATCATGTTTAGCAAAAACTACCTGTTTACGTATAGAAGCAACAACGCCATAAAATTTGCCATCCTGAGCGAAATATTTTTTGAAGTATTTTGCCGGAATCTCTTTACTAATATTTGATGGGTACTGGTTTCGTGAGGCAATTTCGATACTTTTCTCGTCGGTATCTGTAGCGAAAATTTTAATGTCTATTTTCTTTCCTGATTTTGCAACACTTTCATTCGCGATAGCGGCAACGGTATAAGCCTCCTGCCCGGTGCTGCAGGCACAAACCCATATTTTTAAAGTATCACCATCTGATTTTTGTTCAACGATGCGGGCAATCTGATCTGCAAATGCTTCAAAAGCGCCTTTATCCCTAAAAAATTTTGTAACACCTATTAAGAAATCCTGGCCAAGAATAGCCACTTCCTTTTGATTGCTTTTTAAAAAATGAACATATTGATCGAGCGTTCGAATATTATTTTCGTTCATTCTTCTGCCAATCCTTCTAATGATGGTTGGTGTTTTGTACAGGTTAAAGTCGTTTCCACTTTGCAAATGAACCATTTTGAAGATTTCATCTAAAAGCTGCTCGTTTATTTTGCCATTTTCAAGTACTTTAATCGGCTCTTCATTCACATAATTGAAAAGTTCCTGATGCATTTCAGGAGCAGATAAAACATGATCGACATTGCCTGAGGAAATGGCACTGTTAGGCATCCCATCGAACTTTGCGGTAGAAGGTTCCTGAGCGATAACCATTCCACCATATTCTTTTATGGCTTGAATACCTTTGGTACCATCTGTTCCCGTTCCGGAGAGAATGATTGCAATTGCTTTCTCTTTTTTATCTTCTGCCAGTGTATACAAGAAGTGATCGATAGCGGTATTCGGAGCCTTAATTTGCGACTTTTCTGCCAGTTTTAGTCGGCCCTGGCTTACCGTCATTAGTTTGTTGTTGGGGATAATGTAAACACAATCCTGTTGAATGGCCATGTCATTTGCGGCTTCGAAAACCTTCATGTGGGTATGCTTGGCTACGAGCTCAACTAAAAGGCTTTTATAATCTGACGACAAATGCTGAATAACTACAAATGAGAAACTCGCATTTGTAGGCATATGATCAAAGAATTCATGTATGGCTTCTAAACCACCCGCCGAAGCTCCAATTGCAACAATGTATTTATCGTATCTTTTTGACGTCGCTTTAGTTACCTGATCAGTCATTCGTTTAGTTGTAAATTTGTTTCGCCTTAAATTCAAATAAGAAGTTTCTTAATGATTCGGCCATTTCAATTTCAGTTTTTTTCCAATCATCTGATTGGCCATAAATGGTTTGCATCCAGAGTTTAAATGAGTTACGGGGATGGTAGTTTATCCCATCTTTCTCAAATGTAATCGCCTGGTTTGGATCACCTCCCCACTTGATATTCTGGATTACCTCCGGTCTGAAACAGAGTAAGAAGTCACCTTTTCCGGCATCTATAGGGATGGCTAGCAATCCGCTCGCAACATTTGGATATGCTTTTGCTTCCTCATAAGTTTCGCCTAAATTCTGACTTGTAAATATTTTATTTATTCCTTTTCCTTCCAGCCACAGCGTCAGGTTTTCCAGTTGATCCATTTCTGGCACCATTCCGGTTGTTTTAATTTTCCCATTCAGGATTAATGCCGCACCAGTAGCATTAAACAACGAAAGCAGGTTTTGGTTTTCATCAGAAAAGATTCCTTTCATGATATCATCTTCAGCATAAATTAAGTCTGTAACCACCGTTCGTTGTTGTAGCAAACGGGCACTACTTACTAATTCTTCATGTTTGATAATGGATGAAATGCGATAAGATATTTCCAGGCTTAACCAATCAAAGATAGACCGGCTTTCGATGCTCAAATATTTGCTGGTAATGTGATGGCAGGAAATTAAACCCCACAAAACACCATCAATAACCACACGTATTGACATCGAGGCTGTTACGTTCATATTGGCCATGTATTCCAAATGCACCGACGCTACGCTACGCAAATTACAGTCTGATAAATCTAAAAAACCATTGGTTATTGGATTAATTACGGGGAACAGCTTGATGGTTTTATAATTTCTGTTAGGGATTAACCTGAATGGGTTTTTAAGGTAAAGTGCCCTGGCTTGTTTCGGTACATCAGAAGCAGGAAAGGTTTGCCCGAGATAACTTTCCAGCTCTCCGGTTATTTCTTCGGCGATAACAGTTCCATTCCAGTTTTTATCAAACTGGTACATGCGGATGCCATCAAGGCCTGCTATTTTTCGAATTTCTTTAATACTGGCTTCACAGACTTCCTGCAGGTTATCGGTACTTTCCAGGGTAGAAATAAACGACCTTACGCCTTGAAATACTTCGGTAAAACTGCGCTCTGGCTCTTCATCAATTTTCTCTATTTCTAAAATGACTAAATCCTTTTTTACATGCGCAAGAATATTTACCGGAACAGTAGCTGTAGCAGAAACTAATGGAAATTGAAATGGTAAACGGGTTCTTATACCTTTATTAATTTCAAGTTTAAATCGGCTCAGGTCTTCTGCGGATACATAATCTTTAAAATTCGTTCCGATACTTTCTTTCGCAGATTTTGCAATGATCGCCGCTACATTTTCGCTCACCTGAATGATGTCAAGTGATGCAATTTCCAGAACGATCAGAAATCCGAAATCTTGTATCGAGTTGGTTTGATGAATGGCAAGATTTCCGCAAAATTCTGCGTCGTAGTTTTTATTTTGACTCATTTTAAGTTTTTATGCATTTCAAATTCCAGCAATAACTAACCATTTATTTACTATTGAGAATATACAATTGAAAGGAGACATTGTAATCGCATAATAGAAATAGGGATCAGATTATCCAAACGCATAAAAATATACAAAACCGAAGTAAAAACCATTTTTTATAACGAAAATGCTACTCCTTTTGGGTGCTAAAAGGTCAATACATCATTAACCTGAGGCAGTTAGTTTTATATCCGTTAAAACATTCTCAGCTAAAATAACTTTATTCTTAAAAAAACTTATGATGAATCGTTTCGAAAATAAAATAGCATTAGTTACAGGAAGTAGTCAGGGAATAGGCGAAGCCTGCGCTTTACGTCTGGCAAAAGAAGGCGCAGACATCATTCTTAACGGGCGTAAATTTGACGAAAGAGGCGAGGAATTAATTGCGGAAATTGAAAAGATGGGCAGGAGAGTTAAATTTTTAGCTGCGGATGTAAGCAAAACTAAAGATGTAATCAAGCTTATTTATGATGCAGTAGCTGTTTTTGGATCGCTTGATATCCTTGTGAATAATGCGGGCCTGGAAAAGAAAGCCGATTTTTGGGAAGTAACCGAAGAAGACTACGATATCGTAATGGATACCAATTTAAAAGGCGTTTTCTTTGGCATTCAGGCTTTTGTAAAATATTGTAAAAGGGAGAAAAGAGCAGGTACAATCATCAACATGAGTTCGGTACATGAAGAAATTGTGTTCCCACATTTCTCGGCATATTGTGCAAGCAAGGGTGCCATGAAGATGTTAACCCGAAATCTGGCTACCGAATTGGCACCACTGAATATCAGGATTAATAATGTTGCACCCGGAGCGGTGACTACACCGATAAATCAGGATCTGTTAAATAATAAGGAACAATTAGAAAAATTGTTGGATAACATTCCAATGAGAAGAATGGGCAAAGTAGAAGATGTTGCTGCGGTAGTTGCTTTCTTAGCATCAGATGAGGCTGGTTACGTTACCGGATCTACTTATTTTGTAGATGGCGGCTTAACCTATCATTACGAAGAACAGTAAGTTAAAGCTTACTTGTTCTTCGCCCAATCTGTTTGTTTAATTCAACCGCCGCACTAATTAAAGCAAGGTGCGTAAATGCCTGAGGGAAATTACCTAAATGCTCGCCTTTTTTACCAAGTTCCTCACTAAAAAGAAGCAGGTGATTAGAATACCCAATCATCTTTTCGAAGTTTTCCACTGCCCGTTCTACTTCTCCACTTTTGGCTAATGCTTCAATAAACCAAAACGAACACATATTAAACGTACCTTCCTCTCCATCTAAACCATCTATTTTGGTCATGCCGTTATTATAGCGGTAAACCAGTACATCTACTAAAAGTTCTTCATCAATGGCTTTTAAGGTAGATAGCCAGCGTGGTTCAATAGGTGAAATGAAATGCGTAAGTGGCATTAGCAGAACGCTTGCATCAACATGTTCTGCACCCTTATACTGCACCCATGCGCCTCGTTTTTCATTCCAAAAGTTATGATAAATGTCGTTGTAAATATCGCTTCGAACCTGATGCCATTCGTTTTCTGGATAAGGAAAGGAGCGGTGTTCAGCAATCTTTATTGCCCGGTCCATGGCTACCCAACACATTAATCGGGTGTGCAGAAACTCTTTTTTCTCACTTCTGATTTCCCAAATACCATGATCAGGTTTTTTCCAGTTCTTAATTACCTGAACAATCTGTTTCTCTATCAACGTCCAGAATTCATAGGTAATGGGCTTGTATGATTTGTTATAGATGTAGATGGTATCGATCAGCTCTCCGTAAATGTCAATCTGTAATTGCGTAGCCGCCTCATTTCCAATTCTTACCGGCTTTGAAGCACGATAACCTTCCATGTGTTTGAGTTCTTTTTCATGGAGTTTAGGATTTCCATCAATCTGGTAGACCAGTTGCAAATCAATTTTTTGACAAAGGTTAAAGATCCAGTCGATAAATGCCGTTGCTTCATCAAAGAATTCCAGTTTCAAAAATGCGTACATGGTAAAAGCAGCATCACGAATCCAGGTGAAGCGATAATCCCAGTTTCGATTTCCGCCAATCGCTTCAGGCAAACCAAAAGTAGGTGCGGCTACAGCAGAGCCAAACTCGGCAGACGTAAGAAGTTTAAGTGTAATGGCTGAACGCCGTATTAACTCGCTATATCTTCCATCATAACTTGTTTTATTAATCCATTTTACCCAAAAATCTTTAGTTTGATGGTAGGCATCCTGCTGATAAAATTCCAGTTCTTGTCCTTGATGATCTTCCGGTAAAAATTCCAGAACGATCGTAGCCACTTCAGTTTCGTTCAGGGTAAACTCAGCATAACCATTCTTTTTTCTAACGCTAAGGGGTTTATCCGATAACATCTTGATCTGAAGTTTTTCTTCCGCAGATGTAAATCTGATTTCTTTTTCAAGGCATTCAACTTCGTGATCACTTTCTGAATAACCAAATCGTGGTACACAGCTTACCTTAAACTTAATGCTTCCTCTAACTGTTTTAATTTGCCTTACAATAGCACTGGTTAGTGTCTTATTTCCTTTTTGAATTGGCATAAAATCGGTTAGCTCAGCTATTCCAGAATCAGAAAAATATCTTGTTAATAAAATTGCTGTTCCAGGTAAATAAAGTTGCTTGCTGGTAAAGTTCTTCAAGTCTGGTTCTACTGCAAAAAAACCTCCACGTTGTGAATCCAACATCGTAGCAAATACAGTTGGCGAATCAAATTTGGGCGCACACATAAAATCGATTGATCCCTGTAACGAAACCAACGCTACGGTTTTAAGGTTTCCGATAATTCCGTAATTTTCTATAGGTTGAAAGGGCCTGCGGCTATGATTCATGGAGTATTGCTTTTAAACTTTCATTTATAAAGGAAATTTTAAAGCCTTTTGTTTGATGAACTACAGAATAGGTTAGCGCAATATAGAATATGCAGGCAAAAAAAAATCCCAACCGATTGGTTGGGATGTATGTTATCTGTTAGAATACTTAAACCAGGAATCCGCCTCCTAGTAAATCGTTGCCTTCATAAAATACGGCCGATTGGCCGGGAGCAATCGCTGATACATTGTGATCAAAAACCACACGCATCCTGTCTTTTTCCTGAACGATGGTACTTAACATACCAGCATCTTTGTAACGAATCTTAGTAATCACATCGTTCATTGGCTCTTCAATGCTAGCATATTTGATCAGGTTGATATTACGCACCATGGCTTCTTTACGTTCCAATTCTTCGGCTTTGCCTAAAACAACGGTATTGCTTTCCGGTAAAATTTGAGTAACAAACATCGGTTCGCCAAAAGCAACGCCCAAACCTTTACGCTGACCAATGGTATAAAAAGGATAACCTTTATGTTGCCCTACAACCATTCCATTACTTAAAATGAAATTTCCGCCGGCAACCTTATCTTCTAAATCTTCAACTTTATGTTTCAAGAAAGCCCTGTAATCATTATCAGGAACAAAACAGATCTCATAGCTCTCTGATTTTTTTGCCAGTTCTTCCTGTCCCATATCCAGCGCCATCTGCCTGATCTCTGATTTCGCAAAACTGCCCAAGGGGAATTTAGTACGGGAAAGGTTTTCCTGAGAAACACCCCAAAGCACATAAGATTGATCTTTGTTTTCGTCTTTACCTTTAGAAATTACATAACGGCCGCTATCTTGCTGGCGAATATTTGCATAATGCCCGGTAGCAATAAATTCACAATCCAGTTTATTGGCACGTTTTAACAATGCTTCCCATTTAATGTGTGTATTGCATAACACGCAGGGATTTGGTGTCCTTCCAGCTAAATATTCATCAACGAAATTATCAATTACATAATCGCCAAATTCATCGCGAATATCTAAAATATAATGTGGGAAACCATAATTTACAGCAAGTGTACGGGCATCATTTATACTATCTAAAGAGCAACATCCGGTTTCTTTGCTGCTACCGCCGGCGCTGGCATAATCCCAGGTCTTCATGGTTAAGCCAATAACTTCATAACCTTGCTCATGCAACATTACAGCTGCTACCGAACTATCAACCCCGCCACTCATGGCAACCAGAATTCTACCGTGTTTACTCATTTTAAAATAATAGGATGCAAAAATAAGGTTTATTTACCTGAAATTATTTAAAGCAAGTCAGTTACTTGTAAAAAGCGAAAGTGAGTTGTGTTGGAAAGCAGAACCAGCGTTGTTATTAATGATCGTCCAGCTTTTCGCTCATACGCCTGCAGGCCTAAGGCTCATGGGCCGGTATCCGCTTCAATCTGGTTTAGCGCACCTAAAACGGTGCAATAAACTTTCAACCGTTGCATCGTCTTTCGAGTTTTGGTTTTTCATTGGAACGCGGCAGTCTTGTTTAGTAAACGATTGTGCAATGAGATTGCTTCAATCGATGAAAAATCGATTTCGCAAAGACGGCTAGCGTAACTTATATTATTGCAACTTTGTATTTTTTATGTTGGTTAAACGATTTAGTCAAAGTTTATATGCACATTCGCATTTTAATTAATACCTTAGAATTTTAAAACAAAATACAATCAATTTTTTCAGAATATGATTAAAAAAATTATCCTGCCTTGTCTTCTTTTGTCATCATTCGTGGCATCGGCTCAGCAGAATTTGGTCCAATATGTTAAACCAATTATTGGAACGTCGAAAATGGGACACACCTATCCAGGAGCAACTGTTCCTTTTGGTGCAGTACAGTTAAGTCCTGAAACAGATACTTTATCTTATGAAGTAAATGGAAAATACAATGGTGATGTTTACAAATACTGTGCAGGTTATAAGTATGAAGATAAAACCATAACGGGTTTCAGCCATACGCATTTCAGCGGAACCGGTCATTCGGATTTAGGCGATTTCCTGATTATGCCTACGCAAGGAAAACTGCAGTTAAATCCAGGTACTGCCGATAACCCTAAAGCAGGTTACCGTTCAGCCTATTCACATGCCAATGAAAAAGTTGAAGCTGGTTATTACAAAGTAAAACTTGATGATGATAACATTACGGCCGAATTAACAGCGACTAATCGTGTTGGTATGCATCAGTACACTTTTCCTAAATCAGATCAATCGCATATCATTTTAGATTTGATGGCCGGAATTTATAATTATGAGGATAAAACGGTATGGACTTACGTTCGTGTGGTTAATGATACTTTGGTAACCGGTTATCGCCAAACCAATGGATGGGCAAGAACCAGAACGGTTTATTTTGCAATGAGTTTCTCAAAGCCATTTAAGAGTTATGGCAGAAAAAGTTATGATGCTAAACAGGCTTACCGCGGTTTTTGGGGCAAGTTTAACCAGGATCAAAACTTCCCGGAAATTGCCGGCAAAAAGCTTAAAATGTATTTTGATTTTGATACACAGGAAGGCGAGAAAGTGAAAATCAAGTTTGCTTTATCGCCGGTGAGTCAGGAAAATGCTTTGCAGAATATGCGTACCGAAATATCTGGTTGGGATTTTGAAAAAGTGAAAACGCAGGCTCAAACCACCTGGAACAAAGAGTTAAATAAAATCCAGGTTAATACATCAAACAATAATAGAATTAATTTCTATACAGCGCTATACCATTCGTTCATCAATCCAACTACCTATACCGATGTGAATGGAGAATACAAAGGTTTAGATCAGGGCATACACAAAGCTGAAGGTTTTACCAATTATACCACATTTTCTCTGTGGGATACTTACCGGGCCCTGCATCCTTTCTTTAACATTATGCAGCCAGGGCGAAGCAATGATATGGTGAAATCGATGATGGCGCATTACGATCAAAGCAGCCTGAAAATGTTGCCGATTTGGTCGCACTATGCCAACGATAACTGGTGTATGAGTGGTTATCATAGTGTTTCGGTTTTAGCCGATGCGATTATTAAAGGCACTTATAATGGCGATGCCAACAAAGCTTTAGATGCCTGTGTAACAACTGCGAAACATCGCGACTATGAAGGAATCGGTTATTATATGGATAAAGGATATATTCCTGCTGAGAGAAGTGGCGTTTCTGTTTCCAATACGCTGGAATATGCTTATGACGATTGGGCGATTGCACAGCTGGCGAAGAAACTGAACCGTATGGATGTATATAATGAGTTTCTAAAACGTTCAAATAATTGGAGAAATAATTTTGATAGTGCTTCAGGTTTTATGCGTCCGCGTTTGGCTGATGGTAGCTTCAAAAAAGCTTTTGATCCAAAGGATACGGAAGGACAGGGTTTTATCGAAGGAAATAGCTGGAACTATAGTTTCTTCGTTCCACATGATCCGGCTTCTTTAGTTGAGGTAATGGGCGGCAAAAAGAAATTTGCAGCTCGCTTGGATTCATTGTTTAGTATGCACTTGCCGGATGAGTTTTTTGCTCATACGGAAGACATTACACGAGAAGGCATTATTGGTGGTTACGTTCACGGAAACGAGCCGGCACATCATGTGGCTTACCTTTACAACTGGACAGACGAAGTGTACAAAGGTCAGGCTCAAATCCGCCACATTTTAAATATGCAATACAAACCCACTGCTGATGGTTTGGGTGGAAATGATGATTGCGGCCAAATGAGCGCCTGGTACATGTTTTCGGCAATGGGATTCTATCCGGTTGCACCAGGTTCTGATGTATATTCATTAGGTAGCCCATTGGTTAACAATGCTGTAATTAATTTAGAAAACGGGAAAACATTTACCGTTGAAGCGATTAAGCAAAGCGATAAAAATGTTTACGTTCAAAAGGTTTTACTGAATGGAAAAGAAATCACCAACCATCAAATTAAACATGCTGATATTACCAATGGAGGAAAGCTTACATTTTACATGAGCGCAAAACCTAAAAAATAATATTTCAAATCATCCCGATTGAGGTATGGAACCGCTGGCATTTGTCAGCGGTTTTTTTTTGATTTATGCATGATCTTTGTTTACGGGGATATTGCAATTCCTCGTCGATTTATACTCATGGCATACTATCATTAATCTCAATCTTAAACATATCTTAGCCACCACTGCTTATGTGTTTCCTTGTATTTTTTAAACCATTTGCAGGGTAAATACAGCGCTATGATAACGGCAATCCAAATCACATAAACCATGGTTAAACTAAATCCAAAGTCACTTGGGCGAAACCAAAACGGAACCTGAACAATTTGCTCTTTGGTAAAGCCTGTAGCATAAAACGCAATGACTAAAATGGTGTGCAGAAGGTAGAAGTGAATCACATAGTAGAAAAAAGGTACTGCTCCGTAAACAGACATAACTCGGCCAAACCAATTGCTCATCTTCTCTGTGAAAGCCAGAAATAACATGGCAGTTCCAATGGTCATGGCGGTATATTGCAATGAAGGTGGGTATTTACTCACGTTAAAAAATGACAGTAGATTTTTGAAAAGATCATCGTATTCTTTCCTCGGAGCAGGGTCGCCGTACAGATTTATGCATCTCAGGAAAAGGAATAGAAAAATAGTCAGCGAGCCAGTAATCATCAAATTTTGTTTCCTGATTTCTGTAGAAAATCCTTGTTTATACCATGCACCAATGCCGTAACCGAGAAACATAATTCCCGTCCAGGGTAAGATGGCATAAAATACCCCAAGTAAATGATCCTGATTTAAAGGAACAACTGTTCCAAAAGCGGTAAAAAATACTTTAAGCAGCAAAGCCAAACCTTCACCTTCAGGTGGCGGGAAGAGGTTAAAAATATTATGTCCGAAGACGATTATCAAACCAATAATTAAAACAGCTTTGTGGGAAATTCTGCTCATCAAGCCCAAGAAGATCATGCTCCAGCCAATTACCCAAATTACCTGCAAAATCACAAAGTTGTAAAAGGGATTAAAGGTTAAGCCAAGTGAAATGATAACGATTTCGACCACAATCAGCCAGGTGCCACGCTTAAAAAGAAAAATACTTGCTTTTGCAGGTGTTTTATGCTGTGACGATAGGTATGCAGATAGCCCAGACAAGAAAACAAAAATCGGAGCACAAAAGTGGGTGATCCATCTTGTAAAAAACAAAATACCTGTTGTTGTTTGTGGATCAAGTGGATTAGCGGTCATCGCTTCGATGTGAAAAAAATCGCGGGTATGGTCAAGTGCCATAATGATCATTACGATACCGCGGAGAATGTCTATCGACAATATACGCTTCGATTGGAGGGATGAAACAATATTCATGATAATAGGTCTTCTAGTTTAAATATAGCAATTCAATTTTTGGTCTTCTCTTTCTCAACTACTTTATCTAAACTTTAGGTGTAAAAAAAATCATTTTTGATATAAATTGTAGTTAAAGTAATACGTTTAAAATACTGATAAATAGATGTTTAGCGGGTTGTTTCGTTTTTAAAATTTTAACTTCTGGAATTCTGTAAGAATATTTTGCCCGTTTGAAAGATCATTCTTAATAGGAATATTCTTTCAAGTTGTTGATAACTAATGTTTTAATAGGTCGGAGTAATGGTTAAAACATGGCATATATATTAAAATTTGACGATTTTAAATGTTTTCTCGGGTTGATAACTTTTTTTGAATTTGTTAATAACTATTGCTGATTTCGTTTATAAGTTTATGATAATCATTTACTTAATCGTCTAACCTGGAATATTTTTTTGTCTATGATTAATACCGCTCTAGATTTTCTTTCAAAAGAAATTAATAGTAATCTGAACAATATAGCCGGAACAACCAATGAAGATTTTATTGTTGTTTCAAGTATTGTTTACGGCGGTAAATTAGCAATCCCTGACAAAACTTTAGGCTTAACGCTGATGAACATTGAAGAAGACAGGGTGGCTAAAGATCAGCGGGTAACAGTACGGAATATGCAGGGCGATATTGAAACCAGAAATCCGGACATCTACCTTAATCTATTTGTTCTTATTTCAGCAAACTTTCATTATGAAGAAACTGAGTCGCCGCGGCTGGATTATTTGGAAGGATTAAAAAGACTTTCACAAGTCATTTCATTTTTCCAAGGTAAAAACGTGTTTACGCAAGCAAATTCTCCTTTACTTGCACTTACTGATAACAAAATCGAGCGATTGGGTGCGGAGCTTTTTAGTTTCAATTTCGAGCAAATGAACCATTTCTGGAGCATTATCGGACATAGTTACTTGCCATCTGTATTATATAAAATCCGGATGTTAACCATTCAGGAAAATGTACAGTTAGCGCCCGACGGAATAATTGAAAGTATTGCATTACAAACTAAAACAAGATCATGACAGCCTATCGTAAATTATTTTCTGTTAACGTACTTCACAACTACTACGAAGATAGTTTGTGTCAGGATCTGGATTTTATACCGGCCAACAGTTCACGGGTGCTCATGCGAAACCAACGTTGGATATACAAGGCGTTTGATACCGGCTTTAACCTGATTTGCGAAACTGATCAAGATCAAAAAGGGAAAATCAGAATAGGGGAAAGCAATTTGTACTTCGGAATTGTGTTAAAACAAGCCGCTAAATTTTTAGCCATTACCAATTTAAATGAAGCCAATCCCCAGAAAAACTTCTTAAGTAATAAAAAGATTTACTTAACAAATAATGGCTTAAATAAAAATCTTAAATACAGCATTCTCGATGCGATTACAGGTGATTTATTCAACTTTAATTTCGATTTGCCAGACCATGAGGAAGTTACTTTAAGATTGAAAACTGTATTGAAAGACGATTTGATAATTGAATACGATAGCAATGGGGCATCCATATCAAGTCCGTACAAAATCAAAAAAAATATTAATGGAACCTTTGGAAAGTTAATTGATCTTTCAAAACTACCAGACGGACTTTACATCATCTCCGTTAAAAATGCTGCTGATTCAGGAAATGAGTTATTAACCTATAAAATTTTTAAAAGCGCCGAAATTCAGTCGCAAGCTACCTTTGGCATTTTGCATATCAGCATTCCAGCCAATGAGGAGATTGTAGAAGAAACGAAATTTTCAATCAGTTTTACCAGGAAGGAAACTTTTTGGAAATACTATGTAATCAATCAAAGTGGTATCGATTTGGAAGATTTCGATCTTTTTGTAAAGGATAAAAGTACAGATGGCCATCCGGTTTACAAGAATTATACTTTTGCCGGAAAACCAGTTCCAGCCGATGACCATGATCCCATCAATAAAATAGCTGATGTACCTATTGTATTATTCAAAAGCAATATAAAGATTCCGTTTTTCGAGAAAGTAAAAACCGGCTTGGAGCTGAGTAAGAAAGATGGTTCAACTGAAGTGATTCTTACCAAAAATTTACCTAATCCAATGCCAGAAAAGCAGGCGGGCGAAGAGAGTAAAGTTTATGTATATGTTTAATAAATAAATCATTAAGATATGGCGCTGACATATAAACATCCAGGGGTGTATGTTGAAGAAATTTCAACGATTCCTCCTTCCATTGCCCAAGTAGAAACTGCGATACCAGGCTTTGTTGGTTATACGGCAAAGCGAGAGAAAAATGGAATCCCGTTTGATGTTAATGTGCCACAGCGTATTACCTCTTTACTGGAATTTGAGCAATATTTTGGCCCTGCGTATCCAGAATTACTGGAAGTCACTATCGAAAATCCCGAAAATGGTTCGGCGCTACCAAAAATTGTGGTTACGCCAGCAACAACTTTATCTGGATACCTGCTTTATTACCACGTAAAAATGTTTTATGAAAACGGAGGTGGCCCATGTTTCATCATTTCTATCGGGACGTTTAAAGCTGTGCCTGAGCTGGATAAAGCAGAATTAAAAACCGGATTGGATGCCTGCGAGAAGGAAGATGAGATAACCTTGCTGGTAATTCCTGAAATTGTAGGTTTATCTTCTTCCTCCCAGATAAAGGAACTAAATGATGCCATGCTTGCCCAATGCGCCAGGCTGCAAGATCGGTTTGCCATCCTTGATGCGCCACAGGCAAGCCTGACCACGCCAGTTTTGGTGGCTGATAAGTTTAGGAACGACTTTATCAGCTCAGACAATTTAAAATATGGTGCGGCTTACTACCCACAAATACAAAGTGGTGCAGTCTACAACCGTACCGCTGATCAAAATATTCTCATTGCAAGAGATAACCGCGGCGGTGACAATGCAGGTATTTATAAATCTGTAGGAGATACTAAAAAGCCAATTACCGATGTGGTTAAACCTGCAGCACAAGTATCTGTTGCAGCAACTACAAAAATTACGATAGAAACTGTCCCAACGGAAAATCAATCAATTAGCATCGCAGGCATCAGCCTAACATTTGGAACTGGTGGAATTGCAATCGACGGTAATACGACGGCGACAGCAAAAAGTTTAAAGGATGCGATCATTGCGCATAATGACCTCAAGTTGTTTGTCAATGCTGAGTTATCAGGCAAAGTAGTTACCATTACGGCTTTAGAAGCAGGAGCTTCAGGAAATAATATCTCTATTGTGTATGACCCAAAAGGCGGAGCGATTGCTTTAAAGCTGGATTCCCCAACTTTAACCGGCGGTTTCGATAATGTAGATTTTGTTTTATTCAATCAGATTAAGGCTGCGCTAAACGCATTTACAGTTCCACTTTACCCATCCGGTATGATGGCAGGTGTGATGGCTAGAGTTGATAACGAACGCGGGGTATGGAAAGCGCCTGCGAATGTGAGTGTAAGAACGGTAGATAAACCTGTAGTGTCCATAAGTGATGAAGAACAAGACTATTTAAATGTTGATCCAACCGGAGGTAAAAGTATCAATGCCATTAGGAAATTTGCTGGAAGGGGCACTTTGGTTTGGGGCGCCCGAACGTTGGCGGGAAACGATAATGAATGGCGATACATTCCAGTGCGGAGACTTTTCATCATGGTAGAGGAAAGCATTAAAAAGGCAACTGAGTTTGTGGTTTTTGAACCAAATGATGCCAAAACATGGTTGAGGGTAAAAACTATGTGTGAAAACTTTCTGAATCAATTGTGGCGACAGGGAGCCCTGGCCGGCGCAAAGCCGGAACATGCTTATTTCGTTAACGTCGGTTTAGGCATCACCATGACCTCACTCGATATTCTGGAAGGCAGGTTAATCATCGAAATTGGAATGGCTGCGGTGCGTCCGGCAGAGTTTATCATTTTAAAATTCTCTCATTTATTAGCAAAATCTTAACAAATGGCAAAGAACTATAAAACTCCAGGCGTTTACATTGAGGAAATCAGTAAACTTCCTGCATCTGTGGCTCCGGTTGAAACGGCTATACCAGCTTTTATGGGGCGAACAGAAATTGCTAAAGATGAAAATGGAGACGATATTTTTCCAGCGGTTGATAAACTTCCTACACCCATCCGGATTACTTCTTTTTTAGATTATCAGAAGTATTTTGGCGGAGCAAATTCTGAGGCTGATGTATTTAAAACAACGGGTTTACCAACTATTCAGGACGTAATTGTTGATGCCAAGGTGCAAAACAGAACCATTACCTGCAATGGCAGAAAAGAATCGGTAAGTGGAATGTACATGTATTATACCTTGCAGCTGTATTTTGGAAATGGTGGCGGACCCTGTTATATTGTATCTAGCGGAAGCTATACAACAGATTTTGATAACCCGGAAGGTATTGCTTGTTTGGATGCAGTAGCAAAGGTTGATGAGCCGACATTACTAATCTTTACGGATAAACACAAAAAGAATACAGGTTCAAAATCGGGATATAAGGATTTGTATGATAGCGCTCTGGCTTTGTGCAATAAGCTGCAAGATCGCATTGCCATTTTCGATGCCTGGAAGCTGTCATCAGTTCCATACGATGATGCTAAAATTATCAGGGATGATGTAGGCACTGCCGATTTAAAATATGGTTGCGTTTATTATCCATGGTTACAGAGTACACTGAACTACGGTTACAATGAAAACGATATTCTCATTAAACACAATGGGGCTTATGATGGAAAAAGTTTATCGGCCATCAAAGCGATTGACCTGAATACCTACCGGCTTGTAAAAGCAGAAATTGATAAAAATTTTATCGATTTGCCTCCATCGGGGGCCGTAGCTGGTGTAATGGCCCGGGTTGATAGTAACCTTGGCGTATGGAAAGCTCCGGCAAATGAAAGTTTGAGGATGGTAAATGGCCCGTCGCTTAAGGTAACTGCCGAACAACAGGAAAATTTAAATATCGATCCGACTACAGGAAAATCAATTAATGTAATTCGATTTTTTACCGGCAAAGGAACGCTGGTTTGGGGTGCAAGAACCCTGGCAGGAAATGATAATGAATGGAGGTATATTTCTGTACGGCGCTTTTACAATTTTGTGGAAGAGAGTATCAAGAAAGCTACTGAGTTTGTGGTATTCGAACCCAACGATGCAAATACATGGCTACGGGTTAAAGCCATGTGCGAAAATTTCCTCAATCAGTTGTGGCGGCAAGGTGCATTACAAGGAGCAAAGCCAGATGATGCATTTTTTGTTCGAATCGGATTAGGTATTACAATGACTACACTTGATATTCTGGAGGGGAGGATGAATGTTGAAATTGGCATGGCCGTGGTTCGCCCTGCAGAATTTATCATTTTGAAATTCTCACACAAATTACAGGAATAACCTATTATAAATCTAAATATTATGGCAAATAATTATCCATTGCCGGTTTTTCACTTCCAGGTGGAATGGGGCGGCTCAAGAATTGGCTTCACGGAAGTTAGTGGTTTAACGGTAGAAACGCAGGCAATCGACTACCGTGAAGGTAGCTCGCCGGAGTATCATGTTACCAAAATGCCTGGCATGCAGCAATATACAGCAATATCAATGAAAAGAGGTATCACAAAAGGTGATAATGAACTTTTTCACTGGTTTAATACCGTAAGCTTAAATAAAATCGAGCGCAGAGATTTAACCATCAGCCTGCTTAATGAAAGCCACGAACCTGTTGTGGTTTGGAAAGTACGAAACGCCTGGCCTTCAAAGGTTGATGGGCCAACGCTTAATTCTACAGGGAATGAAGTGGCTATAGAAACGGTAGAACTTGCGCATGAGGGTTTAAGTATCGAATTTACTTAGCAGTGATGGTTGCGAAATATCCTCCGGTAGGTTTTCATTTCTTGCTTCGGATTGAAGGACTTGAACTTCAGTACCCGGGAATGCCGGATATCGGTTTCACAGATGTTACAGGTTTGGAAGCGAATATTGCGACAGAGGAATATAAAGAAGGTGGTGAAAATCGCTTTGCGCATAAGCTACCAACGGCAATCACCTATAGCAACCTCACCCTTAAACGGGGCATGTTGATTGGTTCTTCAGCGATGAAGTGGTTTAAGGAAAGTGTAGAATCTTTTACGTTTAAACCCAGAGACATTACATTAATCCTTTTAAACGAAGACCATACGCCGCTGCAGGCCTGGAATTTTGTAAATGCCTACCCAATAAAATGGGCGGTTGAAGGTTTTAATGCCCAACAAAACGGAATTGTAATTGAAAGCATTGAATTTGCCCATCAGTATTTCAGACGAATTGATATTTAAAGATTATGCCAGTAGAAATAAGAGAGCTCAATATTACAGCCACGGTTACCAATAATGTTGCCGGCTCGGTGCAGGCAAGTCCGTCCGGACAAACAGCCACCGACCGGGAAATGAAAAAAGCACTAGAGGAATTAAAACAACAGATTAAAAATAAAAACGAAAGGTAATTATGGCACTTAGTCAGCTTTTTGGAGAACTTGGGAATTTAGAAAAACTCATTATCGATGTGTATACCACTGATAATTTTTCGGGTTCTCCTGTAGAAAGTTTTAAGGTTTTGTACAACCCAAATACTTATTTTATCGAATACAAAAACGAGTTAGATAATAGTGCCCCAGCCAATGCTGCAGATAGTGTTGGCCAATTTAAATCTTCCAGAGGAAAGGAACTAAAGCTTGATTTATTATGGGATGCGACTTCAGCATCTTATTCAGGTAATTCTGCTTTTCAATCTGATATTCAAAGGGATAAAACCGTACATAAGGTCATAGAGAAATTCATAGATACCTGTTTTAAAATTAGGGATGATACTCACCAGCCAAACTATTTAAAAATTCATTGGGGGGAATTAACTTTTCAGGGTATGCTCACTGCAGTAAAGGTTACATATACTTTGTTTGATAATACTGGTAAGCCTTTGCGGGCAAAAACAGACTGCACTTTTACCAGCTACACCTCTTTGGTGGAGCAATCAAATGAACTGCAAAGAAACTCTCCGGATTTAACACACTACAGAAATGTTGAGGGCGATAGTCCTTTGCCATTGATGACATATAACATCTACAAAACGGATCGATATTATTTGGAAGTAGCTAGAGCGAACAAATTAAATAACTTCAGGAAGTTACAACAGGGACAGCGTATTTCCTTTCCACCGATTGAAAAATTTTAAGATATGCCACAAAACACGGGAGTGCAGTCATTTAGTATCAAAATCGGAGGCCAGCCATTGTCTGATGCAATCGGAATATTGGAAATTGTGGTAACCAATATTGTGAATACTATTCCGAAAGCCCGAGTGGTTGTAATGGATGGAAGTGCTGCTGCCCAAAATTTTGAATTAAGCAATGGTGCCAATTTCGTTCCTGGTGCCGAAATTTCAATTTCAGCCGGTTATGATGGTAAAGATGAAGTGGTTTTTACAGGTTTGATTATCAGTCAAACGATTAAAGCTAATGAAGAAGGCAGCATCCTGGAAATAGAATGCAGAGACAAGTCGATTAAACTCACTGCCGGTAGAAAAAATAGAATTTGGGAAGAAGTGAGTGACGGAGATGTGATCGAAGAAATTTTAAGCCAAAGCGGACTCACTTATGATTTAAATGATCTGCAATTAAAGCATAAGCAACTCGTTCAGTTTAATTGCAGCAATTGGGATTTCATAGTTACTCGAGCTGAGCTTAATAGTGCCTTGGTTATTGCAGATGCTGGAAAATTATCCATCGCCGGACCTGATGTGAATCAAGCGATAGCAGGAACATATACTTATGGTATTGATATTTATGATTTTGAGGCACAAATGGACGCCAGGACGCAATACCCGGAAGTAATTACACAAAATTGGAATTACACCAATCAAGAAATTACAGAAAGCTCCTCAAATGCTAAATCTTTGCCACAGCAGGGGAATTTTTCTGCCGATGAGTTGGCAGAAGTTCTCGGATGGGAAAACAGCAGCTCCTTTCATTCAGGTAATTTGTCAGCCGAAGAATCAGCAGAATGGGCGACGGCACAACTGTTTAGGAGCAGGCTCAACCGAATAATCGGAAACTTCAGGGTTTTAGGCAATAATAAGCTTAAGCCAGGAATAATTGTGGAATTAAAAGGAATCGGCGATCGGTTCAGCGGTAAGTGTTTGGTAACTGGTGTTATTCATTCTTATTCTGGCGAGGCTGCTTGGTACAGTCACGTACAGTTTGGATTGGACAAAGCCCTTCATCATTATAAGTTTGATGATGTGGTCGAAAAACCAGCTACCGGAATTATTCCGCCAGTAAATGGTTTGCAAATTGGTATTGTAACGCAGCTTGAACAGGATCCCGAAGGCGAAAGCCGGATTAGGGTGAGGCTGCCTACAGTTGAAAAAAACGGAGATGGTATTTGGGCAAGGTTAGCCATGGTTGATGCCGGCAAAGATCGTGGTTGGGTTTGGAACCCTGAAATTGATGATGAGGTGATTATCGGTTTTATCAATGATGATCCCCGGGATGCAGTGATTTTAGGCAGGTTATACAGTAGCGCACATCCGCCTCACTTGCCATATCAGGATGATAACCATGAAAAAGGGTTGAAGACGAGAAGTGGCATTCAGATATTGTTCAATGACGAGAAAAAGATTGTCAGCATTGAAACACCTGCTGGAAACAAATTTATACTCAGCGAAGATGAAAAATCAATTACCATTGAAGATCAAAATGGGAATAAAATACAGACTAACGATAGCGGTATCACCATTGAAAGTAGTAAGGATTTAAAGATAAAAGCAAAAGGCGATATCAAAATAGAGGCAACCAATATATCAGTATCCAGTAATGCGCAACTTAAGTTAGAAGGAAATAGCGGAGTTGAATTGAGTTCTTCGGCGATCACAAAAGTTAAAGGAAGTATAGTTCAAATTAATTAGAGATGCCAAATGCAGTAAGAACAACGGATGTTACCAATCATGGCGGTTTGGTAACAGGTCCTGGAGTACCAACCGTGTTAATCGGGGGCATGCCAGCTACAGTTATCGGCGATATGCATACCTGCGTGATACCACCACCAGGGCATATACCAGCCAGTCCGTTTGTAGCGGGTAGTTCAACGGTAATGATTGGCGGCAAGCCTGCGGTAAGAACCGGAGATGTATGCGGCTGTGGAGCGTCTGCTGTGGTAGGTTGTCCTACGGTAACTATTGGATAAGTATGGAAACAGAAAGTAGCTTTTTAGGAAAAGGTTGGGCTTTTCCGCCAAAAATTAACAAGTATTCAGATACAAATCGGTTTGCAACAAGTATGGCAAGTGAGGTGTCGGATATTAACCAGAGCCTTGAAATATTATTTGGCACCGCCGTTGGAGAGCGGGTAATGCAGGCAGAATATGGCTGCAATATGGATGATATGTTATTTGAGCCAATAAATGTAACATTGGTTACCCGGATTACTGAACGAATCAGAAGGGCGATAATCTATTACGAACCCCGGATTAAACTAGATAAACTCGATGTATTTAAAAATGAAGAGCTTGGAATGATTAATCTGGTTGTGGAATATACGATTAGAAGCATCAATACGCGGAATAACATAGTTTATCCATATTATTTGAACGAAGGAACAAACCTTTAAACGATGAGTAAAAACTGCAACAAAAATAGCGCACCAAGAAACGGCACTAACCGTTTAAATCGCTTGCCCAAAGCCTTGGATGCTTCTTTTGTTGCCATTGATGAACGAAATAAAGCAGCCCTTTATCAGTTCGCAGATCGTTTAAGTGTTTATGTGAATTATCATTATTACGATGATGTGGCGCATCAAAGCAACTGGAAGACAGTTTTTAACATCGATGAAATTAGGGATGATGGTTTGACCGAGCCACATCTGGCGCTTTTTGATGCATTTTTAGATCTTTATGCTATTGCACAGCAAGATCTTAATCAGTTTACAGCCAAACATCTCGATTATTTTTATGAAACCGTTCTGGGTTTTGAGAAGAAACCTGCTTTGCCCGACAAAGTATACTTGACCATTGAACTGGCTAAACACATTTCGCAACATGTGTTAAAGGAAAAAACTGAATTTAAAGCTGGAAAAAACAGTGATAAAAAAGAGCAGTTCTATAAACTGCTTTCTGAATTTAGTTTCAGCCAGGCCAGAGTGGGCAGTTTTAAATCGATTCTGGTTGATCCTACTGAAAAAAGCAACATCTGGATTTCGCCTGTAGCAAATTCAGGAGACGGTATGGGGGGAGAAATGATCAATCAGGATGGAAGCTGGGAAGCATTTGGTACCAAGCAACGGACAAAAGGAAATATCGGCTTTGCTATCAGCTCACCGCTATTTCGGCTTGCTGAAGGTCAACGCAAAATTATCATCCAAATCAATTATGCCGCAGGTAATAGCATAATACCAACGCTCACAAAAGCAAATTTTATAGCTTTGGCTAGTGCAGAGAAAGGATGGGAAGAAATTAGTATAGATTCAGTTCATCTCACAGGTAAATCCTTTCAACTGGTTTTGCTTGCCAACGAAAGTGTTCAAAAAATTATCGATTATAACCCAAAACTTCATGTAGAGCCGTACTCAACAACTTATCCTGTAATCCAAATAAAGCTGAATACAGCTGATGGCCTTTATGAATCATTAATGTTTGCACCAGTAGAAAATATCCAAATAAAAACTGATGTAAAAGGTATTAAAAATCTTTTGGTTCAAAATAGTTTGGGTAAACTCGATGCTTCGAAGCCGATGGAGATTTTTGGGTCAATACCAACCATTGGTGCTAATTTCTATATTGGTAGTACTGAGGTATTTCAGCAAAAACTCTCCAGCTTAAAACTCAATTTTGAATTTTTGAATTTGCCGGCCATGGCATTCAATAATTATTACAAATCATACGCTGAACCGGCAAAATTATTTGAGTTTCTGCCTATCGTGACGGTGCAAAATGCTTCATTGGCATCGTCTTCCGATAAAAAAGAGCCCGCTTCACAAATGCAAAACGAGTCAGCCAAATCTGTAATAGATGTTCAACCATTTTCGAAAACACTAAGTGCGAATGTTTCAGTTGGCAATCTCTCAACGCAAATGTATAGTGTAATACCTAAATATTGGCAGCAGCAAGAAATCCAGAAACTCTTCAGTAACTATGTAAATAACTCCAGTTTCAAAGGCGAAATTACTTTTTTAGATCATAGGAGTTGGATTCCGCTAGCGCCAAATACACCTCAGAAAATTAACCTTTTTGGTGCAGGAGATTCAAATGCTCCTGTTGCGCAGTTTAATGCGGTTATCACCATTCCCAGTGAACTGAAACCAAACTATGATACTGATGCCGGAGGGGGTTACGATTTCAACACTGAACGTGGCTTCCTGAAGCTGCGGTTTACAGATGGCAAATTCGGGCATGCAGACTATCAATTAGCCTACAGTCGTGCCATTTTAAATAATATAAAAGAAGATTTATCAAGCATCGAACTGCCCAATTCCCCATACACGCCGCTTATTCACAATTTAAGTTTAGATTACACTGCAGAAGCTCAAATAGCTTTAACTGCTTCAGCCTTTTCTTCAAGTAATCAAATTCATAAATTGTTCCATATTGCACCATTTGGTCAAAGTGAAGTGCGGCCAACTCCAGACGAAGGTTCGGCTTATTTATTGCCAAAATTACAAAATGAAGGAGAGTTGTATATAGGACTGGTTGATGCCATTGCGCCTCAAAATATCAGCTTGCTGTTTCAGGTAAGTGAAGACAGTTCAAACCCTGACTACAACAAAGCCATTGTGAAATGGTCATACCTTCATGATGATACCTGGAAAGATTTCGAAGATGAAGCTATTCTTCGGGAACAAACAAACGGTCTTTTAACCACTGGAATCATTACTTTAAGGATTCCAGCAGTGGTGAATAGTATCAGTACCTTAATGCCTGGTGGTTATAGCTGGCTCCGGGCAAGTGTAGAAAAAGATGTACTGGCAGTTTGTGATATCATATCAGTTACCGCTCAGGCTGCCGAAGCACAGTTCAATTTCTACGACGATGTGATTCCAGAAAAGCTTTCCATTGAACCCGGAGTAATTAGTAAATTAAAAGAACCAGACGCTGCGGTTAAAAAAATAGCACAGCCTCTTGGTTCAATTGATGGCAAGCCAGCAGAACAAGGTAACGACTATTATTTAAGAGTTAGTGAAAGACTTCGGCACAAGGGTAGAGCCATCACGTTGTGGGATTATGAGCGCTTGATTCTGGCTCAGTTTGCTGATGTTTACACCGTAAAGTGTATTGGCCACACCATTTTCAATGGCAATGTCGCCAGCTATAATGCTTTGTCGCCTGGTGCTGTTACCATTATTGCTGTTCCGGATATTTCAATTTCGAACGCTCCAGATCCACTGCAACCTAAAGTATCGAAAAACACGCTCAATGAAATTAAAAACTTTGTGAATCAGAGGAAATCATCCTTTGCGCAAGTGCAAGTGCATAACCCAGTTTACGAGCAGATCAGGTTGCATTTTCATGTTAAATTGAAGGAGGGTTACGCAGATAATATTTATTTGCCACTTCTTAAAGAAAGCATAAAGTCATCATTGGCACCTTGGATAAACAATAGTGCTACCCAGCTCGAGTTTGGCGGTAAGATCGAAAAGTCGACACTGATATATCAATTAGAAAAGCTGACCTATGTAGATTATATCACCTGTTTTAAAATGTATTTGATCAGACCGGCCGGGTTAGAAGATATATCAACAAAAGATATAGAACGAGCTGAAACTGCAACAGCTGCAAGCATTTTAACTTCTTTTCCTGATCACAGCATCGTCAATATAAAAGATTTGACTGGTGTAAAAAATCCTGATTGTTCATGTGCTGATTGCGATGACAATGTGATCAAATCAAGTAAACAATTTGTTTCTGTAAATGAATGTGGATGTAATTAAATGAGCAACTTAACAACCATATCAAAAAATGATTTGCCATTGGAAAGCATGCGGTTTGACAGGCTTCGGGAAATCGGTTTGAAAAGGATTCAGGAACTGAGCAAAACCATCTGGACAGATTATAACTTGCATGATCCGGGGATGACTACACTCGAAGCACTTTGTTATGCGATTACTGATTTAGGCTACAGGCTTACTTTTGATATAAAAGATTTGCTTGCAAATGATCCGGAAACTGAAGGGGATGTTGATTTCAAGAATTTCTTTACTGCAAGGCAGATTTTACATAATGCACCTGTTACCCTAAAAGATTTTCGTAAGCTGTTAATGGATGTTGCGGTGTTGGCTGATGGGGAAGTACTTGGGATCAAGAACGCCTGGGCATTGCCTTCCACAGATTCAGAGATGAAGCTCTACGTAGATAAGGTTAAAGAAAAACTTGATTATTTCCCAACCGTAACGGATAAAGATGGTTTTTTTATAAAAGGATTATATAATTTTTTATTGGAGTTTGATCAATCCATTAAACATGGCGATTTAAATTCAAATGCACTATCCGGAACCTATATCGTCCGCGACTTTACCGACCCATTGTTAAATGGAGTGGAAATAAAAATTAATGTTCATTTTCCACGTTGGGACGAGCCTGAAATCGACTTTCAAAATGATGCATCCATCATCACTGCAATTAAAAACCTAAAGATTGAGTTTGATGAAATGCCAACTGGTTATTTGTTATGGACCAGCAACGAACTGAACTCAACTGTAGCACTAAAAGGCATTAAAACCATTTCAGGAGTTCCGGTAGATATTCCAGGATTAAGTCTATTAGATAATTTGGTTAATCATTTCATTTTTGAAGATGCCGGTGGGATTTTACAGCGCTATAAAGCTAAAATTGAAGTTATTAACAGCATTATTAGCAAGGCAGATGATCGTTTAAGTGAAAGCCGGCCGCTTTGCGAAGACTATCTCAACTCCAAGGCATTAAAGGTAGAGGAGATAGCCATTTGCGGCGATATCGAAATTGATCCTTTTGCTGATGCAGCAACTGTTGCCGCTACCATTTATTTTGAGATTTCTAAATTCCTTTCTCCCGAGGTTTATTTCTACAGCTTGCCTGATATGAAAGCAAAAGGGAAGTCGACAGAAGATATTTTTGAAGGACCAGCTTTAGAACATGGCTTTATTGATGATGATGAACTAAGAGCATCTGCACAAAGGTGTACTATCCGCGTGAGTGATATCATTCAAATCATCATGAATACTGAAATCGATGGCAAAAAGGTTGTACGTTCTGCCAGCGGTTTACAACTGGCTAATTTTCCTGAAGATGATGATGGTGCGATTGCGCAAAAAAGTGTTAAATGGTGTTTAGCGCTCGCAGTTGATCAGTTTTACGTGCCTAGGCTATCAACTATTGCTTCAAATTTATCTTTTTATAAGAACAGCCTTCCATTCGCGTTCGATCAGGATGATATGCAGCTGAAATTGAACGCTTTATTTGCGACAGCAAAAAAACGCTACCCGGCAAATCCGGTGTTGGACAAACCTTTACCAACTGGAAATTGGCGGGAAATAACAGATTATAGTTCCATTCAGCAAGATTTCCCATTAGTATATGGTGTTGGAGCTGAGGGTGTTCCCAACCTGCCAAAAGATGAAGCAGCCCGCCAGGAACGATTAACCAATGTAAAACAATTTAAGGGTTTCCTCTCTTTTTTCGATCAGTTACTCTATGGCTATCTTCAGCAAGTAAACGGCTTAAAATATTTATTTAGTTTAAATCAGGAGCTTGATGAGTATGATCAGCCATTACTTAATAAATCTTATTTCAGCGAGCCACTAAATGCAATACCAAATGAGGTGGTGCCAAATGCGCAAGATCAGCAGATATTTACGCCAGATTACGCAACAAAACTACAAGGTATTACCGAAACTAAAGGGGAATTTGAAGAAAGAAAAAACCGTTTCCTAGATCATTTGCTTGCCCGGTTTTGCGAGCAATTTAGCGACTATGCACTAATAGCCTATACCATTGATGGCCAAAAGGCAGGAGCTGAGTTAATAAAAGATAAGCTATCATTCTTAAATGCCTACCCTGAGATTAGCAGTAATCGTGGCAAGGCTTTCAATTATAAAAACGAACTGTGCTGGTATTATGAAAATATTTCGGGTTATGAAAAACGCATCACATCACTTTTAGGTATTGATCCGAAAAAACCAGAATGTTTGTTTTTTTCTCCGGCATTCAAAATTATCAACGGCCTAACAGATTGTAGAATAGAAACCAAAGTTGGGAGTAAGGTTTATTTCCAGGGCACTCAGAGCCATGCTAATGTAGCGGCTGCGAAACTGGAAATGGAAAAGCTAATCAGTGCAGGCGTTCTTCTTAATAATTACCAAATTGTTGAAGGAAGTGTAGCGGGTAAATTCAAGGTAATACTTTTTGAAGACCGGGTTGCCCGTAAATCAATCGCCTGCAGCAAAAGTTTGAACTTCTCTATCACAGCAGCCAAAACATTAATTAAAGATCATATTGGCTTGTGCTATAATGAATTATGTAATCATGTTTTAGCAAGTCGAAAAAATTTAACACCTCCAATTAGAAACTATTTTGAGATCATCACTCATGAGGTAGACGCCACTTCTGTGCCTAGTTTACACAAGGTTAAATACCAACTGTTCGATAAACCAAAGGGAAATCAGGACAGAAAGATAATTTTTAAAGGAATACTTGAAGGTCCGGAGGTTCAAGGTATTGATGAAGCTGAAAAAATCAGCAATACCGAAATGAGTCTACTTTGGAAGTTTATCAAATTCGCTTCAGATGAAGATTATTACCGTTTCGAGCCACAAAATTCCATAAACTATGAACCTAACTACCATTTTGAAGTTTTCGACATCTATGGCAATACGGTTGGCGATCATCAGGGTAAAAATTACAATCAGCCATTAGCTGAAATGATCGAAGATAGCCCTTATTCAAAGCACTTTAAAATAATCAATTCTGCATCAAATAATGGTACCTACACCGTAAATAATACAGTTGCCACCGGTGCAAATATCAAAATTGAAATTGACGAAATACTTCCGAGCAATTTTCCTGATGGAAAAGTTTGTTTTACGGAAACCTTTGCAGCCATAATACATGAGAACGGTCGTGAACTAATTTTTGATAATATTGATCTCACTTCCAGAATCAGTGCAGGCAATTCGTTAACATTCGTGATTTCGCCAGTTGTAATGATCGATTTTAATGTCATAAAAATCGACTATCAAGGCAATAAAACAGTTATTGTTTCCTCTATTGCCTTGGATAAGGTAGACGGTTCTAAGATTTTATTTTCCAGGGTTTTTGATATAAAAAGTATTACTCCAAAAACAATCGTGATAAAGGCTGAACAAGAGAAGAAGGCGGTGCTAAATATGGTTAAATTTTTTAACGATACTTTTATTAACTGCGAAGGAATCCATTTGATTGAGCATTTGCTACTGCGGCCTAAGAACAATCTTGATAAACTACTTAATATTCATACTGATGTTGACTGCGAAAGCTGCAAAATCACTGATACATACAGCTCCGTAATGACAGCAGTGATGCCTTATTGGCCTGATCGTTTTAGAGATCGTAATTTTCGGGCTTTTATTGAGAAAACCTTACGCGAAGAAAGTCCGGCACATATTGCAATGAATATTTGTTGGGTAAGCCCTTTGCAGATGGATCAATTCGAAAAAGCTTACAAAAACTGGCTTATTCAAATTAATACGGTCAACGCAGACGATACTGAAAGGATAAAGGCCCTTAAAGATTTTATAGAAATTATCCAGAACCTCCGAAGTGTTTATCCTTCAGGAAAATTGCATAGCTGTAATGAAAACGAGGTTCAAAAAAATACGCTAGTTCTCAATCAAACCAACATTGGCATTTTTTAATTATTCTGAGCTATGGAACTCATCAACACCACCACCGTTTTCGAAGAAAATCAAGTGTTAACTGCGGGGCAGTTAAATACGATGCAAGATTTCCTGTTGCAGGAGACCAGACTCACCAGAACCAGATTAATTGGGCGTGGAATAGCTTACGGACTCGAAGTCGAGGTTAATAAGCATGTTGTTACAATTACTACAGGCGTGGGTGTAAGCTCCTGGGGTTTCTTGATTTCTTTGGGAGAATGTACACTTACACATTACAAAGAATATAAACTCCCTGATGGCTTAATCTATCCATATTTTATGGATACCACTGGGAATGATGTTCCATTAATTGAGTTGGTGACCGGAGAAAATGCCCTGGTCAGCGGTGCCAAGCCAATAGATTCCGGGCTGATTTTAAGTAATTATATCGTACTGTTATTTCTTGAACCGGCAACTAAAAATTTACAAAGTTGCCTGGGTAAAAGCTGCGATGACTTAGGCATTGAAAAAACTTTTACAGTCAGGAAATTATTGGTTACCAAAGAAAATTTAAACAAAATTAACACCGCAAATGCGAACCGCGGCGGGGCAATCTATCCTGGATTATATCAGCTTGAAACAATAAATTATCCAAGGGCGCTGGTTACTTCTGTTGAAGCAAAGAGTTATGCAGATTTAGTAAATTGTTATTTGAATCCAGTAGCGGCAATTTTAGGCGATTTATTAAAACAACTGGAAACAGTTTACAATGAGCTTCCTGTTTTACAAAAGAACTTTCCTGATTTAGATTTTGCTGCTGTAAATTCCATTTGGGAAAACAACTTAGTTACACTTTCTGCTAAATACCTCAGCGGCAAAGGTTACGGATTTCAATATATCTACGACGCTTTTGAGGATGTTATCAAATCTTATGAAGAACTTCGTTGTGCAGTCATGAACTTGAATAGTTCAACCTTGCCAAATGCTGATGCCTTTCCGATGCATTTAATGCTTGGTGTAAAAGATTGCCCGCCATCGCTTTTTCGTCAGGAGTTCGAATATTCGCCAATCTTTAATGAATACCAAGACTGGAATAGAAAAGTAATTTCCATTTTTGGGAGAACTGTAGCTATGCTGAATGGCTATTTGGATCCGGCCGAGGCCTACAGTAAGAATGGTGTTTTAGCAACTCCCAGCAAAGAAAAATGGCAAAACCTAAGTAAGCGGGCATTTCCGGTTTATTTTGATCCGGCAAATACAGCGTTCGAAAAATTTTGGAATGAATCAAACTGCCATGGATGTGACAATGGTAAGCCGCTAAGTTACCACTATCAACTACCAATAGAGGCACAAGAATACGCTTTAGGCAAATTGGCCGCACCGCTATATTATAATTTCAATGACCAAAATTTCTTTCGGTTGGAAGGCCATTTAGGCATGGATCACACCTCTGCAGTAAAACAATACGATCGATTGCAAAAGAGATTCAATTTGCCGTTCAAGGTACGATCGATATTTATGGGTGTAGGTGGAGAAATGGAAAGCAGCTGTCGTTATCCTGATCTGGATTCACAATACCTGGCCTGGCGCAATCTTATGCTATATTACCTGAACAACTTAATTGAGTACAGCAATATGGCAGAGCGTATGGCGGGGAAATTTGACGATGTAGTTAACGCCGCAAAAGATGCCTTTGATAATGTAATGGGCAATGATAAACAAGAAAATGTTGAGCCAACAGCCTCAGCAACTGCTCCACCGAGTACAGGTAGCAATAGACTTAAAACCTTTACAACACTGAATAAAAATTTCGTGAAGTTCGGAACGGTTTCGGAAAAAATCAATCGAACCGATTACACAAAAATTACAACGATTAAGGTTAGGGCCGAAGATGCTCAAAATGAAATCGAAAAAGATGTATTGAACTGGATTGCAAGGTTAAATGAAAACATCGAAGACATCATTTTACTGTTACCACTTGAGTTTTCTAGTTTTAAAGAAGCTGATTTTAAAAAACGCTATGTAGGGTTTCTTGATTTATATGTTGACGCAATGAAAACCCTGGTCAACATAATCAATAAAGAAAAAGAGCGGGAATTACTTTCTTATCTTATGATTGGAAGTTTAATTCATAGAGCCTTAAATGTGCTCATGATGCGCCCATACGTAACTATTGGCACACTAACTGACATTAGGGATCGAAGAAACGATAGCGTCAAGGTTAATAAATCGTTGTCTGAGTATTTAGATGATCAGGCTGTTGAACATTTGGCTGGGGCAGAGCGGGGGAATACATTGTTGCTGCTCTACCATACAGGCAAAGAAAATGAGATTATTACCAGGTTGCCTGTTACCTCAGAAACTAATAAGTTCGAAAAATTAACCGAATTGAAGCTGGCGGAAGATGCCATACACGCCACCTACAAGCTCAGACTCCAGGGTATTAAAGATGCAGTTGCTGAAAAAAATGAAAACATCAAACGGGCAGAAGTTGAAACAGAAAAAGCGCTTGAAATTAAGGTTGCTGAAGTTAAAAATCGTGTGGTATTAACTGATGTTCAACTTAAAAAAGCCGAAAATGACCTCAACTCAGAATTTATGGTTCGAAAACGAAGTTTGCTTAGAACAACCAATAGTGAAACCATTGCTAAAGCTGAAGATTCACTCAACAAAGAATTTACGGATCAGATTAGTGTTTTACGCAAGAGTGCAGAGAAGGATGAGGCGAAAGAAATTAACGAAGTTTCAAAAGCATTGAAGCTTGATTTAGATCATAAACGTAAAGTTATTACTGAGGAAATTGATAGTAAGGTAAAAGAAGAAGCCGAAATTCAAAAAGAATATCAGAGCCGCCTTGATTTACTTGGTATAAAACGTAAAACTGTTGAGGAAGAGAAAGATGATGTGCCTGAAGAAATTACTTTAACATCTAAAAGAAAAATTCGCGATCAATTTATCAACGATTTTGAGCGTAAATTCAATAAGGAATTCGATACACTGGTAGAAAAAAATAAAGACAGCGGGCTTAAAAATTTAGGAGCTAACGTAATTGCCGATTTCACGGTTTATGAAGATGACGGCTGTTACGGTTGCGATACAAAAAATGTAAAACATAAAGAATTAACGCCTTTGGCAATGCCAATTTCCAGAATCGTAGCCTACAATCAAAGTAAGGAAACGATATCTAAAGTGCAGATTTTAAATAATCTATACCATCCTGATTTTTTCGAAGTAGTGATTAATGCAGTGCCAAAATTCGGTTCCATTAAGTTCGAAGATGAGGTTTACGAACCCATTCCTGATAAGAAAGGGCAGGTGTTGGTTTATACTTTAGACCCGAAAAGATTAGATAAAAAATCTTTGACCCAAATGGTTGTGTTAGATGAATTTGATTATTTGGTAATTGAAAAAGAGAGCGGAAAAGAAATTGGAACATCCAAGCTGAGTTTTTTCATCGCCATTGGCAGCATAAGCAAGCAAGAATATGAACTAAGCGGCCGTGTGGTAGGCGTAAAGACGTTTACAATTACAGCCTACCAGGATAAAACTTTGGTTAAATCGCAATCATTTACTGGCTTATATTACAGCATGTTGCTACCGGCTGGAGATTATCAAATTACAATACTCCCAAGCAATACGCAATATCAACCGCAAACCAAAGCCTTAACCATTGGTGATCAGGATAATATCGCTGATTTTGCATTTGGTAAAATATGAACATGATGAGCAACCACATTATTCATACGCAGAAAATCATGCTGACTATCGAGCGTCAGCAGGATTGGGACATCGTTCAGGCGAAGATTGGCGTCTTTTGCAATCAGGAATTGCCGGCATTGTTTGATGCCATATTTAATGAAGTTGTTGTTAATGATAGTATTCGCATCGATAAATTAAGCCTCAATCTTGGAGATGTTCCCTTGGATAGATTGGAAGAAATAATGAAAGAACAAATCCTATCACAAATGTTTAATCAATTGAAAGAATATAAGTTAAGTAAGATTACGAAAGATTTTACTTCAAATAATGAGCAGCTTCAGCTATTTAAGAACGCAGGTAAGTTCACCCGCAGGTCGTTGCTGAATAGCAGTAGAGTGTCTGATCAAATTGAAACCCATATCAACGATTATGAAGCTTTGGTTTTTTACTGTGAAACCGGTTTAAAACCTTGGTGGATTACGGCGGCATCCCATTTTAAGCCGGCTGATATTCTGTTAGATATTTACAAATACAATTCTGTATTGTTTATACAATTTGTTAACTCCATTAGCAATGATTTCGCTGTCTATAATCGCCTAAGGCACCTCATTCATAAATCAACATTTTTCACTCAATATTTAAGCTTCGATAAAAATAATGATTTCTTAGTTTTCTTTAACTCTAATATCACGCCATCGTTGTATCAAAAAATAGTAGATTTTTGGTTGGCAGACATCAGCATTTCTAAATACGAAATACCCGATCAGCAGTTTCAGGATTGGTTAATGTTCTTTCTAGAGAAAAATCCATCGTTCAGGTCTGAAATAAGTACGATCTTGAAAACTTACACGGCGAAACGCAAAACAACCAAAATCCAGAATAAGCAATTCGATGGGTTATCAGGTTTTTTAGCTACAATTGAAGGAACGATCAGTGAACCATTAAACGGTAACATGAAGAAATCAAGAAAAGTTCCGTTAAGGAAACAGCAAAATGGAAAACTATTGCTTGAATCACTCATGGTGGAGAATGCTGGATTAGTAATTATTCATCCGTTTATAAAGCCGCTATTCGAAAGATTAGAATGGATAGATGGAGATGCTTTCAAAGATGATAGCTCTCAGCAAAAGGCCATTGTTTATTTGCATTATTTAGTTTATGACAATTATCCTGAAGACGAGAGTCAGTTGCTGTTGAATAAAATATTATGTGGTGCAGCCATTGAAACAGTAATTAATCTCAATGATATTAGTTTCTCTGAGGATGAATTGAGTGAGGCAGATGAATTAAAAAAAGCTGTTATTGTTCATTGGAATGCATTGGGCAAAAGTTCGCCGGCTGCATTGATAGAAAATTTTTTCAAGAGAAATGGAAGCTTAAGCTATAAAGATGGTAACTGGAACCTCAATATTGAGCGGAAAGGAGCCGATATTTTATTAGATCGGTTACCATGGGGACTTACAATGATAAAATTGTCATGGAACAAATATTTGATACAAGTAAATTGGTAAAATCGGGTTTACAAGCTAATGCAGCAGCTATCCAAACTGAACTCATTTGGTTTGAACAAGTGTTGCAACTTCGCAGCGCCATAAATTTCGGCAATGTACCAGCGGGTACTTCTATTTTTGATGTCCAACCACCTGACTTAAGTGCCTATCCTTCTAAGTATGCCGAATTTATCGCTCAAAATCAATTGAATTTCGAAGAACGATTGTTATTGTTTCTGGCAATGGTGAGTCAGGTTAAGCCCCAGTGTCTGGATATTTTTCTAGTTCAAAACTCAGCTACCGGCCAGATATTTACAGAGTTTGGTGGGAGGAAAGGCAATGTTTTTAGTGGCTTTTTACCTACCGCAGAAACATTTTTATTTATCATCGCTGCAGATGATTTAGCACTTAGATTTGATTTGTTAAGACTTTTCGATGCCAAACATCCGCTTTTTGCTTTGGATGTTCTGGAATATGAACCCCTTCCACCTGGTGAGCCCGTTTCGAGCATTCCGCTTCATATTAACAAAAATTGGTTTGAAGAATTTACAACCGGAGAAAGGAGCAGGCCTCGATTTTCAACGGAGTTTCCGGCACAGCTAATTGAAACTCAAATGGAACCTGATGATTTGGTTTTGCCGGCACATATTTTAGATCAGCTTGAATTAATTGATGCCTGGCTAGCACATAACGAGACAATGATGAATGAATTTGCCCTGAAGCGAAAATTAAAGCCGGGTTTTAGGGCATTGTTTTTTGGTCAGCCCGGAACTGGTAAATCTCTCGCGGCAGCTTTGTTGGGTAAAAAGCATGGTTTTCCAGTTTATAGAATTGATTTAAGCCGCATTGTAAGTAAATACATTGGCGAAACTGGTAAAAATCTATCAAAGGTTTTTGATGCCTCTGAAAACCAGCATTGGATATTATTTTTCGATGAAGCAGACGCACTTTTTGGTAAGCGCACCAATGTGAGTGATGCCCGCGACCGCTACGCTAACCAGGAAACCAGTTATTTGTTGCAGCGTATAGAAGATCACAATGGACTGGTTATTCTGGCTAGCAACTTTAAACAAAACATTGATCAGGCATTTTTACGCCGGTTCCAATCTATTGTTGAATTTCCTATTCCACAAGCAGATCAACGTTTAAAGCTTTGGAAACAGAGTTTTTCTGAATTGACCAAGTTAGAATCAAAAGTAAATCTAAATGAAATAGCCAATAAATATGAACTTTCTGGTGGTGTTATTATCAATGTAGTGCGATATGCTACTTTGAAAATGCTTAAAGACGAAGCTGTCGAAATTAGGCAAAAAGATATTTTGGAAGGAATAAAGATTGAGCTTAAAAAATCAGGACGGACAATGTAAACTATGGGCGCTGCGTTGGCATATAGCAATCTATCACTTAAGTCGGTTACACATAACCGACCCGGCGCCAGCTGTATTCAAGCGAAGCTAAAGATTGGAGCTGTTAATGATCCTCAGGAACAGCAAGCCGATCAGGTGGCCGAAAAAGTGATGCGGATGCCTTCAAATGCCGGTTTTGTGATGGGAGGAATAGGTACTGGTGCCGCCATGAATGTCCAGCGCCAATGCAAAAATTGTGGGAATGAAGAAAAAATCTCCCGTAAGGAAGAAGAATTAAGAGGAATTGATCAGCCTGAAATTTTACAAGCTAAAGCCGGGGCGTCATTTGCGAGTGGAGGAACTGCTCCAGGAACTGTTCAATCTGGAATTGCCTCAACCAAAGGTGCTGGCACTAATCTTCCAACTCATATCAATTCTGATTTGGGCGGTAAAATGGGTGCTGATTTTTCTGGCGTAAAAATTCATGATAATGCCCATGCCGCAAAAATGACGGCTCATGTAAATGCCAGGGCTTTTACAGTAGGTAACGATATTTATTTTAACAAGGGAGAATATAATCCGAATTCATCGGGTGGGAAATTCTTGCTGGCGCATGAACTTACACATACTATCCAGCAGGGTGCAACTGTGCAGCGTAAAACTGAAGAAAAAGAAAAGGTTTTGCGCAAAGTTGAGGAGACAGAAAAAATAGATCGCTGTGCTTGTAGTGATGAAATAGTGCAGCGTTGGGATCTTGGTGATTGGCTAGCTGAAAGTGCCTGGGAAATTGTAGAAGAAATTGCCCCGGCAGAGTTTGTTCAATTACTTAGGGAAATCAGCAGCAAGGGTATTCTTGGCTTTTTACGAGAGAAACTCATGACGAGTTTAAATCACCTTTTCGATAGATTTCCTGCTGTTGGCAATTTTGTAACCAATTTAATTTCGGTATTCTCACTGCTTTATGAGCGGGTTTCAGTTATTATGCAGGCACTAATTGCCGGCGATTGTGCACCATTATTGGCGGCTGTAACGGAACTTAAGAACGTAATTACCACTATTGCTACCGATGCATGGGCTGGATTAACTGATTTTGTAAGGCCTATCGGCGATTTCTTCTCTGGTTTATGGGGCGCTTTCGGTGCACCTGTAGTCGATTGGCTCGGACAAACAGCAAGTGATGTTTGGGTTTGGATGCAAGGCATTGGCCAAAGAATCTGGGATTGGACTTTGCCCGTGCGTGAGTATGGCGCCATGGCATGGGATTGGGTAAAATCAACGCTGGGTATTGGCGCCGATAGTTCTGGCGCTGAAAATTCCAACGGCATGATGCAATGGGTAACAGGCAAAGCCGAAGAAGCTTGGACAGGAATAAAAGAAACCATTCGTCCGGTTATTGAGCCCGTACAGCAAATTGCTGAAAAGGTTGTGCGTATTTTGCCACTTAGCGCCATCATGAATTTGCGTGATACCGTGTCTAATTTTGCATCGGGTGTAAATGGTATGGCAGCTACCATGGGCGATGATGGATCAGGAATAGCTGAACAGGCGCAACAAGCCTCTTTAAGAGATATCATTCTTCCTGCAGTGCAAACAAAAGTTGTTGAGGTACAGCAGGGAATTGGTAACGCAGGTTTATGGGTAGCTGAAAACGTTGGTGGTTTTGTTAATCAGATTACAGGGTTTTATAGTTCTATAGCTTCAAGTTCTATATTTTCCGCCGCGGCACCTGCAATCGCATGGATAAATGATACTGCTTTAGGTTTGGGCAATTGGGTTCAGACTGGCGTGGTTAATTTATTTAATCTGGCCAGTAGCGGCTTGGGTTATTTAGCAGGTTTCATTACCCCTATACTCAATGCTTTGCAGCGAATTGTAGATACCATTGGCGATTTAGCTGGCAGGGCTGGGGATTTTATCTTGGGGCCATTTATGCTTATCCCTGAATGTATTCGAACCCCAATAAAAAACTTCCTGATTGAACAAATTCTGAGCAGAATCCCACTTTTTAACCAAATCATGGCGATTGGCGATGTTTGGGCAAGAGCACAACAAATCGTTATGACGATCCTTTACCAGGTTTTTGTTGATGGCAATTTGCCGGGCGCCATGTGGACCTTTTTCAGGGAATTGTTAAGTCTGGTCGGCATCCCTCCAGAATTAGTAGTTTCAATTTTAGCTAATGCTTCTCAAGCAATGGTCGATATTCTGGGAAATCCGGTCGGATTCTTCATTAATCTGCTTAGCGGTTTACAGCAAGGCTTTAGTCAGTTTTTTGGAAACATCGGCACGCATCTATTATCGGGTGTGGTAAACTGGCTAACCGCTGAAATGCAGGCGATGGGTATTACACCACCAACTGATTTCTCATTCGGATCAATATTTAGTTTCATCCTTCAGATATTGGGTGTAACCATCGACAATATTTTCAATTTGTTAGCAACTAGAATCGGAGAAGAAAGGGCGCAACGTTTACGTGGAATGTTGGATATGGCTACCGGGGCCTGGAGTTTCGTAGCCGATGTGGTTGAGCGTGGGCCTGCAGCGATTTGGGAAAGAATTCAGGAGCAGTTGAGTAACCTCTGGGATACCGTAATCGGAAATATTGTAACATTTATAAACGAGCGGATCATGGCGCAGGCAACAGCCTGGTTATTAAGCATGCTCGATGTTTCCGGAATTATGCCTGTTGTAAATAGTATTTTAGCGGTATACCGGGCCATTCAAAGTTTTACCGAATATTTTGTGCCTATCCTTCGGATCATCAATCAATATGTAACCATGCTGGCAGATGTTGCCCGAGGTAATATTGCGGGAGCAGCGAATTTTCTGGAGAGTATCTTAGCGAACTCTTTACCGATTATGATCGGCTTCTTAGCTAACCAGTTTGGGTTTGGAAGAATTGCCACCCGCATGCAGGAAATATTAGAATCGGTGAAAGCCCGAATAGATGCCGGGATTTTATGGGTAATAGATCAGGCAATTAGGATAGGGGGAGCAGTTATGGATGCAGGAAGAGCAGCTGTTGCGGCAGTTAGAGAATGGTGGAATAGAAGAATAGGATTTACAGCAGAAGACGGTTCCAGTCATGAATTGGTGTATCGAGGTTCTGAAACAAATCCTGAAATGTGGGTAGAGAGCACACCACAATTGGTTTACGGTTTCTTAAACAATACAATTACTGATACAACTATACCCATGCGTAAAAGAAATGCTGCAACGAGAGCAAAAACTTTTTATGATACTAGAATTATTCCTGCACTCGATGCTTTAAAACAAATTCCCAGACAAGATTCTGCACAAAGAAATCAAAAATATCAAGATTTATTAACAGTTGAATCCGAGTTTACCCCGTTGCTTGGTCGTGTTATTGGCGGTGGAGAACTGTCGAGCGATATTATGAAATACAATTTTGAAGGACTGGTTGGAACTTATGGTCGTTTTCCAGAGAATCCTAATGATTTGTTAACACCAGATCACCAACCTCAGGCAGCAATATTAATTGCTGCGGCTCAAATGGAATACACGGAAACAAATCAACTGATAGCGCCAGGAGATACTGGGTTTGGTTCTGGCAGGAAAATTTTCCCGCCAGATAATAACATCCATTCGCAAACAAGAGGTCATGCAATGGGTGGGTTTACCATCAACCTTTTTGAAGATCGTCATGAAATGGGTAGAACATTCGGGCCAAAAGGAATGACAACAAAAAATCAATTTTTATCAAATGTGAAAACAACTATCAATTCCGGTGATACACCAGAAATAATGAGAAATAAGGTTGTGGATGAAATTATTCGAGATAGAAATGCTGATGTTAATTTTATGTTTGGAATTATAAATCAACCACTTTTGGCACCCGCCTGGGCAGATTTGAATGCATTAACCGCATTTCCCGATGGTATGACAAAAGAGCAATTTTATAGAACAGTTAAAGCCAGATTGCAACAAGGTGAGAGAACATTACAAGCTCAACCGCTTCAAAATTTAAAAGCATAATTATGAAAGGTATAAAAGAAACGGAAGATTATGTCGGCGTAAAACCATTCTACGATATGATATCAACTAATACTGAAAAGAATTATATTGATTTTTTTTATTCTGATGATCGAAAAAACCGGAGTAAAAATTTAATTGGTTTTGACTCTGATCAATTGATTTATGTTGGCAATACAAAAGGAGCGGATTATATTTTTATTTGTTTAAAGGGTGAAAACTGTGAGTTGTTAAACAACCCCTTGGTTTATGTTTCCTCGGAAGGAGACCCATGGGAGTTCTTCGCTCAAAATTTTGATGAATTTCTATCCCTTTTGTACTTCGGAATTTCCATTATACCGGATACGCTTATCAATATTAATGCATATCAGTATGGAATCGGTTTAGAAGGACTAAAAGAAAAGATTATGAATGAAGATTACTTCTTAAGATTGAATAGTCTTCTAACTTCAACTTTTCCAGGGTTTATTGAATTTCGAAAACGTTTGGTAACTGATTTTAAAATCAATCAACATGCAAATCCCATAGATTTAATTTTCCATGCGAAAAGTAGAAATCCATCCTTTACTCAATGGATTTCCAACATGAGCAATCAATAAAATCTTTAGTTTATCTTTAAAAACTCTTTTTTTACCCATCTATTATCAGCATTTATTTTGCTCCAACCGTTATTCTCATCTCTAATAAATACTTCCTGGCCTTGGGTTAATGAGGCAACTTTTGGAAAAGTAGTTCCAGCTCCACTACGCACATTTAGCGTCGAGGCGTTAACCGTAGCACGGGTTACAGGCTTAGTATAAGCGCCATTTACCCAATGTTCTTGCGAACCAGATATCTTGTACCAGCCATCTTTTTCTTTATAAACACGAAGGATTGAACCCAATAAGGCTGGTTCTCTATCATCAGCTTTTTTTGCTTGCGAAGTTGCTGCTTCTCTGATATTTAAAGTATCTGCGGTTACATACACATATTTTAAAACATCAGTGTTCATTGTCGAAATGGAAGGAATAGTAACACCGTTTAGCGCTGCACTTACCAAAGGCAGAAAATTTTGCTCGCAATCATTCACTTTGTTTCCTCCAAAAAAGTCTGTACCCGGACAAGTTTTATTATTCTTTGTTCCATTATTTCTAACGCCGCTGCTCAAATCAAACCAATGGTGATAAACAATTTTATTGCTGTTAACTTCAATTCCGAATTTCTTGCAAAGTGCAGCTGTCATCCTGATAATTGTATCTTTATGTGCAGCGGTCATGGTATCTTTCCCTTTATCAAAATTGCCAACATGTTCCACACAAACCGAATTCGAATTAAATCCTAAGATACATGCAGGAGTTTTCTCCATACTTCTGCCGGTAACAATAGAGCCATCAGCAAACGTACTGAAATGTTGACCGATGTCGGCCCATCCGTTTTCGCCGACATGGTAGGCTTTCATATTTTTTTGCATTTCGAATTGGTTATTTCCTTTAAACTGAATATAACTCGGGCTCCAGGTATGATGCTGTTGGATATACAAGATGGTTCGTGCAACGCGTAAGTTAGCAAGCCAATTTTCAAATTCATCAATGCTCATTAAATTAAAGCCAAATTTAGTTGTCATGGTGGTTTAAGTTTTAATTGGTTAAGTGGCAAAATCAAGCAAAAGAGAGGTAATAGGGAAGTATCGTATAGCGCCAACTAAATATAGGTAAATATTTTTTATAACTTTTTAATTATCAGATAATTACTTAGTTTTAAGTAGTTTTATGATGGCTATTAACTTTGAAATAAGATTTAACTCAATCTGCTGTACAGGTCTGAACAATGATCTTTTAAACGAAAACCAATTTATTTTTTTTCGATAATATTCTTTATATCTCATAATATAGGCTTCGGTAAGTTATGCTCAATAGAAACGCTTTTTGTAATAAATTGAATAGATATTGGAAAATCGATTTAGGAATGCTTTAATTGGCTTTTCGATTTTGATATGATAGAAATAATATCAATATTTGTTTAGTTCTAACCAAATATCAAAGTCGAAATTAGCCATGTAGAAATAGTGTAGATGCTATCGCATGAGCTTTTGAATATTATTAATGTTTAAATGCGAGGTACACTTAACTTTTTGCTCAGCCTGTTATTAATCTTTTTGTTTACAGATTATGCGCTTGCACAACCAGCGCAAACTGAATATTTGAAAAGAATAGCCATCATTGAAAAAAATATCAATCAGTATTTTAGGGTGGCAGATAAGGCACTTTATCTGGAAACTATTGGCAAACATGAAAAGCCGTACTCTTATCTTTGGCCATTATGCGCCTTAATACAAGCCACCAATGAAACGGAAGCGCTTGGTAAGCCGAAAATGATGGAGCCAGTCGTTTCAGCAATTAACCAATATTATACCACTGAAAAACCTGCACCTTCCTACCAGTCTTATATAGATAAAAGCTCCAGATTTTATGACGACAATCAGTGGATCGCCATTGCCTATCTGGATGCTTATCAAAGAAACAAAGATGTAAACTATTTAGATAAATCAAAAGAGATTTATAAATGGTTATTAACGGGTTATGATAAAAAAGCTGGTGGCGGCATTTATTGGCAAGAGGATAAAAAAACATCAAAAAATACCTGCTCAAACGGGACCTAATATTTTAATCTCTTTACAATTTTACAAAATTACCGGGGATAAAAAATATCTTGATACTGCGCTGTTGGTTTACAATTGGACAAATAAAATGCTTCGATCTTCAGAAGGTATATTTTATGATGCGATAAATGTCGAAAGTCTAAAAGTTGATTCGGCTACCTACACTTATAACACGGGTACAATGCTTCAGGCTAACGCATTACTTTATCAACTCACCAAAGAAGATAAGTATTTAAAAGAAGCAAAGTTTATTGCCACTAACGCTGAGCGGCATTTTTACAAAAACAATAAGCTTGGCGATCATTACTGGTTCAACGTTGTTTTATTACGCGGATATTTAGAATTGTTTAAAGTTGAGAAAGACGCAAAAAGATTAGCGTTTTTAATTAAAGATGCTGAAAGGATCTGGAAAGACGAACGTGATGAAAATAATTTGCTCGGAAAACAAAAAAATAAATCATTGATTATGCAGGCAGCTATGTTGGAGTACTACGCCCGCCTGGCAAAACTAAATTTAACCAAATTATAATCACACATAATGAAAAGAAGAACATTCATACAAAACACGGGTTTATTGGGCGCCGGAGTACTGGCTTCCAAATTTTCACTGGCGGGAGAATTGCTTCCTGATTTTCCGGTGGTAAGAGTAGCTGCAGGTAAAAGACATTTTCAGAGTAAAGCAGTAGATGCGGCAATTAAAACCTTTCAAGCCAAAGTGAAAAATCCGGAGTTGGCTTGGCTTTTCGAAAATTGCTTCCCAAATACGCTGGATACTACGGTATATTATGAAGAGAAAAACGGGCGGCCAGATACTTACGTAATTACCGGAGATATTGATGCCATGTGGCTTCGCGACAGTTCGGCGCAAGTTTGGCCATACCTGCAATTTGTTAATGAAGATGAACCACTCAAGAAACTCATCGCTGGCGTTATTATCCACCAAACCCAGTGCGTTTTAAAAGATCCTTATGCAAATGCTTTTTATGGCGATCCGAATAAGGTAGGTGAATGGAAAACCGATAAAACGAAAATGCAAGCGGGTGTGCATGAACGCAAATGGGAGATAGATTCATTGTGTTATCCTGTTCGTTTAGCCTATCACTATTGGAAAAAAACTGGCGATAAAACACCTTTCGATGCTGACTGGAAAAAGGGCATTGAGGCAACATTAAAAACGTTTAAAGAGCAGCAGCGCAAAAATGACAGAGGACCTTATCATTTTCAGCGTGAAACCACACAACCAACCGATTCGCTGCCAATGGCAGGATATGGTTTCCCTGTAAATCCAGTAGGTTTAATTTGTTCTGCTTTCCGTCCGAGTGATGATGCAACTATTTTTCCGTTTTTAATTCCTTCTAATTTCTTTGCAGTTTCTAGCTTAAAGCAGGCAGCAGAAATGGTAAAGGCTTTGCAGCCTGACAAAGCATTGGAAAGCAGCTTACTTAATCTTGCGAATGAGGTGAGTGCGGCACTGCAGAAACATGCAATTGTAAACCATCCAAAATACGGTAAAATTTACGCATTTGAAGTTGATGGTTTTGGAAGTACTTATTTAATGGATGATTCCAATGTACCAAGTTTATTAAGTTTGCCATATCTCGGCGCTATGAAAGTTGATGATCCAATTTATCAGAATACCAGAAAGTTTGCCCTTTCGAAGGATAATCCATATTTCTTTAAAGGTACTGCTGCAGAAGGGATTGGCGGTCCACATGTTGGGCAGGATATGATTTGGCCAATGAGTATAACCATGAGAGCTTTAACTTCAAAAGATGATGCCGAAATAAAATATTGTATTGATACCTTGCGAAAAACACATGCTGGCAAAGGTTTCATGCATGAATCATTTAACAAAGATAACCCGGCAAACTTTACCCGTGCCTGGTTCGCGTGGTCTAACACCTTATTCGGAGAGTTACTCTGGAAAACCTATCACGAAAAACCAGCGCTATTAAACTCCTAATATTATGCCCAGATTAGCAATAACCTGGGCATAATTGTTTAACATACGCTGGAGTTTCAACAAAGGATGCTGTTATTGTAAAACAAATGTTAGAAGATAAATGTCTATTTCTTTCAAAAATTATTTTTTGTAAATTGTGCCATATTATCCCAAACATTGCAACACGATAACAACAAAATTCCTTTCGATTTCGAATCGATTAACAAAATTCCAGCGATAGCAAACATCTTGCAGATTGTTTGTAATACAACCGGCATGGGTTTTTCTGCTGTGGCACATGTAACCGTCGATAAATGGATAGCTTGTGCTGTGAATGATAAAATTGATTTCGGCCTGAAGCCAGGTGGCGAATTAAAGTTAGAAACCACCATTTGTAACGAAATCAGACAGCACCAAAAAATTGTGGTCATTGATCACGTTGCTGAAGATGAATTATTTGCCAATCATCATACACCGTTATTATACGGATTTCAAAGCTACATTTCAGTACCAATCGTATTAAAAAATGGCTCATTTTTCGGTACGCTTTGCGCTATCGATCCCAAACCTGCCCAACTTAACAATCCAAATACGATTGATACGTTTAAGATGTTTGCCGATTTAATTGCGTTCCATTTAGATGCGTTAGAGCAGTTGGCTCTTTCAGAAGAACGATTACAGGTGGAGAAAGAAACATCAGAATTGAGAGAGCAGTTTATAGCCATTCTGGGGCATGATTTACGTAATCCGCTGAATGCCGTTTCAAATAGTGCGCAGCTTTTGGCTCGTTTCAATCTCGATGACCGGACACAAAAACTGGTGAAACTTATTAAAGATTCTTCATTCAGAATGAATGGTTTGATTGAGAATATGCTTGATTTTGCCAGTGGCAGGTTAGGAGGTGGTATTAATATTTCTCCGACACCTGATGAAGATCTGGAGAAAGTGCTGTATCAGGTTGTGGAGGAAATTCATGCCATCTCTCCTGATAAAAAAATGAAATTAAATTTCGACTTTGAGCATCCCGTAGCTGCAGATGGAAAACGAATCGCCCAGCTTTTTTCTAATTTACTTGGGAATGCATTAAGTTATAGTCCTCAAGATTCCGTAATTGAAATTACTGCTTCTACCAATGAAGAAGAATTTAACCTTTGCGTAGCAAATCCTGGTAAAAAAATTCCTGAAGCAGCCATGGAGCGATTATTTCAGCCATTTTCTAGAGGAGAAGTTGAGCCCAACCAAAAAGGGCTGGGACTAGGTTTGTATATTTCTGCAGAAATCGCAAAAGCACATGGTGGAACATTAGATGTAAGCTCAAACGAAGAGAAAACTTGTTTTACACTTACTTTGCCAACTTCAAAATGATGGTAAGCGATAAAATGCCAACATCTGCTCTGCTCGAAATTAAAACAGGCGATCAAATTTCCAAAGATTCCATTCAAGGTACAGTTACAAGAATTGAAATTCAGGAAACTGATGAATTTCTTCAATTTATATTCAGTTTGGAAGGTACTCAACAAATCGTGGTTAGAAAGTTGAAACAAGTTTGTTAACTATAATATCGGCCTTGGATCAAATATCACCTGAAATGATTTGATGCGTTCATTTTCAATTTTATACCATCCAGCTGAAAATATTGTACTTTTACCTATATTAATATCATACCACAACGAAACATCATTGCCATCGACAAACAGCTTTTTAATTTCATATTTGAATTTAATCTTTTTCATATCTTCCATATAAACATCAGCACCTCTACGTTCGCCCATTACACCTTTAAAAATCATATCATCAGCAAGTTGCTCGCGGGCAGCTGCAAAGTTTTCAGCATTTAAAGCATTAATAAAGTTTCGAACCACAACCTTTGAATTGTGTTCGTCTAAATTTTGAATCTGTACTGCCATAATTTATCTTTTGAAATTATATTTAGCATTTTCATAGATTAACAAGTTCGTATTGCAAAGTGTTTGTGTAAAGAAATATGGTGTTTCATGTAAAATTATCATTTAGGAAAAGTTCAATATTTAGCTTTGCAGCTTAGTTATTTAAACGCTTACTATTTGAATGAACGCTTACACTTCTTTTGTAAAATCTATTTGTACTGATCCAACTGCTTTTGAAAAGCATATTTACTTTTATTTAAGGATGGAACTGGCACTTTGTAAGTTTCAGATTTGTAAAGATTTATCAACCTATGAAACTTTGAAACTGGAATATAAAAGTAAATTTTCCATATTAACCCATCACATTGTCGAAATTTCTTCTTCTAAAGCAAAAGAATTAAATTTAGATGCGGTTAATCAAGATTCACTCATCCAATTGCAAAATGAGGTTTTAAACAGTGGTTTTGACAAAACAGAACTAGATGCTCAGCTCGAAAAGCTGATTGAAATTTTTAAAACAATTTCTTCAAGTACCACGCTTAACGTTATAGATCCTAAGGTTTTAGGCCTTTCTGCTTAAATTAATTTATTTCAATTTCATCACAAAATAACCAGGGTTTCTTATTGGGATAATCTCTCCATTCTGGTAATTTACTTTGGTTGGTCGCTTTAACTTTAACATACCTTGCCTTCGTAGATTTTTTAAAATCTAGAGTCAGTCTATGGGTTTGCTTATCATAGTTTTCTATTGGGCTCGGTTGTACCAATTCGCTCATAGGTTGATAAACTTTATGATCAGTTGAAACAGAAATCATAACCTTGTTTGGCAGAAATGCCCAATGTCGTTGATCTTCAAGAAAACCGACTATAACCTGATTTATGTTTTGAATGCTTCCCAGATCGATTACAACTTCCATGTCGTTTCCTAACCATCCTAAATAATTATATTGAAAATTTTGATAGCCTCTCGAACCATCAGTTAATGTCTTGGTTCCTTTAGCAAAAAAATCAGTATTAAATGGAGTTAGCGCTTCAACATTTTTGTTGGTAGCTAAATGCAATAGCGGACCATCATTGAAAATTTTTTTCCATTCAGATTGATAATCGTCAATGGTAAAACCATCTTCAGAAAGTTGCTTGATTCCAAGTTGTTTGGCAGAAGCAATAAATCTTGATACTTTTTGTTCAAAACCAGGCCGCACTTTCCAGTTTTTCCCATTGGCGGTAAAAACTCCATGCTTTTCTAAACCGTAAAACCGGGCTTGCTGGAGAACAGCATATTCTAAAGGTAGCCTTTCAATTGCAATTCTATTCAAGATAACCGGATCATTTCTAACCGCTTGTTCTGCCTGATCTAAAATACTACTGTAATGATCAATCTGTTCAGGTGTTAACCAGGTTTTCCACTCAGCAGATGGATCACCGTAAATATCTAAAATTCTATTTGATGACATTAAGTTTTTATCCAGGGCAGCTGCATAGGTTAAGATATTTGGAGCTGCTTTTCCATAATAACTTGCCATGAAGTTCTTCTTTTCTGCTTCTATATCTAAAGTTGGGTTCCAGCTTAGTTTGGCTAGTAAGTAGGACTTTAAAGCTGTAAACTCACCAGTGGAGGCTTCACTACCTTGTATAAAAACGCCTTTAACATGATTGGTAGCGAAAAATTTCATGTTCTCTTGCAGCGTGTTTAGATTTGGGAATGGACTCACATAATTGGTGAACTGAACAACATAATCCCAAATCATTACATTGTCGCAAACAGCCGACCAACCTTTTAAATCATTTTTGAAACCATTTGCTCTTGTGTTATTTTCAATAGGTTTCGATCTATCCAAATCAATTGTGGAAAGCATGATGCTAACATTTTTTAAAGGTTTAATTCCCTCAGGAGGATGTTTTGAATAGAGATACGCCAAAGTAGAAATGGTTTGATCAGGAAAATTTTTCGCTACTTTGTTTACAAAACTGATTAGTGAGCCTTGTGGTCCGCCGAATTTTTGATCAGTAGCACTACAGGCATCGCAGGTACAAAACCCAAAGCCATCATTCTGGCTAACCGACCAATATTTTTTTTCAGGATGAGCGATGATTTCCTTTTTTAAGTTTTCAACTGTAATGCGATAGACATCGGGATTGCTTAAACACAGTTGAGAGGTTTTTCGATCTCCATTTACCAACGCATAATATTCAGGATGATCGTGGAAATACAGTTTTGCTGGTACCAATTTGTCAAATGTATGCCCCCACAATCCCCATTCATCTTCTAGTAACTGAAGTTTATGCCAGTTCCGGTATTCCTCGTTATATTGATCAGGATAATAAACTTGCCTGAACTTAAACTGTGGTTGTTGTAAATCGTTTATTGTTGAGAGTTTGATATTTGTTTGCTGCGGAATAAATTCGTGGTCAGCAGTATATCTTTTACAACCCAGATAATGATCGAGGAAATGATAAACGCCATATAAAGTTGCCTGTTCATTCTGCCCACAAATAAAAATTTTATTTGCAGCTGTTTTAATTAAAAATCCATCATTATCGAATTGCTTATCAGAATGATTACGGTTGGTATTGCCAATAACAATTTCGAATTCCTTAGCCTTTAAATGATCCTGTACAATTGGAAGATCAGCCTGAGAAATTTTATTGATATATGATTTTAATACATCTGCAGCTTTTCGTTCTAGATTTGTAGCTTGTTTGCTAACTATAATCTGATAATCAGATTTGGCATTTTCAACCAAATTTATTTGGGCATAAGATTGATTGAGCATGGCAAATGCAATTATAGTTAAACATATTTTCCATCCTGAAAATCCCATCATTTTTTAAAATTTATGTTGGAAAGAAATCTGTGCATCAAACTCATTCCTTTTTCTTCCGGGAATGTATTCCTGATTATTCCAGGTGCCGAACAAGCCAAGAATATTTCTTTTCCATAATGTACGCTGGTAACCCAATGTAAAACGAATGGATTCCAGATTTAAGCGTTCGGTGATGGCAAAGTTCCTGCCTCTGTCATCTGGAGAGAAACCATAGCCGGCAATTGCGGTAAAATAATCATCTGCAGATTCGTTGATTAAATATCGGCCAGATAGTACATAGGAAGCTGCCAATCGTTCACCATTTGGTGTAATAAATGTTTTTGCATTTATCCAAAAACTGCCGAAATACTTGCCTAATCCAGCTGTAACACTGTAATAATTTAAATAGCTATTTAAATATCTTACACCCATTTCTGCTTCCCAACTTTGGTTAAACGGCAAAAAATAGGAATAGGCAAATTTAAATTTTGGAAAAATGATAGCATTTGAATATGCCAAATTGATGTAAGAGTAACCAGTATGATGAGTAGGATAGGATTCGACTTCAAACTGATAACCCTTTGCATCTCTTCGATCTGCATAGTTTACCCTGGCAATTAATGATCCGCCTTTTTCTGTTCGCATGTAATATGCACTGTACAAATTCCAGGGTTTCCTACCTTGTTGGTCAAAAGCGGTGATTCCATAATTTAAGCCAATTCTATTCTGCCTGGTTAAAGTATACAAATCATCATTGATCATTTTTATTTTTTCATCTTGAGGATATTTTTCAACCAAGGTTTTGGAAAGTTTATAAGCATTTTGATAATCACCCTGTTGCTGAACGACACTCAGTTTCTTTAGCTGAAGACTTTGAGGATTATCGTAATATGCAACACCCTCATCAATGTATCGAATTGCATGATTTCTTTCACCTTTAGCAATAGATAAATTGATCAGTTGATTGCGGGAAAACGTATCGGTAGGATAGTTGACTAAAATCTTTTCATAACTTTTGAAGGCGTTCAAAGAATCTTGCTGTAGGAGCTGATCTTTGGCTTTTGAATATAAGATATCTTTATACAAAACTGCGATTTTTGAATCTCCTGGTTTTAGCCTTTTCAGGTTTTCAGCAACCCTTTCGGCCTGATCATACCGCTTCATCATTCTTAATAAATCAGCTTTGCTCAAAGAAATTTCAGTTTTACCATTTCGCTCCAGCGTTTCGGCATAAACCAATGCTTTTTCATAGCTCTTTTTCTGAATATTTAAATTGTAAAGTGATGCTAAACTTTCGGTATGATTAGGTTGCTGGGCAACTACCTTTTCATAGTCCATTATTGCTTTTTCGATTTCATTCTGCTTCTTATAATCCCTTGCGGCAGTTAGGTGGGCATCAATATAAAGGTTTTTAATGGCAGAATCATCAGGGTATTTTTGTGATAATTTTTGCCATGCCACATCCGCAATATTATAGTCTTTTAGTTCATATAACATGGATACGTTCTTTAACTCCATTGTTTTCTCTCCAGGATAATATTTTAGATACTGCCTTGCATACCTTAACGATTGAGTTAAATTTTTATCTTGATAACTTAAATTAACAAGATAATTGAGTGCATCCTTTTGATTGGGTTTTTGTTTCAAAACCATGTTCAATTCTTTTTCAGCTTCATCATTTCGGTTAGTTAAAATATAGAGCCTTCCTAAAAGTACCCTGATGTCTAAATATCGAGGGCTAATTGCTAATCCTCTCTTAGCCAATTGAATGGCTTTAGGATAGTTTTTATTGATATTCGTTTCCCTAATTGCCTGTTTTAAAAGATCATCTGATGATATTTTTTGGGCAAAGGAAATATTTATATTGAGGCACATTAATAACAGGAGCCCAATTTTAAAAACTTTTGAGCGGTACATATTATAATTTCCTTTGTTCATAGTTTGATAATTTGTTGTTTCCATTTTTAAAGCCGCTTCTTGTCATAATTCCCCAGTGCAATTTTCTTCCGGTTAGGAAAAACCAGTTTCCGCGTATAGAAAAGAATAAAACCAAAGGATGGTAAACTAGAGGCTCAACAATCGCTGCTGCGCACAGCTTTAATACTTCTGATTTTTTCTGGTATTTCATTCCGGTGATTTCGTCCCACAAAACAGAAATAATGGTAATCATCACAGAGAATGAATAAATAAAGACCAGTAAAGCAATAGCATAAGGCCAGGTAATTTGTCCGGTAATGATGATGTAGATGTAATAAATAATGCCACCAAATTCCAAAATGGGAGCAAGCCACTCGAAAAATACCCAATATGGGAAAGAAACCAAGCCAAAAATCTTGTACTTTGGATTTAGAAATACTTTTTTGTGGAACCAAAGGGTTTGTGCCAAACCTTTAGTCCAACGCGTTCTTTGCTGTGCATAAACACTGAGTGTTGATGGGACTTCTGTCCAGCACATGGATTCAGGAATATACTTTACTTTATATTTCTTTTTATTGTCTTCCATGTAAACCCGCATACGTGTAACCAGTTCCAGATCTTCTCCAAAAGATGCATGACTGTAGCCTCCGGCTTTCAACACAATTTCCTTGTCGAACAACCCCAAACCGCCTGATACGAGCATTAGCCCATTAATTCGAGACCAAGCCATTCTGCCCATTAAAAAGGCCCTAATATATTCCAACTCCTGAAATAAAGGCAAAAACTGTTTGGGTACCTTAACTTTTTTAAGGAATCCATTTTCTACTTCGCATGAGTTGCTGATTCGTATTACCGCACCAGTTGCAATTACATGGGTTTTCTCCTCCACGAAAGGTTTCACCATCTTAAGTAAAGTATCTTTATGCAGAATGCAGTCGATATCGGTACACAAAAACAGGGGATAGGACGCCGCATTAATTCCTGCATTGGATGCATCAGCTTTGCTTTTTCCATTTTCCTTATCTATTACCATCAGTTTGGCATAAACCGGATTTGTAGATTTGTAAATTTTCTTTACTGGCTGCGTCACAATTTCCTCATGATAAGCAAAATCCACTTCAACCAACTCATATTCATCAATAAGCTGCTGCAAAGAATCATCAGTACTTCCATCATTAATTACAATGACTTCAAATTTTGGATAATTCAAGGATAATAAAGTATGTACGCCATTTCGAATAACCTCTCCCTCGTTGTACGCGGGCGCAATGACCGAAATTCCGGGCGTATATTGTGAAGCCAACAGAGAATCATAACTGATAAAGCTGTTTTTTCGGCGATATTTTAAAATTTCTATGATACTAAATATGATGAGCATGAGGTACGTAAACATGACGAAAATTCCGTAGTAGAATATTCCATGTTCAAATGTAAATCTGATGCCTTCTTTAACGTACTCCATGTAGCCTGATTAACGGGTCTTCAAAATGTTTAATAATTGCTTTTTGTTCTTCATCTAAATCTTTAAGGCTGGCTAGAATTTTCTCTTTAAGCGCAGTTGGATGTGACATGATTGCCGCTGCAGCACTTTTGAGAATTGTATAATGATCAGCTTTCAAAAACTTATCTTTTAAAAAATGAAGAGCGCTACCACTTGCGATTTCTCCGAGGGCCAATAAAATCTGTGTTTTATTTGGGTTGCGTTCGGTAGGATAAATGGAAATTAGTTTTTGTTCAGCATCTTCCGCATCGAGAACACCTAAAGCGCAGATGGCTTCGCTTCGTAATTGCTCATTCTTGTTAGATAACAGTTTAATTAAGTCAGGAATAGCTTCAAATTGTTTGTAGTGAAGAAGCAGTTTGATGCTCAAAATAACTATAGTCTTGTTTTCACTCGAAAGAAAATCGGCAAAATTAGGAACCACCGCATGTTCGGATTTTGTGATGGCGTCGAAGAGTAAAATCTGATGCCAGTTGCTCAGTTCTTCTTCTTCATTTTTAAGAAAATTAAACGAAGAATTGGTTTGAAGTTTTAATAATGCAGCATAAGCCTCAACCCGAACATCTAAATTTTTGTTTACTAATAACGGCTGAATAGTATCAGCAGAATTGTAATCATTAATATCCTGTAATTCTTTAAGACCCTGGGCTTTTGTAAACCAAAAAACACTTTTTAACTTGCTCAATGTGATCTCATTAAGCTTTAAATTAAAATAGGTAGCGGTGATAAGCCGGGTAATATTACCCGTTAAATTATGCTTGAAGTAAATAAGTAGTCGTACCAAAACATTTTGGAATATGATGCTTCTGTTTTTAAATTCATTGAGTATTTTTACAGTTTCCTGGAGCTCATTTTCTGGCATCTCTTCAATCGAATCGTACATGAGCAAGTGATCATTTAGTTCTTCCAAAATCTGGTTTTCAGCTTCATATGTTTTACGCTGGTCACTTTGCCTCTTAGTTCGATTGTAAATAATATAAGTTAGCGTAAGAAAAATGGCAATAACAGCCAGTATACTTACAATAACAGCTATTTGAATTAGTAGCGGGTAATTGAAGAGGTTTATCTTCAAAATACTTAAACATAGCTTACCCGACAGATCAAAATTGTTCTGCATAAAAGATGATATTTAATAAGGGTTTAAGCTGCTGTTTTATTAAGCTGGATGAGTTGCTTGATTTTAGCCAATACAACATTAATTGAAAACGGTTTGATAATGTAATCTTGAGCGCCAATGGAGAGTACGTCAACAATTACATCATCAGCAGTTAAAGAAGAAAGTACCACAACAGGGGTTTCGTGATTGTATTCTGATTTTTTAATGTTCATAATTAATTCTACACCTGCTACATAAGGCAACATAAGGTCAGTAAGAATTAAATCATACTTGTTTTTTTTGATCTTTTCTACGGCTTGCATTCCATCAAAGGCGACATCAACATCCATGTTTTCTTTAGATAATCTAGATTCTAGGAATTTGTTGATCAGGATTTCGCTATCAACGATTAAAACTCTGTCTCTCATATAAATTTAATTTTAGGTAAATGTTTTGAGATCGATAAATAAGATAGACAACTAAAACGTTTTTTCAAAAGCTATGCCTAAAAAACCAAAGAGTGGAACTTTGTAGGTTTAAGAAGTCAATTTGGGTAATTCAAGTAATTGAAAATTAGTTTTTTAGATTAATAGGTTAATCTGTTGATGTTATGAATACGACAAGGTGCAAGATTCAAAACTGTATAAAATTTAAAACCATCTATCAAATGTCTGTGCGTGCCAATCTTTATAATTATTCTAAATAGCTATGTTAAATAGAATTTTTTGCAGTATTTACATCTGTTAGATCACGAACAACTATTTAATATTAAGAGAAGATGTTTTTGGATATAATCCTAAATTTTTCTTATATTGATACTTCTAACCAAATATATTATTGTTTATTTTCTATGAAAGTAGATTATATCGCTTTATCTGTACCGGTGTTTTTTATTCTGATCGGGATAGAACTTGCATACAATTTTTATAAAAAATTTAACTATTACAGATTAAACGATAGCATCTCTAATTTAAGCCAGGGTATAGGACAGCAGCTGACTGGTATTTTTATGAAGACAGCTTTGTTTTTTGGCTATAAATACATTTTCGAACACTGGCGAATATTCGAGATGCCAAAGTCGGTTTGGGTGTGGATTCTTCTTTTTATCGGTGTAGACTTTTTTTATTATTGGTTCCACCGGATGAGTCATCAGGTGAATGCACTTTGGGCAGCACACATTGTACACCATCAATCAGAAGAATATAATTTAACAGTTGCTTTACGCCAAAGTTGGTTTCAGGGCTGGTTTAGTTGGGTTTTTTATTTGCCGTTGGCATTTGTGGGTTTTGATCCAATTATGTTTTTAACTCTAAGTTCTTTTAATACACTATACCAATTCTGGATTCATACCCGAGCCATTAAATCGCTTGGATTTTTAGAGTACATTCTTAATACACCTTCACATCACCGCGTTCATCACGGCTCAAATCCCAAATATATTGATAAAAACCATGCCGGTACGTTGATCATTTGGGATCGGTTTTTTGGAACTTTTCAAAAAGAAGAAGAGGATGTTTATTACGGCATCACTAAACCCCTGGCAAGCTGGAATCCTGTTTGGGCAAATTTGCATTACTGGGATGATTTGATTAAAACTGCTAAGAGGTCGCCTAAAATCACCGATAAGATTAATGTTTTTATGAAACCTCCAGGCTGGTTTCCTCAGCATTTGGGCGGGTTCCAACATGCACCGGAAATTGATAAGCAGAATTATAGAAAATACAATCCTGAATATCAATCAAAATTGACTGGATATGTTTTGGTACAATTTATAATTGCATTGGCCGCTGGTTCCATCATATTATTTTCATACACAAAAATGGAGCGCTTATCAGTTATTTCAGGGGCCGCTTTCACATTGTGTACGCTAACTGCATGCGGTGCTCTTTTAGATCAGAAATCTTGGCTTGTTAAGTTCGAATATTCTAGATTATTACTTAGTTTCCTGTTAATTCTAATGCTTAAACTTCCGGTCGGCTATCAAGTTATATTTGCGGGCATGCAGTTAATATCCGTAATTTGGTTCTTCAATTTGAAAAAGGACAACCCACAACCCAATGAAAACTAAATTATTCTCATTTATTTTTGCCGTCGTTTTTATTATTCAACTTTATGCCGAAACCGATGGTAACATTCAATTGCGTAATTTTTCTAAACCACTCATCGCGATTACGCTTTTAGCCTGGCTTTATTTTAGCACCAATCTAAAGGGAAGATTTCATAAACGCATCTTTACAGGTTTATTATTTGCGCTTGCCGGAGATGTTTTTTTGATGTTACAAACCAGTAATAATAGTTTTTTTACTTTCGGATTGATTGCATTTTTACTCTGCCATATCTTTTACATAAGGGCTTTTATTTTGGATCACAAATCGAATCCTGGACTTAAAAACAGTTTTTTTCTATGGGTTGTTGGGGCTTTGATTATATTTTGCGTTGGTTTATTCTTCTATCTCCAGCCGTTTTTGGGAAGCATGCAGTTTGCGGTATTACTTTACGCTATTATCATCACATTTATGGCGATAATGGCTGTTAACCGATATGGTAAAGTTAATATTTTTAGCTACAAACTGATTTTATATGGTGCGCTATTTTTTCTGTTATCAGACAGTGCATTGGCCATAAATAAATTTGCACAACCCATCCCGCAAAGTGGTGTATTAATTATGGCCTCCTATATGATCGCTCAATTTCTAATCGTTTATGGAACAGTAGAACGGAAATTATTGGTAACGAGAACGGAGATTTAAACGCTTTAAAGTTTTTTGGAAAGCAATGTTTTGCGGTAATCGGTTGTGATAGTCCTGCTATCGTTGCAATCTTTTAAAAACATCCATTCTGCTGGGGTACGAAGCATCTGTTTAATAGCATACAGATGACAGGAACCGTTAAGCTTTTGCTGTTTAAAAGTATTTCCACCTTATCAGGTTTATTAAGTTCAGGATATCGCAAGAAATTTAATATGATATCGGTCATCAGTAAAAAAATCGACAGCTGTGAAGTGGGACGGCACAGCAAATTCGCATTTATTGCATCGGTTTCAATAAGGGAAACAACAATTTTATTAATTTTTCTTCTGCTCTTTGTCCATTACAGTAAAAACCTGTACTAATCTTTCGCCGTTTTCATCTACCAATGTTAGAGTATGCTTTCCGGGCATCGGGCTGATCGCGAACTGATGATAATTGGTAGTCGTTGCAACGTATTCGTTATCAATGTGCCAGTATATTTTAGCGTTTTGATTGCGATGTGCTGCATTTAAAACTACTTTTCCTCTTGTTCCATCCAACTCTAATGGGATATAAACCACAGCGGCGTTTTTAGGGTATATCAATTCCATCACGTTATTACCGCCAGAGGTTTCACAGCCTGGCATAAATGGGGGCAGACTCCTGTAATCACTGTTTTTAATTTTATAATAATATTCCATTGCCGGTGGCAAAATAAACCAATTTCTGTGTTGCATGTTGGTCACGCTTTCACACTGATCAGTAACCCGATAGGTTCCGGTTTTATCCAAATGAATCAATTTATGGTAGGGACAAACCGCGGTTTTTTCGCCTGCAGTTGGTACCATTTCATCGATAATCACCGGACAATTTTCGCCTGCTTTATAGCCACTTTGTTTGCAAACTTTCAGTTTTTTAAGTTTCGTTATCGGAGTTTCGAACCATTTTCCATTAGGTAAGAGTTTGAAGATATCGAACAAAACGGGAGCAGCCGCCTCGATACCAACGAGTCCCGGACGACCTTCGCCATCGGCATTACCAACCCAAACACAAACCACATAATTCGGAGTTAATCCAATCGCCCAGGCATCGCGAAAGCCGAAACTTGTTCCTGTTTTCCAGGCCACCCGCTGTGAAGAGGAAAACTGCTCCCATAATCCTTCATCGCCGGGCCGCATCACTTCTTCCATTGCATTAAATGTTGCCCAGATTGAACCATGATCTAAAAACGAATTCCTTTGATAGTCTTTTTCTTCTTTTTTCTCAGAAGTAAAATAAGAGGCTGGCCTGTAATCTTCAGGGTTGTATAAGCCTTTATAGGTATTAAAATGGTTCAGTGTACGAACCATACCCATATAAGTATTCGCCAAATCCCACATAGTTACTTCGCTACCACCCAAAATTAATGATAATCCGTAGTGATCTGCAGGCTGGTTTAATGTGCCAATACCTATTTTTTTTAGTTTATCATAAAACCGCTCATATTTATACTGTTGCAACATTTTTACTGCCGGAATATTTAATGAGCGACTTAAAGCCTTGTCTGCCGAAATAGCGCCATCGTAGCCCAAATCGTAATTCTGAGGAGAATATCCTGCAATCTGAGTCGGAATATCTGGCACTAATGTATGAGGTAAAACAAAACCATCATTAAGCATACTGGCATACAACAATGGCTTAAGCGTACTTCCCGGACTTCTCGTAGCCTTAATCATATCTATATGGCTCTGTAAATCAGTAATTTCTGGTTGATAGATATTTCCAACATAACTTACAACCGAGCTGTTTTTAGCATTTAAAACCAAAGCAGAAATATTGTTAATGTCATTTGCTCTGTAGCGGTTATTGAATCGCTTTAAAATGGAATTAATTTTAATCTGTAAATCTTCATTTAAAGTTGATTTTATTCTGGTTGAATTGATTTCCAGACTTGCTCTTTCGGCTTTAAAACGGTTGAGCAGATGTGGTGCATTTTGCGGCAACGGAAGCGGTTTACCAGGAACAGGTTCAAGTTTAGAAAGATTGGCGGTTGATTGGTCGATATAGCCAAGCTTCGCCAATTTGTCCAACAAATCATTCCTTTTCTTAATTAAACGTGTAGCGTTTTTGCCAGGGTGAACCAGTGAGGGACTATTTGGAAGAACAGCTAAAGTTGCCATTTCTCCCCATGAAAGCGTATTGGCATCGCGGCCATAGTAGCGCCAGCTTGCCGCCTCTAAGCCTACCACATTACTACCGAAGGGAGCATTGGCTGCATATAAGCCCAAAATTTCCGCCTTCGAATATTTAACTTCCAATCGCAAGGCCAGCAGCATTTCTAATAATTTCTGCCATATGGTTCGATCTTGCTTTCTAGATAAACGAATGACTTGCATGGTTAACGTACTGCCACCGCTAACAACACTTTTTGCTTTTAAATTTTGCCGCATCGCTCTACTCATCGCCAGAAAATCAATCCCGAAATGATGATAGTAGCGTTTATCCTCAAACGCAATGATGCAATCTTTAAATTTTACCGGAACGCTGTCAGCTACCGGGAAGCGCCATTGACCATCGCTTGCTATAGCTGCACTTAATAGATTCCCATTACTGGCTTCGACTACGAAAGACGTTGGGGATTTAAAGAGCTTTGATGGGAGTAGAAACAGAAACACCAGAAGCAATGCAACGCAGCAAATGTCAGAAATAGGGAATGCTTTTGGTGTATTGTTCATCGATTATTATTTCTTGCCTACGTTTATACACTCAAGAATCATTATAAGATTGCTTCGTACCTCGCCGTGATGTGTATAACGGTCGTCATTTGCGAGGTAAGAAACAATCTTTATAATTCTCTGTATTAATGATTTTTATCGATTTTAATTAATGTAAAAACTTTATATCCTATCTCACCACCTGAACCCACTTACCACCCTGTGTTGCAGAAATATCATTGTTATACATCGCTTCGCATTGAACAGCTGATAAATAATATCGGCCCGTATAAGAAGCGTTCAATAATACTTTATAAACTAGGCTTTCATTTTCCCTGATATTAAAATATGTGAAAACCCTATCATCTCTGATGTCTTGATAAGTAAATGGTGATGATGCTAGAATACTTTGATTATCATTTACCCTTGTATTGATAATTTCCCAGCCGGATGGGAAGATTTGTGTCAATGCCATTTGCTCGTAATAACCCATTCTTCCCGGATTTTTTACCGTTACTTCAGCATAAAAATCAGTTCCTTGTTTTAAGGTTGTTGGATCTAGAGTTGTGCCGTTTAAGCGCTTGTAGGTAACATTCATATCTAAAACATCTGGTCTGTTTGGCAAGAAGTTATTTTGACCTGCCACTGGCTGTCCTTCCAAAACCAAACGGACAAATAGTACATTGTTTCCGTTATTGATAACGGATGCCGTGTTGCCTTTAAAGTTTACAGCTGTGCTATTTAGATATTGATTTGAAGTTACCGGCGCCGATTTCCCATCCAGCACATACTGGTATTGCAATTTATTTGATGACTGATTCGAACCACAAAACTTCCCGATGGCTAATAAACTGTAAGCTGTTGTCTGTGTACTATACCAGGTATCTTCACCAAGTTTTGCTGCCAAAGGCTGCAATAAACTAGCGGCTTTAGCTTTTTGGCCAAGCAGGGTAAGAGTTTCTAGAATCATTGCCCCATCACGAACATCTGATCCATAGGTTCCGCCAAGCTGTTTATAAGGTTGAATGGATGTATCCAGTCCGCTAATCATATTTTGCGCAACGCTGTTTTGTCCTGCCAGTTTATAAGCCGCTGCCAAACGCCATTTTGCCGCCACAGAAAGATATTCAAAGGCTTTCAGGCGGTTCATGGCTGCCATTTCAGGTTTTTTGGCCAAGGCAAGCATGTATAAACGGTAAGCTTGAGATAGATCTCCGCCATAAAAATTATTGCTATTTGGCGCCCAGTTTGCCGCCTTTGTTTTTTGGTAACGCAACAATTCATCTAATAATCCCACAGGTAAGGTGTATCCTGCATTTTGTGCTTCCACCAGGAAATGACCTGCATAATTACTTCCCCATTCATCAGAACTGCCTTCACCTGGCCAATATGATAGTCCACCATCCGTAGTCTGGAAGCCTTTCAAACGTGTAATTCCAGCCTTGATATTTGATTCGGCTTTTGCTTTTTGTTGCTCAGTTAACGGACTCAATCTATCAAGAAACAATTGCGGGAAAACGCCTGAAGTAGTTTGCTCCACACATCCGTGAGGATATTGAATTAAATAACTCAATCGTTTACCCAGGTTAATTGCAGGAATTGAAGAAACCTCGAGCGACCCACTATTTGTACCGGTCATGCCAATAGGCTGGTAATTCACCGACCACTTGGTATGTGGTTGTACCGTTGCAGAAACTACATTAGTAATATAAGGATTTGGATTTCGGATATCCATTTCCACATCGTAATCTGTTCTTTCACCGCCACTTTGTGCAATTACTTTCACTTTAGCAATGCCCACTTTGTCAGGTGCTTTCACTTCAAAGTAAGCCATTTGCTCTCCGGTTTTTTGATAGTAAAGCTGCTGTTTATTGGTTCCCTGTAAGATTAAATTATTAGCCTGGAGCTGAACCGAAACATTTTTCAGGTTATTTTCTGTTGCAAACACCGTAACAGGTAAAGTAAAAGTCTCTCCAGGACCGATTACCCTCGGCAGTGTTGCCAAAACCATTAAAGGTTTTTTAACCTGAACTGATTTTTCAGCAAAGCCATAAGCAGCATCTTGTCCGGCAACCACCATGGCCCGAACAGCACCAATATATTGTGGTAATTTAAATTTGTGTGTTTTACTTTCGCCTTTGCCTAACGTAAATGGTCCCATAAATTTAACCACTGCTTTGAAACGATTTGCTTTGGCAGGGTTTAAGTTTTTATTGATACTTCCATCTCCACCAATGCTTAGGATGCGTTCTAGGTTACCGCCCCAGGCGCCTAATACGTAATCAAATAGATCCCAGGTTTTTACGCCCAAACCTTCTCGGGCATAGAATGCACCATGTGGATCTGGTGTTTTAAAGCGTGTTAAATCTAGTAAGCCTTCATCTACCAAAGCGATGGTATACGTCATCGCCTTGCCGTTTTGCTCAGCAATAGTGATAGAATTTTCCGTTTCAGGTTTGATTTTATCCAACATTTTAATGGTTGGCTTTAAAATCGTTTGAGGGTCTTCGACCGAAATTGGGATCGCACCATACATCCTGATTGGCAAATCGTTAACGGTTTGTGCATGAGGCTGCAATAGCGTAACGTTCGCGAAAACGTTTGGAGCCATTTCTTTTTCTGCCTTAAATTTATATTGTGTTTGCCCAGCCTTGGTATCAACCCAGAAAGTTTTTAAGACCCTGCTTCCGTTTTCAATTGAAATTAACGCTCTTCCATCTTTACCTGTCGGGATGGTTAATGTAATGTCTTCGCCAACCGTAAATTTTTCTTTATTAGCAGTAAATGACAACATAGATGCCTCGGTAGGATTTGCACCTTGCTCACGCTGAGCCCAACCTGGCCAGTCTACATATACTGATTTTCCGGTGACGTGTCCGCCATTTAAATCACGAACAAGGATGAGGTAGCGTCCCCATTCTGGTTCATCAATTCTTAAATTCCAGCTACCTTTACCGTTTGATAAATTAACCTGATGTGTTTCAACCAGTTTATTGTATTGGTTTTGGGTGAAATTTGCATAAGTGTATTGATCATCTTGTTCCCACCACCAACGCCACTGTGTCTTATAAACTTCTAACTGAACTGTTTTGCTTCCACTTAACAGTTTTCCGTCAGTATTTACATTTACAATTTCGATTTTATGATCTTTTCCGGTTACCAGCCTGCCGCTTAGCTTATCTCCCTTTGCCGGACGAATACCTAAATAGCTGCTGTAAACATGATATGGAATACTCAGATTATCGATGCTGAAATTACCTCCGGGTTCAAAAACCTTTGTGGTAAAGTTTGCTCGCAAAACGCCTGGAGCAGTGTTATTTTCAATGAGGTTGGTATTAATTTGAGCAGTGCCAGCTCCATTTAAAGTTCCTTCGAAAATGGTTTTAACCTGCGACTCAAAATTTACTGTTGGATTATCGAAACTGAAACCCTCGAAACCTTTAAACTTAGTTTCAGTGGTGTTTAAGTTTACATCAACCTTTGCTTTTAAATTTTGTGCCGGCGTACCAAAGAGCCATTTTGCTGATAGGGTAGCAGGTGATGTTCCAACACTTAGATACGTTCTGTTACCAATGTTAAAATCGATTTTTAAACGGTTTGGCATCACCGTTTCGATTTTTAGTGTTTTAGTAAATGTTGCCCCACCGGCTTTTACTTTCGCCATCCAGTTTCCGGTAGGAACAGTATTTTCTGTTGCCGTTTTGAAACTATAGAATCCGTTTACTGGTCTTCCATTAATTAACCGTTTATAAAGCTGACCTTTTGGATTATAAAATTCCATGGTAACAGGATAATTTGCAGGAAGTTTTTTCAGTTTATCTTCTAAAATAAAGGATACAAATAAACTATCGCCTGGGCGCCACACGCCTCGTTCGCCATATATAAAACCCTTAAGTCCGCTCTGCACCACATCTCCGCCAACATCGAAACGGCTTAACGGTAAAGAACTACCATCATCTAATTTTAAATAACCTCGTTCGGAACCATTTTTAGCAATCAGTAAAAACGGTTGGCGTTTCAAATCAAATCTGGCAAAACCATCTCCATCTGTTTTGGTGGTAAAGATAATTTGCTTTTGGTAATCCATAAGCTCTAAACTTACACCACTCATGGGTTTTGCGGTAAGTAAATCCGTAGCAACAATCAGCATGCTGTTATCGTTTCCGCGTTTCGCAACCAAACCAATATTCGATGCAATTAAATTTCTGCTTGCCCAACGTTGATTGGTGTAAAATGAAGGTGTGCAGGGATTATCTTTATCTGACCAGCGATAGTTTTGAGGATAATAATTATTGTATCGTTGCCAAAAATCATCATCTTCATCAATTTTTTCTCCGTAATAGCCACCTTCTTCATCATAGTAACCTTCTCCATCATCGGTAGCTTTTTCATCATTTGCTTTACAATTGTATGCATTATATTCTTGCCTAAATGCAATCGTTACCCGATACATTGCTCCGGTCTCGGTGCGGATCATCTTATCTAAATCCAATGTAAATCGGTTTTTCTTGTGCAGATTCAATGCTTTATCCTCATCCAGACGAACTGTTTTCTGCAAAATTGGTTTGGCTACCCTACGTAGCTCGTTTGCATCTTTATAACTATTGGTTTGAAAAAACTGAGGAATATTATTTTCGTAGATTTTAATTACAGTAACATCAACAGCCTTTAAATTGATGGCTTCGAAAGGTAAAACCAACTTACCAGAATTTGGCAAAATGGTTCCGCCTCCAACAATAGTAACAGCAGGAAGTTTATCTTCGAAAACCAGATTTGCAGTTTTTCCTCCTGATAAAGTTTTTCCGTTAATATTTTCTACTCCGCTGTTCACGTTTAAAGTATAGTCGCCCTTTAATTCTTCGGCTGCGTAAACTTTTACCTGGCTGGCGTCAATGGTATAACGTAAATCGCTCAGGTTGCCTAATGAAATCATTCCAGTTAAATCCTGGCCAACTCCAATAGGCTCCGAAAATTGCACCAAAGCATAATCTTCTTCACCCTGGATGGCCTTCATATCCAGAATTTCAAATTTATTTAAAGCAGGAATTCTGATTTCTTCTTCACCTTTTTGTTCAGCATCGATGGCATCACCATCCCAATCAATTTTTAAAGTCTGGTCAGCGCCTTTCTTTTTTATACTATCAATGGTAAACTTGGAGATATTTTTTGCAGGGTCATGTTGCCATTTAATTCTTAATTTCTGATCGAAATCAAGTTCGATTATCTTTTCAATTTTTGAGGTTTCCTCTACATCCGCGGTAGCTACTTCTCCAGTGAGTTTCATATAATCAAGGGAAGTATTGTTTTGAGAAACCAGGCCATTTTGAGAAAGCATAACGCCGGGTGTAATTACTTTAAATTCGAAGTCAAAATCCTCCAAACCTTTTTCTGTAGCAGAAACTTCTGATAATTTGAAAGATGCTTCATATTCCTTACCGGATTTCAAATTCTCGTCAGGTCGAAATTCTACTGTTTGTGGATCTATCCAGTAAGTTTTTCCTGATATAGAAGGCGAAAAATCGAATAGGTCGCGAGAATCAGGTTTACCTAAATCCTGCATCCCGGTAGCGGCGTTAGCCAGATGCACACGGATGTAACTCTTTTTTGAGATTGTGCCAGAAGTGTAGGCCTCGATATATTTCGCATAAGCCTGATTATCTTCATTCGATTTTTTCTTTCGGTTGAAATAAAAAAACAATAAAGCTGCGATTGAAGCCGCTAATAAACCGATAAAAATAAATTTCTTTTTGGATGATGATTTGTAGGTAGAGGGTTGTTCCATTTTTGAAATTCTGATTAGATGTGATTCAAAATAAACTAAAAATCCCGTTAAAATAAACTATGTTGAAAATTAGCCTGTTGTGGGGATTTTGATTTATAATACTAAACCTATTGATTTTCTAATGGATATTTTGCGTTAATGTATATCTGTTTATAGTTTCCTTTTTTTTGCCGGTTTTTATCTATTATTTGTATTTGGCAGGGAAGTGATGCTGATCAAAAATAGCCCAATGAGCAGGTTTTATATTTGTTCCTTTGCAATGATTTGGATAAGTTTACAGATCAATCCCAATTCAACCAGATATGATTAAGAAACTATTGATTTTTTCAAGCCTGATGTTAACAGTTAATATTGGTTTTGCGCAACAGACAGATGTAGCGGAAGCAGTAAACCAGCTAACTAAGCTGATGATCTCTCCGGATAGTTTAGCGCTGAACAAGTTGGTGTTGAATGATTTAAGTTATGGGCACTCGAGTGGTAAAGTAGAAACCAAGCAGGAGTTTATGCATGCATTGCTTTCTGGCGCTTCAGATTTTGTTGATATCAACTTAACTGATCAAAAGATCATCGTTCAAAATAAAACAGCTTTGGTGCGCCACACCTTAAATGCAAAAACAAATGATAAGAATATTCCTGGCACTGTAAAGTTACATGTTTTGCTAATTTGGAGTAAGGAAAAAGCTGGATGGAAGTTGTTGGGAAGACAGGCGGTTAAAGTGCTTTAATTGTGTTGTACTTTTTGTGTTCTACGTTTCCAAACTTATACACTACTTTATCATAACTCCAGGCCGGTTAACCAATGGAATTTTTATCAAATTGGAGTCAATAATACTTTCAGGAAGGAAGATGAATTTTTTATCATAAATGGTAGAACCGATATAATAGCTTAACCAGTATTCATTTGTTAGGCCGAAAACTTCAGGGTCAATAGCCTCAACGCCTTTAAAGTCATTGGCTTCCATATCGCCAATGAAATGTCTTAAAACAGATGTTTTAACTTGTTTGCCATCTTTCTCGCCATAACCTTTTGAACTAATTAAAACGTTTGTAATTGGCTCATTTTTTAGGTTGACAAGGTAAACCGTCCAGTTTTTCACTTCAGGAGTTTCACTCATGAGCACAACAGCCATTGCGATATCTTCTACGGTATTTTCTGGTAAATCTGCTTTCATTTTGACAGGGATAAAAGAGCAAAAAATAAGGATGATGAATTTCGATTTTTAAACAATAAACCTTAAATCCTTATTCGTTGTTCAAAATTACTTCTTCTTGGCTACAGCCTTTTTCGCTGCCGGTGCTTTCTTTTTTGCAGGCGCCTTTTTCTTTGTTTCAAAAGCATTTGGCACTTGCTCAACAATCATCTTTTTGATTACTTCCAAATCAACATCAGCCAACTCTTCAGCGGTATATTTTTGCTTTGTTACCTCGTTATTTCTCAACTTCAGCATCAATTTACCGAAACGAATAAAAGGTCCCCAACGGCCATTTTCAATTGAAATTTTTTCCGCATCCCAAACTTTAATGAATCGGTTAGCTTCTTTCTCGACTTTTTTACCAATCAAAGTCTCAATATCTGATTGTGTCAAGTTGTCGAAATCGTAACCCTTTGCCGGGATATTTATAAATAAATCGTTCCATTTAATAAACGGACCGAAACGTCCTTTTCCTTTCGTTACACCCAAACCTTCGTAATAGGCAATAGGCGCATCCGCATCCATTTTTTCTTGTATAATCTGAACTGCCCGTTCATAAGTTACCGAAAGTGGCTCTTCATTTTTAGGAAGTGAGATAAAAGCTTCTCCCCATTTCACATACGGGCCAAAACGGCCCACGCCAACCATTACTTCTTTGCCTTCAAAATCCGGCAGTTGCATCGGCAGCTTGAAAAGTTCCAAAGCATCATCTAACTGGATGGTAGCAACTGATTGATTACGCATTAAACTTGCATAACGCGGTTTTTCTTCCTCATCGAGCTCACCAATTTGAACCAGCGGACCGAATTTACCAACTTTTGTATATACGTTTTTACCAGAAGCAGGGTCAACACCGAGCAAACGTTCGCCAGTAGCACGTTCCGCAGTTTCAAGAGTTGTTTCTACCTCAGTATGGAAAGGGCTATAAAACGAGTGTAGCATTTTAGTCCACTCTTGCAAACCTTGCGCAATCTCATCAAATTCTTTTTCCACCTTCGCAGTGAAATTAAAGTCAACGATTCCTTTAAAATGTTCAACCAGGAAATCATTCACCACTTCACCGATATCTGTTGGGAAAAGTTTTTGCTTTTCAGCACCAGTAATTTCCGATTTTGTGTTTTTTGTAACCTTTCCATCAGCTAAAATGATCGCTGTAAATTGGCGTTGTTTACCATCTCTATCTTCCTTAACAACATAGCCGCGATTTTGAACCGTAGAAATGGTTGGGGCATAAGTAGATGGACGTCCAATGCCCAGTTCTTCTAATTTTTTAACTAAGCTGGCTTCTGTATATCTTGCCGGCGGACGAGAGTAGCGCTCCGTAGCCTGCATTTCTTTTAAAAATAATTCTTGTCCCTTGGCTAGTGGAGGTAAAATAGAACCGCCTTCTTTTTCATCACCTTCTTCATCATCAGTAGATTCTAAATAGACCTTTAAAAAACCGTCAAATTTTAATACTTCACCTTCAGCAACTAAATATTCTTTTCGTGTTGAAGCGGTAATCTGTGCGGTTGTTTTTTCAAATAATGCCTCGCTCATTTGTGAGGCAATTGAACGTTTCCAGATCAGGTCATATAAACGTCTTTCCGAAATATCCCCGTCAACCGTGTGGCGATCAAAATAAGTAGGGCGGATGGCCTCGTGAGCCTCCTGAGCACCAGCCGATTTTGTTCTATAAACCCTCTGCTGGTGATATTTCTCTCCGTACGCTGATTTGATTTCGGCAGCAGCAGCAGTTAAAGCGGTTTCCGATAAATTAACTGAATCGGTTCTCATATAGGTAATCTTACCGGCTTCGTATAAGCGTTGTGCAACCTGCATGGTTCTCGCCACCGGAAAACCTAATTTCCTTGAAGCTTCCTGTTGCAAGGTAGAAGTGGTAAAGGGTGCCGCCGGATTGCGTTTCGCAGGTTTGGTTTCTAGACTGGTGATGTCAAACTTGGCATTTGAACAATCTTGTAAAAATTTCTCGGCATCAGCTTCGCTTTCAAAACGATGAGGCAATTCTGCTTTTACAATCTCTTTACCTTTACCTGTAGAAAATTGCGCCGTGATTTTATAGGCAGCTGCTGCATTAAAATTTTGTACTTCTCTTTCTCTATCAACAATTAAGCGCACTGCAACAGATTGTACACGACCAGCAGAAAGTGATGGTTTAACTTTTTTCCACAATACAGGTGAAAGTTCAAAACCCACTAACCGATCTAAAACCCGGCGAGCCTGTTGTGCATTAACCAGATTGTAATCAATACTTCGTGGACTATCAATCGCCTTCAATATGGCAGGTTTCGTAATTTCATGAAAAACAATACGTTTGGTTTTCTCTTGTTTTAAGCCAAGCGTTTCAAACAAATGCCAGGAAATGGCTTCTCCCTCACGGTCCTCATCGGATGCTAGCCAAACCATTTCGGCTTCCTTTGCAAGTTTTTTTAATTCAGCTACGAGCGCTTTCTTATCTGCCGGAACTTCGTATTTCTGTGCGAAATCATTCGCAATATCAATCGCCATATCGCCTTTAGCCAAATCCCGAATATGGCCATAGCTCGATTTCACAAGGAAATCTTTGCCTAGATAGCCTTCTATAGTTTTAGCTTTTGCGGGTGACTCTACGATTAATAAATTTTTGGCCATGAAATAACGATTTTGTGCAAATAAAGCTATAATTAAAGTATAAAACCAAACGTGAACAGAATTTTATACAAATTTTTTTTCAAAATCTCGTCAAATTCGATGCGGTTTTGATGCCTTAATCTGCATTTTTTATAGTTCTTAAATTTTTGGAAAGCAATTTCAATGGTTTTAATTTCAGGCTTTGTCCCGCCCTATGTTTCAAATCCTCAACCTCGTACCTCGGTTTCCGGGTTTTTCACTCGGTCGGGTTTAGGTGGCCAGTGTAGTTAGGTTACAACAGCTGCAGGGCGTCTACCTATATAACCACTAAAAACGAAAACGTTTATTTCGTTGCAAGTTCGAATAACTGCTTTTGAAAAACTGCATGGCGTAAACTAAACCCGATTGTACGGATGCCATTTTTCATGGCAGGAGGGAAAGCGGGGCTATGATTGCCGATGCAGATATTGCGTTCGTTTCCTAATATCAATACTTTAATGAGCGATTCATCATTTTAGCATTTAATTTACAATCAAAAACCTGTGCAGAAAACTATTTGTGCATATATTCGTATATAAAAAGAAAAAACAATGATCAGCACAATTTTAATTCTATTAAATTTTTTGATGCCTACGCCGCCAAAAAATGTTTACGATTTTAGCTTTAAAACTATCGATGGTAAAGAGGTAAAACTTTCGAAGTTTAAAGGGAAGAAAATTTTAATCGTTAATACTGCCTCTAAGTGTGGCTACACGCCGCAGTATGAAGATTTGGAGAAACTTCAAAAACAATACGGCAAAAAGGTAGTGTTAATCGGGTTTCCAGCCGGAAATTTCGGCGGACAGGAGTTTTCTACTAATGCAGAGATTAAGGAATTTTGCACAGGAAAGTACAACGTATCTTTTTTATTAGCAGAAAAAAGCAGCGTTAAAGGTGATGATATCAGTCCTTTATTTAAGTACTTAACTTCGCAAACCAATACCGAAGAACAAGGTGATATTAAATGGAACTTTGAAAAGTTTTTAATCAACGAAAAAGGGGAGTTGGTGCATCGCTTTCGCTCAAAAACAAAGCCGATGGATGAAGCAATTGTAAAGAATCTATAAATAGGCTGGAAGATGCGAGATGTAAAATGGAATAATTTTCTCTTGCATTTTCAAAAGCAAAAAAGGTAAGATGAATTGGATTTATTTTCAATTCATTTTACCTTTTTTTTTAAATTGAGATTTCGTGAGTATGGATGCCTCAGATTTTTTTAAATCCTGTCATCCAATTTACATCATCTTTTTCACATCTTCAGTTAGTTTTTTTCTAACACAGTTTTCCAAACCACAGCGCTTAAAACTGCGCCAACAACCGGCGCTACGGCAAACAGCCAGATTTGTTTGATGGCTTCGCCGCCTGCTAAAACCGCAGGACCTATACTACGTGCCGGGTTCACAGAAACACCTGTAATTTTAATGCCAACAATATGGATCAGTACCAATGAAAGGCCAATGGCTAAACCAGCGAAACCACCGTTGATGTTTTTTGTTGAGGTGGCACCAAAAATTACCAGTAGGAAGATAAATGTAAAAACTGCTTCAGCAACAAAAGCTGCAGTAGAATTGTATTCTGCTAAGTAACCTTTGCCCCAGCCGTTAGAGCCTAAAGCCCATTCTTTCATCTCGAAGTTTTCCTGGTTACTTACGATCAAATAAAGTAAGCCCGCTCCTGCAATTGCGCCTAAAACCTGAGCAACAACATAATAAGCTGCCTCGCCAGCTTTCATTCTTCCGGCCACAACCATACCAATTGAAATTGCAGGGTTAATATGGCAACCCGAAATGTGACCTATTGCATAAGCCATTGCCACAACAGATAAACCAAAGGCAAAAGAAATTCCCAGTAACCCCACACCGGTTGTACCATTGTCACCGGCAATTACTGCGCTACCGCAACCCATTAAAACTAATACTAACGTGCCCAGAAATTCGGCACTGAATTTTGAGAATTTACTCGTCTCCATGTTATTTTTATTAAAGATTAAAAAACAATAGGGGGAGATTTGCTGCAAATGTAAATGAAATATTACAATTTAAAAAGTCGTCATTTATTAACATGAAACTGTTCAGCTCTAAATTTGATGGAAAAAGAAAGGGGCTTAAACCTTAAGCCCCAAATAAACCAAACAAACTATTTATGAAGTAATTATATAACCAACATCTTCAAAAAATGTTTGAAAATATTTTACCGTTTAGCAATTTTCTTAATAATATAATCTAGAAGAGGTTTAATTGATCTGGCTGATACGATGCAGGATCGAACTGGTAAGTAGGGATTGCTGTGCTACTTTTACTGACATAGAACACCTCGGTCTCCTGGTATCGCGAAGCTACTTTAACAAAAGTATCGCCGGCTACATTTTTAAAAATACTTTCAACTAAGTCAGGATCATTATTATCTTTCGATAAATGACTCAGCAACAAGTGACTCATAAATGCAGGTTTGTGATTTTGGAAAAGTTCCAAAGCCTGTGTATTGCTCAAATGCCCGTGTCCGCTGGTTATTCTTCTTTTTAAAAAGTAGGGGTAATTGCCATTGGCTAACATTTGTGCGCAATAATTTGCCTCTAAAAATGCAGCGTGGCAGGTTTTGAATTGGTTGATTAACCGGTCGCAAACCGAACCAATATCTGTAAAAACACCTACTTTAACGTTATTGCATTCAACCGTAAAACTATAAGGATCTGCAGCATCATGGAATTTAGAAAAAGCAAAAATGTTAAGACTTCCGATTTTGATTTGCTGTGAGTGCGAGATCGGAAAAATTTTTTCTTCGTTTAATATGAGTCTGCTGCTTTTGTATGTTGGTGTGCTAATGTAAACCGGTAAGTGATGTTTCTTTGCGAAAACACTCAAACCCTTAATATGATCGCTGTGTTCATGAGAAATGAAAATCGCTTTTATTTTATCGATCGATAATCCTAATCGGTTAATTCTCAGTTCAACTTCTTTGCAAGTTAACCCAACATCAATTAAAATCGCCTCGTTTTCGTTGCCAACATAGTAACAGTTACCGTTACTTCCCGAGTTTATTGATGTAAAATATAATGCCATTTTGAAACCGCAAGTTACGGCTAATTTACATAATGATAAAGTAAATTAAACCTTAGTGCCGTTATATTCCACCAACCGCGAAAGTAAAGGTAGAAATGCCTGAATGAGTGCAATCTCTTCTGCTGAGAATATTTTTTCCATCGTTTGTACGAGCCATTCTTCTTTGATTTTTCTACTGGCTATAATATGTTTTTCTCCAAGTTTGGTTAAACTGATAAAAACTTTTCTCTTGTCGTCTTCACTCGGTTGTCGCTCAACACATTTTGCCTCAACTAACCGATTGATGATTTGAGAAATTGCCTGTTTGGAAACCCGCTCCATTTCAGCCAGTTCAGTGGAAAGTAACATGCCATGCTGTTCTAATAATGACATCGTGAGTAATTCTGCGTTGCTAAATTCAGAGCTCACATTCTGTTTTCGCAACTGCCGGGTAAGGCGTGTTACGGTACTTCTTAATTTTGCAGCAATTTCCTGAGTTGATGTCGGCATTTCTTTAGTAAATAAACTTTACAAATATAATGTTATTTTAATTCAAAAGTATCTACTCGTTTGCCAGTATACTTAAATTTGTGAGTTTACAATGATAAATTTTATGATTATTAGCTTTATCAAGTCAAACAAAGTTTTTACTTTTGTAAAGTTACTTTACTATTTCAATATGACTATTTTTCGTTCACTCAGACATTATAATTATCGATTATTTTTTTCAGGTCAGGCTATTTCGTTAGTTGGTACATGGATGCAGCGTGTTGCAATTAGCTGGCTGGTTTACCGGTTAACGGGTTCTGCTTTTTTACTCGGACTCGTAACTTTCTTAAGTTTAATTCCATCATTGGTTCTGGCGCCCTATGCCGGCAGTTATGTAGACAGGCATAATAAGTACAAGATATTGATTATTACACAAGTGATTTTGATGTTGCAGGCCGGTGCTTTAGCTTTAATGATTTGGTTTAAGGTTTATGATATATTTTGGATTGCTGCACTTTCATTGGTGCAAGGTTTGGTGAACGCATTTGATGTAACGGCCAGACAGTCGCTCATGGTTAATTTAATTGATGATAAGGAAGATTTACCGAATGCCATTGCTTTGAATTCATCTGTTTTTAACGCTGCAAGATTAGTAGGGCCAGCATTGGCAGGAGTAATTTTGAGTACTTTGGGCGAGGATATCTGTTTTCTGATCAATTTCCTTAGTTTTATTGCAGTGCTTGGTTGTATGGTGATGATGAAATTAAAATTAACAGCACATGCAAAATCAAAAGAAAATATCTGGATTGACCTTAAAAAGGGCTATGATTATTTGAAAGCATCTCCAGATCTGGCATCAATGATTTTAATGATGGCTGCATCGAGTCTTCTGGTGATTCCCTTTACCACTTTATTGCCTGTTTTTGCTAAAGATGTTTTTAATGGAACGGCTACAACGTTTAGTTGGTTTGAAAGTGCTGCCGGTTTTGGGGCGTTCTTCGGAGCGATTTATATGGCAACCTTAAAAGTGAAACAAAATCTGCAAAAGATAGTGATGGTTTCAGGGATACTTCTGGCGGTTTCTGTAGTCGCATTGGCCATTAGTCCATCGCTAATTTTGGCTTTAATTTGTACAGGTTTGGCAGCACTTGGTTTAATGGCACAAACGTCATCTATCAATACTTATTTACAAACACATGCTGATGATGTAATGCGAGGAAGAACCCTAAGTTATTATATTATGGCTTATCAAGGTGTTTTGCCACTTGGGAGTTTGCTTATGGGTTATCTGGCCCATCAGTTTGGTACACAAACCGTGGTGGCCTTTGAAGGTATAGCGGGTTTGCTTATTGTTGGAGCTTTTGTTTATAATGAAAAGCACCGTAATGAGATCAGAAGAAATACAATATCTTTAACCTAATGAACCACCAGCTTGCAATCAACCATTACTTTTTGGTAGTTCTGAATGTCAATATCATCATTAATCAGCTGCAATAACAGTCTCATCGCATTTTCTCCCACAGATTCAGGGTTCTCTTCAACCGATGCTATCGGAGGAAAATCCAGATAGCTGATTAACGAAGTGTTACCAAAACCGATACACTCGATTTTATCAAAGTTGGGATATTCAACTGATTTCAAATACTTAATCGCATCAAATAAAATGGGCTCCTTAAAGGCAACCAGTGCTGTGGGCGTGTTTTCTGAATTTTTAAAAAGGCTTTGAATGGCAGTAATCGTATTTTCCCTATCAAAGTCAGTATAGGCTACCAGATCTGATGAAAATGAAACGTCATTATCTTTCAAAGCGTTAATGTAGCCGTTAAACCGATCATGCGTGAAACTGATCATTTTCGGTCCACCTAAATAGGCAATTTTTTGATGGCCTCTGTCAATTAAAAATTGTGTTGCCTCATAGCATCCCTGAAATGTATTGCCTAAAACCTTATGACAGTTCAAATTGAAACTTGGATTTCTGGTATAATAAACAACTGGTGTGCCCATGTTTTCAAACTGATCAAAATGGGAAAAATTTTGAGTTTGCTTCGATATGGCTACGATCAACCCGTCAACACGACTTTTGAACAGTCTGTTTGCAGATAGAATTTCTTTTTCTAAATCATCATGGGTTTGACTGATAATGATATTGTATCCATTTTCCGTGGCGAATTGCTCAACCCCGTAAATGCTCCTCGTAAAAAAATGATCAAGCAGATTTGGTAGAATAACCCCTATAATCCGCGATTTCCGTTCTTTTAGATTTATGGCCGATTTATTTGGGGTAAAACGTAACTCCTTCGCCATTTCCTGAACACGTTTTTTAGTGTACTCATTTATGGTTGGGTAATTATTCAGCGCTTTAGACACTGTTGAAACTGACATCTTCAGCTTTTCAGCGAGAAATTTCAATGTTATAGGAGTATTTTGCTTCATCTTGTCCAATCGCTATTGCATAGATAAGGAAAATTTCTCAATTATTTCAAACGTTTGAAATGTCTACGCGACTAGATTTATTGCCCTCTCGCTGTAGAATCAAGGGTTTTTAATCTGTAGTTTTTATAGATTCGCCAACTCAGGCGTGGAGGGTAACCACAAACACACCTGTCAGAACTTTAAAGTATGAAACGGTTATGTATCAGTACTTCTGTGTATAAAACATTGATAATGAATTATATCTAAATTTTGCTCAAATTTAGTCGGGCGGTGGAAACACCGTCCGTTAATTAATTGTTAGTTTTGAAAAGATCAATTAATTAACAAAGCCAGATTATTTATGCTAAAATCAACCTATCGAATTATTTTAATCTGTTTATCGCTCTTCACATCAATGGGTTACGCCCAGGTTAGCACCATTCAAAATATTCAGGGTAGAAATATTCAAAGCCTGAATGGCAAATGGAATTATATTATCGATCCTTATGAAAACGGTTATTATGATTACCGGCATCAACCTTTCGATCAAACTAAAACAGGAATGGGCGGCTTTTTCGATGACCGTGAGCAGAAAGATAAGTCGGAACTGATTGAATATAGTTTTAATGGTTCGCCACAGATGAATGTGCCGGGCGACTGGAATTCGCAGGCTGAGAAACTGGAGCTTTATGAAGGTACAGTTTGGTTGCGTAAAAAATTCGATGCCAAGCCCGAGAAAGGAAAAAAATATTATATCTATTTCGGTGCCGTAAATTATGAGGCTCATGTTTATCTAAATGGGAAAAAACTTGGCGTTCATAAGGGTGGCTTCACACCATTTCAATTTGATGTAACTAATAAACTTAAAATTGGCGAAAATTCAGTCGTGGTAAAGGTAGATAACACCAGGAAACCTGATGAAATTCCAACAACTAATACCGACTGGTGGAATTATGGTGGCATTACCCGAGATGTTTACCTGGCAGAATTTCCCGATCACTTCATTAGTGATTACAAATTACAATTGGTTAAAGGCAACAATAACTTGATTAATTTTTCTTTGAGATTAGCAGATGCAACTGCCGGTCAGGAAATTACCTTATCGATTCCCGAATTGAAGTTGGAGAAAAAGTACAAGACTGATGGCGAAGGGAAAATAGACGATGAGTTTACGTGGAATAACTTAAGTCTTTGGTCACCAGAAAATCCAAAGCTTTACGAGGCAAATATTAAATCTGATAAAGAAAATATAAATGATAAAATTGGTTTTCGTACGATCGAAGCGAAAGGCGATAGTATCCTGCTAAATAATAAATCTGTTTTTCTTCGTGGGATATCACTTCATGATGAAAATCCATTAATCGCTGGTCGCTTACGCTCCAAAGGTGATATGAGGATGATGCTGCAGTGGGCTAAAGACATGAACTGTAATTACGTTCGATTGGCACATTATCCGCATAATGAAGACATGATTCGCCTGGCGGATGAAATGGGCTTAATGGTCTGGGCGGAGGTTCCCGTCTATTGGACCATTAACTGGACCAATCCAGCGACCTATGCAAATGCAAAGCAGCAGTTAACTGACCTCATTCTTCGGGATAAAAATCGTGCAAGTGTGGTCATTTGGTCGGTTGGCAATGAAACACCTTTAAGTGATGCCCGATTAAGTTTTATGAGCAATTTGGTAGAAACCGCCCGCAGTTTGGATGATACCCGATTAATTGCTGCTGCGCTTGAGGTGCACCGCGAAGGCAATACCATGGTATTAAACGATCCGCTTGGTGAAAAAATTGATTTGGTAAGTTTTAATGAATATGCCGGTTGGTATTTTGGAGGAGTACCGAGTGAGATAACAAAATTTGATTTCAACATTAAATACAATAAGCCAGTAGTTATAAGTGAGTTTGGTGGTGATGCTCTAGCAGGTTTTCATGCTGATGAAAATACACGTTGGAGCGAGGAATACCAGGAAGCATTATATAAAAATCAAATTACCATGTTATCTAAAATTAAATCACTCAGAGGGATTACGCCATGGATTTTGACAGATTTCAGATCGCCTCGCCGGCAGCACCCGATCTATCAAAATTTTTGGAACCGTAAAGGTTTGATTTCAGAAACCGGCGAAAAGAAGAAAGCCTATTTCGTGCTGAAGAATTTCTACAATCAAATGCAGGAAAAATATAAATAAAGTTGAAATATAATAAAGTAGTAAATACTGAATGCTAAACAGTTACCTGCGCTGTTTAAAAATGATACGTAATAATTATGTTTTTGTGACTTAAATGAATGATTTATTCGGAAATTCGAAGTTCAAAATAAAATGAGTCGCCAGCCTTTTGGCGTATTACGTAAATAAATAATAATAATGAAACAAAATTTGAGCATGTTATTGATTTTGGCAACCGCATTTACTGCAACTGCACAAAACAAAAAAAACGTAAAAACAGTTGCAAAAACTGTTCAAACGTATGCTGTAGGCAATAAAAAAGTAACGGTTTACACGACTGCGGAAAAATCTGATTATCGATTGAGCAGAACTGAAACCTTAAATTTTGTACAAAATAGGCAGCCTTTCGAAACAGAGCCAACCATCTTTGTTGATCCTACAATAAAATATCAAACATTAGTAGGTATTGGAGGTGCATTAACCGATGCTTCTGCAGAAACTTTTGCCAAGCTTTCGAAAAAAAATCAACAGGAATTATTGTCTGCATATTATAATAAAGATAAGGGAATTGGCTACACACTTGCCCGTACCAACATTGCAAGTTGCGATTTCTCAAGCGGAAGCTATACTTATGTTCAGGATAATGATAAAGATTTGAAAACCTTTAGTGTGGCACATGATGAGCAATTTAAAATCCCATTAATTAAACAGGCAACCGCTGCAGCTGGTGGTAAGCTTACTTTATACGTTAGTCCCTGGTCGCCACCCGCATGGATGAAAGATAATAACAGCTTAATTAAAGGCGGACATTTATTACCACAGTATCGTCAAAGCTGGGCAAATCACTATGTTAAATTCATTAAAACATATGAGGCCATGGGTATGCCAATCTGGGGCTTGTCAGTTCAGAATGAACCGATGGCAAAACAGATTTGGGAGTCATGTGTGTACACGGCAGAGGAGGAACGTGATTTTATCAAAAACTTCTTAGGCCCAACGCTTCACAAATCAGGTTTAGCATCTAAAAAATTAATCGCCTGGGATCATAACCGTGACCAGATTTTTCAAAGAGCAAGTACCATTTTAAATGATAAGGAAGCTGCGAAATACGTTTGGGGCATCGGTTTTCACTGGTATGAAACATGGACGGGTAGCGGAATGCAATTCGGGAATGTTCGCCAAACACATGAAGCCTATCCGGATAAGGCATTAATTTTTACTGAAGGATGTAAAGAAAAATATGATGTTAAAAAGTTGGATGACTGGACGCTGGGTGAACGTTACGGATATTCAATGATAAATGATTTTAACGCCGGTACTGCAGCCTGGACAGATTGGAACATCCTGTTAGATGAAAATGGTGGGCCAAATCATGTTGGAAACTTCTGTTTTGCACCAGTACACGCTGATGTTAAAAATGACAAGTTAATTTATACCAATGCTTACTATTACATGGGGCATTTCTCAAAATTTATCCGTCCGGGTGCTAAGAGAATCGGTACGGCTTCTAGTCGTGATTTATTACAGTCTACTGCATTTTTAAATGCAGATGGAAAGTTAGTCGTTGTGGTGATGAACCAATCAGACGAGAAAATAAAGTACAGTTTATGGATTAAAGGCCAGGCTGCCACCACAACGAGCTTGCCACATTCCATCGCCACCTTAGTAGTTGAATAACCGCATATAAATCTAAACAAATGATAAAAAATATCGAGAGCCTGTTTTCTCTAAAAGATAAGGTTGTTGTTGTAACCGGTGCAACTGGTGTTTTAGGAGAAGCATTTATTGCCGGACTTACTGCCGCCCAGGCAACAATTGTAGTTATTGGTAGAAATGAAGATGCAGCAAAACTTAGGGCCGATACTGTAGCCCAAGCTGGTGGAAAGGCAATTTACATCATCGCTGATGTCCTCAACGAGCAAGATTTGATAGCCGCGAATGCAGAAATTATTAAAACATTTGGTCGGATTGATGCACTGGTTAATGGTGCTGGTGGTAATATTCCCGAAGCTGTGGTTCAACCAACAAGTGGTATTTTCGATCTTAACATCTCTGCTCTGAAACAAGCTTTCGATTTAAATCTTTTTGGAACATTGGTTCCCACTCAGATTTTCGGTAAAGAAATCGCTAAAAATGGCGGAAGCATTGTAAACATATCATCCGTTTCGGCAACCCAGGCAGTAACCCGTGTTTTAGGCTATTCTCTGGCGAAATCATCCATTGATAGTTATACCAAATGGATGGCGGTAGAATTGGCCAACCGTTATGGTGATAAAGTAAGAATGAATGCGATAGTGCCCGGTTTCTTTATCACTAACCAGAACAGAGCATTGCTGACTAATGAGGATGGCTCTTTAACAGCAAGAGGCGAGGCTATTATATCTAAAACACCATTTAAAAGATTTGGTGATCCGGAGGAATTAATTGGTGCCTTAATTTACCTATTAAGTGACGCCTCAAAATTTGTAAATGGCGAAAACATTACTGTTGATGGCGGTTTCTGTGCTTTCTCCGGAGTTTAAAAATAAAAAAATCTGAATAACCACATATGAACTACAAAAAATTAGAGCAAACCTGGCGTTGGTATGGTCCGATAGATCCGGTAAGCTTACAAGATGTTAAACAGGCTGGAGCAACAGGCATTGTAACTGCGCTTCATCACATTCCACATGGTGAAATTTGGCCTCTGGAAGATATACAAGAAAGAAAAGCCATTATTGAAGCTGCAGGATTGACCTGGTCTGTGGTAGAGAGTGTACCCGTTCATGAAGCTATTAAAACCCGCAGGAAAGATGCAGAACATTACCTCGAGAACTATAGAAGCTCTTTGCGTAACCTTGCTCAATGTGGATTGAAAACCGTTTGCTATAACTTTATGCCGGTATTAGATTGGACACGTACCCAGTTGGATTTGGAAATGGCGGATGGTTCGAAAGCCTTATATTTTAATTGGATTGATTTAGCGATTTTTGATCTTCATATTCTTCAGAGAGAAAACGCAGAGGCAGATTATGCCGAATCTATTTTAAAAAGGGCAAATGAAAAATTTGCTACCCTTACTGAATCGGAATTAGCCGATTTACGCGTAAATGTGCTCATGGGTATCCCAAATGAAAAAGAAATTGAACTCGAAACGTTAAGGGCAAGTATAAATGAATACGCCGCTATCGGCACTCAGGGATTAAAAGAAAACTTAAAATATTTTCTTTCTTCTATTGCTGATGTATGCACCGAAGAAGGCATTAAAATGACCATCCATCCGGACGATCCTCCTTATCCGATTTTAGGCCTACCACGAATTGCAAGCACACTCGAAGATTTTGAGTACATTATTAAAGAGGTAGATAAACCATTTAATGGCGTTTGTTTCTGTACCGGATCATTAGGGGCGGGAATGAAAAATGATGCTTTAGAAATATTTAACGCGGTGAAAGAGCGTGTTTATTTTGCACATTTACGCAATGTAACTAAAGATGAGGATGGAAGTTTTTATGAAGCTGATCATTTGGGCGGCGAGGTAAATATGTATGAAATTATGAAAGCCTTGTCTGATGAAAATGCCAAACGCGACCAGGCGATTCCGTTCCGTCCTGATCATGGCCATCAAATGCTGGATGATTTGGCTAAGCAAACAAACCCTGGCTATTCGGCAATAGGCCGTTTACGCGGTTTGGCCGAATTACGTGGCTTAGAAGTTGGCGTAACCGGAAATTATTAATCATACCAAACAAAACCTGTTCATCGAACAGGTTTTGTTTTTTAGTTTAAGTTATGGCTTGAAATTTGATCATTCCTCAATATGGATAACAAATCAACTCCCGGAAAACAAATTCTTAAACCTTCAGTCATTCATGATGATTTACCTGAAGTGAAGAAGCCTGAACATTTGCGGAAAACGATACCTGATCATAATGATTCACTACCTGAAAACCCAGAAAGAAATTACCATCATGATGAGCTATTCAAATCATCTACATCCAGCCATGATGAAATCAAACATGCTGACGATGATGTTTGGAATGGGGAAGATGCGTAACTATTCTAACTTAATATCAGCTTTCATCAAATAAACGTTATAAGGTTCCCACTGCGACATGGTAAAGTATAATTGATCTTTATTGTTTCTCAGTGGATAAATATATGGACAGTATAAGCCTTTAAACTGGTTCACATCCGCAAGTATTTTTAAATCACTCCATTTTCCGTTAATTTCTTTTGCATCGCGATAGGCCAGCGCATGAAATTTGCTTTTCGCTGAAGGGTCGTAAGCAGAATCATAGCTGTAAGCAATTATCCATTTCTTATATTTCTCATGGAAAATTAATGATGCTTCTCCAATCGGGCTAGGAATAACAACCGTTGCCTTGCTTTCATCTCCTTTTTCCCATTGATTAGTATTGCCGTTCCAATATTCATAGTGGCCAAGATTTAGCATATCTTTTTCTTTAATCCTGGCAAGATAGCCGGGCCCGCCACGGCCAGATAAACTTCCGATCATAAAAACATAACCATCTCTTTTGGCATAACAAACTTGTGAAAATTTGCTGTCACCTTTAAAAGTTACCTCGTTTTTTCTCATCCAGGTTTTCCCATCATCAGTAGAAGCATACAAAGATGAGAAATTGGTTAACCATCGGCCGTTTCCGCCAGCCCAGTCATAAATATTCATGTAGTGCACGTAATCGGTGTTATTTACCCTGATTGCTGCAGTAGGGATGGAGGTATTGTATTTTTGAGGATTCGTCTTTCCACCTGCACAAATTTCGCGGGCACTTCCATTTTGATCAAGCGCCATCGAATCAATAGTAATTCCATCTTCTAAATGATCGTCGCTGAAAAAGGCCAGAACATTCGATCGCCAATTGGCACCATTGCCGCCTCCTTTGCCACCTTTCTCCGCAACAAATTCCCTTCCATGTGTATCACCGAAAAAGATGCCAACTTTCGATCCTTTCATTTGCCAGAAAATACCCAAATCAGTTCCACCAACATCATAAGCTTTTGCGGTACTGTTCGGGCTGGGCAAATTTTCTGTCTCGAGCGGCGTTCCTGTTAATCGAGCAACTTTTGTTACATTGGATAGCTGTAAGCCTTTTGGTTGAGCTACTTGTGCCAGACTAATAAAACTGAGACCTAAACATAGTCCTGTAAATAAGATAAAAGGTTTTAGTAAATGAAGGGATTGATTGTTTTTCATTTTAATGATACTTGGTTAGTTTTCTAAAGTAGAAATATTTGATCGAACAGAAACTTGTATAAAGTAAATGTTACTTACCTGTGCGGTGGAGATAGTGGCGGCCTTAGCCAATAATTTAAATGAAACGTTTGCTGATATTTTTTGTTATTTTAATCACATCATTGAGATTTAATGCGGAAACTGCTTCAAAAATTATTAGGTAAGTGGGTAATCAGGCTATCTAACAAATTTGGCTCAAGACCTAATCAAAAACGCATTCACAATGCTCTGACAACCCTATACTATACAATTTCGAAGTCGCCGGGCAAACGAGGTATTATTCTCGAAGTTAAGCAAGCTGATAGATTTATCATTTTTTCCGATCAACATAAGGGAGCAAGAGATTACGCTGATGATTTTTCGCTTGCGGAACCAAATTATTTAGCGGCGTTGAATCATTATCGAAAAAATAATTTTCATTACATTAATTTAGGTGATAGTGAAGAACTCTGGGAAAATTTGATGGAAACCATCATCAAGCATAACCAGGCAACTTTTGATGCAGAAAGAGCTTTTATAGAAGCCGGCGCCTTCACAAAAATCTTCGGTAACCATGATTTGTATTGGGATAATGACCCTTTAGCCGGTTTCAACCTGAACAGGATTTACGGCCAGAAAATTCCGGTTTATGAAGGTGTGATCTTAAAAACAACAGTCGATACCAAAACGTTAAATATTTTTCTTACTCACGGTCATCAGGGAGATTTGCAAAGTGATGGTAACTGGTTTAGCAAATGGTTTGTGAGTACCATCTGGGCACCTCTGCAATCATTTTTGCGCATTAACCCAAATACCCCTGCTTACGATAGCCAATTAAAAACGGAGCACAATAGCATGATGTACAGCTGGCAAGCCGAGCAGATGAACACGTCGCTAATTACTGGGCATACGCATCAGCCGGTTTTTGCTTCTTTAACTCATTTGGAACGAATTTATCTTAAGCTAAAGAACGCAACGGCGGCGCATAATGAAAAAGAAATCGAGATGCTCAACCTGGAGCTTAGCAAGCGAATTAAGAAAGGTGATGAAGCGCCGGAGTTTAAGCAATACAAACCAGGATATTTCAACAGCGGCTGCTGCTGCTTTAATGATGGCGATATCACCGGAATTGAAATTGAAAACGATTTGATCAGACTTATCAAATGGTCGTTTTTAAAAACAGGAAGCCCGGAAAGAATTCTACTGGAAGAAATGAAGCTCGCTGAACTGCTAGATTAACTATTTAATAGGAAGCTGGATATAAAATGTTGTGCCCTTATTTTTACCTCCACTTTCTGCCCAAAGTTTACCTTTATGCATATCAACAAACATTTTAACGAGTGTTAGCCCTAATCCATTAGAATTTTCATTTTGTGTAGGCTGGGCGCTTAATCTGGCAAATTTTATAAATAATAATTCCAGATCTTCGGGTGTTAAGCCAACACCTTGATCTTTTACAGCAATAGTGATCTGATTATCTTCCGTTCGCTGCGAGAAGGAAATCTCCGTTTCAGGTCCGGAAAATTTAACAGCATTATGTATCACATGGTAAAATAAATCAGTGAGCTTTTCAGTATCACCAAAAATTTCAAGCCCGCTCTCTATTTCGAAGTTGATAGTTTGATTTTTCTTCTTTGCAAAAGATTCAAGATTTTGAGAAGCCAGCTTCACAATATAGCTTAAATCTACTTTTTCCTTTTTAGGCTTGAATGATCCGCTTACCTTTCTTGCAGAGCTTAAAATTTCATTCAGGTTGTCCACCATTCGTTTTGCTTGCTGATTAATTTTTGAAGCGATTAGTCCCGCCTTATCATCGATATTTGGCATTCTGCTTACCAACTCAGATTGCAGCGAAATTGTGGTCATTGGATTTTTTAAATCATGGATCAGTACATGAAGACGGTCATCCTGCGCAGTTAAAGTTTTTCTAATAGCAATGCGGGTTTCAAGCTTATCAATAACCAGTTCTGCCAATTGCATGAGCATTTTTTTCTGTTTTTCCGTTGGGTTTTTAACATCGGCCCCAAACGCATAAATTGCCCCAATGTTAAAACCGTCTGGAGATTTTATAGGTGCCGCTACTAAAGGAATGACAGTTTGGTCGGTAGGCTCGTGCTCAATAATCAAAACTTCATCTTGTAAAATAGCTTGCGCTATTAAACGGTCATTTCTTTTTGTTGTAATCGAATCGCCAACTCTCGACTTTACAAAGATATCCTCATCTGTAACAAAGCAAATTCCGGCATTTTTAGCGTCAAAGATATCTGCTGCTAACGTACTGATCCCGTCAAATGATTGTTCAGCAGGAGAATCTAAAATTTCATAATAAATAAGTTTTCTTAATCTTAAATCTTCGTTTGACGGAATTATATTTTTGAACATGATATTGTTTTAGATTGATGAAGATTCGCTCTTGAGCGATTCTTGTTAAAGGTAAAGAATCTCAGCAAAACGATAAAAAATAGAAACAATTAAGTCGTAATTTAGTTAATATACTGTTGCTTAAAACAATCGAATAAACTATCAAAAATGCTTAAATAATGAGATTATACATAGAACGAAAACCCGTTAAAGTTCATCCCGATACGAAACGGGTTATTGCCCGTTTTTTTTTCAACGGAGAAGAAAGAGCACTTGAAGTGATCAGGAAAGTTTTGGAATTTTCTGATGATAAAGTTTTTAGTTTGATATCGCCTATTCTTCAGGAATATTCCAAACGACATAGGAACATCACCAAAATTTTAAATCGCCATTGCAAGAAACTTAAAAAACAGTTTGCCATACTGGGAACTGATATGGAGGATCTGGATCAATACACAAAATTGCTGATTGGCGCCTATTTTACTCATGAATATTCGATAGAATCAGCTGCTTTTTTTAATCCTAGTATTGTTGATGATCCAGACCAAACTGATTTGGTGGAAGGTGAAAAGCGTGTGATCATTAGTTTTAGAGCTGTAGGAGAAGGTCACATCTCATCTATCGTTTTTCGCAGAGCGTTAATTGATAAAAATAATAACATTCAGGTGTTGCCGGTTGGTGATTATGTAGATGAGGCAGAGGTGGTTAAAAACGCCATATATGTCAAAAAGCTCTTTTTAAAGAAAGCTGCCTACGCACAGATTGATCCTGCTGTTTTAGAGGAAATCGAAGCCCAGCTGGATGAAAAATTTGAGTATACCAGTTTAAGTAATATCATCAAAGATTCGAAAACTTTATATAAAGATAACCCATCAAAACTGGTTGAGTTTGATAAAGTGCTTTGGTTATCTGATACTTATCATACCATTAGTTTTTCTAAAGATACAGACATTTCTGATCGTGTTATTTTCCCGATTTCGGAATTTGAACGCAAAGGGATTGAAGATGCCCGCTTTGTAAAATTTGTCAGAGATGATGGTAAAGCCGTTTATTATGCAACGTATACAGCGTTCGATGGATCTTTAATTATTCCTAAACTGGTACAAACTGAAGATTTTTATGAGTTTAAAGTGATTCCACTTTACGGCGACGGGGCACAGAATAAAAATCTGGCGTTATTTCCACGTAAGATAAATGGAAAGTATGTGATGATGAGTAGGATAGATGGGTGGAATAATTACATTATGTTTTCGGATAAAGTGAACGTTTGGGAAAATCCAATCCTTTTAAAACAACCGAGATACGATTGGGAATTGGTACAAATTGGTAATTGCGGTTCTCCAATTGAAACGGATAAAGGTTGGCTTGTTATTACTCATGGAGTAGGACCGATGAGAAGATATTGTATTGGTGTTGTTCTTTTAGATTTAGATGATCCAAGTAAAGAAATAGGCCATTTAACCGAACCGCTCATTATTCCAAATAATGATGAACGTGAAGGTTATGTGCCAAACGTGGTATATTCTTGCGGCTCAATTATTAGCAACGGCGAATTAATTATTCCTTACGGATTGTCAGATTACAGTTCATCATTTGCCACAGTAAATCTTGAGCTTTTATTAAACAGATTATTAGAAAATAACGAGAAATAGTTTTCGCTTTAAAACAAAAAAGGGCTGATTCATTTTCATGAATCAGCCCTTTTTTATTTGCGAGACGGGTTTTAAGCTAGTTTATCCACTTCAACAAGTGGTGAAGCAAGAGTTACATATTCGGCCTCGGCAGCCTTTAGCACAGCAAGGTGCGAAATAAAATATGCCAATGTGCTCTCTGCTCCCTGATTTCTGTTTACGCTATTGAACTGCAAACCATCGGCACAACCGTTTGTTTCAAAATCATACAACGGAATGTGTAAGCTGTTTTTCCCTAAAAACCATTCATAACTGGTATGCATCATGTTCAGGTATTTGATGTCTTTTGTTATTTCAAAGGTTTTTGCATACAATAAAACCATTGCCATCGTTTCAATAGCCTGTTGATCATAAATTGGGTTTTTACCATGTTTTTTCATCCAGCCTGCATTTCCAACCGGATTCAAATATCCGTTTTCAAATGAGAAACTATTTAAAAATTCAATGCTTTCCATTGCAATTTGATAAGACTCCTGGTTTCCGGTAGCCTCATAATGGTGTAGTAAAGCTAAAGGCAAAATGGCGTTATCATAAGTTAAAATGTCTTCGAACCAGTGCCAGTCACCGTCTTTGTTAGCATGATAAGAGGAAACGAGAGATTTTGCGAGCTGGTTAATTTCAGTAATTAACAGTTCATCTCCTTGGTGTACACTTAAAAAGTTAGCAATTCCGATAACGGTATTAGCCTTTCCACGTAAGTATTTCAGATCTTTAAAGTGGGTAACAGAGTGAGAAAATAACTCTCTTCCAAACTCACGGTATGAGTTATTTGGTGCGACAGCAATTAAATATCCGAGTGACCAAATGGTGCGTCCAAACGAATCTTCGGAGCCTACTTCGTCGAGATAATTTCTGTTAAAACTTAAAAAGTTTCTAAAATTTCCATCCTCACGTTGCATGTACTGAATAAAACTTAGATAAACAGGAATTAACTTCAGCGCTTTTTGATTTTTATCTTGTTCAAAAGCCATTAATGCCATAATCAATGCCCGGGCATTATCATCAATGCAATAACCCTCCTTTAAATTTGGGATTCCAAAGCGGGCATGTTGAATAATTCCGGTATCATCAGTTAGTAAATTGATGTGATTTAAATTTAATGCAGGCATACCTTCCACATCAATAATTGGAGGCACTGTTCTTTGGGGTTTATTTCCTGCTGCCAATGCATCTTCCAAAACGTTGATATATACGTTTCCAATAGCTGGCCAGCGCAAATCTAATCCATATTGATAGGCATTTTGTTTAAGTTGCTGATGTTTATGTTCGTCACTCAATAACTCGGTGACAATTTGAGCCAGTTGCTTATCATTTTTGAAATCGAATAATTTACCTCGGTTATCAGCTAGCAATTCTTGAGCATGCCAGTATGGAGTGGAAACTACAGCTGCACCTGCACCAATGGCGTAAGATAATGTGCCACTGGTAATTTGTGCCTCATTTAAGTAAGGTGTTACATAGATATAACAAGCCGTTAAATATTGATGTAACTCTTCTTCAGAAACAAATTTATTTACAAAAGCAATGTTATTTTCAACACCTAGGTCCTTGGCTAAAGCTTTCAAACTATCACGATATTCTTCACCATTATGTTTAACCACACCAGGATGTGTATTTCCTAAAATGACATATAAAACTTCAGGGTGTTCTGCAGCAATGCTTGGAAGTGCCTTGATCATCGTTTCCAAACCTTTGTTTCTACTAATCAAACCGAACGTAAATAATACTTTCCTGTTTTTGAAAAGTTTGCTTTGCGCTACTTCATTATTTAAGATAGGTTCTAAGTCAGGAACGCCATGTTCGATCAATTTAATAGATGATTTCGGGATTTGATAAATGCTTGTTAAAAATAAAACAGCTTTTTTGCTCATTACCACAATTTTCGAAGATTTCAAAGCAATCTCTTTTATAATGGTTTGCTGCATAAAACTAGGCTCTTTCAACACTGTATGCAAAATGGTAATAAAGGGTTTCTTTAAACGATTAATTAACGATAAAAGAAAAACACCGCTATTTCCACCGAAAATTCCGAATTCATGCTCGATGATCACGGTATCAATGTTGCTTTCATTTATAAAGTTGGCCGCATCAATATAATCCTGTTGATTTTGTTGTCGGATCACAAACTTGACTTCCTTTGGATATGCATGCTCATCAAGATTTTCCGATTCATTCATCGCAACAACAAAACTTTGTTGTGGATTGTAAGACGGATTTAAGCTTAAAGCGTTAACTAAATTCTGGTTGAATGTTGCTAACCCGCATTCGCGTGGAGGATAAGTGGAAATATATGCGATCTTCATAGGTACTCAAATAGATTAATGTATTTAATTAACATTATGTATCACAAATGGTTTTGAATTGCACCATTTTTGGGTTATTATGACAAAACAATATGAAATCTGTGCTTGTTACCCTATAAAATTTAAACATAATAGCTATGAGATCAATTTGGAAAGGCGCAATCGGGTTCGGTTTGGTCAACATTCCTGTTAAGTTATTCTCTGGAGTACAAACCACACATCTTGATTTTGATATGCTCGATGAACGTGATCACGAAAAAATTCGCTATCAGCGTGTAAATGAAAAAACCCACAAAGAAGTACCTTTTGAAAAAATTGTGAAGGGATTTTTTTTAAAGGATAAATACATTATTCTGGATAAACATGATTTTGAAGAAGCATCACCAGAGAAAACTAAAATCATTGAATTGGAGAACTTTGTAGACATCAAAGAAATCAATCCGATTTATTATGAAACCTCTTATTATACAGAGCCCGAAAAGCAAGGTAAAAAGGCTTATGCTTTACTTCTTAAAGCACTTGAAAAATCAGGTAAAGCTGGCGTAGCACGTTTTGTATTGAGAAATACTGAAAATCTCTGTGTCATTCATCCAATGGATGGCGTAATCGTGATTACGAAGATAAGGTTTGAACAGGAAATCAGGAGTTTATCAGAAATTACAAAAGTTACAGATATCACCATCACTAAAAAGGAAATGGATGTAGGGCTGGCTTTAATCAAACAATATAGTTCGAAATTTGATTTGAGTGCCTTTAAAGATGATTATAGTGATGAACTTTTAAAAATGATCAAAGCTAAGGCAAAAGGTAAAAGGGCTACGGTTAAGAAAATGAAACCACAGAAGGCAACCAGTGATGATTTATATGATCAATTGATGCAGAGTCTGGGTTCGAAAAAAGGTGCTTAGGAAAAAATTATAATAGCAAAGTATAAAAGTAAAAATAATAAGGCCAGGAATTGAAGAACAACTCCTGGCCTTATTATTTATTTAATTATTTAAATGCTGCTTTTAATTGTTCAGCTGCATAAGCTTGTGCTGCTTTGGCTTCAGGAACAAGGATAGCCATCCCAAAGAATTCATGAGTTACGCCTTCATAATTTCTACTGTTAACTTTTACGCCAGCATCAGAAAGTTTGTTTGCTAACATCGTACCGTCGTCATGTAAAGGATCTATTTCCGCTGTAATAATAGTAGTTGGAGGTAGGCCTTTCAAGTTCGCATTCACTAATGAAATTTTAGGATTTTGCGCTTCGATCATCGTGGTTAAATACTTTTCAGTAAACCATCCCATCATCGCCTTGTTTAACGGCTTTGCGTTTGCATAAAGTTTATATGATTCTGTATTCATATTTGCCTGTGCAATTGGATAGACTAACACCTCATGGACAGGAATCATTATCTTTTTGTCGCGGGCAGCTATAGAAACATTGGCAGCTAAGTTTCCGCCAGCACTTTCGCCCACTACTGCTATTTTAGCCGGATCGCCTTTAATACTTGCAGCATTTTTCACTACCCATTCATAAGCAGCAAATGCATCATTGTGTGCGGTTGGGAATTTATTTTCCGGAGCCAATCTGTAAGCAACTGAAACTACCACTGCATTTACCTGCTCAGCTAATCCCTGTGCAGATGCATTATAAACATCAAGATCAGCAATAACAAAACCTCCGCCATGATAATAAACAATCACCGGAAAAGGCCCATTTCCTTCTTTTGGTGTATAGATTCTTACATGAACCTTTCCACCTGCTACATCAATATCTTTACCAGTTGTATCTACTTTTGGGGCGGGAATGGTGATATTGTTTTCCTTTACTAAATCCATCACAGCATCTGTAGGAGTGTGGTTTTTACGAGCTGCAGCCGGATCTAATGTTTCAATCGGCTTGTCGCCATAACTTGCAAGTTTCTCGATTACGGTCTGCATCTCAGGTTTAATGGTTTTTCCCCAGTCTGGCGCTGGTCCGGCTGGTTTTAAAGCTACTACTTTAGAAGTATCAGCCATTGTAGAATCAGTTGTTGTAGATGCCTTGTCGCCACTGGTACAAGCCGAAATGGAAATCGCTACTGCACAAACAGCAGAAGAGATTTTTAATAATCTGGTTTTCATAAGGTTAATTTTATTTTCTTAAGTTTTGTTTCTTATAACAGTATCAGCCATATAAGAGTTTTTCTGCGCTTACAACTTTTTAGAATTTTTGCGCTCCCAAACATCTACAGTATTTTGCTTGTTCTATTAAAAAATAACTACATATGTTGACAGAAATAACAGGATTACCAGACAATATTTTTGGTGTAAGAGCAACAGGTGAGGTAACGAGCGAAGATTTGAAAAATGTTTTGCTTCCAGGCTTAAAGCGTACAGCAGATCGGTTTGATGAGATCAGATATTTGCTTGTTTTGGAAACCGATGTTAAAAATTTCACGGCCGGTGCTTGGGTTCAGGATGCAAAAGCAGGTTTACAGAATTTCACCAAATGGAAAAAAATTGCAGTTGTAAGTCATGAGAAAGGCGTGGAGTGGTTTAGCGATGTATTTACGATTGCCACACCAGGTTCATCAAAAGGTTTTAAACCTGACGAAATTGAAGAAGCGAAAGCCTGGTTAATAGCTGAAGATTAAATAATAAACAAAATACTATGAAAAACTCAAAAACATCGGCTGAAGATAGCAAGGCTACAGCGTCGAAAAGTGAAAAAGCAAAAGGTGCTGATGAAAAAGTAACTTCAGCCAAAGATGCAAAAAAAGTGAATGTTACCAAGGACGCAGATTCTAAAAGTAAGAAGAAATAGTCTGGCTATTTTGACATTTGCTAACTTGAACTGATTATTGGCGTTGCGTCATAAATAATATATCCATTATAGAAATACTATTCTTTTCAATGGACTACCGGGAGATTGTTGGATGATACTTAGAACCTGTCCAGCAATCTCATCAGTCCATGCAAGTATTGATCGTATTGATAAAGTGAAAATTGGATAGAGATAATATTCGGAGATAGCGGAGGATAATTTTGCTATTTAATTAAAGCATAAATTTTATCCATTAATTCATCAATATTAAAAGGTTTAGCCATAAAGTCGTCTGCAGAGATGCCATCCAGAGTGTAGTTATTTGAATTGTAGCGGGCGGAAATCATTAACACCGGAATGTGGCTTGTCGAATCAGTTTCTTTTAATTCTTTTAAAAGTACTCTGCCATCAATGTCAGGTAGCATGATATCCATGATAATTACATCAGGATTGAATTCCTTAACATGATCAATAAAATCTGCACCTTTGTTTAAACCGGCTACATTGAAAGCCTCGCTTTCTAAAATAAGAGTAATAACATCTAAAATTGCGTGGTTATCTTCGATAACCAAAATGTTTTTCTTTGCCAAGGTTTGGATAATTGTTTAAATTTTGAACAAATATAAAATAAAAAATATATCCGGAAATTGAATATAGCAAATTAGAGTCATTCTAAAAGACAGGTAATCTTTGTTAATTCGAAAAATCTGATATTTTTGTAAGACCTATTTTTATTATGAATAAATTTTCAGTCGATTTAACTAATTGTGACAAAGAACCCATCCATATTCCAGGTAAAGTTCAATCCCACGGTTTTTTAATCGCTATCGATAAAAACGATCTTACCATCAAGTATTTAAGTGAAAATACTGCAGATTTTCTGAGTATTGTTCCAAGAGAATTGTTAGATCAGCCAGTTTCATTACTTTCTGAATATATCAAACAAGAGCCAGTTTTCAATGTTGAGGATCTTTTAGCACTTGGAATCATTAGGAAAAGTTTTGATGCAATTAGTCCACATCCTGTAGATATTAACGGAGAGCCCTTTTACTTAATTATAAGTCCATCATCAAACGACTGGTTGCTGGAGTTTGAACCAGTTACGCTTCAGTATGATATCCAAAGTTTAATCGGACGTTCAGCATCAGTGATGTTGCAGGGCAAATCGGTTTCGGCTTTGCTTAAAGGTGCGGCTGTAGAAGTTAAGAAATTGATAGGCTACGATCGCATCATGATTTATAAGTTTTTGGACGATGGGCATGGAGAAGTTGTAGCAGAAGAGAAAAACGATAATTTGGAGCCATTTTTTGGATTACATTATCCGGCATCTGATATCCCAAAGCAAGCCAGGGAACTTTATAAACTTAATTTAACAAGGTTAATTGCGGATGTTAATACTGAAGATTCTCCTATTTTAACCTATCAGGAAAATACACCTCTTGATTTAACCAACGGTGGTTTGAGGGCAGTTTCACCGATCCATATTCAATACCTAAAAAATATGGGTGTTGATTCTAGTTTTAGCATCTCGTTAATTTGTAACGGAGAATTATGGGGTTTAATTGCCTGCCATAACTATAGTCCTAAATTTATAGATTATAAAGCCAGGGAAGGATCTAAATTAATTGGCGAAATCTTGTCGTCTGCATTAGAGTATAGGCAGGCCGAGGAAGATTCGGAGATGGTAGAGCATTTTAAAGATACTGCTTCAGTACTTTTAGAACATCTAAACAGAGATAAATATCTGGTTGATGCTTTGACAAAACACAGCAAAACCCTTCTTGATGTTACTAACGGAACAGGTGTTGCAATTATTTTTGAAAATGATTTGAAAACTCTTGGTCGTGTACCTGACGAACGTTCAATTTGGGAACTTGCAGACTGGCTTAAACAAAATAATGATGAGTCTATTTATTACACCCATCGGTTATCAGAAATCTTCAATCCAGCCAAAAAATATAAAGACATCGCATCGGGCATGTTGGCATGTTCCATTAGTAAAGATCCTGATGAAGTTATTATCTGGTTCAAGCCAGAACAGATTTCTACCGTAAACTGGGCAGGAAATCCTGATAAACCAGTTAGCTCATCAGAAAATGGAGTAGCAAGTTTATCGCCAAGAAAATCTTTCGAAACCTGGTCTCAGGTAGTTAACAATACCTCTGATAAGTGGCTACCCGAAGAAATTACCTCTGTTTTACGGATTCGTGAAATCATAGTTACCTATATTAACAAGAAGGCTAATGAAATCCGATTACTAAACGAAAAGCTACAAGCTGCTTACGAAGAATTAGATACCTTTAGTTATACCATATCGCATGATTTAAGAACGCCATTAACATCTATTAAAACATATGCAGAGTTAATGCTCAAAAACAAGAGCATTGACGAAAGTGGCCGAAAAATGTTAGACCGGATTTTACATGGTGCAGGCAAGATGAATTTCCTGATTAAGGAGATTTTGAATCTGGCAAGAGTTGGTCGCCTGGAAATTGTTTATGATAGCGTAAACATGCAGCTATTGCTTAAAGAAATTAGTGCGGAAGTATGGGCGGCTTTTAAAGCAGACAACGCCGAACTAGTTTTAGGCCAACTCGTAGATATTAAGGGTGATAAAACCATGATTGCACAAGTATTTACAAATTTAATTAGTAATGCTGTTAAATACTCATCAATGGTTGATAAGCCGAAAATTGAGGTTTCAGCACATGTTGATAGTGGCGAAACTATTTATGCAATTAAAGATAACGGTATGGGAATTGATAACCGTTATTACGACAGGGTTTTTGAGCTTTTTAAGCGTATGGACAATGTTAAAGATATTGAGGGAACAGGAGTAGGCCTGGCAATTGTAAAGCGTATTGTTGAAAGACATAACGGACGTGTTTGGTTCGAAAGTAAACTGAATGTAGGTTCGACATTTTATGTAGCCTTTAAAAATAGATAAATGAATACACCAGATATATTTTACGTGGAGGATGATATGGACTATGCATTTTTTATGCAAAGTGCCGTACAGGAAGTTAAAGATACTTTAAACCTAAGTATTGTAGAAGATGGAACTGAGGCTTTGGAAAAATTGCAGGCATTTGCCAATACCAAAACAAAACCAAAATTAATTCTACTGGATTTGAACCTCCCTGGTTTATCAGGTTTAGACTTGTTAAAATTTATTAGAGATATTCCATATTTGAAATCTGTGCCTGTAATACTATTTTCAACTTCTGATAATCCTGATGATGTAAAAGCATCAATAGAGTTCGGTGCAAATGCCTATTTAACCAAACCCGACGGATATGACAACTTAGTAAAATGTGTCCATTCTGTTCACGATTTTTGGTTTAACCAGCACTTACGGTTAAATTAATTTTGATAAACCACAAAAGATTCGAGTTTGATAATTCGAATCTTTTCTTTTTAATAACCTTTTAAATAATAGATAAAATCCAAGTATGATTGCCAATTTATTGAGGACACAAACGGCAGGAGGCCATGAGTCATTAGAATCATTAATGTTTGTTAATGAGATTATGAACAATACGTTAAGTGTAGAAAACTATAAAAAACTCTTAACCATCAATTATATCATTCACCAAAAATTAGAGAATAAATTAGCAAACATGCTCGATGCTGATTTAGCGGCGCAGCTTGATATGAAAAACAGATTTAAATTGGCTGCACTTGAAAAAGATTTAGCCTACTGGAACATTGATCCATTAACTTTACCTGAGCTGAATTTTGATTTATTTATACCTGGGCAAAATAATGCAGAGGTGTTAGGTGCGCTGTATGTGCTGGAAGGAGCAACACTTGGAGGGAATGTAATTAAAAAGCATATTCTTGCCAATCCAAATTTTGCTAACCACGAAGATGGTTTAAATTATTATGGCGTTTACGGTGAAGAGTTAAGTGCAAAGTGGAAAAGTTTTGTTTCCATTCTCAATGAAAGTGTTACCGAGGCCGATTATGAACGTTGTATACATAGCGCAAACGAAACCTTTAATAATTTGATTTTGTTATCTAAACAGCTTGGTTAAATAGCCAAAATAGGAGTGAAGAATTACAAATATTACTTCTATAATACTGTCAGGGCATTTTTTCGATTGTTAGAATGTGCAAAACTTCTTCCAAATTAATATTTGCTTTCTGTTGTTAATTCAAGGTAAATATGTATTATTGAAAAAAATAAATTTTTTAAACCTTAAAAACATCAATTAGCGATGGAAAAATTCTCAAAAGTTAAAGCTGCTGTTGCTGCGATTGAAGCAGATGTAGAAAAATTTTATAATGCTGGCAATGCAGCTGCTGGTACTCGTGTGCGTAAAGCAATGCAAGATCTTAAAGTTTTAGCACAAGAAATCCGTGCAGAAGTAACTGACAAGAAAAACTCTGGAAAATAATATTTCGCGAGTATGAACGAAAAGGTCCCGACTATGGTCGGGACCTTTTTGCGTTTAAACGAATTTGTAAATATTTTGCAGATTACGCAGTAAAAAACTGTTAGCTAATATATTTTTATTAATCACTATGAGATCGGATGGCACAGTCTTAAATCTGTCGACAAAGTGCAACTCGTTCTTTACAGCATCCGAGTTTGATGAATTACATCTTTAGGTTTCCCCGGAGCTATGTTTAATTTAAATTGCTATAAAAGATAAAGCTCCCCATCGCGGGGAGCATCTATCCAACTAACAAAACATATTTTCTTATTGAGAGCGCATTAAAACTATCCTTTTTTAACGAGCTTGTATTCAAATACGGGCTTGCCTCGTTCACCACCGTCGCTTCCAACACCCATACTAACAAATCTTAATTTGTAAATATTACCTGCACCATCTTTTACTACATAAAAGCGGTCGGTTTTAATACCAGTACCTGTGGTTGATCTCCATTTACTTCCAATTGCATCTCTTGTATTAAGGAAGGCTAATCCTGAAATATTACTTTCGGCAAAAGTTGCGTAGGTTAAGGTGCTTGTGGCCACAACTTCAGCAGCAGAAACTCCTGCAAGGTTATTAGTTGCAATATAATCCTGGAACCAATAAGGAGAACCTAAACCTGAATTGTAAGTGCCGTAACTCCAAGAAAAATCCCAGTCAGTTTTTTTAGGTTCTACAGTAACTGTTTTATTGTTTTCCAATGAAACAAAAACAAGGTTGAAGTCTGAACTCTTCGCCACATCTAAGGTTTTAATAGCGGTTTCAGATAATCTTGCATATTGTACTTTATAGCCTGTGCCATTACGTGTAATTCTTACTTTGAACCATTTATCTTTATCTTTGCTTCCTTCAAAACTGATTAGAAAAACTTTGTTATCTGCATCAGTTGCGCTAATTTCAGGAATGGCTGTTTTACTAATATCACCATCCCAGTTATCTACTAAAGTTGCTGTCGAAGCATCAGTAATATCATGATTCAGGTTTACCGTCGTTCCAGGATCAGCAACAGTAACGGTTGCAATATCTGTTTTTGAAGTAGTAACCGCTGTGGTTTGATAGGCGGCATTTAGTACTACTTTAAATCTGCTATCAGATGTTAAACCGAAATTAAAGCTCTTTCTATCAACTGGTGTTGATTTATCAGTGCTTAGATCTGCAAAAACAATATTTGCGTAGTTTGATTCAGCTGTTTTGCCACTCAAGGTTAAAGTTGCACCATCAGACGGCGGAACAACAATAATAGGCTCTTCAGTAGTTTTTTTACAAGCGGTAAAAGTGATTGCCAAAGCGGCAATTGCAATCATTGAGTTAAGTTTATTCATATTTTTATTTTGTGTTTTTTTAAATTATTTATTCCAGTTAAAAGATACGCCAAGCACATATGAGCGACCGTAACTATAGGGTACGGCACCTCCGCCAGTGCTATGAGCGCCTCCAGATGCAGTAGAAGTATTGCTCAATCGGGTTACATCAAATAGGTTTTTTACGCCAGCGTTAATCGTAAAGTATTTATAGATGCTTTTATTCAACATTAAATCGGCTAAACTAAAACCGCCAATTTCTACAAGTTGGTAATCTGTAGTACTTGTGCCCACACTTTGATAACTTGGAACAGCACCAGAATACTTATAAAACAAACTGATGTTTGCCTTAATTTTTGGCAGATTGTATAAGATGGTTGCCGTAATTTCTGGCGACCAGGCAAATTCAGGAATGGTTAAATCAGGATTGTTTTCCAGCTGATCATTATACCTGCCGATGTAAGATGCACCAATTGTGGCATTAAGGTTTTTATAAATGATGGTGTTGTCTAGTGTAAAACCTGTTGTTTTGTACTTTAAAACATTAAATAAGGTAGTCATGGTCGCATCTTGTGATGATTGCGCAAACGTAATTCTGTTTTTAAATAGATTATAAAAACCAGCAAGCGTAGAGCGGAATTGTAATTCAGTTGTATTTCTTCCTGTCCATGTTAATGAACCATTAAAACTGTTTGACTCTTCTGCTTTTAAATTCGGATTGCCGATAATGTTATGACTGGCATCAACAAAATCATAGTATAGTTCTCTCAATGCCGGAGACCTGAAACCCCTTGCATAAGCTAATCTCAAATCAAAATAATCACTTAAAGAAAATTTAGTATTTAAAGATGGAATGATTGGAGGCGCTGGATAAATGGAATTTTTGATCAATCTTAGTCCTGGTCTGATATTAATCCCTTTAATAGGTTTTATTTCTGACGATAGAAAGAAAGCATAATCATTAATCACAGGTGAGCCATTTATTCTTTGCCCGCTTGCAGCGTCTCTGTTATATTCAACTCCAGGCTGAAGAGAAACTTTTGGACTGACTATGTATTGTGCTGTTGCTCTGAAAATTGTTGAATTGAATTTCGCAGTATCCTGTTTTCCTTGTTCGGTACTTAAAACATCAGCACCGGTACTAAAATTGTGATTTATTGTTCGCGTTAATCGTGTTAAATCAGAATATCCGGCAATTGCAGTAATTTGTAATTGCGAATTTACGCTCCATTCTGATTGTAACTGATTGGTATATCGCTTGGTTTTATAAGTTTGCCATTCTGCAATATAGTTTAAGGTGTTCATCCCACCACGGCTGACGATTTCCTCGTGCAAACCATCTAAACGATACCAGATATTAAAATTTTCATTTCGGTAACCAATTTTGGTATTGGCTAGCCACTGCTCCTTTGGTTTCCATCTGTTGCCGTTGGCTAAGTCTTGGTCTACAATTTCTCTTGAAGTAGTACTTGGCTTGATATTCCAGCCAGCAAAATCATTGTGCGTTAAACCAGCCACAGCACTCCATCCATTACTTCGCCAGCTTAAACCAACATTTTGAATATGATTTCCTTTGTCAGAAAAAGCGCCATATTCTTTTCCAACGGTTTCTTCCTGGATTCTTGCGGTAACATTTACAAGAGATTTTCCTGCTTGCTTGGTGATAATATTGATGACACCAGCCAAAGCATCTGATCCGTAAACCACTGACATCGGTCCTTCAACAATTTCGATCCGCTCGATAGTATTAATGTCAATCTGGTTCAAACTTTCACGTGTGTCTGATCGGTCAATCATTGGTACACCGTCTAAAAGCACTTTTACATTTCTGCCTGTCATCCCCATAATTGTTACGTCAGTTGTTCCCAATGTCAAATCATTACTAAATCTAAAACCCAATTCGGTATTCAAAACCTGCTGTAAATTAACTGCACCACGCAACCTTATTTTTTCTGAACTAATAGTTCTAACATTATAAACTGAGCTTTTCATCGACTGTGGGCCAAATTGGCCAGTAACAACCACGTCTTTTAATTCGTTTGATTTTATAGTATCTCTTTTAATTTCCTGAGCCACAGCTATGAATCCAAATAGGGATAACACAGTGAATAAATATATCTTCATTTATTTAGACTAATTATAAATAATTGTGCAAATTTGTGCATAATAAGAAAAACCAGATAACGCTAAACGGATAATTAATGCCGTAATACGGATTAAAAGAAATGGAAATTAAATTATCGGAACTGAAAAGCGGAAAAGTCCTTTATACCAATATATATGCAAGTAATTTCGAAACTGAATCAGATATTGAAGAGGTTGAGCGGGTATTTTCCGGAGCGGATTATCAGGTAAAAATACACGAGAACTGGTTTGATGGAATTCATATCAATCTAACTGAGATCGAAACCGTAGGTGGTTTTGATTTTTTGTACGATACTACTGCAGGTAATATTGGATTTTGTTATTGTCTCGATGGAAATATAAATTGTTATTCCAAGAACGGATGCAATGACATAAGCTTTATAGCAGCAAAACAACAACATGTTAATGATGAAGAATTAAACAATGTTGTACTAAGTGTTTCCGAAAAAGCAAGGTATGTTTATATCCAACTTACAAAATCTTACTTTGATAAGATAGCCGATGCTGAATTCAAACTAGAAAACTTATCAGTTAAAAAAAATACTCCTCCTGAAATTGATTTATTACTACAGGCAATTACTAATTCACCACATACAGGCAGACTAAAACGCATATTTATTGAGTCAAAGATTTTAGAACTCATCATATTTTATATCAGCCAAAAAACTAAAAAGGAAACTTTTTCACTGAAAAAAGTAGATATAGATAAAATTTTATTAGCGAAAAAAATTGTCGAGGGCAATTTGCAAAATCCAAATTCATTAATGGAACTTTCTAGAATGACTGGAATAAATGATTTTAAGTTGAAGAAAGGTTTTAAAGAAGTAACCGGATATACGGTTTTTGGTTATCTTTATAAAATAAGGATGGAAAAAGCTTATCAATATCTCACTGTTGATAAGAAGCCCGTTAATGAAGTATCATTTTTAGTTGGATACAAAAACCCTCAGCATTTTATTGCTGCGTTTAAAAAGTTATTTCACATTCTTCCGGGTAGTTTAAACAGAAATTGATTTTACACAAACGTTTGGCTTTATTATTTATTTACTTCATTAACAATTAAATCAGATTCAACTATGGTATTAAAAAATGCCTGATTTTCAGGATTTGGCTTTGCCATCAAATCGAGGAGGATATTTGCCGCCTTTTGTCCCTGCAAATATGGGTATTGCTCAACAGAGGCGATAGGAGAATTATCTATGTAACTGATAATTGGAAGATTTGCATAACTCACAATATCAAAATCGTTAATCACATTTAGCTTTTTGAAATATTTAATTAGAAACAGCGCTACGTAATCATTAAAAGCAACAATTGCGGTAGGTTTTCTTTTATGATTTAAAAATTCATTTGCAGCTTCTATTGTTCCTTTTTCTGTTAAATCGCAATTTACAATAAGCGATGGATCAAATTTTAATCTGTTAAAGCTAATGGCCTGTATATAGCCATCTTTACGTTCTTCGCTTGCAAAGAGCGTAGCTGGCCCATTAATCATTCCGATACTTCTATGGCCTTTCTTTAACAAATAGTTTAGTGCCTTTACTGTAGCAGTTTCAAGACTGCAGGCCACATAATGAACATTTTTAAATGGCGGAATACGATCGAAAAATACAACCGGAATATTAAAGGTGTTCAGTTTTTCAAAATGATCAAAATTTGAAGTGTCTTTGCTGATGGATACCAGTAAACCATCCACTCGTTGATTTTTCATTTTCTCAACGAGCTTAACTTCCTGCTCGTAACTATCATGAGATTGCGCAAAAATCACGGTGTAGTTCTTTTTCAAAGCTTCATCTTCAATGGCCGATATAGCTGTTGAAAAGAAGTGCTCAGATAACTCAGGCAGGATCACGCCAATAGTATAAGTTTTTCCCTTTTGAAATAAAATTGCAGCGTTATTAGGCTGGTAATTTAGTGATTTTGCCAGCTGCTTAATTTTTTCTCTGGTCACAGCTCCGATGCTCGGATGATCATGTAACCCCCTAGATACGCTGGAAGGGGATATTTTCAAAATTTTGGCGATTTCCTTAATCGTTGTTGGTTTTGATTGCATTGCGCCGCTAAACTACTTTTTCATTTTGTAAATTACTAAATTAATCAAACGTTTGCGTGATATTTTTTCCTTCTTTTTTTCTGAAGGTATTTAAATATCGATACATTAGGTTAACAATATTTTTAAAATCAAACAAACGAGCAACAATTATAATGTATGAACAGAAGACAATTTGTGAGAAATGCAGGTTTAACAACTGCGGCTTTTGCGGCAATTCCAGATCAATCCATTTTTGCCTCAACCGCTGGTACAAAAGTCAAGGTGGTGATGATTGGAGTGGGGTTGAGGGGCCAAAATCACCTAAGCCTGCTTTTAAATAGAGATGATGTTGATCTGGTAGCCATTTGCGATGTGGATGATAAAATGTTAACCATGAGTAAAGCCATCATAGCAAAAAGCGGTAAACCAATGCCTAAAATTTTTACGGGTGATGAAAATGCCTGGAAAAAGATGCTCGAACTAAAGGATATCAAAGCAGTAGTGATTTCAACTCCCTGGGAATTACACAAACCAATGATTTTGGGTGCAATTGGTGCTGGCATCAAATATATCGGCACAGAAGTAATATTGGGGATCAACTTGCAAGATCATTGGGATGTTGTCCATGCCGCGGAGGCGGGTGATGCACATGTGATGATGTTGGAGAACGTTTGCTATCGAAGAGATGTTCTTGCGGCACTAAATATGGTACGCCAGGGTGTATTTGGCGAGATGATACATTTTCAAGGAGGCTATCAGCATGATTTACGAGAAGTTAAATTTAATGATGGAATCAATCCGTACGGCCACGGAGTTGAATTCGGTGAAAAGGGTTTTTCAGAAGCCAAGTGGAGAACCAACCATTCGGTTTATCGTAATGGAGATTTATATCCAACACATGGTATTGGCCCAATAGCGCAATGTATTGATATTAACAGGGGTAACCGCTTTTTAAAGCTAAACTCTTTTGCTACCAAATCTCGTGGTTTACATAATTATATTGTTGAAAAGGGTGGTACAGCTCATCCAAATGCAAAAGTTAATTTTAGGCTCGGTGATATTGTAACAACCACTATAGATTGTGCAAACGGGGAAACCATCATCTTGCAACACGATACAAACTTACCAAGACCTTATTCTTTAGGCTTCCGTTTTCAGGGTACTAAAGGTTTGTGGATGGATGTAAATAAGAGCATTTATGTTGAAGGAGTAAGTAAGCCGCATGCGTGGGACAATGCTAAAGACTGGTTAGATAAATACGATCATCCACTATGGAAAAAATATGGTAATGATGCACAAGGGGCGGGACATGGTGGAATGGATTTTTTCGTCATTAATGCATTCATCGAATCTGCGAAACGTAATCTGCCCACTCCACTCGATGTGTATGATGCGGCAGCTTGGAGTGCCATTACACCGTTAAGTGAGCAATCGATAGAATTAGGAAATGAAACAGTTGAATTTCCCGATTTCACAGGAGGCAAGTGGATGAGCAGAAAGCCAATATTCGCATTTAATGATGACTATTAAGCACTTATAATTGAGTTGTAAAATTTAAGCTCCAGGTTTGGAGCTTTTTTGCTTTTCGCTGACTTGATTATTTGATACATAAATGTTCAAATATGTACATTGGCCAAAATTTTAATTTACATGATTGCCCTTTACACCATAATAATATTAACCGTTCTAGTTTTAATTATTACAAATCTTCCTGTATTTGGAAGATTACCTCGGGGATTGAGACTTGACAAAATTCATCACTTAAATAACTATCGCGATGGAGCTTTGCAGAACGAAAGCTTCACGCCAATGCAGCCTGAAGGCGTTAGTTTTTTCAAAGTGCTAAAAGCTTTTTTATTCGATAAGCATCCTGACAAAATTCCGCATAAAGCCTTAAAATTTACCCAGCCAGATCTCGATGGTAAACCATCAAGTGCCGCTCCGGAAATTATTTGGTTTGGGCATTCATCTTACCTAATTAAAATTGATGATACAAGAATTCTGGTTGATCCGGTATTCAGCAAAACGCCTTCGCCGTTTTCGTTTATCGGAAGTAAAGCTTTTCCAGGAACTTCTTTTGTTAAAGCTAAGGATTTTAAGAACATTGATGTGTTGCTCATTACTCACGATCATTATGACCATTTAGATTATGAAAGTATAAAAATAGTCGCTCCAAATGTAAAAGAGATTGTCACATCAATTGGCGTAGGAGCGCATTTAGAAAGATGGGGAATTGAAAGTGATAAGATAAAAGAATTATGCTGGACTGAATCTGCTCAGGTTAATGCGAATTTAAAATTCACAGCTGTTCCTGCAAGACATTTTACCGGAAGAAAATTTAAGCGAAACCAAACGCTTTGGTCTGCTTTTGTTTTACAATACAAAGAATGGAAATTGTTTTTAGGCGGAGATTCTGGTTATGACACCCATTTTTCGAAAATTGGAGAAGAGTATGGACCTTTTGACCTGGCTCTATTAGAATGCGGCCAATATAGTGCCTATTGGCCACATATCCATATGTTCCCTGAAGAAACGGTTCAGGCTGCTATTGATTTAAAAGCAGAAGTTTTAATGCCAGTGCATTGGGCTAAATTTAGTTTAGCCATGCACCCATGGAATGAGCCGATCAATAGGGTAGTAAAGGCGGCAGCTGAAAAAAACCTTAAAATAGCAACGCCGCAACTTGGCCAAACACTAATTTTAAATAGTGAAATGCCTGTATCAAAATGGTGGATTGACTGATAAATTCGTAAACAATATTGGCCATCTTGTGTTTACAATTTAAAATCAAAATACTTTATGAAAACTGATCTTGTAGAAATTTTTCAAACGATAAGAGCTGGTTTACAGCCATACGCAACTCGAGGTTATACTGTACATGAAAATTCTGAAACCGGGTATGATCTTTACAGCGAAAAAAATATCGAAAATGAAGGCGGTAAAACAACAGAACGATTTTTTGGCGGGATTTACATTAACGGGAATGAGGTAGAAGTAAAAGTAAATACAAATGAATTTTCTACTTCGAACCAGCAGTTGGTACGCTTTGGTGATGATAAGTCGGGTTTAAAACTTACTGAACTTGATGACGTGAAATTGAAAGAAGTGGAAACACTAATTGAAATAATTCATGCGCACTTCAAAGAAAAGGAATGGATTTAAAGTTCTTTAGTTAATTTTGCCCAATATCACAATTACACAGATCATTGAGCAATTTAACAACAAAAGAAAATGCATGGCATCATCAAATAGTTTCAGCTTTGGCTGAGCTTAATTTGGGAAGCCATTTTTTTTTACTCGATCATTTTAGTCTCCTATCTATCAATAAACACCAGCTCATTATTCATTTAGTTAATGTAAACAACCACTTCAAGCCAGCCGAATTAATAGCGTTACAGTTAAACTATTCTTCCGAAGGCATAAAACTGATCCATTTATGGGAAGACGTCTGGTTTGGCAAACCCCGGCAGGCATTAGCAAGAATAATGTCGCTGCTGGGGTTGAATAAGAAAATACACGGGCGCAAAACAAAAATTCATAAATTAGATAAAGTTGCCACTGAAACTTTTTTAAATGAAAATCATTTGCAAGGTTACGTAAGCTGTAGGTATAAATTGGGATTATTCGAGAATGATGATCTTATTGCTGTGGCTACATTTTCAGCGCTCCGCAAAATGTCACACAGTATCGATTATAAATCAGCCGAACTTATTCGCTTCGCAGTTAAGTCTGGCTATTCTGTCTCGGGTGGTTTAAGTAAGCTACTGATGTATTTTTTCAAGCAATACAAACCCAATGATATCATGACCTATGCAGATCGCGATTGGTCAGCAGGTGAATCTTATCTTACTTTGGGATTTGACAAAACTGCTGTTTTAGCACCGCATTATTTTTCGTTGAATGAAGAAAAGGAAAGAAGCCTTGTTAAGGCACATCAACCAATGCAAATTAACGTCTTTAACACCGGAAGCTTAAAGTTTATCCTAAAAAATAAAAATGACTGATTTCAATCTTATCATTATTTTAGGTGCAACCGCCTCTGGTAAAACCAGGTTGGCCGTTCAGGTAGCTCATGCATTAAATGGTGAAATTATCAGTGCAGATAGCAGGCAGGTTTTTAAGAAAATGGACATCGGAACAGGTAAAGACCTTCAGGAATATAACTTTAACGGCCAAAAAATTCCTTATCATTTAATAGATATCCTTCAGCCTGGAGAGCGATATCATGTAGAAGCTTTTAAAAATGATTTCTACCGCGTATTCGAAGATATTTTGAGCAGGGGAAAAGTTCCTGTGTTATGTGGCGGGAGTGGTTTATACATTCACAGCCTGTTGCAAAACCAGCGCTATACCGCTGTTCCGGTAAATGAAATGCTTAGGGCTGAATTGGAAAAGGAAACCAAAGAGGAATTAATTAGCAGGCTCCAAAAGTTTGACAATACAGATTATGTGGATCTAAACTCAAAGAAGCGGTTAATCAGAGCCATCGAAGTCGCTCAATTTTTAAAATTTAATACAATTGAAACTGTTCCAAGATTAGAGATCAAACCGATAATTTTTGGATTAAAAAATGAAGTTGAAATCACCAGGGAGAAAATTTTAATAAGATTGGAGGAGCGGTTGAGCGGCGGAATGATTCAGGAAGTTCAGCATTTACTCGATGAAGGAATATCTAAAGAAATGCTGGTTTTCTACGGTTTAGAATATAAATTCATTGTTAATTATTTAAGCGGTTTGTTATCGGAGGATGAATTTAAGCTACGACTTGGGATTGCGATTTGCCAGTATGCAAAACGTCAAAACACTTTTTTTCGTAAGATGGAAAAGGACGGTGTATTGATAAATTGGCTTAATTCTTCGTTAACGCCAAACCTCTTAAAACAACAAATCTTAGATAAAGTTTTGAATAAAAATTAATTTATTGTAATGTCCAGATAATAATAAGTTTGTGTTGTACGCTTAAACAAAATAGCTCTTTTGGCACAGGTTTTGTAATTGTCAAGATATATTAGTTTAACTCAAAATTATTATCTTATAATGAAAACTCTTACTAAAATTATTGCTACCTCAGCAGCTGTTGTAGCTTTATTCTTTTCAACAAACGTTAATGCACAATCGAAAAATTTAGGAATAGGATTAAATGTAGGTATTCCAACAAGTGATGCGTATAGTTTAGCAATTGGTGGTGATCTTCGCTATCAGTTCAATGTTGATAAACAACTTTCAATTCCTGTAACAGCCGGTTATACAAGTTTCTCTGTTAAAGATGAGTTTGGCGGCGGTAGCTTCGGTTACATTCCTGCTAAAGTTGGTGCTAAATACTTCTTTAATGAATCTGGTTCAGGAATTTATGGTTTGGCAGAACTAGGTGCCGGCTTTGGTACAAATAAAGGAAGTGGAACATCATTCGTGTATTCACCAGCAATCGGTTACGCTTGGGATAGTGGTTTAGACCTAGGTGTTAAGTATGAAGGTTTAGCTCAGAATGGTACATCAACCGGTTATGTAGGTTTGCGCTTAGCTTACGGCTTTAGCCTTTAAGCCTCCAGGTAAATAATTCAAAAAAGCCTCAACGAAAGTTGAGGCTTTTTTTATTAATAAAAATTTCTGAAAAAAATGAAAATTAAAAAATCTGTTCACCAAATATTATCGTATGTATATGCAAACCCTTTTATTAACTTAAATATATCTAACATGAAAACAATTACTAAATTATTCGCAACAGCACTTACTGCTTTTGCAATTTTCACTACAACAAATTTGAATGCTCAGGAGATGACTACAATGTCGACCAATAATGGTATGGCCTTTAAAGTAGGCGTTGGCTTAAACGGTGGTTTATTTAGGAAAAGCTCTCCAATGGAATACTCTTACGGAGCTGATTTAAAACTACAGTGGGATTTAACTAAAGATGTAGCGGTTACAGCATCTGGTGGTTATGCCAAATTGAAAGGTAGAAATAACGCTTTGGATTTTGATTTTATTCCTGCAAAAGGTGGTGTTAAAGTTTTTGCGATCGAAAGAATGTATCTTGCAGCAGAGGCTGGAGCAGGATTCGGAATAGAAGATGGTGCAAAAACTAACTTTATCTACACTGGCGGCTTAGGTTACGAGTGGAATAATGGTCTTGATATCGGCATCAGATATGAAGGTTATGTAAATGACAGCTCTTCAACTACCTATTTCAGACAGACTGGCCAATACGCTGTGAGATTAGCTTATAATTTCAAATTATAATTAAATCATCATATAATTCGAAAGCCCCGCAATTTGCGGGGCTTTTTTTATTGATTTAATATTAAAATTGCTATTTTGAGCCGAAAACCAAATACAATGAAAAAAATTCTAGGCATCGCCATATTAGCTACCATATTCGCCTGTAATCAAGCAGAGAAAAAATCGACAGCGGTTTCAGATTCAACAAATAGCAATACAACAAATGCTGCAACCAAAGTTGAAATTAAAGATGGGAAGAAGCTTGCGATTTTGACTGAATATGAAGATCTGAAGAACGCACTTGTTGCATCAGATGCGACTAAAGCACAAAAATCAGCATCGGTTCTTGAAAAAAGCTTAGCCAATTACGAAGGTTGTGAGCCTACCGCAGAAATTGCTGCTAAGATTGCGTCTAATAATGATCTTGTTGCACAACGGAAGAATTTCACAGTATTAAGTGCAGACGTGATCGCTTTATTTAAAACTACTGAGATTGAATCTGGTACACTTTACGTACAGCACTGCCCAATGGCAAATAAAGGAGATGGAGGAGACTGGCTTTCAACAGCAAAGGAAATTAGAAATCCTTATTATGGAAATGAGATGCTGGAATGTGGTCGTGTTGCGGAAGAAATCAAAGGAAAATAACCATAAAATTTACAAGTAATTAAGCATGATTGTTACGTCGGTTTGACTGATTATTCATATTAATTTAACAGATTTGTTATGCATGTATATTAATTTTATATAATTTAGAAAGCTATAAACACAATACAATAATATGTCAGATATTGCAGAGATTAAAGTTGATGGTAAGACAGTAGAATTGCCAGTAATAACAGGAACAGAAGATGAAAAGGCCATTGATATTTCAAAATTAAGAGATCTTACAGGCTTTGTAACCTTAGATACTGGTTTTAAAAATACTGGTTCTACGAAAAGTAAAATCACTTTCTTAGATGGTGAAAAGGGGATATTAAAATATAGAGGCTATTCTATTGAGGAGCTGGCTGAAAAGTCGAGTTTCTTGGAAGTATCTTATTTAATCGTTTATGGTGAACTGCCAACTCAAACGCAATTAGATTCATTTCAAGCAGAAATTAGCAAGCATACATTAATCCATGAGGATATGAAGAAGTTTTTTGATGGTTATCCGTCAAGATCTCATCCAATGGGTCAGCTGGGTTCGCTAATATTCTCACTATCAACCTTTTATCCGGAGTGTTTAAAGCCAAATCAAACTGCTGAAGAACAAAACTTAACCATTATTAAGTTATTGGCTAAATTGCCTACGATTGTTTCTTTCATTTATAAAAAATCATTAGGTCATCCACTTATTTATCCTAAAAATAAATATGATTATGTTACCAATTTCCTTTGGATGACATTTGGCCAACGTACAGAGGAATACGACGTGAATCCAATTGTTGTAAGTGCGATGAATAAATTACTTATTCTTCACGCAGACCATGAGCAAAACTGCTCAGCTTCAACAGTCCGCATAGTGGGTTCTTCTGATTGTAATTTATATGCTTCTGTTGCTGCCGGAATTGCTGCCCTTTGGGGACCGCTACATGGTGGTGCAAATCAGGCTGTTATCGATATGCTGGAATTAATCAAAGCAGATGGTGGTGATACTGAGAAGTGGATCGCTAAAGCTAAAGATAAGAACGATCCTTTCCGTATGATGGGATTTGGACATAGAGTTTACAAAAACTTTGACCCACGTGCTAAAATTATTAAAAAGGCTTGCGATGATATTTTAGAAAATCTAGGTATTGATGATCCGATTTTGGAAATCGCTAAAAAACTGGAAGAAGCTGCTTTAACAGATCAATATTTTATTGACAGAAAATTGTATCCAAACGTAGATTTTTACTCAGGTATCATTTACAGAGCTTTAGGTTTCCCATCAGAAATGTTTACGGTATTGTTCGCATTAGGCCGTTTACCAGGATGGATTGCTCAATGGAAAGAAATGCACGAGAACAAAGAGCCAATTGGTCGTCCTCGTCAAATTTATGTTGGCGAAACCGATAGGGCTTTCGTTAGTATTGAAGATAGAAAGTAAATTACTTCGCATAAAAAAAAGCTTCAGGATTTCTGAAGCTTTTTTTTATGCCTGAATATTTTTATTTAAGTGGCTACGTAATAAATCAAATTCAACATCACCATTTCCGTCAGCTTCAACGATACGTAATAAAGAATGATAATTAAGAACATTTTTCCTATCACCTTTTTTCGCTGATAAAATACCCTTAAAGCATTAAACATGTACCAACAAATCCAGCATAATAGGCCAAGTTTAATAATGGTAGACATTATACTTCCGGCTCCAAAAACATACTTCATGACCGGCCTTGTAAATATTGACACAATGAAATAAGCTGTCATACCATGTATGGTAAATATTAAGTGATCAAGGTAATAGATATGATTTTTCCTAAAATTCCACATAACAAATAATGCCAGTAGAGGCATTAATAAGAAGTATTGTTTTGGCCTGTTGTGCTCTAATGTTTCTTGAATAACTTCCGATTTCTCTCCTATAGTGATGGCACGTTTCTTTATTAAACGATCAAACCAGTTATCTTGATCCTGTGGTTGCAGTTTTTTTTGTCTTGCTAGATATGCCGCATAGGTACTGTCATTACGGTCATCATGAATTTTGCTGAACTTTGAAATTACCTCCGTAAGGGAATCTGATTTATTAGCTTTATTATGTTTTTTAAGATTTTCCAAAGCAATTGTTTGTTCCTTAAAACTCAGGCTTTTGAATTCTTCACGATCCATATCTTCAGCAATCCGAGCCGTGGTTTCGTTCACTATGCCTGGGGCAGCGTTAGTTAAACCAGCTTCCTTGAGTTTTTTTTGTACACTATCTAGCGTGGCTTTCCTTTTTTGCGATTGAGCAGCGGTAAGTGGTTTGTGATTGTTTTCCTTTTCAACATGTTCAGGAGAATACGCAACTAAGAAATATACAATTGATACAAATATGTACATACTCACCGGATTGATATATCTTGCTCTTTTTCCTGCAAGATAATCAAGTGTTACTTGTCCGGGTTTAGTTAAAAGTGGAACAAGCGTTTGGAAAAATTTATTGTCGAAGTGAAAGTAATGGGCAATACTGTGGCTAATGAAACCCCAGAAACTTTCTTTCAATTCTAAATTGGGTTGACCACAACTGCTGCAATAATGAGTTTCTACATGAGAACCGCAGTTCAGGCAATTATGTTCTTTTCTATACTTACCAGCTGACATAAAGGATTTCGAGATTGTTAATGAGTAATGGCATCAATAGCCTTTTCTTCGGCTTTGGTATGTTTGTGCTTAAATAGAATCGCAAATAAAATTGTAATTACCAGGGCATAAATGGTAAATGATAACCAGATGCTGTGCCAATCTTTCATATGGATAGTTTTATCAAATGATCCATTCTCCAAAATTGAAACGCCTTGAGTTTTAACAAAATTAAGCAAATGACTATTGGTTGTTTCCGATCCTACAAAATCGGAAGTTGCCTGAATGTTATTGAAAGATTTGGTAAAATATTTGTCAATCATCCAGCCAGAAACCAAGCTACCGAACACCGCTCCGAAACCATTGGTCATCATCATAAACATTCCCTGTGCGGATGAACGCGTTTTCGCTGTTGTAGAGGTCTCTACGAATAGTGATCCTGAGATATTAAAGAAATCGAAAGCCATGCCATAAACCACACACGATAAAATGATCATCCAAAGATTTCCTGCCGGATTACCATAAGCAAATAAGCCGAACCGGAAAACCCATGCAAGCATTGCAATAATCATTACCTTTTTAATTCCATAACGTTTTAAAAAGAAAGGAATGGCTAAAATGAAAAGGGTTTCTGATACTTGCGAGATTGACATGATGATGGTTGAATACTTCACCACAAAAGAATCAGCATATTTCGGGAAGTTCTTAAATTCATCTAAGAAAACGTCGCCATAAGCATTTGTGAGTTGTAGCGCACCACCTAAAAACATAGAGAAGATAAAGAACAAAGCCATTTTGTAATTGGCAAATAACTTGAAAGCCTCCAGACCTAAGGTTTGCATCAAGGAAGCTTTTTCTGATATTAATCTACTTGGTTTACATTTTGGAAGGGTAAACGCGTAAATTCCTAATAATAAAGCTCCGGTTCCTGCAATATAAAACTGATAAGCGCTTGCTTTATTTCCGGTTAGGTTGGTAATCCACATCGCAGCAATAAAACCAACAGTTCCCCATACACGGATAGGAGGGAAATCTTTCACAACATCTAGGTTTCCTGATTTTAAGGTGGTGTATGAAATGGAGTTACTCAAAGATATTGTTGGCATGTAAAAACACATTGCCGCCAGAATTGTCCAGAAAAATGCATTTGGACTTTCTACTTGCGGCAGATAAAATAATACAGCCGCATATAAAATATGAAGTATGCCATAAAGTACTTCTGCATTTACCCATTTATCTGCAATGATACCAGTTAGTGTCGGCATAAATAAGGATGCAAAACCCATTGTTGCGAAAATGGCTCCAAACTGGGTGCCATCCCATTGTTGTGTGCCAAACCAATAATTTGCAATAGTGATAAGCCAGGCGCCCCACACAAAAAACTGCATAAAGCTCATCAAGGTTAAGCGAAACTTAACGTTCATCATATTTGTTTGTTTGATTTTTGAAAGTAAAGGCTGAATATAGAACTATTTTGAAACATAATTCAAAAATGAACCCAAATTATTTTAAACAATCTGGGGTCATTTTAAATTGTGGTATTGATGTATAAATTCGTCGATAAATTACTAATTCACAAACTATTTATCTCTCTGAGATTAAGATGTTCCTCTTTTATTCAACTCGTCTCTTAACCTTGCTGCTTTTTCGTAAGCCTCCTCTGCGATGGCTTCCTGAAGTTTTTGCTGTAACTCTTCAAGCGTTAAATCTCCAAAACCTTGTTGTTTAGACGAAGTTGGTGTAATATCTGCATCAGGTTCTTTTGCGATAGAATCCATATTTTCCAGAAATAGAAAATCGTTTCCTTCTATTACAATTCCGGCTGAAGCCAGAATAAATTCATAGGTGTAGATTAATGCGTTAAACCGCACTGCTAGGGCAATTGCATCAGATGTTCTGGCATCAATTTCATGGGTATTTTTACCATCGCTACAAATTAGTTTGGCGTAAAAAACGCCATCCACTAAATTATAAATAATAATTTCCTGAATGTTGATATGAAAGGTATCTGCCATTGACTTAAACAAGTCATGTGTGAGTGGCCTACTGGGCGTCATTTTCTCAATTTCGATGGCAATGGCCTGGGCTTCGAAGGCACCTATAATAATCGGAAGTCTTCGGCGACCATTCACTTCTCCTAAAACAAGGGCATAGGCACCAGATTGTGTCTGGCTGTAAGATAAACCTACAATATCTAATTTTACTTTCTTCATATTTCCAGATGTCATGTTGAGCTTGCCGAAACAATTTTTATTTCGGCAGGCTCAGGTAGACATGATTATCCTTTGTGTGCTTTTAAAGCTTCAATTAATTTAGGTACTACTTCAAAAGCATCGCCAACAATTCCGTAGTCGGCAACTTTAAAGAAAGGCGCTTCCGGATCTTTGTTGATTACTACAATCACTTTTGATGAGCTTACGCCTGCTAAATGTTGGATAGCACCAGAGATACCGATAGCGATATAAAGATTTGGGCTAATTGCAATACCTGTTTGGCCAACGTGTTCTGAATGCGGTCTCCAATCTGCATCAGAAACTGGCTTAGAGCATGCAGTTGCAGCGCCTAATAATCCAGCCAACTCTTCAATCATTCCCCAGTTTTCTGGTCCTTTCAAGCCTCTGCCGGCAGATACCACCAATTCTGCATCTGGTAACGACACTTTATCAGTTGCCCTAACAATGTCTTTGATAACAGTTCCCAAGTCTGATTGTTTAATGTCGGCAGAAAAGTTTTCAATAGCAACCTCTACAGCGTTTTCTTTAACACCAAAAGCATTTGGGTTTAACGCAATTACTTTATTTGCTGAAGTTAATTCGGTAACGGCAAATGCTTTCCCTGAAAAAGCCGTCTTTTTTATTGAAAATTTGCCGGCGTTACTTGGAAGCTCAACCGCACCATCAGCCAAACCTGCTTTAAGTTTTACTGCAATACGAGGAGCGAGGCCTTTGCCAGAAAAAGAGTTGGATAATACCACAATATCAGCGGCTTCTTTTTCTGAAGCAGCGGCAATAACACTCGCATAAGCTTGATTAACGAAAGTTTTCAGCTGCTCGGCACTAACATTTAATACTTTAGAGGCCCCATATTTGCCTAATTCTTTCAATTCGTTTTCAGCAACATCGCCGATAGAAATGGCAGTTAAGTTTGTTGATTGTTGATCAGCAATTGCTTTTGCATAAGAAACAGCTTCAAAAACAGATTTCTTAAACTTACCTTCAGCTTGTTCTACATATACTAGTACAGACATATATTTATTTCTTTATCCTCAAAAAGGATTATGTAAACGATTTAATTACTTAATTTCAAATCCCCCTCAGGAGATTTATTAGTTTATATTACTTTGGCTTCGCTGTGAAGTAAGCCAATCAAAGATTCAGTTTGATCAGCCGGAATTAGCTTTACTGTTCCCCGTGGGGCAGGAGTTTCGTATTTGGTAATTTTAGTTACTTCTTCAAGTGCTACAGCTTCTACAACTGCTAAAGGTTTTGTACGGGCACTCATTATACCACGCATATTAGGGATTTTAGGTTCTGCAACACCTTCTGCACAGCTTGCTACAAATTTACCAGAAACCGTAACTACCTCCTTGCCGCCTTCAATTTCTCTCTCTACTGTTGCCGTATTTCCATCAACTTCTAATTTTTTAATAATGGAGATTGAAGGAATATCTAAAAATTCACCAACCATTGCAGCAACCTGATTTCCATTATAATCAATTGATTCACGTCCGGTCAAAATCAAATCGAAATCTTTTTCTTTTGCATATTCTGCAATCTGTTTTGCAACAAAATAAGCGTCGCGAGGTGCTGCATTTACACGAACGGCCTCATCTGCACCTATCGCCAATGCTTTTCTAATGGTCGGATCGTTGGCAGCTTCCCCAACATTAATTACGGTTACAGTTCCTTTGCCACCTTCAGTTAGTTCAATTGCTCGAGATAACGCAATTTCGTCATACGGATTAACAATATATTGTACGCCCGCAGTATTGAATTCGGTATTATCATTAGTAAAAGTTATTTTTGTCGTCGTGTCGGGCACGTTACTGATACAAACTAATATTTTCATATGTTAATAGTGGTTTTTAGTGAATATGAAATGCTCAGGGCTTAGTGAAAAAGCTACCGATTTATCATATTAATTGTATTATTTATATAAGGTCTTTCTGCAAATTTAATTAAAAAAGCAAGGAAATAAAATGTCATCAAGCCGTTTAGCAAAGTTATTGGAGTTTTTAGAAAATGATCCTAATGATCCATTCATACTATATGCCTTAGCCACAGAGTATAACACTCAAAATGATAAGGAAAAAGCATATTCTTTTTACCTTCAGTTAACCGATAAGCATCCAGATTATGTTGGCACCTATTATCATTTGGGCAAGCTGTTAGAAAAAGATAATCAAAAAGAAAAAGCGATTGAGATTTACCAGAAAGGAATGCTTGTAGCCCGAAACAAAAGAGATATGCATGCTTTTTCTGAACTTCAGGGTGCCTACAATACAGCGGCAGGTTTAGATTATGAGGATGATTAATCTTTATAATTATCATTCGCAAATAGACAATAATACAGCTATCATCCAATTTAATGCAAGCTAAACCCATCGCTGCGAAAAAGCAGTGGCTATTTATCAGAAACGTTGTGTTTTTTACATTCACTTCGTTTGGAGGTGCTCAAGCGCATCTGGCCTTATTGTTGAAATATTTTGTGCAAAGCACTAAATTTATTTCAGAAGAAGAATTGTTAGAACTCAATGCACTTGCTCAGGTGCTACCCGGACCAGCTTCTACGCAAACGCTGGTTGGTATAGCCTGGAAGGTAGGAAAGTTGAAACTGGCTATCATTACCTTTCTGATCTGGATTTTACCAACTGCCGCAATAATGACTTTTGCCGCAATAAGCTATGCACTTCTTGATCAAAAGCAGAAGTTTAATGATATCCTGGAATATATTCAACCTATTGCTTTAGGTATTGTAGCCTATGGGGCATGGAAACTTGGTAGAAAAGTGTTGTCATCGCAAGTTTCTATATTTCTGGCTGTCGGATCAGTGGTAGCAACTTTCGTGCTCAGAAACGCTTACGTATTTCCTCTGGCAATACTGGTTGGTGGAATTATTTCATCCGCAATTGAAACTCCCAGAGAGGAAACCGAATTAAGGGTGCGTTTATTTTCAAATTTGAATCCGAAGAAATTGATATATTTCCTGGGTGCTTTACTTCTTTTTGCTTTAGTTGGTGCCATTATTAACCGAACCTCTCCATTTAGTTTGCCAATTCGTTTGCTGGAGAATTTTTATCGTAATGGTATTCTGGTTTTCGGTGGCGGCCAGGTATTGGTTCCGTTAATGTTTACAGAATTTGTCGAAATGAAGCATTATTTGCCTTCTTCAGGATTTTTATCGGGTTTTGCCCTGCAGCAAGCACTTCCCGGGCCGACCTTTTCTTTTACCAGCTATTTAGGCGCTTTAAGCATGAGAAACTTCGGTTATGGCATGTGGGGACAAATACTTGGCGGTTTAATCGGTGTGATTGGTATCAACTTACCTGGATTAATTTTAGTATTGTTTATTGTTCCATTTTGGGATGACTTGAAGAAAATTTCCAGAATCCGTCACAGTCTTTCTGGAATTAATGCCGTTAGCGTAGGGTTTATTATAGCCGCCTTTATTCTTTTACTAATTCCAATTGGTTTCAACCTGGTATTTATAGGAATAATGATTGCAACTTTTTTGCTCTTAAATTTCACTAAAATTAGTCCACCAATTATCGTACTTGCAGGTATTTTAATAGGCTATCTGTTTTAGTATTTTTTTTAAATATTATTCTATAAAAAAAGGGAAACTGATCGTTTCCCTTTCGAAGTATATTTTAATTAAAATGGTGGGTCATCATCACTGTAATCGTCCATTTTCGAAGGACGGATAATCACGTTGCTCTGTTTTTCAAAATCTTGCGAAGGATACATACCTGCTGAAGGATCTGCTGCTGCAAATGATGTTGGCGCTGTAAAATCTTCTTCTAAATCTGTAAACTTCACAAACTTACCAACGAAACGCAATGGTACTATACCAGTTTCACCGTTACGGTGTTTGGCAATAATTACCTCACCAATGCCTGCTTGTGATCTTCCTTGCTCATCTTCCGTAATACCATAATATTCAGGACGGTAAAGGAACAATACCATATCGGCATCCTGCTCAATAGATCCCGATTCACGTAAATCGGAAAGCATTGGCCTTTTTCCTTGTAAACCAGGTCTGCTTTCTACCGCACGACTCAACTGCGATAATGCCAGTACCGGCACATCGAGTTCTTTAGCTACAGATTTTAACGCTCTTGAAATACTACCAATTTCCTGCTCACGGTTACCGCCACCTTTTCCGCCTTCACCTTTACCATGCATTAACTGTAAATAATCGACAATAACAAGTTGAATATCGTATTGAGATTTTAGCCTTCTGCACTTGGCTCTAAATTCGAAAATATTTAAGGCCGGGGTATCATCTATTAATAATGGCGCTTCAGTTAAGCGGCCGATTTTGCTATGTAATTGTTGCCATTCCCATTCCTGCAAATTACCTTTTCTAATTTTCTCCTGTTCAATTTCGGCTTCGCCAGATATCAGACGATTCACTAACTGAACAGATGACATCTCTAGTGAGAAAACTACAGTAGGTTTTTGGAAATCAACAGTCGCATTTCGGGCGCAGGTAAGTACGAAGGCTGTTTTTCCCATCGCCGGACGAGCAGCAATGATTACCAGATCTTGTTTCTGCCAACCTCCGGTAATTCTATCTAATCCGGTAAAGCCGGTAGGAACCCCTGTCAAGCCATCTGTCTTAGTTCTTAGCTCTTCTAGTGTTGCTAAAGATTGTTTAATGATATCATCCATCTTTTGCGTATCTCTACGTAAATTATTCTGTGCAATATCAAATAATCCTTTCTCTGCATGATCCAGCAAATCAAAAATGTCCGCTGTATCTTCATAAGCGGTCGTAATAATATCTGTAGAAATTCTAATTAACTCTCTTTGAATATATTTTTGAGAAATTATACGGGCATGAAACTCAATGTTAGCTGCCGATGCTACTCGGTTGGTTAGGTTCGTAATGTAATAGGCGCCACCAACCATCTCAAGTGCGCCCATCTGGCGAAGCTCTGCGGTAACGGTTAAAATATCAACAGGCTTAGATTTCTCAAAAAGCATATGAATAGCTTCAAAAATCTTTTGATGTGCCTCCTGATAGAAAACTTCGGGTTTTAAAATATCGATTACTGCCGAAAGAGCATCCTTTTCAAGCATTAAAGCACCCAAAACCGCCTCTTCTAAATCTAATGCTTGTGGAGGCAATTTGCCCATCGTACTTACGGTATTAGTTAATCGTGCTTTCCTCGCTGTTAAACTGTTTTTTCCGCCTTGTTCATTATCCATACTCATAATACAAAAGTAGGTAAAATTTGACGCGATTGTTTTAACAAGTTACTAGCTGTTTGTTAACAAATTGAAGTCTAATCAGATTAAATTTTTCAACTTTTTTAAAAATCATCAATCTATAAACACTTAATGTTGATAGGAAGTAGGGCACAGTAGATGAGGAAGGGTAGGTATTGGAATGGCAACAGGAATTTAAAATAGTAAAGCAACTAATCTATCTCCTGTTTTCAGTTTTGCGATCTTCATCAATCTATTTATGTCTCATATTCTTTGTTTGCAACCTCCATTAATTTAATCCTTAATATTTGCAATAGCAAGAGATTTACCATCAAAACAATTACTTTTGCAAACAATTTCAAATCATGGATAATTTTAGAAGACCTCAGCGAGTAAAAGAAAATAATGAATTCGTATTCGGCATTAGAGCAGTAATTGAAGCGGTTAAGGCTGGAAGAGATATCGAAACCATCTATCAACAACGTGGTTTGGGTGGTGAGTTATTTTTAGAGTTAAAGGCGCTTCTAAAAGATACATTGATCCCTTTAAATTCTGTTCCAATTGAAAAATTGAACAGAATGTCGCAAAAAAACCATCAGGGTGTAATTGCAGTGATATCTCCAATTACCTATCAAAATATAGAAGACATCGTTCCAGCGGTTTTTGAAAAAGGCGAGGTGCCCTTAATATTAGTGCTGGATAGTGTAACTGATGTTCGCAATATGGGTGCGATAGCCCGTACGGCTGCATGCGTTGGCGTTCATGCGATTGTTGTGCCATTAAAAAATGCGGCTCAGATAAATGCTGATGCAATCAAAACTTCTGCCGGAGCATTATTTAGCATTCCCATTTGCAGGCACGCAAATCTCCATAAAACCTGTTTATTCTTGCAAGATAGTGGCTTGCAGATTGTAGCTTGTACTGAAAAAACCAACGACTTGATTTATACACCCGACTACACCATGCCAACAGCCATTGTTATGGGTTCTGAAGATGAAGGTATATCAAATGATCTTTTAAGAGTAGCTGATCACTTGGCTAAGATACCCATGGCAGGAAAAATTGAATCTCTGAACGTATCTGTTTCGGCAGGTGTAATTTTGTACGAGGCTGTCAGACAACGCACTACCGCTATGTAAATCTTAATTTGATTTCTAAATTGAAAATATAATTATGTATTTTTATTTAGAAATCAAACCCAAATGCGCCCTGCAAAAAACATTACTGAAGTTATTTTATGCCTGGATGAAATTATCGACATCAGCGTGGCAAAAAAATCTCGTGCAGGTTATTTTGCATGTTTGTATAGAAAGATGACTGTTGCTGTGCAAAACGGGATTAACAACGGGTTATTTTCAGATGGACCAAAAATGGAGAAGCTGGATGTGATTTTTGCGAATCGTTATATCAGTGCCTATGTCTGTAATGCTAAAAACGCACCGTTAACATCATCCTGGAAATCCGCTTTTGATGCAACAGCTCAACCATACACTGTAATTCAACATTTACTTATGGGTATGAATGCTCATATTAACCTTGATTTAGGGATCGCAGCAGCAGAAACCGCCAGAGATGATGATATACAGCTAATTAAAAAAGATTTCGATCTGATTAATAATATTATTGGTAGCTTAATCAATATTGTGCAAAAAGATCTCGAAGAAATTTGTGCACCGATGAAACTGCTTAAGTATGTCGATAACAGTAGTAAGGAATCAGTAATTAATTTTAGCATTACTGCAGCTAGAAATACGGCCTGGGCAAATGCGCTTGCACTTTCTGTAGTATTGCCAAATACGTACGATGGGTATATCAGTAATTTAGATAGTAAAATTGATATCGTGGCCCGGAACATTATTAACCCTAACTTTTCTCAAAGTATGATTTTAAGAACAGTTAGGGTTTTCGAACCAAAAGATGTAGGTGTAATTATTAAATTTTTACGCGATTAGATAAATTTATTACCAAATCTGGATTTTACTTCGGCCACAAATTCTTTTACTTTTTGTTCTTCGTTTCTTGGGCAAATCATGAGCATATTGTTATTTTCTACCACAATATAATCATGCAAACCCTGAAGGATAACCAGTTTATCTTTAGGCACATTCACCATGCAGTTAGATGAGTCGAACATAATCACTTGCTCCGAAGGGATAACAGCGTTTCCAACATAATCTTTTTCTGCCATCTCGTATATGGATGCCCAGGTTCCTAGGTCAGACCAACCGAAATCTGCAGGTAAAACGTAAACATTATCAGCTTTTTCCATGATACCAAAATCGATGGAAATGTTCGTACACTGTAGATAAGCATTATTGATGAAATTCTTTTCACGGTCGGTATTCATTTCTGATCTACCCAGATTGAAAATTTCATACATGTCTGGCAAATGTTTTTCAAAGGATTTTAAAATCGATTTCGCTGACCAGATAAAAATTCCTGCGTTCCAGAGAAAATCTCCACTTTGGATAAATGACTTTGCTAATTCAAGGTTAGGTTTCTCTGTAAAGGTCTTAACTTTATGTAAATCAGTATCGGTGTTTAAAACATATTCCGTATGTTGGATATAGCCATATCCTGTATCAGGCCTGTTCGGTTTTATACCAAGCGTAATCAGACAATCATTTTTAGAAGCTGCATTTAAAGATTGACTTATGGATTCTATAAAGCCGTCGACATTTGCGATGGTATGATCAGACGGCGCCACAACAATTGTAGCAGCCGGATTAAGCTCATAAATTTTTAAACTTCCATAGGCCACACATGGAGCCGTATTTCTAAGTAACGGTTCGGCTAATATCTGGTTGTCAGAAAGTTCTGGTAGTTGTTCCTTAACCAGATCAGAATAAATCTCATTAGTAACAATAAAAATATTCTCTGGTAAACAGATTTTTAAAAATCTTTCGTAAGTACTTTGAATTAAAGTTTTACCTACCCCAAAAAAATCGATAAATTGTTTAGGGTATTCAGTTCTGCTAACTGGCCAAAAGCGACTTCCGACCCCTCCAGCCATGATTAGTGCGTAATAATCTTTATTCATTTTATGTTTTAAAATTACACGATGCCTTCGTTCAAAAGATCATGCAAATGGATAATTCCAAAGTAAGTGTTTTGTTGGAGAACTAACAACTGTGTAATGTTATTTTCCTTAATTATGTGTAGTGCTTCTACGGCAAGTGCGTCAGCTTGTATACTTTTTGGTTGTTTACCCATAATGTCTTCTGCTTTTAACCCTGCAATACTCATGTTATTTTCAAGCATCCGCCTGATGTCTCCGTCGGTAATTACCCCTACAACCTGCTCCAACTCATCTACAACAGCAACAGCCCCTAAACGGTTTTTACTGATTTCAATTAACACATCTTTTACTGTTGCAGCGGGACTTATAGATGGTTTTTCATTGGAAAGTGCAAGGTCTTTTGCTTTGAGGTAAAGTTTTTTACCTAATGATCCACCAGGATGATATTTCGCGAAATCAGATTCGTTAAATTCTCTGCATTCCAATAAGCAAATAGCCAATGCATCTCCCAAAGCCAGTTGTGCAGTGGTACTGGTGGTTGGCGCTAAATTATGTGGGCATGCTTCTTTTTCAAAAGATGTATCTAGCACCAGATCAGCTTGTTCCGCAAGGAAAGATTCTAGTTCTCCAACCATACCAACCAGTTTGTTTCCGGCTGATTTTAGTAGCGGTACCAACACTTTTATTTCTGGTGTATTTCCGCTCTTTGATAGGCAGATGATAACATCGTTACGCTGTATCATACCCAAATCGCCATGAATGGCATCTGCAGCATGCATAAATATTGCCGGAGTACCTGTTGAGTTGAATGTGGCGACTATTTTTTGAGCAATAATGGCGCTTTTTCCAATCCCAGTTACAATCACCCTGCCATCACATTGAAGAATGGTAGATACGACTTTTTCAAAATCATCGTTTATGTTTTTTGCAACATTTAGGATTGCTGCAGCTTCAAGCTCTAACGTGCTTATAGCCGATTGGATAATGTATTTTTTACTTTTCAAAGAGAAAATAATTGTTTGTTGATACTTGAAATTCTTGTAAAATTATGTTATTTTGGATACAAAAATAGCATCGCATATTTTATTACACAAAATGGACGTGAAAAAGTCGTTATTTGATAACCTGCAGAATTTTTTTGGGTTTGATAATTTCAAAGGTGATCAGGAGTCGATCATTACAAATATTTTAGAAGGCAATAACACATTTGTGATTATGCCAACGGGCGGAGGGAAGTCTATTTGCTATCAATTACCTGCTTTAATGAGCGAAGGAACTGCTATTGTGATTTCTCCGTTAATTGCTTTAATGAAAAATCAGGTAGACCAGTTAAGAGCATTTGGTGGAAATGATAGTATTGCACATTTTCTTAATTCGTCGCTAAACAAATCTGAAATTACTCAGGTAAAATCTGACCTCTTAAGCGGGCAGACAAAATTATTATACGTTGCTCCAGAATCTTTAGCCAAGCAAGACAATATTGAATTCTTAAATCTAATTAAGATCTCGTTTGTTGCTGTAGATGAAGCGCATTGTATTTCTGAATGGGGCCACGATTTCAGACCAGAATACCGAAAAATTAAGCAGGTTATTGCTGGGTTAGGCAATAATATTCCGATTATAGCACTTACTGCCACAGCTACGCCGAAGGTACAACAAGATATTATGAAAAATCTTGGAATGACTGAGGCAACACTTTTTAAGTCATCATTCAACAGGCCAAACTTGTTTTATGAAATTCGCCCTAAAAGGGATATTACGAAGGAAATTATAAAATATATTAAGTCCAACCCTGGTAAATCAGGAATTATTTATTGTCTCAGCCGGAAAAAGGTTGAAGAAGTTGCCGAAGCGCTAAATTTAAATGGGATTAGTGCTTTGCCTTATCATGCTGGATTAGAACCAAAAGTTAGAGCAGAGACACAAGATAAATTCTTAATGGAAGATGCCGAAGTAATTGTAGCAACAATTGCTTTCGGTATGGGCATCGATAAACCCGACGTTCGTTTTGTAATTCATCACGATGTGCCTAAAAGCATGGAAGGCTATTACCAGGAAACTGGTAGAGCTGGTCGTGATGGTGGAGAAGGGGTTTGTATTGCTTTTTACGCTCAGAAAGATGTAGATAAGCTTGCAAAGTTTATGAAAGATAAACCGGTTTCTGAACGGGAAATTGGTACGCAGATATTAAAGGAAGTAATTGATTATGCGGAGTCTGGTGTTTGTCGACGCAAACAGATTCTCCATTATTTCGGCGAAAACTTTAACGAAACGGGCTGCAACTGCATGTGCGATAACTGCAAAAAGCCTAAAAAACAGTTTGATGCTGAAGAACAGTTATCAATCTTATTAAAATTCATCGAAAAAACTGGTGAAAAATTTGATGATACACATTTATTAAACGTTTTCCTGGGTTTAGAAACTGCTCAAACTATTGCTTACGAGCACAGTAAGGTGCCGGAATTCGGAATTGGCAAGCAGGATGGGGAGTTACTATGGAAATCGGTGATCCGTCAGGCAGTTTTAAATAACTACCTTTTTAAAGATATTGATAATTACGGTTTACTTAAATTAACCAGGCAGGGGAAGGACTTTATCATTAACCCATATAGTTTAAAGTTCGTTCTAAATGAACTGATTGAAACTGGCGTTGTAGATGATGAAGATGATGTTAAACAGGGAACGGGTGCTTTAGATACGCACCTTCTTCAGTTGCTAAAGGATTTACGTAAGAAAATCGCGAAGCAAAAAAGCGTTCCTCCATTTGTAGTATTTCAAGACCCATCTTTGGAAGAGATGTGTACTCATTACCCAATTACAACTGAAGAACTTCGCCAGATTTCAGGAGTAGGGTCGGGTAAAGCGATGAAGTTTGGAACACCATTTATAGAGCTGATAAAAAAATATGTTGAGGATAACGACATCGAGCGACCAATTGATTTGATTATTAAAACTCAGGCCAATAAATCTCAGATGAAAGTTTCCATCATTCAAAATATCGACAGGCAGATTGGTCTAGAAGATATTGCTGATTCAAAAGGCATTACTTATGAGGAAATTCTGAAAGAAGTAGAATCGATTGTAAACTCAGGTACCAAGCTCAATTTAAATTATTTCATAGATGAGGTAATTGATGATGACAGACAGGATGAGGTTTTTGATTATTTCAGAGCTGCAGAAAGCGATTCGATTGATGAGGCACTTAACGAACTTGGTGAAACAGATTACACCCGCGAAGAAATTCAATTGATGCGAATTAAATTCATGTCTGAACTAGGAAACTAGTTTTGATGGATGATGGTAGATGTGAAATGGATGATGTTGTTCATTCGCGTTTGCCATCCACCATTTTCCATCATACATTATCCATCTTCCATTTTACATAACCCATTTACATGCTTAACTATTTAAACAATATAAAAAATACCGAATCGGGAAATTTCTTTCTAATGGCTGGTCCATGTGCAATTGAAGGCGAAGATATCGCCATGCGTATTGCAGAAAAAATTATCACGATTACAGATAAGCTACAAATTCCATATATTTTTAAGGGTTCTTACCGCAAAGCGAATAGAAGTAAAGGCAGTTCTTTCACGGGAATAGGCGATGAAAAAGCTTTACGTATTTTAGAACGGGTTGGGCGAGAATTTGGCGTACCAACCGTAACAGATATACATGAAAGTGGCGAAGCTGCAATGGCTGCTGCTTACGTAGACGTATTGCAAATTCCTGCTTTTCTTTGTCGCCAGACAGATTTATTAATTGCCGCTGCAGAAACTGGCAAAGTCGTTAATGTAAAAAAAGGACAGTTTTTATCTGCCGGGTCGATGAAATTTGCAGTAGAAAAAATTAAAGAGGCTGGAAATGATAAAGTAATTTTAACGGATAGGGGAAATACTTTTGGTTATCAGGATTTGATTGTCGATTATCGTGGTTTACCTGAAATGCAGAGTTTTGGCGTTCCAGTTGTGATGGATTGCACACATTCTTTGCAGCAACCTAATCAAAGTAGTGGTGTAACTGGTGGAAAACCGGAATTGATTTCGACCATAGCAAAAGCTGCAGTTGCAGTTGGCGCCGATGGATTATTCATTGAAACACATCCCGACCCGTCAAATGCAAAATCTGATGGCGCAAACATGTTGCATTTAGATTTGTTAGAAGAAACCTTAACGAGACTAATCCGCATTAGGCAAGCAATTTTATAACTTGAAAAATTCAAAAGTATTCCTCACTGCCGAATGGCGAAAACTGGCTTTAGCCCAATATGCGGTTGATAAGGAAATACTTTTGAAATATCTACCGCCTCATACTGAGTTGGACGATTGGCAAGGGAAATATTATGTGAGCCTGGTAGGCTTTATGTTCGTTGATGTAAAATTGAGAGGTTTTAATATTCCTTTTCATACCACTTTTGAAGAAGTAAATCTTAGGTTTTACGTAAAATATAAAGATGGAAGCGAATGGAAACGTGGCGTTGTTTTTGTAAAAGAAATAGTGCCGTTGCCAGCTATAACTTTTGTAGCCAATACCATTTACAAAGAAAACTACCAAACATTACCAATGAAACATGTTTGGGTAGAGCAGGAGCATCAACTGGAGGTAGATTACCTTTGGAAGAACAAAACCTGGAATAAGTTTTCAGTAACGGCTTCAACAAAAGCTGAAGAAATCGCGGTGGGTAGCGAAGAGGAATTTATTACCGAACATTATTGGGGTTACACTAAAATTGGTCCTAATAAGACTTCAGAATACGGTGTAGAACATCCGCGTTGGGAGGCTTATCCGATTAAAGATTATAAAATAGAAGTCGATTTTGGCGTAAATTACGGCAGTGATTTTACATTCTTAAATAATGCCAAACCTGATTCAGTGATGCTTGCTGAAGGTTCTGAAATAAGAGTTTTAAAAGGGAAGACGTTTTAGGGATTACTCCACAATTAAATTTAGGTGATGTCTCTAAATCGGTCGTCATTGCGAGGCACGAAGCAATCTCCTTAATTAAAATCGATTTCAAGGATAAATTGAAATTGCTTCAACATAAAAAATTGGTTTTGAACAGGCAAGGATACTTCGATTGCCGTTTTCTAAAAATCATCAGATTTCTTATTAATTTAGTTTCCATCGCTCAGAGATTCATCATCGCGTTTAGAATAAAAATTTTGTTAATGGTATTTAAATTTTAGTAATCACAAACGAAGTTCTTCGGTTATTTTTTCTACCTATTTCCGTTTTATTGTCTGCGATGGGTTTATTAGCTCCAAACCCCTTAAAGGTTAATCTTTTTGCATCGATGCTATTCTGCAATAAATATTCGTACACCGCATTTGCCCTGTTTAGAGATAATTTTTCGTTTAATTTATCATCGCCTACATTATCGGTGTGACCTTGAATTTCAATGTTAACACTTTCATTTTGATTTAGGAAATCGATTAGTAGCTTCAATTCTCTTATTGATGCGGGCAACAGGTTATATTTATTTGTATCGAAGAAAATATTTCTCAGTGTTACATTTCCACCTTGTTTAATTTTTTCGATGTATACTTCTATTTGATAAGGCTTATTAATATCTCCAGCTTTTAATTCAAAGTTCTCCGAATAAAATAAGTATCCCTCTGCACTAACATTAAAAAGGTAATCGCTTCCAATTGGCATTACCGCCAGGAATTGTCCTGTTTCCGGGTCTGTATAATCATCAAAAACAGTCTTATTTGATTTTAAATCAATCACCTGGACATTACTTTCAATTGTCTTTTTGGTGTCCTTATCTCTGACAATTCCTTTTACGTAGGATATTTTTAAAGGTTTAGCATTATCAGGGATTCCGAAACTGTAAATGTCTTGACCGCCGAATCCATCCTTGAGATTGGATGAAAACATGCCAGAATTCCCATCTGCGCTAACAATTAAGCCGCTTTCATCTTCAAAAGAATTGATTGGAAAACCGAGATTTATGGGTTTTTCAAATTTGCCATTTTCATCCAATCGACTATAATAAATATCTTTATTTCCAAATCCAGGCCAACCATCTGATGAAAAATACAGTGTTTTTCCATCGGCATGAAGAAATGGTGTGTTTTCATCGAATGGTGTATTCACTTCAGGACCAAGATTTATAGCTGGTCCCCACTTTGCATCATCGGTAATAATACTTTTCCAAATATCATAACCACCAGAACCGCCCGGACGATTGCTGATAAAATACAAGGTTCTTCCGTCTGGACTTATGGCGGGCTGTGATTCCCAATATTCCGAATTAACTGGCTTGCCTACATTATAAGGCTCACCCCAATCTTTTCCCTCGCGATGTGAGACGTAAATATCGCATCTTCCTAATCCATCCGGGCGATTACATCCTGTAAAAAATAAATATTTTCCATCAGGAGAAATTGTCTGTGCACCCTCATTATATCTGGTTGTATTGATTTTGGCTGATAATGGTGTAGCCAAAGCCCACGCATTATTTTTAAATTGTGAGGTCCAAAAATCTTCATTTCCACTTACCTGACGTGTAAAAATCATGGTTTCACCATCGGCGGTTAATGCTGGGAAATATTCGGGGTCAGCTGTATTTACCCCATCTCCAAGATTTACCGGACTATATTTTACGGGTTTCACAATGCCTATCTTCGCAAAATCGCAATCAAGCAAATATTTTTTTGCTTTCCTTGCTCTTTCTGACGAAGCATCTATCGCCAAAAAATCGTTAAAAAGCTGTTTAGCTTTATCATAATCTTGAGTAGCAAACTCCACTTCTGCTAAACCAAAGTTTACTTCCGGAGATACATTTTTATTAATTAAAAGTGCTTTCTGGTAAGCAGATTTAGAATCGATGTACTTTTTCTGAATTTTATACACTCCTGCCAAAAGGATATATGCATTCTGAAATAGGGGATCTGCCTCCACAGCGGTTTTTAGCGCTTGTTCAGCCGAACTGTAATCTTGTTTATCAATATAAGGTCCGGCTTTTTCGAAAGATGCCTGCGCTTTCCTATTCGACGAACTTTGGGCAAAGCAGAAAGTAATGGATATGCTTAGGGATAAAAGAAACCAGTATTTCATTACATTAACATTTGGTTACCAAAGCTAATGTAAACTATTTAAGGAATATTTAAAAATTTGTGCGTTTGTAAAGAAATTTCCCATTTTGGGTTGGACATAACGTAGTCAATAATCATTGGTGTAATTTCCTTTGATTTTGACCACTCTGGTTGAAGATATAACTTACAGGTTGGCGAAACCATAGCTGCATATTCTTCTGCCCATTTAAAATCACTTTTGTTGAAAACAATCACTTTAAGTTCATGTGCAAAAGGCGTAATGTCTGGACGAGGCGCCTTAAATTTCTTAGGCGATAAACAAATCCAATCCCAGTTTCCGGAAAGTGGGTAGGCCCCAGAGGTTTCAATGAACGTTAAAATCCCTCTCTCTTTCAATTTGTTAGTCAAATAATCCAGATTGTAAATTAACGGTTCGCCACCCGTAATTACAACAGCCTTACCAGGAAATTGATTAGCATTTTCTACTATTACATCTGCCGGGGTTAATGGATGCATTTCTGCGTCCCAGCTTTCTTTAACATCGCACCAATGGCAACCCACATCGCAGCCGCCTAAGCGAATAAAATAAGCCGCTTTGCCCGTATTAAATCCCTCGCCCTGTATTGTGTAGAACTCTTCCATTAAAGGAAGTAATGTGCCGTCTTCTGGTATATCTTGTTTCATTTTTGAGGATGCAAATATCCTAAAAAAATATGGTGTAAAAGTTCTGCGTGTAAAAATTAATGCAAAGATGAAATAACACTGATATTTAAATAGTTATTTTAGCTACATGAAGTGGTTTAAAGCATTAAATAAAGTTCAAATTCCTCAAGTTGGTGATATTAAAACTATCGAACTTGGAGGCAAACAACTTTGTATAATCAATAATGACGATGAAATTATAGCCACTCAATCCTTTTGTCCTCATGCGGGTGGCCATTTTTCTGGCGGTTGGTGCAAAAACGGACATTTAATCTGCCCAATTCATCGCTATGCGTACGATTTAAAAACCGGCAGAGGCGCAGAGGGGCAAGGCGATTACATTAATATTTACGCCACAGAAGTACGAGAAGACGGATTGTACATTGGTTTTGAAGAGAGCTGGTGGAGTAAGCTTTGGGGATGATGATAAAGGGGTACAGAGAAAGCAACAACGACAAGGATTTTTATCTTGCTCTTTTATGCTTGCTCTATATTTTACTTCATGTACCGCTTGAAAAAATCCTGACAATTTAAAACCTCGATATCTGAGAAAAAAAAATCCTCAATATCTTCGGTGATGATGCACTTGCAATCGTTCTGTTGTGCTGCATAATATTCTAAACCATCTTCAAAATCATGAATCTTTTTATTTGATAAGGTGTCAGAAACACCTTTCGATGAGTTTTCTGCAATTTTAACATGCTGACAAAGTATATCTATTTTTTGCTTTGCAAGTGCCGAGCTGTGTTTCTTTTCTGCAAAATAAAACGCTATAGCCAGGCAAAGTGGCGAAGTATAAACTTCAAACTTTGGATGGGAGGCTAAACTCAAAATACGTGACGAATAGGTAAATAAAGGGTATTCTTTATTCAATACAGAGACTAAAACGTTCGCATCTAAAAATATCCGTAACATCTATTTTTTTTTAGATGAAAAGAATTCATCTTTTGATGATTTACGTCCAGGCTTTACTATTTTTTTGTATTCAACTTCTCCCTCAGCAACCATACTCACCCAATCGCTGATAGGATAATCTTCGAGAGATTTATATTCAGTAGCGGTAACTTGTGTGAGTAAATGTTCGATTAAGCGAGATAAACTAATGTTGTTATCAGCAGCATATTTTTTAGCTTTAGTTACCACATCTTGGTTAAAGCTTAAAGTGAGTTTTACATCCATAACCTATTTCTTTTAACCAAAGATAACAAATTACGTATAAATATAAATTAATGTACGTAAAAAAAGCAACTCAGATATTTGAATTGCTTTAAAACATTTTGGAAGATAACTCTTGCTTTAGTCTTTGAGCTTTTATCTTTCAGCTTAATTATAAATTTCTTTTCTAGCCGATGCTAATGTATTCTTCAGTAATCCCACAATAGTCATTAACCCAACACCACCTGGAACAGGTGTAATGTATGATGAAATAGGAGCAACGTTTTCGAAATCTACATCTCCATAAAGTTTAAAGCCAGATTTAGTTTCAGTAGATGTTTCGCGGTTAATACCCACATCAATAATAATGGCACCGGGTTTAACCATATCGGCAGTAATAAAATTCTTTTTGCCGATCGCTGCAATGATAATATCTGCCTGTAAAACCTGCTCTTTTAAATCTTTTGTGCGTGAATGGGTAAGCGTAACTGTACAGTTGCCAGGGTTTGCATTACGAGCCATCAGGATACTCATCGGACTACCAACGATATTACTTCTACCCACTACAACGCAGTGCTTTCCAGTAGTATCGATGTCGTATTCTTGTAACATCAACAAAATACCGTAAGGTGTTGCAGGGATGAAACAAGGCAAATTACGCATCATTCTACCAAGGTTTACCGGATGAAAACCATCAACATCTTTGCGATAATCTATAGTTTCAGTAACTTTTTCAGGGTCGATATGTTTTGGTAAAGGCAACTGAACAATTAATCCATCAACATCAGCATCTTGATTAATTTCTTCGATTTTTGCCAATAACTCGGCTTCGGTAACCGAGTTATCATATCTATGAAGCGAAGATTTAAAACCTACCTTTTCACAGCTTTTCATCTTACTGGCAACATAAGTTTCGCTACCACCATCATTACCCACCAAAATGGCTACTAAGTGTGGTTTACGACCGCTTTTGCTCAAAAATTCTGCAGCTTCTTCTGCAATCTGAACTTTAACTTTTTCTGATACGTGTTTACCGTCTAATAATACCCCTAAATCCCCTAAAGGGGACTTTGAATTTCCATCGCTCATATAACTTACTCTACTATAATTATATAATTTAAGATTTAGTTTGATAACTCGCTAGTATTTCCCCTTTAGGGGGCTAGGGGGTTAATCTAATTTCAAAACAGCCATAAATGCCGTTTGTGGAATCTCTACGTTTCCAACTTGGCGCATACGTTTTTTACCTTTTTTCTGTTTTTCTAATAACTTACGTTTACGAGAAATATCACCACCATAACATTTGGCCGTTACATCTTTACGCAACGCACTCAGCGTTTCGCGGGCAATAACTTTAGCACCAATAGAAGCCTGAATTTTGATCTCAAACTGCTGACGAGGAATCAATTCTTTCAACTTTTCGCAAATTTTCTTTCCAAAATCGTAAGCATTGCTTCTGTGAATCAACGATGATAATGCATCAACTGGTTCATCATTAATCAACATATCTAAACGAACTAAATCCGATTTGCGATAACCAACCTGATGGTAATCGAAAGATGCATAGCCTTTCGAAATCGTTTTTAGTTTATCATAAAAATCAAATACAATTTCACCCATTGGCATTTCAAAAACCAATTCGACGCGGTCAGATGTGAGGTATGATTGGTTTACAATCGTTCCTCTTTTCTGAATACAAAGTGACATTACAGGGCCAACAAAATCGGCTTTGGTGATAATATTAGCTTTAATGTATGGTTCTTCAACCGAATCTAATTTACTTGGGTCAGGTAAATCTGATGGATTATTTACAAAAATTTCATCGCCTTTGGTGGTATGCGCAATATATGATACGTTGGGAACGGTTGTGATAACCGTCATGTCGAATTCACGCTCCAAACGTTCCTGAATAATCTCCATGTGCAGCATTCCTAAGAATCCGCAACGGAAACCAAAGCCTAAAGCGGCAGAACTTTCAGGTTCGAAAACAATAGATGCATCATTCAACTGCAGTTTATGCATGGCTTCGCGAAGCTCTTCAAACTCATCCGTATCTACAGGGTAAATACCGGCAAAAACCATTGGTTTCACTTCTTCAAAACCTTGAATTGCATCTAATGATGGTCTCGCAGTAGTCGTAATCGTATCACCAACTTTTACCTCTCTGGCTTCTTTAATCCCAGAAATAATGTAACCCACATCTCCGGTTTTAACCACATTACGTGGTGCCATGTCCAGTTTCAAAATACCCACTTCATCAGCTAAGTATTCTTTACCAGTATTAATGAATTTTACTTTATCACCTTTCTTAATTTCTCCGTTTACAACTTTATAATAGGCAATAATCCCTCTAAAAGAGTTAAAAACTGAGTCAAAAATTAGTGCTTGTAATGGGGCTTCCGGGTCGCCAACTGGTGCAGGAACGCGGTCTACGATTGCCTGAATAATATCAGGAATTCCCATTCCGGTTTTCCCCGATGCCGGAATAATATCCTCACGTTTACAGCCAATTAAATCAATAATCTGGTCTTTTACCTCCTCAGGCATCGCCCCAGGTAAATCCATTTTATTTAAAATTGGGATAATTTCAAGGTCGTGCTCTAACGCTAAATATAAGTTCGAAATCGTTTGTGCCTGAATCCCTTGCGACGCATCAACAATAAGCAAAGCACCTTCGCAAGCCGCGATCGAACGCGAAACTTCATAAGAAAAATCTACGTGTCCGGGCGTGTCAATTAAGTTAAAATTATACTCAATATCGCCAACTTTGTAGTTCATTTGTATGGCATGACTTTTAATCGTAATGCCTCTCTCACGCTCCAAATCCATGTTATCGAGCAATTGCGCCTGCGCCTCACGCTGTGAAATCGTCGCTGTATATTCTAATAACCTATCGGCCAAAGTACTCTTACCATGGTCGATATGTGCAATAATGCAAAAATTACGTATATGCTTCATCTTTGCGCAAAGATATAGTTTTTAATGGAAAATTTAACGTGTAAAAGATGGGTGGATTTTTAAATATATGAAAAGCAAAAGCAGTAGTTTTTCGGTTGCAGCAGTCCTGCTTTTCGTTGCAATCTTTTTGTCATTGTGTTGTGCTCAAATTCCCGTCATTGCGAAGAGGTACGATGCGGCAATCTAATTCTATCAATGAACAAAAAGTATTTCCACTGGAATCAGGTTTATTTAACGAGAAACAGAAGTTCTTCTAAATATTATCTTTCTAATCACCCAAATTATTTTTGCCTCGGAAACACAGAAATCACAGAAAGTTTAGTTCATGTACCATTCCAACACATCTCTGTTTATCCTATTTATCTGTTGTTATTTTTTGAAAAAAAAATAGTCCCGTGTTTCCGTGGAAACTGAAAAAAACTAAACCATCGTTTTTTTCCACTTATCTTTTTTAAATAGGATAAATGCCGCAACAGCAATACCAGCTTCGGCGGTTGGTATAGCGATAAAAACACCAGTCGGGCCCATTTCTAAATATTTCGCCAGGAAATAGGCTAGAGGAATCTGGAATAACCAAAAAGCAAAAATATTAATTTTGGTTGGAGTCCAGGTATCTCCAGCGCCGTTAAAGGCACTACTAAAAACCATGGCCGCTCCATATATTACGAAGCCAATACTAAGAATCTTCAAAGCACGACTTGCAATCTCAATCACTTTTACATCTGATGTGAAGAAGGAGGCAAACAAATGACCGCAGGTTAAGAATACTACGCTTACTACAGCCATGAAAATGATGATATACTTCAAAGTCTGGAAAACTGATTTTTCGGCTCTGTCGATGTGACCGGCTCCTAAATTTTGACCAACTAAGGTTGCTGCCGCATTGCTCAAACCCCAGGCAGGCAACATAAAAAACATCATTAAACGTAATGCCGTCTGGTAACCTGCCGAGCCCTCATCACCGCCAGTAGTGGCTACTAGTTCGGCCAAAAAGACCCAACTGCAACTGGCAATCACGAATTGAAAAATAGCTGGTGCAGCAATTTTTACGATGGCTTTAATTTGTTCGAAATTAGGAATGAAATGACTAATTCGAATTTTTAAAGCATTTTTACCGTTGAATAAATTATAAACTTGGTAGGTCACGCCCAAACCACGACCAATAGTTGTTGCAATAGCAGCGCCTGTTAAACCAAAAGCAGGGATTGGCCCGAAACCGTTGATGAAAATAGGGCAGAGGATGATATTTGCGATGTTTGCTATCCATAAACTTCTCATCGCTATTGCAGCATTACCAGCTCCCCTAAAAATTCCATTGATTAAAAATAGTAAAACGATAATGATACTTCCACCCATCATAATTCGAACAAAAGTGGTACCGTGGTTTGCCGTTTCAGTTGAAGCACCCATTAACAAAAGAATATCCCTGGCGTAAATTAAACCTGCGATACTAATTAATATGTTCACCGCAACAGCTATTACGATGGTTTGCATTCCGGCTTTTGATGCTGCCTCCGGATTTTTTTCACCGATTCTTCTCGCAACAACTGCTGTTGCGGCCATACTTAAACCAATGGCTAACGAGTAAATTATAGTCAAAACCGATTCTGTTAAGCCTACGGTTTGTATCGCATGGCTGCTATTTTCCAGGTGACCAACGAAATATAAATCTACTAATGCGAAAACCGACTCCATTGCCATTTCCAACATCATTGGGATGGCTAATAAAATAATTGCTCGCTTAATGCTGATGGAAGTTAAATCAACTTCGTGGCCTTTTAATGATTGTACGAGTAATTCAAAAAAAGAAGATAGTTTGCCCTGTGTCTTTACTGACTGTGACATATATTATAAAGTAAAATGTGATGAATAAACCATAAGATACGCAGCTAAGTCGCACATATCTAAACTGAAATGGAGGGAATCCTCGGTTGCTTAAAACCTCAAACGGATTGCAGATACTATCATGGTTCTGTTCTTTTTGATAGCGTAAAGATAAATAAATTTTTTAATTGTCAAGTTTTTATGACTGATATCTAATGTGTTGATTAATTTATTTGTCACGAAAAAACAGAAATAGCGCAACTAAATCTTTTCAAAGATTTCTTGGCTTCGCTCGAAATGAAGATTTGCCAATATTAAATACTATAGGCCTCAATCATCTCTTCGGTAACTTTTGTTCCACGTCCGGTATTCAAATCAATTAATACATAATCAAAAATACCATCAGAAGCTACTTTGCCGGTTTTTTTATTGATGATTTCGAACTGAACTGAACAACCCCTATCATGCATGGTTAAAATACCCGTTCTGATCAACATCAAATCATTCATTAAAAGCGGGCGTTTAAAATTGATATCTACACGACTAACTACCCAGCCCAAACCTTGTTTGGTGAAATGTTCCCAAGGCATGTTGTAGAATTTTTCCATTTGCTCGTAACGGGCGGCGAGTACATAATCCAGGTATTTGCTGTTATGTACATGGTTAAACATGTCTATATCATCCGGACGTACACGTAATTCACTTTCGAAAATGCTGAATTGATTCTTTTCCAAGGGTAAAAGGTTTTGTGCAAAAGTAGGATATTTGTTTTGTTTGAACGATTGCAAGGAAAAACTAAGTTACTCCCTCTGCCTTATTTTCCTTAAACCCGACTTAGCGGAAATACTTTTAAAATTGCAGCAACCTTGAATATGCTGTCATTCTGAGGCAAGAAGAATCTGCAAACGATGAAACAGATTCTTCGTGCCTCAGAATGACAGAAGTTTTTAAAAGATTGCAGCGAGGGCGGGGCAGGTGCAACCGATGTAAAGCGGAACTTTGTTTTCCAAATAATCAGGCTATTAGCTTAAACATTCTATCTGTAAATTACACTTGCTAATAATCAAAAATAGCTTTATCTTTGCGGCACAATTAATTAATTTTTATCGCTTTAATATTATTCAAGAATGTATTTAAGTTCAGAAAAGAAAGCCGAAATCTTTAAACAACACGGCGAAGTAGAAACCAACACTGGTTCTGCAGAAGGTCAGGTAGCGTTATTTACATACCGTATTGCGCACTTAACAGAACACTTAAAGAAAAATCGTAAAGATTTCTCTACTCAGTTGTCACTTCAAAAATTAGTAGGTAAACGCCGCGGTATTTTGGCTTACCTATACAAAAAAGATATTGAGCGCTACCGTGCTATCATCAAAGCTTTAGAGCTTCGTGATATCATTAAACAAAAATAAGCGAATTTTATCAGCGAAAGCCATTCTTTAGGGGATGGCTTTTTACATTTCCTGTTAAATATTTTAACGGGATTTGTTATAGATAGGCTTTTTAAACCTTATCTTCGTTTGCAAAAACAAAAACATATATAAACAACGGTGTGTAGAAAGAGGAAAACACACCATAATTCTATTTAAATGAATGTAATAAAAAAATCGTTCGATTTGGGCGATGGCAGAATTGTTGAAATTGAAACTGGTAAACTGGCGAAACAAGCTGATGGTTCGGTTGTAGTAAAAATGGGCGATACGATGTTGTTAGCAACAGTTGTATCTACTGTTGGTGCTAAACCAGGAACTGATTTTTTACCATTATCTGTTGATTATCAAGAAAAATATGCGGCTACTGGTCGTATTCCAGGTGGATTTTTACGTCGTGAGGCAAGATTATCTGACTACGAGGTTTTAATTTCTCGTTTGGTTGATAGAGCTTTACGCCCAATGTTCCCGTCTGATTATCACTCAGATACTCAGGTAATGATTTCATTAATTTCTGCTGATAAAAATATAATGCCTGATTGTTTGGCAGGTTTAGCAGCATCAGCTGCATTATCAGTTTCTGATATTCCTTTCAACGGTCCGATTTCTGAAGTTCGTGTTGCAAAAATTGATGGTAAATTGGTAATCAACCCATTGGCTAGCGATTTAGAGCGTGCTACTTTAGAATTTATGGTTGCTGGTTCGGCTAACGATATCGGTATGGTTGAAGGTGAGTGTGATGAGATTCAGGAAGATGAAATGGTTGAAGCTTTAAAATTTGCACACGATGCAATTAAAGTTCAATGTGCGGTTCAGGTTGAGTTAACTGAGGCAGTTGGTAAAACTGTAAAACGCGAATATAGCCATGAAGACCACGATGCTGATTTAAAAGCTAAGGTTTATGCCGATACTTACGATAAAGTTTACGCTGTTGCGAAATCTGGTTCTAACAAAGATGAGCGTAAAGTTGGTTTCACTAACATTATCAATGAATTTTTCGAGGCAATGCCAGAAGATACTGCAGATTTAACTAAGGCAATGGCTAAGCATTATTACCATGATGTTCAGTACGATGCGATTAGAAATCTTTTGTTAGATGAAGGTATTCGTTTAGATGGCCGTAAGACTACTGAAATTCGTCCGATTTGGAGTGAAGTTGGTTATTTACCTGCTGCTCACGGTTCGGCTGTTTTCACACGTGGCGAAACTCAATCATTAACATCAGTTACTTTAGGTAGTAAAGATGATGAGCAAATGATTGATGGTGCTTTCTTCAACGGTTACCAAAAATTCTTATTACACTATAATTTCCCTGGTTTCTCAACTGGTGAAGTTAGACCGAACAGAGGTGCTGGTCGTCGTGAAATTGGTCACGGTGCTTTAGCACAACGTTCATTGAAAAAAGTGTTGCCACAAGGTGAGGCAAATCCTTATACCATTCGTGTTGTTTCTGATATTTTAGAATCCAACGGTTCATCATCAATGGCCACTGTTTGTGCTGGTACATTAGCACTAATGGATGCTGGTATCAAAATTAAATCTCCGGTTTCGGGTATCGCAATGGGTTTAATTACTGATGAGAAAACTGGTAAATACGCAATTCTTTCCGATATTTTAGGAGATGAAGACCACTTAGGCGATATGGACTTCAAGGTAACTGGTACTGAACATGGTATTGTTGCTTGTCAAATGGACTTAAAAATCAATGGTTTATCATACGAAGTATTAACTAAAGCTTTATTACAGGCTAAAGAGGGTCGTTTACATATCTTAAACGAGATGAAGAAAACAATTGCTCAGCCTAATGAAGACATGAAACCACATGCTCCACGTATTGTTTCTATCACTATTGAGAAAGAATTTATTGGTGCAATTATTGGCCCTGGAGGTAAAATTATTCAGGAAATGCAACGTGAAACTGGCGCATCGATCTCTATCGAAGAAGTTGATGGTAAAGGAATCGTTGAAATCTTCGCTGATAATAAAGCAGCAATTGATGCAGCAGTTACCCGTATCCGTAACATCGTAGCTAAGCCAGAAATTGGTGAGGTTTACCAAGGTAAAGTAAAATCAATCATGCCATTTGGTGCATTTGTTGAGGTGATGCCAGGTAAAGATGGTTTATTACACATCTCTGAAATTTCATGGGAACGTTTAGAAACTATGGACGGTGTATTGAAAGAAGGTGATAAAATCGAGGTTAAGTTATTAGATATCGATAAACAAGGTAAAATGAAACTTTCTCGCAAGGTTTTATTGCCAAGGCCAGAAAAACCAGCTGCGCCTAAAGCTTAATACGAGTAGTTTACTCACTAATTAAATAATTTAAAGCCCTTCCGGTAATACTGGAAGGGCTTTGTGTTATATTAGAAATAACATTGTACTAGGTAATTGCTTATGGTTGATGTTTCTAACCGTCGTTTAAGGTATTCAGCTTTAAAATAAACGTTGCAGCAGGAGGTCTTTTTTTTGGGGTGAAACTTCAATTTCTGAACCATCTGAAAGCTCTAAAGTCCCTCCGTCGCCCTTCCTATATTTCACTACGTAATCTAAATTGATGATTACAGACCTGTTAATACGCATAAAATGCTCGTCGTCTAATACGTTTTCGTAGTCTTTTAATGTTTTAGATACCACTATTTTTTTTGCATCGATAAGTAAAAAGACGCTATAATTGCTCATGGCTTCCACTCTTAAAATATTTGATTTCTCTACAAGATAAACGCCTTCTGCAGTTGGTAGTGCCAAACGGTTGCTCGATTTTTTTGTTGACTTTATTGTTTTATACATGAGCTTTTCCGCTACCCGCTTCCTTAACCTTGTAATGGCGGTTTGTAAATCTTCTTGGTCAACCGGTTTTAGCAGGTAATCTACAGCACTTATTCTTAAAGCATCGAGGGTATAGCTATCATAGGCGGTAGTGAAGATCACTTCGAAATTAAAAGTGCCCAAGCGTTCTAAGAATTGAAAACCGTTCATTCCTGGCATTTCGACATCCAAAAATAAGACATCGATGTTGAGTCCTATAATAGCATCTAAGGCTTTTGCAGGTTCGTCAAAGATGCCTACAACTTGCAATTCATCTTCAAAAATATCAAGTTTATGAGCAAGCAACTTACTTCCTCTTATTTCATCATCTAAAATTGCTGCTTTTAACATCGTTTGAAGTATTTAAATGAATTTACGTTATTTTAATGATTTTTCTAGTCTTGAGATTGCCATGGATCAGCATTTCGAAATTTTACTATTGGAGTTGGCTCAAACTACCGGGAGATTAATATAATAGAAATGAACCTAATCCTAATTCACCTGATCTAGAATTCCAAAGGTTGCACCTTCATTTTTGTTTCGGTAAATATTCATGACAACGAGCTGAGTTCCATATAAAACGAAAACTCGGCGTGATATCAATGACTTAATTCCGCCAGGTCCGCTCCATTTGTATCCAGCTAAATTTCCAACCAGTGTATAGTCTTCGTATAGCGATCCCTTCTTGTTTTCGTCGATTACACTAAACTTGCTCCCAATAAATTGATAACTTGTGCGAACGGCTACATTTGATTTTTCTTTATACAGGATGCCTGTGTATCTATTGCTTTTTAACCTATTGCCGAAAACTTTCTTTTCAAGCTTCGCAAAAGTTCGGTTATTTAGCGGAACAACTGTAGCGCCATTCATCTTAAAATTATCTTCTCCGCCAACAAACTCAAATTTTAGGTTATCGTTAATAACAGTATATTTTCCCTCGTGCAGCTTACCATCTACAGTGAGGTATTGGAAAGTGTTATTTTCTCCCATATTAAAAATAAATGGTGTTTTAAAAGTAGCCGTTGCAGAATTGGCGTAGTAGCCTACCACACAATAATCTTTCAAGTCTGTTTGACTGTGTGCCCTAAAATGAACGAGTAGCAATAGAAAAAACACCACTGGTTTTATGCATTTTATTATATTTTTCATCACGATATTTATTAATCAATTACAATGGGGTGGGTATTGTCATAAACCGATATAGTTGCTGTACGGCCATCGACAATTGCTTTAATAGTAAAGGTTTCTTCCCAATTTCTATTGGTTAAGTCAATATCCTTCAATTCCCAATAGCCAATATTATTAGCAGTTAATGGATAGGTTCTATTTATCCTATTTATTGGGCCTTTACCCTTACTGATGGTTTCTTTTCGAGTATCAAATAGCTTTTCGTAATACGAGCTAGTTAGTTGTATTTTGAGTTTTGCATGAGGTTCCGCGTATCCGTAAATTGAATATCTGCCTCTAACTTTTTGTCCGTTTTTTGGAAAGTAGATTTGAAGTCGGGGTATACGGTTAGCTTGTTGTATTTGAGTTATTTCGGGCTTTACCCTAATTTTTTCTGGCGTAGTTTGTAATACGCCAAATAAAATATAACTGATGATTATTAAAGTTTTCATATGCTTATGCTGAAATGATTAGTAAACTAATTGTATTAGCTTTTTCATAGGTTGATGATTTATTTGCAAACACGTTTTGATGTATTTTTGATACCATTCACATCATCTGTTGCTATTACTTTCCCGCCATTTGCTAAACCGGTGTACAAGCCATCATTTGTCATACTCAGTTGATTGTTAGCGCCTGGATTATTGTTGAAACCCCACCACCATGCGATGTAGCCAAATTCATTATCTTGGCAAAGTTTCATTAGCAATCTATAATTAATGTTGTAGGCAAGTCCGTTTTGAATGTCTGCCACGGCCAACTCACCAAATACGATAGGCAAACCAGTTTGTTTAAGCGCTACCAAATCAGCTGTAATTTTAGCATCAGAATAGTTGCCAAACGCCCCGTTGGTTGGCCAGTAAGTGTGTACACTAAACAGTAAATTATGTAAGGGGTCGGCATGCATTAAAGCCTTGCCCTGGTATAGAAAAAATACGTGATCTTTTCCCCAGTTTGGCGCATCTACCATTATTGGGCAAGTATAGCCAGCATCCCTCAAAGTTTTTATTGCTGTTAAATTAGCCTCTCGATAGGTTGCATCAGAAGCTGAACCATTATCTGGCTCGTTCGCAATATTTAAGATGATTGACTGCTGGTATTTTTGCAGCATGCTTTTTATGCCGGCGCTTGTCCACCATTGAGCGGCTTGTTGCAGGTCTGCAGTTGCATTTGCACTTCCGGTAAAATCATGCAGCTCTAAGATAGGGATCATTCCTTTGGCCAAACAACTGGTAATAATCGGTTCTATTTTAGCTGCCGTTAGGCCAGTTACCGCACCGCCGTTTGCCCAATCGGTATAGTTTCTTGTTAAAACAATGCGCACATTATTTGCACCAGTTTTTTCTATTTCTTCAAGCTCTTTTAAACCAAGATTTACCGCATAGATACTACCCATGTTTACGCCTCTAAGTACAATTTTGTTATCGCATTTATCGGCTAAATATTTTCCGTCTTTAATATGTAAACCTACTGCGGTATCTACATTTGGATTCTTATCTTTTTTGCAACTCATAAAAGCCAAAGAAGCAAATAGAAGTGTAAGTAAAAATTTAAAGTTTTTCATAATGTTAGTTTTGAATTAAAATGTTAACCAAAAGAACAACTCTTTATGCTGCAATTTTTTGAGAATGAGTGAATGGGTAATTTTAATGAGTGAGCAAGGTTATAGATTAGGGAAGCGAGATTTTGCTTGCACCGTTTCTGTATTGAAGCGCAAAGGCGGTGTGAAAATTAATGTTGGTCCCGCTTTTTGCTACAATCTTTTTTTGTTTTTGTCATGCTGAGGCACGAAGCATCTGCTTATCTATCACAGATGCTTCGTGCCTCAGCATGACAGCATATTAGCGTCGCTGCGAAAAAAAGGATTTTCGCTGCAATCGGGGCTAGGATTTAAAGACGGTGCAAAGTTAGGCGCATAACTAGAAGGATGTACAAAAGAACCTCCGGCTCTGTATTATAAACCCGATTGCAAAGCGGGGCTGCAATAGCCAGGCACTGCTAACATTGTTTTTCAAATTCTGTTATAATTGCTACAAATTACTTTTTAGTTTCCTTTTAATCTCCTTTGGCGGAATGGGTTGCGGATTGAGAATTACTTTGTCTTTAATAGGAACTACTTTGGGTCCTAATTTTTGATCGGGTATTTTGTGGACTTGTACGTAGTTGGGCTGTATATTTGCATACCACATCGCCGATTTTTGACCCGTATGTATTTGATAAATCGAAAGCATGTATGTGGTTCTGTTGTGGTCTACGCTAGTGTTTGGTATAGAATTAGGCGAAGGTTCAATGCTTAACCCCGTAATTTCCCAGGCACCAGTCTTACTGTCGGGAACTACATGTTTTCTTATGGTATTAATTTGCTTACTATTAGATCCTTCCATATAATAGTTCATTTGCAAATCGGCGATAATAACTGAGGTTGGATACCATACACTTTTGGATATTTGTGTAAATGGAATACCCTTAACATTAAAAGGAAAATTAACTTTAATTGTGCTTGCGCTGAGGTAACCTTCTACTTGCGGAGGTGTTAAGTTTTGTGCAAAGCCGATGTAGCTTAAACACATTAAAATGAGGTATAGAATGTATTTTTTCATGACTTTAAATATTAAACTAGTCCAAATTTGTAGAAGTTTGCGTCTTCACCTTTTATCAACAGAAACGGTCTCATTATACCTTTGTAATTTTCTTCAATGGTTAAGGCAAAATAAGCTTTACCATCAAGCATACCTTTCCAGGCTCCACGAGAAATTTTTGTATATGTACCTTTATTAGCAGAACTGTCCCATCGCCAATTATTGGTATTTTTAATAAAGGTTAAACCATAAGGTCCATTCATATTTTCGTAGGTGTAACCGTGAATGTCAAAATCACCTTTTATATCAGATAATTTAGAAATATAACTGCCATCTATACTCATAGTTATATCTGCTTTATTGGTAACACTTACACTCTTAAAGCTTAAATTTCCGTTTACATCTTTCGCAAAACTAAATTTGTAAGTTATGTTGCCGTCTCCAAGTTCATCAAAAGTGAAACTATCGTTTTTAATAATTACCGTTTGCGTTTTTTTAATATTTAAACCTTCTAGTGTGGCTATAATTTCATTACCATTCTGTGTAAAATAAAATACCCGTAAGTCTGTACCCGTTTGCTTTTTAAGTGTTACTGCTAGCTGGTAGGTAGATAATTCACTTGCTGCAATGGTAGAATTATCTTTGTCTTTTTTGCAGCTCGTCATTATTACTAAAAATAATATGGGTAGCATTTTAAATATGTTTTTCATGATTTTTGATTTTAAATGTGATTAGAACTAATGTTTCTGAAAAAGTAATGAGTTTAATTGCACTTGTACTCAAATGTTCCTTTAATGGTAGAGTTGGTGGTTTGGGCACCTCCTTTGTACTCTGCAACTTGTGTTGAGTTAAGGATCCTATCATGCTCATCAAATTCGTAATTAAACACCGCATCTATCTGGACATTGGTTACATTATCGGTCATCGAACTTCTAGTGATAAGATTTTTGCTAATGAAAGGTTGTCTATCAATTAAGTCCTGATGGTGATTTAGGGGGTAATCACTAAGATTTTTTGAAATATTGTAGCTATAAGTCATTCTCCCTAACTGTCTATTGTTATTGTCAAGATCAATTAGCGTCAAACTAGTTAAGTTGCCATTGTTGATGCTCATTTTCCAGAGATTTTTTACCGTTTTAAACGGAACGCTTTCATTTTTCCTGAAAGTTTGGGTGGTTGCAGTAGCATCGTAACCGTTACTAGTTTTTATATGTTGGTAGTTAATCTTAGTAACCTCTCCCGAACTTTTATAAACAGCAATTAACTCTAAAATCTGTCCTTCTGGACCCAGTTTAAAAGTTTGGTCGTAATACCTATCGCTTGAATTTATGGTATTACCATTATCTTGATAAGTAATAGTGTAAGTGTTAATGTCTGTTTTTAGTTCGCTTAACTTACTATCAGTGTTATAGGAAAGTTGATAGAATTGACCTTGAGAGTCTACATAACTCGTTGGTTTTTTGCAAACTTCTTTTTGCCTTGTATTGTCTTTTTTGCATGCCATAAAGCTCATAAGCAATAATAGCAGTGCTGTTATTTTTAAGTTTTTCATGATATAAATATTTGAAGCCTAAATCATTTTATTGTGATGTAAGCACGCCGTAATAATGGGTGTAATTTGGGGTGCCAGCACCATTAACTTGAGAGTAGTAGAGTTTTCCGTCACCAATGGTCATGAGGTGTAAACGACCTTCGTTACCAGTTCTGGCAGTGGCTACGCCATTGTTTTGCAAAGTATAATCTGCACCAGTGCCAGTTTGCCCGAAACCATCAATACTTACATTAAATTTTTTGTCGGTTGTGTATTTTATTAAGCATGATTTGCCATTAGCAAGTCCGTTGGTAGCCACTGTGCCTTTAAATGTTTTACCCGCAAATGAATCGGCATCGGGTATTTTTTGCAAATGATAAGACCTGTAGCTTGCATTGCTACAGCTGGTGACTGCGTTGTTGGCTATAGTAAAAGTTAAATTGCCGATTTTTATTACGCCATCGGTGTAGGTGTAATTTGGGTTATCAAAATTGTAGCCCCCTTGCGAAGTGGAGTAGGTCTTAGCATTCGCAAAGAAACAGTACACATAACTGGTTGGTGATGAACCACCACCGATAGATGCTTCTTCTCCGGTAATATAATATTTTGTGGGATCAAAATTATCTTCAGGTTTCGCTTCCTTATCTTTTTTGCAAGAAGCAAATACTGCTAAAACAGAAAGCACCATTAGCGTTTTTGCGAATATGGTTTTAAAATTTTTCATATTTTATGTGATTTAAGATTTAAAATTTGAGCGTTACCTTTACTGCAACCAGGCCACCATTTTGGTGTACATTTTATCGGTCCAATCGCCGCCACAATGGCTGTTGCAACTGTTGTCGGTTACACCTTCGCTTTTAGCTTTAATTGGGGAATTGGCTGGGATTTGATCGTAAAGTGCTTTGCCATTAAAGTTTCCTTCATTATTGCCACTGCAGTTAATGGCAAAAATTGGGATTTTGAAGTTTTGTGCGTTCCAAGTTCCGCTTCCGCCACATGCGCCTAAAACGCCTTTGGTATAACTAAGTGTTGTGTTTACAGAGATATCAGAAAACAGCATAAATGAAGTGTAAGAAAATCCAGCTACAACGGATTTGTTTTTATCGATGCCGTACTTTCCCGAAATACCTACAATCGCTTTATTAAAATCTTCGCCCATTAATTTGGCTCTGCTATTCCAATCGGCGCCAGCTGCTGGTTTTTGATATTTAACTATTGCTGCCGCATAACCATTGCTTGCTGCTTTTTCACATAATGCAGTTTCAGCTGCACCATCAATTGCACCTTCAGATGGATTGTTTTCATCGTTACCAGAACCAACCACCAAAATTCCTTTAAAACTGCTTGAGTTTACATTGGTAAATAATTTATAGGTAATGCCATTTACGGTTTCCGTAACCTGTTTAATATCTCCCTTAACCACTTCTTTTTCGTCTTTGGGAGTTTTGTCTTTTTTACAAGCTACAAAGGCAATAACAATGCAGATTGGGAGGATGAGTAATTTTTTCATGGTCTTATATTTAGGTTGGTTAATATTTGCTTACCCAAACTTAGCTGCCATTTTAATTACATTTTTTAACAATGATTGGAGCGTACCTTTAATTGAGCGAAGTACAACTACTCATGAGTGAACCTACATTTCGAGGTTTACACAAAAACCATAAAAAAAGGGTTAAACGCATCCACGCATAACCCCCAATTAACTAACCGTATAATATCTAATTCTTATTGTACAAAATTTGTAGGGTACGTTTATTATAAAAATCGGTAGGTGCAAAGCCTTCACTAGCTTTTGCCCCAACAATACCACCTACTATAAACGTTGCAGCAAGCCTACAATTTTCATCAAAGTATTTAAAAGTGCTCGAGCAGTCTTTGCAATTCAATTTTTCTTTGGGCACAGCATGTTCAAAATAATACAAGATTTGGTCTTTTATGCTTACTTGCAAAACACGCACAACGCCAGCTTTATTTAAAGAATCTACGTTGGCAATTTTCATTGCAACACAAGTAGGCACAGGTGGTAATTGTTTTCTTGGTTTTAAATCACCATAAGCACCCTTGCCAAGCTCTAGAGCATTATAGCCATAGTTGATATGTGCCATTGGACCGCGGCCCATTACAAAACTGGCAATTTGGTTGCAGTTGTTGTCGTAAAAAACAGTCCCGTTTGGACAATCCATGCATTGTCGTTTACTTACAATAGCAAACTCATAAACAACCCGGTTGCCCTTTAAATTTATTTGCCTAACAAACTTTATTGTGGTTAGGTCGTTCGCTTTATTTAAATTTTTAATGCAAGTTGGTAGTTCTTGTGCAAGACTAATATTGCCAGTCAACAAAAGCAGTAGACTAAATAGATTTAATATTTGCTTTTTCATGATAATATGTTTTAAGATGAAGTAGACTTGATTTATATTCTTTACTCAAACCTATGGACGTAACTCCTAAAAATTTATGCTAATGATTGGATAATGTGTTTCAGTGAGTAGGGCCTAGGTAGGGATGAGCAAAGCTTGTATAGATTATTTGGGTTTTGGTACTACTCGAAAAAGTGTTTAATGATTAAGGGGGATAGATATGTTGTGTATTCAAAAATGGGATATCTAGCCGCACTTTTATTGTTTTTTTAAAGGCGTTGAGCGAATGGGTAGTTTAAATGAGTGAACGCATCATCTGGGTTAGTTTAACTTAAGGATACTTGCTTTATTTATATGTTATTTTGAAAGACGTGATAAATCGCTCAATTTATAAAACATAATTGTAATGAAAGTAAGCAAGTTTTTAAAAGGAAAAATAATTATCCTACTAGTTATTTTTGTTTTTACAGCTGAAAGTTCTGTCATCTACGCACAAGATACAACTACATTGCAGAAACAGTTATTATTGGTTAAAACAGACACAGCTAGAGTAAAAATACTTAATGAACTTTGTAATCTGTTAGAAAATACAAATCCTAACAGGGCATTAAAATATGCTGAGACAGCTTATAAGTTAGCCAAAAAGGAAAAATATAAAAAAGGTGAAGCTAGAGCACTCATTAACATGGGAGCAATACAGATGTATTTAGGTGAACCTAAAAAGGCATTAAAAACGAACCAGTCACTTTACCAACTATGTAAACTAATGGGTGATAATGTGGGCATGATATCTAGTTTAAATAATATTGCTGCCGTTTACCAACGTGACAGCAAATCTACTGAAGCGGCAAAATACGCTTTCATCGCTTTGCAAACTGCTGAAAAACATAAAGATAATAGTCTAATTGCCATTTGTTTAATAAATATTTCGACATTGTTTACACAACAACGAGATTTTGAAAAAGCCATTGCTTATGCAAAAAAAGCACAACTAGTTTTTAAAAAAATAAATGAACCAGAAAACGAAGCTAAAAATCTTGAGGTTTTAGGTAACGCTTATGCTTTTAATGGCAATATAGAAAAAGCTAAACCATATTACTTAGCAGCATTAAAACTTTACCAGCAAACGGGAAATGAAATGGGCAACGCTGTTATTTATACACAATTAGTAGATATTTTCTCTGATGAGCCACTTAAACAGATTGAATATCTTCAAAAGGCTAAATTAATTTGGGAAAAAATTGCTCCAAACCATATCAATGCAATTGCTAATACTGGAAATTATGGGTATACACTCTTTCAAATTCTGAAAGATCCCGATAAACTAAAAATCGTTGAAGGCAAATTAGGTTTAAGCAAAAAGCAGATGCTTATTGATGCAGAAAATTATTTTAAAAAAGGCATTAAACTTAGCAAAAAAATTGGACATACGGAACTCATTTCTATGCTTACTATAGAATATGCTAAGCTATGTGAGTATAAAAGAAATTATAAAGATGCTTTATCTAACATTAAATTACATTATCAAGTACAAGACTCCATATACTCTCAATCAAATAAAAACAAAATTGCCGAATTGGAAGCTCAATTTGCTTTCCAAAAAAAGGAAGACAAATACAAGCAGCAGCAGGCGCTTTCTAAAATTAAAACACAACAGATTTACCTTTACGCTGGCTTAGCGATTATAGTGGTGATTGCCATATTCCTTTACTTCTTAAATCGATATAGAATTAATCAGCTACGCTTAAAAAACACATTACAAAAGAAAGAATCAGAAGAGCAAGCAAAGGAATTATTGCATCAAAGCAAATTGTTAGAAAGTGAATTGAAAGCCATTCGTTCTCAAATGAACCCGCATTTTATTTTTAATGTACTTAATTCTATCGAGGCCTATATAATAGATAACGATAAGTATACGGCTTCGAGATTAATACAAAAATTTGCCGCTCTTAGCAGATTAATATTGGAAAACTCTACCAGAAGTTTGGTTACTGCAGACAGAGAATGGAAGGCCTTAAAACTGTACACTGAACTGGAAGCTATGCGCTACAATAACGCTTTCAGCTTTAATTTCGAGGCTGATGAAAGTTTGCATTTAACAACATTACTCTTGCCACCAATGCTTATTCAGCCATTAATTGAAAATGCCATTTTACACGGTTTGATTGTTAATCCAAAACCTGGTGCGCATTTAGAAGTGCAACTTAAAAAGCATGAGCAGGGAATTTGTATCACTGTTGAAGATAATGGGAATGGCTTGGAGCATCAACCTGTTACGAGAACAAAAACAGGCGTTAAAGAAAAATCTATGGGGTTGGCATCTATAAAAGAAAGAATTGCCATGATAAATGCACAAACAAATAACTACTTGGCGAGTTTTAAAATTATGCCTCGAGCAGAAGGTGATGGTACTTTTGCTACAATTCACCTCCCAAATTTTGATGGTACTGTGGTCTAATTACCTTAAATGAGCAATGATGTACACTTGATGACTTTTGATTAATCTAAGTTACCATTGCACATAGAGTTTCGATCTCAGCAGCGGACGCAGGGTGGGACTACTACGACCATTTGTCCATCATGCTTCAGCTTTTTTAGTTGTACAATTTTCCGACTTCTTTTGTAACTTGCGATATTAGTTTTAAAACACGGTATTAATAAAGTTGAAGAGACATTAGCTGCTTATAAAAAGCTGACTCAGTTATCTAGTTCTTATATAGAATATTTTCATATTGTAGGAAGGCTAATGAAAACGAACATCATACTGAAATTTAAATTTGTCCTCAAATTGTTTGATATGGATGTGATATACAGCAGATCAATTTGATATCATCGATTTAAAAAGTACCAAAAAATTAACAGAAGATACAAATAAGAATTAAATGAAATACCTAATTGCCCCATCCATACTATCGGCAGATTTTGCCAATTTACAAAGTGATGTAGAAATGATTAATCAAAGTGAAGCCGACTGGTTCCATGTTGATGTGATGGATGGTGTTTTTGTACCTAATATTTCTTTTGGTTTCCCTATAATGGCTGCGGTTAAAAAATATGCAACCAAACCATTGGATGTTCATTTGATGATTGTCGAACCTGATAAATTTATTCCCGAGTTTGCCAAAGCGGGTGCAGATCGAATTACGGTTCATTATGAAGCTTGTACACATCTGCACAGAACTATTCAGCTCATTACGGCATCTGGATGTAAAGCTGGCGTTGCGTTAAATCCGCATACACCGGTTACACTGCTGCAAGATGTAATTGAAGATTTGGATTTGGTGCTCATTATGTCAGTTAATCCTGGTTTTGGTGGACAAGCGTTTATCCCAAATACTTACAAGAAAATTCAGGATTTGAAACGACTGATCCAGGGCGTGAACGAAGATTTAATTATTGAGGTTGATGGTGGCGTCGGTTTGCAAAATATCGCTCATTTAGTATCAGCAGGCGCTAATGCTTTCGTGGCAGGAAATGCGATTTTTGCAACAGAAAACCCAACTGAAACAATTGCAAAGATGAAACAACTGACAAATGATAGTATAAGTATTTAATTGTTTATTCTTAAATCGTTTCAGCGATTTCCTTTCAATCTTGATGCCTCATACGTTTATCTTGATACTAACTAATGCTCAAACTTCAGCTATTCTTTTTCTTTCTAATTTGTGGTTGCAGTTTAGCTGTGGCACAGCCATTAGTTAGGATTTCTGGAGTAGTTTATAATGAGGAAAAACTTCCATTATCGCAGGTAACCGTAATTGTTCAAGGTCAGGCACAATCTACTGTAACTGATGAACAAGGCGTTTACACGATCTATTCAAAATCGCGGACGTTTAGTATTAAATATTCTTTGCTTGGCTACCAGCCACAAACTATAAAATTTAATGAACGTTCGGGTGCCCGGATTACGCAACAGGTGAATTTAGTTGCTAATAGTAATGAATTGGAACAGGTAAACATTACGAACAAACAAAACCAGTTGAGTAATACCACTACGATTAATATAGCAGATATTGCTTCAATGCCACTGGTTTCAGGGAATTTCGAAACCATGCTAAAAACCTTACCAGGTGTTTCTACGAATAATGAATTGAGTGCACAGTATAGCGTCCGAGGGGGGAATTTCGATGAAAATTTAATCTACATCAATGACGTAGAAATTAACAGGCCTGTCCTTATCAGAAACGGGCAGCAGGAGGGATTAAGTTTTATAAATTCTGAACTTGTGAGTAAAGCGAAGTTTTCTGCCGGAGGTTTTGAAGCTAAGTACGGAGATAAGCTTTCTTCGGTATTAGATATCCGATATGATAAACCAGATAGCAATCAAACTATTTTAAGCACCAGTTTTTTGAACACGTCATTAACAGCTAAGCGGATATTTAAACGTAGTTTCTTGGTTGCAGGTTTGAGGTATAAGAATAATTCCAGCGTTCTAATTAAGCAAGACGAAAAGGGGAGCTACAATCCCAATTTTGCTGATGTGCAGTTGCTGTATCAATATGATTTTTCATCAAAATTTAATATAAGCATTTTAGGAAACTTAAATCTTGGTCAGTTCAAATTAGAACCGACTAACCGCGAAACTCAGTTTGGAACTTTAAATACCACCTTGCGTTTAAATGTAGACTATACAGGAAAAGAAATTGATGACTACCAAACCTTAGGAACAGCCGTTACTGCAACCTATTCACCAAAGCCTAATCAGGTCATTAAGTTTATCAACAGCTATTTTAATACTATCGAACGAGAGCGTTTTGATATTAATGGTAGTTATATTTTCGATGAAGTTGACAATAGCTTTCCAATCGAAAACTTTGGACCAGTAAGTAAAAACAAAGGCATTGGTAGTTATTATAATTATGGTCGTAATAGTTTAAATACGCAGATTTTTGCTTCTGAAATTAAGGTTGACCAAAATTTCAACAATCACGTATTTTCCTGGGGACTGAAGTACGATCAATCTAAATATAATGACAGGTTGAACGAGTACAATTATACTGATTCAGCCGGATACATTTTGCCTAACAATTCTAAAAACATTGTATTGCAGAATGTAATTAATGTAGAAAATAACATCGATATAAAAAATTATAGTGCTTATATTCAGGATAGTTATTCCCTTTCTGATTATGCCGAACTTCAGCTGGGCGCTCGTGCAACTTATAGCTCGCTAAGCAAGCAGATGCTAATTAGCCCCAGAATGTTAATTGCGTATCGCCCCAATTCAAATAATAAAATTTTGAGGTTCACTGCAGGTGTATATAAACAGCCGCCATCATACCGGTCCATCCGTGATTTTACAGGAAAGTTGAATATTACTCAAAAAGCACAAAGTTCTTACAATACTTCTGTAGGATATGATTATGCCTTCGATGCTTTTGGAACACGTTTGAAATTTACATCCGAAGCATATTTTAAATATTCAGATAGGTTAATTCCTTATAAAATTGATAATTTGAGGATTAAATATTTGGCCAACGAAGTTTCGAAGGGTTATGCATACGGGGCAGATTTTAGCATCGGCGGCGAGTTTGTAAAGGATTTAGTTTCTTACTTCCGCATGTCGATAATGCAGGCAAATGAAGATATTGTTGGAGATAGTTATGTACAGAATGCAGCGACGGTTTTTCCTGGTTTTTTGAAAAGACCTACAGACCAAAGGCTTAATTTTTCAATTTTCTTTCAAGATAAATTACTTAACAGCCCAACTTATAAAGTACACCTAAATGCACTATATGGGTCGCGTTTGCCAATTGGTCCGTCGCAAACCCCAAGGTATTCAGATAAGTTTTATATTCCATCTTACAAACGGGTTGATATAGGTTTTTCAAAAGATTTTTTAGATGACGCGGCTTTGCACAAACCAAAATTTCTTGATCGGAATTTTAATTCCGTTATCCTTTTCTTCGAGGTATTCAATATGCTGAATATTGATAATACCGTTTCTTATTTATGGCTAAAAGATGTAGACAATGTGCAGTACGCCATTCCTAACTATTTAACAGGCAGACAGTTTAATCTCAAACTGATTGTGAAATTGAAGAATTGAACAGGACTTAAGGATTATTAGATTTTAGGATTTGTAGTTTTTTATCAAATAGAATTGGCAAAAGCCAAATATGATGTTTGCATTGATAACTATCCGAAGAACTTCCAAATTAAGTTATCTAAACCCGACAAAAGCGTAAATACTTTTGATTAAGCCATTGAAGGTTTTAGAACCTTTAATGGCTTGAAAAAGATTGCAGCGATTGGCGGGATTGCACTATCAAAACAACCACTGCTTTTCCTTTTCAGATTACGAATAGATTGATACCTATAGATTAAACGTTTTTAATTACAAAAGCCTTAATAAAACACTAAAAATCGTTTGTTTTTTTAACAAAATTTAATTTTTTATGATACGATTTTGTGGGCATAACTGCTTTAAAAATTTTACATTTACGGCCATAAAACATTATATAATAAGATGAAGCATAATTTCGGCGCAGGCCCTTGTATTTTACCTCAAGAAGTGTTTAAACAAGCTGCACAGGCAGTTTTAGATTTTAACGATGGATTATCGATTTTAGAGATTTCGCACAGAACAACCGAATTTGAGGCAGTTGTTGCTGAAGCAGATAAATTGGTAAAAGAGTTACTAAATGTGCCATCGGGTTATTCCGTTTTATTTTTACAAGGCGGTGCAAGTTTGCAGTTTGCTATGGTTCCAATGAATTTATTGGGCGATGGGCAAACGGCAAGTTATTTGGATTCTGGCGTTTGGGCAACCAAGGCCTTAAAAGAAGCCAAATTTGTAGGCAATGTTAATGTTGTTGCATCATCTAAAGATGCCAATTATACTTTCATCCCTAAAGATTTTGAAATACCTGCTGATAGCGCATATTTTCATTACACTTCCAACAATACCATTTACGGAACGGAACTTTTTAAAGTACCTGAAACAAATGTTCCAATAGTTTGCGACATGTCATCTGATATAATGAGCCGCGTTATCGATGTTTCAAAATTCGATTTAATTTACGCAGGTGCTCAGAAAAATGTTGGTCCGGCGGGCTTAACTATTGTGATTGTAAAAGATGAAATTTTGGGTAAAATCGATCGCAAAATTCCATCAATGCTAAACTATCAATCACATATTGATAACGGTTCGATGTACAATACACCTCCTGTTTTCTCTATCTATGTTGCTTTATTAAATCTTCGTTGGTTAAAATCAAAAGGTGGCGTAGCTGAAATTGAAAAAGAAAATAAGCAGAAAGCCGAAGCTCTTTACAGGGAAATTGATCGTAACCCACTTTTCAAAGGCACTTGCGCAGTAGAAGATCGCTCTAAAATGAATGTTTGTTTTGTAATGGAAAACGCTGAACTGGAGAAGCCGTTTTTGAAATTTGCAGAGGAGCAAGGTATTGTTGGTATCAAAGGACACAGAAGTGTTGGAGGTTTCCGTGCTTCAATGTACAATGCACTACCAATTACTAGCGTACATGCGCTAATAGACGCAATGCAATCATTCGAAGAAAAACAACCAAAAGTAAACTAGTTTAAATTGTAAATGAATTGATTCTCTTTTAAACCTGAGCAGTCAATTTAATCAGTGAATTCATATTATGATTAAAATATTAGCAAACGATGGGATAGACCCAATCGGAAAAGAATTATTAGAAAAAGCCGGTTTTCAGGTTGATACAGAAACCATTCCTCAAGATCAACTGGCTGAAGCGCTCAAAAATTATGATGCCATTACTGTTCGTAGTGCAACAAAAGTTAGAAAAGAATTAATTGATGCTGTTCCAAATATTAAATTAATTGGTAGAGGTGGTGTTGGGATGGATAATATTGATGTAGAATATGCTCGTAATCAAGGTATTGCTGTTGTAAATACTCCTGCTGCATCTTCTTTGTCAGTTGCTGAATTGGTATTTTCTCACTTATTTACCGGCATCAGGTTTTTGCAAGATGCTAATCGTAAAATGCCGGTTGATGGTTCAACTCAATTCAATAATCTCAAAAAAGCTTACGCAAAAGGAACTGAGCTGAGTGGTAAAACTATTGGAATTATCGGTTTTGGTCGTATTGGTCGTGCTACTGCTAAAGTAGCTTTGGGTTTAGGGATGAATGTTTTAGCTTATGATTTATATCCGTCAGAATCAGAAATTACTTTAACGTTTCAAGGCGGCCAGTCAGTGAGTATCCCGATCAAAACAGTTTCTTTAGATGAAGTAATCGCCGGAAGTGATTTCTTAAGCTTGCATACTCCATTTGCCGATAAACCAATTTTAGGTGCAGATGAATTTGCCAAAATGAAAAATGGTGTAGGCATTGTGAATTGTTCTCGTGGTGGAACCATTGATGAACCTGCATTGATCGAAGCTTTAGATTCTGGGAAAGTAGCTTTTGCTGGTTTAGATGTTTTTAATAATGAGCCGACGCCATTGGCTGAGATTTTAAACCATCCAAAAATTTCATTAACACCTCATATTGGTGCATCAACTAACGAAGCACAGGGGCGTATCGGTACGGAACTCGCGACTTTGATTATTGAGCATTTTAAGAAATAGTATGATTATCATTATGAGCTTGTCGAAAAGTTAATCCGGTTTCGACAGGCTCAATATGAAGTCTCTATTAGTCCAACGCATTGGTTGTTACCCAATAACGATAACCCAGAATTGCTTTTTGAATATTTGTTAATTTACTCGGATCTTTCTTATACAAGCTTGGCAAAATAACCTTATTAATTTTCGCTAAAACTTTAAACAGTCCTTTTTTCATAATATTTTAATTTTTTTATTGAAAAAATAAAAACCACCTATCATTACCAAAAGAAGAAATACAATAATATAGGTTGATAAACTTTGGTTATTCTTTTTAGCTAAATCTTTAGCTAGTTCTTCGTTTTGATCCTGCAGTTTTTTAATAGTCTGCATGTAATTTTCCATACGCTCTTGCGAATGATCTGCCACGGCAACCTTCTGTTGATTTTGCAGATCCTTGTAATCCATCAAAACTTTCAACTCCTTAAAGATATTATTGTCAGTTAGTACTACCTGACGGAGAATTTCATTTGAATTTTTGATATCTTTTTTGGTTTGCCATCCGAAAATTCCGGTACGCTGATTTAAGCTTTCATCGTACTGACCAAATTTTGAGCTTCTTTCTTCAAGCAATGTATTAACCTTTACTCTTTGTGCAGCGTAGGCAGTGGTATCTTGCTGGGCAAAAGTTTGAAAACCTATGCAGAGAATCGCCAGGAGGTAAAAATATTTCTTCATGGAATATAAACGTAGAAAAGATAAAAGTTGTTTGAAACTTAGTTCATTGTCATAAGTTGATTGGTTTGGAAAAAGTTTCGTTATTGAGAGGTAAGGAGCAATCTAATTCGCTCGTCGAAAATGGAATTAATAATGTTGCTTGGTGCCTCAGCATCACGTCCGTTTATGAGTGGGCTGATATATTATAATTAAAGATATAAGCTGCCAGACAAATTGACTACTGTACCAAAGAATTATAGAACTAAACTTAAGGATGAAACTCAACCCTAACAATATCGCCGAGATGTAATCCTAAAAGGCCACTTGCTTTTCCCTTGTTTATTGCAATCTCCAGGTGATTACTAATGCCGAACAGGCAAAGCTTTTCACCTTCCTGTACTTCGTTGTAATGCCAGCTCAATTGAGTAATGGTTTCACTCTTTCTGAAATACAATGTAAAATCACGATTTTTCTGGATTCTGGTAAAAAGGTCTTTAGTGATATTGGTAATTACATTACAAAAAGTATCAATATAAACAACACTTCCCCGAATAATATCTCGCTCGATAACAGGATGAAGAAGCATCTTTTGCTCAATTTCTGCTACAGGTAAACCAATATCCTTTAGCTTGCCTCCCTTGGCCAGATGCGTAGCCGCTTTCACAAAAATATCAACCAATGGAAAATGCAAATATTTCAAATCTTGCATGATATTCAGTTCCACAACATCTTCAGGAATATCATCAAAAAGCAAAGAGAAAATACCGTTATCTGCACCAACAAAGAAATGGTCGCGATGTTTAACGGCGATATATTTCGTGTTTTCACTGTAAACCGAATCGATACCAATTAAATGAACAGTATTTTTTGGGAAATATGGATAAGCATTTTTTAAAACAAATGCGGCATATGAGATATTGAAAGATGGAACTTCGTGGGTAATATCAACTAAATTAACATTAGGCATAAGACTTAACAGGCTACCTTTAAGAGCGCTCTGGTAAAAATCTTTCGAACCTAAATCTGTTGTTAAAGTAATTATCCCCATTAAAAATTCATTATTATTGCTTATTCTTGCGTAGAGGCATAAGCGTCTGCAAATATTCAAATTTTAATTAATATACCCCGATAACTTTTTAAAATACTATAGTTTGAACGAATTAAAATTAACTCTGGATACCGTAAATCCTGCTCACTTTTGGGGGGCAAACAACGAGAATTACGAAATGATTAAAGGTGCTTTCGCTAAGTTAAAACTGGTTGCGAGAGGTAGTGATGTTAAGGTTCTCGGTGATGAACAGGAACTTAAGGCATTCGAAGACAAGTTTAACCAGCTTGTTGCACATCTTGAGAAATATAGCTCCTTAACAAATAATGATGTCGAATCCATATTGGGTGCGAAGGCAAATGGTGTTGCAAAAAAAGATGTAGATCAACCAACCGGTGGAGGCGGAGAAGTAATTGTTTTTGGTACCAACGGATTATTGGTGAAGGCCAGAACGGCTAATCAGCGTAGGATGGTTAGCAGCATTGCAAAAAATGATATCTTATTTGCCATTGGTCCGGCAGGTACAGGAAAAACATATACTGCAGTTGCTTTGGCAGTTCGGGCTCTAAAAAATAAGGAAATCAAACGTATCATTCTTACTCGCCCGGCAGTTGAAGCAGGAGAGAACCTTGGTTTCTTGCCAGGGGATCTGAAAGAGAAAATTGATCCGTATTTACGTCCGCTTTATGATGCCTTGGATGACATGATCCCGGCGGAAAAGTTAAAATTCTATATTGAAAATAGGACCATTGAAATTGCACCTTTAGCTTTTATGCGTGGGCGTACCTTAGATAATTGCTTTGTAATTTTAGATGAGGCGCAAAATGCAACTGATATGCAGTTGAAGATGTTCCTGACGCGAATGGGACCAACGGCTAAATTTATCGTTACCGGTGATGTGACTCAGGTCGATTTGCCTAAAAAGCAAATGTCTGGCTTGTTTAACGGATTAAGAATTCTTGAAGATATTAAGGGCATCGATATTATTTACTTGAGCGGTGAGGATGTTGTTCGACATAAATTGGTGAAAGATATCTTAAAGGCTTATGGAGATATTCAGTAAAGTCAGAAGGTTATAGTGAATATTTTGAAGATAGGTTCCGGATTTAGCAGATGGAAAGTATTTGTCTAGATAACAATTTTGAACTTTCTTTTGAAAAGTTGCCGCATACAGTAAGGTTAATTGTTTTAAAGGATGGTGAAGAATGGGTTTGCAGGAAGGAAAAACTTGCAAACCTGTTTTCTTTTATCGAAGTTGATCAACGATTTCTTTTTAAAGGTAGACTTCAACTATTCAAAAGAGATGGTGAAATAGTGGTACAGGTTAGAAATACAATTATTGGCACATTTTCCAATCAAACTTTCACAGAAGCTTTAAACAAACTAAAATAGTTCAAGCATCGTAGCTACTAAACTATGCGGTTTGACATCTGTATATTATCTGCCGACTTATGCCTTGCCGCATCTAAATTCCGACTTTTTTTTCTATTTTTATGCCCTCATGAAAGCACAAAAAGAAACCAATTTTAATTTTCCAAACCAAAGCAATTTCTATAAAGGTAAGGTACGTGATGTTTACACCATAGCCGATAAATTAATGGTGATGGTTGTATCCGATCGTATTTCAGCCTTCGATGTAGTATTGCCGGAAGCCATTCCTTTTAAAGGTCAGGTATTAAATCAAATTGCTGCTAAATTTTTATCCGCCACGCAGGATATCGTTCCAAATTGGGTTTTGGATGTTCCAGATCCAATGGTGACCATTGGCCGTATTTGCGAACCTTTCAAAGTTGAAATGGTTATCAGAGGTTACCTTGCAGGACATGCGTGGCGTGAGTATAGCGCTGGTAAACGTTCTGTTTGTGGTGTTTCATTGCCTGATGGTTTAAAAGAAAACGATAAATTACCTCAGCCCATCATTACGCCAACAACAAAGGCATCCGTTGGCCATGATGAAGATATATCTAAGGGAGATATTTTAGCCAAAGGAATTGTTTCCATTTCAGATTATGAGCAATTAGAAAACTATACCCATGCCTTATATCAGCGTGGAACTGAAATCGCTGCTAAAAGTGGTTTAATTTTAGTTGACACAAAATATGAATTTGGTAAGGCGGATGGTGTTATCTATTTGATTGATGAAATACATACACCAGATTCATCTCGCTATTTTTATGCTGAAGGTTATGAGGAGCGCCAAAACGCTGATGAACCGCAAAAACAACTTTCAAAAGAATTTGTAAGGAAGTGGTTAATCGAGAATGGCTTTCAGGGTAAAGACGGTCAGATGATTCCGGAGATGACGCCTGAAATTGTAAATTCGATTTCCGAGCGATATATCGAGCTTTATGAAAAAATCGTTGGCGAAAAATTCGTTAAAGCCGATGCTGATGCGATTGGAAATCGAATTGAAAGCAATGTTCTAAAGGCTTTGGGAACACTTTAAAATTTTATACATTAGTAAAACAAAGATTAGAAGAGATGAAATTTTCAGTTGATAAACATGATAAATATGTAACGCTGAAGCTTAAAGAGCCGAAGTTTACAAATGATAATTCTCCTGGTTTGAAATCTGAATTATATTTACTTAATGCTGAAGGGTTTAAGAATATAATCGTTGACTTAAGTCACGTAAAAGAATGTACAGATGCGCAAGATTTAAGTTGCCTTTTAGTTGGTGATAGGCTTTGCAAATCAGCTGGCGGTTTATTTATCGTAACTGGAATTAATGATGAAATTGCTCCGATTATAGAATTGTCAAACATATTTCAATCTGTAACGTTTGTTAATACACTAGAAGAAGCAACTGATTTCATCTTTATGGATGAATTGGAAAAGGAATTTAGAGGCGAAAGATAAATACATTTAAATAAAATTTAAGCCTCGTAGTTTCTAAAATCTACGAGGCTTTTTATATCCTATCATTATGAAATTTGAAGTTACCATTCTTGGCAGTAGCTCGGCTACACCTGTATTTAACAGGAATCCGTCGGCGCAGCTTCTAAATTGTAATGAAAAATTTTATTTGATAGATTGTGGCGAGGGTACGCAGCAACAGCTTACCAAATACAACCTAAAGGCTGCTCGCATTGATTATATTTTTATCAGCCATTTACATGGCGATCACTATTTTGGACTCATCGGCCTACTTTCAAGTCTGCATTTAAATGGCCGCGTTAAGCCAATGCAGATATTCGGTCCAAAGCCATTACTCGAAATCCTCGAAATCCAGTTTAAATATTCAGATACTACTTTGAGGTATCCGTTAGCGTTTTTCCCAGTAGAAGCAGAAGAATCACGCCAAATTTTTGAAAATCAGGATTTAATTGTGAAAACAGTTGTCTTAAATCATCGCATTCCCACTACAGGGTTTATCTTTCAGCAAAAAAATAGACAGCGGAAGTTGATCAAAGAAAAAACTGATAATATACCGATGGTTTATTATACTGCCTTGAAAAAGGGAATGGATGTAGAATTACCAACTGGCGAGATCTTAAAAAGCGAAGATTATACTACACCAGCTGATCCGCCCAGATCTTATGCATACTGTTCAGATACGAAGTTTGATGAGCGTTATTTTGAAACGATTAAAGGCTGCGATACACTCTATCATGAAGCTACTTTTATGCATGATCTTCTCTATCGTGCGAACGAAACCCATCATACTACGGCTTTACAAGCAGGTGAAATAGCAAAGATTAATGGAATAAAAAAATTACTGATCGGCCATTTTTCATCCCGTTATAAAACACTGCAAATGCTCTTAGAAGAAGCGCAATCTGCTTTTGACAACACCGACTTAGCAGTAGAAGGAAGAACTTTCCAATTATAAAAAGATCATCATTATGAACTAAAACAAAAAAGCCTGACAATTTAAAATCGTCAGGCTTTTTTTATAGACTAAAATTTATTATTTATCTTTTTTGTTTCCGCCACCAAACACCGAGAAGTGTACGTAACGTTTAGGATTTGCTTTTAAATCTATCATCAATGCATCAAGATTTTTAGAAGCACTATTTAAATTGTCAGAAAGGGTTTTGTCGTTTAACAGTTGTCCCAAACTTCCTTTACCTTCTTTAATTCCTGAAATTACACTTTGAAGATCAGCAATTGCATTATTGGCATTATCTAAAGTCTGTTTAAAATTTGCTGCTGCGAACTTATCGGTAACGGTATTAATATTGGTTAAAATATCGCTAATTTTCTTGTTATTGTTATTTAAGTTGGCAGTAATTCCTTCAACGTTTTTGAAAATGGCCTCAATACGGGCACTTTCAGATCCTACCAAACCATCTACCTTCTTTGATGTATTTTCTAAAGAGGCTAATGTCCCAGCAATGCTGTTAAAGCTCTTATCTACGTTCTTTTGGAAATTAGGATTTAAGATAGAGTTCACACTGCTAAGTATTGAATCCATTTTACCGATAATTAATTCTGCTTTTTTCTGAACAGGCTGAACTTGCTCCATCAAACCTTTTTCTACATTGGCGTTTAATGTAAAGCCGTCTTCAGCCATTTTTTTCGAATTACCAAGAGACATCACAATCGCTTTGCTTCCTAACAAATCAGTGCCTTCTAAACGGGCAATACTGTTTTCAGGAATATCGTATTTACTATTGATACTTAGTGTTGCTAAAATAGTTCCTCCTGGTTCTAATTGCAGCTTTGCTACACGACCGATTTGATAACCATTAATTAAAACAGGTTTTGAAACGGATAAACCATCTACTCTTGTATATCGTGCAAATAGAGTTGTTTCACTGGAGAATATGGAATTTCCTTTTAAAAAGTTGTATCCTATAATGAGTAATGCAATGGCAAATGCAGCTAATATACCTACTTTGGTTTCGTTCTTAATCTTCATGAGTGTTTTGTATTTGACGGATACAAGTGGCAAAATTAGTAATAAATACTTGTCCGAGGCGTAATTCTTTATTTTTAAGTGTAAATCATATTAGTTATTACATAATGCTTACACAGTTGATTTTGTTTGATATGTGATACTATTTTGTCTGGATTTTAGATTTTTGATTATAATTATTTAACCTCGACAGATTTTTTGTAGTTTTTAATGGCAGCTAAAATCGATTCAGCGATCTCATTTTGCCCTTTTTCAGAATTGATATATTTCTCTTCTTCTTTGTTGGAAATGAAACCAACTTCAGTTAAAACCGCTGGCATACCGCATCTTTGAAGCACTAAAACACCTTGTTCTTTCACCCCGCGACTTAAGCGCTTATCCCTGCTGATGTAACTGGTTTGAATTAGCTTCGCGAATTTAATGCTTTTATCCCGAAACGTATTCTTTAAGAGAGATAAAAGAATAAATGTAGCTGGATTATTAGGGTCGTAACCATCATACTTAGTTCTGTAATTTTTTTCTAGCTTGATATCGGCGTTTTCCCTTATCGCTGCATCTTGTTCTTTTAAGCGATGGGAGCCAGCTACCAGCGTTTCAGCGCCCTTAATATGTTTGTTCCCGGCAGGCATCGAATTGCAGTGGATCGAAATAAAAAGATCTGCATTGGCGTCATTTGCAATCTCAGCTCTTCTATACAAATCCACGTCAACATCCTTTGTACGGGTATAAATGATTTTGATGTCTGGCAGCTCTTCCTTCAACTTAACACCCAATTTCAGCGCAACTTTTAAGGCGATTGCTTTCTCAGTAGAAAAACTCCCTGAAGCCCCGGGTTTTTTCCCGCCATGTCCCGGATCAATTACAATGGTTTTAATTTTATATCCCTGAGCTTGTAACTGTTTGGAAATAAATGGCGTTAAAAAAAGTAGAAAGGCTAGAAGTTTTATCTTCATTTTTGGGGGATAGATTAGAATGATGTTTCTGCGATGCGCTTGTAATTTTTAATAGCTTTAATAATCCCGTTAACAATTTCTGTTTGCCCTTCAGGCGAGTTCATATAATCTTCTTCATCTGGATTACTCACAAAGCCGATTTCAGTTAAAACAGCAGGCATAGAGGCTCTGGCTAAAACGGCAAGGCTTTTCTCTTGTACACCACGATTAATTCTACCTGCGCTGATATATTCCTGTTGAAGCAATGAAGCAAATTTCAAACTTCTTTCCCTGTTGGTTTGCTTCATTAATGAAAGCATAATATCATTTTCAGGCGTATTGGCGATAAAACCTTCGTAATTTTTCTGGTAGTTATCTTCTAAAAACATAGAAGCATTTTCCCTTTTAATTACCTCATCCTGTTCACCCAGGCGTCCGGTACCCGATACGAAGGTTTCGGTACCGCGTGTCGAAGTGCTTTTAGAAACTACTGAGCGGTAAACCGGAACTTTTCTACCTTTAACTTTTTTGTAATAATCTACCACCTTTGATACCCTTACTGGCATATCATTTAAGTGAATGGATATAAACAGATCAGCTTTGGCATTGTTAGCGATATTAATTCTTTCATATAAAGGAATGAAAACATCAGTTTGTCTGGTATAAATAACTTTGATATCTTTTATACTATCCTGAAGGGCCTTACCCAGATTAAGTGCAGTTTTTAAAGCCACATCTTTTTCTTTAGAATAAATCCCGTGAGTAGCCCCGTCTTTGCCACCATGGCCGGCATCAATTACGATTGTTTTAATTTTATATTCCTGTGCAAAAGCTTGATTATCAATTGTATTGACCAAAGCAAAACAAATAATAAATGTTAAAATGGTTTTAAGATACATCAATGGTATATTTTTCACTAATTTTGAACGTTTTTGATTAAACATTTGTGCAAAAATAACATTCAAATACGAATTTGAAACTTCTTACTAGCTCTATTTTACTAATTTCTGTCATTTTATTAACACATGGTGTTGGTAAAGCTAACGCATTTTCTTCTTTTTCATTGCAACAAATTATTCAACAGGATACTTCAAAAAGGGATACATCCAAAAAAGAAGGAAAAAACAATAGTGGTTTAGATCAAAAAGTAGAGTACCGGGCCGATTCTGTTAAGTTTAATAAAACGAAGAGTGTTATTTTCATGTATGGCAATGCCCGTGTAAATTATGGTGATTTCGAGCTTGACGCCGATTACATTCGGTATGATTCGCAAACGAAGGTGATTTTTGCCAGTGGGAGAACCGATCCAAAAACCAACCGATATATCGGTAAACCTATATTTAAATCAGGTGCTGAGGGTTCTGCAATTGCCGATTCACTTTATTATAACTCAGAAACTACGCGGGCGAAGGTTTTTGGCGTTTTTTCTGAACAGGAGGGCGGTTACTTTTCTGGTGGTCAAAGTAAAAAACAAATTGATGATGAGCTGCACATCAAAAATGTGATGTACAGCACCTGTAATTTGCCTCATCCTCACTTCGGGATTTTAATTACAAAGGGTATAGCTACTGAAAAGCAAATTATCAGTGGGCCAATGTATATGGTTTTTGAAGGCGTACCTACACCAATAGGCTTACCATTTGCTTTTTTTCCAAAACCAAATAAAAGAACATCAGGGATTATTTTGCCTACACCGGGTGAGGATGCGACAAGGGGATTCTTCCTGCAAAACGGTGGATATTACTTAGGGCTTAACGATTATTGGGATGCCAAATTTCTGGGTAGTATTTACACCAACGGATCTTATGAAACCAGCATGCTCACCAACTATATTAAACGTTACAAATACAGCGGAAATATTGGTTTGAGTTATAATAGTGTTAAAAATGGACTCGAAGGTACGGAAGCATTTAGAAACCCAAATAAAGATTTTAGTATCAGATGGTCGCATTCTCAAAATGCCAATGCCAATCCTGGTTCTACTTTTAGTGCAAGTGTAAATATTACTTCGAGTAGTTATTACACCAATAGCCCGGCAAACCTGAATTACGATCTAAATGCCATAGCGAATAATACAACAAATAGTAGTATCAGCTACTCTAAAACATTTTCGAATAATATGAATTACTCGTTATCGATGACGAGTAATCAAACCCTTAGAACACGCGACGTTTCCATCAGGCTGCCTGATGCGACATTTAACGTACCAACTTTTAGTCCTTTTGATTCCAAGACCCGTGTTGGCGAGCAAAAATGGTATCAAAAAATTACGGTTGGTTATGCTTTGCAAGGAACTAATGCTATCGATACGAAAGATAGCTTACTATTCCAAAACGATGGATTGAAAAGATTAAGATCTGGATTTAGTCACAGCATTCCGGTTAACATGTCATTTACAGCCTTAAAATATTTAAATTTTTCATTGGGAGGTAGCTACAATGAAGTATGGAATTTCCAATACATCAATAAAAAGTTTACAACTTTTGACGATGGAACCTATACTGAGCGGATTGACACATTAAGTGGTTTTAAAAGAGCTGGAAGTTACAACCTATCCACGAGTATGTCTACTAAGATATATGGTCAGAAAAAGTTTAAGAACTTAGGTAATATTATGGCTATGCGCCACGTGATAACTCCAAATGTTTCATTCAACTATTCACCGGATTTTACTAAAGCTGGTAATGGTCCGTTTTTAGCTGCAGTTTCTGAGAATGAGTTTGTTGATTCGCAGAGAATAATTAAGAAACCTATTCTAGATCAGTTTAACAATCCATTAACCTATTCTATTTTTCAGGGCATGGCTTATCAAGGGTCTTTTCCCGGAAAAGCGGCTGCAATTGGTTTTGGAGTAGATAATACAGTAGAATTGAAAGTTAAATCAAGTAAGGACACCACAGGAACTGGTGAAAGAAAAATACCGATTATCCAGGGTTTAAGTATTTCTGGATCTTATAATTTCCTGGCAGAAAGAAATAAACTTTCTACGCTAAGTTTTAACGGGCGCTCTCAGTTTACAGATAAATTAGGGATTAATTACAATGGTACCTTTGACCCTTATGATTTGGACGAAACAGTCGATCAGGTTACTGGGCAGAGAACTTTTACAAGAAGTAACTCGTTTACATTGCGTAGGGGTGGTCGTTTAGCTAGATTAACAAATATTGGTTTTTCATTTGATTATAGCTTAAATCCAGATGCGCTGAAACGGAAAAATGAGGCCAACGATAAGTTGAGCGAGACCGCTAAGCAGAAGGGGTTATCTCCTATACAATCAGAACAATTGGCAGCCATTAGTAGAGATCCGAACGCATTCGTAGATTTTAATATTCCCTGGAATTTTTCATTTTCATACAGCTTTCAATACAGCAACGATTTTGGAGTAAGTACAACCAGCAACACACTTAATTTCAATGGCGATTTTAATCTTACCCCAAAATGGAAATTTACCTTTAACTCGGGTTACGACTTTCAAAACAACGGCTTAACGCCAATGAACATTGGTATTTATCGTGATTTGCACTGTTGGGATATGAGTATCAACTGGGTTCCGTATGGCGCCTACAAAAGTTATTCCTTAACGTTAAAAGTAAAAGCATCTATCCTTCAGGATTTAAAACTGAGCAAAAGACAAGGTTTCTACAATACCTACCAATAAATTATGCTAGCTGAAATTATAACCATTGGCGATGAAATTCTGATCGGCCAGATTGTCGATACCAACTCAGCCTGGATGGCTAAGGAACTTAATTTGATTGGCGTCTCTGTAAAACAGATTACCTCAGTTTCTGATGATGAACAACATATTTTATCAAGTCTAGCAGAAGCCGAAAAACGTGCTGATATCATTTTGATTACCGGCGGATTAGGCCCGACGAAAGATGATATCACCAAAAAAACACTGGCCAAGTATTTTGGAATGGGTTTTCGTAGAGATGAAGGCGCATTGGAAATGGTGGCTTCTATCTTTAAAAAATTTAACCGGCCATTACTCGATATTAATATTCAGCAAGCTGATGTACCTGATGGCTGCGAAGTAATCGTAAACCGAAACGGAACGGCACCTTGTATGTGGTTTGAGCAGAATAATAAGATTTTTGTTTCGATGCCTGGTGTTCCTTATGAAATGATGTATTTGATGGATGATGAGATTCTCCCAAGAATTAAATCCAGATTCCAACTTCCATCTATTGTTCATAAAACTATTCTTACCGCAAACATCGGCGAATCGTTTTTAGCTGCAGAAATTGAAGAAATAGAAGATAATTTACCTGCACATATCAAATTAGCCTATTTACCAAAGCTCGGGCAGGTGCGTTTACGTTTATCTGCCAAAGGTGATGATGAAAACGCTTTAAAAACCGAAGTAGAAATCTACGCACAACAGATTATTTCAAAAGTTAACAAGTTTGTCGTTATTGATGAGGATATTCCGCTTGAAAAAGCAATTCTGAATATGATGAAGGAGCGTGGACTAACTTTATCTACAGCGGAAAGTTGTACGGGTGGCTACATAGCGCACCTGATTACGCAACACCCAGGTTGCTCATCCGTTTATTGGGGTGGCGCTGTAGCATATGCTTACGAACTCAAAGAATCCATTTTGGGAGTAAAAGAAGGTACTCTGGCTAAGTTTGGGGCAGTAAGCGAAGAAACTATTGTTGAAATGGCAGAAGGTGCGTTAAAGCATTTCAAAACAGACTATGCTATTGCAGTGAGCGGAATAGCCGGACCTGATGGCGGTACAGCTGACAAGCCTGTGGGAACCGTGTGGATTGCAATAGCATCGAAAGCGAAAACGGTAGCTAAAGTGTTTAACTTCAGTAACAAACGCATTCAAAACATCGAGCGATCGGCTGCATCTGCCTTGGTGATGTTATTAAATCTACTTAGAGAAGACTTAGACAAAGAATAAAAATAGTATTTTTGTCGCGTTACCAATATATAATACTGTAATTTAATATGGCTCAATACGAACTATTGTTACCAAAAATGGGTGAAAGTGTTGCCGAAGCAACTGTGATTAAATGGGTAAAGCAAATTGGCGATTCTATTGATTTAGATGATACCATTTTAGAGATTGCAACTGATAAAGTCGATTCTGAAGTGCCTTCACCTGTAGCTGGAAAATTGGTAAAACAATTATTTAAAGAAGATGAAGTTGCCCAGGTTGGGGATGTCATCGCCATTATTGAAACAGAAGCCGCAAACGACGTTGTTGAAGAAGAAAAAACTCCCGTTTCGGCTCCGGTTATTGAAAAAAAACCAGAAACTATTCCTGGTATAGCGCAACTCCCTGTAGAAAAACAGGCTGTTCAAACTGATTTTTCTTCATCTGAACGTTTTTACTCTCCATTGGTAAAAAGTATTGCCGCTCAGGAAAACATTTCATTGGCTGAACTTAATTCGATAAAAGGTTCTGGAGCTGATGGCCGTTTAAATAAAGATGATTTATTAAATTATATTTCAAGTAAAACAGGAACGAGAGCTGCTGTTAATACGCAAGAAAAGTCAGAAGCAATTGTAGAAGCAAAAGCTGATACGGCTCCTTCGCAAACACCAGCAGTAAATAAAACTACAACTACATCAGTTTCTGGTGGCGATGAAATTATAGAAATGGATAGAATGCGAAAACTCATTGCAGACCATATGGTGATGAGTAAAAGCACTTCTCCACACGTTACCTCTTTTGTAGAAGCCGATGTAACCAATTTGGTTTTATGGCGTAACAAAGTAAAAAACAGTTTCGAAAAACGTGAGAACGAAAAAATTACTTTCACACCAATTTTTGTTGAAGCGGTTGCCAAAGCGATTAAAGATTTCCCGATGATTAATGTTTCTGTAAATGGGACGCAAATTATTAAGAAAAGTAATATCAATATAGGTATGGCTGCTGCTCTGCCAAGCGGTAATTTAATTGTTCCCGTAATCAGAAATGCCGACCAGCTGAACCTTGTTGGTTTAACAAAAGCGGTAAATGATTTAGCAGCAAGAGCCAGGGTATCTAAACTTAAACCAGATGAAACGCAGGGTGGAACATTTACCTTAACCAATGTGGGTTCTTTTGGAAATGTGATGGGGACGCCAATTATTAATCAGCCTCAAGTGGCTATTTTAGCTGTTGGCGCCATCAAAAAGAAACCAGCTGTATTAGAAACTGAGCATGGTGATGTAATTGCGATTCGCCATATGATGTTCCTTTCCTTATCGTACGACCACAGAGTGGTAGATGGTTCTTTAGGTGGAATGTTCGTTCGCAGGGTCGCTGATTATTTAGAAAACTGGGATTTTAATAGAGAGATTTAGAGATAACGTCATCCTGTGCCTGCCGAAGGATTTGTTGAATACATTCAATAGCGTTTTGACGAGCTCAACGTGACAGCATTGAGGATAATATAATTCTCTACCAATATTTCATTTGTTTAAACCAAATTATCTGTCGTCTGTTTTTGACTAAAGACTAAAGACTAAAGACTAAAGACATGGCTAAATTTTCAGAATTAATAAATGGCGATAAACCTGTTTTGGTTGATTTTTTTGCTGAGTGGTGTGGGCCTTGCAAAATGATGAAACCGATTCTAGCGCAATTAAAATCTCAGGTTGGTGATTCAGTTTCAATTATTAAAGTAGACATTGATAAAAACCAATCTGCTGCATCAGCATATAGCGTTCAAAGTGTTCCAACATTAATGCTATTTAAGCAAGGCAAACAAGTTTGGCGTCAGAGTGGTGTATTACAGGCCTCGCAGTTGAAGCAAATTATTGATTCGTTCGCTTGATTTTAACCAATTTAGAAGAACAGAAGTTAAATAGCCCTGATTGAACGAAAAGCCCGAAGTGTAGAGGGTTTGTGTATCGGGCGGACTTGAAGTGAAAGCAGGAGCGACGAATATAAATGCTTCTGACATTGCGCTTCAAAACAAAAAATTATACTTCTAAAACCAAATTTGGTGTAACAGCGAATATCTGCTCGTTTGTTTTTGGATAAATATTATACAAGCCAGTGAACGTGCTGAAAGCGGGCAAAACCGCATATTCTTTTCCGAAATAAAAACATGGAAACTTTAAGCGTTGCTTCGCTTTACCTACAATGGTAACGCCGGGATGAATGTGGCCGCTGATTGGATACAGTTCCTCTTCAGTGCATTTTGGAGCATCGTGTATGAAGCAAAAAGGCCCCAGGCAAAAACTGGGTTCGTGAATGTCAATCTGCATGGAGGCATAATCTGCGTTTGCCAATCGATCATGGTTGCCTTTAACCAACAGAAAATTTAGTCCGCTGAATTGTTTTCTCCATTGCGCAAATTCATCGATATCTGAATTTAAACCATGGTGAAACATGTCGCCATTAATCAGCAGAGTTTTAGGATTGTATTTTTCGATAAGCAAACCTAAACGCTGTAAATCATTTTGAGCAATGGTTGATGGCACCTGCACGCCAGCCGAACGAAAGTGCGCCGATTTGCCCAAATGCAAATCGCTAATGGCTAAAAGTTGATGTTGAGGTAAATATAAAGCCCTTTCTTTATCTAAAATCAGTTCTTCTCCGTGGCTTGTTATGGTCATTAATTTTTATCTAATGTAGTCCGTCATTGCGAGGCACGAAGCAATCTTTTAGTAGAGATTGCTTCATGCCTCGCAATGACGAAAGAGTTAAAGGGTAGTCTACTTAAACTTTTCTGATTCTGCTTTCATTCTTGCAATTCTTTGCTCCAACTCTTCCGAACTCATGTTTTCTCGCAAGCTATCAACTTTTATCGGAAAAGATAGCGGCGTAAAACTTTTAGGATTGGTAATTACCACCGCTCCATTCTGGATTCGCTCTAATGCAGCTGCCAAACGTGGTTCTTCCAGTTGCTGATAAAAAACTTCATCGTATGCCTGGCGCAAAAGTAAATTATGTTTGTCGTAATCGCTAAAAACATTAAAAAACAAACCTGCAGATGACTGGAGGTGTTTATTTGCAACGTATTTACCAGGGTAACCCTGAAAAACCAAACCGGAGATACAAGCAATGTCACGAAATTTCCGACGAGCCATTTCTGTTGAATTAATACTTAAAGTAATATCTTCAGTAAGGTTTTTAGGCGAGAAAACTTCATAAGCGATGGATTCATCCATCGGGATTTCCGTTTCACTCAGCAATTCAAATCCGTAATCATTCATCGCAATAGAAAAACTAATTGGCAACAGTTTGCTTAATCGATAAGCCACCAAAGCGGCTAATACTTCATGAACCAAACGCCCTTCGAACGGATAAGCAAAAAGATGGAAACCCTCTTTGTTGTTTATCAATTCAATTAATAATTCATCATTTCGGGGTACATGCGAACGTTTTTCTTGTAATAGAAACAGTGGATAAACAACATCCAGCTCTTCATCCTGATGGGTTTTATCCAAAGCTTCATTATATTTTTTGCGCAAAACGGATCCTAAATTTGAAGATAGGGGCAATCTGCCACCATTCCAACTTGGCGAAATGGCGTTTGATTGTTTACTTACCCGCACAATTACCGTCATATCTTTAACGTGTATGAATTCCAAAACCCTGCCAGCCAAACGGAAGTTATCGCCAGCTTTTAAACGGGTAACAAAATATTCTTCAACCATGCCAATGTAACCACCAGATAGAAATTTCACTTTTAGCATAGCATCGCTTACGATGGTGCCGATATGCAGCCGATGGCGCATGGCCAGCTGCCGGCTTTTTACTTTCCAAAGTCCATCTTCATCTTTGGTAACTTTTTTAAACTCATTATAAGCACCTAAGCTATCGCCACCTGAAGTGATAAACTGCATTACCCATGTCCATTCTTCAGGCAAAATCAATTTAAAGGCATGCGTATTTTTGATTTCTTCGTAGATAACTTTATCATCAAAACCATCGCCAATGGCTAAGGTTACGAGGTATTGAACGAGTAAATCGAAAACCATAATGAAAGGCTCCCGACTTTCAATATTGTTAGTTTTTGCCGCTTCCTTTATGGCTGCCGCTTCCACCAGCTCCAATGCGTGAGTAGGCATAAAATAGATTTTAGAAACTTCGTGTGGCGAATGGCCTGAGCGACCAGCCCTTTGTAAAAACCTGGCCACACCTTTTGGCGAACCCACTTGTACAACGGTATCTACAGGTTTAAAATCGACACCCAAATCCAGTGATGAAGTAGCAATAACCGCTTTCAGCTGACCAGTATGCAATGCATCTTCAATCCAGTTTCGCAGCTCAAAATCAATCGAGCCGTGATGGATGGCAATTCTGCCGGCCAGTTCAGGTTCAATGTTCAGCAAGTGTTGATACCACATTTCCGATTGCCCACGCGTATTGATGAAAATCAATGTTGTTTTACTTTTCTCAATAATGGGAAGCAGTTTGTAAGCCAGTTTTAAACCCAGGTGACCAGCCCAGGGTAAGGTTTCAATGTCATCGGGTAGAATAGATTTGATGAGGATTTTCTTTTCCAAATCTGCCTTGATGATGATTCTTTTGGCTTCTTGGTTAGGCTCCAAAACATCTAAAGCTTCTTCAATATTGCCAATAGTTGCCGAAATTCCCCAAACCCTTAAAAATTGTTGCTGCTCTAATTTTTGCAAACCTTTTATTCTTGAAACTGCAAGTTCTACCAAAACGCCACGTTTGCTACCCAATAGTTCATGCCATTCATCAGCCACAATACATTTCAGGTTTTTAAATAACGTCGATGAACCTTTTTGCGCCAACAAAAGATGCAGACTTTCAGGGGTAATTAATAAAATCTCAGGCATCGATTTTTTTTGCTGTACTTTTTCTGCCTGCGAGGTATCTCCATTTCGAACGCCTACATGCCAATCCAATTCCAGTTCTGTCAAAGTTTCCCGCATGGCTCTGGCCAAATCTTTTGCCAGTGAGCGGAGCGGCGTAATCCAAATGAGTTGTAAACGGTCTTTAGCTTTTTTATTGCTCGCTTCAGACGCGTTCAAAGCCTCAATAACTACGGCCAAAAACAAAGAAAATGTTTTTCCGAAACCTGTAGGCGCATTTACCAAACCACTGTAACCGTTAAGATAATTTTGCCAGGCGTCTTCCTGAAATTGAAATGGCTTGCGTTTATTAGCCTTAAGCCATGCTTTTATCTTTTTGTAACCTTTGGTTTTGGTTTGGTCCATGTAATCTCTAATATTTTTTTTGAAAAGCAATTGCAGCAATTCTTCGGTAAAATCAGCCCCGCCATTCGTTGCAATCTTTTGTTAATGTCAGTCTGAGCTTGTCGAATACCTGCAACAAAAGTATTTCCACTACTGTCGGGTTTAGGATAGTAAAGTAAACCTAAATAAAATAAACCTGACCGGCTTGACGGCATAGTAAAGCTACTGTTTTAGGTTGCAGTTAGTTCATAACTGCTATTCTTTATTTTTTACGTCATTGCGAGGCACGAAGCAATCTATGCTGATTAACATCTCTCTAGTGAGATTGCTTCGTGCCTCGCAATGACGACCGCCTAAAACGGTAATTGTATCAATTGAAAAAATCCTGTCTGGCTAAGACAATTAAACACCCCGCCCTGCGGGCATCCTTAAAAAAAAAGAATGCAAATCGCAAAAAAAACTTTCTACTCATTTATAAAAGTTGATGCCAGCAACTGCCTTAAATCCTCTAATGTATTAATTTCTGCGGCTTTCTTATCTTTTCGCCAGCGTAAAATACGCGGAAAACGTAAAGCTAAGCCTGCTTTATGTCGTTTACTTTCAGCAATTCCCTCAAATGCAATTTCAAAAACCAATTCGGGTTTAACGGTTCTAACTGGTCCGAATTTTTCGATTGCGTTTCTGGTTACAAATGAATTTACTTCTTTAATTTCTTTATCTGTTAAACCCGAATAAGCCTTAGCAATGGTAACTAAATTTTCACCATCTCGAACGGCAAAAGTATAATCGGTAAAAAAGTTTGCCCTTCTGCCACTACCTTTCTGGGCATAAATCATCACCGCATCAACAGTATAAGGGTTAATTTTCCATTTCCACCAGTCGCCACGTTTTCGGCCACTATGGTAATGCGAACTTAGCTTTTTGAGCATAATGCCTTCACTGTTGATGGAACGAGAAGTTTGCCGTAATTCAGCCAATTCTTCCCAGGTGTTACAATTTATCACAGGCGATAGAATCACAGCACTTTCATCTAAACCACCAATAATCTTTTCTAATATTTTTCGCCTTTCACTTAGTGGGTGCTCACGGAAATCATTTGCCTCAAACTCTAAAATATCATAAACGAAAAAGCCAATTGGCGCATCTTCCAGCTGTTTTTTGCTTATCGTTTTACGGTTTAATCGCTGTTGTAAGGTGCTGAAAGATAATACCTGTTTATCTTGCACAGCCAATATTTCACCATCCAGTACAACGCCATTGGGTAAAACATCAATTAAAAAATGAAGTTCAGGGAACTGTTCTGTTACTAATTCTTCACCTCGGCTCCAGATGAAAAGTTCGCCATTGCGCTTCACAATTTGTCCACGAATGCCATCCCATTTCCATTCGGCTTGCCATTCTGAAATATCTCCAAGTTTTTCAGTTTCTTGTTCTAAAGCATAAGCCAGACAAAAAGGGTAGGGCCATGAATTGTCGGTATTTACATGGGTTCCGTTAATCAATTCTGCAAAAGTGATTTCGTAAGGATTCCATTTACCCATAATGCTGTGCATAATCTGAGCACTATCTAAACTGCTTTGCTTGGCCAGGGCATTTACAAGCATTTTATTCGAAACGCCAATTCTAAAGTTACCCGAAATAAGTTTGTTAAAAATGAAACGTTCCTGCGTCTCCAGTGTATTCCAAGCATTTAAAATGAAGTTTTTTTTAGTTTCATCATCTTTCCCTTCTAAATCATGTAAATTTTCAATCCATTTATGCAGTTGGAAATCGGATGTGTTTTCTGCAGGAGGCAGGAGCAGGGCAATCGTTTCGCTTAAATCGCCAACGTTTGAGTAACTTTCAGAAAATAACCATTCAGGCGTTTGCGTAATTTCTATGGCCCAGTATTTTAATAAGGCAGATTTAATTGGTCGCCGTGGTTTCTTACCTGTAAATAAAGCAATTACCCAAATCTTATCTTTATCGTCAGCATAGTTGAAATAATCAACCAATGCTGCTATTTTATCATTGGTTTTATTGCTCAGTTCGAGCTGTTGAATTAATCTGGCGAAACGTTTCATACTGATTTTTGGTTTTCGGTTTCAGTATTTTGATTTTCGGTATCAGCCAAATCAACTTTATTTTCTTCATCATCTTCCTGCCCAAACTTGGTCATTACTTCTTCTGATTCAATGCCTTCATCATTTAAAAACCGACTAAAGGCTGCCGTAAAACCATGCGTTACATAAACTTTTTCAGCTCCGGTTGCGGTAATGGCATCCATTAATCCTGTCCAGTCGGCATGGTCACTTAGCGCAAAACCCGCATCAGCACTTTGCCAGCGGCGATGGGCCCGAACCTGCATCCAGCCAGAGCAAATGCCTGTAACAGGATGTGATAAGTTTTTAATCCAACGGCTATCACGCATTGCAGGTGGTACAATTACAATGCCTTTCTGCAATTCATCTTTAGTAGTTTCTGGCGTAATCCTAATTGTTTCTGGCAAGTTTACACCTGCATTGATAATTACCTCATTTAAGTTGGCGATGCTATTGTGAACATAAATTGGAACATTGCCGGCCAGGTTTTTAATTAAACGCTGTGCTTTCCCTAAACTATATGCAATTAATACACTGGTTTTTTGCTGAGGAATATTATCGCTTACCCAACTTTTAATTTTATCGAAAACGATGTCTTGTTTCTGCCATTTGTAAACAGGCAAGCCAAAGGTACTTTCTGAAACAAATGAATGGCATTTCACGGGTTCGAAAACGTCGCTGATGCCATCATCTTCAGTTTTATAATCACCTGAGATTACACAGATTTCTCCTTTATATTCTAATCTAACCTGCGCCGAACCGATGATATGACCAGCGGGATAAAATGAAATATGTACACCATTACGAACGATACTTTCGCCATAATTAAGGGTTTCTACATCTAAATCTTCGCTGATTCTACGCTTAATTATTGGTTTTGTTAAGGTATGGCAGAGGTAGTGTTTGTTACCAAAACGCACATGGTCGCTATGGCCATGAGTGGTAACGGCATAATCCACAGGCCACCAGGGGTCTACGTAAAAATCTCCTTGCTTACAGTAAATACCTCTTTTAGTAAATTCGATTAATGCCATGATTCTTTAAACAATAAATGCCCATATAAGTTTTAAGATAATATCGGGTAATTAGCCGATAATCTTAAATATCGGGTAATTAGCCGATAATTTGAAATATCGGGTAATTAGCCGATAATTTTTGAATGATGAATATAAAGGCTTATATTAGTGATATGATTTGCATTATAACTGGAGATATTGTTGGTTCAAGAAAGATAAAGGACAGTTGGTTATTAAGCTTAAAAACTGCTTTAAAAACAGTTTCAGGGCAGAATGGCAAATGGGAGATTTATCGGGGAGATAGCTTTCAAGTAGAGGTAGATGCAGAAGATGCCATTAGAACAGCTGCCTACATAAAAGCTTGTATCAGAATAAATAAGCCAGCTGATGTAAGAATGGGAATTGGTATTGGGGAAGTAAAAACTAAACGTAAAAAACTTTCAGAATCGAGCGGAGATGTTTTCGTGAATTCAGGTGCTGCTTTCGATAGTTTAAAACAAGCAAAAGTGAATCTTGCAATCAAAACTGAAAATACGGACTTTGATGAGGAAATAAATGTTTTGATTAAACTATCTTTAATCGCGATGGACAGTTGGGGTGTAGTTGCTGCAGAAATGGTAAAACTAGCTTTGGAAAACGAGAATGTTGTGCAAAGCGAATTGGCAATTATTTCAAAAAGAACGCAATCATCTGTTAGTGAGGCACTAAAACGTGCCCGCTATTCAGAAATCATGGAAATGGATAAACTATATCGTAAAAAACTGAATCAAATTCTTTCTTCATAATGGATATCATTTTAATCAAACTCATCCTTGCGCATTTAATTGGAGATTTTTTTCTTCAACCTACATCGTGGGTTAAGGATAAAGAAAGAAAGAAACTTAAATCAGGTAAACTGTATTTACATGTTTTAATTCATGTGGGTTTAATATTCGTTGTTTTCTTAAGCTTTAATATTTGGAAAACAGCTTTATCAATTGGTGTGCTACATTTAATAATTGATGCTTCAAAATCGCTGTTTCAAACTAAAAAGAATGCTAGAATATTGTTTTTTGCTGACCAGGTTTTGCACTTTGGCTCTATTGTTTTTGTGTGGCATCTTTTTTTTAAGGGCTATTTAGATATTAGTTATTTAAATGATGTAAAAACCTGGTTTTTGATTGTGGGTGTATTGTTTTTATCTCTGCCAACATCGATAATTATGAAAGTAATTATTGCTAAATGGTTACCTGAAAGTGACGATGAAAGCCCAAAATCGTTGCAGAATGCAGGAAAATATATCGGGATTTTAGAACGGGTTTTAATTTTTGTTTTTATACTCACCAACCATTTTGAAGCGGTTGGTTTCTTATTGGCAGCAAAATCTATCTTCCGCTTTGGCGATTTAAAAGAAGCACACGACCTTAAATTAACGGAATATGTACTGATTGGAACGCTGCTAAGTTTCGGGATTGCAATAGTAGTTTCTTTTATGATTTTAGGTTTAGTGAGATAGTTTTTAACGCGATTTGCATTGGCATTGCTCTACAAACTTTAAAAGGAGCGGAGCGCCCTGAAGTTTAAACCCGATTGTAGTGGAAATACTTTTTGGTGTACTGTCATCCTGAGCTTGTCGAAGGATTTATATTGCAAGTGCTTCAATAAGCTCAGCGTGACAACAATCATTAGAAGTAATATTCACAAAAAGATTGAAATGAAAAGCGGGGCTATCGAAACCGACTCCCCGCTGTAATTGCTTTTCAAATATTTACAATCTATCTCGCTCCTGGAGGGCAATTATCTTTTAAAAACTTGGTATAAGTAAGTGATAAATGCTCGCTGGTGCCTTCGCCTTCAGATATACTATGGGTACGATTTGGATAACTCATCAATTGGAAAACCTTTTTGTTTTTAATTAACTCATTAATGAGCATCTCTGCATTTTGGTAGTGAACGTTGTCATCGCCTGTTCCGTGGATGTAGAGTAAATTACCTTTTAAATTTTTGGCATAAGTAATAGGAGAACCCTTAACATAGGCCTCTTTACTTGGGAATGGTGTGCCCATGTAACGCTCCTGGTAAATATTATCGTAGGTTAGTTGGTTGCCAACTGCAGCAATTGAAATACCTGTTTTATAAATTTCAGGGTATTGGAACATCAAATTAAGGGTTGATGAACCGCCGCCACTCCAGCCCCAAACGGCTACACGGTCTTTATCCATAAATGAGTGAGTTGCCAATAATTTTTTAGCAGCCATGGCCTGGTCGCGGATATTGATTACGCCAATGTTTTTGTAAATACCTTTACGCCATGCGGCACCTTTTGGAACTGGTGCGCCACGGTTATCCATTGAAATGTAGATGTAACCATCTTTGGCCATATCACCTGCGTAAAGGAAATTTCTGCCTGCTCCATAAGTATCTGATGCGGTAGGTGAAGCAGGTTCGCCATAAACATAAAAAACAACAGGATATTTTTTATCCGGATTGAAATTATCTGGTTTTTTCATCCAGCCATCCAGTTCCACACCATCTTCAGTAGTAACTTTAAAAAATTCCACTTTATTTTTAGATGCTTCTTGCTTTGATAATTGTGTGGTGATGCTGCCATCCATAGTAAATGGATTTCCGGTGGTAAAGTTCATCCATTCGGTAATTGGCCTTACGGTCGAACTGTTGTAACTATGGCGGGCGAAGGCGGCATTTGGAGAAATATCATAACTGTGCGTACCCGGAAGCAGTGTAGATGGTGTAACTTGCTCTAACTTACCTTTACCATCTAATTTGGTTTTATATAAATAACGTTGTGTAGCATTGTTAGGTGAGGCGATGAAGTACAAGTAATTATTATTGTCGTCTATTAATTTCACATCAACTACATCGTAATTACCTTTGGTAACCAAGGTTTGCTTTTTACCATCGCGACTGATTCTATACAAATGATTCCAGCCATCTTTATCAGATGTGATGGTAAATTCCTGATTATTATTTAACCATTTCCATTCGTCCTGAGCATCTATCCAGGCTTTAGCTTTTTCGGTATAAACTGCTTTTGCTGTTCCGCTGGCCGCATCGCAAATAAAAACAATACTTTCGTTTTGCTCGCGATTTAGTTGTTGCAAGATAACTTCGTTGCTATTCGGTACCCACTGCATACGTGGAATGTAATGTTGAATATCATCACCAGGAACGTTTAACCATTTTGTTTTTGCGGTAGCAATATCAACAATACCTACTTTACAAGCCGACGGATTTTCGCCAACTTTAGGATACTCAACCGGAATGGTATAAGGATAAATAGAGTCTGTATTGTTAATCATCAAAAAGTTTTTGATTTTGGTCGCGTCAATTTGCCAGTAAGCAATTGATTTACCATCAGGACTCCATCTAAAACCATCTCTGCAATCGAATTCTTCTTCGTAAACCCAATCGAAGGTTCCGTTAATCATTCGATCGGTGCCATTAGTAGTTAAGGCTTTTGAATTCGAACCATCAATATTTTCTACATATAGATTATGTTTGCTTACGTAAGCAACTTTGTTTCCATCTGGAGATAGTTTCGCAAACATTAAAGACGATGCAGGTTTATCTTTTCCAATTTGAGTGATTTTGTTTGCCGTTAAATCAGCCAACCAATAGTCGCCACGGGTATCATAGCGCCAAACTTTTTTGCTATTGGTATAAATCAGGGCTTTAGTTCCATCGGCAGATAATTGAAAACTGCGAACAGCGATGGGTGCATTTTTCCCAGCTGGCGTTAAAAGTGCCCTTGAAATAACAGTTTTTTTATCGCTCTTAGGCAATGTCACACTAATAATTTCTCCACTGGCGATTTGGTAATAGGAGTTTCCATCCTTTGCCCAGTTTATACTTTGGGCCTGGGTATCAATAATTGCAAAAATGGCAATACAAGTAATTGATAGTTTAACGAGTAGGTTTTTAATCATAAAAATTAGTCATAAAAAAAGCTTTTTAACTTTCGGGCTAATTTAGATAAAAAGCCGGCGGTTAAAAAGCCTTCGATTGTAAGATATAGGTTAATTATTCACCACCACCTTGCATTTTCATTAATTCATCCATGGTAACTACTTCGTAGCCAGTAGGAACCTCTTTAGAGATTGCACCCACTTTACCTTCAGAAATTGATTTTAAAGTTGTTGTAGTTTCAATGCCGCGTTGAACCATTGTATATTTTACTGGGAAGGCGCCTAAACCTGGAAAATAATTTTGTGATCCTACGTTTGGTAATTCAACATCTTTAGTTGCCCAAAGTTCGTGTGATGCACCTTTATCATCTTTGAAAGTATATTTTTCTGCGTTAAAACCTCCAACTGTTTGTTTTTCGCCAGTAGCTTTAAAATCTGAATATTTTGCGATGCCACCCATTGCTTTCTCTACATCTTCTTTAGATTGTTTCACTGCAAATTGTTTTTGTGCAATTGGCACATCAATTAATAACAAACCAGTTTTTTCATTGTTATCTGATACAATTCCGATCAAAGCTGGTCCTTGTTCCATTTCGATTTTCGTTAGGCCGTTATTAAACTTTACTTTAAGTTCTGCAGGTGGTTCCTGTCCGCCCATGGCTGCCTTTTGCTCATCAGTAAGTTTATATTCCAATCCATAAGTAATTGTACCTTCGGCAATTTTCTTCTGTGCGTGAGCAATTACTGCACCACCTACAAGGATTAAAGCGACAACGCTCGTTTTGATAGATTTTAACATGTTTTTATTTAAGTTTAGTTGTTTACCAGTTAATTTTTTCTTTATTGAGAAATGATGCAATACCTTTTTTAAAATCTTCGCTTTCCCGCACCCTGGCATTAATTTGGACAGCAAATTCCAAACTTTTTTCGAGGAGTGGGTTAGTGGTTTGGGTAATTAATTGTTTTGTAATCATTAACGAATTACCAGAACTTTCTTTACACAAACTTAAGGCAAATTCTTTAACAGTTTGATGAATTTCTTCTGAATTTGTTACAAAGTTGATTAATTTATATTCGAGTGCTTTTTCTGCAGAGAAGATTTTGCCTGTTAATAAAAGCTCTTTGGCTATCGTTTCGTTTACTTTTTGTTTCAAGAAACAGGATACGATTGCGGGAACAAAACCAATTTTAACTTCGGTATAACCAAAATTGCTTTCTGGTGTGGCAAAAACGATATCACAGATTGTTGCCAAGCCACAGCCACCGGCAATTGCATGCCCCTCGACCTGTGCAATCACAACTTTTGGCAGATAGTAGATTGTAGTGAAAAGTTTTTTCAGGTTATTGGAATCCGCCACATTTTCTTCGAAAGTATTATAACGCAATTGTTGAAGGTATTCTAAATCAGCACCAGCGCTGAAAACACCGCCAACGGCATTTAAAATAACTACTTTGACATCATCATCTTCAGAAGCACGAATAAAGTTTTCAGTTAGTTCGGAAATTAACTGGGGATTTAATGCATTTCGCTTCTCAGGTCTGTTAATAGTTATGGTGGCTATTCTTTCAGCTACATGATATAAAACCAAATTTGGCATATTATTGGGTTAGGTGTACCAAATATGCAGGATTTTTCTTTAAAATATGTGCTTGCACTTTATTATTATCTGCAAAAGTTTTAAACGTTGCTATTTTATAATCTTTATTTGTAGCATCGATAATCATGTTCTCGTATTCAAGTTTATCCGGCAGATTTTCAAGTTTAAATTTATGGTTACCTGTTAACCAAATACTTTTGAACTTTCCCGTAACCGCTAAATTTTTGTAATTCATTTTTTCGTTGATCAGAAGAATATTGTGGTCATCGAAAATTATTTGATTATCTTTTTTAATAAAATGACGCAAGGTCGTATCCGTTTTTAAACTGATGACATCGATTTTCTTAATTTGAGATTGCTCCAAAGCCGGAGCCACAAAAAACAGGTAGTTTTTATCAATTTTTGTTAAATCTGTTACCAATACTGCCTCCCGACCTGTAATAAATGCCGCAGCATAATTTTTCCTCAAAGTGAAAAATATAATTTTCTTTTGATGAAGCACCTTCCAGTCATGATAGAATGTTAATGCAGAACAGATAAGATACACTGAAGCTGACGCCGTAACACATCTTTTATTTTTCTTCGCTAAGCCATAAACAAGCAAGCCCAAAGCTGCGCTTAAAAGGATGAATTCAGTGAGGCTGATCCAAACTGAAGAAAAGGTAGAAAATGGTAAATCAGCAATCCATTTTAAAATGGTGTTTGTGGTGACAATTATCCACTCCACCAATGGAGAAATTTTATCTACTATAGGAATAAGAATCGCTATTCCCAAAAGCATAATGAGAAGAAGCGGGATGGAGATAAAAAGATTCCCTAACAAAAAATAAACAGGAAATTGATGGAAATAGTAAATGCAAAGCGGGAAAGTAACTAATTGAGCAGCCAGAGAAAGTGCTATTAATTCCCAAACCTTATTCAGTATTTTGTTTTTAACATATATCCATTTGTATATTTTTGGCTGTAGATAAATTAAGCCAAATACCGAAATGTAAGAAAGCTGAAAACCAACATCCCATATTAAAAATGGATTATAAACCAATTGACAAAATGCGGCAAAAGCCAGGGTGTTGTAGCTATTTTTGTTTTTTGCAAATGTTCTTGCCACAATGAAAATGTTTATCATAATCGCAGCCCGTACAACCGATGGAGACAAACCTGTAATTAAGGCATAGCCCCAAATTAAGCTGCAGATTAAGACAAATTTGAATATTCGAAGCCATCGTTTTTTGTTCAAAAAGGCCAAACAGATATCTAACACAAAGAAAATTATCGCAACATGACTTCCAGAAACAGATAGTGCATGAATGGTTCCTGTTTTTGAATAAGCAGCCAAGGTTTCTTTGCTTAAATCTGCCCGATAGCCTAATATCAATGTTGAAGCCACTGCAAAAGCTTCATCATTCTTAATCATCTTTCGATATTTCGCCACTTGTTTTTCTCTCAAATCAAGTGCGAATTTGATGATGTGATTTCCAATATTTCGATTGGTTTTCAGCACATGGTTTTGATTTATAAATGTTTGTTGATAGATGTTCTGACTTGCTAACCAACTTTTAAAATCAAATTCTGCAGGATTGTAAGGCGGCTCAACCTCCAAGTTTTTTGCTGACACCAATAACTCATCACCGTATTTTAAATAAAGAGGTTGAATACTATCTACCTTTAAAGCTAAAAGTAATTGTCCGCTAAGTTTAATTTGTTTAGAATTTTTATAACCTGAAACAACTCTTGCCTTGAACCTTACAATATCATTGGTTTGCTCAGGTTCGTCATTCACCCAGATTTTTAAAATCTTATAATTGTTCCTTGCGAAGTAGTCAGATTTTAGTGTTTCATTATTTAGTATAGAAAGGAAAGCGCCCAAAAAGAAGAAAAAAAGTAGAATTGAAATTCCGGTTAGACCTTTAAATTTATAAGCATTATGTTTCTTATAAGTGATGTTGATGAAAGATAGGGATAACATAATCACAGCAGAGATGATTGCCAGAAATACAATCATTTTTTCTGATGGGAAAAAATAAAACATGCCAATCCCAATGATAAAAGGAAGTAGAATCCGAGCGAAAATATATTCTGCCTTAAACATATTTTAAAATTGATACCGCATTTGAACTTTGATCTCAGATTTCTTGTTACCCTGAATTTCATCTAAATATGAACCGACAGTTTCTGCATCTTTATAAATGAACATTGCATATCTTAACCAAATATTTAATTTTTTAGCAACGTTATACTTTAGATTTAGATAGGTTCGAAACCCTTTTCCGCTGTACATACCAAAAGCGAAGCTGTATAATACATCATCTTCATAAGCATAAATTCTGCTATTATAACTTGGCGTATTAAAATAGGCAAGCCGCATGTTTCCTGTGATTTTAGAAAACATTGGAGAATAGTCTACATCCTGATAAATCAAATAGCCGAACTCACGGTTTGCACTACCTTTTTTATATTGAGAAACCTCCGCCCGGTTTTGAAAATTCCATTTTTTATTAATCTGCCAGCTTACTTCGATGCGGTAACCTTCTTTTTTTACATCATCAAGAAAGTTGATCGGAACATCTAAATCAGTATTTTGCTGCTTGTTTTCAGTTTTGAATCTTGCCAGGGCTTTGAAGGTTTTGCTGGGTGTATAAATCGCCTGACCTAAAATTTCGTATCCCTTGGAAGGTGCATCAACTCGATATTTGAGCCAAGGAAATTGAAAATAGTCGCCATAAGCAGAAAATGTCCATCGTTTATTTGGCGTGATATTTAAGCCTGCATACAACCCTTGTTCATTAACGGCCTCACTGGCTTCAGCAACTGCCTGATTAAAAAAGTTATGGAAATTTTTTGCATAATTCCGATAGGTGATGGCTGCTGAAATGGCAGGAGTTAGACTAATCAAAGCACCATTAACATGAGCTAAGCCGCTATTGAGGCTTTTCCCGGCTTCACCGAAAAAATAAATGTTTTTATAGGTATAATTATAATGAACACCAACATTGGTTAATGAATTTCCGGTGAAACTAAACCGGTCGTAAACCGCCGTTTGTGTAATGAAACTATTTCCGTATTCACTTTGATAAGCGACAGCCCCAATACCCAACTGATTTCTATTGTATTGCAGCGCCAAGCCATAAATTTGTTGTTTTAATGAACCCTTGTTCTCGATTTCTGTAGGTGTTCGGTGATAGCCGCTTTGATTAACTGTTGCTTGTACCAGGTTGCCACCAGCATCTAGATCCTGACTAGCATCCAGCTTTCTGAATGAAACAAAGGGTGTAATGTCGAAATTTTTATAAAGGTTAATTGTTGCTGATGCGCCTCTTAAAAACGAATATTCATTTGCCGAAGTGTAAGGCCTTAGGCCCAAATCCTTTCTTGCCACACTTGTTACTTCTGGTCCTTTGCCAAAAGCAAAGCCCGACCACATGGTCAAACCCTGACCAAATTGTAACGTGTAATCGCCTATGATCAATTTCTTTACCTTGCCTAACTTAAAAAGCGCAATATTTCCCGAGTAAAAATCAAATGGCCTGCCAATAAATTTTTCACCAGCATCTTTATCTAGCGTTAGCGCTGCAGAAACAATTGTTCCATAATGATAACGATAACGGCTTTGAAATTTTTCTGGAGAACCTAAATAGCGATTGCCTGGCAAATCTGTAAAGCCTTTTTGCGTTTGTAAGGTTTGCCCAAATCGTATAAGCAAATCGCTTTCGCCTAAACTTAACAAGTTTTTGAATGTAAGTTTCTCGTATTCGGTAACAGTATTTAAAGTAACAAAGGGAAGCAAACTTTGAACGGTTTTAATATCGAAACCGTCGATACTTTGAAGCTCCAGCACATCAACAAAATTTCCGTTTTCTTTTACGTAGGCAAAGAAGTTACTGATTTGTAACGGCGATAAAAACAAAAGTGTTTTCAATTCATCGGGCGAGGTTTTATTTAAATTAATAGGGTGTTTTTTATATCTGGTCAACATTTCAATCAGCTCAGTCATGTCATAATCGTCTGGAAGATTTTCTGCTACACTTTCTATAATATCTTTCACATCTGTTTCTTGCTCGCCTATTTGGGCATTTGCGATGAATCCCATCATCACAATTGCAATTGTGATCAAACTAAAACGCATAACCTACGGCAATTTGTGGTGCATAACCTAAATTGGCATCGTACGTTGTTGCCATATCTAATAGGAATTTCTTATAATTTAAACCGAAGCCTGCATATTGCTTAAAAGGCCTGGTACTTAAGCCACCTCTTAGGCTTAGCATTTCAATAATTTTATAATCGATTCCTATGCTTACATCAACAGATTGACCAAGAGATTTACTTAAGGAAGTTGCAATCAAGACTTTATCAGATGCAAGGTAACTTGCACCAGCATGAAACGTTGTTGGAATATTTAGCGATACCTCTTTACTGCTGAACTTTTGCTTTGATGGATTATTTACGAAAGCTCCAAAAGCAAATTCACTATTGAGATGGTAAAGTGCCCCAACATCGACGGAGAAACCGGAAGAAGTACCATAATTGGATATTTTTAACTGATGATAATTGGTGTTTATGGCAATAGATAATCTTTCTCCAAACTGCTTGGCATATGCAAAACCTATTTTACTTTCATTGTATTCAGCAAATCCATAGCGCTGAAAGCTTGCTCCGATAAAATCGTTCTTGATCGGCAAAACGAAAACTGATGCCTGAGTACTGATCTCATCACTAAAGAGGTGTTTAATATAATTTATCGAAACTGTTGGCCTGGTGAGTGAAGCAATACCAGCCGGGTTTGCCTGCAAAGCCCAAACATCGATAACAGCTGCACCATTGTTGCCTATGGCAGTAAGCCTTGGACCCAAACTGTTTTGAGCAAATAGATAAAAAGGCGTGAGGGAGATTAACAATACAATCCATATCTTCATTTGAGGGCGTTAAACCAGTAAATAAAAAATAGGGTGATTGTTGTTCGGTTATATTAAATATAGAAAATTATTTTGAAAGAAATAAAATCAAAAATTTAATCCACTAAAACTTAAGGAATGTTGTACAAGAAGATCCTGAAAAAAATTCCGGGGGAAGAAATTTTATAACGTTGCAATAAGTTTTACAACTCCTGTGCTAAATTCATTAAAAACCCTTTTAGCTTTTCCAAAGAATCAATGATCTTTTGATTTTCCTTTACATCGCCTTTATTGTTTTTTAAATGTTCTTTTGCACCTTTAAGTGTAAAGCCTTTTTCATCAACAAGGTTGAAGATAATTTTTAAGTTTTCGATATCTTCAGGGGTAAATAAACGATTACCTTTTTTGTTTTTCTTAGGTTGGAGAATATCGAATTCCTTTTCGTAAAAACGAATTTGCGATGCGTTAACATTAAACATTTCAGTCACTTCGCCCATGGTGTAATACATTTTATTAATGTCTCTTTCTTTATATGGCATAATTGGCGCTTGATTATGAGTGTTTTACATCGATTAATTAAAGTATTCAAATGTAGCTCGATTTTTCCTTATTAACGCAATAAAATTTTAATTTTGTTCCTCCAATTAATAAAATGTAATGACAGCACAAGAGATTAGACAGGCATTCCTTAGTTTTTTTGAATCGAAACAACATCATGTTGTTCCTTCGGCACCAATTGTAGTTAAAAATGATCCAACTTTGATGTTTACCAACGCGGGTATGAACCAATTTAAGGATTTATTTTTAGGCGAAGCCGCGATTAAATATGCCCGTGTTGCAGATACTCAACGCTGCTTACGTGTTTCTGGTAAGCATAACGATTTGGAAGAAGTGGGTATCGATACTTACCACCACACCATGTTCGAAATGCTGGGTAATTGGAGCTTTGGCGATTATTTTAAAAAGGATGCGATTGCCTGGAGCTGGGAATTACTAACGGAGATTTATAAAATTCCAAAGGATAAATTATATGTTACTTACTTTGAAGGTGATGAAAAAGAGGGCTTAGAGAAAGACCAGGAAGCGTACGACTTATGGAAACAATATGTTGATGAAAGCCACATTTTACCTGGGAATAAAAAAGATAATTTTTGGGAGATGGGCGATACCGGACCATGCGGGCCTTGCTCTGAAATTCATGTAGATTGTCGTACTGATGAAGAAAAAGCTTTGGTAGATGGCGCCACTTTGGTCAATGCAGATCATCCTCAGGTGATCGAAATCTGGAACAATGTATTTATGCAATTTAACCGTTTGAAAGATGGTTCACTTCAAAGTTTACCTGCTAAACACGTGGATACCGGAATGGGCTTTGAGCGTTTGGTACGTGTGCTTCAACAAAAAAGTTCTAACTACGATACTGATGTGTTCCAGCCCATGATTCAGTTTATTGCTGACAAATCTGGAATTAAATATGGTGCTAATGAGAAAACGGACATCGCTATGCGTGTAATGGCCGACCATATTCGTGCCATTGCTTTCGTTATTGCAGATGGTCAGCTGCCTTCAAACAATAAAGCGGGTTATGTTATTCGTAGAATTTTACGTCGTGCTGTACGTTACGCTTACACTTTCTTGAATTTTAAAGAACCATTTTTAAACCAGTTGATTCCTTTATTAGCTGAGCAATTTAAAGGTGTGTTTGATGAACTGATTTCTCAACAGGATTTCGTTCAGAAGGTAGTTTTAGAGGAAGAAGTTTCATTTTTAAGAACCTTATCAACAGGAATTCAACGTTTCGAAAGATATCAGGCAACAAATAATACAGTAGAAGGAAGTTTCGCCTTTGAACTATCTGATACATTTGGTTTTCCAATCGATTTAACTGAGTTAATGGCTAGAGAAAAGGGTTGGAGTGTTGATTTAGCTGGATACGAACAAGCGCTTAAAAAGCAGAAAGACGATAGTCGTGCTGCTACCGCCATTGATACAGGCGATTGGATTATCGTTAATGCAGATGAACAAAGTGAGTTTGTTGGATATGATGACCTAGAAATCGAAACTGAAATTCTAAAATACCGTAAAGTTAAAGCAAAAGGGAAAGAGCAATATCAAATCGTTTTACGCCAAACGCCTTTTTATGCAGAAAGCGGAGGGCAGGTAGGAGATACCGGACGTTTAGAAGATCATAGTAGACAGTTTTGGGTTGATATTACCGACACTAAAAAAGAAAATGGCTTAACCGTTCACTTCGCAGATATTCTTCCAGATAATTTGGAAGGAAAATTCTGGGCAGTAATTGATGAAGATAAACGCATTTTAACAGAGGATAATCACTCGGCTACGCATTTATTACATGCTGCTTTAAAGCAAGTTTTGGGTAATCATGTAAACCAAAAAGGTTCTCTTGTAAATGCTGATTATCTACGTTTTGACTTTTCTCATTTTGCTAAGGTAACAGATGACGAGCTGGCTCAAATAGAAGTAATCGTTAATCAGAAAATCAGACAAAATATTAAGTTAAAGGAAGAAAGAGATGTGCCTTATCAGGATGCAATTGAAAGTGGCGTGACTGCTTTGTTTGGCGAAAAATATGGCGATTTCGTTCGTATGATAACTTTTGATGATCATTTCTCGAAAGAGCTTTGCGGAGGTACACATGTTAAAGCAACAGGACAAATTGGTTCTTTTAAAATTATTTCAGAAAGTGCAGTTGCGGCAGGTGTTCGTAGAATTGAAGCCATTACCGCTGACAAAGCAGAACAATATTTCTTAGACCAGAGAAAAGAATTAGGTTATTTAAAAGCTTTGTTAAATGGCTCAAAAGATTTATCAGCTTCAGTTCAGGCTTTGTTAGACGAAAATGCTAAACTTAAAAAAGAGATTGAAAAATCGACTTTAGAGCGGGTTAGTAATTTAAAACATGAAATCGTTCATCACGTTCGTGGTATAAATGGAGTTAATTTAATTGCTAAGCACATCGATTTACAAAGCGCTGATGCAGTTAAAAATCTTGCATTTTCATTAAAAGATATGATTGATAACTTGTTCCTGGTATTTACAACTGAAATTGATGGCAAACCTGGAATCACCGTAATGCTTTCTGATGATTTGGTAAAGAAAGGAATGAATGCATCGAACATTGTTCGTGAGTTAGGGAAAGAAATCCAAGGCGGTGGCGGTGGTCAGCCATTTTACGCAACTGCTGGTGGCAAAAATTCTGCTGGCTTACCAAACGTGTTAAGTAAAGCTGAGGGTTTTATTTCACAATAATTTACAAAAAACCGTCATTGCGAGGCACGAAGCAATATTTTTATAGTAGGGTTGCTTCGTGCCTTGAAGTGGAAATAATTTTAAAAAGTAGTAACCTTCAATATCTTTCATACTGAGGAACGAAGTATCTGCAAGCAATGAAGAAGATTCTTCTTTCCTCAGAATGACAGAAGTTTTTTAAAAGATTGCAACGAAAGCGGGACTGCTTTAACCTAAACATTACTGCGATTGCTTTTCAAATTATTTATCAAATCGTATTTTGGTTTAAAAACTAATTTATTAGTTTCGTTTGAAAAAAAATCTAAATGAAAAAATCACTCTTAATGATCGTTTTCCTTGCCTCAATGAGCTGGTGTAAGGCACAAAGCAAAAACCCAGATAGCGTCTCAAAAGCAATCGAATCGAGATCAAAAGCAATTGGCCATGGTGGCAATAATGAGATCAAGATTAATCTTTTTTATGCTGTTTTGGCTATTCCTGAAATTACCTACGAAAGAATTATAGAAGACAATATGGGTGCTGGAATTTCTGTTGCTATTGGCGCAACGAAGGAAAATGTTTTCGGAAGCAGAATTAATTATATCATTACCCCTCATTACCGATTATATTTTGGAAATAAAAAAGCGAATGGATTCTTTATAGAAGGGAATGCAGGAGTTATTTCATATAAAGAATATGATTATTCATCATTAGCTTATACTTCTTATCCGGCAGGATATAATTATACGCTACCAGAAATAAATTATACTTCTTTTGGGTTGGGTGCTGCCGCTGGTGCAAAATTTTTAACAAGAAATGGCTTTTTAGGAGAAGCTTATTTAGGTGTAGGCAGAGTTTTTAGCAGCAAGAATAATGCAATAGAAGCCTACCCAAGGTTTGGTTTAACCATTGGTAAAAGATTTTAATCACAAAAAAGAGGCTCTAAAGCCTCTTTTTTTATTCTAATGTCTGCCGTGTTTCTCCCGGTGTCCTTTTGAAAATAAACTGGAGTTTACTCTTCTGTCATGGTGTCGTTTATCAACTTTATACGATCTATAGTTATTTCTTCCGGGTGCGCTATATCTCACACGGTTTCCTCCACCATATGAAGACCTGTAGATGTTCGAACGATTTGAATATTTTACACGATGTGTATTGTAACTTCGGTACGGGTTATGACCATAAACCACAACCTTTCTACCGCGGTGCAAATCGTAACCTCTGTACCTGGCTGGTAAATGTCTGTTTCTAACCCATCGGTTCCCGTTTAGATAAACAAACTGACGTTGCGGAACGTAATAGTAAGATTGCACTTCGGGCAAATAATAATAATTAACGTTTTGATAACCCACCGGAACCCAGGCAGGCTGTGTGCCAATGTTCACATTTAAACTTACCTGAGCGTTAGATTGATTTGATGTTAAAGCCACGATACCTACAATCGCGGAGATGATTAATAACTTTTTCATAATCGTTTCTATTTGTGTATACTGATAGAATTCAAACGCTGTGCCAAATTTTCTATTGTAACAGAGATATAAAAAAAGGGAGCTTCTTTCGAAACCCCCCTCTACACAACTAAATAACTGCTATCCACGTCCTTTACCGTTATTTCTTTCAGGACGGTTATTAGACGCTTTTCTGTCATTCCCCGGTGCATTATTCCTACCAAGTTTTGCTTTCTGATTTGGTTTTACAACAGTTACCTGTGTGCGACTTGGGCGGTTGTTGCTATTTTGTGAGCGAACAACTTGCGTTGGTCTATTGCTACTATTTCCATTATATTTCGGATGACCTTTTACCACATAATATTTACGATCACGACTATCTCTAATCACCGCCTGACGTCCGTTGTAATTTTTGAATTTACTGTATTTTGCTACATAAATGTCGTTTCTTAAATATGGTTTTGGTTCGTTGACCACAACTTTATAAGCATTGTAAACATCAAAGTTTCTGTATTGATTAGGTAAACTATTTACCCAAACCCAACGCCCGCCATTTGAATAAATATATTGGCTTGATTGAACATTGTAATAGGCGTCGATATCAGGAAAATAGTAATAGTCTACATGGTCGTAACCGGTAGGTCCCCAGGCTGGTTGTGAGCCGATATTGATACTTAAGTTAACTTGTGCTTTTGCATTGTTTATGCCGAATAATGAAACCATCAGAACTGCAGCAAATAATACTAACTTTTTCATAACTTTTTAATTTAAGGTTTCTTTTGTGTGTTAATTATTGAAATAGACAGAAGCATTACACAGTAGTTTAACTGTGGCAATTCGTTTTAACATTCTTTAACTATATTTGCCAAAGCAATACATAAAAGGCACAATTTTAATATGGGTTTAGGTACAAACCAAAGCAATTACGAACTCGTTTCAGGACTGGAAATACACGTTCAGTTAAATACCAATACAAAGATATTCTCTTCAGATAGTGCTTCTTTTGGAGCTTTGCCTAATCAAAATATTTCTACCGTATCGCTGGCCCTGCCGGGTGCTTTGCCAAAGCTTAATAAAGAAGTTGTGGCAAAAGCCGTTAGGATTGGTCTTGCCTTAAATTGTACAATTAATCAAATCAATCATTTCGACAGGAAGAATTATTTCTATGCTGATCTACCAAAGGGATATCAGATTACACAGGATAATCAACCTATTTGTGTTAATGGCTTTCTTGAAGTGGAATTATCTGATGGTTCCACGAAGAAAATTGGTATCAATAGAATCCATTTAGAAGAAGACGCCGGCAAGAGCATGCACGACCAGGATGATCATTATTCTTTAGTTGATTTAAACCGAGCCGGTGTGCCTTTAATTGAAATTGTTACCGAACCTGATATTCGCAGTGCAGAAGAAGCATCAGCTTTACTGAGCGAAATCAGAAAGTTAGTGCGCCACTTAGATGTAAGCGATGGAAACATGGAAGAGGGTAGTTTACGCTGTGATGCAAATATTTCTATCCGCGAAAGCGGAACAACGGAATTTGGTACCCGTTGTGAAGTAAAAAACTTAAATTCCATGCGTAACGTACGTAGGGCAATGGACTTTGAATTTGGGAGACAAGTAGAAGTAATTTCTGGTGGTGGTACAATTATTCAAAGTACATTAAATTTTGACGCAGATAAGGGCACAACCTCGCCAATGCGAACCAAAGAAGAAGCAAATGACTATCGCTATTTCTCTGATCCTGATTTACAGCCCATTTGTATTTCCGATGATTGGTTGGCAGAAATAACATCAGCGATGCCGGCTTTACCCAATGAAATTTCTAAACAAATGGTTTCAGAATTTGGTATTAGCAAAGCTGATGCAGCGCTATTTGCAGAAGATCTGGATTTATTAAATTATTTCAACCAGGCTTTGCCATTGGTTAACACGAAGAAAACTTTAATTAACTGGCTAATCGGGCCCATCAGAGCCGTATTGAGCGAAAAAGCTATCGGTATTGCTGATTACAAAGTCAAACCCCAACAATTAGCTGCTGCGATTAATTTGGTTGATGATAAAAAAATTACCCAACAAATTGCCATCCAACAATTATTGCCCGCAGTTGAAGGAACCGAAGATGATGTTGTAAGCCAGGCACAATCATTAAATCTGTTAATATCTGAAAACAGTGATGAATTAGGTGGGTTTATCGATGATGTATTAAGCAAGTTTCCGGCGCAAGTAGAAGCCTATAAAAAAGGTAAAAAAGGTGTATTAGGTTTATTTGTAGGTGAAGTGATGAAGCTGGCAAAAGGTAAGGCTGATGCCAAAAAATTAAATGAATTGATACTTGAAAAACTAAAATAATAATGAAATTAAAAAACTTAAGCCTGATCTTATTGATCGCAGTTGCTTTCACAGCTTGTAAACCAAAAGATAGCTTTAACATTGACGGAACTTTTCAAAATCCGGGTACGGACAAGAAAGTTTATCTGTACGGAATGCAAAGTAGCCAGATGGTTGCTATTGATTCTACAAATTTATCTGAAAAAGGGGAGTTTAAATTTATTCGTAAAACACCATCTGTAGACTTTTTCAGGGTTTCAATTGGTAATCATGAATTTATGTTAATTGCCAAAAATGGTGATGACATCAAGCTGGAAGCTGATTTAGCTGATAAAACAATGGCTTATAAAATCTCAGGTGCTAATGAGGTTGAAAAGTTATCAGAGTTAAATACGATTAGAAACAACTTCGCGAAGCAGGCAGAAAAACTCCAGGCCGATTTTGAAGCTAAGGTGGCTGAGCAGCCTCAGAACAGGGCGAAAATTTTAGAAGATATGAGACCTCAGTATCAATCCTATATCAATCAGCTGAATTCGCAAATCATCAAATTTGCGAAGGATAACAAGGGAACGCTGGCAAGTTTCTATGCAATGAACACATTAAGTCCGCAAGAATATGAAGCCGAACTGGTAAAGTTTGCCGATGAAGTAAAGGAGGAGATTAAAGGAAATGCCACTGTAGATACTTTTGTAAAACAGATGGCGCTTTTAAAAACAGTGCAGGTTGGACAGATTGCACCTGCATTTACCATGAACACTGCAGATGGAAAAGCAATCAGCTTATCTGATTATAAAGGAAAATATGTGTTATTAGATTTTTGGGCATCCTGGTGCCAACCTTGCCGTCAGGAAAACCCAAATGTGGTTAAAGCTTATAATCAATACAAAACGAAGAATTTCGATATTTTAGGGATTTCATTAGATACTGATAAAGCAGCTTGGTTGGGCGCAATAAAGGCTGATGGATTGACCTGGTCTCATGTTTCGGAATTAAAAGATTTCAATGGAGAAACCGTAAAGAAATATCAGGTTCAGGCTATTCCAACATCTTACATTATTGATCCAAATGGTAAGATAGCTGCTAAAAATCTTCGTGGCGCAGAATTGGAAGCTTATTTAGCAAAAACGTTACGTTAAAAGAAACTCAATGTTAACCTAATTTAAGTCGTTAACAATTTCTTAACTTAGCCTTAACCAATAATTACATCAGAGACAGTACTTTCGTAACAAATATTTAACTATGAATAACGCAGGTCAGAAAATATTAATTGTTGATGATGAACCAGACATTCTGGAATTGATTGAGTACAATCTGAAAAAAGAAGGTTACCAGGTTTTTACCGCTTCTAACGGGCAGGAGGGAATTACGGTTGCTAAAAAGGTTCATCCAGACTTGATTATTCTTGATATCATGATGCCAAAGATGGACGGGATTGAAGCTTGTAGATTGATGAGAGCTATTCCCGATTTCAAAAATACATTCATGGTTTTCTTAACGGCCAGAAGTGAAGAATATTCAGAAATCGCAGGTTTTAATGTAGGTGCTGATGATTACATTGCGAAACCAATTAAACCACGTGCTTTAGTAAGCCGGATTAATGCAATTTTGCGAAGAAATACCGGAACGGAGGAAGTATCGGAAAACAAGTTAGAAATTGGCGATCTGGTGATCGATCGTGAGGCCTACCTGGTATTTCAGGGTGGAAACAAAGTGGTTTTGGCAAAAAAAGAATTTGAATTATTATATCTTTTAGCCTCAAAACCTGGCAAGGTTTACACTCGTGAATCTATTCTTAAAAACATTTGGGAAGATTCAGTAGTGGTAACCAACCGCACCATTGATGTGCATATACGTAAACTCCGCGAAAAGCTTGGCGAAACTTATGTATCAACAGTAAAAGGTGTTGGTTATAAGTTCGAGCTTTCTTAATAAAATATTAACCATATTCAAACACAGATTAATGCAGATTTTCGCTGACGATTAATCTGTGTTTTTTTTGGTGACATTTTTAGTGGATCCGGTTTGCTTCTCCTAATTTGTGCGTCAGCCTATATTCAATAAGCCATTGAAATAATTTCAGGGTTACGACACCCTTAAAAGATAAAATCCGTATTTTTGTGCTTCATTAATAACTCTGCAGTTTGAAGTACCCAAATTTTAAAGACCTTATTCTTTTCGAAGACAACGATTTCATCGTAATCAATAAACCTCCGTTTTTAGCTTCACTTGATGAAAGAGGCGGTTCTGGTGAAACCAATGTATTGCGTTTAGCCAAACAATACAGCGACGACGCACAGGTTTGTCACCGTTTAGATAAAGAGACTTCAGGCGCTTTAATAATAGCTAAAAATCCAGAGGGTTATCGTCATGCATCTATGCAGTTCGAGCGTAGAAAAGTGAACAAAACTTATCATGCGGTTGTAGATGGGCATGTAATTTTTGATAAGTTATTAGTGGACTTACCTATCCTTAACGATGGAAACAAGAATGTAACCATTGACAGGGCAGAGGGTAAAAGAGCTGAAACGATTTTCGACTCGTTAAAATACTACAAGCATTATACTTTAGTTGAATGTAAGCCGATAACTGGCAGAATGCACCAAATTCGTATCCACCTGGCAACTCAACGTGCTGCAATTGTTGGCGATGATATGTATAAAGGAAAACCGGTGTTTCTTTCTTCCATTAAACGTGGTTACAGATTATCAAAAGGAGAGGAAGAGCAACCTATAATGAAACGTTTTGCTCTACATGCTAAGCATTTGGTATTTAAAGGATTAAACGATCAGGATATTGTGATTGATGCCCCTTATCCTAAAGATTTTGCAACATTAATTAAGCAATTAGACAAGTTTGATGTTTAAATAAGCGCTTAATAAATATCGCCATCAAGCTTTTTTCTTACTTTTGGAATATTCGCCCTCTATTAAATTTAAATAGAATGTATATCCGCTTTGTAAATTATCTTGATAAGATTAATCAATATCGAAAATCAAAGATATCAAACCGTAATTTCCTGATTATTCTTGCAGTAGTTGTTGGAATCTTGGCGGGTTTAGCTGCAGCTGCGTTAAAAAGTTTAACACATCATATCGAAGAATTCCTCCAGTCAGATTGGCAATGGAAATACAAGTATTATCTGTACCTGCTTTTCCCAATGATTGGAATTTTTTTTACTGTACTATATATTAAATTTTTCATTCGGAAAAGTAAATTTGAAACAGGCCTGACACCACTTCTGTATGCCATTTCAAAAAAATCAAGTAGGGTAGAGCCACACAATATTTATTCGCAGATCATCACTGCGGCAATTACTGTAGGTTTCGGCGGTTCAACTGGTTTAGAAGCGCCTATCGTAACCAGTGGTTCGGCTATTGGATCCAATCTGGGGCGATTTTTGGGCTTATCTTATCGTGAAATTACCATGCTGGTAGCTTGTGGTGCAGCTGCTGGTATTGCTGGTGCATTTAATAGTCCTGTTGCAGGAATCGTTTTCGCAATTGAAATTTTATTGCCAGAATTTACCATTCCAGCTTTTATTCCGCTTTTGCTTTCTGCTGCAACCGCAGCCGTTGTGGCCAGGTTATTTTATACGCAACAATTATTCTTTCTGGTAACCGAAGGCTGGAAAATAAATGCGCTTTTCTATTATGTTATCCTGGCATTACTCATTGGTTTATTTTCGATCTATTTCACTAAGGCAAATTATGCCGTAAAGGGCTTTTTTTACAAAATCAAGCATCCTTACACAAAGATAGTTGTTGGCGGATTGATGCTTGGTGCGCTGGTTTTTCTTTTTCCGACACTTTATGGAGAAGGCTACATTACCATAAAAGGCCTGTTAAAAGGTGATTATTTAGCCGTAATCAATAACAGTATATTTTCTGATTATAGTACTGTTCCTGCTTTGGTAATACTATTTACCGTTGTAACCATTTTTATGAAATCAATTGCTACTCTGGTTACGTTAGGAGCAGGAGGTAATGGTGGTACTTTTGCACCCAGTTTAATTATGGGTGGATTGATCGGTTTCATTTTCGCCTATGTAGTTAATCTTTCTGGCATTGCACACCTGGATGTAGCTAACTTTATCGTTGCAGGAATGGCTGCCGCTCTCGGTGCCATTATGCATGCGCCTTTAACTGGTATCTTTCTTATTGCAGAAATTACGGGGGGCTATATCCTGATGGTTCCGTTGATGATTACTACTGCCATTTCGTACGCGGTGAACAGAAGTGCCCAAAAACATTCTATTTATACAAAGGTGCTCGCTGATAAAGGCGAGTTGCTTTCGCATGAAGACAAAGACACTACGGTATTAAGTCAAATGAAGCTGAAATACCTGATAGAAAAAAATTATCCTAAAGTGGAAATGAATGATTTGATTGCCCTGAGAATGAATGAAATTGTTCAATCTCATAAAAATATCTGTGCAGTAACAGATGAACTAGGGGATTTTAAAGGCGTAATTTATGTTGAGGAGCTTTTCAATGAATTAATGCAAAACGAAAATAAAGACTTGTTAATTGCATCCCACTTAGTTCAGCAAGCGCCAAATACCATTAATGAAAGTGATGATTTAAAATCAGTGCTTAAAAAAATGGAGCAGGAAAATGCATGGATTTTACCGGTTATTAATAACGAAAACCAGTACAAAGGTTTTGTTTCCAAAACCGCCATTTTTAATAAATACAGGGCTTTACTGATGAGGCAAAATGATTATATGGGTTAGGCCCCCAACCTCCTAAAGGGGGCTTTTGACTTTCTAATAGTCTTGCTAGGTTTAAAATATTATCAAAAAAAAAGTTGGAACAAGATAAGAAAACTCTTTCTGTTCCAACTTTTGTATTATAAACCTCTCTTTATCCACCTCGCTGTTAGTTCCTACTTCAGGGGCTAAGGGCTTACTCAGCCCTTTTCAACCCAAACTTTTCAATCTTACTGTATAAATGACTGCGTTGAATATCGATTTCATCAGCAGTTTTGGAAACATTCCAATTGTTTTTCTCGAGTTTAAATTTAATAAACTCTTTCTCCGCATGATCTTTATAATCCTGGAAATTATTAAAGCTATCGAAAGATGATGACATGCCTGAACCTCCAGATGCGCCAGCAATTTGTGTGCTCGTTGCAGCGCCAATGTTCGTTCCACCTCCAGGGTTAGCGAAAGCACGAACATCATTTTCAGTAATTACCTTATCACTTAAAATAATCAATCGCTCAATCATGTTGTGTAGCTCACGAACGTTACCTGTCCAGGGTAGTGCTTGCAAAGCAGCCATTCCGCCATCGTTGATTTTTTTAACCGGCATACCATAGTCATTGCAAATGCTTTCCAAAAAGTTTTGCGCAATTACCGGAATATCATCTGTACGTTCGGTTAAATGTGGAACGTGAATATTAATTACATTCAGTCGGTGGTACAAATCCATACGGAAATTACCATCCTCAATTTCTTTTAATAAATCTTTATTGGTTGCCGCCAAAACGCGAACATTAACTTCAATCTCTTTTTCGCCACCAACACGTGATATTTTATGTTCCTGCAAAGCACGAAGCACTTTTGCCTGGGCTGAAAGACTCATATCGCCGATCTCATCCAGGAATAAAGTCCCGCCGTTTGCCAGTTCAAATTTACCAATGCGCTGCTTTACAGCAGAAGTAAATGAGCCTTTTTCGTGACCAAACAACTCACTTTCAATTAATTCTGAGGGAATTGCCGCACAGTTTACCTCGATTAGAGGGCTGTCTGCCCGGTTCGATTTTTCATGTAACCAACGGGCTACCAACTCTTTACCACTACCATTTGCACCAGTAATTAAAACACGTGCTTCAGTAGGTGCAACCCTTTCAATGGTTTCTTTAATTTTAGAAATACTTTCTGATTCACCCAAGATTTCGCGGGTTTTGCTTGCTTTGCGTTTTAAAACCTTCGTTTCGGTAACCAAATTTCCACGGTCCAAACCATTGCGAACGGTAATCAGCAAACGGTTTAAATCTGGTGGTTTTGAAATAAAATCGAATGCACCTTTTTTACTGGCTTCAATTGCGGTTTCAACCGTACCATGACCAGAAATCATAATGAATGGTAAATCAGGTTTAATGATCTGTGCTTGTTCAAGCACTTCCATACCATCCATCTTATTCATCTTAATATCGCAAAGAACAAGGTCGAAATTACCTTTCTTAATCATTTCGAGTCCATCGATACCATTGTCGATATCTTCTACATCATAGTTCTCGTATTCTAAGATTTCGCGTAGGGTACTTCTAATCGCCCGCTCGTCATCAATAATTAATAGTTTGGCCATTTAGTATTTGTTTATTCTATTTGATATGCGAATATATTGTTTTTAAATTAATGTATAGTTTTTTATACAACGATTTCAGGCTATAAACGGGAAATTGAGGAAAAGGTTTTATCAGATTTGAAATTTGCCAGCGTTGGGCGCTATGTTTATTTTACAGGTTTGTGTTTCATAAACCTGATGTGAACGGTATGCTTTTTTGAAGCTTCCTTCGATAAGTTCAGGATGCCATTCGCAAAAAAGATTTAGTGAGCAGCAGGGCTGAAATAAGCCAAGCATCGCTGTTTTGGCTTTTCAAGAAAATAAAAAATGCAGGTCTATAAGCCGGGTTCTGTTTCCTGATTGCTCAGAACTTCTATCATTAATCCACTGCAAATGTTGCCATTTACCTCTAACGACCTACCCACTAACATCGGACGGGCAGCCCTACATGCGTTAGCCTATTTGGTCTTTCAACTCCCGGGGTTTACAAACCACTGCAGTCGCCTGCAATGCTCGTGTGCTCTTACCACACGTTTTCACCCTTTCCCAACTTGCGCCAGGTGGTATATTTTCTGTTGCACTAATCCGTAATTCAGGTTTTCAATCCTAAATTCCTTTCCGTTAGAAAGCGAGATGCCCTGCGTTGCCCGGACTTTCCTCTCTCCCGATAAATCGAGACAGCGATAGAACAACCTGCATTTTCCGCAAAGATGGATTTTTTTAACTACAAAAGATACAAATCTGAAAGTTTTTTCAGTCTACCTACAATTCTGGAGCTGTGTAGAAACTTTTGAATAGGGTACAAATCCCTGATGGTTTCCGAAAGAATTGGTTACATAAACCATCACCTGCGCCACATCGATATCAGCCAATTCGGGGAAACCAGGCATTTTCTCCTGATAGTCTTTTCCGTGAATGGTAATTTTCTCATTCGTTCCGTTTTTAATGATGCAGGCTAAATTTTCTTTGTTGGTTTTCAAGAAAACAGAATCCGTTAGCGGAGGAGCAAGCTGACCTAAGCCTTCGCCGTTTTCACCATGGCAATTTTGGCATTTGGCGTTATAAATATCTTTTCCATTCGACATATAGTTTTGCAAATCAATCGTTTCCTGATTTTGACAAGAAATAATTACGGCTACAACCGAAAATAGAAATATTGAATATATGATGTATTTGCGCATTTATGGTTCGTTAAATTTTGCCACGGAAACACGGCTTACACGGAATTTATTCTATTTTTTCCGTGCTTCCGTGGCAATAAAATCTATTTTTTATACTCTGCCAGTAAAACTGGGATATCTTTCTTAAGCTGCTCAACTTGGTCTTCCTTTGTGCCATCATAAGCACCACGAATCTTTCTGTCTTTATCGATTAAAACCAAATACCCCTGGTGAATGTAACCGTCTTTGGCGGTGCTGTCTTCACCAACAGCAACTAAATAATTTTTTTCTGCTAATGTGTAAACGCTATCCTTGCTACCATAAAGAAATTGCCATTTAGCATTATCAACACCCAACTTTTGAGCATACTTTTTCAATACTGATGGTTTATCATATTTAAAATCGATGGTATGCGATATAAACATCACATCGGGATTGGTTTTGAAATCATTGTAGACCGTCATTAAATTGCGGTGCATAGTTGGGCAGATGGTACTGCAAGAGGTAAAGAAAAAATCGGCAACGTAAACTTTCCCATCTGTTGCTTTATTGGTTGTTAACACACTATCCTGGTTTAAAAATGCCCAATTCGGAATAGTTTGGTAAACGGTGTCAATTTTTTCTACACCTGCTGCATCTTTTATGGTTTCTGCATAACGTTCGCCATAAAAAGGGAGTTTTTTTTCTTGCTGACAAGATGAAAATATGGTAACTGATAGCATGCCAATGGCTATCGAAGAAATAATTTTATTCATGTTATTTTGTTAAAAATGTAAATATACAACCTCTGCTCCTCAAATCCCTCTCTTTGAAGAGAGGGATAGTACAAATTGCCAAACTAATGACCTTGTTAGGAGGAATCATTAGTGCTTATGATTTTTCATTTCCATTATTTGAGATGGCGCAACATTGTAAATTTTTAAAACAGAATCTGATGCTCTGGTAACTTTGATGTAGCTATCTTCAACATTTCTTATTTTAACCATTTCCGATTTATAATAATTTAAGTTTTCTGTTTCATCTCTACCTTTGAAATCATCTTTAAAGGCATGCATCCAGTCCATCATATTTTCATCAGCCTGATTTAACTTTAAAACCAGATCTGCAATTTTTACGGAATCATCAACAGATTTAACTTTTCGAGATTTCAGTATTGAGTCTAACTTCATCTTGTTATTGATAACTTTTGCGCCATCAATCATCAATTTATCGTGTATGTTAAGCACTTCTTTTTTTACTGCTTCAGCATCAGGTTCAGTTTTGCAAGCGCTTAAAAGAAGCACGCTTATGCAAAATCCAATTGTTAGTGTCTTTTTCATATTAATCGTTTTAAAAATTATAAGTAAGTCCGAGATATACCTTTCCTGCACTCATGGGATGGTCGGTTTCAGCTTCCCAAATGTTTTTCTGGATTCCAGCATTAAATGCAACATTTTTGTAAAAGATATCGGCACCAACGCCACCCATTAAGTTATTCATGATGTGTTGGCCCGTTTTAGTGCCATTATATGTTTCTCCGGCAGAATACTCGTAGAAAAATTGTGCTGATGGCATAACTTGAATGTCTTTACCTATGCTTTGAGTGTAGAAGATATTGAGGAAACTGGTGGTGCTGTTCGCGATTCCTTCGTTACGATTGTTGGTGCCGTTAAATTTATATGATGTATTTAAACTGGCGCCAAACTTGCCAAGGCCAACCATGTAATTCAGGTAAATAAAACCATCGGTGCTGCCGGTACCTGCTTGCATTAAGGACGAATAACGAATGCCTTCGGTGTTCTTAAAATCATTTTTTCCTGTAGCAACTTTAATTCCTGCGCCGGCAATAAGCTGCTGCCTGAAATTATCTTCCAGTTTTCTGAACAGATGATAGCCTGCGTATACATTAATATCACCAACACCAGAAATCGAAGATGTGTACCCATTATAACGTTCACTATTAGCAACGTATGGAAGAATTGCATTGATCTCCAATTTATTAGTGATAAAATACTTTCCTCTTACCTCTAGTGAGCGATAAAGCTCATAATCTTCAGGATTTCCGGCATGACCTGTTATCGGAGCATTCTGACTTCTTGCCGGAATAAAAAACTTTCCACCATTTGGAAATAACGAATGTGACTGGCCTGCATAACCATTAAATGAGCGGTAGCGATACAGCACACTGATGTTGTTTTTGTTGAAGTATGGCGTTATGCCCATGAAGCAACCGCAAATATCACAGGCGTAAGTGCTGCTGTTTAATAGTAATAGCAGCAATACCAATAGCTTACGATTCACTGAATAATTTATTTTTGATAAATTCATTGTCTGTTAATGTTTTTAAAAATGATTTGATTTGCTCTTTTTCTGTTGAGCTTAACGGAATTCCATTTTTTAAGCGTGGATCTAAATTTGCCGATGCTTTTACACCAGAATTGTAGTGTTCTAGAACTTCATCTAAACTGTAAAAGCGACCATCATGCATGTAAGGTCCTGTGTATTCGATGTTACGCAATGTTGGTATTCGAAAAGTTCCGAAATCGGTTTTTACACCTGTAATGTGCGAGCGGCCTTCATCAACACTAACCAAATCTAAACCATTGCTTCGGTAAGTGAAATCAGTAAAAAAGGGTTCTGCATGGCAGGAACTGCATTTTTCTTTAAAAAGATTATAACCAGCAAGTTCTGTCGATGTAAATGAAACGCCGTTTTGCTTTCTGATCACCTGGTCGTATTTGGAATTGCCAGAAACCAATACGCCCATAAACTGTGTGAGTGATTTTAAGATTTTCTGAGAATTGATTTCCGTTGTACCAAACGCTTTTTTGAACAGTTCTGGATAGGGAGCCGTGTTTTTTAAAAGCGCAACAACAGTTTCCAGATCGGTTTTCATTTCGCATGCATCTGTAAAGGCATTCAGGGGAGATGTTTCGAGGTTTTTTACGCCGCCATCCCAGAAGAAAGCCTTTTGCCAGGCGAGATTAAAAAGTGGAGGTGCATTTCGTTTTCCCTGGCAGTTGTCTACACCGTGACTCACCTTGTGATCCAGATTTGCAAATGCTGCAAATTGTTGGTGGCAGCTTCCACAGGAAACACTTTTATCTGCTGATAAACGGGCTTCGTAAAATAGCTTTTTCCCAAGTGCAAAACCATCGTTTGTTAACTCATTATCTTCGAAATTGTAAGTTGGAGCTGGGAAATTAGATGGAACTGTGAAAGATATTTTCTTTTCTTCCGGAGTAATTTCATCTTCGTTTTTACTGCAAGCATACATCAATGCTATGCTTAAAAAAAGCATCGCAAAGACTGTTAATTTGTTAAACATATTAATTATGAATATGATCTAAACGGAATAAACCTTTAGCATAATTATTGGCAACAATTACCGAATTGGCTCCACCCATAGTAAAGTTTAGCGTAGTAAAACTTACATCAGTTGTGCCTGTGAAGAGAGATGCTGCATTCACAATAAAGTGCATATTCGGTTTAGCATCAGTTCTAATTCTCAAAGGATTAGCTGCATTGATTTCTGTTGAATATGTTCTGATGGTATTATTCGGATCGACCACGCCTCCAATATGAAAGGTTAAAAGGTTGTTTGCTGCTGTAGATTGTGGTGAAATTCCTTCCAGTTTAACAAAGATATAACCACTGTTCCAGGTCCAGAACATACCATTTATAGGATCCAAGGCGCCAGTTTGTGCACCTGCAAAATTCCGGGCGTAATCAACACCAATTGTGTATTCAATTTTAGTGTAATCACCTGTCGGAACATCATTCATGGTTACTAGTTTCGAAGCAGGTTTTGATTCATCTATCAACAGATAACTCTCAGGAATTAAATAGGTTGTTCCATCAGCTTTTCTGAGTTTAATATTGCTGACATAGTATTTAAACACATTGATTTTAAAATCTTCGCCCTTAGCATTTTTGTAGGTTGTTGTATTTAATGCTAAAGCAGCACCATTAACCTGGTGTTCAAATTCCAAAGTGAAGCTTGATTTTGTATCTGAAGAAATTTCATCTGCATCTTTTTTGCATGATGTTAAGCATATAAGAGGGCATAGCAATGCCAGTAAGTATTGTGGTATTTTCATCTGTTATGTGTAGTTTTTAATGGTGATGAAGAGATCATGGCCAATATTTTAAAACATAGGCAGCCACGATGGTTTAATTTTTAAAAATCGAATCTGTGAATTTATAGTCTTCTGTCATTCTAAAAGCAATGAAGAATCGGCAGCTAAAAAGCACTGTTTAAATGAATCCACTCATTCTCATGTAGGAGAATTTAAAACCAGTAATCAATAGCCTGGAGATTTACTTCGTAACTGCTTCGCGGCCTTTGCTGTGCTCAAAATGACAAATAGCCTAAAAGACCCTGATATAAATTCAGAGTGATGGTTGTAAATAAAATTTACTTAAACCGTTTTCGGTGGATGAAAAATAGATACAGAAAGATCTTTAACTGGCTTTTCGAGATAACCACTTTCTGATTTAATAATGAAATAAGGAATTTGATGATTGATTGCTGTGATCTGAAATTTTGGTTCAGCTTCTACAATTCGTTTGAGATTTTCCTGAACTTGTTTATTCTTGCTATCCAAATCTTTCAATTTTTTGGCTAGGAAACACTGACCGTCGCAATGCAATTCAGGATGTTCTTTATTAATACAAAATACACTGGTAATGTACTCTTTATTCATTTTATAGCCTGAATAAACCACAAGTTGCATTGCTCCGTTTGAAACCGAGCAAATCACTAACAGGTATATCAGGATTTTCTTGAACATTGTATTTGCTGCAAAAGTATTAAAGAAATTGAAAGCGGCAAAAGAAAAGCGAACCATTTTTAAAACCGTTGATTGAAATCAACGGCAATGAATACCTAATAAAACGGAATATCTTGTGCAACATCTTTCAATTGCCAATAGAACGATTATACTAAATGTTATTCCTTGCCGTCAGTTTCAACTGACGGGTATAAAAAAACACAGATGAATTTCTCCACCTGTGTTCCATTCTTAATTATTTTAAAGAAACTAAGCCTGTAAATCAGCCATCACAGCTTTAATCTTTTCGCCTAATTCTTCGTTGACTTTTGCAAAATCAGCTCTGTCTGCCAAAGGTGCGTTAACGCTGCAATAAAACTTAATTTTTGGTTCTGTACCACTCGGACGAGCTGAAACAATACTTCCATCTTCAGTGATAAATTGAAGTACATCAGAGGTTGGGTAATCTAATTTTGTTACTTTGCCAGTGGCCAGATCAGTTTCCTGACTTAGTTCATAATCTTTTAATACAGAAACTTTTGATCCGCCTAAAGTTGCAGGTGGATTTTCACGGAATTTTACCATCATCGCCTTAATTTCTTCAGCACCGGTTTTTCCTTTTTTGGTAAGCGAAACTAAATCTTCTTTGTACAAGCCGTATTCAACATACATATCCAATAGGGCATTGTATAAACTTGCGCCTTTATCTTTGTAGTAAGCCGTCATTTCAGAAATGAAAGCCGCAGAAACTACAGCATCTTTATCACGAACTAAATCACCGATTAAATAGCCATAACTTTCCTCTCCGCCACCGATAAAATATTTCTTACCCTCTAATTCAGTCATTAACTGACCGATGTATTTGAATCCCGTTAAGGTATTATAGTAAGTAACATCTTTCTTTTTAGCAATTTCTTCAATCAGGTTTGAAGTTACAATCGTTTTCACAATAAACTGATTTCCATCTAGTTTTCCGCTTTCTTCCCAGGCAGATAAAAGATAATTAATCAATAAACTTCCGGTTTGGTTACCGTTTAGTAAAACCCATTCGCCATTATTGTCTTTAACCGCAATACCCACGCGGTCAGCGTCAGGGTCAGTTGCCAAAACTAAATCTGCATCAATTTCTTTAGCCTTATTCATGGCCAAAGTCAATGCATCTTTTTCCTCTGGATTTGGATAAACAACAGTAGGGAAATTACCATCAGGTTTACTTTGCTCTTCAACTATAGTAACATTGGTGAAACCAAATTGCTCAAGCGCTTTTGGTACCAGGGTTATTCCTGTTCCGTGGATAGGAGAATACACAATTTTTAGATCGTGCTGTCTTTTAATGGCGTCAGGAGAAATTGAAAGTGCGGTGATTCCATCTAAATAAAGTTTGTCTACAGCTTCGCCGATTAATTCAACATTTGCCTCAACTCTGTCAAACTTCACTTCATCAATGCTTTGGATTTTATTAACCTCGTCAATCACTAATTTATCATCGGGAGAGGTAAACTGACCACCATCGGCACCATAAGCTTTGTAACCATTATACTCTTTTGGGTTATGTGATGCAGTTAACATCACACCGCTTTTGCAACCAAAATGACGAACAGCAAAAGATAACTCAGGTGTTGGCCTTAAAGCTTCGAAAAAGTAAACATGAATGCCGTTGGCAGAGAAAACATCAGCTGTAATTTTTGCAAAGTAATCTGAATTGTTTCTGCTATCATGCGCAATGGCCACACTAATCTTTTCCCCTGGATATTTGTTATTTAAGTAGTTGGCTAAACCTTGTGTTGCCGTTCCTATTGTATATTTATTGATCCGGTTTGAACCCGCACCCATAATGCCTCGCAAACCACCAGTTCCAAACTCTAAGCTTTTATAAAAAGCATCTGTAAGTTCAGTAGTTGAATTGTTATCTACTAGAGATTGGATTTCTGATTTCGTTTTTTCGTCGTAATTTCCATTTAACCACTGATTTATTGTGGTTTGTGTTGATTGATCAATTGATTGCATTGAGCTGTATTTTTAATTTAATATCTGGTGTTGAACAAAATTTATTTCATGAAGTTTGGTGAAATTGAAATAAATTCAATTTGTTCCAAATTTTATTTTGTTGAGGATGTTGCTTTTAAGCTGCTTTTGCTTATTTTCACGCCCCGATACAATAATAAAGAAAATCCAGTATTAAAAATGAGACAATCACATTTTTTATATTCTGGTAAGCACGATGTAAATGGTGTTCTTTTTATTACAGCTAATAAAATAACTAATTAGATGAAGCCCTCATGTTTTTTTAAGTCACCTAGTGGATATAAAACTGATTGTTCCATCGCAAATTGAAACAAAAACAAATCGATGAAAATTTTAAAATTTGGGGGTACTTCAGTAGGTAGTCCCGAGCGCATGACGAAGTTGTTGGATATCATTAATCCAGATGAAGAGCAGATTGTTGTTTTATCAGCAGTGTCTGGTACTACGAATAGCTTAGTGGAGATTTCAAATTATTTTTTAGCTGGAGATAAGAAGAAGGGAAGCGTTGCGATTGAAAATTTGTATGCCAAATATAAAGACTTTGTTGTTGAGCTTTTGCCGGCTGCAGATTTTCAGGAAATGGGAAATGAAGTGATCGACTATCATTTTAGCTTCCTTGCAGTTATTACAAACGATATTTTTACCTCAATTGAAGAGAAAGTTGTTTTGGCGCAAGGCGAATTACTGTCTACCACATTATACCATATCTATTTAAAATCAATTGGTGTAGAATCGGTATTATTACCTGCATTGGATTTTATGAAAACCGACGAGGATAATGAGCCAGATATTCCATTTACTACCAAACATCTAACACCTTTATTAGAACAACATAAAGGCAATAAATTATTTATTACGCAAGGTTTTATTTGTCGTAATAGTTTTGGCGAAGTAGATAATTTACGTCGTGGCGGAAGTGATTATACGGCATCATTATTAGGTGCTGCGATTATGGCCGAAGAGGTTCAGATTTGGACGGATATTGACGGTATGCATAATAATGATCCACGTATCGTAAAAGGAACTAAACCGATTGCACAACTTTCGTTTGATGAAGCGGCAGAGCTGGCTTATTTCGGTGCTAAAATTTTACACCCACAATCTGTATTTCCGGCGCAGAAATATAAAATTCCTGTTCGTTTATTAAATACGATGGAGCCAACGGCTGCAGGAACCTTAATAACACATAATAGCGAAAAAGGCAAGATTAAATCTATTGCCGCTAAAGATGGCATTACGGCAATCCGCATTCAATCAAGCCGGATGTTATTGGCTTATGGTTTCTTACGCCGTGTTTTTGAAGTTTTTGAGCGCTATAAAACGCCAATCGATATGATTACCACATCAGAGGTAGCCGTGTCGTTGACCATTGATGAAATCGGAAATCTTCCGAAAATTATTGAGGAACTGGAAAGTTTTGGAACAGTAGAAGTAGATACCGATCACAGTATTGTTTGCGTAGTTGGCGATTTCGGCTCAGAAAAACATGGCTTCGCTAGCAGAGTTTTAGAGGGATTAAAGCATATTCCAATCCGTATGATTTCTTATGGTGGAAGTAACTATAATGTTTCCCTGTTGATTTTAAGCGAATATAAAACGGAAGCTTTAAGAAGTTTGCACAACAGATTATTCGAATAAAAGATAGAAAGCGCCTAGGATGACCAGTAATCCTATAATAAAGTGAAAAGCTAAAAAGCTTGCTGGTAATAACTCATTTTTATGTTTCTTATAGGAATTAAACAGACCTAAAGTAATTATAACAATGATAAAAATGGCCGCTACTATTTTCATTTTCGTATAAATAAAAGAAATAATACGATCAGGAGAAGCACGATAAAGAATCGGATTTTTCCGTTGTATTGTTTTTGGGTAATTCTTCCATGCTTTAAATCGAGGTAATTACCCCAATAAATTAGCCCAAAGAATAAAATTAAAATTATAATAAGGAATTTGAACATGTTCGCCGATAAAGATATATCAAAGTTTAACAATATAGAAACGCCTTTTTACTATTACGATACTGATTTATTGCAGAAAACTTTAAACACCTGTGCCGAGGCTGCAAAACCTTATCAATTTCACATTCATTATGCGTTGAAAGCAAATTTCAATGCTGTTTTGCTGGAGCAGATTAAACAAATTGGCTTTGGCGCCGATTGTGTCAGCGCAGGAGAGGTAAGACGTGCAGTAGAAGTTGGTTTCGATAATAAAAAAATCGTATTTGCCGGTGTTGGTAAATCTGATAAAGAAATAAATGATGCTTTGGATTTAGATATTTTCTGCTTTAATGTAGAATCTATTCAGGAATTGGAAGTTTTGAATGAGCTTGCCGCCGCAAAAGGGAAGGTTGCGCAGGTAGCCATTCGTATCAATCCCAATGTTGATGCGCACACGCACCACAATATTACGACAGGTTTAGATGAAAATAAGTTTGGCATTAATTCATGGGATTTACCTGAATGTGCCGAAACCTTGAAATCATCTAAAAATTTAAGATTCATCGGAATTCACTTCCATATTGGTTCTCAAATTACCAATCTTGATGTTTATAAGAACCTTTGTGTTCGCGTAAATGAGTTTTGTACTTGGTTTGAAGATAAAGGCTTTGTTGTTGAAGTATTGAACGTTGGCGGAGGTTTAGGTATTGATTACCATCACCCTGATCATCAGATCCCAGACTTTAAATCATACTTCAAAATATTTAAAGATTTCCTGGAAATAAAACCTAATCAGGAAGTTCATTTCGAACTAGGAAGAGCGCTGGTAGGGCAATCAGCATCCCTAATTACGAGGGCTTTATATATCAAAAACGGTAAAAAGAAAAACTTCGTGGTTTTGGATGCAGGTATGACTGAATTGATGCGGCCAGCTTTGTATCAGGCTTACCATAAAATAGAAAATTTGACACGGGGAAATGAAACCGAAATCGTAAAATATGATATCGTTGGGCCGATTTGCGAAAGCACTGATTGTTTTGGTAAAGAAGTAGAACAACCAAAATCGTTTAGAGGAGATATCTTTGCTATCCGTAGTGCTGGTGCTTATGGTGAAGTGATGGCTTCGAAATACAATTTAAGAGATGCCATCAGAACGGTTTATAGTTCTGAAATTTAATCTCATTCACAAAAAATAAAAAGCCGTAAGCGATACTATCGCTTACGGCTTTTACCGTTTAATAATCAAGTTATTTCTCTGTATTATCGAAATTAGTTGCTGTTGCTAGCGCTTTCCAGTCTTCCATATCTTTTTGTACAGCCTTGATTTTTTCATTAGCCACATGATAAGCATCAGGACCTAAAAATAAATGAAGCGGAGCATCTTTACTTTCAGCCGCAGCAATAATTACCTCAATTGCTTTAGCAGGATCACCTGGTTGTTGGTTATTAATATCATTTTGATGCGCAGCTTGCGACTCACGAACTTCCTTGTAAGCATCAATAGGGTTTTTCGGAACAGCTAATGATCCAGATGTTAAAAATTCCGTCCTAAAATATCCAGGTTCAATAACAGTGGCTTTAATGCCTAAAGATTTTACCTCAGCAGCAAGCGATTCTGTAAAGCCTGCTACAGCAAACTTGGTTGCACAGTAAATTCCAAATCCAGGAAAGTTTCCTGAAAATCCACCGATAGAAGAGATATTGAAAATGTGTCCGGATTGTTGCTTTCTCATTTGAGGAAACGCCTTTCTAATTACATTTAACGAACCGAAAACATTGACATCGAAGTTCTCACGAGCTTCTTTATCGCTCAGCTCTTCCAATGCACCAAGCATTCCATAACCGGCATTGTTCACCACAACATCTAATTGTCCGAATTTGCTAAGTGTTTTACTTATTGCCGATTCAACGCTTTCTTCGCTCAATAAATCAACTGACAATGGTAGGAAGTTTTCAAATTCTCCAACGGCTTTTGATAGGTCATTTAAGTTTCTCGAAGTTGCCGCAACGTTATAACCGTTACTTAATAATTTTTTCACTAATGTTAGTCCAAGACCTTTTGAAGCTCCTGTAACAAACCATACTTTGTTATTTTCCATGATTTTTGTTTTTAAATATTCTATTTTTTAATGTTTAGCGAAGCAATTCTTCAAGAAGTGTGAAGATTTTATGCCTCGTAATGACGATTTTAATAGTCGGTCGAAATCGTAATTGCCTTCCAGTCTTGATATTCCTTTGTTAGTGCATCAGTTTTTACCATCGCCCTTTGTAAGGCGTCATTTCCTAACAGCAAATGAATTGGAGGATTTGGCATACTTACTAAGGAAATCATTGCTGCAGCAGCTTTTTCAGGGTCGCCAGCTTGAGCGCCATCCATTTTTAGGTATTTTGCATGTACTGCCCGAACGTCTTCATAAGCATCGATTGGATTTTTCGCCAATACCAAAGATTCTGGCGTTAGGAAACTGGTTCTGAATGCTCCAGGAGCAACTACCGTAACTTTTATTCCGAAAGCTCTTACATCTTCTGCTAAAACTTCTGATAGCGCAATTACGGCCGCTTTCGCTGATGAATACACCGCCCATCCGGTAGCGCCAACGATGCCTGCAATGGACGCAATGTTGATGATATGACCTGACCGCTGTGCCCTTAAATGCGGACTTGCTTTTCTTATTACGTTTAGAGTTCCGAAAACATTTACATCAAAAGCACTTCTGGTTTCTTTATCCGTTAGTTCTTCAATGCTGCCGCCAATGCCATAGCCTGCATTATTAATTACTACATCTATTTTTCCAAACTGCGCAATGGTTGCATTTATTGCTAGCTCAACACTTGTTTCATCACTTAGATCAACGGCTAGTGGAAGAAATTTTTCAGAATTTGTATTTACAGCCGCAATTAAATCATTAACATTTCTGGATGTTGCCGCAACAGATTGACCTGCTTTTAATAATTGGTTTACTAAACTTAGTCCTAAACCTTTGGAAGCACCAGTTACAAACCAAACTTTTTTAAGTCCCATATTTTTATCCTTTTTGTTAAGACAAAATTACATCGGGAATTAAAATTTAGTGTTACGCCAATCAAACTGATGATTACGAAATTCAAACAATACGGTAGGAGCTTGGCGTATGGTTGGTTAATTTCTTAAAGAAGTTGTTAAAATGTGTAGGTTCTTCAAAACCTAAACAATAGCCTATCTCAGAAATATTCCAGTCTGTATGTTTAAGTAACGCCATTGCTTCACTCAACAAGCGTTCGGTAATATAGTGTGTGGTAGTTTTACCTGTTGTTTCTTTTATCGCTCTGTTTAAGTGGTTAACATGTACAGAAAGCTGTGTGGCATAATCTTTTGCGGAGCGCATGGTAAATCTCTGCGATGGGTTTTCAATCGGAAATTGCCTTTCCAGCAATTCGGTAAACACCGATGTAATCCTGGAGTTCGCATCAGGATGTTTGTACAAAACTTCTGATGGTTCCGTTTTCAACGCAAAGTGCGTAATTTCGGTAGTGTAGTTTCTTAGTAAGTCATATTTGTACATATAATCACCATTAATTTCCTCAAGCATTTTTTCAAAAATGGCCGAAACATGAGCGTCTTGCTTTTCATTTAACACATAGGCCGGTTTTCCGCCAACAACGAACATAGGTAAGTCGCCAATGTTTCCCCTAACTTTTTCCTTAAAAAATGCTTCTGTGAAAATGCAGAAAAATCCTCTCACGTCACTCATCTTTCCGCTGGCCAGTTCCCAGGTATATGGTACTTGTGGATTGAAAAACATAAGTGCTGTTCCATTAATCTCCACGCTCTTATCAGCATAATGGTAAATATTATGACCACGATTTAAAGCAATCTTGTAATAATCTCGTCTGCTATAGTTCATCGGAGGTTTATCATCTCCAATACAATCTTCCATTCTGAAGACATTAAAATGCCCAATATCTTTTTGCAGGTTATCTGGTAAAAAATCAAATTTTTTCTGATAAAACTCTTCTATAGATTCCGACTTGCTCATAAATCAAAGTTACAAAATTCAAACTAATTAATTTTAATTATGAATAGATCGATAATTAAATGAAAATCATTTTTGCTTTCGATATGATTATTTTAACAATTGTAATGATCACCTTTGCGGCAATAAGCGTAAACGACAGGTAAATCATTTATTTATTTCAATCACCTGTGCGTAGGAATAAAATAAAAAACTAATAAAATGAAACGAGTAGTTGTAACTGGATTAGGCGCAATAACGCCTCTTGGAAACACTGTAGAAAGCTTTTGGGAAAATATTTTAGACGGTAAGAGCGGCGTCGGCCCAATCACTAAATTCGATACTTCTAAATTCAAAACACATTTTGCTGCTGAAGTTAAAGACTTTAATCCCGAATCTTTTTTGGATAGAAAAGAAGCCAGAAAATTTGATACGTTCACGCAATACGCCATCGCCTCCAGTGATCAGGCAATTACTGATGCCGGCTTAGATTTTAAAACAATGACTGACGACCAATTGGCGGAAGTCGGCGTAATCTGGGCTACAGGAAACGGCGGAATTTCAACCTTTGAAGAGCAACTGGCCGAATTTCATCAAGGTGACGGAACACCAAGGTTTAGCCCGTTTTTTATTCCAAAGATGATTGTCGATATCGCTGCAGGTGCAATTTCTATTCGCCACAAACTCCGTGGCCCTAATTATTGTACGGTTTCTGCTTGTGCATCATCCAACACTGCAATTATTAATGCGTTTGATACCATTCGTTTGGGCAAAGCAACTGTAATGATTGCAGGCGGTTCTGAAGCAGCAATTACTGAGGCTTCTGTTGGTGGTTTCAGTGCCGCACAAGCTTTATCTAAAAGAAATGATAGTCCTGAAACTGCATCAAGACCTTTTGATGAAAGTCGTGATGGTTTTGTAATGGGTGAGGGAGCCGGAGCATTAATTTTAGAGGAACTGGAGCATGCTTTAAATCGGGGTGCTCATATCTATGCTGAAATTGTGGGTGGTGGAATGGCCGCTGACGCTTATCATTTAACCGGAACACCTTCAGATGGAATTGGCGCCACTCTGGGCATGAAAAAAGCATTAAACGATGCGAACATTTCTGCTGACAATATTGATTACATCAATGCACATGCTACCTCAACAGGTTTGGGTGATTTAAGTGAGTTAAATGCCATTAAAAACGTTTTCGATGGTCTACCGGTGGTAATTGGCGCAACGAAATCTATGACCGGCCACCTACTCGGAGCTGCTGGTGCGGTAGAAAGCCTAATCAGTATTCTTGCTATAAGAGATGGCATTGTTCCTCCAACTATAAATACAGAGAGACTCGATGAAAAAATTCCGCAAGGATTAAATATTGTATTGGCAAAGCCGATAAAAAAGGAACTCAATTACGTTTTAAATAATACTTTTGGTTTCGGTGGACACGTAGCAAGCACTATCTTTAAAAAATACGAAGCTTAATTATTTATCCATCAATAAATTAACAAGTTCCTTTAATTCTTCAAGTTCTTGTTCCAATTTAGCAATACGATTTTCCAACGCCTCATTGGGTTGGAAAATTGTTGTTTGTTGGGATTCCGGTTCTGCATCCTTAACCTCGGCTTGCTCACCCAATAAATGTACAAATCTTGCCTCTTTTTGCCCTGGTTTTTTTGGTAAGAGTTTCACAAAAGCAAGCGCCTCATCCGAAAGTTTTTGCAGTTGCTCTGAAATTTCTTCAATACTTTCAAATTCATAAAGCCGGCCGGAGTTACTATTAATTTCCCCAGGAGTTAGTGGGCCACGCAAAAGTAGCAAGCATAATATAGAAAGTTCTGATGGTACTAATGGATAAACTATCCCGAGATTATGTTTATATTTAATTACTCTACTGGAACCTCCTGTAGCCGTAGATATTAATCCTTTTACTTTTAATGAATTTAATGTAAGTGTAATCGTTTCTTCATCATAATTTACAACAGGATTTCTCGAACTTTTTTGGTTACAAGCCGCCGTCAAGCTGTTCAAAGTCATTGGATAATAATCGGGGGTTGTCCGGCTTTTTTCTATTAATGAACCTAAAACGCGTTGTTCTTCTGCTGATAAATCGGGTAGTGGCTTAATTTCTTCCATTTGATAAAAATAGAAATTGAGTTGATATTACTGAAATTATTTTTTGAGATAGGATGCCGTCACCCTGAATTCATTTCTGGGCTAAATGCAGGTGAGATAATTTAACATAACGAAGAGCAGAAGCTAGATCCTGAAAATTCGGCTTATTAGAATTATTCTAAATTCCTAAATGTGTGCTTTTTGCGGTTTAGATTGCCGAACTTTAAAAACAACAACATCTCAAAACATATTTTATGCAATCATCTGATCAGGAATCAAATCATGGCGATTCGAGGCGGGATTTTCTAAAGAAAAGTTCCTTAATTACGGCCATCGCCTTAACACCATCTGTAGCGGTTAAAGCTGCAGAAAATCAAGCCGATGAACGTTTCGCTGAACTTTTTGAAAAAATACCACTCAATCTCACTGTAAATAATAAAAATTACAAAAGCGCTGTTGAGCCGAGAGTTACCCTTTTGGATTTTTTGCGTGAAGAACTTCATTTAACAGGTACCAAGAAAGGTTGCGATCATGGTCAGTGTGGTGCATGTACGGTTCATGTTGATGGTGAAAGAGTCAATTCATGTCTGAGTTTAGCAGTGATGAATGAAGGCAAGAAAATAACAACTATCGAAGGTTTGGCAAATGGAGAAGAGCTGCATCCGATGCAGGCTGCTTTTATCAAGCATGATGGTTTCCAATGCGGATATTGTACGCCTGGACAAATCATGTCGGCTGTGGCTTGTGTTAACGAAGGTCATACCAATTCGAGAGCAGAAATCAGTGAATATATGAGTGGAAATATTTGTAGATGTGGTGCTTATCCTAATATTGTTGATGCGATAGTTGAGGTTTCGAAAGGAGGAATCAAGGCATGATCAATTTTCAATACCTGAGAACAACCACGGCTAAATCAGCCTTGGCTTTACTATCAAAGGATAAGAATTCAAAATTTCTGGCGGGCGGAACCAACCTGATTGATTTGATGAAAAGAGGTGTAACTGCGCCAGAAAAATTAATAGATATCAACCATGTTCCTTTAAAGCAAATTGAACAGATTGGTGATAAGATAGTTATTGGTGCATTGGCTTCGAACACAGCTGTTACAGAAAATGCAATCATAAAAGAAAAGCTTCCCCTGCTGGCCATGGCCTTAAATGCAGGGGCGTCGGCGCAATTGAGAAATGTAGCAACAGTTGGCGGAAACATGATGCAAAGGACCCGTTGCGGTTATTTTTACGATACCGAAATGCCTTGCAACAAACGTCAGCCAGGTTCTGGGTGTGGTGCTCTTGGTGGTTTTAATCGTATGCATGCAATTTTTGGGACTTCAGATAAATGTATTGCCGTTCATCCAAGTGATATGTGTGTGGCCCTCACTGCTTTAGATGCCATTGTTGTTCTCGCAGGTGCTAAAGGCGAGCGTAAGATTTTATTTAAAGATTTTCATCGCCTGGCGGGAGATACTCCTCAATTAGACAATAATTTAAAAGCTGATGAGATGATTATTCGCCTGGAAATTCCAGTTAATAATTTAGCCAAAAATTCGTATTATTTAAAAGTAAGAGATAGAGCATCCTATGCTTTTGCCTTGGTTTCAGTTGCAGCTGGAATGGAAATATCCAATAACAAAATTACAGATATTCGATTGGCGATGGGCGGTGTAGCACACAAACCCTGGCGTTTAACGGCATCAGAAGATTTTTTAAAAGGCAAAGAACCGTCAATAGAAAATTTTGAGCAGGCTGCAAAATTGGCCATGACAGGTGCTAAAGGATTTGGAGAAAATGATTTCAAACTTCAAATGGCTCCAAATTCAATTATCGAGGCGTTAACCGTTGCAAAATCCAAAGCGTAACCATGGAAAATAGAGTTTTAAAAGATACAAATGACCGTGTAGATGGAATTTACAAGGTTACGGGGAAGGCCAAATATTTTGCTGAATACGAATTGCCAGGATTAACATATGGTGTTTTAGTAACCAGTACCATTACCAAAGGAAAAATTACTTCGCTTGATACCAAAGCAGCAGAAAAGGCCCCCGGTGTAGTTTCTGTAATTTCTCATATGAATAAACCGTCAGCGCCGGCATATGAACAAGAAGGCGGTTCGCCATTTAAGATATTCTATACTGATAAAATTTTCTTTAACGGACAACCCATAGCGATAGTCGTTGCCAACACTTTTGAAAGAGCAACTTATGCCGCTTCATTAGTTAAGGTAACTTATGCTAAAGAAGATTTTAATACTGATTTTGAGAAAGCTGCCACCGATGTTAAGGCCAAAAAACTTCAAGGTCAGCCAGATTATAAACGTGGCGTTGAAAATGCTTATAAAACGGCTGAAGTAAAGATTGAAGCAAAGTATCACCTCCCAATTGAAACGCATAATCCAATGGAATTGCATGGAATTATAGCAGATTGGCGGCCAAATAATCAGGTAACAGTCTATGCGAAAACCCAAGGAGTAAAGGCTACACAAGGTACTATTGCAAATGTTTTTAAAATCCCTATCGAAAATATTCAGGTAAATTCTGAATTTGTTGGAGGTGGTTTTGGTATGGCTTTAAGAACCTGGCCGCTGGAAATTGCTACGGTAATGGCTTCAAAACACATCGCGAAGCCAGTTAAATTGGTAATTACCCGGATGCAAATGTTTACTATGGTGGGTAATCGTCCGGCGGCAGTACAAACCATTGGTTTAGGTGCAAATAAGGATGGCACTTTAACAAGTATAACACATCGGGCATTTGGCGAAACTTCGGCTTACGAAAACTTTACGGAAGGTGTAGTAAACATGGCTAAATTCATGTATCAGTGCGATAATGTGAATACGCAGTATACCGTTGTGCCGGTTGATTTAGGCGTACCCATCTGGATGCGTGGACCTGGAGAGGCCACCGGCGCTTTTGCCTTAGAAAGTGCTATTGATGAAATGGCGCATGCTTTAGATATGGATCCACTTGAATTTAGGATCAAAAATGATCCTGAAAGAGACCAGCAACGAAATAAACCTTTTTCAGATAAAAATATAAAAGAAGCTTATCGTGTAGGTGCTCAGAAGATTGGATGGAACGAACGTAAAAACAAACCCGGAAGTTTGATTGATGGCCAATGGAAATACGGTTTCGGTGTAAGTATTGGTGTTTTCAACGCAAACAGAGGTAGAGCAAGTGTGAAAGGTATTTTAAAGACCGATGGAACTTTGGTGCTGCAAAGTGCAACAAGCGATATCGGACCTGGAACCGGAACTGGAATGACTTTAATTGCAAGCAAACTTTTAGGTATTCCAGGTGATAAAATCAAGTTTGAATTGGGCGATTCTTCTTTACCTCCGGCACCAAGCCAGGGCGGTTCAGCTACGCTTTCTACAGTTGGTTCAGCGGTCAATGATGTTTGTGTAAGCTTAAAATCGACTATTGCAGAGCTTGCCGCAAACTCAAACATGGATGCGACTTCCAATTTTGTAGATGTGTTGAAGAAAAATAATCTTCCACAAATCGAAGTGACAAAACAAAGCCAGGCTGGTAAGGAGCGGGAAGATTATTCCATGTATTCCTTTTCTATCCATTTCGTAAAAGTAAAAGTCCATAGTTTAACCGGCGTGGTAAAGGTTGATAAAATCGTTTCTGTTGGTGATTCGGGTTCAATTGTAAGTCCGAAAACGGCCCGTAGCCAGATGGTTGGTGGTGCAGTTGGCGGTGTGGGAATGGCTTTACATGAAGAATCCATTATCGACCACCGTTACGGACGATACATCAATAATAATTTTGCAGATTATCATGTTCCGGTCAATGCCGATATTCCGGAAATTGAGGTTCATTTTATTAATAAACCCGATCCGCATATTAATCCGATGGGCGCCAAAGGAATGGGCGAAATTGCCTTGATTGGTTTTTCTGCTGCCGTCGCCAATGCTGTTTTTAATGCTACAGGGAAAAGAATTAGAACTTTGCCAATTACTCCTGATAAGGTTTTAGCGGGTTAATTTTACAAACGATTAACGCATTTAGATTGCTTCGATTTCAGCATTTACAAGTCGTTTATATAGCTTTGGCAAAAAATAATATAGTATGATAGCTGCAAAAGGATACGCTGTTCACAGCCAGACCGATAAATTGGCTCCATGGAATTTCGAAAGAAGGAATGTTGGCCCGAAGGATGTTTTAATAGAGATTTTATTTAGTGGAATTTGCCACTCAGATATTCATCAGGTACGTAGCGAATGGGGGCCAGCCCGTTATCCAATGGTTCCTGGTCATGAGATTGTTGGACGGATTACCGAAGTTGGTTCGGAAGTAACCAAGTTTAAAGTTGGTCAGCTTGCTGGTATTGGTTGTATGGTTGATAGCTGTAAGGAATGCCCAACATGCAAGGGTGGACAAGAACAGTTTTGCGAAAAAGGGGAAACAGTTTGGACTTACAACAGCGTTGAACGTGATAAAAAAACACCAACGTATGGTGGTTACTCAAATAAAATAGTTTGTACTGAGGAATTTGTGGTAGGTGTTTCTGAAAAACTTCCGCTGGCAGGTGTTGCGCCTTTACTTTGTGCCGGTATTACAACTTATTCTCCGATAAAAAGATGGGGCATTACAAAGGGACATAAAGTTGCTGTTTTAGGTCTAGGCGGCTTGGGGCATATGGCCTTGAAGTTTGCTGTTGCCTTTGGTGCTGATGTTACTGTTTTGAGTACCTCTCCATCAAAAGAAGCAGATGCTAAAAAATTAGGTGCGCATCACTTTGTAATAACCAAAGATCCTCAAGAGTTAGCGAAATATGCTAACCATTTCGATTACATTATCGATTCAGTTTCAGCACCACACGATTACGAAACGTACTTAAAGCTATTGAATGTAAATGGTGTTCACATTTGTGTAGGTTTACCGCCGGAGCCATTGAAGTTTCCGGGGTCTGCATTGATGCGTGGAAACAGAGCGATTACGGCATCAAGCATTGGCGGAATTGAAGAAACTCAAGAAATGTTAGATTTTTGTGCTGAACATGATATCGTATCAGAAGTAGAAGTAATTAATATCAATTATGTTAACGAAGCATACGAACGCGTTTTGGCTAGTGATGTGAAATACCGTTTTGTTATCGATATGGATACGGTTTAGGTATACGTTTTTTCATGACAAGAAAGGCGAACCATTTGGTTCGCCTTTCTTGTTATAAATGTATATTGATCACTGCGATTATTTTGCTGCAGTTTTTGCACCGTAAGTTGCAGCTAACTTTAATGCTTCGTAAGCATTTACGATACCACCACTGATACATAAATCAGAGAAAGGAACTGAAACAGATTCTGCATCTTCCTCATCACCTTTTTTGTAAGAAACATTGTGGTTCACTTTTGTTACTGATTTAACAATGATTTCTTTTACCTGCGCAGCAGATAATTTTGGATAATATGAACGAATTAATCCTGCTAAACCAGCCACAACAGGAGAGGCCATACTGGTTCCGTTAAGGTTTTTATATTTAGAACCTGGAACAGTAGAATAGATCTGCACACCAGGTGCAAAAACATCAACTTGCGTTTTACCAAAGTTTGAAAAACTTGCTTTTAAAGTTTCATCATCTTTCGGGCCAGAAGCACCAACAGTAATCCATGAGGCAATTGTCTTCGCGTCTAAATCTTTATGATTAGGGAAGTTATTTTCTTTGTCAATGTCTTTGTTTTCATTACCGGCAGCCTGAACAATTAAAACATCTTTCGATGCGGCATACTTCATGGCTTCATTAACCACGGCTTTGTCCCAGCTATATGCTTTACCAAAACTCATGTTAATTACTTTTGCACCATTATCTACCGCGTAACGGATGCCATTAGCTACATCTTTATCACGCTCATCTCCATTAGGTGTACAGCGAACGCCCATAATGGCAATATTGTCTGCAACACCCATGATACCCAGCTTGTTTGTTCTATCGGCAGCGATGATACCCGCAACGTGAGAACCATGCATGGCATCAGGACCTGCAACATCATTATTTCCGTAAAATTTCTCTTTAGGATCATTTGGATTATCGCCAACGATAGCACGAGGATCATAGTCAACATTTAGATTATACTCCGCCTGACGGGTGTAGTAATCATAACCCTCTTTAATTTGATCTTCGTAAAAATCTGCAAAGCTTCCTTTTTCGAGTTGTTGAACTAAGATACTCTGAATGCGTCCTTCTATATCAGAAGATGGTTTGAAGTTTTTGAAATCTTCCAGCGTAGGATTTTCTTTGCCAATTTTTTTTACAACTGCATCTAAAGCGTTTTTGAAACCGGAAATTCCAGCCAAACCTTGTTTGGCTTCTGCCAGTTGTTTTTCCAAATCAGCTCTTATGGCTTTAAATGCTTCATAATCTGCTTTGTCTTTTTCTGCTACATTTGCATCAGTAGTATTTGCAAAACGGGTTTGATCGCGGCGAACTAAACGGGTTAATTCCAGGGTTTCAAAGTTAATTGATTCCTTTGGGCCACCAATAAAATTCCATCCGTGAATATCATCAGCATATCCGTTTTTATCATCATCCTTTCCGTTGCCTGCAATTTCTTTGGCGTTCACCCACATGATTCTTTTTAAATCTTCATGTGTTGCTTCAACGCCACCGTCATTTACAGCTACAATAACTTTGGTCGATTTCTTACCTTTTAAAAGTTCTTTATATGCTTTTTCAGTACTGATACCAAACGTCGAATCAGTTTTTAAATCAAGGTTTTGCCAATTTGCTTTCTGCGCATTCGCTATAAATGGAACCGCACTCACTACAGCAACGCTAAGCAGCGCTTTAAAAATTTTACTCTTATTCATTTACTTATTTTTGTATTAAACGTCGAAAGTTAATTTTAATTTTTTTCATTCCTATAAAATGTATTAAAAATGATGCTTTTAACACATTTTCTAAAATAAAAATCCCGACCAGCTTAATGATCGGGATTTTTGTCAGTTATTTATATCACAATTATTTTAAGCTTGAGGCAATCTCTTTCGCAGCAACATCATGCCCTTCAATTACCTTTAAAGTTTTTGTAGCCCAGCTTTTTAGTGAAGCATCACGATTTTGAGCACCATCTTTAAAAAGTGTTATCGTTTTTTCATGGTCAGTAACCATCATGTCGATGTAATGCTTGTCAAAAGAAGCACCGGTCATTTTTTTCATCTCGTCCAGATGAATCTGATCTTCAGCAGGTAAAGCATCTGGAGTAATTACTTTTTTCTCTACCGCGAGTGCTTTAAGTTCAGTATTGGCTTTAGTGTGATCGGCCAGCATTTGAGCAGCAAAATCTTTAACTTTTTGACTCGACGCATTTTTTGCTGCAATTTTAGCAGCTTCAACTTCCATAATGCCACCAACTGCAGCTTTTCTTAAAAAGGTAGCTCCAGCTTCATCTAGTCCCGATTGTGTACTCTCGGCCCCTGTAACATGGTTGCCATTTACCATATTTGTATCACCCGCAACGCTGTCTTTTGTGGTTGCCGATTTTTTATCTGCAATTTGACAGGCCTGGAAACTTACCGTAAATGCAATTGCTGTAGATAGCAGAAATATCTTTTTCATGTGGATTCAATGTTTTGATGTGTATTGAAAACACGTAACCCAGAAAAAGGTTTTTGAATTAATCTTCAGCAGGTGCTGTGTAGGCATTAGGGATAACGATTCCCATTTGTCGTTCAGGATTTTGAATTGGCGAGAACCCAAACTGCTCATACAAACCATGAGCATCCAAAGTGGCCAATTGATAACGCCGCAAACCTTGAAGATCGGGATGGAAAATCATAAATGACATTAGTTTTTTTGACAATCCCTGACCACGATAATCGTTCTCAATATAAACATCACAAAGCCATCCAAAGGTGGCTTTATCTGTGATCCAGCGGGCAAAACCAATTTGCGTATTGTCTTTATAGATGCCAAAACAAAGTGAATTTTCAATTGACCTTCGAACAGTATCTAAAGAAATATTTTTTGCCCAGTAAGATTCTGTGCTCAAATAGTGATGAATGGAATCAACTTTAAGCAATTCCTTATTATCTGAAAATATAAATCCGTTTTCGCTTATTTCCATTATTGGTTAATCTGTAAATGATAAACTATTATTTGAGCTAATAATAGCTTATCAAATTAATTATTAGTTGCGCATATTAATGAACTGTAATGGCTGATCAAAATCCTCGCCACGGCATAAAGAGATAACCGCTTGCAAATCATCAATCTTCTTCGCGGTTACACGCACCTGATCATCCATTATGGAAGGCTGTACTTTTAAACCACTGGCTTTTATTTTAGCAACTACTTTCTTTGCAGCTTCTTTATCAAGTCCTTCTTTAATGGTTATTTCTTTGCGGATCATGTTGCCGGAAGCAATGGTCTCTTTTCCAAAATCCAAACTTTTGGGATCTAAATTTTGTTTCATCATTCTGGAAATAATCGAACCTTCAATGGCTTTCAAACGCATATCATCTTCGGTAACGATGGTTACCACATTGGTTTTCTTATCCAGCTCGATGGTACTTTTTGAACCATTAAAATCAAACCTGTTTAAGATTTCTTTTTTAGCGTTATTAATTGCATTATCAAGGGTTTGGGCATCAACTTTACTTACAATATCAAAAGAAGGCATGTTTTTAGCTTTAAATTAAAAAATTAAGTAGATTTAGTTGAAAATAAATCTCTCACACAAAAAAACGAAAAATAATATGAAAACCACTAAAGCGAAGTCTCAAAAAAAAGCCACCAAAAAAGAAGCTGCGAAACAACTAGAGCAATCTATTACTGCACAATTTTTAGATGTAATAAAAAGTTTAGGGCATGACGCCTCAGAGATTAGTACCGAGGTGGCCAAGGCAAGCAAACGTGTTGCAAAAAAACTCACAAAAAAATTCACGGTAATTAAAGCAGACGTTGGACATAAAATTGATGATTTATTAAAATCCTCAAAATCAAAAGCAAAGGAAGCGAAAAAACCAGTAGTTAAAACGATAAATAAAGCCGATAAATCTGCTGCCAAGGTGGTTAAAAAGGCTGTCTCCAAGGCGAAACCAATAGTTCAAAGTGTTAAAGTTGCAGCGATTGCTTCTGAAGATAAAGTTGAAAAAGTGTTGGCTAAACCAGTTGAGAAGATTAAAGAGAAAGCCGAAAAAGCAGCATCTGCAGTTAAACCCAAAGCTGCTGCCGTAAAAGATAATGTTACTAAAAAAGCAAACGCTGCAACTACGGCCAAAGCTTCGGTTAAAAGAATAGTTAGTAAAACGGCTTCTGCAGCTAAACCTAAAACACCATCCGTTAAACAAGTGGAAACCAAAACTACTGAAGCAAAAGATGATGCAAGTAAAGTTGAGGCTAAAGCAGCTATGCCCGCCAATAAATCAAAAAGTATTAAAAGCTTGCCTAAAAAACTGCTTTAAACATTTTTAATAAGTATAGATGATGAAACAATTTGTTAACGTGAACACCGTCATTTGTTAACATCAATTTAACAAATTAATTTGCAGATTTGAGCATCCCTGTTACGCAGGGATTTTTATTTTTTTTAATGAGCAAGAAGAAAATTCCATTTTTAAACAGAGAGATAAGTTGGTTGTATTTCAATGATCGGGTGCTGCAGGAAGCGGCCGATGAAAGCGTCCCACTTATTGAAAGGATTAAGTTTTTATCTATATTTTCTTCAAACCTGGAGGAGTTTTATCGAGTTCGGGTCGCTACCATGTCGCGGCTTACTAATTTAAATGATAAAGCCAAGGCATTATTGGGCTATAATCCGAAAAAGATCCTCAATGAAATTAAAAATATTGTTGTTAAGCAGGAGCGAAAGTTTGATTTGTTATTTCAGGCTACCTTAATAAATGAATTGGCTCAAAACAGGATTTTCATTTTAAATGATACGCAATTAAACGTAAGCAGGGGCGAGTTTGTGAAAAATCACTTCCGCGATAAAATCCTTTCTAACCTGGTTCCGATCATGCTGGATATGGATAAGCCGTTTCCGGAGCTAAAAGACCGTTACCTCTACTTTTTCGTTAAGTTGTCAAAAACAGATACCAAGGTAAGAGAAAAGTATGCCTTAATTGAAATTCCCCCTAATTTACCCAGATTTTTAGTCTTACCAGAAACCAATGATTTAAAATTCATCATTTTAGCAGAAGATATTATTCGCTACTGTCTGGATGATATTTTCTACGTTTTTACTTATGATCATTTAGAAGCTTACTCTATCCAGCTTACGCGTGATGCCGAACTGGATATCGATAAAAATATTGATGATAAGTTTATTGAAGATTTAAAAAATAGCCTGGAAAAACGAAAAAAAGGAAAGCCAATGCGTTTACTTTACGATTCCGCAATGCCTTTGAATATGCTCACGGTATTAGTAAACAAGTTAAAATTAGACGCCGACAGCTTAATTCCAGGCAATAGCTATCATAAATTTGGAGATTTTATTGCCTTTCCAAATGTGGGGAAGAAAGAACTGGAGTATGCACCAAATATTCCATTGAAAGTACATGATTTACCACGAACGCAAAGTATTTTTAGCCGAATTGCCCGCCGTGATTATTTGGTAAATCTTCCTTATCAATCCTATGATTACATTATTCTGTTTTTACGTGAAGCAGCGATCGATCCTAAGGTAACAGAAATTCAAATTACATTATATAGGCTTGCAGAAAACTCTAAAGTAATTAACGCCTTAATTAATGCCGCTAAAAATGGAAAATCCGTATCGGTGGTGTTAGAATTAAAAGCCAGGTTTGATGAACAGGCTAATATTTACTGGACAAGTCGTTTGATGGAAGAAGGTGTTAAAGTTAATTATGGTTTAACTGACTACAAAGTGCATTCAAAAATTTGCCTGGTGAAGCGGATGGAGAAAGAAAAACCAGTGTACTATGCTAATTTAGCTACAGGTAACTTCAACGAGAAAACGGCAGGTTTATATTGCGATCACAGTATTTTCACAGCGAAAAAAGAAATTACGAATGATTTGGTAAAGTTATTTGATGCCTTGAGCAAGCGAACGGTAACCAAAGGATTTAAGCATTTAATTGTTTCCCCATTGGAAAGTCGTTCAAAGCTCATCAATTTTATTAACCGCGAAATTAGAAATGCCAAAGCCGGAAAGTTGGCTTATATTATGCTAAAAGTAAATAGTTTAGCAGATGAAGGCATCATTTCGAAGTTGTACGATGCAAGTAATGCCGGTGTTAAAATTCAGCTGATTGTTCGCGGTATTTGCTGTCTGGTTCCCGGAGTGAAAGGATTTAGTGAAAACATTACGGCCATCAGCATCATCGATAAATTTTTAGAGCATGCCCGGGTTTACATTTTCAGTAACAATGGCAAAAACGATATGTATCTCTCTTCTGCTGATTTGATGAGCCGCAATTTTGAGCATAGGGTAGAAGTGGGTTTCCCGGTTCTAGATTCGGATGTAAAACAAGAAATTCAGGATATCATTGATTTACAGTTGCAGGATAACACGAAATCTCGCCAAATTAATGCAGCAAACAATAACAAATACCACAAAAACAGGCTCAGTAAAAAAATCAGAGCACAGGTAGATATTTACAACTATTTAAAAACCAAGCACCAATCATAATGTTAAGATACGCAGCGATAGATGTGGGATCGAATGCCGTTAGGCTGCTCATAGCCGACATCAGCAAACGGGATGGAAAATATAAATACAAAAAAAATACGTTAATCAGGGTTCCACTGCGTTTAGGCGACGATGCTTTCTTGGATCATCATATTTCTGAACGGAAAGCAGGTGATTTGATTAAAACCATGGCTGCTTTTAAAGGTTTAATGGATGTTTATCATGTTTCAGAATATCTGGCCTGCGCAACTTCAGCCATGCGGGAGGCCGGTAACGGACAGGATATTGTCAAACAAATTAAAGCACAAACGGATTTAACGCTCGAAATTATTGAAGGTCAGCGTGAAGCCAATATCATATACGCTAACCACATTGAAGAAGATCTGGACGAAAACAAAACCTATTTGTATATTGATGTAGGCGGTGGTAGTACAGAACTTTCCGTTTTTGTAAAAGGTGTGCCGGAAGCATCTAGGTCGTTTAATATTGGAACCATCCGTATGCTCGATAATCAGGACAAGGAAGAAACCTGGGACGAAATGAAAGAATGGGTGAAGGAACATACCAAATCACAAAAGCATTTGGCAGCGATTGGAACCGGTGGAAACATTAATAAACTTTTTAGAATGAGCGATGAGAAAGACGGGGCGCCGATGTCTATTCAAAAACTTAACGCACTTTACAATAGGCTCACCAGCTATTCTTTAAAGGAACGTATTCATGAACTTGGCTTAAACCCCGACCGTGCCGATGTAATTATTCCTGCGAGTGAGATTTATTTAACCTTAATGAAATGGACGGGTATAAAGCAGATTTATGTGCCCAAGGTTGGTATGGCAGATGGTATTATTAAACTGCTCATCGAAGAAAAACTGGATCAGGCATGATAATTTCCTTCGTAAGCGAGTTTTAAAAAATACATCACTTCATCATTGAAATCTTCGGCATTGTAAATCCTGAGGTGATGGTTAACCTGATTAGTTCCCGGAACATTTGCAATCTTACTGAAGCATAACTGATTGTCAAAAGGCTGATTGAAAGGTAATACGATATGAATAAAGTTCTTACCCAATTGCGTAACATAAGCAAACTTCACTGTCGACTGTAATGCGATCATTGTTTTTGTGGCTTTAACCTCAAACACTCCCAAAGTATTCAGTTCATCAATAAAAAAACGGAATAAACTCAAGGTATATTCCGTTTTTCCATTTAAAAATTCTTTTAGCTGATCAGCCATTTTATTCTTCTAACAGTCTCGTTGCAGCTTCATCGGTAAAGAAAGTAAGCTTTCCGTCAATGGGATCAATTAACTGAGATGGATATTGATCAAAGTCTTTTTGCTCATCGCCAATTACATGTTTAATGGCTTCCGCTTTGTTTTCTCCAAAAACCAGGAAAGCTACATTTTCAGCTTTATTAATTAAAGGTGCAGTAAAACTGATGCGATAAGTATTTAATTTTTCTACAAAAACCGAAGCCACGTTCACTTCTTCATCCTTTACTAAAGTAGTATGAGGAAAAATAGAGGCAGTATGTGCGTCATCGCCCATACCTAAAAGAATCAGGTCGAAAACAATATCTTCACCTTTAAAATGTTTATCGATCGATTTTTTATATTCAATTGCGGCCTTTTCAGGAGCAAGGGTGGTATTCACATAAAATATATGGTCATCTTTGATATTCAAGGGATCAAGCAAAGTTTTCTTCGCCATTAAGCCATTGTAATTTTCATCATCAGCAGCTACATTACGCTCATCACCAAAAAAGAAATACACTTTTTCCCAGTCGATTCTGTGCTCACACTTCTCTGCTAAAAACTGGTAAAGTGCTTTTGGTGAGCTTCCACCAGTTAAAACGAAATTGAAACGGTCGTTTTCTTCAATGGAAAATTCTGCAATTTTAATGATGTAATCAGCAAGATCTTCAGTAAGCTCATCAAGCGTTTTGTAAATTAATAAATTCATATATCTAAAATATTAAACGTCGTTGCGAGGCACGAAGCAATCTTATCAATCAATTCCCGGGAAATAGATTGCTTCGTACCTCGCAATGACGAGTAGTTTATTATTCTTTATTTTTCAGTGGCAAATTAAACCAGTGGAAACCGTCTCTTGCAATAAGCGCTTCGGCTTCTTCCGGACCCCAGCTATCAGCAGGATAGTTCGGGAAATTAATAGATTTTTTACTTTCCCAGGTATTTAAAATCGGCATCACCAGTTCCCAGGCAGCTTCTACCTGGTCGCCACGCATAAATAACGTTTGATCACCCATCATGGCATCAAGCAATAAGGTTTCGTAAGCCTCAGGTGTGTCACCTTCGTAAGTTCCTTTGTAATCAAAAACCATATCAACCGGATTTAAAACCATATCTAAACCTGGTCTTTTCGCCTGCACCTGCATACGAATGCTCATTTCTGGCTGAATGCTGATAACCAATCGGTTTTGTTGCCAGTTTTCGGTAACACCAGATGAGAAAATCTGATGCGGAACATCTCTAAACTGAATAGTAATTAATGACGATGTTTGATTTAGACGTTTTCCCGTTCTTAAATAGAAAGGAATGCCTTGCCATCTCCAGTTATCGATATGGAATTTTACCGCAGCAAATGTCTCTGTATTGGAATGAGGATCTACACCTTTTTCCTGGCGGTAACCCGGAACTTCTTTTCCTTCTACCCAGCCTTTGCTGTATTGGCCACGAACGGTATGGAAACGAATATCTTCAGCAGAGAAAGGACGCATTGCCCTTAAAACTTCTACCTTGCGGTTTCTGATTTCATCGGCATCGAAGTTGATAGGCGCCTCCATTCCGATCAAACATAACAGCTGCAGCAAGTGATTTTGAATCATATCACGTAATGCACCAGCGCCTTCATAATAACCGCCACGATCGGCAACGCCCAATTGTTCCGTTACGGAAATCTGTACATGGTCGATATATGACCGGTTCCATAGTGGTTCAAATAAAGCATTCGCAAAACGAAAAGCCATCATGTTTTGAACGGTTTCTTTGCCAAGATAATGGTCAATACGGTAAATCTGCTTCTCTGTGAAAATTGTACTTAGCAGGGCATTGAGTTCCTTTGCTGAATCTAAATCATGACCAAAAGGTTTTTCAATCACAATTCTGCTGTTATCATCTGTTTGCGTGATTTTATATTTTTGCAGACATTCAGCAATAATCGGGAAGAAGTTAGGCGCTACAGCCAGGTAAAAAATCACCTGTGTTTCTTTACCGTATTCTTTTTTATACTGATCTACCGAAGCTTTTAAGTTTTCGAAAGTTTTCGGATGGGCAAAATCAGTAGGGCAATAGTGAATGGTATTCCCAAAATCATCCCATTTATCTTTCTTTACTTTTCCTGTTCTCGAAAATTCATTTACAGCATCTTCTAAAGCACTTTTATAGGTATCATCCGTAAATTCAGTTCTGCCTGTACCAATAATTGCAAACTGCTCAGGCATATAACCCTCAATAAATAAGTTGTATAAAGCAGGAGCTAACTTTCTTTTATTTAAATCACCCGTACCACCAAATATTACGAATACTGTTGGATTTAATGCGGTTTTGGTTTTCATTTTATATTGAAATTCTTAATCAAATTTATTATGATAATTTATTCCAGTCAGCATGGAAAACGCCGTCTTTATCTATGCGTTCAAAAGTATGTGCACCAAAGAAATCTCTTTGTGCCTGAATTAAGTTAGAAGGCATTCTAGCTGTGGTAATCGTGTCAAAATAAGTTAGGGTAGAAGCAAAGGCTGGAATACCAATGCCTGCATTGATACATGCTGAGATGGTTTTCCGGGTGCCGTTGAGGGTAGATTTGATGATGTCTTGAATTCCTCCATCACCAAATAAATGTTCTAATGAGTTGTTTTTATCGTAAGCCTGATAAATATCTTCTAAAAATTTAGCCCTGATGATACAGCCACCACGCCAGATTTTAGCAATTTCCTGCAACTGGAGATCATATTGATATTCTTTAGATGCCTGAACCAATAAATGCATGCCCTGAGCATAAGCACTGATCATAGAAAAATAGAAAGCATTTTCCAGATCATCAACAGAAACATCAATTTTGTTCTCTTTCTTGCCATAAGCTTCTTCTAAAGAAACTCTTAAAGCTTTAAATTTTGATAAATCGCGGTTAGAAACAGCCTCATTAATGGTAGGAACAGGCAATTGTAGCTCCATAGAAACTTCTGATGTCCATTTACCGGTACCCTTTGAACGTGCTTCGTCTTTAATCTGATCTAATAAGTCGTTCTGTGTTTCAGTATCTTTAAACAGGAAGATTTCTGCTGTAATTTCCAAAAGGAAAGATTGCAGGCGACCTTCATTCCATTTTTTGAAAACCTGATATATTTCTGCGTTCGAATATCCTAAACCATTTTTTAGTACTCCATAAACTTCAGCAATAAGCTCCATAATGGCATATTCAATACCATTATGCACCATTTTTACAAAGTGACCGGAAGCCCCAGGACCAATATAAGTTACACACGGATCACTACCCACTTTCGCTGCAACAGCATCAAAAACTTCTTTAACCACATTGTAAGCCTGTTTATCGCCACCTGGCATCATACTAGGACCGAAACGGGCACCTTCTTCACCACCAGAAATACCCATTCCGAAGAAATGTAGACCTTCTTTTTCCAGCTCATCAACTCTACGATTGGTATCGGTGAAGTGTGAATTTCCACTATCAATAATGATATCTCCTTTACTTAACAATGGTTTTAATTCGGCAATAACACTATCTACGATTGGTCCGGCAGGAACTAATAAAATTAACGTTCGTGGAGTTTGTAAACCACTGATAAATGCCTGAATATCATCATAACCTTTTAAGTTATGCGCTTTTCCCTCTTCTTCAAGTTTGGCAATCATTTTATGATCTTTATCATAACCTGTTACAGAGAAACCTTTATCGGCCATGTTTAACAATAGGTTGCGGCCCATGGTGCCTAGCCCTATCATTCCCAATTTGTAATTTTTAGACTCGTTATTTGACATTTTTTGCTTTTTTGCTTGTAACCCAAAATTAGGCTTTACATTTTAATATTAGAGATGCTGTTGTTAATTGATTGTAATAAAAAACCATCAATAGTGTAGTTTTTACACTTTCGGGTTAACCGTAAAGATATTGTATTTGTCGGCTAATTTCCAAAGCTTCGCACCGCCCTTTATTCCATCTCTATTGGTTACCAGCTTAATATTATCATCCAGTTTAAAATCGATTTCTTTGGAATTACCACCTCCGATATAAAGGAAATCATAATTAAAAACTGTTTTATAAGTTTCAATTACCTTCTTTAAGCGTTTGTTCCAACGCTCACCTCCGATTTTTTCGAAAGCCTTATTGCCAATATAGTCATCATAATCTTCATCTTTATTTAAGGGAAAATGAGCCAATTCTAAATGAGGCAGAAGCTCTCCATCAAATAAAAGCGCCGTACCAAAACCTGTTCCAACGGTAAAAACAATTTCAAAACCTTTTCCTTCAACCACACCTAAGCCCTGTTGATCGGCATCATTTACCAATCGTACCGGTTTGTTTAAAGCGTTTGCAACACGCTGAGCCAAATCAACATCAGCCCATTTGTTTTTAGCCAAATTAGGCGCTGTTTTCACAATTCCGTTTTTTACATAACCAGGAAAACCAATGGAAACTCTATTGAAGGTGTTTGGGATAGGTTTAATGAGTTCTTCAATACCAGTAACAATATCTTTCGGCGTTGCACCTTCAGGTGTTTTGCTCTTTAAATATTCTGATAACATGTTTCCGTTCTCATCCAGTAAAACTGTTTTGATGCTGGTTCCGCCAATGTCTATAGATAAGATGTTCGTCTGCTCGGTGCTATTTTGTGCCGCCATATTTATTTTATTATGCTATAACTGATTTTTACAAATTAATAGAATCAAAAAACATAAAACGAATAGAAAGTAAGATAATTTAAAATAGTAAACTACAAAATCTATGTAATTAGTAGAATATTATTAAGTTTGTGACGTTATCTTCAAAACAGAAAATTAAAGATTATGGGCTTAAACTACCTCGCATTTGCTATTCCTGCTTTTTTCATCTTTGTATATATCGAATATAAAATAGCCCAAAATCAAAAAAGAACAACAGTTTTTAAATACGAAAGCACAGTAGCCAATTTCAGTATCGGTATTGCTGAGCGATTGCTTAATCTGTTTATTGCGGCCAGTTTTTATCAACTGTATGATTGGGTGTATCGCAATTATGCGCTTTTCGATATCTCTTCGGCATGGTATGTATGGGTATTGATACTGCTTGCGACAGATTTTGTTTGGTACTGGTATCATCGCTTAGGCCACGAAATCAATTTTTTATGGGCAGCGCACATTGTTCATCATCAAAGTGAAGAATTTAATTTATCTGCTGCCGCAAGAATAACAACCTTCCAAGCCTTATTCAGAAATATTTTCTGGTGCGTTTTGCCATTTATAGGCTTCCACCCAACGATGATTATTACGATTCTATTAGTTCATGGAGCCTATTCATTTTTTACGCACACCCAGTTGGTTGGTAAGCTAGGCTGGCTGGAACATGTATTTATCACGCCTTCTTTGCACGGCGTTCATCATGCAAGTGATGAAAAATACCTCGATAAAAACTACGGTGATGTATTTGTGTTTTGGGATAAACTTTTCGGTACCTTTCAAACAGAAGAAGAGCCACCTAAGTTTGGGTTGACACATCCGTTGAAAAGCTACAGCTTTTTGTGGCAGCACTTCCATTACTACCTTGAAATAGGCGAGGCTTATAAACGTGCGAACGGCTTCAAGGCAAAATGGAATGCCCTTTTTGGTAGCCCTGCACTTATGGATCAAAATATCAGACCAATTTTAGAACGAAAATTTAGGCAGGATAAAATTAAACAACAATCTAAACCTCGTTTTAAGTTTTATTTGAATACTCAACTTGTTATTGTCGTAGCGATGCTTACCGGATTAACATTATATTTTAACCTGATGAATATTACAGATCAGCTTGCTATATTATTTTTTATCATCATCACATTAATCAACATCGGAGCATTATTAGAACAACGCAAGTGGATTTACTATCTAGAGTGCTTTCGTTTGATACTCGTATTGGCTTATTTGTTTTACAGTCTCAATATTTTTGGCCTGGTGGTTTTCCCAATAGCTGCATTGATTTTTCTGGAAAGAACAATTTCTTTAAGTAAAATTTACATAAAATACGTATTTGCCTATCAAAGTATTAGGTAATAATGTTTCTTTAAGTTTCGATTATGTCAGCACATAAAAGTTACATTAAAAACTTTCATTATGTTTAATAACGTTATTTAATATTTAAATTATGTTTAAAAAAATTAAATGTAATTAAAATATTACTTTCTATTGTATTCTGATAAAATAAGAATAATACTTCAGGTTTTATGACTTAAAAGTAGTTTAATCGCTTATTGCGATCACTTTTAGTAGCCTGCTTATTTGATGAATTTTAATTTTCAACTTTCCATATCCGGCAAACCGAAACAATAAAACTGAAATAATTTTTCAGATTTTCATAAATTGTTTTTAGTTTCGATTTGTTTTACTAGATTTAATTATCGAAACCATTAAAAATGGTAAAACCAACAATTCGTAATTTTATGAGCGTCACCATCGTTTTTTAACAGTTGCTTAACATGGCCTTAATCTGTACAGCCTTACTTTGCCGCTAATCCGAAGACGAAATAAAACGAAAATTACTAATTATTGAAACCTAATAACCGGATATAATATGAACAAACTTTTTACTAGAACAAGTTCCATGTTTTGGCGTGGAATAAAAACTGGCGATGCAATCCCTAAGCATCTTCAGGCAGATGAAAAGAAATCGTTCCTTCAGGTAGCGAGTCATTCCTTTTCATTTTACATCAAAATTTTTCTACTTGGTATTTTTCTATCATCAACCTTAAACGTGCTGGCACAACAGCCTTCGCAACGGTTTGTAGTGAAAGGAAAAGTGCTGGATGATGAAGATGGGCAGCCGCTTGTAGGAACTACTATTAGTGATGGCGCTAAAAAGGTATTAGGGGTTACCAATGACAATGGAGATTTCTCTGTTACGCTTCAGGGAGCCGGATCAATTTCATTTAATATGGTTGGTTATACGGTTGTAACAAGAAGCATTAGCTCAAACCAAAATGGATTAACTATCCGCTTGAAATCATCAAACAGCCAGCTGAACGAGGTAGTAGTAACTGCTTTAGGGATTAAAAGGGATGAAAAGGCATTGGGTTATGCAACTACAACAGTGGATAGTACGCAACTAACCGAAGCGGTAGCCACTAACTGGACTGACGCCCTTTCGGGTAAGGTTGCGGGTTTAAATCTGGTAAGATCAAACAGTGGTCCTGGTGGTTCGAACAAAATTATATTACGTGGTGAAAATAACTTAACAGGCGATAATGAAGCCTTAGTGGTTGTAGATGGGGTTGTAGTAAGCAGTAGTGGCGGTCGCCGTACCGCAGCAACATCGGGAGGAGTTTACGGAACAGGAAGTGATAACATGCCTGCAGATTACGGAAGTACAATTAACGATATCAATCCGGAAGATATTGAAAGTGTAACTGTATTGAAAGGGCCTGGTGCATCAGCTTTATATGGTCAGCGTGGTGCAAACGGTGCGATTATCATTACAACCAAATCTGGAAATTCGAAACGTAAATCATTAGGGATTAAATTTACTTCAAATGGCTCATTCGAGGAAGTTAACCGTTGGCCTGACTTACAATATGAGTATGGTCAAGGATTGGATGGAGCTTCGTATTATTCTTATGGAGCAAGTGCTGATGGTGCCAGTACCAGCGGAACAAGTTCTGCATATGGTCCCCGCTTTGATCCGAGCTTAAGCTTTTTTCAATATGATGGTACAAGACAGAACGTAGGCTTAACGCGTACGCCATGGGTGCCTTACACCAACCAGATCAGAGAATTTTTCAGTAAAGGGGAGAACTTAACAAATACTTTGAGTGTAGATGGCAAACTTGGGAAAACAACAAATTTCCGTACATCTATTTCTAACCAAAGCAATACCTGGATCATCCCACTTTCTGGAGTGGAACGTACAAATGCTTCATTATCGATTAACTCTGACATCACCAAGAAGTTGAAGTTAATGGCGAAGGTAAACTATGGTAACAGATATAGTGATAACCTTCCAGGTAATGGTTACGGAAATCAATCGATTATGTATTGGTTTATTTTCTGGCAGCCAAACGCTGATTTGGAATCAATTAGAAACTACTGGGTAAATGGTCAGGAGAATCGTTTAATCAAATATCCGTATAGCTCATTTCCAGAAAATCCTTATGCGGTTGTAAACGAATTTAAAAATAAACAACGCCGTAACAACGTTACCGGAAGTATTCAGTTAAGCTACCAGTTTACCAAAGAGTTAAGTTTGTTGGTTAGAACCAGTGTTGATTATGCAAAACAAAGACAAATGCAGGAACGTCCGTATGATGCAGGAAGTAAACTAATATTCGGATCTTACAGGGAGCAAAACAGCCATTCATCAGAAACCAACAGCGACTTCTTAATCAGATATGATAAAAAAGTAAGCAACGATTTTAGTTTCAATTTATCTGCAGGTGGTAGTCAGTTAAAAAACAGATATGACAGATCAGACATCAGGGCTGATGGATTAAGAGTTCCTAATATTTATGAATTATCAAATAATTTATATCCATTATTATCTATTCCTGATACTTCAAGATTAAACATCAACAGTTTTTATGGTATCTTATCAAATAGTTACAAAAACTTCTTATACCTTGATATTACGGCCCGTAAAGACTGGAACAGTGCTTTAGCTTCTTCTACCAGGACAGATAATGTTGGTTTCTTTTATCCATCTGCCAGTGCAAGTTTTGTAATGTCAGAAGTGGTTAAAATGCCGAAATTTGTTAACATGGCTAAGTTTAGGTTCTCCGCTTCACAGGTAGGGAGCGGCAGTTTGATCCCCTACAGAACGGCTTATACTTATGGTTTAGCTTTCAGTGGTTCCTATCCGGATAGCGCCCTGGTAAATCCAGGTTTGTTGGCCAACAGCAATTTGAAGCCTTTGAGAACGACGACTTACGAATTAGGTGCAGACATCCGTTTATTTAAAAACAGGTTGAATTTTGATATTGCAGTGTATGCTGGTAAAACAAATGACCAACATTTAACGCGTATTGTAGATAGAGCTACAGGTTACAATCAAATGTTGATCAACGCTGGTCAGGTAAATAATAAAGGTTTAGAAATATCAGTGAATGGAAGCCAGATTAAAAGTAAAAATGGCTTCAACTGGTCTACTTATATGACATTTTCTACCAACCAAAACAAAATTATTGATATGAACGGCGATAGTTCGGTGGTATTAAGAACCGGGCCGGTTGCAGGTGGACAGATTGTTGCAAAGGTAGGCGGCAGCATGGGCGATTTATATGGTAGAGGATATGTCCGTGATCCTGAAGGAAATGTTGTTTTTGATGCCACGACAGGTTTGGCTAAAATTACCAATGATGTGGTTTACCTGGGCAATACCATCCCAAGATTTAAAGGAAGTATCGGCAACAATTTCAGCTACAGACAGTTCAGTCTTAATTTGCTGTTCGATGCACAAATCGGTGCGGTAGCGCACTCTTTGTTAAACTATAAATTAGTAGAGCAAGGTAAAACTACTTCAACATTACCAGGAAGATATAGTGGTATTATCGGTAATGGAGTAGTGCAGAATCCTGATGGAACTTATCGTAAAAATGATGTAATTGCAACAGATATTGACGAATATTACCGTTCAAATATGGGGGCCGACAATGCCGAAGGAAGTACTTTTAGCACCGACTTTATCAAATTCAGAGAGGCAGCATTAACCTATAAATTTAAACCTAGTTTCCTTAAAAAAATTGGTTTGAACTCAGCTTCATTCGGAGTTTATGGACGTAACTTATTTATTTGGTCACCATGGCCAATGTTCGATCCAGAATTTGGTACCATCAGCGGTTCAGACATTGTTCAGGGTTTTGAAATCGGACAGTTCCCGTCAACCAGAACCTACGGATTTAACCTATCTATTGGCATATAACTAGAAAACATCATGAAAAATAATATAAAAAAGCTTGTTATTCTTTTAGTTGGCTCTAGCTTAACATTCAGCTCTTGCCAAAAGGATTTCATTGCAATTAATACAGATCCAATTAACATCATTGATACTACGCCTGATAAACTGATGGCTCCTGCATTGGTTAATTCATTGTCTTTAGGGATGTTTCGTAACAGAAACTTTAACAATGAGTTGATGCAGGTTACCGTAAACCAGGATGATGGAGATGCAACAGTTTTCCGGTATCAATACAGGCGTACCTTTGCTGATTATCTTTATAATGGTTGGTATATCCAGTTAACCAATTTTAAGGATATGTACAACAAGGCATCTGAGCCTGGTAAATTGAATAAGTCGTATCAGGGTATTTCATTGGTCATGCAATCATGGCTTTACGCCAACCTTACCGATACTTACGGAGATATTCCATTCAGCGAATCAAATAAAGGGTCGGAAGTTACTGAGCCGAAATTTGATACGCAAAAGGATGTGTACTTAGGCATTTTCAAAATGTTGGAAGAAGCAAATACCTTATTGAGCTCAGGAACTGCCATTGCTGCCATCAGCGACCCGGTTTATAAAGGAGATATCGCTAAATGGCGTAAATTTTCTAACTCACTGTATCTTAGGTTATTGCTTCGGGTTTCAGGTAAAGCAGATGTTTCTGCGCAGGTAATTGCGAAAATTAAAGAAATTGCCAATACCAATACCACTCAATATCCAATCATTGCCAATAATGGAGAATCGGCTAAATTGCTTTGGAACGGAGGAATCAACGTTTCTGATCCATACACATCACCGCTGGTTAATGGTATTCGTGAACAGGATTACCGGGCACCAGCCATTGCCAGTTTCTTTATTGATCGTTTAGTGGCCTGGAAAGATCCGAGAATTGATATCTCTGCCGCTAAAGGTTACGCCAATGCAGGTATCAATAGGTGGGGGATTTCTCAGGGACCTTCAGGATTTGCAGGAGTGCCAAGTGGTTATTTAGTTGGAGGGGGAGCACCAAAACAGGCTTACTTCTATTCGTTTGCACAAACGGTTTCAAGTGTAGCAGTGAATGCTCGGTCTTTACAGGCTAATCCGCTTACGGGTATTTTTATAAATTATGCAGAGGTGCAGTTTATTTTGGCTGAGGCAGCATTAAAAGGTTACATCACAGGATCTGCGGAAGCCTACTACAATACCGGAATTGCAAATTCCATCAATTACTGGGTGCCAAGTTTTACAACTTCAACTACCGCAGCAGAATTTTTAGATTATATTAACGAAGCGGATATTGAATGGGGAACTTATAATACCGGTCAATTTGTTGATAAATTGGAGCAAATTCATATGCAGAAATATTATGCACTGTTTATGGTAGATATGCAACAATGGTATGAGTACCGTCGAACCGGACATCCTTATTTACCTAAAGGTCCGGGGCTTGCAAACGGAGGTGTGATGCCCGCACGTATGACTTATCCGGTATATATTCAGTCTACCAACCCAACAAATTACCGTTTAGCTGTAGCCTCTATGGGTGGCGACGAAATCAATACACAAGTATGGTGGCAAAAACCCTAATCTGTAAACAGCTTTAAAATCATTAACATGAAAAAAATTATCATATATAGCTTTGTTTTAATCTCAATTTCCGTTTGGATGATTGGATGTAAAAAGCAGAATTACCCTGGTGGAGAAGTAAGTCCTTATTTACCCATCTTCGATTTAAGAGGGCTTTACAAAGGATCGGATATTACTTTAAGTCCCGAAAATATGTACGGTTCCAGCAGCATTTCTGCTGTGGTGGTTTCAGATCATTCTGGAAAAAACCTTCCTGCAGGGTTATTAATTGTCCAGGATAAAAAACGTTTATCTCAACTGAGAGGTATTGCCATTCCAATCGGTGCTGATGCAGCCAAATACGTACCCGGCGATTCAGTTGTGATCAATGTTACTGGTGGTGTGTTGGGTCGTGTAGATGGAATTTTGCAAATTAAAGGCATTTCTCCAGGCGCTGTAAACCGGGTGGCACAAAACAAACCTATTGCCAAAAACAGGGTGCCAAGTAGTTTTATCCTGGCCGACCCAAATAAATATGAAAGTACGCTATTAGCAATTGTAAAAGGCGGGTTCAATCCGCTTCCAACACCTACAGATGTGTTATCGGGCGACAAAACGTTGAATGATGGATTTGCTGACATCACATTGCACACCGAGGCAACAGCGACCTTCGCGAACAACCCGTTGCAATTCTCGGCAAATTATTACGGTATCTTATTTAACAAAGTAAGCTCAACAGGTACGCTAATTCCGGAACATCGTATGAGAACGGCCAGCGATGTTATTACTTTAAGTTCAACGCCTGAAATTCCAGATTTTATCATCTCGGGATGGATTCCTGATCCGAGAGGCACCAATGCGAACAATAACTACATTCAGTTTATTGCCACAAGAGATATCAACTTCGCGGTAACGCCATTTTCTGTAGTTACCACGAATAATGCGGGTGCTTCAACGCCTGCAGGTTTTCCTGCCAATGGATGGGCAACTGGAGGCTTGCGTACATACAAATTTAATTTGACAACTGGTTCTGTTAGAAAAGGTGGTTATTTTTATGTAGGTGGTACGGGTAGAACAATTAACAGTACGGGTTCAACGCCGATACCTACCGCTCAATATATAAGAGGTATAAATTATTCTACAACGGCTGGAGACGGATTTGGCGCTATAACCAATACACTGCTCGCTAATAGTGGAAACGCCTATGGAATTGCCGCTTTTAGAGGTACTACCGTAACTGCAACAACCAGACCGATTGATGTGGTATTTGTTCATAATGGTGGAAGTTTATTTACACCAGGACCTCCTGCACAAGGTTATCGTATTGCCAATAATGATTTTTACGATGTTTACGATCCTTTAGAAGTTGATCCTGCAGATCCTAATAAAGGTTTTCAGCCTTTCTATTTACAGGGCACCAACACCATCAGATTTAATTATCATGATAACTCGGTTGCCGACCTTGGTTGGTTTTACAAAGCTGGTGGTATTTATAGCGTTACACTTGGTAAGTGGGTAAAAGCCAGAGATATGAAATATATTATCTTACCTAAAGATAATTCGCCGGCAAACATGTCGATAATTGAAGATGATAATATTGTATTACGTGTGAATGCTGCAACAGGTGTAGAAATTGGGCGTGACACTATACCGCCAACCAGAATTAGATAAAATTATCCAAATAAAAATGATGCTCAAAAGAATAATAAGTTTTGGGCATCATTTCAATCAAAACTTTCGTATCGTGGCTAAGCATAATTGCTTAGAAAACCAATTAATTCCACAATCATCCTTCAATAAACAATGAACAGAAGATCATTTATCCAAAAAACTGGTTTATTAACCACTACTTTATTTGTTAGTTTAAAATCTTATTCTGCCTTTTCTCTGCTAGATGCCGATGGTAAAATAAGCGGCCGAGTAACCAGTAAAGGAAAGGGCATTGCAAATGTTGTGGTTTCTGATGGATTCAGTGTGATCCAGACCGATAAAAATGGCGGTTACAACATCGAGGTTAATCCGTTAGCTACATTCATTTGGATCAGTACGCCATCCGGATACGAGTTTACCACTGATAGCCACCTGGCAAAATATTACGAAAAACTTGATGCTAAAACCGATCTAAATTTCGAGTTGAAGGAAATGAAGCAGAAAGATAACCGTCATAATTTTATTATCTGGGCCGATCCTCAGGTGAAAAATAAAACGGATGTAGAGAAGATGATGACGACTTCTGTTCCGGATACCAAAAAAGTAATCCAATCGATGAGTAATATACCCGTTCATGGCATCACGGTTGGTGATATTGTTTGGGATAACCATGCGCTTTTTGCCGATTATAACCAGGCTGTGAAAGATATGGGCATTCCTTTTTTCCAGTGCCTGGGAAATCATGATATGGATTACAGGATGGGTGGCGATGAAACTTCAGACAAAACTTTCCAGGAACATTACGGCCCAACTTATTACTCTTTCAATAGGGGTAAAGCACATTATGTTGTAATGGATGATGTTCGTTATTTAGGAGAAGATAGGAAATATGATGGTTTTATTAATCAACGACAGCTGGATTGGTTGGCAAAAGATTTAAAGTTTGTAGCCAAAGATGCGCTTTTGATCATCAATCTTCATATTCCAGTTCACAATTCAGTAAAAAACAATACTGATTTATACGCCGTTTTAAATGGTTTTACGAATGTCCACATCATGTCTGGCCATACGCATTACAACAGAAATGTAATAACTGGTAATGTGTTTGAGCACAACCATGGTGCAGTTTGTGGTGCCTGGTGGACTGGCCCGGTTTGTGAAGACGGTACGCCAAGAGGTTACGGCGTATACGAGGTAGACGGCACGAATTTGAAGTGGTACTATCAAGCTACCGGATTAAGCAGAAAAGAACAGGTACATATTTATGTTGATGAATTAACCAATCAGAAAAGATTAATTGCCAATGTTTGGAATTGGGATCCGAACTGGAAAGTAGAATACTTTCTTGATGGAAAGGCGATGGGCGCAATGGAAAATCAAAAAGGTTACGATCCGCAAACAGTAACATTATATAAAGGTGCAACCTTACCCGCGGGAAGAACTTTTCCTGAACCACATTCTACAGAACATTTATTTGTGGCACATTTTTTACCTTCGGTAAAAGCCGTAAAGGTAGTAGCTACCGATCGGTTTGGCGAAAAGTTTGAGGCAGAATTTAAGGGTTAGGAAATGAAATTACCAGCTATATTATTGATTCTCTTTGCTGGCACTACCTCATTCACCAATTGTTACTCAAATAACGTTAAATATCCTGCGTTCAGTGCCGAAGCGCACCGTGGCGGCAGGGGATTGATGCCAGAAAATACCATACCGGCAATGCTTTATGCGCTGAAAAATAGCAAGGTTACTACCCTTGAAATGGATACCCATATCACCAAAGATCTTGAAGTGGTGGTTACACATGATGATTATTTGAGCAGGTCGTTCACGCTAAAACCTGATGGAACTGAAATAGCTAAAGAAGAAGCAAAAAAATATGTGGTATATGATATGGATTATCAAGCTTTAAGCAAATTTATTGTTGGTTCGAAAGATTATCCCGCTTTTCCTGAACAGCAAAAAGTCAAAAGCTATATTCCACGGCTTGGTGATTTAATTGATTCTGTTCAACGCCATATCAAAATCAATAAGCTAAAACAGTGTTTTTATGATATCGAAATCAAATCATCAGAAAAAGGCGACGATATCACGCATCCAAAACCCGAAAAATTTGCAGATTTGGTTGTTGCCATTATCCGAAAAAAGGGAATAGCAAATTATACCATCATTCAGTCTTTTGACAAAAGAGCCCTTCAGGTGGTTCACCAAAAATATCCTGATATTAAACTTTCTTACCTGGCCAACAACGATAAAAGCTATGAAGAACATATCCATGATTTAGGTTTTAAGCCTTTCATTATAGGTTCTTCGTATAAAGGTTTCAATCCTGCTATCATCGCGAAAGCACATGCAGATGGTGTGAAAGTTTTAACTGCTACGGTAAATACTAAGGCAGAAATTGAAAAACTTAAAAAACTTAAAATAGACGGGATCATGACTGATTACCCAAACCTTTTTTAATAATTATAAAATCGATATGAAATTTAAAATAGCAGTTACATTATTTTGCGCAGCAAGTATGTCTGCGTCAGTTTCCTTTGCACAACAAACGAAATTCCCAGCCTTCAGTGCGGAGGCGCATCGAGGAGGCAGAGGGCTTTATCCGGAAAATACCATTACGGCGATGTTGCAAACTATGAAAATCGATGGAATCACCACATTGGAAATGGACACGCACATCACTAAAGATGGAAAGGTGGTGGTCACCCACGATGATTATTTAAGTCCTGCTTTTATGCTTACGCCAGATGGCAAAGAAATTCCTGCCATCGACGCAAAAAAATATCCGGTTTTTGGTATGGATTATAAAGATTTGAAAGCATTTGATTTGGGAAGCAAGTATTTCGATTCATTTCCAAAACAACAGAAATCTAAACAATACATTCCGTTGCTTGCAACTTTAATCGATTCAGTACAGGCTGAAATTAAAAAGGCTAAGCACAAACAATTTTATTATAATATCGAAACTAAATGCAGCGAAAAAGGAGATGGTATTACGAATCCTGAACCTGAGGTTTTTGTTAAATTATTAATGGATGTGATCGAGAAAAAGAAGATTACGCCTTTTGTGGTTATTCAGTCATTTGATAAAAGGACAATTCAAATCATCAATAAAAAATATCCTAAAGTAAAAACATCGTTTCTGGTAGCCAACAAAAAGTCATACGAAGAAAACATTGCTGATTTAGGTTATAAACCATTTATTCTAAGTCCGGTTTGGCAAATGGTAACGGAAGAATTGGTTAACAAAGCACATGCCGATGGCGTGAAGGTGATTCCCTGGACCGCAAACAACGCTGAAGAGATCAGGAAACTCAGGGCGCTAAAAGTTGATGGAATTATTTCTGATTATCCAGATGTTTTAGTTCAAACGAAGTAGTATTTTAGTTTTCCAAAATCAATCACTATGAAAAGAAATCTTTATAAGCACCTAATTGTCGCAGTTGTATGTTTGCTTCTAAATTTGGGTTACGCATCAGCTCAAACGGTAAAGTGGGATAGCACTTATCGACCTGGTAAATACGTTGAAATTGTAAATAAATTTAAAGCAGATCCCATATCCAAAAAGAACTTTGTGTTTTTGGGCAATAGCATTACTGCCGGAACTGACTGGGCAAAATTATTAGCTCTCCCGCAGGCAAAAAATCGTGGTATTTCAGGTGACATTACTTTTGGCGTATTGGAGCGGTTGCAGGAGATCATTGATGGAAAGCCGGCCAAAGTTTTTATCCTTATTGGTATTAACGATATCTCAAGAAATATTCCTGATAGTGTTATTTTAAGAAATTATAAAACCATGATTTCGAGAATTCGCAAGGGTTCAAAGAAAACTCAAATTTACTTTAAAACGCTTTTACCGGTGAACAGTTCTTTCGGTAAGTTTAAAAATCATTATAATAAAGATGAGCATATTTTATGGTTGAATGATGAGATTAAAAAATTCACAGCTAAAAATGTTACCGTTATTGATTTGTATTCAAACTTTATTGATCAGGATAAACACCTTCGTGCTGAATTAACAAAGGATGGGCTTCATTTAATTCCGGAAGGCTATAAAGTTTGGGCTGATTTTTTAAATAAAACAGGCTACTTAAAATAACAGGATTTCTAAAATCCTATGGCATAAAAAAAGCGTTCCAATTTTCATTGGAACGCTTTTTTTATCGAATATTTAACCTTTTGATATCTTCTTAGCCTTGTGCTGGCGGATTTGAAACTACCGGAGCTTTATCTCTATCTCTTCTTCCCATTCCTTTTCTCATTTTCTCACCCTTCTCTCTGGCTTCTGCTCTTACCGCTTCCATTTTAGTTTTTTGTTCTGCTGTTAATACGGCATCAATTTTAGCTTTTTGAGCCTGCATTGTTGCTCTGCCTTCTTTCATCTTTTCTTTCCTGTCTGCCTGATCTGCAGATCTAAAAGCATCAACCTTTTTGGCATTTTCTAACTCGATTGCATAAATCTTGGTTTTCTGATCAGCAGTTAAACTCAATTCTTTTTCTAATCTCGCTGTTGCCTTTTCAGCCCGCTGTTCTGCAGTCATTTTTGGCATTGGTTTTCTAACTCTCTTTGTTGAGTCTTGAGCAAATGCAGCAGTTAAACCCATCACCGCAATTGCTATTGTTAAAATCGCTTTTTTCATGTCTATTTTTTTTATGTGTTTGTTTTATAATAGATATGAATTTTGCAAAACAGTTTAATCAGGATAAGTTAAAAAGTGTTAATTTTTATTAAGCTGCGAAATAGATTTTTGCATTTGCGCCATCATCTGTGTTAGGGTCTCCATCGTTGGGTCAGGTGCCGGTTCAGGGAGTGATGTAGAGATATAAGCTTTTGCTCTCCAGATTTCAAGAATGTCATCAGCCGCGATGGTGTAAGGATCATACACCTTATTATCAGATATAAGTTTTAAATCTTTATTTTCTTTAAAACGATTGCCCGCCCTTTTATACACAACACCTTCGTTTTTACTTATTACTACATAAGTTTCACCGGTTTTTACCTCGTTCCAATTGTCGAGATACTCACCAATAATTACACTTCCGGGTTGCACTGGTAACATACTATCACCCATAATTTCAAAAGCACGGAAAGTTCCCTGTCTTAATGCGGCTAACGGAAGCTGAAATTTAGGAAGATCACTTATATATTGTGGATCGGAGAAACCATTTAAGTAACCGGCACTGGCTTTAACTGGTACCAATTCAATGTTCTCTTTATCATTTTGATCAACAGAAATGCTGAGCACTCTTAAATTCGAACCAGAGCTTTTAGGCTTTGGTTTCCAACTGTCGCTAATCTTTTCGTTGATAAATTCATCTATAGTTAGATCAAAATATTCTGCTATTTTTTTTAGTAATTCGTATTTTGGTTCTGCCCGGTCTTCTTCATAAGCGCCAATTAGCGAACGCTTGATTTCCATAATATCAGCGAAATTCTGCTGTGTGTGACCTTTTTTCTTCCTGAGGTACTTTAAATTATTTGAAATATTCGACATAAAAATAAATTTTAAAATAAATTTGGAATTACTAAAATAGTTAGTAATTTTATGCTCATAAAGTTAGTAATATTATTTTGAATTGCAAGAGGGTATACTAAATAGTTTAGTTTTAATTCGATAATCCGTTTTTTATGAAAAAGTTTGTTTACATCGTTACTGACAGAAACCGTACAAGCATGCATGTTGGCATGAGTTCTGATTTAATTAAAACATTAGATTTTTATAAGCAGATGCCAAACTTATTTTTTGATAATGGAAAGCAATTGACTCGTTTGGTTTATTTCGAGGAGTTCAAAACTGAAGCTCAAGCACTGGCCAGATTCAAAGTGATCAGCCGCTTTACCCGGGTGCAAAAGGAGAGATTGGTAAGGTCTTGTAATCCTGATTGGATAGATTTAACCATTGGTTTAGATTTCGAGAATATTTTGTTGCATAGAAATATCACTAACCAGGTGAAGTTGGCTTTTACGAGTTTGTCGTAAATAGATAAAATGATCTGGGCAATGTTTGTTATTGCCTTTAACATAATTTAGTTTTTATAAAAATCGTTATCGGTTTTCCAATTTTCATCGGAACGTGGCAATATCATTCAGGTAATCATCTCACAAACGAAATTGTTTTAATAGATGAGAAATCGATTACGCAATGATGGAAAAACTATTACGAAACTTTTTTAAGAAAACTCTTTTCCAATTCATTAATCTTTTCAAAGTATTCATTCTTATTCATGAAAACTTTTGGATTATAAACTGCGCCAGGTTTACGTTTATCATGAAGATTAAATTGGCTGGCATGTGATGCTACCCACAAATTGAAGTCAATATTTTTCATTGCTTTAAAAGTTTGAATGTAATCTCGCTCAATATTTGGATAATCTTTTATCTCTGAAAACTTTCTGTCTACAATAACCGAAGGGAAATTAGCAATCAAAACTTTATAGGTTGAGGCTCCATCTTTTGTATTAAACAAAAAACTGCAAGATCCTTTAGTGTGACCGGGATGATGAAGCATCGTAATGATCGTACTTCCCAACTTGATTTGTTCGTTATCTTTAAGCAAACGATCTGGTGTAACGGGTTTAAAGGTAACACCATATTTCCCCAGCTCATAATCAGATTTGCCACCTGTTTTGAGTTCGTTTGCATCTTTTTCATCAACAAAGAGTTTTGCGCCTGTTTCTTTTTTAATATCAGCCATAGCGCCCAAATGATCGAAATGCGCCTGAGTGAGCAACAAAATTTTGATGGCTTTATAATCAAAACCTAAACTTTTAATGTTCTCTTTAATGATAGGCAATGAATTGGCTAATCCTGTATTGATTAAAATATTACCTTGATTCGTTACAACCAAATAGGAAGCCAAATCATAAGTGCCAACATAATAAAGATTGCCTGCTATTCTAAATGGTTCGGTTTTTTGCGACCATTCTTTTGGATTGTTAACCGGTTCAGTTACATTTTGAGCCATTGACATCAGCCTAAAAGACATCAGAACTATTAGGGCAATCTTCCTCATATTATAATTTTCAATTTACAATGGCATTCACCATATCATAAAACTTACCAGCCAGGAGCGAAGGTTAAACCGAAAACACCAGTTTTAACATCTTTGCGTTGGAAAGGTATTGCATAATACGGCTCCAATACAAAATAACCAAACACGTTAACACGCAGCGAAATACCTACACTCATCGCCGGCACACGCTCATTGGTTGCCTGATAAGTAACCTGTTTTCCTTGGCTATCAACAACGGGAACACCGTTTGCATCTCTAACAACCTCTGTTGTGTATGTCGGTTCGCTTTTGAACTTCACTTTAGTATCGTTCGTCCATGCCAAACCTGCATCAAAAAATAGGTTTAAATCACTAAATAATAATTTTGATGGAACTGCAGCCAATTTTTTAGGTCCGGTGAAGGGCAATCTCAACTCAAAATTGAATACAGCAATCTTACTTCCCGTTAATTGATTGATGTCAAAAGATTCTGAAGATTGCGCTGAAGTTGTTTTGTAGATTGAATTTGATTCATAACCTCTAATTAAATAAGGATAACCCACGTACATCGGATACAGGCGGTCAGCATCTTTACCAATTCTGAAAGTATTATAAGATCTGGCCGCAACGGTTACAGGCTTTAACCTCCAGTATTTTCTTAAATCTGCTGTAGCACCTGCAAAATTATAGGTTCCAAAATATTTTTCTCCGGCCACCCGGTATCTAAAACCGTCTAAAGGTCCGGTTAAGCCAAATATCGAATTGTCGCCAACAAAGCCCGCGTTAAGTTGATAAAGTGTAAACGACCTGAAAGGTACGCCATAATCTAAAGTAGCCTGATCATTATCTAACCGTTTTCGATCTGAACCAATGTAATAACCAGCGTTGTTGTAATAATTACTATACCTATCAATCCTGTAGCTATAGTGAGAAAATGCCCCCCCAAGTTCAAATCTGTGCTTTTTACTAAATGGGTAGGCCCCGAAAATTTGCAACTGATCTTCAAAAGTTCTGATGATATCTGTTCGCTCACTCAAGGCGTCAATGCTTGTATTGTTGTCGGCGGGCAGCTTTTCGTAACCATAAGAACTAAATCCCGATACATAAGGAATATGAGAAATGGCGGCTCCCCAATTAATTCTGCTTTTTTGATTGATGTAACCTACCAAACCACCCGCATCATAAATTTCTCCGTTTACAGAGATATTGGCAATGATTTGATTGGTACCTAAAATATCACTGAACATTCCAACAATACCACCCGAAACACCTGTGCCAAACCTGCTCGTAGATACGCCTACACCACTGTTAGCCAAATAGTCTAACTTAAATTTCGGCCTGTAAGCAACAGTTTTCATCGAATCAGCAATGATTTTTTCAAATCTATCAAAGTTGTTCAAGTTAGAGTTGATGATGTTTACACCGAAATTCTCCATCGGTGGTAAAATGGCTGCATCAAAGTTTTCTTCCTGGTTACCAATTCTTTTGGCTTTGAAACTGCTCAACGGAGCATTGTAAAGCGTGTAGCGCTGATAACGATAGTAGCTGTAAACAATATCATCTGTATTAGATACTGATATGGCTGGTGAAAATTCGGTGATACCACTAATACCTGTAAAATAATCGGTCAACTGATCTACCATATTATCTGCAAAATTGTATTTGTAGAGGTTTCTAAATCCATCTCTGTTTGATAGAAAATAAATATTCTGGCTATTGGCGGAAAACTGTGCATTGAGATTATTCGCACCAGGAAATACATCTAAATTACTTACGGCTTTCGAGGCGATATCATAAATCGCCAGATTAATAGGTAGTACCGCATTAATGTTTTTATTTTGAATGGCGGCACGATCTGAAGAGAAAACAATCTTTTTTCCGTCAGGAGAGAAGCTTGGTGCATAATCAGAGTATTCATCATTGGTGATTTGCGTAATCACTTTTGTATCCAAGTTATAGGAAAAAATATCACTTTGTCCTTCCACCATGCCCGAGAACGCAATGTCTTTTCCATTTGGCGACCAGGTTAAGTTTCCAAATTGTTGTACTTGTTCCATTGCAGTTTGCGAAACGGTACTTCCATTTGCCACATTGATAATCATCATCTGGTTTTTACCATGACTGAAAATACTGAATGCAAATTGCTTACTATCCGGCGACCAGGCACCAGCCGATTCAATAAAATTAAAATCATCAATGTGCCCATTAGAAATTTGGCTGGTCAGCTTTCGGATAATTCTCCCAGTTTTCGCGTCAGCCAAAAACAAATCAATACCAAATAAATCTTTTTCAGACATGAAGGCCACATACTTTCCATCAGGACTTAAGGCAGGAGCCACATTCATGTTACCTGCGTTTTTATTATCGATGATTTTGGTTCCGGTAATCCTAATTTGCGAACTATCGGCTTTTAACATCGGCTTGTAATGCGCATCGATGGAATTTTTCCATAGTCCCGATAATGTTTTATCATCGTAACCGAACGTGTATTTGATGGCATTTTCATAACCGTATTTGGCTGTATTTTTAAATAACGGTACAATGGTTGTATCGCCATACTGCGAACCAATGTAAGTCCAAAAAGCCTGCCCGTAGCGATATGGAAAGTATTTGTTGGAGTTGGTCAGATCTTTTAACGATGGAATATCTTTGTTCAACATAGCATCACGCATCCACATGGAAGTGAATGCATCTTTTTTGCCAATAGATAGATATTCAGCCATACCTTCAACCATCCATAGTGGCGTTTGGCCAACATTTTCTAAACTGATCGAATCTTTCTCCAATAAAATATGATACTGAAAAGCGTGAACCAACTCATGTCCTAATACATGGCGGGTTTGACTATTGAGTTCCATAACCGGCATGATCACTCGGTTTTTCAATGCTTCGGTAACACCGCCGGTTCCAATCCCAATTTCTCCCTGCAAAGCAGTAGTTTGTTGAAAATCTGGATGATTGTTATATAAAATGATTGGATTTTTTGTTAAAAATGTGTCCCTGAAAACCTCCTGATGCATTTTATACCAGGTTTCTGCATCTTGCGAAAAACGCTTTAACATGTTATCATTCTTCAGGTAATAATAAATTTCGAAATGTGGGGTTTGCAAAACCTTAAAATCAAGCTTTTTGTATCGAACCTTATTTTGTCCGAAATACTGTGCCTGGGCAGAAAAAGAAAGAATAAGCAAAAGCAATATTGGAATATATTGCCTAATATAAGTAGCGCCTATTTTCATAAATGTGTGTTTAGTTTGTATTCAATAATTACTATCTGGAAGCTGGATCGGAAAAATAAAAATAGTAATACTTTAAATTAGTATTTAAATTTTAACACTTTTTAAAGGAGTTAATAACCGATTAGTCACCGCCGAAATTTCTATTGGCCGCCATTTTCATTTTTTTTCTTTTCGCGTTCTTCCTGTCTTTGTTTTCTCCTTAATTCACGCTCTTCCTTTTTTGTTAGGGGAGCAGTTGTTGCAGGTTGATTTTGTGCTGGCTCAGGTTTTTTTTCTTCTTTTTTAACTTCTTGCTCTGTTGGTGTTGCTGGTTGTGCAACTTCTGGTTCCGGAACTTCGAAATCTGTAGAATCCACAACAACACTATCAGTAGTGGTTGTATCTCTAACATACTGCGGACTTGGGCAGTTGTAAGTTCGGGTAATTTCTACAGTTGCTTTAGGGAAGGGACCATAAGTATAACCTGTTGATGAGTCTAAGTAAACTTTTTCCATAAATTTGGCAAAAATTGGCAAGGCAGTTCTTGATCCTTCACCTTGTTCGCCATTTTTAAAGTGGGCAGTTCTTTCATCGCAACCTACCCAAACACCAGTTACCAAATCCTTGGTTAAGCCCATGTACCAGGCATCAACGTAATCAGATGAAGTGCCGGTTTTGCCACCAATCTGGTTGTTCTTTTTAAACAGATTTGGCCATTCCCATAAAGCCTGCGATGTTCCTCTGGGTTCTTCCATACCCCCACGAAACATATAGGTCATTAACCAGGCAATCTCTTCAGATAAAACCCTTTTTGTTTTAGGTTTGAATTCCTCTATAACATTGTTATCCAAATCTGTGATTTTTTCAACCAGGATCGGATCAGTTTTAATGCCTTTGTTCATGAAAGTAGCGTAAGCCTTAACCATTTCGTAAACAGTTACATCATTTGAACCCAGACTTACTGACGGAACGGATTCAAGATGACTGTCTATACCACATTCATGCGCATATTTTACGACGTTATCCCATCCAACTTTCTCGGTCACCTGAGCGGTAATAGTATTTACCGATCTGGCCATGGCCCAACGCAAACTCATTTCCTGATAGGTAACACTATAATCTGCATTTTTTGGTTCCCAATATTTAGTCTTCCCTTTATCCTGAAAGGCAATTTTCACGGGCTTGTCCGTAAATTTATCACACGGACTCATGCCTTGTTCTAATGCAGTCAAGTACGCAAATGGTTTAAAAGTAGAACCCGCCTGCCTTTTGGCCTGATTCACGTGGTCGTATTTAAAGAACTTATGATCTATACCACCCACCCAAACTTTAATTTTACCACTGGCGGGTTCCATGGTCATCATGCCTGTATTTAATATTTTCCCATAGTAACGAATGGAGTCTAAAGTAGAAAATAACGTATCCCGATCGCCCTTGTACGTAAAGATTTCCATTCTTTTCTTTTTATTGAAGTAGGCGGTAACTGAATCTGGTTGGTTTGGAAATTTCTTTTGGAGCATCGCATAGATTGGAAGATTTTTCATCGCCCGGTCGGGATAATCCACTTTATTTTTTTCAGAATCATACCATGGATCTTCATTTCCCCAAACGCTGTAAAATCTACGTTGCAACGTTTTCATTTGCTCTGCTACTGCTTCTTCTGCATATTTTTGAAGTTTCGAGTCGATTGTTGTATAGATTTTTAGGCCATCTTCATTTAAGTCGTAGCCGTTTTCGGTGCACCACTTCTCCAGATATTTCGATACCGCAGCCCTCAAGTATGAATCGCCATCACTGCCATCCTCCATTTTACCTTCTTTTAGTTTGATGGGCTCTTTGGAAAGTATGGCTAAACTGTCTTTACTTAATTTATTGTTTTTATTCATTTGGCTTAATACAACATTTCTGCGTACCAATGCCTTTACAGGGTTTTTAGTAGGATTATAAAGGCTTGTACCTTTTAACATACCAACCAACATTGCTGCATCGGTAGTTGCTAAATCCTTGGTTTCCTTATCAAAATAAATCCGTGCCGCTGTTTTGATACCGTAGGTGTTATTCCCAAATGATACCGTATTCAGGTACATGGTAATAATGTCGTTTTTTGAGTAATTCGATTCCAGCTTAACTGCGGTTAACCATTCTTTTAGTTTCACAATTAAGGTTCTTACCAATGGAATTTTTACAAGAAAACCTTGCGATTTGTTATATCTGGTGCGATACAAATTTTTAGCTAACTGTTGGGTAATGGTACTGGCGCCACCATCTTTACCCATGCCTACAACTGCACGACCCACAGCCTGTGCATCTATTCCCCAGTGTTTGTAGAAACGAACATCTTCGGTGGCAACCAATGCATTTATTACACTAGGTGCGATATCGCCAAAACTAACAGGAGTTCGGTTTTCTTTAAAATACCGACCAATCAATTTCCCGTCAGAAGTGTAGAGTTCGGAGCCCACACGCAAGGTTGGTGTTTTAATATCGCGATAACTAGGAGAATAGCCAAATAGCCACAGAAAATTCAGTTGAAGTGCCGAAAAGAAAATAATTATAAAAAATATAAAGATTGTAAAATAACGTAAGTACTTGTTTTTTATCTCTTTGAACATATTAAATAGGCTGATATTTTGGTAAATGCTGTGGCGTTAAATATAAAAAACTCTCTATGCAAATTCACGTTTTTAATTTACTAATTTTTTAGTACTATATTTAAAACCTTGATGCTGAAATAATCTAAATTACTATAAAAGATGAAAAACGAATTTAAGGCGCTAATTGTACAGGGCGATAAAAAATTTTCGATCAAAAGTACCAAAACTGATTTTACGGGAGACTACAATAAAGAAAAAGCTAAAGATGCCTTGATTAAATCAAAAATTGAAGTTAGCCATTTACAAGAGAAACTATATGCTTCAGCAACACATTCGCTCTTAATCATCTTTCAGGCCATGGATGCCGCTGGTAAAGATAGTGCCATTGAACATGTAATGAGTGGTTTAAATCCACAAGGATGCCAGGTATTCAGTTTTAAGGTTCCAACATCAGAAGAATATAAGCACGATTTTTTATGGAGACACATCAAAGCTCTGCCCGAACGTGGACGTATTGGCATTCATAATCGCTCGCATTATGAGAACGTGTTGGTTTGTAAAGTGCACCCCGAGTATATTCTAAGTGAAAGTATTCCAGGTTTTGATGAGGTGAAAAAAGTAAATAAAAACTTCTGGAAACAGCGCTACCAGAGCATCAGGAATTTTGAAGAGCATTTGGCCGCAAATGGAACAGTTGTACTTAAATTCTTTTTGAATGTTGGCAAAGACGAACAGAAACAAAGGTTTTTAGATAGGATAGAAGATCCCACTAAAAACTGGAAATTTTCTTCAGGTGATATCAAAGAAAGGGCTTTATGGGATGAATATATGAAAGCTTACGAAGATGCCATCAACGAAACCAGCACTAAAGAATCGCCGTGGCACATTATTCCGGCAGATAAAAAATGGTTTGCCAGATTAGCCATTAGTGAAATTATTGCCGACAAATTAAAAAGTTTAAATATTAAATTCCCTGTTTTAGATGAAACAGAGCAAGGGAAGTTACTGGAAACTAAAACTGCGTTATTGAACGAATAACACAGTAAATGTTTGGTTCTATTGATAAATTTTTTCTAAAATACTTTTAATAATCCAGCTTAAATTTGCTCAAATCTGGCTTGGGTTTCTTGCGATTCTTTTCAAACTCATAAATTGTTCTTCCGAGGTTTTTCATAAATGGAAAGCATACGGTGTCATATTCATATTTGTTGTCATTAAAAATGCCGTCTTCGTTGCTCTGAATTACAGCAGCGAGCAAGTATTCGATGCCCGTTTTGAAATCCACTAAATAAGCGTTGTCGATAATATAACCATAGCTGTCTCCGTATTTGTTGAAAATTCTAATGTTGGGATCTGGCGCTATACTTTTCTCCCTACCATAATACAGCATTTTTGCATAGGTGGGCCAAAATTCGTCCGCATTATATTTTGGGTAATCACTCTCTGTTGGATATTTACTCATGTACGTGTAAATCAAATGATAATCTGCTGATGTGAGATTAAATCTTTCCTTTGCCGGAAAAGCTTCAGGAAACATCAGCTTCTGCATTAGATGATGTTGATCATTAATAGCAAAGGCATTTTTATTTGCTAAACTAAAGGGTTTATTTACCAAACGATCAGCGCTGTCCAGGTATCCTTTACCCATGGTTAAATTCGTTAAATTCAATTCATATTCCAGCGGATCAAACTGGGCTTTTTGATCATAAACCAATTGATCTTGATGATAAAATTGAATCGGATTCGTGTGCTTCGAGCTTTCCCCAGCATCACCGATAGCAAGTCTGTTTAAAATTCGACTGTCGTAGAAACCATATTTTTTCAGCTTTTGGTTAATTTCAGCACGACCGATAAATTCAAACAATCGGTTAAAGGCATCGTTATCGCTGGTGAGTAAAATTTTTTTAATATAGTGCTCAATAGTTGGATAGCCATTTTTGGCAGTGGTATCTTTAGTAACTTTTGTCTGTCCTCGAAAGGCACTATCGGTAATCATTTTGCTATTAACCGTTAGTCCTGTGCTTTTCAATTGGTTAACCTTCTCCAAAGCAAAAATAACGGCAGCAAGTTTGACTGTGCTGGCCGGATAGAAATAATGGTGCTGATTTAAATTAAAGCTATAGCTTTTAAAACTTGGTTTATTTTTGGCATCTCTTGTAATTTGTGTATATAAAATTTGCACCTGATTTTTGTCTGGATGGTTCAGTACTGCACTGAACAATTCTGGTCGGGATTCCATTAACTTTTTGAGAAAAGTTGTATCCGTTTTCTGAGCCATCGTAAATATGCTATTGAGTAATAAAATGATCAAAAGAGGGGTTCTCATGTTTTCTTATTAAAATATAAAGGTAAACTATTAATGTAGATGTGCGTTACTCATCAGTTATTTTACAGCTTTTGTAGGTTCTTTATTGCCCAGGCATCAAAATGATTTATCAAAGTTCAGTGTTACTAATTGAGGTTAATTTAATATAGATTAGTAGTTTTAATATCCGCCAATAAAATTTAACTTTGCGTTAAGGATGAGTTTGAATTTTTGAATTCAAAAATCTTATTTATTACAAATACCAACTACTATATACCATAATATGTCTAATTTAAAATTTAATCCGCGTAATCTTATTTTGTTATTGATGATTCTGGTGATTACCTTATTTCGTTTATTGGTAACCTTCAACTCAGATGAGCTTCAGTTCGCTAATTTTTCTTCGATAGGAGCAGTTGCACTTTTTGGTGGCGCATATTTTAAAGATCACTTGAAAGCGTTTGCTTTTCCGTTGATCAGTTTATTTTTAAGCGACTTCATTTTGGCCAATACAATTTTTAGTAAATACAGTAATGGTTTTTTATACGAAGGTTGGTATTGGACTTATCTGGCTTTTGCTTTGATGGTTTTAGTTGGAAGAGTTTTGCTGAAAAAGATTAATGTAGTAAGCTTACTGTCATCAACCTTAACAATTGTTTTCATTCACTGGATTGTTACTGATTTTGGGGTATGGTTTCAAAACCCTTCATACACGCAAGATTTAGCTGGCTTTTGGTTATGCCTTGAAAGAGCAATTCCATTTGAAATCAGATTTTTAGAAGGCACGTTGATTTATGGTACACTACTTTTCGGAGCGTTTGAATTATTGAAAGCGAAGTATCCGGTATTAAAGCTTCAAACGCAAAGCGTTTAGATTAACTTAGATATTTCATTAATCCTCTTTTGATTATTCAAAAGAGGATTTTTTTTAACTTTATATTTTTACAGGCCATTAAACCCAAATATTTGTCATCCTTAAAATATTTCTAATGAAAGTTGTTTCTTTTTTACCTGCCGCTACCAAAATGATTTACGACATGGGCTTGCAGGAATATTTGTACGGCGTTACGTTCGAATGTCCTACAGAAGCTGCAGCGCAACCTAAAGTGGTACGCTGTATTCTTGAAGGTAAAAACTATTCGAGCATTGAAATTGACCGGATCTTTTCTGCATCGAAAGCGCAGGGTAAAAGCTTATATTGGGTTGATGATGAACTTTTGGAAAGCATAGCTCCGGATATCGTTTTTACGCAGGATGTATGTGAAGTTTGCAATATTGATACCGTTTGTACGGAAACTGCCGTGATGAAGTTATCTAAAATACCCAAACTCGTTCCTTTGTCACCAAACAATCTTCAGGATGTTTTTGAATGTGCCATCACCATTGCAAAAGCACTAGGGAAGGAAGAGGTTGCACTAAAATACCTGGCAAACCTTCAAAAAGAAACGGATAATATTTTAGATCAACTCAGGGCAAACAAGGCTCCGCTGAAACGCGTAATGTTAATGGAATGGATTGAGCCTATCTATAACTGCGGGCATTGGATTCCTTTTCAAATTGCAGCTGCTGGTGGGGTAGATATGTTATCAAATCCTGCCGGAGATTCAATTGTTACTTCATGGGAAAAAGTTGTTAAGTATAATCCTGAAGTATTAGTTATTGCTCCATGCGGTTTTGATAAAGATAGAACGCTGCAGGAAATCACTTTACTGTCTGCTAAAAGTAATTGGAGCGAACTCGATGCCGTAAAGACCAATCAGGTATACATAGCCGATTTTGATATGTTCACACAGCCAAGCATCGGCACTTTAGTGCAGGGAATTCAGGCGCTGGCTTGTATGTTTCATCCAGAAATTTTTAAAGCTGATGACGCCACAAAAGGCAAATTTAGCAGGTTATCAGAATCAAATATAATGCAGTCATCTTTTTAAATATTCAATCCTAATGAAAATAGTTGTTTTAACGGGGGCAGGCATAAGCGCTGAGAGTGGACTAAAAACGTTCAGAGATTCTGATGGATTATGGGAAGGTTATCATATTCATGATGTAGCAACTCCTGAGGCATGGGAGCGTAATCCTGGATTGGTTCAGGAATTTTACAATGAAAGAAGAAGGCAGGTGCTTGCTGCTCAACCCAATCAGGCACATCAAATTTTAGCTGAACTGGAAGTAAATTTTGATATCGAAATTATTACCCAAAATATTGATGATTTACATGAGCGGGCCGGCTCAACAAAAGTTACTCATCTTCATGGCATCATTACCAGATCGCAATCCGATCGAAAGTCTAATTTAACTTACTCAATTGAGGGTTCAAACATTAATATGGGCGAACTATGTGAGTTAGGATCGCAACTACGTCCACATGTGGTATGGTTTGGAGAGGCTGTGCCTATGATTGAGGTCGCAGCTGATATTTGCCAGCAGGCAGATGTTTTCGTGCTTATTGGCACCTCTTTAGCCGTTTACCCTGCCGCAGGTTTAATCGATTTTATTCCAAAAGGCGTTACAAAATACATTATTGATCCCAAAACGCCTGATGTGAAAAGATATCAGAATGTAATTGCCATAGAAAAAAATGCTGTTCAAGGTGTAGCTGAATTAAAACATAAGCTGCTAAATGCCAACTAAAAAACTTTGTATTTTTAACTGGAGTGGTGGCAAAGACAGCACTTTGGCACTTCACTACGCACTTCAGGATCCTACGATTGAAATAAAATACTTAATCACCACTGTTACTGAAAAATATAATCGCGTATCCATGCATGGTGTAAGAGAATCTTTATTGATTGCTCAGGCCAAAAGCATCGGCATACCCTTATATCAAATTCGTTTGGGCGAAATGCCAGACATGCATTCGTATGACGAAGTGATGGAACAGCATTTGTCTAAATTTAAAAAAGAGGGGATTACCCATTCCATCTTTGGTGATATTTTTTTAGAAGATCTTCGCATATATAGGGAGAAAAAATTAGCGGAAGTCGGATTAAAAGCTATTTTTCCACTCTGGAAATTAGATACTATGCAACTCATCAGCGAGTTTTTAAATCTGAACTATAAAACCATCATTGTTTGTACGCAGCAAAACTTAGAAGTTTTTTGTGGACAAATAATTACCAGTGACTTAATTGCAAGTTTCCCTCCTGGTATTGATCCCTGTGGAGAAAATGGTGAGTTTCATACTTTTGCTTTCGAAGGACCGATTTTTAAAGAAAACATTCCATTTGAATTAGGAGAGAAAGTTTTCCGGACTTATAATCAACCTAGAGATGTTGATGAAAGCAGCGGGAATGATAATACTGAAATTTCTCTAATAGGTTTCTGGTATATCGATTTAATAAATTAATCGAAGTATCAAAACATTTTGGCATCATTTTTTCTTTACTACATATAATTAACTAAAATACACATCCTAATGAAACCTGTTTTGTGAGGTTAGGTAGCAAAGCAAGATTCATATAAAACAAAAAGTTATGAAAAAGATATTTGTAGTAATCGCATTGAGTTCAGTAATGTTCGCTTGTAATAACAAAGCAAAAGAAGAAGCAGCATTAAAACAACAAGAGGCTGAAAAGCAACTTGCCATTAAAGCCGTTAAAGATAGTTTAAGATTAGATAGTTTCAAAAGAGCTGAAACAGCTAAAATTGAAGCAGAAAAAGAAGCGCAACACCAGAGAGAGTTAGTTGCAGCTAGGCAAGCTGGAGCAGCATCATCTAAATCATCAAGATCATACACAAGTTCTGGAGGTAGTAGTTCAAGTTCATATGGTGGTACACAACCAACCGCTAAGAAAAAAGGCTGGAGTGATGGTGCAAAAGGTGCAGTAATCGGTGGTGCAGCTGGAGCAGTTGGTGGTGCGTTAATCGACAAGAAAAAAGGTAGAGGCGCTATTATCGGCGGTTTAGTTGGAGCAGGAGGTGGTTACCTGATTGGTAGAGGAGAAGATAAAAAATCTGGTAGAGTACAATAATCATCAAAATTATATTTATTTTAAAAGCGGCTATTCATTGGCCGCTTTTTTTATGCCTAAACTCAATTCGACAGCATGATTACTACAAATTCAAATAAAGGGAAGATTCAACACTTCGTATTGTTTTGGTTAAAACCTCAATTAACCCAGGTTGAAATTCAAAACTTCGCCAACTTTTTCGAAAGCCTCAGACCAATAAAACTGATCAAGAGCCTACATTATGGCTTAGCAGCAAATACCCCGGCCCGGGCAGTAACAGATAACTCATTTACTTATTCGCTTACGATCACTTTTGATAATATTGAAGATCACAATGCCTACCAGGAAAACAAAATTCATCTCGACGCCGTAGAAAAATTTTCTAATAATTGGTATAGGGTGGTAGTACATGATACTTTTATTTCTTAATTGATTAGTGGAAATTTAGCCGCGTCTTTTCCCGTACCTAAAAGGCATGATGATCGCACTTTGAGGCATGTTATGAGGAACTCAATTAGCTGCGTTTGAATATGGTTAATCAGATGACATGCTTTCTAAAAAAAGAAATTCTTATCATTAATTTGGTAATAATCGCCAGCAAAACAAAATTCTGTTTATAACTTTAATAGTCTTATTGTCAGGTACTTATTACATTTAACTAAAACTTATGCATTATATATGAGATTGATTTTTCAGTTGCAATACTCGAAATAGCCAAACAAAATTCTGTTCATGAATTTATCTGATTAATAATCAGTATTTTATCTGATTTTATTGACTAAAATTGGTGCCTTTTGTAAGCAGCAGTAAAGTCTGAACGCATTTGTTTAAATCGCTCAATAACCGAAGCAATAAATGTCTCATCCAGGATTTCAAAAACATCATTAACGCCACCTCCGCTCAAGTCCAATTCGGCTAGTTTATAGCTTTGCTCAAAAGTACCCTGTTCAAATTTCACGATGTATTTTTGATTCATTGAAAAGATGCTAATTTTACATTCCGGGTGTGGAAGCTCTGCAATAACTCTCATATAGTTTTATTGATTTTATTTATTAATGATTTATCTAACTGTTTCGGATTGATTTTCCGTTTAATGTTCCCCAGCTTTTGATAATTTCAAAACGGGCGAAAAGCTCTTCTGAATACCATTTTCGTTCTCTGGTGAGTTTAATCACATCAGTGTGGTCGTGTGATTTATAGGCGTAGTTTTTCATGCTTTGAGCATCCTCCCATATGGAAAACGTAGCCTGATCTAAAAACGGATTTTCGCCAATTCCTGCAGAAAGTATGAAACCGTCTGCTCGCCTCATCTCATTCGCAGCTCGTTTAATGTTGCTTCTAAATTCCTTAACCTTTTTAAATCTGATTGCTGCCCTGGTAATTACTGCGATTTTACCATTCGTTGCATTGCTGTTTTTAATGTATTCAAAAGGTTGTTTTCCAGACCATAAGCCATGAGAAGATAAAGGATTTAATAAGATTGTAAATTCCTCGTAGCCGAAGAACCTAAACCATTTCAATACATAGGACTCGTTGTAGAAGTGGTCACAATCTGACTGATTATTCCAGGTTGTTAAAATCGCCCAGTGTTTAAAATCAGGGGCCAGATCTACCTGAGCATCTTTGCCGCTCCCCATTAATTTCCAAAATTTACATTTCTGGTTTAACCACAATGGAACACGTAATACTGCCATTCCGATAACGGCAAAGGGGATAGCAATTCTACTAAACTTCGTAATGGTTAATGCAACGATCATCTTTCGTGGTTATTAAATCCAAAACTAAGGAAATTAATATAGCTGATCATTCAATTTTTTGTCATTATCAATGCTTAGCCCAAAAATCAGAAAAATCCTGATTAACTTTGATTAATGGCAGAAGACTTAACAATAAATAGAATGGCCGCCAAGGCTGAGCAATATGAATCACTAATTCCGCAAATCAGCGCCCTGTTGAGTGGTGAGGCCGACTTCGTAGCAAATATGGCCAATGTTGCCGCAGCGCTAAGAGAACAATTTAATTGGTTTTGGGTTGGTTTTTATCTGGTAAAAGGCGAAGAATTGGTATTAGGGCCATTTCAAGGACCTGTTGCTTGTACCAGAATTGCAAAGGACAAAGGTGTTTGCGGATCATCATGGGCACAAAATAAAACTTTAATCGTTCCAAATGTTGATGAATTCCCAGGACACATCGCCTGTGCCTCAGCATCAAAATCCGAGATTGTATTGCCACTTGTAAAAAATGGAGAAGTAATTGGCGTTTTAGATGTGGATAGCGAATTTTTAGATCATTTTGATGAAACAGATCGTGTTTATTTAGAGCAGGTTATTTCTGTTTTATTAAATTAATAGTATATCTGAATTGAAATTATCTCGGGGATATTATTTAAATGAAGATGTGCTACATCTTGCCAAAGATTTGCTTGGAAAAGTTCTTTTTACAAACATTAAAGGTGAAGTCTCGGCAGGAATTATTGTTGAAACTGAAGCTTATTTCGGAATAAGTGATAAAGCTTCTCATGCTTATGGCGGGAGGAGAACTAACCGGACTGAAACTATGTTTAGTGAAGGTGGTGTTGCTTACGTTTACTTATGTTATGGCATTCATAATCTGTTTAACGTGGTAAGTTCAAAAATAAATGATCCTCATGCCATACTGATCAGAGCGATAGAACCTTTAATAGGTAAGGAGCTTATGGAAGAACGCAGGAAAATGGTGTTTGCAAAGCCTGCCATCTCATCTGGCCCAGGTTCTGCTGCAAAAGCTTTAGGCATTGATAGGTCTTTTAATGCTAAAGACCTAACCGGAAACGAAATTTGGATTGAAGATCATCAAATCAGTATGGATGATAATGAGATCATGGCTGTTCCCAGAGTTGGAATTGCATATGCCCAGGAACATGCTGCACTGCCGTGGCGTTTTTATATTAAAGGCAATAAATATGTGAGCAAACCTAACAAGGTTTAGTTTAATTCAAACTTTTCATCCGTGTTGCTGTTTTTCTTTCAAATATCTACAATCATGAAAAACGAGAAAAATATAGCAATATTGAAAGAAATGGCAGAGAGTGTACGCACTTGTATGTTTACCACATTTTCTACTGGTGATGAATTAGGTAGCCGACCAATGGGTACCGCCAAAATAGAAGATGATGGAAGCATCTGGTTTTATACCAATGAATATTCTCTTAAATCGAAAGAAATCTCGAAAGAGAACAATGTGTTATTGGCATACAGTGATCCTTCAAAAAACACTTATTTAACAGTAAAAGGGAAAGCCGAATTGGTAGATGATCAGGTTAGGAAAGAAGCCTATTTTTCACCGTTTGTGAAGGCATGGTTTCCGGATGGTGTAGAGGATCCAAGATTGATTTTAATAAAGGTAACGCCTGATGAGGCCGAATACTGGGATGCTTCCTCGTCGAAAATTGTTGTACTTTTTAGTATGTTGAAAGCCGTAGTCACCGGAGATACTCCGGATTTAGGCAAACATGACACGATGAAATTTTAAATTCACATTGATCTTTTGAAAGCAGGTTTGGAAACAATACCTGCTTTTTTTGTAATATTGAGGCAATGAAATTGGAAAATACTTTAGCCTTCGCAAAAGAACAGGATGAAAAAGATGAACTTAAACATTTTAGGGATCAATTTCTGTTTCCTAAATATCAGGATAAATCTTTTATATACTTGTGTGGTAACTCATTAGGATTGCAACCTAAAGTGGCTAAAGAGGTTCTTAATAGTCAATTGGATAATTGGGCTAATCTTGCTGTAGAAGGTTGGTTTGATGGTGAGGAACCCTGGATGTACTATCATAAAGAGCTAAAAAAGTTAATGGCGCCTATTGTGGGTGCGCTCCCGAGTGAAGTCTGCCCGATGAATACACTAACTATAAACCTGCATTTGTTGATGATTAGCTTTTATCAGCCACAAGGTAAGCGATTTAAAATCATAATGGAAGGTGGCGCATTTCCTTCTGATCAGTATGCTATAGAAAGTCAGGTTAGGTTTCATGGGTTTGATCCGAGTGATGCGATTATCGAGGTTTTCCCAAGAGAAGGCGAGGAGATACTTAGAACGGAAGATATCGTTGCTAAAATCAAGGAACATGGAGATGAAATTGCACTGGTACTTTTTGGTGGAATAAACTACTACACTGGTCAATGGTATGATATGGAAAACATTACGAAAGCCGGGCATAGCATTGGTGCAATGGTAGGTTGGGATTTAGCTCATGCTGCAGGTAATGTTCCGGTTAAACTTCACGATTGGAATGTAGATTTTGCCTGCTGGTGTTCTTACAAATATCAAAATGCTGGTCCAGGTGGGATTAGTGGGATTTTCGTTCATGAAAAGCATTTTAAAAACAAAACACTCAATCGCTTTGCTGGATGGTGGGGTTATCAAGAAAATAAGCGCTTCAAAATGGAAAAAGGTTTTGTTCCCGAAGCGGGAGCCGATGGTTGGCAGGTAAGTTGTACGCAGGTAATGCCAATGGCTTTATATCATGCTTCATTACAGATTTTTAAGGAAGCTGGCTTTCTGAATACCTTGAGAAATAAAAGTATCAGTTTAACCAGTTATTTAGAATTTGTTGTAAATGAATTAAATATAGAATTGGAAAAAGCGCAATATAAAATTATTACGCCTAAGAATTCAGCAGAAAGAGGCGCTCAATTATCCATCATTGCAGCTCGAAATGGCAAGGAAATTTTTGATGGATTATTAGCACATGGAATTCTTGGCGACTGGCGTGAGCCAAACGTAATTCGTTTAAGTCCGGTTCCACTTTATAATTCATTTGAGGATATTTACCAAACAGGCAAGGCATTATCGGAGGTAACTAGAAAGATATTAACCACAGCATAACATGATTCATTACAACCCGAAAGATTGGTTTACATTTATCTTCCACATTCATAAAGGCGATACTTTCAGAAAGTTGTGGCCATTGATGATCAGCATATCAATATTCTCCGCTTTTGTGGCATTTCTTGAACTAAACGTATTTAAGTTATCGAAAAGTGATTATGTTAGCAATATTGGGATGATGCACAGCCTATTGGGCTTTGTGATATCTATGCTGCTCGTTTTTCGAACCAACACCTCTTACGACCGTTGGTGGGAAGGAAGAAGATTGCTGGGGGCATTAACAAACGTAAGCCGCAATTTCGCTATGAAAATCAAGGCACTTAATTTACCAGACGAGGAAGTAAGATTTTTCGAATATGGCATTCCAAAATATGCCTTCGCACTCAAAGAGCATCTTCGCGAAAAAAAATATTTCGGTAAGAATAGTTTCTTGATAGAAGTTGAGGAAAGCAAGCATATTCCAAATCAAATCGCCAGCAGTATGATTTCACGTTTATATGAGCTAACCCGAAAAGGATATATCTCCCAGGAGCAGCTCATTGTATTAACAAATGATGTGAATCAGTTCACGGATATTTGCGGAGGTTGTGAAAGGATTAAAAATACGCCGATCCCATTTTCTTACAGCGTTTTCATTAAGAAGTTTATTTTCATTTATGTGCTAACAATTCCTATCGGATGGGTATTTAGCTTAGGTTATTACCTGGTTCTGATTGTTCCTTTTATACTTTATGTGTTGGCAAGTTTGGAGCTAATTGCCGAAGAGATCGAAGATCCGTTTGGATATGATCCGAATGATTTGCCAGTAGATCAGATTTCGAATAATATCGAGAAACACATTGAAGAGATTTTGAACTGATGATCAAAATCGCCTGGCATCCCTTATACGCACATCCTTTGCCTGAGGGGCATCGGTTTCCGATGTTAAAATATGAGCTCATTCCAGGACAGCTTCTTCACGAAGGTACAATTGATCAAAATAATTTGTTTATTCCGAACCTGGTTAATGAAGATATTATCCTGTTAACTCATGATGCGAATTACTGGAGGCAGTTGAGGGAACTTACACTTCCACCTAAAGAACAAAGGAGAATCGGGTTTCCACTTAATGCGCAACTGGTTGAGCGTGAATTACGAATAACGCAAGGAACGATTGACGGAACACGCTTCGCTATTAAAAACGGAATAGCTTTTAATGCTGCAGGTGGAACCCATCATTCTGGCAGCAACTGGGGAGAGGGTTTTTGCTTACTTAACGATCAGGCAATTGCGGCTAACTATTTGATAAATAAAAATTTAGTTCACCGGATATTAATTGTTGATTTAGATGTACACCAGGGAAATGGTACAGCCGAAATTTTCCGTAACGAACCGAGGGTATTTACTTTTTCCATGCATGGCGATAAAAATTTCCCGTTCAGAAAGGAAATTTCCGATCTCGATGTAGCGCTGGAAAATCATATCGGAGATGATGAATATTTATCGTTGCTTGAAGTCAATCTAAAACAAGCCTTCGAAAAATCAAATCCGGAGTTTGTGTTTTATCTTGCCGGCGTCGATGTGCTATCAACCGATAAATTAGGTAAATTATCTTTAACTAAGGCTGCCTGTAAAGAAAGAGATCGCATGGTCCTTGAGGCATGTAAAAGCAAAGGTGTTCCACTGCAAGTAAGTATGGGTGGCGGCTATTCTGCAGATATCAAAGATATTGTTGATGCGCATTGCAACACTTATCGTTTAGCTTTTGATTTATTTACTTGATTCAATATCCTTATCTTCGCCGCATGTTGGAGATTATTTATGAGGATGAACATTTGATTGCCATTAACAAACCACACGGTTTATTGGTACATCAATCTTCTATTGCAAGAGATGCCACAGAATTTGCTTTACAAATGCTACGCGATCAGGTTGGTAAACATGTAAGTCCGGTACATCGGTTAGATAGAAAAACCAGTGGAATCTTACTATTTGCATTTGATAAGGAATCGGAGATCGCCATGCACCAGCAATTTATGAACGCAGCTACTGAAAAAAAATATTTAGCGATTTTACGTGGCTTTACGCCCGATAAAATGGATATTGATTATCCTTTGGCTAAAGAGAATGGAACCATCCAGGACGCTTTTACTTCATTTATAACCCTGCAAAAAGCAGAAGTAGATGTAGCATTCGGTAAACATGCAACTTCCAGGTATTCATTGGTTGAGGCAACTCCAAAAACCGGCCGTATGCATCAGTTGAGAAGACATTTCAGTCACATTCTTCACCCAATTATTGGCGATAGAACTCATGGCTGCAATAAGCAAAATAAATTTTTCCTCGAACAATGGAAAATGACAACGATGTTGCTCCATGCATCAGAATTGAAGTTTATTCACCCAAAAACCCAAAAAGAAATCCACTTAAAAGCAGATTTACATGATGAGTTTAAAAGAGTAATGGATTTCATGAAAATGAAGCTTTAACACAATTTTTATAACGAAAAACTGTTTATAAAACATCTATGAATAAATACTTACGTTTAGCTTTCCCAATTTTAGCGCTTTTTGCCAGCAGTTGTTCTTCCGTTTACATGCCTAATGTACCAAATACGCCAATGCTAAGTAAGCAGGGTGAATTTAGCGGTGGCGGCCATATTTCCCTAAAAGGTAATGCCAATATTAACGGTGCCTATGCCGTTTCAAACCATATAGGTGTTCTGTTCAGCGGATCTACGATGAACAATGAACGCCGATCGAAAGATTTCGGGCACAAATTGATCGAAATAGGTGGTGGTTATTTTGATACCTTCGGGCCGGATAATAACCGCATTATCGAAATTTATGCCGGCGTTGGAAAGGGGTGGAGTGACATCACATTCAGAGATTTTAAAAATGATGTTTTAGTAAGTAGCGAACTTCAGGAAGTAGATTATAGAAAATCTTTCCTCCAGGTAAATTATAGTTCTAAAAAGAAAAACAATTTAAAGTTGTTTGGCAAAGATTTTCCGATCAATTACGGGACGGCATTGAGAATTAGTCATGTAAAGATGGATCGCTTTTTTTTAAATGGCGTCTTTCAGCCCAAAGAGGATAATATTTTCTTTGAGCCAATCTTTTTTACCAGAATGGGATTAAGCAAAACCATTCAATTACAATATACAACAAGCAGTAATATTGGCCTGAAGAACAGAGACTATATGTCTGCCGGGAATTCAATTTTCACCATCGGGGTGGTGGTGAATGTTGGTGGGAAATAAACAACTTATGACTTTTCAAAGCTTCATGAACGAGCGATGCGAGTTGAAAGTTCATCTGTAAATACATTTAAATAAAAAGCGCCTGTTATTGATTGAGGTTTCTGGTTTTGTTTTGAAACCTCAAAAACAATAGGATAGAGGCGGTTAGCAAACCAAAGGTGAGGCCATACCAAATCCCGTATACACCTAATCCAAAGGTAAATCCTAGTAGGTAACCTACCGGAATACCTACCACCCAATACGCTAAAAATGTGATAAATGTCGGCATATTCACATCGCCGATGCCACGCAATACCCCTAAACCTACAACCTGTGTTCCATCGAATAGCTGGAAAAAGCCTGCAATGATCAGCAATTGTCCGGCAATGGCTACAACGTTGGCGTCATCAGTATAGATGAACGGCATAATAGTATGCGCTACGATAAAGATGATCGCAGTACAACTCATAAAAAGTAAAATGACATGGTAACTCGCAATGGCAGATTTGCGGAGATCATCAAAACTTTTTTTACCAAAATTATTTCCCGTTTTTATTGTTGCTGCAGAAGCAATACCGCTGGCAATCATATACGTCATTGATGCTAAACTAATTGAAATTTGATGTGCTGCCTGTTCTACAGCACCAATAGTTCCAATTAGAATAGCTGCACCGCTAAAAGCACTGATTTCAAAGGAATACTGCATCGCAACCGGTGCACCAATTTTAATAATTTTTGTGGCATAAACCTTATCAATAAATGTAGCCTTAAAGCCAATAAGGTATTTTTTAAAATGTTTCGACCGCAGTACATAAATCGCCATTACAACAGCCATCAATGATCTGTCTATCAGCGTACTTAAGCCAACTCCACTTACGCCCATCGGCTTGATGCCAAACAATCCTTTTACAAAAATAATCCCTAAAGTGATATTTAAAACATTACCCCAAATTGAAACATACATTGCCTGCTTGGTAAAGCCTAAACCTTCGGCAAACTGTTTAAAGGTTTGGAATACCAGTAAAGGAATGATGGATATGGATAGCAATCCGAGATACGGCTTAGCATAAGATACAACTGCTGGTGTTTGATTTAAATGATCGATTACCAGCAACATTCCAAAATGCACCAATATGTAAAGAAATACACCAACTAAAATGTTAATTATTAAACTGCTCGATAGAAGTTTTCCGCATTCCTGATCATTTTGGCGGCCATGTTCTTGCGCAATTAAAGGCGTTAATCCGTATGAAATACCTAAACCGATCACCATGATCAAAATAAAGATGCTGTTAACAAGTGATACAGCAGCAAGCTGTGTAGTGTCAGTGAAGTGGCCCACAATTACACTATCGGCCATGTGTACCAAAGTGTGCCCAACTTGCGATCCAATGATTGGCAGTGCCAGGTGAAGATTTTCCTTGTAGTAGGGTTTGTATTTGGTGTAAATTTTAGAAAACATAAGTCTGCAAAGGTCAGCTTTTTTAACATGAAAAAAGATAACTTTGATTAATTATGCGAAATAATTGCCAGTTATATTAACGCGTTTCTCCTCCCTTCAACGGGAAAAAGATTGCGTCATTATACAGCTACAAAATATTCTTCCTTTTCTGAAGTATAGGCTTTAATTACGTTAGTGAGAATGAGATTCACCAGGATTTTCTGTGCTTTCCGATACGAGCACCGTAGTAACTTGCTTAATTCCTTCAATGTAATTCGCTGATTGCGATCTAGATATTCCAAAAGTTTTTTTTCATTATCAGAATATGAAATCAAGATGCCTGCATCTTTATGATCATTTTTAAGTACTTCAACTATAATTTTGCTGGCCAGTACACTCTTATCGTCAATGCGGATATATGCCCACCATTTCTTATGTTCATCCAGTGCATAATGCGGCTTAGTATCGCTCTCCGGAATGTTGGCGACTAATACTAATCTGTCATCAACATAAATTTCTTCGAAATAAGGTTCAATGGCAGGCTTGCAAAACTGGTGCGCAGCCGTTAGAATCATGTATTTTTCTTCTTCTTCCGATTTTACACCTTTGATGGAGCCATCATCCGCTACGCCAATAAGTAATTTCCCACCTTTATTATTGGCAAAAGCAACTAAACTTTTGGCAATTTTTTCAGTGTTGGTAATCGTTTTTTTGAAATCGAGCATCACACCTTCGCCCTGCAGAATTAAACTTTTAATACTTGGCATAATAGATCAGTAAGCAACAGTTGGCATTTCGCCTTGATGCAGGTTTCGGATATAAACTTCGTTCATTACGGTAGCACAAAGTACTCCGTTTTTATCGGTAATTTCCATAGGAAAAGCTTTCACAAATTTACCAACGGTTTTTAAAGCATCTTCGGCTTCAGCTATCATCTCATCGGTTACACGAATGGTGAAATATAAACTCGATCTTCCAGGTTTTAAATATTGAATAGATGCACTTTTTAACCACACGCGAACTTTAAAACCTCTTCTTTGCATCAGCTGATCAAATAGCAGTGCATAAAATGGGTCGGTTGCTGCATAAATGGTACCCCCAAAAATAGAACCATTATAATTTTTGTTCAGGAAGCTTTTACTAAGCTTAACTGTGCAACTTCTAAAATCATCTTCAAATTTCTTCACCCAAATGCGCTGGAAAAATAAAGGTGGATAAAAGCGCATTACCCATTTCAAGGTGTTTTGAGAAATAATCATATTGCCTAATATCAGAAAGATTTAGCACCTTTTAAAGTTTTTACACCTGATGTTGAGTAATATTTCAGTAAATAAGGATGATACATGACCCTTTGGTAAAGCAAAATCAGCATATTTAGATTGCAGCCAGTACTAAACATGATTATTTAATAAACTTGTAACTTATTTCCAGTAGGATCAACCTTTCAAGCTGGCTGAGATTCTAGTAATCATTCGTTATTGAAAATGCAGCTATGAATCAGCTACATATCTAAAAACGCCTATACTTGATAACAAAATTAAAACTAAATGATTACAAGGTTGTTAAGTGTATAGATAACAATAAAAAACTATGAAAAAAATAATTTTAAGTCTTGCTTTTGCTGGCACATTGATGATTGCCACATCAGCATGCAATTCATCTAAGAATATGGCTGGTTCATCAGACAGTACTTCGATGGATTCTACAGCAACTACGGCGCCAATGGATACGACAAGAACCACACCGCCAGATACATCTAAAACTACACCACCGGATACAACAAAGACACCTCCGATGCAGTAATATAAATGCCACTCTAAATCAAGAGTGGCATTTATTTTTATAATCTGTTTTATTTATTTGTGCTAATTTGTACTTTCAGCAAATAAACCAAATATCGAAATGGACCCAAAATCTAAAGCAAACAATCGTAATGTTATATTTTTAGTCATCGTAGCCGCTCTAGGTTATTTTGTTGATATATATGATCTTGTTTTATTCTCGGTAGTTCGTGTTCAGAGTTTAACAGAAATTGGTGTTTCACCTGAAAACATGCAATCTGATGGTTTCCTGATCATCAATTCTCAAATGCTTGGATTGCTGCTCGGGGGAATTCTTTGGGGAGTATTAGGCGATAAGCTTGGCCGAATCAAAGTGCTTTTCGGCTCGATTTTGTTATATTCTTTAGCTAATATCGCGAATGGTTTCGTTACATCGGTAAATAGTTATGCTATTATCAGGTTTATTGCTGGTATTGGTTTGGCCGGAGAGCTTGGAGCGGGAATTACGCTGGTAGCTGAAACTATGGATAAAGAAAAGCGTGGTTACGGCACCATGATTGTTGGTGCGATCGGATTATTGGGGGCAGCCGTAGCGGCAACCGTAGCGTCAAAATATACCTGGCAAACCTCATATTTCGTAGGTGGTGGAATGGGGCTGGTTTTATTACTTCTTCGGGTTGGTACTTTTGAATCAGGAATGTTTAAACATGCCGCCGGTGCTGACGTTTCAAAAGGAAACATTTTTATGCTTTTTAACAATAAGAAGCGTTTTCTAAAATATCTCTATTGTATTTTAATTGGTATTCCATTGTGGTTTGTGGTTGGAATTCTAGTTACACTTGCTCCAGAATTTGGGAAGGCATTAGGCGCCACTGAGCCTTTAAAAGCCGGAACTGGAATTATGTTCACTTATTTTGGTATTGCAGTTGGCGATGTGGTTACGGGACTGCTTTCTCAAGTGTTAAAATCCCGTAAGAAAACCGTATTCATTTTCCATTTGCTTTCGGCAATCAGCGTGGTGGTTTATTTAACCAGTTATGGATTAACAAGTGATTCCTTTATCTGGATTTGTTTATTTATGGGCTTTTCCGTAGGATATTGGGCTACTTTCGTAACCATAGCGTCAGAGCAGTTCGGAACTAATATTCGTGCTACGGTGACTACAACAGCTCCTAATTTTGTACGCGGTGCACTTATTCCGATTACTTTTTTGTTTGAATTTCTGGCAAAAAAATATGGTTTAATTTCGGCAGGCTATTTAGTTATGGGTATTTTAACCATCATCGCCATGTTTGGATTAAGTCAGTTAAAGGAAAGCTTTAGTAAAGATCTTGATTATCTGGAAGAATAATCAGCAATTTCGACCGCAAAGCTCTTGATATAAAATCAGTATGTCAATCCAATGTACTATCTAAACATTTATCAATTTAGCTCCTGTAATAGCTTTAAATTTGTGCGTACTTAATCACACCACCATGTTTAAAGAAGAAGTTGCAGAACGTTATAAGCAAATACAGGATGAAATTTGCAGGGGATTAGAAATTGCTGACGGAAAGGGAAAATTTCAGGAGGAGCTCTGGGAAAGAAATGGTGGGGGAGGCGGTCGCACCCGAATCATGCAAAACGGTTCGATTATTGAAAAAGGTGGTGTAAATTTCTCTGCCGTATATGGAAAACTTCCGGAACCTGTAAAAAAGGCTTTCAATGTAACTGAAGATGATTTTTTCGCTACAGGAGTATCTATCGTTATTCATCCCAATCATCCGCTGGTTCCAATTATCCACATGAATATTCGTTACTTTGAGTTAAATGAAGAGACGCGTTGGTTTGGTGGCGGAATTGATTTGACACCACATTATGTGTTTGAGAATGATGCCCGTTTTTTTCATCATAAATTGAAGCAGGCATGCGATGATTTTGGTGCCGATTTTTATCCGAAATTTAAAAATCATGCTGACGATTATTTTTTTATCAAGCACCGTGAAGAAACCCGTGGTATTGGTGGCATTTTCTATGATCGCTTGAAACCAGAAAATACCAATTTATCCTGGGAAGAAATTTTGGATTTTTCAATTAATGTTGGTGAAACATTTCTGCCAATTTACACAGAGTTGATTGACCGCAACCGAGATAAGGAATTCACCGAAGTTCAAAAAGAATGGCAATATCAGCGTCGCAGCCGCTACGTAGAATTCAATTTAGTTTATGATTCTGGGACTAAGTTTGGCCTGGAAACCAATGGCCGGATTGAATCCATCTTAATGAGTTTGCCGCCACAAGCCAACTGGGGTTATAATGTTCAGCCAGCTAATCATACCGATGAGTATAAAACACAGCAATTTCTGAAAAAAGGAATCAACTGGATTTAACGATTTATTTACATGTTCATCATGGTTATTGAATTGGCTCATCTAAATTCCCAGTTTTGTGATTCAGTGTCCAATTTTAATATGATGAACGATTTTATGAAATGTTGAATTTAAAGTCTTATAATTAATATTATGTTAAGTTGATATTTACTGTAACTATTCTATTCCTGTAATTTTGCTGTTTTATAGTTCCTGTAGTTTGCGATTCAGTTCCTGAACTTTGTCTGTTGCATTTTTTCTGGTATAAATGTCAACAAGTAACTGAACTGTTTTTTTGTCGTTGGGATTGATTTCATTTGCTCTTTGTAAAGCAAACTGCGCCCTGTTAATTAGATTATTATATTTGCTCGCTTTGTCTGCTTCGTTTTTCGAGAGCGTTTCATTTGCGCTGTTGATATAAGCCAGACTTAACTGATAAAGTGCATCAAAATAATTTTGGTCACTATCAAGCGCTTTATCATAAGCTAGGATTGCTGTCGCATTATTTCCATTTACTTGCTGTAGATAACCGTACAGAAAGTATAATAATTTATTACCTTTTTCTACTTTTAGATTTCCCTCAATTAATGCAGCGGCCCTGGTATAATTCTCGGTATCCAAAAGCAGATTGATGTAATCGTTAGTTAGGTTCCTTTGAAATGGGTTTTTTACCAATCCATCTTCCAAAGTTTTGATCGCCGTTTCGTTATCGTATTTAGCTACATATAACTGTGCGAGTTTTTGAAACATTGCCGCATTCTGAATACCATTATCTTTCGCCCTTTTAAAGTAATTTATTGCTTCATCATAATTTTGGATGTTTAAAGCACAAATTGCCGTATTCAAAGCCAATGTAGTATCGGCAGGAAAACTGTCACTTACTTCTTTCAGGTCGGTGTAAGCTTCTGTAAAATCGTTATTAAAAAATGCTGAGTTAGCTTTCTCCTGTTTTTTGATTAAAATATTGTGGTTAGAAGCCTTAATTAAGCCAGAGTTGTCTTCATACTTATCTAAACCCCTCGCCTGCTTAATTGCTGCATTCGCGGCCTCATAAAACTTATCAGAGTTTGCTTTATCAGTATCGATCAGTGACGCGAACGATGTTAAATATGATTTAATTGACCAGGTTTCTGCCCAGTTTTTTGTTTTGTTATCCTTCTCTGCTGATTCTATCGCTTTAAGACCTTCAGTAATAATTGAAAGCTGCTTTTTTTCATCCTCTTTATTGGCAATTGAGGCTTGAAGTTTACCTACCGCATTTCTGGCAATTAGTATCTGGCTTTTTTGAGCAACAGCATTAAATGAAACAAAAAATGAGAGGGCTAATATCAACTTTGAACCGTTATGCATAGGATAATCGTACGTTTAATTCGTAAAATGTTTTGGTGATGCCGTAAAAATAAACAAAAAAAAAGAGTCCCGAATTAATTCGGGACTCTTTTTTCAACTTGCAATATATTATTGCTTAGGAAGTGCATCTAAACGTTTTTTGATGTCTTCATAATTTTTAGTGTCGTTTCTGAAACCGTAAATTGTTTTTAAAGTTTCTAGCGCACCAGCATTTTTAGGATCAATTTCTAAAGCCTTTTTGTAAAAAGGTAAAGATTTATCTAATAAGCCATTCATTTTGGCGGTTACGTCATTAAATTCTTTAACTTTTTTAGCATCAATTTTATTTCTTTCATTCTGCAATTTTAAAGCTTGAGAGAAATAAATATTTCCTAATAAAACCTGATAATTTGGGTTAGTAGGTTCTTTTGTTGCCAATGCATTTAACATTTGCTCCGACTTAGCGGCATCTCCCCTGTCGATATAAATTTGGGTTTCTGTTTTAATTAACTCCACATTATCAGGATATTTTGCTACCGCTTCTTTGATGATTCCTAAAGCAGTAGTGGTATCTTTTTGCTTACGTAACGTAATGTCAACCAATTCGTTGTATAATTCTGATGATTGTGGCGAATTTAAAGAAATAACCTTTTTGAACTGCTGAACAGTAGCTGGCCAGTCTTCGGTATTTCTTGCTGCAATACCAGCATTTAAATACATCGAAGTATCCTGAGGATTAATTACTGTTGCCTGAACAAATTTGGTATATGCTGTCTTGTAATCTTTTTTGTTGTAAGCCATCACACCTGCATTTCTCACAGCATTAGCAATATTTGTTTCAGCTAAAGCAAAATTGTCTTTTTCTGATCCTTTCGCATCAATTTTTTTGCCTTCAGTGATCGCTTCCTGAGCAATTTTGATGTTTGCATCTGCGTTTGCAGCATCTACAGTATCTAAAATTGCCGCTGATGAAGCAAACAAAGCACGATATGACCATGCTTCTGGCATTACTTTAGATTTCTCATCAGCAATTGCCTTATCCGTATTAGCTAAACCACTTTTGATAGTTTCTAATTTTTTTGCTAATGGCGTAGAAGCACCTTGTGAAGTCAGTTGAAAAATGCCCCACTTTTTTTTAGCCTCGTTAACCTCGCTTTTCTGAGCAAACGCAGCGCTTACAGTGCCTGCTAAAATTATACCTAGAAATACTCTTTTCATAATTTTTATTCTAATCTTAATTTAGTTAATTTTCTTCTTCCGTTTCGTCTTCTGAATCTGTTTCATCTTCTTCAGTATCTTCTGTTTCAGTTGTGTCGGCTTCCAGCTCTTCCCCGTCAGTTACCACAACATCTGCTAAATCAACTGTTTCTTCTTCATCTTCTTCGTGATCGATTTTAGTTACTGAAGCAATTTCATCATCACCTTTTAAAGATATCAAACGAACTCCCTGAGTAGCACGTCCCATCACTCTTAAAGCAGAAACAGGTATTCTGATTACAATGCCTGATCTGTTGATGATCATCAAATCTTCGCTGTCTGTAACGTCTTTAATTGAAACTAATTGTCCTGTCTTTTCAGTAACGTTAATGGTTTTAACACCTTTACCGCCACGGTTTGTAACACGATAATCTTCAATATCTGTTCGTTTACCGTATCCTTTTTCTGATACTACTAACACCGTAACCTCCGGATTGTTTACAGCAATCATGCCAACAACCTCATCTTTATCATGTGCCAATCTAACCCCACGTACGCCGGTCGCGGTTCTACCCATCGGACGAACAGTTTTTTCGTTGAAACGAATTGCCCTTCCTGAACGCAGCGCCATTACCACTTCGCTTTCGCCGTTGGTTAAACAAGCTTCCAATAAAACATCTCCTTCGTTGATGTTAATTGCATTGATACCATTTACACGTGGACGAGAATATGCTTCCAGAGAAGTTTTCTTAATGGTACCTTTTTTAGTACACATGATAATGAAATTGTTCTCTAAATACTCCTGATCTTTAAGGTTTTTAACCTTGATATAAGCTTTGATTTTCTCGTCTTTCGGAATGTTGATGATATTCTGAATCGCCCTGCCTTTACTCGTTCTAGAACCTTCAGGAATTTCGTATACCCGTAACCAGAAACATCTTCCAGCTTCGGTAAAGAATAACATGTAATTATGATTGGTCGCAACCAACATGTGCTCAATGAAATCTTCATTTCTCGAGGTGCTGCCTTTTGATCCTTTTCCACCTCTGCCCTGTGCCCTGAATTCGGTTGCTGGTGTACGTTTTACGTAACCCTCGTGAGAAATTGTAATCACCACTTCTTCATCATCGATAAAGTCTTCCATGCTCATATCTTCAGCAGAGTGAACAATGGTCGTTTTACGTTCATCGCCGAACTTTTGCTTAACCTCTTCAAGCTCATCTTTGATAATCTTCATCCGCAAACCTTCATCTGCAAGAATAGATTTCAAATATTCAATGGTTTTCATTAACTCAGCATATTCTTCTTTAATTTTATCACGCTCTAGTCCTGTTAAACGACGAAGCGTCATATCAAGAATTGCCCGAGCCTGGAGATCACTTAAACCAAATTTCTCCATTAAACCCAAACGGGCTTCTTCAGGTGTTTCTGAAGCACGGATTAATTTAATTACTTCATCCAAATGATCTAAAGCAATTAAATAACCCTCTAAAATATGAGCTCTTTTTTCGGCCTCTGCCAATTCATATTTGGTACGGCGAATTACTACATCATGACGGTGATCTACAAAATGTACAATTAAATCTTTCAGATTTAACATCTGCGGACGACCTTTTACCAATGCAATATTATTTACACTGAAAGACGTTTGTAGAGCCGTATACTTATATAAGTTATTTAAAACGATGGAAGCATTTGCATCACGTTTAATTTCATAAACAATGCGAATACCATCTTTATTGGATTCATCTTTGATGTTTGAGATACCTTCCAGCTTTTTCTCGCCAACTAATTCAGCTGTACGCTCAATCATCTGTGCTTTATTTACCTGGTAAGGAATTTCGGTTACAATAATTACTTCACGGTCTTTAATACTTTCGATTTCGGCTTTAGCACGCATCACAATACGACCGCGACCAGTTTCAAAAGCCTCTTTAACACCATTGTAGCCGTAAATAATACCACCTGTTGGAAAATCTGGAGCTTTAATAAACTTCATTAATTCCTCGATAGTAATATCTCTGTTATCAATATAGTTTATAATACCATCGATAGATTCTGTTAAATTATGTGGCGCCATATTGGTCGCCATACCTACCGCAATACCAGATGATCCGTTAACCAAAAGGTTAGGGATTTTTGCCGGCAATACTGTTGGTTCCTGTAGCGTATCATCAAAGTTCAGTTGAAAATCTACCGTATCTTTGTTAATATCAGCAAGCATTTCTTCAGCAATTTTCGAGAAACGTGCCTCCGTATAACGCATTGCAGCTGGCGAGTCACCGTCGATGTGTCCGAAGTTTCCCTGACCATCAACCATCGGGTAACGTAAACTCCAATCCTGAGCCATACGAACCATGGTGAAATAAACAGATGAATCTCCGTGTGGGTGATACTTACCTAAAACCTCACCTACAATACGGGCAGATTTTTTATGTGGTTTATTACTTGTTACACCAAGATCGAGCATACCATATAAAACACGGCGGTGTACCGGCTTTAATCCATCACGTACATCAGGCAAAGCCCTTGATACAATAACCGACATTGAGTAGTCAATGTAGGCCGATTTCATCTGCTCCTCTATATTAATTTGGATGATTTTGTCGTTTTGTTGATTTTCTAAATCTTCTGCCATAAATTATTATTCTCGTTATCAAAAACGATATTTCAAAAAAAGGTGTTATTATAACCTTGCGAATTTAGCAAAAATATGCCGAAATAAGGCATTGTGGAAAAGTTTTGCCTATCTGTAAAGCTTTTCTGATGCTGCGTTTTTTTAATGTGCTTAAAGCGACATTTAAATGATTTTTCTTAAATCAACTAAGTTAGGAGATTCGCATTGTTGATGTATTACGATGTGATACAATTGTGATTAGCTCATTCAAATTTCTATTTTTGTTTATAACCAAAAATTATAATGGCTAAACAAAAAAAGTCAGCGATGATTTTTATCATGATCACGCTGCTAATTGATTTTACTGGGTTTGGAATTATTATACCAGTGTTGCCCAAACTAATTCAGGAATTTACAGGTGGTAGCGTTAGTGTAGCGGCAGATTATGGTGGCTACCTGATGGTCGCATTTGCATTTGCACAATTTATCTGCTCGCCAATTATGGGTGGCTTAAGTGATCAGTACGGGCGGCGACCAATTTTGCTATTTTCGCTCTTTGGCTTGGGTATTGATTATATTTTTCTATCCTTCGCTCCTTCTATATTTTGGTTGTTTATTGGTAGAATTATCGCCGGCATAACCGGAGCCAGCTTTACAACTGCTATGGCCTACATTGCTGATATCTCTGAACCAGAGAAAAAAGCTCAAAACTTTGGTCTTGTTGGTGCGGCATTCGGTGTGGGCTTTATTTTGGGGCCTGTAATTGGCGGTTTGTTCAGCACCTTTGGCTTAAGGGTTCCATTCATGATTTCTGCAGGACTCGCTTTGGTTAATTGGTTGTATGGATATTTCATCCTTCCAGAGTCACTTTCTAAGGCTAAGCGTAGAGAATTTTCCTGGAAAAGGGCAAATCCAATTGGCTCATTCCTGAATGCTTCTAAATATCCGGCCATATTGGGGCTACTGGCAACCCTGTTACTCTTATATATTGCCAGCCATTCTGTACAATCTAACTGGTCATATTATGTAATCGAGAAGTTCCAGTGGGATTCTACCATGATCGGTTATTCATTAGGCGTAGTAGGTTTAATGGTTGCTATCGTACAAGGTGGATTAATCCGGTTCATCATTCCCAAAATCGGAAACCGAAAGGCAATTTACTTTGGCCTAATGTTGTATGTAATTGGTTTTGTGTGTTTCGCTTTTGCCAATACTGGTTTGATGATGATGATTTTTATCATTCCATATTGTTTAGCTGGTATCGGAGGACCAGCCATGCAAAGTATCATATCCAATCAAGTACCCGAAAATGCGCAAGGCGAAATTCAGGGAATAACAACAAGTTTACAAAGTTTAGCTGCAATCATTGGCCCATGGTTGGCCAGCCATATTTTTGTTTATTTCATTCAGGATGGTACGCCATTATATTTTCCTGGTGCGCCTTTTATTCTAAGTGCCTTTTTAACGCTGATTGGTTTGTTTATCGCCATAAGGGCAATGAGAAAATATCATTAACCTCAAGCCCGAAGTATTTTAAATTCATTGTAAGCCATTACCACATTATAAACCATTAACACCATTGCTTCAATTTTTAGGGTTTTGGATGTATCGATTTGTGCTAATGCAGAAAATAAAAATACTGCAGCAATCAATCCAATTGATATGAAAAAGGAAAGTTTAAATGAGCGGTAAAGCATTGATAACCTAAATAAGGTTTTTTTCTTAAACATTACCGGATCTTTGATCAACTGAATAATGTTGCTGAAAACAAAAAATAAAATCAGGATGATGGTGATGCCGGAAATGGTTCCTTGCTTTAAGCTTGGAATAACTAAAATTTGCTCGGAAATAAAATAAGCCACTATCAGGATGCAAGCGAGGGCTTTTAATAACTGCCAGTTTCTATCTCCAAGTAACCAACGCATAGAAGAAAACTTTTCCTGATCTGTAAGTATTTGCAGTTTAGCACGTGCTTCTGGAGAAAAGGAAACAAATGGATTAATAATACTGATGATAACGATAAGCAGGGTGCTTACAAATTGAAAAATACCATCTGAAACCAGGACATGAATCCGATCATCTGTTAAGATGTTAGTGTTAAAAAAGGAGATTACAATTAAAACAATAATTACAAAATGAAATACAATAGGAAAATAGTTTTCAATATTTCCATTTTGTGTATTTGGGTTGTCTGCCAGTTTAAATTGATCATTATCGAGATATTTATTCATTAACCGAATAATTACCAGCAGAATAAAAAGTGAGAACATTTAGTTTGCGTTTGGTATAAGTTTAGGTTAGCAAAATAATATTATAATAGCGCATTTGCAAGATTAGCCAATTCGCTTCGCTCACCCTTTTGCAATGTAATGTGCGCATATAAAGGGTGATTTTTAGCATTTTCAATAAGATAAGATAACCCGTTGCTTTCCGAATCGAGATAGGGTGTGTCGATCTGATAGATATCTCCTGTGAAGACTATTTTCGTATGCTCACCCGCCCTCGAGATAATCGTTTTCACTTCGTGAGGCGTAAGGTTTTGCGCCTCATCAATAATGAAGAAGATCTTTGTTAACGTTCTTCCCCTAATAAAAGCCAGAGGTGCAATTGCAATTTTTTCAGTAGTAATCAACTCATCAATTTTGGCAGTCATTTTTTCATCGCCGCTAAACTGATCTTTAATAAAGCGAAGATTATCCCAAATGGGTGCCATGAATGGATCTGTTTTCGATTTGGCATCGCCAGGCAAAAATCCAATGTCTTTGTTGCTAAGCGAAACGATTGGCCGTGTTATATAAATTTGCCTGAACTCACGGCGTTGCTCCAAGGCACTCGCCAGTGCCAGAAGTGTTTTGCCGGTACCAGCATTTCCTTGTATGCTTACCAGTTTTATATTTGGATCAAGCAAGGCATGTATGGCGCAGGCTTGTTCGATATTTTTTGGTTTAATTTTAAAAATAGCATCTGTTGAAACCGCGGAAAGCGTTTTTAGTGCATAATTATAAAATACATTGGCAACCTTCCGCTTGTTTTTCAATACATAAAAATGATTGCCCTCTTTCGCAGAAAGCGATATATTTTCAGCATCTATGCATTTGTTTTTTTTTACCTCATCGATAATTGATTCAGGAAAATTTGATAGTTCTGTTTTGCCAGCGTAAAGCTCATCAACATTTTTGATTTTGCCAGTTTCATAATCTTCAGCGTGTAAATCAAGTGCTTTGGCTTTTAACCGCAGGCAAATATCTTTTGAAACGAGCACAACTTTTTTGTTGACATATTCCTCTTTCAAACTTAACGCGGCATTCAGGATTTTATGATCGGTTTTGCCCTTTCCAAATATTTCTTCGGCATCAATTTTTAAAGGCTGATCATTTAGAATTACCCTAAATTTACCAGCACTTTCTGTTTTCAGTTGAACCCAATCACTTATAAGTTGTTGTTTGGAGGTTTGATCAATTAACCTGATAAAACTTCTGGCTTCGAAATTCCGTGTATCATTTCCACTTTTAAAATGATCGAGTTCCTCCAATACCTGAATGGGAATAGCAACATCGTGTTCATGGAAGTTGTTTATCGCATCATGATCATATAAAATCACAGATGTATCTAAAACGAAGATTTTTTGAGTGGGGTTAATATGGGTTTTACCTTTTTTAGCCATAAGGTAAATTTAATGTTTTAGATAGGATTTGCACCAACTACTGTGATCTTTTAACCACAAAGTAAAAAACGTTATAAATAAAAACGGGGTTCTTCTTCTTTCGATTCAGTTCCCCGTTTTAACCTTAAAAACAACCATAGTTGTATTAAAGCATCTCATTCTTGTTACTTTGATTTTTCCGTTCTCGTTAGGTTTTGCAACTTTTACGATTCGTGAAAATTTATTTCCGACTATTCTGTTCGTAAACTTCCTAGTTTTCAATAAGCTCTGTTCGGGCCTGTGCGATTTTCATATAATCTATCTTTCGATGAGGATTATTTATATTCTTACTCGGTTTAACCCTTTCTGAAATTAATCGTTTCCCTGTGAACAGATCCGAAATAACTCACTTTTCAGATCATTATTCCTTTTGGATTGTCTTATCAGAATTCAAAGTACTTCGTATTTGATATCATCTAATTTAGAACAAAAACACTCGTTTGTCAAGCAAAAATTAATGTAAATTATTAACATATTTTTTAACCTAAAATTGCTGGTTATCAACATGATAAATGATTGTAATATCGATTTTTTCTATTTATATGCATATTATTAAAGTTTATTAACATTCGTGCTTTGAAATATTATAAACATTTTATAACATTTTGGTAAACAATAGAATAGCTAATTTCTGCCTGGATTTTATAAAAAATCAAAAAACTTAATTTTCAGCGCAACAAAAAACATGTGTATTATGTTATTTTTGTACATGCAGATTAGGCAACCCATTCGAAATATTCAAGACTTTTTATTAAGTACTTACTTTGCGGATGGATTGCGAATTACAATAGGTGTTCTACTCCCCTCGCTTATATTAGCGCAATTTGGTATGCTAACCTATGGCATGACTTTATCACTTGGTGCTTTATGTGTGAGCGTGGTTGATAGCCCGGGGCCGATGGTTCACAGGCGTAACGCAATGTTCGTTACCACCGTGTTAATTTTCGTTTTTTCAATCATCACCGGACTTACCAATAAAAGCCACTATTTCATAGGCTTTTTACTGGCCATTTCGAGTTTTATATTTTCGATGTTTTACATCTATGGAGTAAGAGCGGCATCGGTTGGCACCGCCGTTCTGCTTATTATGGTGTTGAGTATCGATGATGTTCGCCCATGGCAAGAGGTGATTTCACATTCGCTGATGGTTTTGGCCGGGAGTTTATGGTATACAGGATTAAGTTATTTTGTTTATCGCCTTCGCCCCTTTCGTTTGGTGCAACAATCTTTAAGCGATTCTATTTTAGAGGTAGCAGAATTTCTGAGGGAAAAAGCTAAATTCTATCATCGGAACAATAACTACGATAAAACCTATGCCGATTTGTTGCAATTGCAGGTGTCGGTACACGAGAAACAGGATGCCGTACGCGAGCTTTTATTCAGAACAAGAGAAATTGTAAGAGATTCAAGTCCGGAAGGAAGATTTTTATTATTGGTGTTTGTAGATATGGTTGATTTGTTTGAGCAAGTGATGTCGACTTACTACAACTATCAGCAATTGCATGATCAGTTTGATAAAGCAGGTATTTTATCAGACTATGAAATGGCGATAAAACGTATTTCTTATGCTTTGGATGATATTGCCTTTGCCTTGAAAAGTGGTGGAAAGCCGGTGATTTCTAAGCGATTGCTTATAGAAATTGAACGATTAAAGATCAAAATCAATAACCTGGAGAAAAATAATACCAATCAGGAATATAGTACAATTGGAATTATTGCTTTAAAAAATATCGAAGTAAATATTGAGAATATTCTATCCAGGGTAAAAACGATCTTTAGTTACTTCAAGGTGCGAAATACTAAAGATATCCGTCAGGCGGAAGTGGATACTGAAAAATTCATTAAGCGCCAGAAATTCGATTTTGATTTATTTAAGGAAAATCTCACCTACAGTTCTTCAACCTTCAGGCATTCGTTAAGGGTTACTGTGGTTATGTCGCTAGGTTTTATCGTCTCGCAGATGCTCGATTTTTCTCACAGTTACTGGATTTTGCTGACGATTTTAGTAATTTCCAAACCTGGGTTCAGTTTAACTAAAGAGCGAAATTATCAACGTTTGATTGGTACAACCGTTGGCGCTTTCATCGGTATGGCTGTTGTTAGTTATATTCATGATAAAAATGCGCTATTTGTAATTTTGCTAATCTGTATGGTTGGTAGCTACAGTTTTCAGCGTAAAAACTATGTGGTAAGTGTTCTTTTCATGACGCCCTATATACTTATCTTATTTGATTTTCTCGGGATGGGTTCTATCGCGTTAGCAAGAGAGCGAATTTATGATACATTTATTGGATCAGGTATTGCATTGTTAGCCAGCTACTCACTTTTTCCAACCTGGGAGCATGAGAAACTCAAAGAAGCGATGACCGACATTATAAAAGCTAACAAAGCTTATTATGAACAGGTAGTAAGATTGTATTTTGAGAAGATTTATAACAGAACAGATTACAAATTAGCCAGAAAAGAAGTTTATGTAGCTACGGCAAACCTGGCGTCATTGTTTCAGAGAATGTTCTCTGAGCCAAAAAGCAAGCAGTTGTTTATTAAAGAAGTACATCAGTTTACAGCATTAAGTCATCTGTTGTCTTCTTATGTGGCCACCCTTTCGCTTTATAACAAGGAGCATGAATTTACCTTCGAGAACTTTGATGCCCTGAAACCTATCGCACAAAACACAGATTATTTGCTTGATACTGCAATAAACAATCTAATTGAAGGTAAGAACACGATTGAAAATGTTCCACTGATACGCCTTGCAGATACAGGCTTAAAGATAGTTGAAGGCAAAGATTTAGTGCCAGAGCAATTTGACTTGATTCAGAAGGTTGCTTATGATATTTATAAGCTTACAGTTAAAGTTAAAATTTAGTTTTTTGCAATAAATTCAATCACGCTGCAAGTGCTAAAAGGCAAAGTGTAAGTTGTTCCATTGTCTAACTTAAATACAATTTTTGCATCGCAGGGAAAATTCCTGTCTGCTAAATCTCTTGCTTCAAATATTATTGGATAAAACTTTTGTTCGGGATTATCTGACTTAACCGTCTCTTCCCTTAGTTTGAATTTTATTTTTAATTCTGCTTCTCCAGCTTTCAAATAAATTTTATCAATTTTTTTAAAACTCGAATTTGCGGTAAAATTAATCATTAGATGATTATCCATTCCGCTGCTATTGTCTTTAAATAGTTCGAAGGCGTAGTAACTTTTATCGTCTCTAAAGTATTGGTAATCGATACTTTGCTTCGTTTGCTGACTGTATGCAATATTGCCAAATGCGATTAACGCGAAAAATAATAATGTAGTTTTCATAGTTAAAACTTAGGGCATGGAACTTTAAAACCTTTAAAATTGTTATGTCTGTAAATAAATGATAACTCATATGTTCGGGGTGTTGCACTCAATAGTTTATTTCCGTAAACCGTGTAGTTCAATCCGGCACTTACATCACCCATTGCTACGCCAACGTAAGGATAAAACGAGGCTTCGTTAAATTTAAACCACATGCCGAAATTTAGCTTCAAACGTGTTTCATCGTTAGGTTTGAATCCTACAACTGTACCAAGAATAGTGTCTTTATTGTTTCTTTGAACATTATATACACCTGTAACATTTAAATCTACATAGTTGTTCAACAGATAAAGCATACCAAAATTAGCGGTCTGCCTTACCGGGACATATTCATTTGCGTTATTCAATAGAGTTTCTTGTGGTTTGGTGAGATGATAGTGTGCGTAACCCACAGCAAAACTAAATCGATTAAAATTTGCAGCGAAATTAGCGCCGATGTTTACATCGAAATATGATGTTTTATCGTTTTTCAGGTCTAGATAGTTAGGCAATGAATTATCAAAGCCACCATCGGTATATTGGGAAGCAAAGGTTAATTTATTGTAATCTAAGAATTTAGATACGTACGAAACCTGGGGGGCCAAACCAAACTTAAACCGGTGTTCAACATCAAGGTATTGATAGTAAGACATACTGGCGCTGATGTATTGCGATTTTAAAGCCCTATTGAATGATTCATCAAATAATCCGCTTAAACCTAAACTAAAAACGCTATTGGTAAAATTTTCATCCTCAATGAGTTTTATGTCTCCAGAAACACTATAGGTATTATAAGGATCGCCGAGGTTCCCCCACTGCTGGCGGGTGTTTACCGCAATGCGATATTCTCCATCAAAAAAACCTGTATAAGCAGGATTTAGCGATAGTGGCGCAGCAAAATATTGTGAGAATTTGGGGTCTTGTGCTGAACAGTATAGTGTAATCATGCACAAAAATGAAGTGAGTAGCGATTTGTACATTATAATATAAGTATAGTTTTACCTGTAGACTGAAATTTTCCACCAAAGGCATCAATGCCTTCAGCAAACCATGAAAATGTTTCTAATGGCTGCATTTTGCTTTTAAATTGTCCATCCCAGCCATTCGATGCCAAATCGGTTTGATAAACGAGGATTCCCCATTTATTAAACACTTTGAAACTGGTTAATTTTTGGATGCTCACTAAAAACGGATATAATTTATTGTTGGTTTCCTTATGTGGTGTGAATGCTGTTGGCACAACAATTTTTGGTTGTGGCAATATATTAAGCTCAATTGGTGCCGATACGGAGCAGCCTTTATCATTTTGTAGCGATATATAGTAAATGCCAGCTTTGTTCATCCTGGTAGGATCTGCAATTGGCCGGGTAAGCAACGCATCATGGAAGTAACTAACTTTGGAAAAATCTTTACTTCCTTTTGTAATTTCAGCAGCGGTCAGATCAATAAAATCGTAGTCAAAAATTGCTTTTGGTTTATTAAGCACAATGGTTGGCAAGGAATTTATGGTGACATTGATTCTATCAGATACATAGCAACCAGATGCATTGGTTGCCTTTACGTAATAAATTCCAGATTTGCTTATTGATTTTGGATTGGATACTTTATCAGTGAGTGCTTCATCGCTAAAAAAAGAATAGCTCAATTTTTCTGAACTGCCCAGGTAAAGATTTTGATTGGTTAAATCTACCTTTTCCGGATAGCATACAGCCGCAGGATCTTTCACCGCTAATACAGGCAAATTGTTTACTACAACATCAATTTTACCATTAACCGAACAGCCCTGTGCATTGGTTGCAATAACAAAGTAGCTACCGGTTTTGCTGATATGTTGCGGATCGTGTATTGGATTTTTTAATGCTGCATCTTCAAAGAAATTGTATTTAAAAGTCGGGTCGTTACCCACAAATATCTTACTTGAAGTGATATCGATTGTATTTGGATAGCAAACCGCCACTGGATTACTGATGTTCAGAAGTGGTTTAGGACTAATATTTACCTGTACCGGAAGAATTTTATTGCAACCATAGTTATTGGCAAGGAGTACATAATATGTTCCTGATGTTTTAACTGCGTTTGGATTTGATAGTGGCTTCGATGCCTTATCATCAATGAAATAACTTCTTGAAATTCCCTCTAAACTGGAATATAACTGATCATTTGTAATATCGACAGTTTGATCAAAACAGGCTGTTAGCGGACTTTTAACCGTCGCATTAGCCAGGTCAAAGACATTGATGTCAATTGTAGCTACACTTTCGCAACCTTTAAAGTTTGTTGCCTTGATATAGTACTTCGTATTTTGTTGAATTTTAACCAATCCTGTCAATTGCTGAGTTAAATCTTTATCCTGATAAACCAGATAAGTAAATTGATCACTCTTGTTTAAAATATAATTGCTGCTAGTCAAATCAATTTCTGCATTCTGACATACGGTGTTTTTCTCCAGTACCTGCATATGATAGTCTACGCTATGCACTACAGACGTGATTGAACTCGGGCAACCAAAGCCAGCATACGGAACCAGATCTAAGATAATTTTAGATCCCTCAGGTGGCGTAGGTTTGATATTGATTGATTGACCAGAACCATATTTAACAGATTTATCAGCATTGTACCAGTTGTAAAACTGAAAGCCACTTGGTCCAGAAATATTAAGTTCATCAGCACTTTTGCAAAAGGTATTTCCTACAATCAGGTCGCCGCATAAATTATCTACATCCACATATGCATAACCAAAATGCCCACCCAGCGCACAGTCAGCACTTATAAATTCAATAAGTAACTGCTTTCCCTGATATCCGGATAAGTTTATGGTCACCGGTGTCCACTCCTTATAAATTATCGAAGCATTAACTTTTGATTTTTTAAATCCCGGCAAGGATGATGTTGCGACATATTCAAAAGAAGCACAGGGGATGTATTCATTTTTTTCAAGGTCTTTTACCCGGGCTATAAAACGTGGCTGTTCTTCCAAAGGATGTGACGGATCTTCTAAAACAACGGCATACTGATAGGTTAGCGTAAACTCAGGGCGATCTGAAGGAACATTTAGCAAATATGAAACTCCATCAACCTGTGCACCAGTACCATTGTTTCCTAGTTTAACTGAAAAGTTTCCTCCATTTTTCGGAATGAGATCAAATCCTCCATAATAATCTTTCTCAGCCTTATTGGTGATGATGCTATGTCTGCCTGGAGCTGGAGAGGCTACCTCATTGGTATAGATTACATTTTTGTTGCTATAAAGTGTAGTCAATCCTGTAAATAGTTTCCAGTTCCGAAAATTTCCATTTTCGAATCCAATGTTTTCCGGACAAGTTTGACCAACCAATTTTGAGGATGCAGCCAATATCGCTACACACATCAACAATAACAATTTATTACTCAACGGGACGATGAATTAAAAAGTGATACTGTAAAAATATTGTTTTAGTATATTGATGAATTTGTCGTCAAGCTGCAAAGCGGTTTTTTTACACGAAACCGGATATTGAAAATGAGTATATAGTCAATTAACAGCATGTATACTTACAAAGATACATGATTGTATATGATTAAATTACACGCTTATAGCACGCTAACTACATTTATGTCGAAGTTTTTATATGGTTGTTTTTCTTGTTAAGTTGAAATTGTAATAGTCTAATCCGAAACTGTTTTTTTACACGAAACTTGACCAAATTTTAGGTCATAACGATTAATGATGAGCAATTTGATGATATTGAAGTAAAAAGGATTGCTACAAATCGCTGATCATCGCTTCCAAACAAAGGCTGTTCGAATTTGTTGTTTGTACTTAAACAAAGGAATAATTTTATGGAAAAGCTATATACGGCTGAAGTTACAGCTACTGGAGGAAGAGACGGACACATCAAATCGAGCGATGGCATATTGGATTTTGAATTAAGAAAACCTAAAGAGCTTGGTGGACAAGGCGGTGCTACAAACCCTGAAGAATTATTTGCTGCTGCATGGGGTCCATGTTATTTGGGGGCTTTAGGTTCAGTTGCCGAACGCGAGGGTGTTGATGTAAGCGAGGCGAATGTTAAAGTTCTGGTATCATTCAATAAAGATGGAAATGCATTTTCTTTATCGGCAGATTTAGATGTCCATATTCCAGGGATTTCTCGTGAAGAAGCGCAAGCAATTGCTGATAAAGCACACAGGGCTTGCCCGTACTCGAAAGCAGTAAAGGGAAATATTGAAGTGAGGGTTACGGCCGTTTAAATTCTTAGCAAAATATGAAAGCGACTTCAGGGTCGCTTTTTTTATGCTCCAATATTTTATTACAGCAGAAGTTTACTGGCTAAACCCAAAATTAACAGAAATCCAAAAACATCGGTAAAAGTGGTGATGATGATGGAAGATGCAATTGCGGGATCGATTCCTACACGTTTTAAAATCAACGGGATACCTGCACCAGTAACACCTGCAATCAACAGATTTCCTGTCATGGCTAAGAAAATTACTAAGCCGAGCATTGGGTTTCCATCAAAAAAGAATGCGAAAATAAAAACGATCAATCCGTTTACAGCACCATTAATTAAACCAACCGTAAATTCTTTCAACACTGTTCGGTAGGCCTGTTTATCTGTTAAATCATAAAGAGAAATACGCCTTACTGTAACCGCAAGTGCTTGCGTGGCAGCATTGCCCCCCATTCCTGCAATGATAGTCATATAGGCAGCCAGTGAAGGAATTAGTTTAATTGTAGGATCGAAATAGCGTACTACTGAAGAAGCTAAAAAGGCGGTGCCCAGATTGATGATTAACCAAGGTAAGCGAGATTTTACTGCTTCAACCCAGTTACCACTTAATTCCTCATCTTCAGAAACCCCTGAAATTTTTAAAATATCTTCAGTACTCTCCGCCTCCATCACATCGATCACGTCATCGAAAGTAACTCTTCCTAAAAGTTTTTGATGTTCATCAGTTACCGGGATACTGGTGAGGTTGTATTGAGAAATCAGATTCGCAACTTCTTCCTGATCGGTATCTGGATGAACGTAAACCGCATCCATTTTAACCAGCTCGGTAATTTGAGCATTGTGTTTCGCCTTGATAATATCTTTTAGTGAGACAATTCCTTTGAAAATCTTTTCATCATCTACCACATAAATCGTGTAAAATTCCTCCATTTCTTCGCTCTGGCGGATAATTTCATCGATGGCATCTTTTTTCGTCAAATTGATGTTTACACAGATAATTTCTGTGTTCATCAAACCGCCGGCAGTTTTCTCGTCGTAAGTTAAAAGGTTTCTAATTTCAGATGCGTGTTCATCTTGTAAATCTTCGAGTATTTCGGCTTGCTCATGATCTTCCAGTTGCGAAATAATGTCAGTAGCGTCATCGTAATCAAGTTCTTCTACAATTTCGGTGCGTTTATCTGGATGAAGTTCGAAGAGGAGATTTTCAGGATGAGATTCCTCATCCATTTCAGAAATAATTTCAGATGCAATCTCAGCGGGCAGCAGGTTAATGATATATCTTTGCTCCGATTTATCTAATCGCTCGAACAAAATGGCAATTTCTGAGGCATGATACTCCTCCAAAACCCCTTTTAGGGTTTCATCACCAGCTAAAATTGCATTTTTAACCTTTAATACATCGCTTTTATCTATCTCGAATGACTGCATCTATCTCTAAACCTCCTAAAATTGTTTAAAGCTACCAAAATTTTAAGCGCAATTAAAAGTTAATAGCATTAACTTACTTAAACCAGCCTTTTCTCCAAAAATATATTACCTGAATCACTGCGATTGCGCCCATTACAATCCATGTCCACATGTAGCCGTGGGGGCTATAGAGCTCTGGCATGTTATCGGGCATTACTTTACCGGTAACCGGATCTTCCCTGCTAAAATTCATCCCGTAAATACCTGCGATAAAAGTTAGGGGAATAAATATTGATGAGATAATGGTTAACACTTTCATAATCTCATTCATTCGGTTGCTGGTAATGGAAAGATTCATATCGATATTGGCAGATGCAATTTCCTTTAGTGATTCTATGAAATCAATGATCTGGATACAATGGTCGTAAGCATCCTTCATATAGGTTTTAGTGAGATCGGAAATCAACGGACTATCGGTACGGATGATGTCGTTTAATTTATCGCGTTCTGGCCAGGCCACTTTCCTTATTGTGATTAATGATCGTTTGATGGCCTGGGTATCATACATAATCCTTCTATCCGGATGATCATAAAGCCGATCTTCAATGGCATCTAGCTCCTCACCCCAGAAATTTAATAAGGTAAAATAATTATCTACAATAACATCCATAATGGCATACATCAGATAGCTGCTTCCCCCTATCCTGATATTTCCTTTCCCTATTTCTAAACGCTTCCTTACCGGCTCAAAACAATCTGAGTAGGTTTCCTGAAAGGTAATTAATGTTCGTTCTGATAAAATAAAAGAGATCTGATCGTTGCATAGTACATCATCTTCACCTAGGTAAAGGTGCCTGCTAACTGAAAAAATATATTTATCATTATCATATTCATCAAGTTTCGGACGTTGGTATGAACTCGTGATATCTTCCAAAACCAATCTGCTGATATCAAATTTAGCATAAAGCGTTTCAAAAATATTAGGATCAGCCAGGCCCTTAATATCAAACCAATAGTTGAAATCTTTATTTTCAACTAGTTTTTCGATATTATTGATGTTTTTCAGTTCCTCCTTTTTATAACTTTTAGTATTATAAGTATGAAGAACAATAACGGGTTTCAAAGCTTCATCATCAATAGCATATAAACCAGGACTAGTGCCTGGAGCAGGGACTTTATAATGTTTATGTCGATTACGAGGCTTATTCTTTCCCATTTTATAAATATAACTTGGCTTGCGGACCTTGGTTAAATAACAAATCAACAATGCTTAAATTGGGCAAAAATTGATGTCTGTCTTCAAAAACCTGATAATATGGTTTATTGTTTAAAAACTCATCACTTTTCTTTGGATTCATCATTCCTCTAAAATCCAGTTCAGGGAGAATGTTATCCTCATAGGAAATTGTAGTTTTAAGCTCAATGTTCAATTTAAGCTTTTTACTAAGCCACTCCATCAACTCCATGTTGTAGTCGAAAAGGAATTCAAATTTTTCTTGATAAAATCGCGAAAGTTCATCTTCATAATATTCAAAATAAGCCGAACTGCGATAACAAGTTTCTAAACTCAGCCAATGTAACCGTTGCCAGTTAAAGTCGTAGCTGATTTTAACATCCTTCATTTTGGTATGTGTTTTTGAGCCCTTAACCAATGGAACTGTTAAATCAAGCTTTCCGTTTGGAGAATAAATGCTTGCCCGATTTCGATAGGTTTGTTTTGCTAAATGTTCATGTTTCTCAATTAAAAAATCTTGTCCTTGTTTTTGTAATAAACTAAAGTAGCCTACCGGAGGAAGATAAAATAATGGAAGTATAGCTGTATTATGCATTTGAAAATTTATGTTTGTAGCTGAAACAAATAAAAATAATGATTAAAAGAGGGTTTGCGCACCTTGGCGTATTTTTTTTATACCTGGTGTCGTTGCTTCCTCTGCCCTTTCTATTTTTTTTTGCAAGATTACTATATTATCTTCTTTATTATGTAATCGGCTATCGAAAAAAAGTTGTTCGTGAGAATTTACTTAAATCTTTCCCTGAAAAATCAGCCGAACAAATCATTAAAATAGAAAAAGATTTTTTTCTTTTCCTTTCGGAATTGATTTTCGAAATCATTAAAATGACTACAATTTCAAAGCAGGAAACTTTGAAAAGAGTAAAATTTACCGGGCTGGAACAACTTGAAAAACATTTCAATGCCGGAGAAAGCGTATTGGCTTGTACCGGGCATTATGGTAACTGGGAGCTTGGCACTCTGGCCTTAGGCCTAAGTATCTCTGCAAAAACAATGGTCATTTATAAGCCACTTACCAATAAGATTTTCGAATCGTGGTTTAACACATTCAGAACAAAATATGGAAATGTTTTTATCGCCATGCGCCAAACTTTAAGGGGAATGGCTGCATATAAAAATGAGCCTACATTATTATGTTTTGCCAGCGACCAGGCACCAACACGTGAAGAAACCAAATATTTTGTAGATTTTTTGCATCAGCCAACTGCCGCACTACTAGGTGTAGAGAAAATTGCGAAAGCTACAAACCGGCCAATTTATTATTTCAAGGTTAATGTTATTAAGAAAGGTTATTACCATGTCGATGTATTGCCGATGTGTTTAAATCCTGCTTCAGCAAATGAATTTGAAATTACTAATTTGCACTTTAAATTTTTAGAAGATATTATTAAAGAACAACCTCAATACTGGCTTTGGAGCCATAAACGCTGGAAGTTTAAACCCGAATAAAAGAATGAATCCCTCAGTAGCTGTTGTAATATTAAACTGGAATGGTAAGGCATTTCTAAAACAATTTTTACCAGGAATATTACTTTCTCAATATGATAATTTGCAAATCGTTGTTGGCGATAACGCATCAACTGATGATTCTGTTGCTTTTTTGCAGGAACATTTTCCATCAGTAAAAATCATTCAAAATGATTTAAACTATGGTTTTGCCGGAGGATATAATAAGGTGCTCGAACGCGTAGAAGCAGAATATTTTATCCTCTTAAATTCTGATGTAGAGGTTACGCCGAACTGGATACAACCTGTTATCGATTTAATGGAAAAAGATGACAGAATTGCTGCGGCGCAACCGAAAATTAAGTGGCAACTGAATAAAAACCAGTTCGAGTATGCCGGTGCTGCAGGTGGTTATCTGGATATCTACTCCTACCCATTTTGCCGCGGACGCTTATTTAATGTTTATGAATTTGATCAAGGGCAATATAACGAGCAGAAAGAAGTTTTTTGGGCCAGCGGTGCGGCATTTTTTATTAAAAGCAGATGCTGGAAAGAAGCTGGTGGTTTAGATGCCGATCTCTTTGCGCACATGGAAGAAATTGATCTTTGCTGGAGGCTAAAGAATTTGAATTACAAAATCATGTATTGTCCTGATTCAGAAGTTTACCATGTTGGTGGTGGAACATTGCAAACTGAGAATCCATTTAAAACTTATCTGAATTTCAGGAACAACCTGATCATCATGCAAAAAAACCTTCCCGCCGGCGATGCTATTTTTAGGATAACAATCAGGATGTGGATTGATTTTGTAGCCTGGTGGCACTTTCTTTTATCAGGAAAGCTAAAGTTTACCATGGCTGTTAGTAAAGGCCACTGGCATTTTATTAAATCAATTGCTAAGACAAATAGAAAACGTAAAGCCATTCAAAAGCCTTACATTAAACATGCTGGCGTTTACAATAATAGCGTAGTTTGGGCTTTTTTTATTAAAAAGATTAAATATTTCAATAAGCTTACTTAGTGCTTAATGATTCATCTATCGACTTTTTAATCCAAAGAACGGTGTTTGCTGCTAATCCATAAGTACTAAATTTAACTTTTCCACCTTTATCTATTACAACATGTGTGGGATATGAATTAATAGAATATTGATTACTTATTGGGCGGCCATTAGCAATGATAGAATAATTATAAGGATTATTTTTTAAAAATTCCTGTAATCGAACGCTATCATCTAATGCAATTGCCAAAAAAATAATATCCTTGGTATTTTTATAAGAATCAATCATTTCATTTAAAAATGGAATTTCAATTTTACAAGGCGGACAATTTATAAACCAAAAGTTTAATACAATAATTTTGCCTTTAGCTTCTTCTAGATTAAACTGGTTTCCATTTAAATCTGTTACCTTGAATCCATCAAACTTCTTCCCCGCAGGAAATGCTAAACTCTCCTTCGGCTTAGGCATGCTAGCAAGCATTGCTTGTGTTTGTTCTGTCGTTAGTTTGTATAGTAAAAATTCAGGTTTCCCTTTATTATCATTGGTGTTTAATGATTTAACTGAATATTTTCCAGAAAACCACATCAATTTCCATTCATCATAAGCGTATATTTTTCCGTCCTCCCCTTTTACTACCGATTTTTCATTAGGTTGTAAATTTTGTAAAGATTGATTTTGGGAATAACCTGAAATCGTAAATAATATTATTGTGAGTAAGAGCGATAACTTTTTCATAAATGTTAATTTTTTTAATGTATTAAACTTTCAATTGCTAAGCGATAACCTTTCATTCCAAAACCTGTTAAAACGCCCTGACAATTTTTGCCGGTTAATGAAACATGGCGGTATTCTTCTCGGGCATAAATATTTGATACATGCACTTCAACTACCGGAGTTTTAATGGCTGCGATAGCATCGGCAATGGCGACAGAAGTATGCGTGTAGCCACCTGCATTGAGTACAATTCCATCGAAGCTAAAGCCTACTTCATGTAATTTATTAATGATTTCGCCTTCTACATTGCTTTGAAAGTATTCAATTTCTATTGATGAATAATATGCTTTCAGTTCTTTTATATAATCTTCGATGCTTGTATTGCCATAAATTGATGGTTCACGAACACCCAGCAAGTTTAGGTTTGGGCCATTAATAATTTGTATTTTCATTTTTAACGTTCTTTGTGTTGATGATGAAACAATCGAGATTTCCAAAATTTGATGATAGTTTCATAGTGGTAATCATTATTAAATATTGTAACGTTGCAATGTTAAAAAAAATCTCCATAAAAACATGCTTTGGCAATCATATATTAAAGGATTTAAAGCTTACTTAAAGTTAGAACGCTCACTTTCTACCAATTCTGTTGATGCTTATCTGAATGATATCGACAAGCTGGCGCAGTATTTTAAGTCATTAGACGAAGAACCTGCGCTGAATAATATCAAGGCTGCTGACATTAAATCATTTATCAGCTGGCTGAATGAATTGGGGATGCAGGCAACTACTCAAGCCAGAGTTATTTCGGGCCTAAAGGCTTTTTTTACTTACCTGATGCTTGAAGAAGTGGTGGATAAAGATCCGATGGCTTTAATTGAAGGACCAAAGTTGAGTAGAAAACTGCCAGATATGCTGAACATTCATGAAATTAATCAACTTATTGGTGCTATTGATGCTTCGAAACCTGAAGGCATGAGAAATAAGGCGATTATAGAAGTGCTTTATGGCTGCGGTTTGAGGGTTACGGAGTTAACAGAATTAAAAATTTCGAATTTATATTCACAGATTGAATTTATTAAAGTGATCGGTAAAGGAAACAAACAACGATTGGTTCCGATTGGTGGCGTTGCTTTAAAACTTTTAGATATCTATATTAATTCGATCCGTGTTCACATGAATATCAAAAAAGGCAACGAAGATTATATTTTTTTAAATCGTTTTGGGGCTAAACTATCAAGAATATCAATTTTCAATTTAATTAAAAGTTTAGCGGAAAGTATTGGTTTGAAGAAAGCGATTAGTCCACACACACTTCGCCATTCGTTTGCGACCCATTTAATCGAAGGTGGTGCCGATTTAAGAGCGGTACAGGAAATGCTCGGGCACTCGAGTATTACCACAACAGAAATCTACACGCATGTAGATAGAGATTATTTACGGGAAGTAATCACCCAGTTTCACCCCAGATCCTAGGTTAGGATAATTATTTAGTAATTGTTGCTTTAAGCATTCTATCCTTGCCCTGCATATCTCGCCTTAAAACAATATCGGTAAATCCTTTTTCTTCTAACATCTGCGTAGTTTCTTTGCTAAGATATTCATTAATTTCAAAATAAAGGTTCCCCGATGGCTTGAGATTAGTTCTAGCAAAATCAGCGATTACCTTATAAAAAATTAGCGGGTCATCATCTGATACAAAAAGCGCCAGGTGTGGTTCATGCAATAAAACATTTTTATGCATTTCATCCTTCTCTAAATTTCTGATATAAGGTGGATTACTAACAATTACATCAAATTTATCTTCACTTGAAAATGCTGCAATATCAGCTACGATGAAATTGATATTGGCATCCATGATTTGTGCATTTTCTTTGGCTACGGCAATTGCTTCTGAAGATATATCAAGGGTGCTTACTATAGCGCCTGGTAAATATTTTTTTAATGAAATCGGAATGCACCCAGATCCTGTTCCAACATCAAAAATAGATAGTTCGGCTTTCGGTTTTGTTTTGCAATCGGCGATAATCCAATCCACTAACTCCTCCGTTTCCGGTCGTGGAATAAGTACATTTTGGTTTACTTTGAAAACTGATCCATAGAAATGTGCTTCACCTAAAATATGCTGTATTGGTTTTCCAATCATTAAATCATTTAAAATGCTCAGAATTTTTTGGAGATGAACAAAATCTGTATCAATATCTCGCATCATTTTTAGTTTAACAGGCGTTAAATTAAAAACATGTTCAGCTGCTAAACCAAAAAGTGCTTTGGCTTCATCCTGATCGTAAAGGGGTTCAAGTTCTAATGCGAAATGCTCTTCTAATTCTCCAATTTTCATTTGATGTAAAATTACCTATTTGTAACCGTATCAAATCTATTTTATTAAGGCTATGATTCATTTTTTACTATTTTTGCCCACATGGTGGATGAATTTTACATTAAACGTTGTTTGGAACTGGCCTCACTTGCCATCGGAAATGTAAGTCCGAATCCTATGGTAGGATGTGTAATTGTTCATAACGGTAAAATTATTGGCGAAGGATACCACCAGAAATATGGTGAAGCCCATGCAGAACCAAATGCAGTTAAATCAGTTGTTGAGCGGTTTGGCGCAGAGGCTGAAACATTACTTCGGGAATCAACCGCTTATGTCAACCTGGAACCTTGTGCCCATTTTGGAAAAACCCCTCCCTGCGCTGATTTATTTGTAAAACATCAGCTTAAAAAAGTCGTGATAGGAAACCGCGATCCATTCTCAGGTGTTGATGGAAAAGGGATAGCGAAATTAAAAAACGCTGGAATTGAAGTAATTAGTGGAATTCTGGATGATGAATGCCGGGAATTTAACAAGCGATTTTTCACCAGGATTCAGAAACAGCGACCCTATATCATATTGAAATGGGCGGAAACCGCAAATGGCTATTTCGCGACTAAGGATGGTCATCAAAAATGGATTAGCGGAGCTTTGGCAAAGCGACTGGCGCATCAATGGCGAACAGAAGAAGATGCTATTCTGGTTGGGAAACAAACTGCCATCATGGATAACCCCCAATTAACGGCGAGAGAATGGCCCGGGAAAAATCCGATAAGGTTGGTTATTGATAAAAATCTTCAGGTGCCGCAAAGCAACCATATCTACAATGCTGACGCCAAAACCATTATTTTTAATGAAGTTAAAACCGATGTTGCCGGAAATATACACTACATCCAAATGGAAGACATGCACTTCTATCTGGCACAAAAAATAGCTTTCCAACTTTATCTGATGGATGTCCAATCGGTTATTGTAGAAGGTGGTGCAAAAATCCTAACTCAATTTTTAGATACTAATCTCTGGGATGAAGCCCGTATCTTTTCCTCATCTGAACGCTGGGATGATGGCGTTCCCTCGCCAGTAATCAACGGACACTTGAAAGAACAAATTCAGGTTGGATCAGATAAACTATCTATTTACAAAAATATTTTTAACTAAATGATATACATAATTTTAAGTATCTTTTGTAGTGTTACTGTTGCGGTATTATTAAAGCTGGCGAAACGTTATGAGATTAGTATCGTTCAGGCCGTTTCGGTAAATTATTTCGCAGCATTAATACTTTGCTTTCTATTTTTTAAGCCTGATATCAGCTCGGTTTCTGTAAGTGCTCCCTGGCCAATTTATATCGCTCTAGCCATATTACTGCCGGGTATTTTCTTAATCCTTGCCGCATCAATCAGGAATATGGGTATTGTAAAAACTGATATTGCCCAGCGCCTGTCGTTATTTATTCCCATTCTTGCTTCGTACTTCGTTTTCCAGGAGAACTTCAACTCACTCAAAATAATTGGTTTAATCATTGGTTTTCCGGCCATATTTTTAACTTTTTTAAAGAAACCAACCGAAGCTAAAAAAGACGGCAGCTGGATTTATCCTGTTAGCGTTTTTCTTGGTTTTGGTGTAATTGATGTCCTTTTTAAACAAATTGCACTTTTCAAGGCATTGCCATACACCACATCGCTTTTTACTATATTTTGTCTGGCATTTATTGTTTCACTAATCATTGTAGTCATTCTGGCATTATTAAAAAAGATTAAGATACAACCCATAAACCTGGTTTGTGGATTAATTTTAGGCCTGTTTAATTTCGGAAACATCCTGTTTTACATGAAGGCGCACAAAGCGTTGGTTGAGAATCCTTCCACAGTATTCGCCGCCATGAACCTTGGTGTTATCGTTTTTGGAAGTTTAGTGGGTGTAATTATTTTTAAAGAGAAGCTAAACAAACTCAACTATATCGGGATTATTTTAGCACTCATTGCCGTCATCATCATAACCCTTTCGCAAAATGCTGTTCGATGATGCTTATCAAACTATAGAAAGTGCCGCAGAAGGCATTTTTAGGGATAAAGGAAGTAAATTTATCGCATACGCCTATCCCATCCGCATGGAAGAAGAAGTGAAACCGATCCTCATTCAACTTCGTTCGGAACATCCAAAAGCGAGGCATTGGTGTTACGCTTATCGCCTTACTCCAGATCGATCGATATTTAGAGTAAACGACGATGGTGAACCATCGGGCACTGCAGGCAGGCCGATCTTAAATTGTTTGTTATCTGCAGACCTTACAAATATCCTGATTGTAGTGGTTCGGTATTTTGGGGGCACTTTATTAGGGGTTCCGGGTTTAATCAATGCTTATAAAAATGCAAGTTTGGAAGCTTTGTCTGCCGCTTCTATCATCACCAAAACCGTTAATGACTGGTATGAAGTTCATTTTGAATATTTGCAAATGAATGATGTAATGAAAGTTATCAAAGATGAAAATATTGAAGTTTTAAATCAGCAGTTTGACACCAATTGCATCTTGAAATTTGAGGTACGAAAGGCGCAACTGAACCAGGTTTTAAGTAAGTTTGATAAAATTGAAGATATCAAGTTAAAATATCTTCAAACTGTTTAAATCAAAACATAAAGAGTTCTAACCAATGAAAATATCTGAAAGCGATTTAATTATTAATCCTGATGGAAGTATTTATCACCTTAATCTTTTACCAGAAGATGTTGCAGATACCGTAATCACTGTAGGTGATCCTGATCGTGTGGGTGAAGTAAGTAAATACTTCGATAAAGTAGATTATAAAAAAGGTAAACGAGAATTCATTACGCATACCGGATACGTAGGTAGCAAAAGAGTTACCGTACTTTCTACGGGTATTGGAACGGATAATATCGATATCGTTTTCAATGAACTAGATGCACTGGTTAATGTTGATTTTGAAACAAGGGAGATAAAACCAAATTTAAAATCATTGAACATTATTCGTATCGGAACTTCTGGTGCAGTTCAGCCAGATATTCCAATGGGCACTATTTTAGCTTCGAGTTATGGTTTGGGTATGGACGCTTTGATGAATTATTATATCCAGGAAATATCTGAAGATGAAAAAAGTTTGAAAGATGATATTTCTGCTCATTTCGGACATTTGGGGGCGATAAAGCCTTACCTAACTGCGGCGAGCAGGAGCTTGATTGATACGATTGGAAAAGATTTGCCTAAAGGAATAACGATTACTGCGCCAGGTTTTTACGCACCGCAAGGCCGGCTTGTTCGAGCAAAAAATGCTGTTCCTGATTTTATTAAATTAATAAACAGCTTTAGGAGTAACCAGCATCGCATCACAAATTTAGAAATGGAAACGGCCGGGATTTATGCTTTGGCTAAAGTGTTAGGGCATCAGGCGCTATCTGTTAACGCAATTTTAGCTAGCCGGGTAAATTTCGAATTTAGCAAAGAGCCAAATAAAATTGTAGAAAGCGCTATAAAGCTGGTATTAGAAAGAATTTAATTTCAGGCCTCGATTTTTTTAAATACGAGGCCTGAATAATTAGGCTGTTGGTATTTTTTCTTTTACCAGTTCATTTCCTTCTGTATCCAGGTATGTACAGGTCATATGACCTAAATCAATTACCCATTTTTCCACTCCTGCATCAGCGGCCTGTTTACAAAAGGTAAAGTAATCGGTTTCTCCCTGCTGATGTATTTTCAAGGCGTGCTCCAGCTTCGCTGCAGAAGACTCATCGTTTACAATAAGTGAAGGATATTCTTCAGGGCTGGCTTGTTGCGCATTATCCTCATCATCGAAATAGATTGATAAACCGTTGGATACATAAACATCATTTCTGACTACACCCATAGCTTTAATTTCCTGAATAAACTTCGGGAAATCTGCACCGGTTTTTATTTTCGATTCTGCTGCTTTTATTTCTTCAAGACTAAACATAAATTTATTTTGTTAATGATACTTTGTAAATGGTGGTTTGTATGTAGAGATCTTCTGGTTTTAATACAGTAGTTGGGAATTCAGGAATATTGATTCCATTAGGATGGTGTTGTGTTTCAATACAAAACGCATCGTATCCTACATAATCCTTTCCTCCTTTTCCATTCTTAACATCTACATATTTTGCTGTGTATAAGTGCGCTACCGGCTCGGTGGTATATACATTTAAAGTTAAGCCACTTTCGGCTTCGGTGGTTTTGCTTGCCAACGTTAAATCCCCGTATGTTTTATCCAATACAAAAGATTGGTCATAACCCTCAGTTTCGTCCCAATCTCTACCAATTTCTTTTAATTCCGTAAAATCCAGTGCTGTTCCAGTAACGGGTATCAGCTTTCCGGTAACACAATAATTTTCATCCTGTTCTAAATAGTTTGATCCGAATATTTGCAATTGATGATTTTTGACGTTTCCACCGCCGGGAGCTAAATTAAAATAGCCATGATGGGTGAGATTTATGGCTGTCGCTTTATCTGTTTCAGCTTCATAACTTAATATCAATTCATCATTATCCGTTAACTCAAAAGTTAAATCGATCACTAAATTTCCTGGAAAATTTTCTTCTCCATCCTCACTTTCATATTCTAAAGTAACGGTCGATTTTTCATTATCTACCTCCACGATATCCCAAACCTTTCTATCAAAGCCTACAACACCTCCGTGTAAAGTGTCAGCGCCATTATTTTGCGCTAACTGATAAGTTTTACCATCAATTGCAAAGGTGCCATTTTTGATTCTGTTTGCGTAACGCCCAATGATCGCTCCGAAATACGGATAGTTTTTTAGATATTCGGGGTTTAAGTACTGTTCAAAATCATCGAACCCGAGTACAATATCTTGCATTTCTCCCCTGGCATTCTGAACAATGAACTTGTTAATGATCGCACCGTAGTTAAATATTTTAACGTAAGTGCCTTTGCTATTGGTGAGTTCGATTGCGATAACTTCTTCGCCATCAATAAATTTTCCTGTTGATGTTTGCTGAACGCTCATAAATTGTAACTTAGGATTTTTGTTCCTGAAACAAACATACTATTATTAGTTGCTTTTAATAAAATATTTTAACCAAATGAAAATTGAACTTGACCAAAAATTTGCAGAACAATACCACAAAAATGCCGATGCTATTTATTTTAGTCCAGGTCGCGTAAATCTGATTGGTGAGCATATTGACTATAACGGCGGCCTTGTGATGCCATGTGCAATTACATTAGGTACCTGGATTGCAATTGCCCCGAACAACGATCAGAAATACAGATTTAAAAGTTTAAACTTTGATGGTGATAAAGAAGTGGAAAGTAATCGCCTCCAGGAGAAGGATGGATCTTATTGGGCAAATTATCCCATCGGCGTAATCAACGAGTTCATAAAAAATGGTAAAGAGATAAACGGGTTCGATTTTTTATACTTTGGCAATATTCCAATTGGTTCGGGATTATCATCTTCTGCATCAATTGAAATCGCAACCGCCTTTGCCCTAAATGATTATTTAAATTTAGGTTATGATAAACTTGAACTTGTGAAATTGGCCAAGCGTGTAGAAAATGAATTTATCGGACTAAATTCTGGCATTATGGATCAGTTTGCGGTAGCTTTTGGAGAAAGAAATAAGGCCATTGTGTTAGATTGCGAAACACTAAAATATAAAATGGTTGATGTTGATTTAGGCAAATATGTCTTAGCCATTATCAATACTAATAAACCACGCGAACTGGCCGATTCAAAATATAACGAACGGGTTGCAGAATGCCAACAGGCTTTAAGTGTGCTGAATGAGGAAATTACGTTGCATCATCTTTGCGAATTAAATGCAGAAAAATTCGCCCTGCACAGTCATCTCATCACAGATGATACAGTTTTGAAACGAGCCACACATGTTGTTAAAGAAAATGATCGTGTCCATTTGGCCGCTAAAGCATTAAATAGTGGAAGCCTGGTTGAGTTCGGCAGATTGATGTATGCTTCTCATCAATCGTTAAAAGAATTATATGAGGTAAGCGGAGAAGAGTTAGATGCTGTTGTGTCGTTTTGTTTAGGATATGATCATGTGATAGGCGCCCGAATGACTGGTGCCGGTTTTGGCGGTTGTGCTATTGCATTATTGGAGAAAGGTTTTGAAGAGGATTTCGCAAAGCACTTAACAGACTATTATGTCGACAAGATTGGTTATCCTGCCGCAATTTATGTTAGTGAAATTGGCAGTGAGCCCGTTAAACTTTAGAATATAATTATACTTTCGCAGAATTATTTTATCTGCGGCTACTAGAACATGAGAAAATTAAAATTAGACGAGTTAAATCGTCCGGATATTGAGGAGTTTAAAGCACAGGAAAAACTGCCTGTTGTAGCAGTTTTAGATAATGTTCGCAGCATGCATAATGTGGGTTCTATCTTCCGAACCGCTGATGGCTTCGCTTTAGAAAAGGTAATACTTTGCGGTATTACAGCTCAACCGCCACATCGCGAAATCGAAAAAACGGCTTTGGGCGCTACGCAATCTGTAGACTGGCTATACTACCCTACTACAATAGAAGCTGTTGATGCTTTACGTCAAGCAGGATATGAAATTATCGCCATCGAACAAGCGGAGAACAGTACCATGTTAAACACTTTCAAACCTGATCCTTCCAAAAAATATGCTTTAATTTTCGGAAATGAGGTGGATGGCGTTAGCGATGAGGTAATGTTAAAAATTGATGAATGCGTTGAAATACCGCAATTCGGAACCAAGCATTCTTTTAATATTGTTATCTCTGCTGGAATAGTTTTCTGGGATTTTTTCGCAAAATTGAGGCTTTAGGATATCCTTATTTTTTAATGCTAATCTAATTTTTGTATACAATTCTATACACCTAAAGTCTTGCAATTGGGGTTTAGGTAACTTTTTTGTGAAGTTAATTTTCAATCATAAACTTCTGATAACATGTGATTTGCGAAGCATTTATTGCTTTTGGCAAGGTTTTTTCTTAGTGGATGCAAAACAGTATGTTATAAAAACTGTTAAGAGACTATTATTTATAAAACGAAAAACATGAATTCGAGAATTACAAAATCAACAATGTTGGTTGCCCTGTTGGGATTATCATCACAATTATTTGCACAAGAAACACCTACTACAACCAGTAGATTTGGTAAACAATCTTTAAGAACCTGGAGTGTTGGTGCTCACGGAGGTATCTTAAGCCAAAATACTTTTTTAGGTGGTGGTAGTGTAGATGCAAGAGAATTTAAAAGTATCGGTTATGGTGCTTTCATCAAAAAACAAATCCTTCCGGCTTTAGGTTTACAAGCAGACTTTTTACGTGGAGAAATGAAAACTGCAAATTATTCACTTGCAGGTGTTCCTACAAATCTTGAGCAGAAAAACAGCATCTCTTGGTCTGGATCATTAACAGCAGTATTGAACATTGCTAACTTCAGTTTAAATACGGAGAATGCAGTATTAATCCCTTATGTTAAAGCGGGTGCTGGTTATATGTCTTCAGATTCACAGATTGGAACTACTGAAGTATTCAACGGTAGAGAAGGTTGGTTTATCCCAACTGGTGTTGGTTTTAAATTAGGTGTTGCAAAAGGAATTAACCTTGATTTTGGTTATGATATCAACTTCATCAAATCTTCTCCAACAGTTAAACCTGCTTACAACGAAAGCAGATTCTCTTATGCACACGCAGGTTTAGAATTTGCATTAGGAAACAAAGAAAATTCACAATTACAAAACTACAGTGCTATTGCTGATTTACGTAAACAAAGTGCTGAAGAAAGTGCTGAGTTAAGAAGAGCATTATCTACTGCTGAGCAAAATGCACAACGTGACAGAGATCAATATGCTAAAGATTTAGCTGATGATGATAACGATGGTGTAGCTAACAAATTTGATAAGTGCCCTGGAACACCAACAGGTACTGTTGTAGACGGTTCTGGTTGCCCAATCAAAGTTCAACGTGAAATTATCAGAGAAACTAAAGTAATTACTGAAGAAGATCGTAAAGTTGTTAAAGATGCAATTTCTAACTTAGAATTTGATTTAGGTAAATCTACTATCCGTTCTAAATCATATGCTTCATTAAACAGAGTTGCTGGTTTATTGGTAGAGAAAAACTTTAGCTTAAAATTAGCTGGTCACACAGATAATACTGGTGGTAGAGAGTTAAACTTACGTTTATCTAAAGAAAGAGCTGAATCAGTAAAAGCTTATTTAGTATCTCAAGGTGCTAATGCTTCAAGAATCGAAGCTACTGGTTACGGACCTGATCAACCAATTTCTACAAACAAAACTGCTGCCGGTCGTCAAGAAAACCGTCGTGTAGAGTTTACATTATACTAGTCAATAGTTAAATGAAATAGAAAAGCCCCGATGAAAATCGGGGCTTTTTGCGTTTAATAATTTTTATTATCATCTTGAAGCGTGTCATGCTGAGCCTATCTAAGCACATTTAGTCATGCACCTTAATGAACTGAAGCAGGCAAATTACAAATGGGTTTGAGGATTAAGACAAGCCCTTTTTGTTTTTATAAGTCATTTTGGCCTTGGTACCAGCGCTGTAATTATAGTTTTTCAAATTACTGGCCTTCTTCTCATGAAAAGCTGCACCTCGATCAGAAGAATCTTCATCCTCATCTTTTTTCTTTTTCTTAGGCTTAGCTCCAGCATCAACAATTTTTAAATCTTCGGGCAACTCCATTATGTCCATACGTTGGCCAATGGCTTGCTCAATTTTCTTAACTTCGATCAGTTCGATATCAGTTGAAAATGTAATCGCAACTACCTCTTCCTCATCTTGCTTCACAATACGCTGAATTAGAGTTTCCTTTTGTTCCGGTAATTCGAAATGTAAAATAAATGGAATACCCTGGATATCTAAATCGCCTAAATTTTCATTAGCTACAATTAAAACTCGGGCTTCAGGATTAGCTTTGAAGTCTTCAATATCATCATAACCTTTATCATCGAAAAACAAAGAACGATAAATACTGATTTCGCCCTCTTTAGGATTATTAAAGTTTTTATAAACGGTTTGAGCAGTTAATCGGGTATTGACAAAAACCACAACCTTGTCGAAAAATTCCGCATCATTTAACAATAAGGTTAATAGGTTCAACTTTGTTCTGAAATTCGGAACATGGTATAGCATCTGCGCATAAACCTCTGCCTGCTTTTCACCAATTTCATCCACCTCAATAGTTGAGGTAGAATCTTTCATGAAAGGTGCAATCATATGATTTAATTTTTCATGCATCACCTCAGTAAATACAATATGTTGCGATTTGTAGGCGCTATTTGCCAGTTCGACCACCGGAAGCTGCAAACCTTTTTTTACGATGAGTTCGGCATTGTCTACAATAAATAACTGAATCTTGTTTGTGTTCAGTGCTAGTTTTAAATATAAAGCTCTGGCCCGATCTGGTACCGCAACTATAATATCACAACCATCAGTTATTTCATTCATTTGTGTATCTACAGCACCACGACTATCTATACCTAAAATCCGGAATGTGCTATTTCTATTTAATAACTTAAACTGTTCCAAAACGTGATCAACATGTTCAGCATCAGGTACTAAAATCAGGGCTCTTGGCGCTTCTTCAAAAGCGTATTTCAGCTTCATTAAAGTCGCTAAAACGTAAGTTGTTGTTTTTCCTGCCCCCTCTGGTCCTACCGCAATAACATCCTGGCCACCTAAAATTCGCGACATCGTTTTAGCCTGGATTTCTTTTGGGGTTAAAAATCCTGCCTCAGTCATGGCTGCTACAAGTGGTTTACTCAGTTTTAATTTTTCTAATGACACGCTTATATTTTTATGTTTTGAAATGCAAATATCCTTAAAATAATTAGCTTTCGAGAATTGAATTTTAAGGCTTCAAAATGATTTCAGGTTATAACTTATATTTGTCTGATCATTAGATTTCGAAAGTTAAAAACCCTTTTCCGGTTGTGGAGTTGCTTGAGCCTAGTAACTGATTTCGATTGCGCCCGAGCATGTTAAATTTATTTACTTGATAATCAAATCATTAAATATGAATCTAAAATAAAATCTACTAATTCTATAGATATTATATACTTATTTATATATTTGCCTCAACATGAATCATTAACTAAAATATGTTGAACAATTAAACGCTAAATCATGTCAATCTATTTTCAATATCCAGCAATAGATGAATATCCAAACTTTAACTACCCGTTAAAAATTGAAGTTGACGATAAAAACATTTCAGTTGATGAAGATAAACTAAATCAAGAACATATTGCTGCATTGAAGGATTTTTTAGCGTTAAAACCAGTTTAGCATTTACGGCCAGTTGACCGATTGGAAGGTAGAGGTTTCATAAACCTGTAGATAATGGTTCGAATCCATTGCTAGGCCGCAAAGTGTCTTCATAACACTTTTATCCTGACTCCTGCTCGAGATCAGGTAAGATTTGGTTATCTTATATTTGTTTTGTTGTTAGCAAAGGCTATCCGCGATGGGTAGCCTTCATTTTTTTAGTCGCCACCAATAAAATAAAAATATCAAAACATTCTAGTTACTTATCGGTTATTTACATAATTCACATTATACTAATCTTTTACAGATTAATTTGTTTGGTTTAAAAAAGGGATTTATGGATATAAATCCCTTTTCTTTTATCGCAAAATTTTTGTCTTATATTAGCCCCACTAATCATTATTCACCTTCTAAATGAACAGAAAACATTTTCTTTCTTCGTTTATTGCAGCTGCAAGCTTAGTCCCGTCGTTTAAAATTTTTGCTAATACTATAGAGAATGAAGGTCGGTCGTTTAAAGTTCCACCATATTTAAAACCTGGAGATACCATTGGGATCACCAGTCCGGCAGGATTTATTACTACGGAGCAAGTTCGACCATCAGTGTTGCAAATGGAAAGTTGGGGATTTAAGGTTAAAATAGGCGAAACTATTGGGAAGCGTGATTTTACCTTTGGTGGTACAGACTTTGAAAGGCTGGCAGATTTTCAGAAAATGATGGATGATCCGAATATTAAAGCCATCATGTGCGCCCGCGGTGGTTACGGCTTTGTCCGTATTATCGATCAGCTGGATTTTTCTTCATTTAAAAACAACCCGAAATGGATTATTGGTTTCAGTGATGTTACTGTTATGCACTGTCACCTATCAAGGAATTACGGCATCGCCTCCATTCATTCCAAAATGTGCAATAGTTTTCCTGATGATTGGGGAAAAGCCGAACCGATCCAAATTGAAACAATTCTTTCTATAAAAAATGCATTGCTTGGTGAACAAATGGGATATAAGGCTCCTGCCAATTTAAATAATAGATTGGGTAAAGTAGAGGGCGTTCTGGTTGGTGGTAACTTGAGTATTATAGAAACGTTAGCCGGCAGTCACTCTGATTTAGATACTAAAAATAGGATACTATTCATTGAAGATACAGGCGAATATTTGTACAGTATAGATAGAATGCTTTGGAACCTGAAGCGCAGCGAAAAACTCAAAAACCTAAAAGGGTTAATTATCGGAGGTTTAAAAGTTAAACCTGATGATGCCGGCGAAGAGTTTGGTAAAACAATCTATGATATAGTTCTGGAAAAGGTAAAAGAATATAATTATCCAGTTGCTTTCGATTTTCCTGTCGGCCACCAACGGAACAATTTTGCTTTAAAATGCGGTGTTACTCACGTTTTGGAAGTAAGCAATAGCGGTTCAATGTTGAGATCGGTTTAATACTATTCAAAATATTAAACTGTTTTTACCTCGTCATCAGCATAATCCTCAATATCAGTTATATATCCATTTATCAGTAGAAAATCGAAAAGTGGTTTTGCTTCAGGCGTAACTGGCATGTTAGAAGTTGTAACCACTTCATTCGTTTTTTTATCTAAAAATGGATAGGCAAATAAACGGACATTCGTATTAAACATATCATTTACATAACTTAACAGCTGCCCCGAATAATTTTCGCCTTTGAAATTTGTAGAGTTAAATACAAACTTAAGGTTGTTGATATTGGTAGCTAAGCCGACGCTTTTAGGTTTGCAACGAGCAAGATATTTTGCCAAACGATTATGACGGGTAAAGTTAGATACGATTACAATATTTCCGGTATCGCACATCTCCTGAGTACGTTTGGCAACCGACTCCAAATCGATATCATCAGGCGTTTCCTGATCGTCAGTTAGTACATTGGTTAATAAAACCTCAATCATCACGGCCAAATTTCCATCTTCAACCTTGTTAGTGCGTTTAAATTGGTCTGTAGCCTTATTAAATAAATTAAAGTTAGGTAATGATTTCTGGCCATATTTGGTCCTCAAAATCATGATGTCTTTTTTGTACAGCAAATCTTTAGCCTGACGTGGATGGGCATCAGCATCAAAAATCGCCGCTGCCGAGAAATCCTTCATAATCATATAAAGATTAAGTAAGATATTGTCAACTTCAGGAAAGGCAGGTCCCTTAACAGAAATTAAGTCAATTTCTACAGACCCAATAGTTAGGTTATCAGCTAAGGATTCGACCATTAACTTTGGATCCTGATAATGATAAAATGCGGCATAAAGCAGGTTTACGCCAATTATGCCTAAAACACGTTGCTGCATATTTACATCCGTATCGAGCAGACGCACATGAAAAAATATCTCATTTGGATAACCGCCTGGTTCATTCTGGAAACGAAGTCCTACCCAGCCGTGAGGCTCATTTGTACGTTTGTAGTTTAAAGTGGTAACGGTATCTGCAAAAGCAAAAAATGTCCTGCTCTCATACTTTTCACCTGATAAACGTTCGTTAAGCAAGCCAAATTCATGATCAAGCATTTGCAGCAGTCGGTTTTGCGATACATACCTACCATTGGTTTCAGCGCCATAAATGGCATCGCTAAATGTCATATCGTATGCTGACATGGTTTTTGCTACCGTTCCGGATGCTGCACCAGCATTAAAAAAGTTCCTTGAAACCTCCTGCCCTGCTCCGATCTCAGCAAAAGTGCCATAAATGCGGGGATCGAGGTTTATTTTTAATGCCTTACGTTTAGTGTCCAGAATTTCTCTTACCATTCGGCAAAAGTACAAAAATCGTTTATTAGTTTCCATTTGAAAATATCCCGTTTAAAAATTGGTCTAAATTTAAAACCAGGGCGGTATGGCTTATGAACTATTTGATGCAAAAAAAATAAGGTTAATGCCATCCAGCATTAACCTTATAAAACCTAAACTTAAACTATTATGAAAACCCTCTTTCGAGAATATTTTGCTATGAAACTACGATTTCTTTATGTTGTAGCTTACTATCATCTTTTTTGCTGATGTTAATATTTAAAATGCCGTCTTTGTATTCAGCAGTGATACGATCACCGTCGGCAGTATCAGGTAAATTAAACGACCTTGCAAATGAACTGTAGTCGAACTCCTTACGTGTAAAATCTTTAGCAACCTGAGTTTCATCTTTTTTAACTTCTGCCCAAACCGAAAGGGTGTCTTTCTTTAAGTTAATTTGGAAATCTTCTTTTTTTAGGCCAGGTGCAGCCAATTCAATGATGAAGGCGTTCTCGTTCTCGTAAATATTTACGTTTGGAGATTTATCAACCATTTTGTTTTTAGTTACCGCATCGCTAAACAATGAATCGAAAACATTGTTAAAGTATGGAGCTGTGTGGCGTGTTCTGTTGTTAAAATTTACTAGTGTCATATCTCTAATTTTTTATTTTTTATTTGATATTAACCTCTGTTCAACTTATATACCAAACCAAATTTTTATGATTTTTAAGACATTATGGCAAAATATTTCAAAATCAAAAGACAAACTGGCAGATATTCGCGATTTTTCCGACAAGTTCAACTATAAAACGAATATCCACTTGCGCTTTGTAGATTTTGATATGATGGGTCATGTGAATAATTCTGTATATTTTACCTATCTGGAAATCGCCAGAACAAAATATTGGGAAGAGATTGTAAACTGGGATTGGAAGAAGACAGGTATTGTAATCGCACATGCGGAAATTGATTATATATTACCGATCGTAATGAATGATAAAATTGCAGTGCATGTAAAAACTTCCAGAATCGGAAACACGAGTTTCGACTTGGACTATCAAATCGTAAAGATAAAAGGCAGTGAAGAAGTGATTTGCAGCAAAGGGAAAACGGTTTGCATCGCAGTTGACTACACCACGAGCAGGCCAACTACTATTCCAGAAGCAGAAAGACAAAAAATGCTTGGCTTCGAACAACTAAACAAATAATACTTATTGTAAAAGCTTTTTACTATTTTTCTGTTTGATAACTGAGTTGAACAAAGGAATGCCCCACCTGGCCATGCATTGGCGGGTTAAGCTTTTTAATGCTTACTTCTACCCTTTCCACAAATGGGTATAACGCAATAACTTTATTGATGATATTATTTAGAACAGTTTCCAGAAGCTTTTGTGTGTTTCTCATTTCTTCCAGTATAATTTGGTTTAAGTCTTCATAGTTTACTGTTTGAGCCAACTCATCGTCAAACCCTATGGGCAAGAAAGTTGTTTCTAAATCGACAATAAAATGATTGCCCGTAAGCTGCTCTTCAGGATAGAAGCCATGCAACGCGAAACATTTCACATCTTTTAAAGCAACAGTTTGTTTGAATGGATTCATCTATATAATATATGGATCAAAATTAATTTTTTATCTGCGAATATAATGCTCATTGCCGTAAATTGTTACCTTTGAAAGGAACGGATTTCTTAACCAGATAAAAGAACTTAAATGAGCATATCAACCAAAAAAGACCTATACGAAGCTCCAGACTACTATTTGTTAGATGAATTATTAACAGATGAGCATAAATTAATCAGGGATACGGCCAGGGAATGGGTGAAAAAAGAAGTGAGTCCAATCATTGAAGATTATGCGCAAAAAGCCGAATTTCCAAAACATTTAATTAAAGGATTAGCTGATATTGGCGCATTTGGTCCGACGATTCCAGTTGAATATGGTGGAGCAGGTTTAGATTACACAGCATATGGAATTTTGATGCAGGAAATTGAGCGTGGGGATTCTGCCATCCGATCAACTGCTTCTGTGCAAGGTTCGTTGGTAATGTATCCAATTTATGCCTATGGAAGTGAAGATCAACGTAAAAAATATCTTCCAAAGTTAGCCAGCGGTGAACTAATGGGCTGCTTTGGGTTAACTGAGCCTGATCATGGTTCAAATCCAGGCGGGATGGTTACCAATATAAAAGATGCTGGCTCGCACTATATATTAAATGGTGCTAAAATGTGGATCAGCAACGCACCTTTTGCTGATATTGCAGTGGTGTGGGCAAAAGATGAGTTGGGCAAAATTAGAGGTATGGTGGTTGAACGTGGAATGGATGGCTTTACAACTCCAGAAACCCATAATAAATGGAGTTTACGTGCTTCAGCAACGGGTGAGCTGGTATTTGATAATGTTCAGGTTCCGAAAGAAAATGTTTTTCCGGAAATTAGTGGCTTAAAAGGTCCATTGGGTTGTTTGAACCAGGCCCGTTATGGCATTGCATGGGGTGCTTTGGGCGCTGCTATGGATTGTTATGACACAGCTTTACGCTATTCAAAAGAAAGAATACAATTTGGAAAACCTATTGGTGGTTTCCAGTTACAGCAAAAAAAACTGGCTGAAATGGTAACGGAAATTACTAAGGGGCAACTTTTGGTGTGGCGACTTGGTGTGCTTAAAAGTGAAAACCGAGCCACCGCCGAACAGATATCAATGGCTAAAAGAAATAGCGTTGAGGTTGCGCTGGATATAGCCAGAAATGCCCGTCAAATGCTTGGTGGTATGGGTATTACCGGTGAATATTCTATTATGCGTCACATGATGAATCTTGAATCTGTAGTTACTTACGAAGGTACTCATGATATTCATTTACTAATTACCGGAATGGATGTAACAGGCATAAACGCTTTTAAATAAAATAGAACTAGAAAAATATTGAGATAAAGTATTGATGAAAGACTATAAAAAATATACTTATATACCAGCAAGCCCTGAAGAAGTTTATCTTGCGCTTACAAAAGACATCAGCATAAAACTCTGGACAGGTGCAGAGGTTGAGTTTGAAGAAACTCCGGGTACAGAATTTTCATTCTGGGATGGTGATATTGTCGGAAAAAATATCGAGTTTGAAACAAATAAGAAGATTGTACAACAATGGTATTTCGGTGAAGAAGGAGAACCTTCAATTGTAACCATTAAACTTCACGAAGATAAAAAGGGAACCTCTTTGGAATTTAAGCAAACCAATATCCCTGATGAAGATTACAAAGATTTTACTGAAGGAATTGATGAGTATTTTATTGGAGGATTAGTTGATTTCTTTGATGAATAACATTTAATACAAAAGAACTAGAACATTTCTAAATTTATGCGCTCTCTAAACATTCTACTCCTAATTGGATCATTTTCGATCACAATTTTTTCCTCATGCGGTGTAGTTAGCAAATTGCCTGTGTTTTATACACCTGCGGCAACATCGAATCACATGGCATATCTACCAAAGCCCATGATGGCCGACAGTGTGAAATCAAAAAACTATATCAGTGCCAGTTTTGCAAACAACAGCCTTCCATTCGAAACCGGCGAAATGGTAATGGGATTTGTAAATTATAATCGTTCACATGTTACAGATAACATTAATTTTTCTTATGGGGCATTCACCTATTTTGGCGGAACCGGCAACGGATATGAAAACGCACAACGGATCGTCCTCAAAAAATTTTTATGATCAAGGTTTTATCGGTCTAGGTGCCAGAACTTCAATCGGAATTGCTGAAAGATCAGGGAATACTGAATTTAGAATTATCAGCTGGGATAATGCTATTGTATATGAAGGTGGCGGTTATAGTTCATTTAGAAAAATGTTAGGTCAACTAACGACTCACTTTCCATAAGCGCTAATCAGACCACAATGTTTACCACAGGTGGATCTACTGAAATTATCTGGCAAGGAAGCAAAAATAAAGATCGGCAATACGGTTTCCGATTATTTATTGGAAGTACCGTTGGTTTAAAGCGCAATATTAATTATACAGATGAAAGAATTAATGGCTTGGCAACAGACTTATCCTTTTTCCTTAAAATAAGGAAGGTCTATGGCATATTTAGTAATGGAACAAATTTGAGAAACAACTCTGCCAAAATTACGTTAGGATATTCCTTTTAAAACAATAATATGCTTAGATCTGTTCGTAAAAGAAAAACATTATGAACAAATCTGTAGGACTTATATTAATCATAGTTGGGATAGCCATGCTCGTTTGGACAGGGTTTACCTATACTAAAAAAGAAAAAATTGTTGATGCTGGTCCCATCCAAATTTCGGCCGATAAAGAGAAGTCTGTCAACTGGCCACCATATGTAGGCGGAATTATCTTGGTAGCAGGTGTTTTTGTTTTTGTCGCTTCAAGGAAGAAATAATATTTTCTGGTTATAGATAAAGGATGCTTAAGTTATCCTTTCTTCCATTTTATGCTGCAACCCACGGCTTTGGTAAAAGAAACAATTGGTTTTCTACCGGCAGATAATTCTTTGATAGCATTTTCTACATAGTTCACTTTATCCGGATTATCGCCTTCGGCGTCATTATCAATCGCACCGATATATTCTACAACATTACCATTGCCCGTTTTGCTCAACACAAAAACATGAGGTGTTTTTAAAGCACCAAATTGTTTAGTTACTACATGTTCCGGATCTAATAAGTATGGAAAACTGAAATTCTTTTCTTTAGCTAAAACCTGCATCTTTTCAAAACTTTCTCCCGGAACAGCACCGGCATCATTTGGATTGATGGCAATTACCGGATAACCTTTAGCCGCAAAAGTGTTATTCAAGGTCGAGACTCTTTCTTGATAGGCTTTTGCAACCGGACAGGTATTGCAAGTAAAAACCACAATATATCCTTTTGCATTTTGATAATCAGCTAACGAAACGGTTTTGTTATTTACATTTTTTAATGAGAAATCTTTAACTACATCACCAACTTTATAACCGTTGGTTTGTGCAAACGCAACACTCGAAACCAATAGCAAGCCAATTAGAAATAGATTTTTCATAACGATCTTATTTTAAGTTCAATAAAGTGCTTTTTAATTCTTCTGCCGTAAATTCTTTCTCGTAAAAACGTCTAACCTTTTTGTTTACAAACAAAGTTGCAGGAATCGCACCTGACCATTTTTTGTCTATTCGTTCGATATATTTTTGCTGATCTGGCTCATTCAAAAGATAAACCTCGGCTTTAATGTTATTATTATTGACAAACGGAATAACCTCTTTTTGTAATTTCGATTTGAAATCTAAACTTACTAAAAGTACCTTAAGCGGCTTCTTTTCATTTTCAGTGCGTAGCTTTTCAAAATGCGGTAATTCTGCCACACAAGGAGAACACCAGGTAGCCCAAAAATTTATTACGTATGTTGTATCGTTTCCTTTGGCTACCCTTTTATCCAAATCATCAAGCGTAAGCAACCTAACTTGCGCATTTACACAATAAGTAATTAAAGATAAGCAGATTATAAAAAATATACGCATAGACTTAAAACGAAATTTAATTAATTTTAGTTTGCGAATAATAATAATCTATGCACAATGAATCGCATAGCCTGGAATGCTTCGCTTCATTCATAATGAGACTTACTTAATTAACCGAACCTGATTTCACTAAAACCCTCTGATAGGCAGGTAAACTCAAATCATCAACAATTACGCCCCTATTGGTACTGGCATGTACAAAAAAACCGTTGTTAAGGTAAACGCCAACGTGGTCAACATCATTCCCTCCGAAAGAAAAGAAAACTAAATCGCCCTCTTTTAAATTATCAATGCTTTTTTTATTCACCGCTTTGGCTTGGTCGCGAGAAATTCGAGGTAAAGTTATGCCGTAGATTTCTTTCTCCAGCAGAAACGCGAAGCCTGAACAATCAATTCCGTTTTTATCTAATCCGCCGAAGCGGTACTTTACACCAGTCCAATCCGTTATAAACTTATAAAGTTGTTTACTCTTCAAATTCGACATTGCATCGGCTGCTTTTGCCGCTTTAGTTTCGCTCTTAACGGTATATTTTCTAGAGCTGCAAGAAGATAAAAATAGCAAAACGGCTAAAAAGCCAAAGATGTAAGTTTTAGGGTTAAGGGTTTTTTCCATAGTAAAACATCAGGTTAGGATATCGGTTAAAATCTCATGCTTTAACTGCGATACACTAAAAACCTATTTTAATTTTTTATCAGTCGTTGAATTTCATCCAATTTCAGTAATGCCTCCACAGGAGTCAAAGCGTTTACATCTAAATTATTTAGCGTATCACGAATTTTAACTAACACGGGATCATCAATCGCGAACATTTGTAGCTGGTAAGCTTGATTTTGAACCTTTTTAATACTATCCTTTATGCTCTGCCCTTCCGTCCTATCGATCTCCAGTTTTTTCAATATCTCGTTTGCTCTTCCAATCAGTTTCGGCGGCATGCCGGCCATTTTAGCCACATGGATACCAAAACTATGTTCACTCCCACCCGGAACCAATTTTCTTAGGAAAATAACTTTATTCGTCATTTCCTTAACTGAAACATTGAAATTTTTAATGCGTGGCATTGTATTCGCCAGTTCATTCAGTTCGTGATAATGCGTAGCAAACAAAGTTTTAGGGCGAGAAGTGGGATGCTGGTGTAAAAACTCAGCTATAGCCCATGCAATAGAAATACCATCGTAAGTGCTTGTTCCGCGACCAATTTCATCCAGCAAAATCAAACTGTTATCTGAAATATTATTTAAGATACTGGCCGTTTCATTCATTTCCACCATGAAAGTACTTTCACCAGATGAGATATTATCAGATGCACCCACGCGGGTAAAAATTTTATCCACCAAACCTACATCAGCAGCTTTTGCAGGTACAAAACTTCCCATTTGAGCCATTAAAACAATTAGCGCAGTTTGCCTTAGAATCGCCGATTTACCGGCCATGTTTGGCCCGGTGATCATGATAATCTGCTGCGAGTCACTGTCCAGATAAACATCATTCGTAATATATTCCTGCCCTACAGGCAATTGCTTTTCGATTACTGGATGGCGACCACCTTTAATATCAAGAACTTTATCTTTGTTTACTGTAGGTTTAACATAATGATTTTTTTCAGCCAATTGGGCGAAGCATAACAGGCAATCGAGTTGTGCAATTAAAAATGCGTTAAGCTGAATAGGTTTAATGTAACCTGCAGTTTCATACATTAGCTCATTATACAACCGAATCTCAATGGCCTGGATCTTTTCTTCAGCTCCTAAAATCTGTTCTTCATATTCTTTTAGCTCAGGTGTGATATAACGCTCCGCATTAACTAGCGTTTGTTTGCGAATCCAGCCTTCCGGAACCTTGTCTTTATGGGTATGGGTAACTTCCAGATAATACCCAAAAACGTTGTTGAAAGATATTTTTAGCGATGGAATACCGGTAGCTTCCGCCTCTCGCTTCTGTATTTGAACCAAATAATCTTTACCACCAAAAGCAATTTTACGTAATCGGTCCAAATCTTCATCAACACCATCACTAATCACGTTTCCCTTCACCAATAATGCTGGTGGTTCAGGCTGAAGTTCTCGATCTATTCTCTCGCGTATAGCCAAACAAGGATTCAGCTGGTCGGCAATTTTAATAAGAAAGGTATTTTTAGAGTTCGCTGCGAGATTTTTCACAGCCTCTATATGAATTAAAGCTCGCTTTAACGCCACCAATTCCCTCGGACCAACACGTTGCAAACCCACTTTAGAAATCAGTCTTTCGATGTCGCCAATTTGTTTGATATGTGTTAAAAATTCTTGCTGAATTTCCTCGTTTTTTACAAAAAAATCTACCATGCCCAAACGTTCCTCAATGGGCTTCAGCTCCTTTAATGGCATAATAATCCATTTTTGAAGTAAGCGAGCGCCCATTGGCGTAGAAGTTTGATCGAGAATGTCGAATAGTGTTACGGCATTATCATTGGCAGAATTTACCAATTCCAGATTTCGGATAGTAAACCGATCCAGCCACATGTATCGGTCTTCTTCAATCCGGCTAATAGAAGTAATGTGCTGTAAATTGCGGTGCTCTGTTTCACCCAAATAATGCAAAATAACGCCAGCAGCAACGATGCCACTTTGCAACCGCTCAATTCCGAAACCTTTTAGTGAAGCTACATCAAAATGTTTGGTTAGGGTTTCTTCGGCGTAATCAGAAGTATAAGGCCACTCATCCAGGCCGAAAGTATAAAACCGATCGCCAAATTGCTCTAAAAAACTTTGGCGTTTTGATTTCTGAAAAATAACCTCCGTAGGTTTAAAACCTTGTAAAAGTTTGTCAATATAATCGCCATTTCCCTGAGCAATTAAAAACTCACCGGTCGAAATATCTAAAAATGAAATGCCAATTTGCGTTTTATCAAAAAAAACTGAAGCTAAATAATTATTAGATTTTTGATTAACAATATTGTCACCATAAGCAACTCCCGGCGTAACCAATTCGGTAACACCACGTTTAACGATTGTTTTGGTGGCTTTTGGGTCTTCTAATTGGTCGCAAATAGCCACCCTTTGTCCTGCTCTAACTAATTTCGATAGGTAATTGTCTAAAGAATGATGCGGAAAACCAGCTAATTCCAAAGCACCACCATTCGGGCCAGTGCCTCTTCGGGTTAAAACAATTCCTAAAATCTGAGCGGTTTTTATGGCATCTTCGCCAAATGTTTCGTAAAAATCTCCAACCCTAAAAAGTAAAAGTGCACCTGGATACTTCGCTTTAATGGCGTTGTATTGTTGCATTAACGGGGTTTCTTTATTCGTGTCTTTAGCCAAAACTGAAATTAATTTGCAAAAGCTATAAAGATAGCACGATTACGCATTTTACCGCTGTTTTGTTGAAAAGTTGAAAGATTGTTATTTATTTACCAGGCATTAAAATCGAATATTTAATAATTAGTAGAAAAACATGGGTTCTGCACTTTTTTGTTACTCCAGTCCTGCTATCCACTTTACTCCGTTGCACTCCGTATTCGTTCCTATCAGGTTTATAAACAAAGTTAGCTCAAAGCCAAACACTTAAAAATTAAACGGGGATATTAAAAACGTTTCTCTACATTCTATGTTATTCCTATATAGTTTAACCTAAATTTTTAATTATGACGATTCAACTGAATACTGACAAAAACCTAACCATACACCAGGAATACGAAGACAAAATCAAAGGCTTAATTAATGATGGCTTATCTAGATTTGATGATTTAATTACCCGTTTGGAAGTTCATTTATCAGATGAAAATGGTAGCAAAGATGGTTTAGATGATAAGCGTTGTTTATTAGAAGCCAGAATTTCGGGCAAAGAACCTATTGCAGTTACGAATTTAGGTAACAACTATGATCTAGCCCTTAGCGGTGCAATAAGTAAATTGAAGAGCAAGTTAGAAACCATAGCCGGAAAACTAAAATCACATTAAAAGCGAAAGGCAATCCTTAACCCGGATTGCCTTTTTTTAACATTTATATTTTGTTTGAAACAGAATGACAATCATTTAAACTGGCTCTTTTTCTAAGTTCTCAATATATTCTAAAAACAATTTCATGGCCTTTTTTCGATCTGCTGTTACTTCGAATTGAAGTTTGCGATATAAATAATCTTCCAGGTCAAAATTCTCAATTCGAGGCAAATCTTTTAATACCTCTTGTCTATGGTTTAAGCCGAGTTTTAGGGCAGCATTAAATTCAGTTTTAAATTCCTGAGAGATTTCTTTGTTCGACACCCATGCAGCATACATAAATGGTAAGCCAGTAAAGTTTTTCCACTCCTGGCCTATATCGTAAGCAAAAGCGAAATCATCCTTTTTGCCGAAAGTTCTGTCGCCAATTAAAACAATTGCATCAGTTCTCGCATTAGCATCTGTGGTAAATTCTACTTCTTTATTCCAATAAAATTTAAGCAGAACTTTAGCCAGATTATTTGACGTTCTGGAATGGGCATCTAGTCTCAACGTTTTAATTTCTTCAACTGGAACATTGCTGAAAATGAATACTGAATTTACAGCACCATCGCTACCAATACAATAATCTGCCACGATATTTGCATTTGGAACCAACGGAATAGCAGCTACAGGCATTAAACCTATATCTACTTGACCACTAATTACTTTGGCAGCGCAATCTGAAGGGATATCTAAACTTAAATCAATTTTATTGATGATCTCAGAACGTTGTAATCCGTATATAAAAGCTTTGGTGTTGGTGTAAGCAACAGCCGATATTTTAATCTTATTCAAGGTATTTAATTGTTTTGTGCTATGTGTTTGGCATGAAGCGAATTATCCGATTACTAAACCATCTAAATGAACTGCACTATTGAATTCGAGAACAGTAAATTTCCCATTTTCGAATCCTAATTTATACAAAACAGTATTCTGATGTGGAAATTCGGTCATCTCACTTAATGGTTTCTTGAGCAATAGACAAAGGAAAACACGCATTGCCCTTCCATGCATGCAAAGTAAAACAGTTTCTTCATCTGGCCGGGTTGACAAAACTTCCATAGGCTGTTTTAAACGTTCATAAACATCCTGAACACTCTCCCCGCCCTCAAAATGAGCGGTGTAGTCGCCATTTTGCCAGGTTTCCAGCATTTCACGAAAAGCTTCCCGAGCGGCTTCAGAGTTTGGTTTTCCTTCCCAAACGCCCCAGGCTAATTCATCCAAACCTGAAAGTCTTTCCCACGGTAAACCAGAATCAATAAATTTTTGAACTGTTTGCCAGGTCCGTTTCAAATCAGATGTATAAATTTTATCGAAAGAAATGTCCTTATATTTTTGATAAAAGGCTTCTGCCTGCGCTCTGCCCGTATCATTTAAATCAGAATTTATACCTCTGCCTTGTACTATTCCTTGTCTGTTAAGTTCCGTTTCTCCATGGCGGATAATATAAATTTGCTTCATTTAATTATTGAATTTAAATTAGAGAATGATAGAATTTTGGATTGTGAATTATTCACTCATTCAAAACTCATTCATTCAAAATTAATTTACGACTGGTAATTTATAATACTGTGGTTTTTTTTCTTCCTCGAAAACAACATCTTCAAAATCGGTAACTACATTATATAAAGTATCGCGTTCTATGGCTTTTCGGCCAACTTGTTTAATCAGATTAACCAACTCCCTTGTACTCATTGCAGGTGTTTGCTCTTCAGCGCCAGCCATTGAATAAATTTTTGTGGTATCATCTAAGGTGCCGTCAATATCATCAACGCCATAATTTAAAGATAACTGTGCAGTTTCCCGACTAATCATTGCCCAATAGGCTTTAATGTGATCGAAGTTATCCATGTAAATACGGGCAATGGCGTAGTTTCTCAAATCCTCAATTACTGATGACTCGGCAACATTGCTCATTTGGTTGTGTTGGTTACGGAATTTTAACGGGATAAAGGTTTGGAAACCGCCTGTTCTATCTTGCAACTGACGAAGTTTTTCCATATGATCTACTCGGTGTTCGAATTTCTCGATATGACCATAAAGCATAGTTGCATTACTTCTCATACCTAATTTATGCCATTCCTCATGTATCGCCAACCATTGCTCGCCTGTACATTTATCCTTCGCAATTTGCTCGCGTATTTCAGGATGAAAAATTTCAGCACCGCCTCCTGGCATAGATTGCAAGCCAGCCTCTTTCATTAATTTCATGCCTGTAGCATAGTCAATTTTAGCTTTCTTGAAAATATAATGGTACTCAACAGGTGTTAAGGCTTTCACATGCAAATCAGGCCGATGTTCTTTAATCGCGGTAAACAAAGCTGAATAGAATGCCACATCATATTGAGGCAAAACGCCTCCCACGATGTGAACTTCTGTTACTGGCTCATCATCATAGTTTTTAACAATGTCCAGCATTTGTTCCATCGTCAATGCCCAACCTTCTTCTTTCTGTTTAATCAAGCGGGAATAGGAGCAAAACTTACAATCGTAAACGCAAAGATTGGTAGGCTCTAAATGGAAATTGCGATTAAAGTAAGTTTTGTCGCCATGCTTTTCTTCGCGAATGAAGTTGGCAAGAACGCCCAAATAGCCCAATTCTGCATGCTCGTATAGGTATACGCCCTCATTAAAAGTAATACGCTCTTTGTTGAGGACTTTGTGTGCAATGTTTTGTAGTTCAGTTGATAATGAAGTATCAGCTAATATTTTTTCAACTTGTTCAGTTGTATTCATTCCTGATTTTATTTTGAACAAAAATACAATATTGAGGCGATTTGAAAATCATTTTCTTGTAACAAAGGAAAAGTTGATTATTTGGTATGCAGCCAAACTAAAATCCTTTAAAACTTAACCAATTAATTATGAAAAACTAAACCAATAAAAAAAAGCACCTCTTTTCAAAGGTGCTTTGGATATGATGTTTTTCGTAGGTAGTTGGTTTCTAGTTTACAGCCGGAGAAAACGTTAATACGATATTAGCTGTTTTTCCGCCGAATTCGATAGGCGACTTCATGACCATATTGCCTTTAGAAAGTTGTGTTAAAACTAAACGGTAACCTTCAGTAACGTTTTTGGCTTTATCACCTTCATAGATTTTTTTGAATTGGAAAGTCTCGTCAGCAGGTGTAGCCGACCAGAAGATGGTTTGCATTACTGCGCCACAAGTGCTTGATGCAGGTAACGTATAAGACCCATTTCCGCTATTAGTTAATTTCCATGTACTGCCCTGGAAACATTTGTATGATTTCTCTCCAAATAAACCTTGAACAGCCTGATCAGGTAAACCCTCTAATGCTACATTGTTTAATACCCAGGTTCCGGTGATTGTACCTCTACCGCCATTAATGCCTGATGCAGCATTTTTAGTTGATGAACAACTTTGTAACATTACTAAAGTAGAACATGCTATTGCGATAGCTATAAATAATCTTTTCATTTTAGTTTAATTTTATTTTCGGAAACTGATTACATAAATCTTGCCAAAACAATTACGAAGCTTAAATTAGCGGCGAATTATTAAATTGCATTGCAGTTCACCTGCATCAAAATCAAATCATCATGAAACCCGAAACCCTTGCTATTCACGCTTCTAATCTGGTTAAAAATATCACCGGAGATGTAACTCCACCTATCAACTTATCTACAACTTTTTTTCGTGATGAAAATGGAGGTTATCCTGGTGGGCACATGTATAGTCGTGTAAGCAATCCCAACCGGTCTGCTTTAGAAAACACTGTAGCTAAATTGGAGTACGGAGAAGATGCTGCAGCTTTTGCTTCTGGAAATAATTGCGGTATGAGTTTGTTCCAGGCGTTGAAGCCTGGAAGTCACATCATCGCACCAGATGATATGTACTGGGGAATTAAAAAACAGCTTTTAACCATTTTTAATGAAACACTCGAATTTGATTTTATTGATCAAACAGACCTGGATTTAATCAAATCGAGTATAAAACCAAACACTCAATTAATCTGGATTGAAACACCATCAAACCCTTTACTAAAGGTTACCGATATTGAAGAAATTGGGAAAATAGCGAAACAAAACAATATTACATTTGCTTGCGATAGCACCTTTGCCTCTCCTATTTTGCAAAACCCGATCTTGCTTGGTGCTGATATAGTGATGCACAGCAGTACAAAATATTTGGGTGGTCATAGTGATGTTCTTGGTGGCATTTTAGTGACCGCTAAAAAGGATGAACTATGGGAAAGAGTTAAAAATATTCAACAAACAGGTGGAGCGGTTCCATCACCGTTCGATTGTTATTTACTTTGCAGAAGTATAAAAGCCCTGGCTTACCGTATGAAGGGCCATTGCGAAAATGGGAAATTAGTTGCCCAGTATTTAGTTAATCATCCGAAAGTTGAGGCCGTTTTTTTTCCTGGATTAGCAACACACCCGCAACACGAAATTGCTAAAAAGCAAATGAAAGATTTCGGTGGAATGATGTCTTTCCTGGTTAAAGGTGATGTGGAGGAGACCAGCAGAGTGGTAAATAGCGTCAAATTATTTGCCCAGGCCACCAGTTTAGGCGGTGTAGAAAGTTTAATTGAGCACCGTTATTCGGTTGAAGGACCTGATAGTAAGACTCCTAAAAATTTGCTTAGGATTTCTGTCGGTTTGGAGCATGTTGATGATATCATTGCTGACTTAGAACAGGCATTGGGCTGATGGTAACATGCTTCTCTTAATAAATCGCTATTGCGAGACAGGAAGCAATCTAACTATTAAGGGTTATAACAAAACAATCTTTTGTTAAACCCGATTGCAGCGACAGTTCCCGGTTTTTCATTGGGGCTATAGCAAAAAGCGGGACTGTGAATTCCCAAGTTACAATCCCGCTCATTTTCAAGCTTATTTGGCTCACAAAATGTACAATATCGTAGTGTCATTTCGATTCCTTTCCGCTTTCTTTTAATAGATTCGAATAGGTTGTACTAGTTTTAAATTATTAAAATGCTTCTCAAAAAAATGGCAATTGCATTGGGTTTACTATAAACTTTTAAACTCACAATAGAAATTTCAATTTTACCTTACCACCGCGAGTTAAAAAATCAAAATTTAATTTTGTTATTTGAAATTTAATTCAGACATTTGAAATATTATTTGGTGAATCACTGAATAAAAGTCAATCTTAATCGGATTGATTTATAAAGAAGTGGCGAGAGACAGGCTCCGCGACCCACTGGCAACCCTCAGAGAGAGAAGGTGCCAATTCCTGACCGGATGACATGGTGTTATCTGGAGATATAAATTATAACTGATGAATACGTTAAATTTTCCATCGCAAAGCGAGCCTAACTCAGTCTTCAAAAAAATAGAAACTTCTTCTATTTCATTGATTTGTTGTGATATGCAGGCGATTACTTGTATGTGCTGTTGCATACAGTAATTTAAAAATCTTCCTCTTTTGTTGCCTTTTCAAATTGGAAGGTCCTGATTGATCAGGATACGCCATTAATCAAACGATCAAAATATTATGGTTTTATTATCAGATTTTGATCACCCAAGCATTTAAATATTCACACTATTAATCACTTAGAAAATGTCAACATCATATAAATTTGAAACTTTGCAATTACATGCTGGCCAGGAAATTGATCCAACAACAGGTTCAAGGGCTGTGCCGATTTACCAAACTACATCTTACGGTTTTAATAGTGCAGAGCATGGCGCAAATTTATTTGCATTAAAAGAATTCGGTAATATTTATACCCGGCTAATGAATCCAACGACCGATGTTTTTGAGAAAAGAATCGCAGCATTGGAAGGTGGCGTTGCAGCGTTAGCCACGGCATCAGGACAGGCGACACAGTTCATCGCACTGCATAATATTCTCGAGGCCGGCGACAGTATTGTTTCATCAACCCATATTTATGGCGGAACTTACAACCAGTTTAAAGTAGCCTTTAAACGTTTAGGCATTCATGTTGATTTTGCAAATCCTGATGCGCCAGAAGAATTTGAGCAAAAAATTACAGATAAAACCAAAGCCATCTATTTAGAAACGATTGGTAACCCTGCTTTTAGCATTCCTGATTTTGAAAAAATCGCTGCAATTGCCAAGAAATACGATGTCCCATTTATTGTTGATAATACTTTCGGAGCCGGTGGATATTTATTTAAGCCACTTGAGCATGGTGCCAACATTGTAGTAGAATCGGCCACAAAGTGGATTGGCGGCCATGGCACCAGCATTGGCGGTGTAATTGTTGATGGTGGTAACTATAACTGGGGCAACGGGAAATTTCCGCAGTTTAGCGAACCATCTGAAGGTTATCACGGATTGATTTTTAATGATGTTTTTGGTATTGGCGGGCCTTTTGGTAATATACAATTTATTATCAGGGCCCGTGTAGAAGGTTTAAGAGATTTGGGTCCTGCCCTTTCGCCCTTTAATTCATTTCTATTATTACAAGGCTTAGAAACATTATCACTTCGGGTGCAACGTCATGTAGACAATGCTTTGGAATTGGCGACATGGTTAGAAAATCATCCATTGGTTAAAGAAGTGCATTACCCAGGCTTGGCGAGCAGTAAATACAATAATTTGGCAAAAAAATATTTAAGCAACGGTTTCGGTGGTGTTTTATCTTTTGAGTTAAATGGTACGAAAGAAAATGCTACACAAGTTATCGATCATTTAAAACTGGTTACTCACCTGGCAAATGTTGGCGACGCCAAAACGCTGATTATTCAGCCATCGGCCACTACGCACCAGCAGTTGAGTGAAGCCGAACAATTGGCGGCAGGCGTAAAACCAAATGCATTGCGGGTATCGGTTGGTATTGAGCATATCGATGATATTAAGGCAGATTTTGAGCAGGCATTTGCTGCCATCGGAACTCACGCAACTGCAGAAACTTTACAAGCTTAAAAACCAGATTTTAGTTACGACAATACGATTTTATAATGAGCACAGCTTCAACATATAGTTATCCCAAACAATTTAAATTAGAAAACGGAAAAAAAATTCGCAACCTGCAAATTGCTTATCAAACCTTTGGTAAGTTAAATGCTAATAAAGATAATGTAGTTTGGGTTTGCCATGCTTTAACTGCAAATGCCGATGTTTTTGAATGGTGGGAAGGTTTGTTTGGGCCAAATGCATTATTCAACCCTCAGGAGCATTACGTTATTTGTGCAAATGTTTTAGGTTCAAATTACGGAACAACAAATCCTTTGAGTAAAAATCCGGTAACGGGTCAGCCATATTTTCTGTCATTCCCACAGTTTACCATTCGCGATTTTGTATCGGCACATAAGTTACTGGCGAATCATCTGGGAATTGACAACATCAAACTTTTAATTGGCGGTTCTTTAGGCGGTCAGCAAGCTGTAGAATGGGGAATTACTGAACCGAACAGGATTGAAAACCTCATTCTTGTTGCAACAAATGCTGTTCATTCACCATGGGGAATTGCTTTTAACGAGAGTCAGCGGTTAGCGATCACAACTGATAGAACTTTTTATGCCAACAAACCAGATGGTGGCAGTAAAGGTTTGAAAACTGCTCGTAGCATTGCGCTTTTAAGCTACCGAACCTATAGCGCTTATGGCAATACGCAAGTTGAAAGTGTAAATGACAAAACAGATCACTTCAGGGCATCTTCTTACCAAAATTATCAAGGGGAAAAATTAATAAATCGCTTTAATGCTTATAGTTACTATTATTTAACTAAAGCGATGGATAGCCACAATGTTGGCCGGAATCGTAAATCAATAGCCGAAGCTTTAAAGCTCATAAAGGCGAACACCTTAGTAATTGGTATCGAAAATGATTTCCTTTTTCCGGTTTCTGAGCAGAAATATTTAGCTGATCATATCACTGACGCCGAGTTTGCAGCCATACATTCTGAATATGGTCACGATGGCTTCCTAATTGAAACGAATGCTTTGACGAACATCATCGGAAATTTCATCAAAGAAAGCAGAAACAAAAAGATTATTAAGTTGCAACATACTGCCTAAGTCAAAAGCTCAAAGCAGAAAGACTAAATTAAACATAACAAAATTTGACAGCGAACACTCAAGCATTTAATCTTGATACTCGCTACTTGATACTATAAAATACCATGAGTAAAAATTTAAAAATCGGATTATTTGGTTTCGGAGTAGTTGGCCAGGGTTTACTGGATATTATCCAAAGTCAAAACCTCAATCTCGAAATCATTAAAATAGCAATTAAGGACCCAAGAAAGAAACGTACCCTTAACAAAGATTTGTTCACTACCGATAAAAATGAAATCCTGAATAATACGGAAATCAATACGATAGTAGAACTCATTAATGATGCTGATGCGGCTTACGATATCGTGACGACTGCATTAAAAAATGGGAAAAATGTGGTTTCTGCCAATAAAAAAATGATTGCCACACACCTGAAAGAACTTGTAGACTTGCAACAGAAACATGGCACTTCGCTACTCTATGAAGGTGCTGTTTGTGGCAGTATTCCAATTATCAGAAATCTCGAAGAATATTATGATAATGAGCTTTTCCATGCCTTAAGCGGTATCTTTAATGGTTCTTCAAATTATATTTTATCAAAGATTTTCAATGAAAATCAAAGTTACAATTCAGCATTAAAAGAAGCTCAGGATTTAGGTTTCGCTGAAACAGATCCAATTTTAGATGTTGGAGGTTACGATCCGAAATATAAACTAGCCATTGCAACAGCTCATGCTTATGGCTTGTTCGTCAATCCGGATGCAATATTGAACATTGGGATTCAAAATCTTTCTCAGCATGATATTAAATATGCCCGAGAAAAAAACTTCAAGATTAAGTTGGTTCCAACGGCTCGAAAAGTCAATACGAAAGATATTGTGACTTATGTGTTGCCCAAACTGGTAGGTAAAGATGATTTTCTTTACAATGTAGAAAACGAATACAATGCGGTAACCGTTCAGGCAGCTTTTGCTGATAAGCAATTTTTCTTTGGAAAAGGTGCAGGTGGCCACCCAACAGGTGCTGCCGTACTTTCTGATATCGCGGCGCTTCGTTATGATTATCGCTATGAATATAAAAAATACCATTCTGAAAATGGTGTGAAACATACCGAAGATATTTTATTGGAAGTTTACTTACGCTATGCCGATGAAGACTTAATCAGCTTGCTGGAATTTGACAACATTAGCGAACGTTACGCAGCCAGTGAGTATAAGTATGTAATTGGTACTGTAAAATTGGAAAGCTTAATTAGAAACCGTGATTTGCTTTTAGATCAGGATGTATTTGTGGCTTACACGGGCAGACAGATCTACAAGCAGGAACAAGTTGCAGAAAACGTATATGCAGCTGAATTGGCTGTACTTTAAGATTTTTTTAAGGTTAATTTTTTTATTTGTTTTGTTGTTAAGCACAAAGGTCGGAGCGATTCCGACCTTTTGCGTTCAAATTTTAACCTCTTCCTGCCATTTCTGTTAGTTTTCTGGCTAAATCTTTACCAAGGTATCCATCAATAATGGCATGTACCACATACAATATTGGCGTCATTAAAATTGCTACGACGAATTTATAGGTGTAGTTAACCAAACCAATAGCGGCAACCATTTGCCAGCTGTAATGATATTGGGGATTTAAATAGAAGGCGATGAAAATTACAACAAAACTATCAATAAGTTGAGAAACTACCGTTGAACCGGTTGCCCTTAACCATAGCGATTTCTCTCCTGTTATTTTTTTTATGCGATGAAAAATAAGGACATCGGCAAGTTGCCCAATAATAAAAGCAACGATTGAACCGACTATAATCCACATACCCTGGCCAAAGATACCTGCAAAGGCGTTGTTCATATTCAAATCTTCTCCATTTATATTTTGATGTACCCAAAAATCGGCAGCGCTTAAATGCATCGAACCCCACACCACTAAAAAGGCAAACGCTATTAATATTGATGTAAGGATTGATAGGAACCGGACTTGTTTTACGCCAAAATACTCATTGATGATATCTGTCATGATAAAGATAATGGGCCAGGTGAGCACACCAGCCGACATCACAAATGATAAATTTGGAACGCCAAACAAATTGATATCAAACTTTTTAAATCCCAGAGTTTCTTCAACGCTGAATAATTTAACCCCAATAAATTCTGATAATATTGCATTTGCCACAAAAAAACTTCCCAGAATGAGAAGTAAACGGCTTTCTTTAGTTTTAAAAGTCATAGCGCATAAATCTAAAGATAAATCAAATCAGAATGATGTTTTTAGCTGTTAAATTTTACTCTCGATACCTTTTGACAATCATTCGACCTTAAAAATAGTTTAAGAACTTAAATCTCCCAATCTTTGCGCACGGAATTACTATATCATGGCTAATAAACAACACTTCTTTCTAATCCTCATTTTAGGTTCACTTGCAGCGCTCGGACCTTTCTCAATTGATATGTACCTGCCAGGTTTTGTAGATATTGCCAATGATTTAAAGAGTTCTGAATCTACAGTTGCGTTGTCGCTATCTAGTTTCTTTATTGGTATATCTGCTGGTCAGCTTTTATATGGTCCATTGCTTGATAAGTTTGGCCGTAAAAAGCCACTTTATTTTGGTTTGGTACTTTATATTATCGCATCGTTTTTATGTTTGGCTGTTACAGATGTGAACCAATTGATTGTTTTGCGCTTTGTACAAGCCATAGGAAGTTGCGCAACTGCGGTTGCTTCGGTAGCAATGGTTCGCGATTTATTTTCGGTAGAAGAAAGTCCAAAAGTGTTTGCCTCACTGATGTTGGTTATTGCTGTTTCGCCAATGCTTGCTCCAACTGCCGGCGGTTATTTGATAGCTGCACTGGGCTGGAAATATGTTTTTGTTTTCTTAGGGTTTATGGCGATCTTGATATTGCTAGCCTCAATTTTCAAATTACCAGAAAGCTACAAGCCCGATCCGAATTATTCTTTAAAACCAAAGCCAATTCTGAACAGTTTTTTAACAGTTTTAAAAGAGCCTCAATTTTCTACCTATGCATTAATTAGCTCGATCACCTTTTCTGGTTTATTTGCCTATGTTTCTTCTTCGCCACAAGTTTTTATGAAGATTTATGAAGTGAGTAAAACAGGCTACGGATGGATATTTGCATTATTATCCGTATTTTTTATTGGTTCGAGTCAAATTAACAGTTTAATTTTAAAGTGGTTTACCAGTAAACAAATTGTAACCTGGGCGTTACTGGCACAATGTGTTTTCAGTTTAATATTCCTGATTTTCGCTTTAAACGACTGGCTAAACTTATATTCAACAATAGGATTTATTGCATTATTTTTGTGCTGTTTAGGCTTTATTAATCCAAATGCAGCTGCTTTATCTTTGGCGCCATTTAGCAAAAATGCAGGCAGTGCCTCTGCGCTAATGGGTGCATTACAAATGGGATTGGGTGCATTGGCATCTGTAATGGTAAGTTTGTTTAGCGAACACTCCATAGTTCCGATGCCGTTGGTAATGACTGCTGCAGCATTTACGGCCCTGATTTGCTTGTTAATCGGAAAAAGATTTATCAAAACAGAAATCGAGGCATCAGGAGATGTCGCTGTGGCGGGGTATTAACTCAATTTAATTGCTTTCCGTTTGACATGTTAGTGTTTGACTTATAGTGTTAGAAACGCAGACTAATCCTATTTTTCAATGTGATTGTTTTCGAATCAGACGAATGAAAACCCGGTAATTTATTCCTTAAGGTTTTTTTTGCTATTTTCGCTTATAACATGTTGAATATACAATCGAAACTTCCAGGCGTAAGTACTACCATTTTCTCGGTAATGTCTAAACTTGCGGCAGAACATAATGCTATTAATTTATCTCAGGGTTTCCCTGATTATCCCTGCGATCCAAAACTAACTGAGTTGGTGAATAAAGCCATGAAGGATGGCTACAACCAGTACGCACCAATGCCGGGTAATAATTTTTTGAAAGAAACCATTGCTGAAAAAGTAGCTAAACTTTACCAGGTAGAATATAATCCCGACACTGAAATTACAGTTACTGCCGGTGGAACACAGGCCATATTTACAGCTTTAGCAGCTATAATAAATCCGGGCGATGAAGTAATAATTTTTGAACCTGCTTATGATAGCTATGCACCTACCATTAAACTTTTAGGTGGATTAGTTAAAACCTATGAACTTGCGCCCCCTAACTATGGTATAGATTGGGATATGGTAAAAAAGCTGTTCACTTCGAGTACAAGGATGATTATATTGAATTCTCCTCAAAACCCGACAGGTAGTATTTTATCAGAAGAAGATATGAAAGCGCTCATCAAGCTGATCAACGGAACGGATATTTTAATCCTCAGCGATGAAGTTTATGAGCACTTAATTTTTGATGACCAGAAGCACAAAAGCGTAATGCTTTTTCCCGAATTAAGGGAAAGAAGTTTCGTTGTCGCATCGTTTGGAAAACTCTTACACGCTACAGGATGGAAATTAGGTTATTGCCTCGCTCCTGCTCAATTAACGAAAGAATTTAGAAAAGTACACCAATTTAATGTTTTCAGCGTTAATAGCCCGATGCAGCAAGCTATTGCAGATTATATTAAAGAACCAGGAAATTATACTGGGATAACAAGTTTTTTCGAAGAAAAACGCAATTATTTCAGAGGGCTATTGGCAGAAAGCCGGTTTGAATTACTGCCTTGTAATGGCTCGTACTTCCAGTGCGCCAGTTACCATAAAATCAGCGATGAAAAAGATACAGATTTTAGCATCAGGCTGATTAAAGAATTTGGTGTTGCCACCATCCCAGTTTCGGCATTCTACCAAAAAGCAACTGACCACAAAATCATTAGATTCTGTTTTGCCAAAGAAAATTCAACCCTCGCAATGGCAGCAGAAAAATTAAAAAATGTTTAATCATCCCGTAAAACTAAACATATGAATACACCTGTTTACACTCAAATAGAGAACCTGAAAGTTACCGTATTTCAGGCTTATCTTTTTTGGGAAAACATAGAAAAAAACTTACAAAACCTGGCCCTCCGCTTATCAATGGGTGTTCGGGAAAAGACGGATCTGATCATCTTGCCGGAAATGTTTAATAGTGGGTTTAGTATGAACTCTGAGGCTTTGGCTGAAGAAATGGGTGGCTTTACCATGCAGTGGATGCAGCAAATGGCCTATAAGTATAATTGCGTAATTACGGGCAGTTTAATCATCAAAGAGAACGGAAATTATTATAATCGTTTAATTTGGATGGAGCAGAACGGCGATCATCAATACTACGATAAACGACATTTATTTGGGCTGGGTGAAGAAGACAAAAACTTCAGTCCTGGCAAGGATAAACTCATTGTTGAACTTAAAGGATGGAAAATAAGATTATCGGTCTGTTATGATTTACGCTTTCCCGTTTGGTTGCGTAATGTAGATGAAGAATATGATATCTTACTACTGGTTGCAAGCTGGCCCGACAAGCGCTCATCACATTGGAAAGCTTTAATTCCGGCCCGTGCAATCGAAAATCAAAGTTATGTAATCGCTGTAAACCGTGTTGGCCACGATGGTAATCAAATTTATCACAGCGGACATTCGATGTGTATCGATCCTTACGGAAGTACCGTATATTACAAGCCTGAAGACGAGGATTTATATACTTTTAGTATCAACTACGAAGAATTGATAAAAATCAGACGTCAGTTTCCATTTCTAAAAGATGCGGATAAGTTCAACATCAGTTGAGATATCTTGATTTTTAGTCCACACAACTCAACTTTTCCAATAATTAAAAAATAGAATATCCCTAAACATGTTCAACCGTCGTAAATTTTTAAAAGCCTCTGCCCTTTCTGCGGGATTAATAGCTATTGATAAAAGCAGCATGGCTGATGCACTTCCAGCTTCAACAAAAAAAGCAGCAAGTTTTCCAATTGTTATCTCCACCTGGGATTTTGGTATTGCAGCGAATGCTGATGCCTGGAAGGTACTTTCGAAAGGAGGAAAAGCTTTAGACGCCGTTGAGCAAGGGGTTTGGGTGCCCGAGGCAGATGAAAATAACCAATCTGTAGGTTATGGTGGCTTACCGGATCGTGATGGTAAGGTAACTCTGGATGCCTGTATTATGGATGAAAATGGAAACTGCGGTGCGGTTTTGGCATTAGAACATATCAAACATCCAATCTCGGTTGCCCGTAAAGTGATGGAAAAAACACCTCACGTAATGCTCGCAGGTGATGGTGCGTTACAATTCGCATTGGAACAAGGTTTTAAAAAAGAAAATCTGCTTACCCCCTCAAGTGAAGCGGCCTGGAAAGAATGGCTCAAAACCGCGAAATATGAGCCAGTGATAAACATCGAAAACAAGCTTTATGATAAAGCAGCACCTCAGAAACTTCCAGGTAATCAATATAATCACGATACCATCGGCATGTTGGCCATTGATGCCAAAGGAAATATATCTGGTGCCTGTACCACCAGTGGCATGGCGTACAAACTCCATGGCAGAATTGGAGATAGCCCAATTATCGGTGCTGGTTTGTATGTAGATAATGAGGTAGGTGGTGCAACTTCTACTGGCGTGGGCGAAGAGGTTGTTCGCAATGTTGGCTCATTTTTAGTTGTTGAGCTAATGCGACAAGGTTATGCTCCTGAAGCTGCCTGCAAAGAAGCCGTAATGCGTATCATTAAAAAGAAACCGGAAACAGCTAAAAACATTCAGGTTGGTTTTCTAGCCATCAATAAAAAAGGAGAATATGGCGCTTATGCCATCCAGCAAGGATTTAGTTATGCAGTTTGCAATGCCGAAAAGCAGGATTTGCTGATCAAAGGAAAAAGCTATTATTAATAATAACATTTCATCCCAACCAAAATTCAAAACTTAAAAATTAAAGAATGGGATTACTCTCCAAAATTTTCGGTAAAAAGAACGTAGAAGAACGTCAGGGTGAACCGGATATGATGTACGTTTCAAATGAAGATGAACGTATGAATTGGGCTATTGAAAAAGCCAACTTAACATTATGGTATTTTGAAGAGAGTTTGGAAAATCCTCAAAGTCATCAGGTTTACTTTTCCATAAAGGTAAAAATTATTGATGGTGATAATGGAGAACATATCTGGCTAACAGAACCTCACTTCGACAATGAAGGACACTTATATGGCACCATTGGAAATGAGCCTGTTGATGTAAAAACAGTTAAATTAAACCAGAAAATTGGAATAGATCGAAGTATGATATCTGACTGGATGATTCTGGAAAACGGACGTTTGATTGGCGGCTATACCATCAGGGCGATAAGAGATGGCATTCCGGATAAAGATAAATCAGCCTTTGATCAAAACATAGGTTTATATATTGATGAAGGCGTTGATCATTTCAAACCCAATTTTGATACACCGGAAGGTGCAATTTTAGCATTGGAGCAGGCTTACAATGATAAAAATTTAGATGCCGCAATCGCATGCAAAGATTTTAAAGAGGAGGCCAAAATGATGCTGACTTCAACCAGTATGCCCCAGGATGCGGAAATTGTTCAGCAAATGGCCGAAGTTTTGGAGTTATCATTTGTCAATAATTTAGAGGAGCATGGCTTTCCAGATTTTACTGGTTTGCAAAGCGCTTTCATTAGAGAACGAGTAGATAATCACCACTATATCATTACTGAAATTTGTTGGTTTCCGGATGGTGGAAAATCAATCCAAAAACTGAATGTATTCAAATCAGTGAGCGGTTGGAAGGTTTTAGGACCTATTAATGAAGATTAAAATAACTTTAAAATGGCTGGAACTTTAGAAGTTTGTGCGAATGGTTACGAATCTGCTTTAAATGCACAGATGGGTGGCGCTACCCGTGTAGAGTTTTGCGATAATTTAGCCGAAGGTGGAACTACACCAAGCTATGGACAAATTGCATTGGCAAAAAAAAATCTTACTATCGAAATTTGGCCAATCATCCGTCCACGAGGCGGAGATTTTCTTTATTCCGATCTCGAGTTTGACTTGATGAAGGAAGATATAAAGATCTTTAAATCATTAAATTGTGATGGCGTCGTCATTGGAATACTCAACCCCGATGGAACAATTGACCAGAAACGGTGTGCGGAGTTGATAGCTTTGGCAAACCCGCTGCCTGTATCGTTTCACAGGGCTTTCGACATGAGTAACGATATGAGCTTAGCTCTGGAAGACTTGATAGCACTGGGCATTGTTCGTGTGCTCTCCTCCGGTGGCGCAAATTCGGCAATTCAGGGAGCAGCAACATTAGCACAACTGGTAAAACAAGCCAATGGACGGATTTCGATTATGCCTGGCGCAGGAATCAATAACAACAACATTCAAGATCTCATTGAAATTTCTGGTGCTGATACGTTTCATGCATCTTGCAAAACCTATGTATCTAGTAAAATGATATTCCGAAATAGTGAAACAAAAATGGGGAGTATTGATGATGAATACCAATATGAATTAACTAATATCGATCACGTGAAGGCGCTTGTACACATCATTAATCACTCCTAAACCTTTGCTATTTTGAAACCTCATTACTTCCTGCTATCATCAGCTATACTTTTTCTGTTGGCCTCTTTTTTGATTTCACCTTTCGACCTGACTTTGAATATAGTAGATACTTACTTTATTATTCCTGTTACTCATTTTTTGAGGTGTAGTGCAGTAGGTCTACTCTTATTTGCTGCTTTTTATAAACGCTTCAATCATTATTTAATCTCAAAGATGTTGACCTGGATTCACGTTCTTTCTCTCCTTTTGTTCCCATTGATTATCGCCTTAATGAGTTATAGTTTTAATAAATCTCTTGCCGTAGTCGAAATTTCAGATCAAGGTACTTCTAGCTTTTTTGGGAGACACCATAGAACAAACTACATAATCCTCTCAACTTTGATTGTAATGCAGATTTTGCCAGTGCTAAATATAATTTTCGGAGCGATGAACAGGCATAAAAGATATATTAAATAGTGTGAAAATGTTTACATAATTATCTTATAATGATTTAGTTATCAGATATTTTATATATTTAGATAACTAAACAAAAAACTTTTATGAAAACAATCTCATCGCTATTTATTATCGCATTAATTTTTGCTGCTTGTCAGAATCATGACGCTAAAATATCTGAAACACCTTCATCAGATACAACAAAATATCCTTATGAATTTAAAAAAGTTCAGGAATGGGAAATGAACAAGGATGCTAAAAACGGACTAACGACACTCAACGTGATTAAATCTTTCGAGAACATGGACACCTTGGCTATGGGGAAACTTTTACACGATAGCGTTTGGTTTAATCTCGATGGTTATAGATTTAAGGGAACCAAATCTCAATTTTTAAAGGATGTAACCGGGGAATTTGATAGAATGCGTAATTTAAAAATCGAGATGGAGGATATGGAATCGGTGATAAATAAAGATAAAACTGAAGAATGGGTGAGCTTATGGTATAAACAGGTTACCACAACAAAAGATGGCAAAGTAGATACCATTCAGCTATACAACGATTTTAAGCTTAAAGATGGAAAAGTACAAGGTATGTCGGAATATGTACAACATCCTATGAAAAAATAAGAAAAGCCCATAAGGGCTTTTTATTTATCGCTTTTCTCCGCTGCCTGGTACATAGTGTAATCCAGGAGTTAAATAATGCAAAAGGATTACCCGAGAATACCTGTAATTTATCGGGGAGCATAAAAACACTCCAAATAATATAAAGCCAACATAATACCATAAATTTTCATAAATCAGATCTAAACCCAAAACATATGATGCTACGCCAATAGTAATAATTTCTGCAACATTCATTGCATAACTTACAAACATCGCGACATAGAAGAAACCTGGTTCCCGCTCGAATTTCAGATTACAAACGGGGCAATAAATGTTTGTTTTTTGTAGCCTGAAAGAGTAAGCGCTACCTGTGAAAATATCTCCCTGGCGGCAGCGTGGACATTTACATTGTATAAAAGCTTGAAATTTAGATAATTCGGTCATATGTTTTTGCTAGTTAATGAGGCAAATTTAAAACTAATAAAAAGCCTAGTTTATGACCTACATCATATTTTGTCAGTAAATAGATTGAACTGCTGATTTATTTTAGCTTTATGATTTTGCCATTATCAGTTTTAATAAATTCTTTTTCACGCAATGATTTAATCTCCCTGATCACCGTTTCCACTCTCAAACCAGTCATATCTGCGAGTTCCTGCCTTGTTACGTTTAAGCTATCACCAACCTCGACATCATTCATCAGGTAATTAATTATGGTTAAGAGCCGATGTTCAGCTTTTTCGTTCGCCAACTCCTCCAGCATCATCGACTTATAAAAGAGCCTGTTACTTAATTTTTGAATAAGACTCGTGCTAAAGCCTGGGGTGTTTTCTATTAAGTTAAAGAAATCCGTTTTATTTACCAGAATAATTTCTGATTGTTTACTTGCAATTGTATAAGCTAAATATCTTCTATTTACAATTAAAGCAGGTTCGCCGAAATATTGACCAGCCTTAAAAATACCCTGGATAAATTCTTTGCCATGCTCGCTTACGGTAACCATCCTAACCTCGCCTGTTTTAATGAAGTAAACATACCTCGGTAACATGCCGGGTTCATAAATAATTTTATCTTTTGGATATTCTTTTACCGCAAAGCCCCTCTGAATTAGTTCCTGAATATCCATTAAAGATTAGTTAAGCGTTTCTTTCATCAAATCTGTATAAAACTGTTTTAACGTTATGCCCATAGCGGCAACTTGCTGTGGGATAAAACTTGTAGCAGTTTGACCAGGTATGGTATTAATTTCGATGAAATAAAATTTGCCTGTTTCATGCTCCAGAAAATAATCGATACGAACTACTCCCCTGCAATTTAGTTTGATATAAACTTCTTTTATAATTTGATGAACTCTTGCATACTCCTCTTCGTTCATATTCCCCGGAGTAATTTCCTGAGTAGCACCAGGTGTATATTTGGCTTCGAAATCAAAAAAATCATTTGCAGGAATTACCTCTGTGGTTGGTAAAACTGTGATTTCTCCGTTAGCACTGTACACACCAATTGAAAATTCACGGCCACTTACAAACTCCTCAATTAATACTTGGTTATCTTCATGGAATGCCTTATCAAGGGCGCTCTCCAAATCATCAGCATGTTTTACTTTACTCATGCCAATACTGCTCCCGCCGCTATTTGGCTTAACAAAATAAGGTAACCTTAGCTCCTGTTTAATTTTCTGTATATCGTATCTGCCGTTTTTGAAGATTTGTATTGATTTGGCCGTGTTTAGTTGATCAATTCCCGCTACAATAGCCTTGGTATATCCTTTATTCATTGTAATAGATGAGGTTAAGGCATTACATGTGGTGTAAGGTATGTTCAACATATCAAAATAACCCTGTAATTTGCCGTCCTCTCCAGGAGAACCATGTATCGCGATAAATACACCATCAAATTTGATTCGTCTTCCTTCTAGGGTTAATGAAAAATCATTTTTGTCAATTTCTATTTTTACGGAATCAGCAGGTTCATAAAACCATCCTTTATCATTTAGCATGATTTTATAAACATCATACAAATCAGCATCGATATTTTGAGCAATAGTTGCTGCACTTTTTACCGAAACAACCCATTCGCCTGTGGTACCGCCTGTTAACAATGCAATCGTTTTTTTCATTTGGAAAAACTGTTAATTATAATAGAATTTGATCATAAATATATCCTCAAAAATATAAATATCTTTGAGCATTGTTTAATTTTGAAGGATAGAATTGGTAATTGGTGGTATTATATTTGCTCAGGGCAATGAACCTGTTGATCAAAAATCGCTATCAATTATTAATTAACTACATTTGAGTTTGCACGCTTAACACCAGAATTTAAGATTCATGTCTAAATTTATAGATTATTTAAAAACAAAATCATTTAGGAACAACATTTTAGCTGCAGTTTTAACTGTTGTTGGCCTATTACTCATCGCATTTTTTAGCTTAAGATATTACACCAAACATGGCCAGGGATTGAATGTTCCTTTAGTTAAAGGTTTGGCATTTGAGCAAGCGGTGCAAAAACTCGAAGATGCAGGACTTAAGTATGAGGTAGATTCAGTTTTCATTATGGATCAGCCTGCTGGAATTGTGATTGATCAGGATCCTGACCCAAACACCTTTGTAAAAGACAACAGAACCATCTACCTAACTATAAATGCCGGGAAAACGCCGAATACAAAATTTCCTGACATAGCCTTTAAAACCCTTCGGGAAGCGCAGGCTATTATCGAAAGTTCAAGACTAAAACTTGGAGATACTACGTATAAACCCGATGTGAGTAGGGATGTAGTTTTGGAAGCATCGTTTGGTGGCTCTCCTATCCAGGCTGGAGATATTATTCCCGTTGGCTCAAGAATCAATTTAGTGTTAGGTGATGGAAGAGGAAGTGAAGAGGTTGATGTGCCACAACTGGTTGGCCTAACGGTGGACGAGGCAAAATTCAGCTTAAAAGGTTCTAATTTGAGCCTTGGCAATATTTTATATGAAGGAAGTATTATAGACAGTGCTAATGCGGTGATTGTAAAACAAGATCCAATGCCTGCTGATTCAGTAACGAAAGTCGCTATCGGAACCAGAATTAACATCACCTTATCAAACAAAGAACAATAAATCACAATGACTGAAGTAGAAAAAAAGAATATGAGTACTGGGAAAAAGGTAGCGATTACAATTGGTGTGGTTGTTATTTTAGTTGCCGGATATTTTGCACTAAACATTTACCGACTTTATTTCTCCCCTAATATTACTGAAAATCAAAAGTACTTGTACATCAAAACTGGCCAAAGTTATGATGAATTAATTTTTGAGATTAAAAAAAGGGATATCTTAAAAAGTCCATCATCTTTCGAAGCAGCGGCTGCAAAAATGAATTTAGCACCAAACCTAAAACCTGGCCGTTACCGCTTAAAGAAAGGCATGACGAACAGAACACTTGTTAATTTGATCAAAGCAGGAAACCAGGAACCGGTGAAATTAAAGTTCCAAAACATCCGCAAAAAGGAAAATTTTGCCGCTTATTTGGCCAGTAACCTTGAAGCAGATTCATTAAGCTTTATTTCAGCTTTAGATTCCTCAGCCTTAATTTCAAAATACGGATTTAATCAGGATAATATTTACACGATGTTTATCCCGAATACCTATGAGATGTATTGGAACATTTCTCCTGTAGATTTTTTAGAAAGGATGCACAAGGAGTATGATAAATTCTGGACAGCAGAACGCAAACAGAAGGCTGCAAGTTTGAACCTCAACCCTGCTCAGGTTTATACTTTAGCATCTATTGTTGATGCTGAAGCATTATTTGATAAAGAAATGCCGATTATCGCTGGCTTGTACCTAAACAGGTTAAACAAAGGTATTTTGTTACAGGCAGATCCAACAGTTATTTTTGCCAATAACGATTTTACTGTTAAACGGGTTACAGGAAAATTGTTGCAGGTTCAATCCCCATATAACACTTACAAATATGCAGGTTTGCCTCCCGGGCCTATTATGATGCCAAGTATTAACGCGATTGATGCAGTGCTAAATCGCAACCAGAATAATTACATCTACATGTGTGCAAAGGAAGATTTTTCCGGATATCATAATTTTGCTGAAACTAAAGCAGAGCATGAAATAAATGCAAAAAAATATCGTGAGGCGTTAAACAAGAAAAATATATTCCGTTAATGTTTATACATGAAACTAAAGTAAAAGTTCGCTATGCTGAAACCGACCAGATGGGCGTTGTTCATCATGGAAATTATGCTCTGTATTACGAAATTGCCAGAACTGAATGTTTCGAAGCCTGTTCGGGTATCACTTACGAATCTATGGAAGCTGATGGTGTGATGTTGCCACTGTTAGAACTGCAATCTAAATTCTTAAAGCCTGCGTTGTATAATCAGGTACTTACTGTAAAATGCATTGTGAGAGATTTGCCTACCGTACGTTTAAATGTAGAATATGAAATTTACAACGAGAAGGAAGAATTAATCAATATCGGTAAAACAGTTTTGGTATTTGTTGATAAAAATTCAAGGAGACCATGCCATCCACCAGTTAACTTTATGGAAGGCGTTAAAAAACATTTTACAGCATAATAAATGGAATGGCTACACCGGCAATTATTACATCTTAAAATCTATTCGAAATTTATCGAATGGACTAAAGGCTGCGTTTTGCCTGGTTTTAGCCCCTTGCCTTTGTATACCGTTGCAACATTCTTCTTTAGAGAGATTGGTAAAGATACCCTTGTAAACAAATCGTCATCTCTGGCCTACAGCTTTATGCTGGCAATATTTCCGGGTATTATATTTTTATTTACATTGATTCCTTTTATTCCGATTAAAGGTTTCCAGGATCAGTTACTCAATTTGATAGAACTGGTACTGCCCCATAATGCCTACAATGCGTTTGAATCTACGTTAAAAGATATCATTAAAAACCAGAACACCGGATTGTTGTCATTTGGTTTTTTATCAGCAATATTTTTTGCAACAAATGGCGTAAAGAATTTAATGAAAGCTTTTAATAAGTCTTCCTTAATTATTGAAACCAGAGGGTGGTTGAAGCAACGTTTAATAGCTTTTATTTTAACTTCTGTGATTTGCCTTTCCATTATCGTTTGTATTAGCGCCATGGCGATCGGTGAAGTTGCATTGAATTATATCAAAGGAGAACTACACATTAAGGATAGCTTAGCTGTATATGCTATTCAGTTCACACGCTGGTCGTTGTTAGCAATTTTATATTTCATTACGATTTCCATATTGTACAGATATGGCCCCTCGCATGCAAAAAAATGGAAATTGTTTAGTGCGGGATCATGGTTGGCTACGATTTTAGCATTTATAACCATCTGGGGATTTTCTTTCTATATCAATCATTTCGCCTCCTACAATAAGGTGTACGGCTCTATCGGAACTTTGATTGTGGTCATGATCTGGCTTTACTTAAATTCCTTAATTCTACTAATCGGTTTCGAGCTGAATGCTAGTGTTGATGTGAGCAAAAGAAGTGTTAAAATCATCAGACCAACCTTCAATTTATTTAAAAAATCTGATCCTATTGAAGGTAACATCCAAAAAAAATAATTTTTTATACCTCTGTGTTAAGCAATTATCAATTTAATATAAAAAAAATGCTTTCATAGTTTGCAGTTTTAACCGGAGTTTGTACTTTTGCCCCCGGAGAGCTGGCAGAGTGGTCGAATGCGGCAGTCTTGAAAACTGTTGACTGTAACAGGTCCGGGGGTTCGAATCCCTCGCTCTCCGCCAGAAAAGGTTACCTTAAAAGGTAGCCTTTTTTTGTTTATAAATTTTTTTTCAAAAAAAAGGCTACCCGTTAAGGATAGCCATCATATTACTATTCAAACTCGAGTTATTGTTTTAAACTAAAACCGTGATGTTTAGCCTAACATCTCTATTCAACGGTGACTGACTTTGCAAGATTTCGAGGCTGATCTACGTTACAACCTCTCATTACGGCGATATGGTAGGAAAGTAGTTGTAGGGGAATTGTTGCCAAAAGTGGTAAGAATGTCTCGTTAGCGTCGGGTATCTCGATCACATAATCAACCATATCTTTTACTTTTCGGTCGCCTTTGGTAACTATCGCGATTACGATACCTTTCCGAGCCTTCACCTCCTGAATGTTGCTAATAACTTTTTCATAGGATGAGTTTTTAGTTGCAATAAATATGACTGGCATTTGTTCATCAATTAAAGCAATCGGACCATGTTTCATTTCTGCCGCTGGATAACCTTCAGCATGGATATATGATATTTCCTTTAACTTTAAAGCGCCCTCCAGTGCAACCGGGAAACCACATCCCCTTCCTAAAAACAAGCAGTTAGTCGCATCTTTAATTTCGGTTGCGATATACTTTATCAACTCATTTGACTCGAGAGCTAGCGAAACTTTATCTGGAATTTCGTCTAGTGCCGTAAGCAGTTCTGTCAATTCAGCAGTGCCCAATGTGTCTCTTTGCTGCGCCATGTAAAATGCTATGAGCGTTAAAACAGTTACCTGTGCAGTAAAAGCTTTTGTAGAGGCGACTCCTATTTCTGGTCCTGCATGAGTATAAACACCTGCATCACTTATCCTTGGAATTGATGCACCTGCAACATTGCAAATACCAAAAATAGTAGCGCCTTTATCTTTCGCCATTTCGATGGCTGCCATAGTATCTGCTGTTTCTCCCGATTGAGAAATGGCAATTACCACATCTTTTTCTGTAATGATTGGATTTCGATATCTAAATTCTGATGCATACTCTACTTCTACGGGAATGCGAGCATAATCTTCAATTAAATATTCGCCCACTAATCCTGCATGCCATGATGTTCCACAGGCAACGATGATAATCCGATCAATATTTTTTAATTTATTAGCAAATTCTTTAATCCCTCCCAATTGAACTTTGCCCAGCTCTGGATACATACGACCACGCATACAATCCCTTATCGATCGCGGCTGTTCAAAAATTTCTTTTAACATAAAGTGTTCATACCCCCCCTTTTCCAACATCTCCAATTTCATATTCAGTTCCTGAATAGTTGGTGTTTGAATTACATTATCCAAACGTTTAATTAATAATTCATCTTTATTGATAACTGCAATTTCGTTATCATTAAGGTAAATCACGTTTTTCGTGTATTCAATAATTGGTGTTGCATCAGAAGCTACAAAATGTTCACCATTGCCGACGCCGATAACCAGGGGACTTCCTTTTCTGGCGACATACAGGCGATCAGGCTGATTTTTATCCATCACTACAATGGCATAAGCTCCACAACTTCATTGAGTGCTAAACGTATTGATTCAAGCAAATCGGTACCTTCTATGCTTTGAATTTCTTCAATCAAGTGAATAAGAACCTCGGTATCCGTTTCACTTGCAAATTGATGTCCGCGATTTAATAACTCTTCCTTTAAAGTTGCGTAATTTTCAATGATCCCATTATGAATGATAGAAAGGTTTCCGCTATTTGAAGTATGAGGATGAGAATTTCGATCTGAGGGATGGCCATGGGTTGCCCATCTGGTGTGACCCATTCCTACATTTCCTGAGCAGTCTAGCTCCTTTGCGAAATCTTCCAATACATTAACTTTCCCGGCTTTTTTGTAAATTTTTTGACTGAACGAATCCATCACCGCAATACCTGCACTATCATACCCCCTGTACTCCAGTCTTTTCAATCCTTTTAACACAATTGGCCAGGCATCGCGAGAACCAATGTAACCTACTATTCCACACATAACTAAAAAATTAAAATGATTTGAAACTAAATGATTTGTTTATCAAGGATATTATTGACGCCGATCAAATCCATAAAAATAAACTTGATACCCTCTAGCAAGGTCTTCTTTTTGCTTACTAAAATTAAAGGAAACCAATCGTCATGATATAGTTCCACTACCTGGTTTTGAATTACATAATGCTTGCCTGTTTTAATGCGTCTTTTCTTTTTTGGCAAAACCTCTCCAGAAAGAATCTTTATTATGATTTTCACGATAAGCTTCGTGTACTTTACAGACTCCTCTTGCTTGCATTCAATAGAAAGAATCCATAATTCATTCATAGTATTATATTGAATACTGGCTTTCATTGAAAAAATAAAGTAATGTGTAAATACCTAACGAATAGTTATTGGTAAATCTTAAAGCAACCCTCAAGCCTATAGAATTATTATTACTATCGCAATCATAAAATTTGCTATTGCTTTCAAACCTTAAACTAACATCAATCTAATCACGGTCATGAATGTAGAAGATAATCTCTGCTTAAACTCTACCTGAATAGACACCCCGAGTGGACCTATTCTGTTTTCAAATAGCCCGTTGCTAAACCACCATCAATTCAGGTACTATATCTTATTCGGATACCATTAGAAATTTGAGATTGTGCTCTTTATAGTGAGCTACAAAGTAATTGCAATACAGCCAGGGAGGGTATTAATAGTTTTCAAGATAAAAATTTTAGGCATACACTGCCAGTACCAAAAAAATCAGTTTACGAGATGAACAAATTTTTATACTGGATTAGAAGCAAAGGGCACAAAATACCGTCAAGCTCCTTTATTATTGACTATAGATTGCTATGGTAGAATGGGAAATTCTTTGACGTTGTTACGAGGTTTTGAATGATTTAAAACAATTTCTTCCTTATCTGTTTGAGGAGATACATGGCTTAGCAATTCATTATATTTCTCTAATAAGTGAATGTACTTATTCATCCAAAAATATACGGAATTGCTATCAGCTTTAGAACTATCACTGCGCTGATAGGCATTTAATGCTTCATGAAGTCTGTTACCATGCTTGGTAAATGTTTCAGGAAGTTCAACAGAGAAGTCGTGACCAATTACAGCACCAACTTTCCAAATAATTTCGGGGTTTAAACTTTTTTGATCAAACCAGTTGTAGATAGTGCGTCTACTCACGCTCAGTTTTCTGGAAAGCTCACTGATACCCATGCGGTCCTGGCGCACTACACGCTCAAGTACCTGCCCTGCATTTAAACTCATGACTGTTAATTTAAATCTGAATTAGATATTTTAAATAGATCAACAACCGGGACGAATGGTAAGAGCAATTTATGAAAAAATATTATTAAATCAAATTTAGATGACTATGCCCATTAGTTAGCCACTAACAAATCTAGATCACCATACCTTGAATTATTGCTAATGTAATCAGGCACTATTTCTTTCATTTTTTTAACTATGGCAAAGTCGTCGCCATCATTGTTAAGTTCAATTAAATCATTTATTGCCTTATTCACATGCAAATAGCTATAGCAAACTTTTTTTGAAATTTTTATTTTGGGATGATGAGTTTCAATAAGTTGTTCTTCTTGCAAAAGTAACTCTTCATGCAGCTTTTCACCTGGCCTTAAACCTGTAAATTCTATTTTAATATCAACATTTGGAGTTAAACCAGCAAGCCGAATCATATTTTCTGCGAGGTCAACAATTTTAATTGGTTTTCCCATATCAAAGAGGAAAATTTCACCACCTTTGCCCATTGCTCCTGCTTCCATAACTAATTGTACGGCCTCAGGTATAGTCATAAAATATCTGGTGATTTCAGGATGCGTAACCGTTACTGGTCCTTTCCTTTCGATCTGATTTTTGAATCGCGGAATGACAGAACCATTTGAACCTAATACGTTTCCAAAGCGAGTGGTAACAAAACGTGTATTTTGTTCCCGATTTTTATAATGTTCAATTAAATCATTATCGAAGCTATTATTGAGCGATTGTATATAGATTTCCGCAATCCGTTTTGATGCACCCATGATATTAGTTGGCCTAACAGCTTTATCAGTTGATATCATTACGAATTTTTCAACCTCAAATTCTATTGATATATCAGCGATATTTTTTGTACCTAAAACATTAGTAGAAATAGCTTCTGCAGGATTTCCTTCCATCATTGGAACATGCTTATAAGCTGCAGCATGAAAAACAATTTGTGGTTTATACACTTCAAATAAAGTTCGTAATCTGCTTTGATTTTGTACATCGGCCATAAATAATTTGATTTTCCCGGCCTGAAAACTGTCTTCCAATTCAAGCTGTAATTCATGAAGTGGTGTTTCAGCCTGATCGCATAAAATTAACATTTCAGGCTGATATTGAATTGCTTGTCTAACAATTTCCGAACCGATAGAGCCTGCTGCACCAGTTACTAAAATACGTTTACCCTGCAAATCTGCTAATATGTTTTGCTTGTTAAGTTTAATTGGTTCACGCTCTAACAAATCTTCAATTTTTAAATCACGCAATTGGTCGGAGCTAAATTTACCATACAACCATTTGTTAGATGGTGGAACCATAATTACTTTCATGCCCGCACCTATGCAGGTGTCGATAATTTGCTTCCTATTTAAAGTGTTCGCGGAATTTTCAGCAAACAGGATCTTATTAATACCACATTTATGTTTTAAAACGGAAATTGCTGAGGAGTGATAAACTTTCTTTTGTTCCAGATATTTGTCGACACGATCTTTATTATCATCAATAAAACCAAATACATTTAAGTTAGACTCTTTATCATTCTCTATTGCTCCCTTAATTAATATTGCTTTCTTTTCAGCTCCATATATTAAAATGTTTTCGGCCTTTGTTTCGTTTTTCAGCTCCTTAAAAAACAGAAAGATATTTTTAACGCAAATACGTAGGAAGATAAGAATGGAAGATGAGATGAAGAAGTTGAGAATAAGCGCTTTATCCATTTGTGTCCATGCTAATTGTAAACCTTGAGATAAGATTTTATTTAGACCAACAAAAAGAACACTGGTGATAAAAACAGCAAGAAAGACACGCATGATATCAGCTGTGTTCGAGTACCTGATGATGCCGGTATGAAGTTTCATGATCATAAACACGCATATGGCAATTGAAGAGTACAAGCCAACATAAGTATAGTTATGGAAATTAAATACTTTAGTAATATGTAATGTATTTGTTAGCAAAATTGATAAGAACAGTGTCCAAAATACGATCGATTGATCTATTAATAAGATTAGCCATCTTGAGTGTGCCTGATCGGGAAATAACAACTTTTTCATACTTGAGAATCATTAAATGTTAAATTATTTACTGGTTAGACATTCTATACAGCGGAAAAAAATCGACTTTATCATCAATTGAGTTTCCAGTTTGAAGAACGAGGTCGTTATATGCTATAGGATTGGCTATGTATCGCCAACTTTTGTAATCTAGCGTGAGATCTGAAAATCCCAATTTCCATTCAAATAAAGAGTTTTCTTTAAAACCTAAACCACCACCAAGATGATAGTAGCTCATTCCGATAGTGCGCCCAAGTAAGCTTACCTCATCAACTAGAAATTTTGCTGGCGAATATCGAAGGTATTGTGCGTTTGTGGCAATGAGGTGTCCTTGAATAATTCCATTGTTACACATAATTATGCTTCCGCAAATAATTTTATCACCATCATAAACTAAAATAAGCTTCGCTGAGTATTCATCTGTAGTTAAAAGTTTGGTAAAGTATTCTTCAGTAAAAAGGTAAAATTCTGATGCGTTAATTCGGTGCATATTTTGCTGATACAGTAAAGTGAATGCAGCAATTTGTTCCTGGGAAGAACAATCTTTAATCTGAAAGCCCATTTTCCGGCATTTTTTAACACTGTCTAAAGTAGTTTGACGGTATTTCTTTCGCTGTATTTCTATCGGATTTCTTAAATCGATGGCGACTGTTTTGCCGTTATCATAAAGACCATCAAATTGTTCTAACACAATTTCCTGCTCAAAAAATGGATGCATTTTAGAAAAAACCGAAACAATATTTTCAGCTTCTAAAAAGTTAAGAAATGAATTTTTAAATCTTGCTCTTAATTTTGACGGTATGTTCGCAAATGTAAAATTTGAAATTGGCCCTGAATAGCCATATACCGAATGTAAGTCAAAGTAGCTCGTTTTTGATATTTCGCGTTTTAATAATGGAAGCGCAATAAAATCATCTCTTTCCTGATGAACAAAAAGTAATGGTGTGCCTGTTTTTGCTAAAGCATGATAGTGCCAGCTATGATAAAAATCAGTTTCTACCGCACGATTTACTAAATCAACCCAATCACTTTTTTGATCGATTGTTAATGTGCGAACAGTTGCAGAAGCGTTATCTTCTATAATTGACATAACCCAAAAAATTAGCGCAAATTGATTAAGAGGCCACTTCTGAGATTCTATAAAGTGGAAAGAAATCTACTGTCGAATCTAGATCCAAGGATTTCTCGATAACAAGAGAATTATACAAATCATCATTTGCGATGTACCGCCAACTGTTGAATTCATAACACAGGTCAGAAAATCCCTTCTTCCAACCAAATAGTTTATCTTCTTTAAAGTTTACACCGCCTCCTAAATTAAAATACTTATAGCCCAGTTTACGACCGATAACTGTAATTTCATCCGTTAGCAGTTTTGCAGGCGAGTCGAAAAGATAAGCATCTAGTGTAGCAAGTAAGTGAACCTGCATAATCTCATTTGTACAAACTACAATCGCCCCAGAGATAGCATGGTTATCTTTAAACACTAAAAATAATTTTGTATCAAACTCATCAGCGGTTAATAGATTAACAAAGTAGGCTTCATCAAACAAGTAATTTTCTCGTGCTCCAATTCGCCTCATATTTTCAGCATAAATTTTAGCGAAAATTTTAGCGTCGTTCAGGTCAGTAGATAGATGAACTTCATATTCTTTTTTGCGAAGACGCCTAATTTTTTCTTTAACACTTTTTCTGTAACCAGCTCTTTGAGTTTCGATGGTAGTGGTAAGATCGATAGCTACAGTTTTGCCGTTGGAGTGAATGCCAGAAAATTTCTCCATTAAAAACTGCTGATCAAAAAATGGATGTAACCTTGAGAAAACGGTCACATTCTTTCCGGCAGCTAAGAATTCAAGAAAGCTAGTTTTAAATCTTTCCATTAGGCCGTCATCCAAATCTCTAAAGTTTTTATTTGATATTGGACCAGCATACCCATATACGGACGTGAAGTCGAAAAATTCTGAATTTGGGATTTGTCTTCTTAATAATGGAAAGGCTATGTAGTCTTCGTTTTCTTCAAAAACAAATAAGATGGCCACACCACTGCTATCTAAAGAATGGTAATACCAGGTGTGATAGAAATCATAGTGAAGGGCATTCTTCACGTACGCGGTCCATTCCGGTTTTTGTTGGATTGATAGAATTTTCTTCATTTGAGGAGTCAGTTAATTATGTCTTAGAATTTAGGCGGTAAGAGTAATCGCTTTTAAAGATTTCGCATCTATTCCCATCTTGATAAATTTGCCACTCTGCATGATAGGCTTAAAGCCAATTTTTTTGTAGATAGAAAAAGCTGCTAAATTATCGGCATGAACATCTAGAAAAATGCTGTTTAATTCGAGATTGTAGAATGCGTATTTTAGCAAAAGTATTGATGCGCAATTGCCTACACCTTTGCCCCAAAACTGTCGCTCGCCGATAAATAAATGAAACTCTGCACTCTCGGCTGTAATGTTTAAAAGTTGGATATTGCCTATATATTGGTTAGTATTTTTCAGACATATTGCAAATCTCTTCTCATTTTTACGGTTAATTTTGTCAGAAATCCACTGACGCTCCATTTCAGCAGTAATGTAAGTTGATGATACGAATTTGGTAAAAATCCAAATTTCGGGGTCATTTCTCCACTTAGATGAGATTGTTGCATCTTCAATCGTTAATGGCCTTAAATAAATGTCAGCTTTCATAATAGAGATTTTACAACTTTCACAATCCTTTCCATATCTGCCAGATTATAACGATGATCAATGGGAAGTGCTATGAGGTTATTAGTGAGATTGTATTCAAAGCTACTAGGCGAAGTCCATTGGTAAACATTGGGCCAATACGTAGCAATAAAGATTTTTCGTTCTATTAATTTTTTCTTTAGGCTTGGGTCATCTATCAATAAGGGATAGACCATAGCTACATCGTTTGAAGTGTAATTCATTTTCAGCAAATTGATATCAAAAAATTGATCATGTAAATAGTCGAAATTGTTTTTTCGGGATGTTATACATTTTTGATAGTTTGTACCCGCCAGAATAGACTTAGTAATCCGCGACATCTCCTTGATATCGTTATTTACCAGGCTTTTGTTATTTTCAACATAATCAGCGTAACCCTTTTCTGTATTGATATCAACCCCTTTAATTAGATGTGAGAATCGATGTATCGATTCATCTTGATGCAGTTGCAATCGCTTATGTGATCCAATATGAAGATATGCCCCATCAGGTACTCCAAAAAATTTCCGACATGAATAAAACGTGTCAGCATTATTTATGGGTTTTGTGAAAAATGCCTGGGCATTATCAATTATGATATTCTTAATCTTACTGGTTAATGATGTCACTATATCCGTTTTTATACCGAAGTAATTTGTATACAACAAACAGCTTTGTTCATCAATAATGAAATCTATAATTGGACACAGATTTTCGTCAAGACTATAATACCTATATGCAATCTTTAGTTTCCGAATTGGTTCTAGTAAAACTTCACAAGTAAAATATGGTAAATAAATTGTTTTAAATTTTTTGATACGCAAAATATATTCAAGCGCATTTCTCCCGGTATTGAGTGCTATCAGATCCGGATAATAAAGATCGCCATCATCCAGTTGCAGACCTATAAATCCACCTATCGGCTCTAAATGCATTTCGAGTTTTATTTACAAAATTTAACCTTGATCGGATTTATACATTCTTTGCTCTACGGGCTGATAATATTCATGCAAACTCGCCGGAACCCTCGCATTATACCCAATAATTTGCCTTAAATCTGCAGCTAAAGTTTCACCAAACTCATAGCCTAAATAGCGAGGATAATCAAACTGTTGTTTAATATAAGGTTTTGTAAAACCGAGCGTCAGCGCACGACGAACCTTTCGGGTATAATTTATACCTCCTGCATGCCAAAGATTAGAATCAAACAAAATAATACTGCCTTTTTTAGCTATTGCTTGCTGAGCATATGATTTGAAGTATTTTTCGTCTGGCCGGCGATCTAATTTATGAGAACCTGAAAGAAAATGTGTTGCACCATTGAACAGTGTGAAGTCATCAAGAACAACGATCATTTGAATCATAATTTTGTTCTCACTCGAAAATGTTCTCACATCTCTATGAATATTTTGAATATATGTCTTTGTTTTTTTGGAATTAATTACACCATTGATGCCATTCAAGATATAATTGCCACCAAGAAAATCTTTAAGCTCTCGATGGCAATAAAGTTTACTTAACAATTCCAATGAGAAGTTGTCTTTTTCAAGCAAGTGATGTAATGTGCCTTCCATATTTACTTCAATGCCATTCAACATTTGAATCTCTCGTCTTATATGGTAAGATGAATCGAAAGCTGCTGTAATATCAGATATTAACCTTTGATTGATTGCTTTTTCATAAACTACCCAGCCATATTCATCAATAGCCTGCCTAAAATCTGCTAGGGTTGCTCGTTTGTAAATAAATGTATTCTTCACAATTCAAGGAATTTTAAGATGATTAAATTGATTGATTTAGTCGATTGGATTTATTTATATCATTTGGCTCCAAGTTATTTTGCATTAAGTGTTATCTAGCGAAACTGATAATTGCCAATTAACCAATGGATGTATTCACAAGGCTTTAGCAATTGAAGCTTAAAACCATTTCAAAGAAAACTATGATTTAATTATACTGACACCTCGGCATCTTCAAGCAATTATTAGTTTATTTCTTCAGCGTAAAAAAGAATCGAAATTCATTTATATTAGTGATGCATTATGAAACGTAACTTAAAGTGGATGGTTATGAATAAAAACTTCTCAAAAGTGATGAGTGTATTGCGTCAGAGTAATATTTTAGCAACGTTGTGGCATAACATTCTATTAGGATATTTTCCTAACATTTTACTGATCATCTGTAAGCGTACAAAGGTTGTCATTCATCGAACCGCTCAGGTAACCATAAAAAATAAGATTCAGGTTGGTTCTGCTTGGGAAGGTACCAACCATAGCTTTTCAACTTTAATGGTTGCTGAAAATGCTAAAATGATCGTTCACGGAAACTTTGATTTTCACACGGGAATTTTCATTGCCGTTAATAAGAATGCCATACTCGAAATTGGAAGCGGATACACTAATAATGATGTTGATATTTCGTGTTTTAAATCTATTAAAATTGGAAACAATGTTGCCATCTCAAAAGGGGTAATCATTAGAGATTCTGATAACCATGAAATCGGAAACGACGGAAATGATATCAGTAAGCCTATCGAAATAGGCGATAACGTTTGGATTGGATTACGAGCAATTATTCTAAAAGGTGTTAAAATAGGAAACGGATCTATCATTGCCGCCGGTGCATTAGTTAATAAAGATGTTCCGGCAAATTGTTTGGCAGCAGGAGTTCCAGCTAAGATAATTAAGGAGAATATTAGTTGGAAATAATTGGAAATAAAATGCAATTAGTAAAAAAATAAATTATTTAGGAAGCAACCTTCATTATTTTCAGCATTTGAGCATTAACCAAATTCACATCGAACTTTTTTTCGGCGAACAATCTTCCGTTCCGGCCATTTAAAATAATATCAGTTGGATTGGAAAGGTAATGCATCATCGAACCTGCCAGTGCTGCAATATCCCTAACAGGTATAAGAAAGCCATTCCTATCGTCCGGTAAATCGGTTACAGTTTCCCTACAGCCAACAGAATTACATGTAATTACAGGTCTTCCCATAGCCATACCTTCCAGTAAACATCGTGGTACTCCTTCTCCATAATATGACGGTAAAACAATTACTGATGCACCTCTAATATATGGCTTCACATCATTTACCAATCCTAAATAGCTAATAACCTCACCAGATTTGATTTTATCAAAAAGATCCTCAGAAATTGAATCTATATTGTTATAGTGCGGCATTATTTCAATGTGATTATATATGCATAGGTACTAATGGAAAATCTAAGGCTATAATTGGTACAACGGCCAGCAAACTCATAGTTGCATCACCAGTACCAGTAGTAAGTATTCCTAGTACACGATCATCTAAAAAATTGACTCAAGTGTGTTATGCTAGCAACATGGTCAATTATCAAAAAGAAATCAGGAAGGTAATCACTTTCGCGGCACCACTGAATGCCTCGATAATTATGTTGCATATTGTTAATGCAACGGAAAATCTTCCGAAAGCGACAGCAATAGAAACCAAACTTTTAAAAAAAACGGAGCGAATTGTTAAGGTAAAATATTTAAAACGAAATTTAGAACAGACTTTATGTGACGATATTAATACCGCAGTAAAAAAAATTAAACCAGGACTTATGGCATTTTTTATTCATCGGTCGCAACCTTATTGGAATGCCATGTTTCATCCTTCCAATATTAAGCCCTTTTCCTTTTATGCAAAAATTCCGATTCTGAGTTTCAAAAAGTAATTACTTAGAGATAGCCGGATTTAATGATGAGTGGATTTTATCAATTCGCTAGATGATCAAATGCCGTCAGCCGAAATTAGACGAAACAGTTTGATTCTTTTTGTCATCAAAACCGAAAATTATGCGTCATGTTTCGATATAAAAAAAGAGGCTTATGCCTCTTTCTTGTATTCATCACAGCACATACTATGCTTTTGTTGCGCTATTTTCTGAGCTAATTTTTAATTGCTTGTTTATGCGCTCCAATACGTCGTCGATATCAAAAGGTTTACTGATATAGTCATTCGCAAAAGCAGCTATAGCTTTTTGTTCACTATTATTTTGAGCAGACATTACTATAATCGGAATGTGTTTGGTGAAAATATCTGTTTTCAAATCTTCACAAATTTCAGCACCATTACCGTCAGGCAACATCACGTCTAATAAAAAAAGATCAGGCATCGCATCCTGAATGTTTTTTTTCAATTCGGCAAATGAAGAAGATAGCTGTAATTCAAAACCTTCCTCTTTTAATAAAATTTCAATTACATTTCTTATTTCCTGATCGTCTTCTAAGATGTGTATTCGTTTAGTTTCCATATTCAAATTATATCGTTTTGGTTTATGTGTACTTTTCAATTCTACACAATAGTTACAGTAACACCTAAACTTTCTAAATGTTTTACTATTTGTTCAGAAATTCCTTTATCAGTTATGATATGGTCTATTTCATCAAGACCGCAAATCTTACCGAATCCTCTTTTTCCAAATTTTGTTGAATCCGCAAGCACAACTGTTTTTTGAGAAGCACTAATCATTTTTCTATTCAAGTGGGCCTCCATCGCATTTGTGGTGGTAAGTCCGTAATCCAGGTCAATTCCATCAACGCCCAAAAATAATTTGTTGAAATAAAAATCACCTAAAACCTGCTCTGCATATGAGCCCATAACAGACGAAGAACTTTTTCTTAATAAGCCGCCTAGTTGTATAACTTCAATACTTGGTTCACGCATCAATTCTAAAGCAACGTTCAAAGCCGAGGTTACAACAGTTAAAGTTGTGCCAGATGGAATATTTTTAGCGAAATAAAAAACCGTGGTTCCAGATGCAATTACTATTGAATCGTTTTCGTTTAGTAAGGAAACAGCGGCTAACCCTATTTTATTTTTTTCAGTAGATTGTATTTGTTCCTTTTCGTTTACCGGTCTGTCTACTGTATATGGATTGTTTATTGTTGCACCACCATGAGTTCTAAACAGCAATGTCTTATCTTCAAGAAGTTTTAAATCCTTTCTTATTGTTACAGATGATACTTTCAACTCCTTACACAAATCAACAACATTGATGTATTGATCTCTCTGTAAGCGATTTAAAATAAACTGGTGCCTTTCAGCTAAATTCATCATAAACTATACTCTTTATTTAAGCTGCAAAATAGCAAATTAAATTCTCAAAACGGATGGTGTGAATTATTTAATCTTTTTTTAACATAGTTATTGTATTATTTCGAAAAGGATTATTTATACTTGCGTATTGTTTCGTTTTATTATTTTTATAAAGTAAATGAAAAGACTACACCAATACAACCTTACAAACAACGGCATGTGGGACATCATCATTATTGGTGGTGGCGCTACGGGACTAGGTACAGCACTCGATGCCGTTACCCGAGGTTTGAAAACTTTATTAATAGAACAATCGGATTTTGCTAAGGGAACATCAAGCCGGAGTACAAAACTTGTTCACGGTGGTGTAAGATATTTGGCACAGGGTGATATTGGTTTGGTTAAACATGCACTTCTTGAAAGAGGTTTGTTGCAAAAAAATGCCCAGCATCTGGTAAATAAAGAAGAATTTATTATCCCGTGTTATGATTGGTTCTCAGTTGCCAAATATTTAACCGGACTAACTATCTATGATTGGCTGGCGGGAAAATTTAGCTTCGGAAAATCGAAATACTTTTCCAAGAAACAAACTTTGGACATGATGCCCGGTATTAACGAAAAAGGTTTAAAAGGCAGTGTTCGTTACTATGACGGAAAATTTGATGACGCCAGACTTGCCATCAACATCGCACAAACAGCGATTGAGCAAGGCGCTGTATTATGTAACTATACGAAAGTAACGGCATTACTCAAAAATTCTGATGGTGGAGTGAATGGTGTGGAGCTGCTCGATACAATTACAGGTGAAATATCGCAACAACATGCAAAAGTTGTAATTAATGCCACCGGAGTTTTCGTTGATGATATCCTGAAGATGAACAATCCAAATTCCAAAAAAATGGTTCGGCCAAGTCAGGGTGTACATGTTGTTCTGGATAAAAGCTTTTTAGAAAGCGAATCGGCACTTATGATTCCTAAAACTTCTGATGGCAGAGTGCTTTTTGCAGTGCCCTGGCATCAACATCTATTAGTCGGCACTACTGACACTCCCCTGAATGAACATAGTTTAGAGCCAAGGGCATTAAAAGAAGAAGTAGACTTTATTATGGCAACTGCTGCTTCGTACTTTAAAACAAAACCAGTAGAAACAGATATTTTAAGTGTGTTTTCAGGATTACGGCCCCTTGCCGCCCCTACCAATGGTGATAGTAGCAGTACCAAGGAAATTAGCCGGGATCATAAATTGGTAGTGTCAGCCAAAGGTTTGATTACAATAACCGGTGGCAAATGGACTACGTATCGAAGAATGGCAGAAGAAACTGTAGATCTGGCGATAATGCATGCTAATTTAAGCGCCAATCCTTGCATTACGAAAACATTGAAAATTCATGGTAGTACGGAGACCAAAGGAAATCATCATCTTGATATTTACGGAACAGATAGGGCAAATATCGAAAAGCTGGGTCAACAGGAACCTGAACTAAATGAAAAACTTCATCCAGCTTTTCCTTATATTAAAGCAGAGGTGGTTTGGTCTGCAAGAAATGAAATGGCCGAAACAATCGAAGACATTTTAAGCAGGAGATTAAGAATACTATTTATAGACGCCTACGCTGCTAAAGAGATGGCACCAGTTGTAGCTTCGCTTCTCGCCAAAGAACTTAAGCAACAAATTAGTTGGGAAAACGATCAGATTAATAATTTTAATAATTTAGCCAATGGCTATATATATCAATCGGTAGAAATTGAAACACAACCGGCTTTAGCCAAATAAAACTAACCAAATCAATTATGAGCAAGTATATCATGTCCCTTGATCAGGGAACCACAAGTTCGAGGGCGATCATTTTTAATCATAACGGCGAAATTGTTGCCATTGCACAGAAAGAATTTACCCAGATTTATCCTCAGGCAGGCTGGGTAGAACACAATCCATTAGAGATCTGGTCTACACAATTATCGGTAGCGGCAGAAGTGATTGTTAAAGCTGGTCTGTCAGCTACAGATATCGATTCTATAGGAATCACTAATCAGCGGGAAACTACCGTTGTCTGGGATCGGGAAACCGGCCAACCTGTTTATAACGCTATTGTTTGGCAAGATAGAAGAACATCAGCTTATTGTGATGAGATTAAGGCCCAGGGTTTAGCAAAAAAAATTCAGGGTAAAACTGGTTTGATTATCGATTCATATTTTTCTGCGACCAAAGCAAAATGGATACTGGAGAATGTGGAAGGCGCAAGAGAGAAAGCCGATGCCGGCAAACTCGCTTTCGGCACTATAGATTCGTGGCTGATATGGAAATTAACTGGTGGCGAAAAGCACGTCACTGATGTAACCAATGCTTCACGTACAATGATCTATAACATTCATGATTTGGCCTGGGATGATGAATTGCTAACACTATTTGGTATTCCTAAAAGTATGTTGCCTGAAGTTAAATCATCAAGCGAAGTATATGGGGAAACAGCTGGTAGAATTTTAGCAGCAAAAATTCCGATCGCAGGTATTGCTGGCGACCAACAGTCTGCATTATTTGGACAAATGTGTACTGAAGTAGGGATGGTAAAAAATACCTACGGAACAGGATGTTTCATGCTTATGAATATTGGAACAGAGCCAAAACTTTCTGCAAATAACTTACTTACCACCATTGCTTGGCAGATCAAAGATCAGGTTCATTATGCGCTAGAAGGAAGTATATTTATTGGTGGTGCTGTTGTTCAGTGGCTGAGAGATGAAATGGGTTTGATATCGAAATCGGCAGATGTAGAAACATTAGCACAAAAAGTTAAAGATACTGATGGAGTTTACGTGGTTCCGGCTTTTGCAGGTTTGGGTGCGCCACACTGGAACCAGCACGCCAGAGGAACGATTACCGGATTGACGCGTGGTACTAATAAGTCGCACATTGCCCGGGCAGCTTTAGAGAGTATTGCTTTCCAAACCATGGATGTGCTAAAAGCAATGGAAGCTGATGCAGGGGTAAATATTGCTGAATTACGGGTAGATGGTGGTGCTACGGCGAATAACTTATTGATGCAGTTTCAGGCAGATCTGCTTAACTGCAAAGTTATTCGCCCGGAAATTACCGAAGTAACCGCTCTAGGGGCAGCCTATTTGGCTGGTTTAGCAACGGGCTTTTGGGATAGCATTGATCAGATACGTTCTCAGTGGAATGCCGACAAAACATTTGTAGCAGAAGATGGAATTGATAATACAACTCGTATTAAGGGATGGAACAGAGCTATAAAAGCAGCAAAGGCAAGCGCTGAAGATTAATTTTTTAGTTTAGATTTTAACCAAGTATTCATCATGACAGAATTTGTTGCAGAATTTTTCGGCACAGCGCTACTCATCCTTCTTGGAAACGGTGTTGTAGCAAACGTTGTGCTTACAGGCACAAAAGGAAATAATAGCGGTTGGATCGTAATTACTACGGCCTGGGCGTTAGCAGTATTTGTTGGTGTTGTAATTGCAGCGCCATTTAGTGGTGCACATTTAAATCCGGCGGTTACCATTGCCCTGGCAATCGCACAAAAATTTCATTGGGTAAAAGTTCCATACTACATTTTAGCACAGCTTTGTGGTGCTATGGTTGGTTCATTTTTAGTTTGGGTGATGTATAAAGATCACTTCGATGCTACGGATGATAAAGGACTTAAAGCAGCGCCGTTTGCCACAGCTCCGGCAATAAGAAATTTGAAATCGAATTTATTTTCGGAGATACTGGGAACCTTTGTGCTGATTTTTGTGATCTTCTATTTTACCAATGCCGAAATGGGAAGCGATAAAACGCCGATAGGTTTAGGTTCACTTGGTGCAATTCCCGTAGCGTTCCTGGTTTGGGTTATCGGACTGGCGCTTGGCGGCACTACCGGGTATGCAATTAATCCCGTTCGTGATTTAGGCCCACGTATTATTCATGCCATTATTCCCATGAAGGGCAAAGGCTCCAGCGATTGGGGCTATTCATGGGTTCCGATTGTTGGGCCAATCATTGGAGCCACACTTGCAGCACTGCTATACCTCTCCTTAAATTTATAGAACGAAAAACTCCATTGCAGCAAACAATGGAGTTTTTCATTTAAATTGAGGATGAACAAAAACTTAAATAGTATCGATAAGCAACTAATCGAAAACAGCGTTTAATTATTATATTTGAATATATATCACAATTCGTTTTCTAATCAAACATCATTCATCTTGCAAGATTATTTCCTTTTTATAGATACTGAAACCTCAGGCTTGCCCAAAAGCTGGAAAGTATCTTATACTCAGGATAAAAATTGGCCCCATATCATTCAGATCGCATGGGTGGTATATGATAAAAATTTCATTGAGGTAGATCGGAAAAACTATTTTATTGAAAATGATGGCTTCAAGATCGAAAAGTCATCTCAAAAAATACACCACATCACTACAGAATATCTTCAAGCAAACGGAAAGCCGAGAGCATTCGTTATGAATGCATTTCATGAGGATATCAAAAAATATAAACCATTGATCATTGGTCATTTCGTGGACTTTGATTATCACATGATAAATGCAGAATTTCAACGATTGGGCATTGTTAATGTGCTGCAAAACCTCACTTTATTTTGCACGATGAAAGCGAGCAAACCTTATGTTCGAAACCCTGAAGTTGAACTTTTGAAGCTTAACCAGTTTTATTTCGAACTGTTTAACGAAGAACCTAAAGATTTTCATAACGCCTTATCTGATGCATTAAACACTGCAAAAATTTTCTTTCATCTATGTCGAACTGGAGAAGTTAACTTCGAAAAAATTGAGGCGCAACAAGAGGAATTTGCGATACCAGGCGCTTCTGATAAAAATAACTCTGTTAAGAAACTGATTAGTCGATTATTTTCTATTTAATTTATGAGCGATAAATTGACATTTCTAAAAAATACTGCTCCCTTTAATGGATTGCCTGAAAATGTGCAGGTTGAAATCTCTACTCTTTTAGAAGAACGCTCCTATCCTATTGAAACGAAAGTATTTGAACAAGGAATTCAAAAACTCAAAGGTATTCAAATAATTGAAACGGGTAATTTCGAGACTTTTTTTCTTGATCATAATAAAGCCAAAAGAAAACCAGAAACTTATTTGGCCGGCTCAATCTGTGGCGGGATTTCAATTTTATTTAACAAAAGAAAGTCGTTAAAAACCGTAATTGCAACAGCCGGAACCCACACCTATTTTTTACCTCGGAAAGATTTTAAAAGAATATGTACGGAATATGAGGAGTTTTTCGATTTTTTCGCCAACGATTTCGGTAAGCGAATGCTTGATGATGAGTATGCTCATTTTTATCGGAATAACAACACTTTAGCGGATAATTATTTGGTTGTTGATCAACTGTATTCCTCTACTATAAAAAGTGTGAGCTACAGAAACATTATCGAAAGCCATGAATCTACCCCGATTTTCGAGGTAGCAAAAAAAATGTCCGAGCAAAAAACAAGTTGCCTGTTTGTTACCAACAACGAAAACCAGTTTATTGGCTTTGTTACTGATATTACTTTACGAGATCGAGTGATTGCCGGACAAATTAGCTCCAAAGAACCGATTAGTAGTGTAATGGATGATGAAATCGTCAGCATATCTGCTGATGCTTATGTTTATGAAGCTATTTTATTGATGTTTAGTAGTAAGTCTAGATATTTACTAGTGGAAGATGACGGGAAGTTTGTTGGCTTTTTAAGCCGAAACAGATTGCTCAGTGAACAAACAAAGTCCCCACTGGTATTCATTCAATCCGTAAAATCAGCCACTACCATTGACGAGCTAAAATCCAAATGGCAAAAAGTTCCAGGCATAGTTGCCCAATTATTAGAAAGAGGTGTACACGCTGAAATCGTCAATCAGGTGATTACAACAATTGCTGATACCATTTCTAACAAAATTATTGAAGATGTAATTCGTAAACTTGGTCCACCGCCGGCAAAATTTGTATTTATGGTTTTAGGAAGTGAAGGAAGGAAAGAACTTTCGCTTAAAACAGATCAGGATAATGCGATTATCTACGAAGATACATCAGAAGATCAAAGGGCTATGGTACGCACTTATTTTCTAGACTTTGCCACACAGGTTTCAGATAAGTTAAACTACGTTGGGTTCGTATATTGCGATGGCGACTACATGGCAACCAATCCGAATTGGACGCATTCATTATCACACTGGAAATACAATTACAAAAATTGGATTGAAGAAGCATTACCAGAAGCTGCTGTAAAGTTTGCTGCTTTTTTCGATTGCCGGGCGATTTACGGAGATTTAGAAATTATGCAAAACCTCAGGGAATTTGTTGATGAAGAACTTAAAAAGCCAATTGAAAAATTCTACGTGTATCTGGCAAAAAATGCGCTACTATATGAACCACCATTAACCTATTTCAGGAATATCAAAACGCAGAAGATAGAAAGTAAGGACGTATTTGATATTAAAACAGCAATGACTCCAATTGTAGATTTGGTTCGTGTTTATGCCTTGCAGAACCGAATTTTTCAACGTGAAAATACAGGTGAAAGATTAAGGCAACTGAAGGATTTAGGTGTGTTTAATCAAACGCAATATAACGAGCTAACGCAATCCTATTATTATTTGATGGGTTTAAGATTGAAAAACCAGGCCGATCAGATTATCAAACATCAGGTAAGCCCGAATAATTTAATTGAGATCAATAACCTTACAAAAATTGAAAAGGTAACCTTGATTGAGATTTTCAAAACCATTCTGAACTTTCAAAGCGGCATCAAGATGAAATTTACCAATAGCCTCATTTAACAAAAAAAGGGAACCAATTTGGTTCCCTTTTTTAATATCATAATCGCCGATGGCGAGAATTTCTATTTTACTGCATCAATTACAGCTTTGAAAGCTTCTGGGTGATTCATTGCTAAATCAGCCAATACTTTACGGTTTAAACCGATTTCTTTTGAAGCAAGTTTACCAATTAATTGAGAGTAAGAAATACCGTGCTGACGAGCACCTGCATTAATACGTTGGATCCATAATCCGCGGAATTCTCTTTTCTTAACTTTACGGTCACGGTATGCATATTGCAAACCTTTTTCAACTGTGTTTTTAGCAACCGTAAAAACTTTACTTCTTGCTCCCCAATAACCTTTTGCAAGGTTAAGGACTTTTTTCCTTCTTCTTCTCGAAGCTACTGCGTTTACCGAACGTGGCATGTTTTTGTTGTTTTTTGGTAAGCGGCGTTCATTTAAGAATCTTTAATGCCTGATACCTGGTGAATTAATAAATTACTTTCCGATACAAAGCATACGTTTAACGTTACCTGAATCTGCATCTGTTACAATTCCTGCATTTCCAAGAGCACGTTTACGTTTAGTACTCATCTTTGTTAAGATGTGACTTTTGTATGCTTTGTTTCTTTTGATTTTACCTGTTCCAGTAAGCGAAAAACGCTTTTTAGCACTGGAATTGGTTTTCATTTTTGGCATAACCTGTTTTTTAATTTATAAACCTATTTTTATTTTTTTGCTACTTTAGGCGCAACTGTAAGGAACATACGTTTACCTTCTAACTTTGGTAATAACTCTACTTTTCCTACGTCTTCCAAAGCCTGGGCAAACTTTAATAATAAAATCTCACCCTGCTCTTTGTAAACAATTGCTCTACCTTTAAAATGCACATAAGCCCTAACCTTCTCACCATTCTCTAAAAAGCTTACTGCATGTTTCAGTTTAAACTGGAAATCATGGTCGTTTGTGTTCGGACCAAAACGAATCTCCTTAATTACAGTTTGCTTAGCATTGGCTTTAATTTCCTTTTGCTTTTTCTTTTGCTCGTAAACGAACTTACTGTAATCGATAATTCTACAAACGGGTGGTACTGCATTTGGAGAAATTTCTACCAAATCCAATTCCAGTTCATCAGCAAGTGCCAAAGCTTTTGCCAAAGGATAAATCCCCGGTTCAACATTATCGCCAGCCAAACGCACTTCAGGCGATTTAATGTACTGATTAATGTTATGTTCTGCTTCTTTTTTCTTAAAAGGCGGACGTGGTCCCCTGTTAAATCCTGGTCTTCCTAATGCCAAATTTGTATTATTTAATTTAAACTGTTATTTCTTTTCTTAATAAATTGTTGAATTCCTCCAACGTCATTTCGCCCAAATCACCCTCACCATGTTTACGAACTGAAACTTTATCTTCAGCCATCTCTTTATCGCCGATAATGAGCATGTATGGGATCTTTTTAACTTCAGCATCGCGGATTTTTCGTCCGATTTTCTCGTCACGAAAGTCAATCAGCCCGCGAATATCGGAATTATTTAGTTCATCTAAAACTTTTTTTGCATAATCTTCATATTTTTCTGAAATAGGAAGAATGATAAACTGTTCAGGACTCAACCATAATGGGAAATTTCCGGCACAATGCTCAATTAAAACAGCAATAAATCTTTCCAGTGAACCAAAAGGGGCCCGGTGGATCATTACTGGTCTGTGCTTCTGGTTATCGCTACCAGTGTATTCTAATTCGAAACGCTCTGGCAAGTTATAATCAACCTGAATGGTACCTAACTGCCATTTTCTACCTAAAGCATCTTTCACCATAAAATCTAGCTTCGGGCCATAAAAAGCCGCTTCGCCATATTCTACAACAGTATTTAGGCCTTTCTCGGCAGCTGCTTCGATAATTGCATTTTCAGATAATTTCCAGTTTTCATCAGAACCAATATATTTCGCTTTGTTCTCCGGATCTCTTAACGAAATCTGAGCAGTATAGTTTTCAAAACCTAAGGATTTAAATACGTAAAGCACTAAATCTATAACTTTCTTAAACTCTTCTTTCACTTGTTCTGGCATACAGAATAAGTGTGCATCATCCTGAGTAAAGCCGCGTACACGGGTTAAACCATGTAATTCACCGCTTTGTTCGTAACGATATACGGTACCAAATTCTGCAAAACGAACCGGAAGATCTTTGTAAGAACGCGGTTTTGTTTTATAAATCTCACAGTGATGCGGGCAATTCATCGGTTTTAAGAAAAACTCCTCTCCCTCTTGCGGGGTTTTTATAGGCTGGAATGAATCTTTGCCATATTTTTCCCAGTGACCAGAAGTTACATATAGGTTTTTGTGCCCGATGTGTGGCGTTACAACCTGCTCATAACCAGCTTTGGCTTGTGCTTTGGTTAAAAAATTAACCAGACGCTCACGCAAAGCAGTTCCTTTTGGCAACCACAGTGGTAAACCCATTCCTACTTTTTCAGAAAAAGCAAATAATTCAAGCTCTTTCCCTAATTTGCGGTGATCGCGTTTTTTAGCTTCTTCGATCATCGCTAAATATTCAGTTAGTTCGCTAGCCTTAGGAAAAGTTACCCCATAAATGCGTGTCAACTGTTTTTTAGTTTCGTCACCTCTCCAATAAGCGCCGGCCACGTTCATCAGTTTTACTGCCTTAATGAAACCGGTATTTGGAATGTGCGGACCGCGACATAAATCGGTAAACTGACCCTGAGTATAGAAAGTGATTTTTCCGTCTTCAAGACCATCAATCAAATCCAGTTTATACTCATCGCCTTTTTCTGTAAAATATTTAACTGCATCAGCTTTGCTTACGCTTTCACGTACAAAAGTTTCCTTTTGTTTAGCCAACTCAATTATTTTAGTTTCAATTGCTTTGAAATCATCTGATGAGAATTCTTTATCGCCAAAATCTACATCATAATAAAAACCGGTTTCAATTGCCGGACCAATACCAAATTTAGTACCTGGATAAAGTGCTTCTAAAGCTTCTGCCATCAAGTGCGCTGATGAGTGCCAGAATGTTGATTTTCCAGCAGTATCATTCCAGGTTAATAGCTTAACAGAAGAATCTGCTTCGATTGGGCGTGTGGAATCCCAAACTTCGCCATTTACCTCGGCAGCTAAAACGTTCCGTGCTAAACCCTCAGAAATTGATAATGCAATTTGATGGGCGGAAGTGCCCTTCTCGTACTGACGGACAGATCCATCAGGTAATGTAATATTAATCATCTACAACTATGATTTGTTCCTTGTTCTTTTGTTTAAGACTCGGAACGGTTTAAAAAATAATTAGTTCTAATCACATACAAAGTGATTTTTAATTACCGCGAAGATAGGGAAATTTCTTCTACGAATTAATCGTGTATTTAATTTTATCCATGCCAACTCCTTCTGAAATCAAAAAAGCCTGTCCGATAAGATCGAACAGGCTCAAAATAAGTTAAATGTTATGTTTAGAATGGTCCACCGCCAATTACAACAGCTCTGCCACCACCAAAATTACCGCCTGGTCTGTTATTTCTGAAACGTTTCATCATGTTATCCATTTTCGTTTTGTAGTCTGCCTCGGTAATCAACCTAGCCTTTTTAGGCGCAGTAACATCTTTAGCACTTACGCCTCTATACTCAATGCTTTTTGCTATCGTACTATTACCTCTACCTTCGATGGCTAATACCGCACCTTCAGTCCACATTTTTGGGTTTGGTGAAAAATTGAAGCCCAAATCATTGGTATACCAGATGTGGGTTTCTTCGGTTACATCTCGCTCTACATCTAAAATCTTTACCGATCTGGTTGATTTAACAATGACTTCTTTACAATCGAAACCAATGATTTTTTTTGTGGCATCCGTTTTAACAACTTCAATTCTTGGAGGAACAACGGGTTTAGCATTTGCAGTATCTGCGGAATTTCTACCACCCATTCTAAACGAACCAATAGGACCAGAAGTTGATAATTCAAGTTTACTTGGCATATAATAAGTTGTATCGTTTAAATCAAAAACCTCACTTAATTTTTGATCAGCAAAGGAATAATAATATTCTCTATTGCCACCAGCTCCGCCAAAGCGCATCATCATCCGGCCCATTCCGCCGCCGCCACCTCCACCGTTGCTATCTTCAGTTTCTTCAACAGGCATGTAGCTGGCATTAGTTGCATTAAAAAGCAGTTCGAAATTCGATTTACTGCTTGAAGGCATTCTTGCTTTCATTTGGTCTGGAATCTGCATTCCACTTGCAGCAGCCATCGCTGCAGGGTCAACTGTATTTTCAAATTGAATAGCTCCCGAAGTTTTCTTTTGTGCATCTGCAACAGATACCAAAGTGAACACACTAAATAGCGCTAAGAATATTTTTTTCATCTTCTTTATATTTGATTTTTAGGTGATGAAGCCCCATGGTTTTATTTAAAAGTTAATTTTTTATAAACCACAATGGTTTCATTGTTTTATGTTTTGTTCGTGTTTGAATCAAAATTCTGAAAAAGGTTTAATAAGGGTATAGATTTAACATAAATGTTGTTAATATCGTTGAGCCACATACCATAGAACTTATTAAGCCTAGTACTCAGTACTTTCTAACCAACCATTGCATAAAACATCGGCAATATGCATGGTTTTAATTGGGAGCTTATTTTTATCGATGTAACCCTGAAGATGTAAAAGACAAGATAGATCTGTAGAAATAATATAATCGGCTTGTTGAGCAAGCGCATGATTTACTTTTTGCTCTGCCATGGCAGAAGAGATTGCATCGAATTTCACAGCGAATGTACCACCAAAACCACAACACATATCATTATCGGCAAGTTCGAGCATTTCCAAACCATGTACTTTTGATAAAAGCTGGCGAGGTTCATCTTTGATTTTGCACTCGCGTAAAGCGCTGCAAGAATCGTGATAAACGGCTTTACCTTCTAATTCTGCTCCGAAATAATCTTTTTTAGCTACGTTAATTAAAAAATCCGAAAGCTCCCAGATGTTTGATTGCAGACTGCGACACTTATTGTGAACGATTGTATTGGTAAATAAATCGTTATAACCGCCTTTTACCATTCCAACACAAGAGGCTGAAGGTGCAACCACGTAAGTGTTTTCTGTGAAATCGTTCAAAAATTTAGTGCCAACTTCTTTGGCTTCATCCCAGTAACCAGCGTTGTAGGCCGGCTGACCGCAACATGTTTGCTTGGAATTGTATTCCACTTTACATCCTGATTTTTCTAACAATCTTAACGTATTAAAAGCGGTTTCGGGATATAATTGGTCTACAAAACAGGGAACAAACAATTCTACTTTCATCAACAGGTATTCTTTAGCCTACAAACTTACACTTTTACTATTTCTTTGCGTTCGATTTTTTTCAAGAGCGCTAAAAATACCAAGCCAACTATAAAAAATGATGCCAAAGCGATAATAGAATAACGGATATTCCCGGTTAAATCTTCAATGTATGCAAAACTAAATAGGCCAATTACAATGGCAAGCTTTTCAGTTACATCATAAAAACTAAAAAACGATGTACTGTCTGGCGTGTTTGCTGGCAGATATTTCGAATATGTGGAACGTGACAACGACTGGATTCCGCCCATGATTAAGCCTACGATCGCCGCTAGAGAGTAAAATTGATATTCGTTGGTAATATTGTAGCCGTAAACACAACAACCAATCCAGATCAACACCACCATCATCAATACATTTACATTTCCCCATTTTTTTGCTAAAAATGACATCAGTAATGCACCCGGGATAGCTACCAGCTGAATAATCAGGATTACAGCGATTAGTTTAGCAGTTCCTAATTTTAACGTTTTTTCTGCGAAACCGGCAGCTGCTAACATAATGGTTTGAACACCCATAGAATAAAAGAAAAATGACAGCAAAAAACCTTTCAATTTCTTTATCAACTTTAATTGTTTCCAAACTTTAGTTAATTCACTGAAACCATCTTTGATAATATTAGTCTTTACTTTTCCGATTTGAGGCGTCCCATCGGGTAGCACCGCAAATGGTATTTGTGAAAAAGCAATCCACCAAAGGCCAACCAAAAGGAATGATAGTCGCGGTGGAAATGATGCATCAACAATTCCAAACCACTCAGGTTTAAGTACAAAAAGAAAACAAATCAATTGAAGCACCACTGAGCCCACATATCCGTAAGAAAATCCTTGTGCACTCACTCTGTCCTGGTGTTCTTCAGTTGCGATTTCCGGCAAATAAGAATTACTAAAAAGCACTCCGCCTATATAACCCATTGCTGCCAGTACAAAAAACAGAATACTGATTTGCAAAGTATCCAGCTTAAAAAAATACAAAGCCATACACGATAATCCACCCATGTAGGTAAAGAATTTCATGAACGATTTTTTATTGCCTCGCCGATCTGCAATAGATGACAATATAGGCAAAGCTAAAGCCATCATGAGATAGGCAAACGACAATGCATAATTGGATAAAGAGGTATTTACAAATGTTCTGCCAAGAAAAGTTACCTTATCGCCATGTTCTTTTGTCGTAGTAATGATGGTGTAATAAGCAGGGAAAATTGTTGAAGTGATAACTAAATTATAGGCTGAATTTGCCCAGTCGAAGAAAGCCCAAGAACGTATGGTTTTCTTATTGTTTTTCTCTATCATGGATAGGTTTTGAAAGTTGAATTTTTGGTATTGATAGTCTAAAATCGTAATTCGTAAATCTAAAATCAAAGATAATATTTCTTCCCGTCAGTTTTTATCTTACCCGCATCTAATAATTCTCTAATCGCATCTATCCTTTCGTTTTCCACACCATTTTTGATATGATTGACCAAATCGTCTAAACCTAAGGGTTGTTGCTGAAGTAAAGAAATGATTTCATAAGAAATTTCGTCACTCAATTTCGATTCATGCTCTGCTCTTTTTTCTGCAAGGCAAATATCGCAAACGCCACATTTCGTTGCATTATATTCGTCGAAATAATTTAATAGCTGAATACTTCGACATTTACTCGATGTAGTATACGACACCACGGCATTGACCTGCTTTAGCAAAATCTCTTTTCTGAGTTCGAGGTATTTTACGTCCAGATCAAAATGATCCATATCTACCCTTGCACGAACGTATTGCAGTTGTGGTTGATCAGTTTGTTGAATGTACGTGAGCATTTCAATGGATTGGAGTTTGTTTAGCACAGCGATGATATCTTTAAAAGAAATGCCAAGTTTCTTGGCTAAATCTGCCTCATTAATTTTTACAAACCCATCAAATGCACCGCCATGAGATCTTAAAATAGTTTTAATCACGCCATCATAAGCTTTATTTTCAATTTGAAAGCGATAAACATCTTCATGCCCAACAATAAACATCAATCGGGAAGGTAAAAACACACTTTCAGATAAAGTGATGTAACCGTCATGCTCTAAAAATTTCAACGCAGAAATTGTTTTTAACACACTAATGTTAAAACGCTTACAAAAATCAGCTATATCAAAAGTAAAAGTGATTCCTTCTCCTGCTCCAAATGCCAATTGAAAATAATTTCCTAAATAATGATAAACTTTTCTGATTTCATCTGGCGATGGAAAACTGTTGATGTAGCGAGATTCTAGGCTTAGAACATCAGATTGATTAGCCAGTAACACGGCGTAACTTCTTTTCTCATCGCGACCAGCCCTTCCTGCTTCCTGATAATAGGCTTCCAAACTTTCAGGCAAATCCAGGTGCACTACAAAGCGAACATCAGCCTTGTCAATGCCCATACCAAAAGCATTTGTAGCCACCATAATTCGGGTTATATTTTGCTTCCAATCTTCTTGTTTCTGGAAACGAATATCGCGTTCTAATCCGGCATGGTAAAAATCAGCTTTGATTTGATTGCGGTTAATAAAATTCGAAACCTCAGCTGTTTCCCTCCGGTTACGAACATAAACTAAGCCTGTACCCTTTACGTTTCTACAAATTTCTATCAACTTTTTGTATTTATCTTCCTGCCCGAAAACCACATAGCTTAAATTATCCCTGGCAAAACTTTTAACGAAAATCTGAGGATTTCTCATCTCCAGCTTTTCTATGATATCTTTGCGAACAAATTCTGTAGCTGTAGCAGTTAATGCCAAAATGGGTACATCTGGAAGAATTTCTCTTAGTTTGGAAATCTGCTGATAAGGAGGCCGAAAATCGTAACCCCATTGCGAAATACAGTGTGCCTCGTCAACAGCGATAAGATTAACGTTCATATAAGAAATGCGGACACGAACCAAATCGGACAATAACCTTTCCGGCGACAAATAAAGGAATTTGATTTTCCCATAAATGCAATTATCCAGCAGTATATCGATTTCTCGTTTTCCCATACCTGCATAAATAGCAATGGCTTCAATTCCTTTTGATTTCAGGTTTTCTACCTGATCCTTCATCAAGGCTATCAATGGTGAAACAACAATACAGATTCCTTCTTTCACTAATGCCGGAACCTGAAAACAAATAGATTTGCCTCCGCCAGTTGGCAACAATGCCAGGCTATCATTTCCTTCCAAAACTGAAGTTATGATATCTTGCTGTAATGGTCTGAAAGCCTGGTGTCCCCAATACTTTTGTAAAATCTCTATTGCTGTCATAAATCGGCGGTATCAAAACTATAAAAAAGCTTGTTATATTACTAAATTGCGTCACAATTAATCAACTTTTAAATGAAGCAACTCTACTATCTGTCTGCGCTTACACTTTTATTTCTAACCACAAATGCCCAGGAAAAAAAATGGGATGTAGAGAAATATCAAGGTACAACCAAAAACTTCACTTTAAATACCGATGAAGGTACCTGGATGAATCTCGACGTAAGTCCGGACGGACAGGAAATTGCATTTGACTTATTGGGTGATATTTACACAATGCCAATCGCCGGCGGACAAGCAAAGCTGATTAGTGGTGGAATCGCTTACGATGTGCAACCAAGATTTAGCCCGAATGGGAAATACATTTCTTACACCAGTGATAAAAGTGGTGGCGATAATATCTGGATCATGAATCGTGATGGTTCAGGCAAGAAACAAGTTACTAAAGAAAGTTTTAGGTTGTTGAACAACGCGACATGGATGCCAAACAGCGAATATATTGTAGCACGTAAACATTTTACAGCAGGCCGTTCTTTAGGTGCTGGTGAAATGTGGATGTACAACATTAATGGTGGCGATGGCGTACAGCTAACCAAACGTAAAAACGATCAGCAAGATGCCGGAGAACCGAATGTTTCGCCAGACGGCCGATATGTTTATTTTAGTGAAGATGTTACGCCCGGACCAAATTTCGAATACAGTAAAGATCCGAACGGTACAATTTACGCGATTCGCCAACTGGATCTAACGACAGGGAAATTGATAACATTAATTAATGAGCAAGGTGGCGCTTGCAGACCTCAGGTATCTCCTGATGGAAATTTAATTGCTTTTGTAAAGCGTGTCAGATTGAAATCTACATTATACGTTCAAAACATTAAAACTGGTGAGGAGTGGCCGGTTAACGAAGATTTATCTCACGATCAGCAAGAAACCTGGGCCATCTTTGGCGTTTATCCAAACTTCGCCTGGACTCCTGACAGCAAAAGTTTGGTGTTTTATGCAAAAGGAAAAATCAGGAAAACAGAACTTGGATCGTTGATTACTTCGACCATTCCCTTCCAGGCAAATACTGTTCAAACCGTTCAGCAAGCCTTACATTTCGAACAACAGGTTTTTAATAATGATTTCTCTGCCAAAATGTTAAGGCAGTTAACTACATCGCCCGATGGTAAAACAATTGTATTCAATGCTGCCGGATATCTTTACAAACAGGAATTGCCAAACGGCACACCTGAGCGCCTAACCAATGGTTTGGATTTTGAGTTTGAGCCTGCTTTTAGTCCAGATGGAAGATTTGTAGTTTACGTTAACTGGAGCGATGAACTTCGTGGGTCGATTAAAAGAGCAGATTTAAAATCGGGCAAAACCATAACTTTAAGTGATGAAAAAGGATTTTATTATTCACCGCAATATTCTACCAAAGGCGATAAAATCGTTTTTAGAAAAGGAAGTGGAAATGATGTTATAGGATATAATTATGGCCGCGGAACGGGCATTTTCATAATGCCTGCCAATGGTGGTTCAAAAACATTGGTATCAGATAACGGAATAAAACCATCATTCAATAATAGCGATACCCGAATCTATTTTCAAAGTTATGCCGATGGCAAGAAAGCTTTAAAAAGTATTGATTTAAATGGTGCCAATGAAAGAACGCATTTTACTTCCCAATATGCCAATCAGTTTGTGGTTAGTCCGGATAATAAATGGTTAGCATTTAATGAGCTTTTTAACGTGTACATCACGCCAATGATAAATGTTGGTGTGGCTCAAGATGCTTCGGCTGGAAATAAAGCCATTCCTGTCGCGAAAGTAACTACGGATGGTGGAACTTATATGCAATGGAGTACAGACAGTAAAAACCTACATTGGACTTTAGGCCCAAAATATTTTACCATCGATGTAAACAGTGCATTCAATTTTGATGGTTCTAAACCTAAAACTCAAGCCTCTTCCGTTGATATCAATTTAACTTTAAAAAGCGATGTGCCATCAGGAATTGTTGCGCTGAAAGGTGCCAGAATTATTTCGATGAAGGGCGATGAAGTGATCGAAAACGGAACAATTTTAACAGATGGCAATAAAATTACCTCAATTGGCAAAGTTGATGCAGTATCTATTCCTGCGAACGCAAAAGTGATTGATGTACATGGCAAAACCATTATGCCTGGAATTATTGATGTTCATGCGCATTTGCGCACCAGCCCTGATGGAATTTCGCCACAAAACGATTGGAGTTATTTGGCAAATCTGGCTTTTGGTGTGACCACTTCTCATGATCCATCAAGCAATACAGAAATGGTTTTCAGCCAAAGCGAAATGTTAAAAGCCGGGCGTATGGTTGGCCCTAGAGTTTATTCAACTGGCGGTATTTTATATGGAGCCGATGGCGATTTTAAAGTAGTGATTAACAGTTTAGATGATGCTTTGGCAAACCTAAAACGCCTAAAAGCTGTTGGCGCATTTTCCGTGAAATCGTATAACCAACCACGCAGAGAACAACGCCAGCAAATTTTAGAGGCTGCCCGTCAGTTAAAAATGGAAGTTGTACCTGAGGGCGGTTCAACGTTTTTCCATAATATGAATATGGTTGCCGATGGCCATACCGGAATTGAACATAGTATCCCGGTTTTACCGGTTTATAAAGACGTAACTACGCTTTGGAACAATACTACTGTTGGTTATACCCCTACTTTAATTGTGGCTTATGGTGGTCAGTGGGGAGAAAATTATTGGTATGACAGAACGAATGTTTGGGAAAATGAAAAGTTGATGACTTACACACCACGTTCGATTATTGATTCGAGAGCAAGACGTAGAACCACTTCTGAATACAGCGATTACAACCATATTGATATTGCAAAAGCAACCAAACAGATTGCTGATGGAGGAACAAAAGTAAATCTTGGTGCTCACGGACAAATTCAGGGTTTAGGTGCACACTGGGAACTTTGGATGTTTGTTCAAGGCGGTTTTTCGCCACTACAAGCCATTAGAAATGCAACTTTAAATGGTGCACATTATTTAGGCATGGATAAAGAAATCGGTTCTTTGGAGGCTGGAAAATTGGCTGATTTAGTAATCATGGATGCAAATCCTTTAGATGATATTCGCAATTCAGAGAAAATTAAATATGTAATGATTAATGGCCGTTTGTATGATAGCGCAACGATGAATGAAGTAGGAACAAGAGAAAAACTTCGTGGTAAATTATGGTTTGAAAGTGCAAAAGGAACTGGTTATATTATTCCAAATGGAGAATCAGAAACCTGGACTTTTACTGTTCCACATTGCGATTAATTGAATTTTCAGTATATAAGGAATGTAAGTTTATGTAAGCACAGAACTTATATTTTCTTACGTTCCTTATTTAACTAATTATCCTGTAATAATCTTTGTTTTGAATTTGTATTACGCGAAATGTCATCCTGAGCTTGTCGAATGACATTTAACAATTAATGTAAGGGCGTTTCGACAAGCTCAACGCGACAATATCTTCCAATTAAAGTTAAAGCACCAACAATCCATATTCTCTTAGCGTATTAATGGGTTTCGAATACCAGAACAATTCGAAGTTTTCCATTTCTGCTTCAAAATCTGTTTTAACTTCAGCAAAGGAAAAAACCTTTTCATTGGATATATGGATTTTTTCTAAAATAGACGCCAACCACTCACCTTCAATTTTATTGGTTTGAATGGTAAAGCTTTCTTTTTTATCATGAAAAGTTAAGGAAGCCATTTCCCAGGTGTTTCCTTTTTTCGATTTAGTGAAAAATTCTGTTGATGGTTTTCCTCCTATCCATACTACTTTAGCGGTCGGTTTAGTATTGAAATTATGATCGTCATTTAAAGCTCTTTCAATAAAATCAGCTGCAATTTTTGTTCTTGGAATTTTAAAATCGAACCAGTCTTGCAGTTCATAATCAAAACATATTCCATGCATAAAATTGAATAACGATTTTTTCAACCCGTAGCTAAATTTATTATGGTCGATGCCCGTTTTGTCGATGTAATTAATATCGTTATTAGCGAACGTTCCAATAACTTCTGTTTCTTTAACTACCCCAAATTTTTCTGGGTACATACCCACCGGACTATGAGCCGTCATGGCAAATTGATGCCAGAAACCAGATTGTAAAATCCCAGCTTCAAATAATTGACGAACCATTTCCAAACTATCAACTGTTTCTTGAATAGTCTGTGTTGGGTAGCCATACATCAAATAAGCATGAACCATGATGCCTGCAGCAGTAAAATTTCGGGTAACTTTTGCCACCTGCTCTACTGTTACGCCTTTATCAATTAATTTCAATAGCCGATCGGATGCCACTTCTAAACCACCAGAAACGGCTATACAGCCAGAAGCTTTAAGCAACAAACATAAATCAGCAGTAAAGCTTTTTTCGAAACGAATATTGGTCCACCAGGTAACCGCCAACTTCCTGCGAAGGATCTCCAACGCAACTTCTCTCATTAAAGCGGGTGGAGCGGCTTCATCTACGAAGTGAAAACCATTCTGACCAGTTTTGGTATATAAATCCTCAATCCGATCTACAATTTGCTTCGCCTGAACGGGCTCATAAACTTTAATGTAATCTAGCGAGATATCGCAAAAAGTACATTTCCCCCAGTAGCAGCCGTGTGCCATTGTCAGTTTATTCCAGCGCCCATCGCTCCACATCCGGTGCATGGGGTTTACAATTTCAATTACAGAAATATATTGATCCAAAAGTAATCCTGAATAATCAGGCGTACCCACATCGGCTTGTTTGTAATCCTTTCTAAACGAATCGTTTTTATAGACCACTTCTTCATTTTCGAGCAAAAACGTACGTTTGTACATTTGCATCTCTTTTGGGACCGTTTCGCTAACGTTTTGAATCAATAATTCAATTGGTAATTCTCCATCATCCAGGGTGATAAAATCGAAAAACTCGAAAACTCGTTTATCAGAAAGTGAACGCAATTCGGTATTTGGAAAACCGCCACCCATTGATATTTTTATTTCCGGGTGATTTGCCTTTACCCATTGCGCACACCGGAAAGCGCTGTATAAATTCCCAGGAAAAGGCACAGAAATCAAAAATAGTTTCGGCTGAACTGTTGCTATTTTATCCTGCAAGATTGAAATTAGGATTTTATCGATGTAGGTCGGCTGTTGTTGTAAAGCAGTATAAAGTTCATCAAACGAGTTTGCGCTTCGGCCCAACCGCTCTGCATACCGACTAAAACCGAAATTTTCATCGATGCATTCTACAATGTAATCGGAAATATCTTCGAGATAAAGTGTTGCCAAATGTTTGGCTTTATCTTGCGTTCCCATGGCGCCAAAAGCCCAATCCAACTCTTCTAGTTGCGCAAAGCGAGATGCTTGCGGTAAAAAATCATCTCCACAAATTTGCAGTGCCAAAGTTGGGTTTTTGCCCTGCAGAAATGCGATTACGGCATCAATTGTTTTTAAGTACTCATCTTTCAAAGCTAAAATGCGCTTTGTATTATCGCTTTTAGGCTTCTGATTATTAACCTCAAATAAATCGGTTAAACCTTTTTTGGAGAATAATTCTAAAATCACTTCAATGCCTAAATCAGCCTGTGTTGAAGAAATATTTTTGGTGTTCAAAAAACCTTTGATGTACGCCGTGGCTGGATAAGGAGTATTCAGTTGGGTAAATAGTGGCGTAATGGCGAAGATTTCCGTTTTCAAAAGAATTATTTTTCTGCAAAAGTAAGGGAATTTTAAGACTTCTAAGCTTATTAATGTCCGGCAGTCATTTCCAGCATTGTTGTCATTCTGAACACAGCGAAGAATCTGTAACGGATTAGCTCAACCTTAAGTCGCCTGTTAGTTTATTGGTAATGTATTTCAGCAATTTGCTATGTCATGAGATTCTTCGTACCTATGAATGAGATGCTAGATAAACTAAAACCTAAATCCAAACGTTTTACAAATACATCACACCATTTTTATCTAAATGAAAATCTTTAACTTCTTTATGCTGATGCTCTTTGTGCAGGTGGGTTTTGCGCAAAAAACGTTTTTGTTCCCGAAAGTAAAGCCTACAGGTAGTTCTGTTGAACAACTTACCCCAAATAACTGGACAGTAATTGAAACTACGACTGGCGATTTGAACGGTGACGGAAGTGATGATGTAGCAGTAATTTACGAATCGGATAAAATTACGGATGAAGCCAGAACCTATGGAGACAACAATTCTGAAATTATTAAAGAAACGCAGAAGCCACGTATTCTGGCCATTTACTTTAAGGATAAAGTCACTGGAAGTTATCGGTTATCAACCCAAAACAATGATTTCATTTTACGTTCTGAAGAAGGTGGAAAACTTGGTGACCCACTAAACCAAATCGGAATTAAAGACCAGCAATTGTATTTGCGGTTTCAGGGCGGTGCCGAATGGCGCTGGGAAATGGGTTATACTTTCAAGTTTGAAAACAAAGATTGGTTTTTAACCAGTGCCATTAACCTATATTTCAACCAAAATACAGGCGACATGACTGAACGTGTTTATGATTTTAAAACCCGTGAACTGTTTACAACCGTTGGCAATTTACACCGTAGAGATGTGGCCAATCGCAAAACGAGTGAAGTATTATACTTTTCTCAATTACGGACCTTTAAAACGTTCAAAAAGCCTTGGGCATGGGAAATTATGCCAAATGTTTATTTGTAGTTTCACCACGGAAACACAGAATATACCAAATGATTGCATTTTTTAAGGTGGCCGTAATTCCTGGGAACGAAGTGATTGTAAAGATAAACCTATATATTCTGAGCAATTACAAATCCGCTTGCCCAGGCCCATTGAAAATTATAGCCACCTAACCAGCCCGTAACATCCAGACATTCTCCGCCAAAAAACAAACCTGGAATTTTCTTACATTCCAGAGTTTTGGATAAGATTTCGTTGGTATCAATCCCACCACGCATTACTTCAGCTTTATCGTAGCCTTTATCGCCGGCAGGTTTTACTTTAAATTCGTGTATGGTTTGTTCTATTAACTGTATTTCAACATTTGTTAGTGATGCAACAGGCTTGCTTAAAGGTAAAAACTTACCTAATGCATCAGTAAATTTCCTGGTATAAAATCTATTCAACAAAGTTGATAAAAGCGTTTTGCCGTTGGATTTCCGTTCATTATCCAAAAGAGAAACAATATTCTGATGTGGCAATAAATTAAGATTAACCACCTCACCCCTCCTCCAGAACGAAGAAATTTGTAAGATTGCTGGACCGCTTAAACCCCAATGTGTAAATAGAATATTTTCTTCGAAAGAAATTTCATCATTGCTCACTTCGCAAAAAACTGAATTGCCTGACAGTTGCGCAAACCATTCTTCGTCTTTTCCGGTAATGGTAAGTGGAACTAAAGCCGGCGCTGTTTCTACAATTTTTAAATTTTGTTTGCGGGCAAAGCGTAAGGCAAAATCTGTTGCACCCATTTTCGGAATAGGTAATCCGCCAGTTGCGATAACAAGTTTTTCAGCCGTTAAAACAATTTTTTTTCCATTCTTTTCATAACTAACCTGAAAGCCATTTAGTAATATATCAATGTCTTTAACATCGGCGTTGCAACGAATTTCCTGACCGAAATCTTCGCAAATTGAAGTGAAAACCTGCACTACATCCTTAGCATTTTTATCATCCGGAAATAATTGTCCTAACGTTTTTTCCTTCCCTTGGATGCCATAAGTTTCAAAAAAACCAATGGTGTCGTCAACCGTCCATTGTGTAAAAGATGATTTAATGAAATGTGGATTTGCTGATATAAATTGTTCTGCTGAAGCAAATTGATTGGTGTAATTGCAGCGGCCGCCACCAGAAATTAAAATCTTTGCTCCGGGTTTTTCATTTTTTTCGAGTACAATTACCTTTTTACCCAAATAGCCAGCTTGTACTGCACACATCAATCCGCAAGCACCCGCACCAATAATTATTGCATCAGCATTCATGTAGCAAAGTTATAAGTTTTAGGTTTATAGTAGTGTTAGTTTCGTAATAGCCCCGATTGTAGTGGAAATACTTTTTGTTGCAGGTCTTCGACAAACTTAGACTGGCAATCGCAAAAAGATTAAAACGGAAAGCGGGACCGAATTTTAATAATTGCAATGCCTTTGCGCTTCGAAATTTAAGTGATACAAATTAACGATTGTGCCTTTATCCTTGTTCTTTTTGCTATTTTTGCATCTTAAAAATCTATCTCATTGATGGCAAAACAGATTAGCGAATTAAAACTAGGGATTTTAGGTGGCGGACAATTAGGCCGAATGCTCATTCAACAAGCGATTAACTATAATGTAAACTCGTTAGTTTTGGACCCTGACCCTGATGCACCTTGTAAACACATTGCAAATTATTTCGAGAACGGTTCGATAACAGATTTTGATACCGTTTATAACTTCGGAAAAAAGGCCGACATTATTACGATTGAAATAGAAAAGGTTAATATCGAAGCTTTAGAGCAGCTGGAAAAAGAAGGCAAACAGGTTTTTCCACAATCGAGGGTGATTCGTTTAATCCAGGATAAAGGCGTACAAAAGCAATTTTTTAAAGAAAATGATATTCCGACCTCTCCTTTTCAAATCGTAAACACGAAGGAAGATATGGAAAACAGCCATATTCCTTTTCCGTATATTTTGAAACTCAGAAAAGACGGCTATGATGGTAAAGGTGTAATGAAAATTAATACTGCTGCCGATTTAGATAAAGCCTTTGATGCGCCTTGTATTATCGAAAAACTGGTCGATTTTGAAAAAGAAGTGGCCGTAATTGTTGCCCGTAACTCGAATGGCGACATGAAAACTTTCCCGATGGTCGAAATGGAATTTAACCCGGAGGCAAATCTGGTTGAGTTCTTGATTTCTCCATCTACTTATGCAGAAAGTTTACAGCAGAAAGCAGAAAACATAGCGAAGAACATCGCTTCATCTATGAATATCACAGGAATTTTAGCTGTTGAAATGTTTGTTTGCAGGGATGGCGAAATTTTAGTGAATGAGGTGGCACCTCGCCCACATAACAGCGGTCACCAAACTATTGAAGGCAATTATGTTTCTCAGTTCGAACAACATTTACGTTCTATTTATAATTTGCCATTGGGCGATACCACCAGCATCACCAATGCAATTATGATCAATTTGCTTGGTGAAAAGGGTTCTGAAGGGGTAGCTAAGTATGAAAATCTCGAAAAGATTTTAGCCATTGATGGTGTGTTCGTACATCTTTATGGTAAAAAATATACCAAACCGTTCCGCAAAATGGGTCATGTAACCATTGTTGATATCGACCGAGAAAAAGCTATTGAAAAAGCAAGATACGTTCAAAAAACATTGAAGGTTATTGCGTAGCAGACAAAAGAGCAAAGACCAAGGAATAAAGATAAAAGAACTAAAGATTAGGATATAAAATGAGTGCTAAAGTAGGTATAATAATGGGCAGCAAATCTGATTTGCCCGTAATGCAAGATGCTGCTGACGTTTTAAAAGAATTTGGAGTTGACTACGAAATTACGGTTGTTTCTGCCCACAGAACCCCCGAACGCATGTTTAACTACGCCAAAGAAGCCCAAGCAAGAGGTTTAAAAGTAATTATTGCTGGTGCTGGTGGTGCTGCACACTTACCGGGAATGGTTGCATCGATCACTACATTACCTGTAATTGGCGTTCCCGTAAAATCTTCTAACTCTATCGATGGCTGGGATAGTATTTTATCCATCCTGCAAATGCCAAATGGAATTCCGGTAGCAACGGTAGCTTTAAATGCAGCCAAAAATGCAGGTTTGTTAGCTGCTCAAATTTTGGCTACGGCTGATGAATCTTTGACTGTAAAAATGCAGGCTTATAAAGATGAGCTGCGAAGAAAAGTTGAGGAAAGCGCTGAGGAAATGAACAAAATATAAATTTCTCTTTGAGCTTGGCGAAAGTATAATCCTTCGGCAAGCTCAGGATGACAATTTGATTAATTTAAACTTGGGTCTGTAGGGAAATTGCTTACATGCGCATACTTCGGACCCAGGTTTACAATAACATCTCTCCAAAGTTTTTCATCATCGTTATTAAAGATCAAATCGGGGTGCGAAATGTCGCCGACCATCCATGCGTTTTGCTCTAGTTCTCGGGTCAATTGCCCATCATCCCAGCCAGAATAACCCATAAAAAATTTTATCTCATCTTCCTGAATGGCATTTGAGTTGATTAGGATTTTTAACGTTTCAAAATTTCCACCCCAATAAATGCCATTGCCAATTTCTTCTCCACTCTGTAGTTTATCGTAAGCACGATGAATAAAATGTAAGGTATCTGCAGCAACCGGACCTCCAAAATAGATATGATTGTTTGCATCCCATAAATCTTGAATAACATCTTTCAATAATAAATTTCCAACCTGATTCAGAATATAGCCTACAGTTCCATCAGCTCCATGCTCAGTTAATAAAACTACAGAGCGCTTAAAGTTAGGGTCAGCCATAAAAGGTTCTGAAATTAATAATCGACCGGTTTTTGGTTTTATATTGTTTAGCATGACGATAATCGTTTGTAGCACCATAAAAGATGCCTATTTTTGTTAAATGCAAGTTACAAACGAATTTCTACAAAACCTGCGCCAAGATTATAAAAGCGCCACGTTAGACGAATCTGACGTAGATAACAATCCTATTACTCAATTTAAAAAATGGTTTGATCATGCTGTGGAAGCACAGGTTTATGAACCAAATGTAATGACTTTGGCAACTGCCGATAAAGCTGGTAGACCTGATGCCCGTATTGTATTGTTAAAGGGCGTTGATGAAGATGGCTTCAGATTTTTTACTAATTATCTAAGTGCCAAAGGAAAAGAATTGAAACGCAACCCTTACGCTGCTCTGGTTTTCTTCTGGCCTGATCTGGAAAGGCAAGTGAGAATTGAAGGAACCGTAGAAAAGTTAGATAAAGAAACTTCTGAAGAATATTTCGTTACACGTCCGGCTGCCAGTCAGATTGGAGCTGTAGCATCTCCTCAAAGCCAGATTATTCCGAACAGAGCTTTTTTGGAAGAAAAATTTGAAGAATTAAAAAGTAAAAGTGATGGAAAGGCAATAGCTAAACCTGCACATTGGGGCGGTTATATTGTAAAACCAACCAGAATTGAGTTTTGGCAAGGCCGAAGAAGCCGTTTACACGACAGAATAAATTTTGAATTGGTAAAAGGTAGCTGGGTAAAAAGCAGGTTAGCGCCATAATAATTCTTTAAAAGTGAAAAGAGATCTGCTATCCAGCCAGACCTCTTTTCAAAAGAATCATTTAACTACCTAATTTTAGGAAGTTTCTTTTCGATCTGAATTCACTAGCTTGAAAAGTGAAAGAAAATGCTTTTGCTTCTAGCTGAACAAGATCAATTCAGCAACCAGCTGTTCGGCTGGTTGCTAAAAATAGTTAAGCAATTTTACGGTCTTGGACCAATGTATTTCAAAACCAAATTCATTTGTCTTGGCGCTGTAGTTTGGTTCCAATCGAAATTAAGCGTGAATGTTCTGGTAGCGGGATCGTAAGCATTTGCTAACCCTGCCCTATTGGCAAGTGTTGCATTTCCTAAAGCGTTCATGGTTATTGCATTTGTGGTTGTATTAATGGTAGCCCTCGTATTATCAATACCAGCTACACTAGATGAACCGCCAAACCACCTCATGTTCTGTACTTCAACTGTATTGGCGCCTGTTGTAACTAAATTAATATTTGGGTTTCCTGCGAGTGAACCATTTAATGTACTTGGATTTTCTACTACGCCCACTGCTGTAAAACGTGTTACCTGACCCGAAACCACTTGATAAATACCATCCCATTGGTTTTTCGCAGACATAATGAATACTCCTGTACCAAAGTTACCACTTACAATACCTGCAGAACTCGAAAGGATTTTAATACCCAAAGCATAAGTTAACGCAAAATTGAACGCCGAAGCTCTAACTTTTACAATCATTGTTGCTTTCTTTTGTCCTTTTGGAATAGTCAAAGTGTTATTTGGTATAGTATACAGTGATGTTGGCAATATGGTTAAAGGTGCTGCTGTAGTACTCATCGTTGTTACGGCATCATTGAATATTCCTAATTGAATGGTTACATCAGATGGCGCCCCATTAACTCCGGTATAATTAACCGTAATAGGCACATCAACCTCTGCAGCAGCATCAAATGATTTTGTTACCGTAGTGTATGTAACAGTTGGAATACCAGCAGTTCTTGTCGGAGGCAAGTCTCCTAGTTCTACAAGTGCACTTTCACCACCATTTCCATCATCGGTAAAAATATTTTCTTCTTTTGACGAATGCCTAATATTTAGATATTTTTTAGCAAAGAAGACACGAAAAGATCATTAGATTTTAATTTTAAGTCATTAACATTTAATTATACTATTTTTGGAACTGATTAGCCAAACGCTTACAAAAGTTGCATAGCAGGAAAAATTAGTTTAGCCTTTGAAAGCTACCGTAAAAATAAATAGAGATACGCCATCCAGCCATATCTCTATTTTAACTAATCATTAACTAACCTAAATTTACTAGGAAGTACCTTTATAAAAACGTCGTTGTCATTAAAATTTCGACGGCTATTTTCTTTTATTTATCAAGCAATTAAAAAGCCTTTTTGTTTTCTTGATGAATCAAATTTCCGTCAAAAAACCTGATAAAAAAAGTTTGTATCGATGAATATCGGCTTTGTATCGATTAATCAAGTGATTAATAATTTTAACATTTCATTTAACATATTTTAACTTTATATTTTTGTTAATCAGCATTTTAAATATTAATAATTACATTAAAATATCACCTTATTTTAAGCGATAATAATGACATCAATATCATGCGAAAACTATGTAGATCATAGCAGGGATTTCATCGAATGAATTCTACAACTTAAATAAAATAACAAAGGCTTCACCATTTACGGTAAAGCCTTTCTCTATTTGTTCGGTCATTTATCTTGACCCAGTATAGGTAAAAGTTTCTTCAAATGTTCTTGCACCATTTGCTTGTTTCCAAAATACCGACATAACTTTAGTAGTTGGATTCCAGTTACTTCTTGTATCCTGTGGAGTTTGCACACCTAACGATGGACAAGTTACGGTAACTAAATTCGTTACCGGATCAACTGTATAGGTTACCACATTAGTATAGTTAGATAATAATCCTGGGTCGATTTGCACAGTATATTGTCCAATAGTTACCAATTTTGTACTCACTGATCTGTTTGGCAATAAGGATGTTGCTGCTGATGTTTTATAAGCATACACACCGTCATAATCATTTTTGGCAATTATTCTAAATAGTCCTCTTCCATAATTACCACTAATTGTTCCTGCTGAAGAAGATTTTATGATTATACCTAAAGCATAATTTTTAGTAAAATCAAAGGCAGCAGTCTTAACCTTGATATGCATTGTGGCTTTTTTTTCTCCTTTCGGAATAACTACCGTATACGTTGGTACGGTATAAAGCGAAACATCTAACACGGTAAGCGGTACCGCTGTAGTAGTCATGGTACTGACAATAGTTGGATCAAATGCCAAAGTAACAGTAACGTCTTCTGGAGCAGCATCTGCTCCGGTATAATTCACAACTATTGGACAATCAACCTCAGCTTGCGCCGCAAATGATTTTGATGAGGTTGCATAAGCAGTAGAACTTGCTCTTGCAACTAAATCGGCAAGTTCAATTATACCTGAAGAGCCGTTTTCAGCATATATTCCGTCTTCTTTGGTACATGATGATATACCTAAAAACAAAATCATCATGGCCAAATATATTTTATAAGTTTTCATTTTTTTATGCTTTATTGATTTAATTAACATCCCAGAAAATCTTCGAGGTATATGCATTCAACCCTGTCGGAACATTTGGATTTAAGTTATATTCAGTAGTTGGATATAGGTTTCTTACCGGAAGGCGATCGGCCGAGGTCGCTGAAGATTGTAGCGAAACAAAAGTGGTTGTTGCCGCTGTACCTGATATAGCTGGATACCCCGTTCTTTTGTATTCCTGCCAGGCCTCATAACCATTCACAAAATTTAATGCGATGTATTTTTGCGTAATAATCGCTTCCAGTTTTTGTGCATTGGTTGTTGCGAGTGAATAATTCACCAAATAACTTGCCGGATTCGCTGCCTTATAAGCGGTCAAATAAGTAGTTAAAGCAGCATCAGTTGCCGATGTAGTGGTCGTGCCAGACTTCTGGAGATAATTATAAGATGCCTTTATTCCATTTTCAAAGTTGGTTGCAGCATCTCCTGATATTAAGTGGCCATTTAATGCAGCTTCCGCCAACAGAAAATAGGTTTCTGCAGCTGGCATAATTAACTGACCCATTACCCTGCTTTTTATGATGCCTTGTGTTTCCGGAGCATTTAATGCTGTACCTACACCGATATACCAAGCAGGATAACCAGAAATCCACGAAGAAACACCTGTTTCATTTCCCAATTGATTAATTGGAGTGGTTCCAGCACTAAAGTTTTTGTAAATCAATGCGCCACGACTTGCATCAGTTAATTTTCCGCCGTTATAAAAAGCATAGATCCATCTGGTTGGAATTTGCTGGGCGGCATAGCTTCCATTGCTCCCTGTATAAGTAGAATGATAAGTGTTCCAGATTGGATTTTGTCTTGCACTCGTACTTACGTAACCTGGATTTATGGTTATATCTTCTGTTAGAAAACCTTCTGCAGAAAATGTATTAAAACCAGCAGCTGCATAAGACGCCAATGTTCCAGCCTGTGCCCTGGTTAAAATGCGGAGTTTGATGTTATTTGCAAATTTGATCCACTTGGTTACATCGCCCTTAAACATTACGTCGGCACTGCCTAAAGCTGTTACTACAGAACTTGAACCATAGGTTTGAAGATCTTTGATGGCCGCATCTATTTCTGTAACAAGCGACTTGTAAACTGTAGCTGCATCATCATAATGTGGAGTAAGATTATCAACACCGGCTAAACCTTCAGAATAAGGTACATTACCGTATTCATCTACCAGAATCTGATAATAATAAGATTTCATCACCCGGGAAACCGCGTTATATAATACAAACTTATTTACTCCGGTGGTAGATGTAATGATGTATTGATAACTTCTGAGATCAGAAAATGCAGCGTTGAATAAACCATTATTTGTTCCTGAATTCCAGTTGTAAGTAAAGAAAGTTGAACCGGTAAATGAATAACCACCTGCATTTGCTTGATAGCCGGCCATCCAGGCACCATAGTTAAAATACGTCACAAAGTTTGATGCAGTATTATTTAATGCTGCCGGCAAAACCAGATTTGGAGAAGATTCAGTTGCAGAGTTTGTATTTTCGTTTATATCCAGGTATTTCTTACAACCTAAGGCGGTAAAAATGATGACCGAAAGGATAGTTAATTTTAAAATTCTTTTCATAATTCTTGTCATTAAAAAGTTAATGATATAGTACCACCATAATATCTTGTAGGAGGCGTTTGAGATAGTGAAGTAATACCAACCGCATTGCTATCAGCTCCATTATTACTGTAATCAGGATCTGCGTATTCATTTGATTTTGGCATCCAGATGAAAAGGTTTCTGCCTTGTGCACTAATGGTTGCCGATTTAATGAACTTTACACTGCGAAGTACTGATGAAGGTAGTTTGTACGCCAGTGAAAGCTCCCTCAATTTCCAGTAGTTTCCTGAATAAACATAATTACTGGTCACACCAGAATAAAGGCTACTGCTTGTCCAAAAACCTGCACCACCATCAGATACCGTAATGCTATTGTTAGCTACATAGGTTCCTGATGTAGAATCATAATATGACGAGTTAGGGAAAATAAATTTTTCTCTGTTATAGTAAGCACTTCTGGCAGATGAACCAGAGAAATCATAAGTTGATCCGGCTGTGCTATACTGAACATAATTTGATCTGTATTCAAATAATCCTGAGAAAGTTAGCCCTTTCCAGCTTAACTGAAAATCCAATCCCAATCTATTTTTGGGAATTGTATTTCCAAGGATATTCCCTGTAGTCGTACCAACGGGATATCCTGTATTCTGATCAACCACTACTCTACCTTCAGCATCCCTGATATAATCAGAGCCAATAATAACAGGATAAATCTGACCCACCTGACCATAAATTGTAGTACTATTGCTTACTCCGATGCGGGTTAAATCGTTTGAGAGTGAAACCAGTTTGTTATCGTTATAGGTATAGTTACCGCCTACCGTTAATTTCCAATCGCCTTTTCTAATTGGCGTAAAGTGTAAAGCTGTTTCTAAACCCTCATTCGTTAACTCTCCGGTATTTAAAAGATAATAGCTATAACCTGTTGTTACCGGTACACCAGCAGTAATGGCCTGGCCAGTTGAGCTGGTATTATAATAGGTTACGGTACCATCAATTAATCCATTTAACAATCTAAAATCAACACCACCTTCATACCCAGTAGTAATTTCTGGCTTTAAATTATTAGAAACCAGTGTATTATTAGGTGTATAACCTGTACCATAACCATAACCGGTTTGCGAATCAAAAGTAGATTCTAAAGCGTAAGCACCACCATTTGTAGTATTGCCTACGTTTACGTTACCTACTTTTGATACACCTGCCCTGATTTTCATATAATCGATTACTTTGCTGTTTTTCAAAAAAGAAAAAGCATCAGTTGGAATGAATGAGATATCTGCAGCAGGATAAAAGAAAGAACGGTTTGCGGGTGCTAAAACTGATACCCAATCATTTCTTCCTGTTAAGTGCAAGTACAGATACTTTTTGTAACCTAATGTTACATCTGCCCATACACCATACTGGCGTGTATTATAATTGGTTTCGCTAGCTGATGGCGTTCCGGTAATGTTACCTAAATTATAAAGTTCATTAACCTGTAAACCACTTCCTGAAGCTCCAAGATATTTGTAATTGTAGCTTTTTAATGAAGTACCTATTAATGCATTAAGTGAAAAATCTTTGTAATCTTTCTTAATATTTGCAAAAAAGTCTGTACTGAAGTTACTTGTCGTTAATGTTTCATCAGATACGCCACTGCTTTCATTTGTTTTAGCAGAATGATCTAGTGTATACTGCGTATACGTATAACCCATTGTGCTGTTTTTATTCTTATAATAACGGTTACTGATTGCCGCTCGGTAAGTAAAATCAATCCAGTCAGCAGCTTTGTATTTTAACTCTAATAAGCCAGTTAGATATTCATTTTGAGTATTCTGTCTGTAGTTATCAATAGCCCAATATGGATTTTCGTAATAATCATTGTAATAATTATCAGGATTTCCCCAGCCAGAGGTATTCTGCCAATCTTGATAAGATAACAGCGGAATCTGCGCTGGTGTATTTAAAAGGTTGTTATAGATTGTAGATGTAGCACTGGTAATATCATATTTGTTTTGCGTATAACTTGCATTGTAATTTGCACTGAAGTTTTTAGTAAAATTTCTAGATCCGTTATATCGCAATGATGTTCTGGTGTACTTATCTTTAGGTGTTGTACCTGATCCATCTAAATACTGAGCCGATAAATAAGTTGAAGATTTTTCATCTGCTGAAGAAATAGAGAAATCGGTTTGATTAGACACTCCTGTATTCCAGAAATCATATTTATCATCCGTGGCGGAGTATGTAGCATATTGTTGTGTGCCATTCTCTAATAAACGCCCAATTGCCTTGGTTGAACCATCGAAAGCTGGTCCGTATTGTTGATTTTCAATTGGATCGTATATCTGCGCATCAGAAGTTGAACCTGAACCAAAGGTATTTTGTAATAAGGGATAAAAGCTTACCTGTTCTAAAACTGTTGTATTCGAAAGTTTGATCACCGGTGTACCAACTTTTCCTTTTTTAGTGGTGATGATTAATGCACCGTTTGACGCATCAGATCCATACAACGCAGCCCCACTGGCTCCGTTTAAAACCGTGATATCTTCAATGTCATCAGGATTAAGATTACCAAGCAATGCATTGGGAACGACGGCACCATCTAACACAATCAAGGCTTGGTTATTTCCTGTGATAGACCTGTTTCCCCTTAGCACTAAACGATAGCTTGGATTAACACCGCTGCCTACAGCATTAATTTGTAAGCCTGCAACTTTACCCACTAAACCTCCTGCAATAGTGGGCGATTTTCCTGCTGTTAACGTTGATCCATCAATCCTAGTCGATGCATAACCTTGTTCCCTTGCAGCCCTTTTGATACCACCGGCAGCAATAACAACTTCATCCAATACACTAACATCAGATTCGAGAACCATATCAATAGTTTTAGCATTGACATTGAGTTCCCTTGTTTTGTAGCCAACAAAAGTAAACACGAGTACATCGTTGTTGGTGGTTTTAATGGAATAGGCTCCGTTTGCGCCAGTTGTAACTCCATTGTTTGTTCCTTTAACTTTTACGCTTACCCCAGGAATTGGTAATCCGTCTTCTTTGGCAGATACCACCCCCGTAACAATTCTTTCTTGTGCGGATACCCTGGTAACCAGTAGAACAATAAAGAACAACAAACACTTTAGTAGTTTTCTTTTCATTTACATTTAATTTTAGTTTAATAGTTGATAATGTTTGTTGAAGAATTAATCATAACAAGGCCGCGACAGTACTGGAGAGGTACGCCCAAATGAACTTGTAAAATGATTAGTTTAATTTTTCATCGTATTAGGAAAACTTGAGGAGATTTCCAGTTCGTTGCGAACAAGTGCGATGATTAACAATTCAGCCTCTAAGAAATGGCAATGAAAAAAAATAAAATGTTAAGTATCGATAAAACCAACTATTGTATCGATCAATCATTTTAACAATGTTAAATTTTAATAAATCTGATTTTATCTGCTAAATTTTACTATTACAGCAATAAAAATGGCTGATAAGTTATTTTTTATTTAATATTCTCAGCGAAACACTAAAATAGTTTCCTGTAAAGATGAAGTGGTAATACATAAACAATTCTATAAGCGATAAATATTGCACGATGATCAAAACATCAGGCTAAATGGCTTTTCTCTGCAGATGCAGGGCGAAAAATCATGAATATCAGGATACATTCTTATTTATTTCGTAAAATATAGCAATATGAAAACGATGATCATTTTTTGGAGACTAAACAATATATTTGAAAGCCTCATAAAGTGATTTAAGTTTATGAGCTAAACAAAATCATTTTCGTCATGATTAAAAATATTTCAGTAATTGGATCAGGTACAATGGGAAATGGGATTGCGCATGTATTTGCTCAGTTTAATTATCAGGTAAATCTGATCGATGTACGTCAAGAAGCACTTGATAAAGCTATTTTAACGATCACTAAAAATCTCGATCGACAGATTGCAAAAGGAACATTATCAGAAGACCAAAAGTTAATTACCTTAGGAAACATCGAGACTTTTACTGCAATGAAAGATGGCGTTCAACATGCAGATCTTGTTGTTGAAGCTGCAACAGAAAACATCGATTTAAAACTTAAAATCTTCAAAGATTTAGATCAGTTTGCACCAGCCGATGCAATTTTAGCCTCAAATACTTCGTCAATATCTATTACGCAAATTGCAGCGGCTACCAATCGTGGCGATAAAGTAATCGGCATGCATTTTATGAATCCTGTTTCGGTAATGAAGTTGGTGGAAGTGATTCGGGGTTATCAAACAACCAACGAAACAACAAAGACCATCATGTCACTTTCTGAAAGCTTGGAAAAGGTACCAGTTGAGGTAAATGATTACCCAGGTTTTGTAGCTAACAGGATTTTGATGCCAATGATTAACGAAGCCATTTATACTCTATATGAAGGTGTTGCGGGTGTTCATGAAATCGATACGGTAATGAAGTTGGGCATGGCACACCCGATGGGTCCACTTCAACTGGCTGATTTTATAGGTTTAGATGTTTGTTTGGCAATATTGAACGTGTTGCATGATGGATTTGGAAATCCTAAATATGCCCCTTGTCCCCTACTAGTGAACATGGTTACTGCAGGAAAAAAAGGAGCAAAAACCGGAGAAGGCTTTTATAAATACACTGCCGGATCAAAGGAATTAATTGTGGCTGATAAATTTAAAAAATCCTAATTTTTTTAGCATTTAATTTTATATTTGCTTTATGAATGAAAATCTTGATCCAGATGCAAGCAACTTAACACCTACCGATAGAGATATTGAAAGGGTTTTAAGGCCACAAGCTTTTGAAGATTTTACCGGACAAGAGAAAGTGATGGAGAACCTGAGAATTTTTGTTCAGGCGGCTAAACTTCGTGGCGAGGCACTTGATCATGTGCTGCTTCACGGCCCTCCGGGATTAGGAAAAACAACGCTTTCTTACATTATTGCCAATGAGATGGGTGCTGGAATCAAAGTTACATCTGGTCCGGTATTAGATAAACCTGGTGATTTAGCTGGCTTACTTACGGGGTTAGACACGGGCGATATCTTATTCATTGACGAAATCCATCGCCTCTCTCCTTTGGTTGAAGAATATTTGTATTCAGCCATGGAAGATTTCAAGATTGATATCATGTTGGAGACAGGTCCAAACGCCCGTTCCGTTCAAATTTCCTTAAATCCATTTACACTGGTTGGCGCAACTACACGTTCGGGTTTATTAACAGCACCTTTACGTGCCCGTTTTGGCATCAATTGCCGTTTAGCTTATTACGATGCAAAGCTTTTAACCACCATTGTGTTGCGCTCATCTGATATTCTGAATACACCTATTGATGATGAAGGTGCTTACGAAATTGCCCGAAGAAGTAGAGGTACGCCTCGTATTGCAAATGCACTGTTACGTAGAACAAGGGATTTTGCACAAATTAAAGGTACTGGTAACATCGATCCTGAAATAGCAAACTATGCTTTAAACGCATTAAATGTAGATGAACATGGTTTAGATGAAATGGACAATAAGATCTTGGTTACCATTATCGACAAATTTAAAGGTGGTCCGGTGGGCTTAAAAACCATCGCTACTGCTGTAGGTGAAGATGAAGGTACGATTGAAGAAGTTTATGAGCCCTTTTTAATTCAGGAAGGTTACATTATGCGCACTTCCCGCGGACGAGAGGTAACAGAAGCAGCATACAAACATTTGAAGAAAAATTTCCCTGGCCAGACCGGGAAATTGTTTTAGTTTTTTTTTATCGCAGATGTAAAATTGTTTAGTTATATCTATTCAAAACGCTATTTCTCCAATAATATCTGGCCATATATTATCTGCTCATGATCACGTTTGCAGCGCTATCGTTATGATAGTTTGTAAAGGTCATTGCATATCAAACTAGGAAGACGCTTGGTAGAAACCTTAAATAATATGAACATTTAGGCCACTTCTCTGTTCATCAATGTAGAAATCAAACATTATGAATATAGAAATACGAAAATTAACGCTGGAAGACTATGCCGATTTAAAAGAATCAATGTTGCAAGCGTACGATAGCATGGGCGGTTCTATTTGGCCCAAATCAAGTATTGCAAAACTTCTAAATATTTTTCCTGAAGGCCAGCTTTGTATTGCTGTTGATGATAAGGTAGTGGCTTGCTCACTTTCTATTATTGTGGAATATGACGAATATGGCGATCGACATACCTATAAATTAATCACCGGAGATTATTCTTTTACCACCCACGATCCAAATGGTGACACTTTGTATGGCATCGAAATTTTCGTGCATCCCGAATTCAGGGGTTTAAGATTAGGTCGCAGGCTTTATGAAGCAAGAAAAGAACTTTGTGAGAGTTTAAACCTCAAAAGCATCATCGCCGGAGGAAGAATACCAGGTTATCACCAATATGCCCAAACCCTTTCTCCAAGGCAATATATTGATAAAGTAAAGTCGAAAGAGATTTATGATCCTACTTTAACCTTCCAAATTTCAAATGATTTCCACGTAAGAAAAGTATTAAAAAATTATCTTCCTGGGGATAAAGAATCGAAGGAATATGCAACCTTAATTGAGTGGAATAATATCTATTATCAGGGTTTAGATGCTTCAGCACGTTCGGCTATGACCATCCGCTTAGGGCTGGTTCAGTGGCAAATGCGTTTGTTTCCGGATATGGAATCATTTTATGAACAAGTAGAATTTTTTGTAGATGCGGTAAGTGGATACAAATCAGACTTTGTGATGTTTCCAGAGTTATTTAATACACCTTTGCTGCAGCCCTATAACCACCTGCCGGAAATTGAGGCCATGCGGAAACTGGCTGAAAAAACAGAAGAAATCGTCGCCAAAATGCATGAATATGCATTGAGTTACAATATCAATATTATTACCGGAAGTATGCCCTTACTAGATGGCGGTAAACTATACAATGCTTCTTACCTGTGCCATAGAACGGGCAAGATTGATGAATTCCGTAAAATTCACATCACGCCAAACGAACAAAAATATTATGGTATGGTGGGTGGAGATAAGGTTCAGGTTTTTGATACAGATTGCGGTAAAGTTGGTATTTTAATCTGCTATGATGTCGAATTTCCAGAACTAAGTAGAATTTACTCCGATCAGGGCATGCAGATACTTTTTGTACCTTTTTTAACAGATACACAAAACGGATATACCCGAGTTCGGCACTGTGCCCAGGCCCGGGCGATTGAAAATGAATGTTATGTAGCCATTGCGGGCTGTGTGGGTAACCTTCCTAAGGTTAATAACATGGATATTCAGTTCGCACAATCTGCCGTGTTTACACCATCTGATTTCGCCTTTCCTACCAATGCAATTAAAGCGGAGGCCACTCCGAATACTGAAATGGTTTTATTAGCCGATGTAGATCTTCATTTGCTGGATGAGTTGCACCATTATGGAACAGTAAAAATATTGAAGGATAGAAGAACGGATTTGTATCAAACCAAACTTTTAAAATAACACAGCATAAAAAAACGCCGGTCGCATCAACAACCGGCGTTCATTATAAACTAAAGCTAACTATTTTTTCATCGCAAACCATACGATCAGGCCAATAACCACTGCAATTGGGATGATCCATTTTAAAACTGATCCTGCTCCGTTTTCATCCTTTTCTGTTACGGCAGGTTGCGCCGGTCCCGGATCTTCTTTATGACTTTCGTAATCTTTTTCTATCGGCTTAGGAGCTTCTCCCGATTCCGTATGTTTTGGATCTATATTTTCCATAAGTATTGTTGAGTAAGGTTCTTTTAATCCAATTCTTTGAATGTTAAAGAACTGCAATTAATTAATTTAGTTTTCTGTAAATAGAACAAGCGATTGTTAAAAAGGTTTTGCTTCTTAAGCCTTATCTTTGCATTTCGTGTACAACAATGCTGTAAAATATAGCCAACTCATAAAAGATGAAGCCATTAGGCTCGGCTTCCTGTCGTGCGGTATTTCAAAGGCCGAATTTTTGGAAGAGGAAGCGCCGCGGTTGGAACAATGGTTGAATAAAAACCATCATGGCGAGATGAAGTATATGGAAAATTATTTCGATAAACGTCTTGATCCCCGCCTGCTTGTTGATGGTGCAAAATCAGTGATTTCTCTATCCTTAAATTATTATACTGAAGAAAAACAGGCAGATCCGAATGCGCCTAAAATTTCAAAATATGCATACGGACAAGACTATCACCATGTGATTAAAGACAAGTTAAAGGCACTAACTCATTTCATTGAAGAAAATATAGGAGAAGTATCTGGCAGGGCCTTTGTTGATTCTGCACCGGTGCTCGACAGGGCCTGGGCAAAAAAATCAGGCATTGGCTGGGTTGGGAAAAACTCTAATCTCATCAGTAAAACCGATGGCTCATTTTTCTTCCTGGCCGAGTTGATTATAGATCTGGAGCTGGATTATGATCACCCCTTTCAAACCGACCATTGCGGAACCTGTACCCGATGTCTTGATGCATGCCCAACAGATGCGATCATTGCCCCGCAGGTGGTTGATGGAACAAAATGCATCTCCTACTTAACCATTGAGCTAAAGAACGAGATTCCAAACGAGTTTAAAGATAAAATGAGCAACTGGATGTTTGGCTGTGATATTTGTCAGGACGTATGCCCCTGGAATCGCTTTTCGAAAGTCCATTCGGAAGCAGCATTTAAAGCTGAAAACGGTTTGCTGGATTTAACTGAAAAAGATTTGACAGAGATAACCGATGAAGTTTTTAAAAAGGTTTTCAAAGGCTCAGCAGTAAAGAGAACGAAGCTAGCCGGCTTAAAAAGAAATATTGATTTTTTAAAAACGGAGTAATCCGTCATTGCAACATAAAAGGCATCTGTTTATAAAGATTACCGAATGAAATGCAATGACAGATACCTTCTTAGTTCACATTAAAGCTGTTGTCACTTTTAACCTTATCGGGTACATGGCTGCTTCCCATTACCACCCTACTCAATTTTTTATCAGTTTTAATTTTTATCTCTACCTGCTTTGTAGCATTTTCCCAAATACCGATGCTGCTGTGACGCGTTTCTCTTGAACCATCACTGTAAGTTAATGTCAAGTCTATCGGCAGTGCTTTAACACCCTTATTTTCTACTATTACAGCATATCCGTCAGAATTTTTTTCAACAGACTTTATTGCCATATCCAAAACGCCTCCTTCAAAAAACCATGGTTTCCAAAACCAGTTCAGGTTTTTGCCACTTCCTTCATTCATGCTGTTAAAAAAATCATACGGCATTGGATGTTTTCCATTCCAGTTCTTAATGTAGTGATGAAGTGCTTTGGTAAATAGTTCATCACCTAAATAATCCTTAACATATAAATAAGCTAAACCGGGTTTGGGATAAGAATTAGTAAAACTTCCAGATCCTTTCAGATCGGGTGTTAATGTCATGATTGGGGTGTCATCTTTGCTTCCTGATGATGAAGCGGTTGGCTGAATACCATATTCATCCACAATAGTCGAATCAATCATTGGAGAAATCAGCCACTCACCTATGGTTGCCCAGCCTTCATCCATCCAACCGTATTTGGTTTCATTTATCCCCATATAAAACGGGAACATGGTATGGAAAATTTCATGATCAGTCAGGGTGATGGCATCTTCTCTGTTATCTACAGGGTTATCATTTACCATCATCGGATATTCCATTTGATCTAAACCATCAAAAATAGTTTCGTGGTTGTAAGGAAATGGCCATTTAGGAAATCTGTAGCTCATCGATTCAACTGTTTTCCGGGCAAAGTCAATCACTTCATAATAATCTCTATGTTTTGGATTAAAAACTGCATCAACCCGTGTTCGGCGTTTTGTTTTCGGGTCAACAACTAAACTGGTAGATTTCCAGAGATAATGATCACTTAACGCAAAAACAAAATCCGTAACATTTTTAGCTTCGAATTTAAACGTATTGAAGGTATTGGGTTGTGTTACTTTTTTGCCTGTTAAATCCTCATTGGTAATTACATCTACAACAGCATCATTTTTTTCAGCATTCAACAACCTCGATACAATCTGTTTCTGGAAAACATCATCAGGATTTGTTAAATCTCCAGTAGCCCAAACACTATATCCAGCTGGTACCTTAATTTGAGCCTTAAACTGATCGAAATCATTATAAAACTCTTCGGCACCAGTGTAAGGATATTTATTCCAGCCATCCACGTCATCATAAACAGCAATTCTAGGAAAAAAGTAAGCAATAAAATGAGAGCCTTCGTCCACCTGTCCGGTGCGAACATGCGATCCTTTATTGACGGTATAGTTGTAATTGAATTTGAATTTAATTGTTTTACCAGGCAACAAAGGCTGGATGGCGATTTGCATGTTAGTACCATCAATTTGCAAATGACTGAGTCCAAGTTGTTGATCGTTCTGCAAGACCGAAGTAATTTTCACGCCTTCACCCAAGTCTGATTCAGAAATTTTTGATTTCCTTGGTGTTCCTTTTTTATACAGATTAGGATAAAGTTTAAACCAGATTTCTTTCAAAGTATCAGGACTGTTATTGGTGTAAACTACCTCAGCTTGTCCTTTCAACAATCGCGATACAGGATTGAAATCAACTACCAGATTATACTTTGAAGAATTTTGCCAATACTGCTGACCAGGTTTACCGGAAACTGAACGGGTTCCCTTTTCATATGTATTTTGAAACACTGGCTCAATGGGAAGCTGAACCTGTGCATTTGCACAAATTGCAGAGAACAGCAAAATGCCTGCTATTTTTATTGATTTCATTCTAAATGATTGACTGACAACTACTATGACAGATGCTGAAATTACTTACCAAATTTCATCTTTAACTGCTCCAACATATCTGTATTTATAGGCTGAGCTGGTTTTTCAGGCTTAGGCTGTGGCTTTTGTTGATATTGTGGTCGTTGCGCTGGCGCATTTTGTTGCGGTTTTGCTGCACGGTTTTCATTTTTCTTTGCGTTAAACTTCGCCCACTCTTCGTCTAATTTTTTCTTGGTGTAAAGCGGGAAATCGCCTTGTTTCATCCAGGCATAATAACTTGGCTCTACAGCAAAAACCTGCCCTGTAGTTTTACCTTTATGTTTACCAAAGTTAAAGCAAACTTCATTTTTATCGTTATAAACCATTCTTCCCGCAAAGTCTACAGGTTTGTGAATATTGGTGAAAATATGCAAAGCCTCAACATCGTTTACAACCGGAATACTCTTGTTTCCTTGCTTATCTTCAAATTCCTTCTCCTTATACATTTCAAGCTGACCAAGCAAAACTTTGTAAGTTGCGATTACATCAGCTTCAGCGGCATGGGCATTCACTAAATCTTCCTGACAATAAAATTTGTAGGCTGCTTTTAATGTACGTTGTTCCATCTGGTGGAAAATATTTTGCACATCAACAAATTTCCGTTCGTTCATATCAAAATCGATGTCTGCCCTCAAAAATTCTTCTAAAAGCATCGGTATATCAAATTTATTAGAGTTGTAACCGGCTAAATCGCTATCTCCTATAAACTCGGCAATTTCTTTTGCCAAAACCTTAAAAGTAGGCTCATTTGCAATATCTTCATCGTAAATACCATGGATTAATGAAGTTTGCAAAGGAATTGGCATTTCCGGATTCACCCGCCAAGTTTTAACTTCTTCAGTACCATCTGGCATCGCTTTTAAAATGGCTATTTCTACAATTCTATCAGCGCCTACATTTATACCGGTAGCTTCTAAATCGAAAAAGGCTAGCGGACGTTTTAAGTTTAATTTCATTTTATTAGATATGAGAAAGATGACATAGCATTACACTAGATCGATTTTATATGTTTATTCAAAAGTGCTAAAAAGGATTGATTAGTTTATAAAACCGCTAATTAAATTCAAAATATAATTTTCAAATTATTTCTGAATGTTAAATCCTAGCTTTAAATTGCCATAAATTAAACAACGCCCTCCATGAAGAAATTCTTGTTCCTCTTTCTATCATCTATTCTATCTATCACTGCTTTTTCACAAAACTTCGATTACGGTGCCATCACCTATGATGATTATGAATTTGATAGAAAAAAAATAGACAGTAATGCCAATGCGGTTGTGCTCAAAGAGTTTGGTACCGCAAGAATTGATATTGATGATGCTACTGGCCGTTTAGAACTTGTTTTTGATTACCATGTGAAGATAAAAATCTATAACAAGGAAGGCTTTGACAACGCTAATGTAATTGTTCCATTATATAAAGATGATACGCGTGAAGAAACCATCAATGATTTAAAGGCGTCAACCTTTAATTATGTGAGCGGAAGATTTGTGGAAACTGCTATGGATAGAAAAGCTACTTTTTTTGAAAACAGATCCAAGTATACTAAACTGCTAAAATTCACCTTGCCTAATTTATCTGAGGGGTCAATTATTGAATATAGTTACCGCTTGAAATCTCCAAACCTATTTAACTTCAAAACGTGGAATTTTCAAAGTAACATCCCGAAGGTAATTAGTGAATACCAGGTGCTTATTCCTGGTCTCTATAATTACAATGTTTCCCTTCGGGGTTATCAGAAACTAACAGATCAGAAGGTGGAACTGTTACGCGAATGCTTACGCTTGAACGGAGCCACTATTGATTGTTCAAAGATTACCTATCTAATGAAAAATGTGCCTGCTTTTATCGAAGAAGATAATATGACAGCACCGAGCAATTTCAAGTCTGCCGTTTATTTTGAACTTTCTGACGTGGTTAATCCTTCAGGTGCGAAAACATCCTATACCAAAACCTGGAAAGATGTTGATTATGAGCTTACCAGCGATAAATATTTTGGTTCGCAAATGAAGCGCAAAGATGTTTATAAGGAATTAATTCCAGCCATTATCAAAGATGCTACTGATGATTTAAATAAAGCTAAAGCGGTTTATAATTATATCAAAAAACAGGTAAAATGGGATAATTATTATGGTATTTATAGTGTAGATAATATTAAAAAATCTTTAGAAAACCGATCGGGATGCGTTGCAGATGTAAACCTTAATTTAATTGCTGCACTCTCTGCTGCAAATCTCGATGCTGAAGCGGTTATTCTGTCTACCAGAGAAAACGGTGCCATAAACAAACTTTATCCCGTAATTTCTGATTTCAACTATGTTGTAGCTAAGGTTAACATTGGCGATAAGAGCTACATGTTAGATGCTACCGAACCCTTACTGCCTTTTGGATTATTGCCCTTGCGCTGCATGAATGATCAAGGACGCGTGATTAATCTGAAAAAGCCATCTTATTGGATTGATTTAAAAGCCAGTCAGAAAACAGTAACCAATTATATTTTAAATGGAAAACTTAATCAGGATGGTAAAGTGATCGGAACCTTAAGCACAATTTCTCAGGGTTATGCTGCATATAATAAACGAAAAGAAATTAAACGATACACTTCAGCTGATGAATTTGTAGAAAAATTGGATGATCGACTGACAAAAATTAAGATTGTGAATCACACTATTGATAATCTGGATAGCGTTGAAAACCCGCTTACAGAAAATTACGAAATTGAATTCACCGTAATTGATGGTTCCAATAACAACAATTTCTATTTAAGTCCATTTTTCATCAATGCAATTACCAAAAACCCGTTCAATTTAAATGTAAGAACCTATCCTGTTGATTTAGGTGTTGCATCTGATGAGCGGATCATCATCAACATTGATCTTAATCAGCACTATAATCTGGTAGAAAAGCCAAAAGATATGGCCATCGGACTTCCAAATAATGGTGGAAGATATTTGCTTCAAACGCAATTAGACGGAAAAACGCTATCATTAAGTCAGATTTTGCAGTTTAATAATGCCATTTACGAACCCGATGAATATCCCTATCTGAAGGCCTTTTACAGTAAGATTATTCAAAATCAGAAAGCGGAATATTTGTTGAAAAAGGCTGATTAATATGAAAATTAAATTAATATTCCTTTGCATTTTAGGTTTGGCTAATAGTGCTGTTGCACAAGATAATTATGATGTTGATCTAATCGCCAGCAGTTTGAAAAACCGGGCCAATGCCTGCATCAGGATTAACGAAACCGTTGTAGATATGCGTGCACCCGAAAATGTGATGCAAACGGTAAAAAAAGCAATAACAGTGTTTAATGAAAATGGCGAAGATGAAGCTCGTTTGGTTTTGCACTATGATAAAAATACGTCGATAAAAAGCATCAAGGGTGAAGTTTATAACTCAGTTGGTAAACCAATAAGCAAATTTACACAGCATGATTTCTCCGATATCAGCGTAGCGGATGGATTTTCCCTATTTATTGATAGCCGGATTAAACATTATTTGCCAAATGTAAATCAATACCCTTACACCGTTGTTTACAATTACGAAATCAGAAACAAACAAAATTTAGGCATACCCAGATGGCGACCAAAACCCGCTGATGATGTTTCAGTTGAGCAAAGTTCATATACATTCATATCCAAACCAACTGATGAGGTTCGCATTAAAACGCTTAATTACAAGGGGGCGCCAGAAGTTATAACGGATGAAAAGCAGAAAAAAATGATTTGGAAAGCTGGCAATTTGCTGGCTGTTAAATCTGAGCCGTATAATCCTGATCCTGAAACTTACCTAACCAGTGTTCAGATAGCACCTACTCAATTTACCTATTATAATTACAAAGGCAGTTATCAAAACTGGGAGGAATTAGGTAAATGGGTATATAACAATTTGATTAAACAGCGAAATACCTTAGCGCCAGAAACCATTGCCATGGTTAAGAATTTAGTTAAAGATGAGAAAACAGATAAGGATAAGGCAAAAAAAATCTATCAATATTTACAAAGTAAAACGCGTTACATCAGTGTACAGATAGGTATTGGAGGTATTCAACCCATTGCAGCTAGTGAGGTTGATCGTTTAGGTTATGGCGATTGCAAGGCCTTAGTTAATTATATGCAAAGCCTATTAAAAGCCGCTGATGTAGATTCTTACTATTGTGTTGTTGAAGCAGGAAGCCAAAAGAAAAGCATGGACCCAAAATTTGCGGATATGTCGCAAGGGAATCACATCATTTTATGCCTTCCTTTAAAAAATGACACCACCTGGCTGGAATGTACGAGTCAAAAAATCCCCTTTGGATTTTTAGGAGACTTTACTGACGATAGAATCGTTTTTGCCTGCACACCTGAAGGCGGTAAATTACTGAGAACGCCAAAACTAAGCGCACAAGGTAATTTACAGATACGAAGAGCGAACTTAAAAATTAATCAGGATGGAACGCTTTCAGGAGACATGAGCACAGTTTTTTCCGGAGCACAATATGATAACCACGAATCGATTATTAGCAAACCGATTGCTGAGCAACACAAAGCCCTAAAATCATCTTACAACATTGATAACATCAACTTTGAAAAAGTTGTTTACACGCAGGAAAAAACATCAGACCCGAAGATAACCGAAGTTTTACAGGTTAACATCGGGAATTATGCCACAATTAATGGAGATAAGTTATATATGCAACCAAACGCATTTAATATTGCAAGGTCAATCCCGGAGGTTAAAACCAGAGTATTGCCTGTTTATATTAACAGAGGATATACAGATGAAGATACCATTTCTTACCAACTTCCAGACCAGGTATCAACAAACTTCATTTTACCAAATGATAAAATTTTCAAGAATGATTTTGGATTTTATGAGGCCAAAGTAAGCTTTATTGGAAATAAGATAACTTACTCTCGAAAAATCAGAATCAATGATGGAACTTTTCCTGCGGAGAAATATGCAGAGTTCTCAAATTTTATGAGTGAGGTAAATGCTGCTGATCATTTAAAACTGGTGTTTAGCTTAAAAAAATAATCCCTAAGCCAATTCCAATAATCATGATCAAATACATTAATATTTCGGTACTGGCGAAACGTTTATATTTGGTCCAAAAGGAATAATCGTGATCTTGATTCGGCATTTTCATTGATGTAAACATCAAAGATAATAAATTGACTTAATTATCGGGTTTATACGTGGTAATCTCTCTGGCCATGCCTTTAAACAACACAATATGAAAGGGCCACATGGCGTACCAGTACAGGCGTCCCCATAAACCTTTAGGCCTAAAAGTAGCAATCTGCGAAAGAAAGGCCTTGCCATGAAAGTCTACCAATTTAAGTTCCAGCCAAGCCTCGCCAGGCACTTTCATTTCGGCATATAGCAATAATCTTTTGTTTTTACGATCGGCTAAAAGCACCCTCCAAAAATCGAGTACATCTCCAGCCTGAAGATCAATATTACTTGTTCTTCCGCGTCGGGTACCTACACCTCCGAAAATTTTATCTAAAAAGCCCCTGAGCTGCCAAAGCCAATCCATAAAATACCAGCCTCTGCTCCCACCTATACTCCAGATATTTTCAAATACTTCTTCTGCCTTGCGTTCAAAAGGCATTTTTACTTTGTACTGTAATGTTCCGTTTTGTGGCACCTTAATCTGATCCATAAAATCAGTTTGTAAATATCCCCTGTTTAAAGCATCCTTCCAGCTGGATACAATGGAATTCTGATCGATCTTTTCGAAAGCCAAATGCAAGGCTTCAGCGTAGGTTAAACACTTTCTGGGTACCACACTTTTAATACGATCATCTTTACAAACTACTTCGTTTTTCATGCTGTCTACCAAACTTTTGGCAAGCGAGTATGGAACCGGAGTGATTAAATTAAGCCAAAGAGATGATAATCTGGGTGTAAGAACCGGAACGGTAATGATCCATCTCTTCAAGCCTCGTTCATTAGCATAACCCAACAACATATTTTTATACGTCAGAATATCAGGTCCGCCAATATCAAATGTTTGATTAAAAGCTTTTTCATTGTGTAGTACCCCAATTAAATAACCTAAAACATCACGAATACCAATCGGCTGACATTTGGTTTTTACCCACTTTGGCGCAACCATTACCGGAATTTTCTCGGTCAAATCTCTAATGATTTCGAAAGAGGCGCTTCCAGAACCAATGATTATTGCCGCCCGTAAAATGGTACAGGCAATGCCTGAAGATTTTAATTCTTCCTCAACAGCTAAACGGGAACCTAAATGTTTTGATAAGTGTTCATCATTTGCAATCCCGGTAAGGTAGATGATTTGCTTACAGTTGGTTTTCTTAATGGCATTTGAGAAATTTTCTGAGGATTGCCTTTCCATATCATCAAAACCACTATCACTTGATGACATTGAATGAACCAGATAATAAGCTGCATCGATATCAGAGGGAATTTCATTCAATGTATCTGCTTTGAGCAAGTCGCCACTGATAATTTCTACTTCCTCACTTAGATCAGATTTTGCAGCAAATCTACGCTCATCCCTAACCATACAAACTACCTGATGACCTTCTTCCAATAGCAGCGGCAATAACCTTGTTCCAATATAACCGTTTGCGCCAGTAAGCAGTATTTTCATGATGATCAGTTTTAAATTACAACACTGGACAATCATATTTGTTATTGATTATCAGTTAGATTAAAGAAAAATAACATTCCTACAAGCTATATTTTCATCGATAATCCGTCATCATGCTGTAAAACAGTCCGTATTATTAAAACTACACCAGCACTTGCACAACAAATACTCAGAAACTTCGTATTATTATTTCAGAAATCAACCAAACATCCCTTAATGAAGAAAATCTTTTTAGGCATTGCCGCGATTGTTTTAGTGAGTATGAGCATTGTCGGAACAAGTTGGAAAGCAGAAGAGCTTCCACAAACACAACAACAAACAGTTAAAAATATTGCTGCTGACAGTATCTACAATCAGTTCATTTCAGATATCTATTATGCTGCTCATCTGGATTCTGCAGGTTTAAACCAACAGGTTTTTGAAAAAGCACTTACCGGCTTTTACAACATGAAGTATTCTGGTTTGCTACATTCCAAATCTATTTTAACCATTGCTGATTTCGATCAGGAAAGCAGCAAGAAACGTCTTTTTATTATCGATTTGGCGCAGAAAAAACTTATTTTAAATACCTGGGTGGCACATGGGCAAAATAGTGGTGGTGATAAACCTTCTTATTTTTCCAATACGCAGAATTCTAATCAAAGCAGTTTAGGTTTTTATCTAACCGGAGAAATTTATTATGGTAAACATGGTCGTTCGCTTAAATTAGACGGAATGGACCGAGGATTTAACAACAATGCGAGGGAACGGGCGATTGTTGTTCATGGTGCCGATTATGTTTGCCAGGAAACGATTAATCAGCTTGGAAGATTGGGCCGAAGCCAGGGTTGCCCGGCGGTACCAACTAAACTGGCAAATAAAGTGATTGATGCCATTTCAGACCGCACTGTACTGTTTATTAACAACTCTGATCAGCAATACCATTCTTCGTTTTTGAACGAAACACTCGCAGCCAGCTACGCTTTAAAGCAAGTGGAAGTTTTAGCCGCTCAAATGGATTAATGTAGTTTGAGATTTGTATCACTTAAATTCCGGGGCAATATCTTGATAAAAAATCCTTTTAAGGGGGCCAGAGTATCCCAAACCCAACGGTTGGAGTCTTTGGCCTTTTCGCCACAATCCACTACTTCTGCCCTTTCCAATAGCTTATTTACAAACTTATTAAGCGGCTTAAATTTCACCAGTCGGTTAAATTGCAAACCTAAATAATCACAGTAAACATGCACCAAAATTTCGACAATGAGCGATCGGTCTGTAATCTGTAATGGACGACCAAATTTTTGCAGGTAATCATCTTTAATGGTTTTTACCAACAAAATAAATCTTTCACCTGCTTTACCATCCAAAAAGCGCCAAAGTTCTGCGTTGCCGTACACGCGTATAATACCCATATCTAAATGGACTTTGATAGTGCAATTTTCTAAATGGTAATGGCTATTCATTAAATTTTAGATTTTAAACTCGATTATTTGTTACTGAATAATGCAACCGTAACACTAAAACAGCGAAAATGTTTAGTCATCAGGTGTTTAGTGTGTGAGTAAAATTTTGATTTTTGAATCAATATTTTGAGCATCTTTGAGGTTTTAAAATAAGCCCAATTCATGAAGATTGTTATTGCAGAAAAGCCTTCAGTTGGCCGCGAACTTGCTAAAGTTTTTGGTGCAACTACCAGAAAAGACGGATATATCGAAGGTAAAGGATATTCGTTTACCTGGGCATTTGGGCATTTATTGCAATTGGCACCTCCACAAGATTATGGTTTTATTGGCTGGAGAAAGCAGCACTTACCCATGTTACCAGCTAAATTTAAATTGGCAGTTCGCAAAATCAAAACTAAAGACGGCTTTGTAGAAGATCCGGCAGTTAGAAAACAACTTGATACAATAAAAAGACTTTTCGATGAGGCTACAGAAATTATTGTAGCTACGGATGCCGGGCGTGAAGGCGAGCTGATTTTCAGATATATCTACTATTATCTGAAATGCAAAAAACCATTTAAAAGATTGTGGATTTCCTCACAAACTGATGAAGCTATAAAAGATGGTTTTAGAAATCTTAAGCCTGGCACCGATTACGATACGCTATTCAATTCCGCACATTGTCGATCTGAATCTGACTGGCTTGTTGGCATGAATGCAACACAGGCTTTGAGTATTTCTGCGGGCAACCGAACTGTATTGTCGCTTGGTAGAGTTCAAACACCTACCCTTGCCATGATTTGTGCCCGCTTTTTAGAAATTAAAAATTTTGTACCGCAAATTTATTACCAGATCAGCATCCAGCTGGTTAAGGATGAGCAAAGTTTTAAAGCGGTTTCGACTACAAACTATAAAGAAAAGGAAGAAGCTGAAAAGCTTTTTGCTTTAGTAGAAGATGTGGCATCCGGATTCCCAACTGGTGGAAATATCACAGCAGTTGAAGCTAAACCCCGTAAAGAACCACCACCGCTTTTGCATGATTTGAGTAGTTTACAGCAGGAAGCGAATAAAAAGAAGGGATACACGGCTGATCAGACCTTGAATATTTTACAGAATTTGTATGAAAGCAAACTCGTTTCTTATCCTCGTACAGGATCAAGATATATCGGCGATGATGTTTTTGCCGGGGTTCCGGATTTGATTACCAAATTTGTTAACCATCCTGATTTTGGTAAACAGGCAGCTTTCCTTCAAACCATTAAACTAAATAAACGTAGTGTCAATGCAAAAAAAGTAACCGATCACCATGCCGTTTTACCAACTGGTGTAGAGGCTTATGGACTTAGCAGCGATAAACAGGCTGTGTATGACATGGTAGTTGGACGCATGATCGAAGCCTTCCATCAGGAATGTTTAAAAGAAATTACCAAGATCACCATTCAATCTGGACTTACTTTTATTGCCAATGGAACCGTTATTCGTTCTGCCGGATGGCGTTCGGTTTTTAATGAAAGTGAAGACGATAAAAAAGATGAAGATAACGCCGCTTTGCCAAAGGTTATTGTTGGTGAACAATTACCAATTACAGAAAAATCCTTATTAGAGAAGCAAACAAAACCAAAATCAATGTATAATGAAGCGTCTCTTCTGAAAGCACTGGAAACCTGCGGTAAAGAAATTGAGGATGAGGAGTTGCGATATGCGATGAAAGACAGTGGTTTAGGAACGCCCGCTACTCGAGCTTCTATTATTGAAACCTTAATCACCAGAGAATATATTACCAGAGAAAAACGGAATCTGGTACCTTCAGCCAAAGGATTGGCGGTTTATGAAGTGGTGAAAGATAAACAGATTGCTCAGGCTGAACTTACAGGTCAATGGGAAAAACGATTGGAAGAAATCAGATCGGGATCGTCCGTAAAAGATTTTAAATTTGAAATTACCGAATATACCAAAATGATTACCAACGAATTACTGATTGCCGGCGCAAGTATTTCGGGTAAATTGCAGGAAAACAATCTAGAAAAGGTTTAGCCGAAAGCTATCTTCAGGGCATCTTCAATTGCTAAACCCATATCTTCATCTTTTTGGATAAAGGCTATTGCCCCTGCTTCGGTATATTGTTTCTCGAGCGTAGTTTTATCATTACCGGTAAACATGCAAACTTTTATTTCGGGCTGGATAGCATGAACTTTTCGTACCGTATTTGGATTACTATCGCCCCTTGGCATATTGATATCCAACAGTAAAAAATCAAATTTTTCACGGTTTAATAAATCAAAAGTATCAGGAAGATTTGTAGTTTCAAATACCTCAGACGAAGGTATCAATTTCCGAAAATAGCCCTTCATTACCATTCGCATCAATTCATTATCGTCTGCGATTAAAACCCTTGCACCTTCTTTCATTTTGTTGTTGTATTCGTTAGCTTTAGTAACGGTCATCGCGTAACCTGTTTATACAACATAACTAAAAACAAAAAAGTTCATGGTTTTGCTAAAGAAATAAGGCAATCAGGATGATTTATTCAAATATAGACATTTCTTTGAGGTTTAAACGTTTAGATATCTGATTATACATTTATAAACTCCCAGGCACTATAGTAAGCGTTAAGTTTTTCGGCATAGGTAATAAAATCTGCATAAAACTTAGCCTTTGAAAGTGTTGTACTATCCCCTATTACCACTAGCTTCTTCCTTGCCCGGGTCATGGCTACATTCATTCTTCTGGTATCAGCTAAAAAGCCAATGGAGCCGTCTGCATTGCTACGGGTTAAGCTAATGTATACAATATCCCGCTCCTGCCCCTGAAAACTATCGATAGTATTAACAGAAATTTTATCTTGATGGGCCATTAACAATTCATTTTCTTCAACCAACATCTTGAGAATTTGAACTTGCTGTTTGTATGGAGAAACGATAGCGATTGAAGGAAAATCAACGATTGTTTCTTTTGATTCAAGTTCCTGAATTAAAGCACTCAAATGCGTCACTAAAAAAGTGGCCTCATCAGGATTTGTAGTACTGGTTCCATCTAATTTTTCATCAAAACTACATCCGGCTGTGTCTATGAAAGCAAGCGGCTCATCATCAGCAAAAACTAAATGTCGGGCAACAGCATGATGGGCATGGAGCTGACTGTTATAGAAAACCTGAGAAGAATATCCCATTATACTTTCATGCATCCGGTATTGTTCATTTAGAAGGACAACAGATTCAGGATGAAGGCTAACTGACTTTTCCAGTAAAGTTTTACTTAATCCGTTTCTGCCGGCTTCGCTAGATTTTATTGTTGGCGATAATTGGAAATGATCACCTGCAAGTACCAGTTTTTCTGCTTTTAAAATTGGGATCCAACAGGCGGGTTCCAAAGCCTGTCCGGCTTCATCGATCACTACCGTATTATATTTTAAATTGCGAACAGTACAATGGTTTGCGCCTACCAATGTTGCCGTTATAACCTGCGCCTTACTGAACAGATTATCCATAATATACTGTTCCGTTTTTTCAACTTCTTTGCCAATTTTGTGTGCTTCATCAAATAAAGCCTTGCGTTGATCGCGTTCAGCTTTCCCGAAACTTCGCTTATATTTATGCGCCATGTTTTTGAATTCGTTGGCCTGCTTTTTTAGAGATTTAACGGACTTCATGTCTGGATGATCAGCCATTTTATGCTCTAAAGTTGATGCCAGCAACCTATCGGAAACACGGGCAGGATTACCTATCCGAATGACGTTAAGCCCCTCTGCTGCTAATTTTTCAGTTAATAAATCTACTGCGGTATTGCTTGGTGCAACTACCATGATCTTTTGATCGTAATGCTTCGTCAGCGATTTTATTGCATGTACCAGTGTTGTAGTTTTGCCGGTACCAGGAGGACCATGTACAATTGCTAAATGATTGGCCGTAACGATTTTATGAACAGCCTGTTGCTGTGATTCATTTAGTTTGTTCGGGATGAAGAATTTCTCCTCATTCTGAAATGAAGGTTTTTCCCCCTGTGTTAGAATGCTAATTAATTTATTTTCCGAATGATGGTCTGCCAGATTTGAAGCCTGCTTCAACGCATTTTGCATTTCATCGTAACTGTTGTTATCGAAAAGCAAATCAACCCCTAATTTGCCGTCACGGCTCCAATCTGGTAATTCATCAACCCTGAAACTAATTTTCATTTTATTCCCGGTTTGATGTGTAATGGTTCCCTCCAGCCTATCTTCCTTTGCATCGTGGTTGGAGAATAAAACCACAGAAGATCCAAACCTAAACTGATGAGAAATATCCTGATGAGTGGTACGTTCCAATTCGACAGTTAGGTAATCGCCCCGGCCGATTTCACTGTTGCGAATAGCAATAGGATACCAGGTTAATCCTAATAATCGGCGGTCTGCAGCCGAAGTATTTTCGGTAAGTTTTAAATATGCTTGTAAATCTTCATCACGCTCTGTAATGAGTAGCTCCTGAAGTTTTTTAAAATATTCTTTCGGCAAGGATAGATTGATTAATTGCTAAATAGCTGATTTCTTTTGATTGAAACGAGTTCTTAACTTACAGTTACAAAACCAGTTCTTTATGAAGTCTTAGCATCGTTTCGTAAGGATCTGTACTAAAACCAGGATGCACTTTTGAACACTGCACTACAGTACTTCTCGTTGCTGTTAACCACCTGAATCGTGAAGCCTGATCATACTGGCCAATCGGGCCACCATTCTTTGCACCAGCGCTAATCCGTTCGAATGCTGAAAGATTCGCGTGAATGTCATCCATATCAATTTTCCCTGCTATGGCGCTAATCTTGCACTCGTCTACTACAAAAATGCTTTGTAAGAACTTCTTCTTAGCGCAATAAAGGATAATGCCTACATTAATAAATTCCTCCCGTTCTACCCTCGGCATCACGCGGATCACGGCATACTCAAATAAGAATCTCTCTTGCATGCTGTGCTTCTTTTAAAAATGTTTCAGAATTTGCTAAACGCGTTTCCAGGAAATAAGCATAAGCTTTTCGATGCGCTTCCTTACTTTCAAAATTTGTTTCGCCTTCCAGCCAATCATCTGGAATGATATTAATTACTGCCTGAATTTTCTCAGGGTTAAGAATTGAACGAAATTCCTGATCTACCGCTTCAAGTTCAGAAGCCCAGGGTAGTAACACATGATCTTTAACAAGAAAAAATGGTCGTGTAGCCTGTTCTTCCCAATTTTGCCAGGAATGATGAAAGTACAACGATGCGCCATGATCAATTAGCCAAAGTTCCTTGTGCCAAACCAGCATATTGGTATTGCGGCATGTGCGATCCATATTGGTTAAGAAGCAATCTAACCAAACAATTTGTGAAGCTAATTTAGCATCAACGGCGGTAACTGTAGGATCAAAGGTAATGGCTCCGGATAGATAATGAAGGGCTAAGTTTAAACCCACACTCGCTTTTAGTAAATCCTGAATCTCTTCATCGGGTTCGGTTCTTCCAAAAGCCTCATCTAAATGGGCAAATACCAATTCAGGTACGCGTAATCCCAAAATTCTGGCGATTTCTCCACCAATTAATTCAGCAATCAACGCTCGGGTACCCTGGCCAGCGCCTCTGAATTTAAGTACATACAAAAAATCGTCATCAGCCTCGGCGATGGCTGGCATAGAACCACCTTCACGTAAGGGCGTAACGTAGCGGGTAACATTAACTTCTCTAAGCTGGATATTGTTCATAAGAAATATTAGAAACCATACATCACATAATGGACTTTCTAATTCAGCTGCAAATTTAGAACAATATTGTTAACTTTTTCCGTAAAGATTTTTGATTGATGCAGCACTTAATCGTGACCTAGATATGCATTTCCTGCAGGAGTCATTACTGCCGCCCATTGAACAGATTCGCGGTTGATTTTAACCAGGCCCATACTTTCCAACTCCTCATAAGCTTCTTCCATTCCTCCTAAAATTGGAGAATTAACTTGCTGATTAATGACCTCAAGTAGAGATACGATTTCTGATCTTTCCATAACGTTGGCTTTTGGTTATTAAACAGCAATGTCGTTAAAATGTTTATCTCATAAGTTAAACATTTTACTTGCTAAGAGGTTGTATTTAAAAGAGCTAATTTCATGGAATCGCACATTTACTATTTATTCGTTTTAGCATTGCCCGTTGCCTGTATTGCCTGGACAGTTACCAAAGAAGAAATTTTTAGGGAAGCGAGGGAATTTTGTGTTGACCGCTCAAAAAATTGTAACAAACTAATCAAACGGAAATTTTTCTATGTGTTTACATGTGAATATTGTTTCAGTCATTATGTAACGGTAATTATTTTATTTATCACAAAATACACATTGATTTATGCCAGTTGGAGGGGTTACCTCATAGCTTTTTTTGCCATTGTGTGGATAGCGAATGTTTACATGAGTTTGTACAACATCATCAGGATTGATTTAAAGAAAGAGAAAATCAGGATTGCTAAAGAAGAATCAGAACTAAATGGTGAGTAAAACCATATCCAAATTCTACTGTTAAATTGATTAAATATTATGCCATCATCTGTAATCGATCATTTCAGTTATGATGCTAATAAAAAGTCACTTCAAATAACTTTTGTTAGCGGATTAGTTTATCTGTACCGAAACGTGCCGGAAAAAATTTTCAATATGCTCAAAGCTGCAGGTTCTAAAGGCAGATATTTTAATCAGCACATTAAAAATCATTTTAAATTTAAGAAAATAGATGCCTGAAGGACCATCAATTGTAATATTGAAAGACTTGATCAGCGACCTACATTTGGGTAAACCAGAGGTATTGGAAGTTGCCGGAAACGTGAATACCATTGATAAGGAAAAACTTCTTCACAAAAAAATTAAAGATTTCAAAAGTTGGGGTAAGCATTTTTTAATTTGTTTCGATGGTTTTACTATACGTATCCATTTCATGCTTTTTGGTACCTACCTCATTAATAAAACGAAGAAGACGCCATTAAAACTTGGCTTAACGCTGAAAAATGATCAGTTAAACTTCTACACCTGCAAAGTTGATTTGTTGGATGGCGATCTAAATGATCACTACAATTGGAAAGCAGATATCATGTCTGAACATTGGGATCCAAAACTCGCATTAGAAAAACTGAAAGAAACGAAAGAAACCTATATATGTGATGCTTTATTAGATCAGGATATTTTTGCTGGCGTTGGCAACATTATCAAAAATGAGGTACTGTATAGAAGCAAAGTTCATCCGCTGAGTAAAATAGAAAACATTCCTACTGCTAAACTCAAAGCGATTATCAAAGAAGCGCAGCGGTATAGCTTCGATTTTTTAAAGTGGAAAAAAGAAAATACATTAAGTAAACATTGGGAAGTTTATCAGCAAAAAATTTGTGCCAGAGAACACAAGGTAACCAAAAAAGAACTCGGAAAAACAAACCGGCAAACCTATGTTTGTAATGATTGTCAAAAAAAATATAAATAATTTTTTCCAGAGAAAAATCTTCAAAAATCTAGAAATCAACACATTGCTTCACATGTAAGCAATGAAACTAAAAAGTTACTTTAAATTGAACGTAAAAGAAATGTTAAACTACTAGGAATTGAACAAACAAGTCCTATATTTGTCCTCGAGAGCGTTAATTTAGATACGGGTATATGGCTTAGGCTGTATGCCCGTTTTTATTTTACATCAGTTGAAATATGGCTGATTACCTTGTCTAAACAGATTTTTAGCCATGGCGTGTATGCAGTTGGATTGATGTCGATATCATTTCTCAAATCCTCAAGTTTGATATACTTGAAATCCTCTACCTCTTCATTATTAATTACTGGCTTGTCATTAGACTTGCCAAAAAATACATGATCTAATTCATGCTCCGTTAACCCGTCATCGAATACTGCCTTGTATAAAAAATTAAAACCATAAGCCAGATCGCAGGTCATGCCCATCTCCTCTGTTAATCTTCTTTCTGCAGCGGCCAGATTACTCTCGCCTTCACGAGGATGGCTGCAACAAGTATTTGTCCATAATCCACCAGAATGATATTTACTTTTGGAACGTTTCTGGAGCAAAAGTTCTTGATGATCGTTAAAAATAAAAATTGAAAAAGCACGATGTAATAATCCCTTTTGGTGAGCCTCCATTTTTTCCATCTTACCCTGAGGCAGGTCATCTTTATCAACTAAAATTACATGTTCTTCCATTGCTGCTTAAATCGCGTTTAACTTATGGCGTATCATTGAATCGAACATCAAGCCAATTTTATGATGGTTTGGAATGCGAATGCGTTCGGTCATTATTTTTTCGGCGCTCAGATTTTTGATCTTATTGAATAGTTTTTTATAATAGATGTAAGATAGGTAAACACCGTTTCTGGATGTGGATGGCAGCATTTTTATTCCTAATAGAGCATCCTTAAATTCGTCTTCTATCTCCTCTTCTATCTTGCGTTTTTCCTGATCACAGAAAACTGTTAAATTCACATTTGGAAAATAGTTGCGGTTTAGTGATTGATGATCTGCCTTTACATCACGAAGAAAATTTACCTTTTGAAAAGCGGAGCCCAACTTCATGGCAAAGGGTTTTAATCTGTTGTATTCTGCTTCATCCCCATTGGTAAATACTTTTAAACACATTAAACCAACTACTTCTGCCGATCCTAAAATGTATTCCTGATATAAATCTTCAGTAAACAACTGATCTTCCAGATCCATTTCCATGCTTTTCAAAAACAATCTAATTAATTCGTGATCGATTTGATATTCGTTTACGACTTTTTGAAAAGAATTGAGAACAGGATTTAAACTAATCCCTAATTCGATGGCTTCAAAAGTATCCTGTTTAAATTTCTCTAATAAATACTTTTTGTCGAAATTATGAAAGCTATCTACTATTTCATCTGCAAGGCGGACGAAACCATAAATAGCGTAAACGGGTTGTCGCAGTTGTTTTCCCAAAAAATAAATTCCGAAAGAAAAACTTGTGCTATAACTCGTTGTGGTTAGTTTACTGCACCTCGCCGATAACTGATCAAACATTTCTTTCATCTTTAATTTGGGTTTTGAATGGATTTTTCAAATTCTTCAAGCGTTTTAAACCAATTGATATGGTCTATATTTTTTAATTTTTCAATCACCAAACCATTTCCAGCCAGGTGTATTTTTGCAGATTTGCAAACCTCAGATAATTGTGTAATATATTTTTGTGCACCAGCCTCTAATCTTGCCCTGACCATAAAAAGCAAAACATGATCAACATTAATACTCGAGATTACTTCTTCGATAGAATCTAGTGGAACTTTGCTTCCCAAATAGATTACTTTTTGATGGTTCAACCGAAGCATATAATTTGCAAAGATTAATCCGATGTCGTGATCTTCATCTTCAGGCAGAAAAAGCAACCAGGTTTTTCCACTATCTGAAGCTGATTCGGTATTATTAATTTCGGAGAAAAGTTTTTGGCGGATCAAACTGGAGATGAAATGTTCATGAGCAGGACAAATCTCATCTTTTCGCCACATTAAACCTAGACGTATAAGTAAAGGATATGTTACGCGGCGATAGGTATCGGCAACGCCTAACACTTCCACACAATCGTTAATTAAATTGGTAAATGCAGCATCATTAAAATCTAATCCATATTTGATTAATCTTGTGATGTAGAATTCAGCTAATTCATCATCAGATCGATAACTATATTTTTGATCCAGTAATTCTTCTACAGCCTCATCGGTTAAACTACAAATTTTCGAAATTTTTAATCCGGATTGATTGAGGCTTACAATATTTAATAGCCGTTTTAACTGGTTATCATCATATAGCCGGGTATTTCCTTGTGAGCGTTGAGGTTTTAACGCATTATACCGTTGCTCCCAGATCCGTATCGTATGAGAATGAATGCCTGACAGCTGTTCCAGATCAGAAATGGTATAAGTCATTTTTGTTTAAATATATCGAATAAAATTTAAACAAGAAGAATGATTAATAGTTTTAAGTACGCATAAAATTATTAAGATTTGTCTAGACATTTTTTTTGAAAAGATACACCAAGCCATGCTTAATGTATCTTTCGTAATTAATTATATGCTTTTTCGGTGAGCAACAATCCCTGCTCGCCGTTACCGGTAACAATTTTGTGTACATGTTTGTACGACTGGCTGAAGAAATCGTAACCATGCTCCGTTGCTTCAATGGACACCGAACTCATTGGATACTTTCTATTGGTCTGCATACATAGCAGGCTGCCGTTGGCCAGTAAAAGGAAATCACAATCGTATCCTTTTTCCTGCAATTCTATCACTTTTTTGGTAATGGATACATTTAACCTGTTGGTTACACGGGTTCTGTTTTTCATAAGATTAGGTTTTAGGTAAATGAAATGCCGCTAATCTGCAATATCATATATTTATTTACGGTAATAAATACAATATATTGTAATCCAATCAATTAAAAAAGAATAGTTTTGTTCATTTGTGATCCAACCTCTTTATTCATTTTTATAGACGAGATTATGGTTTGATCATAGCGACTAAAAACTAAACAAACAACTTCCAAAACTTGATGAACATATCGAAAACCTTGACCAACGTTATAAATTTTAATTTTTGCGAATCATAGCGTAATTTGCCATCCATCTTCTCTATCTATCAAATGAAATTAAAATGTATCGTGATTGACGATGATATTCATGCTATAAATGGCATTAAATCTTATCTGAACACACTATCAAATATTTCGCTTTATAAGGCATATACCGATCCGTTGCAGGCGCTTACAGACATTACCGGCGGAGCAAATGTTGATGTTATTTTTATGGATGTAGACATGCCCATGATCTCGGGAATCGAGTTGTCAAAGGCTATACGTCATAAAACAAGCAAACTGATTTTTACTACATCCCATTCTAAATACGCTTATGAGGCATTTGAAATGAATGCCAGTGCATACTTGCTAAAACCTTATACTTTTGCTCGTTTTGCGGAAACCCTAAACCGGCTATTTCCACAAAGCCCCAGCCTGCCAAATATTTCTATTCAGCAAGAAGAAGATTATTTCTTTGTACGAAATAAGAATGAAAAAAATAGTTTAATAAAAGTTAGGTACAGCGACATAGTTGCGGTTGAGAGTTTACAAAACTATGTCAGGATTTACACCACTAACGAAACCATAGTCACTTATATCGCTTTATCAGAGATTAAAATTATACTGCAGGATTACCCAAACTTTGCACAGGCACACCGATCATTTATCATCGCCAAAAACCATATTGAGAAAGTTGAAGGAAACACACTAAAAATGGTTAATAATTTAACTGTAAATGTTGGAAACAGTTACCGGGAAGGAATACAGGAGTATATTAAAGAAAAAACAATCAGAACGAGCAGATCCTAGCACATCCCGCAAAATGCATTAAGGTTTAAAATTTTTATGCAATTTTGCTTTTTGAAACATCATTACCAGCAGATACCCTATTAACAAGCTTTTTCCTCAATGATTAACATCAAAAAATCACCCCCTTTCATCCGCATTCAAAACTGGCTGGCTTCCAAAAAATTCCACATCATCATCTGGCTGGTTTTTATGCTGTATGAGTCTGTAATAGTAGGTCTGTTTAGTGGACAGTTTGGAAACCTCATTAATTACATTCTGTTTTATTCTTTAAACATCTCCATGTTTTATGTACATACGCATATTATTTTAGAGAGCGGTTTAAAACGTAAAAATCAAATCTGGTGGAAGCTTCCGGTTCTTTTATCACTGGAGTTATTAGTTTATCTCATGATCTACATTGGCTTTGACTATCTGATCACTGATATACTGAAATATTTCCGGCCGAGAAAGATTGGAATGACTATGCAATACATCCTCGGGCCGGTTTATCGAGCCATTTATTTCATGTTTTTCTCTACAGGTTACTACTTTTTACTTAAGTTTTTGAGCGAGAGGAAAAAGACCGAGGAACTGGAGCATCAGCGATTGAATAATATGATTCAAATTGCGAGATCAGAAAATGCCTTCTTAAAGGCACAAATCCAGCCACATTTATTGTTTAATACACTTGATTTTATCTATCAGAATGCTCGTGATCACTCTCCTATAGCAGCAGAAACCATACTCTCACTTTCAGAAATGATGAGATATTCGGTGGATAGCAATAAGGATAAAGATTTCATTTCACTTGGTGAGGAAATTAACCAGGTAGAAAACTTAATTAATTTGCATCAGCTACGCAAACACCACCAATTGCAGATTCGGTTTTGGTATGATGATGACATTAAAAAAGTGGAAATTATACCTTTGATTTTAATTACGTTGGTTGAAAACATATTTAAACATGGTGACCTGCTTTCTCAATCTTACCCCGCAGAAATCAAATTATATTTACAAAATAATGTTTTGATTATCGAAACGTCGAATCAGATAGCAAAAGTGAAAGAAAAACCTGGCTTTAACTCCGGCATAAAAAATATTACCAAGCGGTTGGCCTACGCTTACGGAGACCAGTCGACATTTGAAAGTGGTACAACCGAGGATAACTATTACAAGGTAAGGGTAACAATTAAGGTAAAACATACCGTCGATTAAAATTGACAACTACAAACAATTACTTCAATAAATACAAATAAACACTACAAAGCTATAGTGGAGAATAAAAAAACCTTTTACAAAATATTTTTTTTCATTTTTAGCTGTTTTAGTTGTATTTTGCATCATCTAAAACTCGAAAAATGTCAATAAATTGCATCGCAATAGACGATGATCCACATTCTTTAGAAAATCTAATTGCTTACATGGAAAAGTTGCCAGAATTAAATCTTGTGCAAACTTTTACCGAACCTTTGCAGGCTTTGGCAGAAATTTCGGTAGCTTCTCCTGTAGATATTATCTTTTTAGATGTGGAAATGCCGACACTTTCCGGGATTGAACTTGCAGGATTACTAAGACAAAAAGCAAAGCACTTAGTTTTTACTACTGCACATCCAAGATATGCACTTGATGCCTTCAAAGTTGATGCAGATGCTTACCTGTTAAAACCATATTCTATATTACATTTCGCCAAAACTATAAACAACCTATACCCGGCTGGTTCCAGCGAACAGCAACCGTTTTCAATTTTTGATGATCATTTTTTCTATTTGCCGCTTCAAAACGGCAAGAGTGAACTGGCCCGGATTGATATAAATGAATTGATTGCTGTAGAGGATCACCAGGAAGATGTTAGGTTTATCACCACAAAAAATATTTTTACAACAGCCAAGGTAAACTTTGTGAAAATGATGAAGATGCTAAAACAACACCCCGGATTTATCCAGATTAGTGCCGCGGGCATTATTTCCAAACAGCATATTAGAAGTGTTTTAGGAAACCAGGTGTTATTATCCGGCGAAGTTTCTTATGCCGTAGCAGATAGCCATAAATCGCTTTTTGCCGCTTTTATTCAAGATAACTTACTCAAAGGAAAGTCATAAAATCGATTACATTTCCGCTGTTAAAGTAATTTTAAATCATTTCTGCTGCCAAGCAAAACATTCTTGGTATTACTTTGTATTAGCATTAGTCTATTATTTATTTATTGATTAACCATTTTGAAAAGAATATTAGTTGTAGATGATGACCCCGATATATTGGAGGTTTTTCAGATGGCACTAGAAACTGAGCGTTACCGAGTATACCCTTTATTATCACCGAGATTTATTTTTAAAACCATTAAAGAATTTAGTCCAGATTTAATCATTTTGGATATTATGTTGAATGGCATGGATGGAAGAGCTGTTTTCAGGGAATTGAAATTAAATCCTGAAACAGAAAATATTCCGGTTATTATGGCATCGGCCCGATATGATGAAAATTATATTATCTCACAAAGATTAAATCCAGACGACTATCTGGAAAAACCTTTTAACATCACCGATTTACTTCAAAAAGTAAATAAACTAACCGCCAATTAAAAATAAAAATATGCAACTAAGATTACTAACTCCAATAATATTGCTTTGCGCAGCAATATCTATCAAGGCAAGCGCACAAAGCAGCCGCCCCGATAAACTTTATTCCATGAGTGGAATTGGTTTCGCATTCCCTATGGGAGAAACATCAGACTATTTTAAACCTAAATTCTCTACCTCTTTAGGTGTAAACCTAGCTGTTGGAAATGGTGGATTTTTCGTTTACCCAAAAGTGAGTTTACATGCTTTTACTTTTAACCAGCAAATTGCTGATGCAGGTTACAGCTATACGATTCAAAAAGGAAGATCAACTACGTATTTATTAAATATAGCTTTAGGCTACAGAAAAATTGTAGAAAAATGGGCGTTTTACGGATTTGCAGGCGCCGGTGGTGGTTTCATTTTAACGCCTCAGGCAGGTGTAAATGCAAGTACTTTACAAGTAAATATGGATAACAAAACAAATAGCTTAGGTATTGCTGAAGGCGGTGGTGGTATTGAATATAATATTGGAGGTGCAAATCTTTTTATCGAAGCCAGCTATATGTATGGGTTTGGAAAAATTCAAAATCGAGTATTTAATACTGTGCCTATTAGTATTGGTATTAAACCAAACTTGAGTAAATTATTAAGCAAACTTTAAGCTTTTTGTATACTTGATTCTGAGCGACTGCGTTATAACGTAGTCGCTTTTTTTGTTTGTACGTTTACCAAAATAATTTCACTAAAAAAACTATCAAAAATTAACGAATCATTATTTTTATTACTAACTATTTTAGTATAGATTTGTACTTGTAAAATTTATCAATGTTATACGCAGTTGTAGATATCGAAACTACCGGAGGTCACGCTTCAGCAAATGGAATTACTGAAGTTGCCATCAATATTCATGATGAAAATAAAGTGGTCGAGTCATTTACCACATTGATAAATCCTGGCCAATCCATTCCTGTTTATATTACAGCCTTAACAGGAATAGATGATGCAATGCTGGTTGATGCACCAACCTTTGCAGATGTAGCATTACAAATTTACCAGTTGCTGCATGATAAGATTTTTGTTGCACACAACGTCAACTTCGATTATTCATTTTTGAAACATCATTTATCTGCAGCTGGTTATGAGCTAAATTGCCGGAAACTCTGCACCGTTAGGATGAGCAGAAAAATCATCCCCGGGAAAGCATCGTATAGTCTCGGAAAGTTATGCAGTGTATTACAAATTCCTATTCATAACCGTCACCGGGCCGCAGGTGATGCTGATGCAACAAGTATATTGTTCAACATGTTATTGGAGGCAGATCATGAAGGTATTATCGCTGAAATGCTGAAGAAAACTTCGAAGGAACAGGTTTTACCACCACATTTAGATCGTGCTTCGATATTAAGATTGCCAGATCAGCCAGGTGTTTATTATTTTAAAGATAATAAGGGTAAAATTGTTTATGTAGGCAAAGCTAAAAACTTGAGAAAAAGGGTAATAAGTCATTTTACAGGAAACAAGCCAAATAAACAAAGACAGGATTTTTTACGCACAATTTATAACGTTGATCATGTGGTATGTGGCACGGAGTTAATGGCATTGATTTTAGAAGCAAACGAGATTAAAAGACTTTGGCCGGAAAATAACAGGGCCATGAAACGATATGAACATAAATATGACTTGTACGTATTCGAAGATCAAAATGGCTACATGCGGCTGGCGATAGATAAGCATAAAAAAAACAATAAATCTTTACAAAGTTTTAATAGCTTACTGGAAGGCTACAATTTCTTAAACCACCTTATCGAGAAATATCAGCTTTGTGCAAAATTATGCTATCTTCAAAAAACTGCAACAAAATGTAAGGCACATGATAATGGACAATGTTTTGGCGCCTGCAGCAGCATTGAAACTGTAGCCGTTTACAATAAAAGACTGAGCAATGCTTTAGATGATATTCAAAGCTTACAACCTAGCTTTGCATTAATTGACGATGGCCGCGAGGAAGAAGAATTAAGTTGCCTGGTTGTTGAAAATGGTAAATTCTATGGTATGGGATATTTCAAGGATAAAGCTTATCTCGAAGATGGCTTAGCCCCTGTCAAAAATGATTTGTCCATCTATCAGTCGAACAGCTACATTCTTAATTTAATCCTGACGCATGCTGAACAGTTTCCCCAAAAATTGTATAAATTGTAAATGATATTGTCCTGCCGATCAATTGAAGGCAAGTTAAACCTTCTATGTTTTAATAAACCATGGAAAATCTCAAACTTATAATCAAAATTGATGTAAGTTTGCCTTTTAAAGTCACTCAATAATTAGTATGTTGAGGCATTACATTAAAACCAGTATTATGATACCCCCTGATTCTTTTAGAGCACTTGCCTTATCTTTCGAAGAGGTAGTTGAAACACCAAACGCAAATAAAAATTCATTCAAAGTTGACGATAAAATTTTCATTACCGTTGACAATGCTAACCTGAAAGCTGTCTTTCGGTTATCACCAAAGGATCAAAGCAAGTTTTCTGATCTAGATCCTTCCGCAATTTACCCGGCACAAGCTGGTTGGGGCAAACAAGGGTGGACGATCTTTGAACTAAGTCTTATTGAATCAGAAGTATTGGAAAATGCGCTTAGGCTATCATATTGTACAGTAGCACCAGAAGAGCTGGCGAAAAAATATAAAAAGAAAACGAGCAAAAAATAAATTTGTTATCCTATTTTGCTTTTATGTTTTTGCCAGTCTATCTCGCTTAAAACATTTAATATTTAAATCAAACATCTGAATATGATTAAGTCACTTTGGGTAAACCTACCTGTAAAAAACGTAAAGAATTCTAAAGATTTTTTTACTAAAATTGGATTTCAGCTGAATTTAAAACACGGCGTACGTGACGACTCAGCCTGTTTTATGGTTGGCGATGACAACTTTATCATTATGTTTTTTGAAAAACCATTGTTTGAAGATTTTGTAGCAACTTCAGTTGCCGACAGTCGTTCAGGAAGCGAAGTCTTATTTTCTTTTGATGCCGAAAGTGCGGAAGAAGTTGATGATTTGGCTAAGAAGGTGGTTGAAGCAGGTGGAACGTTATATGCGGCGCCCGGTTACAAAGATGAATGGATGTATGGATGTGGTTTTATCGATTTAGACGGACAACGTTGGAATATTCTCCATATGGATCTGGGCAAAATGCCGCTTGGGTAAACCAAATTTTAAATGCATATGAACACAAAACCATTAATTATTGAAAGCGTTTACGATGTAAGCGTTGAGAAGGTATGGGAGGCTCTTACTCAAAATGAGCAATTGAAAGAGTGGTATTTCCAGTTAGATGAATTTAAACCAAAAGTTGGCTTCAAATTCGATTTTATTGGTGGAACCGATGAAGGACCAAGATATTTGCATTTTTGTGAAATCGTCGACGTTGTAGCGCACCATCAAATCACCTATACCTGGAAATATGATAACTACCCCGGAAATTCAACGGTTAAATGGGAAATTTTTCCGACTGATAAAGGGACAAGAGTTCAATTAACACATACAGGCATTGAGAGCTTTGAAGAAAACGGAAAAGATTTTACCAGAGAAAGTTTTAAAGTCGGCTGGACTTATTTCCTTCATGAGGCATTGAAGAAATTTCTTGAGCCATAAAATTAAAAATACAAAGTTCGTTGGAAAAAAGAACTTTGTATTTTTAGAATAGATGTGATATAGAAATTACTTACAAATATGACTGCTTTAATAGGTCGACGACTGTTTTATCAGTCTTAAAAGTTATTTCATTTATGTCTAAATCCTTTATAGCTACCCAGCGAAAAGCCTGAAGTATTTCGCCTTCGGCGTCAAAATCAAATATTTTTGTTTTAAATGCTAACGTTAACGGCGCTAATTCGCGAACAATGTAATATACGCTAATCACCTGACTGTCATTAAAAGAAGATTTTTCAAAAAAATCTGTGGTATAAAAATGCGATAAAACTTCGATTTCTGCGTTGCACTCTTCCATAAATTCCCGCTTTAATCCATCAATTAAACCTTCCCCAAACTCTAATCCACCACCTGGAAATTTGCTAAAACGGAAACCATACTCCTCTTCATCGCTCACCAGAACTTCTTCATTTGCATTGATAAGCAGACCGTAAACACGCACATTAAAATAACTCATTCTCGAAATGTTTTTTGTTTTTAATCACTATTTCCGGGGTCCAGACAATTTCCTTTTTAAAGGCTTCTGCCCTAACCGGGCACTCACTCATGTGGCAGTAGTGGCAACATTTTGGTAAACAAGGATCAGCATGAATGAACAATTCTGCTTTTCGAAATCCATTTTTATTAATGAGTTCATCTATTTGTGAAATTTCACGATGTACCTGGTTTAAGTCGAAATAGTAAGGAAGAGTAACATGGCAATCAATGTGAAATTCTGGACCATACTGCTGCGTACGAAGGTTGTGTACATCAATCCATGGATTATGCCTGTTGTGCTGAAGTACTTCTACCACCTCTTCTACCAAAGTAAAGTCACTTTCATCCATTAGGCCACCAACAGAACCTCGTGTAAGTTGATAGCCGGAATAAATAATATAAAAGCCTACCAGAACAGATAATAAGCTATCCAACCAAATAATATTTGTTAACTGAATTAGGATCAGGCCAGCAACAATGGCAACACTGGTATAAGTATCTGTCAATAAATGTTTTCCATCGGCCTGCAAAGTTACAGAATGCTCCTCCTTACCAACCTTTATCAGATACAAGCCAACGAATAGATTAATCAATCCTGTGCTACCGATAATGATTGTTCCTTCTAACAGCTGACCAACTGCATGTGGATAAATAAGGTTGTAGGAAGACTTGAATATGATGATAACCCCAGCCAAAAGAATTAAAATTCCTTCAACAAACGCAGAAAAAAACTCTACTTTTCCATGTCCATAAGGATGATTTTCATCTCGAGGCTGAGTACTTAAATAGATGCTATAAAAGGCAAAAGCACCTGCTATAACGTTTACAATACTCTCTGCAGCATCGGTTAGAATAGCATTTGATCCCGTTATAAAATAGGCGATAAATTTGGCTAACATTAGTATAACGCTAACAACCAATGAAATTACAATTGCTTTTTTTTTAACGGTCACGAGATCTTTTTTACAAAAATACGCTTATCGCATAAATTTAATGAGAAAAAGTATGGCTTTTTTAGTGCAGAATAATATTTGGTTTATATATTTGCGCTCAAAGTAATTAACCATGAGCACCTTATCTAAAAGAATCAACAGTTTATCAGAATCCGCAACCCTAAAAATGACTAAATTAGGCCGCGAATTAGCATCTAAAGGCATTAATATTATCAGTTTAAGCGTAGGCGAGCCTGATTTTAATACCCCTGATCATGTTAAAGACGCTGCTAAAAAGGCGTTAGACGACAATTACACACGCTATTCACCAGTTCCGGGCTACCCTGATCTGCGTCAGGCAATCGTTAATAAGCTGAAAACTGAAAACAACTTAGATTATGATGTTTCTCAAATCGTGGTATCTACAGGTGCAAAACAGTCATTATCAAATGTCATTTTAACATTGATTGACCCCGATGATGAAGTTATTATTCCTACACCGTATTGGGTTTCCTATTCTGAGATGGTTGTTTTAGCTGAAGGCAAATCCGTTTTCATTGATACTGATATTGAGAGTAATTTTAAAATTACTCCAGCGCAATTAGAGGCTGCAATTACACCTAAATCGAAGTTGTTCATGTTCTCTTCTCCATGTAATCCAACCGGTTCGGTTTACAGCAAAGAGGAATTGGCCGCTTTGGTTAAAGTTTTTGAAAAATATCCCGATATCTACATCCTTTCTGATGAGATTTATGAGCATATAAATTTTGTTGATCAACATGAATCTATAGCGCAATTTGACAGCATCAAAGATCGTGTGATCATCGTAAATGGTTTTTCTAAAGCCTTTGCCATGACCGGATGGAGATTAGGTTATATCGCAGCAAACAAAGAAATTGCTGCCGCTAATGATAAATTACAAGGCCAAACTACCTCAGGCACATGCTCAATAGCCCAACGTGCTGGTATTGTTGCCTATGAGCAAGGTTTGGAAAGTGTTCTAAAAATGAAAGAAGCATTTCTACGCCGCCGTGAACTGGTTTATAATTTGTTAAATGAAATTCCTGGTGTTAAAACCAATCTTCCAGACGGTGCGTTTTACTTTTTCCCTGAAATCAGTTCATTCTTTGGTAAAAAAGATGCTGACGGAAATGTAATTAAAGATTCTTCAGACCTAGCACTTTACTTATTAAATGTTGGTCATGTAGCTACTGTTGGCGGTGATTCTTTCGGTAATAATAACTATATCCGTTTATCTTACGCTGCTTCTGACGAAAGTTTGGTTGAAGCATTAAGAAGAATTAAAGAAGCGCTTGGAAAGTTAGCATAATATAAATTCAGGCAAAATAAAAAATCCTCGTCAGTTAATAAGTGGCGAGGATTTTTTATTGCTTTTTTTTAAAAATATAGGTCAATTCTTATTGGTGATAGCAGTCCTTCTTTCTGCTTTAAGTCCTAGCCCAATGAAAAATTGGACTTACGAGCTTGCCGCTTCAATTAGGTTTAATCTCAATATTTTGCTGCAAAATCTAAAACTAACTTCTTATTGCTTCAACAGGATCTAACCTTGATGCTGAAAATGCTGGCCAGAAACCGGAAATGGTACCAATTACAATTGAGATCCAGATGCCTAGCAAGATGTTATTCAATCCTAAAATGATATAAAACCCGCTTACTGCACCAATTAATAACGAAACAAGATATACCAATAGTAAGCCGAGCAAGCCACCCAAAATACATAAGGATATGGATTCGAAAATAAACTGGAGCAGAATGAAATAGTTTTTAGCACCAAGTGATTTCTGAATGCCAATAATATTGGTTCTTTCCTTAACGGAAACAAACATGATGTTAGCAATACTAAAACCACCCACCAAAATTGAGAATCCACCAATTATCCAGCCTGCCCAATTCACCATAGTAAACATCGAATCAAGTTGATTGGAAATAATTGTTGTTTTGTTTAGTGCGAAATCTTCTTCCTGGCCTGGCCTAATGCGATGAATAGACCTCATTAAACCTTTTAATTCACTTTCTACTTCTTCCAATGAAACATTATCATTTCCCCGAACAGTAATTTGAGGACCATAGCGTTCATTTTGAATATCCAGCACGCTCTTGGCAAAGTTAACAGGAACATTAACATTTTTATCCAGCGATGTTCCAAGCATGTCTTCTCCCTCTTTTTTGAAAACTCCAATTACGGTTAATCTTCTTCCTAAAACCTGTACTTGTTTTCCTATAGGGTCATCCCCGTCAAATAAACCATCTGCAATATCAGCGCCCATTAACAACACAGGCGCACCATTGTTGCTCTCTGTTTCAGTGAAATATCTACCTGCCTGCAATTCGAAATTCCAGGTTTTATCAAAATCATGTGATGCTGCAGAAACGTTTATTCCTTCTACTGAATTGCTTCTGTATTTAATCGTTCTATCGCTGGTAGAAATCTCAAAGGTAATGCCCTGAGCGTTTTCCATGCGCTCTCTTAAGGCTGCAAAATCTCTTAATGAAGGCTGTGGCCGATTCATATACTTCCACCAGGGATAATTATCGCCAAAACTCCATGGCCATTTTTGAACATATATGGTATTCGACCCAAGCTTGTCAACACTCGACTGGAGTTTACCGCGAAAAGTATCCACCGCTGAAAAGACAGCAATGATGGTAAAGATACCTATTGTAATCGCCAGGAGCGATAACATTGTGCGCATTTTGTTTTGGCGTAATGCATCAAAAGCAAAACGAAAACTCTCACCTATTAGCCTAAAAATTATCATAATTACAGGTTAGATGCAAAGCGCTTAAAAAGGTTACAAGTCATTTTCAAAACTAATTATTTTTATATCGATATATTGAACGCATCCATATTTTTCTGTTAAAAACTGATTAAAACATAATATACCTTAAATGCGTTTGATAAAATACGGAAAAGAAAAATTAAATTCGTATTTTTGCACCTCAAAAAATTCATCAAGAATGAAATTATCACAATTCAAATTTAACTTACCAGAGTCATTAGTAGCTAACAATCCAGCCGAACAACGCGATGAAGCACGTTTAATGGTTTTACATAAAGACAGTGGTAAAATTGAGCATAAAATTTTTAAAGACGTACTAGGTTATTTCGATGACAAAGACGTAATGATATTAAACAACACTAAAGTTTTTCCAGCCCGTTTATACGGTAATAAGGAGAAAACTGGTGCTACCATCGAGGTTTTCTTGCTTCGCGAATTGAATAAAGAATTACGTTTATGGGATGTTTTGGTAGATCCAGCTCGTAAAATCCGTGTTGGTAACAAATTATACTTTGGCGATGATGATTTGCTAGTTGCTGAAGTTGTAGACAATACCACTTCACGCGGGCGTACCATTCGTTTCTTATTCGAAGGTACTGATGAAGAATTTAGAAGAAATGTGGAAATTTTAGGTGAAACGCCACTTCCAAAATACATTAAGCGTAAGGCAACTGCTGAAGATAAAGAGCGTTACCAAACGATTTTCGCCAAGCATGAAGGTGCCGTAGCTGCTCCAACCGCTGGTTTGCACTTCAGTCGTGAGTTAATGAAACGCCTCGAACTTAAAGGTGTAGAATTTGCAGAAGTGACATTACACGTTGGTTTAGGAACTTTCAGAACGGTTGAAGTAGAAGATTTGACCAAACATAAAATGGATTCTGAGCAGTTTATCATCGAACAAAAGGATGCTAACATTGTAAACAAAGCAATAGAAGAAAAAAGAAGAATCTGTGCCGTTGGTACTACTTCAATGCGTTCAATTGAATCAGCTGTTTCTGCTAACAGAACATTAAAAGCTGCTAACGATTGGACAAGTAAGTTCATCTTCCCGCCATACGATTTCAGCATTGCAAATTCAATGATCACCAACTTTCATACCCCTGAGTCTACCTTATTAATGATGGTTAGTGCATTTGGTGGTTACGAAAATGTAATGAATGCCTATGAAGTTGCGGTGAAAGAAAAATATAAATTCTATAGCTATGGCGATGCCATGCTGATTATATAGATATTAGCATATGGTATTTAGTATTTAGACAAATTTTATCTAAATACTAAATACTATTTTCTAAATACTTCGAATGAAATACTACGCTATAATTGTAGCAGGCGGTTCTGGAAATCGGATGCAGACGGAAACCCCAAAACAATTTTTGTTGCTCAACAACCTTCCGGTTTTAATGCACACCATTAGAGCTTTTGCCCAAAGCGATGCCCAACCTAAAATTTTATTGGTTATCAATATAGAACAGCAAGGTTACTGGAGAAGACTTTGTGAAGAGTTTAATTTTAGAATTCCTCATGAGGTTATCGATGGCGGGTCAGAACGTTTCTATTCGGTAAAAAATGCTATCGATTTTATTGAAGAAGATTGTGTTATAGCAATCCATGATGCTGTTCGTCCATTGGTTTCAAAACAGTTAATCGATCACTGCTTCGCCGAGGCAGATTTGAAAGGAAACGTAATTGCGGCAGTTCAATCAAGCGATAGTGTACGGACGCTAAAAAACAATAAAAGCGCTGCTTTAAAACGTGATGAGATTTACATGGTACAAACACCACAAACCTTTAAATTCAGCATCTTAAAAGAAGCCTACACACAAGATTTTACTACCTCTTTTACGGATGATGCCAGTGTTGTTGAGGCTGTTGGATATGAAATAAATATTATTGAAGGTGAAAGAAACAACATCAAAATTACCTATCCTATTGATTTGGAATTAGCCGAATTGTTATTGAAAAGATAAAAGAAAAGCTGCTTCATAACAATGAAACAGCTTTTCTAATTCATCCGTTTTATAAGATCTCCTTTTGAAAATTGATGAATGTTCGCTTAATATATTTTATGTTGCTCTTCCAATAACTTTAAGCAAGATTGCAATAACTGCGATTACTAATAAAACGTGAATGATGTTACCTACATCGCCGAAGCCGTGGAACAAAAAGCCGATCACCCATAGTATTACCAATACTACTGCGACTAAATACAATAAATTTCCCATAGTGTTAATTTTTAAGTAAATGTTGATGTATTAACACATGGCCCATAGTTTTGTTTAAAAAATGTAAATTATATTGGAGATAATTATCAACATTTAAACAAACAGGTTGTAAATCAGCGCATAAAAAAACCTTCCAATTTTAAAATTGGAAGGCTTCTTATTTTGATTTTCTAATATTCATCCTCATTAAAGAAGAAATCTTCTTTAGTTGGATAGTCGGGCCAAATTTCTTCAATTGTTTCGTAAGGCTCTCCATCATCTTCCAATGCTTGTAAGTTCTCAATAACTTCTACTGGGGCACCAGAGCGAATGCCATAATCAATTAACTCATCTTTAGTTGCAGGCCAAGGTGCGTCTTCCAAGTGCGATGCTAATTCTAATGTCCAATACATATCTTCAATTCTATTAAATTCTTGTTCTTAACAATGCGCAAAGTATATTAAAATTTTTGAGCAAAACAAACTTATTTTTCAACTATTAAACACGAGGTATCCATATATTTTCCTCTGCGCTAAAATCCATGTTCAGTTTTCGTGCCAAAACAAATAAGTAATCACTCAGACGATTCAGGTAAACACTTACACGCTCATCAACAAAGCTCGATTCAGCTAGTTCAACCGTTAACCTCTCTGCTCGTCTGCAAACGCATCTGGCAATATGACAGTAAGAAACAATGGTATTTCCACCAGGCAAAACAAAATGTTTTAACCCAGGCAATAGATCATTCATCGCATCTATCTCTGTTTCCAATAGCGTAATATCATGCTCATGCAAATCAGGAATTTTCATCTTAGATTTTTCAGGATCTGCCGCCAGTGAAGCACCAACGGTGAACAGGCGATCTTGAATTTCTTTAAGTAGCTGCTTATAATGATTGTCAATATCCTGACACATAATTAATCCGATATACGAATTTAATTCGTCTACGGTTCCATAAGTTTCAATTCGAAGATGGTATTTCGGAACACGTGTACCGCCAATTAACGAGGTTTGGCCTTTGTCTCCTGTTTTGGTATAGATTTTCATTTTAGAAAGTATTAGGTAATAAGTTATACGTTTTAAGTATGTTCTATACGTATAACTTATAACCTACAACTTAAAACTTCTTTTAGTTTATTTTTTCCCAGTCGCTGCCGCTGTCATTTAAGGCCTGCAAACGTGGAGATACGTTTTTAATATCCGTGTTGATGTAATCGTTTTCAATCAAACCATCACGCATTCGCACTATCCTGTGGGCATGTTGCGCAATATCTTCCTCATGGGTAACCAAAATAATGGTATTTCCTTTACTGTGAATTTCTTCTAAAAGGCCCATAATTTCGATGGAAGTTTTGGTATCTAAATTTCCAGTCGGCTCATCTGCCAATATGATTGATGGGTCGTTAATTAACGCCCGTGCCACTGCAACACGTTGTCGCTGACCACCTGATAATTCGTTAGGTTTGTGATCCATACGATTACCTAAATTTACATTTTCCAATGCTTTTGCCGCTCTGGCTTCACGATCTTTTTTACTGTTACCCGCGTAGATTAAAGGCAGAGCCACATTATCTAATGCAGTTGAACGAGGCAGAAGGTTAAACGTTTGAAAAACGAAGCCAATTTCTTTATTACGAACTTCAGCCAAAGCATCGTCGCTCATTTGACTAACGTTAGTTCCATTTAAGATATAGGTTCCGCTCGACGGCGTATCTAAACAGCCTAAAATATTCATTAAAGTAGATTTACCTGACCCCGATGGCCCCATTAAAGCTACAAATTCTCCTTTGTTGATATCTAAAGAAACTGATTTTAAAGCATGGATAACTTCCGATCCGATTACGTATTTACGGCCAATTTCTTTGATGGTAATAAGTGGTTTCTCCATGTTTTTTCTTTTTTAGACGAGCGTAAAGGGTAAGATGTTACAAGCACGAAGAAAATTACTTTTCAATAATTTTAGGTACCATAAAAAATTGGTCGCTGTGTTTTGAAGCATTTTTCAAACCGTCAGTAGTTGATATTTCTTTTTTTACCACATCTTCTCGCCAAACATTTGTAGCTTCATTCATATAAACCAACGGCTTAACATCTGATGTATCCAATTCATTTAATTTTTCCATAAATGAAAGGATTTTATTCATCTCGGGGATTAATGTACTCACTTCTATTTCATCAATATGAATTCTGGCCAAATCGGCGATTTTATAAATGGTTTTCTCGTCTAAATTCATATTATACTAATTTACTATCAATAAGCTGAAAAACCCTATCTTTCAATAAGTCTGAATCAACATCGGCTAATTCAGCGGTACTGATGGGTTTGTGGACGTAAATATCGCAAATTCCGGGCTTACTTCCATATTTTGAACCATCATCCCAGTTTATTTTCCAAACGTTTGTAATACTTACGGGTACTAATGGTACATTTTTATCTATTGCCAACCGGAATGGCCCGTTTTTAAATTCTCCAAGTTTAGGCGGATAATGATCATCAATCTTTCCTTCAGGGAAAATAATTAAACTCATTCCTTTTTCAAGATTTTCACCTGCTTTTTTGAAGGCTTTAAAAGCTGAAATTTTACTATCACGATTTACCGATATATCAATCGTCTTGAAGAAAATACCCAGAACAGCATTGTTTAACAACTCATCTTTACCCATAAAGTGAAATTTACCGTGGCACATGATGCAAAAAACCATGATATCTAAATTGGATGTATGGTTGGCGCAATAAATATAAGTCTGGTTATAATCTAACCTTTGTTCATATTTAAATCGATACCAAATACCTGATAGAAAACTACTTAAAAAGCTGTTTGCTTTTCTACAGAGATTCAAAATTTTGTAATATTTCGGATCACGTGAGGTGAGGTAATACAGCGGATAAAACAAAATGAAGAAAAAAAGTATCCAGAATAAAAACCATACCCGGTGTACCTGCCTTAGAATGTGAATCATAGATAATCAAAAATATAAAATACTTCGATAAATTGTATCTGAATAAGTAAGTTAAGCATGTGAAGGTGTTTTTTCATTTCAACCCTATTTCTCTCGAAGTCAATTTGCCGGATGAAAAACGGTTTAAACCTGAATTCCAAGGGGTGTTTTTAAAAACTTATGATTAAATTAAATCGGTTTGCGCTTTGCATGTAATTTATTTTTAATTTCGTGCCATTATGAAAGAAACCGTGGTGAGTGGCATCAGGCCAACAGGAAAGCTACATTTAGGAAATTATTTTGGTGCAGTAACCAATTTTGTGAAGATGCAGTATGATTATAACTGCTATTTTTTTATTGCCGATCTCCATTCATTAACAACACACCCTACCCCTGGCGATTTACATGGTTATGTTCGTCATGTTTTGGTTGAATATTTGGCTTGTGGAATCAATCCAGAAGAAACAACTATATATGTTCAGTCTGACGTACCTGAAGTTTCAGAACTTTATCTGTACTTAAATATGAATGCTTATTTAGGTGAGCTTGAACGCAGTGCATCTTTTAAAGAAAAAATAAGAGCTAACCCTGATAACGTTAATGCAGGTTTACTCACCTATCCTACCTTAATGGCTGCTGATATTTTAATTCACAGAGCAACCAAGGTACCTGTTGGTAAAGACCAGGAACAGCATTTAGAAATGACCCGTAATTTCGGAAATCGTTTCAACAGAATGTACAATGCTGATTTTTTCCCAGAATCTTTTGCTTTTAACTACGCTGAAAATTTGGTGAAAGTGCCAGGCTTAGAAGGAAAAGGAAAAATGAGTAAATCGGATGGTGATGGAAACTGTATTTATCTATCTGACAGTCCGGAAATTATTCGCAAAAAAGTGGCCAGAGCCGTTAGTGATAGCGGCCCAACGGAAGAAAACCAGGAAAAACCAGAAGCAATTCAAAACCTTTTCGATTTAATGAAAATTGTTTCTACACTTGATACTGTAGAGCACTTCGATGGCCTTTACAATAAAATGCAAATCCGTTATGGCGACATGAAAAAACAACTTGCGGAAGATATGATCATCTTCAATTCGCCAATTAGAGAGCGAATAGAGGAGCTATCGAAAGATGATTTGTATTTGCGTCAGGTGGCAAAACATGGGGCACTAAAAGCCCGTGAAAGTGCACAGAAAACCATCAAGGAGGTTCGTAATTTAATCGGTTTTAAAAGTTTTTAATTAATAAATAGATTTGAGAATGGAGATATGAGATTTCAGATAATTCCTCAGTCTCCGATCCAATGTCTCATATCTCATATCTAAAATATATGCACATAGCAATCGTAGGAAACATAGGCGCTGGCAAAACAACTTTAACTGGTTTACTGGCAAAAAATTATGGATGGGAAGCTTTATACGAAGCTGTTGACAATAACCCATATCTGGAAGACTTTTACAGTGATATGAAACGCTGGAGTTTTAATCTTCAAATTTACTTCCTTAATAGCCGATTTCAGCAGATTACAGACATAGAGGTAAATAAAAGAAACGTTATTCAGGATAGAACGATTTATGAGGATGCGCATATTTTTGCAGAAAACTTGCATGACATGGCTTTAATGACGACCCGCGATCATGATAACTATCGTGCTATTTTCGACAATATTACCTCGTTTATAAAACCGCCGGATTTACTGGTCTATTTACGAGCATCCGTTCCCACTTTAGTAAATAACATTCAACGCCGCGGACGTGAATATGAAGCCGGAATACGAATTGACTATCTTTCGAAACTTAATGAAAAGTACGAAGCTTGGATAAAGGGTTATAATTTAGGCAAACTCTTAATTCTGGATAAAGATAAATTGGATTTTACGAATAATCCTGAAGATTTAGGTACAGTAATTCAAGCAATAGAAGCTGAAATAAACGGATTATTTTAATTTATATAATTGTCGATAGATCTATTTTGAATATTTTTCAATTCCAATCAAGAAAGAAAAACCAAATTTATGAATCTTGAATTTGGTTTTTCTTAACGTTTTTGTTATATTTTGACTATGATGAAACACGATTTTGATCATGGAAAATACTCAAACTGGAAGCTAGGTCTTTTCTATTTCAATAAAAAAGACAGTCGTTTATTTGTACCAAAACGTATTAAAATTTTAGGTTGGACATTAAATTTCGCAAACCCATTATCTTATCTTGTTATGGGCTTAATTTTCTTGTTAGCCTTTATTTTGAGTAATTAAATAAAATGATAAATAACTCAAACTTAGCCATTGGGATCATACCTGCCCGTTACGCTTCAACCCGTTTCCCCGGAAAACCATTGGTTGATATTGCGGGCAAAACGATGATTCAACGCGTTTACGAGCAAGCATCGAAGGCTAAAAGTTTATCAAAAGTGGTTGTTGCAACTGATGATGAGCGCATTGCAGATGAGGTAAAAAGATTTGGAGGGGAATACGTTTTTACAGGTTCACAACATCAAAGCGGAACAGACCGTTGTGCAGAAGTGATTGAAAAACTTCCGGATTATGAAATCGTAATTAATATTCAGGGAGATGAACCATTTATAGAACCTGCCCAAATTGATTTGTTGGCAAGTTGCTTTATCGAAGAAAAGGTGCAGCTGGCTACGCTTATTAAACCCATTCAAAGTCAGGAAAGTATTTATAATCCCAATAGCCCAAAAGTTGTGATTGATATTAATGGCAGGGCAATGTACTTTAGTCGCAGCCCGATACCTTTCATTCGAAATGGTGAGCCAGGTGTTTGGGCAGAGAAACACCAATTTTATAAACACATTGGCATTTACGGGTACAGAACGGAATCGTTAAAGGCCATTACCAAACTACCTCCATCGGCATTAGAAATTGCTGAAAGCCTTGAACAACTACGTTGGATCGAAAATGGATTCTATATCCAGACTAAAGTAACTGATTTAGAAACGGTTGCTATCGATACACCAGAAGATCTATTAAAACTAAATAAATTACTCGAAGCCTTAAAATTAGAATAATTCAAGTAGCCCAAGTTGGCAGATCTGAATAAAGCGTTCAAATCTGCCAATCAATAGCACTACTATGCAATGATCAATTCCATTTGAATATTGCAACGGCTATAAGGTGTAGGTTTACCAGCTATTTTCTGAAAACCTAATTTATGATAAAGATTGATAGCGGGTTTTAATATGGTGTTGCTTTCCAGATAAATTTTGGAGGCACCTAAAGATCTTGCTCGTTCTATAATAGCTGAAGCCAAAATAAATCCAATATTTTTACCTTGTGCTTTTGGCGAAACAGCCATTTTAGCCAATTCAAAATCGTATTCGCCATCATTCATTTTAATTAAAGCACATACGCCGAGGGGTTCACCCTCATACAATGCTACCAAAATCGCTCCCCCCTTATGCAAAATATGTTCTTGTGGATGATCCAAAGCCTCAAAATCAGATTCTTCCATAACAAAATAGTTAGAAATCCATTCCTCATTTAATGATTTAAAAGCCTGTTTATAGGCTGGAATATAATCAACAATATTCACTTTTAAACTATCTCTTTCTTTTTTCTTTTCCATTACTCTTCTTAATAATGTTTTCTGTTCTAAAAGAAATTCCCATTCTTCGATGGCTTCCCATAATTTATTTTGAGTTTGCGCAGATAAATCTTCTATTGCAGCTGCGACATCAATAAGCTGGTTATCAATTTTTGAATAAATCTCCTTCCCTTTTGACGATAAACTGATTACGTTTCTCCTACCATCCAATTTATCTTTATGTTCTGCAACATAGCCCTTCTTTAACATTTCACCAATCATTTTACTAACTGATGGATGTGAGTGTCCAATGTTTTTCGCTAGTTCTGTAATTGTAATTTCTTCTCCTTTGGATAATGAATAAAAAATTGGAAACCATTTAGGTTGTACATCGATTTCATACAACTGATATATTTTAGCGGCATCTTCTGTCACTTTATCGGTGAGCATCCTTAGCCTACTGCCGATAGCAACCTTTCCGGTTTGCTGAAAAAACTTCATATTAACTAATTACGTAACTGATTACGCAAATATAGTAATAATTATATTTTATGATAGATAAATATTATTTTTATTTAAAATACTAAGCATGAAGTATATTCTTACGTTAATTCTGATTTTATCAGTTGCTACATTGGTCCGGTCACAGGAATATTTAGGCATTACTGTAAAAACGAATTTATTAAATCTGGTAGCCCAGCGACCTTCATTTTCAATAGAGAAAACATTTAAACAGCGATATGGATTGGAGTTTTCATACTCAACAGGCGAATTAAACATTGGAAGAGCGTATGAATATAGCGGCTTTTTGTTGCGAGGCAAAAAGTACGTTTATGAAATAAAGCAACGTGAGATTACACCTTTTTTTGGAGTTTATGCCGGTAATCTAAACAAAGCGATTGTTTCCAACAATGCATATGTACACCCTACTGGGTTTTTATCGTTTGGCAATAACAGAAACTTCAAGGCAAATTCTTTCCGTTCGGGTGTAAACCTTGGTTTCGTTTATATCCCGGCAAAAAGATTTCTATTAGAAACCACTACAGGTTTGGGCTATGGTAAATATTTTAACGTAGAAACATTTCAGGCAACAAACGCTCCAAAAGGATATTTAGACTTCCAACTATGGTTATCAGTCGGCTATCGGTTCTAATTTATTATTTAAATATTTGATAGAAAGTTAAAATTTGTATTTTCGAGAATGCGAAAATTACTGCTCATAGCTTCAATTGTCACCTTATTTATGGCTTGCCAAACTGATAAGAAGGAAGAAAATGGTTCCATCGAATTTAAAAACGTGAATCAAAGTATCGCTAAGTCATTCTCTGACCTGGACAAACTGGATACTTTTAAAATTGAACTAACGGGAAGGAAGCCCGAAGAGATGGTACTATCATTTACCATTAAGAATTTTGCAGGCAAAGAAATTTACAACGCTAAGTTAAACGGAAAAGATTTACTAGGCAGTACTGATCCTAATTTAGATTTATCAAAAGAAAAAGCGCAAATTGTATTCTTAAAAACCATTGCAGATGACTTCTTTTCCGAAGATAATTTTCTGGAGCCTGCAGTAATGCCTGAAGATAAAGCAGACAACTATGTTCCTGATAAAACACTTTATGAAGAGCTTAAAAAATCTGGTTTAAACGGTTTTAAATATCGCCTGGGCAAAGAAAACAATCTTTATATCGCCTGGAGTGAGAAAGAACAAAAGGTTAAGATATATTACAACTGCTGCTAAAATCTCTATTCATTTTAAACATCCCTTTTAATAAAGATTAATTTATCTATTATGAAAAGAGTGATATTAGTATTTTTTTGCGCCACCTTTTCAATAGCGTCTTATTCGCAAAGTGTTTTTTTAAGAGCAAAACCATCTGGAGAAAAATCTGCTGTGAGTTTTACAGAGCCCTCGCCTAGTGCCGTCTTTTTTGGGGTTGATGATGACAGCCAAGGCTTTAAAAATCATAAACAAAAAAGCAAGGAAGTTAATGCTTATTTCGGCTCGGTATACACCAGTTTTCCAATTTTTAATATCGGTAAAGAAAATGTTGTTGAATACACCAATTCATACGGGAAATTTGTTTTCTATCGACCAAATGCAAAAAAAGCTTTTGGTATGATTCTGTCCAATGGCAAAGATCAGCCGATTGTGGTTACCAATCCCGATCAATATTTAAAAACTATAAAAACTTACTTGAACATTGGCAATGCAGATTATCTGGTTCCTAAAACGCTGGATGAGCGAGATGAACGAGATGCCCAACTAGACATGCAAGCTGTACTAAAGATAAAATTCACAACAGATGAATCTTATTCCAAAAAATTAATTAAAAATGCGAATTCAGTTCACTACAGTAAAGTTTACAATGATGGCAGTCCGAAAATGACTTGTACAAAAAGAGTTTTTGAAATGTTTAGCGATAGTTTAATGACCACAAAATCTCCATATGGCGGATATTATTTGTATAACGAAAAAAACGAGATGGTATCATTGAATAATACGCTGAATGGAAAAACAAATGGCTATTCAAAGTATGTTAGAGATGATAATGGTTTAATCAAAAAAATTATCAGTGGTGATGATAATTCAACGGATTCTACTGTTTTCATTTACGAAAAAGACAAATATCATACGGTTAGCTTTAGCGGTTCAAGGCCATATTCATTAGAAACCTTTTTCTTAAACGATCAAATGCAATGTGTTCGTCGACTTTCTAAACGAGCCGATCAATCTATTGTGACAGATATCACCTACGTCTACGATAAAATGGGCCGAATTATTCGCGAAGGACAATTGGACAGCGAAATGATTTACAGTTACAAAACTGACTCTGATGTAATCTTTTCCGGCTTCAAATCTTATAAACTAAACCCCAGAAAGTTAGAACTTCAAAATGAAATTATTAGGGAAAACAACAAGCAAACTTATATTGGAAAAAACGGAACCGGAGCACAAAATTTTAAATCAGTTACATATGTAGAGAAAGATGGGTCAACTAAAACTTACTCTTACGACAAGACGAATAAACTAACTAGTGTAGCCGTGATGCGCTGCTTATAATAATTAATAACTTGTGATAAAACATATAACATTTAGCATTTCGATAACCTTTATTTCATGGATTGTAGGCATGATCATTAATGCCTTCTTGATAAACACATCTTTCTACAAAAAAAAATTAACGGATTTAAATTTTGTTAGAAGTAAAAAGCTGAACAGATTAATAGGGATTGGTGCAATTAAATGGATTATAAAAAATACTTTCTTTAAGTTCTTCAATCCGAAGCTGAAGATGAAGAGTAAAGTCGATCAAAACGAATTGAATATTCTACGCAACGAAATGAAGCTTGCCGAAATCAATCACTTGATCGCTTTTATATCAGTAATTATATTCACTTTGGTTATGATTTTAAAAGAAAGGTATCTTGCTGCCTTAGTGATGACGATTGTAAATATGTTGATGAATCTATACCCAGCATTGCTGCAGCAAGAAAATAAAAGAAGGATTACTCAATTGGAGAAAGTCCTTAACCGAGAGCGGCTGACCAGTTTTGCAACTGAAGTTAGAAGCACATCAATTGCGAATTAAACCTGGTTGCAGCAGTATACTTTTTGTTGTGCCATCTTTAAATTGCTGCCACCGAATACAAAAAAGATATAGCGAAAAACAGAACTAACGTTGATTAGTGAAGCAGGTTTTGCTTTCTCAAAACTTATCAATTAAAGTTCCTGTTGTGTTAATTTTCTGATAAACATCACATTATCATTTTTAAAATATCTAAATTTTAAATCAGCAGAAACGAGGAATTTTCTTACCTTTGTATCCCGTACAAAAAGCGGCAATGTTTACCATTTGCCGTAAAAAATCACAAACATGACTAAGTATATTTTTGTTACGGGCGGTGTTACTTCCTCATTGGGTAAGGGCATCATTTCCGCATCTTTAGCTAAACTTTTACAGGCACGTGGCTACCGTGTAACCATTCAAAAATTCGATCCTTACATTAATATTGATCCAGGAACACTGAATCCTTATGAGCATGGTGAATGTTTTGTTACCGAAGATGGTGCCGAAACCGATTTGGATCTTGGTCACTATGAGCGTTTTTTAAACGTTCCAACTTCACAAGCAAACAACATTACCACTGGCCGTATTTATCAAAACGTAATCAACAAAGAACGTAAAGGCGAATACCTGGGTAAAACCGTACAGGTTGTGCCGCATATTACCGATGAGATTAAACGCAACATGCGCATTTTAGGCGAAAGCGGCGAGTATGATATCGTAATTACTGAACTTGGCGGAACAGTTGGAGATATCGAATCTTTACCATTTATTGAGGCTGTTCGCCAGTTTAAGTGGGAAGAAGGAAGTTCAAATGCAATTGTAATCCACTTAACTTTGGTGCCTTATTTGGCAGCGGCAGGTGAATTAAAAACTAAACCCACTCAACACTCAGTAAAAGCATTATTAGAATATGGTATTCAACCAGATATTTTAGTTTGCCGTACCGAACACCATATTTCTGCTGAAATCAGAAAAAAAATTGCACTTTTTTGTAACGTTAACATCAATGCAGTTGTCGAATCTATGGATGCATCTACTATTTATGATGTTCCGTTGTTGATGATGAAAGAACAGTTGGATAAAACGGTTTTAGCAAAATTGAAACTTCCGACTAAAAACGAGCCAGACATGGAGAGCTGGAAAGAGTTTTTAGGACATTTAAAAAATCCTACAGCTGATGTTACCATTGGTTTGGTAGGTAAATATGTAGAACTACCGGATGCTTATAAATCGATTATCGAATCATTTGTACATGCGGGTTCTAAAAATGAGTGCAAAGTTCGTGTAGAATATATTCACTCTGAAGGCATCTTCCCTGATAACGTAAAAGAAAAATTAGGCCATTTACATGGCGTATTGGTTGCCCCAGGTTTTGGTAGCCGTGGTATTGAAGGAAAAATTGACACCATTAAATACGTTCGCGAAAATAATATTCCTTTCTTCGGTATTTGCTTGGGTATGCAATGTGCGGTGATTGAATTCGGACGTAATGTTCTAGGCTTGAAAGATGCACACACTACTGAAATCGAAGCTGATGCTAAAAATCCTGTAATCAACATGATGGAAGAACAGAAAAATATCGTAAACATGGGTGGTACGATGCGTTTAGGTTCATATCCTTGCGATATTAAAAAAGGTACAAAAGCTTTCTCTATTTACGGTAAAGCACACATCAACGAGCGTCACCGCCACCGTTATGAATTTAACAATGATTATTTAAAGCAATATGAAGAGGCTGGAATGATTGCTTCTGGTATTAATCCACAAACAAATCTGGTAGAAATCGTGGAGCTTAAAAACCATCCATTTTTTGTGGGCGGACAATTTCACCCAGAATTAAAATCAACAGTTGCTAATCCTCACCCACTTTTTGTTAAATTTGTCGCCGCTGCGATGGAGTTTGCGAAAAAGAAAACGAATTAAAAGCAGTACAAACAAATATAATGGATAGAAATACCTTTACAGGATTATTCCTGATTATGATCATCTTGGCAGGATCATTCTACTTTTTTGGGCCAAAGGACGCTGAAATAAAAAAAGAAAATGCCAGAATCGATTCAATAAAAAGAGCTGATTCACTACAAAAAGCTGGAATTCAACCAGCGCAAAAGGATACTACAGCCGTAGCTAGTACACCGACTATTGATTCATTGGCTTTAAAAGGTCCTTTTGGTTCTGCAATTACAGGAACAGAAGCAAACACCGTTTTAGAAAATGAAAATTTATTAATCAACCTAAGCAATAAAGGTGGTAGAATTTCATCAGTAGAAGTTAAAGGACAAAAAACGTATGCAGGTAAACCATTAATTTTATTTGATGGGAACGCTAACAAATTTGGCCTGACTTTAAATGCAGCTGGTAAAGTAATTAATACCAACGATTTATATTTCACTCCTACTAAGACTGGCAATACAGTAACCATGCGTGCTAACTATGGTGCAAATGCTTACGTGGAATATGTTTATGATTTAAAATCGGCAAGCAACAAAGTTGGATTCAACATTAACTTAGTTGGTTTACAACAGGTGATTGCTGGAAACAACATCGCTTTAAACTGGCAAACCATCTTATTACAGCAAGAAAAATCATTAGAAAGTGAGCACCGCTATTCAGCGCCTTACTACAAATATGTAGATGGCGATGTAGATCACTTGAGTGTTTCTAAAGACGAAAAAGAAGAATTAGCAAAAGGTAAAATTCAGTGGTTTTCTTTTAAACAGCACTTCTTTTCTGCTACCTTAATTGCTAAAGAAGGCTTTGAAAAAGGAAGTTTGGAGGTTAAAATCCCTACGGCTCCTGGTCAGGTTAAGTTTTATGATGCCAATATGCAATTGCCTTATACGCATCTTGCAAACCAAGCATACAGCATGGAGTTTTACTTCGGTACAAATAAATTCTCTGCTTTAAAAGATCAGGGTTATGATTTAGAGAAACAAGTAGATTTAGGTTACTGGCCGTTAAAATACATTAACCGTTTCATCGTGTTACCGGTATTTAATTTCCTTAACAATTTCGGTTGGAACTTCGGTTTAATCATCCTTGTATTAACGATCTTATTAAAAGTTGCACTTTCTCCATTAACCTATAAGTCATATTTATCAATGGCTAAAATGAGGGTTTTAAAGCCTGAGATGGATGAAATCAAAGCAAAGGTTGGTGAAGATAATCCAACATTGGTTCAACAGGAATACTTAAAACTTTATAAAAAAGCAGGTGTGAATCCTTTGGGTGGATGTTTACCAATGGTTTTACAGCTACCACTCGTGATGGCATTTTTCTTCTTCTTCCCTAACCTTTTCGAACTACGCGGAGAGAGTTTCTTATGGATGAAAGATTTATCAACCTATGATGAATTTATCAAATTCGGATTTAAAGTTCCATTTATTGGCGATCACTTGAGTTTGATGTGTGTGTTGATGACGGTTTCAACCTTAATCATGACTTACTTTAACAATCAGGTTTCTGGTGCTACTGGTCAAATGAAATACATTGGTTATATCATGCCAATCATTTTCCTGGGGGTATTAAACAGTTATCCGGCAGGTTTGAATTATTATTACTTCTTGGCCAACTTAATGACTTTCGGACAGCAGTTCTTAATCCGTAAAATGGTTGATGATGATAAAATTCATGCTTTAATTCAACAGAATAAAGCGAGACCAGCTGATGAGAAAAAGAAAAAATCTAAATTTCAACAGCGTTTAGATGACTATATGCGTCAGCAACAACAGGCTAAAAAATAATTGAAGTTATTTTATTATGAATCCCCGATTATTCAGTTGATCGGGGATTTTTTTTTGCAGTTTATACTGGTGAAGACAGCAAACCGATAAATCACATTACTAGCTGTGTTTCTCATCTGTTACATGGCACTGTAATTCTGAGCGCAGCGAAGAATCTCGTTCTTACTATATCTTAATCGAAAGTTCGATTCATCAGCCATAAAAACCCCTTCAATTGTAATATTTGGCGTACAAGTTTTCAAATCAGCTAAAAATTTCCAATTTTAGAAGATTAAATCTCAACCAACAAATTAATTCATTTTAGAAAATGCAAAAGAGACTAACAATTATTCTATTTTTCGTTGTCAGCTTTGCTTATGCACAGAAAAAACCTTTGGATCATACCGTTTATGATACCTGGGAAGCTGTAGGCACAAAGCAACTATCAAATAATGGCGCCTGGGCAATGTACAGTGTAATCCAGCAAGAAGGTGATGCGCAACTTTACATCACCAACCTAAAAACCAATGCTAAGTTAAACATCCCGAGAGGCATGAATTCCCAGTTTAGCAATGATTCTAAATTCGCTGTCTTTAATATTCGCCCTTTCAATAAAGATCTCCGTCAGGCAAAAATCAAAAAAAAGAAAGCTGATGAAATGCCAAAGGATTCATTGGGTATAGCCAACTTAACTACAAATGCCATTACTAAGGTGGCCAGGGTAAAGTCGTTTAAATTCCCCGAAGAAGGAACAGGTTTTGTTGCCTATTTAACCGAGAAGCCTGATACCGCTAAAAAAGCGACTAAGCCATCTGAGAAAAAAGATTCGGATACGGATTTTGCAGATGACGAGCCAGCCGGAAAAGGTAAAACTGAGGAAGGAACGGATTTAATTGTGAAAAACCTGCTTACTGGCGTTGATAAAACTTATAAATATGTTACGGATTATTCTTTCAGTAAAGATGGTAAACAGTTAGTATTCGCTTGCAGCGGATCTAAAAAAGATAAAACAGCCCCACAAGGCGTATTTTTATTGAACACTGAAAAAGGAACGCTTAAAACTTTGATTAAAGGGAAAGGAAGTTTCAAAAATTTTGCATTTGATGAGGAAAGTGAACACCTTGCCTTTGTTGGCGAACGAGATCCGGAGAAACAGGAAATTAAAAATTATAACGTTTACTATAACTCCTTAAGCTTAGACACTGCGCAAACCATTGTTGATTATGATATGCCAGGTTTACCAGCTAAATGGTCGGTAAATGGCGATGGAAGAGTGAGTTTCAGTAAAGATGGCAAGAAATTATTTTTCGGCATCTCTCCTGTTAAAAAAGCTAAAGACACCACAATTGTTGATTTCGAAGTAGCAAAGGTTGATGTGTGGAATTACAAGGATGATTATTTGCAGCCAATGCAATTGAAAAATGCAGATCGTGATAGTAAGAAAAGTTATCTTTCAGTTATCGATGTTTTTAGTAGCGATCCTAAAGTGATTCCTTTAACTGATCTAATGCTACCAGATGCTAATATGGTTGCTGAAGGAGATGCTGCTTTTGTATTGGCCTCAACAGATTACGGCCGTAGAGTAGAATCTCAATGGAGCGGTTCTACATCAAAAGATTATTATCTGGTTGATACGAAAACCGGTCAACGGAAAAAAATTATCTCAGAATTAAACGGATATGCTATGGCTTCGCCGGGTGGTAATTACGTTTTGTATTTTGATAGAAAAAATGGAAACTGGTACACTTACGTGGTTGCAAGTGGCAAAACTGTTGCCTTAACCGAGAGCTTGAATGTAAAGTTTGTGGATGAAGATAATGACGTTCCTGATCTTCCGTCAGCTTACGGTGTAGCCACCTGGACAGAAGGTGACAAAGCTGTATTGCTGAATGATAGATATGATATCTGGTCTTTTTCTCCGGATGGAAAATCGCAGCCAAAAAATATTACGGCCGGTTTTGGAAGGGCAAATCAAATTACTTTCCGTTATGAACGTGTAGAACAAGACAACAATCCATTTAACAGAATGGTTGATAATAAATTCGTGAAGGCAAATGAACTGGTTTGGCTTGATGGTTTCAATAATGTTACCAAAGAAAACGGTTTTTACCGTACAAATATTGGAGCAGTTAAAGCCCCTGAATTAGTGGTAATGGCAAAATATAAATATTCAAACCTGGCAAAAGCTAAAAATGCTGATGTGTTCATCTACGACAAGGCAAGCTATACAGAATCGCCGAATGTTTATGTTACCTCTGATTTCAAAACCGAAACCAAATTAACCAATACCAATCCTCAACAGCAAAACTACAACTGGGGAACTGCAGAATTGGTAAAATGGACTACGCCAAAAGGCTACAAAGCTGAAGGTATTTTATACAAGCCAGAAAACTTTGATCCAAACAAAAAATATCCAATGATTGCATATTTCTATGAGAAACTGTCTGACGGTTTGTATACCTATCAGGCACCTGCACCTACCCCATCTCGTTTAAATATTTCATTTTTTGTGAGTAATGGTTATTTGGTTTTCGCACCTGACATTAGCTATGAAACTGGCCATCCAGGTCAATCAGCTGTAGAATATATCAATTCAGGAGTAGAAAGTTTCAAGAAAAACAGCTGGGTTGATGGAAGCAAAATCGGTATCCAGGGTCAAAGTTGGGGCGGTTACCAAGTGGCTTACCTGATTACTCAAAACAATATGTATGCTGCTGCTTGGGCGGGCGCTCCAGTAGTAAACATGACATCGGCTTACGGTGGTATTCGCTGGGAAAGTGGAATGAACCGCCAGTTTCAGTACGAAAAAACACAAAGCAGAATCGGTGCTACTTTATGGGAAAAACCGGAATTGTATACAGAAAACTCACCTTTATTTATGTTCCCTAAAGTAAATACACCGGTTGTTGTAATGGCCAACGATGCTGATGGTGCAGTGCCTTGGTATCAAGGGATTGAAATGTTTACTGGACTTCGCCGTTTGGGCAAACCGGTTTGGATGTTAAATTACAATGGAGAAGCACACAACCTTGTTCAACGCCAAAACCGTAAAGATATCCAGATTCGTGAACAACAATTTTTCGATTACTATTTAAAAGGTGCAAAAGCTCCGGCATGGATGACCACTGGAATTCCGGCAACTGAAAAAGGAAAAACCTGGGGTTTCGAATTAACAGACGACAAACCTTAATTAAGTAGGAAATCTCCAACCGAAAGTCCATAATTCATAGTGTTCAAACTATGGATTATGGACTTTCAAGTAAAACACCTATTTTACAACTTCAAAACAAACTAGAAAACCCTAATGGCATTAAGTAGAATTTGGTCTGGATTTATTGTTATCGCTATTCTTGTGGCAGCGGTAAAGTGTTTCTTTTTCGGACAGTCTGAAATTTTCAGTTGGATGGTAATTGGTAAAGCTGATGATCCAACAAATTTGACCAAGGTAAATGGCATCATTGAAACCTGTTGGACTTCTGTTGAACTGTGCCTGAAACTGATTGGAATTTTAGCGTTATTTATGGGCTTCATGAGTATTGCGGAAAGAGCCGGAGGCATTCGGTTACTCTCAAGAATCGTTGGTCCTTTTTTCTCGAAGCTTTTTCCGGAAATCCCAAAAGGACATCCATCAATGGGGCACATGATCATGAACTTCTCTGCCAATTTACTCGGCCTGGATAATGCCGCAACGCCTTTCGGGTTGAAAGCCATGGAAAGTTTGCAGGAATTGAATCCCAGTAAAGACACCGCATCTAATGCCCAGATCATGTTTTTATGTCTTCACGCAGCTGGCTTAAGTCTTATTCCGGTGAGCGTAATTGCTATCCGTGCTTCACAAAATGCCTCAGATCCTACTGATGTTTTTATTCCTTGTTTGATTGTAACCTTTGTGGGTACTATGGCTGCCATGTTAATTGTGGCTTTCAAACAAAAAATCAACTTATTACAACCTGTTATTATTGGCTGGGTTTTTAGCATCTCTGCCGTAATTGCGTTGCTGGTTTTTTATGTTACTTCGTTAAATGCTGATGGAATTAAATCATTCTCAGGCTTATTAAGCAACGGGCTGATTCTATTTGTTTTCCTGGTAATTGTATTGGGTGGACTGTACAAAAAAATTGATGTTTTCGATGCATTTATCGATGGCGCTAAAAATGGCTTTGATACTGCTGTTAAAATTATTCCTTATTTGGTAGGTATGTTGGTTGCCATCAGTATGCTCCGCACCAGCGGAACTTTTGATGTGGTAATTTTGGGCATCAAAAATATTTTTGTTTATCTGGGTGCAGATACCCGTTTTGTTGAGGCACTTCCCACAGCCTTGATCAGGCCATTAAGCGGTGGTGCAGCCCGGGGAATGATGGTTGATACCATGACCGCTTATGGCGCAGATTCGTTTCCTAGCAAGTTATCAGGTATTTTTCAGGGCGCTTCTGATACTACATTCTACGTTATCGCTGTGTACTTCGGTTCCGTGAGCATCAAAAATACACGTTATGCGGTTGGCGCCATGTTACTAGCCGATTTAGTGGGCGTTTGTACCGCAATTAGTTTGGCTTATCTTTTCTTCGGATAAGTCTATCCATAAAAAATCCCCGCCTTAATTATTGCATTAGGCAGGGATTTTTTCTGAGCATTATTCGATGTAAGGTTAAGAGACTTGAGGACGAGGCGATATCCTATTGATAATTTCATCAATCGCATCTGGATCAATAGCAACGTTTTTTGAAGCACACCATTTCTCATTTTTATTATCTAACCAGATACAAAAAGAATGGTAGCCATCTAAAACAACAGCATAAGTTTCATGAAAGTCATCTTGAATACGCATGCAAAATCCTTTAAAAATCTTGCCTCTAACAATAAATTGCAGTGTGGAATAATTTTCTAACATGGCTCATTATATTTTTGGTTAAGTTACAACAATGTATTAATGAGAATGTTTCGCTAATTTAAAGGAATTAACAAATTATTTTAAGGCAATTAAGAATGTGTTAACCTATGTTTAACATGTTCGAATAACCTTTAGCTATTAAACGCTTTTTTGAAGGTAAATATATTTCACACTGAAGATTTAGTATCGTCTTTCCGCGTTTAACAATTGAGGTTTCTGCTACAATTTCGTCACCTTCATTTGCTGGCGCAAAGTAATCGATATAATTATTTACTGTGGTATAACGATCATTTAAACCCATTGTAAATACCGTCGCCCCGATCAAATCATCAATTATACCAGCTGTAACACCTCCATGCAATATTTGATATGGATTAGTCATTTCTTTACGAATGGTATATTTACACACTAAAATCCCGCTTTCGGCCTTAACCAACACCGGAGCCAGCCAATTCATAAAATTTGAAGGAGATTCCGTAATGATTTTGCCTATTGATTGCCTGAGAAAATTTAATCTTTGCTCGCTTAATGTTGCTTCCATTCGATCTAAAATGTATTAATCTATCTCATAAAGATAATAATTATGGAACATGGATAAGGGAACAAATTAATGCTTGATGAAATTTAAGATAAAATTCCTTTCATACAGCTCATCCATTTTTCATTTTACCTTTGCCTAAAAGGGCACTACAACTTTAAAACTCATATTTCTGCCCATATTATAAATTCCCGACCGACCATTGGGCGAAGCTTCATAGTATTCAAAGTATTTCAAACGATTAAGGTGAGATTGATAGGCCACATTAAAGATGTTATCAACTTGAACGAAAAGATCCAAAATAGTTTTCCCAGACTTTGATTTTATTGCCGAGCCTACTCCTGCGTTAAACAGCGTGTAGCCTTTAGTAAAAGTTTCGGTATTGTCCAAGACATAAAATTTATTCTGATCGGCAAACAATACAGCGTCAACTTTAACATAAGGTTTGCTAAAAACGCCAATAGATTTTTGTGCCGTAGCCTTCAATTCAGATCTGATTTGCAGAGGTGGAATAAAAGGTAAGTATTTTGCTTCGCTACCATGCAACCTCAGTAATTCTTCATTTTTGTTTAATCCGACAACATAGGCAAAACTGTTATTGAAGTTTAACCATTTAGCTGAAGCCGGGTGTAAATTAACCGACAATTCGGCACCATACAAGCGGGCTTTGGATTGTTGATACTGATAGGTTAGGTTGCCTGGCACCACTACTACCGGATTTCCTTTTTCGTCGGTTAACCGAGATTGATAAATATAGTTTTGAATTTTATTGTTAAAAATTTCAATACTGATGTCTGCATCTTGCAGGTAAGCAATTACACCAATATCTTGCTGCAGATTAAATTCAGGCTTAAAAGTTCTGTTTCCTAAATACACAATGTGAGCACCAGGATCCAATCCGTTCGATCCAATTTCGGTAATGTTTGGTGCTCGATAACCACGTGCTATATTGGCTTTAAATAAGAATTTCTCAGAGAGATTATATGTAAGCCCAACGCTACCAGAAAAACCATAATAGTTCCGATTAAATGATGGAAATTGTAAATCAGCCATTTGATCTGATGCATCAGATTTGCGGCCAAAACCTGTTTGTGCATCCGTTCCGACATAGAAATTATTCCAGTTAATGTTTCTTCGATCCATTCGAACACCTCCGGAAATATCAAGCTTGCCGAAAGATTTTTTTGCGAAATAAAAAGCTCCTATATCGAAGAGATCATAATCAGGAATAGGGAAATCTGTGGCATCTTTACTTCGGTTACTTTGGTACATTCCGTTTACCCCAAGTGTACTTTCAATACCCGCAAAATCAGGAAGATTATATTTAACATCGTAGTTTAAAGTATTTAAAACTACATAAAGGCCAGCCTGTTTAGGTGCTGTGGGGTGATTGTACTCTCTGCGTACACTCTGCTGACCACCAATTAAGATATTTAAATCACTTGATCCAAACTTGAACTGACTGGCATTGTAAAACCGGTAATGCTGTATGTGTTGATGTAAAGGATTAATCGAATAGCGTTTCAAATCCTGGTCTGAAACCAATGGCCTGTTCTTGATATCATCGCCATCATCCAAAACCTGCCTGGTAAATCTTCTGCTAAGCGAATCTCTGCTTCCATCAGGAATTTCCATTAAATTGTTGTAGTAGGTTATTGCAGTTTTTGAATATCCCCATGATTTATCTACCTTGGCGCTTGCTGATACATTGTATTCTCTAAATGCAGTTCCGAATACATACCCATCAGCTTTGTTATAATAGTTATGCGCTGCTTTTCCGCTTGCTCTGAAACTATATTTCCAGTCATTTTTGATGTAGGCTAACCCTAGCGATGCGCCAACCATACCATTGTTACTCTGGAAATTTGTTGTAAAATCTCCTGTAAGTTTTCCATCTTCTTGCATTGGCGTATAAGGAATCATATTGATCACCCCAGCTAATGCATCAGAGCCGTACGTTAAACTGGCCGGACCTTTTACTACTTCTGCCCTGCTAATACCATACTCATCAACTTCAATACCGTGCTCATCACCCCATTGCTGACCTTCCTGACGTAAGCCATCATACAATGTCAAAACCCGGTTATAGCCTAAACCTCTGATAAATGGCTTCGAAACATTTGGTCCTGTAGTAACCGCAGTTACTCCTGGTACACCTTTCACAATGGCTTCAATAAGATTCGTATTCACATTTTGATCCATTGTCTTTTTGGTTAGCACAGCAATCGGCACCGGGCTTTTTCGTAATGCAGTAGCTCTATTTACTCCTGTAACAACAACTTCGTCTAAATTCGACTCCAGGCTACTAAGATCAGTTGATATCATTAACGTATCACTTTCTACCATCGTTTGTATTCGTTTCGTTTTGTAAGAAACACCAGAAAATTGCAATTCCAGGGCACCTGTTGGAAGATTTTTTAATATGTAGAATCCTTTCTGATCTGACTTAGTCATTTGATTTCTCCCGACAACTTTAATGGTGATGTTTGGGGCGGGACTCCCATTTGAGGTGATAGCGCCTTTAATAAAGCCATTTTGTGCTGAAGCAACCAAGCCAAAAATCAAAAAAGTGAACGATAAAAGTAGAAGTTTCATGGGATGCGGTATTTATCTAAATATATTTTTAGACAAATCTAAATTTATTTTTAAATATATCAAATTATAATTTTAAGCTGAGGTAATAAACCTGGCAAAGTATGAATATATCACGTAAATGCAATTTAGTTGCAAATAACTGGAAAAAGTATTCAAATGCAACAAAATTGCTTTTATATTTGTAACATAATATTTCAAAATGAAGAATTTCAAAACAATTAATCTGGACAAAATTGGGATTACGGCTTCAACAGCCTGTGCAATACATTGTGCGGCATTGCCATTTTTTTTAACATTGCTCCCACTTTGGGGATTAGAATTTCTGGCTACTCCCTTTTTAGAGATGAGTATGATTTTGTTATCGCTGATCCTCGGCGTATGGTCATTAAGTAAATCTTATCGGCAAATTCATCGCAATCCTTACCCGATTATCACTTTAGCATGCGGCTTCATGTTTATTCTGATTGGTCACTTATCAGAGATAGATTTAATTGAACCTATACTTATCCCAATTGGCGGTTTTACAATTGCCGGAGCACACTTTCTTAATCTGAAGTTAAACAGAAGTTGCAAGCACCATCACTAACTGCGAATATTAGGTTTGTATCAAAAACATTGAAACAATTTCTCCACTACAAAAGGATTATATATTTGTACCATGCAAAAAAAAATTAAACTGCTATTTATTGTTTCGCTTTCTTTTATTTGCACCATGAATCCCGCTTGCAAACATTCGACCAACAACGCTCAAGAACTTTATCGCAATTATGCAATCAAAAATATTCAGTATATCAAAACATTAAAAAAGCTATGATTAGCATTCAGTCTTTAACACATCAATATCAGAATGGTCCGAATCTAAATTTTACCGACTGGGAAATACAGGATGAAGAGCAATGGCTATTACTCGGCGCTTCTGGAAGCGGAAAAAGTACGCTCCTGAATATTGTTTCGGGTTTACTGAAACCCACATCAGGATCAGTAAAGCTTAATGGAACTGAGATTTATTCATTATCATTGAAAGATATGGACCGCTTTCGCGGACAAAATATCGGAATCGTTTTTCAGAAACCTCATTTAATTAAAAGCCTGAATATTTATGATAATGTGGCCCTGGCTTCCTCATTAGCAGGTATTAAACTTGATAAAGCCCGTATATTTAGTCTGTTAGCATCATTAGGTTTAGAAAACAAGAAGCGGAATTTCCCAGATGAATTAAGTCAGGGCCAGTTACAAAGGGTTTCCATTGCCAGAGCCTTACTCAACAATCCCTCATTACTCATTGCCGATGAACCAACATCAAGCCTGGATGATGAAAATGCGGAGAATGTAATCGATATATTAACAGAACAGGCAAAAGAAAATCATGCTTCACTTGTTATTGCCACACACGACAAACGAGTTAGGAATAGAATCAGCAAGGAATATCTACTGTAATGAACATACTAAAACTAAGTACTAAAAACCTGTTAAGAAACAAACTTACCACGTTTCTTAACGTCATTCTGGTAGCATTTGGTATCGCAATACTTTCGATCCTCTTTTTGGCATCCACGCAAATTGGAAATAAACTAGAACAGAATGCGAAAGATATTGATTTGGTTGTCGGTGCGAAAGGAAGTCCGCTTCAATTAATTTTGAGTAGCATATATCATATTGATTTTCCAACAGGCAATATTCCCTTAAAAGATGCTACAGAGTTGATGCAGAATCCTATGGTGAAAAAGGCGGTTCCTTTAGCGCTGGGTGATAATTACCAGGGTTACCGAATAGTTGGCACTGATTCCGGCTTTGTAGGATTATATGGTTTAAAACTTTCAGCTGGAAAATTCTGGAGTAAGGATTTGGAAGCCACGATCGGCAGCACGGTTGCAGTGGAAGCAAAATTAAAAGTTGGTGATAAGTTTTTTGGAGCACATGGCTTAAGCGATGCAAGCGATGAACATAAACACCATGCATATACCGTTACCGGCATTTTGCAGGTACAAGGAAATGTTACGGATAATTTGATATTAACTAACATTGGAAGTGTGTATAAAATGCATGAGCCAGATCATGATGAACATGTTGTGCATTCAGAAGAAGCTGACATTGATAATAAAGAGATTACTTCCATTCTTATTCAATATCGCTCTCCAATGTCGGTGGTGATTTTTCCCCGAATGGTGAATCAAAGTACCAACATGCAGGCTGCATCACCAGCTATGGAAAGCGCCAGACTCTTTTCCTTAATTGGCGTAGGTATCGAAACCTTAAAATGGTTTGCCGTGTTGATTATGGCCATATCGGCAATGAGTGTATTCATCAGTCTTTATAATTCAATGAAAGAAAAGAAATACGATTTAGCCATTATGCGCTGCCTAGGCGCTTCAAAATCCAAACTGTTTTTCTTAGTGATGATCGAAGGATTGCTGATTACTGTAAGCGGCGCAATTTTGGGGCTCTTTATCGGGCATCTTGCCATACAAATTATTGGTATGTATCAGGAATCAGCTCAAGCCCGTTTAACTGGTTTATATTTTGTAAATGATGAATTTTACCTCATCATCGCCGGATTATTTATTGGAATTGTCGCATCCATTATTCCGGCGTTACAAACTTACCGTGTAGATATTGCCCGCACACTTTCAAAAAATAAATAATGAAAAAGGTAACAATCATCTTCATTCTAATCCTGACTTCGGTCTTTGTAACGCAAGCGCAAGTTAAGATGCATAAAGATATGCGAACTGCTAACTGGAATTTAATAGGCTTGAGATACGAAAAACAGGTTGAGCCTTTGAAATGGGTAAGCATATTCCCACCAGAACTGCTGGCTATAAATAACAAGGTTATTGAATTACCAGGCTATATTTATCCAACAAAAGTTGGTTCAAAGTTTTCTGAATTCCTGCTATCTATCGTTCCGATAGAATCTTGTCCATTTTGTGGTACCGGCGATATTCCTTCAATGGTGGAAGTAAAAATGGCTACACCATTACCGTTTACGGAAAAACCAATAAAAATAAAAGGTAAATTTGTAATTAATAATTCTGGAGATAATAGGTCAGAATTCTTTTTACTGGGTGCCACGCAAGTAAGATGAGAATACTATCAATCCTTTTGATGCTTTTTATTTACCTTGGAGCAGCTGGTCAAACTAAAAAACACAATGTTAGCGATCAGATAAAATCATTAAACTGGGATGTAATCGGAACGGTTAAGTTTGAGCTCAATGAAAAAAATGAATTGCTTCCTATTTATGGAGAGACTATAAATAGATTTAAGAACAAAGAATTTGATTTGAGAGGTTATTTAATTCCCATTAAAAATAGCCAGAAACAACAAAAATTCTTATTGGCAACATTACCGATAAATCAATGTTATTTTTGTGGCCAGAATGGTGTTCCTATTATGATTATGATTGAAATGGAAAATGCCATTTCATTTACGGAGAAGCCGATTAGAGTGAAAGGAATTTTAAAACTCACCAATGATAATGCTACCTATCAACCGCCGGTTTCGATTGTAAATACAAAATTGATTATTTAAATTGAGGTATTATGAACGAAATTGAAATACAAGGATATGAAGATCTATTAGTCAGAAATGGCTTAAAGAGAACTGGCGCAAGGTTGCAGGTTTTAGATGTTTTATCTCACCGAGATTCTGCAACATCGCAGCCTTATCTCGAGAATGTAATTGGAAAGGATATCGACCGGGTTACGCTTTATAGAATTTTGAAAACTTTCGAAGAGAAAGGAATTATCCATCGTGTTTTGGATAAACAAGGAACCGCAAATTATGCCATTTGTTCAAATTCTTGTACAGCGCATCATCATCATGATGAGCATGTTCATTTTAATTGCAACAACTGTTTACGCGTTTATTGCCTAGATAATGTTAAAATTCCAACACTAAAAATCGAACAGGGATTTAAAATTGAAGACATGAACCTAATCGTTTCGGGTATTTGTAAAGAATGTAATGAAGCTAATTAATTAGTTTTTAAAGCTTTAAAATACGAGGCAAAAAATCAGCATAAATAATTAAAATTTATTTTTGCTTATTCGATAGAACTTCTATATTTGCAACTCGTTACAAAACGGGCCTCGGTAGCTCAGTTGGATAGAGCAACGGTTTTCTAAACCGTGGGTCAGGGGTTCGAATCCCTTCCGGGGTACATTTAAACCTTCAACTTCAAAAAAGTTGGAGGTTTTTTCTTTTGTATCATCTCCAATCTTAACACGCTTTAAATATTTTTTTTACTAAATTTGTTAGCATTGAAAAGATCAGGAAGCGCAGATTTACCTTTACATTATGGCCAGGTGCCGCCGTGGCTGGCGCAACGCATGGCTAAACTCGGCTTGGCAATTACAGAATCTATCTTAATAGAGTATGGCACGGCAGAAGTTGTTCGCAGATTAAGCAATCCCTTTTGGTTTCAAAGTCTTGGCGCTGTAATGGGAATGGATTGGCATTCTTCGGGCATTACAACCGCTGTAATGGGTGCATTAAAAAGAGCCATCAATCCACTTTCAAAAGAACTCGGTATTTATATTTGTGGTGGAAAAGGAAAGTTTAGCAAAGAGACCCCAAATGAATTGCTGCGAATTGCAGATCAAACAGGGTTAGATGGAACGAAACTGGTTAGGGCAAGTAAATTGAGTGCTAAGGTGGATAATACAGCCATTCAAGATGGTTTTCAATTGTATCTTCATAGTTTTATTTTAAATAGTGATGGGGATTGGGCGGTGGTTCAGCAAGGCATGAGCGATGCAAACTCAACAGCCCGACGTTATCATTGGCATTCGGAAAACCTCAAATCATTTGTAGAAGAACCGCATACCGGAATTTGCGGTATCAATCAAGGAAACATCCTCAATCTCACGGCAAACGAAGCCGACCTAACCAGAAAGACAATAATGGACATGACCGAAGAATCGCCGAACCATATGATTGCAGAGGTACAAAAATTAGTGATGCCGAGACACCACGACGTGAAATCAAAAGATGTCGACCTGAAAAGATTAGGCAGTATTTTATGGCTGGCCCAGGAGAAGAAACCTGCCGATTTTGAGGAATTATTATTATTGGAGGGAATGGGTCCGAGAACCCTTCAATCGATGGCTTTGGTCAGTGAAGTGATTTATGGCACAGCTTCACGTTTTTCTGATCCTGCCCGTTATTCTTTTGCAAATGGTGGGAAAGACGGACATCCTTTCCCTGTACCCGTGAATGTCTACGATGAAACGATAAGCGTTTTGAACAAAGCAATTGAAAAGGCTAAAATCGGGAATACTGATAAAAAAGAAGCGATCAAAGCTTTACATCAGATCGCTAAAAATGCAGAAAAGGATTTTATTCCAAATATGGATTTTGATAAAGTTATCGCAAAAGAAAGGGCTGAAAGCTGGAAATATGGTGGCAGAACGGTTTTCGGAGAAGAAAAAAGGTCATCCGAACAATTAAGTTTGTTTTGATAGGTCTTGCCAGAAATGATGAAGTAATTTCAGCATATTGTTAACTTTCCATCTTTGCGAGATCGATTTTTCAATGATTAAAGTAATCTCATTCATGATATCATTTGCTAAAATGAGATTGCCACGTTCCGATTAAAAATCGGAACTCGCAATGACGATGGGTCTACATCATTACACAAAGTCATTTTATCGATTAAATTTAGCATCGACGAAGTTCAGAATTGAACTTAAGGTAGTTTACTTAACCACTTCGTCATCCTGAATTTATTTTAGGACCTTAAAACAAAACTAACGGAATAAATGCTAAAATAAATTCGGTATAACGAACGTTTTGAACCCATTCCGATCGTTCTGTGTTTCCGTGGCGAGAAATTAATATAGATTATTCTGGTTACAAAAAAAGTCGTGGCAAAAAACCACGACTCTAAAATATAAAAATTAAAAACCTGCTACTTATGCATAGGCAACTGCATCACGAGATGCAAGTTTTGTAACCCCCATTAGATATTCATCTACTTTACGGGCTGCTTCCCTACCTTCAGAAATTGCCCAAACCACTAATGATTGTCCCCGGCGAACATCACCTGCTGCAAAAATCTTTGCAATATTGGTTTGATAGGAATGTTCCGATGCTTTTACATTTCCTCGGTTATCCAATTCAACGCCTAATTTTTCAATTAATCCTTCTTTTTGTGGATGCAGGAAACCCATTGCCAGAAATACCAGTTCACATGGCAGATCTCTTTCCGTTCCGGCAACTTCTTTGAATGAAACCGGACGACCAACAGCATCAATCTCCCATTCTACATCTACAACTTTTAATGCTTTCAGATTTCCGTTTTCATCGGCTATAAAGTTTTTCGTATTAACAGACCAAGCTCTTTGTGCACCCTCTTCATGCGAAGAAGTATTTTTCAAAAGCATGGGATAATTTGGCCAAGGCATATTCGCCGTACGTACCTGTGGAGGCATTGGCATAATTTCAAACTGGGTTATCGATTTTGCGCCTTGACGGTTTGAGGTTCCAATACAATCAGAACCTGTATCGCCACCACCTATCACAATCACATTTTTGCCCGTTGCAACTATCTCTTCAGCAACAACTTCTCTGTTCGCTACACGCTTGTTTTGCTGTTTTAAGAAGTCCATAGCAAAATGAACACCTTTAGCTGAACGACCGTCAATCGGCAAATCGCGGGGAATGGTCGAACCTCCTGCTAAAACAACAGCATTAAAATCTCTCAACAATGTGCTAATTTCAACGTTTTCGCCAACATTAGCATTGCATCTGAAAATGATTCCTTCTTCTTTCATTAAATCAATGCGGCGATCGACCACATTTTTCTGCAATTTAAAATCAGGAATTCCGTACCTTAATAAGCCACCTGGAGCATCATCACGTTCAAAAACGGTAACTTCATGCCCCACTTTATTTAATTGAGCAGCAGCTGCTAAACCCGCCGGACCTGAACCGATTACCGCGACTTTTTTACCGGTTCTAATTAACGGTGCCTTGGCTTTAATAAAACCCTTTTCAAAGGCAATTTCGATGATGTGTTTTTCAATTTCCTCAATGGAAACCGGAGGGCGATTGATTCCTAATACACATGCAGATTCGCAAGGTGCAGGACAAATTCTACCGGTAAATTCCGGAAAGTTATTGGTGCTTAACAAAATGTTGGCAGCTTGCTCCCATTTTGCTTGATAAACGGCATCGTTAAATTCTGGAATCACATTACCCAAAGGGCAACCTGATTGACAGAAAGGAACGCCGCAATCCATACATCGGGCTGCCTGATTATTTAATTCTTGAGCGGGCAATTCATTTAAAAATTCCCCGTAGTGTTTTACACGAGTTTTAGCCTCTTCTCTGGTGGGCGCAACTCTGTCGTATTCTTGAAATCCTGTTACTTTTCCCATGGCTTAGTGTGTTTTTACTTGTTGATTACGTTTTGCTAAAACTGCTTTGTATTCTTTAGGGAATACTTTTACGAAATGGTTTGATTGAGTTTTCCAATCACTTAATATAAACTCAGCAACTTTACTATCCGTCAAACGGATATGCGTTTTAAGCAAAGCTAATATTCTCTCTTCATCTTCGGTTTGTAAAGGATCAAGATCAACCATTTCCTTATTGCATTTACGGGCAAAAGTTCCGTTAGCATCATAAATCCAGGCCACACCGCCACTCATACCAGCAGCAAAATTACTTCCGGTATCACCAAGGATTAAAACCTCTCCACCAGTCATATACTCACAACCGTGATCGCCTACGCCTTCTACTACAGCTGTTGCACCGGAGTTACGAACCGCAAAACGCTCGCCTGCTTTACCACGGGCATATAATTCACCAGAAGTAGCGCCATAAAGTGCAACGTTGCCAATGATGATATTTTGCTCAGGAATAAAAGTTGAATTTGAGAAGGGATAAATGGCTAAACGAGCACCTGATAAACCTTTACCCACGTAATCATTTGCTTCCCCTTCAAGAGATAATGTTACCCCACGTGTGTTGAAAGCGCCAAAACTTTGTCCTGCAGATCCTACAAACTTAAAGTTGATGGTATCTGGTGGCAAGCCCGCACCTAAATGAACTTTAGAAATTTCATTCGATAACATTGTACCTAATGAACGATCAGTATTTTTAACGTTGAAACTTGCAAAAACAGGTTCATTATTATTTATTGCTGGCTGTGCAGCTGCAATTAACTGATGATCCAATACATGCGTTAATCCATGATCCTGTTCTTCGGTATTAAACAATGGCAAACCATTATCTTCAGCCTTGAAAAGAATTGCAGATAGATCTAAATATTTCAGTTTCCAATCTTCTTCAGGCAATTCGCGTACTTTTAAAATATCTGCCTGACCAATCATTTCATGAATGGTCCTGAAACCTAGTTCAGCCATAATTTCACGTAACTCTTCTGCTAAGAAATGGAATAAATTCACTACGTGATCCGCATCACCGCTAAACAATTTTCTCAATTCGGGATCTTGCGTAGCTACACCCACCGGGCAGGTATTCAGGTGACACTTACGCATCATGATACAACCAGCTGTAACTAACGCGGCAGTTGCCACACCCCATTCTTCAGCACCTAATAACGCTGCAATGGCAATATCTCTACCCGTTTTTAACTGTCCATCGGTTTGCAAAACGATGCGATTACGAAGTTTATTTTTCACCAATGTTTGATGGGCCTCTGCTAAGCCTAATTCCCATGGCAAGCCAGCATGTTGGATCGACGTGAGCGGTGATGCACCAGTTCCACCATCAAAGCCGGAAACCAAAATTACATCTGCGTGTGCTTTCGCTACACCTGCCGCGATGGTACCCACACCAGCTTTAGAAACTAATTTTACATTAATTCTAGCCGTACGATTGGCATTTTTCAAATCATAAATCAACTGAGCCAAATCCTCAATTGAATAAATATCATGATGTGGCGGAGGTGATATTAAACCTACCCCTGGTGTAGAGTGACGAACTTTTGCAATCCAATCATCCACTTTGTGACCAGGTAACTGTCCGCCTTCACCAGGTTTTGCACCCTGAGCCATTTTAATCTGTAACTCATCAGCATTAGTGAGGTAATAGCTGGTCACACCGAAGCGAGCAGACGCAACCTGTTTAATGGCAGAACGCATGCTGTCGCCATTTTCCATTTTGGTGTAGCGCATTTCATCTTCACCACCCTCGCCGGTATTACTTTTACCACCAATGCGGTTCATTGCAATAGCCAGGGTTGAGTGTGCCTCATGGGAAATGGAACCAAACGACATCGCTCCGGTTGCAAATCTCTTTAAAATTGCTTCAGTAGATTCTACCTCGGTTAAAGGAACAGATGGACGGCTATAATTAAAATCAAACAATCCGCGGATGGTATAAGCTTGCTGTGTTTGCTCATTTACCAGTTTCGAATATTGCTTGAAAATGTTGTAGTCGTTTTTGCGTGTTGCATTTTGCAGCAAGTGTATCGTCTGCGGGTTAAACAAATGTGCTTCACCCCTGCGACGGAATTTATATGTTCCACCGGCTGGCAATAAGTTTTCAGTTTGCGTGGCTGGTCCGAAACTGCGATGATGTTTAATCAAAGTTTCCTTCGCAATTTCATCCAAACCTAAACCACCAATCCGGGAAACCGCACCAGTGAAATAAGTATTTACAACTTGTTTGTTCAAACCTAAAATCTCGAAAATTTGTGCACCTTGATAAGATTGCAAGGTCGAGATTCCCATTTTAGAGAAAATTTTAAGCAATCCGCTATTTACTGCGTATATATAATTTTTGGTTAGCTGCTCTGCGGATAAACCTGATTCTTCCTGAAAACCATTAATAGTTTCCAAAGCTAGGTAAGGATTGATTGCAGTAACACCAAAACCTAATAAGGTAGCAAAATGATGCACCTCCCAAATATCTCCACCTTCAATTACAATACCCACCGCACCACGATAACCTTTGCGGATTAAATGGTGATGTACTGCTGAAACCGCTAATAACGATGGCATTGCGGCATGTTCCGAATCGATTGCCCTATCCGTTAACACGATAACCTGGAAACCATCTTCCACTGCATCAACTGCGTAACGGCATAAGCGATCTAAGGCTTTCGCCATCGCACCCGGCCTTCCATCCGCACGAAAATAAGTTTGCAATGTCTTAGCCTGGAAAACCCCTGTATCAATACTTCTCAGTTTTTCCAGTTCCTGATTCGTTAAAATCGGATGTTTAATGGCTACACAGTGTGATTGCAAAGGATTTTCCTCTAGCAAGTTCCCATTACTCCCCATAAAACTCGCCAAACTCATGACCACTTTCTCGCGGATAGGATCAATTGGCGGATTAGTTACCTGAGCAAATAACTGTTTAAAATAGTTAGATAAATGCTGAGGACGTTTTGATAAGATAGCAAGTGGCGTATCTGTACCCATTGAACCAATTGGTTCTTTGGCTTCAATAGCCATTGGCTTTAAAAGCAGGTCGATATCTTCTCTGCTATACCCAAATACTTGCTGGTATTTAAAAATAGATTCTTCTGAAAGTCCGGTGAACATTACACGAGGCTCAGGCAATTCCTCCAAACGGATTTGATATTGATTGATCCAATCGGCATATGGACTTTTGCTGCAAACCTGAGTTTTGATTTCATCATCACTGATGATTCTACCCTGTTCCATATCCACTACGAACATTTTCCCAGGTGTTAACCGGCCTTTTTCGATGATGGTGCTTTGATCAATAGCTAAAGCACCAGCTTCAGAACCCATAATCACACGATCATCTGAGGTGATGGCGTAACGTGAGGGACGTAAGCCGTTTCTATCTAATGTTGCACCAATTAATTTTCCATCCGTAAAGGCAATTGCCGCTGGCCCATCCCATGGTTCCATTAAAGTAGCGTGAAATTCATAGAAAGCTCTTTTAACCGGATCCATGTCTTCGTTGCCATCCCAAGCCTCAGGAACCAACATCATTAAAACATGAGGTAAAGTTCTTCCTGCATGCAACAATAATTCGATCACATTATCCAGGCAGCCTGAATCAGAGTTGGTTTCATCAATTACAGGCAACAACATATCTAATTCTTCTGGTGTAAAATAAGCAGAAGCAAAAGATTTTACACCAGCCCTAAACCAGTTTAGATTTCCTTGCAGCGTGTTAATCTCACCATTGTGTGCAATGAAACGGAAAGGCTGAGCCAATCTCCACGATGGAAAAGTATTTGTAGCAAAACGTGAGTGAACCAAACCAAGCGCTGAAACCACACGTTTGTCGCTTAAATCAGTAAAATAAGTACGAACTTGTAAAGAGGTTAGCTGACCTTTATATATAATGGTCTGTGCTGAAAGTGAAACAATATAAAAATCTTTACCACCGTGAACTGTATTGGTAATGAGTTTGATGAGGTAATTTTTGAAAACATAAAGTTTACGTTCAAAATCTGCACCTGCAGCAACCGCATACGGTCTTGCGATGAAAACCTGCTCAATTTCAGGCTCTACCGAAAGCGCCATATTTCCGATGTCAAATGTATCGGTTGCTACTTTTCTAAAACCCAAAATCTCCAAGCCAAGCTTTTCAGCGGCACGATAAATCAGTTCGCGACACTCTTCTCTCGATCTGATATCCTTAGGCATAAACAGCATACCTACACCATAATTATTGGTTTCAGGTAAACTGAAGCCTGCTTTAAGGCATTCATCGTAAAAAAATTCGTGGGGAATCTGAATCATGATACCGGCACCGTCGCCTGTATTTGGTTCTGCTCCACATGCCCCTCTATGATCTAGATTTTCTAAAATAGTAAGTGCATCGGAGATGATTTGATGCGATTTTCGCCCTTTCACATGTGCAACGAACCCAATACCGCAGGCATCGTGTTCAAATTGCGCATCGTACAATCCACTGTTTGGTTCCATTCTTTGCTCGTTAGTTGTTAGTGTATAGGAAACACTAAGATACAAAAAACGAATATTAAATTACAGAGTTGTTATGCTTTTTAGGATTATTCTAGTTTATAAGCAAATTTAAGCCTATATAATAAAACATTATCAACGTAAAGCTTAATATTTTATCAAAATTATAATTCATATTTACGCTGAAAACTCATGATTTTTATCGATAAAATTTGATAAATCGTTTTTATCAAAATATTTATATATAAAATAGGTATTTATAAATGAACAGATATTCAATGATGAGATAACGAATTCTCGTATTTTAAAATTTTATCAAAACAAAGGAAATAAATTTTATTAATTTACTAATCAGTTAGATAGCCTAAATGACTGAAAAATTAGCAAAATGCATTTCGCAAAACAACTTCTTTTTCTACCTTTGTGCCGGGCAAGTCTTTTACGACCAGCTCCCTTTGAACTCCCCCAGGATGGGAACATAGCAAGGGTAGAAGGTTGTAGCGGTGCGATAGAAGGTGCTTGCCCTTTTTTTTACCCCCTAACCCCCTGAAGGGGGAATATTAAATTCTTCAGGGTTTATCAAAAACTCAAACATTTAAGAATTTATAACCATGAAATTTTTTATTGACACAGCTAATCTTGATCAAATCAAAGAAGCGCAAGATCTTGGCATTTTAGATGGCGTAACCACCAACCCTAGCTTAATGGCTAAAGAAGGTATTACTGGCGAAGAAAATGTAATTAACCACTATAAAGCAATTTGCGATATCGTTGATGATAATGTTAGTGCTGAAGTAATTTCTACAACTTTTGACGAAATTGTTAAGGAAGGCGAAGCATTAGCAGCATTGAATCCAAAAATTGTTGTTAAAGTTCCAATGATTAAAGATGGTGTAAAAGCCATTAAATATTTCTCTTCAAAGGGAATTAAAACCAACTGTACTTTAATTTTTTCTGCAGGACAGGCTTTATTGGCAGCTAAAGCTGGTGCAACTTACGTTTCTCCATTCCTGGGCCGTTTAGATGATATTTCGAGCGATGGTTTAGTTTTAATCGAAGATATCAGAACTATTTTTGACAACTACGGATATGAAACACAAATTTTAGCCGCATCGATTCGCGGACCATTACATATTGTAAACTGTGCTAAATTAGGTGCTGATGTTATCACTGCTCCTTTAGCTGCGATTGTTGGATTATTAAAACACCCATTAACAGATAGCGGCTTAGCAACTTTCTTAGCCGATCACGCTAAAGCAGCTGGTAAATAATGTATTAATCTTCAGTCCTAGAGCTGGAGTCTAATAATGAAAAAGTCCTAAGTATGGAGTTGCATAACTCTTACTTAGGACTTTTTTTATTGGATTGACTAAAGATTCTAAACTAGTGATTCACGACTAAGTACATCTTTTACCAATTGGTAATTAATTTGCTCATCAGGTTCAATTAAAATCCCTTTCACCCCTGCCCCATTTGCAGCTTCTACATCTCTGGGTTTATCACCAATCATTACTGATTGAGCAGGATCAATATCATACATGTCAATAGCATCTAATATCATTCCGGATGCTGGCTTACGGCATTTACACTCTCCTCCAACGGTTGGGTGATGCGGGCAGTAGTAAAAGCCTGCAATATCTGCGCCCTTCGCCACAAAGGCATTTCTAAGCATTTGATGCATGATTGCCAGTTCTTGTTCAGAATATCTCTTTAATGCTATTCCACCTTGATTGGTGATCACGATCAATAAATATCCCTCATCATAGAGTTTTTTCAATACCGGGATTTGGTAATCTAAAATCTTAAAATCTTCAACACGACAGATATAGTCGTAAATTTCGTGGTTTAAAACCCCATCACGATCCAGGAAAATTGCTTTATTCATATTATATTATGTAGAGAATTTGGCGCAAGATAGGTTAAAAATGAAGAAATAAAAAAGGCCAGCGTTTAACCTGGCCAATAGCTAAGGCTTTATTTCTTCATCCCAACCCGATGTCCTTTTATCGCAAAATAGATAATGTATAAATAAGCTGGAATCATGGCTAATAAAAAAGCATGCTGGAAATCGATGTGCATCTTATCTTTTAAAAAGCCGTAAACCAATGGCCAGATGGCGCCTCCAGCTATTCCCATAATCATAATGGCAGAACCTGTTTTTGTGAATTTGCCCAAGCCCTTAATTCCGAGGGGAAAAATTGCTGGCCACATTAAGGAATTTGCCAGACCTAACAGTGCCACTGAATAATAGGAAACATAACCTGTTGTGAATGCTGATACAATTGTTAATACTACACCCGAAAGGGCACAAATTCTTAGTGCCATTTGTTGCGAGATAAATCTGGGAATGGTTGCTATTCCTAAAACGTAGCCCACAAGCATACAGATCAAAGTAAATGAGGTAGAAAATCGCAATATGTTGGCATCGATGTTCAATTCTCGGCCATAGGTATTTATGATATCACCGGCCATTACCTCTACTGCAACACAACAGAAAATGGCAAAAGCACCTAAAAATAAATGAGGATATTGGAAAATGCTGTTTTTAGCAACTGCATACTTTACATCATCGTTTTCAACTATCGCTTCATCATCTTCTGCATTTATTTCTGGCAAGTGGACAAATTTTATGAGCACTGCAAAAAGCACAAACACTACTGCCAACACAATGTAGGGAGTATGTACACGATGCAAGAGTTCATCTAAAATAGCATTTTTGGCAACGGGATCGCTTGTTGCGTCTAATTTCGCAGTTACCTCTTTCGCATTATCTAAAAACAATAGTCCGAAAATAATAGGCACCATTACGCCGGCTCCTTTGTTGCACAAGCCAGCAATTGAAATTCGTGCAGCAGCACTATCTATTGGCCCGATGATACTCAGATAAGGATTTACTGCTGTTTGTAGCAATGCCATAGCTGATCCCTGAATGAAGATGCCCGTGAGGAATAATCCGAAACTTCTGTTATCTGCTGCCGGAATAAAAACAAGCGAACCTAAACCTAATATCACCATGCCGAGTACCAGGCCGTTCTTAAAGCCCAATTTTTTCAAAATCCATGAGCTTGGTAATGCCAGAAAGAAATAGGCGATGTAAGAAGCAAATGTGACAAAGAATGCTTGTAAGTCGGTTTTTAAGTTGAGTGCTAACTTTAGAAAAGGAATCAGCGTTCCATTTGCCCAGGTGACAAAACCAAAAATAAAGAAAAGTGCACAGCAGATGATCATGGGTAACAATGCTGTCCTCTTTTGAGTTGCAGGTGAATTAATCATTTTAAAAAGTAGGTTTAGTTGGTTTGTTCAGTTGATACGACCAAACTAAGCAAATAAAATCTATTTTTTTCACACAAACGTTTGCGTGATTTTTCAATCTTGAGAAAATTAATAAATCGGATATGAACCATTCAGTAAGATTACGCATATATGGAGATGAAAACGGTAATTTCGCAGTGCATTATCTATGTAATTCTCAAAATTAGAAACCCCGAAAATTATGAATACTATCAAAAATCAGCTCCATCAATAATTAATTCCCTTATAAATCAATACAGTAGCACTTTTCGCATATTTTTATTTGCAGGAGATATATTTGAACCCTATATTTGCATCACTTTAAAGGAAACGGACAACGTTTTTAAACAAAGTAGATTCCGTAGCTCAGCTGGTAGAGCATTACACTTTTAATGTAGTGGTCCTGGGTTCGAATCCCAGCGGGATCACAGAAAGCCTCACAGATGTGGGGCTTTTTTGTTGTAGGCACCGTTTTCAGCAGAGTTAGGTGGCCTATGATCTACAAGATCTGAATGGAGGTTAATTCAAAAAGCATTTAAATAAGAAAGCCAGCAAATATAAATCTGCTGGCTTTTGTCTTGATGGAGTATTATTCTACAAAGTCGCCATATCAATGACGAATCTGTATCGAACATCGCCTTTTTCCATGCGGTCGTAAGCTTTGTGGATATCTTTCATGTCGATCATTTCTATTTCAGAAACAATGTTATTTTCTGCACAGAAATCAAGCATTTCCTGAGTTTCGGCAATTCCTCCTATACCAGAACCTGCAAGGCTTTTTCTGCCACCTAATAAACTAAATGCAGCAATTTCTGCTGGTTTAGGTGGTACACCAACGCAGATATGCGTTCCATCGGTTCTTAACAATGATAAGTACATATTGAAATCGTGTTCTGCAGAAACAGTATCCAAAATGAAATCAAAAGTTCCTTTGGCTGCTTTTACTTGTTCAGGATCTGTAGTTACCACAAAATGATGTGCACCTAGCTTTTTAGCATCTTCTTCTTTTTTAGGTGAAGTGCTTAATACGGTCACCTCGGCGCCGAAGGCTACACCAAACTTTACGGCCATGTGGCCCAAGCCGCCTAACCCAAGCACAGCAAGTTTATGTCCCTTCCCTACTTTCCAATGCCTTAACGGAGAATAAGTAGTTATACCGGCGCACAACAATGGTGCAACCGCAGCCAGATTTAGTTTATCAGATACATGAAGTACAAACTCCTCTCTCACCACAATAGAATCTGAATAACCTCCATAAGTAGGAGTTTTGCCATCTCTTTCTAAACCGTTATAGGTTTGCGTGTTTCCCTCCAGGCAGTATTGCTCCAGGTCTTGTTTACAATTTTCGCAAACCTGACACGAATCAACCATACAGCCTGTTCCTGCTAAGTCGCCAACCTTAAACTTCTTAACGTGATCACCTACTTTAATTACACGACCAACAATTTCATGACCTGGAACCATTGGAAATATACCAGGAAACCAGTCATTTTTAATTTGGTGAAGATCTGAATGGCATACGCCGCAGAATAATATTTCAAATTGAACATCATGTGGTCCAACTTCACGACGCTCAAAATTCCAAGGTGCTAAGTCTGTTCCTGGATCCTGTGCTGCATATCCTTTTGTTGCTATCATCTTATAAATTTTATTTAGTTATACTTCAACAAAATTAATTGGTAATAGTTCAAAAAATATTACAACATTCAAAGCATTCATTACAAAATTCAAACAATTACCAAGATCAGCAATAGTGCAATTGATCCCTTCCCAATGTTGCATTGCTTATTTAATAGCAATACATAAACGATAGTCGATATTACTACATTTAAATAGGTTTTAGTTATATAGATAGATTTATAGGAATTTTATTTCGGTGGTAATTGATAATCCAATAAACCATGTTTTTTAATCAGTGTTCCCGAGCCAGACTCTTTTTCGTTTATTTTTTCATAACCGCCGCCCCTGCATTCACAAGAACCAACAGGACCGAACATCCCGTAATTGTAACCTGCAGTGTAGCTAAATCCTGATAATACGTAAAAACGTTTGCCTACATAAACGATGATTTTATCGTTAACGTTAAAATTTTCAAATGGCATGATAATGGTTTGCAAATCTTTATTATTATTAGGTTCTGCGCTAACAACAGTATCTCTTGTTAACACTTTATCTTGCTGAAGGTAAAAGTGAATTTTCTGGAGTTCTTTCTTATTGAAACCGTCTAAATAAATGGTTAATTTTCCGTCAACAGTTTTTATAGTATCACATACTTCCTTTTGCATACGAATGGCTTCCTTCTTCTTACTATAATGGTTCCACTCCACACTACCCCAAACAAAAGCAACTAATAGCAAAATCAAAGCGATAATTACCGCGATAAAAATTGCTATGACCTTAAAAATTTTCCTTGCTGTCATTATTCCGTTGTTTTAAAACTTATTGGCATTGTAAAATAAGATTTCACAGATTTACCTTTAAGTGTAGCGGGCCTCCATTTCGGCATACTTTTTAGCACACGAATCACTTCTTCATCGCAACCATAACCCAATTTCTTTACAATATCGATGTTGGTTAAAGAACCATCAACTTCAATCGTAAACTTGGCTTGCACCGTACCGTTCACACCATTTTCAACAGCCTTCTTTGGGTATTTTAAATTGTTGGCAATAAACTGCCTTGCTTTGTTTATCCCGCCAGGAAATTCTGCTACTGTTTCAACTTGTTCTTGCTTAGGCTGACCGTAGTTGTGGTAAGGTGGCGTCGGCTCGATCGGAGCTGGTTTTAAAGCATCCTGAAATGAATAAACCTTAAGAATAGTCGCTTCGTTTTTTTCATTCCGATCAAAAAATACCCGATTATTGACCACTCTATAACTACCACTCTTAATCGTATCGCCAGTATTTCTGTTCACAATATGTTTGATCTCTTTTGCAAGTAACTCGGGTTTTCCATACCGGTAAAAATTATAAAACACGGTATCGTATTCAGCTTTTGTACTTCCTTTACTCAGGTTTACAAAGTAAGTCGTATTCTCCAGTTTAAAGGTAAAATCAGGTGTTCTATCTTGCGCAAAACTTAGCGTAGTTATACCGAGAAATATTGCTAATGTCAGTGAAAGTTTTATCATCATTCATAAAAAGGTTAATCGGTTGTCCTAAAACTCACCGGCATGATAAAATACGACCTCACAAATTTACCGTTTAGCTTTGCAGGTGTCCATTTTGGCATCCGTTTTAACACACGAATTACCTCTTCGTCACAGCCGTAACCTAACTTTTGCACAATTTGAATATTGCTGATAGAACCGTCAAGCTCAATGGTAAACTTTACACGTACTGTTCCGTTAACACCCTCTTCAACAGCTTCATCTGGATATTGGACATTGTTGGCAATAAATAGTCTTGCTTTGTTTATCCCGCCAGGAAACTCTGCTGGTATATCAACTTTTTCAGGATTTCCTGTATTGTCGTAGGATGGCAACGGCTCAATTGGCGCTGACTTTGGAGGTGCTACAAAAGTAGAAACTGCCCTTTGTACCGAAAGTAAGCCCTTATTGTTTTGGGTGTAAAGTTTCAAGACAGTAGCTTTGTTTTTCTCTTTTTGATAGAAAAAAATTTGATTTTTAATCACCTCGTAACTTCCGCTTATAATCGTATCGCCAGTTCTTCTGTCTGCAATATGTTTAATCTCTTTACCAATCCTTTGGGTTTTGCCGAATCTGTACAAATTATAAAATACTGTATCGTTTTTTGCTTTTGTGTTACCTTTGCTCAAGTCCATAAAGTACCTCGTGCTACCAAGTTCAAAGACAAAATCTGGTGTTCTACCTTGAGCAAAACCAGCCAACGAAAGCGTCAAAAAAACAAGAAGTAACCTAATTTCTCGTCTAACATCCATGTTAATATTAATTAGGTAACTAAACTAATTTATTAGCAGCAGATATTTTTTTGGCTTTATTATTCGCTAAGTAAAACCTCTCATTCGTTATCAGTGAGTTATTATTTGCATGGCATAAGACAAGCAAGCAGGTATTTCATTGCATGTGCTAGCCCTGCTATCACTTTACTCGCCTGTGTTCCAAGGCTCATGCTCGCTACTATCAGGTTTAAAAACAAAGCTTTGTGCTCATAGCAACATTTCAAAACCCGTCGCCTTATGGTTTCTTCAAAAAAGCTGCAGCCTCAATTTTCTCGAATTCCTTTTTATCCTCATCCCATAAATAGGCTTTGTAGTAAACCTGTTTAGCTTCGAGATTTTCTTTACATACGCCCGCAATAAAAAGGCGACTTGTGGCATTACCCAAAGCTCTATCTTCAGCAAAAAGACATGAATTCTCTTCGCCCAAAGGTAAATCGTAAATTTTGCCATCTCTTACATCTACCATAAAGCCCATAATGCAACTTGCACCGCAACCAAATATTGAGGTTACATAATGACCGCCAAAATTCACATCGCTGTCTTTGTAAGCTTCAGTTATCCGCGTTCTAAAATCTCTAGCTTCGGGATAACTACTCCAGTCAATTGGCGCATTTTCTATTCTTTCTTGAGGACCAACTTCATATTTTTTAAAATCAATGCTATCGGCAAAACTAATTTCTGTTTCCTCTTTTATTTCAGGTGTTTTAGCTACAGTATCAACAAAAATGGTATCAATTTTTGCAGTAATGAGCGTATCCGAGACACTTGTATCGGCAAGTTGTGGGCCAGTTTTGCTATTATTATTGCATGCGTAGCCTATTATTATTAAGATTGCGAGGATGTATTTTATAGTATTTTCCATGGTCAGCAATTAAATCAGCGTAATACCCAATTCCTCGAGGTATGCTTTCGGCAAATAAATCTCTCCAGTTATAGGATTGTAGTTGAATTTGCTATCTTCTTTACCAGCAATTTTAATGGTGATCTCATTTCCTTGCTCGTACAATTTTACAGTAGATGTAGCTTTAGCTTCGAAGATTCGCTTACTAATCTGCTCTGTTTCCTGCAATGCAAAAATGGTATTTCCGCTTTCTAATTTTTTGATGTATAAATAAGGTTTAAATGGCTTCTTCTCTTCAGATTCCTCATAGGAGTTTTTCACTTTGCCCATGCTTGGGTCCATCATTGGTGGAACGCTTACGAAACCACCCTCCCGGTTTGCCTTTGTACTGAAGTTAACCTTTATTAGTTTTTCGGCAAACGCTTTTAATTTTTCATCATCAGCATTTGCCAAAACAAAGGCTTTTACCAATACCATTTTAGCATTATATAATTTATGATTATTTCCCTGACTCAATACGATGTAATCAAAATTTGGTTTTTTATTGAAATCTTCAAGTTTAACGCTAACCATTTTTACAATTCCATCATCTTCTTGCTGTTTTTCGGTTTGATAGAGTGGCAAATATTTGTCAAATCCTCTATCTAAAATGGTTTTAAAACTTTCATCGTTTGCCAAAACCACAAAATGCGTTTTAATCTTTCTGATTTTAGGAGGCAATGGAATTCCGTTTTTATCTGTTCCTCCAGAAACGAAAGGCTCCTGTTCGTCATAATCAGCAATAATATATTGACCAACTGTTTTAAAATCATTATAATCTCTTGTTATCGGAATCGTTTTTTCTGTTTCCTCGCTTAGTAAGAATTTCTTTCCTTTATTGCTAATGATAGAATATGGAACTCCTTTTATTTGCACCTGATTACTGAATATGGTTTCGTAAAGCTGTTTTGCGCCGGTTTTTGTATTAAAAATGATATCCATCTTATCGCCATAATCTTTTAGGTGAATTTGATTTTTAGCGGGTACTGATATTGCAGAGGTGTAGATAGGCTTAATGGTTTCTTTCGCTAAGTTATCGACAATGCCGTATTTACCGTTAATGCTAAAAGCGTAAAATTTATGCTGAGAAAAGGCAAAATTAGCCGTAGCAAAAAGTAAGAGTGTAAGAACTATTTTTTTCATAATTTAATCGTTTTTTAAAATCAAGGTTATTGATTAATATCCTGTAACTAATAAGTTTCTCGCCGCTTTTGGGCTACATTTCTGGAATTTACTGTAGGCCACTGCAGCTTTGCTACGAGCCTGTTCAGCTGTTCCGCCACTTACGTAACTACTCAGGGCATCATGTAAAACATATGCCTCAGGTGCCATCAATCCGGTGCTCCATACAATTGGATTTGCTTTTGCCTGCACTAAATGTGGAGCGAAATACTTTTTGCTGATGCAGGCCAGAATAATCGCGTCACGCTGTTTGCCATCTGTATTATTAAAAGTTTCATTGACCTGAAAATCCATTAAACCATCATGACCGATATAAGTTACCATTTTTGCATTACCGTTAATACCGATGGTTGTTTTGTTTATTCTGATGGTATCTTTTAATTGTCCGGCTGCACTATATAGAAAATCGGTTGTAGTTTTTTTAATGTATTGTCCATCATAAGCATCGGCAACGAGGTAATAATTTTTCCTGGTGTGTTTAAAAACCAAACGTTCCATTCTTATTTTATCCAGTTTCTGTGTTTTCAACAACTTCCACTCTGTACTCTTTTTAAAGTAGCTTTTAATGCCATACGCACAACCCCAATACAAATTATTTGCTGGATCTTGCCCGTTACCGATTGCTTTTGGAACAGGCACAATGCCTTGATATTTGTTATCGCAAAGCGCTACAAAAACGTGAATGGTTTTTGTAGTTTCATCAAAATTCGATACGTTTTTTGATGTGTTTTTCTGCCCGCTTTTTGGTTTTGGTTCGCTGCTGCAGCTTGAAGCCAACAGTCCGAACAAAAAACACAGCGCTAAATATTTTTTCATAAGCTTTATTACATGCTATCATTGTTTGCAACCTCATTATTACCAATGTGCAACATCCCTGTAATTGCAGCCAGGGAAACCGCTAATGGTAAGTAAATCTCTATAGCGAAATTAAAGAAGTAATTAATGTACTCACTAAAATCATATTGCTGAAAAGCCTCCAAAACAGGCTCGGTGCCTGTATTTACGCCTATCCAGAGGATGAAAGAAATCATTAAAAATGGAACCAAAAACCTGAAGATGAAATGAGGTGCTAACAGCCCTGCATGATCGAGCACTTTAATGATATAACAGTACACAATGATACCAATTAGCACAGCAGGACTAATACTTAAAAAGAATAGCCCGGCATAACCGCTATTTAATTCTGGATTAATAAATACATATATCAAAAAACCTATGGTAATGATTAACGCAATAATGAATGCTTTTAAAAACGGCAACTTTATTTTCATAACTGTTTTTTCGTTTTAATGATGTAATAATTATCATCCTGAACAATAAAGGCATAAGGCAAGCCATCAGGTTTAAAGTAACCCATATTATAGGCAGCATACTTTCCGAGGTTGTTTATAGGCTTTTCATTCTGAGTCAGCTTTGCTTTTATTTTTATTGTATCCGTTTTATAAAGTAGATTAATGTAGGCCAAACCATTCCATTCGTTTTCTTTCACACGGTTTGTTTTTTGAAAATCGGCAACATAGGCAATTGAGTTAGGTTGATCAAAACTGCTGTCATCAGGTATTAGATTTGGTAGTATATGATCTGGAAGGTCATTTAAATCTACATAGAGGTTTTTTCCATATAATGCATACCATATGCCATTAATTAAAAACACTGCTTTATCTATTTTACTTTCGTTTCTTGGATCGTCATAATCCCACAAGCTTTCGTATTTAAAGTAAAAAACATCTTCTGCGCTACGCTTAAGACGATCAAATTCATTTTCAACTTTATCTTCAGACCAATTTGTACCAGCATTGACTTCTATGTAATTTTTCTTTGTGGTATCCCCATCAATTATCCAGCTAGAATAGGCTTTGTTTTGCAATATGTAATCTCCAAAAATAATTGTGCTATAATCCTGACTGAATGTAATGCTGTCAACCAAATTCCCTTGACTGTCTATTTTATAAAATGACTGCTCGCTCTTGTCTCTATAGCTATTAAAGACGATAACTTTATGTTGTGGAAAATAATAAGGTCTCGAAAGATTGACTGAATAGTCATTTTTAAACAGTTTCGAAATACTATACCTCTCTGTTTTAATTCCCTCAGTCATCATTTTATATTCAAGATCTTTCGCACTAAAACTAGGCTGATCGATGAAATTCCGAAAGCTGTATCCGTAGGCAATGCTTAATACAAAGCCTAGAATTAATGATAAAATTACTAAGCAGTTTTTCTGATAGATATTCATTATTTATTTGTTTATCCAAATTTCTTTACCGTTAAATTTCTTTGATTTTATATGTGTTTGTGTAGCTAAAAAGGCCCTAAATTCTTCCAGCTCTGCTTGATTTGTAAATGATGCCTTAGGTATAATGGAATGTTTTAGGCCTATGAATAAAATGATGAATTCCTCGTTTTCTGATTTTTTAGTAAACGCTTTCCAACTTACAAAACCATCTGCTTCATGTCGGTTATTTTGCTCAATAACCAGTTGTTTATAAGCCAAACCTTCTGGCAGCAAATTAACTGTAAAATTACCTTTGTAGTGCGGGCTTTTTTTGAATGCGTAAATGGGCAAATAATAATAATTTAGTGCAATAGCCAGTAACACTGAAAACCAAATTAAACAAGCTGTAAGCACAATGTTTTTTGATGCGGTTAAAAGCAATTCATTTATTTTTATTGGTTCCCAGAGCCAAAATAATACGCCAACACCGAAAATAACACAACTAAAAAAGAGCAACAAGAACTTCGCCTTCGGTGTAGGAAAAACATTGAAACGATAGGCTCTTTTAAGTTGATCTTGATTGTAGGTATAATTTAAGGTAATTTGCATTGGATGTGGTTTAATAAGTATTAAGTAACATCAGGGTAAGCTACGGTCTACTTTACCTCCTGCCATTTCATTGATAATTTAGCCAGATACAAGCCAAATTGTTGTTTTTGCTCTGGTGATGATAACTTCTGAATTAAATCTGCGGAGTTTTCATTCCATTCCATATAAGCACTTTCCTTTGCGATTATTTCATGCTTATTTTTATTCTTGTATGCCGTTTTATATTCGGTTAACAGTTTCTCAAAAGCTGCAAAATGAGCATCAATTTCCGGGTTGTCGAAATCTGGTTGCTCAGCCGACTGAATTTGTTCAATCCCTTTCGCCCTACTTTCCTCACTTGCTTTAGCTAATTCTTCGGGTGTAGCCTTTTTACCTGTGAAAAATAAAATAGAAAAGAAAATTGCAAAGGAGGCAATGGCAATTGATAAAAAAACACCGGGCTTGCCTGCAGCATTTTTCCATTTGTTAAACCCCCAGAAAGCTAAACCTAAGCCCAAAATCACCATGGCTACGGCTAAACCCACATTGCCCAAAAGCGAAAAAACTGGGTATAAAACACGTGGAATGTTATAACTGCTTTGTGCTTTAAAATAAAAAGTACCCTGACTAAAAATTCCGGCGCCAATGAAGGCTATTGCCACTGCCTTAACTTTTTCGGCAACATTTAACGTTTTATTATTTTCCATCTGATTTTTAGAATTTAGATGAAATATACAGCTTGTTAATGCAGTAATTATCTTGTATTAATTATTCGTTTATATGTAATATAAATTTGTAGACTTCGATTTATTATTCGTTAAACAGCATTAATCAACCTCTAAAATCTGTAGTTTCTGGTTACTTTCTCTTTTCTGTCTTAACTAGAATAGATTTTCCGTTTTCGATTTTGTAATAGGTATAGTGCATATAACTATCGTTCTCATAAATCCGTTCTTCTTTTACCAGAAAGAGCTTTCCATTTTGCCAACGGAAATACCTAGTCCCTTCGTTACCGCTCCCATCGGCATCTACCGTTTGAGCTTCCTTTTTAATGGCATCGAAAAAGACCACACCCATTTCATTCAATTGTTTACTTTGGATGAAACCCCTATTTTTTGGATCATAGATAAAATATAAATAAGAATAGTCGCCTTTGGCTAAACCAGGATAATAAATTGGAACTTTAAAATCGAGGTAACCATCAAAATTCAAATCCTCCAATTGGATCTCTGCTTCTTTGGTAAAAACATCATTAAAACCTGTGAAAGCCCAGCGCATGCTTTTGTTGATGAAAACTTTTAGTGAAATTAAGTCGAAATAATACTGCGCATCAGCAGGAATATAATCCAATTTTACCCTGTTTCTGACATACTGAAAAACGTAGTTAGATGGATTGAACGCCTTCAAATTTTCTCTTGCGGATAACTTAACAGTTAAGTATGATGCATTTTTACCGGGTTTTTGCCAGCTTCCGTTTAAATAAATTTGATCTATGTAGTTAAGTTTGAAACTTCCAGTAGTTTCATATTTGCGTTTTGCTGCGTTGTACGCTCTTTCTTGCAAGTTTAATAGGCCGTCATTTAACTTGCCTTCGAGAATCATTTTATTCACATTTCCATTTTTCTTGTAAAAATATTCACCAGCTACACTATCGCTCTTTTGATTAATTTCCAATTTCATTTCTATCGGATATTTGTCTATCGAGCCTGTAAAATTGATGATTGAAATAATTTTTGCTTCCTGAGCATTTAACTCAAAAACACAAATTATCATTAGCAACGAAATAAATATTTTCTTCATCGTGTGTTTCTCTGTATTATCTAAACTTCATGACCAGAATGGTTTTCTCATTAAATAGCATACTGTTTATTGATTTTTTCTTCGGGTTTGGCGCTACACAAATACAGCACTATCAAAAAGAAATACTCTAAAGGTTTCATCAAAAGATAAACTGTATTCGAAGCTTTTGGAGTCGTAATTTTCCGCGATAGCGGATAACCATACTTATCATAAAAACTTCTAATCACCTTGTGGAAAGCAGGTGCGTTTTGCTGTATCAATTCTTCAAAAGCATTGGCTATTAATAACTGACGATTGACAACAATTTCGTGGCCATGTCTTTTTCCGAGACGTAAAGGTTTTACGACTGAAGGCGTTCCACAAACGGCAACGGTGCAGAGATAATGTCCTTCGTGCCCTAAAAATGGCGGATGTGTTTTTTGGGAAAATGTCCAGGTAGTGGTTTCGGTAAATACTTTAGTGATCGAGTTGGCATCCTGACCGAAAAGCATTAAGATCGCCACGATGATTGCAAAGACAGGAATGAGCATGGCAAGAATCCACAGGGATTGGTTTTCTGTATTGGCTAATTTCCGATTTAAATAGTTTAAAAATTTATTTCGATAGGTTTTAGTATTTGCGTCTACAGCCTCGGTAATAACTAAACTCACTAATACGGTAATACTCGTGATCATGTAAGCTATTGGAAGCAATGCAAATAGAAATGTTTCGCCACTTTGCTCTGTATTGGTACTGGTTTGTATAATAACCGCTGCACTTATTGGAATGCCGATAATTACAAACACTATGCAAAGTGAAAAAAGCAAGGGTGGCAGTAACTTACCTTTGTACCACAATTTAATAAGTCCGAAAACAGCAAGCACAAAAAACACGATCAATGTTGGTAAATGTCTAGATGCAAATGGTGTGTAACCTCCATCTACGATATCGATGGCGGTATAATAGTCATCGCCATTAAATAGCCATACTAAACAGAATAAACACCCAGACAAAACAAAAAAACTTATGAAAACAAATTCCCAGATTACGGTTATAGGTTTTGTATTTTGCCTTAGTATCTTATAAAAAAAGTAACCCATCACAGGGCAAGTAATAAAAAATAAAATGATGAATACTGTCATTTTAATTCGCCTTAGTTAGTTTCATTTGATACAAATCCACATCAGAAACATAATATTTTCCGGTAAGTTGTTTAATCTTACCTGCGTCCAAAATCATTTCGGAGTTATTCAAAATCTGATAACTTCCTCTCGTATTTGTAGTATCTGGTGCTCGGTTTGGACCATCGAAAGTGCTGATGTATTCGCAAATCATATTAATTTTTACAGGCGATTTTTCTGCTTCAAATCTTACATCTATCGATCTTCTAATCATTCCCTTTGGGAGATTTTTAGCACCAGTATAGGCGTTGTCTACAAGCCCTTCATATTCGATGTAAAACGGGCTACATCTATCTGTTTTGCACCATTCTCTGAAACCATTTTTAACTAGATAAATGGTATCTGCAGATTTATTAAAGCCTATTTTCCAATCACTGTCTTTCAGCAAAGTTGCGATGTTAAACGTTTGATTAGTTTTTCTTAAAAAAATAGTATCGATATTGGTTTTCGCACCTTTTCTACGTCCGCCACCCCATTTATGAAAAATAGAAATTGCATCTTTTTCAAAGCCTTCCTTTTCTACTGGCTCAAAAACCATTAAGGGAGGAGCTTCCATTGCAAATATTTCCGTTAAAAAGAATGCGTTGTAACGTTGTTCGGCAAGTTTAAACTTTCCGTTTTGATCTGTTAAAGTTTCACCAACCTTACAATTGGCAATTGGGTTTCGATCGTAATCTACAATCACCCCGGTGATCTCTGGTCGCCTTAGCCGTGAGATGCAAGATTGAGCGCTCAGTAAAATGCAACTTAGCAGCATGAAACAAATATTTACATTAAGCTTTTGCATATTAGTCGTGATCAGTCAATTCCAATTCATCCAAAGATGCTTTTGTTTCTTTAAGTACTTTTATTTCTTCATTCAGCTTTTTTATTTCAGCATCGAAATAAGCCGCATCTGCTTTGGGCCTAATGATTACGCCGTCTTTTTTTGTTGTGATTTTACTAGCGTAAGCTTTAATTACCAAATCGTAAGGAGCGAAATCAGTGATAGGATATTTCGCAGTTTTCCAAAGGTTACTGTGAGCCACTGCTTCGCTGAATAAAGGTTGATGATAGTCATAAGTTTCATTGGGCTTAATGGCATAATCGTCGTTAAAGGTTCCTCCACTACCTTGAGCAGCTATTTTCTCTCCAGTTTTTTTCGAGTAAATTTCAATATTAAACATGTATTCGCCAATCAAAGCTTCGGTGGAAGTATTTGTGAAAACCAAGTCCAAGTAAGGTGATCTCGGGTCATCCGAAAAAAACTGGTCTTCGCTAACGGAAATTTTAGTTAATTTAAAAGCATCTATCTGCTTATTAACTTTGGCAACCTTAAGTTTATCTTTTTCTAAACTATCAATCTCTGCTGTTTTTTTGATAATCTTTTCATCTCTGTCAGCAGCTAAAAAGTCTTCAGCAAAGCTGATGATCGCACTGTAGCTCTTACCATCGATCATTTCCATCGAAATTTTATCAAATGATTTGCCTTCATATTTTTCCGGTGAATTCCACTTTTCTTTCATTGCTTTTACCGCGATGAGTCGAAAAGCTTTTTCCAGATTTTCTTTTTCATTTGCATCTAGTTTTTCTTCCATTTTGGCTCTGGAAGTTTTAAAAGATTGTTCGTCTTTCCCAGAGATTTTGGGTCCGCAAGCAGATATTAGCAAAATGCTGCAGGCAATTATTAGCGTTGAATAAGTGTTTTTCATTTTGATGTATCTATTCAATATTTAGAACTGTTCAATCGTTACTTTTTCACACACATGATCACGTTGAGCGTAGCCGAAATGTATTAAAAATTCCTAGACTACTTTAAAATGAGCGCAATAGATAATTCTATTTCTTTTGTGACTGCCTATAAATCGTCTCCGTTACCTTTTCGCCATTGAGGTAATAATGTGTAAAAAGTACGGTTCCATCAGGTTTGTACATGTGTGACACTCCATGACGTTTGCCATTTACAAACTCGGTATCCATATTTTTCTTACCGAGTGCATATGTTGTCGACAAACCATTTTGTAAGTCATCTTTATAATTGGTTTCTGACATGATTTCTCCATCATTAAAAACCCGATAAAAACCATTTCGCTTATCATCTTTGTAGTTGGCTTCAGTAGCAAGCTTTCCATCTAAACTATAGGTTTTTGAAGTTCCGTTTTTCAGATCGTTTTCATAATAAGCTTCAGTCAGAACCTGGTCGCCAGAAAACGTTTGAGACAAGCCATGCTTTTTATCAGCCTTATAAATTGATTTGTTTACCAATTTTCCATTGCTGAACATCTCACTAGCACCATTTTTTTTACCGTCTTTATAATCCTGACGCAACCAAACTTTGCCTTGGTTGTCGTAATTTTCTTTGACCCCGTTGCGAACACCGTTTTTATAGTGAAGTTTACATTCCATGGTTCCGCCCTGCGAATACCAAAATGCTTCACCCGTAATTACGCCCGCTTTGATGTTGTAAAGTGCAAAACCGCCTTCATCAAATGGTATTTTATATTTGCCCTGTAAAAGTTTGTTATTTAAACTCAGCACCAACTGACTGCTATCTGAGCTATAATTTTTTTGAAGATGTTTCCATTTGATTTCTTCTGGAAGTTGGGCAAATACCGAATTTGCGAGTAAACATATTGTTACGATGAGGTAAAATTGGGAAGTTCTTTTAAACAGTTTCATCATTAATATAATTTATCACGCTGTTCGTTCCATTTTTTTGCCAACACATCCAAAAGTGCGAGGTAATCCTTTTTCTCCTGCCCTTTTAATTTGTCTTCAATTTTAAGTGAAGTGATAGCCCAATCGGAAAATGAAATACTTAATTGAGGTGCGTTATCTTTTGCATTGCTGGTAACTGAGGTAAGCACTAAATTATACAGGTTTTTGTATTCGTTTAGATGATTGTTTATGGTTTCATCGCTAAATTTTGGAATTTTAATATCCGACTTGGAGAAATAATCTACACCATCACTTTTAAGTGAATTTGAACAGGCAAGAAGAGCGCCCACAAGAAATAAAAGACAAAAGATTTTAATATTTTTCATAAATAATAAAGTTTTATGATACCAATTTATCGGTTTTTCACTCACAAAAATTTACCCTTTATTATTCGCCAGCTTTGATTTATTATTCGTTATTGTTTGCCAGATATTATTAAATTTATAACAGCTATCGCTGATTTAACCTGATCATTTATCCGGCAAATACGATTCGTTGAAAACGCAGCTTTTTGCCGTCAACAATATCAAAAACATAAATCTTGTTGTGTTCTCCTTCACTCACCGGATCTCCGTTTTCATCTACGGCATCATTAGAATAACTAAGATTTAAGTGCAGTGTGGTTTTATCTTCCTCATAATAGTTTGCTAATAATTTGAAGTTAAAATCGCCTTCATTAAATTCTTGGGTTTCTGCCTGATGGTTTTGAAGAAGACTTGCCGTTTTTAGCTTCATGATAGATTTTAGCAGATCCTTATCAAAAATTTGGTCATAGTAGCGTTCAAAATCTTTTTCGTACAATAAACTGGGATTTGCGTATTTAGCTTTTCGTTCTTTAAGCTCGTCCGCTGTAAACTCAACCGGATATCCCCAGTTATCATCGCCGACAGGAAAACTAAAGTAGGTTTTTAGCTTAGCGACATCTTTGCTGTACAATGCCTGCCGAAGATCTTTCAAATCATCAACCCATGAAGTATTGCTTTTATTTTCTGCACTGATGCCCATGACTGTTTTGCTCAACTTAGATGTATCATTTTTAGCAGCTAGATCTGATACAGGAGTTGACTGATCTGGTTTGCTCTTACAAGAACTTACTGCAAACAACAACATCAATATTAAAATTTTATTTTTCATTTTATTTTCTCCTCTTTCAAAATCTTTAAGATTTTTTGATCCAATATATCTTCATCTCCTTCAAAATCATCTTCAAAACTCTCGCCAACCTGAAAAACTTTGTGATTTGAAATTTTATAAACACTGAAATAGTTTTTACCGGCAAATCCATATGATAAGATCACCTGGTGTTTTTGATCATAACTTGGATTTACCACATCATCAAAGCCCTGAACTTTCGTTACCTGCTTTTTCTGTTGATCAATCAGATAGAGATAATGATATTCGTTACTGCCACGGGCGCCGGTTTCTTTAAAAATCAGTAAATCCTCAATACCATCGCCATCAAAATCTTCATACTTTAGCGTTCCACCACCATTTGGATGAATATAGAGATTTTGCGTCCAAATAATTTTATCAGTTAATCCCCTATCTATTCCGAAATATACACGTGTATTCTTTTCCTTTTCGATGTATTCTTCACCACAGTTTTGAATGGCAATTACGTAAGTGCTGTCCGGAAATGGATGGTAATACTGCCATACACAATTTGGATCGCATTGATTAAAAACTTTGCTATCACTGGTATTCCGAAGAACTTGATTAGCAGATTCTTCTTGTTTTACTTTTTGTTTAACCGAGGTATCATTTTTAATCACAGGTAGTTTTTTCGGTGCTGAGTTGCATCCAAATATCAAGAGTAAAAGAAATAGCATAATTGTATTTCTCAATGCTAAAAAGTTTGTTTCACACCTCATCGAATTACGGATTAATTTGAATTTTGGATCCGATTTTCACTGACTGATACAATTCATCAACTTCGGTATCTGTTAAAGCAATGCAACCATTCGTCCAGTTAAACCACCTTTGAAATTTGTTGATCAAACCCAAACCATTTCGCAAGCCATGAATCTTAATATCACCACCCGGTGATTTTCCAATTAATTTTGCATGTTTAATATCTTGTGCATTCGGATAGGAAATACCTAAATTTTTATGATAGCCACTTTTATCATTTTTGGCATTAATGGCATACATGCCTTCAGGTGTTTTCTCATCACCTTCAAATTCTTTATGCCCTGTTGGGCTGTTCCCAAATGAAACCTGATATGTTTTGAGCAATTTTCCTTGCTGATAGGCCAGCATTTTATGTTGAGATTTAAAAACCACCAAAGAATCTATCTGCGCAGTTGTAGCAAGTTTAGCTTCCGGGTAGATATTGTAAATCAAAGCAGCCATCAATATCAAAACCATTAGCAGCAATAACTTTTTCATTTTTTATTTTTTAATAGATTGGAGCCTTGATTAATTCAAAAAGTCCACTACTCTATAAATCCATTCTTCTTCTGGTATTCCCACAATTCTTTGTTTTTATCAATATAGTGCGTTGGCGTATCGATGTAATTTGCTTTATTATCAAAGCCGCTATCCAGTTTTAATTTCAGACTATCGGGCAAGTCTTCAAAACGCTTTTCTATGTATTCAGCTTTCGACAATCGTTTTTCGTAGTAAGTTTCATCGCCCTGTGGTTCTTTCGAACTTAACTTTTGTTTCAAGATTAATTTTTCAAAAAAAACACCCCTCAACCATACCGCCACATTTCCGTCATTAGCAATACCTACCAAAAATGTAAGACCTTTTACGTCTCCTGAAGGGTTGAATAATTTTGTTACCTGTTTATTTTGGAAGGCAGATTTAAAAACTTGCTTGATTTTCTCTTTTGGCAAGTTTAAAGTGTCGCTGTAAAATTTTTTATCCCTATATGAAACATATTGTAAAACCAGTTTTACGGGTAAACGTTCCCGCCGATTGCTTTCAGCGAAATAGTAGTCTTCGCCCCATTTAGATGTATAATTTTCTACAGCTTCATCTTTTATGTATCCCAAATCCCCATCAGCTAAAATAAAATAAGAATTATGGATAGCTATTGGATAACTTTCTGGTGCGCAAACGCTCGAAAAATAGTGATACCGCTCCCAACCCTTGTAACTAAAAGTTTTAAAAACAATTGCCACAACTAACACCAAGGTTACCGCGATGTATAACTTATTGACAAAATTAAGCTTCATAATATTAATGTTGAAATGCCTTTGCTAGGCCTGCGGAATACAACAATAAGCCAATTAATAGTGCGCTAATTATTAACGAGGCGGCAAACAGCCATTTCGCTATTCGATAACCTTTGCCGTGGTAACTGAAGGCATAAAAGCCCAATAAAACTGTTGTGCCAAAAGATAAGTAACAATAATTTACGCTAAGCTCATCATCTAAACTATCACCAATATTTGCAAAAATGAGTAACAAAATTAAATTAACCCCGATAAGCAATATAGATAGATTGCTGTTTTTTTGCTTGTTCAACTGCAATTCTTTGTTTTCCATATCATGATATGATTACATTCTATTGGTTCTAACTAAGCTGTCTAGCAATGCATCAAAGGTTTCTGTTTTGCCGCCGCATCCATTATAAACTACTTTTCCTTCAGGGTTAATTAAAATTTTAGCGGGTGTGCAATAAACATTTTCGTTGATCACCTCATCCTTTTCAGGCCCCTGAGTATTGTCAATTTGTTTAAAATTGAATTTAGCTTTCAATATATTTTTTGTCATCGCCGCTGTATCGTCAGAAAATCCATTTACAATGCCAATCATCGGAAAATGTTTACCATATTTTTGATGTGTAGCATTCAATTCTGATACCAAATCGTAACTTTCTGACTTGTTGAGGTAGCTATTTTGGTAAACAAAAACCACCCAGTATTTCCCTTTATTTTCTGCTGATTTAAATAAACTTCCATCAACTGTTTTTACCGAAAACTCTTTAGGACTACTGCCAAGGAGTAAATCGATAGACGTTTTATTTGCCGCGACCACCTCTTTGATTTTTTCATCTTTCAATTTCTCCTGCGATTCACCGTTGCATCCAAACAAGGCAATTATCACAAGGCCAAACATCATTAACTTTTTCATAAATAAGGTATTTGATTAACAATCGTTGTTTTCATAGTGCGTTCGTTCGAGATCGGTCTCAATAACTTCTTTCTCTTTAGCTGAAAGATTGATCTCTTCTAATGCAACTTTTAATTGCGTTTTACCATCCGGACTTATCCAAACTCCATTCAGGCGATTACCATTCTTTTTTACGATCATCACGCCAGAAAAATTGTATTCAGTTAGGCAGAAATTTCCTTTCCCATTTATAGACACGGAAAGTTCTATCCAGTTTTTTCCTTTCCCATATTGATATATGCTTTCATATATATTCATCATGGAACCACCACATTGGTTGCCTCGCTCTTTTAAATATAAGCGCACTGTCCGGTTATCGACTGTACCACTGTATAAAGTTGTTTTAATATCCTGAGCATTAGCTGCAGTAAAGGTTATTAGAATTAAAAATAGGCCAAGTATGATTTTCATAGTTCTGATGTAAGTGGTTAATATTGATGTTCTACATAAAGGCTGACAATAAATATCATTCCGAGTAATGATGCTGCATAGATACTCATTAAGCCATCTTTTACGCGGTGTTTTACAAATAGTATTAATGCTTCGACAATTAAAAATGTCTCCCAGGCAACAAAGAAAGTCGCTGGAACAAACTTTCCAAGATTAATAGACATGCCACTATTTCCGCTTTCTCTTGCTGTAAACAGCGCCACAATAAAAAAAACTAATGGGACAATACCAATAATCAGCCTGATTAAGAAACGTTTTTGCAACTCTTTTTTTAGATTCATTTTATTAAAAATACATTTATTCAGTGCTTAGGTTTCGGAAGATTCATATTCGTTAGGGATGGTTCACTATTCGCATGTAATCACTTACTATCTGCAACTCAAACAAGTTCTACACGGAACGTTTCTAAACTGCAAACAAATTCTTTATTTCGTTTCCATTTGAATTAATTTTGGAGCATACTAACAAAACATTATGTCTAAAACGAAACTAACGATCAATAACAATGGATCGGTAAAAATTGAAGGCGATTTCGAAATTGTGGATAGAAACGGAAACGTGTATGGTTTACAAGGAAGAGAAGTACTTTCAATCTGCCGTTGCGGTTTATCTAAAAACAAACCTTTTTGCGACGGTGCACACAATGGTCACTTTGAACATGAGGCAATTGCTTTTGATTTACCTCCAAAAAAGGTATAAATCCTAAATTTAATATTTTTCAGAGCCTTGCAAAATGCAGGGCTTTTTTGTGTAAAAAGGATATTAAAATAATGTGATTATTTCGTTTATCTAATAGTCAAATCGGCCACTAACCACTTAACAGGAATATTTTTCTGAATTGTGTATTAAAAAAATACTTAAAATTTCTTAGTTTAAATAAATAAACGTTAATTTGACGATTATTTATTGTTATGAGCACAGCAAACTATGTAATTGGTGTAGATTACGGGACGGATTCTGTTCGGTCCGTTCTGGTAGATACCGCCAACGGAAAAGAGATATCGGCTTCCGTTTTTCTTTACCCACGATGGCAAAAAGGTTTATACTGCAAGCCGTCCATTAATCAATTCAGACAACATCCTTTAGATTATATTGAAGGTTTAACCCACACGATTAAAGATTGTTTGGCAAAAGCTGGCGGATCGGATATTGCGCAATTGGTTAAAGGAATTTCGATAGATACTACAGGCTCTAGTCCGGTTGCAGTTGATGCAACAGGAACGCCCCTTGCATTAACTCCGGGCTTTGAAGAAAACCCAAATGCCATGTTTGTACTCTGGAAAGATCATACAGCGGTTAAAGAAGCTGCTGAAATTAATGAACATGCCACTAAATCTCCGGTTAACTATTTAAAATATGTAGGTGGAATTTATTCTTCAGAATGGTTCTGGTCTAAATTGTTGCGCATTTTAAGAATTGATTCTTCAATTAAACAAAATGCACAATCATGGGTTGAGCATTGCGATTGGATTCCATTTTTACTCACTGGCGGAACAGATGTTTCAGCCATGAAACGTAGTCGCTGTGCCGCCGGGCATAAAGCGTTATGGGCAGAGGAATTTGATGGCTTACCGCCGGAAAACTTCTTCAGTAGCCTTGATCCGCTTTTAGCTGGGTTTAGAGATAAACTTTTTGTAGACACCTATACTTCTGATGTTTCAGCCGGAACATTGAGCGAAGAATGGGCAAATACGTTAGGATTAAATACTAATGTAGTAATTGGCGTTGGCGCTTTCGATGCCCACATGGGTGCCGTTGGTGGCCAAATAGAACCTTACTATTTAAGTAAAGTAATGGGCACCAGCACTTGCGATATTTTAGTGGCACCCAACCAGGATTTACATGGGAAATTAATCAACGGAATCTGCGGGCAGGTAAACGGATCTGTTATCCCGGGTATGGCTGGCTTAGAAGCCGGGCAATCAGCTTTTGGTGATGTTTATGCCTGGTTTAAAAACTTAATCAGCTGGCCATTAAATCATTTGCTAACCGAATCTGATTTAATTGATGAAGCAACTGCCATTGCATTAAAAGATGAACTGGAAAGCAAAATCATTGCTAACTTGAGCAAACAAGCAGAAGCATTGGAAGATGACGACTATGCAGAATTAGCGATAGACTGGCTTAACGGCAGACGTACGCCTGACGCTAACCAGGAGCTTAAAGGTGCGATAACGGGTTTAGGGTTAGGTACCGATGCACCAAGATTTTTCCGTGCCTTAGCTGCTGCGACTTGTTTCGGAGCAAAAGCAATTGTCGATCGTTTTAAAGAGCAAGGCGTCCCGGTAAAAGGAATCATTGGCATTGGTGGTGTAGCTAAAAAGTCATCCTACATTATGCAAATGATGGCCGATGTTTTAGAAATGCCGATCAGAATCCATCGCTTTGAACATACCTGCGCTTTAGGTGCCGCTATGTTTGCCGCTGTTGCAGCAGGCATTTATCCAACCATAGAAGATGCTATGGCCGCAATGGGAACCGGGTTCGAAAAAGAATATACGCCAAATGTTAAAAAGAAAAAAATGTACAGAATGCATTATCAGCAATATTTAGGCTTAGGCAGGTACTTAGAGCGTTATAATAAAAAAGACGTAAAACCTTATTTATCATGAGCAACTATCAGGATATAAAAGAGCAGGCTTACCTGGCCAATATGGAATTACCTAAATTAGGATTGGTGTTGTTTACTTTTGGAAACGTAAGTGCGGCTGATCGGAATAAAGGCGTTTTTGCCATCAAACCTAGTGGAGTTCCTTATCCGGAATTATCGGCGGACAAAATGGTGATCGTAGATTTCGATGGCAATACTGTCGAGGGAAATTTGCGCCCATCATCTGACACCAAAACTCACGCTGTTTTATATAAACATTGGGAAGATGTTGGTGGCATTGTTCACACACACTCAACTTATGGAACAGCCTGGGCTCAGGCTCAAAAAGCTATTCCAATTTACGGAACCACGCATGCAGACCATTTAACGGTTGATATTCCATGCGCACCGCCGATGGATGATGCCATGATTAAAGGTAATTATGAATACGAAACCGGTTTTCAAATTATGAACCATTTTGAAAACCTTGGACTAAGCCATAAAGAGGTGGAGATGATTTTAGTAGGCAACCACGCTCCTTTTACCTGGGGAAAGACAGCTGAAAAAGCGGTTTACAATAGCGCCGTGTTAGAAGCGGTAGCGCAAATGGCGTTGTTAACGCAACAGATAAATCCGCAGGCGCCGAAGTTAAAAGATTCTTTAATTGAAAAGCATTATGAGCGAAAGCATGGTTCAAGTGCTTACTACGGACAGTAATAGTAAAAACTTTTATCATGCTGAGGCACGAAGCAGTTTAACAAAATAGGTCGTCCAAAAACTCAGACTGACAGTTCTTTTAAATATTGAATAGAAAAGAATAACAAGTTGAAAAGCAAGTGTGGTGATACTTCGGTTACGAAAGTCCCGCCATTTGCTTTAGCCCAGCAGAAAAAGCTGGGGCTGCCGCTCCTGTCGGGTTTAAGATTGTATGGTTTACCTAAGTTAAACAAACCTGATTGAAGTGAGCATGAAGTCCCAACCTTTGGTTGGGCGAAATAAAACGGAAAGCAGGACTATCTTGAGCTATGAAACCAGAAACCTGCTTTACAAAAAATGAATAAAATTTAGTTAGCTGTTATTTTAGTTAACCGATAAAACAATAAGCAATTAAACAAGTATAAAATGATTGATTTAAAAAAATTACAAGTTTGGTTTATAACGGGTACACAACATTTGTACGGTGAAGAAACCTTAAACCAGGTGGCAGACAATGCACAACAAGTAGCAGACTCATTAAACCAGAACGGAAATATTTCGGTTTCGGTAGTTTTTAAGCCGATTGTAAAAACCACAGAGGAAATTTTTGAGACTTTACAACAGGCCAATATTGATGAAAATTGTATCGGGGTAATTACCTGGATGCACACCTTTTCGCCCGCAAAAATGTGGATTAGAGGCTTGAATGTTTTACGAAAGCCTTTATTGCATTTGCATACGCAGTTTAATCGTGACATTCCGTGGAACACTATCGATATGGATTTCATGAATTTAAACCAAAGTGCACATGGAGACCGTGAATTTGGTTTTATGGTTACGCGTATGCGTAAAGATCGTAAGGTTGTGGTTGGGCATTGGCAAGATGAAGAAGTAGCAAAACAAATTGATACCTGGTGTAGAGCGGCAGCTGGATGGAACGATTGGCAAGGTGCAAAATTTGTCCGTTTTGGCGATAACATGCGCTTTGTAGCGGTTACTGATGGAGATAAGGTTGAAGCCGAGATGAAATTTGGTTTCGCTGTAAACACTTATGGTATAGGTGATTTAGTAGCTGTAATTAATGCAATACCTGAGGATGCTATTCAAGGTTTACTGAATGAATACGAGGAAACTTATGAAATGGCTGAAGATTTAAAAGCTGGTGGTGCCAGACATCAATCAGTTTATGATGCAGCTAAAATTGAATTGGGTTTACGGAAGTTTTTAGAAGATGGTGGCTTTAAAGGCTTTTCTGACACTTTTGAAGATTTGCACGGCATGATTCAATTGCCAGGAATTGCAGCGCAGCGTTTAATGGCTGATGGTTATGGGTTTGCAGGCGAAGGTGATTGGAAAACAGCGGCATTGGTTCGTGCCTGTAAAGTGATGGGTGCGGGCTTGCCTGGCGGAAATGCCTTTATGGAGGATTATACTTACCATTTCGATCCTGCTAATTCAATGGTTTTAGGTTCGCACATGCTAGAAGTGGATGCAAGTTTGGCATCAGGTAAAGCAAGTTTAGAAGTTCATCCATTGGGCATCGGGGGAAAAGCAGATCCAGCCCGTTTGGTATTTAATGTTTCCGGCGGTGACGCTTTAAATGCATCTTTGATTGACATGGGTAATCGTTTCCGCTTATTAGTTAACGAGGTAACAGCTGTTGAAGCTGAAAATGATTTACCTAATTTGCCAGTTGCCCGTGTGCTTTGGAAACCACTTCCAGATATGAAAACAGGTTGTGCGGCCTGGATTTATGCTGGTGGTGCTCACCACACTGCTTACAGCCAGAATTTAACTACCGAACACCTATTGGATTTTGCAAACATTGCAGGTTTAGAATATGTGAACATTGGCGCCGATACCAAAATCAATCAATTCAGAAACGAATTGCATTGGAATGAAGTGGCGTACAAATAAAATACAAGCTCTCAATTAAATCTTAAAATCCGATAGTTTTTCAAATTATCGGCTTTTTTATTTTTTAACAGAAAATACATGGAGCTGTTTATTGTGACTCCATTTTGCAAAAATTTAGTCGATACTAACCATCGCTTTAATTACACCATTTTTTGGATCCAACCAGGTTTCAAATTCATCTTTTACTTGGTCAAATTTTACCTGGTGAGTAATGTAATTTGTAGGATTTACCAAACCAGCTTTCATTGATTTGATCACGTGTTCGAAATCTTCAATAGTTGCATTTCTGCTGCTCATTAAAGTTGATTCGCGTTTATGAAATTCCGGATGATTGAAAATTAAATCTCCTTTCTGCAAGCCGATTAATACAAACCTTGCGCCATGCGCCATGTAATTAATTGCATTGTTAATTGCCTTTTGATTTCCGGTTGCATCAATAACCACCGTTGGCATATCGCCGTTGGTAATTTTGCTAAGTTGTTCCGTAACACCTGGTGAAAGCGCATTTACCACATGCGCCACCTTTAACTTTTCTTTGCAAAAAGCCAGGCGGTCTTCGTTAATATCTAATGCAATTACATTAGCGCCAGCAATTCGGGCAAATTCCATGGTTCCTAATCCAATCGGGCCGGCGCCAATCACCAGAACAAATTCGCCAGGTTGAATATCCGCTCTGCGAACGCCATGCGCACCAATAGCTAAAGGTTCTACTAAGGCTAACTCGTCGAAACTTAAAACTTCGCCATGTAAAAGTGTTCTCGACGGCACCTGAAGATACTCACGCATACCTCCGTCCACATGAACGCCACAAACCTGCATTTTAACACAGCAATTTGGTTTATTCATACGGCAGGCAATGCATTCACCACAATTAAAATATGGGATAAAGGTAACGGCCTCTCCTATCTTAAAACCCTCGGCACCATCAGCTTCCACCAGTTCACCAGATAACTCATGTCCTAAAACTCTCGGGTAGTTAAAAAAAGGTTGTGTGCCCTCAAAGGCATGTAAATCAGTCCCGCAGATCCCAATTCGTTTGATTTTTATAATAGCGTGATCTTTTTTCAATTCAGGTTTCTCAGTTTCTGAGTATTCAAAGGTACCGGGAGTTGTACAGGTAAGGGTTTTCATTATTAATGATAGAATTTTGAATGATAGAATGAATGATTTTCGTCATTGCGAGGCACAAAATAATCTCATCAGTTAATTAAAGAGAGATTGCTTCGTGCCTCGCAATGACGACCGCCAATTACGGTGTTTTTATGCGTTTGCCAATGCTCTGTCCAAATGAACATACCCACCGTCAACGTGGATAATTTGTCCGGTGGTATGGCTCGATTTATCAGACATTAAAAATGCAGTCATATTTGCAATTTCTTCAGCCGTAGTCATTCTGTTTTCCAAAGGAATTTTCGAAGTGATTTCATCGAGTTTTGCCTGAGCATCGGATAAAGTTTCAATCCAGGTTTCGTAGGCGGGTGTCCAGCATTCTGCTACCACAACGGCATTAACACGAATGCCGTATTTTAGTAATTCAACTGCCCATTCGCGGGTGAGTGCATTTCTACCACCATTTGCTGCAGCATAAGCTGAGGTATTTCCTTGTCCGGTTTCTGCGGTTTTAGAGGTAATGTTTACGATTGCACCTTTGCTTTTGATTAACTCAGGCAAGGCATGATGTGCCATTAAATAATAATGTACCACGTTTTTATGGAGTGAGGCCATGAAATCATCATAATTACCATTTTCTAAACCTACACCATCGTTTACACCAGCGTTGTTCACTAAACCATCTATCCTACCGAACTGATTTATGATTTCGGCTACAACTTTTTTGCAGTCATCCGGATTAGATAATTCTGCCACAAACTGAGCTGCCTTACCACCTTGTTCTTCAATTGCATCCACAACTTTTTGATTATCGTTGGCTTTTCTACCTACAATAACAGCAACAGCATTTTCTTTTGCAAAAACTTCTGCAATGCTTCTACCAATGCCTTTTGCTGCACCAGTGATAATGATTACCTTTTCTTTTAAATTTAAATCCATATCTTTTTTAATTATCGCTTTCTTCACCTTGGTTTTTTTTCAAAATCTTTTTTATTAAGATGCTGAAAGGAATTCAGTATGACGACTTGGCAAGTCATTTATTTAATCATATTTATTACATCTGCCTTTCTAAATTCCGGAAGGACTTTTAAACTTTCTATTTTTCCGTTTTTCAATTCTACCTCAACAGTGGTTTGATATGGTGCATGTAATTTGAAATGCACATTCCAATCCGCAGGCCAGGCAGGAAACAACATAATCTTCTTACCATCAACCTGCATTAACATTTCCTGCAAACCAATCATGCCCGAGCCGCCCCAATTATGGTCAGGTGTCCAATCGAAACCTGGTCCCCAAAATGCTGGAAATCTTCTGCCGGAGTTTTTCAGTTTTGCAGTCGTCAATTTTGCAGCTTCTTCGGTTAAACCTAATCTTGCGGCAAAAATGTTATCTTGTTTCCAGCCCACATGACTTCTAAATTTTAAAACATCAGTATCTAATTGATACGTATTTATTGCGGTATCTAAACCGGGTTTGCCTATACCATAAATCCCCCATGGATAAACCGCGTACAATTGCGGACTTTCGGTATTGTTGATGCGCTCCCAAAGTTTGGCTGGCGAGATGGTTGGTTTTCTCCCGGATTCTCCATCAAACTCGCGAAAGCTAATTGGTGGAATGGTTTTGAGCATCTCTTCCCAATCACTCTTTTGTTTTGCTGATAAACCAGGATGTGCAATCAATCTTTCTAAAACCGTTTTTAAAGCTGCAATTGTGGAGGTTGAGTTGTAAGCCATCTTATAGGTTTCCGCTCCCGAACCTGGATAAAGAACCAAATGGCCATTAGCATCCAAAGCTTTAGCACCCCGCTGTTTAGCCAGATAAGTATAATGTTCTTTGAAAAAAGTCAATGAACTTTCAATCAAAGGAAGGTATTTTTCAATATCTGCTCCACCGTATCTTTCTGTTTCCAGAATCATCATGCAAAACTCTAAAACGGTATCCCACTCATACTCCAGCCAGGCGTTGTATTCCATGCCTTTATTGAAATCAGCAGGACGCTTCCATCCATATTCTGCAGGATTTGGCAAGCCGAAGTTTTCCAGTTGCTCCGTAAAACTAGCACCCTTATGCCCCCAAGCCGATTCGGTTCTGATTTCCGCATTTTTTAATAAATCAAGATAGAAATCAAACTGGGGCTTCATCATATCGAAATCGCCACTTTTTAGCATGGGCCAGTAGACTAAACGTTGATTTTGAGCGGTATGGGTTCCACCTCCCCAATTTCTAAAATCAGGTGTATATTTTAAAGCAGTATCTGTGAGTTGAGGATCAAATGTAAATAACCCACCGTTAAATTTGGTTGGGTATTTACCGAAGGCATTGCAACCCAACATGTATCGAAACAGCTGATAATTTTCTGATGACTGATTGGCTAGCTCGCTTTTCGAATTGATGTAAACAAAACTTCTTTTCCAGTAATCGTTCCACCATTTTATGCTGGCTTTTTGGGTTGAATTTCGTTTTATTGAATACAGTTCCTTTTCCCAATTTTGAATACCAACTTTACTTATATTTAAAGCAATAGTGATTTCTTGCGATTGCGATGGCATTTTACTTTTTAACTTCCACGATTGAAAAGGCGTACTCAAATAAGTTCCAGCCTCATTTCCCGCTGAAACCATATTCTTTCCCTGCATCGATCCTCCGAAAATCAGGTTTTTTATAGGGTTGTACAATTCGGCTTTTCTATCTGCTAAACCTTGCTGTTTTACGGCAATATCAAAAACAGTTTCTGCTTTGTTTTGATGATAAAACTGAATGCCATTATTTTTAAAAGCAATTTCATCTTTTGCTGTTTTCACGAGGCCTTGAGGCGCCCATTTGTACGAGTTTTGATTATTTTCTTTACCCTTTGTGATTCTATCTTCAAAACGCCAACTTTCATAACTTGCCTCTGTCGTAATTTTTTGCTTAGATTTTACATCTACGTGGATCACCGGATTAAAAACATCAACCCAAACCCTAATTTGAATATCCGATCCATCAATTTGGGCATAACCATCTTTCAGAATCAGTTCTTGTTTAAAAGTTTTCCCCTCAAAAGGGTCAGAACTGAATTCTAGCTTTACCCGACCGAGTTTGAGCAATGTATTATTTTCATCAAATGTTCCGCTTCGAGACAAATAAAGATAAACCTCGCCTTTTTCTACCCAAAGATTTAAACCAATATCGCCACCTCCAACAGGCATCGATTCTGATGAATTTTGGCTTTGCGTGTTCCATATAACGTCTTGTTGTGCCTGAGTTGTTGGAATGAACCACCAAAACAAAATGAACACAAAAAAGAGGTTTACATTCTTTGTGAATTTTAAATATTTGACAACCGTGTTTTTCGGCATTATATTCTTTATTTCAATTAAGTTTTGTTAATTATCCCAATCATCCGTACGAAAGGAGGAAACCGGCAAACCATCATTTCCAAATAGATCGCCAACTACGAAATCTTTAAACGCGTAACGTACTGCAACCGGGTTTTTCACCTGTTCAGATGTTACAGTTACGCTGCTTCCTGTTATTGCAGCTTTCGCCGGGTAAAATTTCTTGTCTGTGCCCGCCACCTCAAACAAATTAAGTTCTTTACCGAATGAAGTTAACCCATTTTGTACATTTTGAAACTTAATAACAGCTTTATTTTTATCGATGGTTAGAGATTCGTAAGTTGGACTTAACGCACCGAATCCTTTAATCCCGTAGGTTTGTGCCAAAGCAAGATAAGCCAGCCTTTCTCCTCCTTGTTTTTTACCTGCCGGATGAATTGATTTTTCTTCACCAATATCCATTAAAACAGCCATGCCTGAATTTGGGATTTTCGATAAAGATTTTCGCTGCGCATCCCTTAAAAAAGCTGAATTGAATTTGCCTCCTACGTGATAAGGTGGCAACTGAGCATAATTGTAAGGGGCAATTTGGGCATAAAAGAATGGAAATTCACCATTATCCCAATTTTTCCGCCAGGAAGACACCATCGCAGGAAACAATTCTTCATAACGATCTGGTCTTTCATAATTAGATTCACCCTGGTACCAGATGGCTCCTTTGATTCCATAACCTATCACCGGATAAAGCATCCCGTTGTAAAGCGTTGTTGGCGTTCTGCTTACTTCTTTAATGGTATCTCCTTTTGAGGGGATTTTAACTTCAGGAAACGCTTTCAAATCTTCGGGCGACATCCAGGCCTCGATAGAAGATCCACCGTAGCTATCATTGATAATCCCGATAGGAACATTTAACATCTCACTCAACAAAGAACCAAAATAATAAGCAGTGGCGCTGAAATTAGAAACCGTTTCAGGTGCTGCTGGTTTCCATGCTGATGGCTTACTATTATCTTGGCGCTCGGTAATCGAAGAACGTGGAACAGTATATAGTCTGATGTTGTTATTGGCAGACTTTAAAATCTTTTCATTTGAACCTATAATCGGTTGACTTTTGAAACCTTTCATGGGCATCTCCATATTCGATTGGCCGCCACAAAACCAAACCTCACCAATTAAAACATCATTTAAAATTAACTTCTCCCCATCATTGAATTCAATATAATAAGGTCCGCCAGCTACAGGAGTTGCCACTTTAATCTTCCATTTACCATTCTGGTCTGTAGTAACCGAATAGTTTTCTTTATTCCACGAAGTGATGATTTTTACCTTGGTTGAGGGTTTTGCCCAACCCCAAATGGCGACATTGCTTTGTTGCTGCAAAACCATGTGGTCGGTAAAAATACATGCCGGTTTAACTGTTGCCGATGCTATGATGCAAAATGCAAGATTTAAAAATATGATGAGTCTTAGTTTCATTTATCTTTCTTTTTTCGTCATTGCAAGGCACGAAGCAATCTTTTCAACTATTGCTTTGTGCTCGCAATGACGATTTACTTCTATTTACTTACTGGCAACCAAACCGACATTTCCGAATGCCCGCGATTGCCCCATGCAAAATAAGGCACCAATTTAATTTCAGCTTCTTTATTGTTGTTATTAACCGGGCGGTACAAGACATTTTTCCAACTATCCGGCTCAACAATTTTAGCATTTCCTACCAAACTCATCATTTCTGCACCATCGATGCTAATTGGTTTTGCTTCAAATTTTGTTGATGTTGGGATGAATGCATTAAAAATACTTTTACCAGGCAAATCAGTAGATTCCAGGCAGTACACAATCGGTCCGCGTTTTACCGCAATTTGATTTCTATTTTCTTCAACCAAAGGATTGGCTTCAATCAAATTAGCCTCCATTGGAAGATTCAATTCTAATATATCACCTTTTTTCCAAACACGATTTATTTCTGCATAAGTTCCTGAAATTGCTTTGATATTTTCTGGTTTTCCATTGATGCTGATTTGAGCATTTTGAGTCCAGGCTGGGATTCTAAGAAATACTGAATACGGTTTATTTGCAATTTCTTTTACCGAGATTTTAATATTACCATCCCAGGGATAATTGGTTTCTTCGGCTAAAGAAATTTTACTTCCATCAGCTAATTTAGTAGTTAAGTTATTTCCACCATATAAATTGAACCACAAACCTTTATCAGAAACACTGTAGGCATAATCGCTTACTTCGGCAATTGTTCTCACTACGTTTGGCGGACAACAATTTGATAAACCAATGTATGGCACTCTATCTTTCGACCAGCGCTGTTTGAAGGGCAAATCATTCGACTGCGCCAATGGATTAGTGTACAAAAAGTTCTTTCCATCCAGGCTAATCCCCGATAAAACGCTATTGTGCAAAGCAAGCTCCATCACGTCTGCATATTTGGCGTCGCCGGTAATTTGCAGCATTCGCCAGTTCCAAAGCACGTTTCCAATATTAGCGCAGGTTTCATTATGTGCCGTGAAATTCGGCAACTGGTAATCGCGACCGAATGCCTGGTGGATCTTCTGCACATCTACTGGATTGTATGAAGTTCCATCAGGAGATGTTCCATCGTATAAAGAGCCTAGGCCCCCTGTAATGTACATTTTATGGTTTTGCACATCATTCCACATCAAGTTCAATGTATTTAGAAGCGAATCTTTGCCTGTTTCTGCATATAAATCGGCAACGCCCGCGTACAAATAACTTGCCCTAACGGCATGCCCCATTGCTTTTGTTTGTTGCAGAAAAGGAATTCTATCCTGATTATCATCTGTTCCATCATCAATCTTACCCTTAATGGCAATTAAATGTTGGGCCAGTTCTAAATAACGAGGGTCGTTAGTAGTACGGTACATTTCTACAACGCCCATGTAATGAGATGGACAAATGGCGTTTCTAGCCAATGTTGGCGATGCGGATTTATAAAAATTATAAAGATAATCCGTAGCTTTTTTGGCAATGTTCAATAGCGTTGTTTTTCCTGTCGCCCGATAATGGATGCAACCGGCCGTCATTAAGTGTCCAATATTATACGATTCAAAACTTAACCTATCCTGAAATTGATTGTTCGAACCCGTTTTTCGTTGTTCTATCATCGCTTTAGTGTAGATGTAACCATCTTCACGCTGTGATTTTCCAATCACAACGATGGCCTTATCCATCATTTCATTCAATTTTGGATTTTTTGTCGAAGCATATAAACTCGCGACAGCTTCTAAGATTTTATAATAATCTCCATCATGGAAAGAAGGTCCAGTATGTGAGCCTGTATCTAAACCAGCCGCAATTTCAAAGTTTTTAAAGGCATGACTAATTTTTGGGTCGTTATAAATTGCCCACATATTCGGCACCATGGTTTCAGTTGCTACTTTGAACCGATCTGCCCAAAATCCTTTAGTCCAGGTTACGTCGCTCATGTTTACGCTATGCAGCTTAGCGTACTTGCTTTTAGAAGTATTAACAAGCGCCTTATCTTGTGCATTAACCAGCATAAATGACATGGTTAAAAAGATTATGAATGCAAGCTTTATATTCATCCTATTGAGTTATATATTTTTTATTGCCGTTATTTCGAGGTACGAAGCAATCTCCATTATCGAAATAGATTGCTTCGTGCCTCGCAATGACGATTAGTTTTACTTCTCCTCCAACAGTATAACAACAGGCCCAAACAAACCTGCCGGATTTAAAGGTTTACCCTCTAATCTAAATGGTGCTGTTGTTTTTGTAAGTCTTTTATTTTCTGGTAATTTACTATCTCCAATTAAACGATTTGCCCAGGTATTTACCATTTCAATTGTAATTTTATTTTCGCCTTTTTTGATGGCTTTGCTAATGTCCAATCTGTGCGGAGCTGTCCATAAAGTACCACAAGTGATACCGTTAATTTTAACTTCAGCCATACTCGAAAACCCACCCAAATCAATCCAGGCATTTTCTATTTCTCCTTTGTATGTGAAACTTTTCGAATAAATAGCGGTTCCAGAGTAATATTTAATTAAACTATCTGAATGTTTAGTCCAATCGATTAGTTCATTAAAAATAACAGCCTTAGATGGACCACCATAAGCAGCATCGAATTGAACCTGCCAGTTATTAGAAATATCCTGAACGGTCTTAAATTTATTGGAATTTAGCCCAGCTTGTAATTGTGTTAACTCTGTTTTATCTTCAAAAATTACAAATAGAGAACCGTTAGCTGGCAATTTTAGATTAAAAAAAGTTCTGCCATCTTTAATCGACCAGCTTTTTAAAGCTGTTGTATTGTTGGTTACCGGGTTGTAGATTTTAGGCACCATTCCGTTTATCCTAAATGAAAAATTAAATTCTCTTTCTTTAGCCTCTTGATTTGAGATAAAGTAGATATCTGAATCAGCAGTTTTTCTGTGAGTGAATGTTACATTTTTCGTTGGCGGAATTACGGAGCTCAATAACATTCCCGATGTTTGAATTTCTGCTATATCTAAATCCTTTTCTAATCCCAAACTATTGAAATCGTTCCCCTCAAAAGGTGCTCTATAAATTTGCCCTAAACCAAGCTTTTTAATGTAAATTGGTTTACCACCACTTTTAAATGAATCAAAGTTACTTCCCCAAATTTCTTCAACCAAACTATCAAATTCTGATGGTTTAATTTGTTTTAAACCAGATTGATACAACGGCTTATCTCCAACAATTACTTTAGCCCCCGCTTTTATCAAATCGGAAAGAATCTTCACCACCTCATAACTCATATATTGATAATTTGGGTTCATTTTCATCGCCCCTGGAATCACCAAAATTTTATACGCTGCGCCACTTTCAAAAACCACATTACCATCTTTTACAGTTGCAGTGCTCAGGACATCTGGATTAAAACTATCGTAAGCATAACCACGAAGTGGGTTTACCCAATTTTCCGGGTCGGCCATGTTTGCGGAATGGGTAACACCTGCCGGGATTTGCCTTAACGGTTCTCCTACATTTGCTAATCGTTTCTTTTCGGCTTCAACAACATCATTACCAAAAATACCAGGCAAAGTCTCCACTAGTCTGTCTGGCAACACCGAACGACGGGGTAATTCCTCGCCCGTAAAAACGGCAATATCAACCACTGGTTTGCCTTGTTGTAAAAGATTTTGTGTTCGTTCTGCATAATCTACCCAGGCTTTACCGAGTTTCCACAAGGTTTGGTCGCGTTGAAAGTACAAACCCACCCCATCTAAAGTTACGCCCGGCTTTCTATCTGTGAACGGATTTTGAACAAAAACGTGGTAAACCAATTTGTTAATTCCGAGTGCATAATTTCTATCCTGCAAGGTTTTCATATTCGCCGGACTTTCATTCCAATCCATACGAACAGTCGTAAAAGCTTCTGCCTGAATAATGTTTTTGCCGTAAATATGTGCGCCAGAAATGGCGTCAAGCATATCATTTGGTTTATCATGCGTCGGGCTGTTTAACCAAAACTCTCCCATTGGAACATCAACAGTTTTATAATGCAATAAACCATCGCTCATCATGGTTGGTGCAATACTTTCAGCAGTAAAGGTTACACCTCGCTCCTTTGCCAAAGCAGCCAAAGTTTTATAAAACTGGTCAATAACCAATTCTGAAATCGTCTTTCTTACATCATACAGGAAGCCCTCAGATACTTTTACACTTTCTACAGGTAATCCAGTCATAATTGGCAGGTAAGGCGTTAAATCATAACCTCTGCGTTTTAAAAACTCAGCTTTAAATAAAGGCGACCAATTCTGACTACCGCATTCCCAGCTATCGACATGGAAAGCACTTAAAACTTTTTTCGCAATTTCTGGTCCACCGTGTTTAAGTGCTTCACCATACCAACTATCAAATTGCAACTTAACTGCCGCAGGATTAAATTTATCGCATTCTAGTCCTTTACCTCCGCCAGCTGTAGCATTGGTATGCCCTGTTGATGTATGTCCGACTCTTAAAATTGTCCAGTTTCCTTTTGGGGCTTTCCAATTCAAAGTTCCATCAGGATTTAATTTATCTGTTAGGTTAATGATTTTATTTAACGGAACATATAGATTTTTAGCGATTTGCTCGTCTGTACTTCTTTTGCTTATTCTCCAGACCGAACCATTTTTACCCTCAAACTGATTGATTTGTGCCTCTCCAGATAACTCGAGATTAACCAGTTTTAGTGATGGCTTCCACTTTGCAGCATCTAAATCTTCCGCACCGGGTTCAGAACCCTTTTTATCATAAATAAACCTGAAATATTTCGCGGTTGTCGGCACGATAGAATGCGTCACATTTTCATCGGTATCTTGCCATCCGTGGCGTGGCGCTTCTAATCTTCCAATAGAGCGGAAGTTTTTGCCGTCATCACTCACTTCGATAGCCAATCTTTGTGCCTGATAATTATTGCCACTGATTTTGATGGTTACTGTGCGGCAAGTAAAAGGTTTGTCAAATTCGTATTGAACGTAGCAAGGTTCATTTGAACCAAAGCTTTTTTTATTTCCAACCTGAACCAAACCTGTGGCATCAGCACCGTTACTCGCCGTAATTTTGGGAACAATTGTTCTTGTTGAAACATTAACATCAACAGGCGATGGATAAGCGTATACCGCTATATCTTGATAATAATTTTCTTGATGCTCTGGTTTAGGTAAGTTTATTTTACCAGTTGAATGATTGACATTTAACTTAGACCAAACTACTTTTTGCATCGAGAGTTCGGGCGTAATCCAAGGCCCACCCGCAAGGGCAAAACCATCGCTTACATGCATCCCGATTTTCAGGTTCAAACGTTTGGCTTCATCCATGGCAAACTCTACCAATTTCCACCACTCAGGCGTTAACTGAACTGCTGGTGGAGCATAAACTGGCGTTTTATCAGGCCCTTGAATACTCATTAAATAAGCACCTGCAATTCCATTCGTTTTCATGGCTTCTAAATCGGCTGTGATGCCTGCTTTAGAAACCGCACCCTTTACCCAATACCAAAATACCCATGGTTTTGAATTTTCGTTCTGTTGCGCATTAAGCGTAAAGCTGAAAGCACAAAGTAAAAAGAACAAGAAGATTTTTTTAAGTATTGGTTTCATTATTATTTTTTTTCTTCATTGCGAGGTACGAAGCAATCCTAAAGTACTCGCTATAAACTAGAGTCGTAAGATTGCTTCGTGCCTCGCAATGACGATTTGTAATTTATTTGTGAGCGATTTTATAACCTCGCAAGCCGAAATACAAAATAATTAAATAACAAACCAAAGGGATGCTATAGCCGATTTGGATGTTATCTCCATACATATCAATTAATGAGCCCATTCCAAAGGGTAATATTGCACCGCCTACAATCGACATAATTAACCATGAAGAGCCGGGTTTGGTGTCTTCTCCAATGCCGTCTATTCCTAATGCAAAAATTGTTGGGAACATGATTGACATGAAGAAGCCTAATCCACCAAGCGCATAAACGATGATTACACCACTTCCAGTAATGGCAACGATACTTAACAAGACTGAAATGACCGCGTATATAGCCAATAATTTGTTTGATGCGATAAACTGTAAAAGTGCTGTGCCCGCAAAGCGGCCAACTGTGAACAACAAACCGTAAATAGCCAAATATGATGCAGCTGTTTTCTCATCGAAACCACCTCCTTGCTGCGCCATGCGAATAAAAAAACTGGTTACACAAACCTGTGCACCAACATAGAAAAACTGAGCAATTACAGCCCACCTTAAGTGCTTGTGGCGCAATGCGCCAAAAAAACTTCCTTTCGCCTCGCCATCAACGCTTTTAGTTTTGATTTCTGGCAGATGAATGAAATAGAATATCACCGCAATAACCAGCAAAATTATTCCCAAGGTGATGTATGGGGTTTTAACAGATGCTGCCTCTTCAAGGAAATAATTGTTTCGGCTGGCTTCTGTCATTGCTGCGAGCTCTTCTTTCGTATGTGATTTTCCTGAAAGAATAAAAAGGCCGCCAATTAATGGCGCCACCATTGCGGCCAAACCATTGAATGAAGCTGCCAAATTTAATCGGCTAGTAGCTTTCGATGGATTACCTAAAACTGCAGCATATGGATTAGCAGAAGTTTCGAGCATCGTTAATCCACAGCCAATGATAAAAAGCGCAATTAAAAAGGTGATATAGGAGAGATTATTTGCTGCAGGAACAAAAAGAAAAGCGCCAAAGGCAAAAGCCAGCAACCCAGAAATCATGGTGGCTTTATAGCCCCACTTTTTTAAAATCATACCAGCTGGTATCGCCATTAAGAAATATGCAAAGAAAACAGAAGTATCAATTAATGTTGATTGGCTATTGCTTAGATTACATGCTTTCTTCAAATGTGGAATTAGGATTGAATCTAAATTATGCGCCATTCCCCACAGAAAAAATAAGCTCACGACCAATATAAATGGCAATAAATATTTCTTTCCTGATGATGGGTCGCCTTCAGTAACGATTTCGGGTTGTGTATTGTGGTTCATTATATTTGGTTTATTTTATGGTTTATTTGTTCGCCAGTCGTCAGTTCATTGGTCATTTGCTTATTGCTTAGCAATTAAATTAGCTGATAATCTATTTTTATTAAACTGATTATGCATTTCAACTAGAGCTATTTCTTCTTAACTACAAGCAAATGGTCGCAGACTAACACAACCTCTCCGTGTTGATTAATGATTTCTACGTGTTCAGTAACCGTTCCGTATTCAGGTCTTTTGCTTTCTCCTTTTTCCGAAATTGTGATTTCAGAATGAATGGTATCGCCAATAAAAACAGGTTTTACGAAACGTAATTTATCATATCCTTTAGACATGGCTTCAGGATTAATTTCTGATGCCGTCAAACCAATGCCAATGCTAAAAATCATTGTTCCATGGGCAATACGTTGTTTAAAAGGTTGCGTTGCACACCATTCTGCATCCATGTGGTGCGGAAAGAAATCGCCTGTATGACCTGCGTGAACGACAAAATCGGTTTCCGTTATTGTGCGACCTAAGGTTACACGTTTATCTTGTAATTGGTAATCTTCAAAAAAAGTTGATTTGAAATACATAATTTTATTCTTAATAGCTCGGTATTTTACAACCATTTATTTTTTTGTCTTAGCCAGACGGGCTCTTTTCTTTTGACCGCAAAAGAAACAAAACTCCCAGCTTAAAATTTTTCTATTAAAGGAACTGCGTTGGCTTTGACATTGCATTCCGAAAAATTTGTTAGGCTGGATTTTAGTAGAACGATTTTTAGTGCTTTGGCCTTTCAATATGCAAATAGCGTGTGCACCCAAACTTTCAACCTTTAACCTTTAACTTTCGACTCAAAACCCGAAACCTTAACCCCTCCAATATCACTCGATTTATAAGCACTTTCTACAACCGCCATCGTTTGAATTACATCTTCAACGCTGGTTTGCAGCACGGCTGCGCTTCCCTCATTAAATCGCATTAGATTTGCCATTGTGCCAATAAAAGCTTCAGGAAACCAGGAGCCATCTAACTTTACCGTTTGCCACTCATGCGCTTTCCCCTTTTCAACAATACAATATTCAAAAACATCGGGAACGCCATGAGGATAATCCATCAACAAACCAATTTTTGCTACGATTGCGCCATTGGTTCCCTCCCATTTGATATAACTTTCCTGGTGGTTCGGACCAAAATCATGGTCGTGGTTGGTGTTGATGACCGCATGCATCGTATCGCCATAATCAAATAAAATCGTAGAACGTGATGACGATAAATCTTTTGCTGGATGCTTTAAGGTTTTCGCTAAAACACTTTGTGGATTGCCCAAGAACGAGCGAATTAAATCTACATAGTGAATGCTGTGGTATTGAATTTCCAATCTCGGATGAATGATGACGTGAGGAAAAATTTCCCATGGCGTTTTAATGGTTACGCGAACTTCCATATCATACAGTTCACCGATTAAACCCTTATCAATCAAATATCTCGCAGCACTTACAAACGGTGCAAAACGCAGCTGAAAGTTTATTGCTGCTTTTAAATTTTTCGCCTTGCATAATTCCAAAATTTCATTGGCCTGAGCAAAATCATCGCCCATTGGCTTTTGAATTAAAACCGCACTACCATCAGGTAACTGATTTAAAGCATCAATATATTGTGCAGGCATGGTAGTTAAATCGTAAACTGCGTTTACCGGCGCATTGGCTACAGCTTCAGCAACTGTATTGAATACGTTTGGAATGCCAAAGGTATCTGCTAATTTTTGCGCCCTTTCTCTAGTTCTGTTTACTATTCCAAAAACTTCAAAACCTGCAATTTTATAAGCTGGCAAATGCGCATCGGCAACAATTCCGCCTGCTCCAATGATGATAATGGGCTGCTTCGTTTCTGGTAATTCTGGCTTATATTTTATATCAATACTCATTTATCAATTTCGTTAATTTGGTTTTGGGCAAGCTGAATCAATTCCGAACTTGGCGTATCGGTATTGATGGCCTGCAAAACCATTTTATCAATTATCGCTGCAATAGCAGCCCAATTCTGTTTTTGAGGAAGTGTTTTTGCCACATCATGAAGCTTTTCTAACTTATGATAATAAGGTATGGCTTTGTTAATTTCACTATCTTTCCATGTCGAGATTCTGCAACCAATTCCACCCTCCAAAGTCAGCTGCCTGTCTTGTTCTTCAGCCAGTGCGAAACGAAGAAAATCGTATGCGATTGCTTTATTTTTACTGCCTTTGGCGATCGTATAAAGCCAATATACATTTAAAGATGCTGAGTTTTTACCAGCTACAGCTGGCAGTAAATCAACATCAATTTTACCTTTAACTTTTGAATTTTCGTCTACTTCGCACATTGCGGCGAAACCAAACCAGTTAATCATCATCGCTGCTTCGCCTTGCGAGAAAGCGATTCCAGCCGCTACTGATTCAAATTCAGCAGATTTCGGATGAACAGCGGTTTTATCATTTACAATTTCCCTATAAAAATTTAAGCCATCAATTGCAGCCTGTGTATTGATTTGGATAAAACCATTTTTATCGACCAAACTTCCTCCCCTGGTCCACAGTTGTAAACAAAAATCGAAAACAGCATTGTGACCATCAGGATAACAGGCAAATATGCTTCCGTATAAGTTATCCGCAGGGCGATTAAAAAACTGCGCAACCTGATGAAAGTCTTCCCATGTTTTTGGAACTTCTAAGGCTTTGCCAAATTTTTCGAGATAATTTGCTTTTTCCGTTTCATGCTCAAATAAATCTTTCCTATAAATGAAACATTCAGGCCCATCGTGAAAGGGTAAACCCACCACTTCCCAACCAAATCGCTGCAAACTCAAAAGAGATTTACTCCATCCCTGTGGAAAATCTTGTGGCTTATTTCTATTGATGTAAGGATTTAAAATTTCAACATCTTGGTTCGAATAGGTTTCCAGAATCCAATCGGTGCTGATGTGAGCAACATCGAAATTACCATTAGCCAAGCCTTTTTGTGCTATGGTTGCATCATAAAGCTCATGCAAATCCATTACCACCATTTCCAGCTTCAACTTACAGCCCGAAAACGCACAAAATTTGTCCCAGAATTTCTGCATTGCAGACTCAAAAGGAGCAAACTTGCGAACGGCAATCCTGAAAGTTTCAACCTGGTTATGCATTTGCAATCGTGTTCTGTGTGATAAATTCTTTAATGATTTTTTCGTTATCCTGCCCTAATTTCGGCGAACCCTTTGATGACGTTAATCGTTCGCCATCAATGCGAATCGGGCATCTGGTTGTTTCATATTTATAGCCATCAACCATTTCTACTTCCTGTATCATATTTAAAACCTTGAAACCATCGTGTTTCATCAAGGCATTCCAGTTTAACACATCAGCACACCAGATATCAGCTGGTTCTAAAATAGAAAGCCACTTTTCAGTTGTGTTTAATAAAAGATGTTCAGCTAAAATCGCCTTAATTTCATCACGTTTATCAAATGCTTCACTTGGCTCTAAATAATCTTCCAGCTTTTCACAACCTAATAACTTACCAAGTTGTGGAATGGAACCCATTGCCAATGCTAAATATCCGTTTTCTGTTTGATAAATTCCGTATGGCGCCCCCAAATAAGCGTTGGCATTGTTGTTTTTTGAACGTTCTGGCAATACGCCACCATCATTCATAAAAGTAGTAATGGTTTCAAACTGAAAATCGTAGGCCGATTCCATCATACTTACCTGCACAAAACCACCCTCATTTTTTATCGCTTTGCGATACAAACAAGCTAAAAGACCTTGCGCTAAATGTGCGCCAGCCAGCATATCAACAATGGATAAACCCATTGCAACAGGGCCGCTATCGGCATTTCCAGTTAGCGAAGTTAAACCTGTAACTGACTGTAGCAACAAATCCTGACCAGGTTTATTTTTCCATTCCGTATCCGTTCCATAGCCCGAAATTTCGCCATAAATAATTGATGGGTTAATTGCGGTTACGGATTGATAATCGAAACCTAAACGTTCCATTACACCCGGACGAAAATTGTGAATCATTACATCTGCTTTTTTAAGCAGTTCACGAACCATTTCGCAATCTTCTTCATTCTTTAAATCTACTTCGAAGCTTTCTTTATTTCTATTGATGGCATGAAAAACCGATGATTCACCATTCATAATCAAGTTTGAGGTATATAGTGTACGGCAAATATCGCCTACACCTAAACGCTCAATTTTGATTACACGGGCACCCATGTCGGCTAAGCGCAAGCTCGCCGATGGCCCAGAAAGAAACTGGCTGAAATCGATAACTAAATAATCTTCAAGCGGTCTCATATATTTTATTTTTTTGTTAAAACCTCGTCATGCTGAAATCATTTCAGCATCTTTTTGCTTAAGACCCTGAAATAAATTCAGGGTGACGGCTGGATTTATTTTATTTCATTCTAATTGTCATTCTGAGCTTGTCGAAGAACTTTTATTGCGTTTCGACAGGCTCAACGTAACAATTAGCTTAATACTAACTCCTCATTTTACTGTTTAAATTCACACCTCGTCATTGTGAGGCACGAAGCAATCTCTTCTTTGTGTGTAAACTGCAAAAAGCATTTTTTAAATGAGATTGCTTCGTCGTACCTCCTCGCAATGACGGACTTAAGTTAATTCAAACTCTTTATTAATCTCTTCTGTATTAAAACCCAATTTTGGTGCAGCCTTTACCGCAAACAACTTTTCATTATCCAATCGAATTGGGCTAACTGTAGTTTTGATTTTAACACCTTTCCCTAAATCCAAATGTTGCTCTATCTCTAATTTTTTATAGGTATTCAAAGCAGTAGCCGTTAGATAATTCAATACTTCTGCACACCAAATTCCATTACTTTCTAAAAGATTAACCCAAAACCCAGTATCATTTTTCTTGAACGTTTCCGCCAAGCGGATAATCAATTTATCACGATTTTCGAACGCAGAACCTGCTTCGACATATAAGTCATCGATGTCACAATTGATTATGGCGCAAATATTTGGAAGATTACCCATTGCCATTGCGATATGTCCGTTTTTGGTTTCATACATTCCGTAAGGTGCACTCAGGTAAGCATGTGCGCTACCTTTCGCTCCACTTCTATCCGGAAGTTTTCCTCCATCATTCAGGTAAGTGGTAATCACTTCAAACTGAACATCTAAAATAGATTCTAGCAAACTCACCTCCACCAAAACACTTTTATGGGTTTTTGCTCTTTTAATTAATGCTGCCATAATACCCTGAGCCAGATGGTTTCCGCACATAATATCAGAAACTGAAAGCCCGAAAGGAACAGGTCCATCGGTATCAAGGCCTGATAAAAAAGTTAGACCTGAAACCGATTGCACCAATAAATCCTGACCTGGTTTATTGCGCCAAGGCCCCTCGTTTCCAAAACCAGTAACCATTCCGTAAATAATTTTCGGATTGATTTGCTGAACATTATCGTAATCCAGGCCAATTTTTTCCATTACACCTGGACGGAAATTATGCGTCATTACATCAGCTTTGCTGATTAATTTTTTCAGCTTTTCTAAATCTTCAGGATTTTTTAAATCTGCCGCGTAACTTTCTTTATTGCGGTTAATGGTATGAAACAGCAAACTATCGTCATCAACAAAAAGATTTTTGATGGATAGTTGGCGGCAAGCATCTCCAGTTTTTGGTCGCTCGATTTTAATTACACGGGCACCTAAATCAGCTAATTTTAATCCAGCCGATGGACCTGCCAGAAACTGGCAGAATTCTAAAACCAAAAGTCCTTCTAAAGGTCTGTTCATGATAATACCAAAGTTTTAGATTTACGGTACAATTCGTTCATTTGATTTAAAACCTGGATTTCATCGCCTCCATTCATTAAATAGTTGCGAACAACGTCGCCTGCGTGGTCTTGAAAATACATGGAACCGTGGTAACGCGGACGAAGAAATGCTCTCTGCAAAGCTGGTAATGTATTGTAAAAATAATTCTGGCTTTGGCGATTAACTTCATCATTTTTCCACGCGGTTAAATGGCCTGGCTGTCCACCGCTATCGAAAAATAACGTTGACTGACACGCAGGTGAACCTACAAATTCTACATATTTGGCTGCGACATCAAGTTCTTCGCATTTAGAGGAAATAGCCAATCCTGTTCCGCCTAGTGTGCTTCGTAGATTATTTTTTCCATCCAATGAAATCATGTCGTGGAAATGCAAAACTTTACGGGCATAACCGTTTCTCGAGTAATTTGAATAGCCGTAAGCAAATGGACAGTAAGCAATTTCATCCGTTTTAGTCATTGCTTCATAAACCTGAATTGGATTTCTATCGAAATTTGCTTTATCTATTTTGGAAGCCAACTCCCGGTACATTTTCAAAACTTTAATACCTAAACCTTGCGAAACCACCTCTTCGTCGTTTTGGCAAGGGTCTTCACCTGATGAGCAGCAAAGTGTGTAAAAGTTCATTAAAACATCTATCGGAATACCTGCGAATGCGACCAATCCTTTATCGGCAAGTGCTAATAAATCTTCAAATGATTTAGGCAATTCCAATCCTTTTTCGGCTAACAAATCTGGTCGCGATGCCGCTACAGGCGTTGCCGCATCAATCGGTAATGCCCACAAATGCTCATCGTAAAAATAGCTTTCATAAGATTGACCAACCGAATTCCGTTCCTGGTCGGCCAGGTAATCATCAGAAAGATAAAAATCCAAAGGAACAATGGATTTTGTTTTCGCTGCAAAACCCGCCCAAGGATGGTCGATCACCAACAAATCAAATCGCTCTGCCAATTCCTGGATGGAGAAATCGGCAAACTGCTGCAAACTTCTCTTTTCCCAGGTAATGTTAACATTTGGGTACAATTCAGAAAATCGCTGTGCCGTTGCCACCATTGGCAAAAGCCCACGACTGTGGTTCCATGTTATTCCTTTTAAATTAATCGTCTTCTCCACTGATCTTAATTTTATATCTTTTTAATTTCCAACCACTATATTGATCGGTATTATTTTGTTGTAATGGTTATTGATGAACTTGCCAAACCCTTGGCGTTTGCCGTCAGCTTAATACTTCCGGCCTTTTCCGTTGATTGAAGAATAGCCAAACATAAACCGTGAAATGCTTTGCGGTAATTTGCTTTAAATGGTTCCAAACTTGCCTGAAAGCCGTTATCTACGCCGGCAATAAAACCATTTCCTTCTATCTTAAAATCAACTAAGTTATCTGCATTTGGAACCATATTTCCAGCTTCATCTAAAATGCGAACGGTGATGAAAGATAAATCCTTGCCATCGGCTTTAATGTTTTTTCTATCTGCAATTAATTCAATTTTTGCTGGAGCTCCTGCAGTTCTTACCTCGCGAACTAAAACATCTTTTCCGTTTTTACGAGAAACCGCTTTTAATGTTCCAGGCTCGAATATTACATCCCATTGGATATGCAAATCTTCGCCTAGCTTTGATTTTTTACCCAACGATTTACCGTTTAAGTAAAGTTCAACCTCGTCAGCATTGTTATAATATGCCCAAACTTCTACTGATTTTCCGGTTTCCCAGTTCCAATGTGGCAAAATGTGTAAAACCGGTTTGCTGGTCCACTCACTTTGGTACATGTAATAAGAATCTTTTGGAAAGCCCGCCAAATCCACAATTCCGAAATACGAACTTCTGGCCGGCCATGGATACGGTAATGGTTCACCTAAGTAGTCGAAGCCTGTCCAAACGAATAAGCCTGAAACATGGTCGTATTTTTTAGCTTCTTTCCAGGTTTCTTCGTGGGTAGAGCCCCAGTAGGCTGAAACATTATCATATGACGATGCAGACCATTCTTTATTTCCTTCGGTAAATTTGGTTTTACCGTCTCTTGGCCAGCGACGAATGGTATCTGCAGTATCGTAAAAACCTCTTGTTTCTAAAGCTGATGTAGTTTCAGTAGCTAAAAATTTGACTCCAGGATAGTTTTTAGGAAAATCAGCATATTTCTTGTGGTTGTAGTTTAATCCATAAATATCGAGGGCTTTCGCCTGATAGATAAAATTTTTAGTAGAATCAGTTTCTGTTAAAGCCGAAATAACCGGACGGGTTTTATCCAGATTCTTTACAATGCCAACCAGTTCTTTCGTAATTGCAATGCCGGTACTATCAAATTGCTCGCGAATTTCGTTACCAATGCTCCATAAAATAATTGATGGATGGTTTCTATCGCGAAGAATCATATCCTCCAAATCGCGTTTGTGCCACTCGGGATAATTTAAATGATAATCATTTTTAGTTTTTTTCTTGGCCCACATGTCAAAAGCCTCATCCATAACTAATAATCCCATTTTATCACATAAATCTAAAAACTCTGGTGCTGGCGGGTTATGAGCAGTTCTAATCGCGTTCACGCCCATTTCTTTCATAAGTTGCAGTTGACGTTCTATCGCCCGAACATTTACCGCAGCACCTAAAGCGCCTAAATCGTGGTGTAAACAAACACCCAGAAGCTTCATCGGCTTCCCGTTTAATGAAAAACCTTTTTTAACATCGAAATTGAACGATCGAATACCAAATTTGGTTTCGTAACTATCAAGTATTTTTCCATTCTGAACAATTTTGGTAACCAACGTATATTGATATGGGTTTTCGACAGACCATAAAACGGGATCCTTAATATCAAACACCCTATCTATCTCTAAACCAGAAGTATCTATTTTTACATTCTGTTGTATTGTGCTCGCAATCAATTTTCCACTGGCAGTAAACACAGAGTTGGTGATGACAACAGTTTGCATTTTTAATGTTTTGTTTTGAATTTGAGCCTGAAACTCCACTCTGCCCGATTGATCTGCTGTTACAAAGGTCCCCCATTTTGCGACGGCAACTTTCGCTGTAGAAGTTAACCAAACATTCCGGTAAATACCTGAACCGGAGTACCAACGAGAATCTGGTTGTGCAGAATTGTCAACTTTAACTGCAATAATGTTTTTTCCAGCCTTTAGAAACCTACTGATCTCGTAAGAAAACGATGCATATCCATACGGACGTTTGCCTAAATATTTACCATTAACCCAAACTTCTGAGTTTTTATAAACGCCATCAAATTCGATGGTAATTAATCTAGATGCGAAATTTGCAGGTGCTGTAAATTCTTTTCTGTACCATCCAATTCCAGTAGGCAAACCGCCACCCTCTGGTTTTGCGGGGTTTTTCTCATTGAATTTACCCTCAATGCTCCAATCATGTGGCAAAGTTAGTTTACGCCATTTTGTATCGATAAATGCAGGAGATTTTGCGCCAGGCTCATCACCTAGAAAGAATTTCCAGTCTTTGTTGAAGCTGGTTCGGGTGCGAGGTTCTGTTATTGAATATACTGGAGTGGTCGTCATTGCGAGGCACGAAGCAATCTTGTTACAGTAACCATCTAAACCTTTAGTTCGAAGATTGCTTCGAGCCTCGCAATAACTAGATGTAAGAAACACAATAAGCATCAAACCAAAAATTCTATATCTAAACTTAAGCATCTTCATATCTTACTATTGGACAAAATTCACTTTACTTTTACCTAAATCTTTCGATGTTGCTACTGCAATACCTCGTTGATCTTGTTTGTTAACCGCACAGTAAAAATGGTAAACCACACCTTTATGCTTTAGTACAAAAGATTTGTGTGCGTACAATTCATCATATTTTTCTGATGATTCAATCAGGTTATCGCCATTCCAATCCGTCCAGTTTACCAAATCTTTAGAAACGGCAAATCTATTAAACGAACCTTTTCTATCTTGCCAAAACGCACCAAAATAAAACATCACATAATTTTTTCCAATTTGTTGAATTACGGCATCACCAGTAATTCCAACCGGATGATGAACCACTGGATTTTTCTGAAAACGTTTCCAGTTCATCATATCATCAGAAACTGCCATTCCAATTCGCTCGTACCAACGTGTTTTTTTATTGTTCGTTAACGAATCGCCAACCGCATTATAGTACATCACAAAGCGATGCCCTGTTAACCGGCTTTTGTCTTCAATTACAGTGCTTTTAAATAACTTATTGCGATTTTCCCACCAGCGCACATCTTGATCCGATGAACTTAAAACGGGTTTAGCTAATCTATTCCACTCCTGAACAATTGATGGGTGTTTTGTAGTAAAAGCCATGCCGATTGATAATGGTTCCACTTCATAACCTTTTTCTTTGCCTCCGAAATACGACATCCAATATTTACCATCAAATGTTTTAGCCTGATAACTTCCACCCCATTTCATATCCAACAAAGCATTGTATCCCGCTTTTTGATTATCATCCCATTTACCAGAATCTTCGAACGACATTAATTTGCCCAAGTTTTCCCAGTGCAATAAATCTTTGCTTTTTGCCATCCAGGTCTCGTAACCACGACCGCTAAAAATCAGGTAAGTCATGTACCAATCTTTGCCTTTTTTGAAAATAGTTGGGCAATCCATTTTATGGTCTTTATCAGTTGGAACCATAACCAAACCATATTTATAAGGCGTTTTTACATCCTGATAAATTTTTTCCATTTCAGTTCGAGAAACAGGATTTTTAATCTCCTGAGCAAATGCGGAAAAGCTTGATAACGCAACAAATATGTATATCCAAATCGCTCTCATCTATCTCACATTAAATTTATAAGTACCCGAACCGATAGAAATTTTTGTTTTTCCATTTTCAGAACCAATGGTTTGGAAAGCGACATTATTTGTCTCATTAACTTTTTGATTAGCCGAAACAGGAAGATAGACCACAGCTGTTGTATTCACAGGAATTTTTACATCAATCTCAAAACCATTATTCACTTTTTTCCAGGCGGAAGAAATTTCACCATAAGAGGAGTTATAGCTTACATTGGCCGAGGTTAAATTTCCGACTAATTCTGGTTGAATTCTGATTTGCTTAAAAGCGATGGAATTTTCATCCTGACGGATGCCGCCGATGCCACTGTATAGCCACTCCATTAAATGGCCTAACATAAAATGATTATTTGAAACGGTTGGTAAAGCTGCCCAGCTTTCGGTTAAAGCCGTAGCGCCTTTTGCTATTTGCATTCCATAACCAGGTACATCCGAACGACTGTTCATATCAAAAATCACATCTGATTTTCCTGCATCTTCCAAAACTCTTAACACATAACGGTAGCCGATGTCGCCAGCTGTCAAACTGTTTTTCCGATCTCTGATATCTTTCACCAGATTGTCAATCACAGCGTTTTTATCTTGATCCTCAACTAAACCAATATAAACAGCCATGGCATTTGCTGCCTGAGAACCCGTTGCGTACTGTTTAGTTTTGTTATTGAAAAACCTATTATTGAATGATTTTCTAACCTCTACCGCCAGGTTAGCGTAAGTTATTGCATCTGCTTTTTTACCTAAAAGCGTTGCCATTTTCTCTAAAATCTTTAGATCATAATAATAAATTGCCGTTCCGGTTACGCCCATGGGTGTTAACTGAGAAACGCCAGGTGGCTTCGGACCTAAATCATACCAATCTCCTAAACCTTGTGATAGAATATGATTATCAGCCTTTGTAGCTAAATAGTTGATATAACGTTGCATCATTGGGTAATAATCAACCATTGCCTGCCTATCTCCATACCACTGATATAAATACCAGGGCAATAAAATACCACTGCTTCCCCATTCAGGAGAATCGCGAAACATATCGCCGCCCCATTCGAATTTTACGTATTCGGGTGCTATTTCAGGAATCAAACCGCTTGGCAACTGAGAATTTTTCATATCCGCTAAGGCTTTTTTGAAAAGCGGCGCTGCATCGTAATTGTAGCCAACAGAATTCCCCATTAAATGCAGTTGCTCTAACCAACCTAATTTTTCACGGTGCGGACAATCGGTAAAAACGCTTACCATATTGCTCTTAATCGACCAATCTATCAAGTTAGAAGTTTTGTTGAATAGTTCGTTCGACGTAGAGAATTTCCCAACTTGATCAGCAGCATTTCTAACATGGAGTGCAACCAGATCTTCAATAACAGCTTTGCCTGATGTATTTTCTTTTCCTTTAGGATTGCCACCTCGAACCTGTAGATAGCGAAACCCTGTATAAAAGAATTTTGGTCGCCAGGTTTCTAATCCATCACCTTTCAAAATATAAGTGAAGTACGATGGTCCGCCAATATTTTTTTGTGTAACTGAACCATCTTCTTTAATTAGTTCGGCTGGTGTAATTCTAATCGTATCGCCTTTTTTACCGCGAACTTTTAATTCTATGATGGCTGATGAATTTTGACTCAAATCGTAAACCCATTCTCCAGTCATTGTATTGATAATATTTTTTGGAGAAAATTTATCAAAAATTTTAACAGGTTCTTCTTTCTGAGCTTTCAGCTGTGGCCCATCTACAATCAGCGCTGGTTTCCATTTACTATCATTGAAGCTAGCGATATTCCACCCTTTTTGCTCGAGATTTGCATTATAATCTTCGCCGCCATAAATGCTTGAAAACGTGACTGGAGATTTATCGGTTTTCCAAGTCTGATTGCTGATGATGTTATCAGATGTGCCATCAGTATATTCAACCAAAACTCGGCAAATCATCTTCGGGTAACCATAAGCTACCTTTAATTTTCTGTATCTATCTTTTACTGGCGGAACATAATAAAAGCCGTTACCCAGCATTATACCAATGGCATTTACGCCTTTTTTTATTTGCTTCGTTAAATCGTAAGTAACATACAAGGCCTCTTTATCGTACTTGGTCCAGCCAGGTGCAAGAAAATCATCTCCAACTTTTGTTCCGTTAAAACTCATCTCGAAATGACCTAAACCCGAAATAAACGCTGTAGCTTTTTTAACCATTTTAGTTACCGAAAAATCTTTACGAAACATCGGCAAAACATTGTTGGCGTTGTATTTATCTTTCTTTCCATCTGTTGGCAGAATATTGACATTTGAATCGACTAACTTTTCATATGCAATCCACTTTGCGCCTTTCCAATCCTCCGTATTTAACAAACCCATTTGCCAAAAAGCAGTTTTGCTCCAGGCCGACTCATTGTTGTAATTGTCCCAAACCCGAACTTTCCAATAATAAGTTTTAGTGGATAAAAGTTTGGCACCGCTGTATTTCACCTGAATAGATTGCGATGAAATCACTTTTTTAGTGTCCCAAACCTCTCCAATGTTCTTCTCTAAATTAGCTTGACTGCCTGAAACCAGAATTTGATAAGCAGTTTGCATCACATTGTGTTTAGATGATTGCAATTTCCAACTCATGCTGGGTGAAACAAAATCTATCCCGATCGGGTTATTTCGATAACCACAACTCAAATGTGCAACTTTAATATCCTGTGCAAAAAGCGGAATACTTAGCAAATACAACCAAGAAAAAATTACGACTTTGCTCATGAATTGATTTACATCTATTGCCGATGTTTGTTAGGTTTATAATTTGGTTATCATCACAAAATATCAATTAAAATTATCTCCAAAATCAAACTAATAAAGCCTGAATTATTTATTAACTTTAATTTTTATGTGTAATTCAAATATAAATATTTTTTTTAAATATGAAAACATATTATCTTGTATAAAATTATAGAATGTGTTCTAATCGCTAAATAAGAAAGCATTTTGTATGTTTGAAATTGTAAAAAATACGCTACGACCAAATTTAAACCTGTATGAACGAAAAGGAATCAAAATATCAAGCGCCAGCCTTAGATAAAGGCCTTGATATATTGGAATATTTATCCGCACAATCCATTCCCCTATCTCAAACTGAAATTGCTATCGGTATTGAAAAAACACCGAACGAAATCTACCGCATGTTAATGAGTTTGGAGAGTCGTGGATATATTTTGCGTGATGAAGTTTCGGGTAAATACAGGCTTTCTTTAAAGCTTTTTTACCTATCTCACAGGCACTCGCCGATGGATGAATTGCGTAAAGCGGCTCAATTTCCATTGGAAGAATTGTCAAATACCATACGTCAATCTTGCCACTTGAGTATTTTGTATATGAACCAGGTGATGGTGATTATCCATGCCAAAAGTCCGGGGCCGATTGCGCTTTCTATTGAGGAGGGAAATCTTTTTCCATTGCCTTTAACTGCTTCTGGCAAGGTTTTGTTGGCTTACATGCCAGATGCGGAACGCAATGCAACCTTGAGAAATAACACTATTTTTAAGAAGTATCCTAAACCACAACAAGAAGATTTTATTAACTCTTTAGAGGATATTCAGAAAACAGGTTCATATGTTAAAAACAGTGATTCAGTTTCGGGTGTAACTGATATTTCTGTTCCTATCGGAATTGGGGGCAACAATGGCATTATCGCTTGTTTAACCATTTCAATGTTAAATGCTTTAAATGCAGATAAGGCGATCGAAAATGATGTGATTCTTGCCGAAGCAAATAAATGCGTTAAAAAAATTGAGCAAAGGATTGGGGTTTAACCCCCAACCCCCTAAAGGGGGCTTTTGACTTTCTATAGTTTAGCCACCCATTTTAAAATAACCAGCTACAATTTCCATTTTGCTTTTCAGCTCCCCCTTTAGGGGGTTGGGGGGTTATATTTCACCAAATAATCCTTACCTTTTTCTATCCTTATTTCATAAGTTCCTTTTGAAACCTCTTTAACTTCTGCGCCTTTAACAGCCGGTTTCGATTTACTTTTGATTTTAAGCGTACCAGTTCCAACTGCTGAGCTTACTTTGATTTCTTTCTTGTTCATGTAAACAGAAATATCGCCATTGGCAGTCGGCACTTTACCCTCCATCCATTCTAAACCACCTAAACTTGGCTCAATGGTATAAGTTTCGTAGCCTGCGGTAACCGGACTTACGCCAAGATAGTATTTGCCCAATAAATAAATCGGACTAGCACCCCAGGCATGGCATAGACTTTTTCCATAAGGGCGGCCATACATTTCCAAATGTTCCACCCCTTTTTTATCAGGATTATATTCTTCCCAGAATGACGTTGCCCCAAGTTTTAACATCCCGCCCCAATAGTTTTTCATTTCTTTTAATACATAAGACTGTTCGCCCATAGCGCATAATGCTTCTAACTCGTAAAAACGCATGTAAGGTGTAGTAATTTTAGCTACCTTATTATTTAGCAAAACATTAGTTTTTACGCCTAATTTTTGTTCAGGCGTAAAATAATCGAAGAAAATTCCGAACATATTTGCATAGCGGGTAACGTTATCGGTTTGCTTATCGTTAATTCTACTGTGCACCAAGGCATTTTTATCCTGATTCCAGTACAGTTCGAATATTTTAGCTTTAAGCTCTTTCGCCTGCTTGTCATATCTTGCGGCGCCATCAGTATCATTTGCCAGTTTAGCACACAACGCCATCGTTTCTAAACTTCGGGCATATAACAATTGTTCGAAACTCACTTCGCCATCTTTGCTGAGTTTATCAGCCCAATCAATAAAAATCCAATCGCCTGGCATCCATTCCAGCAAACCGTTTTTGTTTTTTCTGCCATCAATATAAGTCATAAGCGATTGCATTCTTGGATAAATATCCTGAACAAACTTTTGGTCGCCGGTAAACTTATAGTAGTCATAAATCCCTAAAAACCAATAAAAAGAGTAATCCATAATGGTATTGATGTGCGCTGTTACTGGGTCTTTACCACGCTGAGCAAGTAAAGTTCTTTTTACAGTTGGCGCATCGAAAAATGAATAATAATTCATCAGATAACTTTGATACGCATCACCACTCCAAACCCAACGGTCGCGTTTTATTCCATCAATGAAAAACTCACGCGTGTTTAAATGAAAAGTATATTTTGCCACATCATAAATTTTGTTCAGTTCCGCATCTGATGATTTGAAACTTCCACGTTCCGTTACAGGCGCATACTCGTAAAGCATGGAAACAGAATCTACGGAAACACCACCATTAGCTTGGTAGTTCACATAACGAAAAGCCTTGGAAAGTGGCATAATTGAATCTTTTTTCTGAGCCAAATCGATATCCAAATGGTCTAACGTTTCACATTTATCTGTTGATAAAGCTTCTTCGGGAGATTCTCCATAATAGAGACTTGCTCTTCCCTTTCCTTTTAATCCATGCAGCTTAATAAAGCCAAAGGTTTCTCTACCGAAATCGTAAAGGGCTCCAGCTTCTGCTTTCTTTTTAGAAACTGCCTGTAGTGGTTTTGTTGGTAGTTTAAATTGCGATGGCAACTTTGTTGGGTCGGTTAAATTCCAGGAACCAGCCGTTACAAAAGTGGTACCCGATTTATCGGAAACCTTACCACTTTGGTCAATCCATTCCTTATCTTCAAAAGTGGTCAACCAGGTTTCATCTGAAACCACAGTTTTTCCCTGCACAAAAATTGCAGGAACTGCCCCCTGGCTATACACTTTTAGGCTTAGCTTATGTTTTCCGGCAGGGATATTAACAGTTTTCGGAAAACCTGAAACGGCCTGACCATCAATTTTTACGTTGTAAGTTCCCTCTACAAAAAGTTTAACTTCTTCAGCTTGGGTCAGTGAAAATTCTTTATGAAAATCGACCAAAACATAATGGCTATCCATTTTCCAAAATACCGGAAAAAACGAACCACGTTCCGTTCGGCGGTTTTGCATCACATTACTCATGTAGATATCGAAATCACCAGGATACCAAATCCAGGATGCCTTTTGGGCAAAAGTTGGAAGAGCAAAGCAGCTAAAAAGCAGTAGTAAAGGTATTTTGTTAAAGTTTTTCATAATATCTGATTAAAAAGTACTGAATAGAGATGGCTTCGTGCCTCGCAATGTTGTAAATATTAATGCCCGTTAAAGAAAATATAAAGGCCAATCATTACTACGGCTAAAGCTGCCCACGAAACCCAAACCATTTTATCTGGTTTTTCGATATTGGATTGATGTTCTTCGTTTATTGTATAAATGCTTGGCGACCTATCCAATAATGAAATTAACATGGCGATGGCCAATAATCCTGCAAAAATGTAAAAGGAAAGCATTAAATAGTGCGGCCAAAATGTATATTCACTAGATGGTAAAATCCATAAGTAAGTTACGCCAACACCTAAGCTTAGAATCGACCCAACCGAAAGCGTAAAATTCACGGCTTTACGTGTTGTTTTTTTCCAGAAAACAGTTAACAGAAATACAACTGAAAGTGGCGGTGCAATGAAACCCAAAACTGACTGAAAGACATCAAAAAGGTTCAGCCCCTTAATATTATCAATTGCCAGCACAACTATTACTGCAAAAATACAACCGGCAACTACTGCCCATCTACCGATACGGATTATCTGCTTATTGCTAGCCTGAGGATTGATTTTCTTCACATAGATATCCATCGTGAAAACGGTGCTCAATGAGTTTAGCGAAGAACCAATTGTGCCAACCAAAACCGCGATTAAAACCACGATAACCAGACCATTCATCCCCGGAGGAAAAAGACTGGTCACCATGGTCATGTACGCTTCGTTCGGGTCTTTCAGATTTGGAAAGAGCACATAGCAAAGTATTCCCGTTCCGATAAATAGCGGCAAGGAAAGAATTTTTAACCAACCAATAAAGCTTACGCCTAGTTGACCTTGTTTTAAATTTTTTGCACCCAAAACAGATTGAACCATAGATTGGTCGGTACAGAAAAAGGCTACTGCGGCAACCGGATAACCCAGTAAAATGGCATACCACGGATATTTTGGGTCGCTGGCGGGTTGAATTAAATTCCAAAAATGGTGCGGCGTTTTAGCATATAAGGCTGAGATTCCGCCTACTTTATTTAAGCCTAAAAGCATTAACGAAAGCGAAACCGCAATTAACAGTATCATTTGGAAAACATTCACTTTAGCAATGGCTTTTAATCCACCAAAAAAGGTAAACAATCCTGCGAAAGCGACCAAAACCGTTACAGATTGCCACATCGGGATTCCTAAAATCTGGCGGACTAAAAAACCTCCTGCGAACAATCCAAGCGACAACCAGGAGATTAAAATTTTCACAAGCGCATACCAGGCTAAGATATTTTGTGTAGAATCGCCATAACGATTTCCCATAAACTCAGGCATGGTACTCACTTTCGCAGCTAGATATTTTGGAGCAAAAACAATCGCCAAAAGAAATAAAAAGATAAAGGCATACCAGTCGAAGTTTACAGCAACGATACCCGTACTGTAGCCGATACTCGCAAATGCCAGCAACATAGACGGACCAACATTGGTACCCCACATGTTAAAACCAATGCTCGACCAGCCCAAGGATTTATTAGCCAAGAATAAAGTTTCATCTTCGCTATTCTTTTTCGAGAAACTGGCTCGATACCCGATGATGACTAAAATAATCAGGTACGCCACTACAATGAGGTAGTCTAAGCTGGTTAATCGTTCTACAATATTGTTCATTTTAATTTGGTTAGTACTGTCCTTGCCGGACGTGCTTTTTTCTTTTGACAACAAAAGAAACAAAATTGCCGGCTTAAAATTTTTGTATTAAAGTTTCTGGATAGGCCTTGACAATGCATCCCCAAAAATTTGTTAGGCCGGTTGAGAGTTTAACGTAGAAACTGTGCTTTGGCCCTTCTAAGCGCACCCGTCATTGCGAGGAACGAAGCAATCTTAATGCGCCAATGAATAGCAATAGTTTTAGGACTGCTTCTTACCTCGGATGACGGTCTTTCTTACTTTTATTTCACACTCATTCCGTATTCATTCGTGTTTCCGTGGCAATAAATTACAAGCCTATTGATTCCCTGGTAATATTGTTGGCTTTCAAGATATCATCAATTTTAACCGGCAAACCGATTTCCATTGATTTATCCATCGCTTGCAATAGCGCCACTGTTCCAATTCCCTCTTTTAAATCAGGATAAGCCGTGAATTTATTGTTGATGCTATCGGCGAAATAATCCAGGTAGTTCTGGTATTCTCCGGCGTGATGGCTTTGCCCCTCGAAACGGAAGTAATGTTTCAGGGTAGCATCGCCCCAGGTAATAATTTTTTCCTCTCCTGTCTTAGTGGTTACAGAATAACGCAATTCGTGGTAATCAGCCTGACTTGCACCCTCTGTTCCGCGAAGAATACAACTCATTCCACTATCGCGACTTGCAGGTTGCGTAGGCCCCGTATAAGCACCACTTACACGAGCAATTCTGCCATCTTTGGCCTTAAAAATAAAGTGCATTGTATCCTGGTTTTTTATTCCGGCTTTTAAACCATTAGCACTCAACATTCCGTAACCCATCACTTCTTCAATATCGGGCATGTACCAGCGAATAAAATCTACAGGATGACTTAAACCACCATATAACCATTTGAAAGATTGTTTTAGCGACCAGCCTTTCTCTAAAAACCAGCGATGGTCGGCATGGTAATAACTTTCTATAGTAATTAATTCACCAATTAATCCTTTATCAAAATCTTTCTTTTGACGCATTGCAGGTTCAAAGAACCGTGAACTTTGTCCTACAAAAATCTTTTTTCTCGATTTTTTAGCCAATTCCAAAAGTTCATTTGCCTGCGATAAATCATCAATAAAAGGTTTAGTACAAACCACATGTTTCCCATGCAAAAGCGCTTGTTTGATGTGCTCAAAATGCAAGTGGTCTGGCGTGTAAATCGCAATCATATCGATTTTATCACTCGTTAACATATCTTCATAATTGGTTGTCCAGTTTTGGAAATCGAATTCCAAAGCACGTTCCTCGCAAAGCTTTTTATTGGCATCGCAAATTTGAATGAGCTTAAACTTTTTACTCGCCAATGATGCAGAAATTGTACTTCTGCCCTCTCCTAAACCTAAAATCCCTAATCTTAACATGATATTATTTTTTAATTTCTTTAAGTCGTCATTGCGAGGAATGAAGCAATCTCTATTCTCGAATGAATAGCCTTAATTTTAAGATTACTTCGTGCCTCACGAGGACGAGTGTCTATTCTATCGGTTTAAAAAACACCCAAACCTCATTAGCTTTCGTGCCTTCAATCCCTTCCTGATATTTTTTCATTATTGCATTCCATTCATCTACCTTAGGATTATTCAAGGTAGTTTTCGGATTCAAATCATCTAATTTTTTCCCTTTCGGGATACTAATAATCAGCATTAATTGCCTATCCTTTTTGAAAATGGCCAGGCGCTGAAATTCTGCATTGCAAAATCCTTTTGATATTTCCGGCCATTTCTCAAATTGCGTTTTATGGTAATCCAGATATTCATTCTGCATCTTCTTATCATCAACTAAATTGGCAGATAAAATGATGTTATCCAATTCTGATACGGGTTTATCTCCACAATTTTTTTCACGGGTAAAATCGTAAAAAAGATTATCGTAAAGCTTAATTTCAGAAGCATTTAACCGTTTCAAAGTTTGTTGCAAACTCTCTACCTTCAAACTAGAAGTATAAATCACCAGGCGATTATTCCATTTGTAAATTGAGCTTTCTAGCAGATTATTTTCCTTTGCAAAAACTTCCATGCTTTTATCTGCAGGCAGCTTATTATCTTTAAAAATCAATTCAAAAACAACCGATTTATCATCCGCCAGATTAATTCCACGATTAGCATAAACAGCTTTCTCTTTTAACAGATGCTGAAATGGCTTTTCTAAACCTGCCCTTTGCTTAATTTCCTGAGAAACTTTCGGGCCGTTATTATCCCAAAAATTATCTGGTCCATTTGCATTTTGAAGATATTTTTCAGTGGGTGTCCAATTATTTTTTATGGTAAAATAAGACGAACCCTCATCCGTGTAAAGATAAAACCAATGCTCTGGAAGATGGGCATAAGGCGCTTTGTAAATGCTATCCACTACATTTTCTGTGATAAAGGATTCAGGTTGAGCTGATAACGTGTAAATCCCAGCCACATCATACATGTGTTTTCCGTAATGATGTATTTTATTTGCGCTGATGGTATTGTTCTTCATCGCATTTTGGGTTTTAGTCCAACCCCAGCCCATGCTGATGCCTGAATATGAAACATCACTTATTTCGTTATGCAGAATTTTTATGCCCTGAACGTAACCTGCGCCAATGCCTACTGCACCCCAATCTTCATTGGTTACATCGGTAATGAGGTTGTTTTCAATTCTATCATTCGTTGAAATTTCTCTTTTATCTAATGGATGGAAAGGCAGGTGGACTTCGGTAGCTTCATCAGAAAATGTTCCGATTAGGATTGCCGAACCGCCGATATCTTTGAACAAATTACCCTTAATAACATTGTCTGAAGTTCCTTTTTTATAGTCTAACGCTGTTGAGGCGAGGTGCTCAAAACGACAATTTTCAAAAGAAGTATGATTGGCATAAGTTACTTCAACAGCTGATGCTGGTCGGCCTACCCAAGCCTGATTTTCCAAAGCGGCTTTATCGGGTGTTCCCGGAGTTTTAAGTTTGTAGGCATCAAGCATATACATCCCCGCCTGGTGTGGGACATGACCAAATTTAGATGGTCTTAACCAGGTTGAATGCGCAAACGAAACGCCCTTAAAATTTACAAATGAGACAGGATTGTCAATCGTTCCCTCTATTTTTAAGAGATTTTCGATTGACGGTGCTACCACATCAGCTTTAAGCATATTTTCTGATGATTTCGGCCAATAATAGAGTTTATGATTTTTTAAATCTTCAAACCATTCTCCTGGTTCATTCAAAAACTGGATGGCATTGGAGAGATAAAAAGCTGAGTTGCCTGTTTTATCTGAAATCCATGGAGCAGGCCAAGGATGCTCTGACTGAATTCTGCTTTCAGGCTGCATAAAAGAAAGTTCAGCTTCATTTCCAACTACTTTGACAGATTTAACTCGAAGATTTGCAATTGCCCACCATTGGTGAATGAGCATTTCCATGCCTTTTATATTTGCTAAGTTGATATTCTTTTGTAACGGGATTTTGCAGGTTTGCGTTTCTTTATTCCAGGATAAAATCCTACCCATAGCATCACCATTATAATTTTTAGCTCGAATGGCCTTATTCGCATTCACCCAAAGCTGACGAAACAACAAATCACTTCCGTCGAAATTTGGAATATCAGCAACCCAAACCTTTCCTGTTGATTCTTTTGGCAAACCAAGGGTTGCTCCTGAAAGTTTTTTCCAGCCAGTGATTTTTATGCCTCCGCTTAAAACAACTTTTTCTGTGGCAACAATTTCGGTCGGGCTATCCTTTGTACCTGAATCTTCAGGGCGAAGCACCACAGGCTCGTATAGTTGATAAACACCTTTATTAATGATAATCTTAATCCCACCCTTTATAGAAGCATCATTTAAACGCCTCAGCTCGCGGGCTTTTCTAATTGCCGCATGGAGTGTGGCAAGCGGTTTATCTTTATTTCCAATATTAGTATCAGAACCATTTTTTGCGACATAAATATCTGCTGCATCTGCTTGAAAGTGTAAGAAATTGAAAATCAACAACAAACCAAAAAATAAGCTGAATGGTCTAATTACTGGAGACACAAAAAGTGGCAAAAGGTAATTTTTCCAATTTGCATGCTGCATTCCTATAGTCTTTTTTCCCTCCATATTCTTTCTAATAAGATTGCTTCGTACCTCGCAATGACGAATTTGCAATTTGAAAAACTGATTTCAGATAGTTGGTATTGGCACTGAAATTATATTTTACGTTTGTTGGCTGAGTGGCATCCCTACTTCTTTCTACAACTAGCCAGCCTTTCCACCCCATGTCATCAAGGGTTTCTTTGACCTTGTTCAAATTGATTTTAGGGTCGTTTTGTAACCAAACGCCATCTTCATTGGTTGCATGGATTTGAACAATATTTTTACGACCTAAAATTTTTAGCTCCTGATGTAAATCTCTACCATTTTTAATCGCATTGGAGAAATTGAAATAGCTTTTCACATATTTGGAACCAATTTCTTTTAATAAATTTAATTCACCTGTTGCATCTAAGGATGTTTCAATTCCAATCACGATACCCGCTTTTGAAGCCATTTTTCCAGCCACCTTTAATCTTTCTACAATAGGTCCACGTAATTCAGGGTTTTTGACTAAATCTCCTTGAACACCCAAAGGAAGAAAAACCACTTTCACGTTCATTGCCGTTGCGGTGTCCAAGCAATCCTGTATCATTTTTTGATAAGTTGGTCGCGTTGCAAAAGATTGTGCGTAAAATCCCGTCATCGCCAGGGAACAAATTTCGAGGTTTAATTCTTTGGCTTTATCTAAATACTCCTGTCTGATTTTTGGTTCGGCCAGTTTATTATCAAACGTTTCCCTGTTGCCTAAACCTCCCATATCAATTTCCAAACCATCGGCACCAATTTCTTTGGTTAATGGTAGTGCACTAATTTTCTGACGTTTTAAAATCATCAAATCAATGACAGCAATTTTATATCTATTCTTTTTCTCTGCAGCCAAAAGCAATTGATTAGGGATAAATAAAGCACCTGCAAGCAAAGTAGCATTTGTAATAAAGGTTCTTCTGTTTTGTTTCATGCTTTCTTATTTCATTGCTGATAATGGAAATAATTTTTCCAGATTTCCGAATCCCATCACTGCATTTTTAGGTAGCTTTTCGCCTTTATCGCCAAAAACATATAAGGCGTTTTCCTTTTCTATTGTAACTTTACTTTCATCATATTTGCCGGCTTTATCCTTTACGGCAGCAGCATTTAGCTTGAAGTTTTTGATTAAAAAATCGTACAATGCAATGCGTTTGTTGATACCGAAATCGTGTTTTTCATCAGGAAGATGAACATTTTCAACCTTATCTTTCACACCATAATAACCATACATTTTTTGCAAATATGGAAAATCATGCTGTGGCGTGTGAGCCGTCCAATCGCTCCCGTCGGACACCAATAATTGTGGTCGTGGAGCAGCCATTGCAGCTAATTCTACATTATCCGTTCCTCCGCCGCACTGATGAATTGGCATCCCGCTTTCGCAAGGGCAACCACCATAAAAGTATGAGGACATGGCCACGACTGGTGCACTTAATTTAATTCTATCATCCATTGCCGTCATTAAAATGGAATGACTTCCGGCACCCGAGCCACCACTAATCCCAATTCTGTTGGTATCGGTTTCTCTTAAGGAAGAGAAATAATCTAAAATTCTTATCCCACCTAAAGTTTGAACTGTTTGGGCTAAACTTCTTCTATGGTCTTCATACTTAAACTGGAGCATAGATTCTCCCCAAGCAAATAAATCGTAACTGAAAGCCATGGCTCCCATTCTGGCAATTGTTGCACAACGAAGCTGACAATCGGCTCTGTATCTTTGTTTCTCCCAATGTCCATCAGGACTCAAAATCACCGGAATTTTTCCTTTTGCAGTTAGCGGCTTATATAATGAACCATTAATCCATACACCAGGTAAAATCTCTAGCGCAATATTCTCTACAGAATAGCCATCGAAAATTCTTTTAGCTGTGATAATCGGCTTTGAATTAACCTTTGCTGGCAACGGAGATAACATCAAGGCTTTGTACAATTCTGGCTTAATTTCCGTTTTACGTTTCTCCCAACTGGCCTTGTCGTGATATTTTGTTGCTAAAGTATCGAGATAAGCCCAACCATCCTGAACTTCCCAACGGTAATATTCATACTCTTTTAGTTTATAAACACCTGGCTTCTCTTTGTTCACTTTCATATCCAAAGTCGTGAGCACGTTGGCTAATGTTTCATCGACATTGGCACGAAAACGCCAATCGGCATAGTTTACCCATTTGTCTTTTACTTGAGGTTCGGAATATTTAATCTGAACCTTGAAACGCATTTGAATTTCTTTTAAAACATCTACGAGAGGTTTTTTATAGAGGTTATCGGAGTTTTGAGTTTGTGCAGATAGGTTGTTTACTGATAACAAATAAATAGTAAATAGTACACCAACATATTTGAACAGCTCCCCGGGAATTGCATAGCCAGACTTCAAATAGCTATAGCCAATTGACTCCTTAGAGTGCAACGGCTTCGTACCTTGCAATAACGATGAGCAGAAAAAAAACGTCATATTTCTCATGGTTCTTCGTTCTTAGTTTCCGTAATTACCGGAGCGGTATAACCATTAAGCTTTGGCCATACGCCATTTTTAATTCTTTTCACTTTTAACTTCGATGGGTCTACAACCACGTGTTTGATTTTTTCTCTTCTCCAAGTATAAATGAAATGCAACATACCATCAGAAGTTTGAATAACAGCTGGGTATGAATACTGGCTAATTGGTGAATCTTCTAAAATTAACGCGGCTGACCAGTTTTTCCCATCTTTTGATACAGAAACATTCAACGGGGTTCTTGGTCCTTTAGCTAAATCGCCCGGAGGCAAAACATGATTATACACTAATATATGGCGACCGTCTTTCATCGTTACGGCATCCGTTCCGGAATTGTTATTGGGTAAAGAGGTTTTAGTCAATGGAGACCATGTTTCACCATTATCTTCCGACCAGGATTCTACAATTGCCCGGTTTGCTGTTCTTGCTAAAATTTGAAGTTTACCATTTCCATGCTGTAAAATACTTGGCTGAATAGCTTTAATACCATTTTCAGGTAGCGGGCCAACAGTGCGCCAGGTTTTGCCATTATCTTTTGTTACCTCGAAATGGATCTTCCAGCCATTGCCTTCTTTACTCGATGGTGCGAAAAGATTTCCGTTACTTAATAAAACCGGCTTATTTTTAACAGGTCCGATATAACCATCTGGCAATTTTGTCGCTTCAGACCAGGTAATTCCACCATCTTTTGAGGTTTTCATTAAGCCCCACCATTCAGATGGTTTCGGTCCGATTTTGTAAAACAACAATAAATCCCCGCCCGGTACCTGATATAATACCGGGTTCCAGGTGGGTAATCTTTTACCATCGGGCATCACGCCATTTGCTACAGAAACAGGTGCCAACCATGTACCATCAATAAAACGGCTGATGTAAATTTCTACATCAGGATTTCGTTCTTTAGTGCCTCCAAAAAAAGAGGCTACCAAACCGGTTGGTGTTTCGGCAATGGTTGCTGAGTGACAAGATGGAAACGGTGCTTTATCGTAAAGAAACTCTTGTTTTACAACGCCTGTCTGCCATTTTTCAACCTGAGCTTTAGCATTTATGGTAAGTGCAATAGCAAGTCCTAGTGTAATGTATATTTTTCTTTTTAACATAATTATATTTAATCAACTATATAAACAGTCATCATTGCGAGGCACGAAGCAACCTCAGTACGGTCGCTACAACCTTATAGCATTTAGATTGCTTCGTGCCTCGCAATGACGAAGAGACGAAGCAAAACACCTCATTGCTTTACCTTATTAGCCTTTTCTTCTTTTATCTTTTTTGTGTAGGCACTATAAAGTGCTCTCCAGCTGCGTCCGTTATTATTTAGCATTTGCTCTGATTTCGTTTTATAAATCTCAAAGATGGCCGAAATCTGTTTCATGTTTTTATAATCGACAGCTTGTTCTCTAGCTTGCTTCAAATAAGCCAAAATTTTCGCCTCTTCATCAGCAGTTAAATCAGTAACGATGGCCTTATAACCTTTCATTGTGAAATCAACCTTACCAATCGTGTATTTATCTAAAATGATTTCTACTTGTTCTGGCGATAAATTTTTGTTTAAGCCATCCATTAAAGCTTGATGAACGGTTGTTGGAATTGCTGAATCAGCAATAATCTGCTTATCTAAGTCACTTAATTTATTTCCCATAACCGGATTAATTCCATCAGGTACCGTTGAGGATGGGTGCGAATTATGCCAGTCTCTAATCGTAGTTAGATGAACAGCAATAACATTTTCAACTGCTAACTTTTTTGTTGCATCATTTAAGTTTAATGCTGAAACCCATTCTTTCGATTTGGTTAATGCTTCTTCTGACACCACAACATCTTTCGTTTGGCTTAATACATTTACCGTGGTGAGCAGTAAGATGAATAGCGTTAGTGGTTTTAAAATCTTTCTCATCATATATTTTAGTTTTTCGTCATTGCGAAACTGATTTTTATCAGTTGAAGCAATCTCTTTTAATTGAAAGATTGCTTCGTGCCTCGAAATGACGGCTAGTGTAATATTATTTCCCCTCCACAACAAATGAATAATCTCCTGAGCCAACTTCATAAATCGCTCTGTTATGCTCCATTTTTATGAATTTTAAATCTTTTATCGATTTCAATTTCTCTGTAATTTCATTTTTATTAGTTGCAGGAATATAAACCAAAGCCCTCGTGTTTGCAGGAACCGTAATGTTCCAGTTGAACTGCTTTGCTGTTTTTGTATAACCGCTTTTGATTAATCCATAAGTTGAATGGTAACTTGCGCTAACCGAATTCAAACTATTAATCATCTCCGGTTTCATGATGATTTTTTTGAAAGCCTGACTTTCAGATTTAATTCCTGCGAGGTTTTCGTAATACCAGATTAATAAATCGCCAAGCATCATTACATGGTTTTGAGAATTCATTTTCGGGTCGGCGGTGTTGCCATTCCATAATTCCCAAATGGTTGTAGCGCCATTGTCAACCATGTAACCCCAGCTTGGATATGTTTTTTTAGTTGCGATGGTGTAAGCTAAATCTGGTCGGCCATAATCATTTAAACAACGCATTAACCACTGAATACCAACCAGTCCGTTACTTAAATGCCCCTTATTCGTTACCTCTATCGTGTAAGTGATATTCTTAAAAACCTCCTCCACTTTGTTTTGAGGAACCATACCAAAGTAAAGCGGAATGATGTTGTCTGTTAAAGCATTGGCGGCGTAATAACCTTTTTCATTATAATATTTCTGGTTGAAAGCATTCTTAATTTTGTCTCCCAAAGCCTGGTAATCTTTAACATCCGCTTCGTTTCCAATCGCTTCTGCAAACTGAATCATCAACTGTGTGAAATGATAATAATAAGCGGTCGAAATTAAAGCTGATGGATATTTTTTATCGGCACTTTTTCCGCGACCAAACTCAATGGTAATTGGTGGCATACACCAATCGCCATAGCTATCTTTCGTTAAAATGTAATCTTGCATGTAGCGGTCTTGCATATAAGCCAGCCATTTTTTCATTGCCGGATAGTTGTCGCGAACTGCAGACACATCTCCCGTTTGCTTGTAAACCATTTCCGTAACCAAAAGCATTGCTCCCGGCCAGGTCATATTATCGCTGTAATATCTCCAGAATGCCGGAGCAACATCAGGAATCGCTCCATCTTCTTTCTGCGAATTTCTAATATCCTGTAGCCATTTGGTATAAAATCTGCCGTTATCGAAAACGAAATTTTCACCGTAAGCGACTGCACCCCTATCACCTAACCAAGGCATACGCTCATTCCGTTGCGGGCAATCAACTGGAATTCCTTTGTAACTTCCTGCAATTCCCCACCAGGCGTTTTTAAAAATCTGGTTGGTTAAGGCATCAGAAGTTTCGAAAGTTCCGACGGTTTTAATATTGTCGTATATCATCTTACCAACAAAATCATTAATAGCTGGCTGATAAGTATAACCCGAAAGCTCTACATATCTGAAACCACGATAGGCAAAAGTTGGTTCCCAGGTTTCTTGTTCGCCACCTTTTAACGTATATAAATCGGTACATTTCGCATTGCGAAGATTGGCTGTAAACAATTCGCCATTCTCCTGTAACGATTCTGCAAAACGCATTTTAATTTGCTTTCCTTTTAAACCTTTTACCTTGATTTGAAGCCAGCCCACCATATTTTGCCCCATATCCAGAATATATCTATCGCCAGAGATTTTTTTGATTGATACAGGTTTTAGCGTATTCATCACACGCATATTCTCATTCATTTGCGCTTCGATTACGCCTGTTGGCTCCTGCACAAATTCGGCCTTTGCCCATTTGCTATCATCAAAACCAATAGTATTCCAACCAGTTAAATCCTTTGTAGCATCGTATTCTTCGCCGTCATATTCATTATTGGTTCTGATTGGCCCATCAGCAGTACCTTTCCAACTGTCATCCGTATCGATATTTGTGGTTGTTCCATCTGTATAAACGATATTGATGTTCATCAGCATCTTCGGAAAGCCAAAGGTTTTAATTTTATAAGGTTTTTCATTTTGGCGCATGGCGAAAAACCGACCATTACCTAAAATAGTACCTACGGCATTCTTTCCATTTTTGATATATGAAGTAACATCGTAGGTATTGTATTTCACATTTTTGGTGTAATCTGTTGGCGATGGAGACAATACATCCTCCCCAACTTTTTTACCGTTGATGTAAAGCTCATATAAACCTAAACCAATGATAGATGCTGTAGCAGATTTTATGTTTTTGGTAGCTTGAAATTCCTTTCTGAAATACCTTGCCGACAAACGCGAATCGGTTTTAATATTATCCCAAGGGAAAGCTCTATCGAAACCTATCCAACCTTTTGGCCAATCTTTATAATACAGCAAACCCATCGAGAAATAATTATTCGCTGACCATTCGCTTTGCCCGGCGTTAGTCCAAACTTTAACTTTCCAATAAGCTTTTAACCGGCTTTTAAGTTCTTTTCCATTGTAATTTATATGAATAGATTCAGCAGAATTTACTTTTTCAGAATTCCATAAATCGCCTTCGTTGGCATCCAATTTTTCTAACGATGAAGCGACTAAAACCTGATAAGCCATTTGCATTACATTTCTTTCTTTTGAAATAATTTGCCAGGCAAAACGTGGTTTCTGAACATCAATTCCCAGCGGATTTTGAAGCATTTCGCAAGTGGTATTTTGCAAAGAAACTTGCGCCACCACTTTGGTAAGTGGCAGTAGCCAGATGCTGATTATCAATATGTATATTCTAATGTTCATTTACGCTTTGTGGTTGATTACACCAATTTCTATATTTTTTATTTTTTCCCGCTGATTCTGGAGATGTACGCAGATTTCTAATCTCTTTTCTGCGTATATCTGCGGGATAATTCTTTTTCCTATCATTTCAATAATTAGGTTGCTTCGTCGTGCCTCCTCGCAATGACGACTATCGAATTGAAAAATCAAAATACAACGTCATATCCAAAGCCCTGCTCGGGTCTTTATCAAAATCATAATAAATATTTTTCATTCCCATTGGTCCGGTCGTTTCAGGTTTTTGGGTTTTTGTACCAATTGCCGAAATTCCATTCATAAAAGAAATATCTCCATTTGGGAAAGTCGGACTCATATTGTCATATTCTGTATCCTTAGATTTCTTTGGCGTAAATAATCGCAAGAAAACATCCTCCCTATCGGTTACTACTTTAAAGCTTTGAGTTTTGCCGACAAATTCACACCAATACATATTCGAGTAATATCCTTTAAATTCCGGATATTGCCAAGCCGGTTCTCCTGTTGCCAAATCATTGTAATCCTTTTTCCAGATACCAAACTGTTGTCCTTTCATCCTGTTTTTCCAAACTCGGTACGGTCCATTTCCTTTATATTCAACTGATTTGATTTCACTTTCAGGATAAGAAAAGTTTAATCCCACGAATGCGGTGAAATATTCAGCAGGGAAATATTTGACTACCATTTTTAACCATCCAGATGGATAAACTGTCCATTGCAAGGTATTCCAGCTTTCTTTTTTATCATAACTTGATGAAATAACCAGATTTTTGCCATCCATTTTAGCAGTAAAATTTTTAAAATTATTCACACCTTCCTGTAAAATTGGACCGTTCGAAAACGGAATCACACCTTTTGCATTTTTAGCTCTTTGCAACAATCCGGTTATTTTGTCAAAAGTTAAATCGATGCCATTTGCCGAAACTTGGTAAACTTTTGCATCTTCCTTTAAGATTACTTTAGACGATGCTGTTTTCACTACGATTTTCGCTGCATCGTCTTTCGGCAAAGAAATTGGGAAACTCCAGGTAAAAAGTTCTTTTCCATAAAAATCCTTTGCTGTTAAATATAAAACATCAAAGCTTCTCCAATCTGTTGGAAGATTTACTTGTAATTTCCCTTTCTCAAAAGGTTTAATATTTGGCGCATCAGCTTTTCCAGCCTTGAAAGCTGCATCATCGCCAGCTTTAAGTTTTTTCAACTTCCATTCGAAAGTACATTGGTTGAGGTTGGTAAATGCATACCGATTTTCCAATAAAAATGCCCCATCAAAACCGGCGGTCATTTCTCTTTTCTCTACAAAAACGGGGCTCCAAACTTCTTTAATGGTAAAGAAACTTCCCTCTTTCTCATGGTAAGGTCCAACAATTCCATCCGGACCGTGATTTCCATCGGTATCCAATTCGCCATTTTTGTCGGTACGCACAACAGCCTGGTCGGCAAAGTCCCAAAGGAAACCACCGGCAGACTGTGGGTTGTTCCACATCGCGTTCCAATAATCTTCAATGCCTGCTCCATGACCGCCGTCCCACATGCCATGCAAAAATTCAGTTGGCATTAATATGTTGTGGCCATGGTCGTAGTTTCCAATTCCATAGTTAAATTCACGGTAATGTGTGGTTTCAAATCCATTAGAAACTTCCCAAGGATGGATTAAAGGGCGTTTTTGAATATCTTCTTCAGCGAAAAGATGGTCGAGTTCACGGTTGTGCCCGCCCTCATTTCCGTTTGCCCAAAATATAATCGATGGATGATTTTCATCATTTACCATCATTTCTTTCATCAACTTTGTTCCCGTTGGGGTATCATAGGTTCCATGCCAGCCGGCGAGCTCATCCATCACGAATAAACCAAGCGAATCACAAACATCCAAAAAATGCCCATCAGGCGGATAGTGTGACATTCGCACGGCATTCATGTTCATTTCTTTCATCAGTTCAACATCAGCAATGCTTATTTTTTTACTTGTTGTTCTGCCAGATGTTGGATAAAAAGAATGACGATTTACACCTTTGAACTTCATTTTTACGCCATTTACGTAAACGCCGTCGCGTTCCTTCACTTCAACGGTTCTGAAACCGATTTTTTTTGAAATTTGATGAATGGTTTTGCCATTTTTGATAAGTGAAATCGTTGCGGTGTAAAGGTTTGGAAATTCTGAAGACCAAAGTACAGGGTTTTTAAATTCTTTTTCGATATTGGTAGAATTAGCTATTATTTTGGTCGAAAAATCTTTTCCAAATTTCTTACCTTTTGCATCTACAAGTTCTACATTAATTTTATCTGCCCCGCCGGAAGTGAAAACATTAGCTGTAAAAATACCATTGGCTTTGGCATCAATTTTTATTCTATCGATATGAGTTTGTGGTAAGGATTCAAGATAAACAGGTCTGAAAATGCCACCAAAAATCCAGAAATCAGCTTTACGCTCTGCTTCATTAACCGATTGATTGGCAGAATGCTTGGAAACTTTTACTTCAAGTAGATTTTCACCTGAAATTAACAGTTTAGAAATATCATATCTGAAAACATAAAATGAGCCTTGATGAACTTCTCCTGCCAATTTCCCGTTAATTTTAACTTCCGTATCGGTCATCGAACCTTCAAATACAATATTGATTTTTTGATTCTTCCAAGCGGTTGGAACTGTAAATTTGTATTTGTAAAGTCCTTGTTCCCTGCCTTTGTTCGTTTCTTTATTAAAACCATAGTTGTACTTCCCGAAACCTTGCAATTCCCAGTTGGATGGCACTGCAATGGTGGTCCATTTTCCTGCATTCATTCCCTCGGTACAAAAGAAATCCCAATTTACGGTATTGTCGTTTCCAGTTCCTGAAAGATATAGTTTCTCTGTTTGTTGAGCCTTTACCCGGCCAAACATCATGATTAAACAAAAGAAAAGTATAAATCTGGTTCTCATTAATTGGTTTTAAATTGTTTGGTTAAAGGATTATCGGTACGGAAAGACAGCGCTGGTAATCCATTACTGTATAAATTTCCTGTTGGATTTTCCGCCCAGTTATAACGTACCGCAACTGGTTTGTTAATTTCTTTTGAGGAAACGACAACCTTGCCGTCTTTCAAAACAGCATCAGCATTTACAAATTTGCCATTAGCATCAGCAATTGTAAACCCGGTGATATTTGTACCGTTCGCTGATTTTAAATAATCGAAATCTAATAGCGCTTGATTATTTCTAAACGAAATCGCTTTAAAAACCGGGCCTGAAAAATCTATCTGTTGATTGTAGGTTTTACCTAAAGCCATTAGCGCTAATCTCCTTCCCACTTCCCATTTATATGTTGGGTGCAAATCACCTCCGTTATCATTTAAATCATTCGTTGAAATCATTCCTGTTTTGGGCAAACGCAAAACTTCTTGTTGTGCCTCCCAAAATTTTGGTTGTGTTTCCGTTGTAAGCACAACCTTATCACTTTTTTGCTTACTGTAATCGTAAGGTGCAATTTGGACGTAATAAAACGGTAAATCTTGTTCGCCCCAAGCATTTCGCCAAAGGTTTATTAAAGTTTTCATTTTATAAGCATAGCTGATATCTTCATTTAAAAAGCAGTTTGTTTCGCCTTGATACCACAAAAAGCCACGAATATTAAACTTCGAAAGAGGTTCAATCATCGGTGTATAAAATTTACCAGGGTCGTTACCAACTTTAATGTTTTTGAAATATGGTTCTTGCGCAAATGCTTCCGGAGAAATCCATGGCTCAATTGCACTACCCGAAACGGATGAAGAAATCATACCTACAGGAATACCTAATTTGCCCTGAACCTCTTTAGCGAAAAAGTAACCAACGGCAGAAAAAGCTTTCAAAGCCGAATCTTGTGCTACCGCCCAGCTTTTATGTACAGAATCTGGCTTTGCTAATTGTTTACGGTTAACCAGGAAAATTCTGATTTGTGTATTTTTTGCCTTTTCAACTTCATCAGACGGGAAACCCAGTTTTTCATTTTTTGGTTTTGGGATTTTTGCCAATTTACGCATTTGGTATTCCATATTCGATTGACCAGAACACACCCAAACTTCACCCACCAAAATATTGGTTAATTCTATTTTGTTGGAGCCAGCAATGATCATTGTTTGCGGTGTTGCCGACGTTTTCAAAGGCATTAAAACCACAGACCAGTTTCCGTTTTTATCGGTTACCGTCTGCTTTTTTTGCCCCGCGAAAGTGACTTCCACTTTTTCAGCTGGCGAAGCGTAACCCCAAATATTAATGGGTTTCTCACGCTGTAAAACCATGTTGCTTGATAATATTTGCGGCAAAAGAACTTTAGCGTTGGCAGAGAAAGAAAATAAAGTAAGGACTAACATCAAAAGAGATTGCCTCGTACCTGATAATGACGATAATAGTTGCTTCATGCTATGCAATAACATTTTACTTAAACGCAATGCAGGTAAGGCGGTCGTCATTGCGAAGCTGGGTTTTTGCGAGCTGAAGCAATCTAACTTATTGAATGAAATTGCCGTGTCGTTCCTCCTCGCAATGACGGTTTTATAATTCGAAATGACAATATGATTTGCAAAATCCCTCACCTTAAAACCCCTCCGTTTTTAAATACTTAATCGAATAAACTGCCTCTTTTTTCTCTGACTCGCCTGCATTTTTTAAGTCGTAAGTTTGGTCAGCAGGTGTATCCACGTTAGGGAACCGGCGGGTATCCCCGGTTCGGAAAACAATACGGGAAACATCAGCCACTGGCTGAAAAGCTAAACTCAATGAAAGTTCTTTGCCATTAACCGTGAGCGAATAAAATCTGGTGTGGGCATCTAATTTCAACTTAATATCATAGCTTTTGCCAGCTTCATATTTCATGAAATTTTTATAACGGGCGCCAGCTTTTCCGCTAAAATTTCCTGCAGTATCAAAGGTCAAACGAACGCTGGCCATTCCTTTTTCGTCTTGTAATTCAATTTCCAATAAGCCAAAATCGTTTTGCTTTGGTGTAACCGAGAAAGAAGTGATTATTTTTTTCGATGCCGGGAATAACCTTTCTGCTTTTGCGTAATCAAATGGGTCTTTGTCTTTTAGTACCAACGTACCGTCTTCTACTTTTACAGGTGCCCAAAGCGGACTATAAATATTCCACTGCTCCAACTCTTTACCTTTTGGCAACTTCCCGAAATCATCATTTACATGAGCTGAGACTTTATCATTAACAGGTAGCGGAACAGACGAAACCCAGATATCTTCTTTGTTCATGCTGTAGGTTACCCATAACTTGCCATCCGCAGGTTTTCCATTTCCTTCTTCAATACCTCGAACATACTGCGGGCCGTAAGATTTATAATTACCACCATAACGCATGGGCGTGATTTCTCCGTTTACCAACAATAAATTGGTATAATCCAAACCATTTTTACTGGTTGAAATGGCCAGCGGCCATCTGTATTCTGATGGATTATATACCGTTGCAAAATTTCCATCAGCTGTTTTCTGCCCCCAGATTTTTGCGTTACTATTCACAAAACCAGGTGCCCGAAAAGCACTTTCCGGCCAGCTTTCACCATTGTCGGTGCTGATAGCAGTTAATGCATTCTTCCAGAGTCCAACTACTCTTCCATCGGGTAAATGATAATAGCTAAATGCTTTGTACTGCTTTTGCAATGTGATTAAAGGGTCTTTTCTGTCGGCTTCTTCATTCCATTGCTGCGTCATTAACTTATTCGCTAACAATTCTTTACAGGCCTCAACAAAAGCTTTATTTTTACTTTTGGTGAAGTATGGATATTTTGTGTTTTTTTCTGAATAACCCGGATTGTAATGGATGAAATAAATTGGTCCGTATTTACCATCAGCTTGTATTTCGCGAACCGCTCTGCCAATTCCATGCCCATCATTCGGGTCATCTTTTGCATCGAAACTGATCGCATAAAAACCTAAAACCAGAAATACATTTTTGGTAGAAACATAAAATCCCATACGCTGATGCATCACGGCATCTAAATCTTTTGCTACATCGGTTCTACCCTCTTTTGTAGTTCCATCAGCAATTCTGTAAATCGGAAAAATTACATCTGGCTTTGTCCAGCTGTAACCATCAGGTGAAGATTGTAATAAAGTTTGTCCTGGCGGAATGCTTTCTCCAACCTGATCACTTAAATATTCTACGTAGAATTTGTTATTCCAGTAAGCCAACATGGGAGCATGATTATACGTCCAGCCAAAATTTTCGGCTAATTCAGGATGCTCTCGATTTGCCCGAAAAGTCTGGATATTGTGAACGCCAACTACAGGCGTTAATTGCCCATGGTGGTAATCTGCATTAACCAAAGTTTTTCCTGTGTAACGTACCGTATCTTGCGCCTGCGAGGTTGATAGTGCAAGAGCAAATGGCAGGGTTAAACTTAGTATTTTAAATATTTTCATTCTATTTCTTTTATTCTCATCGTTATTGCGAGGCACGAAGCAACTCCATTATTCAAGTTGAGTTAAAACCCAACGCTTTAAGTTTGCTTCGTGCCTCGCAATGACGAGATGGTTATTTTCATTTCCACTTAGCTAAGCCTGAGTACACAACCTCCGTTCTACTCAAATCCGGCCTAACAAATTTTTGGGGATAAACCGTCCAAGCCTACCCACAAACTTTAATACAAAAATTTTCAGCCGGCAATTTTGTTTCTTTTGTTGTCAAAAGAAAAAAGCCTGTCCGGCCAGGACAATATTTCTCTCTAAAAGAGATTGCTTCGTGCCTCGCAATGACGACTTATCTATTATTTATTATCCCTCAATCTCTCTATCACTTTCTTTTTCACTTTTATTATCGTTCCATGTTTATGCCCTTCCGGGATGGAAACTTCAGCTGTTACATCTTTAAAACTTTTAAAATCTGAAGTCTTATATGCAGAATAAATCTTCTGTCCGTAAGCATCGAAATAAATCAGCCAATCATTTTTCACTTTCACAACTGTTGGTCCTTCGGTTAACTTCGGACTAAATGTTTCTGAAACGTTTTTATACGGACCTAAAGCATCGTCTCCGAAAGCCACCTTTAAATTTCTGTTCGGGCGGGTATTATCCTTTAAAACTAACACATAATCTTTCGCTGCTCGTTTCACTATAACAGCATCGATTACACTAAAACCTGGGTCTAAAAATAATTTTGGTTTAGAGAAAGTAACGAAATCCTTTGTTGTGATGCTATACATTCGATGGTTGTTTTCTTCCTCCTCCATTCCTTTAGCAAATCGAAAAGGTATGGTTGAAGCCCAGATGATTACAAACTCATTCTTTTCATCGAAATAGAAAATCTCTGGTGCCCAAACATTTACTGTTTTAGGTTCGCTTTCCATTACAGGAAGAAATTTTTGCTCACTCCAGGTTACCAAATCTTTGGAGCTTGCATAACCGAAACCTTTATCACCTTTCCAGCTGCACGTCCACACCAAATGGAAAGTTCCGTCTGGTCCTTGAACGATTGATGGGTCACGCATCACTTTTTGTGTACCAATTTCAGGCTTTAAAAATGTTTTGTTCAAATCAGTCCAATGGTAGGCATCGTAACTGTATAAAAATCTCAATCCTTCATTTGCTGGTTCGTGAAACGAAGTAAACACATAAGCCTGTTTACAGCAAGATGTTAATCCGCATAAAGCCAGGCCAATGATGGCTAAACGAAATAATGATATGAATTTTAATTTAAACACTTTATTTGTAATAGTTATTTTTCTTTGTTCACAGTTAGGTTTGTCATTCTGAACACAGTGAAGAATCTTCAACCCATAAGCACAATCAACAATTACCCAATGTCTTAAAGCAACATAATATATGCTCGGGCAGTGTTAATCGGCTTCAGGTTCTTCGTGCCTCAGAATGACAGCAATATTAATGCTTGCTCTAATTGAGATTGCTTCGTCGTTCCTCTTCGCAATGACGACATACCTTATTTTATACCTTATTCAAAATCAATACCCAGTCGTTGCCATTTGCTGGTTCTCCTGGTGGATTAAATTCTTTGATCCCTTTATTTTCGAATTTCCCGATGTCCGTTGTTTTCCCCGTTTTTGGGTCAAACCAGGTACCTTTCACATCATCACCGTCGGTTTTACCTAATTGAACACTAAAATTCTTTCCGGTATAAGTATAAAACATGGCGTATTCTTCACCACGGGTGGCTAAAACCCGCTCATATTTTTCTCCGTTTGAACCAGCTACCAAAGTTTGGTCTGGCACACGGTCGAAATACGAACGCGATAACATTAAGTCCTTCAAATATTTCATCTGTACTGCACCGGGCGCATTTATTGCAGTAATCCACTGGTCTTTGGGACCGTAAGCAGGTTTTAAATCTGTTTTCTTATACATCTGCATCACCGAATTATGTCCATAAGTATAACCAAAAGCGCCAGCAAAAACCGACCAATAGCCATATCTTCGCACGTCAGCATCTGTCCAACGAGGTTGCTTGATATCATGCAGACCTTGGGGAATATCCTCATAAGATGGCTCTCCATCAATTGTTGGTTTAGTTGGTTTCAGCTTATAATCAGATTCGATGTATTTCCAGTTATCTTCCCCATAATGCAGTTTTTCTTTCGCAGAAGTATCTTGCGCATAACTTCTATGTCCTGATTGAATCATGTCGAAATCATTCCACGCTGAATTATGGAACCAAGCCGAAGAAGCTGTTCTCCCACGTGGGTGAAAGGTCATCAAATGATGTGGGTCATTTGCCCGTATGGTTTCACCAATGGTAGTCCACACTTTTAAGCCATCACTACCCTTAATATCGCCACCATTTAACCAGATGATATTCCATTTATCCTTATATCTATCAGCTAAAAATTTAGCATAAACTTTTGCTTGCGCTTCGTTAACTTTTTTCTCTTTCACATTTGTACCCCAAACCGGAACCAAAGCCATATAAAGTCCTTTTTCAGCAGCTTTATCTACCACATAATCAATGTGGTCCCAATAATCATAAGCGGTAGAATCTCTGTAATCATTCTTGTCAGTTACCACAGGTTTTGAAACATCTTTACCTACAAGGGCAGAATCACCATAGATATTTTTAGCCGCTACATCATGCAAAACCATTACCTGAATCACATTGAATCCTTTTTGCTTTCTGTCTTCGAGATAGGTATTGGTTTCTTCGCGGTTAAGTCGACTAAACAATAACCATCCTGTATCACCTAACCAGAAAAAAGGCTTTCCATCTCCTGTGGTAAAATATCTTCCATTTTCAGAAACTAAAAGACTTTTATCGCCGAAATGAGGTTTATCCTTGCAACCGAAAATGGTTAAACACAAAAATGCTAAAAGGTAAAATGCAGATTTTAAAGTCATATTTTATATTTTGTTAATGAAGATTAATTCATCTCCAGTACCCACTTTGTTAATTTTCGCAATAGCACTACCGTTAATTTTTTCCTCTTTAATGATGGCCCCAGTTTTACTATTTAATATTTTTACATTGAATTTCCCGGCAGTTTTGGTTAAATCTACACTGATGGCTTCTGCCGATGCGTTGTAAAAAAGATAGGCTTTCCCTGCATTCTCCAAACCGTATTGTTGTTTGTTTTTACCTATAGGGATGATGGGTTTCAGCGTTGAAATTGCATTTGATAGGGTTTTATCAAGATTTTGAACATTTGATAAAGAACCTCCAGCCATTAAAACAGACCAGCCAAAAGCATCGAAATTATCGCCGGAATAAATCACAGCTTTTTCTGGGAATTTAGTTTTGTATTCGGAAACCGCGTGATAAACCTCTTCGAAAGAAGTTTTCTTCGGCTTAAACAAACGAGCATGCTGGCGTGGCGCTAAATTTTGTCCGCCTTGTGGTGCATATGCTGTTCCATCAGCCTGGTAATGCCAGTATCTAATGTCAATTAAATCAACTACATCAGCTCTTTGTTTATCTGCTAAAATTGCATCCTGAACATCTTTGGTAACACTCAAACCAATAATCGGACGTTTGCCGGTTTCCTTTTCCCATTCTTTAATGGTATCAAGCCAAAATTGAACGAAGTGTAACGGACCAGTAAATTCGGCACCAATCAGTTGAATCACACCAGAGTTTCCATCAAAATTTTCTAAACATTTTCTGATGTAAGCCCTGTGTATCGCTTTGCGATTTTCGTTGCTGATATCGTAAAATTGCTCAGCCATAAAAATGCGTTTATCGCCAGCATAAGGTACAGGTTCTGGGAAGCCTGTATTATTGATGTTATTTGCAGTTCGCCATGGGAAATCGGCATAATGCGCTCCAGCTTCAATGATATTGTGTTGGAAATAATTCTGATGAATTAGCACCAAACTTTTTTGGTCGGCCAGGTTTGCGAATTGTTTTAACCTATCCCAATACCAAAGGTTATATTTCGTGATGTCGTATTTACTCAGCCCATCCCATGCTTTATCTTGTCCGCTACGGGCAAAAGGCAGCTCGTAAAATGGTGCCCAAACTTCGCCATCCATTCTGCGGATACGCTCATGGTCATCTCGTCTTCTATCATACCAAAGGCCATAATTATGGTCTAGAACTTTAACTGAACCGTTTTTCATGGAATCGGTAATTTCATCTAAATCATCTGTTAAACCATTTCCTTCACGGCCAGGTACAAAACGGGTTACATGAAATTTAGTTTTCTTTAAACCATGGGGACGAGCACTGCCATTCCACCACGGAACATCCTGAAGATTACCAACAACGATTTCATTACCTCGAACCAGCCAGCCATTTTTAATGGTCATTGCATCGGCTTTTGCTGGCTGATTAACTTTGTCCAACCCAATTTTATCAATGCTTTTAGCTTGATTTACGTTTAGAGAAACTTTGTTCCTTTCTGATGCTGCATCTATGTATTCTGCAACAGTTAACGCTGGTTTAACAGCAAGTTTTGTTAGTTTCTGGGCAACATCAACAGGTGGACTACTTGATGCTTCAGTTTCTACAGGTAAAACAAAAGCTCTGGAATCAATTTCATTTCCGACTCTATCTTTCAGTTGTGCGTAATATAAACTACGTGGCTGAATTTGCTCGTTCGACATATCCCAATAACCGTTTCCTGAAAATTGCGCCCAGGTTCCGAAAGCCCAGTTTTGCGCTGTTGGTGGCTGTGGATTATCGACTCTTGCAGCGCTACATTGCCAGAAAACGCTGTTCGCAGCACTCCAACCCGCTCCTTGCCCATCCTGACCACGGTTTAAGTAACTTAAGGCATTTCCATCGATGTTTACAATATCAAACAACACACCGGATGCCCAGCTATCAATTGTACCGCTAAAACTAAATGGCAAATACGATTGGCATTGCACAAAAACATTTGGTCCAGGCGCACAGAAGCCTACCGCAAAATCATGGTAGCCATATTCCGAATACAATCGTTGAAAAAGTGTTTGTTGCCCTGTAGTGTAAAAAGTATTGCGGCGTTCACCTCCGATTTCGGAAATTGGTGCCAAGGATTTACAATCTTCAACAGTAATTCTTTTTGCTGTTTCCAGTACATTTACCGCAGAACCTGCAAAATGCTCAAAAACAACCTGACGAACCCAGGCATCTTCTATATTTTCTAAAGAAATGGCTGTCCAGCGGTGGTATTCATCTTTAATATTTTCTTTGTGATAATCTGATTCCAGTTTTAGATTTTCTACACCAGAATTAGAAATTCTTCCTTCCCATTGGTATTTCGATATTGTTGCACCACCAAATTTAGCATCTAAAGCAGTGGTAATCGGTGCATCAAAAGTAATTGTCGAACCGCTTATTGCTGTTATCTTTCTATCCCAATGGATATCCCTGGTTCCAGGTTTCCAACCTAAAGCACTTTCACCACCACCAAATTCAACTGTTTTAAGGGTTTCAATCCATTCTTTAGTTGATGGACGATTGATGATAATTTTGTCTCCAACCTCAATACCCTTAGTATTTGATAAGTTTATTTTATTCGAATTTACTGGAACATAAGAATCACTGATGGCGATGGGAGTTTCTTCAACCTTATTATTTTTACCCAAAATTCGGATAACTCCTATCCGATCTAAACCTGTTGCAAAAATCTTAGTACCGTTTTCGCCCATTCCACTACCGCGAAGTACAACACCCGAAGCAGAAATTTTCAAAGTTCCTGCAACTTCATAAATTCCTTTTTCTAATAAAATAGCACCACGTAAGCCATCCTTTCCAATAGGTAATTTCGAAACATAATTAATGGCCGATTGAATCCTTAGTGTGGCATCTCCCTTTGAAACCGGAACGACAACTTTAATTGTCGCATCTGGAATGGCTTTTTCTCCAGCCATATATCCTGCATAAGAAAAATCAGGAATACGGTTTCCTTGCTCATCAGCTGTATAAGCTAGCTTACCATCTTTACCTTTGAAAATTGGTTTTGGTGGCTCTATTGGCTTTGGTTTTTGAGCATAAGAAAAGTTTGCAACCAGCAGCACAATTATCAGGAGTGATAAGCTTTTTAGTTGTTTTACTTTTGATATATGGTTAGTACTTGGCATTATTATTTTGTTTTTGTGAGCAGGGTTATGAAGTTATACCTGTCATGCTGAGTTACGAAGCATCTGCAAACTATTAGCACTTTCTTTGCATATTTACTTTCTTCTCAAGTAGTGATCTTGAGCATTTCATATCCATCACTTAGAGATTCTTCGTTCCTCAAAATCGCAAATTTTATTATTTTTCAACTATTTCATCATTCAAAAATCTCCAATTAAGATTCTCTATTTCAATCAATTCATTTTTTCTTTTTCTTGTCCAACCTTTAATTTCTTTTTCTCTTTCGATAGCATGTTCAATGAATTGATACCTCTCGAAAAATATTAAATAATGGCAGTTGTATTTAAATGTAAAAGCAAATTTATTATCCTTATTTTCTATGTGCTGCTTAAGTCTAATCTCTAAATCATTTGTTACACCAGTGTACAAAACCGTTTTATTTTTATTGGTTAAGATGTAAACAAAATAATTATGACTCATTGCTTTATTGTGGTTTGGTTTTTATCGCTTGTAGATTCTTCGCTGTAATCACAATGCCAAATTCTTACTGTCATACTGAGGAACGGAGCATCCCTGACCTATTATTTAACATTCCTGCCCATTCATTTCCGTTGTAGGCAGTAGTGTGTTATTAAAGTTTCGTTTTCATCGCTTGCAGATTCTTCGCTGTGCTCAGAATGACAAAATCCTTTGCAATGACGAACTGGTTAAGCAATGTGCTTAGTATTTCACTTTCAGCTTTAGCCTTTCAGCTTTTCACTTTCAACCTTTAACTTTCAACCTTTCACTTTCAACTTTTCTACGGTCTCACTTTACTCACATCCACTAAGCTATTCAAATAAACTTCGATATTGGCATAACCAGATTTCGAAATTTTGGCAGCATCTTTTGCATCTTTTGGATTCAAACCATTTTTTATTTCCCAGGCATCAGGGATACCATCATTGTCCGTATCTACGTAAGGCTTTCCTTTATATTCCGGGTAACCGCCAACCTGAGCAATATCTGAAATAATGCCTTGTTTATAAGAATCAGCTGGTAGGCGACGCTTAACATAATTTTGTGGAGCAGGTAATTTCCCGTCTTCGACATGTTCAATTTTACCAGTAGCAACCTGTTTAACGATACGCTGATCAACAGCATCGCGAACGGGTAATGATGCACCCGCATTTGCAAGCACATAATCGTATGCTTTTTTGGTATCGATGATTGAAATTTTCGCCATTGGTAAAGGTTTATCTGTACGGATAGAATCCAGTAATTTCTGCTTGTCGCGTTTACTTTCCGGCTGAACACCGCCATCCCAATTATTTTTGGTTACTTTCTCGTTCCCTTCCACGATGTTCCCAGTTACATAAGCACGACCGAATTCATTTGAATATCTTTTATCTCTGCCAGATTCTGGTTTTAAAATTCGGTACGAAATCGGCTCTCCGGCAGGAGTAATTGGTCCGGGTTTGTAATAATTGTTTACGAAACTATAAAAGGAAGCATTATCACCACCATCAGCACTCCTGTTCCACCAGTTAAAAACTACATTATTGGCAAAACCAAAATCGCCATACATTCCAACAGAAGGATTTCTGGCAATGTTCGAGGCCCAAAGATTGCGCATGAAAGTAGAATTTAATCCACCAATGGTACTCCCGAAGGCATGGTTGTACGTATCTAGGGCTTCAGAAAAAATAGAGTTTTGGATGGTTACGTTTACTGTCGGTAGTTTTTCAGGCTTGGAACCATCTTTTTTATCGTAAACATGGCGATAAATCGACATATTTTCATCCAATCCCCAGCTTGCAGACACGTGGTCGATTATAATATTTCCTACCGGATTACCACCTATCGCATCATCCCTACGGGTTACGTCAGTAGCGCCACGACGGAAGCGCATGTAACGGATCACCACATCGTGAGTATCAATCCAGATGGATTCGCCTGCAATACAAACGCCATCACCGGGTGCACTTTGACCCGCAATGGTAATGTATGGGGCACGAATACTCAATGGAGATTTTAAACGAATAATTCCGGCAACATTGAAAACAACAATTCTTGCTCCACCCTGTTCACAAGCTTCACGCAAGGTTCCCTTGCCAGAATCTTCCAAACTGGTTACCACATAAACTTTACCACCACGTCCGCCAAAAGAATAGGCTCCGCCACCTTCAGCACCCGGAAAGGCCACCATTTTTGATTGTGGTAAATCGCTCGGTTTTGCTGCCCAAGGAATATAAGGTTTACCCGCTTTAGCCTCGGCATCAATGATTGGCTTCACTTTCAAAAATTGTTGGTCTGCTCTACTTCCAAGCTTTGCCATTAATGAGTCAGCCTTTTTTTCCATTGCCTCAGGGATCACAGGATATTGCGCAAACGCAACATTTCCAATTCCACAAAGCGCAATAATGCCTAAAAATGAATTCCAGTTACGCATATTAGTTAGGTTTTACAGTTGAAACGGAAACTACACTGTTTAAATAGTTTTCGATATTCGAATAACCATTTTTAGTGATTTTTGCTGCATCGGATGCATCTTTCGGGTTTAAACCATTTTTTAATTCATAAGCATCAGGCATACCATCATTATCTGAATCTTTGTAAGGCGTTCCTTTATAATCCGGATAACCGCCTACCTGAGAAACTTCTGTAATAATGCCTTGCTTGTATGAATCTCCAGGTAATCTGCGATGTTCGAATTGAAACGCTGATGGTTTCGCATCAGGGTGAACTTCAATGATTCCAGTTCTTACCTGTTTAACTATTCTGTTATCCACAGGGTCTCTTTTTGGCAAAGTTGCGCCTACATTTGTAAGTACAAACTCTTTAGCTTGAAGTGTAGGAATGATAGATATTTTCGGCATTGGAAAAGGTTTTTTTGCTCTCATTGCAGCAAAATATGGCGATGCTTGCTCGAAACTCATCAAACTTCCTTTTTTATCTTCAAGCTGTACGCCACCGTTCCAATTATCTTTAGTTACTTTATCGTTACCTTCAATGATATTTCCATCTACATAAGCTCTTCCGAAAACAACATAAGGCAATTTACTACGTCCAGACTCGGGTTTTAAAATACGGTAAGAAATCGGGTCCTTAAGCTCAGTAACAGGTCCTGGTTTATAGTAATTATTGATAATATTATATTGGGCTGTATAATCACCTCCATCTGTAGAACGATTATTCCAATTGAAAACTACGTTGTTTGCAAAATTGAAAATGCCATTCCAGCCGATTGATGGATTACGAGCACCGTTATCTGCCCAAAGGTTACGAACAAAAGCACAGTTTTCGCCACCCAATGTAGAGCCAAAAGCATGGTTCCAATAATCCAAGGCTTCAGAGAAAATAGAATTTTGAATGGTGATGTTTACTGTTCCCAATTTATCTTCGATTTTGCCGGTACTATCATTGTACATATGGCGATACATCGACATGTTTTCATCCAATCCCCAGCTTGCTGAAACATGGTCAATCATGATATTTCCTACCGGATTACCACCAATGGCATCATCGCGACGACCTACAAAAGTTTCACCTCTGCGGAAACGCATATAGCGAACGATCACATCATGCGTATTTAACCAAACCGATTCCCCTGCTACGCAAACGCCATCGCCTGGTGCGGTTTGACCGGCAATAGTGATATATGGTGCACGAATAATTAATGGCGATTTTAAGCGAATAATACCCGCAACGTTGAATACCACGATCCTGGCTCCGCCTTGCTCACAAGCATCACGCAAAGAACCCGGACCACTATCATTTAAATTTTTTACAACGATTACTCTACCGCCGCGGCCACCGAAACTATAAGCGCCACCACCTTCAGCACCTGGAAATGCCAATAGTTCTGATTGAGGTAAATCTGTAGGCCTGCCCGCCCATGGAATATACGGCTTGCCTTGCTTCGCTTCAGCTTCCATAATTGGCTTTGCCTTTTCCCATGCAATATCTGATTGACGGGTAGCTGCTTTCATAATCGAGTCAGACTGTTTTTTTACATCATCAGGAATTTTTGGATATTGGGCAAAAGCTGAACCAGCTGAGAGAATTAATGCTGATGAAAATAGCAGATTTAATAAGTTCTTTTTCATTTGTGTTTTGCTCGTAAAGAAAACGAAGATTTTACCAGGAAAATTAACGGTGAAGAATTTCAAAAAGTTAATTTACAAATTGCGGCTCATTCTTTAGTATTTCTTGGTTATAAGTTTTGGTTAGAAAGTATATTATTTCAAATCTAAAAGGCTTCTGAAAATAATTAAATATAACATTTTGTCTATATTATATATCATCTTACCATAAAGAAAATCAACTTATTTTAAATCAATCTGCTTTAAGAAGCTGCGATACAAGATAGAAAAAAATTTCATATATAAATGTAACATTCTTAAATGAAAAAAGGAAGCAATCGCTGCTCCCTTTTTTTCAAACCAAATATATATAAAATTGTAGCGGTACAAACCGCTGAGAAAAGCATTTTATCGTTGCACTTTAATGCTTACATTGATTAGAGGTTTTTTTTCGTAATCAGAAGTTACTGCATTTATGTAAATCATACCGTACTTACCTTCTGGTGTTAAGAAAAATACAGCACTACCACCATTAAGCCCATTTACCGAGGTAGTACCAGCAGTAGCATCAAGGTTTATTGTTCTAGCCCTAGCTAATGTTTCAATAGTTGAACCTGATACGGCACCAGTTAGAAATGCGGCAGCCTGACTAGTAATTGGAGCACTGAATTTTGTAGTTCTCTTCGGTGTCCACGTACTTATATCATAAACCGTTAGTGGGTTAACCGCTACGCTTGGAGAATACAAGTTATAGGTATATGATATAGCTGTAGGTGTAGAATTAGTTGCTAATTTTCTGTAAACACCAAAATCTATCTTTGATGAATTTGATGCGCCATTCGTAAAACTAAAGCCAGAAGCATCACTCAATGAGAAGAAGCTTGGCAATGATTTACCAACGCTATCTGGTAGATAAATATCTCTATTTGCATAAACCATATAACTTGGATTAACTTCAATGGTTACACTTTTTTTACCATCCCCTATAAAAATTCCTTTTTGATTTAAGGCATAAATCCGATAGGTTGTTTTACCATCGCGGGTCATGGTAAGTTTTAAGATATCTGAAAAACTTCTACGTTTTGCAGGATCATTAATTGTGATAATCGTACGCTCTGGAGTTTGTGTTCCAGAAGATTTTTCGATAGTATAAGAATACATATCCTCAGATGCGGAATTGATCGTAAAGTCAATCCAAACCTCATCTTTATCATTTACTAATTTGTAATCAGTAACACAACGTGGATCACTGTTATTATAGGTTACGGTGACATCCGTAAACATAGTGAAGATATTTTCAGCTTCCTTTTTACAAGAAGCAAATAATAATACGCTTAATGCAATGCAGAATAATCTGTGAATATTTTTAGTTTTCATTTTTGAATTTTTAAAACTGAGAAAGAGTTCAATATTTTCCAATTAATCTAATGGATCAAATGTTCCACCTGGCCAACCAATTGTAGTTGCGATGTTTGCGCCAAAATTCACAAAGTCATTATGAAACGTGTAGAAATAATGAAACTCTGGAATGTTATAAGGTAGATAGGTTGTATTAGTAACTGTTACAGTCCTAAAATATCTATTGTAGGTAGTTCTATCATTCACGTTAATTGTTTCTCTAAACATTACACCGTTTGTAGTTGCTTCTAGAATCGCTTTATCAGCCGTTGCACTTAATTGAATTTCCAATTTAGACATGTTGCCAGTTAACAAGTGCATGGTTCGTGATCTTCTTAAATCAGAATTACGCTTATTTTCGAATGCGAACTCAACTTGTCTCTCATTTAATATTAGTGTACGTAAATCAGCAGTACTTCCTGCCAAAGCTAAACCGTAATCTGCATCACCAACTAATACACCTGCTCTCACTCTAATTTGTCTAACTAAATCTTTTGCGCCAGCGATGTTTCCTGTTTCATTCAAACAATCTGCATAGTTTAACATTACTTCAGCTAACCTTAAATCTATCCAATCCATACCACTACCACCCAATCCATTATTATAGGCTACAGCGCCTGAAGTTAAGCCAGGAGTTGTAAAGCGTTTCACATACACCCCATTTCCATTTGATTCATTGATAGCTGTATTATAAGTCCACTGCTTTCTAGTTGTATTTCCGCTCAATGGATAAACACTTCCATTATAAGCAAAAGTAGCTTCAAACCTTGGATCTCTATTCTGCCAGAATAAAACTGGATCATAAGTATATGCAGTTGATGAACCTCTTGGTTTACCATCTCTCATTGGATAAGCCTCTAACATTTTTGTAGTTGGTGTGTACAATGAATTGTATGAACCTCCTTCTGAGGTTGGCCTGTTAAACTGCTCCGCTCTATGCCCTCTATTGGCAACTGTACTCGAATAGGTTCTGATCAAAATGGCTTCGGTATTAGCCGTTCCTTCTGTACGGAAAATATCAAGATAATTAGGCATCAATCTTTTTCCTGCTGCAAGCGCTAAATCGTAAGCTTCCTTATTTGCGGTTAAAGCATCAGTCCATCTTGTTGCCTGGTAAGGGTGCTTTGCATCATTGGTTGGATTAAATTGAGGACTGGCCCAGTAAAATAAAACTTTAGCTTTTAAACATGCTGCAATTAATTTTGTAATTCTACCATCTGTTGAATTAAAACCTTCGAGCATTTGCATTGAGTTATTTAAATCTGAAACTATGGCATCAAAACATTCTTTAGCACTTTTTCTCCCGCCCATGTAAACAGAATTTTCTAGCTGTTGCTCTAAAATCAGTGGCACACCACCATAAACTTTAACCAATTCAAAATATGTCATCGCCCTTAAAGCATAATACTGGCCCATTAGGATACGCTGTCTATCAGGAGCCATGGTTCCTTTAGGAATGTTAGTTATGGCGTCATTACATCTGGCAATATCCCAATATTTATTATCACCAGGATTACCACGGTATTGATTACCTGTGTATCGAACATCATTAACGCCTAATACTCCTTGTAAACCTAGTGCTGCCCTTGCATTAGCATCATTATCAGGAAAGTAACTTTCATCACTGGCTAGGTGCACTCCAAAACGATCAGGCTGAACCTGTAAAGGAAAATATGGCATTACTACATCATATACCCTATTTAGATGTAATTGTACTGAACCCTCGTTATTCCAAATTGCTGCATCAATGCCTTCTGTATCTGGTAAAAGAAAAAATTCATCTTTGTTTACACAGCCTGGTAAACATGCTGCCAATGTTAAAATAAGGGCAGCTTTTTTTATGTTGTTTTTAATTTGCTTAATCATGACTAAAAAATTATAAGTTAACACTTAATCCCAATGAAAGAGTTCTCAAGATTGGATAATCGTAAGCACTTGATGTGTACGGATCCTTATATGGCAAAGGATTTACAATCGTCCAAAGGTTGTTACCTGTTAACAAAATACGTGCTCCTCCTATACCCAGTTTATTGGCAAATGCAGTCGGCGCTTTGTAGCTCAAAGTCATGGTATTAATACGGATCATCGTACCATCAACTGCCCAGAAATCTGAGTTTTTGGTTAAACCTGGGTCATCAAAACGAGGGAATTTTCCGTCCATTGGATTTTCCGGTGTCCAACGATCTTGCCAAATAGTTAACACATTTCTTGCCGCTGACGGTGCAATTCTTGCTCTGCTATCATAAAATACTTTCCCCCCAAAACGTGCATTGATATTGGTATTCAAAGAGAAGTTTTTGTAGGTTAAGTTTAATGAAATACCAGTAGATAGAAATGGGTTTGTATTGTTATAAAGCGGTTTCATATCGCTATCAGAAATTACACCATCACCATTGGTATCTTCATAATACAACCATCCTGCCTGAGGAATTACATCATATAATCTGTAATTAGGATATTTAGCCATCCAAGCGTCAACCTCTGCTTGTGTTCTAAACATACCCAATGATTTTAAACCAATATTACTTGATGAATAAACACGTGGATCAGTTCCAAATTGTGTTTGCCAATCTGGTGCAACATTGTTTATTAACTGTCCTGGTGCATATAACGTTTGAGTAACAATAGAATTACCCCAACCGAAATTCATGCTGGCACTTAGATTCCAATCTGTTGCTAACTTAGCTCTGTAACCAATACTAAATTCCGACCCCCAGTTGTAGGTTTCTCTGTAATTAACAACCGGTGCAGCAGTTCCAAAGTATAAAGGAAAAAGATTATTTCCACCAAGATCAAATGCATCATAATTACGATTTTGGAACACTTCCACACTAAAATCAAGTTTATTATTAAACATTGAAGTTTCTAAACCTATATTTACTGTTCTTTTCTTTTCCCAAGTAATATCCGGATTAGCTAAACGAGAACGATTTAAGCTATTTTGATTAGATGTACCATATAAATATCCATTAGTAACATCAATCTGAAAACGATCCTGCCACAAACGACTACCAACCCGATCATCTCCCGTTATGCCTACGTTTACTTTTATTTTGGCAAAATTGATAAATTTTAAGAAGTCGGCGTTTTTAAAAAACTCCTCCTGACTGGCTACCCATCCAAGCCCAACATTTGGCGAAACACCCCAACGGTTACCAGTTGCAAAATTTGATGAAGCATCAACACGGGTAATAACCTCAAATAAATATTTTTTATCGAAATCGTAATTAAAACGACCAAAGAATGAGCGTTTCGAAACCGCAGTTCTTCCAAAGTTTTGACGGGCTAAACTTGTTGCATCAAATGCCCAATACTGATCAATGTCAGGAATTAGCTGATTGGTATATCTTACGATCGATTCTTGAGAATTACTTTCACTTTGCTCCCCACCCACTAATAAGTTAACAGAATGTTTCGCAAAGGATTTGGTATATTGTAAAGTTAAAAAACCTTGGTAACTATTATTATCTGAAACACCCGGTGTTATATTCGCACTTGCTGCGCTGGTTGGCTCAAAAAATGAAGAAGTTGAAGAAGTATTAACCAGCTGATCTGTAAATAATTGCTGATTGTTACCACTTCTTACATAGTTGTACAAACGGTATGGAGGAGAATATATCGTTGATCTTGTGGCCCCACTAGCTTGAGAGATTTGAAATTTCGCTGTTAAACCTTTTAAAAATGTGGGTTCATAGGTTATTGCCGCATTAATACGATAACCTTTACTACTACTCTTATTGTAATAACCCGATTCAGCAACAGCCTTTGGATTTACAGTACTATTATTAGCGCTGAAGTTTACATAATTTCCATTGATACTAATGGGCACCCATTGTGGAATACTCACTATACGTTCAAAAAAAGTATTATCTTGTTCGTTAGCATTATGATGAAGTTCTTTAGTATTGTAATCAACATTAAAGTTTACATCAGCTTTTAAGCCAGCAGCCAATGTAGCAACTAATCCACTTCGAAAACCATATTTATCAAACTTCATTCCGGCGTAATTTCCATTTTCACTTTGGTAGTTTCCGCCAGCAAAAAATGTAATTTTATCTCCACCACCAGAAAGACTAACGTTATGCCGTTGGGTTGTAGCGGATTGCCAAACCTCATCATACCAGCTTTTATAATTTAATGTTTTGATGTAGGCTAAATCCTCAGGCAAAAAAAAGTTAGATAAAGGAGCTCTTTGAGTACGATATGTATCGTTTAACAATAACGCATGATCATATGCAGACAACATCTCGGGAGTTTGAGCTGCATCAGAAATACCTAAATACCCATTATAACTGATACTTGGCTTACCAATTTTACCCCTTTTAGTTGTTACCAATACAACACCTTTAGCACCTGATGCTCCATAAATAGATGCAGATGCATCCTTCAAAAATGTTAAATTCTCAACCATTGATGGATCAATATTATCAAATGCGTCTCTGGTTACTGTGATACCATCAACCACATAAAGTGGTTCTGCCGTAGCACCGTTTAATGCAGCTTGCTCCGAAACCGTCGAATTACGAATATTTAAGGTTATAGCAGAACCAGGTCGTCCGGATACTTGACCAACTCCAACCCCAGCAATTCTATTTCTCAATGCCCCTGCTAAGTTTGGCGCAGGAATATCCTGAATTTCAGCACCTGTTATGGTTGCTACAGAACCTAATACTTCGGATTTTTTCTTTACTCCGTATCCAACAACAACCACATCATCTAATGCAGTATTGTCTTCTACGAAGTTTACAGTGATGTTGGTTTTGCCAGATAAAGGAACAATTTGACGAACATAGCCAATAAACGAGAAGACCAAGGCATCAGTAGCCGGATCGGCGATTAATGCAAACTCACCTCTATCGTTGGTGCTCACATTATTGGTTTTACCGCGTATTCCAACTGTCACTCCCGGTACGGGCTGACCGTCCTTTTTATCAACAACTTTACCAGTAATTTGTCGCTGCTGTGCAAACAACGAAGTACTGATAATTGTCAAGAGTGCGAATACCCAAGATAATTTGCGTAAAAATTTTAAGTTCATATTTATTATTTGGTTAGTTTTTAATACTAATTATATGCAATTATGGGTCGACCAAACCTATACTGATGTGATCTTTTTTATACAATCTATATTAAAGCTTCATTCAACTTTAAATAGCTTAGTTAATATTAGTTATCCGCTCTAGAAATGAGTGTTTGCTTTGATCAATTGATATTCCCTACACTTGTGAGTTAAACAAAGGGAGCGGTATTCTGCATAAATGCAATCACACCTCAATTTGTTTTAGTAAAGACGGCTCATATCTTAGTCTATTTGTTTATTATAACTGTTTGGTTAGACACTAAAATTTATGTTTTAAGAATTCACAAATTATAGTTCTTTATTAAATTTAAATTCGATTGTTATATGATTCCAGCAAAAAACTGTAACCATATTAACCTAAAGTATTTACATTTTTAATTAGGTTACAAGATAGAAATAAAATTCATATATAAATGAAATATTCTTAAATAAAAAATGTTAAAAAAATTTAGCTGCTAATTTTGATACATTAACAGCCAAGAACTAATTATTCTCAGCTTTCGCTTTTCGTCTTTTTTCCCATTCTATCCCCTCTTTTTTCAGGTCGTAACCAGCAGCAGAAAGGTAATTGTTAATTCTACCTTTATATTTCCCGAACCAGGCATGCTTTTTATCTGATGATTCAGCATCCATCGCATATTCTCGGGCTTCAGTAAGCCAAACTAAGATTTGTTTCTTTTGCGCCTCTGTTAGGGTTAGAATTTCTTCCTGATAAGCTTTATATGTGATAGGTAATACATTATAAGTCATGCCATTTTTCACCAAATCAATTTGTTCTGGCGTTAAGTGTGCGGAAAGTTTACTGATGTATTTGTTATGCAATTTCGCCAAAGATTCCATTATGCCCCTATTTTGCTTAGCCAGAGCCGAATCCCTTTCAACTTTATTACCTTCAAGTTTGCTTTTGATCTCCTTTGCTTTCAGGTCTCTGACACTGTAGATATCGTTCAGATTGCTATACTGATCTCTGATGATATCCCGAACCTTTTCAGCTTTCTTTGCATCAGCAACGCCTAAATTAACCACTATCTTATCGGCACGCTCAGTAATTGCCTTAACGTATTTATCTTTTTCTTCTGCTGTCATTTTCTGTGCAAAAGTTGTCGCAACGCCTGAGAACATTAATAACAAGGCTAAAATTGGTAATCTCATAACTTTCTTGAATAATATTTGGTTAAATGTAATCGCTTTGAAAAGCCTAATCTCAAATGACTTAGCGTTTTCATTGATAAGCAAAAATAACAGAATTTCCTTTTGTTTTATCTATCTTGATAATTTATTAATAAATAAAAAATTTATATAGAAATAATTGAATATTCCTGGTTTAGAAAACATGAAGGCCTCTGTGTACAAAACTCAACAATCAAAAATGACATTTTATAATATTTTTTATCCAATTTTTGTATCATATTATCATCAAACTAACTAACTTTGAGCCGATTGCCAGTATGATTGCGCAATTATAAAAAGAAGGTTGACCAAATATTTTATTCCTATTACATGAAACCTCACTTCCACAAAGTTCCGGTTACGCTGCAAAGCTCCTTTAGTATTCGTCATGACATTAATCCTGATTTCGGAAACATCTGGCACTATCATCCTGAACTGGAATTACATTATGTGATCAAAGGCGAGGGTGTGCGTTTTATCGGAGATAACATAAGCAATTTCGAGCCAGGTGAAATGATTCTTTTGGGCGAAAACCTGCCACACACCTGGCGTTGTAAGGACGAATACTTTCAAAATAATCGTGATTTAAATACTGAAGCAATGGTTATTCATTTCTTACCTGATTGTTTAGGAAAATATTTGTTAAACCTACCTGAAGCCTACCTGCTCCCTAAATTATTTGAAAAAGCGAAAAGTGGCATGGTGATTAATGGCGATACCAAAGATAAATTGGTGACGCTAATGCAATCGGCAATTGATGCCACAAATTTAGACCGTATTATCATTCTGCTATCTATATTGAAAACATTGGCAGAAACGGATGAATATGCAACTATCGTAACCAGCAAAAACACTTTTTACCAATCAAATGAATCAGAAACCTTAAGAATTAATAAAATTTGCAACTACACCTTGAGCAATTATAAAAAAGACATTACGCTTGAGGAAGTTGCCTCGCTCAGTAACCTAAGCATCACCTCGTTTTGCCGATATTTTAAGTTGATGACCAAGAAAACTTTCTACGATTTCTTAATTGAGATTAGGGTTAGCCATGCCTGCAGATTACTGATTGAAAATAAATTACCTACCGAGATGATTTGTTTTGATTGTGGATTTAATAATGTTTCCAACTTCTACAGGCACTTTAAGAAGGTTACAGGCATGACGCCGCTGGATTATAAGCGTAAATATTTGAATTAGATGATTTGACGTGAAACACAAAATTAAAGTTTTCTAAACAATCCATTAGGAAGTTACTCTTAGCGCTTTTTTAAGGCGAGGCAAGAAGCAGTGCTCTTGGAGATTGCTTCGTACCTCGCAATGACGAGATTGATCCATCTCCAAATCAGATGTAAACCTGAATATTCAGATCACTCCTCAAAAGTGTATAATCATCATACAATTTTTCAATGTCTTTGACGATGCCAGGAGTAAAGGCGCCCACATTCCGCCTGGTAAAGGTGGAAATATCCAATCCCCTCTTTTGTAAAAAGTACTTAGATACAATGGGATAAACATGATGCATTACATCCATATTGTCGATTATGAATTGCTGAACAATTGCAACTTCATGTTTCAGAAGTTCGTTATCGTAATGGTCGCAGAGCCAAACAATCAGTTCCGGAAAGTAATTCCCCTGAATGCAGGACAGACCTGAAGAACCCGCTTTTAGAGATTCTACCGCATGAGCCATGTATGCATCGTATAAACCAAAGGCATGCCCCTCAGTTAGGCTTAGTTTATCTTTAATCTGGCCGAGATCCAAACAAGTATCTTTGTGATAAATTACTCTACCTGTAGCAACAAAATCAGCTAACTGTTGCGGTTTTAGCAAACGTTTATAAGGTACCGGGCACTCATAAAACCCTATTGGAATATCTGGTGTTTGATCAAGCAAATCGAAAACACGTTCATTAAATACATCATCTGTTTCATTTTCATTAGCCAACAAACTGGTAATCGCAATCACAGCTTCCACGCCTAAATCACTGATCTTCTTTACAAAATCGGCTTGTTTGGAGATCACACCGCCAAAAGTTCCGGTGGCCACCACAGGAACAGCACCATTCGTAATTTTAATTACATGTTTAATAGCTTGAATACGTTCCTCATCAGATAACTCAAACATTTCACTCGATAAGCAATTCGCAAATAAACCTGAAGCACCGGCCTGTAAATAAATTTCAGTTAACTGCGTTAGTGCCGGATAATCGATGTTTCCATTGCTTAGAAAAGGTGTGAGCATAACCGGAATGAAGCCTTTTTGTGCGTGTTCCATCTGTTAGATAAATAAGTTTGTAACTATTGTTAACGGCTATAGTGCTGTTTTTAATTTTGCTTTTTAATCTTTGTCAAGAAAATCCCCACGAGAAATATGGTTAAAGTTCCAACCACAATGATCATGTTTTTATGCAGCGGATTACGAAAAGCTTCATATTCGGCTGGGAGAAGTGATGAAAATGTCATCCAAATAATGACAACAATACCGATAATGGTAGCCATAATTGCCTCGTGATTTTTGGTTTGCTTACTCACTATTCCAAGCAGAAAAAGCCCGAGCATACCTGCTGCAAAAATCCCTGATAGTTCCCACCAAACATCCAAGATACTTTTTACGCCAATCATGGCAATTCCTGCAATCATGCCAAGCAAACCAAAACCTACGGTTGCGATATGGAGCATGGATAGGTTTTGCTTTTCGGTAACGTTAGGTTTAAAATATCTTTTATAAATATCGACCGAAAATACTGTTGCTGAAGCATTCATTCCTGAACTGATGGTACTCATAGCCGCAGATAAAATCGCAGAAACAATTAAACCAACTAATCCGGCAGGAATTTTCGTTACCATAAAATGAGGCATGATCTTATCGCCGTAATCTGATGGAAGAAGTGAATTTTGCAATTTCAAAATCTCTGTAGCCGAAGCCCCTGGTGGAAGCCTCTCTATTGCAACCTGATGTTTGATCGATTGAACCAAATCGGGATTAACTTCGTAATAAGCGAACAAGCAAGATCCGATTATAAAAAAAAGTAGCGAAGCTGGAATATATAACCAAACGCATAACCAGATTGATTTTGATGCGGCTTTGCCTGACGATGCCGTATGATATCGCTGGATATAATTTTGGTCCATACCAAAGTTGTTCAGGTTTATAAAAAAACCGTAGAGCAACACTACCCAAAATGAAGAACCTGCAAAATCTAATTTAAAACTTCCTAAACTAAACTTATCAGCTGTCTTTCCAATCTCTACAATTTTAGTTACACCGCCTGGCATATTACTGATGATTAGATAAAGGATGAGCAAAGCACCCAGTGTTTTTACAACTGCCTGTACAACTTCTGTCCATATTACAGCCTCAATTCCTCCTAAAACAGTGTAAAAGATAATGCATACTCCCATCACAATCATGATCATCTGCATAGAATATCCTGTTAGCGCTTGTAGGCTTAAGGCGATGCCAAAAAATATTGAACCCATCCTGGCGAGCTGGGTGAGCAAAAAGCAGACCACGGCATAAACCCTTGCCCAGGCGCCAAAGCGTTTTTCTAGATGGGTATAGGCTGATATTTCACCTGTACTTCTATAAAAAGGAACAAAATATTTTGATGCTACCCAAGCCGCCAAGGGCATGGAAATACTAAATACAAAGGCATTCCAATTTCCACCGAAAGCTTTCCCGGGAACACCCAAAAAAGTATTGCTGCTTAAAAATGTTGCATAAATGGATAAACCTATTGCCCATCCGGGAATGAGGCCCGAAGCTTTTGTGAAAGCTTCAGAGTTTTTATTTTTTCTTGAAAAATAAACCCCAACTAATATCATCCCAACGAGGTAAATGAAGATAATCGCAAGATCGAAAATCGGAAGACCTTTCATTACTTGTTGGCTCATTATTAATTTGGTTAAAACAAATATGCATTTCTAAACATCGCCAATTGTATAAGATTTTGGCTTAATGTTGTATGTTCTTTTCTTGTTGTAGATTAGGATTGAAAGTTGCAGGTTAAAGTTTGAATGTTAAATGTTGAAAGTTAAAATTACAGGTTGCAAGTTTTAGGCTCAGCAATAAGAAAAACTTCATATTCAAAATCCTGTTTTCCAACGTTTATTAATATCTAACACTAAAACTCACAACTTCTAACCATAAACTATTGTACATCCAGCGCATCAACAGCTAAACCTTTAGCTTCTATTGCTGTTAAGCGTACTTTATAACTCCCTGCATTAATCATACTACCTATACTCGTGTTCAGATAATTCCATTTTCCAGTCTTCGTTGGCGCAAACTCAGCCTGCTCAGTCCGCATTAGTGTTCCATCGGCAGAAAAGAACTCTATTTTTGCCTTCAAAGGTTGAGCTATTGGATTGTGATATTTTATCGTAAGTGAATAGGTATCGGCAACGCCCACACCAATTGACCATTCTAAAATACCACCTACATTTTCTTTAAAAATCACACGAGGTTTATCCATCAAATCCTGCCGAACAATGCTTTGCCCCATTAATTTAGCATCTGTAGCTTTATAACTCGTTACTGTTTTTAAATCGTAAGCCGGCTCGAGTTCGCTTGGTGAAGCAACTGCTAATGCAACTATTCTGCCATCTAAAACTACTTTTTCATTTGCCTTAAATCTTTTTCGATAAATATTAGTCTTTTCTCCCGCACTATTTTCGATCTGCATTTTAGTATCCTCCATTGATACTGGCTGTTGCCCGCCGGCAGAGAAACCGACAAAAACATCAGCTTCTGTATTAACACTAAAGGTTAAATGCTTTATATTTTTGTTAACCTGAATCCATTCTGCCCCGTATAGATTTGATGGCAATGCAGTAAATGTTTCTGGTGAATCTGTAAATTGTTTGTCACCAATATCCATCCAACTGTTCAATTTATAATCATTACCTGGTTGAATATTGACGATCGAATTGCTCTGATCTTGTGGCACTTTAATATGATCTAAACTGGCAATCGCAATGGCAGAAATTATGGCTTGCCCAACTTTAACCTGAGGAAATGAAACTACCAACTGTCCTGCTTTACTGTAAGCCTTTACGGTTTTTTTCAGGAGTCTGTTCGCCCCAACTTCCTTCCAAATATCTAAATCTTTTAAAACCGTTTTATCGTTGATGGCCACATCAAATATTCTCATTTTTTCAGCGTTCATACCTCCACCGATACCTAACCAAGGCTCGATGAAATATAATTCGACTAAGTATTCACCATCTTTAGGAACAGGAAAGCTAAACTTTAACTGATCTCTGCCATATCTGAAAGATTGAAAAAGCTTCCAATCAGCACTTCCGCTAATGGGAGAAAATGTTCTCCGCTGACTGGCAAAGAAAGCCGGCACACCAGGAAATTCCGAGGTCCACGAAGTGGAACCATAGTGATTATCATTAGAAGATAATTGTTGATCGGCAAGCCATTGATTGCCTAAATGATCTTGGTAAGTCGGACCACCACAATTTAATCTATACAAGTAATGATAATTTTTTTGTGCTGCTAAAACGTTTGTAGCTTCAATTAAACGTTCAAAATTTGGTGATTTAGGCAAACTATTTAGCACGATCTGATCTTTAGCAACCACTTTTCCATCAATATACCCCACTGCATAAAGCACATTGTATTTGATGTTTGGCTTGTTCCATTGAAAATGCGTTCCAATCACACCACGTTTTTGCTTCCCTAAAGATTGTCCGTCTACATCATTAAACAGTTCTACTTCATCACAATTTGAATAAACAACCACGCTATCTTTTATTCCGGGCTGGTTCCATCGGCTTGGCCAGGTATGCGATACAATGTAAACCATTGGCTCCGTTTTCTTCGGTGCATAATTGGCCCTGAACATATAGAAAACATCAGTTGGTTCTTCCCAGGGCGTAAACATCCCTTTATAATTCACCGGACCAACGCGATCCAGATCACGTAAACCCTCGCCGCCTTGTACACGACCAGGATTATCATGCGAACTGTAAAGCCAGAAAAAATGTCCTGCTGTTTGATCCTTAACGGTTTCTGCCAAACGTACCTTAGTTTCCATCAAATCGGTCATTTTATTTTCCGTGTAACCTTTTCCATTTGCATCCACCTCATGCAAATCAATGGTTCGCCATGCGCCATACTCTCCTACCAATACCTGCCTTTTTAAATCTTCACCATAAGTTAAAGGGTTGCCACCATAAGTCCCAGTCCAGTTTTGAGGCACATCCCAATCGGTGCCCTTACCTCCATTACAGGTGGTCACTTTTCTTTGAGATGAAGCCGTTGGATCAAGTCTGCGAATGAGTTCCGTACATTCTTTAGCAAAATCTTCAGGCAATGTGCTTTCATTTTCCAAACCCCACAAAACTACCGCCGGACTATTCCTGCGTTCTTTTACCCAATCTGTGAGAAGTGATTTGAAATTTTTCCTGAACTCAGGTGTATCATACCAAATGTGTGCGGCCATCTGCGTCCAGCATAAAATACCTTCTTTATCCCAATAGTCAGAATATAACAGATTATGCGGTTGATGAGCATCGCGAAAAGCATTAAAACCTGCCAATTTGATTTGCATCACCCTGGAGTGAATTTGTTCATTGGTAAAGGCGTGGCTTTGTCCAATAAGATGTTCATATTCAGCTATACCATTTATGAAAACGGGCTTTCCGTTTAACAGGAATACTTTTTGATTGGCCTGATCACCAATCGGCCAACTGATCCATCGGATACCATAAGGCGTTTTCAATACATCAACTACTTTTCCATTTTCTATAATGGAGGTTTTTAAAGTATAGAGATAAGGATTTTCTAAAGACCACAATTTGGGATTTAAAATTTCATCTGTTTGTTGTGTAACATCTAAAGTTTTTCCTGCCGGAAGATTGATTTTTTTAGATAACGACTTCTCAGTATTTCCTTTGGCATCTAATAACTGATTGAGCACCGTAAGGGATCTGCTATCCGCAGAATAATTTTTTAAGGTAGTTACAAAGTTTAAGACAGCTGATTTTTCGGAGATCTGATTATCATTCCAAATGTGAACGCCAAATGGTTCGATACGTACATCATTGGTTATAACTAAATGCACCGGACGAAAAATGCCCATTGGCTGAGAGCCTTCAGAAAATCCACGTTCGGTTGAGCAACCACCATCTACCCAAGGCAAATCCTGAATATTTGCAGGATGATCTGCCCTTACTGCCAAAAGGTTATCCTCATTATTCAACTTGATTGTTGCGGTAACATCCAATGTAAATGTTGTTCTTCCGCCGGCATGATAACCGATTTGTTTTCCATTGAGCCAAACCGTTGCATATGAACCTACGCCTTCGAAATAAAGAAAAAACCGTTTACCTGATTTCGCTTCATTGCTTTTAAAAGTTTTTCGGTACCAGGCGTAACCATGTTTATTGCCATGAAGCTTACGTTGATAGCCTTCGTATTGATCCCAATTGTGCGGCACATTTACCTTTTTCCAATTGGAAACTTTAAAGCCAGAAGATTGAAAACCATTATAAGCTTCGATGTTTTTTTCATCAGTAATGGTTTCCCAGTTTGCGTTAAGAGAAATATCTTTCCGAAGACTTTGCGCATAAGTATTCGATAGTAAACACAGAAAAAAGATGGTAAATAATGTCTTTTTGTTCTTCATAAAACAATCCTCGGCCGTTAATAATTTTTTGGCAATATTGAGTCGATTAAAATTTCAATTCTCCGTTCAATTTATAGCTTCCCCCAGCTTTTGTATTGAACTCAATTTCTTTATCAAGATATTTCACCTTGCATTTTTCTCCTCTAAGTGATTTAAGAAGAATTGATTTCAACTTTCCTCCACTCCAAATCAAATCTACTTCAAAACCACCTCTAGCCATTAATCCACTAACATTTCCATTCGGAATTTCGGTTGGTAATGCAGGCAAAATATCGATGTAACCCTGATGACTTTGTAAAATCAGCTCTGCGATTCCGGCAGCGCCCCCGAAATTTCCATCGATTTGAAATGGCGGGTGCGCATCAAATAAATTAACGTAAGAACCGGCACCACTATTCGCAGGCTTCATTAGCATTTTAATTAACTTCATGGCGTGATCGCCATCTTTAAATCTGGCCCAGAAATTAATTTTCCAAGCCAGGCTCCAGCCAGTAGCTTCATCGCCACGATAAAGCAACGATTGTTTCGCAGCATCCATCATCTTTGGATCACTCTTCCAGGTAATATCATCGCCAGGATAAACGCCCCACAAATGTGAAACATGGCGGTGCTTATTTGTAGTATCATCTTTATCTTCCAGCCACTCTTGCAATTGCCCATATCTACCAATCTGATTAGGAGCAATTTGCTTCATCTTAGCTTGCAAAATCGTACGAAAATCAGCATCAACGTTTAAAATTTCCGTGGCAGCAATGCAATTCTTAAATAATGATCGTATGATTTGATGGTCCATCGTTGGTCCGGCAACCAATCCCCCATTTTCAGGAGAATTTGAGGGTGTACTGATTAGCCATCCGGTTTTCGGATCCTTTATCAAAAAGGCATCGAAAAACAGCGCAGCCTGTTTCATCAAAGGATAAGCTTCATTTCTTAAAAAAGTCTGGTCGCCAGTAAAGGCATAATGCTCCCACAAGTGTTGACTGAGCCAGGCCGCACCGGTAACCCAGATGCCGTGGTTGGATGCGTTAATTGGCGCAGTCCCATTCCATAAATCGGTATTGTGGTGTAACACCCAGCCAGGAGTATTGTAATATTCTTTTGCTGTTTCGGTTCCGGTTTTTGCTAATCCTTTAATTTTATTGAATAATGGCTCGCCTAAAGCTGACAGATTTAAAACTTCTGCTGGCCAGTAATTCATTTCCATGTTGATATTAGTAGTGTATTTACTGCCCCATGGTGGAGTTAATAAATCATTCCAAATACCTTGAAGATTGGCCGGTTGTGTACCCGGCCGCGAACTTGAAATAAGCAAGTAACGGCCATACTGCATGTATAAGGCTGCAAATCCGGGATCATTTGAAGTTGCAAACTTATTCAATCGCTCATTTGTAGGAAGATTTTCGTTACCTGATTGACCAAAATCTACACGGAATTTATTGTAATAACTTTGGTATTCCTTAATGTGTTTATTTTTAATATCAGCATACGTTTTACGAAGAATGGTATTCAAAGCGTTTATATTGGCAGCAGCCGGATCTCCGGATACATCCTGGGCATTGATGAAATTGGTACCGGCGGTGAGGTAAAGCGTTACTTCATCAGCTTTGCTGATACTAATTTTATTATTGAGCACCTTTACGGCACCATTTTTTATTACAGCGGTTAAGCGGCTTTCGCCCTTTAATGCACCATCTTTTACCTGTACGGAAAGTGAAATAGTGTTTTTCCCCAATGCCTTTATAACTGATTGCTGATGCAGACTTGACAAGGCTGCAGTTAAACTGATTGATGCTTTTTTATCGGCACTGAGATGAATCACGATCGCCTGATTGGGCTGGGTGGCAAAATACTCCCGGGTATAATTTACGCCAGCAACCGTATAGTTGGTACGGGCAATGGCGGTGGTTAGATCTAAGGAGCGTTTGTATTTGGTAACCAAACCCTTGTGCTGAAATGCAAGATTTAAATCGCCAAATGGCTGATAACTGGCCTGATATTGTGCTACCGCTGGAGGACTTTGATTTTGGATTTTATATTTCCAGGATTTGACAAGCGATATTCCCTGCTCCACTTTTGAACCAACGGTATAGATTCCGATTTTTTTGGTGGTATCTTTATAACCGCCAATTCCACCACGATCGTAATAATTTAGCACCTGAATGGCAATTACATTCTTCCCAGGTTTAACTAATTTGGCTGGAATGGTATATTTTCTAGCTTCTGTGCCATCCGTGTTGCCAACCAACTGCCCGTTGACATAAGTAAAATCCTGATCAAAAATTTTGTTTAAATCAAGCACTAAATCTTTGCCAGTCCAGTGCTGAGGCGCATCAAAAGTGGTTCTAAACCAAACTGCACCATCTATATTCTCCAGGCCAACTGTTTCCCAACCTTCGTAAGATGGAACAGCAATTGTTTTCCAAAGTTTGTCGTCAAAATCAGTTGAGGCAGGATTTCCAGAAATTCCTGTTCCTGCTTTCATTTCCGCAATCCAGGCTTCGCGATTTCCAGGTTCACTTTGTAAACCCATAAATTCTTTTTGTGCCAGTACTTCTGCTTCCTTCTGTTTTCCCTCAAAAAGTAATTTTCTAATTTCCGGAAGATATTTATAGGCACCTTTGCGATTGTAATTTCGAGGTTTCCCTGTCCAAAGTGTTTCTTCGTTAAACTGAATACGATCGTTTTCTACACCAGCAAAAACCATTGCGCCTAACCTGCCGTTACCAATCGGTAAAGCGTCTGTCCACTTTTCAGCAGGTTGATTATACCACAATTGCTGATTGCTATTTTGCGCCCTAAGAGATAAAGCAAGCGTAGATATGGTAACAGCAACAATAAAAAACTTCGAATTAAACCTCATCAATTACTGCCCTTTATCTCCAGAAACATAATCGATAGATTCAAAAACATCTTTCTCTTTCTTTACACCTACTCTGGCGTTTCTGAAGTTATTATTGCCTAAAGAAATATTTTTTGTTCCCGCACCGCTCAATCTTAAATAATTTGCTGTACCCGAAATCGGGAATGAATTATACAGAAACAAATCACTTACATTTTTCAAATCGATAACTGCAGCATTATTGTGCGGTGTATAGGTTTTTAGTCCATCAACCACCAAATTGTTTACTCTCGACGCTTTGAGAGATGGACCTAATTCAGTGTTTACCTGAACGTTATGAAATTCTATTTTGTTTGAAAAACTGATATCAAAACCGGTTTTAGCCTCCATATTAATATCATTGAATGTGATATTTTCAATTGGCATTTCCTCCAGACCATTTAAATAAGCAGCCTGGTTAACTTGCCCGGTGATGTTACTGAAATGGATATTTCTGAATTTAGGTGTACGATCTGAAACCGGCTGAACATTAGTTTTGGCATACTGCATATCCAAAACAATGGCCTGCTGTTTAATATCTTTCATGATGATATTGCTAACGCGAATTTCTTCTACAATACCACCTCTGCCTCTTGCTGTTTTAATCCTGATTCCGCGATCAGTTCCATCAAATACGCAATTTGAAATGGTAATTTTACGAACATCGCCAGACATTTCGCTGCCAATAACTACTCCACCGTGGCCTGATAACATTGTACAATTAGTAATTACATAGTTTTCTGCTGGTGTAGCCATTCTTCTGCCGGGCTCATCTTTTCCTGATTTAATAGTGATGCAATCATCTCCTACGCTAATGTGGCAATCAGAAATGTGAACGTTCTTACAGGACTCCGGATTAATCCCGTCCGTATTTGGGGAATGAGGATTGTTAATGGTTACGGCATGAATTTTAACATTTTCACTAAATTCCGGATTAACCGTCCAGAAAGGAGAATTCCTGATGGTGATTCCATCAATTAAAACATTTTTGCAAAACATGGTTTGAATAAAAGGTGGACGAAGAAAACCACGTTTCATCTGCTTCGGATCATCAGGCAGAACAATATCTTTATTCAGCTTATCAAACTCATACTGCCATTTGGAGCGGGCCTGACCTTCTTTATAGCCTTCAACAAAATCCCACCATTTTTTACCATGCCCATCTATAAGTCCACGACCGATAATCGAAATATTCTCAGCTTTGTAGGCATAAAAAAGTGGTGAAAAACTTTTCACATCAACCCCCTCATACCTGCTTTCAACCATTGGCAAATAATCATCAAAGTTATCGCTAAAATGCAATTCAGCTCCAGCGTCGATGAAAATGGTTATGTTACTTTTTAAATGAATGGCTCCCGTTAAATATTTACCTGCGGGAAAATACACGGTTCCGCCCCCCGCCTTTGAAGCTGCATCTATTGCTTTTTTAATAGCTACGGTAGCTAATTTACTGCTATCATTTTTTGCGCCGTATTTGGTAACATTGTAATATGACTGTGCCTGCGCTGAAGTAAAAATTACAACCAAAACAATTAAGGTTGACCAGAATTTCACAGCACTTACTAGATTTTTAAACATGGTAATTTCTTTTTACTAACTGATTGGAACTTTTACAGGTTTTAATCCACTTGAACGATAGATTTGTTTGCCATCCACGAAAATCATAAAACCTTTTCCTTTATTATATTTTTTCCCGTTTTTATCCCAAATTAAGGTAACTATTTTATCGTGATAAGTCAAATTATCCAAAGCAAACCAGTCCCATTGGTTTTTCGGAATTAGAGGATAGATTTCCAGAACATTGTCTTCACGTGGCTTCAGGCCAATTAAATCATTTATAATTAAATCATTAAATGTAGAGTGATTATAAAAACTACTTCGCGGATTATCGCCTTTTAACCATTCTCCTGTTTTTTCGTCCTGATATTCACCGATATAAGGTTTGCCATTTTTAACATGTGACGCGGCATACTGATGCAATTCTTTATAGAAAACCTTCGCATTCATTTTGCCATGATTTTTGTAATTCGTTAGCAAATTTGCTAGCCCTTTTAAGGTTTGTGAACTGGCGAAAGGCCAAAGTGCGCCATCCCATTCGCAGCTGTGTCCGGTGCCACGGGTTCTGAAAGTTGGTTCTCTCCGCTCTGCGGTAGTTAAACCCCATGGCGCTTTGAAGCCCGCTGTATCAAGCAATTGATTCCAGGCTTTCGCATATTCAGCTCTATCATCTGGTAAATTAAAGTCCCAGGGGGTAAAACCGATTGCTTCACGCACATTGGATGAACCGCCTTTTGCTTTTCTGGTTTCAAAAAAAACTTCAGAGGAATTCCACAGGCTATCCTGAACGAGTTTTTTAACAGCTGCAGCTTTTGCCTGGTATTTAGAAACCAAAGCCTGATCGTTAAACATCTGGCCAATTTTAGTTAAGGCGATGGCATTCCCGTACATGTAACTGTTAATCGTTGGCCTTTGGTTCTGGTCTCTTCTCGAACCACTCACCGATTCTTCCATCCCATCTTTTACATCGTGCTGCCAGAATAAACCATTTTTAAGCTGTCTTTCTGCTTCCCATTTTTCGTAATCTTTATCTAACGCAGGGAGAATTTCTTTTAAAAAGCGCTGATCAGGTTTGACCAGATAATTTTGATAAACGGCATCATCCACCCAGCTGCTAAACTGATGAAAACGCTGTTTCGACTGACCAACATCGGCTTTATACAGCCAGAATTTAATGTAATCTTTCAGGTAGCTATTATCTTTTAGCCAGCGGCCTTCGTAGATGTGATGCCCTAAAGCACAGCTGATGGAATTATATTTACCAGCATGTTTTACCGGCTCAATAAATTCTGTGAAAATGAATCCTTCAGGAGATTTGACTAAATGTTTGCGGAAAGTCCACCAACGGTAATAATAGTTTTGTTCCAATACCAAATCGGGGCATTCGAAAACAGGAGCCTGATCGGCCAGCCAGTTAAACGCCTCAGCATTTGGAATATAATTCTTTACAGCTTCATCATCAATAGAATTGAAATAAGTAACATATTTATTTAGTTTCTCATTACCAATGATTGATTTCTGCTGTGCAAAGCCAGTTAATGCCACAACCGACAATGAAACCGTCGCTATTAAATTTCTTGTATTTCTCATTATTCGAATAACCAATCTATATCTTTACCTCTACCATCTAAACCAGCATTGAAGATACGCAGTTCCTGTTTATCATCAATAAATCCTAACACCAAACATTCTCCCTTGCCTAAATTTAAAGTATGTGTTCCGGCAGGGAAAGAATACGCATGGACATTTGCTGGTGGAAATCCGTTTAACACTAAAGCATTTGAAATTTTAATTTCAGATTGTCCGTAATTATTGGCGCTTGCATCAGTTTCCAACTGAGGTGGTGCCAAATATTTCGCATTTTTTTGAGTAAAAAATCCTACCAGTAATTTAACAGGAACTTTTGTGGAAAACTTAATTTCTGTCCCTACTTTAACCTGTTTCTCTTTTGAGATTTTAATTCCTTTTAAACCCACCAACTGCTCAGCAACTTCTTTAATTTGAACACTGGTATCAGCAAAAACTTCAACATTTTTGTTGATGAGATAAGTTCCGGTTTCGTTTAAGACCTTAACATCTGCTGGTTGATAAGGAATAATTTTCGCCGCAGTAGCGCCATTTAAAGATTTCAATGAATCAATGCTTTTTTTGAAATGATTTAGCTCTTTGGTGAAAACCGGCAACATTTCTTTCCAGTGAATAAAAGTTTTATCCACACCCCTCATCGGGATTTTGCGCTGCTTAGTCTGCATGCTGTTGGCATATAAATAATTATCTTCTGTTAGCTTAACCAGCTTCGCATAATGATCTACACTTTTTTGCAGAAATGGCAAAGCTTGTTCTAAATCTGCCACTTGGTTAGAATATTTGAAACGTAATATCCAAAGCGCTGATTTTACTTTTTCAGCGTAGAAGTTAGCCATTTCGTCATAGCAATACATGTCGTTTTTCAGGCGGTTAAACTCTTCAACATCTTTGGTGGCTTTTACCTTTTCAATAGATGCTAAAGCTTTTTTACCATGTTCTACAACTTCTTTTGCTACCTGAACCGGGGTTTCGCCAATATGCCCCTGCTTTTTCCATTCCTTCTCTGCATACTCAATAATCATTTCACCTTCAGGCGCTTCCGATTCGTACATTAAAGTAAATAAACCATAACGGAAAGGATTGATCAACTGGGTCATCAACATGCCCAAGGTAAGTGTTTGACGGTTACCATCCGTAATTCCATACCTGCGTAAAAGCTTTGGCGAAATTTCTCCTGATTCTTCATATGCATTCAGAATCAATTTTCCATCCGCAAGGCTTGAACCATATTTATCTGCAAGTTGCTTACCCCAATAGTTAATTTCTTGAGGGCGCTCTCTTTCCGATTTCCAGGCGTAACGGGCCCATTCTTTGTACCAAATCCAATCGCGATCTACCTCTAAAATTCTTCCTTTCACATCATCGGCAGCATAAGGCCAATCCCAATAACTGTGTTGCGGATACAAATGCAAACCTTTGGCATTGTAAATTTTATTCATCGCTTGCACTGATTTTTGAATAAAATCAGCAGAGCCATATCTGAAAGGCTCCAGATTAGCCAAAATATGAACGTTAGAAATATTTACAGTGCCTATCGCGGCAAGTTTTCTGTTCAGATCTGCCCAGGCGCCACGCGGTCCGTAAGTGGTTAGTGCCTCGCCGTTAAATTTATTTTCGGTATAAAGATTTTTGTAAAACGGCAAAGCGGCTTTCATTACGGCTGGTGCATCGGTATCATGAGCACGTAAAACGATTGGTGGCTCCTCTTTAATTCCAGCAACCTTTAATCCATCCTTTACACCAGGAATAATGGTTTTGGTGAACCAGTCAATATCGTCCTGACCAACACCTTCCATCGCCTCACCTAAAGCAACCATTAAACCCACGTTTGGATATTTTGCCACAAAAGCAGCGATTGATTTCTGTGTATAATCCGCAATTAAAGGAATAATCGGGCGATTACGATCCTGTGTTTTCAATCCATGTTTATCCGCAAATGGTTTTGGTATGATGATGTTGTAAAACATTTGAATTACCCAGATGCCCCGTTTATCAGCCTCTTGAGTTAGGAAACGAAAAATTTCTTCATTTTTTTTCAAGGTTGCATCATCAACCTCCACTGCGTAAGGATATTCTTTAAGCCTAAGCAAAGAAGAAAACGGATGCCCGTTCCATAAATAAAGTGAATTATAACGGTTATCCACCATCATATCCAAATACTTTATCCACAGCTTTTTATCGTATAACCATGGGAAAGACTCCTCGGTATATGGGTATTCATAAACATCATGACCCGGAAGATAATCTGGTTTTTGTAAACCAATACAAGTACCACGCAATACCATTTCAGGATGATCGGTTACGGCAAGTTTTGTGGGCAGAATTTTACTTTCAGAAATTCTGTCGATTAAATCAAGGCAGCCGTACAAAGTACCAGAATGGTCGGCACCAATAATATATAGTGTACCATCTTGATCGTAAGAAATTAAAAACCCCTCCTTACCAGCTTCCAAAGCCTTATTAGCCATAGTAATAGGATATTTTGTTTTTAAAACACTGTCATCTGCTGATCCAATTACAATGGAATTTTTTCCTTTACTAACATTTTCACGGTAATTTACTACGGTAAATTTGATATCATAACCTTTACTACGTAATGTATTCATTAATCGTTCCAGACCATACTTTTCACGTTGTCCGCTTTGCGATGAAACATAAATGGTTTTGGATGGTGCTAAAGATTCTGCCGATTGTACAATAGTTTGATTAATAAAAAACAGGAAAATAAAAATCAGAAAATTTCTCATTCAATTTGGTGATTGTAGAAACCTTGCTAAATATGGTTTCTGATGATATTTGGTTAAATTGTTTATTTAAATATAAATAAATTATTCAAATATAAGTAATATAGCGTTTTGATTTTGTAATATTTCTGCAAGGTAAACCCTGAAAGAAGCCAATCAGTTAGGTTATGATAAGATAAAGCAATGTTTAGACAATAATCGAAAGTTTTTAATCAAGATTATCTGCTTAATTTGTATGTTGATAATTTAAATGCATCTAAGCAAGACATAGATGATGTTTTAAAATCATCAATCTTTTAACCAAATGATCAATAATTTCAACCGAATAAAAATATATGTTTTCATTACAAAATAAACGAGCTGTTGTTACCGGAGGCGGTAGCGGAATTGGCAAAGCTATAGCAACAATTTTAGCCCGGCAAGGTGCCGAAGTTCATATTATTGAACTAGGAAAAGAACAAGCCGAAACGGCTTTAGCTGAAATTGAAAACACTGGCGGAAAGGCCTTTAGTTATGCATGTGATGTTTCTGATCATGAAGCAGTTAAAGATGTATTCAATCAGATTGGGCAAATTAATATTTTGGTTAACAATGCCGGCATTGCGCACATCGGTAAAGCAGATACAACGGAAGAATCTGATTTTGATCGCGTGATGCGTGTCAATGTTAAAGGTGTTTACAATTGTTTATATGCTGCCATTCCAAAGCTTAAAATGGCCGGTGGAGGTGTCATCATTAATATGGCTTCCATTGCAGCTTTAATTGGTTTACCCGATCGTTTTGCATACAGTACGGCTAAAGGCGCTGTGAAAGCCATGACCATGAGTGTTGCAAAAGACTACATCGGTGAAAACATCAGGTGTAATTCTATCTCGCCGGCTCGTGTGCATACGCCTTTTGTAGATGGATTTTTGCAAAAAAATTATCCTGATAACATCGATGAAATGTTCGAGAAATTATCGAAAACGCAACCTATCGGCAGGATGGCTAAACCTGAAGAGGTTGGCGCACTGGCGTTGTACCTTTGCAGTGATGAAGCATCTTTTATTACGGGATGCGATTATCCTATTGATGGCGGTTTTACAACTTTAAACAACTAATACAACTTTATAAATACATATAAAAATGAAATTAATACGATTTGGCGAACCAGGAGCTGAAAAACCAGGAATTATTGTAGATGGAAAATATTTCGATGTTTCATCATTAGTAACAGATTACAATGAAGCCTTTTTCGGTGGTGATGGTTTGGAAAAACTAAAAAAAGATATTGACTCCGCTGACTTACCAGAGGTTGATCAAAATGTTCGTTTAGGTGCTGCATTGGCTCGTCCTTCAAAAATTATTTGCGTAGGATTAAACTATAAAGATCACGCCGCAGAAACCAATGCACCAATTCCTGCTGAACCAATTTTGTTTTTCAAAGCTACATCGGCTATTGTTGGTCCGAATGATGATTTAATTATCCCAAAAAACAGCAAAAAAACGGATTGGGAAGTAGAATTAGCCATTGTAATCGGTAAAAAAGCAAGTTACGTTTCTGAAGAAAATGCTTTGAATCATATTGCTGGTTATGTTTTGCATAACGATTACAGCGAGCGTGAGTTTCAACTGGAAAGAAACGGCCAATGGGTTAAAGGAAAAAGCTGCGACACATTTGCCCCTATCGGACCATTTATCGCCACACAAGATGAAATTTCAGATGTACACAACCTTCGCCTTTGGTTAACCGTTAACGGTAAAACTTTACAAGATGGAAACACCTCGAACTTAATATTCAACGTTCCTTTCATGATTTCTTACATCAGCCAGTTTATGACTTTATTACCTGGTGATGTAATCACCACCGGAACCCCAGCTGGTGTAGGCTTAGGACAAAAACCAGAACCATGGTACCTAAAAGCCGGCGATGTAGTTGAATTAGGTATCGATGGGTTAGGAAGCAGTAAACAAGTTGTGAAAGCTTACAGCGAAAATTAATATGAAAAGATACTGCTTTACGCTTGATTTGATCGAAGATGACGAACTTATTGCTGCATATAAGCAGTATCACGAAGCCATTTGGCCTGAAATTGTAGAAAGTATCAAATCTTCTGGGATAAGTGACATGGAAATTTACCTTTCTGGAACCAGATTGTTTATGATCATAGAGACAAATGATACCTTCTCATTTGAGAATAAGGCAAAAGCCGATCTTGAAAATCCAAAAGTTCAGGAATGGGAAACATTGATGTGGAACTACCAAAAAGCTTTACCCAACGCCAAACCTGGAGAAAAATGGCGTTTAATGGATCAAATTTTTAAACTATAAACTATTTTTATGATTGATGCTCACGTACATTTCTGGAATTTTGATCCGGTTAGAGATAGCTGGATTACCGATAAAATGAATGCCATACAAAAAGATTTCTCTCCAAAAAATCTGATTCGAACCTACAATGATCTTCAAATCTCAGGATGTGTGGCAGTTCAGGCCAATCAATCAGAAGAAGAAAACGAATTTCTACTCACGCTAGCGGAGCAGAATGAAATGATTAAGGGAATTGTTGGCTGGATAGATCTCAAAAATCCAAACTTACAGGGAAGATTAAACTACTGGAACAATTTCAAAAAAATTAAAGGTTTTCGCCACGTACTCCAGGCTGAAACAGCTGAATTTATTCTGGATCAAGATTTTATTGCCGGCGTAAAACAACTAAAAGATTTCGGTTACACTTACGATTTACTTAGCTACCACAACCAGTTAGACAGCATCATTAAGATGGTTGACCAGATCCCTGATCAACCTTTAGTTTTGGATCATTGTGGTAAACCTGATGTAAAATCACAAGACTTAAAAAGCTGGACGGCGAATATCAAAATCCTTGCTCAAAATCGAAATGTGCTTTGCAAGGTTTCTGGATTATTGGCCGAAGCGGACTGGAAAAACTGGAAAGAGATTGAAATTTTTAACTGTTTTGATGTCATATTCGAAAACTTTGGTTGCGAACGGATCATGTACGGAAGCGATTGGCCGGTGATGTTAATCAGTCGCCCCTATCAAGATTGGTTTAATCTTGTTTGGAAATACGCAGAAAGGTTTAGTGAAACTGAAAGAAAATTAATTTTCGGCGACAATGCCAAGACTTTTTATAAACTGTAATAACCATTCTGTAGCGAGTTCAAGCTCATTGCTGACGATCGAGTAATTGGCTACCTTATCTTACGATCAAAACATAGCAGATAGAACAGGACGGATAATTTAAATTTAAATGTTAGTTTTCACTTCCAAAATAAAGATCTGACCAATATAATATTTACATATGAGTAAAAAGATTGCATTCCCATACCATCCGCAATACCCATCCGTAGCCGACTTAAGAAAAAAGGCGAAATCAAGAATTCCGAAATTTGCGTTTGACTATTTAGAGGGTGGTTGTAATGAGGGACTTAATTTAGCCCGAAATGAAAACGATTTCGACAATATCTACCTTAAACCAAACTACTTACGTGTTGGTGGAGATATCGACATGTCTGTTGAATTATTTGGCCGTCGTTACAGCGCACCATTTGGCATATCGCCAATCGGTTTGCAAGGTTTGATGTGGCCAAATGCCCCTGAAATTTTAGCAAGAGCTGCCGCTAAAGCAGATATTCCTTATACATTAAGTACCGTATCTACCAGCAGTATCGAACGCATTGCCGAGGTATCTGATGGAAAAGCCTGGTTTCAGTTATACCATCCAACAGAAAATAGTTTACGAGATGATATTTTAAATCGCTTGAAAGCTGTCGAATGTCCGGTATTAGTTGTCCTGGTAGATGTACCTGCGTTCGGTTTACGTTACAAAGAAATTAAAAGCGGATTGTCGATTCCACCTAAAATGTCAATCAATAATATCTTGCAGGCTTTTGCACGTCCCTTGTGGGGAATTAAAACCTTGCAACACGGCATTCCATCGTTCGCTACATTAAAACCTTACATGGAAAAAGGAATGGATATGTCGCAATTGGGGCAGTTCATGAACAAGACTTTTACCGGTAAGGTTGATATTGAAAAGGTTTCAGCCATTCGAGATCTATGGAAAGGGCCGTTGGTATTAAAAGGAATCGCAACTGATGAAGATATGCAGGCGGCCATTCAAATTGGTGCTGATGGCGTAATTGTTTCCAATCATGGTGGCAGACAAATTGATGCTGGCGAATCCTCCATTAATTCACTCATTAAGTTAGCGAACAATCCGTTATACAAATCGAAATTGAAGATTATGTTGGATGGTGGTATTCGTTCGGGTGTTGATTTGGCAAGAGCGCATGCCGTTGGCTCTGAGTTCAACTTTATGGGCCGACCTTTTATGTATGGCGTTGGCGCTTTAGGCAACGAAGGCGGAGATCATACGATCAACATGTTTAAAACGCATTTATACCAGATCATGCAGCAATTAACCATTGAAAAAGTAACGCAATTCCCTGATCGCTTATTGGAGCCATAGAACCCCTAAATCCCCTAAAGGGGACTTTGCGAAGCGCAGATAGCATTTTCAACAAAATGAGATTGCTTAAAGCGATAAAAGTTGGTTTTGCAGAGCCGAAAACGCCAAAGAACCCCTAAATCTCCTAAAGAGGACTTTGCAAACAGCAGATAGCATTTTCAACAGAATGGAGATTGCTTAAAGCGATAAAAAGTTGATTTTGCAGAGCCGAAAACGCCATAGAACCCCTAAATCCCCTAAAGGGGACTTTGCAAGGAGCAGATAGCATTTTCAACAGAATGAAGATTGCTTAAAGCGATAAAAAATTGATTTTGCAGAGCCGAAAACGCCAAAGAACCCCTAAATCACCTAAAGGGGACTTTGCAAGGAGCAATATGATATTAGAAAAACAAAAAAGCAAGACCAGCAGTCTTGCTTTTTTGTTTGTTTCAATTTGGAACGAATGGCAACCCGTTTAGGAACAGCCATCTTGCCTTTAAACTCCCCCTTTAGGGGGTTGGGGGGGGTTATTTAAACTTATATGTCGTACTGGTTTTATAAGTTTCGCCCGGCTTAAGTACCGTTGATGCAAAATTCGTATGATTTGGTGCATCCGGGAAATGCTGCGTTTCTAAACAAAAAGCAGAACGGTGAGGATAAGACTTGCCACCTTTACCATCCTGATCTTGTCCAGTTAAAAAGTTCCCACTATAAAACTGTAAACCTGGCTCAGTAGTATACACTTCCATCACAATTCCTGTTACGGTACTTTTTACGGTAGCCACAGGTGTTTGATCGTCATGTTTCTTTAAAGCGAAATTATGATCGTAACCTTTACCAAACTTAAGTTGTTCCTCTTTTGCATCAATGGCTTCACCAATGGTTTTTGCTCTATTAAAATCAAATGAAGTTCCGGCTACAGCCTGCAACTTCCCTGTCGGAATTAAGGTAGCATCTACAGGCGTAATGGAATCAGCAGCAATTGTTAATTCATGATCTAAAATGGTTTTATTTCCCTCGCCATTTAGGTTAAAATAAGCATGATTGGTTAAATTAACTATTGTAGTTTTATTAGTAGTGGCTGAATAATCAATTTTCAAAGCATTGTCATCTGTTAAAGTATAGGTTACTTTCACATCCAGCTTGCCAGGATAGCCGGCTTCTCCATCATTTGATACGTAACTTAGTTCCAGCTTTTGAGCGTCAACTTGTTTGGCTTCCCATACTTTAGAAAAGAAACCATCTGTTCCACCATGTAAAGTATTCACACCATCATTCAACTGTAACTGATAGGCCTTACCATCCAACGTAAACTTACCCTTACCTATCCTATTGCCATAACGACCAATTAAAGCACCGAAAAATGGTTCACCTTTTTTACGATAAGAAGCAATACTATCATACCCTAATACCACATCGACCCATTTATGATCCTTATCCGGAACAAGCAGAGAAACCACTCTTCCTCCATAATTGGTAATTGAAACTGATGCACCTGATTTATTTTTCAAGGTAAACAGCTTCACACTTTTTCCATCAATAGTGGTGGTATATTTTAATGAGTCATTTTCAACTTTGGTTTCAGTGGCCTGATCACTTTTTGAATTACAAGCAAATAACGTTGCCGATAAACAGATTGCGGCAATTGGAAAGCCTTTTAAAAATATTCGTTTCATATAGATTTATTTCTGGTTGAATGCTAAAGTATGAAAAATAAATTACCGTTATCATAACGATTATCATTTTATTTCGGTTAATATTGAGCGGATTTACCTACATCAGAAAAAATCACATAATTTAGCAACCTATGGAAGATTTGAATTTCAAACCCAAAGCCATTATTTTTGATTTGAACGGAACCATGATCGATGATATGAAATATCATACCCTAGCCTGGCATTCAATTATGAACGATGACTTAGGTGCCAACTTAGCCTACGAAACCGTTAAAAAGGAAATGTATGGTAAAAACCATGAAGTTCTGGAACGCGTATTTGGTAAAAATAAATTCAGTGCAGCGGAAGTAGAAAAATTATCTTTTGATAAGGAAAAACGTTATCAGGAAGGCTATTTCCCACATTTGGCTTTAATTGATGGGCTTGACAACTTTCTTGAACGGGCAAAAGAAGATAACATCGCCATGGCGATTGGTTCTGCAGCAATTCCTTTTAATATAGATTTTGTGGTAGATGGATTAAATATCAGGAATTATTTAGCCGCGATTGTAAGCGCCGATGATGTACTGACGAGTAAGCCAGATCCTGAAACCTTTTTAAAAGCGGCCGAAGCGCTGGGTATTCAACCTGATGACTGCCTGGTTTTCGAAGATGCGCCGAAAGGTGTGGAATCTGCATTAAATGCAGGAATGAAATGCATTGTTTTAACCACCACTCACAAGATTGAAGAATTTGATGAATACAGCAATGTTTTGGCTTTCATCGCTGATTATCATGATGAAAAATTAAACTCTCTTTTTTAAAATGGCAAAGTATTTAAATCAAAAACCCGTACTGGTAGCTGTTGATTGCATTATTTTTGGTTACGATGGCGATCAGCTCAAACTTTTAGTAATCAAAAGAGCCATTGAACCCGTAAAAGATCAATGGAGTTTAATGGGTGGTTTTATTGGTGAAAACGAAGACCTGGATGGTGCGGCGAAAAGAATTCTTTTAGAACTCACCGGCTTGCATGATGTTTACCTGGAGCAGCTTCATTCTTACGGCAGTCCAAACCGTGACCCGATTGAACGTACCATTTCTGTTGTGTATTTCGCCTTAATCGATATCAATAAGTACAGCCAACAAATTAACGATCAATACCATGCAGAATGGTTTAAGCTTAAAGAGGTACCCGAGCTGATTTTTGACCATAACGAAATGGTTAAAGCTGCGATGGATAAAATCCGCTATCAGGCAGCCCTCCATCCTATCCTGTTCGAGCTGTTACCGAAAAAGTTCACCATCCCACAGTTACAAGCTTTGTATGAGCAGGTGTACGATTCTCCTATTGATAACCGAAACTTCATTAGAAAAATTACAGCAAGTGGGCTTTTAATAAAACAGACGGAGAAAGATAAATCAAGTTCGAGGCGTGGTGCTTTCTATTTTAAACTCGATAAAAACAAACACAAGGCACAATTTCAGTCGTTTTTAAATTTTATACCCAAGTAATATTTTTTTAAAAAAAAATAAGGGTGCGCAGAGCGGATACAAAATTATAAATCAAGCACTTGACTTAACATTTTTTTAACCCAGCTGAACACCCCCTAAATAATTTTAAAAAAACATTTGCACGATTAATTATTATCTCTATATTTGCACCTCCTTAAACAACAAGGAAAAATGATTCCGTAGCTCAGCTGGTAGAGCATTACACTTTTAATGTAGTGGTCCTGGGTTCGAATCCCAGCGGGATCACAGAAAATAGTATCAAAACTACGTAAAAGCTTGCAAATCAAATGATTGCAAGCTTTTTTGTTTTAGTGGAAAAACTAAAATACTCACCGATTCTCATATTAAAAGTGTGTAATTCGGTGAGTAATTTAGGCACTAAAAGAACTCACCGAATTATTTATAACCACTTGTTTAACAAGTTGTTCGACCATCGAACGTCTTGACGTTTTCAGACTGCAGGGCTAATTTTGTTAACCTTAATTCAGTTTATATGAAAACTAATTTTAGCCTGCTTTTTTATCTTAAAAAGCAGAAAAACTACCATGGCGGCCATGTGCCAGTTTATTTAAGAATAACCGTTGGCGGAAAAAGGTCAGAAATGACCAGTGGGCTTGAGTGCGATCCTGAAAAGTGGAATACAAAATCAGGCAGACAGGATGGAAAAAAGGAAGATGTCAGAAGCTTTAATGCTCATCTGGACAATCTGCAGTCAATGATCAACCAGGTTTATAGAAATCTTTTTGATGCATGCGAAGTTATTACGGCCGAAAGCATTAAGTGTAGATTTATCGGGCGGCAAGTCCGGAAGCATACCTTGATGGAAGGCATCAAAGTACATAACGAAAAAATGGAGGCTTTGGTAGGAAAGGAATACGCCATTGGTACTTTGAAGCGCTTTCAGGTCTTGGAAAGGCATCTTTTCGCTTTCATGAACGAGAAATACCAGATCACAGATATCAACATCAAAAATATCAACCATGCGTTTATAAGAGATTTTGATTTTTTCCTAAGGTCAGTAAACGGTTGTGCCAATAACACAGCAGTAAGGTATCTGAAAAGCCTTGGTAAAATCCTGCGCATTTCATTGAGCTTAAAATGGATTGACAGCGATCCAATGTTTGGATATAAACTAAAGAGTAAAAATGTAGAGCGTCCATTTCTTACAGAGGATGAATTAATCAAAATTTCAGAAAAGCAGTTCTTGACCGAGCGGCTAAGTCAGGTACGGGATGTATTTATCTTCTGTTGTTTTACAGGGCTTGCATATTCTGATGTAGAGAAACTGAGCCTTTCTAATATTAAAACAGGTATAGATGGCAAACAATGGGTTTATACAAACAGAACCAAAACGGGAACCCGGTCGGCTGTTCCCCTATTACCACCTGCAATCGCAATATTGGAAAGATATAGCGACCACCCATATTGCGTCACAAAGGACAGGGCATTGCCAGTTTCGAGCAATCAAAAGCTAAATGAGTATCTCAAGGAAATTGCCGCAGTTTGTGAGATCAATAAGCCTTTAAGCTCACACATTGCCAGGCATACCTTCGCAACAACGATAACCCTGTTAAACGGTGTTCCCATGGAAAGCGTATCGAAGATGCTTGGGCATACCAATATCAGGACTACCCAGATTTATGCAAAGGTTCTTGATATAAAGGTAAGTGCAGATATGGCGGTCTTGCAAAACCGATTCTCTATAAAATAATCAAATGAAATGTATAAGCCAGCACGCTTTAGTGCTGGCAAATTCGAAAAATTATGAATAAGATCATAAGTAATATTCTAATTCAGGAACAGGTTGTACTTGAAAAGATTTATCATATCCGGGATCAAAAGGTAATGCTGGATCTTGACCTTGCTGTACTTTACGAAGTTGAGACTCGTGCACTCAAACAGGCAGTCAAACGCAACATTCAGCGTTTTCCGGACGACTTCATGTTTCAGTTGACAAAAGAGGAATGGCAGCAGGTTATCACAATTTGTGATAACCTCCCAAAGTCGGCAAAATTCAGCCCGGCAACCCCTTTCGTATTCACCGAACAGGGTGTAGCCATGTTATCCAGTATCCTTAATAGTGAGCGTGCCATTAATGTCAACATTCAAGTCATCCGGATATTTGCACGACTCAGGAATATGGTAACTGATAATACTCAAATTCGTTTGGAGATAGAAAAGATAAAAAACAAGCTGGAAAACCAAGATAAGAACATGGAAATTGTTTTTCAATACCTTGATGAGCTATTAGCGCTTAAGGAAAAGCCAATTCCCAAAAGAAATAGGATCGGGTTCAAACCGGATGAACTATAGTACATAGAGGCGGAATTGCATTTCCGTATATACCATAGTGAAAACCCCGGGTTGGTGAAGTGGGTTTTCACAGGCCGAAAATGCGGGAGAGCCGGCTCTCAAAATAGTGGATTAAAAAGAATTTAATGATAACAGAAAGCGACTCTCTGATGATCTTGCTTTCTGTTATTTAGTCATCTATTTTGTTTCTGCCTTGTTACTATAAAAGAAAAGTTCAGGAAGCTGATCATCTGGTTACAAAAGAAAAGCATGTTAGTCATTTCCTCACCTTCCGGAGATTCAGCTTCTAAATGAACCCAACCCTTGTAAAGTTCCCATAAATTTGCCCTCGCCTCGTGCAATGGAAAATTAACGAAAAAATAATCCATCTCAGAATCTGCATTTTCGATTTCTTCTTCGGTAAGCCCTGAAGGTTGATAATCGAGTAGTTTTTTAATTCCTTCCATGTCGCGATTTCTATTTGATTTCAAGCTCATACTGTTTTTTGATTTCATCTACATACGGTTCGAAATGCTCCTTATAATAACCCTTAGGAATTTGAATCTTAAAGTTTTTACGACTAAAAAACAGCACTACCCTCGAGTCCGTTTCGGATTCCAAAAGATACCAAACAGTGGGGTTCGAAGAGGAGCAGATGAAAAACATAGCAATCCTATCTTCGCAAAAATGCAAGACCTTTCCTTTCACCTTGAACCTCAACTTAAGTTCGTAATAATCAACCTTATCACTAAGTAAAAAATTTAAACGGGGTACTTCACCTGAGAATCTGGCAACCTGCATATCCTTCTTCATAGGTCTCTTCTGAATATTTCTCATCCCATAGGTAAACAGGTAATGTGTAAATGGCTCCGTCGATAGCATTGGGAGTGCTTTATTGAATAGTTCGAAAATCTTCCTCTTATTGCTGAAATTGAGATCGTCTATTTCGTCAGAACGTTCATTACTGTCTCCGTATTCCCTGAACTGAATCTTCGCAATTTTCTTCATCTCGTAGCAGATGCTGTTCAGCTCAGTTTGATTTCCGGAAAATTCAGATTGTTCAAAACTATCGTCTTCTTCGAAGAGAAACCCCGTGAAAGATTTTACAGTCTTATTATCTGCATTTAAGGTAAAGCTATACGGTATCAGAAAAGGATAATGGTTGGAATGGAACCTGACAGGATCGGTATTTGCAAGGCAATAACCAATAAGGTACTCATCGTTTAATGTAGCGAAACCATTAGTCACCTGTTTTCTCTCCAATACCTTGCGTTCGGATATGTGCAGGAAATAATCATCTGGCCTGAAAAAACCCTTAAATTCTTTTTTAAGCCTGATGTCCACTCCATATCTATCGCAGATTACTTCAAGATATTTGGATCTTCCGGTTGCTTCATTAAAGCATTCCGGCCAATAATATTCCTCAAAGTCATGAAATTCATTCCATAACATCGCCCTCAAAGTACGGTAGGCATATCTTCCTAGATAATTTTCATCCGTATCAATATTGCAGCTTACCAATAAATGATCATACTCCACCTTTAAGGAAACTTTTACCGGCGGCTCATTTTCGAGCTTTACCCTGATTGTTAATACCCCTTTCTTAAACGAAAGTAGTTTTCTTTCAACCATATAGTATGGCCGGTTTCCGGCTCGATGCTCTGTATGTGACTCCAAAACATTTAACCTCAATATACGGGTATTCTTATCAAACGGAAGTTTATAGAACTGGGATTTAGGTTTTCCGGCAAGCATCATTTCATCAGCCATTGTCAGTTTCTCCTTTCTCTGCTTCCGCCTCTTCACATTCGGCAGTTAGAAGATTGATCTTTTTATCACAAAGATCTTTGGCGAGAATAAAAAAATGATGAACCAGGCTATATAGTTTATCAGCATCACCCATCTCGACATTGAAATTATCTTTATACCTGGCGTGGCTGTAACTATTCATGAGCTTCTCAAAAAGCCTTCTGTTTTCTGGCGTTCCAAGCAAAAGCGCTCTCGGCTGCTCCGAGAAACATGCACAGATATCCAGTAGCCTGCCCAAATGATGAATATCCGACCTGTAAGCCATAAAAACCCTGATCATGGCAATGCAGGACTGCTCAACAACCTGGTGAAGCATGAAAACGCACACATTGAATTTTTCATTGCTATAACATTCACCCGCTCCGTCCAAAAATCCCTGCGCCATTGGAATCCTATGGTATAGATGCTTACGGGCTTTTTCAAGAGATATCTTTTTTTGAAGAGCATATTCAGGAAACAGGTTCAGCGTACCGTCATGACTGTATAGCTGAATGCCGGTATTAAACACAGTTATAAAAAATCTGTTATTAGCTGCAATTGCGGTTTCTACGCTCTCTTGGCTATGAACAAGGATCGTGATCTTACCATGGTTAAAATGCGTATTTACATAATCCTGAACGCCATGCTCAATTCTTGTGGTCCCTTCAATTACCATTAATAAGTAATAGTGAAAATTGCTGCTTGTCTGTTGCGGTGAGAAGGAAGTACAAGAATTCTTTATGGAACTTATTTCACCGAACTTTAGAATTTGCAAGGGCATGAACCGCTCTGCAAGTTCCTTAACAAAATTGGAGAATGGCTCTGGCCGGCCCTCTACTGGCTTTAATGATTTCTTTTTCATATCTTCATCGTTATTATGAAGACCAATTTCGATTGGAAAAGACGCGTACCGAACCAATAATGGTTGTTAAATACAATCACATGGTTGTTTTTAACTGTCAGAAATTTTTAAATATATTTGGCCATGGAAACTTCAGAAAAAACGAACAGAATGCATCTTGGTAGAAAAGTAAGCCGTATCCGTGAACTGCGTGGAATGAAACAGGAAGCGCTTGCTACAGAACTTGGCATAAGCCAACAGGCCATTAGCAAAATTGAACAAAGTGAGGAAATTGAAGATTCAACTTTAGAAAAGATTGCCAATATACTGGGAGTAACATCGCAGGCTATTAAAGAATATTCCGATGAAGCTGTTTTCAATATTATTTCGAATACTTTTCATAATACCAGTAGTGATAATTCAACATTAATAGCCAGCTCTCTAAATTATCAGCCAACATTTAATACTATTGAGAAGATTGTAGAGCTTTATGAAAGGCTTCTGAACAGCGAGAAAGAGAAAGTTGAATTACTTAAGAACAAATGAAAGTTTACTAGAAGTAGCACTCACCCGTCTACTAAATAATATTTAATAAACTATAAAGGTTTAAGAAAATAGGGTTAAAAAATTCTTTTTAGTCCTACTTTATTTGATATCATTTATAGCTTCGCTTTTTTGAGGGAAGTCGCAATAAATAATAATATATTTAGTAGAAGAAAGATTCACAAGCTTTCGTTCGACTAATACACACTCATATTTTAGGTCTTACTCTTCAACGAATTGCTCAGCATTCCATATGCTAGCAAAAGTACAATTCCTTTTAGTCCAAACATTTAAATATTATCGTAGATTAGCAAAAAGATAAGATCATTTTAACAGTCACTTTAGCGCCTCAAAACCTAATATGGAATTCTCCATAGCCAAAGCACTAGCAAATTTTCTTTCTGCCAATTAATTTAATTTTGACTGTAATGGAGAAAAAAGCATTGTCCTTTGATGTAATAACAGATAATATCACTAAGCAATTGGATTCAAGTAGGCAAAACTGGCTTTTCGGAGCTGGGATAAGCTTTGAATCCAATATTCCACTGATGATTCCGCTAACTAAAAGAATCGGAAGCATCATTGATGGATCAGGTCAGACTAAAAATATCGAAATCTATAAAGCAATCTCGTCAGAACTAGATGAAAAATGCCATATCGAACATATTTTAAGTCATCTAGGAGATCTAATAGCTATCGCAACGAGATCCAAATCTAAGTCATCGAGTATTGCGAGTCAATCATACAATCAAAGCGAACTTGCGAATTTGCACGGATGTATCATTGAAGCGATTGGTGAAACTGTACGGTATGGATATTCCCATAACGGAACGATAGAACTTATAGGAAAGCAAGAAGAACCTATTGTTGAAATTGAGCATCATCAGAATTTTGTTAAAGCTATTTTTGCGAACCGCTCTAATTTGCTATCCAGATCTAAACTTACTTTTTTCTCAACAAACTATGATACCTTATTAGAGGATGCGCTAGCTCTTGAAAAATACACTGTTATAGACGGCTTTTCGGGCGGAGCTATAGGTTATTGGAATCCAGTACAAGAATTCCAAAATAATCACTCTCATCCGAATAGATGTTTATTGTATAAGTTGCATGGCTCAATTGATTGGCAACGTGATAAAAATTCGGGGTTGGTTCGTACACGCTATGGAACGAAGTATCTTTCAAAGAAATCTGATATTATGATATATCCTCAAGCAACTAAGTATGTTGAAACTCAAAAAGATCCATTTTCGTTTTTATTTAGTGGTTTCAGAACTGCCCTCACTCAAACAGATGATAATGTTTTGATTACCTGTGGATATAGTTTCGGAGATGAACATATTAATGCTGAAATTGAGACTGCATTAGCACTTCGAAATAATGCCACTACATTAATAGCTTTCATTCAAGAAGCACCAGACATAGATACAGGCGTAGTAGTGAATGAAAGGCTCGATAAGTGGTTGGCAGATAAAGAATTTCACGATAGAATTTATGTTGCTGGTAAGAGAGGTGTGTACTATAAATCCACCATACCACATCAACCAGCAAATGGTGCTGATTTGATGTGGTGGACTTTTAAAGGGCTAACCAATTTCATAAAAACCAATGACTATGAGTAAAGAGGAATTTAAAACACACCCTGCATTAAGAATAGGGAAAGTCGTTGAAGTTAACGGGAGCTTCGTTAGGATCGAGCTTGATATGAAGATCACAGAATTGACAAGATCAGTGTTTGGTCAAATTTATGCTGTTGGTCAAATTGGAAGCATTATTAAAATTCATTTTGGTCGCAAAATCTTATTTGCTTATGTTAGAATGTTGAGAATGCACTCTGACATTCTTGCTGAGGAAGGCAAAACTTCAATTTTACCCGGTGACGATAAGCGAATACTCGAAGCTGATCTTTTCGGACAAGGAATTTGGAGCTCAAAAACTGAAACCTTAACCTTTACAAGAGGGGTAGAAACTTATCCACTACCACTTCAAGATCCTTTCCTATGTTTAAATGAAGAGTTAGAAAGTATTTACCGTGCAGCGGAAAATCTAAATCTAGAGAAAGATAATCCAATGGTGCCTATAGGAAACTATATCGGTGGTAACGAAGCAATATGCCGAGCGAATATCGATAAGCTTTTTGGACATCATTGTGCAATACTTGGTTCAACTGGATCAGGTAAATCTGGAACGGTAGCGTCCATCTTACACTCTGTATTAGAACATGAAAGTAATGAGAAGTCTATAAAACCGAAGATTGTAATTATTGATCCGCATGGTGAGTATGCAAAAGCGTTTAAAGGAAAAGCCATAATTTATAATGCATATAACGATTCGTCAGATAGCTATGGAACAGCTACTGAATTGAAACTTCCATATTGGCTAATGTCAAGTGACGAGTTTAGGTCTTTGGTTATTGGAAAAACAGAATTTGAGGCTACCTCACAAACCAATATGGTTTACCAAGCGATAACGTATGCAAGGCTTTTGCAAACCGAATTGATTGAAAATGTAGGGAGTGATCCTCTTGGTGAATCTGACGATCAGCTGCCTCGATCAGGTATTCAGGAAGATTCTATTCTAAACTTTGATAGAGATAAACCAAATCCATTTTTACTTTCAGAATTTATAAAGCACCTTGAAAAAGTTCAAGGGCGTAAAGCGGGAAAGGTAGATAATCTTACACCGAGTGATAGTAATAGGCAGAAAATTGAAGCGATCTTGAAAAAATTAAAAGTGCTGAGATCAAACCCTCAACTCAAATTCCTACTGGAGGAGTTTAGTAACTCATCGCCAAGTTTGAAAGATGTTTTAAATCAATTCATAGGCGAGAATGAGGGCAAAAATCTGAGAATAATCGACATATCAGGTCTGCCAAATGAAGTTGCTGGCCCTCTCACTGCTTTAATTGCAAGATTACTATTCCAATATAAGGTTTGGCAAACAAGAGATGAAAGAGAAACAGACCCAGTTTTGTTTGTATGTGAGGAAGCGCATCGCTATGTTCCAAATCAGGGAGAAGCTCAGTATAAAGAAGCACAGGAGGCAGTTAGACGAATAGCAAAAGAAGGAAGAAAATATGGGATTGGATTAATGTTGGTATCACAGAGACCTTCAGATGTTGAATCAACTGTTTTATCTCAATGCAATTCTTGGATTGTTTTGAGGCTTACAAATTCAAACGACCAAGAGCATGTTTCAAAATTCCTACCAGATAGTTTAGCTGGATTAACTAAAATGCTACCTGCCTTAACCAGGCGAGAAGCCATATTTGTTGGAGAAGCTGCAGCTCTACCGAGCAGAATAAGGATAAGAAAACTAGATCCAGATCAATTACCAGATTCAAATGATATAAGTTTTGTAAAAGGATGGTCAACTGAAACCTCTGAGAAATTCAATGTTGATGCAATTGCTAAGAGGTGGATTGGGAAAACTGAATAATCGATAGATTAATAATCTACAACAATATTATGAAAGATGATTTTATGTTAATATTAGGTTCTGTGAATTAAAATTATCCTTGAATCAATTTGATTTAATAAGATCAAGAACAATTACGGAAAACCATAATTTTAGTAAAAGTCAATAAACTATATTTGTGAGTTACGTTAATTTGAAGAGAAGTGGGAGCCATCAAACCTTAATTTATATTAAGCTTAAACTAGCGTTAAAAAAATAAATGTCTGGAACAAAAAAAGAAAGCCATTGGATTCCATTGGCAGATCTTATGACTGTTTTAATGGTAATTTTTCTATTTATGTCTATTTCTTATATGGCACTGGTAGAAAAGCGACAGAAAGAACAAAATAAAATATTCAAAGACTACGAAGAATCTAAAGTAGCCTTATACAATGAACTAAATGAAACGTTTAAAAAAGATTTTTCCAAATGGAATTTAAAACTTGATAATGACTTGTCAATTAAGTTTACTAATCCACAAGTTCTTTTTAGTGAAGGTAGTGCTGATATTACTTCGCATTTTCAAACTATTTTGGTCGATTTTATACCAAAATATCTGTCTGTTGTTTTACAGGAAAAATACAAAAACAAAATAGCAGAAATTAGGATTGAGGGACATACCGACACTAAACCTATTAAGCGTATTGGAGACCCCTATATTGACAATATGGTATTATCCCAAGATAGAGCAAGAAACGTACTTGCATTTCTACGAACACAAAACTGTTTCAACAATCTACAACCAATTGAAAAAGAAAGGCTACAATATTGGCTTACAGCAAATGGACTTTCTTATGGTCGTGCAGTTGACAAAAATTATAAAATTTCCTTTGACAGTAAGGAGCCTATCGACAATGAAAAATCAAGAAGAGTTGAATTTAGAATTGTTACAACAAGTGAAGCCATTATCAAAGAGGCACTTAAAAACATCGATAACAAATGAACATAGTAGAAATAATTGTAGCTATTGCGATGCTCAGCTACCTTGTATATAGCATCGTTGTACTTAACAGTGTAAAAAAAGGGTATAAAAATGTAAATCAAAACTATCTTGAATTGATACCATCTATGTTTACGACAATTGGTATACTCGGTACATTTGGAGGTATCGCATTTGGTTTATTAGGATTTGAGTCAACGGATATAGAAGGAAGTATTCCCAAATTATTAGATGGATTAAAAACCGCATTCTATGCCTCAATTGCGGGTATTGCCCTATCTATTATATTTTCAAAAATAATTGCATTCATAAAAAACAAAAATGAAAAAGGAGTTCTAAGCGATGAAACCAATGCCATAAATAATTTAATAGAATCATTAACAGAACTAAGAATTGATTTTACATTTACTGATGATAATGGAAATACAATTAAACCAGGAAATGTTTTTCGAGACATTTATAAAGAATCTGCCAAACAATCAAACGCATTACAAACCTTCTCTTCTGATTTAGCATTGACCATTTCGGCAGGGTTTGAACAAATCTTAAATAATCCAACAGAAGGTGTTGTTGCTGAGTTGAAGTTGGTAAAAGCAGAAATTGAAAGTTTAGGTAACAAACTAAAAGACCCAGCTACAGATATGACGCAAAGCATTGTAAAAGAATTGCAGGAATCAATGGGTAAAATGATTGAAGAATTTAAAACTTCAATGAGTGGAGATACCAAAAACGAAATGGAACGCTTGGCAGGACTACTTGGTCAAGCAGGCGGTTCATTAACCGACTTCCCTGCCAAGTTGCAAAATATGACGGACAACCTAAATGAAAATTTCAGAGGTTTGCAAGATGTGGTACAGCAAATTTCAAAGCAAACGCTTTCGCAATCGCAAGATTCAACGAATGCAGTGAAAAAGCAAGTTGAAGATATGAGTGAAATATTAAGAACCAAAGTTGGAGATTTGCAATCGGGACAACAATCTTTACTTACCGAACAGTCTAAAAATTTACAAGTTTCTGAAAACCTACTGAGTGCGTTCAACACAAGTATTATAAATATGAATGGACTTTCTGTTGGTGTAACACAAAGTATTAATAAACTCAATGAAGCTCAAACCGCATTAACAACCACTATTTCAAATTTCCGAAATGCTTCACAAGAAATCAATTCTTCGTCAAGCAAGTTTGGAGAATCACAAGTAACATTCTCACGTTATTCAAATGAATTTTTACAAAATAACTCAAACACTATTGATGAAATCCAAAAATCCTTAGTTAAGGCAAAAGATGTTTCAGCAGATTATGCACAGAAATTTGAAATAATTGAAAAAGGACTTCAAGATATTTTTGCAAAAATCACCTCAGGACTAAAAGATTATCAAGCAACCGTAAGCGGAAGCCTTGAAACCTATTTAGGGAAATACACCGATGCTTTGACCAAAACGGCAGAATCTCTTGCAGGAGCTTCATCAAAACAAGAAGATATTTTGGAAGAACTAACCGAGCAGCTTAGTAAACTAAACGGAAGAAAAAATTAATATGCCGACAACCCAAGACATATTACAATTTCATTTTTCACCGACTACATTTCAGCAGTCGGCACAAAAAATAATTCCAATTACCCTTTCATCATTAAATGAACATAGAATTGATAAACTTCAAAAAATAATAGAAGAAGTCGGTGCAAGTTCTTTTTCATTTTCAGGCAACAATCTTATTCCACAAGTATTTAGAAAATTTAAAAGTTCTATCAATAATTCAAACATTGCATTTGAACGTAGAGAATTAAGAACACTAACCTATTCACTAAATTTTTCAGAACCAAATTTAACTACAATTTTCAGCAATGAAAATGAGTTAAAATTTACTTTAACTTTGTTAGAATCAAATTGGCGAGATTCTTTTTTAGTGGGATTGATAGATTGCTTTTTAAAAAACTGGGAAACAAAGCATCAAAAATCATTGGAGCAATTAGAACAATTCATTGCCAAAATGTTAGATAATTATACTGGCAATAGAAGTGCATTAATTTCTTTTAAAAATAACAAACGTTATTTCAGTACAAAAAACGGAGATTTAATTTTAGGCGATACAATCGCCAAACTAAACAAACCAATTCAAGAAGCTACAAAGATATTAGGCGTTCCTGAATCTTGGTTTGACTATCCATATTTCTCAAAAGTTATTGTAACTTATTACGAAAGAAACAAAAGCAAAATTGCTATTGAAGTTGACAACCTCAATGATGTATTGCAAAAACATAACAGTTCTATTACAAGTAAACGATTAATCAGTAAAATTATAATTCAAGCTAACGAACCTCAACTTGCAACTGTACAAGATAAAATAAAAAAAATAGCCTTCACTCAAATAGGCGACCCAAGTAATATTTCTAATTGGACAGCTTTTGAGAATGCAACAGAAATTGAAAAGCGAGAAATAATTCAAGGACGAAATATTTTGAACGAGTGGATTACACAACAATTTATCAATGTGTTTTTCAATGTTTGTATCAATGATGAAAGGCGAAAGAAATTTTGGCTTCGTTTTGCTTCAAAAATATCATCCTTTAAAGTTTATGGTCCGCTTCACACAAAAAACATTCTAAAACGTGATGAAAGAATAGCCGAATATGTGGATGCAAGATTTGAAACAGTTTCAAGCAAAAGAGATGTTTCTGCATTCATATTGTACATTGGCGATTATATGTTGATTGAGTTTAGCAACGAAGGCTACGCCTTTTATGCTTATAAAATTGACAGTACATTAATACCAAGTTTAAATTACCAACTAAATAGTGTAGATGATTTGCGTAATGGCTCCATGCCAATGGCTGTTCACAGCGATAATTACTACGATTACTTTAACGATGAAGGGAGATTAACGCACAGAGATGGCAATCAAATTTGGGAAACAAGATTCAATAGCTGGATGAACAAAAAAGTATTCGGATGATTTTAAAATATTTACAAGACAACAATAGATTTTCTTTTTACTTCCTAAACGAATCGAGAAGCAAAGTTCCTGTTTCAGAATGGGAAAAATTACAAACAGAATTTTTATCACAACTTGCAATTCTTACTGAATTACACGACAATGGTTTAGCAGATTATACAGACAACTCTTGCGAAATTGAAAGTATTGATATTTTAAGATTTAACGATATTGATAAGCAAATATTGGATTTACCAAACAGTTACCCGTATGAAATTTTTGTAGAATCAGATGGAACTTTAACCCACGATTCTTTTAAGTTCAAATATGGATTTTATGATTTCGCACCCAATGGAACAAGACTAAGAACAACCCGAAACGGAGCGCTAATAAAAGTCGAAGAAAACGAATATCTACTATCTGAAAACCAATTTTTACTTTGTCAAGCAATTGATGAGTTTAACAGTTTATCCGAAAGCGAAAAAGGAAATGTAACCAATCTGAAAAAACTTTCAGAACTAAAATCATTATCAAAAGAAAGTGGTTCAACATTAGAGCATTTTCTTAATAATCAAGAGCTGTTTATTCCTGAAAAAATAAAATTAGATATTGATTTCAATAATGGCGTTCTTGAAATTTTGCCTTCGGTAGAAATTGAAAACGCAATTGGTTTTACCAACACGTTTGATAAATTACCAATGATTAGGGATGTTTATCCAGTATCAGGAAATAATGGCGAAACAACGAGAGTTGTGATTTCTGAAAATCAAAAGAATGAACTTCAAAAAGTAAAAGCAAAAAGAAAAGTTTCAGACCGTAACGACATTCAAGAAATTATTGAACACCCTGAATTGTTCTTTAATGATGAGGAAGTAGATTTTACCGTTTTTTATAGTGACAGGGTTAAAGAAATTGGCATTTACAGCCCAAAGTTCTACCCTTTCGCAAGTCCGTACAAATCACAGTGGATTCCCGGAATTGTTATTAAAGACAAGGTACACGGAGAAAAGAGAATTTATTTTAAGTCGCAAGAAAACCTTTCTGATTTCATAGAGCAAAAAGAAAACGCAGTTAAGGAAAAGAAACAAACCGTTCAATGGGAAGATGCAGAAATACCAATTGAAGAAGCTGAAAAATTTATCAAAACGGCTAAGAAACAGTTTGAAAATCCTAATAAACCTATAAAGCAAGAAAAGAAAACAGACCACGAAGTACTTATAATTAAAGAAAATGCAGAACTAACTGAATTTTCAAATGGAAATGAGTTACCCGATAATTTACAACACAATTTTTATAGCATTTCCAATTTAGAAAACGGGATTGCTTTAAAAGAACATCAGAAAGAAGGCATTTCTTGGTTACAATCTCTATTCAAAGAAAACTTTGCGGGTGGATTATTAGCTGATGATATGGGATTAGGGAAAACTTTGCAATTATTGTATTTTCTTGAATGGCATTGCCAACATTGTGATGATAACAAACCTTATTTAATTGTAGCACCGGTAAGTTTGCTTGAAAACTGGGAAAATGAATATCATAAATTTTTCAGTCCACAAAATCTGCCATTGTGTAAATTGTATGGTTCAGTTTCTTTAACAAAGGAAAATAACCCTGCGAAAAATCAGCAAGACGCAAAACGATTACAATTCAAACAAATAATTTTAACCAACTACGAAACAGTAAGGTCGTATCAAATTAGTTTGGGATTGGTTGATTTTGCAGTTGTAGCTCTGGACGAAGCACAAAAAATAAAAACACCAGGAACGCAAATTACCAATGCATGTAAAGCTTTAAAAGCAGATTTTAGAATAGCGATGACAGGAACACCAGTAGAAAATACTTTGGTGGATATTTGGTGTTTAATGGACTTTGCAGTTCCCGGACTTTTAGGAAATGCAAAAGACTTTGCAAAGGAATATCAAAAGCCATTGAGTGATGAAAATACCGACATTATAGCATTGACAGAACAGCTTCGTAACAATATTGGTGTTTTTATCAAAAGGAGATTGAAAATAGATGTAGCAAAAGACTTACCAACAAAACACGATAACGAAAAATCAAGAATTAAGAAAATAATGCCACCAATTCAATTAGATCGCTACAAACAAGAAATTGAAATGGCAAATAATTCAAAATTAGATGGAGTAGAAAAAAGCAATCAAAGGCTGAAATCGCTCTGGGCAGTAAGAGATATTTCTGACCATCCATTTCTTTTAGAAAGTCAAATTTTGAATTTTACAAGTGATGAACTAATTGCAAGCTCATCCAAACTACAAACTACAATAGGAATTTTAGCAGATATAGAATCAAAATCCGAAAAAGTGATTGTGTTCGCAGACAGGAGAGAAACTCAAAAAATGTTGCAGAAAATCGTTTATGACACTTTTGGGTTATTTACAAGCATTATTAACGGAGATACACCTGCAACGAAACAAATAGAAGGAAAATCAAAGTTAAGCAGACAACAAACAATTGACCGTTTCCAGGCAGAAGATGGATTTAATGTAATTATTATGTCGCCTATTGCAGCCGGTGTGGGTTTAAATGTAACCAAAGCAAACCATATAATACATTATACAAGACATTGGAATCCTGCAAAGGAAGAGCAGGCAACGGATAGAGCCTACCGAATTGGACAACAAAAAGATGTGTTTGTGTATTATCCAATGGCGATATTTCCAGAGGATATGAAAGACGAGGATGGCAATAGAGTAAAGTCCTTCGATGAAATTCTCGACACATTATTAAATATTAAAAAAACTTTGGCAAGCAATACCCTTTTTCCGACTGAACAAGCAGAATTAACTCCAGACGAATTATTTGGCAACATATTTGGAGCTAAAACTGAAAGCACTCCAAAGATTCAAACGATTACGGATATAGACCGCTTGAATCCAAATTTATTTGAGGCATGTATTGCAGCTTATTATATTAAACAAGGTTTTGAAGTATACCTTACTCCCTACTCCAACGACAAAGGTGTTGATGTTGTAGCTTTTAGGAATGGGGAAAATTATCTCATACAGGCCAAACAGACTAAATCATTGGTTGGGAATGAAGCAATACAAGAAGTTTGTGCTGCAAAGAAATATTACGAGGATAAATTTAAAGAATCATTCCGCTTATTAACAATAACTAACAACAATTATAGTTCATCAGCAATTATTTTAGCAAAACACAACAATATTGAAATACTCAACCGAAATCATCTGGAAAATTTAATAGCAACCAACGATATTACAATAAAGGATATTAATAGAGCCGAGTCACGACGCATGCAAAGAATTTAGCGCATTCTATTGGGAACCACAAGGGAAGTCTCTAAAATCAAGGTTGAATAATATATAAACGAGTTTTAGCCACATCAACTGCCTCGTTTACTAAAATGCTCTTTTTGATCCTACACTAATTAATATTTGCAACATTGTTATGAAATATGGCACAATATCAAATAGAAATTAACGGACACTGAATTGCAAATATAAAATATAATAAAGACTTCCTAAAATCTGCCAAGGATTACTTGAGAGGATAAAGCGCTAACGATTTTTGGAATTGATATCCTTTTAATAAATTCCTTTATTTCTAGAAATACACAACTACAATCAATGATTGGCATTAGATTAGATTTTAAAAAAAAATCTCAAAACACCCAACTAGCAAAATCTTTGATGTCAAATCCTTTATGAATTTGTGAAACAACTATAATATTTTGTTATCAAAAATATAATGATTCATATTTTCCCGAAGCTACCTGCTAGGTCCCTGTGACTGTTGCAATTTCTTACGCCTCCGTTTCTCAACTTCCTCAGCAGAATCTGTCTGTGGGGGCTCGTATGTAGGTTCCATCAAGATTTCCAATAACCCAATGCCAGTATCTTTTGCAATAGTCATCATATTGCTAACATTGGCAAAAACTCCATCTGAAATTCTTTTCATCAAACTATCTATACTGATATCTCTTGAAATGTCAGTCGAGAGTTCGGAGATCATCTGCATCTGGGTTTTTTGTTCTGGGGTTCCGTTCTCCATAACATTTGCATATATAAACTTATCCTTGAGCCCTCTATCAAATTTGAATAAATCATCAAATACCTCCTCACCAGACTGTTTAAATGCACTGCGGTTAAATTGCCCTAATTTTGCAGAGTGTTTTTCATTCCTTCCTTTCGAGGTATTTTGAGGACTAAGCTTAACTTTATTGCTTAAATCTTTACGGCTCACAATCACTTGAACGTGCATTTGTCGTCCTTCTTTTCGATCGCCCTTTAGCTTTGTTCCGTTTTTTACTTCTTTATCTGTGTGCTTGTAATAACGGTAGTTTTCAACCTTACCAAACCATAAAAGATCGTTGTTGGTTTGAATACCGGCTCTTTTAAAATTCTTGGCGTATTCGTCCATAATTTTTACCGCCAATTCCTTGAGTTTCTCTTTTGCATCACTCTCTCCATATCGTTTAAAAAGATGCTCCAGCTCCTTTTGGCTCGGACTAATATTGATCAGGAAAAACTTACTGTCATCACGGCCAAGCTTTGCAATGTTGTTATCGACCTTAACCCGGACTTCCTGCCTTCTGATATCGTTTCTTACACCATTGAACCAGTTCTCGTAATCCGGCACTGAATTTTTCCCATTCTTCAGGTCATTCTCCTTTTCCAGATAATTGACCAAAGCTCCGCTACTGCCTTTGTTATTTCCCGTCTCAGATGCTGTGATGTTGATGTACATAGGCTAAATATTTTCAAGGGCTTTTCTAGCATGGCTTTGCAACTCCTCCTTTTTAGTTGCCGATACGGGCCATCCTAAAGATTCTCTTTGATTGATATAATAGTTGAGTATTTCTCTAAAACGAGATTTCAGTTTACTTTTTTCATTGTGGTACTGGTGAGTTCTGGAAATTTCTTTTTCCAGTTGCGCCATACGGTTAGAAATTCCGTCACTTTTCTTTTCCTCTTTCTGTAGATGCTGCCAGATTATTTTGAAATATTCTGTATGCTCTTTTGTTATTATAGTGAGTCCGTTACTATCGGTAAACATGGGTAACAGAAAATCCCTTTCCTGCTTTTTGAAAAATGATATTAACCTGCTTACTCCGTTTACCAGCTCTTTCTTAAGTAACTCGTCGTTGAAATCGATCGGGTCTTTTTTTGTACCATAAAAATAATTGACCATCTGTATAACCACGAGTTTTTTAGGTCTCCCCAGTTTCAACGAGATTTTTTCCAGTTTTTCATCAGTTGCTTTTGGATATCGCACAGACTTAACATTGATATCTTCCATTACCTATTTCCTTAAAAGTTCCTTTTCAATTCTATATTAAGCTTTACTTCACTTCCAAGTTTTGGATGCCATGAAGGCTTATAGTTAATAAAGCCACTTTCTGTCAACTCCCTGATATTTTTGTGATATGTAGAAACAGATTTTATCCTTGAAAATCGCATAAGCGTTTTTCTGCTTACATTAAATGGGAGTGTTACATCCTGATGATTAGAACATTGAACCAATGCAATTAATATGCTTAAATGCGTTGGGAAAAAATGTGGCTGCTCGGACGCATGCGCAAAGTACCTACGCAACCCTTTGTGGTACAAGTTTTCATCTTTCGTCATTTCATTTCCCCTCCATCATCTTTTCAATTTTTTCCCTACTGTAAAACATAGTTCCCCCGACCTTACGAAATGGCAAATTGCCATTGATACGCAGGTTTTGTAATGTTCCCGGCGAAATATTTAGCATTTTCCTTACCTCAGCACTCCTTAACCATGATTTACTTGAGACACTACTATTATTTTTTAATATATTTTTCATTTCATTCAGCATTTCTGTCTTGAACTGCTGCAGATCATCCATTGTAATGATGTCCATCTTCATAATTTGTTCCTTTCATTTTGATATATGCATTAATGCACACATACATATATTTTTACATTCAAATATTCGGTATACCTCAAAGTATACCATTTACTGTTTTTATCGGCCTGAAAGGCCAACAAGTATCCCCGGAGGATACTTGAAACCCCTGTAGAGATAGCTCAGGGCAAGCAAGTAGGGCCACTGCCCAACTTCCGCTTGCTCAGCCCCTGAAAAGGGGACTGACCCCCTGAACCGCCTTTCTACCGCCATTGACCACACCGTTGAAATCACCACACCCTTTTGGGCAGTCCCGAATTATCATGCTGTGCCAGTGATTTGTTACACATGAACCGTTGTTATGTGGATATATAGCTGTGTTGCTATATGGATATATATCTGCTTGGCTATAGCGATATTTAGTTATGTTGGTGGTGGGATACCGTTCGTTGGGGAATAGATTTCTTCAGTGGTTTTCTTCTTTCCCGATCGTACCCATTCGGATAGTTCCACCGTGGAGAAATAAAGTCTTTTGCCCCGCTTGTTAACGGGGATTTCCTTCCGGCTCACTTTGGTGTAAAGGGTGGGTACGGACAGGCTGAGAAATTCGGCAGCCTGTCTGATGGTCAATAAATCGTCTCGGGGAAGTTGGGGATTTAGCAACCTGTTTTCTAGCAACAGGTCTTTAATTAAATCTACCTTTTCGTGCAGTACGCTAATGGCCTGCGGTAGTTCTTCAAATGTGTACTTCATATGCGGTATCTTTTGTTTTGATACCGCAATGTTAGTCGCTTGTTTTGTAGGGTTACAACAAGTTAAACTGCATCCTTACCGTTTCCCTACTAATATTTACTATTTTTTTTGTTTCGGACTGTTGGAACCAGAAAAGGAACTTTGTCTTTTATCCTTACCTCTAAAATCGGTGATTTGCAGACCTTAGTATCGGAAGATATTATCGCACTGAGCCAACCCTCAGAGTATTCATTTACTTTATCTCCATTGCTATATAAGAAGTGTTTGAGAATCCATTTTTCAAGTTCCGCTTTATTACATCCCACAATCAGATTTGCTTCATAAAGCTGCTTAAAAGCATCGGCAAGCTTATTACTGTTTCCGTTGAAGATCAACTGGCTTGCAGGTTCTGCGTCTGCTTTTATTAGGGCATCTAGCTGGCTGAAATGTTCTTTTGAAAAATAAGTCCTGATCAGTTGCAAAAAATCATCTATATACTTATGATTGAATTTTGGCCGACCCGCATCGGGATTATATGGGATTTTTGGGATTAGCTGTGCCGTAGAATCTTCAACTTGTTCGGGGCTTTTTTGCTTGGCCATCCATTCCTCGAAAGTTTCACGGGGATTTAGAATTTCATCTACTTCGCTGATCAGCTCACTTAAGAACTTGTCCCTGATATTCAAAGTATCGTGGAGACTTTCTACAAACTCATCACCTATATAAATATCCTTGTAGTCTGATTGCAGGTTGTTAACGATAAATAAATAATTGAGTTGGATCGAAAATATGAAGTTGCCGGGATATTCGGCTTTAAGTTCACCATAATGCTGGTGGAAATTTGTCCATATGAGTTTAAACCTTTCCTTTAATTTTTTTAACTGTTCAAATTCTCTTTTTAAGCTGACGTTGTTAAGGGACAGCAGATCAATTAGTGCCATATCTTTTAATACCCTGACTTCACTCTTAAAAGTAAATGAATCATAATAGTGGGTCTCGTGGGCAAGACTGTAAGACTGTTTCTCCCTTTCTTCTTTCAGAGGGCTGTTCAATTCACTTTTCTTAACGATGTGAAGGTTGAAAGTCTGTATTCTAATCAGAAATTGAATTAAACCATTCATGTTTTTGAGATAATTATTTCTGTACTAAAATAGTAAATTTTTATTCTGTAACTTTCAACTTACTGGAGCGCAGATTTTTAATTTCCAATTCTGGCTTACTAATCTCGTAACCACAAATAAATTGTGCCAGCTTGCCCTCACATTCTATACAATTTTTGTTTTATTCAAGGAAAAGTGTTAATGCTGAATCGTAAATTAAAAACCAATCTTCTTTCAATTTATAACCAGGCGAAGTAAATTTTTCGATAGCTAAGTTATCCTGAAAGACTTGTCTTTCAATTGGTTTTTTATTTAAATGTGGTACATTTACTCAATTGAAAGTAAATAGACTAAATGATAATTAACCAACTCGATCCCCGTAAAGCATTAAATCCCGCATATAAAAAGTTCAAGCCCTTGCGAAAAGATGTGGAAGCTTTTGTAATTAAACTAGAGGGTTGTATAAACACCATCAAGTTAATAGACGATAGGAATGAGAGCGAAGAACATTTGAAGTCACCTATAAAACGTTTTTTGGAAACCACGTTTTATCCTGAAAACGAAATTAATACCAAAGAGAAAATTGATTTAGCAATTTATTTGGGTAAAGATGCAACCTCTGATGTAGGAGTTGTAATAGAAGCAAAAAGGCCAAGCAACAAAGGCGAATTTATATCAACAAAAAGTCTCAACAAAAAAGCTCTACAAGAACTTTTGCTATATTACTTAAGAGAGCGAGTTGACTATAAAAATAATAACATTAAACAATTGGTTATTACTAATGGATTTGAGTGGTTCTTTTTCAAGGCGGAAGATTTTTATGAACTGTTTTATAAGAATAAGAAACTGATAAAAGAATATGAACAATTTAGAGACAAATTAAAGGATACATCAAAAAATGAGCTATTTTACAATGAAATAGCATATAAATATATTGAGGAGGTAAAGCACCTGTTACCATTTGTCTATTTAGATTTCAGAAGCAAAAGTGTTTCTCAATTAAATGATAAAGAGATTGTAATTATTTATAAATTATTTTCCGATGTCCATCTTTTAGGTAAGAGCTTTGGAAATGACAGTAACAGGTTAAACAAAGAATTCTACAATGAGTTGTTGCATATTATAGGGCTTGAAGAAGTAAAAGAAGGTTCTAAAAAAATTATCCAACGTAAAGAAATATCCAAGCGAGATTACTCTTCTCTTCTCGAAAACACCATATTCACCTTAGAGGACCGCGATTATCTCAATAGAATTAAACACATTCCTAATTCTGAAGAAAAAAGTTTTGTAGTTGGACTTGAACTGTGTTTGACATGGATAAACAGGATACTGTTTTTAAAACTTTTAGAATCCCAACTCTTAAGCTATAACAATAACTCCCCTGCATTCAAATTTTTAAACTTCAATTTTATTGATGGATTTGACGAGTTAAATGACTTGTTTTTTTCTGCATTAGCAAAGCCGATATCTGAAAGGCATCCAAAATATGCTGATAAATTTAAATACATTCCGTATTTAAATAGTAGCCTATTTGAGCACAGTCCTATTGAAAGCATTACTTTCGATGTGACCGCGTTAAAAGATGAGGACATGGAAATATCCCAGTCAACGGTTTTAAAGGATTCAGGAGGAAAAAGACTAAAAGGAAAATTGAATACATTGGAATACCTGTTCAAATTTTTAGATGCATACGATTTTTCTGCGGAAGCGGGTATCGAAATAGAAGAACAACATGAGAATAAGACGCTTATAAATGCATCAGTATTAGGGTTAATTTTCGAAAAGATTAATGGGTATAAAGACGGTTCCTTTTACACCCCTGGATTGATAACTATGTTTATGTGCAAGGAAACCTTGCAAATGATTGTGACTAAAAAATTTAGGGAGAAAGTAAATGATCAAATAAAAACGTTTGACGACGTAAAGGATTATTGTGGAAAGTTTTTTAAAAAAGCGGATACTTTGCGATTTAATTCTATCATTAACGAAATAAAGATTTGCGATCCATCTGTTGGTTCTGGGCATTTCCTTGTCTCTGCACTAAACGAAATGATAGCTATAAAAAGTGAGATGCATATTTTAGCCGACCAGGATGGAAATGCATTACCGTGCGAAGTTCAAATTGAGAATGATGAGCTTTATATTTCGGATGCTAATGGCGATCTATTTGATTATCAAAGAAATGACCCTAATAGTCTCAGGGTACAAAAATCTATATTCCACGAAAAACAAGCTATCATAGAGAATTCACTTTTTGGGGTAGATATAAACTCAAATTCCGTCAACATATGCCGACTTCGCTTATGGATTGAGTTATTAAAGAATGCCTATTACACAGATGAAGGCCAGCTTCAAACTCTTCCAAATATTGACATAAATATTAAGTGTGGCAATTCCTTGATCAGCCGATTTGGATTAAACGACAGTTTGAATTCTGCCTTTAAAAACAAGGAAATCACATATACAATAGAAGATTATAAACAAGCTGTCAAAAATTATAAAACCACTAACTCCAAAATAAAAAAAAGAGAAATAGAGGAAATCATTAACACTGTTAAACATAATGTTAAATCAACATTGGATAACAAAATGAAAGATAGGGTATCTAAGGCAGTTGGAGATTATCAAAAGGAAGAGCAGCGTTTGCAGAACCTGCTATTATTCAATGAGAAGCCGAAAAAAACTGAAAAGGATAATTTAAAAAAATTAAAGGATAAGGCAGATAAAACACTAAAGGAAAAGGAAGAAATTCTTCACAATCAGATGTATAAAAACGCGTTCGAATGGCGTTTTGAATTTCCAGAAATATTAGACAATGAGGGAAACTACATCGGTTTTGATGCCGTAATTGGAAATCCTCCTTATATCCAATTGCAAAAAATGGGTGCCGATAGTGATGCGTTGCAAAAAGTCGGATATGAAACTTTTGCTCGTACTGGGGATATCTACAGCTTGTTTTATGAACTTGGAAATAAAATTTTACGAAATCAAGGTCTTCTAATTTTTATAACTTCTAATAAATGGATGCGTGCTGCTTATGGCGAAAGTCTTCGCAATTTTTTTCTAGAAAAAACAGATCCTATCATGCTAATGGATTTTGGAGGGTCACAAATTTTTGATACAGCTACTGTTGATACAAACATTTTAATGTTTTCTAAGGATAAAAATAGACAACAAACTTTAGCATGTATTGTCAAAGAAAAAGTGTTAAATAATTTGAGCGTATATGTTAGACAATTTGGCGTTATTACCTCTTTTGCAAATAGCGAAAGTTGGACCGTACTTAGTGGCATAGAACAGTCTATTAAAACAAAAATTGAGGCAGTGGGAACGCCTTTGAAGGAGTGGAATATCAATATAAACTATGGTCTAAAAACGGGTCTAAATGAAGCATTTATAATTGACTCTCATAAAAAGGCGGAGTTAATAAAAATAGACGTAAAAAGTGCCGATGTTATACGACCGATTTTAAGAGGCAGGGATATAAAACGCTTCTCACATGAATATGCAGATTTGTACCTAATATATATTCCTTGGCATTTTCCTCTCCATGAAGACCCAGATATTACCGGGGCATCTGAAGCAGCTGAATCTGCATTTAAAGCTGAATTCCCTGCGATTTATGATCATCTATGCAAATTTAAGAAGGAACTTTCAAAACGTAATCAAGCAGAAACAGGCATACGGTACGAATGGTATGCTATGCAGCGTTGGGGAGCGAATTATTCAGCGGATTTTCTAAAACCCAAAATCATTTATCCAGGTATAATGCGTATTGCTAAAAGCAATACAAAAAATTTTCCCCGCTTTACCCTAGACGAAAACGAAAAATACTTCTTTGGAAACGACTGTTATTTTATTACAGGAGAAAATTTGGATTACCTATGGGTTTTTCTTAACTCAACTTTAATGGGATATATATTCAGATATTATATTTATTCTTTTGATGAAACTGGATATAAAATATTTACAGAATATTTTCAAAATATTCCAATTCCTATTCCAAATCAAGAATTATTAGAAGACGCTAAAACGCTGCGGAGTGAACAAAATATCAATCAAATTGACAACTGGGTCTTTAATTTAATAGGTTTAAATCGAGATGAAAGAGATGAAATTATGAATGCCACCGATAATCTGCTTGGAATACTTTAGTAAATTTTAATAAATCCGATATGTTTCTTTTCCTCTTCATTAAGACCATAAAGTTGAAAAATCATTTCATCAATCTCCATTTCTTCAACGGTAGTATCTTTGTTTTGCAAAACTAATTCTTGAATTCTATTTATTTTCGATTTAAAAATGAGATTAACTTTATCGGTTATTTTTAAAACGGGGATTTTCTCGAGAAATATTTTTCTAAGTTCTCTTGTTCCTCCTTGAAGTTCAGGGAAGTTGTCAGTAAAACAATATTTGAAAACGGAGGAATTTAAAAAACCAATAAGATATTCCAAGTGCTCACCTGTAATCATAAATGACTTGTCATTTTGCATAATCCCTTTTCATCAAGATAAAATGGCATAAATTTGGTCATGTTTGGGTATATAATTTTTTGCTTAAAAAAATCGCCGGCGTAGTTTGAACCCCAACGCTGCATAGCATACCATTCGTACCGTATGCCCGTTTCCGCTTGATTCCGCTTTGAGAGCTGTTCCTTATAGCTATGCAAATGATTGTAGATTGCCGGATATCTACATTTAAACGCAGATTCAGCTGCTTCAGACGCTCCGGTAATATTTGGATCTTCATGGAGAGGAAAATGCCAAGGAATATATATTAGGTACAAATCTGCATATTCATGTGAGAAGCGTTTTATATCCCTGCCTCTTAAAATCGGTCGTATAACATCGGCACTTTTTGGATCATTGGCCTCAAGCTGTTCTTTTGTATTTTTATCAATAATGAATGCTTCATTATATCCTGTAAGAACACCCCTGTAAATGTTAATTTGCCATTCTTTCAATGGTGTCCCTAATGCTTCAATTTTTCCTTTGATTGCTTGTTCAATCGGGCTAAGTATTGTCCAGCTTTCCCTCGCTGAAAATTGCGTTCTGATTCCAAATTGTCTAACATATACGCTGGTTTAACATGTTAAAAAATTGGATAGGTTTTTTTTATCCATTTTTGGAATAAATTATACAATTAATCTATAATCAATTAAACAAAAAAAAATTAGGATGATTTACGGCTATATTAGAGTAAGTACGGACAAACAGACAGTGGAAAACCAGCGTTACGAAATCAATAGATTTTGCGACAAGAATGTGTTTATTGTAGACAAATGGATCGAGGAAACTATATCCGGCTCTAAAAGTGTACAGGATCGCAAACTTGGTAAGTTATTAAAAAAGATGCGAAAAGAAGACGTCTTAATTTGTTCTGAATTATCGCGTTTGGGTAGAAATCTTTTGATGATTATGGCCGTGCTTAATGAATGTATGAATAGAGATATACAGGTTTGGACAATTAAGGATAATTACAGATTAGGAAGTGACATAAATTCTAAAGTGTTGGCCTTTGCATTTGGTTTGTCAGCTGAAATTGAGCGCAATTTGATATCTCAAAGGACTAAAGAGGCATTAGCTAGAAAAAAAGCTGAAGGTGTTATTTTAGGAAGACCAGTTGGGCGAAAGTCTACGAAGACAAAACTTACCGGTCAAGAAAAAAAAATCAACGAACTTCTCGGTAGAAAAGTATCATATAGCGCCATTGGAAGAATCCTTGGAGTTCATCGATTAACTGTTTCCAGCTTCGTAAAAGATGGGCGAACTTTGTTCGATGAAAAGACGATAAACTCAAATTTAAAATAAGTAATTCAAACACATAGTTTGGAAATCTATGTGTTTGATCCAAGTTTATTCCGATCTCATCAAAGGAATACCTAGCATTTAGTGATTTTAATACAATGGGCTTATCGAAACTTCAACCAAATATCTTTCATGTAAATAAATATAGCACTGCTAAAATTATTCACGTAATAAATGTATCAAAAAATGTCGTTATTTCTTGACATTTTTGACTTGCCCTGATTTTTTCTAAAGAAATAAAATCGCAATCACTGATGCAAACAACATTTGACTTGCCTGATCTCTGAAGTTGCCCAATTGCGCCAATTATTGATTTTTTTTCATCATATTTAGCCTTATCACCTGCCCTAACACTTCGAGATTCACTAATAGCAGATGTTTGAGGATTAATGCTCAATTTAAGAGGAAACATTCTGCCATCATCGTAATGAGATGTCAAAAAGTTGTTCGCCGCATCAAATATTGCTTGATTGCCTTCGATCATTAGGGGCATTAAAATATCTTCCAACTTTCCTGTATCATTGGTCCCGTCTGTAAATATAAAGGCTCCAATCTTTAATTTAGTGACCAGATATGAAGCACCATTTTCTTGAAACGGATCTACATTAATTTCCGGCAAAGCTTCACGAACCTCAGTATTTATATCAGATAGCCTATTGGCAACCCCTTTGTCATCGGCATCGAAAAAATACAGTAATGAAAGATTTGTATCTCTTGGTAATCTTTCAAATTCTCCTTCTTCAGTAATGAAACTTCTAAGTTCTTTCAATATTCTCATTCGAGGTTCTCGTTTTCCATCGCCTTCTAACGAGTAAAGAAAAATAAAAGAATCATTCTTGGTTAGCACATTTGATGGCAGTAGATTTCTTCTTACTTCAGTTAAATTTAATTGCTCCACATCAGTTTTAGAAGCTTCGTTAACGAGTAATTGATCAAATGGCTGCGGGTAATTTCCAATTTTAGTGTTCTCATTACTTTTAAAACCATTAGCTTTTAGCAATCTAACTATAAACGCAACATCATGTGGGCCTTCACAAAGGATGGTTAAAATTTGTGTAGCCATATTATCTTATATCTAGATTGATAGATTCAACTAATTGTTTTAACTTATTTCCTTCGAGAAACTTACAAACAATTCTCCCACCTTCTTCCTGCATGGAAAAGGCCGTTAAATCATCATCTGGGTAATCATTTTCAACAAATGCATCAATACATTCCTTGCTGTGAGTAGATAGGAAAATCTGGACGTTAAATTGATTCGCTGTTTCCTGAATGAATTGAGTAAAGTCAATAAGTAAGCTTTTATGTAATGCACTATCAATTTCGTCAATACACAACACACCATTTCGACAGTAACCTAATAGTAAAGCAATTTCAAATACTCGTTGTAACCCTTCTCCATATTTTGTAAGATCAATTGGCTTGTCTGAATCATCGGTTGAAACCATGAAACGATTTTCACCAGCATCACTGACTAATTCAATATTTTTTATAGATGGATCTAATTTTGCTCTTATAAAATCCTTTACCTTTTCAAAATAGCCCTCTTTTACGGCTGAAGTATGAGCTGTTTGAAGTAATATACTGTTATATCTGTATGGACTGGTAAATGCTGCTCTACAAAGTTTCGAGATGCCGTAAACCTCAGCTCTGGTTCTTTATTTGAATATAGATGAATAGTACTCGTTAAGTCCAAGTCGGCTACTTTCGCATCAGCAATAATGGTCGATAGATACCCCGTTTTCTCAATATCCTCATCCGTCAATTCATTTTTTATTTCTAATTGAGCTACTGTATTATTAAATTTCCCTGATAAATCAATATTGCTTATGAAGTTTTTATCCATCCAGACTGAATGAAACTCATTGGAAAATTTCCCTCGAAACTTTTCTAGATCAAAGTATGTGTTCAAGTCATTTAGCTGCGATAGTAAATAAAAGGTTTCCAAAATTGAAGTTTTGCCCTTATTGTTTCCCCCTGCAAAAATATTTATTCTCTTGATGTTTCTTATATCGATGTCTAGTAACTTGCGATACTTACCAATATGAAAGTTTGTAAAGTGGTTTGAAATATTATTAAAATGATTTGGAGCTTTTTTTTCGCTTATCAGAATAAGAGCCTGATTTAATGGAATCAGTGCATCTAATTTCAATTTCACCTTGTTGATTTCTTCATAATCAGCATCAGTTATGAACTCATTGAAATTAAATACTATTTTTGCTGATCCTTTGATATTTTCAATGGCATTTTTGAGTTTTGCTTCTCCAATTGCATCACTGAAAGTGTATGCTTCAGCAATACTTCTACTTTCTTCCATTCTGTTCAAAGCTTTTGAGTCATTTATGAATGAAGCTACATCTTTAATCTGCCTATACTGTGTTATAATTGGATCCTTTATTAGTTTAACTTCCTCACCACTTTCGGTAATTTCAATTTCTTCACTTTTGGATATCCAGGAGAAAAGACGCTCAACGTTATTACTTTTGACCGCAGAATAGTTATTGTCATCCCATCCTATCCATTCCTTCATTGAGGGAGTACCTATAACTGACTCAAAAATTGAGTACATGGGAGTCAAAAACTGATCACCATAGTCACTTTCTTTATATTGCTGTATAAATGAAAGGGTCCTAATACTTCTTCTCAATGCGAACTTTGAGATTGCTAAGGAATTACAAACCTCATTCTCTTCCTTTCCATGCAAATAGATTAAGTCGTATATTAGTTGTGCTTCATTGACAGCACTCCATCTTTTTTTTCCACTTATATGATGCAACCCCATGGTTATGAGATGCTGGACAGGATCCTCATCAATAATCTCAACAAGATCAATGCTTTTGAAATCGCTTTCGGTAAGCTTTCCAACATCATTTCCTTTCAGGAATTCTTCATACAAGTACTTTAAAGTGGTGATTCTCCGGTTGCCTTCTAGCACCAAAAAATTTTCCCCTAATTTTCTGACTTGGATCTGGTCGATATCTAAGAAGCCGTTTGCAGTAAAACTAGTGACCAAATCTGAAATATTCTCTCCATTTTTGCCTGATATAAAATTAATGGTCCGTTGTTGTACCCTAGTATCTACGATTTGATCTTCGTGTACAGCTCTATAATCCTGCCTGTCAATAAACCTATAGTTATTTGGGTCTAACATTAGGTTTTTGATGTGTTTTGTTATTCTTTTACTTTCCATTATATGCCAGTTGATTATGACTTAGCCGTTCTTTTTAAATGATCAACGAAGTTAGTTTTAGGTAAATGCTGCCTTCTGTCGACCCAAGTAACAAATATAGTTAATATTTTTTCAAGCAGACTTGTTCGCATATATGTTATAATTGGATAATGTAAATTGAATAATATGGACAGCCATAGAAACTTATAAGCTGATTTATTCCAAATTAGATAAAAAGATTTTCAGTGAAAACTACTTAAAATTTGATTATTTCAAGAGAAATCTTATATTTATATAATAGCATTTGTAGCTAAAACGTATTGAGATAAGTGGTGAGCGATTAGGTGAGTCGAATTGCAAACCCTACATAGGTAATATTAAACCCTGATTTTTGCACTAGGTGTAAATCCCAGCGGGATCACAGAAAGCCTCACAGAAATGTGGGGCTTTTTTGTTTAAAAGATGTTTCACTAACAATGCTAAAAAAGCCTCTTCAGCGAAAAGGCTTTTCTGTTTGTAGCAAATATCAGTAAATTGATCCTCTACTACTGATGTGCCTGGGCAACGATGTCTTGGGCGATTTTATTTCCATACTGCTCAAACTTTACTTTATCTTCAGCGGTCATTTTCGCTTTCAATGCTACTATTTTTTCTTTCCAGGGCCCAAATTTTTCACCCATTTCTTTGCCTATCTGTCTCATTTTAGCCTGATCTCCATTGGCTAGTTTTGCTTTTTGCTGCGCTTCTTTCATTCCCTCGCTAAAATAAGAGAACCATTCTTGCGCTTCTTTTTGAATTTCGGGACTAGAAAAGGTCGGCACACCTTTCATTGCTTTATCTATATCTACTTTATTTACCTCTACTTTGGAGCTTGTCTTACTTGTAATATCTTGCGAAGCTTTTTTATCATTATTACAAGCCGTTAATGCAACTACAGTTGCCAGCGAAAAAAGGATGGTGTTTATTGTTTTCATGATTTTTAAATTTATAAGGTATTTAAGATTGATATATTAATTTTAAGCAGCTTAGTACCCTTTTATTTCTATTTCTTTGCATTGAACTTTTCATATTTCGCGATGCATTTTTTCTGGTAATCAAAGTTGATCGCATCGCCAAACGTTTCTAAAAAGGTTTTTGGATAAATTATCTCGGAATTAATAAATGTTTTTACAGTTTTGCCTTTCACTTCTCTTTTAATCACACCCAAATATTGATTGCTTATCAAATTGATACTGGACTCAAAAAGTCCTTCATTTGGGTTGTCTCTGCCAAGTTTATCGTCTGTTCTTCGCATTTGCACGAGTTGCATTTTTTTAGCTGTTTTGCTGTATTTAAATACACTGATAAAACCTGAACGATCGTAATTATTCCAAAATTCAAATCCACTTTTCGTAACCACTAACGTATTCCCGAAATTCAGATAGTGTATTGGCTTGCTTTCAACCTTTCGGTACTGCTGACTAGATAACCGCAAAATCAAAACTTTCTTATCATCATCTATCCAAACACTATCTTTTTTGAGATCGCCATCAAAATCCTTTACAATTTTTCGAGTGGTTTGTGCAGAAACCGTGATGGTTAAAAACAGTAATAAAAAAAGAGAATGATATTTGAGTTTTTTCATAAGCGTCTTGTCTTCATTAAAGATCAGATTTATATTTTTTTTATTTCTTACTGATTGATATTTGTAAGGGAAAGCTTATTATTCGTGTGATGCGGTGAGATAAGCGTATTCATTGAAAATCTTCCGTTACGGTTTCAAAAAATAAAAAAGGTGAGTTATAAGTTCCAAAAATTAGACAAACAGATTGATTATATGCTAATGGTGATCATCTACTGAAGTATCTTGTATAGTTCTTGGATTGAGAAGACCTAACGCTATTGAACTCTAGAACGATAAGACTGTTCATTTGCCATTATCAGATGGCTGACACAAACAAGCTTTAAATGTTGATTTTAAGATATTATCCAATGAATTATTTTCCAATAGCTATATTTAAATGTTACGGAATCATGAAAATTTATCGGCCCCGAGAAGCCACACGAACAGTGAATATTATGCATCACAACAACATATAACCTTTTCAAAATTATCAGTAAAAACAAAGCCCCGGATAAACCGAGGCATAACTTGCAATCATTAATTTCTAATTCAGCGTATCAATCGTATTCAGATGTACTTCTGCTATTAAACGCTTTTCTAATTTCCTTATTCCATCAATCACCGAATGCTTCAGTGCAATTGGTGCATTTGATTCATCTACCCACTGTCTCATTCGGGAAATTTTTTCTTCAATTTCAAAAAATCTAAACTGTATTCGGGCAGTTTCTTCCACCATTTCCACAAAACTGTTTCTCATAACTTTTTAGTTTAACTCCATCCCTACGGAAGATTTTTTTAATTTAATAACGTTTTAAAGAGCTGATTGTTTTGCAATTAGCCAAATCGACCTTTCAGTAAACAAACATTATTCCACATTTACATAATAAAAAAATGCCACATGATTTCTCATGTAGCATCTTATCATTTTTTTCGGTTAGAATCGATAACCGATACTTCCAGAAAATGTTCTCGGACGCATTGGTTCAAGTGTGGTCCAACCTTTATAATATTCTTTATCGGTTAAATTATCAAGTTTCAAACCAAAAGTAAAAGCTCCTGTTGCGTATGATGCCGAAGCATTTAAAATGGTGTAAGATGGTAATGTGAACACACCTACAGTTGCGTCATTTACGATACTGTTTTCGCCAGCATAGTTTCCACCAAAGCCAAATCCTAAACCTTTAGCAGCACCATGGCTAATTTTGTAGCTTAACCATAAGTTTACCAAATCTTCAGGACCAGCGGCAACTGGTCTTCTACCTTGCACATTCGCACCTGCATTGGTCAGCTTACTTTTATTTTTAGAATAACCTGCGATGATATTAAATCCATCGAATGGATTCGCAATAATCTGCGCTTCGAAACCTCTGCTATACTGATCACCACCCTGAGTATATTGGTTTAAGCCGGTGCTCAATACGATGTTCGAAACCTTAATATCATAATAACTTAATGATCCTGATAACTTTCCATCAAACAAATCTGATTTAATACCTGCTTCTAATTGGTTGGCATGCTCAGGATCGAAAGTGGTAATCACATTAGCACCACCAACTAACTGATTGATTGGCGCAACATTTTTGAAACCATTCATGTAGTTACCAAACACCGATAACTGATCTTGAATTACCTGATAAACCAATCCGAATTTTGGCGATAATGCAGTTTGTCCGTATCTGTTCGCTGCTGCAACACTTAAACCTGCATTTCTAAAATGATCGATACGTAAACTTGCCATGGCAGATAAAGCTGGTGTAATATTGAAAACATCAGATACATAAGCACTGTATATCGACTGCGTTGATCTGGTATTACCACCATAGCCTGCTGTGGCGATGGCATTATCTGCAGCCTGGCTGGTTAAGTTTTCAGCTGCCGGAACCAAAGGATTAACCGATCCGAAAAGCGCATAATTCGAACTATTGTTGATCGAAGTGGCCAGGTAATAATCTAAGCCGGCAACGATTCTATTGCGCATATTGCCAATTTTGAAATCGCCGGTAAAGTTCTGCTGAATATCTGTTGTTTCGGTAGTAGAATTCTGGTTGGTAATGTACCTCGAGAAAATACCGTTGCCAGATACCGGAACATTATTTACCGAAGCTACCCCTTCAAATAAATAGGTGTAATAGCCTTTTGATTTTGCGGTACCTCTGGAAACAATGGTTTGTGAATTCCATTCATCAGAAATTTTATAATTCATTTGAGCCTGCACCGTAGTAACCGGATTACTCATCGAAAGTGCATTACTGGTGTATGATTTTCTGTTATCATAACCTAAACCATCTAATGTAGTTGTTCTCAACGGATAGCTTCTGTTAAAGAAAAGCATGGTTGGGTTAGTGCCATCAGAAATTAAAAACTGGGCATTGAACAAGAACGATAATTTCTCATTCACCTTGTAAGATAGGGATGGCGCAAAAAATCTTGATTTCCTGAAGCCTGCATCCTGAAAACTACTTTCATCGTGGTAAGCAGCATTCATTCTGAACAAAACCTTATGATCAGCATCTAACGGAGTATTTACATCAGCTGTAATTCGGTTTAGCCCGTAACTTCCGGCAGTATAATTCACTTCTACCATTTTATTATCAAAAGGCTGTTTGGTAACGGTGTTAATCAAACCACCGTATGAAATTAAACTGCTGCCGTATAAAGTACCTGACGGGCCTTTCAAAACTTCAATTCTTTCCACGTTTGAAACATCCAGGCTTCCATTCGTTAAACCTGGTAAACCATTTACCAAAGTTGGCTGAACCGCGAAACCTCTTAGCGAGAAATAGCCTGCACCATCTCCGCCTCTACCTGATGATGACCAAAGCTTATCAATTCCAGGAGCATTTCTCAAAGCATCATCAAAATTAGTTACCAATTGATCAGCTAATAATTCTTTTGCAATAACCGAATAAACCTGTGGATTTTCTAAGTTATTCAATGGCATTTTCGAAACGAACTGACTCTCTTTTGCGAAATATTTATTTTTCTTTCCACCACTAACCACAACTTCTTTTAGCTGTTGGTTAGATGCTTGCAAGGCTAAGTCTAACACGGCGGTAGATCCTGCAGTTACTGTAACCTGACCTGATGCTGGCGCTAAGCCTACTAATCTGGCTGTAACTGTATAGGTACCTGCAGGAACATTTTTAAGTGTATAATTACCAGACTTGTCGGCTGTAGTATTTGAAATTCCTTTTATGGTCACCTCAACGGCTTCAGCAGAAACACCATCAGATGTTTTAATTGTTCCTTTTACTGTACCAAAATTAACCTGTGCAAAAGCTGTAATGCACATGAATAACAATGCAAACGTTGAAAGATAAAATTTGTAAATTTTTAACATATTATTTAGAATGATTATAAACGGCAAACATACAAGAAGATGTGTCACTGAAGCAAACGTTATTTATAATGATTACAGATAATACATTACCATGACATTCACTATTTTTTGTCTTTGCTCTGTGACTTTTGAAATTGTTTTTTCTGATGTAATAAATAGGTGATCGTATTCAATAACGGCTTGCTATTGTTAACTTCGGGTTTAGATAATTGCTGATGAATACAATTAAATGGGGAATTATTGGTTGCGGCGATGTGACCGAAGTTAAAAGTGGCCCAGCTTTTAATAAAGTTCCAAACTCATCATTAGTAGCGGTGATGAGAAGAGATGCTGTTAAGGCTGAGGACTATGCCAAACGTCACCATGTGCCGAAGTGGTACGATGATGCCAGTGCATTGATTAATGATCCTGAGGTAAATGCCATTTACATTGCCACGCCGCCTCTACAACATGAAGAATATACGTTGCAGTCGCTGGCCGCAGGTAAGCCGGTTTATGTAGAAAAACCGATGGCGTTAAATAGCGATGCCGCTAAAAGAATGGCTGGCGCAGCTGAGCAATATGGTGTAAAATTATGTGTGGCACATTATCGCAGAGAACAGCCACTTTTTTTGAAAATAAAAAAACTGCTGGAAGAGAAAGCGATTGGCGATATTCGGTTTGTGGATTTGAAAATGCTGCAAAGCAAAAAAGCTGATGTAATTGCAAAATCAGAACACAACTGGAGGTTAGATCCAGGCATTGCCGGAGGTGGTTTATTTCACGACTTGGCGCCGCATCAATTGGATTTAATGCTTTATTTTTTTGGTAATCCGATAAAATCTCATGGAGTATCGCTTAATCAGGCCACAGTAGAAGGCGTTGACGATTTGGTTAGCGGACATATTCTATTTGATACCGGTGTAATCTTTAACGGAACCTGGTGCTTCACCGTTTCTGAAGGCGAAACTAAAGACAGCTGCGAAATATATGGATCGAAGGGTAAAATCAGCTTCCCGATGTTTGGGCATCAAATTAAAATCATTACCGATGGCCAGGAAGAAACTATTGATTTTGCACCTTTAGAACATGTAGAACAACCGATGATCAAAAAGGTTGTCTCCTATTTTCTTGGTTTATCCGAAAATCCATGTAGCGGAAATGAAGCAGTTAAAACCATGAATTTGTTAGATCGTTTTACAGAAAAAAATTAAAGAAGTTGGTTTGGTATTTACAATAATACATTGTTTCTGTAAAATTCATTTTACTTTTGTGATGCTAAATCAAAATTTCATCCGTTTGTAAAGCAAAAATCCTTCATCACTATGAAAAAATTATCTCTCATCCTATTCATCAGCTTTGCCTCCATTATGGTAAAAGCTCAGACACTCATTTTGGCAAAAGATGCAGCGCAGTATATCGGTAAAACAATTAGTGTTTGCGATTCGGTTTATAGTACCAAGGCTTTGGATAAATTGAGTTTAATTAATCTTGGAGGTGCCTATCCAAAAGAATTATTAACCATTGTAATCAATAAGGAAGACCAGGCCAAATTCACGGCTGAACCTTCAAGTATGTATATGGGAAATAACATTTGTGTAACTGGTGTGGTGACTGAATTTAAAGGCAAACGCCAAATTATAGTGACTGATCCAAAACAAATTGTCGTAAAATAATCTTGCTTTTTCCCAGATATCCAGGTATCGTTACCCTATCCTATCTTACAATCGATCACTGTTGCAGATTAAGCCGCATTCAAAATATTCTTTGCTGCCAGTTTGCTCCTCGTTGCATCATCGAAATGACAAATTGATAAAGGCTAGTAACTAAAGGGAAATCAACCTGATTGCCTCCTCGTTTTAAGGAGGACAATTTTGGTTGGAGCGTTAAACTGGAAATATGATCTAAATATTTTCGAATCGAAGAGGAAGCCTTTTTAGTTGGCAAATAATCTATTTGCCAACCATAAAAGCATAGATATCCTTATTATCTGATGTGAAGATGGTAAATCGATTTAATTTCTCCTAACCGATTATACATAAAGCCTTTTTTCCGTGATGGAATAGGAACTTTCCTTTATGAATTTTCCAGATAATGCCGCTATCAAACCATTCTTTTGTTTGAGATGTTACCAAAAGACACCTCAATCTATTCAGATGAAAAAAATAGCTTACTTTTCACTTTTATCACTAGTAATTTTAAGTTTTAGTTCAAAAGCACAAAGTACCAATGCCGAGACGACCAAACGATACATTAAAACACCTACCGGTTTTTTCATGGTACTGCGACAGGGTGATGATGTATTGGCCCAGTTGGAAAACATTGCTATGATTGAAAAAATTCCAAGTGCCAGCTACTCCGGAATGGGTTTTGTAAATGCGAAATTTGGCTTTTTTAATTTTAAAACAAAAGAATACGAGCCCAAAGAATTCGATAATGTAGAAATGGCCAGCATGAATGGTTCAATTGCCTGGCAAAATGGAAAAGTTTCTCTCCATACACACGGAACGGTAACAGGTAAAAATTTTAAGGCTTATGGTGGTCACCTATTGGCAGCAACTGTTGGTACGGGTTCCGTTGAAATCACTATTGTTGTTCATCAACAAAAATTAGAGCGGATAAAGGAAGAGCCACTGGGCGCCAACGTATTAAATTTAGGTAATTAAGATTTTGCAAAAATCATCGTGAGCAATGCTTAGAAAATGATAGTTTTGAAAAATTCATTTATCCTCAATGCATATAAAACGCAATACCCTCCTTATCATACTTACGCTGCTGATCATCGCTTTTACCTCACTAAGCGTTTTCATCGCTGGTCATCCAATACTACAGTTTGATATCAGAGCTTCTCTGTTTGTTCAACAATATCAGGCAGATTGGCTAGATAAGCTGATGCTTGCCATTAGTTTTTTTGGGGAACTACCCTGGTCATTGCTCTCAGTCTTAGTGGTGGCAGCTATTTTTTACTGGCAGAAATTCAAACGCGAAGGCTTGTTTATGGCCTCGATACTGCTTTCCGGTCTAATTATTCTGGGGATAAAAAACATTATCAATCGTCCGCGTCCAACAACCTTTTATGTCCGTTTAGTAGAGGTAAACCGGTTTCAAAGCTATCCGAGCGGCCACGTACTGTCTTATGTACTTTTTTTTGGTTTCCTTATTATTTTGATGGATCGTTTGGAAACCATTCCAAAAATAACCAGAAACATCGTTACCTATTTATCAGCTTTTTTAATGATATCAATTGCACCTTCAAGAATTTATTTGGGTGCGCATTGGTTCACTGATACGCTGGGTGGGTTTTTATTGGGTTTGATATGCCTCTTTCCGCTATGTTATTTTTATTTTAAAAAAGATTCATCACAAAGTGAAAACAATTAGGCCGCAGATCCTAATTTTTCTTTTTTTCTGATTCTGCTTAGCGTTTCTATTCTCATTCCGAGATAGGTAGCTAAAAACTTGATGGGAATGCGGTTCTTCAGCGTTGGGTTTCCAGCTCTGAATTGATTATATCTCGCCTCTGCCGAGGGGATTCTGGATAAAATTGCCCGTTCTTGTGATAAATTGAAGTGAAGCGCCAATAGTTTGCGGGCCAGGATATTCATCTCCGGAAACTTAACATACAGATGATCGATAAATGAATAACGCAACACGAGCAATTCCGAATCTTCAAGCGCCTGAAATTTTTCATGGTAAAGTGGTTTGAGCGTATTCGGATTACGGACATGTCCCACAATATGGTTTTCATCAGTAATTAGGGTGGTGATGTCTTTTCCTTCATCAACAATAAAGCCTCTGAACAAACCTTTCAAAATAATGAATACGCAGTCTTCTTCCTCATTATCAGTACAATTCACTACTTCATTCTTTTTTACTACAACCTGATAAGTTTCCTTTCTTGCTAAAGTAATTATTTGTTTAGATAGTGGATGAAGGCTATTTAAAAACTGAATAAGATGCTCACCGTCATCTTTTACTGAACTCATAAATACAAAATTTATATCTGGAATAACTACATGCAATGTATTACTTGTCAGCAAATTTTCCAAATAAAAAAGACTAATATGATGAGTTTTCGTACGATTAAAAATCCCGGTAAACTGAACACCGTTCTGATATTTTAAAATTGATTTTAATCATTAAACTATTTTAACATTAACCTTGAAAAATTCTGATAATTTTGTGGCTATGACGACTAAAAAACCTAAAGCATTTCTCTTCGATTTGAATGGCACGATGATTAACGATATGGAATTTCACAACCATGCATGGCATTCCATATTAACTAAAGATTTGGGCGCAAGTATTAGTTTCGAGGCCGTTAAAAAAGAAATGTACGGCAAAAATCAGGATCTGCTGGAACGTGTTTTTGGGGTTGGCCATTTCTCACAAGAACAAATTGATCAAATATCTATTGAAAAAGAACACCGTTATCAATCGGCCTACAAGAAACACTTAACGCTGATTCCAGGATTAGCTGATTTTTTAAACGAGGCAAAAGAATTGGGTATTTTGATGGCGATAGGCTCTGCGGCCATTCCCTTCAACATTAATTTTGTGCTCGATAACTTAAATGTTCGCTCTTACTTTTCGGCTATTGTAAGCGCTGAGGATGTTCAAAATAGCAAACCAGATCCGGAAACGTTTACCAAGGGAGCCAATATTTTAGGTGTTCAGTTCGATGAATGTGTGGTTTTCGAAGATGCGCCGAAGGGTGTTGAAGCGGCACAAAACGCAGGTATGAAATGCGTTGTATTGACTACCATGCACACAGCCGATGAATTTTCTGCCTACAACAATATCATCGCATTTATTGAAGATTATAACGATCCTATTTTAAAGAATCTGCTTTAAAAAAATTAGGGTTGCAAATGCAACCCTGATCTTACTTTGAAAATATTAGATTAATTCGAAAATTTATAAATCGAACTCGTTTTATAAACTTGCCCTGGCTTTAGCACCGTTGATGGAAAAGCTGGTTGATTCGGCGAATCGGGAAAGTGTTGCGTTTCCATACAAAATGCCGTTCTAAAATCATCTTTCGATCCACCTTTGAAAGTATTTTTACTTTGCATAAAGTTGCCGCTATAAAACTGTAGTCCAGGCTCTTGTGTGTAAACATCCATTGTAATCCCGGTTTTGTCGCCCTTTACACTGGCTGCATGATACATGCCCATACCTTTTGTTTTATTTAACGCATAATTATGATCATATCCTTTTCCGAAAGTTAATTGCTCATTTTTATCATTGATTCGAGCACCAATAGTGTTTGCAGAAGTAAAATCAAAAGGTGTATTTTTAACTTTATCGATTTTACCGGTAGGAATTAATGTAGAATCAACCGGGGTATATTCATCAGCAAATATTTTAACTGAATGATTTAATACATCGCCACTGCCCTCTCCGTTGAGATTAAAAAAGGCATGATTGGTTAAATTTAAAACAGTTGTTTTATCAGTCGTGGCCTGATAGTTCATTTTCAGTTCATTATCATCTGTTAAGGTGTAAGTAACCGAAACCTTTAAATTTCCAGGAAAATTCTCCTCTCCGTCTTTTGATAAATAGTCGAACTGTATCGTGTTTTCATTTATTTGTTTAGCATCCCAAACTACATATTGAAAACCTTTTTTGCCTCCATGTAAGGTATTTTGGCCATTGTTGGTAAATAACTGATATTGCTTTCCTTCAAGTGTAAATTTGCCCTTTGCAATTCGATTACCAAAACGGCCGATTGTAGCACCAAAATAAGGTTCAGTTGACTTTTCGTAGTCGCCCGCACTCTTAAAACCTACCACCACATCTACCAGTTTTTTATCTTTATCAGGAACCAATAAGCTTATTAACCTGCCACCATAATTAGTAAAAATTGCTTGGGCATTGTGTTTATTTTTTAATGTATAGAGCCCCGTTTTCTTACCATCGATCTCTTTTTGAAAAGAATCGGCTACCAATTTTACACTAGCAACGGAATCAACAGATGAACTGCTTTCAGTTTTCGATTTTCCGTTTTCAGACTGGCAGGACACCACTCCAATGGTGGCAATGGCACAGAGGCTTGCTAAAGATTTTATTTTCATCGTTTTAATATTGGGTTAGAGTGCCGGCAATTCACCGACTTTTTTTAAAGTTCTGAATACAAATAAAACGATTTACAATTAAATTGCTGTTAATTACTGAAGTATTTATTGCTGATGGGATGATAACATACCGGAAAGCCATTACTTTTATGGTGCTTTCTCTGCCGGACAATAAAAAATCAAATGGAGAAAAAAACTTGTTAATTTGCCTTTAATCAAATAAAGATGACTAAAAATATATCAGAAAACCGCTATGACAATATGTTGTATAATCGTTGCGGAAACAGTGGATTGAAACTCCCTGCCATATCATTGGGATTATGGCATAATTTCGGGCATGTTAATGTGTTTGAAAATAGCAGAAACCTCATTTATACCGCTTTCAACAACGGCATAACTCACTTTGATTTAGCTAACAATTATGGTCCGCCGCCTGGCTCAGCCGAAGAAGTCTTTGGTAAAATTTTACGTGACGATTTTAGCGGCTATCGCGACGAAATGATTATTTCGAGCAAGGCTGGTTATACCATGTGGGATGGTCCTTATGGTGACTGGGGTTCGAAGAAATATTTGATTTCTAGCCTTGACCAAAGCTTAAAGCGGATGAAGCTCGACTACGTTGATATTTTTTATCATCATCGTCCTGATCCGGAAACGCCATTAGAAGAAACAATGGGTGCACTAAGTTTACTGGTGCAACAAGGAAAAGCCCTATATGTTGGTATTTCAAACTATCAGGCAGAAGAAGCCGAAAAGGCCATTCAAATTTTAAAAGCAAATGGCACACCTTGTTTAATTCATCAGCCTAAATATTCGATGTTTGAGCGATGGGTAGAAAACGGCCTGTTAGATGTTTTGCAAAAGAATGGCGTAGGTTGTATTCCCTTCTCTCCACTTGCGCAAGGATTATTGACTGATAAATACTTAGGTGGCATTCCGGCAGACTCAAGAGTTGCAACCAGTGGAGTATTTTTGAAGGAAAGCAGCATCACTCCAGAAAAAATTGAAGTCATTTCGAAATTAAATGAGATTGCAAAATCGCGTGGGCAAAAATTATCGCATATGGCATTGGCGTGGATCCTAAAAGATAAACGCATCACGACTGTGCTTATTGGCGCCAGTAAACCTGAACAGATTACAGATTCAATAAAAGCTTTGGATAACACAAATTTCAGCGATGAAGAAATTAAGCTAATTGACAACATTTTACAATAACGTCAGCGTAAACAGAGATTGCCTTTTTAATCGCTGTTTACTTTTAACATTTACAATTCATCACTTTTCAAACCAAAGCAGTATAAAATGGTTTAGATAGCATTCAATACGTTACTAAACTATGGCAAGAGCCAACAAATCAATTTATAGTGCACTGGCTGCAAATTTACTGATCGCAATTACAAAATTTGTTGCAGGTGCTTTCACCAATAGCTCATCAATGATCGCTGAAGGGATACATTCTACAGTAGATACCAGTAATCAGCTTTTACTTTTATATGGGTTAAAACGAAGTGTAAAACCAGCCGATAAATACCGTCCATTTGGTTATGGTAAAGAACTATACTTCTGGTCGTTTATTGTATCGATTATGATTTTTGGCCTGGGCGGCGTGGTTTCCATTACGCAGGGAATTGAACATATCCGTCATCCGGAAACGCTGGTAAATCCCGGATGGAACTACGTGGTACTGGCACTATCTTTTGTTTTTGAAGGTGCATCATTAATTGTTGCCATTAAAGAATTTGATAAAACAAGAGATGGACTGCCCTGGTGGAAAGCCATCATTAAAAGTAAAGATCCATCCGGATTTTTAGTTCTTTTTGAAGATGGAGCTGCAGTGATGGGCCTAATCATCGTTTTTGTTTTAATGGTTTTAAGCCATAACTTAAACATGCCATTTTTGGATGGCTTAGCTTCTGTGCTGGTTGGCTTATTACTAGTTTTTGTATCGTTTATTCTTGCGAGAGAAAGCAGAAGTTTGCTGATGGGAGAAGGATTAAGTCCAGAAACTCAACAAAAATTAAAGGAATTGATTGAAGCCGACAAAGATGTGATTACGGTCACAAGTATTTTATCAACCTATCAATCACCGAAGGAGGTTATACTGGTTCTCATCATAACCTTCCAATCTGACTTAGATACCGAAGAATTGACAGCGGCCATTGACCGGTTACGGAGCGAGGTAAAACAGAAATATACAATCATCCGGTTTGTAATTATTCAACCACAATCTGCAAATATCGAAGAAGGGAACCAATCGAAAGATAAATTTTTAGCATAACGAAATCAATAAATAATCTCTGAATTTCAAGTAAATTTCAAAACGATTTATTTCTTGATTTACAGTTGATTACTATGAATTCGATGGTGAGGCAGATACTTTGGTTCTGATTTTTTCTTTTAAAACGGCTGCTGCTTCTGTATAGCCACCTTCGCCCCCATCAACAAAATGAATGTGATCATCTTCTAAATCACGAACATAACATGACATAACTGATTCGCCACTTACATAAATGCCATATAAAATTTCGTCATTACGTTCCATCTGATCTAAACTTTTTTGAAGTTGTAATCGCTGATGACCTGTTCCGGTAATTACGGTATTAATCCGCCCATCAATCACTAATGTATCAGACATTTCAACCAACTGGTTTAGGTATTTTTTACCACTCTCGGTTCTGAAATAAATATAACCGTAGGCATTAATGAACCAGGTTTTAATAAGTTCCAGCCATTTAATTTTACCCAGCCGGTGTCGCATCTCCCTACCTAAATGATTGAAGCTTGTTCTAAAGATTAGTTTTGGAATTGATATTGGCTGACGTTTTTCAGGGGCACCATAAATTTTATCTAATTGTGCAATCACTTTACTAAACACTTCAGCCTGTTTATTGCAATCTTGTGCGATGGCGATCAACGTAACTACTTCTTCGCTGTTTTCTGGCGGCTGGATTTTATCCCAACGGCATTGCATGCCAGTTAAATCCAGCTCCTCATTTTCTTCATCATGATCGGAGAACAGATAATTTTCTCCTTTGATAATTTTTTCGGCATAATCCAGGCCATCTCCTAAAATTATGGGGATGGAAAATTGCTTCGAGATACTGAAGCGGCTTATTTTTAAGTGATGCTTACCTTCGTAAATTTCTTTTACAGAGACAATTCCTGCCCGCAAATCGAGATTGAAATTTTGCAAGCTGTTCCTGTGATAAACCATCAATGCTTTCATTGCCTGATCTACGATAACAGGTGGAACAATAAATGTTGCACCATCGCCGCCGAAGAAAAAAGGAACAGATAAATTTGCCTTAAAAGCTATATTTAACACCGTAACGATACTCCCGGTGGCAATCAGATTTACGTTTTGATGAAGGCCTGATTTTACCGCATTGGTTGAATTTTTTATATCTGTAATGATCACATACCAATCACTGGGAACCTCATGAAAAAGTTCTTTGCTGATCAATAATTGGTGCAGCGGTATTTTGTTTACCGGCAAATTAGCAAAAAAATGAGCTCCGTTGGCAGACATATTGATCCCTTAGTATCATTTATATACGAAATTGATTCCAAAGGGTTTTAAAAAATCATGTTTTCCTGTACGAAAAACATCCTTATCACTAATCCTAAGAAAACTAAACAATAAACATAATGGTTTTGCTCTGATTTAAATAGAAATAATAGAAAGATTGCTTTTGGCGGAAAATTTTTTCAATCCCCAAAACTTTCCCTGATTTACCAAACTCATCTGCAATAAAGTCTCCAATCTTAATATTGTCAAGTTGGCGACTGTCAACAGCAGCTCTCTTAATAAGTTTTAACTTGTTCATGATTACGTTATTTGCAATCATTTACGACGTTAAACTGGCGGCAGATTTTAAAATTAGCCGATTACCAATTTTTGAGTAGTGCAGATACTACAAAATATTAAATTTATGAATGAACAAGTTCATATACCCGTTTCATATACAAGGCTTCATCGATAATAATAAAAAAGTCTGCCCATTCATCACGTGTAAAAACCAAACTGATATCAGGAAATGGTGTAGAAAGGATTACCACTTCTTTTCCATCAGGTCTGTTTTCCAGATAATCGTCGAATTGAAGTTTTTTAGTAGCCAAATAAAAGGCGTCGAACTGCTCAAACGAGAAATTCATTAATACACCCGATCGCCAGATATTCAAGACCTTGCAATTATTACATTGCGCAATGGTAATATTTTGATTTTGAGCCAGCACAGTTGTTTTACACATAAATCTTTCTTTAACATTCACACTCAATGATATTCACAAAGATCATATTATTTAGAATAATTCCAAATAATATTTAAGATTAGCTGATTTATCTTAAGGGAGTCCTTTCTTTTTCTATCAACGAGGCCCAGAAACAAACAAGGCCAGATTCATCTGGCCTTGTTTGTTTTCTTAATTTGCATCGTAAATAATCACCTTCTCAAAGTAAATCCTGAATTCATCAAGGAATGCCTTGTGTAGTGGATGCACCTGATATACATCGTGTGCAGCTAAATCTTCAAAGAACAAAATTAAGCTAAACGTATAAGTGGTATCAACTACTGCTCTTTCAATCGGTGCTGGGATTCCGATATGAAAATTTTTAACAACTTCAATTTGTTCAAGTGTTTGCAGGCTTTTACGGAAAGCAGCTTTTTGTTCGTCAGTGGTATCGGCTTTTAGCCAGAATAAAACGTGGTGGGCTATCATCTTTATTTTTTTTTCAAAGATAATGAAAGACATAATAGTTCATCCGCATTTAACCAAAAACACTTTTAGCTTTGCTAATAGCTTTTTTCAAATCAATCCCTTTCCCTAAAACACCTTTGAAAAGGTCGCCTTCAGCCTTCAATCGGTCAATGGCATTAAAAATATTAAAATCTATCATTTTCAACCCTGGTTTCACCTCATCCCAATGTAGGGGCATGGAAACTGTTGCTCCCGTTTTTGGCCTTAGGGAATAAGGCCCTGCAATGGTTGCTCCTGGCCTGTTTTGTAAAAAATCGAGATACATTTTACCTTTTCTGGCAGAAATCATTCTTTCAAGCGAAGTATATTCAGGTATTTGCTCATGAACCAGATTCACTACAATTTTGGCGAACATCTGACTTTGTTCATAACTGTATTTTGCATTTAATGGAATATAAATATGCATTCCGGTTGAACCCGAGGTTTTACAGAAACTAGGTACATCAATGGCATCGAGCACCTTTTTGGTTTCCAATGCTGCTTCTACAACCTGATCAAAGGTATGTTTGTCAGGATCCAGGTCAATCACACAATAATCCGGATTGTCAGGACTTTGCACCCTGCTAAACCATGGATTCATTTCTATGCAACCCAAACTTGCCATCCAAAGTAATGAAGCTTCATCGGTACCAACCAAATATTCCTTTTTTTCGCCTTCGCCATTTTCATAAGGAAAAGTTTTAGCCCAATCTGGTGCTTTTCCTTTCACATCCTTTTGATAAAAACTCGGCCCGTGTATGCCCCCTGGAAAACGGTTTAGCGATTGCGGCCGGTCTTTCAAATAAGGAAGAATATATTCGGCAACCTGATAATAGTAGTTAAACATATCACGCTTGGCAACTTTATCTTCAGGCCAATAAACCTTACTCAGGTTGGTAAACTTAAGCTCATGTCCTTTTATTTTCCGAACCTGTGTTTCATCTTTCGGGTTTAATAATGTTTTCTTTCCTTTTTCGGAAGGTGGTTTAATCGCAGTTTTATGTTGATCTTCAGTTTTGGTTACTTTATCCACGACGGTCTCAGTCGCAACTTCTTTTTCTCTTTTGACGTCTTTTGCTTTTTTATCATCACGCATTCCTTGAAATGAAGGATGACGAAATACACCATCATCGGTAACCTCTGTAAATGCCACTTCACAAACCAATTCTGGTTTTAGCCATGTAGCTTTCGCCTTCGGCGGATTGGGCCGAAACCGCGATGGTTTGTTAACATCAGGTAGTTCATCGAAAGGGCTTTTGTTAATCACTAAAGGCTCAAATTGTTTAACCATTTCCTTTTGCACCTTATCAGAAAAACCTGTTCCAACTTTACCAACGTATTGTAGTTTGCCTTTCTCGTACACGCCCAATAACAACGAGCTGAACGATTTTGACGTATCTTCATTTTTGGTATAACCGGCAATGACCACTTCCTGACGCTTGTGAACCTTAATTTTCAACCATTCTTTCGATCGGCGATCTGTAGCGTAGGTACTGTTTATTTTCTTAGCAATAATTCCTTCGAGCCCCATTTTTTCAGCAGCCGCAAAAAAATCAATGCCACTAGCTTTAAATACCTTGCCAAGGCGAATACGATCATCATCAGTAGGGAGAATACTGTTTAAAATTGCCTGACGTTGCACAAGTGGAAGATTCATCAGGTTTTTACCTTCATACCAAAGCAAATCAAAAACATAAAACACCAATTCTCCATCTGCTTCGCTTCGCCAGTTTTGTAGAGCACCGAAATTAGAAATACCTTTTTCGTTTAAAACAAGAATTTCACCATCTAGTACAGCATTTATTTTCCATTCTTTTAACAGATCATAAATTGGATAGAATTTTTCATTAAAAGATTTATTGTTTCGTGAAAGAAGGTCTATTTTGCTTTTATTGATGAAAGCCAACGCCCGGTAACCATCCCATTTAACTTCATATTGCCATTCATCATCGTCAAACGGCTCGTTGACTAAGGTGGCGAGCATGGGCTTTATATTTTTAGGAATAATAGATTTTGGCGCTTTTTTGAGGATAGCCTTTGGATCAACCTCAGTTTCCTCACCTACTTCACTCACTTCCTTTTCTTTACTTTTTACCGGACTTTTTTTTTCAGGCTTTATTTTTTTTGCTTTACCATCTTCCCACACTTTCTCTGAGGTTTTAGCCATTGCCGCAATGGTTTTACCCGAAAGAACAGATTTCTCTTCTTTGGTGATATCCTTCACGGACGCAAAATCATCTTTATGTTTAATCAGTAACCATCCATTCTCGCCCATTCCGTGAGTTTTTACCAATGCAAATTCTCCGTTAAGTTTTTCACCATGAAGTTTAATTTTGAGTGAGCCATCTTTAAGCTGTTTGAGCAAATGCTTTTCCTGAGCGGCTTTGCCCTTAATGGTTTCGATCGGCTCATAAGTCCCTTCATCCCAAACAATTACAGTACCTCCACCATATTCACCTTCGGGGATAATTCCTTCAAAATTGCGGTAATCGAAAGGATGATCTTCTACCATCATCGCCAGTCGCTTTGTTTTTGGATCTGTAGACGGACCTTTTGGAACAGCCCAACTTTTTAAAACCCCTTCCATTTCAAGTCTAAAATCGTAATGTAAACGAGATGCATCGTGTTTTTGTATCACGAACATCAATTTGGTTTTACTCTTACTCCGTCCCGCTTTCGGCTCAGAAGTTTTAGAGAAATCTCGTTTAGAAGCATACTTTTCCAGACCCATAAATCAGATATTACTTTGTTAAAAATTCTTCAACTTCAGCAGCAGATGTACCTACCGTTTGCACGGCAGCTTTTAATTTATCTTTGCTTACGCCAAATTTGTTAGCCCAATAATCTACCTCATAACTTTCGTTGATGTTGATTTTAATCCGATCAGCACCACCGGTTTTTGTTTTATCATCCATAATACGATTTGATTAGATATTCGTTAAACAGCTTTAAAACAAAAAAGGTTTTGATAACCATGTGTATATCAAAACCTTTGAATGAGGTACAAATTATTTATTAAGCGGTGACCATTTCGGCTTCATTTTCTTCGATAGTCTCATGCCCAACCTGGGTGGCCAGGTAAAGCACCCTTAGCCAAACCAAGAAATATGGCAAACTCAAAACAGAGAGTGATAACGGGTGTGACTTTGCAAAAACAGGAAAAAGCAGCAGCGGAAAATTACAGGTTATAAAAAGCAATACAGGTAGTAAAACATTTTTAGCAGAGCGATTTTGCTCAAGAACATACCACAAGCCAACAGCTGCGATAGAAATAATGTAAGTACAATCTTCAGCTCCTGTGCTAAACAATACCGGAAACAGTAAAACTGAAGACAGGATCATCAACTGAAACTTTTTGTTTTTGTAAAGGTGTATAAACCGAAACGGAAGAAGAAACAACAAACTTCCAATTGCAATAAAAAGCAAATTAGATAATTGACGAACATGCAATAACTTCCGGAAAAAACCCATTATAGAAATATCGCCAGCCGCTCCCATAATATTGCTTAAGTTTTTCTCTATTAAAGAGTTTTTCCAATCGATATAAGAGCGGGCAACGAATTGCGGAGAAGCAAACAACATCGGCAGTAAAAAGAAAACAATCGACCAAAAAACCAACCACCCGATGAATTTAGTTTTCTGCTTTGAAAAAAAGAAAAATACTAAGCCAACCACACCATAAAGCTTAACGAATGTGCCCAGTACAATACACATCGCCGACCAAAAGCCTTGTTTCTTATTAATTTGTGTATAGCTTAAAATCATCAATGCGCCAGCAGTTGCATTGAATTGCTGGTTTAACATCGATTCGATTAAACATGGTATAGCGATATATCCAATAATTACTTTTTTTTCTGTAGATAAAGGCAAAGTCTGGATGGCCTTAAATAATACTATACAGTTAAATAAGTTCCAAAACAGTAGCCCTATCCAATTATGTAACATGGCAAATGGAGCAATCAATATGCTGAAAACTGGTCCGTAGTGATTGGTATCATTGTGGAAATTTGGATATGCCGCATAAAGTGATTGCTCTTTGAGCAGATTGCGAAAGGTATTCTCAAAAATTAAATAGTTATTGAAACGATGTGTTGCCCATGAATCGACAACGAAGATAAGTGTGATCAAAACCCAAATCGATAAAACAACCCGATTGTTGTTAAAAAAATTTTGACGCAATAATGCCATGAAGAAATTGGTTAGAGGTGATTAGTTTGTTTGTAAGTAATAATTTTATTACATACAATAATACATCACAGAAATGTGCCCGCAAAATACATGTAAAATAATTGTTACTCTTATTTTGTTTAACAAACTTAAACCGTTTATTTTCAATAATTTAAATCAAAATATAAATTGTTAAATGCTTAAGTTTTTTACTTTAAGCTACCGAAATGCTCTTGCAAATTGACTACTGATTATTCTATAAAATTGTAATCTTCCCATAAAAATTAAACTCAAGAATAAATAATCGAAATTTTTAAAAACCAAAATAATTAAACAGGTGTTTTTATCTTATTTGTAACCAAATTATAAACCGATGGAATACCAAAACATTTCGACAACAGCACGGAAAGAAGTAGTTGAGATTGCCGACGAAAAGGATCGCAATTACTGGGCAACAAGATTAGGAGTAAGTAGTGAAAAGCTGAAATCTGCAGTTAAGGCGGTTCAAAGCATGGAATTCTCTAAATTGAAAGATTATATCAGCATGGAGAAGATTAAATCTGCCAGCACTTATCAGCGTTTTGCAAATCAATAGACCTTAAGATGAGCAAAGGAATTGTGAACGAGAATGATGGGCTAAAAGTGGATAACACCATTGTAGATTGTGCCCATCTAATTGACTTACCAGAATCTGGAGGTACTTTTTCCCATAAAATTAAAGGTGGTGTAATTAGCAACCCAAAAGCAACTATTAAGATATTATCCATTCATTACCCAAAGAATGGCTTAGCCAGTTTACTTTAATTGGTTTCAAAAGCTCGGTTTCAAAACTCGAGCTTTTTTTATTCCTCAGATTTCAATACCAATACCGATCTTCCTGCAACGCCAATATCCTGAGCAGCTTCATAAAGCTCCAGCTCGTTTTTTGATATTTCACCGCTTGCCGTATCTAAAATTTTTCGCCATTTTTTGCTGTAGTCCGATTTTGGAAGTTTATACGCCAGTGCTTCGTAATGCGCATTAAAGATGATAAAGAAGTGATTATCTAAAATATCCTCACCCATAGGTCCTTTACTTTGTATCCCTTCACCATGGAAATAAATTCCGATAGACCTGGCAAAATCTTTTTCCCAATTATGACCTTTCATTGGATTACCGTCGGGCGTGAACCAGGCAATATCCTTTACACCATCGCCAACTTCTAAGCCATTAAACCACTTTCGGCGCCTCAAGCTCGGATGATTTAAACGCAAGCGAATTAATTCTTTGGTAAAGTGCAGTAAAGACTGATCTGCATTTTCCCAGTCAATCCACGAAAGTTCATTATCCTGACAGTACGTATTGTTATTTCCATGTTGTGTTTTACCAATTTCATCGCCTGAAACCAGCATCGGGATACCTTGAGAGAGAAATAGTGTAGCCAGGAAATTTCGCTTTTGCTGCATCCTTAAACTGATAATTTCTTTATTATCGGTTTCTCCTTCTATACCACAATTCCATGATTTATTGTGATCTTCTCCATCGTTATTGTCGTCTAAATTAGCCTCGTTATGCTTATGGTTATAGGAAACTAGATCATGAAGGCTGAAACCATCATGTGCAGTAATGAAGTTAATACTCGCTGTCGGCCTGCGGTAATCGCCTTCATACAAATCCGGACTTCCCAGGAACCGTTGCGCAAATTCGCCTAACATATTCGGATTTCCACGCCAATAATCACGCATTACATCGCGGTACATTCCATTCCATTCCGCCCAGTCAGGCGGAAACTTGCCCACCTGGTAACCGCCTTCCCCAACATCCCAGGGTTCGGCAATTAACTTCACCTGAGATATTACCGGATCCTGATGGATGATATCAAAAAAAGCGCTTAGCCGGTTAACTTCATGTAATTCTCGGGCTAAGGTTGAAGCTAAATCGAACCGGAATCCATCTATATGCATCTCTAAAATCCAATACCGCAAACTATCCATGATAAATCGAAGTACATTTGGCAGCCTGGAATTCAGCGTATTTCCCGTACCGGTATAATCAGTATAATAGCGCTTGTTTTCTTCCAGGCGGTAATAGGAACTATTATCTATCCCTTTAAAAGATATTGTTGGGCCAAGCTGATTACCTTCTCCGGTATGGTTATAAACTACATCCAGAATGACTTCGATGCCAGCTTTGTGCAAAGCCTTAACCATATCTTTAAATTCTCTAACCTGTTCTCCACGGATATCGGATGAAGCATAGCGGGAATCAGGGGCAAAAAAACCAATGGTATTGTAGCCCCAATAATTGGTTAAGCCTTTTTCTTCCAGATGATGATCTGAAATAAACTGATGAACCGGCATCAGTTCAACTGCAGTAACACCTAAATTCTTTAAGTAACTTATAGCAACAGGATGTGCCAAACCTGCATAGGTGCCACGAATATTTTCAGGGATGTCGGGATGAGTTTTGGTAAAACCTTTGACATGCATCTCGTAAATTACTGTTTGGTTGTAATTAATTTTGGGATGTTCATCATTTTCCCAATCGTAGGCAGGGTCAATCACCACCGATTTGGGGATGAAGGCTGCATTATCTGCCTCATTAAAACTTAAATCAAGCTCATCTGAACCTAACTGATAACCAAAAAGTGCTTCGTTCCATTTAATGTTTCCGGCAATTGCCTTTGCATATGGATCTAGTAAAACCTTATTTCCATTGAATCGATGGCCTTGGCTTGGACGGTAAGGTCCGTAAACGCGATAGCCATATAATTGTCCGGGTTTGATTTCAGGAATGTAGGCATGCCAGATCTGATGTGACCTTTCCTTAATATTGATTCTGATGGTTTCCGTTTCAGCATGTTCGTGATCAAAAAAGCATAAATCAACAGCGGTAGCATTTTCGGCGTATAAAGCAAAATTGACGCCACCTCCATTCCACGTGGCTCCTAAGGGATACGCTTCTCCAGGAAATTGTAAATATTCAGGCATTCTATAGGGGTTGAACGTGAGTTTAATCGTTATTTCCTTGTCGCCTTATAAATCATTTAGACTGATAAAAGTTTTAAAAAAGAAAAAATGAACAATAAACGAAATGCTCCCCTATATAAAACCGCCAGCTATAAACCGTTATTTTTTTATAAAATTCTGGTATAAGCTATTAATGGCTGCCCTGCTGAAATCTGGAAAATCATCTGTGTAGGTAGCATTAATTCCATTGGTGATAATTACGATACCAAACTTCTCTTTCGGATTAAAAAACATTGTGCTATATAAACCATAAGCAGAACCTGTGTGGCCTTTCAGTGCTACGCCAGGTATTAAAGTATTGGATCCTCTGATAGCCAGGCCATATCCTTCATCATCAGTTAAGGCGGTTTGCATCAATTTTGCGCTTTTCTTCGAAATAATTTTTACGCCATTTGATGTTCCAAAGTTCATGTGCATCACCATGTATTTTGCCAAATCAGTTGCTGAAATTTTCATTCCACCTGTTGGAGAGAATATTGGTGTACTGTAGCCCATAACATAGTTTTGAATTTCCGTTCGTCGTGGTGCGTAAGCCATAGTGGCAAGCGTAAACGTTTTGTCAGTAGCATTATATTCATAAAGTTTGGCAAATCTTGTACTGTCGAGCGAATCTACACAATAACCTCCATAAAGCCCGAGCGGCTTCAGCACATGGCTTTTCACATAATTATCAAATCTTTCTCCCGATTTTTTTTCGATGATGGTACCGATAATATTAAAGTTTAAATTGCAGTAATTGAATTTCGTTCCGGGTGCATAGTCGTTATAACATTTCGCCCAATTGGGGTTCTTGTCGGGATTAATCAGATCGAGGTTAAGGTAACCTTGAGAATCATTTAAACTTGAAGTATGTGAAAGCGCCATTTTCAAAGTAATTTTTTGATCTGGAAATTTTGGATTTCGGATTTTGAATCCAATTAAATCTCCAAAATCATCATCCAATGATAATTTCCCTGCTTCTACCAACTGCATAATCGAAGTTGCAGAAAACGACTTTGAAATAGATGCAATTCTAAAAATATCCCGATCAGATAACTCAGTTTTGTTTTCCAAATCTTTTAAACCAAATGAATGCGTGTAAACGATTTTTCCTTTTTTAACAACTGCAACTGAGGCCCCTACGGCATTGTACTTTTGCATTACAGCTTTAAAATCAGTTTCAGCTTTTTCAGTTTGTGCAAAAACATTTGAGCCAATCAGCAATAATGCGATGAGTATATTTTTTTTCATATGAGGAATAGTTTTGAATATAAATAGCATCTTATTTTATTGTTTCGCATCATTTACTTCCAACCAGTGTCCATCAGGATCTTTGAAGTATATTTGCTTCACCCCATCTACACGTAAATTTATAGCGCCTGCTTTACCGGCCCAGTCTTCAAATTGAATATTTTTGCTTTTCAGAAGCTTGATAAATTCATCAATAGATGGAACACTAAAACACAAATGATCATTTCTATCAAAGGTTTGATTGTTTTTTGCGCCCTCAATTAGGTGAAGTGCGCCTGCCTTCCCTAAAGTAAACCAGGTATGTTTCCCGTCCTTAAATGGCTCAGGGATAATTTTTAGGCTAAATACACTTTGATAAAACGAGGTTGATTTATTTAGGTCGACAACATACACGGCGATGTGGTTTAATATTGCTGGGGTTTGGGCCATAGATTTTTGAACAATGAATATTGACAACAGAAACGTAACTAAAGCAATTTTTTTCATTCCTAAATATCATCAAATATGTTTAATAAGCACTAAAACAATGCGATTTATTATGCAACAAAATTATAACGAACACATATCGATGCCTATAAAGGAAGCTTGAATTCACTTACAAATACAGAAACGGAATTGAATCAAAAATGCAGTTTAGCTACCACTATATTTCTTCATGAAATCCTTTTTACTTACAAGCTGTAAATAACTGTAATTTGAAGAAATTTGATGTCTCTTTCTCAGACGGTATAAAAAATGGCCTCCTAAATCAATAAAAATCGGGCATGATGCGTTTAACCAGGATTGATGTGGATTTCTCCAGCTAAAAGAATAGAATGCTGTAGAAAACGGGATATTGTTTAACTCTTCGTGATAAAAGGTAAGTATTTCGGGATGAGATTTTTCGGTCAAAATATCTTTTGTACGCATCAAAGAAAGGTGTTCTGAAACACAGAATTCATAATGCTGCAACAAAGGATCAAGTGGATTTGGAATAGATTTTACGACTTTAAAGCCTTTAAACTTCAATCCATTTACAATCCAAATCAGTTTTGGATAAAAGCGTTCTCTCGACTGGAGTTCATCTGTATTAATTGCAGAATTTTGAAGTTCAATGGTGATGCCGTTGCTTGTATGTATATCTGCTCGGTGGAATTCTTGCCTTGTTTGATCATAGAAACTAACCTCACGAAATTCTGGCGCAAAGCCTTCTTTCCATTCACGATGCCATAAAGTTTCGCTCTCCCACCAGGAATCGCATTGACTGAGTGAAACATGTGCCCAATGGTGAATCTTAACTGCGCCACATTTTGCAATAACTTTCTGCTTGCAGCCAACACAAATTCCAGTTTCACCCTTAACCGCTTCCTTACGCTCTCCATTTAACAACGCATATTGCATATGGACCTGTGTCTATTCGTTCCCCTTAAAAATGTTCATTACAGCGGTTTTCCATTCAATGTAACCTAAATCACCACAGGTTTTGGCAACAAAACCTTCTACGTCATTAGGCACATCATTAACAATACGCCAACGAATTTTATATTTTGGATTATAACTTATGTAAACCACTACATCATCGGTACGCTGCCCAACAGTTTCCAGTGCCTGTAAATGTATATCTCTTAAATCGTCAGCGGCAACCTTCAATCTTTCGTTCATGATTTTACCTAAAGAAAGATCTGGTTTAAAATCCGTTTCCAATATCGCTAAAACTGTAACAGTCATATCACTCCTCTTCATTTGAAAGCCTTAAAAAAAGCTCTCCTGCTTAATTATTTAATGTTCGCATATCGCGAATCAAACAAATTTATACTAATATAATTAGCAAACAAAAATAAAGATCGATATTTTTTTTAGTGAAGGAACCCGTATTTTTAAACATACTGATTACCAGAACAATAAAAATAATCTCGAAATAACATACAATAAAAAAGAGATAAATTTTACATTAATCTCGCTTTCGCTAATCAAAATCATCCGTTTGATTCCATTCAACTATCGATATGAAAGGCATCAATTACTGAATACAAGACCCACCATTTTCTATTAATTGTATATTAAATGTGGAAATTACAGTCATTTAACCCTCGGGATAGACGATCCATTCATCTGCAATTAGTGATTGTATAAAATGTGTATAAATCACACTCTATTTTGCGCAATGTTTAAACGCATTCTGCGCATCTTTGTACAAACCATAATGATTTTTAAAGAAAGATTTCGCTGAACAAAGATGAACCCGACAAGCCATACCGATCAAGATAATCAACTTATTCACGACTTCATTAAATTTACCAATCAACCAATTTTTTTAACCGGTAAAGCTGGAACAGGAAAAACAACTTTATTGAGGAAAATTAAAGAAACTACGCAAAAAAACTTTGCTGTGATTGCGCCTACGGCTGTAGCAGCCATTAATGCAGGTGGAGTAACCATTCATTCTTTTTTCCAAATGCCATTTGGGCCGATTATTCCGGTTGACGGCGATCAACAGTTTAAAGAAGTAAAATATAACGAAGAAAAAACCAAGCTTTTGAAATGCCTCGAATTACTGATTATTGACGAAATTAGTATGGTAAGAGCTGATATGCTCGATTTCATTGACCAATCATTGAAAAAAGTAAAAGGCTCCGGCATGCCTTTTGGCGGCGTACAGGTGTTGATGATTGGTGATTTGTATCAGCTCTCACCTATCGCCCATGATGCCTGGCATATTTTAAAAACATACTACTTAAGTCCCTATTTTTTTGATAGCCATATTCTAAAATCGATCTCGCTTATCGCTTTTGAACTGAAAAAGGTTTTCCGACAGTCGGATCCGTTGTTTCTGGATATTTTAAACCGGATCAGAGAAAACAACTTAACTCCTGAATTGCTCGCGAAATTGAATGAGCATTTTGATCCCAGCTTAAATGAGGTTTGGAAAGATGAATACATCACATTAACAACACACAATAATCTGGTCACTCAAATTAATCAGGATTGTCTAGACAAACTGGATGGTGACCTCCACGCTTTCACGGCCAAGGTAACTGGCGATTTTCCAAAAGATGCTTATCCTGTAGATGAAGTTTTGCAACTTAAAGTTGGCGCCCAGGTGATGTTTATCAAAAATGACTCATCAGGCAAAAAACAATACTATAACGGAAAGGCTGCAAAAATTGTTAGCATCGCAAATGATCGGGTGAGTGTTCAGTTTTTAGATGATTCTGCACATTTTGAAGTAGAGCGGGAAGAATGGCAAAACCTTAAATACAATCTCGATCAGCAGGAAAACAAAATTGAAGAAGTAAATACCGGATCCTTTTCCCAATACCCATTTAAACTGGCCTGGGCAATTACCATTCATAAAAGTCAGGGTCTAACTTTTGAAAAAGCAATTGTAGATATAAGCTCATCTTTCACCCATGGCCAAGCCTATGTTGCCTTAAGCCGCTGCAAGAATTTGGCGGGTTTGATATTGAAAGCTCCTGTAAAGATGGAAAATATCATTACCGATAAACGCATAATTGGATTTACAGCAGATGCGGTAAGCCAAATTCCTACCGCTGAAAACCTTGAACGATATAAAAAAGAATACGTCTGGAATTTGATCGATGATTTATTTGATTTTACATCGTTAAAAGCAAGCTGGACAAGTATCGGGCAAGCCAAATTTAGCGCATTTGATGAAAATGCAGCTTTCAAAACCATGCTTGATCTTACCACCAACATTCTGAACAAAGAATTAATTAATGTGGCGTTAAAATTCAGGAGTCAGGAAGTGGCTAAAATTTCAAAAGACGCAATCCTGACTGATGAAAAACTATTTCTTGAACGCTTAGTTAAGGCTTCAACCTATTTTAGCCCAAAAATTACGCTGGTGATTTCAGAAATCTCAAAATTTACCGCTTTAAAATTATTAGCCGACGAAAACTCAGAAAAAACCGTGGCCACACTAATTTCAACGCTAAATACTTTAAACGTAAAATTGGCTTTATTTAATTTCGACTGGAAAAATTTTTCAATCGGGGAATATACACGTATCTATTTAGAAGCCGGTAATAAATACGAATTAAGACCAAGAAAAAACTTCACGAGCAAAATAGAACTTCCAAAAGAAATTGTTAATCAAAAATTATATCAAAGCCTGGTTAACTGGCGAAGTAGCGTAAGTACAAAAAGAAATGTGCCGGAACATACTGTTCTTTCTGATGTAGCTTTATTGAATATAGCTTCGAAACCTCCTAAAACCACCGATCAATTGGCAGCAATTAGAGGGGTAGGAATTGGGAATGCAGTTGATCTGGGAGGCGAAATAATGCCAATAGTAAATGCTTTTCTTGGTGCTAGTACATTGTTCTAATCGCTGATGCGATAGTTTAATGCAGAAAAATAAAGTAACAGGCAGTTAGCATTATTCCAAGCAACAAAAAGCCGATACGGCCCAGCCACATATTTAAGATGTTTTTTCCCTGTTCGGTGATACTTTGTTCAAGATTTTTCAACAATTTTTCTTGCTGCTCTAACTTTTCTTTAAGATCAAGATTTTCGTTCTTTAAATCAAAGATGCTTTTACCCGTATCTTCTTCGAGTTTATTCAGTGCATAACGCCTTTTAAAACCACCTTCGCTGATAAACATATCAACCCCGGCTTGCTTGCCAACCATGGCTGGCAATGGTACGCCATCTACCTGGCCGACTAAAATCACCAGGTTCATTTGAACCAAAAGATCCAGATAATCTGAAGCCAGAGTACCATTTCCTCTGAATATTTTGAGCACCCGATCGGATTTGATGTATACTTCTTCATCAAACTCGTTAAGGATATTGTCCAAAAGCTCACATTTAGCTGGAGTTAAACTTATGGAGAGATTTTTCATTTAGGCGAACGTAAATTATTCGGCAAGAAAGCAAAAATAAATCTAACCTAAAAGTTTTATCTAAAAATAACAGCTAATTAACATTACAATGTTGTAAATACTATTCTATCTAATATTGTTTTAATGCTTTAAAAAAAACTTATTTCCAAAAGGTAATGTTGTAAAAATAAAAATCATACTATGAAAACTCCAGATCAAGAACCACAAGAAAACGAAGAAATTCAAAACATCGAACAATTTCAGATAGACCGTTCAAGCGCAAAATCAGCTGAGGGTTATGCGGATGAAGAAGATGACACTTTTTCTGCTGAAGAACCAGATGAGCTAGAAGAAGATGATGATGAATTGGAAAATGATGATGAAGGCTACACGGAAGAGGAAATTCCATTTGCAGATGGCGAAGGTACTCAACTCGATGAAGCCATTGACGAGCAGGACGAAACTGAAGAGGATGAAGAAATCTAAAATGAAAAAAGAGCGTTCAATAATTGAACGCTCTATTAATGTTAATCTAAATCGTCCCGTTGATTTAATTCTAACATCTCAAACTTGTAATTTTTTTACAGTTTAATCAATACGTATCAGAGTGTAATTTTTATTAGTACGACATTGTCTACTAAATAAGTATCCAGTAAAACTTAAAATATTGCCGACCAACTAAATAACTAAACAACAGTCTGTAAATTTTGCTTAATTGTGGTGCAACTGGGCGTGATAATCAAATAATTATCAAGTCCGCAAAATAAAACCTTTATAAAATTTTCATTTTTTCCAGGGTAACATTTGTATTTTCAAGAATTAAATGCAACTTTGTGGCGTAAATGAAAATCAAAAAGTTAAATCAGGTAAATACATGGGCAAAAGCAATCAGCTTTTTATTGATATTTACCTTTTTGTTTATTTCATTTATTCAAATCATACATGCGCATAGTAAAAACGATATTGAGCATGTAGCTGATCAAAAAGAAAACATTACCTTTTCTGAAAAATGTTCCGTTTGCGATTACATTTTTCACAAACATGGAAAAGATATCGTGCTTCCACTACCCTTTTCTATCTCTTTTCCTCTTCCAACAGGAAATGTAAGCAATACTGGCGTATTTGTAGGCAACTATAAATTCACGCTGCAAGGCTTTACCAATAAGGGTCCGCCTGCAATCGCCTAACAAGCCCCATTGGCACTTAGCCATCTTCCTAGATCATTTCCTTTAATTTTTAATGCGATGAGCTGCAATTAACCTGATTGTGCTGATCACTTAGCCATTGGCTCCGGCCATTTGTAATGCGTAAAATTCTTTTTTTATTTCTCTGCCTTATTGGGGCTAAACAATTGTATGCCCAACAATTTCAACTTAGCGGTACGGTTTTAAATGGCCAAACACCAGTAAAACATGCCACGGTTTATATTGAAAATACTCCGTACAAAACCATAACTGATGACGGTGGTAAATTCAATTTTGAAGCCTTACCTAAAGGCTCCTATCAATTAATAGCCAGTGCAGTTGGGTATAGCAAAACCATAAGTAAAATTGAAATCAATGGTCAGCATGTAGTTAAAAATCTGTCAATTAATAAAGAAATCAGGCAACTGAATGATGTTACCATAAAAAATGAGCATGTTGAGGACCGCAGGAAAGCAGAATCGATGAACATTGAAATTGTGAATCAGGATTTTATTCAAAGAAACCTAGGTGGTAGCCTGATGAAAAGCTTAGAACGCCTTCCGGGAATTAAAACTATCGGCATTGGTTCTGGGCAGTCAAAACCATTAATAAGAGGTTTAGGCTTTAACCGGGTGGTAGTGGTTGATAAAGGTGTTAAACACGAAGGGCAACAGTGGGGCGCCGATCACGGGCTGGAAATCGACCAATTTGCTACCGGCGAAATTGAATTGATTAAAGGTTCTGCCTCATTTATTTATGGCTCTGATGCCATTGGAGGTGTTATCGATATTCTTCCGGTATCTATTCCACCGCTGAACAGCATTGGCGGCTCAATCGATTTAATTGCGAAAAGCAACAACAATCTTTATGGTACATCAACCAACATTTATGGCAGAAACAAAAGGTGGTTTTTCGATTCGCGATTTACTTATCAGAACTACGGCGATTATCGCGTACCCACAGATCAAGTTTTTGTATACGATTATGCCGTAAAATTATACCAAAATCATTTACGCAATACCGCAGGGCGTGAGACGGGAATCCATTTCAATACAGGATATGTTGGCGAAAAGTTCCGATCCGTATTTTACCTCAGCAATACTGTTGCCAAAAGCGGCTTCTTTGCCAATGCACATGGACTTGAACCCCGGCGTGTAAATGAAGATCTTCACGACAGTTCAAACAGAGATATTTTACATCCTTATCAATCGGTTAACCATTTTAAATTGATTAACCGAACCAGCTATCAGTTGCCGAATCAGAAAATCGAATTTGAATTAGGTTATCAGAAAAATTACAGACAGGAATTTAGCCAATATGTAAATCATGGTTTTATGCCTTCAACTTATCCCGCTACTTTACCAATCCCCATCGATCTGGAAAGAGAATTTAATAAAGTTGTTTATTCAGGCAATTTACGAGATAGGATAACAATTAATGCACATGAGCTATCTGTCGGAATAAATGCGGAGGTTCAAACAAACGACATTAATGGATGGAGTTTTCTGGTTCCGGCTTTCAACCAGAAAACAATAGGAGCTTTTGTTTACGATAAATTTAAGATCAATGATAATTTACTACTACATGGTGCATTACGTTATGATCGCGGACAAATCAAGATGTTTCAGTACAACGATTGGTTTCCATCAGAGATTACAATAAACGGATTGGTAACACAGCAAAACCTGCAACGTGCCGCTAATTTAAATCGAACATTTAACAGTTTGGTATGGTCTGCAGGACTAAACTACAATCTTGAAAAATTTGGTTTAAAGTTTAACCTGGGCAAGAGTTTCAGGATGCCGATCGCTAAAGAGCTTGGTGCAAATGGCGTAAATTATCACTATTTCAGTTATGAGAAAGGAAATCAAAATTTATCGCCAGAAAAATCATATCAAGCCGACTTGAGCCTGGCCTGGAATGATGAGCGCTGGTCTGTTCAGTTAAGTCCGTTTTACAATTATTTCCCGAATTACATTTATTTAAATCCGACCTCCGGACATGATTATGCTTATGGTGCCGGCAATCAAATTTTCGAATACGCACAAAGTAGTGTACAGCGATTTGGAGGCGAGCTTCAGCTTAAATATGAAATTTTTAAAAACTTAAGCACGCAGTTCTTAGGAGAAATTTTACAGGCTAAGCAGCTATCAGGAAATAAAAAGGGTTTTACGTTACCTTTTTCTCCACCCGCTTCTGCCCTGATCAATTTAACATATTCTCCGAAAACAGGCAGGCAATTGTCTAATACTTATTTCTCCATCGATTGCCGCTTAACCAGTAAACAGGATGATATTGTTCCACCAGAAAAGAAAACTCCTGGTTACCAGATAGTAAATATACAAGCCGGCACAAAGCTTTCCTTGTATGGCAATCCGCTCCAGTTAAGCCTTCAAGTTCAAAATCTGTTTAATACAAAATATCTCAACCATACCAGTTTTTACCGCCTTATCGAGCTTCCTGAAGCAGGAAGAAATCTTGTGCTTTCGTTAAAAATCCCTTTTGGAAAATAATACAGTTTAATTACACCCATCAACAAAAAAAACATCAACAATGAACAAAATTACAAAACCCCTTTTAGCCCTGCTGATTACGGCAGCAACATTTACCGCCTGTAAAAAAGATGAAGTGATTACAGACCTGCCAACGATTACAAATTTGGAGGTGGGCATGAATAACAATAAAACAGCCTATCCCGGAACCGACATTCATTTCGAAGCCGATCTTTTTGCTGCGAGTAACTTAGCCAGCGTTGATTTAAATATTAAACCGAAAGCAGGTACTGGATGGAACTTCAACCAAAAATATACTGAAGGCTTTGCAAATGTAAAGAATGCAAATTTCCATAAACATATTGATGTACCCACAAATGCTGCACTCGGTAGTTACATCGTAACAATTAAAGTAACTGATCTGTTGGGGAGAACAACTGAAATCACCAGCGATCTGGAAATCAAATACGATCCAACACTGCCTAGCGCTACAGGATCTGAGGTGGGTTTGAATGCTGCTGGAAATGATCTGCATGTTGAAGCCACAGTTGCTGCGATTAACAAAATTGCCAGAATTGAAGTTGAAGTTCATGGTGCTGCATGGGAAAAAGATTTCCTTTTTACCGATGCTGCCATGGTGGGTTTAAGCACCTATAACTTTCATAAACATCTGGATGTTACTGCTGCGCCTAAAGGCCACTATCATGTTCACCTGAAAATTGTAGATCAGTTGGGTAAAGAAAATCAATTTGAAGAACATTTCGACAAGTAAATCAATAATTATGAAAAATAAATTCAATCCAGTTAAAACAGGCTTTATTGGCTTATGTGCATTATCCGTTTTATTGCTCAGTAATTGTAAAAAGGAAACGGAAGACATTGACACTACCTACCCTGAAATTATTTCAAGCGCCACTTCTTTTCCGCAGCAATGCAGCGTAATTAAACGTGGAGAAACATTTACGTTTAAAACCCAGGTAAGCGACAATGTTGAATTGGGATCAATGAGCATCGATATTCATCACAATTTTGATCATCATTCACACAGTACCGAAGTAAATAGTTGCAATATGGAAGCCATCAAAGCTCCCGTAAAGCCTTTTCTGCTCATCAGAGAGGTGAGTATCCCGGCAGGGCAAAGAAATTATGAAGCCACGGCCTCAGTAAATGTACCTGCAGATATTGATCCCGGCGATTATCATTTTTTAATCAGAGTAACGGATAAAGCAGGATGGCAAACCATCAAAGGAATTAGTATAAAAATTAATTAATCAATAAAAATCAAACCTAATGTTATCTAAAAACAACTTTAAAAAAGCAGCAATGATTGTTGCTGTTGCTGCTGCATTTGCAGCTTGTAAAAAAGACAGCGCACAACCTGAAGAAACACCCACAACAACGACCAAAGAATTTAAGTATGTAAGGTTGCTTACTTCAGATGAGACATCGAACAAGCTTGCTTTGGTAGATCCATCAACCGCGGCAGTAACTGCTTTCGATGCTAAATTTCCTTTAGCTAATCTTTACGCGACATCCTCAGGCAGATATGCTACAGTGCTTTATGGGGCACAAAATTTAGTGGAAGTTTTTGATAGCGGCCTTGCTTCTCACGTAGACCATATAGATGTGCTAAATAATCCGAAATGGGCAAACATTACTGCTACAGGCATCAAGCCAACTCATTTTAAAACCAAAGCCAATGAGAGTTTAATCTTTAACGATGGAGATGGAACTTTGAGCCGGGCCGTAGAGAGCGATTTTAATACTGCCGGAGCAAAGTTTGCCACTGTTAATGCAGGTTTGTTACCCCATCACGGTGCAATGGCACAGTTTACAAACGGAACCTATGCCGTAACATCAACAGCAGTTTCCGGAGCATCTCCAAATCGGGTGCTCATAATCGATAAAACAGGTAAAACCGTTTATGCTTCTACGCTTGAAATTGGCGCCATACATGGTAATGCAAGTGATGGAACAAACGCAGTATTTGGTGGCTTTAGCAGTTCTGCGGCAACCGCCGGAGGTGTTTTGATAGTTAAATCTACAGGTGAGCAAAGGTTAATTCCTAATCCTGATGGTTTTGGTGCGTTTAGGTTGGCCAGTATTTATTACGCAGAATCGGCGAAAAAGTTTATTGGATATGTAGCAACAAAAGGTGCTTACTTAATAGATATTGCAACGGATAAAATAACCCCCATTTACAGCGGAGCTGATGCCTTTCAATGCAAAGTTGATTTTGCAGGAAAAAACTTATTGATTTTGACGCTAGATGGAAAACTAAGAGTATATGATTTAACCACCGGCACATTGAAAAAAGAAGGGTCGGTGATTTCTGCAACATCGAGCACAGATACTTATAAGCCTGTTCTAGAAGCAACTGGCAAATTTGCCTACATCGCGATGCCAGCGTTGGGTGAGGTACATCAAATCAATCTATCAACTTTTGCTGTAACAGCAAAACATAAAGTTTCTGCTAAGCCGGCACGTTTAGCAATTTTTGGCTTTGAAAGCGATGCTTCTCATAACTAATTCTTAATATTCAAGGCAGTTGGTTAACTGCCTTGAATATTATTTTGCCTTTGCCATAGCATTTAGCTGCGTTAAATGTGTTTTGAATTTAGGAAGATATTTTCTAGCATATTTCTTTACCGCAGCATCAGATGATTTTGAACCTGCTTCAAAAAGTACAATTAAATTCTGGTGATCCTGAATACTGGAAGCAATATACGCCTGATCAAAATCCTGCCCTTTGGCATCCTTTAACTTATTTACTGATTGTTGAATATCAGCATTGCGAAGCATAGCAAATCCATTTAACATGACACCTTTTGCCTGACCGGTATTTCCGGCTTCTCCCTGATTTTGGTTTCTAGATGTATCCTGCAATGTTGTTGGAGCCGAATCAACCCTGCCGTCTGGTCTTTGCCCTTCTTCATTTTTACTTGCTGTTAAAGTGATGTTTTTACTTTTGGCTAACGCTAAAAGTTCTGTATTGGCCTGAGCATGTGCGTCAAGTACCGTTTGGGCAAAACCCTTCAATTTCGGACTTCCATTTTGCGCTGCTATCCCACTCATCTGCGTCGCCTTTAATCCATAAAGCAAAGCTTGATTCATAAATACTTCAGGTGGTAAAACCTCCTGTATCATGCCCGATTTAGGCTGAATTTGTATTCCTCCTAAAATATCATGTGCGGATAAATTAGTTCCTAAAGAGATTGTTAAAAGAAATGCAAATGCTGTTTTAATATTTTTCATGGCTTTAATAAATGATGTTATTAATCAACTGTAAAAGCGCCACAAAAGTTTGCTTTATTTCTATTTGATTCCGCAAAAAGTTAATAACTCGTATGGTGTGAAAAACTTAGCTAAACATCTGATAACGATAGCCGTTAAACCTGTATACAAAACATAAAGCGTATGAAAAAGTGCATATATGTTGTAGAGGATAATCCAAGTATCAGAGAGATTATCGAGTTTTTGCTTACTGAAGAATTGTATGAGGTGAAAGCTTGCCGAAATACCAGCGACTTTTGGCTACAAATGCAGCAAAGCATTCCAGATATGGTCATCCTAGACATTATGCTACCTGACGGAAATGGAATTGATATTTGCAGTCAGCTGAAAACGAATATCAAAACACATGATATTCCCGTGATGATGATGTCGGCAAATAATCATTTAAACGCTGTTAAGGCAAAATGTACTGCCGAAGATTTTATCAATAAACCTTTTGATTTAAATGATTTTGCGAGCCGTGTAGAACGTTATTTACCCGCCAATTAAGTTAGTAAACTTGGCAAGCTAAAAACGATCTAGGCTTTTCTTGAAGCGATCACCTTTTTCAAGGAATTGAAATTGAGTATTAAGGGAAGTAATGTTAATGGAGATAAACATATCGGTATAAGTGCAATTGAAACCTTACTTAATCCTTTTGTAACCGCTAGATAGATCAGGATGCCAAACGCGACAAGATACACCAGACCCAAACCCAACATCACCCCTTTTAACAGATCTTTTCTTTTAATTAGCGCTTCAACACTTTCTGGTTGTTTTATATTTTGTTCCATTAATACGTTTGCTTGGAATGATTAATTAGTTCTTATTTTCAGAAAGCCATTCGCCATTGGCATCGAATTACAATCTTCTGCAATTTGCAATTTTTTAGGTTCATGAACAAAAAAAAGCAAATTCAAAGCTACATCATAAAAACAAATGCCGCTGAAATAAATTCCAGCGGCACTTTTAGCTATTGTTTTAAGCGCTGTTAATTCACATCAAACCAAAGCTTTGTGGTTAAAAGGTCAGCACCCTGACTAGCCACCGCGTTTTTGTAACTTTGTCCGTTTAACGATTGCTCCGTTCCGGGATAAATGAAACGCACCGGAATCTGGCCATTCAATACTGTATTTACTGATGCCGAAAGCTGTGGATAATCTAAGCGGCGACGCTCTGCCCAGGCTTCCAAACCCTGACCAAACAGTGCCAGCCACTTTTGCTCACCAATTGATTTTTTATAATTTGCGTCATCATATTGAACTGATGCCTGTGCAAGATAAGTGGTTGCAGCAGCATCTGACAGGCCAAACTGTTTTAACGAGGCTGTTACACCCTGCTTATAAAGTTCAGCAGCATTTTCTGTTGTCAAGCCTCTTGCAGCAGCCTCTGCCCTGTCGAACAATAATTCCGCATAGCTGAAAATTACAGCTGGAGATTGCGGCGTTAAAAAATAGGCTCCCGGTTTTGAGGTTCTTGCGAACCCCAGATTACTGGCCTCTGAATTTGTTAATCCGTTCGGTAAACCGATATATTCCTGAGGGGTTGCAGTTTGTGTTTTACTGGCATAAATTGGCAAACGTGGATCATTCAGTACAAACAATTTATCAACAATGGTTTTGCTAATCCGATAATCATCACGGGTATCAAATTGTGCACTCACAGGATTTTGTTGTGGAGAGATCTGATAAATCAACTGAGCAATATCAGCATTATCACTAATATATAAATCGCCATCAGCCTTAATCTCATCTAATACTTGTTTCGCTTTAGCTGGCTCTTTATCTGCAATTCTTAAAGCGATTCTCAGCCTCAAGGCATTGGCAAACTTTTTCCATTTGGTGATATTTCCGCCGTAGATAATATCGCCTGTAATCGCTTTCCCAGCAGGATCAAGCGTATTTTTAGCAGTTTTCAAATCTTCCAACAAACCGAAATAAACGTCTTTTTGTTTATCATAAGCGGGTGTAATAAACTCGTTTAGCTTTCCTGCCTGACTGTAAGGAATATCGCCATAAGCATCTGTAAGCAAAAGAAACGACCAGGATCTTAGCGTTAGAGCCACCCCACGATAATTCGGGTGAGCAGTGGTATTTCCAATTTCGATAATTTTGTTAAAACCGGTGATACTTTGAGAATACAGCGTAGACCATAAAGAGGTAAAACTACTGTTTGAATAAATAAAGCGGTCTTCTTCGGTGTATTGAACCTTTGCCCAATGCTGCACAAAAAGCAAACTGGAGTTCATATTATTCGTAGTTCCCCAATACGCATCGGCTGTATTTTTGATTGCAGCCGTAAGCAAATAATCGGGTTGTGCATTTTCTGTTGCATTCGGATTGATGTTTACTTCATCGAGTTCTTTACTGCATGATGCTGCTAAAAGCGAAACAAAAGCAGTGATATATAGAAATTTCTTTTTCATGGGGATAGGATTAAAATCTGATATTTAAGTTGATACCATAAGTACGGGTAGTTGGATTCGAAAGGCTTTCTAACCCCTGGCCGTTGCCAGTGTTAAAGGCTACTTCCGGATCAATATCGGCTACATTGCGATGTAAGATGGCCAGGTTTCTACCTACTAGCGACACCGAAACGCCCTGCAAACTTAACGGCCGAACCCATTTTGCAGGAAGATTATAACTCAATTTAATTTCGCGGAGTTTTACGTATGAAGCATCAAATATATTGGCCTCATCAATGGTACGAAACGATTTGTAATAGGTTTGTGCAGGAAGTATTTTTTCATTGCGTTTTCCATCGGTTGTTACGCCATCGAATATGATACCATCGTCGTAAACAGTTACACCTGCTGGCGCCGCAGCACCATCAGCCAATCTTACTGTTCCGTTTGCTTTTACATTTCCCGGATAGTAATAGGAAATCCCACCAAATTCTGCCGCTCTGCCTGGTAAAGTTGAGGCCAAAACGCCTGTGTAAGTTCCTGTTGCATAAGTACCGTTGTAAATCGATCCACCAAAGCTGGCATCAATTAAAACACCTAAACTAACGCCTTTATAAGTGAAAGTATTTGATATGCCTCCAATCCAATCTGGTGTATATTTACCCAAAACCCTTTTGGTAGGATCTGTTTGTGGTGCACCAGTTGCATTCACTACGATATTTCCGTTGCCATCTCTTAGAAATGCATTTCCAAAAAGTGTTCCGTAAGGTTGACCAACAGCTGCAATTACCTGAGCAGAATTGGTTGCCACTACATAATTTTGCAATAAACCCGCTTTATCTAATTCGATTACCTTACTTCTGTTTGCCGCATAATTCACATCAATATCCCAGGTGAGTTGTTTTTTAACTGGTGTAACTCCCAGCTGAACTTCTATACCTTTATTGTTGATCTTTCCAGCATTCAGCAATTTAGATCTGAAACCTGTACTTTGGCTCACATCAACACTTAAAATCTGATCGTAACTGTTTGTATTATATAAACTCACATCAAAACGAAGGCGTTTTTTAAATAGAACTGCCTCTGCTCCCAATTCTGATGATGTGGTGGTTTCAGGTTTCAAATCAGGATTCAAATCTGTAGTGGATGCTGTAAGTTGAGGATTGCTTCCAAACGGAGCGCTGAAAGAAAAAGTGTTAATCAAACGATACGGATCGGCATCCTTACCTACTTTAGACCAACCTCCGCGAATTTTGGCATAATCCAACACATCGCTTTTGATGTCAAAGGCTTCCGTCAATACCAAACTTCCGTTGAATGATGGATAAAAATAAGATCTGTTTTGCGCCGGCAACGTTGATGACCAGTCGTTACGGGCGGTTATATTTGCAAAAAGGTAATTTCTAAATCCAATTTGTGCCGATGCGTAACCGCTATATGATTTTAGTTTACTGTAATTATTAGAGGAAGTCAGTGGATCTCTCGAATTGCTTAACGTGTATAAACCCGCAACTGCAAGTCGTGGGGCACTTTGATCATTTTGTTCGATATATCTTGAGCGGATATTTGTTCCAAGCAAAGCCTCCAAACTGAAATCATCATTAAGCTGTTTGGTATAGTTCAGCGTTGCATCGGTATTGTTTTCATTTACGGTAAAGGCACTTTCGCTGTATGATCCAAACGGGGTTCCGTTGGTGCCATATGCAATTCTGATTTTACGACGATCGTTGTAATAATCTGTTCCTGAACGGAAATTGAAATTTAACCCGTCAGTAATTTTATAATTCAGCCCGATATTTCCAATGATCCGGTTTCGGTTTTGTGATACCGTATTTTCATAAGCCACCCAGTATGGATTACTATAATAGCTGTTGTTCCAGTTGAAAGTATTCCCGTTCTCGTCGAGATAGTTTTTCAGTTGGTTGATGTCAACCTGCCTTCCAAACCAGGTAAACTGAAGCATGGTGCTTGTCGACCGTGAACCACCCGTTCCAGGCAGATTGTCTGAACCAAGTTTACTGTAATTTGCATTGGCCGTAAGGGTTAATTTTGGTGTAATCCTTAACGTAGTATTTAAAGCGAATGAATTTTTGTCTTGCCCAGAATTTGGCACCACGCCAACCTGTTTTAGGTTATTATAAGATAAGCGATAATCGAATTTCTCTCCGGCATCTTCAACAGCTATACCATTCGAAAGCGAATAACCGGTTTCAAAAAAATCACGCACATTATCAGGATTGGCCACAAATGGAACAGCCACCCCTTTAGAAAAAAACTGAGGAATCAATCTGCCATCCATTCTCGGGCCCCAGCTCTCATCCACGCCATCATTTGTACCAGCACCTTTACCATCTACATAGCTGAATTTACCTTCAGATCCCTGGCCAAAAACATCCTGATATTTCGGGAGGGTAAGTAAACTTTCAATAACCCCGTTAGAATTAAAAGTAACCCCTAAGCCCTTTTTTGATTTTCCTGATTTGGTTTTAATAATGATAACTCCAGCCGCCGCTCTCGATCCATACAATGCAGCAGCATTTGGTCCTTTAAGCACACTGATCGATTCGATGTCGTTTGGATTGATATCTGAAATGGTGTTTGCATAATCTCTTGCGCCAGCTGAATTGAGTTGTGAATTATCCACAGGAATCCCATCCACTACAAAAAGCGGCTGGTTATTTCCTGAAATGGAAGTTTCACCACGAATAACCACCCGGGAAGACCCCATATCGCCCTGGCTGTTGGTTACGCGAACACCGGCAACTTTTCCTGCCAGTGCATTTACCAGATTGCTTTCCCTGGCTTCTGTCAAGCTCTCCCCCTTGAGCTCCTGAACCGCATAACCTAGAGATTTTTTTTGTCGGGATATGCCTAATGCGGTAACGACTACCTCATCTAATGCATTATCGCCTTCATTTAATACCACATCCAGCACTTTATTATTTTCTGATACCTCTACCTCTTTCGTGGCAAAGCCGATGTAAGAAAATACCAAAGTGCTTTTGCCCGCAACAGTAATGGAAAAATTTCCTGTTCCGTTACTTGTTACCGCTTGTTTAGTACCTTTTACAAAAATAGATACGCCAGGCAGCGTTTCTCCTGATGAACTTTTTACCGTGCCCGAAATTGCAAGATTTTGTGCTCGAACGAATGGTGAAAGCAATAGCAAAAACAGTATTGCCGGTAGCTTAATTTTTTTAAACATAATAGGTTAAATTGATGATTAGTTAAAACTGATGTGAAAAATATAGGCAAAGCAATTCCACCCCGCTTTTAGCGATTTTTTTAAACACCTTGATATTGATAATTTTAGTTGGAGATGGTATATGATGAATTTAATTCAAACACATACTCTTACACATTCGGCCTCGCCAATACATGTTAAAATTGTTGAACTGGGTAAATTTTTGCTCGTTAGTCTTTTTCATTTATTTTTTCTGATAGATCAATACTTATCAATTGTGCAAAATCAGCCTACAAAAAAAGCACTCCTGTAAATCAGGAGTGCTCTCATATATGATTAATGATTTGGCCTTCAACTGACTTAACTACCCCAAACAACTCTGGGATGGAATTAGCACCATACCCTGAGGGCTGGTTGCTAAGGTTTCACAGGGCCATTCCCTCCACCTTTCTTGATAAGTATTTTAAAATAACTGGCGCAAAGATAATATAAAAATCATAATGTCTACAAATTCTATAGATTTTATTGAAATATTTTTTTCTTAGCCAAAATCATGTCTACATTTGCTTTCTCAATTGAACATCATCCCATGAAAATAAAATATATTGCAATACTAATAGCCGGATTGTTAACCCAGAAAGTTGCCGCCCAAACAAAGATTAAAACATACACAAAAAACCTAAAGTTCCAAAACACCTTCCAGGCGAGTGGAATTTGGAGAGGTGTGTTTAACCTAAAGCCTGGCGTTGACGTTCCTTTTAATTTTGAAATAAAAAATAAAAACGGGCAACCCTACCTCAGTTTTTTAAATGCCAATGAAAGCTTCGACGGCGGATTTGTAAAACAGAAAGGTGATTCATTATGGATTAACCTCGATCAGTTCGACAATGTGCTGGCTTTTAAAATCCAGAAGGATTCACTTGTGGGTGTATTGAAAAAACAAGATGGATCTGGCAAAGCACTTCCGCTGTCAGCCAGCAAAGCGAATCAATATCGTTTCAAAACAAATGATCAAACACCTGATGCGGATTTTTCCGGAAAGTATGATATTGTATTTAAATCACAAGATGGCAAAAATGAAAATGCCGTCGGACTTTTCAAACAGATAGGAAATAAAATTACAGGTACATTTCTCCGCATCACCGGCGATTCCCGTTATCTTGAAGGCAGTGTAGATGGAAATCAATTTTACCTTTCGGGTTTTATAGGTTCCAGCCCATCTTACTATAAGGGTACATTCTCAAAAGATGGAACAATTCAGGGAGAAGCAGTGAGTGCAAGAGGAAATACGCCATTCACCGGAAAACAAAACGAGAATGCGGCCCTCCCCGATGCTACCAAATTAACGTTTTTGAAAGAGGGCTATAAAACGCTGAACTTCTCTCTCCCCGATGTAGATGGCAAGAAAATTTCATTAACGGATGATAAATTTAAGAACAAAGTCGTGATATTAACCATTACCGGTACCTGGTGCCCTAATTGTGTGGATGAGGCATCATTCATTTCGCCTTGGTATAAGGAAAACCGGAACCGTGGCGTAGAGGTTGTTGGTATCCACTACGAGCGCCAGCTTGATTCAGCGTATGTAAAAAAAGCATTAGGCAGATTTCGTGATAAGTTCGACATTCAATATGATCAGGTAATTGCAGGTAAACCTGATAAAAAGCAAGTTGCTGAGTCACTTCCGGGTCTGAATAATTTCTTATCCTTCCCAACGATGATCATCATCAATAAAAAAGGCGAGGTTGCGCAAATCCATACCGGTTACAGCGGACCCGCAACTGGAAAATATTACACTGATTTTGTAAGCGCATTCAATGCGGAAATTGATGGATTGCTGAAACAAACCAATCTGTAGCGCAGTGCTATGTCCTCTTTAATATCTCAACCCTAACTATTTTGCAATATCATCCCGTTCGTATTTTAGTCGATCGGGATGATCTTCTTTGTTCTGCAGCCACAAAGTAACACCTGTTGCTAACTGACCTTTCTCGCTGTAACTAATTTTATTCTTGTAACAAATCTTTTTCATTGCAATTTCCTACCTGAGAAGCAGTCTTCAATATTTTATTTATCTTGGTAAATCGTTTTAACATCGCTCAACATCGGATATCCAATTGGAAATGGTGTTGAGCTGTTAACATTTAACTAAACAAACCCCTTAACCTCTCATCAACATCTAAATGCTCAAATCAATTTTCTCGCTGCTCCTCGCATTCATTTGCTTGCAGGCTTTGGCGCAAAACAAAACAACTGTTAAAGGAATTGTTGCCGATTCTGCATCCAAAGCACCAATGGAATTTGCCACTGTAGCCGTTGTTAATGCGAAAGATACTTCGTTGGTATCTTATACTTTAACTGATAAAAATGGTACCTTCAAACTGTCTGGTATCGCCGTGGATAAACCTGTCAAAATCATCATTTCTTTTGTAGGTTATAACACCATCCGCCAAAACCTGCATTTACAAAAAGAATTAATTACAGATTTAAAAACCATCTACTTATCTGGTAATACCTTAATGGATGTGATCATCTCGGGTGAAAGATCACCGGTGACAGTTAAAAAAGACACCATAGAATTTAACACTGAAGCCTTTAAAACCAGGCCTAATGCAGTAGTTGAAGAACTGTTGAAAAAGCTACCTGGTGTACAGGTAAATGTTGATGGTTCGATTCTGGTCAATGGAAAATCGATAAGTAAGTTGCTAATTGACGGAAAACAGTTTTTTGGCGATGATCCTAAAGTGGCCACAAAAAACCTGGATGCAGATTTGGTTGCGAAGATTCAGGTTTACGATGACCGGGAGAACGATCCTGATCATTTGGTGAGTAATTCAGAAGTGAGCAAAATTATTAACCTGAAACTAAAAAGTAAGATTAAGAAAAGTACGTTGGGCAAAGTTTATGCCGGTGGCGGAAGCCGAGATCGTTATGAAGCAGGAGGAATCTTAAGCAATTTCAGAGATACGCTCCAGGTAAGTTTAATTGGTTTGGCCAATAACTTGAACCGCACTGGTTTTTCCGGTCAGGAATTATATACTATGGGTGGTTTCGACAGGTCTGGCGGTGGCGGACAAATCTATGATGGCACTTTTGGTGGCCGGGGTTATGGTGGCATTGAAAGTGTGGCTTCGGGAGGTGTTAACATCAACAATAACTATGGCAAAAAACTTAAGCTTAACCTTACTTATTTTTTCACCCACAGCGACAACCTTTACAATGGAACAAATTATATCGAGCAAACTGTAGCGAATACTACTTTAATTAATAACTCCAGAAATATGAGCAATAATAAAAGTAATAAACATGCTATAGGCGGCTTGGTGGAATGGGTTCCTGACACGATGATGCGCATCAGATATGAGCCAAAGTTAAACCTCAATTATCAAAATAACAGAAACGAAAATAGTAATAGCAGTTCTAACTCCTTGTTACCCCGTTTAAGTGAAAGCGCCGGGCTTAATACTTCAAATGCTAATAATAGTGGTTTCTCACATAACTTTATGTACTACCGAAGGCTAAAGAAAAAAGGAGAATCGATTAATATTACACATTCCCTGCAATTGAACAGTAACAATAATGAAGATTTTAATAAGTTCCGCCTCGAATCTTTTTCTACGGAAGTGAGATCAGAAACACAGGATCGATTTAGAGAGAGCTGGAACAAATCCAATTCAGGGGATTTGTCTGTAACTTACAATTATCCCTTAAGCAAAAAACTAACATTGGAGCTGAATTCCGGAACACGTTTTTACAGCAATATGGATCTGGAGAGTACATTCGAATACAATCCGTCTACAATGCTCTACGATTTTTTTCTTACCAACCTAAGTAACGATTTACAGCATAATGTTTTCATTCAAAGCCTTCGTCCGCAGTTGTTTTATAAAATCACTAAAGATTATAGCTTAAGGGTATCTGTTAAGGGAGAATATCAGGATGTACGTAATGAATTTAATTTCGGTTATGAAGATATCAATCGTAAATATTATAACTTTTATCCATCCTTCAGGTTTGATGCACCAAGTTTTTCACTGAGTTATGATGAGCGTTTAGACCTTCCCGGAATTTCACAGATGCAACCCATTGCCCGCCAATATAACCAGTTATACACGGCTATAGGAAACCCTGATTTAAGGGCAAACCTGGTACGCACATTAAATCTAAATGTATACAAATACATCCCTTCCAAGCAGATTAATTTCAATTTATATTCTGGCTATATTTTTAGTAATAACGGTGTTTTGCAACGTAGTAATGTGAATAGCGCTGGCGCTACTGTAGCCAGTTTTGTTAACCGTGGTGGTTACAGAAATGGCTATCTGGGAATGAGTGTTGGTAAGCAGTTTAAAAAATCGCAGAAGTGGCAAGTTGGTTTAAATACCTCGGCAAGAGCAAACCTTAACCAAAGGCCTTTTATCCTTAACGCTGATGAAGGTTTTCAAAATTCACTGGATATTGGTTTTGGAGAAAACATCAATCTGAATTATGGCGACTTGCTTAGCCTGAATGCTAAATATGATTTCTATAAACAGATGACCCGCTACAAAGATGTAGATTTTGCAAAAGTGAATACTTACACCCACTCTGCCGGTGGAGAATTTAGCCTGAGGTGGCCAAAAAGGATTATTTTAGATGCTAACTATACGTATTTTTACAATCCTCAAATTGGGCAGGGTTTTCAACGTAGTTCACATCAACTTAACCTTGCGCTTTCCATTCAAATGCTGAAAAAAGATCGCGGGCAGCTCAAGCTTTCGGTTTATGATTTATTTGATCAAAACATTTCGATAAATCGTTACGCATTTAATAACGCAATAGGCATATCTGATCGGAATATCCTTCGCCGTTATTTTCTGGCAACTTACCAGTACAAATTAAATGTATATAAGAAATAAAGCAATTATTTTCCACTAGGCGATAACTAAATTCCTTTAAAAGTAATATTTATAAAACATTGGATCTTTTGATTAGCGATAAACATTGAAGTTTCTCATCATCAACAAACCAAAATAAGTAAAAGATGTTTATACTTATAAAATCGAAAACCTTTGTAACTAAAATCCCTATAAAACTAAATGGAGCACTCATCTCAGCCATTTTTTTACCTTTTCATAGGGAATTTCCTAGATTTTAGCTGCTGTTTGAGGTTTTACATCAAAGAAATTTAGAAAATAAAAAATCAGTCCCACACATGCGTAAAGTTTTAATTATTGAAGATGACATTGACATTTTGAACGTAATGACCACAATTTTGAAAGACTCTTATCACGTACTTCCCATTTCTTCTCCCCGCCACTGGAAAAACGATGTGGAAGAGTTTCAGCCAGACATTGCCATTATTGATGTGCACCTTGGAGATGAAGATGGAATTAATATTTGTAGAGAATTAAAATCAAATTCAAAAACTTCACACATCAAACTTGTGGTAACAAGTGCTCTGGTAATTCAGCCTGAGCGTTTAAAAGAATACTGCGATGCTTATTTAGAGAAACCTTTTGAGATTGATAATTTTACCGAGATTATTGAAGATGTACAATTGAAATGATTTAATCAGTACGATAATGCAATAGTCACATTGATGAACATTTAAAAGAAATTCCGGGAAATATTGGGCGGTGCATTGCTCAGGAGTTAAGTGGTAAAGACACATAAAACGTTGAACCTTCACCGCGTACACTCTCTACCCATATTTCCCCAGAATGACTTTTAATAATTTCTGCTGAGAGATAAAGGCCAATTCCAAATCCTGCAATATTGCGGGCTTCCACATTCTGAACCCGGTAGTATCTATCGAACAAATGCGGTAGGTCTTCTTCAGGAATACCTTCACCTTCATCCTTCACACTGAAGGTAAGTGTATCGTTAGCTTTTGTGCAAGACAATAATATTTTGGAATGGATTGGTGAATATTTCACCGCATTGCTAATGAGATTATTTACAACGTGTCCAATTTTATCGCGGTCGCCGATCAGGATGATCTCTTCTGACGAAGTGAACTGGATGTTATGAGTGGAAACAATATGTTTGTACTCATCTTCGATATCAGCTAAAAGTTCAGCAAAATTAAAGCGTTGCCGATCGAGGTGAATTTTTCCAGATTCCAGCCGGGAAACATTCAAAAAGCCGTTAATCATGGTAGTCATTTTGGTTAACTGCCGACCCATCTTGTCGAGCACTGAACCGGTAAAATCATCGCCGGTGTTTTTGAACAAACGCTGCAATACTTGCAAATAACCTGTTATTGATGTTACCGGTGTTTTAAGTTCATGGCTTACCATAGCGATGAAATCATTTTTCCGTTGTTCATCTTCTTTTTGAGGCGTAACATCCATTACCACCGCATACACACTTTCATTTACGCCATGAATATCCTGGTTTACTTTACCTACTACCCGCATCCACCTGCGTTCACCGCTTATTAGATGGCGGATGGCGTAAGTACTATCAACCGGACTACCAAATTTCACCGCATTTTCTAACACTTTATTTACCTCAGGTATAAAATCCGGCTCAACAGATTCCAGTACCATTTCCCAGGTAATTTCACCATCTACGGGAAGACCGTAAAGCGACCGATATCTACCCGACATATCGGCAATACCGGTTTTTAAATCTAAACTGCAACTGCCAAGTTCCCCTGCATTAAATGCCGACTGCAGGTTTTCCTCGCTTAGTTTCAGCTTATTATTAGCCTGCTGCAACTTTTCATTTATAAGAAATTGACTTTCGTTGGCTTCGATCAATGCTTTATTAACAGACTGAATTTCTAACAAATATTGCTTTTCTTCCGTTACATCTAAACTTGAGCAAATAAAGCCATCAAAATTTCCCGATCCATCGAAAATCGGATTTCCTTTGATTCGTAACCAACGGTAATTCCCTACCTTGTCAAGTATTCTAAATTCATTAAAGAATGAAGAGTGGGCTGTTAAAGCGCTTGCAAAAATTTCTTCAACTTCAGCACGTTCATTTGGATGAACGAACGACGACCAGTCAAAATTTTTCAAATCTTTGGTTTGCCATCCCGTCAGGTTTACCCATGCATGGTTCAGATAATTTAAATTTCCTTTCGCATCGTTCGTTGATATTAAAATATCACTGGCCTCGGCCATGGTACGAAAACGTTGCTCGCTCGCCGCAAGCGATCGTTGGGAACTTACCTGGTGGGTAACATCGAGTGCAATACCCAAAACGCCAGATATTTTCCCCAGTTCATAAACAGGCCGATATATTACATCGTAAAAACCGACAATTTTCTGGCCGTTACGTTCCAAAATAACCTCCTCTCCCATAAGTTCAAATGGAACTCCGTTGCGATAGACATTATACAAAACATCAACAATCGGCTGCCCTACAATCTCCGGTACGCCTTGGAATAAAGTTTTACCAATAATATCTGGCTCTTTACCTAAAAAGGTTAACATTGCTTCATTAACAACCTCGAAAACCATATCTTCTCCACGAAAAACCTGCATTGCTACCGGACTTTGTTCAATCAGGTTGCGGTATTTTTCTTCGCTAAGCTTCAATGAATCCGTACGACGTTTAACCTTTTCTTCCAGATAGAGGTTTGTTTCTCTAAGTTCTTTTAATGTTTTGGTAAGCTTTTTATCCATCAGCTCCCGCTCACCGTTAAGCTGTTCAATTTCAATGAGGCTTTTCTGCTGATCTACCTTTTGCTGCTTCACCAGGTTACTCTCCAACACAAGTTCAGTAACTTCTTTTACCAACTGTATAATATAACTTAGTTGCCCGTCTGCATCAAAAACCGGTGTGTGGCTAATGCTCCAATATCGCTCAACAAATTGATGAGTATTCAAATCTTCGAGATCATATCGAAGTATGGGCATGGCATTCGCGGAATTCGTTTGAACCACTTCAGATAATGCCGCCCTCAGTATTTCAACTGCTTCAAATCCGGAATCATCAGGATTGTTCGGAAAGATGTCAAAGATATATTTACCTTCAATTGCCATTCTGGATCGATAAGTTGAAGATAAATAAAGATCACTTGCAGTAAGGATATGGAAACTTGGTGATAAAACCAGGTACATTTCAGGTAAAGCGTGGAAAGTATTTAAAGTGTCTACAGACGGCGGGGAGTAAATTTTCATTGAAATACCTGGTTATAAGCCTAACAAAATTAAATATTAAATACCAGGTACGGGGTAGTTTCTTTACAACTAATCGTGGTTAGAAATAACACACTGATTAATTTAAAATACACGAACCACAAAATCTTCATTGAAACTGAAATCATAAACTTTAAACTCAATCGGCCATTCGTCTTCTACCAGATGCCCTATATATTCAGCAAAAAATCTTTTAAAACTGGTGAAATTAATTCCTGGAACAGTAACTATTATATATTCACTATCATTTTTAACCAAAACTTCTGCCACAAAGTCTTCCCAGTGTTGTTTGATTTTAGCAGGCAAGCGATTAAAGTTTTGCTGATCGATAAAGTCACCAATTTTGCAAATACTATCCACATCAAGTTTCGCTTCATTAAGCGCCAGCCATCGTCCATCGGTTTTAGTAAGTGTTGCAACAGGTGAACCGCCGGAGAGCACCTGCCATGCCCCTCCTTCGGCTAGCCTTACCAACTGATAAGCCATTAACTGATCTTCCTGATTAAAAAGATAGTCTAGCATCATCATGTTATAGCCCGCCACCAATTCACCATTATAACTACCTTCATTATCTTCCATGCCCAAATATTCGATTTGTTCCACCTGTAAAGTGATATACTGCATTAATAACCAGTTAACGCATTTTATGGTTTTAATTATTGAAAAAAACCTGCGAAATTTTGATGTGGTACTGTGATTTATTTTAATTTCCACAGAAAACTTAACTTATTGGAAATTTGAACAATAAAAGTTAAAAACTGACTTTTTAAGTAGAAATGTCAGGACAAAGAAATATTGAATACTAAATTGTTTCAAATGCTTAAAATGGATTAATTTTTGAATTGATTTCCCAAAGTCATCCATATGAAAAAGTTTATCCCATTTTTATTTGCTACCGGAATTTCGATTATTGCCATTTTATCTTCCTTCACACTTGATGATCCTGAATTGGGCGTATCAACTGCGGTTTTAAGCTGGATGGCCTGCTTATGGCTTGTTTCTGGAAAAAATGATTGCGAAGGATGCTTATCTTAAGCTTCAAGTATAATTTATAATTTTAAATAAACCATCCGGTTGCCCTCTTTAAGGTACAACTGTGTAAAAAAGATAAGAGGCAAATATTACCAGCAACACAACCCCTTGTTGCACATTGGTTTTTCCTGTAGCCAGCGAAAACATTATGGTAATCATCGAGAGCAGCAGCAGAACAGTAGAACTCATATCAATTCCTAATGTAATGGGCATTTCGAAAATGATCGATACCGCCGCAACAGCCGGAATCGTTAACCCGATGCTGGCCAATGCAGAACCTAAAGCCAGGTTTAAACTGGTTTGTAACCGATCTGATTTAGCTGCCCGATAAGCGGCCATACCTTCTGGCAGCAGCACAATTGCCGCGATAATTACGCCAACCACCGATTGAGGTGCACCCAAATCGATAACCATCACCTCAATATCTTTAGAAAGTAACTTAGCCAACACAACAACCGAAAACAGGCTGATCAATAACAAGATCAAACTGGCGATGGCTGTTAGTTTAGTTGGCGCTTCCATGTGTTCGTCTTCTGAGCTTGTATTTTTAGGCAGAAAATAATCTCTGTGCCTAACCGTTTGCATAAAAATAAAACCACCGTACAAAACTAGCGATACCAGCGAAACAAAAATGAGCTGGCTAATGGTGTATTCACCCACTTTCGCACTCAATGTGTAGTTGGGAAGAATTAGCGTAAGCACCAAAATAGATGCAAGCGTAATCAAAGCCGCATTTACACCCTGAAGCTTGTAGAGCTGTTCTTTAAATTTAATTCCACCCCTGAGTAAACATATGCCAACAATCGCTGTCAGGATAATCATCACAGCAGCGAAAACGGTATCTCTGGCCAGTTCGCGGGTACTATCGCCGCCTGCTAACATCAGTGAAACAATTAAACCAACCTCAATGGTGGTGATGGCCAAAGCCAGGATTATGGTACCAAATGGTTCACCAACTTTATGTGCAATTACTTCGGCGTGATGCACTGAGGCTAAAACGCTGCCGATTAAAAGCGCAGCAAGTATTACTTTTATGGTTACACCAGAATCAACACCAGTAAAAAAATAGGCTACCGCACTAATTATTGGAAGGGCAATAGTCCATTTTGGTAAGTCAAGATTTTTCATATTTGTTAGTTTTCGCAATTTATAAATTTATACAAGCTTAATGCCTGCTTGCTGAAAAGCGGTCATCAAACGAAGTAGCGTATCGCTTTTAAAAGCCGCCTCTACATAAACATTATTAATCCACACCAGAATTTTAAGTTCAATGCTATCAGCAGCCAGGTTGTTAACAAGTATTTCCGGTGGAAGATTGGTAACCGTATGCGGTGAACCTTTAATCACCTCGGCAATAATTTCCTGTAATTGCTGCATATCAACCGAAGAACCAACTTTAAACAATAATTCAGATTTGAGGTAATCATTACTCAACGTCCAGTTCACCAATCTTCCGGATAGTAAATCTCCGTTAGGAATGATTACTTCAGACCCCTGGGGCGTTAGTAATTTGCTCGACCGGATACCTATATCCTGAACTTTCCCTTTCTTATCCGCCAGTTCGACATAATCCCCAATTCTAAAAGGTTTCTCAAAAATAAGAATGATCCCTGAAACAAAATTATTTACAATATTTTGCATACCTAAACCTATACCAACACCAAGTGCCCCTAAAACAACTGTGAGTTTATCCATCGGAAGTCCGGATGCTGTAAATGCAAGTAACAGGCCGATCACAATGATAATCAATCGAAACAATGCTACCTTTGAGCCTTTGTGATCACTTGCGCCATCAAAACTGATCCGTTGCTCGCCAAAAAGTATAGGTACGTGTTTTTGCAGTTTATTGGAGATATAAATGATCACTACAAAAAACACCACATTGCCCAAAGAGAAATGAATACTGCCAAAAGTTCGCTCTTTAGATAGTAAAGTATTCATCAAACTGGTTATACCGGAAGTCATACCCAGATTGTTAAATAATACCATTAACCAAATGATGAAGCTAAATATGGCCAGTACCTTTTTGAATTTAGATTTTAAGGTATCAGGATTAAGCCTGGAGAAAAAACCTTTATTACAAGCGCTGATCTTGATCTGAAGTTCCAGCGCATCAATCATAACCTGGGCAAAAACCGCTAAAGAGATGATCTGCGTAAGGCTTATTACGCCCGCCAATCCAAACGCTTTGGCCAAACTAATTCTTCCAAAAATATTGAGAATGATAGCCAGCCCGGTCATGAACACTAAAACAGCCGTTGCTATTTTAAAAAACCTTTTAGGGAATTGGGGGATTTTTACAGACCGATACATCTTGATGCCAAGCAGTAAAAAAAGCAGATGGATGCTTAACAGAATTATTCTTGGTAAAAAAGCTTCGCTGATCAGGCTGGAAGAAAATATCAGAAAGATAAAGGCGCCTAGTATTAAAAACCAGGTATTTAGTGCCTTTTTTGATAAAACTTTTCGCAAGTGAATCGTAATCACTACCATTAGCACCAGCTGCACCAATTCAATATATATAGAAGGTGCATCTGGCTGAAAAACGGGCAATATGCAAAGCAAAACAATAGTGCTGGCCATCACAGGATAGGCCCTTAAATAGTCGAATTTGATTTCTCCTATTTTTCGTTTAACCGATAAACGTCTGGAGGTAACGAAATTGCGATGAACCCACACAAAAAAAATCGTTACCAGTATCAGCACCATTAAACATGTATCCCATGTGGAGTTTAGAAAGTATTGAAGAATTTCTCCCTGTCCAAAAAAAGCATCTGACAACCTTGCACTGATCTGGCTTAAGCTAAAAAGATTCCATGGTGCTGCCCAGATGTATGGCACCTCACGGTTGGCGGCAATTCTACCTGACTTTTCCAACTGCTCATCGAGCGCCACCTGCAAATCATTTACTTCAATCCCCATGGAAGAAGCTTTTGCCAGTAGTTCGCCAACTTTTGAAAGATTTTTCCCGGTAACCTCGCCCACATCCTGTAAACGAAATTTAATTTGCGACAATTGAGGCTTATATAATGCTTTCTGCGCATCCTGGTCATCGATCAAAAGCAATGAGTCAGCACTGAGATCAACTACCTGTTGAGACATCCTTTGTAGTTCGGAGTTGCTTTTCATCAACCTACCCGAAAGTGATGAAAGTTCAGTTTGAACATCCTTCAGAATTAATTTATAACTCATCAGGCTCCTGTTCTCCGTACTCTGCTTCCCCGTATTTAAATCTCTCCTTACTGAAGCGATACTTGATGCAAGCATATTCAATCGCTCCTGTACCTCAAGCACTCCATATCCCTTTTTGTTGGCCGCATTAACTTCTGTAATAGCCGCCTGTGCAGTTTGAATTCTAAAAAGTAAGGTATCCGGAATCACCTGTATGGAATCCTTCGCTCTTTTTAATGAATCCTGTGACCTTACTGAACCAGTAAAAATCAACATGGAGAAAATAAGGATGAAAACCGAACGTACGTAAAGCAAGGGAAAAAAATTAAACATATTTCTAAAAGGATTTAACTTAAAATAGTATTACAGCCAAATTCAATGCCAGGTAGCCAAAAACTTTCTAATTCTTTACTAATGAAAAAGACTTGCTTTTTTGCTAATCATTTCTCAGTTGAATAAAGATGTTCGTCTTCAGCCTTTAAGTTACCTGTGTTTAACACATAGCTGAGCGATTGGTTTAAATATTTGTTGATTAATCCGAATTACACGACAGGCTGAGCAACTAAATAGCTGCTTAAGATGACTGATTTACGCGAAATATATCAGCGCTGCACACATTGAAAAAGATTAAATATGCAAATAAAATCAAAACTTTCAGGCCCGATTATGGCTTGTTTAATAACACACAAATGATAATTATGGCTAAGAGAATATTTTTATTGGAAGACGACGAGGGCATTAGACAGGTAATTGAGCTGATTCTAAATTTGGAGAATTACGAGGTAACCAGTTTCGAGAATGTAGAAAAATTCATGGCTGCAAATCCCGATGATGTTCCAGATCTGTTTATATTAGATGTAATGCTACCTGATGGCAACGGTATTGAAGTTTGTAAAGAGTTGAGTACTTTACAAAAAGACGTTCCGGTAGTGATGATGAGTGCCCATTTTACATCAGCAGATATTGCGTTATCTTGCTCGGAAGCATCATTCATTCCAAAACCTTTCGATCTTAATACTTTAATTAATACGGTAAAGCGCCTGATGAAGGATGAATAACCTAATGGTGATTAAACTTATGCAAATGGAATTTGTAATTTAATGGAGCATATTGGTTTCTCAAATCAATTTAAGTTTATTTTTGTTAACCAATTGAAGATATCTATTCCGAAATATGCGATTAGATTTCAACATACAACACACATTTCATCAATATAACTCAGCCGCATTTGACAACAGGTATTCGCACAACTGAATTTGAATCAGAAGACAGGCAACAGCTTTATTTAATCATATTAGGTTTTGGATTGCTTAAATTCTTGATTCATCTTTTTACGTTAGAGGGCTACGGACTTCATGCTGATGAGCTCTATTATATCGAGCTGAGTCGGCATCTTTCCTGGGGTTATCTTGACATTTCGCCATTTGTTACCTGGATCTCATGGATATCGGAAATCCTTTTCGGAAATGCTACCTTCAGTTTTCGTGTTCTCCCCTGCCTCTTTTCTTCAGCAACAGTGATAGCAACAGGTTATATTACCAAACTTTTGGGCGGAAAAAGATTAGCCGTCATAATTGCTTGTTCCGCATTAATTTGCTCCCCATCGTTTTTGGCAACCTCGTACCTGTTACAACCTGCTGTTTTTGATCAGTTTTTCTGGACACTACTTATCCTTGCCGTTATTGCCTATCAGCAGCACAAAAAAACATCCTGGTTGTACTTAGCCGCTATGGCGCTTGGAATTGGGATGCTCAATAAATATAGCATATTGTTATTGGCTGCATCAATTCTTTTGGCTATTCTGATAATTAAACCAGCATCAATTGGTTGCCATTTAAAAAAGCTCTTGGGTCCGGTCCTGCTTTGTGTGTTCATCATTCTGCCAAATTTAATCTGGCAGTTTTTTCACGGCCTCCCTATTCTTCACTATACCGCTAGTGTAGGTAAAAATAATTTCGAAATCGATCTTTGGGATTACTTGTTGCAACTTTTTTTCTTTCACGGGGCAAGTGTAGCCATTTGGACTGCCGGATTAATATATTTGTGGTTTGAGCGGAAAAACCTCGAACAACTGAAATATTGGACCATCACATTTCTGATTATTATCATTTCTCTCACTTTTTTAAAGGGAAAACTTTATTATGGGCTGGGCATTTTTCCACTACTTTTTGCGGCAGGTGGCCACTGCTGGGCGCAAATGTTGATGAGAAAATCAATCTCCATGAATATTTTTTTCATCGGGATGATTTACCTTTTCGCATTGTTAAGCCTGCCTATCGTGATTCCGATTTTTTCAGTCGAAACTTGCAGGGCATACAGTAGAAAAATGATTGCACTGACTGACTTTTCCAGGCCTTTACGTTATGAGGATGGTAGCCAAGGGGGTATTCCTCAGTTCTTTGCTGATATGACCGGCTGGCAGGAATTAACATCAAGGGTTAATATCATAGCGAATACCCAAATGTCTGAAAATAAGAAGGGTATTTATATCCTTACCAACAATTACGCCATCGCCGGAGCGCTTAAATTTTATGGAAAACCGGGTATTCCGAAAGTTATCTCTCCTGATAATAGTTTTTTGTTGTACTCCCCTGATCAGCTTACCATGCGTACCATTATTTATCTTTCCAAAGATTCGCCCCAGATGGTGGATAGGCTGGCAAAAAACGTGAAACTTCTTGGCAAACTCAGCACAGAAAATTCTCACATCAACGGACTTTATATTTATAGATTGATTATCCCGTCATTAGCTATGAAGCAAAAATATGTGATGGATCGGATCAAATTTTATCCAGATTACGGTAAAAAAATAAACCTTTTTCAGAATATGTCATCCTCCGGTTCATCTTCATTTCTCACGAATTAAACACGCTGCTGCACTCGCCAGGATATGAAAATATACGCAGCAAAATAATAGCGCCCTGCCAGATTTTTCTAAATTGTAAAGAATGCGGCAAGCAAACCTGCCGCATCCATTTAAAGCTTCATTAGTCAACTGCTATTCTAACATCAACTGCATTTACTCCTTTTTTGCCATCTTTAGTTTCAAAAGTTACTTCATCGCCTTCTTTAATGTTGTGTACCAAACCGGAAGCGTGAACAAAGATTTCCTCACCTGTACTTGACTTGATGAAACCAAAACCCTTAGTTTCATTAAAAAATTTTACTGTTCCTTTTTGCATTAGATTTTTTCTACTAAATAATATTTTACTGTAACCTGAAGATCATACAAAATTCTCAATCGAGAAAATTTTATAATAAAAAAATATAATCCTACAATGCTTTTTTTTCTATCCCGAAATTCCAAAAATGCAAACACAGGTCAAATCAACTCTTAAAAAGAGTAAGACTAAACAGGATTGATTTTGAACTGTTGCTATAGGAGAACAAAAACTAAGAAGATGATAGACAACAAAGATGACAAGACGCCACAGCAGCAACCATCGAGCTCAGCTGGCGAAAATGAACTTAAAGGTTCTAATACTGTAAAAAATCCGGATGATTGGACGACTGGCGATGAACCGATGACCGGTGCGCAGAGTTCTTATTTAAAAACATTATCTGATGAAGCCGGAGAACCTTTTGATGAGCATTTATCAAAAGCAGATGCTTCAAAAAGAATTGATGAATTACAACATAAGACCGGGCGTGGTTTAGATACAGAAAACTAACCCTAATCTGGAATTGAGAACTTTTCAATTCCAGGTTTTTACGCCTTTTCCAGTTTTGCTTCTAGCCATTCAAATACAACGCTCATTGAAAGTTAACCTATATTTTGGTCAGTAATAAGTGTTAGGCCACCTTGGCTAGCATTTTCCAAATATGTTTCTCAACTTAATAATGGCTTGTCTTAAAGTTGTTTTTACGCTCCCTACAGGCATATCAAGTTTTTCGGCAATCTCCTCATGCGTATAGCCCTGGTAATATGCCAGATCCAAAACCAGCTTTTGCTTCGAGGATAACTGTTCTAAAAGTTTTTTTATTCCTATTGCATCGGTATTCATCGAAAAAGTATGATTTTCGAGTTCCGTTTCAACATCTTCCAGTATCACATTTGCCTTATCCTGTCTGTACGACTTTTTACGTAAATGATCAAGTGCAGTGTTACGGGTAATGTTAAGCATCCAGGTGAAAAGACGAGATTTTTTCTCATCATAAGTATGCAGTGATTTCCTGATTTTCAAAAAAACCTCCTGAAGCAGATCCTCAGCAGTTTCTTGTTGATTGACAATTTTCATGATTACTCCCATCAGGTTTGGTGCGTACATTTTGTATAATCTATTAAAAGATGATAGATCATTTTTCAATAAATCCTTTACAAATAAATGTTCTGCAGTAACAAGCGACGGGACATCGATTATTGTTCTGGTATTGGGCTTGGTTAGTATAAATGCAATCATAAAATTTTGATTCAAACCAATAACATCATCCGAATCAATAAGTTTACAATATTCCAGAAAGCTATCGCTTTGTGATGAAGGGCAGCAACATGCAAATGAATTCAACAACTAACGACAGCTTGATAAATTGGTTTAAAATATATAACAGCTGTGACTAAGGGAATTCCATCATCATAAACTCTTACAGGCTTGTCGCAGTAATCCACTATAAAAACTTCTTAAAACTTTTGAGATTTTAGAAAGTTATAGTAAACAAGTTAGTTGATGGCAATAAATGCTAACCAGTTTCTGAGCACAAGAATTGGAACAACTTACAATCCAGTTCTAAAGCTTTAAATTCATGTATTATTCCAAAATTCTGCCTTTTGCCAGGCAAATATTATCTATGTCAGAAAAGATTTTTTTTAAAGCAACTGGAACAATTAATTTATGAGAATTTTACTTGTTTCAGGTCCCGGAATTTCACTTAAAGAACCCTTTGATAGCGGTATAGAATCATTTATGGTTTCATTTGCTAATCAATTAATTATCGAAGGACATATTGTAGACATTATTGCCGCTGAAGCGGATGTCGATTTGAAATTTACACTGATAAACCCGTTTATTGAATCAACTTCAGATACCCCAAATGCTCTCGAATCTATCAGAGAAGAACGACAGTTTAGAGCGATGCAAATTGATCAATATGATCTCATTCATTATAATATGTTTTATCCGCATTTGTTAAACGCAGGACTGAATTTTAATAAGCCATCATTTTTGACGCTGCACTCACCAGCCGATGAAACCCGAGTGTCGACCTACAAGCAGTTGTCTAGCGATGGAAAATTGAAATTCGTTGCCATATCAGAACGAATTAAATCTCAATGGGATGAAGCATTAGGACAAGATATCCCATTGATCAATAACGGTATCAACATGGATATTTGGCCCGCAAAATATTCAGCTAAGCGTGAATTTTTACTTTGGTCAGCAAGAATTAATCAGAAGAAAAACGTAGCAGATGCCATCAAATTGGCAAAACACATGCAATTGCCGCTCAAAATTGCCGGCAGAATTGTCGATCAATCTTATTTCGACGATGAGGTTAGGCCTCATCTTGGCAATCAAATCGAATATGTTGGGCACCTGACACAATCCGAACTTAGCAGATTAAGTCATCGGGCATCCGCCTATCTTGCTACAGCTACCTGGCAAGAACCTTTTGGATTAGCTGCCCTAGAAATGTTGGCAAGTGGAATACCTGTTGTTGGCTATAATACAGCAGTTCCCTCAAATTGGGCCAATGAAAGCGTATTCACAACAGATTCGTTGCGGTGGCAAGACCTTATCAAATTAGTAGAACAAAGTTATAGCATCAGTTCCGAAACTTGTAGAAAATTTGCTTCCTCCATGAGTATCCAGCAGATGACTGTTAACTACATAAAATTATATCGCGAAGCACTTTCACAGGAAGCCAATGGCGATGAAATAGTCGGAAACCATTCGTTACCGGTTGCGCTATCAAAACCTCAAACATTATAGCAACTTATAGTATATGAAGATTGCTGTGATAGCCAAAACCAGACTTCCGGTAGCTGAGCCATTTCGTGGAGGGCTTGAAGCTTTTACCCATGCTTTGTGTACAGAATACATCAGGCAAGGCCATACCATTACCGTATATGCCCATTCGGGGAGTGATCCTAAACTTCATATTAGAGGATTTTACGGTGAAGAGCATCAGGAAGATAAATATTACGAAATCTATGAGCAGGATGAATACCTTTCGATATTGAATGATATTGAAAACAATGAATTTGATGTTGTTCATAACAACTCCACGCATGAACTTCCTATTTTATGGGGTGTAAAGGCATCAATTCCAGTAATTACGACTTTACATACTCCCCCTATTAGCAAATTAAAAGCGGCAATAAAGATCTGTTCCAGCGCTCAAAACCTTCATTTTGTTATGCCTTCAAAAACATTTGAGGCAACATGGCGGCCATACCTGGATAAGGATGCTAAGATTATTTATAACGGTGTGGATTTAGCTAAATGGCCTATGATTCGAAACCATCCGGAATATCTCTTCTGGTTCGGAAGAATTGTTCATGCTAAGGGACTGGATATTGTACTTGATGCAGCACATGAAATCAATATGCCTTTAAAATTTGCCGGACCACTTGATGATAAAGAGTACTTTGATGAACACATTACTCCGCGTATGAGTAAAAACGATACCTACCTTGGCCATTTAAACCAGTTAGATATACATGCAAACATGAGCGGCGCTGCCGTGGCAATTAGTGCTGTCCGCTGGGAAGAACCTTTTGGCCTCACCAACATCGAAGCGATGTCATCGGGCGTACCCATTGCAGGGTTTAACCGGGGCGCTTTTCCGGAATTAATAGATACAAACAGCGGAGTAGTTGCAGATCAAAGAAATGTGATATCACTTGTCAAAGCCATAACGCATGCTATACCACTTGAAAGCAATAAGGTTCGATTACACGCCGAAAAGTTTTCTTTGATAACAATGGTTAAGCAATACATTAACTATTTCGAGGAACTGATATGAGAGTACTATTAGTTGCCGGACCATTTATTTCCCTTCGTGAACCTTTTAATGGTGGAACCGAAGCATTCATTGTTGCACATGCAAACCAACTTGTGCAAATGGGTCACACCGTTGATGTGATTGCAAAAAACACGGATGAAAGAAACCTCTTTAATGTAATTGAACTCCAGGAAAGCCCTTTAAGCATGAAAGATGATGCCTATCGGCCCTGTCCGGAGTGGCTTGGACAACAACACTATCAGAGTTTACAATTCGGAATGCTTGACGTAAACAATTATGATATCATCCACTACAATTCATTTATACCAGAGATTTATGCCGTTGGCGCCCTGCTTAACATCCCAAGCGTATTAACATTGCATTTGCCAACTACGGAAAAATTCGAACTGGTGTACAAATTTTTCTTAAAACATGCACCCGCTTTACCTATTGGCATTTCTAAACGAATGAGCAAAAGCTGGGCATCATCATTAGGAAAAGATATAGACGTTATTTTGAATGGAATTGTGCTTCATCAATGGAAATTGCATCATCGAAATAATAATGGTTATCTTTTATGGAGCGGAAGAATCACCAAAGAAAAAAACGTTGAAGCCGCAATTCATTTGGCTAACCACCTAAAGCAGCCACTTAAAATCATCGGCCCTATATTCGATCAGGAGTATTTCAGTACTCATGTTGAACCAATGCTTAGCGAAAGGATTCAATACATTTCGCACGTCAATCAGCAGCAATTAAACGAGCTGGCCGGAGGTGCTTCAGCTTATCTGGCTACCGCCCTATGGGAAGAACCTTTCGGCCTAAGCACGTTGGAAATGCTGGCGTCTGGCCTGCCGGTTGTGGGATTTTACACCGCAATCCCTCCTGAATTAAGGGATAAAAAAGTATCTATTGCAGTTGATTCAGATGACTGGCGTGACTTGATCAAGCCGTTAGAGAAAGCTATGAATGCTACTCCACAGACCTGCAGAAACTTCGCTAATTTATTTGACATGCAGAAAACTTCGGAAGCATATGCTGAGGTTTATCATCGTTTATCAAAAACATCTTGTCATGAATAAACCGGTAATATTCTATTTTGTACATGCACATGGCAATGGCCATCAGGCAACCTTTAGTATCCTGTACCCAGAATTGTCAGTCTTTTTTGAGGTCATTGCGATAACTACAAATACCAGTATCACCAACCGTTTAAAAAACACATATCAGGTACAAGTCATCGAATTGCCACCCAAGTATCCAGCAAACTACGAAATTCCTGAACATACCTTTTCAAAAGCTTTCGAGGTTACACCATACGTTCAGGAGGCTGCAGAGCGAGCCAAATCAATGGCTGACGCAATATTGCTGCATAAGCCGAAAGCATTTTACTGCGATGGCGTTCCTGAATTAGCAATTTTGTTCCGGGGAATGGGAGTACCAGTTGTTTTAGTTCACTTACCGGGAAATATCTCTAACGACCCAACCCAGGTATTTGCACATGAGCTAGCGGACCACATCATCGCTCATTTTCCTTTCATACTTGAACAACCCGACTATAAATATTCCACCAAAACTTTTTACATTGGATATATATCAAGGTACGATTGCAGCAAATTCAATCGAAACACCTCTGCAAATATTCATCAGGTTTCCATATTGTTAGGCTATGATAATTGGGATCAGGCTATAGTTAAAAAAATGACGCAGGATCCGGATATCCGATTCACCATTATTGGAAACAAACAACGTTATGATCTTGGTAAAAATTGTAACCAGCTCGGAATGGTCAAAGATATCAGCCAGGCTATAAAAGGAGATCTTGTGATATCGGCAGCGGGGCAAAATACCGTTGCAGAACTATTATCAATGAATAAACGATTGATCCTGCTTCCCGAAGCCCGGCCGTATGAGGAGCAAGAGGTGCATGCTCGCATGTTGTCTGATCAGAAGATCGCCCTTTTAGGCGAGGAAAATTTTAACGCCGGGCAATGGCAAATGCTGCTCCAACGAGCGAAAGCATTTACCCCAGCTTATAAAAATTTAGTAAACATTAATGCGGCGGCAGATGTAGCACAAAAAATGCAAGAATGGTATGGTTGAATTTAGTATTGTAACAATTGTAAAAGGAAGGAGAAAGCAATTGGCAAATCTCCTTGAATCTATCAGGTTGTCGGTTGTGCTTCCATTCGATGTTCAGGTGGTTTGCATGGATGACTTGGAAGAAATGCCTGTATCAAAGGGTCTGAACATTAATTTTCATAGGATCAAACAAACGCATGAATTGCCATTGGCTGCCGCAAGAAATGTGGGGATGAATGCCACCAAGACCACCAACATCATATTTATTGATGTTGATTGTATTGTTTCGCCGACACTGTTTTCAAATTTGCTGAAAGATTTATCGGTAAAAAATATCGTAACGGCCTACCCGCTTTATCTGCCCATGCTTCCAGACTCAGGCAATTACAATAACCTGAAGCATATGGCTGTACCACATCCAAACAGAGAAGAGATTCCCAGCGGAGCGCCTGTTGGACATTTACAATTCTGGTCTTTAATATTTGCGATTCAAAAACCAACATTCGAAAATATCGGTGGTTTTGACGAATCCTTTACAGGTTATGGTGCAGAAGACACAGATTTCGCCATGATGTTTCATCAAGCTCACATTGACTTAATTTTCGTTCGCGATGATGTCCTTCACCAATACCACGACAAATACGATCCACCCTTAAATTATTTCGATTCGATTATCGAAAACGCAATCCGTTACCATCAAAAATGGAAAGTCTTGCCTATGCAACGTTGGTTAAAAGCATTTGAAAAAATGGGCCTAATCAAAATTGACTCGGCCGATTGTATAACTGTGTTTCAAAAACCTTCCGCCAGGCAAATAGAAGATAGTCTTTCACAGCATCCTTATTGAAAGATATCGCGTTTTCTATTTGATAAATTGAACTAACAAATTACTTAGAAATTTAGAAATTGTAAAAGTGGGATTGGTTATAACGCACATTTTTATGGTTTGTTCATTTGCCATGCATCTGAGTTCGTTGTAAGATATTTTTCTTCAGCGTCAATTTCAGCCATGTCAGAAATTTGCTGTTCGAGTTTATTGAAATTTAACAGGCGTAAAAGAAAGGCGCTAATCAACATCATCAAGGCAAACAACGCAAAAGACACTTCCCAGCTAAAAAAAGATTTCACAGGCGCAATCAGGGCAGCACCAACCATTGACCCTAATGCACCGATGGTCATATAAAAGGTAAATTGACTCGCTGAAACCTTTTTCGAGCAGCACTGCATTGCAATTGCAAACACTCCGATTTTCGCAAAGGCATTCACCCACCTGTAAATGATGATAAAGCTGTACAGAAACGGAACATTAGTCCAGTATTTACTCAGAAAAACGAGCAATAATGTTTCAAATAAAATGAAAAATAAGTAGGTGTAGATCATTCGCTTCTTCCCGAATTTATCAATCAGCCAGCCTCCTACCAACATTCCCAATATGCCACCAGTAAGGTCTGCGATCGAAAATACATGGGAATAATATACATTCGTCCAACCGCTTACTTTAACGGCAAAAATGGGTAGTAACTTCTCAAAATAATTGTAAGCACCCTGTGAAGTAAAAAGCAAGAGACCAAGTAAAAAAGAGTTTTTCAAACTGAAAGCCATATACAGTGATCTGACCATCGCCGCCCAGCTGTTAATCTGGAGTTTTTCATTATCTTCATCAGGTGCCCCTGAACTCCATGGAAAAATTCGCTCGGAACTTCGCTCCCGCAATAATAAGGGTACAAAGATGATCAGCCCAATCAGTATGGCGATGACCAGGACAGAGATTTTAAAGTTATAATCTGTGAGCAACCAGGTTCCAATGGTGAGTGCAAACGAGCTTCCAATCATCCGCGATCCATTCATGTAAGCATTTGTTTTTGCCTGCTCTTCTGCTGGCACTGTATCTACAGCTAATCCGTCAGTTGCGGCATCTTGTGAGGCGCCAAAGATCGAAACGATAAAGCCACCAATAACCAGCAAATGAACATTATTGAGCGGGTCTGGTACAAACGCGAAGCCTACCATACTTAAAAATAATCCCGTCTGGCAAATAATTACCCAGGGTCTTTTACGTCCCATTGGTAAATAAGTGTAGCGATCCATTAATGGTGCTACGAAGAATTTAAAGGTCCAGGGAAAGGCACAGGCTACATCGAAACTACCAATTTCTACGATGCTTTTATCGTTCATGGCCATCCAGGCAGGTATGCCAATAAATAACATACCCATTGGCAATCCCTCTGCAAAATAAAGGGCTATAAAATTAAAGTATCGTAGCACTGCACTGTCGGCCAATGCCGGTAATTTGGTTTTTTTTACTAGCTGCATTTAGTTGTAGATGGCTACTTTAGTGAACTGATCTGGCAAGGGTTTTGGAACATTGGGATTGGTATTGATCTCCGTTTGCGGATAGATGAATCGGTTGGGTTTTTTAGATCCTGTTTTTAACGGAACCGGCAGTTCTACCACTGGAACAGCTGATGAAAGCCTGCGATAATCATTGAACACTTCATATTGCATCAATAAGGTAATATACCGTTGAGCAATGATTTCGTATAGCAGTGCATATTGCACACTGCCTGATCCTGTTGGATTTGCCAAACCATTTCTATTAAAATCCGATAAGGTATAAGCGTCATATTTTCGCCCTGCAACTGGCAACGTTCTGCCATTAAAAACACCACTACTTAATCTGGAGCGCACACTATTTAAGGCTATAACAGCTTCCTCCAGCATACCCAATCTTGCCTGAGATTCAGCCAGGATCAACTGGTTTTCATAATAGGTTAATATCGGGTGAGCGGCATTTGCAACAAAAGCACCATCAACTGTATTGGGATCAAGACTACCAGTAGCCGTAATGCCTGTTTTGAAAAAATAGTTATAAATGGCGGTTTCATCGGTTTTCGTGTTCAAAGAATTGATGCGGCTTTTAAGTAAAGCCGGCAGGTATGCGCCGTCAAAACCAGTATCACCTGTTCTGGAAACTGCAAAAAAATCATAGTTTTGGTTCATATCCACACCAATACTATTTCCGTGAGGTACCAAAGCATCTCCCGATGTACCGATTCCCAACCTGGCACTTTCTGCTGCAGCTGCGTAATTTTTTAAGTGAAGATTTAATCTGGCTTTTAACGTATTTGCGGCTGCTTTCCACTTGCCTACATCTCCTTTATAGATAAAATCTTTTGTTGGAAAAGCAGAACCAGAGGTAGTTGAAAGATTCAGGATGGCATCATCTAAAACGTTCAGAAGAGATTTGTAAACATCCTGCTGCCGATCAAAAACCGGCGTTGGAAAGCTTTTCCCATCAAATGCCTGGCTATAAGGTACATCACCATACAAATCCGTAACTTTTTGAATGGCGAAAACTTCAAGAATCTGACCGATGCCCTTCCCCCACTTATTGCCTACAGAATCTGCTTTAAGCTGGATCAATCTTGCCTGACCCGCCACGGAATAAATCGTATTCCAGGAGAAATTCTGGGAAGAAACAATGTATTGAGAATAGCCAAGATGGGCCCGGTTAAGTCCGTTGAGTTGACCTGACCACATGCTAGCAATCCGTACGTCGGTATCTTCATGTAATAGCGAAACGCCCAGTAAGGTTCCGCTAAAAAGCGTTGGCAGGTCAATATTGGTTACTGCGTTTGGATTATTATTAATATCCGGTTGATCAAATAACTTTTTGCAACCACCAATGGCAATAGTACATCCTATTAAAAGTACATATAAAGTATTTCGTATATATTTCGTTGTCATAAGGGCTTTATTAAATTAGTATTTTACCTGAACTGAAAAGAGAAGCGATTTTGTGTTTGGATTGGTAAACCAATCCTGACCCCGGGCCAAACCTGCCCCTGAGATATTTACCTCCGGATCCGTACCAGTGTATTTTGTCCACAACATGAGGTTTCGGCCGGTTACGCTCAAATCTATGCTGGAAAGACTGGATAAAAACTTAATTGATTTGACATCAATCGAATATTTTAAGGTCGCTTCGCGAAGTCTTGTCGTACTGGCATCCTCTACAAATTGTTTATAAGAAGCTGAATTGGATGCGGATCCTCTTCCCTGCCACCAAGCCTGGTTAATTGCAACTGGTCCGGCACCAAAGTCTTCAATCTGGCCCTGAAATGAAGTTCCGGCGGCAATTAAATTACCATTTACATCCTTCAATCCACCCAAAGGTGCAATAACGGTTTGCCCCTGGTCAGCATGTGTACCAATACTATAAAGTGAGCCTCTGGTTCCGTTGAAAAAATCGTTTCCATAGATGCGATCGAAAAGTACAAATAGTGATATATTCTTATAAGAAAAAGTACTTCCTAAACCTCCCTGCCATTTGGGATTGGGATTACCAATAATTTCATTGCTGATACCCGCCTGCGGAAAACCATTACCATCCAGAATATATTTTCCGTTACTGTCTTTTAAAAAATCTGTTGAATAAAATATCCCAAACGGCTGACCAGGGATCAGCGAAGCATTCTGCATATAGCTATCCGGCAAGGTATAAACCGTGGCACCTGCCAAAGATTTTACCACATTTCTATTCATGGCAAATGTCGCAGAGAGATTCCAACGGAAAGCACCGATTTTAATAGCATCTCCATTTACATCAATTTCTAATCCTTTATTGGAAAGAACAGCCGCATTTGCATTTTTGATAGTAAAACCCGTTTCGCTGGGTACATTTAATGGCAGGATTACATCTTTGGTTTGGTTGGTATAAGCAGTTGCGGAAACGTTTAAGCGATTATTAAACAGTCGCAAATCTAAACCTATTTCACTTTCAGTTTTTCGCTCGGGGCGAAGGTTGTCATTGCCCTCTGTCAGGCTTCTGACATAACCTCCTCCATATAAGCTACTTACCGAAGATAAACCACGGGTGAAGGTATCGCCATATATGGCTGGACTAAAGGTAGTGAAATTAAGATATGGCTGAGGCTGAATCCCTACTTGTCCCCAGCTTAAGCGAAGTTTAGCAAAATCAAGAAATGGTATATCATCCAGCCCTTTAATTTTGGTAAGCTGCCAGGCTAATGCAGCAGATGGAAAGAAAAAACTACTATTGGCATTGGTACCAAAAGTTGAAGCGCTTTCAGATCTTCCCGAAAGTGTCAAAAACAACATATCATAAGCCTCTAGATCTGCCTGTGCGTAATACGCATAAGTGCGGATGAGAGAGCTGTAGTTACTTGCAGAGAGGTTAGAATTCAGCGCATTGGTTAATATGTCTGGCGCTGTCGGCACAATTAAATTTGATATGGCATCAGATTGTGTAGCTCTTCTTCTGCTGTTGTAATTCACACCAAGTAGTAATGTCCCGTTAAAGTCTTTATTAAATTTCTTATTTACAGCAGCAAACAAATCAGTATTAAACTGTTTTTCTGAAACCTGGTTTTTAGATAAAAAGCCGTTCAAAAACAATGCGGAATTTCTTGCGAAGCGTTCCGTTCGATCATCTACATAATTGTCAATTCCCGAGCGGCCGGTAATCGCCAGCCACGAAAGCGGCGTTAAACCTAGTTCTACAACCCCTGTCAAACGATCAACATTACTACTATTTCGGTTGTTATTGATGTTCCACACCGGATTGGAATAAATAGTACTTAAATCTTTTCCAAGGGGATTACGGTAAGATACATGTGCGTTTTGTAATACCTCATTGGCAACATTTGTATAAACTCCCTGATATAATGCATTATTGAAATCTGCCGGAGTTCTGGTGGCACCCAACAATAAACCATCTACATTATCACCCTCCTGTACCCTAAACGATTTTGTTTTAGTGTAACCCAGGTTTACGGATGCTTTGATCCAGGAATTAAATTTCGTCGCCGCATTCACCCGGGCCGTATTTCGGTCATACTCACTGAAAGCTTTAATGATTCCATCCTGACTGAGATTAGCATAACTGATAAAAAAATTCGACTTGGCATCGCCGCCGCTTAAAGCGAGTGAATTATCTATAAAATGTCCAGTCTGAAATATATCAGCGTACCTGTCAAATACATCCCGCGAATTTTTTCCCCCATGTGGATTAGCAGCGTTTCCGGCAGCAATGGCGTACCTTCTTGTTCCATCCTGTAGCAAAGTATATCCCTGATAACCACTTGCACCAGGGTTGGTGATGTAAGTATCAGCTCCACCAGATCGGGCAGAGATTAAATCGCCAAAACTCAGCTTATCGCCCTGATTGTAAAATCCAGATGTTCCCTGTCCATAAGTGCTTTGAAGCTCAGGTAATTTATTCACTCTATCGAGCGACAAGGTAGATTTGAAAGCAATATTTACTTTTCCGTCAGAATTTTTCCCTTTTTTTGTGGTGATGATGATCACTCCGTTTGCAGCCCGGGTTCCCCAAAGTGCCGCAGCGGAAGCCCCCTTCAATACCTCCATGCTTTGGATATCTTCCGGATTGATGTCGTTAATCCTGGATTGCTGAATAATCCCATTGCCTGCAGCAGTACCAACATTATCGCTGGAATTACTCACCGGCATCCCGTCGACAATAAATAGCGGTTGCGCATTCCCATTAATGGTATTTTGACCCCGGATTTGTATATAACCACCCGAACCCGGATCGCCACCATTTCTGGTAATTAAAACTCCTGAAACTTTACTGCTGATACCTGTTAATAAACTGGTTTCACCAGAACTGGCAATAGCTGCACCTTTCACCGTAGAAACGGAGGAGCCAAACTTATCCCGCTGGGTTTCTACCCCAATGGCATTGATAATAACTTCTGATAGTTGTCTGGAATCGGCTTTCAGTAATACATTAATTGATGTTTTGCTTCCGATAGGTTCTTTGTACGCTATCATACCAACCGCAGAAAACAAAATAAACGCTGCATTATCAGCTACAGCTATTTCATAATATCCATTTTTATCTGTTGTTGTTGCTTTTGTTGTTCCTGCTATACTTACTGTAACGCCGGGAAGAACGAGGTTTGTTTCTGCTTCTTTCACCGTTCCGGAGATGATTCTGTTTTGAGCGATTACAGGACAGGAATAAATAGATAGCAGGAAAGCTATATAAAGTAGCGCTTTAGTCATAAATGAATTTAAAATGATAGGGATATTGTTTGCACATCGGGAATACCAATGCGAATTACCAGGATAAATACAACGATTTATTTACTAATAAATTTAGTTAATACGTTATTTAGATCATGTAAATCGAACAAACTTAGCATTTAAAGATTATATTAATAATAGCGCATATCATATATCCTACTCCTATTAGTTCTAAAATTCTCTTACAGATGAAAATAAATCATCATTGTATTTTAATTTTAAAAGATAAGACAGAAACAATCATAGCTTCTAATTAGACTGCGGCAAACATTTAAGTATTTATGGCAAAAAAGCACGAATCAGGATGATTTGAATTTTACTGTGAACAGTTATGATAAGCAAACATAATTGTTACAGTTCATAGTATAGATTTGAATGGCTTTTTTTCGTGATATCTTCAAACGACAATAATCTTTGTTGAAGAAAATCAAATCATAGTCAATAGCTTCTGATAGCCTAATCTGAGCGAAACGAGATCGATCTCTACTCTGGTTGAATAGATTGTTAAATCCCTTTCACTTCTTTCTGATTATGTTCTGAAAGCGATCATCATGACAAAAACTTTTACCTTTTTATAAAGTTTTTATTGCAGGATTATAATTCATTGGCAGGCAATTTTAAGTCATATAGTTATAACCTCATGTTCTGCTCGTTACCTGAAACGAATGAGCGTAGCATTTATACAACAAATTCCTGATGAGGAGTATTACATTTTAGTCAACAGTTATGCAGCAAAAATACAAAACACTCCGATTGATACTGGGTGACCAACTTAATCTCCAACATTCCTGGTATAACGAACGGGATTCAACAGTGCTGTATGTAATCATGGAGTTACGTACCGAAACCGATTATGTATGGCATCATATCCAGAAAATTTGTGCGTTTTTCGCTGCAATGGAAAATTTCGCCGATCTGCTTAAATCTAAAGGTCATGAGGTATTATACCTTAAACTTGATGATCCCTCCAACAGGCAAAACTTTGAAGATAACAGCGAAGATTTGATAAAGAAATATAATATTCAAAAGTTTGAATATCAGCTCCCAGATGAATTTAGGCTGGATAAAGATCTCAAAACATTATGCGATAAATTGCCAATAGCAACGCAGGCTTATGATACCGAGCACTTCTATACAGACCGGGAGGAATTAGGAAGTTTTTTCTCTGGAAAAAAGGGATTATTAATGGAAAATTTCTACCGGGAAATGCGAAAGAAACACAACATACTTATGCATGGTGAAAAACCTGTGGGAGGAAAATGGAATTTTGATGAAGAAAATCGAAGCAAATTACCTAAAAAGCACAAGCCCAATGCGCCAATATTGTTTAATAATAATGTTCAGCAACAATACGATCGAATTATAGAAGCAAAAATTAAAACCATAGGCACCATTAATCCTGCACACTTTTTTTGGCCGATTGACCGCCAGCAAGCAATTGAAATGTTAACTTATTTTACCAAATCTTGCCTCCCATTGTTTGGTACCTTTCAGGATGCGATGCATACTGAGGAATGGGCCATATATCATTCCAGGTTATCTTTTGCAATGAACACTAAAATGCTTTCCCCAAAAGAAGTTGTAAACGCTGCTATCGACAGTTGGGAAAAATCTGAAAAACACATCACCATTAACCAGCTGGAAGGATTTATCAGGCAGATTATTGGATGGCGTGAATACATGCGTGGAATCTACTGGCTAAAAATGCCGGATTTTGAAAAGATGAATTATTTTAACCATCAAAGAAAACTACCAGGTTGGTATTGGACTGGAAATACAAAAATGAATTGCCTCAAGCATAGCATCAAACAATCATTGGACTATGCCTATGCTCATCATATACAGCGACTGATGATTACCGGGAATTTTGCACTTCTTGCTGGCATCAACCCTGATGAAGTAGACTTTTGGTATCTCGGAATTTATATTGATGCTATTCAATGGGTGGAAATAACCAATACCAGGGGCATGAGCCAGTACGCAGATGGTGGCATTACTGGATCTAAACCCTATACTGCCAGTGCCAACTATATCCATAAACAAAGTAACTACTGCGAAAGTTGCCATTACGACCGAAAGGAAAAAACCGGCGATAATGCTTGCCCTTTCAATAGCCTTTACTGGAATTTTCATGATCTTCACCGCGATAAACTGAGCTTAAATTTTCGCTTGTCTGGTGTGTATCGTATATGGGATAAAAAGTCATCTAAAGAAAGAGAAGCCATCTTGAATCAAGCGAGCTATTACCTTGATCATCTGGAAGAATTGTAGATATTTTTAATTATGATCTACATTTAAGATCAGCTCACTCCGTTACTGATTTTACAAAAAAAGAAATTCGCTCAACCTGCACAACTTAAAATACATAAAGGTAAATTGCAATAAAACCCACATACATGAATCAAAATTTCTTCCCAAAAATTCATTCGCTTGCCATAAGTCTAATCTTAATACTATGTTGCACCACGGTACATGCTCAGAAAAAACTGAATGTGGTGGTGGCAGGCCTGAACCATGACCATGTCTATCAAATAATGAATAGTTATGAAAAAGGCGAGGTAAATATTGTAGGCATTTCAGAAGGCGATGCTAATTTAATTATGCGTTTCAAAAAGCGCTATAACTTACCCGACTCACTATTCAACCAGAATTTATCCTTGCTCTTAAAAGCAAAGAAACCGGAGGTAGTATTGGCGTACAATGCTATTAATGATCACCTCGCTGTCGTTGAGGCCGCTGCACCCTTGGGAATCTCAGTGATGGTAGAGAAGCCCTTGGCTACAACTGTTAAGCAAGCCGAACGCATGGCACAACTTGCCAGGCAATACCAGATTCACCTACTAACCAACTACGAAACTACATGGTATGCAAGTAATCAGGAAGCGTATCGAAAAACAAAAACCAATAATGAAATTGGAAAAATCAGAAAGATGGTGGTTCATGATGGACACCAGGGGCCAAAAGAAATAAACGTAAGTTCCGAATTTTTAAACTGGTTGACCGACCCAGTTAAAAATGGTGGTGGTGCAATTGTAGATTTTGGTTGTTACGGCGCTAATTTGATGACCTGGTTAATGGATGGCAAAGCGCCAGTAGCTGTTACCGCCATTACCCGACAATTAAAAAAAGATGTATATCCGTATGTAGACGACGATGCAACCATTCTACTGGAATATCCTGAAGCTACCGGAATCATCGAAGCTTCCTGGAACTGGCCTTTTTCGATTAAAGACTTGGAAATTTTCGGTCAATCTGGTTATATCCAGGCGGTCAATCCAACCTTACTGCGAGTAAAAGAAAAAGAAGGTGCAACTTATAAAGAAACCACTGCAGCCACACTTTCCAGAAACATCAGTAGTCCGCTAAATTATTTATCAGCATTATTGCGAAATGAAATTCATCCTGAGCGGGATCTGACTGGTTTGGAAAACAACCTTATTGTAGTGAAGATCCTCGAAGCTGCTAGAATTTCTGCCAAAACTGGCCGGCGTGTGCTAATCAAATAGGCCTTCGAAAGCTTAATTCGTTACTAAAATGAAAATGAGGAAAAGGCTGATTCAAGAACAATCATATTCAGTACTATTCAGTCTCTTAAAATCATGATCGCAAAAAAATAAATACATACACATAATGAAGAAATCTAAAAGTAAAACCTATCAAATCGTTTATCTGTTTGCACTAACGTTTTTCGCCACAATCATCCCTGGAGTTGCTCAGGCCCAACAGGATGACAGAAAATTTAGGATTGCAAAAATAGAAGTATATCCAGAATACCTGGAACAATATAAATCAGCATTGGCTGAACACGCGAAAGCCGCCGTATCATTGGAACCTGGTGTTATCTCACTGCAAGCGGTATATGACAAATCAGATCCATTAAAAGTTACTGTATTTGAAGTATATGCCAGCGAAAAAGCCTACTTGCAACATTTACAAGCCAAACATTTCCTGAAGTACAAAAATGGCACTTTAAAAATGGTTAAAAAACTAGAGCTGATTGAGGTTGCCCCGATCGCTATTGAATTGAAAAATCTCCTTTCCAATCATTAATAACGATCATTAGGAGTTAATTACATCAGCTATTAGAAACAAATTGACATTGATACTTCAATAAACACCTCTTTTTAACTTCCGAAAGATAGCGATCAGATCATATGGCATTTCTTTGTCATTGAACGAAAAGAAAGCCCGCAAACATTTCGTTGGTCAGTCGGTTTATAAAATGATGAATAACAAAATTGTCCTTGCACTGCTCATATTGATCTCCATACTTATTTTTCTAATACTGGGTATAAATTACTTTTCTCTATATCAGTTACTTCCGATATTCATATTTTATTTTTTTCAGGTAAAGGTGTTTAGCAAAGTGAAGGGAACTACCAATTTCATCTTTTATCTATTGGCTATCATATCACTCGTTTTGTTTCCACTATTGGCAATCGTCAGCTGGTATTTAGATATCAACCAGTTGGCTTCAGGGTCTTCAACAAGTGCCTTACTTTTTGTTTGGCTTCCAATATATGCAACAATACCTGGCCTTCTGATTTGTTTGATCGCCTGGATGATTAAAACAAGGCGTTGATATTTTAGAGCTGATGGTGTGCGGCACTATTGAGCAACCTAAAAACTTCAGAAATGATGCGCTGGTAACAAACTTCCCTATCCCCGATATGTTGATAGGTAATTAGGGTTACATCAGTTATGACGGAGAAGACAATTGCCCCGAACCGTTCTGGTTGTTCACTAAAAATATACGGTCAGAAATTGGTACAGTAAAGTTAATTTAATAGCTTTCCCAGTCCAAGTCAGAAAAAGAAGATTTAAAAATGCGTATCATCATTAAACAAATAATTTTTGCCTGCAGCTTTCTGCTCACTGGAAATTATCTTTCAGCACAGCAAACCGATTCTGTGACCAGTGAAAATTTATCGATTAATGAGGTAAAATTAATTAAAGATCAACAGCAGAAACAAATTGATTCACTGGTAAAGATCCAGTTGGAAGCACAATTGCGTGATGCCATTGGCGACAAATCGAAAACCCGTGAACTGGAAGCAAAACTTCGCGAAATTGCCGTTAATGACTCGTTAAGAAGCATACAACAAGCCGCTGAAATAAAAAAGTTAAAGGTTGATGCGAAAGCATATCCAGTCATTTTAAATCATGATACTCTCTTTAATATTTTTACCAGAACAGGCTCATTCAGTGCTCGCGAAAGGGCATTGGCCATCACAAAAAAAATTAATAGCCTGTACGACGATGCATTCTATTCTCCAGACTCATTGAAAATAAAGTCGGCGACGGATAATTTCGACATCATTTATAAAAACCAGGAGATTATAATGACCGTTTCTAATCTGGACGGGCTTTGGTTTGGAAAGACAAATGCAGAACTGGCTCAAAGTTATTTACACACCATTAAACAGACCGTTCAAAGAGAGCGTGAGTCGCATAGTTTAACCAATTGGGCGAAACGCATCGGTCTGGCGGTTTTGATTCTTCTGTTACTGATCTTAATGGTAGCGCTGATTAACTGGGCTTTCAGGCAAAGTAAAAAGTACATCATGTATCGTACGCAAAAAATTAAAGCTGGTTTAAAACTTGGAACTGTGAAAGTTATCCCTGCACAGGATTTGGCGTTGATATTTTTAAAAATGAATAGCGCTTTAAAGCTTATCGTCACTTTACTGCTGATCTACCTATCTTTACCTTTACTTTTCAGTGTGTTTCCTGAAACAGAAAGCTGGACCAGCACCCTTCTGAACTGGATTTTAGGCCCACTTAAAGTGGCATTAAATGGAATTGTGGCGTATCTGCCGAACCTGTTTACGATCCTTGTGATTTACCTGATTTTCAAATTCTCACTCAAAGCAGTAAGATATTTTTTTAAAGAAGTTAAACGGGGAAATATTCAAATCAACGGCTTCCACCCTGAATGGTCGGTACCGACGTTTAATATCATCAGATTTATTCTTTACGCTTTTATGCTGGTGATTGTGTTTCCTTATCTGCCAGGTTCAGGATCTGCTGCATTTCAAGGTGTTTCGGTTTTTCTGGGGATTTTGATTTCCCTCGGATCATCAAGTGCCATCACAAATATTGTAGCTGGCTTGGTGATTACCTACATGAGGCCTTTTCGTATTGGCGATAGGGTAAAAATTGGTGAAGTAACCGGTGATATTATCGAAAAAACAATGTTGGTTACCAGAATCAGAACGATAAAAAATGAAGACGTTACTGTACCTAATTCCATGGTGCTTTCCAGCAGCACTGTAAATTATTCTAGCCAGGCGAAAACGAGTGGATTAATTGTTCACTACGAAGTAACGTTAGGCTACGATGTGCCTTGGAAAAAAGCTTATGAGATCCTCATCTCAGCAGCGTTCAAATCCGATTTTATCCTGCAAGAACCCCGACCTTTTGTGTTACAAACTCGTTTGAATGATTTCTATGTATCTTACCAAATTAATGCTTACACCGACCAGCAGGCAAACAAGCGCTAATTTACAGTAGCCTGCTCGAACATATTCAAGACGAGCTTAATGCTGCAGGCATAGAAATGTTATCGCCAAGTTATAACGTAATAAGGAAGGAATGATGGCAAATTCATTTTGAAAAAGGCGTTCCTGATAGATCAGAAAGCAAAAAAGATGAAATTGATATAAAAAGTGTGATTGGATTTCAGCAAATTTTTCACTTAATTTTGATTGAAATGAATTGCAAAAGAAAAGAAATAGCTTGGTGGATATATATATCATTTTAAACCCAAAACTTTATATTTAAGAACCATGAGGGAAAAAGAAATGCTACCTGTACATGTTCTTCCAAATACCCCCTTTATGGTATCAGAAAAAAAGGTGGCATTTGGTCAGCATTTTCTTCATCACCGCATTCATTTTTATGCGATCATCTGGTTTACTGAAGATCAGGATATACACTATATCGACTTCGAACCTTACCCAATAAAAAAAAACACCGTATTTCTCATAGCAAAAAATCAGGTACATGCTATTCCATCGCAAAGCCTGCCAAATGCAAGAGTGGTTGTTTTTTCCGAAGAATTTTTTCACGCGATAACGGAAACGGCAATCAATCAACTTTTTCTGCCTTTCGAAAATAAGGGAATAGCAATTCCACAAGACAAGCTAACTGAACTGAAGCAATTATTTTTCCTGCTGCAAGCTGAATTTCAGGGAGAATGTGACATGAAACTACTGAAAATGTATACCAAAGCTTTTCTGCTAATCCTTCATAGATTCACTAACGCACTACCCCTCAGCTTCTCCCATAAAGACGAAAGAATAATTCGTTTACTGCAACTGATAGAATCAAATTTCAAGATACAACAGCCAGTCACATTCTATGCCGCTCAAGTTGGATTGTCACCAAAAAGGATGAATGAACTATTGAAAGAAAGTCTTGGGTTTACCCTGAATCAACTTTGTAATCAATTGCTGTTGCTGGAAAGCAAACGATCGCTACAGGATGTGGGGCAGTCCGTCAAACAAATCGCATATCAGCTTGGATTCTCTGACCAGTCTTATTTTTCAAGATACTTCCGTAAAAACACCAATATGAGTCCTGAACAGTTCAGGGAAAGTACAACCCGAGGTGCTTTGTTGTGAGAAATTGCACAAATGTTCAAATTATACCAATAAAACTCCTGAAAGTGCTAATCTTAGCACCTCACTTTCTTCAACTTTGTGAATTAAGGATTGTTTAATATCCTAAAACAGGAGAATGCTTTGGCACATTCCCTAAAGTATAATCATATGGAAAAGTTAAAAAATAAAGTTATCATCATTACCGGTGCAGCAATGGGTCTCGGACTTGCAAGTGCTTTGGAAGCAGCAAAAAATGGCGCCTTATTATCTCTGATAGATTTTAACCAAGAATCATTAGAAAAAGCAAAAAATGAAATTAAGTCTAGCTATCCAGACATTCAGATTCTAACCACCGTCGCCGATGTTTCAAATGAGGAATCGGTTAAAGGTTTTGTAGAAGATACGGTTAAGGCTTTTGGCCGCATTGATGGTTTTTATAATAATGCCGGTATTGAGGGAAGGCAAGCACCTTTGGTTGATTATGACCTGGATGTATTTAAAAAAGTTGTTGATATCAATTTAATGGGGGTTTATTTCGGATTGAAGTATATTATTCCGGTGATGCAAAAACAAGAATATGGCCGCATTGTAAATGTTGCATCGGTGGGCGGAATTAGAGGTGTAATGAACCAGACACCATATGTTGCCACCAAACATGCAGTCGCCGGCATCACCAAAACAACAGCATTGGAGTATGGAAAATTTGGTATCCTAGCAAATGCTATTGCGCCGGGAGCAATTTTAACCCCGATGGTAGCAGAAGCTTTCAAACAAGTTAACCCGGGTAACCCACAGGCAGCCGAAGATGAATATGCGAAAGCCAATCCAGCAAAAAGACTTGGCCGACCAGAAGAAGTTGCAAAGCTTGTTATCTTCCTGCTTAGCGAAGATTGCAGTTACGTTAACGGACAGGTAATCGCCATTGATGGTGGTCAGTCAAATTCCTATGGAAATGTTTAATCATTAAGCGATCAATCATTTATAGTTAGAATAATTTTCGGCGTATGTTATTCTCACAGATCTGATTGATGATCACAATAATTTGTGTCAACCCCATTCTAAATCTCAAGATTTGAATGGGGTTAAACATTCAAACACCTTTGCAAATCATACTTGATCCTAATGAACAAAGAAAAATTTTGTAATTGATGAACGAGAATAATCCACGGGTCAACATCGCTGAATCAAAAAAAATTATACAATGATGTTAAGATTGGGTGACGCGAAGCCTAAACCTTTACTTGAAACATGAAGACAGGAAAGGGTATATTAAATTAATGCTCCCAAAAGCAGTGCAATTATCCCCGCTGATAAGGTGCTAAAAAAGTTTACTGCATCGTTGCCTATTAATCCTCTTCGCTCAAAATAAGCACCTAAAATTGAGTCTGTTAGGTTACCAAATGTTCCGGCAAGCACAATCCAAAAAAAGCCCAGTTGAAAGCCGTAACCTATTGCATGCACCAATGCAATCAGGCAACTGCCAATAAAACCTATTACCGAACCCTCCATACTGATCACCCCATCCCTGCCGCACTCATCCGTTTTCAGCGTTTTCACATTAATACATTTGTTCCCGTAAAGTATTCCAAGCTCAGATGATAATGTATCGGCGGTGGCAGAAGCGAAGGCAGCCGCCATCACCAGCAAAAATAGATTTGTGAGCTGAGGGAAAACAAAAATTGACAGCCCGGCCAAAGCTGAAACACCTGCATTGGCCAAAACCTGAGAAGCTTTTCTACCGGTTTTATTTTCATGGTTATCCGAAAATTTATTTTTACGTTCTTGTTTCCAGGAAGTGGCGAGCGAGCCCATCAGAAAAAAGGCAGTCATCATTGCTACCCCAGTTAGTCCGGCAGCTATAAATATGGTGATAGCGATTACCGCTCCAGTACAAGCAGCAGGCACAGTTAGTTTTTTTGCCAGAATACTATAAGCCACACCACATATAATGATAATTGGCAATAGCATAACTTCAACTTCGCTGCCCGTAAAAATATTAGCATTCATTCCTCAAATCTAGGTTTTTCAACGTTGGCATAAGATTAAATCATCTGATATCCAAAAACATTCTCTTCAACAATTATTTTGAGCGAAAATTCTCGAATTGGAAATATAATGACTGGCGATCATTTCATTATCATTCAGCATATTTATTTCTTAATTTCACAACACCAGAATAGCGAGCGGATTATAATTGGTAAACATTTAATTTTTCAATAATGAATAATATTTTGATCACAAAAAACAACATCCTAGCCCATGAAGAGCAACTTTATGGTGCAATGAAAAATGGTAATATCAATGTTTTAGATGAACTTCTGCACAATGATCTATTATTTATTGTTCCCAGTGGTGATGTAATCACTAAAAAGATTGATCTCGATACCTATCGTGAAGGAAAATTAAAAATTATTGAACTTTTCCCGAAGATCGAAAATTTAAATATAATCAGTGACACAGCGGTAGTAACCGTAGTTATGGAGATAAAAGGAGAATATGAAGGAGGAAAATTTGAGGCAAAATATCGTTACATCAGATTCTGGAAACAGTTTGACGATGGTGTAAAAGTGATAGGCGGAAGTGGAATAGCCATTGATTAACTCAAAAACCCGGAAGGGAAAGTCTTTTAGATTTTGAGTTTGTAAAGTTTATAAATGTTGACATAGAGCGATTGATGGGCAATGACATATCTTCATATGAAACATATCCCTGATTAAATGCTTATTCCGCAATTAATCCTGAACAGCTTCTTAAAAAATTCTTTGTCAAATCAAATGTTCGTTTTGTTAAAAACTGTAAACCGGGTTAATGAATATTATTTATTCTCAGCGGAGCTAATTCAGAGGAATAATGCCTTGAATAAAATGTTGAACATCTAGGGATCAAATAATTTATCAATTGATTATCAGGGAAAAAGGGAACATTTTAATATTAATGCTGTTGTATGTATAAATCCCTATCAATTATGAAAAATGAACCTATTACCATAACGAAGAATTTTAAGGTTAGTGCCGCTGAACTTTTTAAGGCTTGGACAGAAGAGTCTGCATTGAAATCGTGGTGGAAACCCGCTGGCCGAACTTTAACCACGCTAGAGAATGAAATTGAAGATGGTGGCAAAATACTTTACAAATTTGAAGATGAGTCGCAGGAAGGACAACTTACCATAGAAGGTGAATACCAGAATGCTTTGCCTGAAGAAAAACTAGTCTATAGTTGGAATTGGATTATGGATGACCAGGCCCTGGAGAATGGAAACTATCTTTTAACCGTAGAATTCAAAGATTCGGAAGATGGGTCTCAGCTCATTGTTACACAGGAAAATCAAAGCGAGCAGGAAGGAATACATCCCCATGAGGAAGGCTGGGAAGATGCACTAAGTTCTCTTAAAAATTACCTGGAAGATTAGGCCATAAATTCTCATCTGATGAATCCAGCAAAGGCTGATCTCAAAGCGTGAAGATGACACGAAAAGTAAACACGGTTTTTCTTAAAGTACTTCCAAAAAAAAATTATTGTTTTTCAGGGAATGATAATACTAAGGAAGTGTTGTATTGCATTTGTTAGAATTTATGATATAATCCACAACTTAAAAAACCCCTCTAAATTAATATTTAAAGGGGTTTGATACAATCTGTATTGGTTGCTTTCAGCATCCGCAATAGCTGTCGTAAAAAAGGAAATTATCCTATTTGGCTTCCTGAAGAATTAAAGGAATTCAATCAATGAAACTTTTTCATTTTTGAGCTTCATCCAGGAAAAACCTTTGGTTCTATTTCAGATTTGGTAACAACATAAATGATCGTTAAATGATAGATTTTCATTGAAACTGGATACCTATTTACTTAATAAAACTAAAGAAATCTATCTGACGGCAAAGCATCGAAAGACTTGTATTTAACCCTAAAAAAAAAGGTTTCTGCTTTCAACAGAAACCTTTTGGAATACGTTATGAAAATTACATCTTACTCATGGTGTCTTTCATTGTCGTATCAGTCATCATGGTATCTTTGGACATCGTATCCTGCATCATGGTATCAGTCGATGTAGAATCGATGCTGGTTGAATCAGCACCATCGGCTTTTTTTTCTGAACAAGAAACTATTGATAAAGATAATGCGAAGGCCAGAAAGCCTAATTTGAATAAATTTTTCATGTGGTTTTGTTTTGAGGTTAACATTGTTTGCCTTTTATACCACGAAATTTATTAAGGTAACCCACTAAAAGATAGTAATTTAGTTAATATTCCCGCAGGTGGTAAGAAATATTAAAATCATTATCTGCTCCTCTAGGTCAACAATTCGTTGACTTACAATTGGATGTAATACTGCAAAATAGTTGAAGTTAAAAATAATACCATTTATTAATTTATGCCTGGCTGAGATATGGTGACTTTAATTGCAAGAGCGATACACAGACTTGCGTTTGTTGAATGATAAAGCCTTACATTCAATTTATTAAACTTTTTATATGACACAAAAGGGCTATATAGCATCCAGGCCGCAACGATTAGTTTTGATTACTTAATCTTTCCGGGACGATAGATTGATAAAGCGCTCTGCAGGTAGATGGCAGAGCGCTTGACAAATTAGATTTAAAATATTGAATGCCCTGCTAATGTGGGGCTTTTTTATGGGCAAAACTTTTCTTTCGATTACTAAAATTATTAGCAATATTTGCTTTATGAATATTAAAGCAGCAACAGAAAAGAAAGAAATCAAAATTGGTCCAGACTTGATTACCATCGAACCCGTTAAAGGTGATAAAAACCTTTTTAGAATATGGGTTAACAATGCTTTTAAAGGTTATGTAATCAGGAAGGGTGAAGAATATTCAATGACTGGAGAGAATAAAATACACACCTTGATTTACGCTAGAATTATCGATTGTATTAAAAACGGCTTATGTGCTTAGCATCAATATCTATTATTGGAGCATTTCCGGATGGTGATAAAAAAGTAAGTATTTCCTCACGTAATGGTTGTGGAGGTAGAACCTATCATTTAATGGGTTGATAATTGCACATGATTTCCGAGATTTCAAAATTATTTTATTATCTCGGGGCCTTACTAAAAACCATTCCAAAAGATGCATCGGGCAGATGATCATTTGCAATTCGAACAATTTTTAGGTGATTATAAAACCATAACCCCTGCCCTGTGTTTAAAAAATAGCATCCAGCTGCCAGTCAGCAGGATACTAACTGTTTCCACCTCAAAACAGCAACATGAAACATAACAAAACACAGCTTACCCCTGAAGAAAAAAAACTCTTCGGCGATCTCATGCCCGAAGAATTAGAAGAAGTTATTCAATCCGGATTCAACAGGAGACATTTTATCAAGCTGATGGGTCTGGCTACAGCCGGTCTTTTAGCCAGCCACGCCATTGGCGCAGAGCAGCTCTTTGCCCGAAGCATTGAAGATGAAGCCATTGCCGATCTTATTCCAGCGGCGGTCGAAAACGGTATTACCATCAGCTTTAAAGTGAATTCGGGAGTAAAAAAAGTGCTTATTGATTCCAGAATGACCCTGCTGGATACTCTTCGCGAACGAATCGGGCTCACGGGTTCTAAAAAGGGTTGTGATCATGGGCAATGCGGCGCCTGCACAGTGATAGTCGATGGGCAGCGGGTACTCTCCTGCCTGACCCTGGCAGCGACCTGTGAAGGAAAATCAGTGATTACTATTGAGGGGCTGGCAAAAGATAATGTGCTGAATCCCATGCAGGCAGCTTTTTTAAAACATGATGGATTCCAGTGCGGATTTTGCACTCCAGGTCAGATCTGCTCTGCTGTGGCGCTGATGAAAGAAGCGAAAGAAGGCAACCTGAGTTATTTGACAAAAGAGATCAGTGGTGATGCAACACCAGTGATGCTTTCAAATGAAGAAATAGCAGAACGCATGTCAGGAAATATTTGCCGTTGCGGCGCCTACCCCAACATTGTTGCTGCGATTAAGGAAGCTCAATCCGGCAAAAACATTACGCAAAACTGGCTTTTCGCAGGCTAAAACCCATTCCATATGAATCCTTTTAAGTTTATTTCAGCAAAAGATACAAATGCCGCCATTGCGGCACATCACCAAAATAACCAGGCTGCCTTCCTTGCCGGAGGAACCAATCTGATGGACCTCATGAAAGAGCATGTTGCTTTACCAGATGAAGTGATTGACCTGGGCAGAATCGGCCTAAAGGATATTAAGGAAACCGCTAACGGTATTTCTCTTGGCGCCCTCGCGAGCAATACCCTAACGGCCAACCATACTCTGGTCCGGAAACATTTCCCATTACTAAGCAAGGCCATTCTCGCCGGAGCTTCTGCCCAGATCAGAAATATGGCTACAAATGGAGGAAACCTGTTGCAACGTACTCGTTGCAGCTATTTCTATGATATTTCAATGCCCTGTAATAAGCGTAAGCCAGGTAGCGGCTGCGCTGCGATGGAAGGCTTCAACAGGATGCACGCCATATTCGGCTGGTCAGATCAGTGCGTGGCCGTTTACCCCTCCGATATGGCGATCGCACTCAGTGCGCTGGATGCCCGAATAAAAGTGAGCGGTGATGGATCACAGCGGGTGATTGAAATGAAGGACTTTCACCTTTTGCCCGGGTCACACCCTGAGAAAGACAATAGCCTGTCTTCAGGAGAGCTCATCACTTCAATTGAAATTGAAAAAAACAGTTTCGGCAAACATTGGGCTTATGTTAAGGTCAGGGACAGAAATTCCTATGCGTTTGCGCTGGTATCGGTTGCTGTAGGTTTGCAACTGGATAAAAACACCATTCAATCGGCTAAAATAGCAATGGGTGGTGTTGCACACAAACCCTGGAGGGCGCTAAACGCTGAAGCATTTTTGAAAGGTAAAAGTGCAACAAAAGCAAATTTCCTCAAAGCTGCAGAAATGGAAATGGACGCAGCTAAATCCCTTTCACACAATCAGTTTAAAATAGACATGTCCAAAAACACACTGGTTAGCGCATTGGAAGTTGCGCTTAAAGGTTAATAGAGAAATTGTTATGGAAGAAAATAAAAAATCAGTTGGAAAGGGCATCGACCGGATTGACGGAATACTTAAAATCACAGGAAAGGCCAGTTACGCAACCGACTACCCTGCCGTCAATCTGGCTTATGCAGTTTTATTTAAAAGCACCATCGCAGCCGGAGAGATAAAAGAAATTTTGACAGCTGAGGCCGAGAAAGCTCCAGGCGTATTGAAAGTGATTACCCATCAAAACGCCCCTAAGCTAAATATAAAAGGAGGTTTACGTGGCGGTGCACTCTTGCAGGGGCCTGAAATTACTTTTCACGGACAGCACATCGGCATCGTAGTGGCGGAAAGCTTTGAACAGGCCACCACGGCCGCACACCTGATCAAAGTCAGCTATAACCGTAAAGAAGAAAAAATTGATTTTGAAAAACTTTCCAAAACCCCTGAGCTTCCAAAAGGAAAAGAACTCGCCGACCAGGTTCGTGGTGCAGGGAAATCAGCCCTGGCCAGCGCTGAGATCAGAGTTGAAGAAAAATATGAAACCCCGATAGAACATCATCACCCTTTAGAACCGCACTCCACTTTAGCGGTATGGGAAGGCGAAAAACTGACGTTATACAACGGATCGCAAATTATCAACGGGGCACAGGGAGCTGCTGCAAAAACACTGAATCTAACGCCTGAACAGGTGAGAATCATTTCTCCATTCATCGGAGGCGGATTCGGGTCAAAAGGAGGACAATGGGCCAATCTGGTGCTCACCGCAGTTGCAGCTAAAATGACCGGCCGCCCGGTTAAGCTCGCCCTCACCCGCCAGCAAATGTTTAATTCAGTTGGCATGAGACAAAGGAACACCCAGCAGATTAGTCTTGGGGCAACAAAGGATGGAAAGCTTACCACCCTTTCGCACGAAACCATTTCACATACTGCTGTGGACAGTGAATACATCGAGCCCTGCGGCGACTGTTCTAAAATTATGTATGAGGTTCCCAATAGCCTGATCAGCTACCGGGTTGTACCTATGAATTTGATTTTACCCACCTATACGAGGGGGCCGGGAAAATCTACGGGCAGCTTTGCTTTAGAGTCCGCCATGGATGAGCTCGCCCACAAATTAAAAATGGATCCCATTGAACTCCGGATCAAAAATGAGCCAGCGAAAGATCCCTCAAACGGGAAACCCTGGTCATCGAGAACAACTATAAAATGTTTGCAGGAAGGAGCCAAAGCTTTTGGCTGGGATAAAAGAAAACCCCAGCCCGGAACAAACAAAATTGGTGACGATCTTATTGGGTACGGCGTAGCTTGTGGCACCTATCCGGCGAGGCAACGCGACAGCTCGGCAATCATTAAGCTTAGCATGCGCAGTTCAAAAGTATTGGCCACAGTCGAGATTGCGGCATCAGACCTGGGTACAGGAACCAACACCATCCTTGCCCAGACCGCAGCCGACGGTTTAGGCTTAAGTGTTGACCGGATTACTGTTAGGCTTGGAGATTCTGATCTGCCACCAGCGGCGGGCTCTGTAGGCTCCGTTGGCGCTTCGAGCTTTGCCAATGCAGTGAACGATGCCTGCACTAAAATCACAGACGAACTGCTGGCCAAATCCGGAAAACAATTTTTTGTCCGCCCCAGCGCATCCGAGCTGATGATCTCTGAAAACATCACTGCTTTTCAGACCCGCTCTGATTCCAAGGCACCTGAAGAAGCAGAAAAATATTCCTCACACAGCTTCAATGCAAATTTCGCAGAAGTTAGGATCAATAGCATAACCGGAATGATCAAAGTTACCCGTTTTCTGGCAGTCACCGGAGCCGGAAAGATTTTGAATCCAAAAACTGCCCGTTCGCAGATCATCGGTGGAAATATATGGGGGATTGGAATGGCTTTAAGTGAAGAGTCGGTGATTGATCCCAGATACGGAAATTTCGCTACCAGATCTTTTGCAGATTATCACGTACCGGCTAACCTGGACATTGGAGAAATGGAGGCAATTTTTATTAATGAAAAAGATGTCATCCCAAACAAAATGGGCGTAAAGGGCATCGGGGAAGTCGGTATCGTTGGGGTTGCTGCAGCGGTGGCAAATGCAGTTTTTAATGCCACAGGCAAAAGAATCAGAAGCCTCCCGATCACGCCTGACAAATTGCTTGGATAGCAATAAAATCAACTTTAATGAACAAACCACCACATTTGATTGTGGCACCACAAGATACGAGCAGGCTACGATCATTTCGATGGCGTGCTCGTATCAAAAATGCACAACATCTTAATGATGATTAAAAAAAGCCAGCATTGTTTTTAATGCATTTCCAGCATGCATGTTCTCACCATTTTCAAGCGATTTTTTCGCTGCATTTGCTGCCCTTTCCCACATTTTTATTTCGTAAGCTAGAATAGCTTCCTGAAGAAAGCCATAGTCAGCAGAAGTCAGACATTCACTTAGTTCAAGCGCATCAAGCATCGCCATATTTGCACCCTCCCCCGCAAATGGTGGCATCACGTGAGCAGCATCACCGATGAGGGTTAGGTTGGAAAGCGTTTTCCAGTTTTGATCCAATGGTGCACAATAAATCGGACGGGGAATAAATGGCATAGCTGCTTTCTCAAATATCTCATACCAGACACTACTCCAGTTGGGATATTCTCTTTTAAACCACTCCAGCACCGCAGTGCGATCTGAGAAGTCAACATCACTTTCTTCTGACCAGTTTTCATTAGCTTTAAAACTCAGATAAAATCCAAGATCACCTCCTCCTTTCTGTCCCATGAGAATATTTTTTCCGTTTCCGAAAGCCATGATTTTTCCGCCGTTAATCAGTGAATACATCTGCGGCACCGCTTTCTTAGCATCATAAACATTACCTTCCAACATCGTGATGCCAGAATAGAAAGGCTTTATTTCAGTCAGATAAGGTCGGATTTTAGAATTTGCACCGTCCGAACCTATGACGAGATCTGCATAAACCGACAGGCCGTTTTTAAAATATAGCATCCACCCTTCATTATGCCGTTCCATAGAGATAAAATGACTGTCCCAGACAACAGTATCTGGCGCTAAAGACGCTAACAATATCTTTCTTAACACACCGCGATCAATCTCAGGACGAAAGTTTTCGTTACCGAAATCTTCTTCCAGATTCTTTTCATGATCACTGAAATGAACTTCCGCCTGTTCGTTTAAGATCAACGTTTTATCTGCACCCGGCATGAAGTTATTTTTAAACTCGGCTAACAGATCAGCTTTAATCAAAGCTGCCATCCCGGATGCTTCATGCATGTCGAGTGGTGCGCCCTGCACACGTGCATCTTTATCAATATCTCTTTCGTACACCTGCACATCTGTTCCTTTCAGCTGTAACAGCCTGGCTAAAGTCAGGCCGCCCGGACCGCCGCCAATCACTGCTATTTTTTTATCTTTGATTTGCATATTTTTCATCGTTTTGAACGATGCTAAATTATGCCGTCCTGAAAGAAGATAATAGTATAAATCGGTCGTTTTTATTTTTAAAAAGTTCTTTAGGAACTACCCCGGAAAACTTTTTTATTTCTTTGATAAAATGGTTTTGATCTGTAAAATTCAGCTCCGGGAAAAGTTTTCCCTGTGCAATATGTTCCAGCGATGCCCGGAAGCGAAGTAAATTGCAAAATAACTTTAATGAAATGCCGAATCGCTGATTAAAATACCGGTTCATTTGCCGGCTGCTCCATCCAACTTTTTCAGAAAGCTCCTTTACGGTAACAGAACCATGTGTATGATGGATAAGATCAAATAATTTCTTTTTGCGAAGATCAATTTCCTTTGGAATACGAGAGCTTATTATTTGTGATAACCTTTCGCAAAAGCTTTCAAAATCATTGAGATCTTGAAGATTAATGTCCCAAAAATCATGAGATAATGTTTTTCCCTTATCAACAATATCTGAAATGCTTTCATGGAAGACATATTCCACGGCAAGCAGCTTGAAACTTACTGCAAATCTTGAACTTTTCGCAGGGATAATTCCTTCATCATGGTATTGTGTACCCAAACCAAGAAGTACAATCCTAAAAGGTTGGTTGTCTGACTGGATAAAAAATAAATCTATTCGTCCGTCAGGTAATCCGACCGTTTTCTTATCATGCTCCGTTTGATTTTGCAGCACCCAAAAACTTTCCACAAAGTCTGAAAGTGATTCATCAGGTTTAACTTGTTCATAGTAGATGCCGCTGTCCATAATTTGCTTCAAGTAATCTGCAGGTACGAAAGTGTTTTTTTATTTTGAATACCATTCAAATCTAGCATTATCAATACGAGAAATAACCAATCGCTACATCTTTTCATCGCCTTTAACTTTTTAAGCTAGAATTTGCTAGATAGAACAGCTCAAACCAGAACTTTGAGTCTTTCATACCGGAAAAAAAGCTGAGGTATTTTTGCAAGATTTATTTAACCTGTTTCAACACGACCTCGCCAATAATTTGCTTGTTATTTATCTTATTCGTTAACATATCTATATAACCTTCGGCTAGAAACAATAATAGCTTAAACATTTATTCAGTTCAAGTGCATATCGTATTATTCAACCGACTCACTATATAAAATGTGGTTAAGAATCAAGCATAAAATAAGCTGCAAGAAACATCCGTTATCCTGCAGCTATGAATCATTAACTATAATTAAGTTCTTATTTTTCTGCGATCACTTCACCGCAGGTAAGCATATTTTTTGGATAATACGGGTTTTCAATCTTCTTGTCATCACTAACCCATGTAGTCCCCATCATCGGACATTTTTGCTGGTAAAGCATCATATTTTCAGGTTTTACCTTCTCTACGATTGACCAAAATTGAATGGATAACTTTTCAAATAATTTCCGCTGTTCATTTATTGATGGTGAAACCACAATACTGTCAGCTAATGCGTTGATATCTTTACGGGCAGTGGTAGCTGTATTCATTTCATCCAACGTCAATTTCTTAAATTTAAATTTCCCAAAAGCGGTAGAAAATTCTGATGCAGCCGTAGCTGTTTTTTTAAAATCGGAAACAACCAGGCTGTTTTTCATGGCTAAATAATGAGCAACCACTGTTTTCTTTTGCTCCTCTCGTTGTTGAGCCAGTTCTGGTGTGGCTACTTCCTGCGCAGATGTTTTAACCTGAGCACTTGTATTGATGTTAACTGCAATTATTAAAATTATTGCAGCGATAATGTAATTCTTCATTGTTAAGGGTTTAAGCTTGTTTTCTTTAAAATTTTATCTATATCTATAGTTATATCCTGGAGATGTAGCTGATCGATTCCTGAAGTTAGTGGGATGAGCTCTTCTACCTTTTTTCTAATGGCTTTGATATGAGCAATGGCTTCCAACCTGACATCACTACGCTGGGCATTACTCATCATCTTTCCGTCAGCAACATCTTTTGGATTGATCAACATACCTAATTTTTCTATGTAAGATCGTTGTAAACTCCTTAGATAAGTATTTTGCTGAATGTCAGGCGAGGTTTTTTTCCAAACTGTTGGCAATAAATCATTTAAGAACTCGCTAACTGGGTACGGATCGGTAGAAGTTAACGCTTTCTGGCTCAAGTTATACAGCATGCCAGCGCTCAAAAACATATTTAACATCTGCGATTGCTGATCGGAAATTTGCTCCATGGGTTTCAGATCAATAAATTTTGAAATTTCTGCAGGATACATCCAGAGGGGTGCGTCGAAAACCTGCCGTCCCACGTATCCTACTACGCTTTTTACCTTCGCTTTCGGAACCTCCGCATAAACCACTCCTTTCTCATCCACACTTCTTTTGGTTACATAGCGATTGCCGATATTTTTCATTACATGATACAGATAACGGCTATATTGCTTCACCACGTCCTTATGCAATTCTTCCAGATTATTGTACTGGTCGCCAGGCTCATAAGTCCACTGATTTAAATTAGCCACTACCCTTTTCAGGTTTTTGATTCCATATTCACTTGCAGCAATTGCATCATCTCCCAAATCTTCAGATTGACTTCTCGGATCTTCATCTTTTCCTTCCCCGCCAAACCATAATCTTGGATTTTTAGTCAATGTATCTGTTGTAATCTTCGCCAATAGTTTTTCTTCTTCATACTCATCTTTCACTTTATCAAAATAGCGGTAACCCCAGTTAATTGCCCATTTGTCGTAAGCCCCTATTCTGGCATAAATTCCTTTCGGCGAAATATTATCTTCAGGCTGCGCCACGTAATTAAATCTGGCATAATCCATGATAGAAACGGTATGGCCGTTTTTCTCCACCCAGGCTTTGTCGCGTAATTTCTCAACAGGTGTCTGGCTGCTCGCCCCCATATTGTGCCTTAAACCGAGGGTATGTCCAAGTTCATGTGAAGAAACAAAGCGAATCAACTGCCCCATCAGTTCATCGTCAAACTGCATTTTCTGCGCCCGTTTATCTATTGGCCCTGCCTGAATCATATACCAGTTGTGCACCAGTTTCATCACATTGTGATACCACCCTACATGACTTTCCATAATTTCCCCACTGCGTGGATCACTGATTCTTGGTCCGTAAGCATTTGGTGTCTCAGAGGCATAATACCTGATTACAGAAAAACGGGCATCCTCCAAACTCATTGTGGTATCATTAGCTGGCCACTCCTTTCCGATGATTGCATTTTTAAAACCAGCCTGCTCGAAAGCTTTTTGCCAGTCATTTATTCCTTGAATTAAATAAGGGCGCCATTTTTTTGGTGTTGCCGGATCGATATAATAAATAATTTGCTTTTTTGGCTCTACTAAAACTCCCCTGTTGTATTTTGCCAAATCTTCTTTTTTCGGTTCCAAACGGTAGCGCTGTACAATATATTTTGTTTGCGTACGCTGATAATCTTCATCAAAAAGAATGTACTTGTTATTAAAATAGCCCACACGTTCATCAGATAAACGCTTTCTCATGGGCACCTTTGGCAATAAAATAAAAGATGTGTTTAACCGTAAGGTTACCGCTCCAGTTAATGCACCTGCCGGAATACCAAGTCCAGCGCTAGCATAGGTCTTTGTGGTTTTGATTTCAGTGTTTAAAGGATAACAGGCAATACGCTCAATGAAAGAACGGTCATCAGCTAAACTGTTTAACTTTTTGGATGACTTCTCATCCGCAGGAATAGAAACCACTGGGATATCTTTTTTGAAAAAATCAGTCACATCGATTACATAATTTCCAGTTATTGGATTTTTTGCTTTGATATCAAAACTTGCCACAATAGGACTTTCCTGCGATTGCATCACCGCCTGATAAATTGGTCCATCCGTATTTTTAGTTTCCTGGCGGTAAACAACTCCTTTTAAAAAGAGGTTATTATTGTTTCCTTTTTGAAAGTAAAGCGTCTGTTCATTCACTTTCTCCCCACCGAAACTGCCAAAGCCCTGAGGTGTGGTAATGTAGCGGGTAACGGCAAGTAAGTAACGGCCTAACAAAGTATCAGGCACCTCGAAATACCATTTCTGATCTACCTGCCGAACATTAAAAAGTCCGTCTTGCCCAATTGCCGTTGCCGGAATTACCTTGGCATATTCTACAGGTGCTTTTTTCGCAGAACTGTCAGGTTTTGTAACCTGTTTCTGACCAAATGCTGTTAGCGAGAGCGCAAATGAAATCGGAAATAAAATTTGTTTAAAATTCATCTTAAAACGGAAGGGTTTCGTTGGTATTTAATGTTAGATTAGGATTCTTTTTCAATATGCTAAGCGGAAATGGAATCACATATAACCGTGATGTAGGCAATAGCGTATAAGTTTCTTGAGGAACGGTTTTATTCACAATCGGATACTTACGAACCACCGTTTTTGCATATTCTGATTCTGTATTTAATCGTTTTAAGTCAAAGAACCTATTGAAACCCAATACCATTTCTTTTCTACGTTCATTAATGATAATTTCCATTGTTTCTTTTCTGGTAGCCGGAACAGGTAGTGCAATTGTTCCTGAAAGAATTCGCTTCTCACGAAACTTATTTACAATTGCCATTGCACCGGCTAAATCATTTTGACGAGCCAAACATTCAGCCTGCATTAAATAAACTTCGGTAGTTTTTAAACCCACTGTTGGATAGAAAAAACGTGTATAAGCGATACTGTAATATGCAGCGCCAGAACCAATATCCAAAAAGCTTGCGCTTGTGGTATTGAAAAACATGTTAAAACGGGCATCATTAGTTCCAAATAAATTCCGCAATTCTGGACTAATTAACCATGTATAACCAAAGTTGGTTTCGTTGTAGCCTTGGATATATTGATAACTTAAAACCTCAGGATTGTTAGGTGCAATGATTGGTGTAACAGATGGTCCGCCTTGCGTTGTGGTGTATTTTACCAAATCAAAAATTTGATTATTATAAGAAAGCGATTTTTCGCAAGCTTCTTTTGCTTGCGAAATTTCTCTTTTAAACAAATGAATTTTCGCTTTCAATGCCCAGGCAAACGCGAGTGATGGATGATATGGATCCGATGGTTGTGCCTGAAGAAAAGGGATGGCTTCATCGATATCTTTCTGGATAAAATCATAAACCTGTGCAACTGTAGATTTTATGGGTTGTGCTTCGAGATCGTATTTATCCATGATGCAAATACCACCATCTGTTGCGGCAGTTGCCGGATTATAAGCTTTTGCATAAACGTTAACCAATAAAAAATGATCAAAAGCCCTGAATGCTTTAGCCTCTGCCTTAGCCAAGGCTTTTACATTATCATCTCCCTTGCTCGCATCAACTGATGAAATGATGGTGTTCCATCGGTTGATATAAAGATAAGCACGATCGTAAAAGTTTGATGAATTAACCATCGATACTCGATCTAAATTTTCGTTGAACGTGAAATGTACCGTGTTAATATTCGGTGTTAGTCCGATAAAATTTGACTCCTTCAACCACATATCATCAACCAAGTATTGGAAATTGCTAATTAGGTAAGCCCTATTTGGGAAAGAAACCAATTCATAATAATCTTGAGCCGTTTCTACAACTTGCACTCCACGTGGTGTAAGATCTGTATATTTTTTACATCCAGAAACCGCAATAGCGATTAAAAATGATGCGACGATTGCTATATTTTTTTTCATGATGCTAAAAAGTTAAGTTAATGCCCAATACAAATGATTTAGGATTTTGCAGCGTTCTGGTACCCGAATTAAGCGAATAAGATTCTGGATCAATATCGTCGCCAGCAGCACTTGCATACCATAAATTATTTACTTGTGCCGTAAATTTTGCAGAAGGAATATTGAATTTTTTTATAAAAGATTTTGGCAAATTATAGCCTAGAGAAATACTTCTAAGTTTAACATAATCAGCCTTCACTACATTCACATCAGCTTTCTGCCACATGGTTGAAATAGATAAAGCTCTCGGAATCATTGCTTCTGAATAATCAACAAGAAGTCTTGGTAATTCTGGCGTAATTCCGTTTTTATAACGTTGAGTGATATCTAAATCAGAAATATCATTACTGCCAAGAGACGTAACATCTTTCCGCATTACATTACCACCAGAGAAAACTAACAAAGCACTCAATTCGAAGTTTTTATAAGAAACACGTTGCGAGAATGAACCATTATAAGTTGGTATTAAAGTGCCCATGCTTACAAGGGCTGCATAGTTGTTAATATCACGACTACTTGATACAACCGGGTTTCCATTTGCATCAAACTCAAGCGTTGCTCTACCATTCTCATCTAAAAAGTAAGGATAACCATTCGTCATTCCGCCGTAACGGTAAGCATATAAAGTATTGTAATTGGTTCCTTCAGTATAATATGTAGATGGTGAAGAAACATAATTGTTAGCTGTGGAGAGCCCTCTGTTCACTTTACCAATTTTGCTTCTGTTAAAACCCAGAACGAATGTAGAACTCAGCATCAGATCGCCTGATTTAAGCCAGTCGCCATTTACTGTAAACTCAATCCCTTTGTTTCTTAAGATACCATTATTAATCACTAATGATGCTGTTCCAACAGTTGGATCTAAATCGGTAGTTACCAATAAATCAGTACTTTTTCTATCATAAAAATCTATAGTTCCGCGTAGTCGATTACCCAAGAAAGCCAGATCTAAACCTATATTGTAGGTTTCTGTTTTTTCCCAACGCAATTTAGGGTTTGGTAGCCCAGTAATATTTAGATATTGTAGGGAAGTGAATAAGTTATCGTTCACTCTTCTAGCCGTTAAGAATTTTGTAGTTTCAGTGTTCTGGTTCCCATTAACTCCGTATGTTGCTCTTAGTTTAATTAAATTAATCCATCCAAGAGATTCAAAAAACTTCTCATTACTAGCATTCCAACCTAAACCAACGGACCATAATGGCCTGTTTTTAAATTCCGGATCAGCACCAAAAAAATCCGCTTGATCAATCCTGAAACTCCCTGTTACGTTATATCTGCTTAAATAGGTATAACTGGCATTTGAAAAATAAGAAAGATTTCTATGTTTTGTTTCCTGAAACGATCGACCTGCAATACCAAGGGTTTTATTGGCGCCAAAAATATAACTTGGCAAACCTGTTTGACTAACTGTTTGATTGTTAATTATGGTTGAGGTTAATGTTACCGGATCATAGCCGTATCTAATATCCATCATTCCGATAGGCGAAAAAGTTTGACGCATTTCTGTACCTGCAATAGCGGCTATTGAATGTTTACCATCGTTAAAAGATTTATCAAAACTCAATTGATTTCTAAAGGTATAAGCATTGTTTTGTTGCATATTCTGGCTTATCCTGCCGCCCGTAGGTAATCCGTAAGTATAAACATTTGTAGCTGGCGTAAAACCTACCAAGGCATTGTAAGCAGCTCTCATTTTGTAAGAATTTACATCGTAAATCTGCTCAGCCTTTTTCGTTCCCATCTCATATTGAATCTGACTTGATAAATTCAGACCATCAATGATTTTAGCTTGAATGTTAGCAAAAGCCCTTAAGGAAATGGTGTTAGACTCAATTAAACCTTCATTTAATGATTCCAAAATGTTAAAACGGTATGATTTATACTGTGGTGTATTAACCAATGAACCTGCTACTGCACCATTAATAGGCGACCCAGCTATACCATCTGGTAAATTCACATAATTAGCATAAACCAAACTTCCATCAGGATTTACTATAGAAGTATAACGAGGCGATATAGCTGTATAAGAATCGTAATCAGCATCAGTTGATGTAGATGCAGAATATGCACCATTGAAGCCTAAATTTGTAGACAACCATTTTTTAATGTTGTAGGTATTTTTAAAATATAAAGTTACCTTTTGACTAATGTTTCCTATTACCCTTTCTGCAGAACGATCATAATTAATGGATGCAAAAGTATTTGATTTTGAACTCGCCGAACTAAGTGATAAATTATAGCGCTGACGAAAAGCGTTCTGCCATACATTGTCACGATATTGCTCGTAGTAATCAGTATTTTTGAAATTTCCAATTTGTTGGTTAAACTGATTAGTTGTAATCTTTCCTGCATCTCTATCGCGAAATAATTGATAAAGCGGACTGTAATATTTGATATTTCCATTTGCCACAGTGCCGTAAGCCGCAAACATCGTTTCGGTATTGGCATACCTTGCTCTTTCTCTGCCATAAACATCCGTTTCAAAATCAACAATATCAGCAGGTGAAGCATAATGCATGCTTTCGAAAGTCGGCTTAGTATCGATAAAGAAATCGGTATTTAAAGAAATTTTTAAAGGTGAATTCCCTTTTTTAGTGGTTAAAACGATCACACCATTTGCTGATCGTGAGCCATAAATAGAAGCCGCAGCCCCATCCTTTAATACAGTTATTGTTTCAATATCGTAAGGGTTAATTTCATTTAGTGGTGTTTCAGTTGGCAAACCATCAAGCACGACTAGCGGCGCATTTCCACCCACCAATGAAAATGTGGCCTGACCTCTCAATACAGGTTGATCTGCTCCTAGGCCAAATGGATTTTTGTTATAAACTAATCCCGCCACACGGCCCTCTAAAGCGCTTAAGATGTCGATGTTGATGTTTTCGTTCAGTTTTTTTTCATCTAGTATGGTCGCGGCGCCAGTTGAACGTTCTTTACTTATCGTTTGAAATCCATTTACTACCACATCAGCCAGTAATGATGAGTTTGCCATCAGTTTAACAGTGACAACTTTCAAAGCAGCATCTTTATCAAATTTTTGTGTAGCGGAGAGGTATCCGATATAATTAATATCCAAAGTATTAAACTGGCTGTTTAAGTTCACATTAAAGTGACCGTTTCCATCTGTGGTTGTATATCTATTTGTACCTTTGATTTTTACAGATGCCCCCGGTAATGGCCCGCCCAGACTATCGGTGACCATACCATGAAGCATGTAGTCCTCCAGATTTTCAAAAACAGCTTTTAATACAATTGTTCTGTTGTTACGAATTTCATAACTAAAAGCCTGCCCTTTAACTACCGCATCCATCAATGTTTTAATATTTGATGTGCTTAGGCTCAGATCAATCGGCTTAGCTTTTTTTACCAATTCAGCATCATAAACAAATTCGTAGGATGTTTTTGTTGATATCTCTGAAATAACACTGTTAAGTGGCGCTTTGTTAAAGTTGTACTGGGTATTTTGCGCATTTACATCAAACGAAATTAACATCGTTATTAATAAAAATGCAGACCAGTTTAATAAATAGCCGCATCCCGATCGGACGAAGCGAAAGTAGTGGTTTGTCATAAAAATTAGTTTGGTTGGTTGTTAGTTGACGACGACGGGGAATCTTACTCTTCTAATACAATTTTATTCGCTTTCAAATTAAATTCTAGGCCTGTAGCTTTTGAAATGTTTCCCAGCACCTCATCAATATCCGCCCTGCGGGATATTTTCATGTAGAGATTTTTCTTCGGTAAAACCGTCAAATCTACTTCGACATTATACCATCTGGCTAACTTCTGCATTACAACAGCCAATGGCGTATCATTAAACAAAAATTCGCCTTTGGTCCATGCGCTAAAATCCTCAGCAGAAACATTACGCACATTTAATGTACTGTAACCTGCAATTACCTGCTGATTTGGTTTTAAAACAACTTTGCCGCTTGTGTTGGAGAATTGAATACTGCCCTCCAATAAAGTTGCTTCCGTTCCTTCATTTTCAGGATAGCTGCTTACGTTAAACTGTGTGCCTAAGACTTTAATTTCACTGCCACCGATGGCCACAATAAAAGGTTTCTCAGGATTTTTTGTTACGTTAAAGAAAGCCTCTCCTTCTACATAAACCTTCCTTTCCGGTCCGCGAAAATCCATCGGGAAGATTAGTTTTGAGCCAGCATTCAACACCACAACCGAGCCGTCGCTCAGTGTAATCCTGTACTCACCACCATTTGGCGTTTCCAGGGTATTCAATTTAGAAGCAGTTGCAGCATCAGCATTTACAGCCATGTAAACGATTGAACCATCAGCCTTCTTAATAATCTGAATACCACCTTGCGCATAAATCACTCCCTTTTTAACTGCTCCAAGTTTAGCTTTTGCACCATTAAAACTTAAGGTGGCGATAGCAGCACCCGGAACGACGTTATGGGTGGGATTCAAAAACTTAAAGATCATCAGGCCAATTGAAAAAAACACTAAAATGGCAGCGGCAATTTTTACTATTTCAGACCTAAGTACTTTGAGCAATTTGCTTTCCGGCTTGGCAAATAGCTGTTTTGTGAGATTTGAATAAATCAAATCAAGCCTCGGCTGATCAGTTTCGCTTAAATCTTGTGTGTCCTTCTCAAATTCAGCACGGATCAATCTTTCTAACTCCTCCTGATCAGCATTGCCGAAGTAATCAAAAAGTTGATTCAATTGGGCAGCACTGCTTTTCTCAGCAAGAAATTTTCCGAATAATTCTGGTTTTGAAGTGTTTTCTTCCATCGTTGTCATAGTATAATATGCACGAGATTGCGAAACACACCATTCATGCTTTGTTTTTTTTTATTTTATTTTTTGAGGTAAGCCGCAATGCAAAGCAGAATGAATTCCTGAGCGTGAAAAAAGACATATCGTTTGATATATTTGGTAGCACTGACCAGTTGATTACTCACCGTTGATGGACTTAAAGACATTATTTCTGCGGCTTCCTGGTAGCTCTTTCCTTCTATCCTACAAAGCTTAAAAATTTCTTTACGTTGTGCAGGAAGCTTTTCTATCGCTTCATTCAACAAGGAAAGACGTTCCTTATTGAAAATATAATCTTCTGTTTGATTGTAGAATTCCGCAAAAGTTTCCAGAAGATGCCTTTGCATTTTGATATCAAGCGCTAATTTGCGGTAATAGGCATAGATGGTATTCTGAGCGATGGTAAAAATCCAGCCTTTGAATGATTTTTCGAGATCGATTTCTGATTTATTTAGCCAGACTTTTAAAAAAACATCCTGCATTAATTCATCAGCAATTTCACTTGATTTAATCATTCGCTGCATCTTTGGAAGCAACATTTTACTATATCTAGCATAAATGAAATCAAAAGCATCCCTTTTCCCAACTTTTAAGTCTTCGAGGTATCTTAATTCTTCGCTATCGTTCAGATTATCAAAGGGCATTTACGCAAAAATACAAATTAAGCCTATAAAATCTTCACATTTACCTATCCATAGCGCAGAATAATGGTTTTTAAATGATTCCAAGATTCAGAAAACTACAAAAACAGCAAAGCCAAACCAGTTGATTTAACGATTTAGCTTATAACTAATGCTATTTTTCGACTTCCAACTAAAAGATTAATTAATCCGACCATTAAATAGCAAATTTTTTGATATCTTTTGATGAGTTTAATTGCTATTGAAGCAAAAGGCTAGTCACGTATTTGATGCTTACAGGCTTCATACGACTTTATTTATTTACAAATGAATATTTTCGGCTATTATGAACCTTTGATAGATAATTGATACCCTTCCTTCCCGGTGGCGGATGACACCATTTAATAAATCTTTCTTCCCAGGAGGTATGCCATGACTCCACTTTTCCCGCGAAATCCCAAGACAGCCCAAAGCACATCGTAAATATATAGCGATTGGAACGATTGCTCTAGTTGCATTTCTGCTCACCGAAAGAAATTTATATTAATCTTATCGAAATAACTTACTGAAGATGAGCCATATATAGCTACATACTGAAGCATTTATTTTTCATTCAAAAATGGTAGACAACTTTAGATTACCCGACAAATAGGCAATGCCTTCAATTAATTTTGTGGTAAAAAGATTGCCAACAGATAAAATAAATGACTAAGATCCTCTTATGTTGGAAATAATAACAATCGAACGTGAAATCATAAATACGCCTACTGAAATAAACGAAATAGGATTTTTAAAATTTCATATAATGAACGAAGGTCAAACCATATCTTTATATAATTAGATCCATCCTTAATTAGTGCTGACTATGAATACCAGAAGAGATTTTTTACGAAATATAGGTGCATCAGCCTTGATGCTGCAATTGAATTCATTAACAACATTTGCTGATTCTTCAGATCATCATGAACAGCCTTACCAAGGAAAAGTATTGAGGGTTGCCATCATGGGTTTGGGTGGATATGGCACCCGCGTCGCTGAAGCGATGAAAGACTGCACTAAAGCTAAGCTGGTGGGTGTTATCAGCGGAACTCCTTCTAAAATTAAGGACTGGCAAGCGAAATACAATATCCCTGAAAAAAATTGCTACAATTATGACAACTTCGATCAGGTTAAAAACAATCCGGATATTGATGCGATTTGTGTGATTACACCAAATGCATTGCACCACAGTCAGGTAATCCGTGTAGCCAATGCAGGAAAACATGCAATATGCGAAAAACCCATGGCGCTAAATGCCAGAGAAGGACAAGAGATGATAGATGCCTGTAAAAAAGCGGATGTAAAATTGCTGGTTGGCTACAGGATGCATTTTGAGCCACGCACATTGGAAGTGATTCGGATGCGAAACGCAGGAGAATTTGGGAAGGTGATGTTTTTCCAGGGGCAATGTGGTTTTAAAGCAGGAGACCCTAAACAGTGGCGTTTAAACAAAGCTCTAGCGGGAGGAGGATCAATGATGGATATCGGAATCTATGCCCTTAATGGAGCGAGGTATATGGTGGGTGAAGAGCCGGTTTGGGTGACCGCTCAGGAAACTAAAACCGATCCTGTAAAATTTAAAGAAGGTGTTGATGAAACCATACAGTTTCAACTCGGTTTCGCCAGTGGTGCTGTAGCATCCTGCCTATCCAGCTACAATATCAATCATCTGGATAGATTTTTTCTAAGTGGTGACAAAGGATTCGCAGAAATGCAGCCCTCAACCGGTTATGGTCCAATACGAGGAAGGACACATCAGGGAGAACTTACGCAGCCAGTAACCATTCACCAAACGGTACAAATGGACGAAATGGCCGACATTATCCTTACCAATAAAAAGCCGGTAGTTCCTGTGAACGGTGAAGAAGCTTTGAAAGACCTTAAAATTATCGATGCCATTTACCAGGCGGTAAAAACAGGAAAAAAAGTCTCCCTGACTACTTAACAAAAGTTTATTAATCGACTTGCCTGGCCTTCTTTAAAGCGCTATAGTTTTGACAGATTGCTGCGTAACATCACAGCTTTCTGTAAAATTCAATTAATGGTAATAAAGATTTATTCTTATGCTACTACTATCTGCTGCGCTATAAAAAAATATTTCATCTCATTTGCCACTTTCTTCTGCTTAACCTTCGAATAAATCTACGTCGATTTGGTTGCAAAATATTTGATATATATTGCCCCATAATGACCTATCTTAAAAAACAAAACCCCCTAAATTCACCATTTAGAGGGTTTTTGATACAATCTGTATCTGTATTCGTCGGGATGGCAGGACGACATTTTATTTCGTAACCCACACATTTGCAAATACTTATAACACCTTTAAATTTCTTGGTGACTATTTGGTTGCTTTTAATTTAAGCTTGTTTTTAGCCAAAATTTCACTCTGAATTGCTGCTCACAAAATGAAATAAACTGTTTTTATTACTGTTAAATACTAATTATAACCTTGATTCCTGAACTTAAATAGTTATTAGCCTAAGTTCGACTTGTTATTCTAAAATCCTTATGAAATCTCTAATAAATTTCAAATTATCGAGGCCAACTTTATTGCTAGTTATGCTCCTTTATTAAATCATGTATTTTGAAAAATAATAATGATAAAATTAATATAAAAGAACGCTACATATTAGAATATAAATGTTTGATAACAAAAGTTAAAAAAAACTAAGTTAATTACAAATATAATAATGTAGCTAGTTCACAGATTCAATCCCAGGAAATTCAATACCCAACTCTGTGCACAATCTGCGTATTTTTTTACGATAACTACTTCTAGCACTCATTAAATTTTTGCTGCCTTCTACAGGAATAATCCTATGATCACTATGGCTTGGCCGATCTTTTCGTTCGGATGAAGCTTTTTCAAATCTCAAAAGACTTAGTGGATCCTCGACAGGACTTATTTCCCCATCTTCATCAAAAATTGTTTTATGTTGAGGCTTATTGAAAGTCTCCTGTTTATGTTTGAGATCGTCGAGCAATTTTTTTAAGCTGATCTGCTCACTTAAATAATCCAGGTCGTAAATATCCTTGAATGCTCCGCGATTAGCTGCCGTCATCAATTTTAATAGGCCTATATCTCTAGTGGTCGCTAGGCGGGCGCCATTTATTTCTTCACCATCGTCAAGGAAATTAGTATTCTGAAGTATTTCCACTTTGATATTAAAAAAACCAGTCTTTATCCAGCATCTACTGAAAATGAACTGGTCATCTTTATTGCAAGGATAATGGTAACTACTAAGTCGATCTCCGAAATGTTCACGAAGTTCTTTTTCAATCTCATTATATCCAGACTTACCAATTATTCCTGAAAAGAAAAGGTCAATATCCACGGATTCCCGGTGGTTAAAACGTATGGCCAAATTTGTACCACCACCTAAATAAGCATTTTTTAAGCTTGAAAGTGCTTGAAGTTCGATGATTGTTTCCAGAAGTGAATCCGAAATTGCAGGCATTAATATCTGGAAAAGTGTTTTACATGATAACGGCGTGCCACTAATGTACATACCAAATTGCTGATACGCTCTTTGGTTTTCTTAAGCTGAACTAGAATTTCATCATGATTGTAAAACTGCTCTAAGAGACTTATATCAACATCAAATGTATCCTCGGTTGTCGCAAAAAGTGCTCTAGGAATAATAAAATCCTTATCTGCGATGACGTCCAAGCTGGAAATATTAACATCCCAGAAAAGATGTGCTGGAAGAACTTCCGATATGTTGACTGCCGATCTCATTTATACAAAGGTAAATAATAACAATTAATTTAATGAAATAAGAATTTCAAATTAATATAATATTCAATTATCTATGAGCAAATTACGTGCCTAGGTTACATTACTGCTCTATACTCCTACTGAAAGCATTTTCAAAGCAACTTGGAATTAAATACTAAAAGTCTCACAACTTTTATTTGAAGCTAAGTTTTTTAATAGATCAAAGCCAGGCGGTCTGATAAGACAGGCTGCTATAAGCTTCCTCAGATTTTGGTAACAAAGTCGTAGGTAAAGTTATTAACAGAAAGCATTGGTCATGGTCCAATTGAAGATCATAGTCGCATAACTAGTGCAACAAAAAGCTTTATTATACAATAATGCAAAAGTTATATTTTTTCTAATGTTAAAGTAACTAAATAATTAAATTTCTCATGCTATCTATTGTCCATCAGTATAGCAATGTCCTCATACTTATAATACATCAACCCACCAATTTTCGTATACCGCAATGTTCCGTTTTGCCTATATGTACTAAGTGTTCCTTTAGAGATTGATAAAAGCTGACAGACCTCATAACTTTTTAACCACTGTTTATTTACCGAAACTTTTTGGCCATGAAACCTGATCCTGTTTAACTCTGCAAAGATCTCCTCTTTTAGCTTTTCTATATCAGCCTTGGTCACGATTTGAGAAATGTCCATATCATCTACGTTTTAAATTCTACATAAAAGTAATGACTATAACCATCTCTAGAATTTATGGACCGAATTGGGCTGAATTGAGCTTAAATTGAACTGACTGTTGCCTGCCGAATCATGACAACTGACAGCCTGACATGAGCCTATTAAATGCAAATTGATGGGATTTAAAAAATTTACAAATTTGATAATTATTTTTTTAAATAATTTATAATCAGTATTTAAAGCTACCTACCTAAATAATAAATGAAATTGAATTATCTTGAAATTTGCTAAATGCTGCATCTAAACAGCCGAGTGTTTGCAGAACACGAGGCTTCCGGCCGTCCAACGGACTGCCGAATTTCAAATGATCAGATCGGGATAGGCTGAGTTCGGTAATCTGCAATATTTAAAAAAAATCCTCTACTCATAAGCATCCCTTCTTTAAACATCTTCCACAGTAAAGATGCGCCAATATTGGCAAGTGCCGAATTAATGAAAAGATCTTGTTTTTCTAAGGCCTCCGCTAAAGAGCAAGTCGGTGTTGGATCGTTATCCTCTGACTCAGCTAATAGTGACGGATATTCCGCAAGCCATGAGGGCAATACCCCAACTGTATTAAATTGTTTCGATTCTGGCTGCGCTATCTCACCTATGGTTGAAAGCAGGACCTGTCCTGTTTCTTTGCTATTCCCACAATCAAGCAGATATAAATTACTACCCCGTTGTGCGCTTTTGCGCTCGGCAGAACAAAGCAATGCCTCAATGTTGATTCGGGATTCAACCGTATCCACGCAGGAAACCGTAATATTCGCCATTCGATTTTCACAAGGTTTCTTATCGGTTCGCTCAAACCTTTGGGGAACTGCTTTCCAATTTGTACCAAAAAACCTGTTAATGCGGTTAATCAGCACCACGGCTTTGTTCAGTCCGATCTCTTGAGAGGTAAACAATTGCCTGGCGAGGTTAGCCTTCTGCACGATATCATCATCAAAAACATTCACCTGCAAACCTGCATGACCAAGCGCAATCAATGCCTGATTGATTCGGGCGAGGGCAGTCAGCATCTGACTACCTGTTCCTCCTGCCCCGATCAGATTCACAGAAACAGGATTCGTCGGACTAATTAAGTATGGGTAAACAATATGCACCCTTTTCTTTGCTGCATTCATCTAATGATATCCTTTAATAATTTTGGAAACTTTTTTAACTGCCTTAGGGGAAATGGATTTTCTGTATTGATTTGCTCTTGCCAAAGCTGAATGATGTTACCTTTTACAGGAGAAACGCCTTGCAGTAAATGACTGAAAGCTGAACCAAAGTAAAGCTTCTCCCAATGCAACATAAAGAAATCAAGGTCAACATTTAAACAAAATTTAATATCAACATTTCCCATGCAAATCCTGCCATCTGAGTAAATATTAAAAAACGGTGCTTGATACAGTATGGTTTCTAAATTGGGTCGATCGTTATTGGCCAAAGCCCATAGGGACAAACCATTTTTTGATGCTTTCCAAAGCAACGGAGGTACATGAGCTTCTCCATCAGAAATTCCCAAATCGCTTTTAAAGATCAGATGCCTTTTCATCTCCGGGGTATACCAAATGACAATACCATCTCCGCTCCTGTCAATATACAACACCCGATCGGGTATTAGTCCCGCTGTACAAAGAAAACCGTCTGCATTTTCCTGCTTTGATTTCATCGATTCGGATAGTGCGTTACTTTCCCTTTGCGACAAAGGGTGTGCGTTGATTGGTCTGCCCAATGCATCCATATCATAGGATTCCACATAAAGGTCATCCTTTTCGTTTTGATAAAAAAGCAAAGCCTTGAAAGGCATATAGCTTTGTGAAAATAAATCAGTGATGTTTTTCATGTGCGAAGTCATATAGGTTATCGGATAAATCGTTGAGCAGATCAAAAAATTCTTGCTCAAAACTCATGTTATGCGAGATTTGATTTTGCGGTTTATCAAATAGCTGTATACTCATCGGCTCATCGATCTCATTATATTCCTGCAGTTCGCAATTGACTGTTTCCATCAATTGATCATACAAACAATCTTCACCACTCCAAATAAACGAAAGGTAATGCTCAGCGGTAATCCTCCCTTCTCCATCAATACGGTTTAGATCATCCGGAATACTGTCGAAAATGGAGCGGCCTGGGTAAATATTAATTAGGGTAGATACACGGTAAGCAATAGCTTTCAGATTTTCTTCGGTTTTTGTTGTCGGGTAAAATTTGCTTACCCGATCATCCAATAAAGCCAACTGATCTTTATCGCTTAAAGATTTAAGTAAATTGCCTGATTCCCTTTTTATCAATTGAATATGATCTATTACATGCTGATAATCTTTAGGATATTCGCAAATTTCTTTATCGCTATACCATTCATTAATCATTTGATAAACCTCGTAGAGATAACTGCTGTTCTCTCCAAAATATGGGATGCCACCAATCTGATAAAAATAGCAAAGTACTGATAGTAAAAGCTGTGCCGCTGGCTTTCGGTCACTTTGTTGAAGCAAAAAATGCAACGGTTCAATAGGCAGGTAGTAAAGTGTTGTTTTGGTATCAAAAAATTTTGTAATAGCCAAGGTTGGAAGATTGAACTCCCTTGTAATTACAAGCACATTGGCATCGTGATCAATTTCACCGATTTGCTGCTGCAGGTCCTCAACCAACTTTGCCACATTCTGCGGATATATGAGATGTTCATAGTCCAACAGTTTTATCCCATAGAGATCACAGAGGTTTCGGGCAGCACACAAAATACTATTCGCTACTTTACTACCTGCATTGATTGCCTTTGAGTAACCATTTACCAGTGGCGCAAAAGAGTGGCTTAAAAAACCATTTCCACTAGCGTCGGTGGTGCGCTTTTTCGCTCGTGGCTTATCACTTCCGAGAGATCGGCTCTTTTGTTTAAGGATTGGGCGAACTGCCCTAACATTTGATGTAGCCGCCATGCTTTGCTGTAAGATTTGATCCTGATACATTTTGCTTTTCCTTTCATGATTATCCCTTCGTTCCAAGAGTGGTAATAAATCTATATTCTATTTCATCCCCCTTAATCTCCGGGCCTTCAATCTTAGCTGTGGTCAGGATGGGGTATGTACCCGAATAAAAGTTCATGACTTCTTCGGGATTCATTTTGTTGGAAGGATCAGAAAGCCTGACCTCATTATCTCTGTTCTTAAAACTAAATACTCTTGGTAATATGCTAGCTGTTAACATAATAAATGTCGTTATTTCTACAATAAGGTTAGTTGTTTCAATCTCCACTCCAGGTCAATCCTGAGTTTTTCAATCTCTGCCTTTTTATCGGGATAATCTTCTACAGCGGGAATCATAACTACAGCTTCTGCATATTTACAGGCTGCATTGAGTACATTTATTTCTTTCAGAATATCCTCAAACTTTGGCTTATTAGAAATCATTTCCGCAGGCTTTAGCTTTTCTGTATTCACAGTTTGCTTTTCGGCTTTGGGTTTAACGACTATTTTTGACTTTGCTTCTTCAAGCCCCTTGTTGTAGGCGGAAATATTGACAAACAGCGACTTAGTTTCCGCAACAGGTTGAATTAAGCCGTCGAGAATCCCCTCGTCAATCTCTTGCGCTGTGCCTTTAAAAACCATTGGAGGTAATTGATTATTTTTAAGACTATCCCTATCCTGCGATTTCAATACCACAGAAACGATCAGTTCATTTCCTGAGGAAAAGTTCACGTTGATTACCCATGCGCCTGCATCATGCAAACGCTGTAATGCTTGAAAAAAATTAGTTCTCATCGTCTTTGTTTGATTAAATAAGTTCCCCTTCGCTTAGAAGTTCGCACCTCATATCCGTTATTTTCAATAATGCTTTTAATAATATGCTCGGCGTGTCTGATACGCACGGCATCCCCTCCCGAAATTTGAAGAAAGTCCAGGTTGGAAAAAAAGCGGAGTGATCTGGAGATTTCCTGTAAAGCTTTTCTTTCGGTGGTTTCGGCCAATATACTCATGATGTTTTATTTATGGAGCGGCATGACCGCCCCCTTGTGAATTAGTTGAACTGAAAAGAAATGTTATCGTTTGTGCCTAGATCTAAACAAAGATCAAAAGCTACCTGTCCCCTCTGCTTGGCTGTCCCTTCAATGATGGATTTGAATTTAGCTTCATTGTCTTTAAACTTGCGCATGTTCTGAAAATAACCCGTCACCGCATTGTATGCCCCAAACAAAGTGCCTTTGGTGGTATCGAGCAATTGTGAAGCATCGTTCATAGCGTAATCAAACACATCATCCACCATATTTTTATACACGCTTGAGGTTTCATCAACTGTACCATTGCGTAGCTTATCCAATACTTCCTTATTTGGTGCCATTGTCAACTGCACTAATTTTTTCACTTCAGTATCACTGATGCGCACCTTTGCCCAATGATTGAAAATCTGCTGCACTTCATCTCCGATCCTCCCCGAAATACCCATAAGTGTATGGGCTTGTTTCAATCTTTCGCCTGCGCCCGAAGAATGGCGGATTCGTATGGAACTCGTAGAAGAACGCAATGCAGCGTTCAAAGTATTGTTACAAACGATCCTCACAGGCGTAAAAGCAGCGGTAATACTGCCAAATCCATCATGCGAAGTGGTCAGGAATAAATATTGTTCAATTAGATCATCCTTTCCCACTTTGATATAAGAAGGAAGCTTTGCCGTGATAAAAATCCGTTCGCCTTTGCCCAAAGCACCTGCTGTTTCATACAGGATGCCCTCGCCACCGCCAACAATGCTATCAAAAAAAGTGAAAGCATCACGGTTCTGCACCACGCCGTAACCCTTGCCCACTACCCCCAAAACCGTGTCGGAATCAGTGCGCACCGTGGCAAAGTAATTAGAAACGGGAATGTCAGAAGAAGCCCCGAACAAAATCGCATCGGGATTGGGTTCATTAAGCAAGCGCAGGTTTGCACTATCCACAGTAAACAGGGGGCGTTTCTCCACTGAATAGTCAAGCCCCGCAAATTGCAGCGCTTCTGCTGCCGTTGGATAGTCTTCCACAATAGTTCCCAATCCATGCCATGCTTTTTCCCGTACCGAGAAAAAGCTGTGTCTGTCTGTTCTTTGGTTATAAGCTAAATTGTGTGCCATAATCGTATCGTCTAAAAACTAAAGAATCAGTTAAAAATTAAAATGGCAGATCCTCATCAATGCCTTCAAAAGTTGAATTAGCTTGCGCTGCAGCAATCGTTTCCACTTCCTTCGCCACCACGTTCGGCAGCTCTCCACTACGGGCAGTACCGCCCAATAACTTAATTTCCGAAGTGTGAAACGTGAGCGACGCTTTGGCTTCATTGTTCCCACTCATGTAGGCGTTCACACCGATACGCCCGTAAAGCTGCACCCAACCTCCTTTTTTCAGGTACTCCGCAATCCCCGTATTCAGCCAATATGAGCAGTCAATAAAAGTGGTGATCTTCTTTTGCTCCCCCCCGGAACGAAATGTGTCATTGATTGCAATAGAAAAGCCTACAACCTTTCTGTCTTCGCTTACTGTTCTAACCACTGCATCAGCGGTCAATCTTCCTGTGATTTCCATCGTTAAAAAATTAAGTTTTACATTTTTTTATTTCCTTTCCCTTTTCCCAAAAAATCTTTTCAAAAGAAAAAACGGAAAAAAAGAAAGTCCGGAAAAACGGGTGCAAAGCACGCGAAGTGCTATAAGTCCTGGAGGGTGATCAAGGCGAAGCCTCGATCATTATGCGCACGCAGCAAGCGGAGCGCCCGAAATTCACGGCCTTTTTATCCGTTTCGTTGAAAAGTTTATATGCGTTATTCCGGCAACACGCCTGTATTCAACTCAGCCAGACCTAAGTCCAAACAAATGTGACCGCTCCTTAATTATTCGCCTTAACTAACCGCGCACATCCTTCTTCCCAATTCTAGTGCGGCCAGAATCGCAGATGATTTAGCAATTCCGATCCCGTTAAAACGGGAAAGGCTTTTGTGATCCTGGCCAGCCAGCAAGTCCAATCTGCCACCGGCAGCCTTCAAAATTCCCTCACAAAGTGCAACAGCACTCTGGTCAGGTCTTCCGGACCCAATTAACATGGCCATCAATTCCGCATCACTAAGTGCATCTGTTCCATGAGCGACAAACTTTTCACGTGGACGCATATCAGGATTCCAGCTTTTGATCCCCCTGACTCCCTTTTGAAAAGTTAACCTCGGACTATTTTTATATTCAGATTCTTCCAGATGTAAATGGGCGGCAGAATGAAACAAGGAAGAAAATGCAGAGATTAAAAAGTGGAAGTCTTCCTCAAACACCACGACATTTGACCGTTTATAGCCGCCGTTTTGCAGCTTGTCACTCCGTGTAATGCAGATATAATTGCTATCGTTTACGGCTCGTTTGAAGTCAATGAAATAGTTTCTTTTTCCAGATGAAAAGTTTTCGGTCGTCAAATTTTGATTTTTCATACTCCTGTCTATCATTTTTGGTACACACAAATTTGTAGATTTGATTCCTGGCTAATCGGTTGTATATTAGGCTATCCGATCAGATCGGATAAAAAACGGATAGCAAAAACCCTATTATTTATTCAAGATGCAACAACTCAGAGAAACCCGGCGGCTCTGCAGTTATCAGTACTGCGGCAATCCATTTGAGGGAAGAAGCGATAAAATCTTTTGCAGCGATCAATGCCGTAATCGTGCCAGACGTGATCAGCTAAAAGAGGGAAGATGGAACGCACCAATGTTTTACACGAAAATCGGTGGGATCCTCCAAAATAACCACAAAATACTCAAAGCGCTCTACGAAGAAAAGGGCGATTCAATAATTGTAACCAATTTTCTTCTTCGAGACAGTGGTTTCAACTTTGAATTCACCACCAGAATACTTAACACCGCGAAAGGCATTTATCGATTTTGTTACGACTTTGGCTGGCTAGAGTTGGAGAACGGAAAAATATTAATTGTGGAAAATAAGAAAATGATCAATATTTAATACAAATATCTTTACGATAGCAGACAACAAAAAATTAGTGTTTGATAACATTATTCGAATTGTTGGTTACATTAGTGAGTACTAAATATTTCATTTGTTTAATAAATCACTGGTTATTATATAGTTTTATAACGGAAAGGAATTAAACAAAACATATAATTGTTGAAAAAAATAACTTCATAAAAATTAAAAAACATTATCTCAGAACACATTATTTTAAATACTTTAGCGACTGAAGTATATCTGGGGTTCTATTTCAATATCTAACTTTGTCTTGATTACTTAAACAATAGAAATAAATTTTAATGCTCTCACCAACAGACCGAAAAAAACAACTTCAAAGAGATCAACGCAACTATAAAAAACATCTTAAAGAAGTAGAAAGAAAAAATAAATTCCAAAAAAATAGCAAACGCCAAGAAAATGAGCATCGGTTTAGGCAAAATCACCAGAATAGAATATTTAAGTCGAGGAAAGAATCATTTTTTCAACGATATGGAGTATTAATTACCCCTGAAAGTGGTGAGGAACATATAGAAATTCCAGAAAACTTCTGTTTATGTACAAATTATGCTACAGCATTCTCAACGATAAAGATTTTCGCAAGTAGCATTTATGATTATTTAGGATCACCACTTACCTTGGATTTCTCAAAATGCAAAAGGGCTGATACTGCGGCTTTATTTTTACTTCAGATTATCAGATTAGAAATGATTGGTATTGTTGAAGATTTACAGGAACGTTTTCCAGCACTCTTTCTAAATCCAGATATAAAAGTTAGTCTTTCCAAAACACCAGATGTCGTAAGACTTTTAATAACAACAGGTTATCCGGTAGACATTGAAGCCTTCAATCAGGAAAATAGGGAGAAAGTTACAATGCAGCCCATTGATCATATGGGTTTTTTCCGTGGAAATAGCAAGCAACAAGAATACAGAGAAAATAGAAAACCCGTAGTAGCAAAAAAAGTTGTAGATTATCTAAACAAGTGTTTAGATAGATATGGTTACGAATTACGTGAAGATGATAAAAATAGCACTGAAGGTATAATTGGTGAGGTATTGAGTAATGCAGAAGATCATAGCAGTTCGGATACCTGGTTTATTACATCTAACTTTTCAGGTGATATAAGCGAGGGAACGGACAAAATGGTTGGTGAGCTTAATATAGCAATAGCTAATTTTGGACATTCATTCTATGAAGCATTTGAGAGCACCAAAATAAAAAATCATGAACAATACAATCAAGTTGAGAGTCTAGTTCAACGCAATCGTGAAAAAAATCCAACAATGAAATTTGGGGATGAGCAATTATACACACTCGTAATGATGTCAGAGACGATTAGCAGATTAAAGTATAAAGAAGATTCTAGAGGAACAGGGACTATAAAATTTCTAAGATCTTTCGGAGAGCTAGGTGATTTTGAAAATAAAGCAAATGGTTATATGCCAAATTTATCCTTGTTTACTGGACACACACATTTAATTTGCGATAATGAGTTAAAACCATTTGCGAAAGACACTGTTTATTGTTTATCTTTGAATCCCGAGAAGGATTTGACAGTTCCACCAAGGGAATCACATTTAAAAATACTACCGGAAAAGTTTCCGGGAACGCTATTGAGCGTAAAAATTTATCTAAATAAACAACATCTCGACAAAAAGTATGGAGGCAATCAAAATGATAATTGACCTTAAAAAATACAGGCCGCATAACAGTACTTCGTTTAGCGGTCGTCCACAAGGTATGGACGCGAGGAGAGATTCAGGGATTCCTGATCTTGATGAGAAGAAAGATGAGACTGTAAAACTGGTAATTCCAGCTGATACAACTTCCTTTAATCCATCTTTTTTTCTAGGGCTTCTTTATGAAAGTATTAAGAAATTAGGCTTAGAAAAATTTAAAGCGAAATATTTCTGGGAATTTGAAACTGACAACGAAGCGCGTAAACGTGCCTTAGAAAAAAATATTGAAGATGGATATCGAAGTGCCAACAATACGCTTAACGATAAAAACATCTTTTCTTTCTTTTCTTAAAATATAAACCTCTCTCATGCACCTTCTTGTAACGGGATCGATTCTGTCGGGATCAATCAAGTATGGCCCTTTGGTTTCTACTTCAGCTGTACTCTTAGTCTTTGTAGCTACACAATTGATAGCTTTCTTTGGTAGAAAAAGAGAGCTTAAGCGCAGTTGGTATCTAAAGGCTTATTTAGATAAAACAATTGATAAGGTAAACGACTTTTTCGATGACAGAAGAAGTGAAATGAAAAAATCGCTAAGAAAAGTAGGTAAAATAGAAGATATCACAGCAAAAGAAAACTATATTAGCAAACGTCTTGAGCGAGTTAGCGACACACAAAGGGAATTCATTTCCACGATTCTTCAGCCTCTAACTGGTGCCTATCCCAAAATTTTCCGAGATATATCTTACATTATGGAATCATTCTATGATTTGAATTCGGATGCGTTCAACGGAGAAAAAGATAGTAATCCATACCAAACCTACAGTGATAAATTAACCATTATTAAAACAGATCTGATGAGTTTTTTATCTATACCAGTGCTCAGCAGTAAAGAATCCAAGATTTTAAGGAAATCATTAGCAGAAATCAGGCCTTATAAAAGACAATTTAATTACGGAAAAGCATTTATTGTGTTCATGTTTTTAGCTGGTGTAGTGATTTTGGTAAAACATAATTCCAAGGCAAATCCTAGCCCGAAGAAATCTTTACAAACTACAGAATATGCTTATGAATTAACAGTGATAGCTATCAATGACACGCTTCTATCGCCAAGTACTGCCGAATATCCTGGTTTAGATGAACAAAGGATTACAAAACACAATGACTCAACTTATAAAATAGAGGGATATGTAGACTCTCAAAATCAATTTGGAGCGGTGGTTAGAGCTGATTTTAAATCTGAAATTATTATCCCTAAAAATGCGAAAAATGCAAAAACAACATTACTCAAATTTAAAAGCCGTAAATAGTCATATTTGACTCTAAGTTACATCCATTAACATTTATAATGTATGTAACGTTTCTTCGCAATATAATAATAGCTATATATCACTGAGATATAAATGACCCTATTTCATATAAAACAATCATGCCCCAGCCCGAATTCGGACTGGGGCATGATTCCCAAAACAGCAATCTTAATTGATTACTTCGTATTTTTCTTTTCTGTTACCTCAGCTCTGATTTCCTGAGCAAGGTTTTTTAGGTCCTGCATACCCTTACGAACACGTGTTCCGGCAGCAGCATTTCCTGCATTGTAAAACTTTTCAGCATCAGTCTCAACTGAAGCCACCAGCTCTTTAATTTTTGCAAATTTTTCCATAATAAATAATATTTAAGCGGCAAATATATTAGAATCCACCAAATCCGCAAAAATCCAGACGTAACAAAGCAGGGGGCAAAAGCCCCCTGCTAAGCCTCAATAAAACTAAAACTCAATACAAAGACTATCTTCCCCTGCCCTTTTTTGTTTCCATCACCACTTCAGGTTCTTGGACTACTGCCTCACCGGCTACTTCTTTTTGGTCAACCGCCTTGCTGTACACCGACTTCATACCCGCATCATAAAAGTCCAGAGTCTTGTACTGCGGATTCGCCGCTACAAAACCTTTGATTTCCCTGCCATCCTTGGAAAAAGAAACCTCATGCACATTACCACGCTGCAAAGACTTCATCAACTGATCCTTAAAGCCCGGTTTTTCAAGATCAGCAATCATGAAACGGTCAATGGTTGCGGAAAGATCAAAACCATATTTCTCTCCAAAGTTTTTCATGGCAAATTTTCCATCCACCTTTTCTCCAAAATCGAGCTTAAGCCACATGTTCGCTTTTTCACCACTCTTGAGTACCACATCTTTATTGACCGAACGGTCAGAAAGCAGGTTGAATGATTCTTTGGCCGTAACTCCCTTACCCTTATTGATATAGAAAACCTGCGAAAGAGGCTCGGCACCACTTGCTCGTTGCAAAGTTGCTTCAAAGTTATTAAAGAAATACATGTTGGTTTCCTTACTCTTTGAAAAGTTTAGTGCGTAAGACATCTTATCAGCCAGTTCCGGTTTATCCTTATTGACAGGATTAGGCATCGACATGGATGTCTCTAATTTAAATTCAGGCAAAGCCTTTCCAATGGATTCCTTCAGCGCCGCATTCAGCTGCTCTCCAAAACCCAGGTACTTGAGATTATTCTGCAAATACCCTAAATTCTCTTCATTCATAGATTAAAGATTTAAGATTAAAAAATTAAGATTTATAAATTGTATTTGTATTTAGCTACCAAAGCGCAGTTGATCCAGAAAACTGTCGGCCCCCGAGGGTCTCTTCATACTGGAATAATCCCGGAAGCCCGTAGCCTGCTTAAAACGGGAAAGACTGAACCTCTCTACTGGAAAGATATAAGAACGGCCACGAAATTGGCAGCATAGCTGATCTTCCAAAAGCCGAAAATTAATGGAGAAACCCTTTACTGAAACACAGATTTTCACGGCCCGCAGGACATCCAACAGGTCCCTCCCAAACAGCAAATAGATTTTTCTGGCAAAACAAAACTTCGGAACAATGACAGGAAGCGAACAATTCAGACCAAAAGCAATCCAGCAGGATTGATCCAGATCAGTGAACTTGCTATTCTGCAACATTGCATAAGCAACCGCTTCCATGGCTGAAGAGCAGACATACAGCGAACTGCAGGTGAACAAACCTGGTGAACAGTACCAGATTCCCGATGATATTGCCATCTGGTGCTTGCCGGAGTCAAAACTTTCCGAAATGCCATCAGAAAACACAAAATCCAGTTTTCCATCAAGCCCCCTTTCATAAATACCTTTAAAGTATCGTTTCAAAACTCCATCAATAGATTCAGCCCCTTCAACACCAAAGGAATTACCTCGAGAATCCAGACCGTCCATAACTACGTTGCTGTTCATTTTTACCAGAGATCGCTTCTACTGAATCCACTCTTTCAACCAGATGGGTATGCCCGCCTTCTGCTGGTTTCTCAAAGCGAGCTAGTGCTTTCGAATAAGCTTTTCCAAGCGATTTCTCCTGCATTGTTTCCCCTTGTTTATCAATCAAGGCGTTCAGCCCCTGATAAAGCAGGTAAGAAATTCCGCCATCCATTAGTAACGATACCACCAGCGCCATTCGGTTGCTTCGAAATCCTTCCGGGGCAGTACCACTGGCCTGAACCATCGAACCGTCCGGCATCTCAATTTGCCTGCCAGATAAATACCGGTCCTTTTGATAAGGCGTTAAGGGCAGCCCGTTAATTTCCAATGGGGCCTGGATCTTAGAAGTATCCGTGATCACAAACTCACGGGTGTTCCAGTCATACTCAATGAGCATATCCCGTTGCATTCCTCCGCGTTCCAAGGATTTCACTACATTCGCTTTCAGTCCGGTCAGCAGCTGATCTGCTTCATTGGATGAAATGAAAGAAGGGGTAATCGCCTGCTTATAAACCGGATGGACCAACAGGTCCGGATGACCTAAACTATCCCTTGAAAGTGAAAGCTTTACATCCATTTCCTTAATTTCCACCCCCGACCTGAAGATATTTTCCAATCTGATCAGATTGGTTCTTGATCCTGATAGCAGCGCATGAATATCTCTGCGATCCAGTAAAATTTCCTCTCCCTTGACCAGCCCAATCTCCCGGAGCTGATCCATCGGGAGATCTTTTTCATTCAAAATTTCCCCGTACATATGCTAAAAATTTAATGTTTAAGATTGTTGTTTAATTCGCTCAGGAACCTGAGCGGATTAATTGTCCGGCCTGAATATTTCACCCCAAAGTGAAGATGCGGTCCGGTCGTCCGGCCTGATTCACCACTGATGGCTATCGCCTCGCCAGCACTAATCTGCTGTTCAGGAATGACCAACACCAGAGACAGGTGACCATAAGTCAAAATAAAATTACCGCTTTGAATTCGAACAAATTTTCCAATTACAGGGCCGAAACCGACATCCAGAATCTCCCCATCCAGCACTGCATACACCGGCTCATAAAAAGCCCGGAGATCAATGCCATAATGAAACTTGCTGCGCTCCCCCGTTACCGGATGCGTTCTTGGTCCGTAGCCGGAGGTAAGGGCAAAAGATTTTACTGGAAATGCAGCAGCAATACCAAAATCATTATCTAAACTGGTCTCTTGTCCCCAGACCAAACCGATCTGACCAAAAAAACAGACCAGAAACCAATTAAAAAGAAATGCTTTACCTGAACAACCCCACCAGATCCTCCATTTCCTGATTGATGCGTAAAAAATTGCTGCGCAGAATCTGCTCCTTCCTTCCGCCAAAATCATAAAAGATCGGCAACTCCTGATATCCCTTCTCTTCATCATCAATGTCTTCTAAGTTCAAGTTCACCCTGCAATTGACCGCTGAGGTTTCAAATTTCCCAGTATAGTCCCCTTGCGCATCCGCGGCAATGATGCCCACCATTTCTCCAGCGCCGAGCGAAGCGATCTTACCCGCGGGAATCAGCACATCCAGTTTTTCGTTAATGGAAACCGACACCTTGCTTCGGTCTATTGACAAACTCTCTCCCCGCTGCTTGCTTTTTCCAAAAATCCGCTCCAGCCAGTCCAGCGTTTCTTTATTGCGAACCGATCCTGAAAGCACATTTCCGACCACTGCAGTAATCGTCGTTGCCGTATCTTTTCCGTATTGCTGCTTGAACTGTGGCAATTCCTGAAGTCCCATCAGCACCGCTACTTTATTGGACCGTGCTGTAGCAATCAGGTTTTCAATCCGGTGCACAAATAATGTTGGCACTTCATCCAAGATCAAAGCTGAAGGCAGATTGCCTTTGGTATTGATCAGACGCGTGAGCCTGTTCAATACCACCGAATAACAAGCTGAATTGATATTCTGGGTATTGGGATCGTTGGCCAATACCAATATGGAAGGCTTTTTCCTGTCTGAAATCTTCAATTCGAAATCATCGCCTGAGAAAACCCAATACGTCTCTTTGGTAGCCATCCTGGAAATAAAGATTTTAAGCGTTCCTACCTGCCCTTCCAGCTGATCAAAAGCCTTAGCGGTAAATGCAGACATAAAAGGAGATAGCAGTGAAACCAACTCAGGCTCAGAAAACAGCGTATTGAAAATCTCTTCATAACTTCTGTTCAGAAATGACAGGATATGGGGCAGTGAAGAATACTTTCCTTTTTCGTGACGACTCAGGAAATATATGGCTGAAGCCAGAAAGTTGATTGCAGACTGTGTAAAAAAAGCATCGCTTCCACTCGCCTTATCCCCTTTCTTCAATGCCTCCACTAAAGCTTCCGCAGTTTCAGAGGCATCAGCCAGCGTACGGATGTAATCCGCACGTAGCGGGTTAATGCGCCTGCTTTTCTCCACCTCATTCAAGTTAATGACATGAAAAGAAACATCCTTAAGCTTTCCAGATTTCTTGCCTAAAAGATAGTGGTAGTATGCAATCTTGCCAAGGTCTGGATGTTTAAAATCATATAAACAGATTGAAAATGCCTTTGCAATCAATTGCCGGATAAAGGGGTTCACCACCGAGAAACTCTTTCCGGACCCCGGCGTACCGATCAGCAATGTCGCCCGGAAAGGATTGACCAGATTGATCCAGCCCTTTCTCACCTGCCGCTTAAAATAAAATAACATGGGGATATTGACTGAATAGGGCGTTTCGATTTTCCGGACCTGCTGCATGAAACTTTCACCTTCTATATTCCATTGATCTTTTCCCAATCCAGATTTCAACATCTTTGAAATATTGTCCATCGAAAGACTGATCAGTATCGCGCCAAACAGTGAACTGCCCATATAAAGCAACTCATGCCAATGTGTGCAGCTGAACACTATTCCGGAGGAAAGGCTAAAAAGATATAAACTCCCGAAATACAACACCAGTCCAATAGCCAAAGGATACACAATGCTTTTTTTAGGATCCAGCTCAGGAGATTTCTTCGCCAGCGTCCCAATACTGACCAGGCAAATGAGTAACAATATCAAGAGTTTGGAATAAATGAGCTGCTGGTAAATAGGTATCTCAGCGATACGTAAAATGGCTACCCGGAACAATCCCCAGAATGGTGCATCTTCATAGATAAAAACCGCAAATTCGACAAATAGAAAAAAGTAAATCTGGCACTGCATAAACCCATGCAGCTTCTGAATTTCCCTGGTCTCTTCCATGTGCTAATGTTTAAATCTGAGTACTAGTAGACAATTGCGTCCGCGTCGAGCACATCGCTGTAACGTATCGGAAAGCTGATGCTTCTTCCGGAAAGTTGTTTTTCGCTCAACTGTACCTTCAAAATCTTATTGCCGGGAAACGTGAACTTTTTAAACACAAAAACATTCCTGTAAAGCCGTTTAAAAGATCCGGTATCGAAGAGTGAAACATCCGGAACTATGGGTACCGACTGTGAATTGGTTGCCTTCGCGATTTTTTTATCTTCCAGCGAAAAACTGAGCTGATCAATATCATAACCAATATTGCTCTTATTGTAAAAGCTCAGGTCAATAAAAATGTAATCGCCCAGTGTAGCAACCTTATTCAGCCGGGCTTTGATCCCATAGCGATGCTCACGGGTTTGGAAGATCCCTTTAGTAGATTTGAGCAGGTCGCATGCCAGCCCTTTCAACTCTTGTTTACCCAACTTTCCTTCCCTGACACCAAAAGGGTTCCAGTCCTCCGGACCAATTCTGATGCTTGGACAAAAGACGCTATCTGGAAAGGGATGGTTATACATAAGTCGGAACTGGACGAATCCCCGCTCGCTGACTAAAGTAATTACGCCATCGCCATGACCAATGCCCGTGCTGTCAGCCAGACTCACGCGGATCAAACCATCAGTTGGCTGGTCCAGCTTAACCCCTGAGCGTGAACTGTTCAAGTAGCTGACAGGCTGATCTGAAAGGAGATGCACAGAAACTGATTTTTTAAGAAAGATCACCGGCAGATCTGTCAAGACCGAAGACTTCAAACTTTGCGAATAAGTCAATGAAATATAGAGACAGCACAAAGCCGTCAGAAAAATTATCTTTTTCATCACGAATGTTGAATAATTAAGTAAACTATAAATGAATTATTGCAGGCCAGCGGCATCAATGAGCAGCACGTAAGTGCTGTATTTTATTTTGGCCCTGTTTTTTTTGATCAATCCTGAAATGGCTGAGGAAGTCGACTGGAATAAACGGTCAACCGTACTCATCAGAAACTGCTGACCCGAAGCCGAAGAAACCGATACGCCCTGAATGGATTCGCCGCCAATGTTTTTGGAAAACTCCCTAAAAAATGATGACGGTACATAAAGGCCGGCCAAACCATCCAGATCATACACTTCCAGTTTGACGGGCAGAATCTTTCCCGCATATTGCACCGAAAAAATTGAAAGCTTTATCCGCTGATCTGAAAAGCCGTTCACCACGGCATAAAGAAAACTTCCACTGAGCACTTTCACTTCCCCTACCATCATATCTTCCATCAGACGGATACGAATGCGCGATCCTGCAAAAGCGGTAATATCCTGATCAACGAGGCCTTTAACCTGCAAGGATGCCTTACCCTGGATATCAACAGCAGGTTTGACCCGAAGCAGTTTCCGGTCAGCAGATTCCTGGAGCTGCTTTAATCGTAGGGATTCTGCCTTTCTTCTGCTTTCTTCCTGAAAAGCAGGGTCACTTTGCTTACTTACGCTGTCCATATAAGACATTTGCTTCCGGAAGATTTCCATTGGATCAGCAGCAGACTGGGCTATAACCCTGTCTTTTTGATCCACACGATCAACAGACTTTCTCGCGGCAGCCAAATCAGAAAGTGCCTTAACCATTTGCTTATCCTGAGCATTCATCGTGGCATGATAATCCTTAATATTAACTCTCGAAGCATTCCCTGCCAAGGGCGCCTCACTTCCAGCAAATCGGGCAGGATCATCCCTAATCCGATAGCCTCCTGTGCTGGATTTTAAAGACGCAGCAATGGAATCCAGACTCCGCTTTTCCGCATCCGAATAATTAGAGCGCAACACCGTATCCCGGATGAGTTCTTCTGAAATGGGATTGATCCCGGAGTACCCATCACTGGCCTTATACCGATCACGATAAGCATCCAGCTTTCCAGATAGTCCCCGATCCCGCACCTGGTCAGAGATATCAGCAATCTGACCGTTCATCCCGTCGGCGGGAACCTCCTGCTTCTCCTTTGAACTATTGCTATACACATAAAAGAAAAGACATAGAAACGGCAAGGCCAGCAGCGGCAAAACATACCGCGGCTTTTTGAAATTGATATTCATACAATAAAATTTAAAGGATAAAAAAACTAACAATCAAGCACTAGCGCTCCATGGCTTTGAGTGCCTTTGATAACCATAGCGAATCCTGATGGGTGAGCTGCTGTTTCTTCAGCAGCGAATCGACTCTTTGGTTGAGCTCCATATTCTGCCTTATTTTTGAAGCCGTGCTCGATATGTTTTCCAGTCCCTGATAAAAACCAGCAGCCCCTATATCCATGCCAGAAGCCATAGGTGCTCCTTTAGATCGAACAACCTTGTCTTTACCGCCAAAGATGTCCCCGGCTAACACCATAAGCGAGAGCCCGATCGATAATACCATAACTGTGAATACCGGTCCGGGATAACGAATCATGACCAACCGGCATTTCGCTAAACACCAGTTCCATATCGGACCAAAAGCCTCGTTGAGCTCTGATAAAAACCGTTTATCAGCCAGCCTAAAGTGAATTTTTCTGAACATTTTCCAGGTCTTTGTTTTCCAGTATTTTCCACTGGGTAATCAATACCCCGTGAGGATTGTTTTCACTGCGTGGCATATCCCGCAATGTACCCTCAGTAATGAGTGACCGGACCACGGTCGCACTCCGCCGATCAATGCGCTGCTTCCCGTAAAACCGAAAATACCGTCTGGGCACATCCAGAAAGATCGAATCAGTTTGTAAGGTCAGCACTGAGGACGAAGAAAGCACCGAGCTGAAATACCCCTTCTCCTTCAAATCATTGTATTGCCTCGCCCCTGACTCATCCACCAGATACATCGCCTTTTTCATCTGGTATTCAATGAAACGGTCATCAGGAGTAAGTGAAAAAAACAGGGAATGGAACAAATCCACATCTGCCCGGTATTCCGCAGGCCTGTTTAATTGTACGTCCGTCTGTTTGGCGAGCATCGGAACATGGTTGTCCAGAATGTAAATGCTTTTTCTGGCCGAGTTCACCTGCCGGTAGGCAAAAAACGACACCACAATAGTAATCACTACCGAGCTTAGCAGACTCCCTAGCGACACGAAAGTAGCCAGGCGGATCTTGGATTCGATATTTTTAATAATCATCATCAAAAAAAATAAATGGTTAAAATAAAAAAGAAGGGCTTAAAAAAAACTGCCCCCTGCTTTCTTTGCTACACCCATCACGGTCTGCGAGCCCCTGCCAAAGTTGGAAGCCGCTGAACTGATGCCCGAAGTCGAAATGATCCAGGTGGAAATGCTGGGCACGGTAAACATACAAACCGCTCCGATCACAAAGCTTAAAATCACCGTACCAAAGGAAAGAATCCCATTTCCCGCAAACCAGGCCATTTTCTCCAGATTAGCTCCCGATCCATCTTCCCCTATAAGTTCCTTATACCGGTTGATCTCTACGCTCATCGCATATTTTTGCATCAGTGCTACCAGATACATCACCAAGTATCCTATGCCCACATACAGGTTTACCGAAATGAACCTGGCAATCCAGGTAGACATTGAATCGCGGAAGGAAGGCAAGATACTAGCGGCCACAGCAAAAGGTCCAAGAATAATCAGAATGGAAGAATACAGGATCTGGATCATGAAAAGCACATACACCGCGATGCGTAGTATCCATATCCCCAGCAGTTCCAGCAGCTGAGTCAAAAGCAACTGCATCCCAATTTTAAGCCTGTTCTTAAGTTCAATCACCGGACTGACTACCGTAGACATGCCTTCTTTGATGGTGGAAGTGACCGAATCCCATGCCCGGCCTGCCCAGGTATCTGATTCCTTTTCCGCCAGCTCAGTCTCTGCTTCAAAACTATATAGCGCATTGGCCACCTTTTGCATGTAATCCGCCCTGATCAGCCGCAATGCATTCACGTTAGTTTGCTCTGAGGCAAACATCTCTTCAGTCTTTACAGCAACCAGATCAGTTGGAAAAGCAATCATTTTAGTAAAGCCTCCCCACCACATGATCACCATCACCAGGCCAAATGGCCTGAGCAAAGGCATAATCTCCAGCTTTTTATCTCCGGATATCATATCATAACTTTTGATCGCAAAGAAAATGATCATAAAGATCGCAGCAAGCGCCTTGGCATCAGTAATAAAAAGATCAAAGTGCGTCCAGATCGATTCCCGTAGTCCCTTTAAAAACACCATCATGCCTTCCTCATAAACTCCATTGCCCTGCAAAAACTCAAAAGCACCCTTGTTGTCAGGCTGCTGCGCTACCGCTGAAACCGTGCATCCTATTATCATGAGCAGCACCAATATAAATTTCATTTGTTTCATCATCTAGTAGGTTAATGTTAGAACTTTCGATCTGCTAGTACCCTTCTGGCAACCTCCGCATCGGAGATGGAAAGAGAAACGCCAGCAGGATTACCTGAATCCACTTTTGATTTAGCCGAAGACAAGCGTATCATTTTCTCAGCAGCCGCCCGCTTGGAAGTCCAGATGGCTTGGATCTTTCTAAACTCTAACAGCAGACGCTGGTAGGACAATATCCTGGAGCCCCTGTCCTGATTGGTTCGCCGGCTCCCATCCAGCCGCTCGGCAAGCATGGCAATCTGATCTTTATACCAGTCATAACTTCCTTCGCTGATTAGCCTGGCCTTAACCGAAGCCGAAAGTCCGGATAGGTCATCCACCCTGTCCGGGTCAGTAACGGGACTGAACTGCGAGGAATAGTAAAGCAGCCAAAGCGGATCCGCATCTGAAAACAAACCTGCATGTGCACCAATCTCATCCAAAGCCACATTCCGGATGGTATCGCTCCCAACTTCCATGTTTTTATCCGCCGAATGCATAGTGGCTTCCAGCCCCATACGAATCGTTTCATGCCCGGTAGCCGAAAGCGGTCTCAGATCTGTTCTAGGATAGTTAGGATGCAGACCCCAGGTCAGCCAGTAGTAAGGATTCAGCCCCAGAAAACCCGAAGTCGGCGTAAACTTTGCCCTGTCCCATGATTTAAAAACCATGCGTTCCTGCTGGTTGACCACACTTTCATCCCTGATCGGGGTTTGACCGGTTGCGACTGAAAACAAAAACATAATACCCATCCCCATCAGCAGCAAGTGCCTGCTAAATCCAGAAAAAGCACCTTTAACACTATAATTTTTCATTTCTTTAAATATTTAGCTTTTAATAAAATTTCTTCCACTATCCTTTGATCCGAATTAATAAACCCGGCAAATGGATTCAGGGAACGAATGATCCCGCGTTGTCCCGTCCAGTACATTGCCCTCCAGGCGCCGTAACACAGGCCAGAAATAATATGCAGTTCATCACTGATCCTTTTCAGAAGTTCATCTCTGGCGTTATAATCCATGAGTACATTGCCCCCCTGCTTCAAAACAAAATCGCCAACCTCGCTGATCAATCTTCCCGAACGCAAAGCCACTTCCCTTGCCATATCTTCAGCAAAGAGCAGCAAGTAAGGTTCTTTTCTACCCATTTCCACCATGGCATTAGAAAAAGAGATAATCTGATCACAAGTGCTGAACATGCTTTTCAGCATCAAGCCATTTCGAAGTGCGCCATTGACATTGGAAAGACCGGTATAAATCAATTCCTGCGCAGTGACCACTGAGCCGACATTCAGATTAATGTGATTCAGACTGTTTTCTATTTTTTCCAAGTAACTCTGGTGAGTTAATGCTGCCGAAGTCCTGACAAAAGCATTTTCAGTAATAATGCTAAAATGTCCGGCATCATAGACGAGGCGCTGAGCAAATACAGCAGGCGAAACCATCCCCACTAATCCTAAATAAAACCCAATACTAAACCAAAATGAAATCCGACACCTAAAAATCTTCAAACCAGCTTTCATAAACCAAGAGCTTTAGCATTCCGCAAAATATCCACCACCACACTTTTATCTGTGCTGATGAAATCAGCAAAAGGATTTAACCGGCTAATCATCGAAGAAAGGTTAGCATGATCCAGTAGCCTGACCATTCCGGCAGACAATGCCGCAATCTGTTGCAACTCGGTCAATACGTGATCAAATAAGATCTTCCTGTCTGAGATTTTCATTTGGTTTAAAGCCCCGTAACTTAACACCAGCGCAAACAGATAGCCCGATAAATCCTTTGCCCGGAGTACAAACTCCACTTCAGCCTGATATACCAAGGGCAGCAGCAGCGGATCCAGGATGGCGGCGTTGTACAACCTAGACTGCTCCGAAACGATCTTTGTCACCAGCGGTGATGCATTCCATCCCACTTCCGTGGCAGAAACCGCCATCCCCAGAAATGAAAACCTGCTTTGCAGCAAACGGTAAGAATCCTTGAGCTTAAAAAGGAGTGTTTTGTTCGCCTGCTCATTCACCGTATTCTGCGCCTGGCGATTCCTTGCGGTTTCCTGACGCTCATGCTCTGATCTGGATGCCGCAACCAGCTGATGGATCCCCGCAATATTGAGCGCCTTTCGCTGTGCGAACCCGCTCCCTCCATACAACCCGCCAACACTGAATAAAACGCAAGAAATCAATACTATAAACTTTTTCATATATATTATCTATGTAAGTACTTAGCTTCCGTTAATACACTGTTTGCAATCCGCACATCAATATTAATCCAGGTGCCCCAGGGGTTGAGCGAGGCAAAAATTCCTTTCATTTTCGCCCAATACATCGCCCGCTGCATCCCATAAGCAATGCCCCGTAGAATCCGCATTTCATTAGCAATATGGTTCAGCAGTCGTGAGCGCTCCCCGGCATCCAGCAAATTATCCCGACCGCCTTTAAGCACAAATCCGCCGACCTCAGCAGAAAGCTTTACTGCCCGAAGCTTAAATTCCCTGGCACCCTCTTCTGCAAAAAGCAACAGCAATGGATTGGCCTTTGCCAGCGTGACTGACTTTTCTACATCCCGCACAATGTCAATCCCGATGTCTCCAATTTCCTTGATGGAGAAAAGGTTATTCATCACCGCACTCACTTCAGATAATCCTCGGTATATCTTGTCCTGTAAGTCGTTAACAATTACCAATTCCCCGGTCACCGCGAGCTGGCCCCTGGCGATCAGCGATAGCCGCTCATTATTTTTATCCAGCTGATTATTGATTACCGAAGTGTGCATCGCAATGGCGCCGGAAGTTACTGGATCTACATAGAGCGTCTGCGCTCTTATATTAAAAATAAAAAAGCCTGACAGCATTACCATCAGGCCCATGGGCAATCTGCCCATAACCAAAAACTTTTTCATATCCATAACATTAAGTGATTAAAAAACTATCCGTTAACCCTGGGAACCAGTTTCGTTATTAACCCCAACGACAAAGCTTCCCAAATCCTTTCCTGAAGAAAGAAAATCAGCAATAAAGTGTTTAATTGCTTCCTCATAAGATCCAGACTTTAATCGGTAATATTCCACGGCCCTTTTCTCCGGCTTCTCGGTTGTATAACACAGATATTGGGCGAGCGACACCTCAATTCCATACACTTCCCCAACCGATCCCCTTCTGATATATACCTCCTTGAAAGGGCCACGGCCGGCCTGATTGTCCAGCTGGTTGATTGAAAAGATCTTTCTGCGCTCAACCTCACTGATGGAGAGCAGCGCTGCGATATCCGCATAATTGTCTCGAAACTTCCGCTGATCCAGCAGACAGACCGTATCCGAATTAGAAATGATGCTATCCTTGACAATCGCGTTTCCAATAATATCGCCAAGTTCCTGCGTCACTACGATTACCTCTCCCCAGAACTTCCGCACCGTTTTAAAAAGGAACAGGATATATTCCGCCATCAGCGGAGAGGCCAGGCTCTTCCATGCCTCTTCGAGAATGAGTGACTTCCTGAAGGCATTCCGGAACCGCATCTTCTGAATAAAAACATCCATAATGATAAGCGTTACAATGGGGAAAAGAACCTTGTGATTTTTGATCGAATCAATCTCAAAAACAATCATCCGTTCGGTCAATAGCGATGCATCCACATCCTCATTCAGAATCTGTGCAAACTCACCTCCTTTATAGAATTTTTTCAGTACATAGCGGAACTCATCCAGATCAAAACTGATCTTTTCCTGCTCCTTTATTTCCGGAATCTTGCCTAAAGCAAACTCATAAAAAGAATCAAAGTTTAACTTAAAACCACCTACCTTAAGCCTTTCAAAACCAGATAAGTAATATCCACTGATTACTGCAGCAATCACATCCTTTTCCACTTGCGTGGCTACACCATCTGCTCCTTTCCAAATCAGGCAAACCAGCGTAGCGAGAAAATCCTTCTTTTCAATATTGTACTCCCCTTCAGAAATCGAAAAGGGGTTCATCGTGATCGGCGCCTGCTCAGAATAAGTCAGATATTTTCCGCCGAAATAACTGCATAAGCCTGAATAACTGTGTCCGGTATCTACGATGACAACATCTATCTCATAGCGCAAATACTGTTCAATGAGCGCATTCATAAAAAAAGACTTCCCAGATCCTGATGGCCCCAGCACAAATTTATTTCTATTATTGATCCTGCCGGTTTTCATGGGCAGATCCAGCGGATCCATCGCCAGCGGGATCCCTTGTCGGTCCGTGAAGCGGACCAAAAATGAAGAATCCTCATCCTTGGGTATCGACTCTTTAAAAAATAAGCACAAGGCAGCTTCGGCCGTGGTCAGAAACCAGTCATACTTTTTCAGCTCCGCTGAATTTCCAGGCAGCACCGTCCGGAAAAGTTCCATCTGGTTATAAGCATTTGCTGAAGGGATGATGCCAATCTGAAAAAGTGCAGATTCCAGAAAATTACAGGCCCTGGATAGTTTATGCTTATCTGCGCAAACCAACACGTTGAAGTGTGCATGTACCAATAAGCGGTTATCCCTGGCCACATCATCCAGCAGCAAGGAAATATCCTCCACACTAATCTGGTTCGCAGGATCAGGTATACCTGAATGGCGCTTTCGCTTAAGCTCCAAGCCCCGAAGCAGTGATGGCTGCGCCGGCACCTCGATCACCTGATTAAATACCATAACCGAAAAATCCGGCACTTTGAACAAAAAATGTAGAAGATCAGCAGGAAAGCCGGATAATGCATCAGCTGCCGAGAGAAAGCCTGAAGTAGAAAGCGAAGCAGGCAGATTGATCTGATCAATATCAATCAATGAAACCGACCGAAAGGCCCGTTTTCCCATACCCACCTCATGTTCACCGGGACTGAAGTTATCTAGCACCAGATTCCCATCTGAAAAGTTAAGCGAAAGCATCCGCATCACATAACGGTTAATTTCTTTTTCCCTGAGTAACACTGGTAAACAGCCTGCCTGCTCCAATACTCCCATTACCTTATTGACCATCAGCTTAAAATCCCTTCGCAGCGCCGGATCATACACATAGAACCTGCCGCGAGGTACCTGCCTGGTCAGCACCACTACGGTTTCCAAACCAATGTATTCCCGTCCACGGAAATGGGCAAAATAGGTCTCGTCTAAATAACCAGCCCCCAATTCCCCGCCTGCATAAAGTGCCCTGAAAAACACATCCTGTTTCTGCAATACATAACCTTCGCCCAACATCTTTAAAATCCCCAGGAACAGCGAATGAAATGCAGTATAACCCGAAGCATCCCCGCTATATCTCAAGACCGGATTGACCATTCGTATCAATACCGAGAACTCCCCATTCATTCCGTAAAGCAGATCCATGTCCGCAGATAAATCAATGCCAAGATAAGGCACCCTGAATTCATTTTGGTTTTGCATATCTGTTTATTCTAGAAAGTTGATTAACAGGATAAAAAACACCCTTAGAAAAAGCCTTATCATGAAGCCCTTTTTTCTGGCGGGCACCGATATAAAAAAAACCAGAAATAATGATCCCGGCCATAACCACCGCTCCTAAATACATATTAATGATCGCCATCGTCAAAGCGCCGATCACCAGTGCACTCAATAGCAGACCTACAGCCCAATAGATAAACTTTCCCTTGAAACCCTTATAAACCATCGGTTTTTGGAGCCCCTTATAGACCGGAAATGACCTCGACATGCTACAAACCGAAAAAAGCCTTCACAATCAAAGAACTCAGCACCAGAAACAGGCAGGATCCGCCCCAGCCCATCAGTTCCTTATTGATATCCTGATCACCACTGTTCCACTTCGAATACACCCTGATCCCACCAACAATTCCTACGATCCCGCCAATCACCAGTGCGATGTTTGTGGCCGGATCGACATAAGTCTTCAGGGTAGAAGTGGCCGTATTCAATCCCGTCACCCCGCTTTGTGCAAACAAGTCACCAAAAACAGAAATTAATACCAACAGGCAAGACAGCCTTCCTACATTCATCTTTTTCATTATCAAAAAATTTAAGTTTAAACCTCACCCCAATAGAAAAATCAGGGCACAAAAAAAGCCGCGGAGTAGCAGCAAAAAATTAAAACGAACCAACCAATTAAAACCCAACCAACTTAAAGACCAAAGAAGCCGGCAACCATCAGTCCCAGGACCAATACAAAAAGTGAGGAGAAAAACCAGGCCGGCACATCCATACTCACATCCTTCCCCATCTGCCATTTATGATAAACGCTGACGGCACCTGCTATAGCGATCAAACCTGCAAGCACGAAAGAGAGGTCTCGAAAAGAAAAAAACGAACCGTGCAGGAAGCTTTCCGCCTGCTGCAGCTCAGCCATTCCATTACCAGCTCCTGCTTGTAAAATCAGTAGAACCTGAAACGGCATTCCTGCCAAAATAACCCAAAGACTTTCCATAACCACCTCCCAACGAAATGTTAATATTTTACTTTGCCCGTAAACTCTATACTTTCTGACCGGGCCAGTTCAAAGAGTTGTCTGATGTTCACCCCGGCAGAGGAATAAATGGGCGACTCCGGCACGAAGGTATCACCCTCATCAATAAAATAATCGATCTCCTCCCCATCACTCATCTTGACCGGGAACATCATCTCATCCTCCGTATCTACCTTGACTGATATCAGAGTATTATCGCCTACATCAAACGACCGCCTGACTTTTAGTAAATCAAAACCGATATTGGCGGAATAATAAAAAAAGTAGATACCCAGTATCCATGTTAAAAAACTGATCCAACTCATCATTCAAAATTTTCAAGAGATTCCTTAATAAAACTTTTAATCTCGGGATGCCTTTCAAAAAGGTAGACAATCGAAAAAGCGATCACCCTATTCATATCCAGACCCGAAGCCAGCTTCAGCCGGCCAAGCAAAGCTACCGTGCGGGCATCCAGCCTGGGATGAAGCAAATGCTTCTGATCGCTACAATCAAATTCCCTGATCCGCGAAATGATATCCGAAGCTTTCTTACCCTTACCCGGTACCGGGTCATCTTTAGTAGCATCCAACTTTTTTCCTTTAGCACCAACCACCGGATCTTTGTTTGATGGGATTACTTCCCCCGTTCCAATACTCTTTCTGAGTTCATCAGCGAGAGATTTCATTTGTGTCTTCATATTGAACCATTTAAAATATTAAAAAAAGTCAAGCAGGCTTAACCTCCAGATAACGCTCATAGACCTTTTCAAAGACCGGCAAGATCAGTGGAAAAATAATCATTGGCGTCTGAAAGGTATTGGTCCGCTGGAAATCAATACGGTCAGCAATTGCGGCTGATATCTCACCAAATCTGGAAAGCTGCAGTTCTACCTCGCTTTGCGTTTCATATTTGACATTTCCCTTGATCCTGTTGGGCACAAAGACTAGTGGCGCATCAGGATTGATCTTGCGAAAAACCACCGAAAAAAGAATCGTTGAATCAAAACTAAGTTCATCATAAGAAAAAGGACAAAGGGTCAGTTCTGCTGAAGAGAACACCGGCAACAGCCCATCATCATCCAGTTTTCCGGGAAGATCAATAATTACAATGTGTTCAGGCTTGGCACTGAGTACGGTATACATCGAGGGAAAATGTTCCAGCCCGGCCGCGATCACTTCATATGGCGCTTCATTGTCCAGCACCTTTCCCTTTTCGTATTTTTGGGCCAGAGACTGCTGATAATCCATATCAATTACCGTCACCTTTCTTTTTTTGACCATCGTTAAAAAATTAGCTAATAGCAGCGTAAGCGTACTTTTCCCTGCACCGCCCTTTTGGTTTCCTATTATTATAAGCATATCAGTAAAAATTTAATTATCTGGTATTGGTCCTGGCCATTCCCTTTCTGGCCCGGTAGCGGCCAAGAATGGCCTCATCATCGATATCGTCTCTCAATTCCAGTGAACCCATATCATCCGCACCTGGTTCGGCAGCCGCCAATTCACCGGAGCGTTCATCATCATTGCCAGGATCAAAATTCCCGGTATCCTGCTTTCCTATAAGCTGATCAATAATGTGATCCACCGGATTTAGTTCAGTAGACTCCTGGGAAACTCCTGCTGCGAGCATCTCTTTTAGCGGCATCACATCAGCGCCTTTAAAAACCTGCTGACCAGCGTGGTCTATGATCGTATAACCATAAGGAAGCTTGCCCTTAGCGCTATGAAAAACAAGCTCAAGTCCAAGCTTTTCCGATGCAAAGGCGGCAAAGTCCGAAGTGTACCGAATCGGCGCAACACACCGGTAATCAGAAACGGGGACCGGAATCAGCCGGGGGAAATGAACAGGAAGATATTTAAGAAAAATTTGCCTGAGTTGATTGGCCCGCTTTTTATCAAAAGCCATAAACCTGGAATGAATCAGATTAAGATCAACCTTTCCCAGCACCCTGCCATAACGGAAAAGTTCCAGCTTTCCCTCAGCCTCACGAAGATCATAGCCACTGCTTTCCAACAACAATTTAAACTGAGCAAGGGTTGAAAACTGATAAGCAAGCGCCGAACTGATATCCTTTTTACAGACCACCTCCGGATCAATACCCTGCAAAGCATTCAATGTTGCTACTGCTCTGATCCGCTCAAACCCGGACGGAATCTTTTTTCCTTCCCGGTCTACACGGCAAGAAACCAGGTGCACATGATGGTGATCCGTATCCCCATGAAAAACAATCAGGTAAGGATTCTTGCCATAACCCATCTTCTCCAGCCAGCGTTCAGCTAAAACTGAAAGTTCCTGAGCAGAAGTAGATATACCGTCTGCAGAAATGACTGCGTGAAACTGGGGTTTGGCAATCCTGCTGTTTCCAGCTGCCAAAAGTTTAAGGTAATTGATATAGTCCTGAGGACGGATATCAGAAAGAGCATCCATTGCACAAAAGTTTCTGGCCGCCATTAGCTCGCCCATCCCCCGGTCGACCTTATCTGTATTATACCGTACCGCGGCAAAGCTGGCTGATGAACTAAGTATCTTGACAATCATATCGCTTGAGATTTTAATATCAGGATCTCATCTTAGCCAGCTCATCAGATATCGCGTTATAGTAATAGCATATGAATTTGTTAATTTCAGATCAGGATTGATAGTGATCAAGCTATTTAATTCGTTAAAGCGCAACATCGACCGCACTAAAGCTAACAAACTAGCAAATGACCTTGCAACCTACTGAGTAAGCTAAATGACTAATCAGCTCACTGAATATCAGGAGAACAATTGATTAGGCTAACAAAATAACTCAGTAGCAAACTTGCTAACTAACAAAACAACAAAATACTAAACTATCTGGCCATCACATTAGCTAGCTACCCAGCAACCTGATGAGCTTTCTCATCAATCGTTCGAGATCCATCTTAATTTTGTTGTATTTCCGAAGCTCTAACAGCAACCTGTCCACCAACACACCTGATAGCAGTCCATCCTGATTTAAAATATTCGCATAACGTGCGAGCTGATTAATATTATTTCCAGCTCTGGAAAGTTCCAGGCCTATCACATCTAAATTGTTCATCATTAATTTTGAATCTATCACCATTCTTTCTCCTTCAGAGAGGACCTTTTTACGGATCAGATCCGCTTTTTTCATCCCTGAGGCTTTCTCCATTGCAAGGATCAGGTCAAACTCCTCCTCCGTAAACCGGACATCTATTTTTTTGATGCGTTTGCCAGAAACTAATGGAGGCCTACCCCTATATCTCATCTGCTATCCTCCTAGATTAACTTCTACAACCTATATGAAAGTTCAAAAAGGGAACGAGTTGCGAGTTTCCTTCACCCTTTATGATGAGCGGATCACGCGAAGAGATAAAGGCAAGATTCTTTTTGTCCGACAAAAAGACATCTTGCCAATAAAAAAACAAACAGTACCCCATCCATATTACCGTGCTCCTCCTTTTAAAGAACTGACAAAGAAAATCTAAACAAACCCTAAAATCAAGGCATAAAAAAAGGGGCCTCCCGGCCCCTCCCACCTTAACCAAAACACAAACAAACCATGTGCTTAAAAAGGTAATCCGGAATTACTCGCGTCAGTCCATACAGACCGGGCCGTCGCCTGCCCCTGCGCTTTCATATATTGATATCATCTCAACTTCACAGGATTTTCCGCTCCTCGCAGAATAATGCTTCATTCCCAAATGTCAAAGATCCAATTGACCACGGTGAAAGCAGCTTATGCTATTACCTCCGATAGGCCTATATCTAACTAGCAGCGAAATCAGCTAACTAAGTTTCTTGACACAAACCTATTCACGGATTGAATAATTGGAAATTTTTGGACTACATTGGGCTATATTGAACTGTAAATGAACTCAATATGAACTCAGATATTTTTATCTTCAGGATTATATGATTAAATAAACCATTTAATAAAAGAAAAAGCTATCTGTGGAATTGTTGGAGATCCAATTTATCAGCCTAATATTAACAATACAAGTGCTGGGTAGCATCGATCAGTAGTTTTGAAAGCTGAGGACTATTTTATGTTATATTTACCGTCACAAACAATCTATAAATTTCGATTGGCACTTTGGTTACAGATAATAAAGCAATTCTGGAAAGACTCATTAAATTAAACGACTCAGCAGTTGTTGGGATTGATTTAACAGGATCAGAAAATAAAGCTTCAGGATGGGCAGTCATTCAGAATGGAGATGTGAGTACGAGAAAAATCTTCAAGAATGATGAGCTGATTGAAGAAACTGTAAAGATGAATCCTGGAATTATTGCGATTGACTCTCCTCTCTCACTGCCAAGAGGTCGGATTTCAGTCTATGATGATGATCCTGGAAGGCAAATTTATGGGATCACAAGGGCTTGTGAACGTGAGATGTTAAAAAAAGGAATCAGATCTTATCCGCCATTGATCCAAAGTATGCAAAAGCTTACCTTAAGAGGCATTAACTTAGCAGGCGAGTTCAGGATATTGGGCTATCAAGTGATAGAAAGCTTTCCAGGCGGCGTTCAGGACATACTTGGTCTTCCCAGGAAACAGAAAGATATTAAACAATTGGTAACAGGGCTTGCTGAGATGGGTCTAAAGGGCGCTTTCGCCAAAGCACGGATCAGCCATGATGAGATTGATGCTATAAGTGCGGCGCTTGGTGGGCTTTTCTTTGTCGCTGGAGAATATGAAGCGGTTGGAGACCATGAAGAAGGCTGTGTGATACTCCCAAATGTTAAACACAGCTAAGCTATGTATTTTCAGAAGTGAACGTTAAATACAAAATTTTAGCAACAAAACGATAATGGTTGCTGGTCAACTTTCCTCAACTGATCAAGATGTGATGGACCCGCTATTATATGAGGAAAATATATCTTTGGCATACTCAGAAAAGCATACTCATATTTGCGAACACGAAAAATTTGTCTGGATAAAGCAAACTTAAAATCAGCTGAATTTTACACCGAACGCAGTTCCTTCTTTGCTTTCACTTCCAGCTTATAAGTAAAGTCCTCTGCGAAATTATAACTGTACACTGTTAAATTCATAGCAATGTCCTGTTGGAAAATCAGCTTCACATGCTTACAGAAAATAGATTGGAATGTTCTCAGGTTCACCTGAGGTTTGCAAACAACGGAGATTTCATCATCTGATTTCTTTTCCACAGTACTGATGATACCTGGCCAGCGTTCCTTGATCCGAAGCGGAACTGAATCATAATGATATTGTTGAATAAAAGTACCTGCTGCCTGGATGAAACCGTTTGGCAACACTTCACCCGACAATTGCCGCCATACCCCATTTAGCCTGGACAAACGGGCGAGCAATACATTTTCATCACGCACACACCACAGGTCATCACCCGGGTTCTGAAAAAGTATAAAGTGGCGGAAGTTTCCATAAATATCCTTGAAGTGGTAATCGAGTGCTATCATCATGTTTGGTGTACGAAATTAGGAATCCCTGGGAAAGTGATCAATATTTTCTATCCACAATTTGTTGGCAAAAAACTGAGGAGATGTGCACATACATTCTAGTCACCTGAGAATGACATTTTTATTGAATCAATCAATTCTGCCGTGTTAGGCGCCATTTAGGAATTATCTAAACCAAACGGTGCATAATCGTATGGTAGTTATCAGCAAATACTTCAGTATATCAACCAACTTAGGATCACCCAGACGAAATCAAATCTTGGTACAACTACAACCGATTTAAGCATCTACAATTTTCTTTAGCATCCAAAAACAACTGTTTTTGTTCAAGATCAGCCAGATGATCACAAGGGAAGTTCCAGTGTAAATGCAGATCCTTTATTGATCATGCTTTCGACAGTAATTCGTCCCTGATGAAGCTCAGCAATCTCTTTACATAAGTAAAGACCGATGCCAAAGCCAGCGATGGACCCAAGCTGTGGATTTTTGATTCTATAGTACCGTTCAAATATCTGCTCCTGGTCTGCTTCACTAATGCCCATTCCCTTATCCTCAACCGTGATGCTTATCCTTTCATTGACGATGCTGGAGGATGATATGTTTATAGCGGTATTCATAGGGGAATATTTAACCGCATTGCCTATCAGATTGTGGATCACCTGTGCGATTTTTTCCCTGTCCGCGTTTACCTCTACGGATGCTACCTTTTCGAAAAAAATCTGGTGAGTGTGAATGATGGAAAGCGTTTCTTCTTCAAGTTCCTTCATTAATAATCCCAGATCAAAAGGCGTTTTGTTAACAAGCATTCTTCCCGAATCGAGACGGGAGATATTCAGAAAACTGTTAATCATAGCTGTCATATTACGTACCTGTCTGGTCGACTTTTCGATGATATTTTGCTGTGCGGTATTGCCTGTGAGCATTGCGGTACGCTGCATCAGTTGAAGGTAGGCATTCAGGGAGGTTAACGGGGTTTTCAGCTCATGGCTAACCATGCCCATAAAGTCATCTTTGCGCTGTTCATCCTTTTTTTGCTCAGTGATATCCCTCAAAGTCCCGTTCAAAGTGGCTTTTCCATTGTGATTATAAAACACCTTTCCGATTGCCTGGACTAGCCTGCCTTTGGGGTCACCCGGATGATAAATACGGTATTCAATAAAATAATGCCCGTCACTGCTATTGAAAGATTGTGTGATGGCTTCTGCTACCCGCACTCTGTCTTCCTCGAAAATAGCAGAAACAGCAGTCTCCAACTCCATATTGTTTTCGCCAGACAGACCAAACCAGGATTTTAAAAGATCGTTGCCTGAGAACTGGTTGGTCTCCGGTTCATAGTAGAATGTAGCCAGTTCACCGGCGACGGTAGCCATGGTAAGCATCTGTTGATCTTTTTCACTGGCACGGCGATCCAATACCTGCTGGGTGATCTCATCCAGGATGACCAAAACTCCCGTAACTTTTCCATCTGAGGAAAATACAGGTTGGTAAATCGAATTGACAATAGCCTCACGTAAACCATCCTTATCTAGTAACCTCACAAGAAATTCATCGTTTTTACGTCTTTTGCCTGTCTCAAACACTTCCGTTAGCCATCTGTTGACAGGTTGTCCAATCAGCTCGGGGCGGGCAACAGCGTGCGGGAGCCCCTTCACTTCAGAAAGTTTACGCCCCCAGATTTTAAGAATCGCCGGATTAGCGATTTCAATAATATGCTCCGGTCCTTCAAGTACGGCGATACCTACCGGAGCTTGTTCGATAATCGTTTTCACATGCTCGCGGCTCTCCCCTAAGAGTTTCAATGACCTGTTCAAATCCTCATTAGTCGAACTAAGTTCTTCCATCGTAGTGGCCATCTCTTCAATCAGCGCCTGCTCATTTTCTTCTTTATGCTGAATTTTCTGCAAATACTCCCTTCTTGAAGTGACTTTTCGGGCGGTATTTAAAATACACCAGGTTTTGCCCTTCTCATCCCGAAGTGCCCTGTATTCGTAGTCGTAAAAATCCAATGTGGATATGCCATTCTTCAAAACCCGGACCGGTGCATCCTTTACTGAATAGGTTTCACCTGAATGCCATACCTTTTGCAGCAGTGCAAAAAAAGGCTGGTCCTCAAGTTCAGGTAGCGCCTCCATCAAAGGTTTGCCTATCACCGCAGCAGTTTTGCCCCAGACCCCCAGCATGCCTTCATTCGCAAAACGGATGATCATATCTTCACTGGAGTAAATGGCTGTAGCTTCGGGAGAATAGGAAAGGGCCTGGATAATCAGCTCAACGCTAAACCCCGCATCAGGAAATTGTTTGTCAGTATTCATTCAGAATCCAAACATAAAAAAAAATGGTTGAAACTTCGTAGTGACTGAAACTTCTGCGAATAGGAATCATAGCGGACATACTTCCACATAATTGAATCAGAAAGCATCACTCCCTAACCAATGTCACTATCATGGCTATCTTTGCATAAAGGCGCATCTAAATTCCTTTAAAGTCCTGTCTTACAAACTGATCATATCAAATAGTATTAGTTTTTTTAACAAACCTTTTCAAGTCATTTATGTCTAACTAATACAGAAAAGATAACTGATATGGAAAATAATAAATCAAAAGAAGAAATAATTCAGGAACTCAAGGAAGTTCATGAAAGTGTCGCTAACAATTCTGCAAAAAACTACGATAGCAATGAGGTGGATGACACCATAAGTGATCTTGATGAACAAATCAGTGGCAGTGATGCAGACAGTGACCAGTCACTTAATCCCACATCTGACGAAGCTGAAAAGCAGAAACAAAGCAAAGGAAGTGATGCTGCAAAAGCTTAAGTAGCAAATTAACAAATAGACGAACTAAAAAACATACCTATGTCTACTCAAAAAAAAACCGGGAAATCAGAAGATCGTCCAAAACCTGATGCGCAACAAAAAGCTAAACCAGCAGCAGCTGGCAAGGACACGAAAAGTAATACCTCCACAAAGGAAGCCAAATTTGAGAATCCAAAAGATGACCCAGCCTGACGCTGCATCAATCAGTCTGGAAGTAGGATTATTCCACCTTCTAACGGATGCATTTCCTTTCCGTCTGAGCATGAAAAATGGTTAAATGCTTCAGCTAAAACTGCTGAGACTTATTAAATAACCAATGAATCAAACGAATATCGGTACCTGGCTTATATCCAACTTAGACAACATATAATAGTCAAATCCGACCCACCATATCAACAAATGAGCCGTAAGATTGCCTATGAAAAACCATTTCATCATTTTGGAGATGAATCAGCAACATTCTTAAACTTTAATGCCTTGCTTTTTGCTGCTCCTTAAATGCCTATCACTATGAAACTATCATATCTTCTTTTGTCAATTTGCCTTTTAACAGCTGTTCAGATCACCGTTGCACAGGAGCAGTCTACATACACTTTTAAAAAACCATCGGCGAACGGAACCGGCAAAGTTTATATGGGTAGAGAGATTGCCCATGTGATGAGCTTTGAGGGAATGGAATGGCTAGAGCGGAACAGCCGGGTAAAGGAAGAAAACACCAATCTGGCGCTGGTTTCCCTGCCGCTGAAAAATAACAGCATCGTAGCAGACATTGGTGCGGGATCCGGCTTTTACACTTTTAGGGTTGCGCAACGGATTCCAAAAGGAAAAATATATGCGGTAGAAATCCAGGATGAGGCAATCACCTTTCTCAAAAAAAAGGCATCCGATGACCGCTATGCCAATGTAACAGTGATAAAAGGTAACGAACAATCACCAAATTTACCAGCCAACTCCATAGATCTGGCCTTCATGGTGGATGTTTATCATGAACTGCAATATCCTGCGGCATACCTGACAGCATTAAAAAAAGCACTCAAACCCAATGGCCAGCTACTATTGCTAGAATATAAAGCAGAAGATCCCGCGGTAGCCATCAAACCTGAACACAAAATGAGCGTCAGACAGGTCAAAAAAGAACTCTCGGCTAATGGCTTTAAGCTCGTCAAAAATGGTACTTTTCTGCCCCTACAGCATTTTTTGCTATTTGAAAAAGCTGACTAAATGCTGGTTAACTTATTACTGCAGGAAAGATAAACCATTATCATAAAACTTAAATATCAGAATAATCCGCGGGATACAGGAACAAGGTTACATTTTTTGAAACGTTATGCTGATACTGTGGCAGACAACTAATTTTTTTATATTCAGGACCAAAAGCCGCCCAGTGACTATCCCGATCTGCCTTATTGTTGAATGTAGTTAAATACATTAAATTGGGCATTTTACTTCCTGAAATGACCTGCCCGTAAAAAACAGCGTTAAAATTCAACTTTGAAAAAATGTCGACCTCATAATCGTTAAACATTTCAATTTTGTTAAGAGAAAGACCTTCGGTCGAAGCCTCATAACTTCTTAATTCATAAACCCGTTCATTTTTAGGCGTAGTAAGTTTTGGAAGCGCATATCCCGGCATCGCAGCGAAAGCCTTCAATAAGATAGATTCGATACGGGTATACGGCGCATCGTTATATGGTGCCTCCAGATACGGTTTTCCACTTTCAACATAAGCTCCATCCTTGCTCATCGAAACCTGGGTTTTATCCAAATCAATCAGCTTCTTAAGCGGTATAAATACATAGATAACCCTGTCTGAAGTATCCTGAAGGATCGGCTTAAAAACGCCGACATCCTTAATACCTGATCGGTGCAAAGCCGGCAGATAGGCCGATTTTAGATAAGCATCTATTTTAGTTTCCTGCGCAGCGGTCTTAAAATGATAGATCTTAATCTGATAATAAAAGGCGGGCTTGACAGCAAAAACATGTGTTGTCAAAACAATTAAGGCAACTGTAGAAAGCAATATTTTATTCAGGGAAGACATCGAGATATATTTGGTTTAAATGAACTATTCCATCTTTGTGAAATAGGGTGTAATCAAATTTAGCATTATCCTAAGTTAAAAAAACATTTTTACAAAATTTTTATTGATACTCCTTGATAATGTATCAGATTATACCATTTAGAACAGCATATGCAAAGACTGTATATTAGCATTAATGTAAATCCAGTGCGATGTCAAAACTTAGCATCACATTTATGGGCTGCGTCATTTGAAAACAAAAATATGACTATCAGCAATAAAGATTCCCGAAGCGGGTTTGTTAATAGTCCATAGCTCACAGGAATATTTCAAACATAATATTGTTGGATATTGTTAAAGGAGAAATAGCATTTCATGTCCCCTGCTCCTAATATTATTTTTCTTAACTCATCTGTATCCAAGGCCGAACGGGAACTCATCACGGGCTTGAAACTCGGTGAGGTGTCCGCTTTCAACCAGCTTTACAACATGTATGCCTTTAACCTGCTGGGGGTCCTGACACAGATCGTTAAACAGAAGGAAACTGCAGAAGATCTTCTGCAGGATTGTTTCACGAAGATCAGCCAAAACATTTCTCGTTATGATCCAAATAAATCCAGGCTTTTCACATGGATTTTGAATATTGCCAGAAACGGCGCAATTGATCACATCAGAAAGCGCTCGTCGCAAAATCAAAAATACACCTACGAGCTTGAAAGTGTATGCAATGAAATTGAAAACTGCTTCACTCAAAGCATAAATACCGATACGATAGGCATGAAAAAAATTGTGGCATCTCTGTCGCCAAAACAAAAGAAAATTGTTGACCTGATTTATTTTCAGGGATACACCCATACAGAAGTTGCTGAAGAATTGAAAATTCCTTTAGGCAGCGTGAAGACCTCTCTTAGAAATGCAGTGGTTAAACTTCGCAGGATTTATTGTGCTACTCAAAATTGGGCGGCATAGCTACGATAATTATTTGAATCTATTTTGATTTATCAAAGTTTCTTATTATTCGGGAAGGTCCTTTATCATCCTATCATTTGCCCTATTTTTAAAACCCGTATTTATTTTAGAATTTGAGCATTTACTTTAATTAAAAGGTCATTTACATCGAATGGTTTTGCTACAAAATCATCGGCCATACATGCACTTTGAACATCAGCAGAACTTCTTGCTGCGCTCATCATTACAACAGGTAAATGTCTGGTGAACTTATTCGTCTTCAATAAATCACATACCGTTAAGCCACTTCCATCAGGCAGCATGATGTCCAAAAGAAATATGTCAACATTGAGATTGTACATTTCCGGCAGCATAGCTTCAACGCAGCTATAACCAAATACATCATAATTTTCATCAGTAAAAAGAAAATGCAGAACATCCATTATTCCCTCATTATCCTCCAACACACATATCCGCTTCTTCATAATTAATTCTGCACCTTATTGTTATCCTGCATTATGAACATTAAAAATCCATATTTGTTTAGATCCAGATACATTAAAAAGTAGTCAAGAAAGAGATGAGAAGCGAAAACATCCATTGAACGATCTAAATTCATACCTATTTCCCTAAAAACCGCTATTTTAGAAATTGGACAAGTTGAATTACCAGCTGTACAATGCGTATTTTTGACTGACAGAAATCAGTAATAAGAGATGATAAAACACCTTTAAAACAAGATTACATATTGATCGGCAGGCTGAAAGCAAACCGTGACCCCTCACCAGGCTTGCTATCCAAGCTGATTTCTCCCTTATGTCTGCCAATGACCTCAGCACAGAGGTAAAGCCCCACCCCAAAACCCTGAAAACCTTTGTTGGCGGATTCTGTTCTGTAAAATCGTTTGAACACATGCTTTTGATCTGCATGGTCTATACCCATACCGTAATCTCGAACGCTGACCAAAACATGCTCGGTTTCTTGTTTCACTGTAATCTCGATGTTTGGTGAACCGGGCGAATATTTGACCGCATTTGTCAATAGATTAGTAACAACCTGACCAATTTTCTCCCTGTCTGCACATACATGAATTTCTTCTGTATCTAGTAAATGTAAATGATGATTGGTAGAAGTAGACTGCACATCTTCAATGATTTCCTTTATGAGATCAATGATATCGAAAAAGGCAATATTCAAAGGCAACAAACCCTCATCAAGTTTACTTACATCAAGTAAATCATCAACAAGCCTTGTCATTTTTAAAACCTGCTGCTTGGCCTTATCTGCGGCTTTACTTAACCCCGAAACTGGTGTTTCAATTTTCCCGACCATGGCGCTGATCACCTGAACATATCCAGAAAGCGCAGTAAGCGGAGTTTTTAGTTCATGCGTGGCCACAGCAATAAAATCACGCATTCTTAACTCATTCTGAATCCTAGTGCGGTTGATTTTAATCTGAGCCCTTACCTTACTCAAAAGTTCCTGTCCGGAAAATGGTTTTATCAGATAATCATCAGCTCCCGCTTCCAAACCATCAATCCTGGCTTCTTCACCAGCTCTTGCTGAAAGAAATATCAGCGGCATCCAGTGTTTTTCTTCCTTTTGTCTTATTTGCTTCAACAATTCTTTACCATCCATCACTGGCATCATCATATCACTTATAACCAGATCAAATTTGGATAAATTCAATTTCTCTAAAGCATCCGACCCGTTAACTGCAGTCTCAATGTTAAATTCAGGAGAAAGGAGCCGCTTAAGGTATCCCCTCATATCAGCATTATCATCAACGATCAAAATTTTAGCATCTGCATGATTCAACTTCGCCCTTTCGGTTTCCAAATCAGCACGGTCTAACTCCTCGAAACTATCCCCTAGTAAACCAGATGCCTCTTCCAGAAAGGAATTTTTTATTCCAGTTTGGATTGCCTGATAACCGGCACCATGAACCATTTCAGATGGAAGATGGGCACTTCCCAAAGGCAGGCGAACTACGAAAGTTGATCCCTTACCTAGTACACTCTTGACCTCAATTGTGCCACCATGCAGCCTGACAAGCTCACTTACCAGCGATAGGCCTATACCCGAACCTTCATGGGTTCTGCCCGCTGAATTTTCCACGCGGTGAAAACGTTCAAACATATGGGGCAATTCATTTTCAGGAATTCCGACGCCGGTATCTTTGACCTTCAGTAAAAGTTCATCAGCCGTTGCTACTAGCGAAACAGATATTTCGCCTTCAAGGGTATACTTGAAGGCATTTGACAGCAGGTTAAGTACAATCTTTTCCCACATTTGTACATCTACAAAAGCTTCGATGTTTAGGTCACTGCTTTTCACCTGAAGTTTCATTCCAGCTTTTTCTATAATAGACCGGAAACTGCTTGCAAGATCAGTGGTAAGCTGCGCAACATTAGCAGGTTGAAATGCAGCTTTTACCCTTTCTGCTTCCACCCGACTGAAATCAAGCAGGTTATTCACCAGCTTAAGCAGCCGCATCGCATTTCGTTTCGTGGCTAAAACTGTTTCCCTTATGTGCGGGTCGTCCATCATTGCATGTTGCTGTAAATCTTCCAGAGGACCTAGCATTAGGGTAAGTGGCGTGCGGAATTCATGGCTAACATTACTAAAGAATGCTGTTTTTGCCCGATCAATAATAGCGAGTGCCTCGGCACGTTTTTGCTCCTGCTCATAAGCATAAACATTGGATACTGCGTTACTTAGCGTATTTGCCAAAAGCGAATAAAATCCCATGTATTCCTCATCCAGCGCACGTCTGGAACTCACCCCGGCAACTATATATCCAAAGGGCATCTCCTGACAGGAAAGGAAAACAGGTAATATCACGGCTGAATGAGGCGGCTCCGGATACGGCTGACAATGAAAATCACCAAACCGCTCCTGCAAACCTTCGACAATTACAGGAGCTATTGCTGCATCCGACAATGGCCAGGTCGGATTCGCATGCGAGGCGAGTGCCAAAGTTGCTATTTCAAGCTGTGCTGCAGCTGCCGTTCCAGCTGCACCTACTAAGTTTGCCTCATCTGTGCTTTGGTCCACGCTATAAAACAACAGGAAAGGCAAATCATTCTCGAAATCGCTATGATGCTTACCTATTAACCGACCAATCTCTTCAGTACTTTTAGCCTTACTGATCAATGCCGCTACATCCCGCAAAACCTGTGTTCTACGGGCGCTTAGCATTTTGTCTGTGGTTTCCGTAATGGGATGAAAAATACCACCCACTCCACCAGTCTCATCTCTGATGGGCGCAAAAGAAAAGGTCATAAAAGCCTCTTCGAGGTAGCCATAACGAAACAAAAACATCTGCTGGTCTTTTATGTAGGTACCTTCCCCTTGTTGTCCCCTTGTGAACTTATCCCCTACCACTTCCAAAGCAGACTCCCAACAAATTCTAAAATTCATACCCATCGATTCAGGATGCATTGCACCACAGATCGGGCGATACGCATCATTATAAATCTGGATAGTTTCCGGCCCCCAGGCAATAAGAATTGGGAATGTCGAGGAAAGACAGAGGCTGACAGAAGTTTTGAGACTTTGCGGCCAGTTTTCAACCGGACCTAAAGGATTTGAAGACCAATCCATTGAACGGATCAACGCACCCATTTCACCACCTCCAGAAAGAAAGTGTTCATTTGTTAAGTCCAGATTTGTCATATCAGGCAGAAGGGATTTTGGCTGCAAAGATAATATATTTGATGGTAAATCCATTTCTCCGACATGTCTAAGCCAATTAAAAAACAGCTCCTCATTTCATGATGCTGTTAAAATCTTACAGATACAGTAGCCCTGATATTGAAAGGCGTGCCTGGCGTAAAATGAATCTCCTCAACTGGCAAGGACTCATTCTGCAGCCTGGATTCGGTTGCAAACTGCGTCTCATTCCATGCCCTGTTAAAAATGTTTTCGGTTGTAACGCCAAAGGTTAAACGGTTCCAGGTATAGTTCACATTGGCATCGGTAATAAAATAGCCCTTTGCAATAATCGAGTTATCCTCGTTAGCAGCACGTGAGGCCAGATAGCGGGCCTTAACGCTTCCAGAAAAATTGTTCAGGTCTTTCATGCTCAATCCACCGGTAAAAGTAAATGATGGCGCAAGGGGAATGTAGTTTGCTCCTTCCGACTCATCCAATGTCCTGCCATGATTGTAGGTCACATCGCTATTTAAGAAAAGCCAATCGTTCAATTGGTAGCGCAATCCAAAATCGATCCCCTTCCGTGATGTTCTTCCACTGGGTTCGATCACCCCTTCATCACCAACGTATACAAATTCCTGCTGGAGATAGAGATACCAAAGCGCTGCGTTTAAAATCAGGCGTGGTGCCGCTTTCCAGTTTACCCCAAGATCTGCTCCATAAGCAGCCGGCAAGATCTGTTGAGTCGTTTGTGCGATCACCACGCGGGAATCATTGCTATGAAATCCTTTCCCCATTTTCAAAAAGAACTGAAGGTCTTTACTTTGGTTATATAGAAAATTTAGTTTAGGGCTAAGCGTAGCCTTTCCTGTATGCGCAATAAAGCTACCGTTCAAGTGATCAATATACTTAAAGTTGAAATAATCCAGACGGATGGCAGGATTAATCAGCAGTTTACCCATATCAATCTCTGCATTTAAAAAGGCATAAGCATTGATTTCATTAACATCACCAAACTGAATCTGTTCAAGGGTCGTGCTCCGGTTTAGCGTATGGGAAAGTTCAATATCTTTAACCTGGTCTGTCCTCAATCCGGCACCGAACTGGATGCCATAGTCCGCCCCGGATGAACTGTATTTTTTGTTCAATACCGATTGCAGTCCAAAAATATTCCGGCCTTCTTTCTGTTTGATCTGGTCTCCGTTCACCGGATCGTTAAGAAAAAAAGTAAAGTTGCTGTAAAGCTCAAAACCATAACGGCTATAAAAGGCGCTGGATTTGAGCGAGGTACTTTCGTTGATGAACTTATCATATTGCAGGTTAAGATTGGTACGGCTGGTCTTTCCGCCCTCATTCGCGTCAATAGCCCCGAAGCGGGAAATGAGCCCTTCATCTACTGCGCGTTGGGGAATCTGCCCGGAGGCCAGCCATGAACTGTTAAAGTGCATTGCGGAAAAAGAAAGCCTATCAAGATTATTGAATGAACGGGTATATTTCCCCATCAGTTTGAGCCTTTTAAAATCCTGGCTCGCCTCAAAAGGACCGTCGGTCTTAATGTAACTTCCGGCCAGGTAGGCAGCCTGTTTGGCATCGTTCACCAGGTTGATCAACCCAAGTCCCTTAAAGGTATTGAACTTTCCACCTTCCAGGGTGAGCGAGCTATTTTCCAGTCTGTCCTTTGTCCGAAAAGCGACGTAGCCAGCCGTAGCCAGGTTACCTTTATCTGCATGATAAGGACCTTTATCAAAATCAATCTTTTCAACCAGTTCAGGAATCAGAAAATGCAGGTCTGCATAACCCTGTCCATGCGCATGGCTTACCATATTTACCGGCATCCCGTCTACGGAAATATTGATGTCGGTTCCATGGTCCAGGTCGAAGCCACGAAGAAAAAGTTGTTCTGCCTTTCCCCCGCCGGCATGCTGACCGATAAAAAGACCGGGTACTTTTCTTAAAAGTTCCTGAGAAGAATTGACCGGGGTTGTGGCGATATCCACAGCCGCTACAGATGAAAGATGATTAACTCCTTCTGATACAACCACCTCATCGAGCTGGAAATCCGAGGGTGATAAGCTAATATTCATTTCTGCTCCATTTGCGACCTTTGTTACTGGCGAATAACCCAGCAGGGTTACCCTGATGGAATCTCCGGTTTTCACGTCTTTCATAAGAAAAAATCCACCCTCGTTTGTATGGGCATGTTTTTTATTCCGCTGGTTTTGCAGGTAAACATTTTCTAAAGCAACATTCCCGGTTGTGGTTATCCTACCCCTTAAGACTTGCGCAAAAAGACTCGTAGAGCATAGGCTCAGCAGGATAACATAGAAAATCTTCATCGGGGGACGAAACTAAATGTTGCAAAATATTTCGCACCAGCGCATTCTTTTGTAAAAAAAAATTAATGCTGATTACGAATTAGCTAAATAAACAAATCTATTCAGATAGCTAAGAATAATTAAAATCACCGAGCTTAAACTTTGCTTTACGTATTATTCCAGAACAACTTTGAGCCTGTCAGATTTTAACCTCACCTTAAGCCACTCCTTCATCCTGTTTTTATCTGCGTCCGACATTTTGCCTGCAAGGGTTGCAGTAAACTGAAGAACGGTATCTCTTTTAAGAGTATCGGTATTCAAAAAAATGGTATTGGCCACACTAAAACTTTTTATTACCGGGAACAAACTCCTAATCTCTTCGCGGATTTCTGGAGTTTTGCTGCCCTTTTTAGCCTCAGATGAATTTTTCTTTGTCAGGGAATCACGGTTAAATACATCCTCCATAATACTTGCCTTGATTTGTGAAAAATCAACGTTTGCCCTGGCATCGAGTCCCTGGCGGATAATAAGCTTGGTACCTTTAAGTTTATAGGCCGTTAGTTTGGAGCGGATACTATCTATTGCAGGTTTGGAGAGTTCCGCACCGATCAACAGTAAATCAATCTCTGTTGAATTCCTTGAATATTTAAAACTCTTATTGACCACCTGGGTACTACTGAAATTAAACTCTTCATGAATAAACCGCTGTGCACTGTTCTCAAAAATACTTTTCTGCACGATACCGTAAGCGAGGTAAATGCTCGGAAGAATGGTAACTAAAACAGTTATTAATATATATCTCGATACTTTCTTTTCAGTATTTCTGTCTTCAAAATATTTTTTATCAAATTTCAGAAAACGGACGATCAGGTAAGTAGAAATGCAGATGAATAAGCTGTTGATAAAAAAGAGATAAATTGCCCCGGCAAAAAAAAGCAGGTTGCCAGAAGCCAACCCAAATCCCGCGGTACATAAAGGCGGCATCAAAGCAGTTGCAATCGCCACACCCGGAATTACGTTACTTTTTTCTTTCCGCGTTACAGCTATTGCACCGGCCAAACCGCCAACAAAGGCAATAAATACATCCCAGATAGAAGGAGTTGTCCGGGCCAGCAATTCACTCTGGGCATCGTGCAGTGGGGTGATATAAAAGTAAAGTGTTGAAGTAGCGATACTAATCAACGCCGCAATGAGCAGGTTCCTTCCGCCCTGGCGTACAAGCGCAAGATCATTGGTGCCGATACCTAGACCGATACCGATAATCGGTCCCATGAGGGGTGAGATGAGCATCGCCCCGATAATAACCGCAGTTGAGTTAACGTTCAGGCCAATGGAGGCGATGAATATCGCGAAAATAAGCGTCCAAAGACTTGATCCAACAAAGACTGTATTGGTCTTGATAGTCTTTACAACTTGTTCCTCGTTCGCCTTATCCATGTGCAGATTAAACCTGCGCTGAAAAAATAACTTAATATAATGTCCTAGTCCCGATTCGTGTTCTTTCATGCCACTATTTTTTTGATTCGATTTGAATAGATGCAGTACCTTTTAATACCAGTGTACCTAGCAAGCCCGCTAAAACGGAGGCAATGAGTATTCCGTACTTGGCCTGTTCAACATATTGCGGATTTGAAAAGGCAAGGCCACTGATGAAAAGAGACATGGTGAAACCTATCCCGGCAAGCAGGGCAACCCCGATCATATGTTTCCAGGTTCCGCCCTCAGGCAATTTAGCGATACCCAACTTGACCATGATAAAACAAAACAGCAATATCCCGGAAAATTTCCCCAGTACAAGCCCTGCAGTTACCCCAATCGAAACCGGATTGATTATCGCGGAAAAGAAATCAGCACCGATGATGATCCCGGAGTTGGCCAAAGCGAAAAGCGGCATAATTAAAAATGCTACATAGGGATGCAAGGCATGTTCAATCTTCTGAAGCGGGGTTTCTGCAGCAAGGCTTAGGTGCTTTACCTGCTGTATGGTACGGTGCTGATCCGGCGTGGTCAGCGTACTGTTACTTGGAATTTCACGATCAAAATCATCGGTAAGTTTACGCAGGCTGTTGGAATAAACCTCCTCATCAATTTTTGTTCTTGCCGGAATGGTAAAGGCAACCAGTACCCCCGCCAGAGTGGCGTGAACACCCGAAAGCAAAAAGCCGATCCATACTGCAATGCCTAAAATGAGGTAAAATGCGCTGCTTCTTATTCCCATGGCATTCCCTATAATCAGCACCAGCAAAAAGATTCCTGCAATGCCAAGTGCCATAAAATTAACCTGTCCGGTATAAAAAAATGCGATCACCAGCACAGCACCCAGGTCATCTGCTACGGCCAGTGCTGATAAAAAAACCTTGATGCTCCCCGGAATGTGTTTGCCTGCCATGGAAAGCAGCGCAAGGGCAAAAGCAATATCTGTAGCCATTGGAATCCCCCAACCATGTTCGGCGCCCGTTCCACGGTTGATTAGAAAGTAGATGCCTGCGGGAACAAGCATCCCCCCAAGTGCTGCAGTCATAGGCAGCAGGGCTTTGGAGAAAGTGGAAAGCTCACCTTCCATGAATTCCCGCTTAAGCTCCAGGCCAATAACAAAAAAGAAGAGTGCCATTAACCCATCATTTATCCATATGTGAAGCGGTTGATCTAAAAGATGCTCGCCCATACCGACCATAAAATGAGTTTCCCATAAATGATGATAGGATTCGCCGTAACCGGAATTTGCCCAAATGATCGCAAGGACCACGCTAATGAGCAACACAATCCCGCTGGTATATTCCAGATGGACAAAACGGCTTACGGGGGCTATTATTTTTTCAATCGGACTTTTTGGTAACGCATTCATCAAAGAAACATTTATAACTTTCAAAAGCTGCTAAAATACCGTTTTAACCTGATTAACCGATATAAAAAAGCATAAATTGCCTCCATAGACTTGAGTAGACTTACACCCAAATAAATAAAACAAAGATCATTGCTTTGGCAGTCTACATCCATAAGAATTTAGCTGCAATGCTTATAGGAAGGGTACTTCTATTGGCGATTGATACAAAGCGAGTGAATCCAGTTATTCAAATTGAAAATCAGCACCCCACAATGGTAAACTTTTCATTAGATAGAAAAACTAATAAACACATAAATAACTAAAAATCAACAACTTAAAAATAAAGCAAGTTATCGGAATGGTTTTGGCTTGGTGTTTGGAAAAAAGAATATGAAAAGATCTTGTAGTCTTGCTGAAAAAAAAAGATTAATCACACGTCGAGCTAAAGTCAAACCATTCCACTTCTTAGTGCTTTGCTATACTACCATCATTTTGATTGGTATCCCGATTCGTTTGTTAAAAATCGATGCACTTATGGTGCTATTATCTATACTTTTTTTGATTTTAGCAACTGCGGGATTTACTCTTTTTTTCAGGAAAAGGAAAGTTGTATAAATCACAAACTCAAAATTAATTGTGCCAGGGCATCTAATATGCAAATCACACAAAAGAAAGTGATAATTTCAAATAGGAATATTATTACCGGATAATCCCAGAAAACCTGAGACAAAATAGGTGGTAATTGGCAAGAGTGCTTTCAATGTTGCTTCTAAAATCCGGATCCAAGCATTGGCAGGTCATGAACACATATAGTCAAAAAAATAGTTACCCGCTCAAATTATTAAAAAATTACCTCAAATCACAAGCATACAATTTGGTGCACTATTCGACATTCCCAAACAGTTCCTGTTCTTGCTATCAGCCATGTTATATTATGAAAAAAATTAAGCTTCATCTCATACCAAAACCCTGAGATCTCTTCAATAGAAACCTCAGGGTAATTTATAGTTTGTTTAAGAGCGAAATTCGTTATCCTCCAAGGGCTCTGAAGAGGTTTATGAGGGAAGAATAGGATTTCTGCTTTAAATCCACTTGTTGCATTTCTGCCTCCAATACACTTCGCTGGGCAACAATAACCTCAAGATAACTCGCATATCCAGAGAGATACAGGTCATTTGCTGTTGAAACCGCATGCTTAAGTTCTGCAACCTCTTCTGATTTTAAACCATACGATTGCTGGTAATTTTCTATCGCTGTAAGCTGAACAGAAACTTCCTGGTAGGCTTTGATGACCTGCAACTGATAGTTATAGAAAGCAGATCGCTGCACAGAATTGGCTACAAGGTTACCCGTTTTTAGCGCTGCCCTGTTGAGCAAAGGGGCACTTAGACCGCCGAGGAATCCGGCAGCCAGCGAACCCGGGGAGAAAAGCAAGGGTAACTTAAATGCATTATAACCCGCATAGGCATTAAGCGTCAGTGAAGGGAGAAAGGCTTTTCTTGCGGCAATGACATCGGCCTTCGAAGCGGAAAGTTCAAGCTCCGCCTCCCTTACGTCGGGCCTTGCCAGAATGACCTTTGCAGGTATCCCGGCATATATTTCACGGGGCAACCCTTTGGTAATTACCGTCGTGTCTCGCCTGATTTTTCCCCGGTATCTACCCATTAGCAGGTTAAGCTCATTCTCAATCCGGTTGATGGCCTGACGTATTTCAAACTGTTTTCCTTGTGTGGCCATGCGCTGGGCTTTGAATTGGCTGACAGCAAGTGCTGTTGCCCTCCCGCCAGCCATTTGGGCCTCCACAATTTCAAGTCCCTTATTTTGCAAAAGGATGTTTCGCCGGAGGATTTCCATGCGTTTATCAAGTGCTGCGAGTTCATAATAAAGTTCAGCAACCTGGCTAACGATTTGGGTTTTGTACCATTGCAAACCAGCCTGACTGGAAAGATAGCGGTTATATGCGGCCCTTTTCTTTGCAGATAGCTTACCCCAGATATCTATTTCCCAGGAACTCCTAAAACCCGCAAAATAGTCGGGTGTAGGGCTTGGAATTTTTTGTTTATCATTTAGCCGATCCGAAAAATTGGTATCGTAATTCCCTACCCCGTTCATGGTATAGTCTCCATAATGGTCGAGCCCTGCAGAAAGGCCGGCGCTCAGTGAGGGGTAGAGTTTCGAACGGCTCAAACGTAAATTCAGCCCTGCAACCAATACCCGCTGCACACCTGACTGAAGATCAAGATTATTTTTTAGGGCGGTATCAATGAGGGCCTTGAGCTCAGGCTCCTTAAAAACGTTTTTCCAGCTCAAAGCTTCCTCGGAAGCAGCTGAAAACCTGCTGAAGGAATCAGGCAGCTTTTTAAGTGTGGGCAAACTCGCCTGCCTTATCGACCCGCATGATGCAATAATCGCGATCAGACAGGGCAGGATAAACAAAGGAATAAGTATTTTAGAATTTAATTTCATTTCAATTTGTTTTAGCCATGTAAGTTTTATCTAATTGCTTTTTCTTCCGGGCTGCAAATAATGCGTATAGACCAGGTATCAATAGGACACCGAAAAGCGTTCCGATGAGCATCCCCCCTACTGCAGTCATGCCGATGGAGCGGTTCCCCACCGCCCCTGCGCCGGAAGCTATACACAAGGGGATCAGACCCGCAACAAAGGCAAAGGAAGTCATCAGTATTGGACGCAGACGCGAGACTGCACCTAAGGCGGCAGCTTTGGCAACCGAAAAGCCGGCTTTGCGTTTCTGCTCTGCGAATTCAATAATCAAAATCGCATTCTTACCAAGCAGACCGATGAGCATCACCAGTGCAACCTGTGCATAAATATTATTTTCCAGTCCGGCAACTTTAAGGGTAAAGAATGCACCTGCGATCCCTGCAGGAAGGGAGAGTAAAACAGGCAGGGGCAATAGAAAACTCTCATATTGTGCAGCTAAAATTAAGTATACAAATATCAGGCAGATGATGAATATATAAATGGCCTGGTTTCCCGAAAGAATCTGTTCCCTCGTCATTCCAGACCACTCAATACTGAAACCTCTGGGAAGCTTTTCGCTGGCTGTTTTTTCTACCGCCGCAATGGCGTCACTGCTGCTGAACCCCTCAGCTGCATCTCCATTGATCATCGCGGAAGGATACATATTGTATCGATTGATCTGTTCAGGACCATATACACGTTCCATGTGAATAAAAGCAGAATAAGGTATGAGTTCCCCCCTGTCGTTCTTGACATAAAGCTTCAACAGATCAGTAGGCTTACCACGGTACTGAGGATAGGCCTGCAACATCACTTTGTACATCTGTCCAAACCGGATGAAATTAGTGGCATAATAACTGCCTACTAGGGTTTGCAGCGTACCCATCGCATTTTCGATGGTAACACCCTTCTGCGCTGCCATATCCTGATCGACATGGATCATATATTGCGGAAAATTAGGATCAAAACTGGTAAAAGCGCCGGAGATCGCATTACTCTTGCGGAGCTCGGCAAGGAAGTTATTGGTAACCCTGGCCGTTTTTCCCATGTCCTCGCTTTTATTTTTATCCAGCAACCTGAGCTCAAAACCACTGGCATTACCAAACCCCGGAACTGTTGGTGGAGAAAAGAACTCAATGGAGGCGTCGCTGATGCCACGGGTTTTGGATTTGAGTGATGAAATAAGCTCATCTACGCTTTCTTGACGCTCATCCCAGGAGGCCAGATTAATCATTGCCATTCCATAAGAAGCCCCTGTAATATCACTCATCAAACTGTAACCAGCCAGAGTACTCACATTTTCCACCGACGTGAAGCCGCTTGTAACCTGCTCGATCTGATCAAGTACCTGCTCCGTGCGCTCTACGGTAGATCCTGGAGGAGTGGTGACATTCACATAGATCATTCCCTGATCCTCAGTTGGAATAAATCCGGAAGGCAGGATACTTGAGCCCAGCCAGCTAAGGAAAATAAAAATCAGGAGCAGCGCAACTGTGACCACCCTGCGGGAAATGATAAATCTGACCAGACGACCAAATTTTTTCTCAGTCTTGTCATATCCGGTATTGAAGACTGCAAAAAAACGCTTAAGTAAGCCTTTTTTATCTTTTTGATGTTCATGCCTGAGCATTAAGGCGCAAAGTGCAGGGGTTAGCGTTAAAGCATTTATGCCCGATATAACAATAGATATGGCAAGGGTAAGTGAAAATTGACGATAGAACACCCCAACTGGGCCGGAAAGAAAAGCGACTGGAATGAACACAGCCGACATCACCAGGGTAATGGCAACAATTGCCCCACTGATTTCTTTCATTGCCGAAATGGTCGCTTCCATTGGCGGAAGGTGTTCTTCAGTCATCTTTACGTGAACAGCTTCCACAACTACGATTGCATTATCGACCACAATTCCGATTGCAAGTACAAGCGCAAACAGCGTAAGAATGTTAATTGAAAAACCCATGATCTGCAGAAAAGCCAGCGTACTGATTAGAGCTACAGGAACCGCAAGGGCGGGGATCAGTGTACTTCTGAAATCCTGAAGAAAAATAAATACTACGATGAATACTAGTATGAAAGCTTCCAAAAGTGTCCTTAAAACTTCGTGAATACTGGCATCCAGGAAACGGGAAACATCATAGGCATAATTGTATTCCACCCCGGGAGGGAAACTGGTGGCCTTAAGTTCAGCCATTTTCGACTTAATGTTGTCTATCACCTCACTAGCATTCGAGCCAGGCCGTTGCTTAATCATAATAGAGGCTGAAGGTTTGCCATCAGTTTTTGAAACCATATCATAGCTGACTGTTCCGAATTCCAGATCTGCAACATCCTTTAACCTCACCAGCGCCCCGTCCCGCTCTGCCCGGAGTACCAGATTCTCATATTCTTCTTTGCTGTTGAACTTACCGGTGTAGCGCAGCACATACTGTTTCACTTCTTTACCTTTCCCGGAATTTTCACCCGCCACACCTGGCGCCGCCTCAATATTCTGTTTGCGCATCTTATCGATCACTTCTTCAGCCGAAATATTATAAGACCGCATCCGGTCAGGCTTAAGCCATACACGCATAGAATAATCCCGGGCACCCATAATTTCTACAAAACCTACCCCGTCTATTCTTTTGAGTTCCTGGAGCACGTTAATATCTGCAAAATTATAAATGAACTCTTCGTTCATTTCCTTATCGTTACTGGTAATGTTTAAATACAGCAACATGCTGTTTACCTCTTTTTCCGTGGTAACCCCGGCCTTTATCACTTCCTCAGGAAGCTCATCGAGTACGGTCGTTACCCGGTTCTGAACATTCACTGCCGCTTGATCCGGATCGGTACCAACGTTGAAAAACACCTGCACCAGGGTTACCCCATTATTACTGCTGACCGTATTCATGTAAGTCATGCCCGGAACGCCATTAATCGCCCTTTCGAGCGGCGTGGCAACAGCTTTGGAACATACCTCAGCGTTAGCCCCGTTGTAATTTGCCGTAACCACTACAGATGGCGGAACAATGTCCGGAAACTGGGTAATGGGGAGTTTAAATAAGGCCAGTACGCCCAGTAAAATTAATATAAGTGAAATAACCAGTGAAAGCACTGGTCTTCTAATGAATATCTCAACCATTTATTTTAGGTTATACCGCTCCCATCCCGCCAATAGTGCAGCAGGGAAATCGGATAATGGAACAATAAACTATTTTTTCGCCAGCAGGGATTTATCCACGGTATACACGGGCTTAATTACCGCACCGTCACGGATGTTTTGAATGCCTTCATAAACAATGGTCTCTCCTGGTTTGAGGCCACTGGCACAGACAAAAAATCCAGGCAGGCGAAGTTTAGGTACGAAACTTTTCATTTTCACCTTGTTGTCTTTGCCCACAACAAAAACGTAGTTCTTATCCTGGATTTCAAAAACAGACTTCTGCGGAATAAGGATACTGCCGGCGAGTTTGGAACTCAACTCCACCTTACCTGAAGCACCATGCTTCAGGATGTTTTTCGGGTTGGCAAAAACCGCCCTGAAGGCGATGGATCCGGTATTTCCGGAGAAAGCGTTTTCATGTGTCTGTATCTTTCCCGCCAGCGGATACACAGAACCGTCAGCAAGCACAAGCTTTACAGATTTATTTTGCTCAAAACGTCCTTTCCCGTTCCGGGTAAACTGCAGGTATTCATTTTCGGTAATATCAAAGTAGGCATACATCTCTTTGGTATCAGAAATGGTGGTAAGCAAAGCCCCCTCATCAATCAGGCTACCGGCTTTCAACGGAATACGATCTATCGTGCCTTCAAATGGCGACCGGATTCGTGAGTAAGAGAGTTTTTGATTGGCATCATCAATCATTGCCTTTGCCGTTTTGATCTGTGCTTCAGCCTCTGCCAGTCTTGCCTGCCCTAAAGAAAGTTCAGAAGGCGAAATCACTTTTTTGTCGACAAGTGTAGTTATTCTTTCAAGTTCAACCTGGGCGATACTGGCTGTTGAAAGTGCGCTGGCTAGATTTGCCTTTGCTTTATTAAGGGAAATAACATTCTCCCTGTCGTTCAGTTGAAAAAGGAGCTGCCCTTTATATACGTGCGCTCCTTCATCAACGAGTACCTTCTCAATAAAACCATGTGTCCTGGATCTGATATCAACGTTTTTGTAAGCCTGGATATCGGCAACATAGTCGAAAGCAAGTGAGGTATCTTGCCGGCTGAGTTTTACCACAGGAATTTCAGCAATCTCGTTATCTTTTTTTTTGGCCGTGCTTCCGGTACATGCCTGCAATGCGGCAGTAAGGATAGGAATGGCCATCCATTTAATTTTCATTTGTGTGTTTTCCTTATTTCATGTTCAATGCAGTAGCCATAACAAAGGCTTATGCATCGCAATTATGATCTGATTTCTTCTTATATCAATTCGGGCAAATAGAGAAAATGCCACCGGGAATTAGAAATAAGTCAGTCGATAAAGAAAGGCATGTTGACCACAGTAGAAATGTGGTGTTTCATAACGCCCTGGATTTGAAACGGGAGATGGATAGCGAACATCCAGGCGCTTTTGAAAAGGCTGAAGGTCGCTGGCAGCATCATTAAGGTGCTGAAATTTTTTACGGAATTTTGGCTGCTTCTGATCTACCTCGGACAGCGACGCATGTAACTCATCCTCCCCGGTAAAAGGACTCACAATATTGGTAAGATGTATTGGAACAGCCGAAATTACTTTAGCCAAATCCCCGGTTAGTTGGGAAGGCCGTAAAAAAACGGAAACCAGCAACACCAATAGTAACGGAAAATACCCCGGAACCACAGATCGGATTTTCAGAAAGTAATCGTCTCTTGTTCTAACCATTGATGTACACTGATGGAAACGCAAAACTACAAATCACACCTCTAAATCGGGATTTTTTACTGTAACAGATCTGAAACTTAAAATATTTCCATCAAAAGAAGGTCCCTATATCAACACTAATTTTGGGCGTTTAGGCAATCGCGATCTCTTTACATCTCTCCCAAATCTGCTGATTTGAAAAATAATCCTTCCCGTAAAGAGCTGGCATTCGACAAAATCATGATTAATAAATATAGCGATCTGTGGATAAAAACAATTATAGCCCCCTTTCCAGCATGACTTAGGTTCATATTAGCTCATGATTATCTCACAATAACAGTTTTGCAGACCTGGGGTCAACTCCTTTGATTTTTCCAGATTTAGACTAGAATAGCAAAAACAAACTAAAAAAAAACTATTGCAAATGTTGCAGATCATACAGGCATCAAAGATCTAGAATTGGCGCATACTTAGATGAAAATAGAGTACTAATTAACCAGTAGATTTATGCTCAATTACAATCTTGCTAAAAAATAACATCTTGAATAAATCTGTAATTAGAAAAGCACTCAGTAAACAAAAATATATTCTTGCCTACATCTTTTTTTAACCAACCAACAACCTGTACTTGACACGGCATCAGAGACACTTATAGCATAAGTTGTAGATGTACTGGCTCCACTTGGACGGTTAAAAGTATAAGAAATGAATGTAGTGTAAAATTTACCAACGTTTCACATGGTTTGGGATACTTACTGACCTGCGTCCTGCACTCCCAGCAACAAGAACAAAACAAAAAGATTGAGCAAGACAGTTCATGGCACATCAAGCCAACGCGGCAAGCAGGACCAAAACTTTGAAAGGATAGTCATTTCGCAAAGATGCACTGATAAACAGAAGACTATAGTAGAATACTAAAGCCTTAACAAGTAAATGACTGAAGAAAGATTACTATGCAGACTTTAGCAATATACTTTTTCGATTATCTCTTTTAATTTCGCCTTGAGTGCGACAAACCACAATTATATTCACTGCGCAAGGCCTTTTTTTTACAATGCCGATAGCGAACTGAACTAAATCTCCTGGCTTGAAAATTATTGATTGATTCTCGTTATAGAATCTGATCCTTTGCCCGTTTAAATCTTTGATAAAACCGTATTTAACATCTTTGTTGTAAGATAAAACTATTCCCTTTCTCATATATCGCTATTTCAGTTTTTATTAAGTTAAAGACCGGGACGTAATATAAATTACGTAAAGTTTATGAATAAAGATTTTAAAATAGTTCGCTGACATCCCCTACTTCCGTCTTTCCGGGAAAGGATCCGCTTCGTCACTTTGAATAGCACTTAGATAAAAGCTTTAGTTTTTTCTATAGGTTAACAAGATAAGAATCTCTATTCCTATTCCTCCTTTAAAAGATCTTAAAGCACTTCCAATCGCGAGTTTGGAAGGCTATCAACCCTTTATCGTCTGACAGACTCGACTGTGATTGTAGGATTTTTTCACTTCTTCTGCAATCTTCTTTGCTTTTACTCTTTCCTGCTCATCTGATGAGCGATTTTAAAAAAGAATCAGTTCATTAAAAATCAGGATTTGTAGCAATAGTGGTTTCACCCGAACTCCATTAATATTTTTTCCCACATGAGTAACAACAGCCTCAAATGTTTTCCTAAACAGATTTACTCCCGCTACACTCGCATTCTTTATCCTACGATCCTTTCTTTTTATATTACAACCTGTGGGAATTTGTTTAGTATAAAGCTAGAATTACCTATTGGATTTAGGGTGGTAAACCTTAACGCCCCCCATAGGCTAAATAATCTTATCTTTGCATCGACTTATGAAAAGAATAATAATTGTAGAAGATGATGAGGCAATCTCAGAAGCGACCACGTTGGCATTAGAAATGAGCGGCCACGAAGTTGTCGTAACGAATGAAGTAGATTCGCTGTTTCAATTGATTTACAAATTTGGGCCTGATATAATTCTGATGGATTATAGTATAGGAAATGCAAACGGAAGAAAGCTTTGCGAAGAAATAAAACTTGAACTTAAATATGATAACATTAAAATCTTGTTATTTTCTGCTGCTGTAAGTGATGAAAGTGAATTCAGAAATCCATTATTTAAGTACTTTGACGGATTTGTTCCAAAACCATACGATCTTGAAGATCTTCTGTCCAAAATTAATGGACAATATGAAGTGAACTAATTTAAATATCATTCTCAATTTTTAGCTTCATTTGCTAAAGGTAAAAAATGAAAAGGCATTTTTTGCATCTGGTTTGAAGTGTAACAGTATGAAACTAAATTCCATAATAGATCCTAATTAGCTACATACACAAAGGTATTTAAAAACACTGGCATACCTGGACGTCGCCCATTTTTGAACCACTCATCAAGTTGTCTTACTGCTGTAGCTATTATTACCTGTACTCCTTCTGGCCCGCAACGTAATACGATTTCCTGCTCCCTTTATTATCGACAATTATCGTCTCTCCATTTCTCGTCTGATCTGTTTTAGGTAAATGAATTTTCATAAACTCCCGGTTCTCACCAGTGATGTAGTCAGGGTTGGCCTTACTGATTTTATCAATCGCATCCTGCAATACATCAATCATTGACCTATACAATTTATTTGCTGGCACCTTGTTGGCTACCGAATGTGGAGCAATACCTGCATCATAAAGGATTTCATCAGCATAAGCGTTGCCAATACCTCTTATTGACTTTTGATCGAGTAATACGGTTTTTATATCGCTCTTTTTCCTCATTAGCAACTCAGCAAATTGCCTTTGCGTGATGTCCAATGCATCCGGCACTGTCGATTCCTCTGGATTTAATATGGGGCGAGCCTGATTTTGAAAATCAGTAAGGTAAAGCGATTCCTTCCCAAAATTTAAATGGAAGATTGGAAACTTCGGCGGATCTCCATCGACTATCCTCAACTCGCCATGCAACATCAAATGGAGACCGAGCATCATATTGCCAATCTTAATACGTAACTCCTTTCCTTCTCTGGTAACTGACTTTACTTTCTGAGCCACAAGCGCACCAAACAGTTCTTCTTCAGTAGCCACTGTTTTCCTGGATACGTGAAGCTCCAGGGATTTGACAATTTTGCCTTCAAATTTTTTCATTAGGTTTTTCGCCATTACGGCTAAGTCTGGGAGTTCTGGCATAATCACAAATCTACGGAAAAACCAAAGTGTATACCGTTGTCTTGTGAATAGCTTTTACGAACTTGTTTATGAAATAGTTACATTGATTCCTGACGTTAGGGTAACCAAGCATCGAGCAATAGCTTAGCTACTAGGTACGGCTCGCTCATCCTGTGTGTTTGGTATTACTATGAACATTCACCTCTTACCCATCCTTATCCGGCAGCATATATGGTGGCAAATAGGATTTGACTATTAACTGGCAAACATCAATTCAACCCAACCTCCTAGGGTTGACCTTGTTGAACGTTAAGATTTTGTAATCGTTGATGGTTTAACGCAAGACTTCCATTCCATATTTGGGATCCAGAAGAACCTACTAAAATAATCATACATTCTAACATACTTTATTGCTTATGGACGATTAAAAAATAAGATGGTCGTGATGATGCTAACGTAGATTTGAAAGGTCCAAATGAAGTGAATTATGCGGCGCAGCAGGCCCTCATCATCCAAAGGGAATATAAAAATATGCAAAGGCAGTCGAAATATCATCTCAAATGCTATTCCAAACTACATCAAACAACCTAAGTATCAGGCATTGTCCCATTGGCTAAGATATCACGTGAACAAAACATTGCTGAATTTGATGCACAGTTTTATACCTCAAGGAAGCATAAGTAATGCCGGTTAACATTTTTGCGCTTCAAAATATCACAATTATTTAAATTGATACATCAAGGTAAATAACATAACTTTGAAACGTTGATCATAAAATTTGTTTAGTTTATCGATCATCTAAGGGTTACCATTCTTGGTGGCCCTTTCTTAATAGAATTTTCGTTTGATTAATAATAAGGTGGGCTGTCTTAAGATGGCTTTTTTTTAACAGAAAAAGTTTTCATTTTGCGTTATTTGTTTGCTGAATGCAGGCACTGCATTCAGATTGCGTAATGGCGGTTAGAAATGGATGCTGGAACTCCCCAGTTTATTTTATCAGCTCAATGGATGATTACATGCCCTTCGGATACTTAGTCATCAATCTCATTCATTTTTTTATAGGGTATTTATAATTACAACATCTTCACTACATTTACTATAACCTTAAACTAGTGGGATGACATTTACTAGTGGTGTTGTACCTTGCCATGGATGTGGCAAGGTATATACTTAATATACTTATGTATGAGTATTGGTTTTACTGCCAATATTATATAATATTGCAACAGACAATGCTGTCTTGAGAATCAATGGATGACGAGTCTCATTCTTTCGCGATGAAAGTCAATTCCCCTGTTATTAACTTAACAGGGGATATTTACAACTCACTTACCAGGCCAAAGCGGTTGAACAACTATTCTATCTTTTTTTTTACGAACAAAAATTATCCCAGTGAGTTATTTTTACGCCGCCGTCATGAACGGCATGTTAATTAATGAATGAAGGGCGGTTAAAGACGGATGTTTTTAATCGCCTTTTTTTTGCCCAGATAAATAGCTGACATCACAAACTATCTGGTGGTAAATACTTATTAAATAGACAGTTAATATCATTCCACTTCGTTCTTTCAAGTCAAGCGGTGGTTTCCACTAATCTTGTATTTACAGGGAGACAAATTAATTAGGATGTACGCATGACATTGTCTTCAAAATACTGCGTCTAACAAATTACCATTTAAATACATCTACAATATGGATTAACTGGTGATGGAAAGATCGATAAGGTCGAGCTGTATTCTGTAATGGTTATTTGTAAAGGAATGGCCCAGACTGTAATGTGAATTAAATGCGATACGTTTCTGGGTAGCATGATCAGCATTTGGTTGCACTAGTTTATCATACTATTCAATTCAACTGAAACTTTCCTAAAATCTTTTAATTTTAAAACCAAACCGACATTTGGAATTCTTTCATTAGTGTAGGCCTGATAGTTTGGGAAAACTTGGGATTTTGGTATTTTGTGTTTGTTTAAAAATGTCTTGCAAATATCCCAGAAAACCGAAAAACTAATATCTGTATCAATCAATGACCATAAATCATAAAAATATCTTGCTGCCTGAGTTTTATGTTGTATTGCAAAATTTAATACTGCTTTGGTCACATCTTTTTGTCTTTCAACTCTTGATTGATCATTATACATGGTTCCGGCAACTCTTACCCTCGCGTATGCTAGTGCCTGGTCACCAGTCATTTTTATGTTCTCAGTTCTCGTCAACGGCAAAAGTGATATACCTTTCAATGATGCTTGCTCATCGATATAACGATTAACATATTGATGGATACCCTTATCAATGTGCAAATTCACTCCGCCAAATTTATCGATCATGTCTGCTGTATTACGAAAGTCTGTTATTATAGTCTGAGATAGATTTGTTTTAAAATTTGCATTAATAGTGCTCAGCAATAAATCTTTTCCCCCAGTCGATACGTTGCATTTAATTTTCCATTGCCATATCCTTTGATGTAGACATAGGTGTCTCTCAAAATTGATGTGAGTTTTATTTCATCTTCTTCAACGGTTATGACCATTATTACATCTGCATTTCCTCGCTTGCCTTGCTCCCTAGAATCCGATCCAATTAAAAGTATTTGACTTGCAAATGATTGCACTGTATAATAAATTAAAAACAAAGTGAGAAATAAAAATTTTTGAGGCATGATATACTAATATTTAAATTCAACTTGGGGATTCAAAAATAGACACAACATGTTACCTGTTATATAGCCTTTTTCAGCTACATGTAGTTACTATCATGCGCTAAACAAATCACCGTTAACTTCATGTAGCTCTTTAAATCTCCAGGTAGCCAAAGCATCTTTTTCTACAACCTCAGCCAAACTAAGTAATTAGTGAAGCGCTGGATGACGTGGATGTTACCTGTTATATAGCCTTTTTCAGCTACATGTAGTTACTATCATGCGCTAAACAAATCACCGTTAACTTCATGTAGCTCTTTAAATCTCCAGGTAGCCAAAGCATCTTTTTCTACAACCTCAGCCAAACTAAGTAATTAGTGAAGCGCTGGATGACGTGGATGTT